>JAESFP010000009.1_pt1 | contig 1058610 bp, 1000 predicted proteins | sample 9266181 | NCBI WGS metagenome assembly JAESFP01 (sample SAMN14502547, study PRJNA617102) | algae metagenome | isolation source: Pegethrix bostrychoides GSE-TBD4-15B and co-occurring heterotrophs from... | place: USA: Grand Staircase-escalante National Monument, Utah | collected 2006-08-15
CAGGTTGCGCTGAGCGGTCATCGACATCACGTTGGTGTTGATGGTGGTCATGACGGACTCCTGGAAGAGTAGGGATGAAGACAACCGGCTTCAGCGGCCAGACCACGGAGAGATGTGTGGCCTGTTGTTCCCTGTATCGGAGTCCGGCGCAGATACTTGAGGTTTCTGCGTCAGCCCGCAGCGCGTCAGCCGCTGCTCTTGTTCCACAGCGTGATCTGCTGGGCCACGTAAGCGTTGAGCGAGTTCATCCGGGACACCACGGCATCCATGGCGTTGTACTGGGCCAGGTAACGGGCCTCGGCGCGGCTTGCGCGGTCCACCACCTTGTCCATCTCTTTTTCGTTGCGCTGTATGGCGCTGCGCAGCGAAGTGGTCCGGGTGGACAGCGTTCCCCCGGACGCCACGAGGCCGTCAGCGAAGGCATCCAGCTTGAGGCCGAATCCCTTGAGGGTGGGATCTTCGCTGGTGGCGCCGAAGAGACGGCTCATCTCGGCCGGTTGGTCCAGGGCCGTGTCGAGCTTGGTGCTGTTGATGGCCATCTTGCCGTCGGCCTTGATCTCGATGCCCACATCCGACAGCCGCGAGAAGGCGCCACCGGGCGTTTCCGACCGCATCATGCTGCGCAGCGCCCGTTGCAGGCCCACCGCGGTGGAGTCGCCTTGCAGCGATCCCTTGACCTTGGTGTCCGGATCGAACTTGGTGGAGCTGGCCAGCATGTCGGCCAGGGCGTTGTACGCATCCACGAAGCCTTGAACCGACTTGCGCATGCTCTCCTTGTCGATGCTCACCGAGATGTCCGCTGCGGTGGTGGTCGGCTTGAGCAGGTTCAGCGTGATGCCCGGCAGGGCGTCCTTGACCGTGTTGCTGGCCGATTCGATGGTGACACCGTTCACTTCGGCCACGGCGTTCGTGCCGGCCTGGGTCAGGCCCATGCCCGAGCCGCTGAGGGCCGTGAAGGCCAGTCGTCCGAGGTCCTTGCCGTCGTTGGCATCGGTGTCGGTGGCGGCCACCTGGTAGCCCAGCGCTTCGCCAGTGTCTTTCGATCGCATCAGCAGGCGCTCGCCGGAGGCGTCGCGCAGCACGGTGGCGGTGACACCCGCATTGGCGGCGTTGATCTGTGCCGCGATGTCGGTCATCTTGTCCTGGCCATCGGTGACGTTGATGGTCACCGGCGTGGCGCTGCCCGGGGCGAACGTGCCGCTGCTCCAGTCACCCAGGGTGATGGTCAGGCTGCCCGCCCCCATGCCGCTGCCCACCGGCACGGCAGCGCTCGCGGTGGACTGGGCCTTGGCCAGTGACACCACGCCAAGCGACAGCGCTGTCGGCGCCGTGCCCTCGGCCACGGAAACCGTCACCGATTCCGGCTGCGAGGAGGTCGCCTTGACCTGGGAAAAGGTGTTGGCCGCTGCCAGCTTGGCCCCGGCGTCACCCAGGGTGTTGACCATGGAAGTGATGGTGCCGAAGACCGAGAGCTTGGCCTGAAAGCCGTTGGCCTGCGTCTGCAGCTGGGTGAGCGGCGCACGTTCGAGCGCCACCAGCTGCGAGACGATGCCCTTGATGTCGATACCGCTGGCGAGTCCAGGTGAAGAGATGACCATGCGGTAGCTCCTTTAAGGTTTCACGAACGCAGCAGCGACAGCACGCCCTGCGGTACCTGGTTGGCCTGGGCCACCATGGCGGTGCCGGCCTGCTGCAGGATCTGGGCGCGCGACAGGGCGGCCGTTTCCTTGGCAAAGTCGGCGTCGACGATGCGGCCTCGGGCAGCCGAAATGTTCTCGCCGGCGATGTTGATGTTGGCCACGGCGTTTTCGAAACGGCTCTGCAGGGCGCCGAGGTCGGCGCGAGAGCTGTTGATGGCATTGATGGCCTTGTCGATCACCTTCATGGCCAGCTGGGCATCGCCGAAGCTGGTGATGTTGATGTCGTCCAGCGCCACGGCCGAGGCCGGCGGCGCGGTGTCACCAGGCGCACCGGTGGCGGCGGCGGTGAAGGCTGCACCGAAGGTGGTGGCGGCGGTCAGGTCACGGTCGGAAAAGATCTCGTAGCCCGTGATGGCGCCCGCGGTGAACACCGGTCGGGCAAACACGCCGGTATCGGACGATTTGGCATTGATGGCGTCGATCACCTGGGTGGTCCGCTGCACCACCGTGGTGGCTTCGGCGATGGGACCCAGGTTCACCGCATTGCCGTCGGCATCGGTGATGGACCAGCCGGTGGTGCCGGACGGAATGGCCGCCAGCGGCGGCGTGCCGGACGGGTTGACCACCGTGGCGACGAACATCTCGGTGTTGGACAGCGTGCCCAGGGAGGCCGAGTCGGCGGAGACGATGGAGTCGATCGAGATGCCTTCGCCGGCGTTGGCGCCGACCTGGAAGGTGGCGTTGGCAAAGGTGCCGTCTAGCAGCTTGGTGCCGTTGAAGCTGGTGGTCTTGGCGACACGGTCGATTTCCTGGCGCAGCTGGGTCACTTCGGCATTCAGCGCAGCGCGGTCATCGCTGTTGTTGGAGGCGTTGGCGCCTTGCACCGCCAGCTCGCGCATGCGCTGCAGCATGTCGCCGACCTTGCCCAGTGCGCCCTCGGCCACCTGGGCCAGCGAGATGCCGTCGTTGGCGTTGCGGGCGGCCACGTTGAGGCCGCGCACCTGCGTGTTCATGCGTTCGGAAATGGCCAGGCCGGCGGCGTCGTCCTTGGCGGAGTTGACGCGCAGGCCGGAAGACAGGCGCTGCATGGACGTGGCCAGTGCGCCTTGCGACGAGCTCAGGTTGCGCTGAGCGTTCATCGACATGATGTTGGTGTTGATCGTGGTCATGACTAACTCCTGAAAGGGTTGTGAGAAGGTGACCCGGTTCCCTGCACCTCGGGCCTCACCGCCACTGCTCGCCGCCCTGAGGGCCGGACGACGAACCCCTTTCGGCGAAGTTCGTTGAGTCAATTTCGGTGATGGGAGTGAATTCTTGAGATTTGGCGGATCGGTGACCGCTGGATAAGCGCCAGCGCAGCCCGCCATTTCCGTGCTTTGTACCGGCCGGACACCGCACAGGACACACCGGTTTGAGAACCAAAGACGTAGGAAGCCGGATGACACGCTGTGAGGGGTTTGCCGACGCGTCGAACAGCCGTTTACCGATTCAAGTTTCTTTACCGGTCGACACAATTACTCACATCGGGACAGCACTTGTTGCAAGACGCCGCTGACCCACCACCGAGATTCAAGGAGCACGACATGGACAGCGAACAACTTCTGGCAGAGATCCGCGAAGCCAACCTCACCTACCTGATGCTGGCCCAGAACCTGATCCGCAAGGACCGTGCTGAAGCCCTCTACCGCCTGGGCCTGACCGAGGAAGCCGCCGACCTGCTGGGCATGCTGACCCCGGCCCAGCTGCTCAAGATCGCTTCCACCAACATGCTGCTGTGCCGCTTCCGGGTGGACGACGACATGGTCTGGAACCTGCTGACCAGCCACAACGTGAAGAAGGTGGACAACAGCACCACCACCCAGCTGCATGCCTCCATCCTGATGGCCGGCAAGTTCGCCGAGAGCATGTCCACCGCCTCCGCCCACTGAGCCGACCGCCCGACGCCCCCCGCAGACAGGAGAACGACATGGCCACCCCCAAAAGCATCCTCAACGAGTCGCGCGACATCGAGCGCGCCGTGGCCCTGATCCAGCTCGGCGCCCGCCTGCAGGTGCTGGAGTACGAGACCAGCCTGTCCTATGAGCGTCTGCTGCGCCTGTACAAGGAAGTGGCCGGCAAGAGCCCGTCCAAGGGACAGCTGCCGTTCTCCACCGACTGGTTCCTCACCTGGCAGCCCAACATCCACGCCTCGCTGTTCCTGAACATCCACGAGTACCTGTCCAAGACCAGCGAACTCGAAGAGATCGACACGGTGATCAAGGCCTTCCGCCTGTACAGCGAGCAGATGACGGCCAGCGCCATCGAGCCGCTCCTGTCCATCACCCGCGCCTGGCGCCTGGTGAAGTTCGTCGACAACGGCATGCTGACCCTGACCAAGTGCTCCTGCTGCGGCGGCCACTTCGTCACCGAGCCCTACGAGAACGCCCGTCAGTTCGTCTGCGGCCTGTGCCAGCCGCCGGCCCGCGCCGGCAAGGGCAGCAGCCAGGGTGGCCTGCGCCTGCACTGAACCCGATTCCCCCTCAAAGCCGGAAAAGGCCCCCCAACGGGGGCTTTTTTGCGTTCATGCCTGTTCGGGTTCTGGCCGATAGTCATCCCATCGCATCGCGTTTGTGCGCGTTCCACCCATACAACAGACAGGTCTTCCGCCATGTTCGTGATCATCGGTTTCCTGTTCTCGATGGCCTGCATCTTCGGGGTGTACATCGGCCACGGGGGCAACATCGGCGTCGTGCTCAAGGCACTCCCCTTCGAGATGACCACCATCCTCGGTGCGGCGCTGGGTGCGTTCCTGATCAACAACCAGATGAAGGTGGTGAAGGCCGCCTTCAAAGGCATGGCCGGCTGCTTCAAGGGCAGCCACTTCACCAAGGACCGCTACCTGCAGCTGCTGGCGCTGCAGTACGACCTGCTGCAGAAGGCCCGCAAGGAGGGCCTGATGGCCATCGAGCAGGACGTGGAGAACCCGGACCAGTCGCCGGTGTTCAAGAAGTACCCCACCATCGCCTCCGACCACCATGTGGTCGAGTTCATCACCGACTACCTGCGCATGATGGTCTCGGGCAACCTCAATGCCCACGAGATCGAGGCGCTGATGGATGCCGAGATCGAAACCCACCACCAGGAAGCCCATGCCCCGGTGGCGGCCGTGGGCCGCCTGGCCGGCGGCCTGCCGGCGTTCGGCATCGTGGCCGCCGTGCTGGGCGTGGTGAACACCATGGGCTCGGTCGGTCAGCCGCCGGCGGTGCTGGGCGGCATGATCGCGTCCGCCCTGGTGGGCACCTTCCTGGGCATCCTGCTGGCGTACGGCGTGTTCGAGCCCATCGGCGGCCTGATGGAGCAGAAGGTCGAGGAGAGCGGCAAGGAATTCGTCTGCATCAAGACCACGCTGCTGGCCAGCATGCAGGGCTATTCGCCGGCCACCGCCATCGAGTTCGGCCGCAAGGTGCTGTTCTCCGACGTGCGCCCGAGCTTCAGCGAGCTCGAAGGCCATGTGAAGGGCAAGAAGGCATGAGCGCCCTGAAGCGCGCAGGGAGCTGAGATGGCCAACGGAAAGCAGCTCCAGCCCATCATCATCAAGCGGGTGAAGAAGGGCGGCCATGCCGCCCACGGTGGCGCCTGGAAGATCGCCTATGCCGACTTCGTGACGGCCATGATGGCCTTCTTCCTGCTCATGTGGCTGCTGGGTTCCACCGCCAAGGGCGAGCTCGAAGGCATCGCCGAATACTTTCAGAGTCCGATCAAGGTGTCGCTCATGGGCGGCCCGGGCACCGGCAACAGCGACAGCATCCTGCCCGGTGGCGGGCGCGACCTGTCCAGACAGGCGGGCCAGGTCGATGGTGGCGACGCCGAGCGCGCCGCCAAGGCCGTGGGTGCCCAGATGGCGCGCAGCGAAGAGATCAAACGCGAGCGGCTGCGCCAGGAGCAGGCCCGGCTGGACGAGCTGGAAGCCAACATCCGCAACCTGATCGAAAGCAAGCCCGAGCTGGCCGCTTTCAAAGACCAGATCCAGCTGCAGAAGACGCCCGATGGTCTGAGCGTGCTGATCATCGACGACCAGAACCGGCCCATGTTCGACACCGGCAGTGCGCTGGTGAAACCCCACATGCGCGACATCCTGCAGACCATCGGCAAGGCCATGGGCAAGGTGGAGAACCGCATCACCCTCTCGGGCCACACCGACGCCACGCCCTACGGCAACGGCGACCGGGGCTACAGCAACTGGGAGCTGTCGGCCGACCGGGCCAACGCCACCCGCCGCGAGCTGGTGGCCGGCGGCCTGCCGGACGACAAGCTGGTGCGGGTGGAAGGGCTGGCATCGAGCCGGCTGCTGCACCCGGGTCGGCCCACCGACCCGGCCAACCGCCGCATCAGCATCGTCATCATGACCCGCGAGGCCGAAGAGCGCATGCTGCCGGCCCCCGGCGCACCGCAGCCGGCCGTGTCACAGGCCGGCCTGGAGAGCGCTGCACCCGCCGCCCCCGCCGTGCCGGTGTCCCAGGCCACCCCGGCCACCCCGGCCACCGGCCCGGTGCTGGTGCCGCCGTTGCGTCCGGCGCTACAGATTCCCGTCGATATGACGAAAACCCAGGCAACGCCGCGGCCTTGAGCCCGGCCACCATACCCACAGCCAGCGGAGGCTCTGCATGTCCACGCCGATGAAATTCCTGATCGTTGACGACTTCTCCACCATGCGCCGCATCGTGCGCAACCTGCTCAAGGAGATCGGCCATGCCGACGCCGACGAAGCGGAAGACGGTGCCATTGCGCTGAGCAAGCTCAAGGCCGGCAACTTCAACTTCGTGGTGACCGACATCAACATGCCCAACATGAACGGCTTCGAGCTGCTCTCGGCCATCAAGCAGGACGAGAAGCTCAAGCACCTGCCGGTGCTCATGGTCACGGCCGAAGCCCGGAAGGAAGACATCGTGATGGCGGCACAGAACGGAGCGGCCGGCTACATCGTCAAGCCCTTCACCAAGGCCACGCTCGAAGACAAGCTCGCCAACATCTTCAAGAAACTCGGCCTGTGAAGGATTAGTGCCATGACGCCAAACCCTGAAATCCAGGCTGCAACGGCCAGCCAGGCCAGCAACAACGAGATGTTCCAGCAGCTCGGCGCCATCACCCGCCAGCTGCACGAGGCGCTGAAGGAGCTGGGCTACGCCGACAAGCTTAAGGGCACGGTCGACCAGCTGCCCGATGCGCAGAGCCGCCTGTCCTACATCGCCCGCCTCACCGGCGAAGCCGCCGACAAGGTGCTGAGCCAGGTCGAGCAGGCCAAGTCCGAGCAGGAGCTGCTGATGCAGCGCGGCCGCGACCTGGCCGACACCATCCGCCGCGTGCCCGGCCTGCGCCACGCCATGCCCGAACTGCTGGAGTGGTCGACCGACGTGGTGGCCCTGAGCGAGAAGACCGACGGCCGACTGACCGAAATCATGATGGCCCAGGACTTCCACGACCTCACCGGGCAGGTGATTGCCCGTGTGGTGCAGCTTGCCGGCACCATCGAGGAACAGCTGCTGGGCCTGCTGCTGCAGAGCGCACCGGCCGGCCAGCCGGGGCAGGACGCCTCCTGCGAGGCGCTGGCGGGGCCGGTGGTCAATGCCGATGGCCGCACCGACGTGGTGACCGACCAGAAGGGCGTGGACGACCTGCTGGCCAGCCTGGGGTTCTGATCGCCCCAAATGCGCGGCGGCGGGGCGGCTTATTGCGCCTTTGACCTGCGGCCCGCATCCCAGAATCGGCCTGACTCACCTCAGGTCGATCCATGTCCGATTCCGCCCAAGAAAAAACCCTGCCAGCCACGCCACAGCGCCTGAAGAAGGCGCGTGACGATGGCCAGGTGGCCCGCTCCAAAGACCTGCTGAACCTGGCCGTGCTCGGCGCCGGGTCGGCCGTGCTGATGCTGACCCTGCCGCTGGCCTTCGGCCTGCTGCGCGATGGTCTGCGCGGGCAGTTGCGCTTCGACCGCGCGGCCGTGGTCTCGCCCGATGTCGGGCTGCAGCGCGCCATGGACGCCTTCGGCCAGGGGCTGGCGCTGTACCTGCCGCTGGGCGTGCTGCTGCTGGTGCTGGTGCTGGCCGTGGCCTTTGCCTCCGGCAGCTGGACGCTCACCACCAAGTCCATCACGCCGGACCTCTCGCGCATCAACCCGCTGTCGGGCTTTGGCCGGCTGTTCTCGAAACAGCAGCTGGTGGAGACCGCCAAGCTGTCGGTCATCACGCTGATCGTCGGCGCGGTGGGCTGGCAGTTCCTGTCGTCCCACCTGGGCGATTTCAGTTCACTGGTGATGCAGCCGCTGGAATCCGGCGTGGGGCAGCTCGGGCGCTGGATGATGGCCGGCGTGGCCGGACTCATGGTCACGGTGGCGGTGGTGGCGGCCATCGACTTCCCGATCCAGCAGTTCCTGCACAAGCACCAGCTCCGCATGTCGCACGAGGAGGTCAAGCGCGAGCACAAGGAAAGCGACGGCGACCCGCAGATGAAGGGCCGGCGCCGTGCCCGCGCCCGCGAGATCGCCCAGCGCATGAGCATCAAGGCGGTGCCCAAGGCCGACCTGGTGGTCATGAACCCGACCCACTACGCCGTGGCCCTGCGTTACGACGAAGCCACCATGGCCGCCCCGCGTGTGATCGCCAAGGGCTCCGACCTGCTGGCGCTGAAGATCCGCGACGTGGCCAAGGACGCCAAGGTACCGGTGCTGCAGTCCCCCATGCTGGCCCGTGCGCTGTATGCGCACGCCGAGATCGACCAGGAAATTCCGTCGGCCCTGTACACCGCCGTGGCCCAGGTGCTGGCCTATGTGTATCAGCTCAAGGCCGCGCTGCGCGGCGAGGGCGTGATGCCGACCGAGCCGGTGCCGCAGGTGCCGCAGGAGCTCGACCCGCACTACCGCAAGCCGGTGGCGCCGTCGGCCTGACCGCGAATCCGGGTGGCCAGCGATGTCAGCGGGTGGGGCGGTGGCCGCTCCCCCGGCGGGGCCGTGGCCGCCAGCGCGTTGCAGCGGTCCACATGGTTGATGAGTTGCGAACGGTCCAGCAGCGGCAGGACCCCTACTGGATGGCGCAGAGCGGGATCGGCCAGCCAGTGTCCGATGATCAGTCGGCCCACGTCGGTCGGCAGCTGCTGACCGGGCTGCAGGAACCCGAAGGCGCTGTCCAGGGCCCTGACTTCCAGCGAGACCAGCAGGGCGCGCTGGGTCACCCGCTGCACACAGGGCTGCAAGGCGTGCGGCACCGGCTGCAGCAGCGGCCCCTCCAGCACCAGTTGCGTGATGCGGGTGCGGGACACCGCATCGGCCAACGCGGTCATGGTGTGGTGCTGCGCCAGCCCCTCGATGAGGGCCGCCGGGCAGCCGCCGTCGACCCGCGGCTTCACGCCCAGGTGCAGCGATTCAAGGCGCGGGCATTCGCCGATCCAGGCTGCCAGGATCTGCAGTGCGCCGGACAGCAGTTCGGCATCGGCCGGCCCGTCGATGTCGGGTGAAAAATCCAGCTGGAGCGAGCGGATGCAGGTCACGCCCGTTTCGGTCCATGCGCCGACCTCGCCGACATCGCTGGCCTCGCCGTCCTGGCTCGGGTCGCGGGCGGTGTCATGGGGATCGCCGGTCAGCCCGTCCATCAGGAGCCCCAGCACCTCCAGGTCGGCGGTGCCCACAGCCAGATTCAGCGGGAGTTGGCGTTGCCGCACCGCGATCGACAGGCTGTTCACCAGCCCCAGCGCAGTGCTGGAGAGCCGGGGTGTGCCGGTGCCGTCCAGGTCCATCCCCGGATCGACGAAAAAATGGCCCAGCTGGAGCGCCTGCAGATCCGGGGAGACGGTGCAGCGGGCCAGGAACACCGCCAGCGGTGTGATGAAGGCGGCCTCCAGCTCGCCGAGATCGATGCCGTGGATGCCCAGGCTGCGCCAGGCCACCGGATGCCCGGTGGGCCAGACCCGGCACAGCGCATCCATGAGGTTGCCCATCTGGTGCAGCTGCAAGCTGTCGAGCCGCAGCGACAGCAGCACCCCGGCGAGCTGCAGGGCGCCCTCGCCGAGCTGTGACATGCCGACCTCGTCGGTGGACGACGCGTCCAGGTTCAGGTGCTGCAGCGAGCCGAGCTGCCCGAGCAGCCCGGCGAAGGCGCTGCACAGCAGGCACTCGCTGTCGTCGATCCAGGTCAGCGAGGTCAGCGGGCTGCCGGTCCTGCGCACCTCGTCGGCGATGGCTTCGAGCACTGCGTCGTCCAGGGCCGGTTCGTCCAGGGTCAGACAGACCAGCCCCGGGTGGGTGAACAGCCGGGCGAGCTGCCGATGCGCGGCCCCCTCCGGTACCGGCCCGCTGAGGATGATCGCTGGCCCGTCCCGGGCCGGGAGCGCGTCGGCCAGCGTCTTGAGCTGACCGGGCCCTGCCTCGGGCGCCAGGGTCAGGCGCAGCGGCAAGGCGGGTCGCGCCGCCAGCCAGTGGCGCAGCACCTGTGCCTGCCCCTCCAGCAGCGCCTGGTGGCGTCGGGTCTGGATGTCGCCGTCGGGCAGGTCCAGGTCGGCCGGCGGGGGCGTCGGTTGGTCGGACAGGGTGGCCTGGGGGCGGTGGCCCGATGGCGCCGGAAAGGAGAGTGCGGAAGAGGTTCGTTTCATGGGTGATCCGGGTGGAGAGGGTGGGTTCCCGGTCGGTGTCGGCCGTTCCGTGGTGACCCGCGACGTGATGAATTGCTCATGACTCCGGGCCGCCCCCCGTCCCTGGGGATCTGGCCGTTTTCCGCCTGCTTTTCCTGCGATCGCCAACCCTCAAGATTTTCACAATCGCTGCATGAACGCTCTTGAGCCCCTGCAGCAATGGTTCCGCCGCAACGCCGGCTGGGCCGGTGGCCTGGCCGCCCCCATGCTGGTGATCACCATCCTTTCCATGATGGTGTTGCCCCTGCCGCCCTGGCTGCTGGACACCTTCTTCACGCTCAACATCGCGCTGGCCCTGATCGTGATGATGGTGGCCGCCTACATGCAGCGTCCGCTGGACTTCTCGGTCTTCCCCACGGTGCTGCTGCTCACCACGCTGCTGCGGCTGTCGCTCAACGTGGCGTCCACCCGGGTGGTGCTGCTGGAAGGCCACACCGGCCCGGGTGCTGCCGGCCAGGTGATCGAGGCTTTCGGCCACTTCCTGATCGGCGGCAACTTCGCGGTCGGCTTTGTGGTGTTCATCATCCTGGTGGTCATCAACTTCGTGGTGATCACCAAGGGCTCGGAGCGCATCGCCGAGGTGTCGGCCCGCTTCACCCTGGACGCCATGCCCGGCAAGCAGATGGCCATCGACGCCGATCTGGGCGCCGGCCTGATCGACGAGAAGGAGGCCAAGCGCCGCCGCGCCGAGGTGGGCGAGGAAGCCGAGTTCTTCGGCTCCATGGACGGTGCCTCCAAGTTCGTGCGCGGCGATGCCATTGCCGGCATCCTGATCCTGATCATCAACATCGTCGGCGGCCTGATCATCGGCATGGTGCAGCACGGCCTGTCCGCCGGGCAGGCGGCCGACAGCTACATCCTGCTGGCGGTGGGCGATGCGCTGGTGGCGCAGATCCCCTCGCTGCTGATCTCGGTGGCCGCCGCCATGGTGGTCTCGCGGGTGGGCAAGGGCGAGGACCTCGGCGGCCAGGTGGTGGAGCAGATGTTCCTGTCCACCCGGGTGCTGGGTGTGACCGCCGGCGTACTCTTCCTGCTCGGTGTGATTCCCGGCATGCCGCATGTGTTCTTCCTGATGTTCGCTGCCCTGACTGGCGGCCTGGCCTGGTGGCGCCACCAGCAGTCGCTCAAGCCGGTTCAGGAGGAGGCCCCGGCCGCCCCGACCGTCGACGGCGAAGCCACCTGGGACGACCTGCAGCCCATCGACCTGCTGGGCCTGGAGCTGGGTTACCGCCTGATCGCGCTGGTGGACAAGGCCCGCGCCGGCGACCTGCTGACCCGCATCAAGGGTGTGCGCAAGAAGTTCGCCCAGGAGGTCGGCTTCCTGCCGCCCCCGGTGCATGTGCGCGACAACCTGGAGCTGCACCCCAGCGCCTACCGCATCACCCTGCGCGGTGTGGTGGTGGGCCAGGGCGAGGTGTTCCCCGGCATGTTCCTGGCCATCGACCCGGGCGGCATCGGCACCCCGCTGATCGGCACCCCCACCACCGACCCCGCTTTCGGCCTGCCCGCGCACTGGATCGACGAAAAGCAGAAGGAGAGCGCGCAAATGGCCGGTTTTACGGTCGTTGATTCCGAGACCGTGCTGGCCACCCATCTCTCACACTTGATGCAAGTCCAGGCCGCGCGATTGCTCAGCCGGACCGAGACCCAGGACCTGGTCGAACACGTGACCCGCCTGGCCCCCAAGCTGATCGAAGAAGTCGTCCCCAAAATGATCCCGGTCGCCACCTTCCAGAAAGTCCTGCAGCTGCTGCTGGAAGAAGGTGTGCATGTGCGCGACATCCGCACCATCATCGAAGCGATCGCCGAGCACGCACCCCACACCACCGACCCGGCCGAGCTGGCCCGCCGGGTGCGCCTGGCGCTGGCCCCGGCCATCGTCCAGCAGATCTACGGCCCGGTCAAAGAGCTCGAGGTGATCGCCATCGAGCCCGGCCTGGAGCGGCTGCTGATGCAGGCCCTGACCGGTCAGGGCGGTGCCGCCCTGGACCCCGGCGTGGCCGAGATGCTGAGCAAATCCGCCACCGACATCGCCATCCGGCAGGAAGAAAAGGGCGTGCCCGCCTGCCTGCTGGTGCCCGACGCCATCCGCACCGCCATGGCCCGCCTGCTGCGCCGCGCCGCCCCCCGGCTGCAGGTGCTGGCGCACGGCGAGATTCCTGAAACCCACCTGATCCGCATCGGCCCGATTCTTGGAGAGCTTGCAGCATGAACATCCAGCGATTCCTTGCCCCCACCTCGCGTGAAGCCATGTCCAAGGCCCGCCGGGCCCTGGGCGACAGCGCGGTGATCCTGTCCTCCCGCAACACCGCCGAGGGTTTTGAAGTGATGGCCGCCGCCGAAGAGAGCCTGGCCTCGCTGACCGGCGCGGCCCGCGGCCTGCCCCAGCCCGCCGCTCAAGCTGCGCCCCAGCCGGCCGCCCGCCCGGCCGCACCGGTGGCCCAGTCGGTCGAGAGCGACACCGAAGCCCTGGCCATGAGCACCCTGTCGTTCCAGGACTATGTGCGCGAACGCATGCTGCGCAAGCGCCGGGAAGAGATGGGCACCGCCGCCGCACCGGTGCAGGAAGCTGCGCGCTCCGTCGAGCGTCCCGCTGCCCGCCCGGTGGCTCAGCCCGCCGCACCCGCCATCCCGGTGCAGCGCTTCAACGCCCCGACCGGCCCGATCACCATGGCGCCCGCCCCGCAGCCGATCCGCACCCGCGAGGAAGCCGCCTGGGCCCACTCCGAGCCGGCCCGTTTCCCCAAGGACGACAACAACCGCATGGCGGTGGAAATCTCGGCCCTGCGCGAAATGATCGAAGAGCGCTTCAACACCCTGGCCTGGATCGGTTCCTCGCGCCAGAACCCGATCCAGTCGCAGCTCATGCACAAGCTGATCCGTGCCGGCTACTCGCCCGCCATGGCCCGCGCCGTGCTGGAGCGTGTGCCGACCGAAGCCGGCCCGGCCGAAGCCGTGCGCTGGGTGATGGATGTGCTGACCCGCAACCTCAAGGTCGCCGCCCCCGGCGCCGGCCTGGTGGAAGAGGGTGGTGTGGTGGCCCTGATCGGTGCCACCGGTGTGGGCAAGACCACCACCGCCGCCAAGATGGCCGCCCAGTGCGTCAAGCAGTATGGCGCCAACAGCGTCGGCCTGATCACCCTGGACACCTACCGCGTCTCCGGCTACGAGCAGCTGCGCACCTACGGCCGCATGCTCGGCGTGGTGGCCCACCTGGCCCACGACCGCGCCGCACTCAAGGACCTGCTCAACCTGCTCTCGGGCAAGCGGCTGGTCATCATCGATACCGCCGGCCTGGGCCAGCGCGACCAGCGCATCCAGGACATGCTCGACGTGCTCGACCAGCCCGCCATCAAGAAGGTCATGGTGGTCAACGCCGGCGCGCACGGCGACACCATCGACGAGGTCATGGCCTCGTTCAAGGCCGGTGGTCTGCACGGCGTGGTGATGTCCAAGGTGGACGAAGCCGCCAAGCTCGGCCCGGTGATCGATGCCCTCATCCGCCACCAGGCGGTGCTGCGCGGCGTGGCCAACGGCCAGCGCGTGCCGGAAGACTGGCAGAACCCCGACGCCGCCGCCCTGGTCCGCCTCTCCATGGGCGCCCAGACCAAGGCCGCCCACGACCCGGTGGCCGACGACCTCGGTTACTACTTCGCCCAGGCCAACAGCGCCGGCATCCACCTCGGGGGCGCCCGTGTTTGAGCCCGGCGCCCACCAGGCCGCCGGACTGGAGGGTTCGGCCCTCTGCGGCAGCGCCCTGCTGGTGCCGCTGGCCAGCAGCGCCCGCCCGGCCCAGTCGTACGACTGGCTGTGCGAGGTGGCGGCCCGCCTGAGCGCGGCCGGCCACGCGGTCGCCGTGCTGGATGCCACCGCCACCGAACAGGCCTCGGTGCATGCCGCCGGCCAGGCCCGTGAACTGCCCCTGGGGCTGCTGCGTGCGCTGGTCGACCCTTCGGTGGTCCAGCTGGAACGCCCGCTGGACGACGCCGACTGGCTGGTCATGCCGGCCGCCCTGGGCCTGGAGCGCCTGCTCGACACCGCCCGTGCCGCCGGGCCGCGCGCCGCCGTCTCGCGGCTGCTGGCCCCGTTTGCCGCCGATGTGGTGGTGCTGCTGTTCGCACCGGCTGCCGCCCTCGGTGAACTGCTGTGCGACACCGGCGCCCATGCGCTGGTCCCGGTGATCGGCCCGGCGCAGAACGGGCTGGACACCTATGCCGCCGCCAAGCTGCTGCAGTTCGCCGGCCTGCAACCGGTGCTCTGCCCGCTGCACCACGACATGCCGGGCGACAGCGCAGCCCACACCACCCGCACGGTGATCGACTGCGCCCGCCGCCACCTCGATACCGAATGGCCGGTCTGGCCTGCCGATTCCTGGCACACCCGCATCCCGGTGGTGGCCCAGGCGGCGCAGGCATCCGCCGTCCCGAATGCCCTGACCGGGGGCCGCGCCGATGGGCGCCCGTCCGGCCGTTTTCTCTGGAGCTGACGATGTACACCGCCAAAGGCACGCTCAACCGCGACGCCCAGCTGCGCCAATACACCCCGCTGGTGCGGCGGCTGGCCCACCACATGATCGCCAAGCTGCCGCCCAGCGTGGAGCTCGACGACCTGATCCAGGTCGGCATGATCGGACTGACCGAAGCCATTGCCCGCTTCGAGCCCTCGCAGGGCGTGCAGTTCGAGACCTTTGCCAGCCAGCGCATCCGCGGCGCCATGCTGGACGAACTGCGCGACGGCGACTGGATGTCGCGCGGCTCGCGCAAGAGCCAGAAGGACATCGAACAGGCGGTCAACCGGCTGCAGCAGAAGCTGCACCGCTCGCCCATGGAAAGCGAGATCGCCCAGGAAATGGGCATGAGCCTGGCCGACTACCAGAGCCTGCTGGCCAAGGTGCGCGGCACCCAGCTGGTGTACCTGGAAGACATCAGCGGCGGCTCGGACGACGACGACAGCTTCCTCGACCGCCACATGGGCGAGACCGAGGTCGACCCCTCGGCCGTGCTGCAGGACCAGCGCATGCGCATGGCCCTGGTGGCCGCCATCAAGGTGCTGCCCGAGCGCGAACAGCAGATCATGTCGATGTACTACGAGCACGACATGAACCTCAAGGAAATCGCCGCCGTGCTGGGCGTGACCGAATCGCGCATCTGCCAGCTGCACAGCCAGTCGATCGCACGGCTGCGCGCCAAGCTGCGCGAGCATTGAACGTCGGGCGACCGGGCGGCTGCCCGGCTGCCCGGCCGGTTTCCGCGATCCGGAGACCACAAAAAAAAGCGACCCGCAGGTCGCTTTTTTCATGGGGGAACCCGCCCGGGTCAGGCGCTCAGGTAACCCCGGCTGGCGGGCGCGCTGCCCTGGCCGGAGCGGCCGTACACCGGTGCCGCCGCGGTCTGGGGGATCAGGCTGCCCACCGCGCGCTGGCTCTGGGCCTGGGCGCGCAGCACCGCCTGGCGCAGCTGGGCAAAGCGCTGGGCGGCGGCCGGCAGGTCTTTGGCCAGGGTGCTGCCTTCGGCCTGGAATTCGGCGGTGCGCGGCGCGTTCTTCAGGATGGTCTGCACCTGGGCGCTTGCAGCTTCGACCGCCATGGCCTCGCCGGCCAGCAGGGCCTTCTCCAGCGCGTCCAGTGCGCCCTGCAGTTGCAGGATCCAGGGATGGGAGAGGGCAACGGCGGGCATGGGCATCACTCCTGAGGTCAGGCGCCGCGGGCGCCGTTGAGCATTTCGGCCGCGTTGGCCAGCATCTTGTCGGCGATGGCCTCGGCGTTCACCTGGAACGAACCGTTGGCAATGGCCGCCTTCATGGCTTCGACCTTTTCGGCGTTGAACACGTCACTGTTGCCCGAGCCGCTGGCGGTCAGCGACTGGGTGGCGCTGGAGAGCGTGACCTGCACGCCCGCCTGCGGCTTGGCAGCCGACGCCGACGACGCTGCACCTGCAGCGGCGGCTTCGCCAGCGGTGGTGGGGGCGGCCTTGTTCGGGCCGCCAGCCACCGAGCCAATATAGGAATCCGGGGTTGATTCGATCTTCATGTCACGCTCCACACCCCCTGTTGAGGGGCTCTGTGCAGGAACTATCGTCCATCCGATCGGGAACTTGAGGTTTTTTGTTGCAACGCTCAGAGGGTCAATTCGACCGTCTGGTCGGCACGGACGGTACCGGTGACCACCCGGCCGTTGGGCAGCCGCACCCGGGCGGGCTCACCCACCCGGCCGGCCGCCACCGCCTGGCCGACGACCGAAATCGAGAAGCCGGCGCCGCCGCTGCTGACCTTGACCTGGGCCCCGGCTTCAAAAGCCTGGGGCGCCCGAACCATGTTTTCGCGCAGCGGCTGGCCCGGCTGCAGGGCATAGGCCGTCTGGTGTCCGATCCAGCGCTGGCTGGCGGCCAGCACCGGCGACGGGTGGGCCGCCCAGTCGACCTCCGCCTGCTCGGCATGCTCGGCCGTGAGGGTTTCGCCGGCCGGGACCGTGGCCTTGACCACCCAGGCCGGCCCCCAGGCCTTGACCGTGACCGGCACGAACACATTCCAGCGGGTCACGCCGTCCACGCAGCGCAGGCCCACCTTGCTGCGGCCCCAGAGGCGGGTGCCGGGCGGCAGGTAGGGTTCGATGGCGGCGCACGGGGCCAGTCGCAGCCGGCTGTCCAGGCGCCCCATGACCACCTCGGGGCGCAGGGCCACGCCGGCTTCGCTGCCGATGGCCTGGGCCAGGGCGGGCTGCAGGTAATCGTGGGCCATCTGCTCCAGGCCGCCCTCCGCCGGGGCGGTGGTGGCCTGGGCCGGCCAGAGGGGCGCCAGGCACAGCGCGGCGGCTGCGGCGGCACGGACGAGGGGCAGACAGGTTTTCATGCCACCACTGTAGGAGCCGGCCGGCCGGGGTGAAGCGGCAAAAAGGAGGGCAAATCACGCCCAATTCTTGAAGCGGGCAAAAGGTGAGGGTTGCGAGATGCCGCAGGCCGCCCTCCGGTGACTGACCGGTGTGCCCGATCCGGGCATGTCCAACTCTCCGGTGGCCCGTGACTCCCCATTCCCTTCCCTCGACCCCGACGACTTCCCCCCTCCCGTCCCTGCCCCCGAACCAGGGCAGCCTGCGCAAGACGCGGGCGCTACCTCTGTTGAAGCTGCCCGAGCCCGGGGCCCGGTCGCACCAGACCCTGCCGCTGTTGCCGGTGGCCCGCACTTCGCCGACCCTGTCGCCGCCCTGGGATGCGCCGACGCCGTTCCCGTCACCCCGACAACCGGATTCGGTGCGTGATGAAACATCACCCCGGCGGAGGAAGTCATCACATCCGAACAAGGTGACCCCGTCCGTCCGCAAGGAACGGCGGTGGGCGGAGCAGCAGGAGCGGCTGCTGGCCGAGCGCGCCAGGGACAAGGCCGACCACCGGGCCACCATGGCCCGGCTGCACCGCAACGGGCTGAAAGGGCTGCTGGACGACCACGGCAGCGACATGGCCCAGCCCCTGCCGCAGGAGGTGGTCGGCCTCTGGCACGACCATCTGTACCGCACCGGCGCAACCCAGCTGTGTTTTTTCCTGACCGAATCGCCATCCAGCATCGAGGCGTTCGGTCTGACCGGCGAGCGGTCCTGCGCGATGGCCACCCTGCGGCGGCTGGTCCACCCGGACCGGGTGCCCCCGATGCCGGACTGGTCTGCCCGGCTGGCGGTGCAGGTCTGCCTGCTGCAGGAGGGCTTGTGCCCGCTGGAGCCCGGCCCCATGGCGGTCTGGCTGCAGTCGGTGCGTGCCACGCTGCTCCGCCCGACGGCCGACACCCCGTCCGCGGCCGATCTGGACCTGCTGCTGCGCCTGCTGGCCACCATCACCCGGCTCGAAGCCTTCACCGCCCACGGCTGGCTCGGCCAGCAGCCCGATGCCCTGGCCTTGCGGCATGCGGTGACCGATCTGATGCGGATGCTGCCCGACATCCTGGGGCGCTGCCCGGCCGTCACGGCGCAGGAGCGCACCCACCTGGCGCGCATGGCGCAGGAGGTCCGGCTCTGACCGTTTGAAGGACGGAAACAAGGGGGCAACACCCCCTTTGTTCGGGGGATTGGCCACCCTCAAGAATTCCCACAATCACCTCGAACCCCCGTCCGTGCGTGCGCCGGGCGGGTCATCCACCCACCGTTTCGAGGTGACCATGCTTGAACAGATGACCGCCCGCCTGGACTTCCATGCGAATGCGCTGGTCCTGCGCTCGCAGCGCCAGCAGGTGCTGGCCAGCAACATCGCCAATGCCGACACCCCCGGTTATGTGGCGCGCGATTTCGACTTTGCCCAGGCGCTGCGCAACGTGTCCGGCGCGCCGGCGCGCGGCGACGTGGCCCTGACCGATGCCCGCCACCTGCGCAGCGGCGGCACCGACCCGCGCGATCCGAAGATGGGCTATTCGGTCCAGACCCAGCCCAGCCAGGACGGCAACACCGTCGACCTGGACCGTGAACGCGCCGCCTTCGTCGACAACAGCATCCGCTACGAGTCCACGCTGCGCTTCATCAACGGGCATGTGAAGACCATGCTCAGCGCCATCACCGGCCAGTAAGGGAGCACCCCATGTCCATGTTCAGCATCTTCAATGTGTCGGGCAGCGCGGTCAGTGCGCAGTCGCAGCGGCTCAACGTGGTGGCCAGCAACCTGGCCAACGCCGACGCGGTGGCCGGCCCCGACGGTCAGTCCTACAAGGCGCGCCAGGTGGTGTTCCAGTCGGTCGACATGGGCGGCAAAGGCAATGCCGGCGTGAAGGTCCGCGACATCAACGAGAACCAGGCGCCCGGCCGCCGCGAACACAACCCGACCCATCCCAGCGCGGATGCCGAGGGCTACGTGACCCATTCCAACGTGAATCCGGTGGAAGAGATGGTCAACATGATTTCGGCCTCGCGTTCGTACCAGAACAACGTCGAGGTCATGAACACCGCCAAGTCGCTGCTGCTCAAGACGCTGCAGATGGGCGCTTAAGGAGATTCACCATGATGCTGGCCCAACCCCTGGACCTCACCAACCTCGGCTCGGCCGTGGGCAGTTCCACCGCCAAGGCGGCCACCGCGCAGACCGACGCGACCGCCACCCAGGACCGGTTCCTCAAGCTGCTGGTGGCGCAGCTGAACAACCAGGACCCGATGAACCCGATGGACAACGCCCAGATGACCACGCAGATGACGCAGATCAACACGGTCAGCGGCATCCAGCAGCTCAACGAGACGCTCAAGGGCATGGCCAGCCAGTTCGGCCTGATGCAGTCGCTGCAGGGCACCTCGCTGATCGGCCGCGAGGCCCTGGTGGCGGGCACCCAGTTCGGCTTTGACGGCAACGTGGGCAAGGCCGCGTTCCGCCTCGATGCCCCGGCCGCCTCGGTCCAGGTGGACGTGCTGGACAAGGCCGGCGGCGTCATCGACACGCTGGACTTCGGCGCACTCACCGCCGGCCAGCATTCCTTCAACTGGAACGGCAGCGGTACCGACCCGACCCAGGTGGCCGGCTTCAAGGTACGCGCCGCCAACGGCGGCCAGCCGGTCAATGCCACCGGCTACAGCCGCCTGACCGTCACCGCCACCGGCCTGAACAACGGCGCCATGAGCCTGCAGCTGCAGGACGGCCGCAGCCTGGCCTACGACCAGGTCAGCAGCTTCATGTGAGCGGGCCCAGCCCCGGCAACACCCCACCGAATCATCTGCAAAGGACACCACCATGGCATTCCAGCAAGGACTCTCCGGCCTGAACAGCGCGAGCAAGAACCTCGACGTCATCGGCCACAACATCGCCAACGGCAACACGGTCGGCATGAAGGCCTCGCGCGCCGAATTCGGCGAGCTCTACGCCAGCTCGGTCAACGCCGCCGGTGGCGTGAATTCGGGCATCGGCGTGGCCATGACGGCGGTCACCCAGTCGTTCACCCAGGGCAACATCACGGTCACCGGCGGCGACCTGGACGTCGCCATCAACGGTTCCGGCTTCTTCGAGCTGACCATGCCCAACGGCGGCACCGCCTACAGCCGCGCCGGCCAGTTCAAGCTCGACCGCAACGGCGGCATCGTCACCAACATGGGCGCCCAGCTCATGGGCTACCCCACCGACGAGACCGGCAACCGGCTGAGCTTCGAGACCGGCCCGCTGACCCTGCCCACCGGCGGCCCGATCCCGGCCCGGCAGACCGCTGGCATCACCGCCGAGTTCAACCTGGATGCCCGGTCGGATGTGTACGACGCCGCCACCAACACCCCGCCCCTGTCCACCTACGGCACCTCGCTGATCGGCTACGACGCGCAAGGCATCGAGGTGCCGGTGGCCATGGCCTTCACCAAGACCGGCAACAACGCCTGGCGCATCTACACCAGCGGCGACGGCACCCCGCCCGACGCGGCCACCAGCCCCTTCATCGACGTCACCTTCAACGCTGACGGCACCTTCAACACCGTCACGCCGGACCCGGCCACCGTGGCCATGACCTCGCCCAACGGCCCCTTCACCGCCACGCTGAACCTGGAAGAGATCACCCAGTTCGGCACCAGCTTTGCGGTCACCAACCTGACCCAGGACGGTTATCAGCCGGGCCAGTTCATCGGCCTGAAGATCGGCGAGAACGGCGTCGTCACCGGCCAGTACTCCAACGGCCAGACCCGCGCCGCCGGCCAGGTGGCGCTGGTGAACTTCCGCAACGCCCAGGGCCTGCAGCCCACCGGCGGCGGCAACTGGCAGGCCACCTTTGCCTCCGGCGAGGCACTGCACGGCGAGCCGGGCACCGGCAACTTCGGTGCCCTGCGCTCCGGTGCGCTGGAGGATTCGAACGTCGACATCACCGCCGAGCTGGTCAACATGATGACCGCCCAGCGCGCCTACCAGGCCAACGCCCAGACCATCAAGACGCAGGACCAGGTGCTCACCACCCTGCTCAACATGCGCTGAAGCCCGGCCTGAAACGCTGACCCGCAGGAGTCCCCATGGACCGCATGATCTACACCGCCATGACCGGCGCCAGCGCGGCCCAGTACCGGCAGCAGGTGCTGGCCAACAACCTGGCCAACGTGTCCACGCCCGGCTTCCGCGCCGAGCTCTCCACCTTCCGCGCCGTGCCGGTGCGCGGCGACGGCGCCAGCACCCGGGTGTTCTCGGTGGAGGCCACGGCCGGCCATTCCGACCTCCCGGGCAGCATCAGCCAGACCGGCCGCAACCTCGACGTGGCGGCCCAGGGCAACGCGTACTTCGCGGTGCAGGCGCTGGACGGCACCGAGGCCTACACCCGCGCCGGCGGCCTGGAGGTCAACCCCGAAGGCACGCTGGTGGGGGCCTCCGGCCTGCCCATGCTGGGCGATGGCGGCCCCATCACCATTCCGGCCAACGCGCGGGTCGACATCGGTGCCGACGGCACAGTGAGCGCCCGGGTGGGCAACGAGCCGGGCCAGGTGGTCGGCCGTCTGAAGATGGTCACGCCCGACGCCGACAACCCGCTCAAGCGCGGCGAGGACGGCCTGTTCCGCGGGCCCGGCGGCGACCCGCTGCCGGCCAGCGATGTGGCCCGCCTGCAGGACGGCGCCGTCGAAGGCTCCAACGTGAATCCCATTGAAGCCATGGTCGGCATGATCGCCGTGGCCCGCCAGTTCGAGGTGCAGATGCGCATGCTCCAGAACGGCGAGAAGAACGACCAGACCGCCAGCCAGCTGCTGAGCCTCAACGGATAAAGGACACCGCCATGATCAATTCCCTGATGATTTCCAAGACCGGCATGACGGCGCAGCAGACCCAGCTCGACGTCATCTCGAACAACCTGGCCAACGTCTCCACCAACGGCTTCAAGCGCTCGAATGCCGTGTTCGAAGACCTCATGTACCAGAACCTGCGCCAGGTCGGGGCCAATGCCAACGAGCAGGCCGAACTGCCCACCGGCCTGCAGGTCGGCCTGGGTGTGCGCACCGTGGCCACCTCGCGCTCGTTCACCCAGGGCAGCCTGCAGCAGTCGGGCAATGCGCTGGACGTGGCCATCAACGGCCAGGGCTTCTTCCAGGTGCAGATGCCCGACGGCACCACCGCCTACACCCGCGACGGCTCGTTCCAGCTGAATGCCCAGGGCCAGCTGGTGACCAACAGCGGTTACCCGCTGAGCGCCGGCATCACCCTGCCGGCCGAGACCACCAGCATCACCATCTCGGGCGACGGCATCGTCAGCGCCAAGCTGCCCGGCACCACCCAGCCGCAGCAGGTGGGCGTGCTGGAACTGGCCAACTTCATCAACCCGGCCGGCCTGGAGCCGCTGGGCCAGAACCTGTTCCGCGAGAGCGTGGCCTCGGGCAACCCCGTCAACGGCAACCCGGGCACGGCGGGCATGGGCAACCTGATGCAGGGCTTCACCGAAGCCTCCAACGTCAACGTGGTGCAGGAGCTGGTGACCATGATCCAGACCCAGCGCGCCTACGAGATGAATTCCAAGGCCATCCAGACGTCCGACCAGATGCTGCAGCGCCTGAGCCAGCTCTGATCTTCCTGCCGAGGTTCCCCATGCAACGCATTGCTCTTCTGCTGGCCGCCACGGCCCTTCTGGCCGGCTGCGAAACCCTGCAGCCCAAGGTGGACGTCGCTCCGGCCCGGCCGGTGGAATATGCCCAGGCGCCGCAGGCGCAGGGCGTGCCCAGTGGCGGGCTGTTCCGTCCGGCCACCTACCGGCCCGGCTTCGAGGACGCGCGGGCACGGATGCCGGGCGACATCGTCACCATCCAGATCACCGAGCGGGTGACGGCCAGCCAGAACTCGTCGGCCTCGATCGACCGCAGCGGCGAGGTGTCGGGCAGCATCTCGGCGCTGCCGTTCCTCAAGGGCACGACGCTGGGCAAGCTCGACATCGGTGCCCAGTCGGAGAACAGCTTCTCCGGTGACGGCAAGAACCAGGCGAACAACACCTTCAATGGTTCCATCACCGCCACGGTGCAGGAAGTGCTACCCAACGGACACCTGCTGGTGGTGGGCGAGAAGCAGATCGGCGTGAATGCCAATGTCGACGTGATGCGTTTCTCCGGCACGGTCGACCCGCGCACCATCCGGCCCGGCAATGTGGTGGCCTCCACCCAGGTGGCCAATGCCCGCATCGAGTCGCGCAACCGCGGCGCGCAGGGTGAAGCCATGTCAATTGGCTGGTTGGCGCGGTTCTTTTTGAGCGTTATCCCGTTCTGATCCCTGCCCACAATGGGGCTGTCTTTTACCGGGTGTACTGAGATGAATATCGTCCCTCTGCTGCAGAACTTGAGCCGCTCTTTCGCGCTGGCGGTGCTCACCGCCTCGGTGCTGACGGCTGCCCTGCCTGCCGCAGCGCAGTCGATCCGGGTCAAGGAAATCGCCGCGGTGCAGGGTGTGCGCACCAACCAGCTCACCGGTTACGGCCTGGTGGTGGGCCTGGACGGCACCGGCGACCAGACCACCCAGATGCCCTACACCAGCCAGGGCATGGCCAACTACCTGCAGCAGCTCGGGCTGACGCTCCCGCCGGGTGTGAACCCGCAGTTCAAGAACATCGCGGCCGTGCTGGTCACGGCCGAACTGCCGCCGTTTGCCCAGCCGGGGCAGGCCATCGACGTGACCGTGTCGTCCATGGGCAATGCCAAGTCGCTGCGCGGCGGCACCCTGATCGCGACCCCGCTCAAGGGCGCCGATGGCGAGATCTATGCGCTGGCCCAGGGCAACCTGCTGGTCGGCGGCGCCGGCGCTTCGGCGGGCGGCAGCAAGGTGCAGATCAACCACCTGAGCGCCGGCCGCATTCCGGGCGGCGGCCAGGTGGAGCGGGCGGTGGCCACGCCGTTCGCGCTCGGCGAAACCATCGACCTGGGTCTGCAGAGCAACGACTTCACCACCGCCAGCCGCGTCACCGACGCCATCAACAAGGCCTTCGGCCCGGGCACCGCCAGCGCGGTGGACGGCCGCGTGGTGCGCCTGCGCGCACCGGCCGACCCGAACAGCCGCGTGGCTTTCCTGGCCCGGGTGGAAGACGTGCGGCTGGACGCCGCCGTGCCCATGGCCAAGGTGGTCATCAACTCGCGCACCGGCTCCATCGCCATGAACCAGGCGGTCACGCTCGGCCCGTGTGCCGTGGCGCACGGCAACCTGTCGGTGAGCATCAGCTCCACCCCGGTGATCAGCCAGCCCAACGCCCTGTCCACCGGTGGCCAGACCGTGGTGACCGAGCAGACCAACATCCAGATCAGCCAGGACAAGGGTTCGCTGATCCAGATGGGCCCGGCCGCCCAGTTGTCCGATGTGGTCAAGGCCCTGAACAGCCTGGGCGCCACGCCGCAGGACCTGCTGGCCATCCTGCAGGCCATCAAGGCATCGGGCGCGCTCAACGCCGACCTCGAGGTGATCTGATGAACACCAGCCCGCTCATGCCCTCCGGCCTGGCGGCCGACCCCACCGCGCTCGGCGGGCTCAAGGCACTGGCCGGCCAGGGGCAGGACAAGGCCGCCCTCAAGGAGGCGGCCAAGCAGTTTGAATCGCTCTTCATGCGCGAGCTGATCAAGAGCATGCGCGAGGCCACCCAGAAGTCCGGGATGATGGACAGCGAAGGCGAAAACCTGGGCACCGATCTGCTCGACCAGCAGTTCGCGGTCAGTCTGGCCGGCATGCCCGGTGGCCTGTCGGAGGCGATCGAACGCCAGCTCGCCCGCCAGATGCAGGGCAGCAACCCCAATGCTCCGGGCACACCGGGCACGCCCGCCGTGCCCAGCACCGTCGACAAGGTGTCGGCCGGCCCGCGCCAGGCCGATTTCGTCTCGCGCCACAGCGCGGCCGCCGCCCAGGTGGAGCGCGAGGCCGGCATTCCGGCCAGCTTCATGATCGGCCAGGCCGGCCACGAGACCGGCTGGGGCCGCAGCGAGATCCGCCATGCCGATGGCTCGCCCTCGTTCAACCTGTTCGGCATCAAGGCCGGGCCGGGCTGGAAGGGCAAGGTGGCCGAGATCACCACCACCGAATACATCAACGGCGAGCCGCAGAAGGTCACGGCCAAGTTCCGGGCCTACGACAGCTACGCCGATTCGTTCCGCGACTATGCCCGCCTGATCGGCAACAGCCCGCGCTACGAAGACGCCATGGCCCAGCGCCATTCGGTGCAAGGCTTTGCCACTGCGCTGCAGCGCGGCGGCTATGCCACCGACCCGGCCTATGCCGCCAAGCTCAGCCGCGCCATCAACACCACCCTGAGCCTGCAGCGCGCCCAGACCTGAGCCCCAAGGCCCCCGCGAGACCGCCATGTCCTCACTCAACATCGCCACCCGTGCGCTCAATGCCAACCTGTCGGCCCTGCAGGTCATTGGCCACAACATCGCCAACGTCAACACCGAGGGCTATTCGCGCCAGAACATCCAGCTGCAGAGCTCGGGTTACCAGGCCATGGGCAGCGGCTACTTCGGCAAGGGCGTCGAGATCGCCACCGTCGAGCGCACCCACAGCGCCTACCTCACCAGCGAGGCGCGCGCCACCAGCTCCACCGCCGCCGCCGACAGCGTGCGGCTGTCCCGGCTGCAGCAGCTCGAATCGGTGTTCCCGATGGGCGAGAACGGTCTCGGCACGGCGCTCAACAGCATGCTCAACGCCTGGAACGACGTGACCTCGTCGCCCAGCAACCTGACCGCCCGCGTGGTGACCATTGCCCGCGCCGACGAATTCGCCAGCCGCCTGCGCAACACCGCCGGCCAGCTCGACCTGCTCAAGCAGGGCACCGAGCTGCAGGTGCAGACCACGGTCGACTCGGTCAACCGGCTCGCACGCGACCTGGCCTCGGTCAACCAGCGCATCATCGAGAACGCCGGTGGTTCGCACACCCCGAACGATCTGCTCGATTCGCGCGACCAGCTGCTGGCCCAGCTCAGCGAGCTGGTGAAGATCGCCACCGTGCCGGGCGAGAGCGGCACGGTCAACGTGTTCGTCGGCGGCAGCCAGCCGCTGGTGCTGGGCGCGCAGACCGGTCAGCTGGCGGTGACCCGCGATCCGGTCGACACCTCGCGCATCCAGGTGTCGTTCAAACAGGGCACCACCCAGTCCGACCTCAGCCTGGCAGCACTGGGCGGCGGCGAACTGGCCGGCATGGTGCGCTTCCTGAACGAAGACCTGGCCTCGGCCCAGAACCAGATCGGCCGCATGGCCCTGGCCACGGCCACCATCGTCAACGACCAGCACGCGCTCGGGGTGGACCTCACCGGCCAGCCGGGCCAGGCCTTCTTTGCGCCCACGCCGCCCCTGGCCGCGCTGGCGGCGCCGGCCAACACCGGCACCGCCGCCTTCAGCGTGACCGTCACCGACCCGACGGCGCTCAAGGCGTCGGACTACGACATCCGCGCCGAAGCCGGCGGCCTGCGCATCATTCGCCTGTCCGACAACACCATGACCCCGCCGGCCGGCAACCCGCCGCTGGCCACCGGCGCGCTGCCGATCGAGGTGGACGGCCTGACCTTCACCCTGGACAGCGGCGCCCTGGGTGCCACCGACCGTTTCCGGGCCCGTCCGTTCGAGGGGGCTGCGCGCAACATCCAGGTGGCCATCGGTGCCCCCGACAGGCTGGCCGCCGCCAGCCCGGTGGCCGTCACCCCCGGCACCACCAACAGCGGCAGCCTGGCGGTGGAGAGCCTGTACGCCACCCAGGCCGACGCCAACCTCACCAGCCCGGTCGACATCACCTTCGGCGCCAACGGCACCTTCACCCTCAGCGGTCCGAGCATTGCTGCCCCCGCCACGGTCTACAACTTCACGCCGGGTCAGCCGATCGAGGTGAATGGCTGGAGCCTGACCTTGCGCGGCGCCCCGAGCGCGGGCGACACCTTCTCGGTGCAGGCCTCGCCGGCCAACGGGCTGGCCCAGAACGCCGGCAACGCCAGCGCCGTGCTGGCCCTGCGCGACCTGGCCACCTACGACGGCGTCTCGCTGTCCGACGGTTATGTGAGCCTGTTCTCCGAGATCGGCACCCGGGTGCAGGGCGCGCAGTTCGCGGCCGAGTTCTCGGGCAATGTGGCGGCCACCGCCGAAGCGGCGCGGGCCGGTGTGGCCGGTGTCAACCTGGACGAAGAGGCCGCCCGGCTGCTGCAGTTCCAGCAGGCTTACCAGGCCTCGGCCAAGTTCCTGCAGATCGCCCAGAGCACCTTCGACAGCCTGCTGCAGACGGTGGGTCGCTGACCGCCCGAACACACCCGGAGACCTTCATGCGCATTGCCACCGCCAACAACTACGACAGCACCATCAAGGTGCTGGCCGACCGCCAGGCCCAGCTGGCCCAGCAGCAGGAACGGCTGGCCACCGGCAAGCGGGTGCTGCGCGCCAGCGACGATCCGGTCGCGGCCACCTTGTCCGAAGCGGCCCGCAACCGGCTGGCCCGTGCCGAGGCCGACCAGCGCGCCCTCGAAGCCTCGCGCAGCAGCCTGCAGCAGGCCGAGAGCGGTCTGGGCGAATCGGGCGAACTGATCCAGCGTGTGCGCGACCTGCTGATCACCGCCGGCAACGCCGGCTTCACCGACAGCGAACGCGAGGACGTGGCCCGCCAGCTCGAAGGCCTGCGTGAACAGCTGATCGCAGTGGCCAACCGCACCGACAGCGCCGGCCGCACCTTGTTCGGCGGCCTGGGTGGCGCAGCCACACCGTTCGTGGACCTCTACACCCCCAGCGGCAACGGCGTGGCCTTCAACGGCCAGCGTGGTCAGGCGGCCGCCGGCAACACCGCGCTGCCGCAGGCGCTGGACGGCCAGGCCATCTGGATGCAGGTGCCCCAGGGCAACGGCCGTTTCGCGGTCAGCCTGCCCAACACCAACACCGGCGGCGTGAGCACCAGCATGGGCGAGGTGGTCGACCCGGCCAGCTACACCGGGGGCGACTACCGCATCAGCTTTGCCGAGGTGGCCGGGCAGATGCAGTACACCGTGATCGACGTCAGCAACGGCAACACCCCGCTGGCCAGCCACACCGGCGTGCCCTACGAGCCGGGCAAGTCGGTGCAGTTCGGCGGCATGGGGTTCGTCATCAGCGGCAACCCGGCGGCGGGCGACGCCATCGACATCGAAGGATCGCCCGCCCGCACCGACATCTTCCAGGTGGTGCAGAACGCGGTCGACGCGCTGCGTTATGGCGGCGTCAATGAATCGGCCCACCGCAACCAGGAACTGGCCCGCGCCATGACCGAGGTCGACGCCGGCCACGACCGCGTGCTGCTGGCCCGTGGTCGGGTGGGTGAGCTGTTGAACCGCGCCGATTCGCTCGACACCCTGCTGGAAGGCCGCGCCCTGGACAACAAGGCCGAAGATTCGCGCCTGACCGACATCGATCTGGTCAAGGGCATTTCCGACTTCCAGACCCAGCAGCAGGGCCTGGAGGCCGCCATCAAGAGTTATGCCCAGGTGCAGAAGCTCTCGTTGTTCTCGATGATTGGCTGAGGTGCCCGTGCTCGCGACCCAGTCGGTTCTTGACAGTCTGGCGCTGGCCTACGAGCCGGTGTGGGGGCCCGATCGCCACCTGGTGGCGGCGCGGCTGCACCTGCACCCGGTCACGCCCACCGGCATCGATGCCGCCCATTTCATGGAGCTGCTGGGCGAACACTGGCCGGAAGAAGCGCCCACCCTCATCCTCTCCATCGGGTCGCCCCGGCTGCTGCTGCAGACCCTGGCGGTCGACGCGGTGCACAACACCTGCATCGAGGTGCCGGCCGACCTGTTCGGCCGCGCCGACACCGCCGCCCGCCTGTCGATAGCGGTGCGCCGCGGTCACCGGCTGGTCTGCCGCACCCCGCTGGCGAACGTGCACGGCCCCGGCATGGACAGCGTCGATGCCCGGCCGCTGGTGCACCTGACCGCCGAAGAGGCCCAGCGCCTGCTGACCCCGGCGGTGCCGGGCCGCGCTGCGCCGATGCTGCCGCCCGGACTCATCGTCGGCGGTGCCGACACCCGGACCCTGCTGCGCCACCTGCTGGAGAGCCAGGCGGTGCATGGCGTGCTGGGCTGGCCGGAGGACGATGTGCTGGCCTCGCACCGGCACCACCCGATCAGCTACGACCGCGACATCCTGCATGCGGTGCTGTCCGCCATCGACGACGACGACTGTTCCATCGAGCGCCTGGAGCGGCTGGTGCGCCAGGACGCCGTGCTGGTCTACCGCCTGCTGCTGCTGGTGAATTCCGCCGCCTACGGCAACCGCCGCGAGATCGGTTCGCTGCGCCACGCGCTGATGATGCTGGGCTTCCGCGAGCTCGGTCGCTGGATCACCGAGCAGATCACCGAGGTCGAGCCCGACCCCGACCTGCACCCGGTGCGCCTGGCCATGGTCATGCGGGCCCGGCTGGCCCAGCACCTGCTCATGACCGGTTCCGACGACACCCTGCGCGGCGAGGTGTACGCCACCGCGCTCATGGGTGAACTGGGGCGGTTGCTGCACCAGCCGCTGCCCACGCTGCTCAACAAGCTGCCCCTGCCCGGCCGGATGTTCGACGCCCTGCTGCGCCGGGACGGCCCGTACTTCCCGCTGGTGGACACCGCCCGCGCCATGGGCCAGCCGGCCGACATCACCCGGCTGCCCCTGGTCTGCCGGGTGCACGACATCTCGCTGGAGACCGCCAACCGCAGCCTGCTGCGCATGCTGGCCACCAGCCACAGCCACGCCGGACGGCGCTCGGAACGCATGACCTGAGCGGGGCTGAGCGTCTGCCCGGCGGTACGATCACGCCATGGCAAACGCTTCCTCTTCAGCGCCGGTGCACCGGCGTGCCCTGGTCCTGTTCTCCGGCGGCCAGGACTCCACCACCTGCCTGGCCCATGCGCTGGACCGTTTTGAACACGTCGAGACCCTGGGTTTCGACTATGGGCAACGCCACCATGTGGAGCTGCAGGCCCGCCTGAACGTGCTGCGCGAGCTGCGCGAACGCTTTCCGCAGTGGGCCAACCGCCTGGGCGACGACCATGTGCTCGATCTGGCCGTGTTGGGCGCGGTGTCCGACACCTCGCTCACCCGCGACATGGCCTTCCGCATGGAGGCCAGCGGCCTGCCCAACACCTTCGTGCCCGGGCGCAACCTGCTCTTTCTGACCCTGGCCGCCGCGCTGGCCTACCGGCGCGGCATGACGGTGCTGGTGACCGGTGTGTGCGAGACCGACTTTTCCGGCTACCCCGATTGCCGCGACGACACCATGAAGGCCCTGCAGGTGGCGCTCACCCTGGGCATGGACCACCGCTTCCTGATCGACACGCCGCTGATGTGGATCGACAAGGCCGACACCTGGCGCATGGCCGAGCAGCTCGGTGGTCAGGCGCTGGTGGACCTGATCGTGGAACACAGCCACACCTGCTACCTGGGCGACCGCACCCACCGCCACGACTGGGGCTGGGGCTGCGGCAGCTGCCCGGCCTGCGAGCTGCGCGCGCGCGGCTGGGCGGCTTACGCCGACGCCACCCGGTAACGCGGCGAGCCGGCGGCACCGTCGCCCGGCACCAGCGTCCATTGCCGGTTGTGGAACGCGGCCACGGCGGGCCGGTGGGCGATGGAGATCAGGGCGCCGTCCTGCTGCTGCACCAGCACCTGCAGGCGCTCGTAGAGGGCGGCTTCGGCGGCCGGGTCGAGCGCGCTGGTGGCTTCGTCCACGAACAGCCAGCGCGGCTGCTTGAGCAGGGCGCGGGCGGCGGCCAGCCGTTGTTGCTCGCCGCCGGAGAGTTTTTGTCCCCAGCTGTCGACGTCGTCCAGCCGCGCGCCGAGTTCGGGCAGCAGGGCATCGCGCAGGGCCTGGCGCAGCTGGTCGTCGCTGTAGCGCTCGGCCGGCTCCGGGTAGGCCAGGGCGTCGCGCAGCGGGCCGGTGGGAAAGTACGGGCGCTGCGGCAGGAACATGGCGCGTGACCCAAAGTCGGCCGGCAACTGCAGCTGGCGCTGCGCCCAGGGCCAGATGCCGGCCAGCCCCCGGAACAGGGTGGATTTGCCGCTGCCCGAAGGCCCTTGCAGCAGCACCCGGTCGCCCGGGCGCAGGCTCAGGCCGGCGGCGCCCAGCAGGGCCACGCCACCGGGCAGGGTCAAATCAAGGCGGTCGATGGACAGGCCATCGGATGGCCCGGCCGGCGTTGCCGCCACGCCTTCCGCTGCCGGCGCAACGGCCAGCGCCTGGAAGCTTTCCTCGAAGCTGGTGATGCGGTCGGTGGTGGCGCGCCAGGCGGCCAGGCTGCTGTAGTTGTCGACGAACCACGAGAGCGCGTCCTGCACCCGGCCGAAGGCCGAGGCGATCTGGATCAGCTCACCGAGCTGGATGGCGCCGCTGAAGAAGCGCGGTGCCGCCACGATGAAGGGGAACACCACCGCCGCCTGACCGAAGCCGACGGTGAACCAGGTCAGCCGCTTCTGTGCGTTGATCAGCTGCAGGTAGTTGCCCAGCACCGCCTGAAAGCGCTGGCCGAGGTGGCGGCGCTCCACCGGTTCGCCCCGGTCCAGCGCGATCGATTCGCTGTATTCGCGCACCCGCACCAGGTGGTGGCGGAAGTCGGCCTCGAAGCGCTGCTGGCGGAAGTTCAGCCCGATCTGTGGCCGACCGATGTAGTGGGTGATGACGCTGCCCAGCACGCAATAGACCACCGCCATCCAGACCATGAAGCCGGGGATGTCCCAGGTCTGGCCCTGGAAGTTGAAGGCGAAGCTGCCCGAGAGCGACCACAGGATGCCGACGAAGCTGACCAGCGTGACCACGGCGTTGAGCAGGCCCATGGACAGGCTCACCGAATAGCTGGTGAACAGGTTCATGTCTTCGGCGATGCGCTGGTCCGGGTTGTCCGGCGGGGCGTCGGTGCCGCGCGCATGGCGTTGCAGCTCCAGCTGGTAGAAGGCCTGCTGTCCGAGCCAGCGGTCCATGTAGTGGCCGGTCATCCAGGCGCGCCAGCGCATCTCCAGCAACTGGGTCAGGTAGAAGCGGTAGACGGCCACCAGGATGAAGCCGAACGCCAGGTAGGTGAAGCGGCCCAGCTCGCGCCAGAACACCTCGGCGTCCTTGTTCTGCAGCGCGTCGTAGAACACCCGGTTCCACTCGTTGATCAGCACCAGCATGTAGACCGCGCCCAGGTTGAGCGCCACGATGGCCGCCAGCAGGCCCCGGGCCTTCCATTTTTCTTCGGAGCTGAAGTAGGGGGCTGTGAGGCGGGCCACCTTGCCGGTGAACTCGCGGAACGCTTGCCAGCGCGACATCGGCACGGACGGGGTGTCTGTCATGAGACCTCAGGGGTTGGCAATGCCGCTGGCCACATGCCCGGCGGGCACATGGCGGGCGGCGGATTCGATGTGGCCGGTCTGATCGTCGAAGAAGAAGTCGGGTTCAAAGGCCCGCAGGAATTCGCCCTTGTCCATGCCGCCGAGGAACATGGCCTCGTCGACCTCGATGTTCCAGTCCATCAAGGTGCGGATGGCGCGCTCGTGGGCCGGGGCGCTGCGGGCGGTCACCAGCGCGGTGCGGATGCGCATGTGCGGCGTGCCTTCCTGCTGCAGCCGCTGCAGCGCTTCGAGCAGTGGCTTGAAGGGCCCGCCCGGCAGCGGCTGACCGGCCTTGGCCGACTCGTGCTGCTGGAAGGCCGGCAGGCCCTGCTTCTGGTAGACCTGTTCGGCTTCGTCGGAGAACAGCACCGCGTCGCCGTCGAAGGCAATGCGCACCTCGTTGGGGTAATTGTTGGGTGCCCGGGCCGAGTGGGTGGCCACGGTGGCAGCGGGGAAGCCCATGTTGAGTGCGGCGCGCACATCGGCCGCGTTGGCCGAGAGGAACAGGTTGGCCTTGAGCGGGGCCAGGTAGCGCCAGGGGTCGCGGCCGCGGGTGAACACGCCGCGCTGCACCTGCAGGTCGTGGTCCTTGACCGAGCGGAACACCCGCAGGCCGGAGACCGGGTCGTTGCGCGAGAGCATGACCACCTCGACCCGCTGGTTGGCGGCGTCGTTGAAGCTCAGCAGCTTGCGGATCAGCGAAAAGGCCACGCCGGGGTGGGCCGGCTCGTCCAGCTTCTCCAGCTGCAGCCGCATGTAGGCGCGGTCGTCGCCCTTCTCGAACAGGTGGTTCTCGGCTTCAAAGTCGAACAGGGCGCGCGAGGAGATCGCCACCACCAGTTTGCCGTCCAGCGTCACGCCCATGGGTTCAGGTCACCAGTTGGTTGAGCTGGATGATGGGCATGAGCACCGCCAGCACGATGAGCATCACGATCAGGCCCATGCCGACGATCAGCAGGGGCTCCAGCAGGGTCGCCATGTTGAGCGAACGGCGCTGCACCTCGGAGCCCAGCTGGTCGGCCGCGCGCTGCAGCATGGCCGGCAGGTCGCCGGTCTGTTCGCCCAGGCGGGCAAACAGCACCAGCAGCGGCGGAAAGCGGCTCTGGCTGGCCAGGGCCGATGCCAGCGGCGCACCCTCGCGCACCAGCACCAGCGCGGCCAGCGCATCGGCCCGCAGCGCCTGGTTGTGCAGGGTTTCGGCAGCGGTCTGCAGGGCCCGCAAGATGGGCACGCCCGCGCCGGCCAGCATGGCCAGGGTGGCGGCGAACCGGGCGGCGTTGTACCCCCGGGCAATGCGCCCGGCCAGCGGCAGCCGCAGCCAGGCCTGGTCCATGCGCAGCCGCAGGGCGGGCTGGCGGCGGGCCAGTTGCAGGCCGACGGTCCCCAGCAGCAGCACGCCCAGCAGCAGCCAGCCCCAGCTGCGCACGAAACCGCTGATGCCCAGCATGACCACGGTCAGCAGCGGCAGCGCACGCTGGCTGCCCTCGAACACGCTGGCCACCTGCGGCACCACATAGGCCACCAGAAAAATGACGATGACCACCGCCACCAGGGTGACGATGGCCGGGTAGAGCGAGGCGGCGATCAGCTTGTTGCGCAGGGCTTCGCGGGCCTCCAGGTCGTCGGCCAGCCGTTCCAGCACGGCGGCCAGCTGGCCGCTCTGCTCGCCGGCGGCGATGACCGCGCAGTACGACGCCGAAAACTCCTGCGGATGGTCCGACAGGCTGCGGGCAAACGAGGCGCCGCCATTCACCTCGGAGCGCAGCACCGCCACCAGGCGCTGCTGGCGCGGGTCTTCGGCTTCATCACCCAGGGCGGCCAGCGCCCGTTCCAGCGGCAGGCCGGCACCGACCAGCCCTGCGAGCTGGCGGGTCCAGACCGCCAGGCCGGAGGCGTTGAACACGCGGCGGCCACGCAGGGCCCGGCTGCTCTGCACCCCTTCCGGGGTGGCCTTGGCGGGCTCCACCGCCAGCGGCACCAGCGAACGCGCCCGCAGCAGCGCACGGGCTGCGCGGGCGGTGTCGGCGTCGATCAGGCCGCTGCGGGTGTTGCCCTGGTCGTCCAGGGCTTCGAAGGAGTAGGCGGGCATCCGGTCATGTTAGCGCGGCCGCATGACGAACCCCGGCCTGCGGGGCTTCAGGTCAGCTCGAGGATGGTGCGCTTGATCTGGCGGTGCGAACCCAGCGCCGGCGTCATGGTCCAGCGGTCCAGACGGTCGTTGCCGATGCGCAGCATGCCGGTGTGCTGGGTGATGTCGGCGTCGGTCTTGGCGTCGTCGCCGACGAAGCCCAGCGCCACCCGCACCCGCTCCACATCCTGCCGGCGGCCGGTCAGGAAGGTCCAGCCGGGCTGGATGTTGTAGTGCCGGACGTAGTCGCGCAGCGCGGCCGCGTTGTCGAACTCCGGCCGCAGGGTGATCGAGTACAGGAAGATGTCGCGGCCCACGCGCGAGCCCAGCTCCTCGTGCACCTGGCGCAGGTTGGCGGTGTTCTTCGGGCAGATGCCTTCGCAGATGGAATACATCATGTTGAAGGCCACCAGCTTGTCGCGGATGAGGTCGTCGTAGAACTTCACCTTGCGGCCATCGTGCGTTTCCAGCGTCACGTTGGGGAAGTAGTCGGCCATGCTGCTGCGCCGGCGCAGCGAGGGCAGGGCGGCCTGGGCGGTCACCGGCGCCAGCAGGGCGGTGCCGGCCAGGCGCAGTAGGTTGCGTTTGCTGTTCATGTGGGTGCTCCTGAATCGGTTGGGCTTCAGACCACGTCGAACCGGATCATCATGGCGTGATCCTCGTGCGAGAGGTTGTGGCAGTGCATGACGTACTTGCCGGTGAAGTCGCGGAACTTGATCAGCACTTCCACGCGCTCGTCGGGGGCCAGGGCCACCACGTCCTTGCGGCCGCGTTCGTGCGGCGGCGGCGCCTTGCCGTTGCGCGAGAGGATGCGGAACTCCTCCATGTGGATGTGGATGGGGTGGAACCAGCTGCCATGGCCCTGCAGCGTCCAGATCTCGGTGCTGCCCTTCGGGATGACGGCGGCCGGCTTCTCGACGTCGAACAGCTCGCTGTTGACCGCCCACATCGAGTTCTTCTTGTCGAACTCCCAGAAGCGGCGCTTGGTGACCTGGCTCAGATCGATCGGGGGCTGCTCGCGCAGGCGCTCCGGCACCCGGCTGTTGTCCGGGGTGGTCGGGTTGGCCGCCACGTCGAAGCGCAGCACCTCGGTGCCGCGCGACACCAGGCCCTCGGGACCACGACCGTCCTTCATGGCCAGCCGGTTCACCAGATACAGCTTGGTGCCCAGCGGGTACTTGCTGAAGTCGATCACGATGTCGCTGCGCTCGCCCGGGGCCAGACGCACGCGGTTCATGGTCAGCGGCGCCTCCAGCAGGTTGCCGTCGTTGGCGATGTACTGGAAGTCTTCCGAGTTGGTCCCGTTCATGAGGTAGAACTCGTAGAAGCGGGCGACGCTGGCGTCGACGAAGCGGAAGCGGTACTTGCGGCGCTGCACCCGGAAGTAGGGCTGGATCTTGCCGTTGACCGTGATCTTGTTGCCCAGGTGGCCCTTGTTCTCCGACATCGGGTTGAACACCATGTTGCCGCTGGCGTCGAACTGCACGTCGGAGATCATCAGCACCTGGTCGTAGGTGCCGACACCGCTGGGCAGGCGCAGGGCCTGCGGGTTGGGGTCGTTCTCGTTGCCCGAGTCGATCTCGTCGAACAGGATGTACGAGCCGATCATGCCGCGGTACACGTTCTGTTCGGTGTAGTCCATGCGGTGGTCGTGGAACCACAGGGTGCCCAGCGCCTCGCGCGGGTCGCCCACGCCGTTGGGGTCGGTCGAGAACCCGGCGTAGTAGTTCATGAACAGATGGTCTTTGTAGTTGCCGGCGCGGGTCAGACCCGGGCCGTGGCGCAGCGTGCCCCAGTAGTCACCGGCAAAACCGTCGCTCTCGGAGGCGCAGTGCAGGTTGTGCAGGTGCACCGAGATTTCGGGCGATCCGAAACCCACCGCATACGGGTCGATCTGGTTCACGAAGCGCACCAGGGCGGCTTCGTCGTAACGCGAAACGATGCAGGGGCCGGGGAAGGTGCCGTCGTAACCGCGGATGGTCTGGGTCGGCAGGTTGGGGTGGAACGAGTGCTGGCCTTCCTTCACCACGATCCGGTACAGGGCGTGGGGCGGTTCGCCCCAGATCTGGTGGGGTGCCCGCCCGGCCTCTTTCGGCCCGGCTTCACGGGTCGGCGGCGGGTTGAGTTCGGCCACCGGCTTCTTGGGCCGCATCACGGTCAGCGGCATGGTCCAGGGGGCGGTGGGCGGTCCGGGCGGCACGTCTTCCGCCTGGGCCTGCTGGCTCGGGGCCAGGCCCAGGCCGGCGGCCACGGCGCTGGCGGCGCCCAGCTTGAGGGAATCACGCCGGCTCATGCCGGTGGCGCTGCGGCTGGCCTGATCCGGCCCTGGTGTGTGGCTCTTGTTCATGTCGAAGCTCCCGTCGCGGTGTGGGGGCCGGCATGCGACGGGAAATGCCGTCGCCGTGCCGGGGAGGACGCCGTTGACAAACGTCAACATCTGGCAGGCTTTGAAGCACTTCGCCAGATTTGCTTACAACCGGTATCCGTCCGCGTGATTTTTCGGTGAGGGCTTCAAGGGGTCAATCAACAGTCTGTGTAGACCGAACCGGTGTCATAAACCGGGGTGACCGATCAGTCGCTTGTAAAAATGAATACCTTTGTTTCCATAAAAGTAGTCCTTCGGAGCTAAAACCTCCGACTGACAGTGGAATGTCACAAAGTTGGTGCAGAAGTTAATAAACGTAACAGAAGTAACAAGATGAGAAATAAAGCCGGCCTTAAGGTCAATAAAAAACCCCCGCAGCTTCAGCTGACGGGGGTTTCTGAACCGCGTTCAGGCGCGCGGCCGGATCAGACGTCGCGGGTGACGCGCAGCAGCTCTTCGCTGGTGGTGACGCCGGCCTGCACCAGGCGCTGACCGTCGTCGCGCATCAGCACCATGCCGCCGGCCAGTGCGCATTCGCGCAGCTCGGCCTCGCTGGCCTGGCGGTGGATGAGCGCGCGCAGCGCCTCGTCGGCCACCAGCAGTTCAAACACGCCGGTGCGGCCGGCATAACCGGTCTGTCCGCAGGCCTCGCAGCCGGCACCCTGGCAGGCGGTGCAGGTCTTGCGGACCAGCCGCTGGGCCAGCACACCCAGCAGCGATGAGCTCAGCAGGAAGGGCTCCACGCCCATGTCGGCCAGCCGGGTGATGGCGCTGGAAGCGTCGTTGGTGTGCAGGGTGGCCAGCACCAGGTGGCCGGTGAGCGAGGCCTGGATGGCGATCTGCGCGGTCTCGAAGTCGCGGATCTCGCCGATCATGATCACGTCCGGGTCCTGCCGCAGGATGGCGCGCAGGGCCTTGGCAAAGGTCAGGTCGATCTTGGCGTTGACCTGCGTCTGGCCGATGCCGGGCAGCTCGTATTCGATCGGGTCCTCGACCGTCATGATGTTGCTGCTGCCGGCGTCCAGCCGCTGCAGCGCGGCATACAGCGTGGTGGTCTTGCCGGAGCCGGTGGGGCCGGTCACCAGGATGATGCCGTGCGGCTGGCGCACCAGCTGGTCGAAGCGGCGCAGCACCTCGCCCTGCATGCCCACCGACTCCAGCTCCAGCTGACCCTCGCTCTTGTCGAGCAGGCGCAGCACGGCGCGCTCGCCGTGGGCGCCAGGCAGGGTGGAGACCCGCACATCCACCGCCCGGGTCCCGATGCGCAGGCTGATGCGGCCGTCCTGCGGCAGCCGTTTTTCCGAGATGTCGAGCTCGGCCATGATCTTCAGCCGCGAGATCAGGGCCGCGTGCAGCGCGCGGTTGGGCTGCACCACTTCCCGCAGCGTGCCGTCGACCCGGAAGCGCACGCTGGAGTGCCGTTCGTAGGGCTCGATGTGGATGTCGCTGGCGCCGTCGCGCACCGCCTGGGTCAGCAGCGCATTGAGCATGCGGATGATGGGCGCGTCGTCAGCGGCCTCCAGCAGGTCTTCGATGGCGGGCAGCTCCTGCATCATGCGGCTGAGGTCGGCCACGCCCTGCACCTCGCTCACCACCGCCGCCGCACTCGATTCGTTGCCGGCATAGGCCGCGCTGATGCGCTGGGCCAGCTCGTCGGCCGGCAGCCAGCGCACCTCTCGCGGCGGCTGCCCGCCCTGCCAGCGCAACAGTTCAGACAGGGCTGAGGCGCGCTGCCGTTGCCGCAGCGGGTCGGGGCTGTCCAGCGCAGCGCCCAGCAAGACGGCTGGCGCACCGTCGCGGTCCTGCTCCAGCAGCCAGAGATGCTCGCGGGCAAACGCGTAGGGCAGCGGGTACTTCACGGCCGGACCTTGGGCGCTTCGTTGGGGGGCGGCAGCACCGGCGATTCGTTGATCGGCAGCACGCTGCTGTTGGCCGGCTGCACCTCGCGCTGGGCGGCCCGCATCAGGTCGTAGCGGTCCAGCGCCAGGTTGGTGGTCTCGCGGCTGTCGCGCATGACCACCGGGCGCAGGAACACCATCAGGTTGGTCTTGCGGCGGCTGCGGCTCTCGCTGCGGAACAGGTTGCCCAGCACCGGCACATCGCCCAGGCCGGGCACCTTGTCCTGATTGCCGGCGTATTCGTCCTGCAGCAGGCCGCCCAGCACCACGATGGCGCCGTCGTCCACCAGCACGGTGGACTCGATGCTGCGCACGTTGGTGATCAGGCCGGTGGGCGAGTTCACCGACTGCGGCTGCACATTGCTGACCTCCTGGTAGATGGTCATCTTGATGGTGCCGTTCTCGCTGATCTGCGGCCGCACCCGCAGGGTCAGGCCGACGTCCTTGCGCTCGATGGTCTGGAACGGGTTGACCGCGCCGTTGGCCGCGCCGGTGTTGGTGAACTGGCCGGTCACGAAGGGCACGTTCTGGCCGATCACGATGCGCGCTTCCTCGTTGTCCAGCGTCAGCAGGTTGGGCGTGGACAGGATGTTGCCGTCGCCGTTCTGCTGCAGGAAGCGGGCCAGGAAGCCCAGCACGTACACGCCGTTGTTGCGCCGCGCAATGCCCAGGTTCAGGCCGGGCGCAGGGGAAAAGTCGTCCTGCTTGGAGAGGTCGACGATGCTGCGGCCACCGCTGCCGAAGTTGGTGCCCAGCAGGCCGATGGTGCGGTCGCCGTCGCGGCCCGAAGCGCCCTGCCACTGGATGCCGAATTCGGCCGCCTTGTCGGCGTTCACCTCGGCGATCAGGCTCTCCACATACACCTGCGCCCGGCGCGAATCGAGCTGGTCGATGACGGCGCGCAACTGCCGGTACTGCGGCTCGGGCGCCGTGATGATCAGCGAGTTGGTGGCCGGGTCGGCCTGGATCTGGCCGCCGGTGCTCGGCCCTTCATTGCTCGCCAGCGGCGCGCTGGCGGCCGCAGAACCTGCGTTGCCGCCGAAGCTCCCTGCCGCACCGGCGCCGGTGGAAAGGCCGCCGGCCAGCCCGCTGGAGGTCGCCCCCGCGGTGCGCAGCACGCTGCCCGAGGCGGGCGCCGAACCGGCGCTGCCGGAGATGGCGGCCCGCAGCGTGGCGGCCAGCGCCACCGCGTTGGCGTTCTTGAGGTAGACCACATGGATGTTGCCCGCCGCCTGCGCGCCGGCGGTGGGCTGGTCCAGCCGCGTCACCAGCGAACGCACCAGCGCCAGCCGCGCCGGGTTGGCGGCGCGCAGCACCAGCGCGTTGCTGCGCGGCTCGGCCACGATGGTGGTGCGGTAGCTGGCGTCGCCGGCCGCAGCGGCACCGTTGCCGCCACCGCCGCCGGTGCTGCCGCCGGGCTCGATCAGGCGTTGCACCAGCGGCACCAGATCGGCGGCCAGCGCGTGCTGCAGCGGAATGATCTCGATGTCGGTGGCGCCCGCCACGTCGAGCGAGGCAATGATGCGGCCGATGCGTTGCAGGTTGTCGGCGTAGTCGGTGATGACCAGCGAGTTGTTGCCCGGGTTGACGTTGATGGTGTTGTTGGGCCCGATCAGGGGCCGCAGCACCGGCACCAGGTTGTTGGCCGACTCGTGGTTGAGCCGGAAGATCTGGGTGACCACCGTGTTCGGTGCCGCACCGGGGCCGGCACCGGCCACCACCACGCTGCCCATGAGCTTGGCATCGGCCTCCGGCACCACCTTGTAGAGCCCGCCGGTGTCCACCAGCGAGAAGCCCTGCAGCCGCAGCGCCGCCGCGAACTGGTTGACGGCGGCTGCCGGCGTGACCGGCCGGTCGGTGGCCAGCGTGATCTGCCCCTGCACCCGGGGATCGACCACCACATTGCGGCCGGTGATGGTGGCCATGGTGCGGGCCACCGCCTCGATCTCGGCGCCCACAAAGTTCAGCGTCACCGGCTCGTTGCTGCGCACCGGCTGGGCCTGCAGTGGCAGGCTGGCCAGGCCCAGGGCCAGCAGCGTGCCGGTCAGGGTCCGGCGCAGCCGGTGGGTGGTGGAGCCGGTGCGGGCCGGGCGTTCGCTGCGGCGGGTGTCGGGGCGCGAGGCGTTCATGTCGGTGTCCCTGTGGGGTGTCGGGCGTGGACGGGCATCAGCCCATCTGGAGCAGGGAGCGGTCGCCGCGGCGCCGCCCCATGAGGTTGAGCAGGTTGGCCAGATCGGCCTCGTGGGCGGGAGCGGCCCGGGCTTCGCCGGCGAAGCGCAGGCGCCCGCCGCGCCAGCTGCCCTGGCCCTGGATCTGCAGGGCGCCCGATTCGGTGCTCACGCCGATGCGGGGTGGCAGACCGTCGGTGGCCTCCAGCGTGGCCTGGTAGCTGCCCAGCGGCCGCACCGTGGCCAGCCGCGAGGCGATGTCGGTGGCCTGCAGGCTGGCCTGGCCGTCCAGCGCCCAGCCGCCGTCCTGCCAGCGGGCCTCCAGGGCGTCGGTCTGCAGCCGCAGCCGGCCTTCCAGCTGGAGCGTGTTCCAGGGCGTTCCCAGGCCGGCCAGCAGGGCCGCCGGCCAGGCCACATCCCAGGCCGCAGCAGCCACCCGCCAGCCGCTGGCCGAAGGGTGGGTGGCCAGCTGCAGGGCGGTGCTGGCGCAGCAGGGCAGGCTCAGGCCCAGGCGCAGCGCGGGCCAGGCGCCGGCCAGACCCGGCCGCAGCCGCCACTGCAGGCCGCCCGGCAGTCCGGCGCGGTCCCGGCTGTCGGCACCGGCGCTGAGCACCAGATCGGCCGAGCCGTTCCAGACCGTGCCGCGCGCGTTCACCAGCTGCACCTGCCCGGCCGTGGCCTGCGTCACGCGGTCGGTCAGCCAGCGAGCCGGCGCAAAAAAAGCCAGGGCCAGCAGCAGGCCCAGCACGGCGGCGGCCCACAACAGGGCAGGGCGGGCGATGGCGGGGGCGCTGCGCATGGGGCCGGGGTGTCAGTTGCCGCCCGTGGCGGGGCCGCTCAGGACCAGGGTGCCGTTCCAGCGGCCGTCGTCGCCGCGCCGCAGCTCGGCCGTGACCGGTGTGATGCGGGCATTGATGCGCGCCTGCTCGATCCAGGCCGCCAGGGCGGCCGGTTCGGCGTCGCGCACCGTCAGGGTGGCCTGGCCGGCAGTGATGCTCACCCGCGAGCTGCCCGAGAGCCGCGCGGTGGCGGCTTCGAGCGAGCGCTGCACCTCGGACGGCGCCGGTGCCTGCGCGGCTCCGCTGTCCTTGAGGCCGGCGGCCGTGGCCGCCAGCTGCTGCATGCGGGCCATGCGGAGGTCGAGCGCCTGTTGCTGCGCCGGCGCTGCTGCCAGCGTGCGCCACGCCGGCAAGACGGCCACCGCCAGCAGCAGGCCGGTCAGCACCACCCCGGCCATGACGGCCAGCAGGCGACGCTCGCGGGCGCTGAGCGCCGACAGCCGTTGCCGCGCCTCTTCGCGCAGCGGTGCCAGCAACGAGGTCAGGGCGTTCATGGGCGGGCCTCCCCGGTGGGCAGGGCCGTCAGCACCAGGCCCTCGCTGTCGGTCTGCAGCCGCCAGCCGGCCTGCGCCAGACCGTCCTGCAGACCCTGCAGCCGGGCCGCTTCCACCCGCCAGCCGTCCAGCCGCAGCTGGCCGTCGCGGAAGACGATCTGGTCGGGCGTGGGCAGGGCGCCGTTGTCCGGCAGCACCGCGCCCAGCGCGGCCAGCAGCGATTCGAGGTCGGACCGGCCCAGCACGCCGGCGCTGCGTTGCAGCCGCTCCACCTCGCGCTGCATCTGCACCGGCGCATCGAGCACCAGCGTGACCGCTGGGAAGTTCTGCTGCAGCACCCGATCGATGGCAGCGCGCTGCGCCGCCTGCGACCGCCGTTCCTGCTGGGCCGCCAGGTTCAAGCCCAGCAGCTGCACCACCACCAGCCCGGCCACGCCGAGGCGGGCCGGGCGCCAGGCCGGGGCGCGCCAGAACTGTTGCCACCACTGGCCGATCTTCTGGCCCTGGCGTGCGCTGCTGCTCAGGCTGAAGCCGAACTGCGCCAGGTTCCAGGGGCCTTCGGTGCTGCGCTGCAGCCATTGCGGCCGGGTGACGACCGACACCGGGCGCTGCAGCGCGGCCTCGGTGGCGCCGGCCACCGGGGCGTCGGCCATCCAGCGCGCGCCGGCTTCGGTCGGGGTCGGCAGGTTGGCCATGCCGGCCAGCGGCAGGCAGGTCACGCCCTGGTCGTCCTGGCGCGACACCCAGGCTTCGCCCTGCCATTCAAAGCCCCAGTGCAGCGGCGGGCTGCCCTCGGCCTGCGGCCACAGGGCCGGCGCGATGCGCACCACCCGGTGTCCGCCTTCCTGCAGCAAGGCCAGCCAGGCCGCCAGCGGTTCGCGCCGGCAGGCGGCCACCCACAGCGTCTGGCCGGGCCGACCGCCCGGCTCCAGCGCCAGGTGGAGCTGGTCCACCTCGTCCAGCAGCCGGTCTTCCAGCAGGCCGTCCAGCGCCGCCCGCACCCGGTTGGCCGGCATGCGCGGCAGCGCCACCGCATGCCACGACACCGCCAGCGGCGGCAACACCAGCACCACATCGTCGCCGCGCGGCAGCAACGACACCGGCCCTCGACCGTGGCGGGGGGATGCGGCGTCCGGGCCCGGCTGCACCCAGTCCAGCTCGCTGGTGGGGCGCACGGCCGCGCCGGCCTCGAATTCGACAGGACAGACGATGAGCACAGAAGGGGGGCCACGGGGCCGCAGAAAAGGCCGAAAAGTCACCCCGAAGCATTACTCCACGGGGTTTATGACCATTCTAGGGAAGCCGTGTGACAAATGGCGTCCGGCCCTGCAGCGATTCGGCCGCAGCGTTGTCAACTGCGCGAAAACCGCTCCCGCCACAGCACCTTCACCCCCTGGTTGCTGCGCTGCACCACCGATCGCTCCTCGATGGTGATGTCGTCCAGCCGCAGCCGGCCCCGGATCTCGAAATGGCGGCTGCGCACGTCGTGGTAGATCTCCGACAGCGGGTTGCCCTCCACCACCCGGTCGCCGAACAGCGCGCGGCGCGCCTCGGCCAGGGTGACCAGCGGCTGGCGTGTGCGGGCCAGCACCAGCGCACGGGCCTGGGTGGCGTCGATGTCGGGAATGGCCGCTTCCAGTGCCTCGGCCGATGCGGTGTTCAGGTTCAGGGGCGCGCGGCCGGGCAGCAGCGTGGCGTGCGGCTCCAGCACCGCCAGGCTGGCGCTGGAGATGCCCAGCCAGCGCAACTGGGCAAAGCGCTGCGGTATCAGGGCGGTGGCCGAGGGGCGCGGGTCGGTCAGGGCCTGCTGCAGCGTCTGCCGCCAGGCCTGGGCGGCGGCTTCCAGCTCGCCCACCGGCAGACCCAGCCGCGCATACAGGCGCCGGAAGGCTTCCAGGTCCACCGGGGAGATTTCCGCTTTCAGTTCGTTGCCGCTGCCGCTCTGGCGCACCAGGTTGCCGAAGTTCAGGCGCGACTGCAGGTCGATGACCTCGCCGGAGAAAAAGGCCTCCAGCAGCTCGTCGCCGCGCTCGTTGGCGTCCAGCGCCAGAAAACGGGACAGCCGGGCTTCCTGCAGCGGCAGCGCCCAGGGTTCGCCCAGGTGGTCGGGCTGGCCAGCGATCTGGTTGGCACGGCCATCCTCGCGCAGGATCAGGCGTGTCCAGTCCAGCGCGCCGGTGAGCAGCCAGCCGGCCTGCAGCCGCACCCGCTGTGCCCGTTCGATCTCGATAGCCCGCCATTGCTGCCAGAGCGAGGCACTGGCGAGCACCGCCACCAGCGTGACCATCAGCATGGCCAGCAGCAGGGCGGCGCCGCGCTGGTGCCGGTGTGGCTTCATCGTGCGGCCTCCAGCGTCGGGCGAACCCAGTCGATGCGCAGGCGTCCGCCCTGGGGCAGCCCGGGACCGAGGTCGAGCACCAGGCGCACCCCGTCCGGCACGACCGACGCGTTCGTGCGGCTGCTGGCGGCGGGCGGGGCTTCGTCCGACACCAGCGGGGCGGCGTCGTTCACCACGGCGTCATTCACCACCGCTTCGGCGGCCGCCCTGGCTGCCTTGGCCAGGTCGGGCGGCAGCCCGGCCGGCAGTTCGGCGCTGGCCGCCGTGGAGGCCGACGGCGCGCTGGCCGGGGTTTCGTTGCCGATCGACGACTGCGGGTTGGTCCAGCTGCCGCCGCGGTGGAAATAGATCTGCCAGTCGGTCAGCGGCAGCAGATCGACCACGCCCTCGGTGGCCTGCCCGCCGCGCCCCCAGTCGCCACCCGCCTGCCACGCGCGGGCCAGGGCTTCGCGGCTGCGCACCGGTTCCGACTGCCAGCGCATCCAGCGCGAACCGCCGGCGCTGTCGCGTCGGGCCCAGGCCACCACCCGCAGGCCTTCGCTGTCGAGCCGGGACTGCAGCGCGTCGTTGCGGGTCAGCCGCAGCACCCGGCCGTCAAATTCGATCGGCCGGATCTCGCCGGTGTCGATCAGGGCATCCAGGTCGGCCGTCCATTGCCCGGTGGCGGCCTGCAACCGCTGCAGGCCGGCGGCGTGGTCGCGGTTGATGTCGCGCCCGCGCTGCATGCCGTCGATGGCGCGCCAGCCGAGCAGCGCCACCACCGCCATCACCGCGATGGCAACCAGCATCTCCACCAGCGTGAAGCCGCGCGGGCGCATCAGAAGCGCCCCATCACGGTGGACACCTGCAGCAGGGTGCCGGCGTCGGTCTCGCCATCGGCCGAGGGCCGGAGCACGGCGGCGTCGATGCGCCGGAAATTGGGGTTGGGGGTGGTCTGCACCGTCAGCCGCACCTGCAGCTGCCGCCGCCCCTGCTCGCAGCCCACGGTGGTGGTGCCGGTGCCGGGCAGCTGGCGCACCAGCCGCAGCCGGGCCAGCTCGTTGGCGGCGCAGATCTCGGCCAGCCACTGTTCTTCCTGGCGCTCGCTGGCCCGGGTGAGGGCGGCGCTGGCCTGCAGCCCGGCGAGCAGGGTCACGGCCACCACCGCCAGGGCCACCATCACCTCGATCAGGGTGAAGCCGCGCGGGCTTTTCATGCCTGCTTTCACGGCGTACCCCGGAGCACGCTGAACGGCCCCAGGCCGTCGCTGGCCAGGGTCAGCCGGGCCTCGCCCAGGCGCAGTTCGATGCGCTGCGGCACGGTCAGGGGTTCGGGGCCCAGCACCAGCCAGCGGGCTTCGGCGGGCTGCACGATCTGCACCGTGGTGCCCTCATGCAGCCACGGCTTCGGCTGGGGTACCGGTGTCGAGGCGGTCGGGGTGGCCGCACCCGCCGGCCCGAACCCGAAGCCGTCGGTGCCGGCCCGCCACAGCACCGGCACGCCGCTGGTGCGCGATTGGGCCCGGGCCGCGTCGAGCAGGGCGCCCAGCCGAAGGGCTTCGGTTTCCAGCCGGGTCTCGTTGCTGTCGCGCAGGCTGACCACCACGCTGGTGGTGGCCAGGGCGATCAGCGCCACCACCACCATCAGCTCCAGCAGCGTGAAACCGCGGTGGGCGCGCATGCGGGCTCAGCGGGCGGGCCGCCTCACTGCCAGCTGCCGACGTCGGCGTTCAGGCCATCGCCGCCGGGGGCGCCGTCGGCACCCAGCGAGAGCACGTCCACATCGCCGTGCACGCCCGGGTTGATGTACTGGTAGGGCCGGCCCCAGGGGTCGGCCGGCAGTTTGTCCAGGTAACGCCGCCAGTTGGTCGGTGCCGGCGCGGCGCTCGGCCGGTTGACCAGCGCGGCCAGGCCCTGTTCGGTGGTGGGGTAGCGCTGGTTGTCCAGCCGGTACAGCTTGAGCGCCTGCACCAGGTTGTTCACATCGGTGCGGGCGGCGGTGACCCGGGCATCGTCGGCGCGGTCGAGCACGTTGGGCACGATCAGGGCGGCCAGCACGCCGATGATGACCAGCACCACCATCAGCTCGATCAGGGTGAAACCCCGCGCCAGGGCGCGCGGCAGGCGGGTCCGCAGGGGGGTCGGACGGGAGGGGGAGGGCACGGCGGTCTCCGTTCTGAGGGTCCATGCCGTGATCGTTCTGTCACGGCTCGGTGATCATAATGTCGCATGAACATGACAAGCCGACTGCAGCGCTGGGCCCCGGCCACCACCGGGGTCGTTCTCTGGCTGTTGGCCGGGCTGGCTGCCGGCTATTGGGGTCTGCAACTGCTCGGGCGCTCGCCGGAAGTGCCGGTGCCGCCACCGGCCACCGCCCCGGCGGCTCCCGATGGCGCCGCGGTGGCCCGCGCGCTGGGTGCGCTGGGGTCGAGCGAGGCTGTGCCCGACGACGCCGCCCCGCTGGCCGCCGGCGATGCCCGCCATGTGCTGCAAGGCGTGGTGGGCGACCGGGGTGACGGCGTGGCCGCGCTGATTGCCGTGGCCGGCCGGCCGGCGCGGCCGTTCCGCATCGGCATGGCGGTGGACGAGGGTCTGGTGCTGCACTCGGTCCAGGGCCGCACCGCCCGGCTGGCACCTTCCACCCGCAGCGCGCCCACCGTGGAGCTGCGCCTGCCCGATCCGGCGCCCTGACGCCCCACCCGACATGACCGGGCGGACCGACGCCATCGACCCCGCTGCCGAGCACCTGCGGCCGTCCGGCAGCCTGCTGGTCAACCTGGGCGACGAGCTGCAGCGGCATGCGCCGTTCAACGAGATGGATGTGGCCCATGTGCGCGAGTTCGTGGCCGCATCCCGCCAGGCCTACTTCGCGCCCGGCGAAACCGTGGTCTCGCCCGACGACGGGCCGGTGCGGGAGCTGTTCTTCATCCGCCGCGGTGCCGTGACCGGCAAGCGGGGCCTGTCGGATGTGTCCGGCGGAGCGTTCCAGTACGAGGCCGGCGACCTGTTTCCCATCAGCGCGGTGCTGGCACAACGGGCGCCGACCACCAGCTACAGCGCCACGGAAGACACCTTCGTGCTGGCCATACCGGTCGAGGCCATGCAGGCACTGGCCGAACGCAGCGCGCTGTTCGGTGATTTCCTGAACCGCCGCATCCTGAAGTTTCTGGAACTCTCCCGGGCCGCCCTGCAGGTGGCCTATTCGTCCCAGGCGCTGGCCGAGCAGTCGCTGGAGACCCCGCTGTCCCGACTGGGCCAGACCGGGCAGAAACCCCCGGTGACCTGCCTGCCCGAGACGCCGCTGCGCGAGGTGCTGTCCATCATGCAGGCCCAGCGCATCGGCTCCATGCTGGTGGTCGACGCGCAGCAGCGACTGCTCGGCATCCTGACCCGCTCCGACGTGCTCGGCCGGGTGACGCTGGCCGAGGTGCCGCTGGATGCGCCGATCGCGCAGGTGATGGTGAGCCCGGTGCATTCGCTGCGCCACGACCAGACCGCCCAGGACGCCGCGCTGCTGATGTCGGCGCAGGGCATCCGCCATGTGCCGGTCACCCAGGAGGGCCGGGTGATCGGCATGGTCTCCGAGCGCGATCTGTTCGCCCTGCAGCGCCTGAGCCTCAAGCAGGTGAGCAGCAGCATCCGCAACGCGCCCGATGTCGAAACGCTGCGCGTGGTGGCCCACGACATCCGGCGTTTTGCGCGCACGCTGCTGGGTCAGGGCGTGCACGCCCAGCAGCTCACCGCGCTCATCAGCCACCTCAACGATGTGCTGACGGCGCGGCTGGTGGACATCATGGCGGCGCGCCACGGCATCGACCAGCAGGACTTCTGCTGGATCGCGCTGGGCTCCGAAGGGCGGCATGAGCAGACGATCGCCACCGACCAGGACAACGCCCTGATCCTGGCCCCGCACCTGCCGGCGGCCGCCGCGCTGGCCATGGCGCTCGACATCAACCAGGCGCTGGACGCCTGTGGCTACCCGCTGTGCAAGGGCCAGATCATGGCCAGCAACCCGGCCTGCTGCCTCACGCTGGCGCAGTGGCAGGAACGCTTTGCCGGCTGGATCGAGCAGGGCGCACCGCAGGACCTGCTCAATGCCAGCATCTATTTCGACTTTCGCCCGCTGGCCGGCAACGACGCGCTGGCCCGTACCCTGCGCGAAGGCGTGCAGCGGCTGGCCCGCATCAACCCCCGTTTCCTGCGGCAGATGGCGGTCAACTCACTGCAGCGCGCCGCGCCCCTGAACTGGCTGGGCAGCATCGACAGCACCGAGATCGGCGGCAAGGAAACCATCGACCTCAAGCTGCAAGGCACCGCGTTGTTCGTCGATGTGGCCCGGCTCTACGCGCTGGCCCACGGCGTTACGGCCACCGGCACCCGCGACCGGCTGCAGGCCGTGGGACCGATGCTGGGCGTACCCGAGGGCGAGTCCGAGGCCTGGATCGGCGGCTTCGAGTTCCTGCAGCTGCTGCGCCTGCATGCCCAGCTCGACGGCACCACGGTGGGCGACAACCCCAACTGCATCGATGTCGGCAGCCTCAACGACATCGACCGCCGCATCCTCAAGGAAACCCTGCGTGTGCTGCGCACCCTGCAGCAGCGCGTGCGGCTGGACTACGAACGATGAGCTGGCTGCGTCGGCTGCGCGAAGCGGTGGGGCCGGCCCGGCCGGTGCCCGAGGCGCGCCATGCCCGCTGGGTGGTGGTCGATGTCGAGACCAGCGGCCTGGACATGCACCGGGACCGGCTGCTTGCCATGGCGGCCATCGGCGTCCGGGTGGACTGGGCCGCGCGCCGCATCGATGTGCAACTGGCCGACAGTTTCGAGGTGGTGCTGCGCCAGGAGCAGGCCTCCAGCCGCGACAACATCCTGCTGCACGGCATCGGCGTGCAGTCGCAGCTGGCCGGCATCGAGCCGGTGGCAGCCCTGCGGGCTTTCGCCGACTTCGTGGGCAGCGACCCGCTGCTGGCTTTCCACAGCGCGTTTGATCAGACCCTGATCGGCCGCCACTGCCGCCAGCACCTGGGTCGGGCCCTGCCCAACCCCTGGGTCGACATCGAGCACCTGTGCGCGGTCACGCACGAACAGGTGCAGGCCCGGTCGCTGGACGAATGGATGGCGCATTTCAGCATCCAGTGTCCGCGCCGTCATCAGGCCGCAGCCGACACCCTGGCCGAGTGCGAACTGCTGCTGCGGATCTGGCCGGTGCTCTCGCGGCAGTGCAGCAGCTGGCGCGATGTGCAGCGCCTGGCTGCCCAGCGCCGCTGGCTGATCTCACGCCTTCACTGAACTCCGGACTCCAGCAGCCTGCGGGCGGCCAGCACGGTCGGCCAGGCCAGCAGGCAGCCCAGGCCCTGTTCGACCCGCATGTCCAGATCGAGCAGCGGCTGGGCCTGCAGATGGATCAGCATCAGCCGGTGTCCGGTCTCGGCGCTGCGCTGGGCAAACACCAGGTAGTCGCCCACCGCCGGCACCAGACCCCTTGCGATCAGCGCTGCAGCCCCGGCGGCCACGCTGTCCAGCAGCACCAGCCGGCGCTGGTTGGCCGCCTGCAGCATGGCCCCGGCCATCATGGCGATCTCGTAGCCCCCCAGCGCGGCCAGTGCCGCCACCGGCCCCACCGCGTGGCGGTGCCGGGTGCCGACGGCCAGCAGCACGTCCAGCCGCTTCTGCCACAGCGCCGGTTCGGTCTCCATCATCTGCAGCATGCCGGGGGCGAACGCGTCGGAGAGCGGAACACCGCACAGGCGGGAGAGCAGCAGCGCCGCGCTGCCTTCGTTGGCCACGGCGGTGTCGCCCAGCATCAGGACATCGCCCGGCAGCTGGCGCACCAGGTCCATGCCGGCATGCAGCGCTGCCACCGCCTGCGGCACCGACATCGCCGGCCCCAGCCGTGCATTGCGGGTGCCATAGGCGATCTTGCGCAACTGCAGCGTGGCCTGCGTGGCGTCCGGCGGCGGCAGCGGCGGAAGGGCATGGCCGAGGCCGGCGTCGACCACGGTCAGCGCCACGCCGTGTTGACGGGCCAGCCGGTTCACCGGTGTGCGGCCCGCCAGCAGATCCACCACCCGCTGGCCGGTGGTGGTCTGGGGCTCGTCCGACAGGCCTTCGTCGGCCAGCCCGTGATCGGCCGCAAACACCAGCAGCTGGGGCGGTTCGGCCGACCACGCGGTGCCGGCCCGGATGCGCGCCATCTGCCGGCTCAGATCACCGAGGCGCCCGAAGGCATGGGCCGGTTGTCCGGTCAGCAGCAGCTGCTCGCTGACCGCCGCGTCGATCGCGCTGTCCCGGGTGTGAACTACGGGTGGCAGCACCAGATCGGGCGGCAGCGGTGCCACTCGGCTGCGCAGTTGGGGAAGTGCACCGGAGGCCATGGCGGCAGCGTGGCGGGTGTGAATCAGGTCTGCAGGAACAGGCGGTAGACCGGGTTCTGTGTCTCTTCCACGTACGGGTAGCCCAGCGCGTCGAGGAACCGGTCGAACGCCTTGTGGTCCTTGGCCGGCACCTGCATGCCGACCAGGATGCGGCCGTAGTCGGCGCCCTGGTTGCGGTAGTGGAACAGGCTGATGTTCCAGGTCGGCCGCATCAGGCTCAGGAACTTCAGCAGCGCACCCGGCCGCTCCGGGAACACGAAGCGCAGCAGGCGCTCGTCGTTTGCCAGCGGCGAATGCCCGCCCACCATGTGCCGGATGTGTTCCTTGGCCAGGTCGTCGTGGGTCAGGTCCAGGGTTTCAAAGCCCTGGCGGCGCAGGTTGGCGGCGATCTTGGTCGATTCGCCCTTGCCGTGGGTGGTCAGACCCACGAACACGTGCGCCTTGCTGCCATCGTGGATGCGGTAATTGAACTCGGTCACGTTGCGGGGCCCGCCCGGCAGGCCGCCGATGGTCTCGCAGAAGCGGCGGAAGCTGCCCCGCTCCTCGGGGATGGTCACCGCGAACAGTGCCTCGCGCTCCTCGCCCACCTCGGCCCGCTCGGCCACGAAGCGCAGCCGGTCGAAGTTCATGTTGGCGCCGCACAGGATGGCGGCATAGGTCTGGCCTTTGGTCTTGTGGCGGGCCACATAGTCCTTGATGGCCGCCACCGCCATGGCGCCAGCCGGCTCCACGATGCTGCGGGTGTCGATGAAGACGTCCTTGATGGCGGCGCACACCGCGTCGGTGTCGACCGCCATGAACTCGTCCACCAGCTCGCGCGAGATGCGGAAGGTTTCTTCGCCCACCAGCTTGACCGCGGTGCCATCGGAGAACAGGCCGACATCCGGCAGGTTCACCCGCTCGCCTTCGCCGACCGAACGCATCATGGCGTCGGAGTCGGTCATCTGGACCCCGATGATCCGGATGTCCGGCCGGATCGCCTTGATGTAGTTGGCCACCCCGGAAATCAGGCCGCCCCCGCCGATGGCCACGAACACAGCGTCCAGCCGGTCGGTGCCCAGGCTCTGCAGCTGACGCAGCATTTCCATGGCGATCGTGCCCTGACCGGCAATCACGTCCGGGTCGTCGAACGGGTGGACGAAGGTCAGGCCCTGCTTCTTCTGCAGCGTCAGGGCATGGGTGTAGGCGTCGGAGTAACTGTCGCCGTGCAGCACCACCTCGCCACCGAAGCCCTTGACCGCATCGATCTTCACCTGCGGCGTGGTGGTGGGCATGACGATCACCGCCCGGATGCCCAGCTTGCGGGCACTCAGGGCCACGCCCTGGGCATGGTTGCCGGCCGAGGCGCAGATCACGCCCTTGGCCAGCTGTTCCTTCGTGAGGTGGGCGATCTTGTTGTAGGCCCCGCGCAGCTTGAAGCTGAACACCGGCTGCTGGTCCTCCCGCTTGAGCAGCACCGTGTTGTGCAGCCGGCGGCTCAGCGCGGTGGCCGGCTGCAGGTCCGATTCGACCGCCACGTCGTACACGCGGGCGGTCAGGATCTTCTTGAGGTAGTCGGCCGGCGTGAGGTGCGCAGCCGTCGGGGCTGCGCCATGGGATACGGACTTGGGCATGCCGGGATCATATCGACCGGCGAAAAAAAACCCGGACCAGCGAACTGGACCGGGTTTGAATCCACCCGTGGAGGGTAGAGGAGACAACCTTCAATACAATGCCGCGAGTATACCGACGCCATGCTGCGATGCAACATCCAGCCCGGCCATCGGCCCCATTTTTTTAGAGTGCGGTCCCCAACGGAGCCGCTTCACAGACGAACGGACAGACATGGAATGCACCGTCAGCTGGACCGGCGCCACCGGCACCCGATCCGCCATGGGTTTTGTGGCCGAGACCGGCAGCGGTCACGTGATCACCATGGACGGCGCTCCCGACGCCGCCAAACCTGAGAACGGCGGCGCCAACATGGCGCCTCGTCCCATGGAAACCGTGCTGGCCGGCACCGGCGGCTGCACCGCCTACGACGTGGTACTCATCCTCAAGCGGGGCCGGCACGACGTGCGGGGCTGCAGCGTGAAGCTCACCAGCGAGCGGGCTGACGCCGATCCCAAGGTGTTCACCCGCATCCACATGCACTTCACCGTCACCGGCAAAGGCATCCCGTCCACCGCTGTGGAACGGGCCATTGCCATGAGCCACGACAAATACTGTTCGGCGAGCATCATGCTGGCCAAGACCGCCGAGATCACCACCAGCTTCGACCTGATCGAAGCCTGATCGGTCGCAGGTCGGTCAGATCCGGTGCGCCACGGTGGTCATCACCTTGGCAGCGGCCCGCATCAAGCCCTTCACCGGCGCCGGCAGTTCCGCCGCCCCGGCGTGCTGGGCCTCCCGTGCATGGCGTGCTTCGTCGTCCTTCATCTGGGCGACGATGGCGCGCGACGCGTGGTCGTTCGGCGGCAACCGATCCAGATGGTTCGCCAGGTGCGCCTCCACCTGCCGCTCGGTTTCCACCACAAACCCCAGGCTGACCGGCGTGCCCATGCGCCCCGCCAGCAGACCCAGTCCGAACGCGCCGGCGTACCAGAGCGGGTTCAGCAGCGAAGGCCGGGCGCCCAGTTCATCGAGCCGGGTGCGCGTCCAGGCGAGGTGATCGGTCTCCTCCCGGCCGGCAGCTTCAAGCTGGCGTGCCACCGCCTCATTGCTCCGGCCGGAAGTGGCCGACGGCCAGCGGGCCGCCACCGCCTGCGCCGTGTACAGGGCCTGCGCGCAGACCTCGCCCACGTGATTCACCCGCATCAGTGCGCCCGACAGCTCTTTTTCGTCGGCCGACAGCGGCCCGTCGCTTTGTGACGGTAACGTGGGGCAGGGCCTGGAGGCCGCCGGACGCACGAACAAGGTGCGCAAAGCGGCATCGGCGGCGGTCAGAAGGGAGTCCACGGGCGTGAAGTTCGGCATGGTCGGTTCCACAGGTTGATGCGGTATCGCGCGGTAACCACCGCCATTGTCCGGCGAACTTGCCGCAGCGCAGCAAAAACCCCTCGGTCATCTTCAGCGTCAGTCCTTCGATTTGAATGAATACCTATGCACCAAGGGTTACCACTTAGGTCGTCGTAATGGTGCAACAGTGGCACCACGCCGGGGCACAAAAGGGGATTCCCCCGTGGCGGGGGGCAAATGTTTCTGATGGAATCCCAAACAGCTTCCTGTTACGGAGGTTGGCCCGGCTGCAAAAGACCGCCGGCCTTTCATCAAACCCTTGGAGAACCTTTCCATGAAAAAGACCCTCATCGCCCTGGCCGCCGTCGCCGCCACCGGCGCTGCCATGGCCCAGTCCAGCGTCACCATCTACGGCGTTCTTGATGCCGCAGTGACCAGCGTGAACAACAGTGGTACCGGCAGCACCGACAACACTGGCTTGACCAGCAGCAACAACGCCACCAACCGGATCGGCTTCCGCGGCACCGAGGATCTCGGCGGCGGCCTGAAAGCCAACTTCCAGGTTGAGACCGGTATCAATATTGACGCTCCTGGCGCCTCCACCCTGGGTGATCGTGGTGCATGGGTCGGCGTGTCTGGTGGCTTCGGCGAAGTTCGTCTGGGCCGCGAATACTCCACCACCTTCTGGTCCGGCTTCCTCTATTCGCCGTTCGGCACCGGCGGCGTGGGCAACAACCTGGGCTTCGCAGCCCGAGTGCTGGCTTATCAAATCACCGGTCAGGGCAACGCCGACGCGACTGCTACCGGTTCCCAGAACGCCATCTGGAACAACAACTCGATCACCTACAGCACCCCCCGCATTTCGGGTTTTCAGGGTCATATCCAATACGCTTTTGACGAGCAAACCGCCAGCAGCGGCGGCAAGAGCACCGGATTCCGCCTGAACTACACCCAGGGTCCGCTGTCTGCTGATGTTGCTTACAGCAAGACCGATGGTGGTCAGGCACTGCCGGCCACCACCGCCGGCGTGACTGCTGCTCGTACTCTGCTGCTGGGTGCGGGTCAGCCGGCCCTCGCCATGGATCACAAGTCCACAGTGGCTGGTATTTCCTACGACTTTGGCGTGGCTAAAGTCATGGCCAACTTCGGTCAGGAAAAGGCCAATCAGGTCAACGCAGCTTCCACCCTGAAGATGACCAACTATGAACTCGGCTTTGTGGCTCCGATGGGTCCTGGCCGCCTGCGTGGTGCTTACACGGCCACCAAGATTGACGCAGCTATCCTGGCGTCTGATCCCAAGGCTTCCAAGTTCTCGCTGGGTTACGTTTATGACCTGTCCAAGCGCACCTCGGTGTTCGCCACGGTCGCAACACTCAAGAACAAGAACGGCCTGAACCTGGTGCTGTCTGGTCCCACCACCGCTGGTGCACAGAACGGTAAGTCCACCGGCTACAACGTGGGTGTCACCCACGTGTTCTGACAGTCATGAGGAGGCCCGCGCGGGCGCGGCTCCCAATTGGCAGTACAAAAGCCCGGCGCGAAAGCGTCGGGCTTTTTTGTTGCTGCATCGCAACGAATATCGCGAATTTCTAGGGCATACCCGTAGAGGTTGTCGTCGTCCGCTCTAAGATTCGATGTCCGTTTCATCAACCTGCAACGCCTGTGTTGCAGAACTCCAAAAGGAAGTTATCCATGAAAAAGTCCCTGATTGCTCTGGCCGTTCTGGCCGCCTCCGGCGCCGCAATGGCCCAGTCCAGCGTGACCATCTACGGCCTGGCTGACGTCTGGGTCGGCTCGCAGAAAGACAGCACCAACGGCGTCTCCAACGGCAGCTTCGGCAAAATGGCCAGCGACGAAGGTTTCGCTACCAGCCGTCTGGGCTTCAAAGGTACCGAAGATCTGGGTGGCGGTCTGAAGGCCAACTTCCAGATCGAGACCAACGTCGGTTTTGACCAGCCTGCCGCTACCAGCCTGGGCAACCGTCAAGCCTGGGTTGGCCTGTCTGGTGGTTTCGGTGAGGTGCAGCTGGGCCGTGTGTGGACCCCGTACGATGACACCCGCGCTCTGATCAATGACACTTTCAACGCGAACTTCGCTTCGTCGTTCAACGTGTGGGAAGGTTATTTCGACCGCACCAGCAACGGTATCCGTTACAACACTCCTTCTTTTGGTGGCCTGTCCGCCGCGGTGGTCTACGCTTTCGGCGAAGACAAGACCGCCACGACCAAGGCTTCCAGCCTCACCTCCTTCAGCCTGAACTACGCCAACGGCCCGATCGCCGCCGGCCTGGCGCACCAGATCGAGAAAGACAACAACGCGACCGCTCCTGTCGCTCCTGCTACTGCTGTGGGTATCTACACCGATGCATCCAGCCTGAGCGGTCTGCTGGGCGCTCAGACCAGCAAGCGCACCTACACCCTGATCAACGGTTCTTACGATCTGGGCGTTGCCAAGCTGATCGCCGGCTACAACACGGTCAAAGCCACCTCTGGCGCGGTTGCCGGTAACGCCAAGGCCAACGAGTGGAACATTGGCGCAGAAGTGCCGCTGGGCTCCGCTCTGGCGCTGGGCGTTGGCTACGCCGAGTCCCAGGTCAAGCTGAACGGCGTCGACCAAAACGACACCACCGGCTACTCCGCTGCACTCAAGTACACCCTGTCGAAGCGCACCTTCTTCTACGGTGGCCTGACCAAGGCTGAAGAAGAGACCGCCGCCGGTGCTCCCGTGTCCAAGACCACCCGCGTCTTCGCTGGCGTCAGCCACGCCTTCTGATCGATGCGCTGACATTCGTCAGCACACCGTCTGAAGCAAAAAACCCACCGCGCAAGCGGTGGGTTTTTTTATGTCCGGACGGAATGCCGATCGATCAGCGCGTTCCGGACGCTGCAGGCGGGGTCCTGGTTTCGACCGACTTGCGCTCCGCCGGTTTGGCCACGGTCTGGGTGTAGGCCGGCTTGTACGCTTCGCCGTTCACGGTCAGCCCTTCTGCCGAAAGCTTCACGGCGCGTTTTTCGGCGATGCCGGGCACGCGTTTGACCAGATCGTTCCAGTCCTTGAACGGCGCTGCCCTGCGGGCTTCGATGATCTTGGTCGAGGTGCCGGGGCCGACGCCCTTGATGCTGTCGAGGTCGGCAGCGCTGGCTTTGTTGACGTCGACACCGGCCATGCAGGACAGGCTGGCCAGTGAAAAAAGGGCAGCGATCAGGAACTTGCGCATGAAATCTCCTTGAGAGTGGGTTGGGAAGGACAATGTAGGACTGCACCTGCACAAAGTCCTGACCCATCTCCATCGAATGAATCTCCGTTCCATGTTGCCCGCCCCAGCGACCCGATGGCTGATCCTGGTGTCCGGTGTGTTGTTGCTGGCGGGGTGCCAGACCGGTCTGAAGGTTCCAACCACGTCCGAAGTGGCCCCCAATCGGTTGCTGGTCACGCCCTGGACCGGCGTGGTCTGGCAGCCTTTCCCGCTGCCCAGCAAGCGGTATGTTCCTTTCGAGCCAGCGCAGGTCGATGGCCGCCCGGCGCTGCGGGTGCAGGCCGACTCTTCGGTCAGCATCCTTCGGCAGCGCGTGTCCGTTGCCAGCGACGGGCTCACCGGGCCGTTGCAACTGCGGCTGAGCTGGCGTGCCGATGCTTTGCCCAGTGATGGTGATCTGGCCCATGTGGACCGATCGGACTCCCCGGTGGGTGTGTTGCTGGCGTTTGAAGGCGACCGCTCGCGCTGGACAGCGCGGCAGCATCGGCTCTCCGACCTCACGCAACTGCTCACCGGCGAGCCCTTGCCCTATGCGACGCTGGCCTATGTCTGGAGCGCCCAGCACCCGGTGGATTCGGTGGTGTTCAACCCGCGTTCGGACCGCATCCGCAAACTGGTGCTCGACAGCGGCACCGGCCATCTGCAACAGTGGCGGGACCATGTTCGCAATGTTCAGGCCGACTACCGACTGGCCTTTGGTGAGGAACCCGGGCCGCTGGTGGGTATCGCACTGATGACGGACACCGACAACACCCGCAGCCGCCTGACCGCCTGGTACGGTACGGTCAGCCTTCAGCCCGCAAAACCCTGAAACGCCCGCCCATGGCACTGAACCGCATCAAGGCCCACAGCCGCGCTTTTGCGCACATTGCTGCCTTCCACCCCGAGCTCACCGCACTGCGTCGCGAGCTGCACGCGCACCCCGAACTGGGCTTCGAGGAGCACTACACCTCGCGCCGGGTGGTCGAGACGCTCAAGGTCTGTGGCGTGGACGAGATCCACACCGGCATCGGCCGCACCGGCGTGGTGGCCACCATCCGTGGCCGTGGCAACAGCCCGCGCATGATCGGGCTTCGCGCCGACATGGATGCCTTGCCCATGGCCGAGGCCAACGAGTTTGCCTGGAAGTCGACCAAGCCGGGCCTGATGCACGGTTGTGGTCACGACGGGCACACCGCCATGCTGATCGGTGCCGCGCGCTACCTGGCCGAAACGCGCAACTTCGACGGCACCGCGGTGCTGATCTTCCAGCCTGGCGAGGAGGGCTTTGCCGGCGCCAAGGCCATGATCGAAGACGGTCTGTTCGAGCGTTTTCCGGTGCAGTCGGTGTTTGCCATGCACAACTGGCCGCAGATGCGACCGGGCAGCATCGGCATCAACCCGGGGCCGATGATGGCCTCGGCCGACCGCATCACCATCGAGATCAGCGGCAAGGGCGGCCATGGTGCGCACCCCTACCAGACGGTGGATCCGGTGCTGGTGGCGGCGCACATCATCACGGCGGTGCAGAGCATCGTCTCGCGCAACATCCGGCCGATCGACAGCGCGGTGATCAGCCTGTGCGCCATGCATGCGGGCGATCTGGGTGCGTTCAGCGTGATCCCGGGCAAGGCCACGCTGGTGGGTACGGTGCGCACCTTCAACCCGGAGGTGCAGGCCATGGTGGAGCGCCGTCTGAACGAGGTGTGTTCCGGCGTGGCCCTGGGTCTGGGCGCCTCGGCCCATGTGAAGTACGAGCGCATCTATCCGGCCACCATCAACACCCGCGACGAGGCCCGCTTCGCCGCCGATGTGGCGCAAAAACTGGTCGGCCACGAGCATGTGGACCGGGCGATGGACCCGAGCATGGGCGCGGAGGACTTCTCCTTCATGTTGCAGGTCAAGCCCGGGGCCTATCTGCGGCTGGGGCAGGGCGCCGAGAACGGCATCGGCAGCTGCTTCCTGCACAACAGCCGCTACGACTTCAACGACGAAGTGCTGCCCCTGGGGGCCGCCCTGCATGCCAGCCTGATCGAGCAGGGCTTGCCGCTCCAGCCCGCCTGAACCTGGTCAGGTGTAGCGCTTGCTGCGCAGGTTGTTCTTCATTTCCTTCAGCAGCGGCTGCAGCTGCTGACCGCCGATGCGCAGCGCGACGCAGGTGGCCAGCACGTCGATGATCATGAGGTGCAGCAGGCGCGAGGTCATGGGGCTGTAGCGGTCGTAGCCCTCGGGATGGTCGGCCGCCAGGTGGATGTGGCCGACATTGGCCAGCGGCGAGCCGCTGGCGGTGATGGTGATGACCGTGGCGCCGTGCTGGCGGGCAATGTCGGCGGCGTCCATCAGGTCGCGGGTGCGGCCGGAGTTCGAGACGATCACCACACAGTCACCCGCCCCCAGCAGCGAGGCGCTCATCACCTGCATGTGGCCGTCGCTGTAGGCAATCGCGTTGATGCCCAGCCGAAAGAACTTGTGCTGCGCGTCCTGCGCCACGATGCCCGAGTTGCCGGCGCCAAAGAATTCGATGCGGCCCCGGCTGCGGTAGGTCGCCATGAGGGCGTCCACCGCGCGTTCGATGGCGTGGGTGGAGGCGTCGTTGCGGTACTTCAGGAAGGCGGCCACCGTGTTGTCGATGACCTTGACCAGCACGTCGCTGGTCTTGTCGTCCACGTCCACGCTGCGGTGGATGAAGGGCACGCCCTCGCTCACCGTGCCGGCCAGCTTGAGCTTGAAGTCCGACAGGCCGTCGTAGCCCATGCTGCGGCAGAAACGCACCACGGTCGGCTTGCTGACATGGGCGCGCTCGGCCAGCTCGGATACCGGCAGGCTGGCAAAGCTTCGGGGGTCGGACAGCACCAGCTTGCCGACCCGTTGTTCAGCGGGTGCGAGCGAGGGCAGCGAGGCCTTGATGCGGTCGAGCATGGGAGTTGTATGGGGTTGCGCGAAGTTGCGTAATTTTATTACCTGAGCCCCGCATAATCGCGGCATGAATCAGCTCGAAGCCCTCAAACAGTTCACCACCGTCGTGGCCGACACCGGCGACTTCCACCAGATCGCTGCCTTCGCGCCGCGCGACGCCACCACCAACCCTTCGCTCATCCTCAAGGCGGTCCAGAAGCCCGATTACGCACCCCTGCTCGCCGACGCGCTCTCGCGCTTCGGTCATCTGGGCAAGGAGGAGGTGATGAACCATCTGCTGGTGCGCTTCGGTTGCGAAATCCTCCGGCACATTCCGGGGCGTGTCTCGACCGAGGTCGATGCCCGGCTGAGCTTCGACACCGAAGCCACCGTGACCCGCGCCCGCCGCCTGATCGATCTGTACCAGGGGCAGGGCGTGCATGTCGACCGGGTGCTGATCAAGATCGCGGCCACCTGGGAAGGCATCCAGGCGGCCGAGCGCCTGGAGCGCGACGGTATCCACACCAACCTCACCCTGCTGTTCTCGTTCTGCCAGGCCGTGGCTTGCGGGCAGGCCAAGGTGCAGCTGATCTCGCCGTTCGTGGGCCGTATCTACGACTGGTACAAGAAGCAGGCGGGTGCCTCCTGGGACGAAGCGGCCATGGCCGGCCCGAACGACCCGGGGGTGCAGTCGGTGCGCCGCATCCACGCCTTCTACAAGAAGTTCGGCATCCCGACCGAGGTGATGGGCGCGAGCTTCCGCAACGTCGGGCAGATCACCGCACTGGCCGGCTGCGACCTGCTGACCATCAGCCCCGAGCTGCTGGCCCAGCTGCAAGCCAGCGATGCACCGCTCGCCCGGGCGCTGGATGCTCAGGCGGCGCGGGACCTCGACATGGCGTTCGTCCAGTTCGACGAAGCCGGCTTCCGGTTCGCCCTGAACCAGGACGCCATGGCCACCGAGAAACTGGCCGAGGGCATCCGCGCCTTCGTGGCCGACACGCTCAAGCTCGAAGCCATGATGGGCTGAACCCCCGCCCCTCCAGCAGACGAAAAAAAAGCCCCGCGAGCGATCGCGGGGCTTTTTGCCTTGATGGGCCGGCCCGAAGGCCGAGGCATTTACATGCCCATGCCGCCCATGTCGCCCATGCCACCCATGCCGCCACCCGGCATGGCCGGAGCGTCATCCTTGGGGGCCTCGGCCACCATGCACTCGGTGGTCAGCATCAGGCTGGCCACGGAGGCGGCGTTCTGCAGCGCGGTACGGGTCACCTTGGTCGGGTCCAGGATGCCCATCTCGATCATGTCGCCGTAGGTGTCGTTGGCGGCGTTGAAGCCGTGGTTGCCCTTGCCGGCCAGGATGGCGTTGACCACCACGCTCGGCTCGCCACCGGCGTTGGCCACGATCTCGCGCAGCGGGGCTTCGATGGCCTTGAGCACCAGCTTGATGCCGGCGTCCTGGTCAGGGTTGGCACCCTTGATCTCGCCAGCCGCCTGGCGGGCGCGCAGCAGGGCCACGCCGCCGCCGGCCACGATGCCTTCTTCCACGGCAGCGCGGGTGGCGTGCAGGGCGTCTTCCACGCGGGCCTTCTTCTCTTTCATCTCGACTTCGGTGGCAGCACCGACCTTGATGACGGCCACGCCGCCGGCCAGCTTGGCCACGCGTTCCTGCAGCTTCTCGCGGTCGTAGTCGGAGGTGGCTTCCTCGATCTGCACCCGGATCTGCTTGACGCGGGCTTCGATGTCGGCAGCAGCGCCGGCGCCGTCGATGATGGTGGTGTTTTCCTTGCCCACTTCGATGCGCTTGGCCTGGCCCAGGTCGGCCAGGGTCACCTTCTCGAGGGTCAGGCCGACTTCTTCAGCGATGACCTTGCCACCGGTCAGGATGGCGATGTCTTCCAGCATGGCCTTGCGGCGGTCGCCGAAGCCCGGTGCCTTGACGGCCACGACCTTCAGGATGCCGCGGATGGTGTTGACCACCAGGGTCGCCAGGGCTTCGCCTTCGACGTCTTCGGCAATGATCAGCAGCGGACGGCCGGCCTTGGCCACCTGTTCCAGGGTGGGCAGCAGGTCACGGATGTTGGACACCTTCTTGTCGTACAGCAGCACGAAGGGGTTGTCCAGCAGGGCGGCCTGCTTCTCGGGGTTGTTGATGAAGTAGGGCGACAGGTAGCCGCGGTCGAACTGCATGCCTTCCACGACATCCAGCTCGTTCTGCAGCGATTTGCCGTCTTCCACGGTGATCACGCCTTCCTTGCCGACCTTGTCCATGGCATTGGCGATGATCTCGCCGATGCTGGAGTCGCTGTTGGCGGAGATGGAGCCGACCTGGGCGATTTCCTTGCTGGTGGTGGTGGGCTTGGAGGCCTTCTTCAGCTCGGCGATCAGGGCTTCCACGGCCTTGTCGATACCGCGCTTCAGGTCCATCGGGTTCATGCCGGCGGCCACGTACTTCATGCCTTCGCGCACGATGGCCTGGGCCAGCACGGTGGCGGTGGTGGTGCCGTCACCGGCGTTGTCGGAGGTCTTGGAAGCGACTTCCTTGACCATCTGGGCGCCCATGTTCTGGAGCTTGTCCTTGAGCTCGATCTCCTTGGCCACGGACACGCCGTCCTTGGTCACGGTGGGGGCGCCGAAGGAGCGCTCGAGCACCACGTTGCGGCCTTTCGGGCCCAGGGTCACCTTGACCGCATTGGCCAGGATGTTCACGCCTTCGACCATGCGTGCGCGGGCTTCGCCGCCGAAAATGACGTCTTTTGCTGCCATGTTGATTTCTCCGTATTCAGTGAATGGGGGTGGATGAGGGCGAGAAGGATTACTTCTCGACGACCGCGAACAGGTCGTCTTCCTTCATGACCAGCAGCTCGTCGCCGTCGACCTTGACGGTCTGGCCGCTGTATTTGCCGAACAGGACACGGTCGCCGACCTTGACGGTCAGGGCCTTGGTCTCGCCCTTGTCGTTCGTCTTGCCCGGGCCGACGGCCAGCACCTCGCCCTGGTCGGGCTTCTCGGCGGCGGCGTCGGGGATGACGATGCCGGAGGCGGTCTTGGTTTCGCTGTCAATGCGCTTGACGATCACGCGATCGGCGAGAGGACGAAGTTTCATTGCATCTCCTGAAAAGGAACGGGTTGGAATGGAGGCTGGAGCCGGCCAGGGGCCGGATCGAGGGAGTTGTGTGGTGTTAGCACTCATCTCCAGCGAGTGCTAATCATAAGGGTGGGGCAGGGGGTTTTCAAGGCCCGAGCGGTGAAAAACCGGTGGCGGACGGTTGTCCTGCCTGCGACTGCGCCCGGGTGGATTCCCTAGTGGTGCCGCTTTGTTAGTTTGCTAACAATGCGTCGCATACCCCACACACTATCCATCCGGTGCCCCTGGCCCGCATGGACGACCGGAATCCATGAGCAACGAATACATCCTCGAAACGCGGGATCTCACCCGCGAGTTCAAAGGCTTTGTGGCTGTCGACAAGGTTAACCTGCGCGTGAAGCGCGGCTCGATCCATGCCCTGATCGGCCCCAACGGTGCCGGCAAGACCACCGTGTTCAACCTGCTGACCAAGTTCCTGGCGGTCAGCTCGGGCCAGATCTTCTACAAGGGACAGGACATCACGCCGCTGAAAGCGGCCGAGGTGGCCCGCGACGGCATGGTGCGGTCGTTCCAGATTTCGGCCGTCTTCCCGCACCTGACGGTGCTGGAGAACGTGCGCATCGGTCTGCAGCGCCAGCTGGGCACCAGCTACCACTTCTGGAAGCCGGAGTCGTCCCTCTACCAGCTCAATGAACGGGCGCGGGAGCTGCTGGACGAGGTCGACCTCGGCAGCTTCGCCGACACCGTCACCGTCAACCTGCCCTACGGTCGCAAGCGCGCGCTGGAGATCGCCACCACCCTGGCCCTCGACCCCGAACTGATGCTGCTCGACGAGCCCACCCAGGGCATGGGCCACGAGGACGTGGGCCGCGTGGTCGAACTCATCCGCAAGGTGGCGGCCAACCGGACCGTGCTGATGGTCGAGCACAACATGAACGTGGTGTCCAACCTGTCGGACACCATCACCGTGCTGGCGCGCGGCAGCGTGCTGGCCGAAGGTCCCTACGAGACGGTGTCCCAGGACCCCCGGGTGCTGGAAGCCTACGTGGGTTCGACCGAGGAGACCGCATGAAACAGCCGCTGCTGAAAGTGTCCGGGCTCGACGCCTGGTACGGCGAATCGCACATCCTGCATGGCGTCAACTTCGAGCTGTACGAAGGTGAGCTGATCACGCTGCTGGGCCGCAACGGCGCGGGCCGCAGCACCACCATCAAGTCGATCCTGGGTCTGGTGGGCAAGCGCACCGGCTCGGTCCAGATCGGTGGTGTCGAGACCATCAACATGCCGACCAACCGGATCGCCCGGCTGGGTCTGGGCTATTGCCCGGAAGAGCGCGGCATCTTCTCGTCGCTGAGCTGCGAAGAGAACCTGATGCTGCCGCCCAAGGTGGGCGAGGGCGGCATGAGTGTCGAGGAAATCTACGAGATGTTCCCGAACCTCAAGGAGCGCCGCAACAGCCAGGGCACGCGCCTGTCCGGCGGCGAGCAGCAGATGCTGGCCATGGCCCGCATCCTGCGCACCGGCGCCAAGGTGCTGCTGCTCGACGAGATCACCGAAGGCCTGGCACCGGTGATCGTGCAGACCCTGGGCCGCGTGATCCGCGCCCTCAAGGCCAAGGGCCTGACCATCATTCTGGTGGAGCAGAACTTCCGTTTTGCTGCACCGCTGGCCGATCGTCACTACGTCATGGAACACGGCCAGATCGTGGCCACCGTGGCCAAGAACGAACTCGAAAGCAAGGCAGACATGCTGCGCGAGTACCTGGGCGTCTGACGCCTTCTTTTCATCTGGAGACAAGACATGAAACGCAAACTGATCGCTGCTGCCATCGCCACCGTTCTGGCCGGCGGTGCTCCCTTCGCCATGGCCCAGCAGGGCAAGCTCTCGGGCGACGCCGTCAAGATCGGCGTGCTGACCGACATGTCCGGCCTGTACGCCGACTACGGTGGCCCCGGTGCCGTGGCCGCTGCCCGCCTGGCGGTGCAGGACTTCGGCGGCAAGATGTTCGGCAAGGACATCGTGGTGGTCAACGCCGACCACCAGAACAAGCCCGACGTCGCCAAGAACGTGGCCCAGCAGTGGTTCGACCGTGATGGCGTGGACATCTCGGTGGAGAACCTGAACTCGGCCGTGGCCCTGACCGTGCAGGCCCTGGCCAAGGAAAAGAACAAGATCACCATCACCACCGGTGCCGCCACCGCCCGCCTGACCAACGAAGACTGCGCGCCCGCCAACGGCATCCACTACCTGATGGACACCATTGCCCTGTCCAACGTGGTGGGCAAGGCCATCGTGAAGGACGGCGGAGACAGCTGGTATTTCCTGACCGCCGACTACGCCTTCGGCCATTCCCTGGAAAAGGACACCAGCGAAGTGGTTCGCACCTCGGGCGGCAAAGTGAATGGTGCCGTGCGCCACCCGCTGGGCACCAGCGACTTCTCGTCCTTCCTGCTGCAGGCCCAAACCTCCGGCGCCAAGGTGGTCGGCCTGGCCAACGCCGGCGGCGACACCGTCAACAGCATCAAGGCCGCTGCCGAATTCGGCATCACCCGCAAGCAGAACCTGGCCGCGCTGCTGATGCTGCTGACCGACGTGCACGCCATCGGCCTGAACACCGCACAAGGTCTGTACCTGACCGAGGGCTGGTACTGGGATCTGAACGCCGAGACCCGCGCCTGGGCCGACAAGTTCGGCAAGGTCATGAACGGTCGCAAGCCGAACTCCAACCACGCTTCGGTCTACTCCGCCACCATGCACTACCTGAAGGCCGTGCAGGCCGCCGGCACCGACGACACCGCTGCGGTGATGGCCAAGATGAAGGAAATGCCGATCAACGACATGTTCGCCAAGGGCGGCAAGATCCGTGAAGACGGCCGCATGGTCCACGACATGTACCTGTTCCAGGTGAAGAAGCCTTCCGAGTCCAAGGGTGCGTGGGACTACTACAACCTCAAGGGCACCATCAAGGGCGACGACGCCTTCCAGCCGCTGGCCCAGAGCCGCTGCGCTGCCATCAAGAAGTGATGCTGAAGTCCGGCTGATGCCGGCCTGAATCACCGAGCCGATCAGACGGGCCGTGCCGGCCACGGCCCGTCCACATTCAACGGACTGCAATGGACCAGATCTTTGGCGTACCGACGGCGGCCTTCATGGGGCAACTCATGCTGGGGCTGGTCAACGGTTCTTTTTACGCACTTCTCTCGTTGGGCCTGGCCGTCATCTTCGGCATGCTCAACATCGTCAACTTCGCGCACGGTGCGCTGTACATGACCGGCGCATTCTTCGCCTGGATGCTGCTTAACTACGCCGGCGTGAACTACTGGTTCGCGCTGCTGCTGGCCCCCATCGGCGTGGGCATCATCGGCGTGCTGATCGAAAAGACCATGTTGCGCTGGCTGCATGGGCTGGACCACCTCTATGGCCTGCTGCTGACCTTCGGCCTGGCGCTGCTGCTGGAGGGTGTGTTCCGCGAGTTTTATGGTTCGTCGGGGCTGCCCTACGAACTGCCTGAAGTCTTCCGGGGCGGCTTCGACCTGGGCTTCATGTTCCTGCCCAAGTACCGGGCCTGGGTGATCTTTGCCGCCGTCTTCGTCTGCCTGGCCACCTGGTTCGTGATCGAGAAGACCAAGCTGGGTGCCTATCTGCGCGCCGGCACCGAGAACCCCAACATGGTCAAGGCCTTCGGCATCAACGTGCCGCTGATGGTCACCCTGACCTATGCCTTCGGCGTGGGCCTGGCCGGCCTGGCCGGCGTGATGGCTGCGCCCATCTACCAGGTCAGCCCGCTGATGGGCTCGAACATCATCATCATCGTGTTCGCGGTGGTGGTGATCGGCGGCATGGGTTCGATCCTGGGCTCCATCCTGACCGGCCTGGTGCTGGGGCTGATCGAGGGCCTGACCAAGGTCTTCTATGCCGAGCTGTCCTCGACCGTGGTGTTCATCATCATGGTCATCGTTCTGATGTTCCGTCCGGCGGGCCTGTTCGGTCGCGAAAAATGATGTCCAAGACCCGAATCCTCTACAGCGTCCTGTTCGCGGCGCTTCTGGTGGCCCCGTTCGTGGGTTACCCGATCTTCCTGATGAAGGTGCTGTGCTTCGCGCTGTTCGCCTGCGCCTTCAACCTGCTGATCGGCTTCACCGGCCTGCTCTCGTTCGGCCACGCCATGTTTTTCGGCTTCGCCGCTTACGTGTCGGGCCATGCCGCCAAGGTGTGGGGGCTCACCCCGGAGCTGTCCATCATTGCGGGCACGCTGTGTGCCACCGTCATTGCGGTGGTCACCGGCTGGCTGGCGGTACGCCGCCAGGGCATCTACTTTGCGATGGTGACGCTGGCCCTCTCCCAGATGATCTATTTCATCTGCGTGCAGGCGCCCTTCACCTATGCCGAGGACGGCATCCAGAGCATTCCGCGCGGCAAGCTGTTCGGCGTGATCGATCTGGCCAACGACACCGCCATGTACTACGTGGTGGCGGCCGTGTTCGTGTTCGGCTTCGCGCTCATCTACCGGATCATCCACTCGCCGTTCGGGCAGGTGCTGAAGTCGGTGCGGGAGAACGAGCCGCGCGCGCTGTCACTGGGCTACAACGTCGACCGCTACAAGCTGCTGGCCTTCGTGCTGTCCGGCACCATCGCCGGCCTGGCGGGTGCCACCAAGTCGATCGCCTTCGGCATCGCCACGCTGACCGACGTGAGCTGGCAGATGTCCGGCGAGGTGGTCCTGATGACGTTGCTGGGCGGCATGGGCACCATCCTGGGTCCGGCTCTGGGCGCCGCCATCATCGTGACCATGCAGAACTACCTGGCGGACCTGGGTTCGATGGTGTCGATCATCATGGGCCTGACCTTCGTGGTCTGCGTGCTGGCCTTCCGCCGCGGCATCGTCGGCGAGATCGAGCACCGCCTGGGCCGCAAGTCCTGACCGGCCCGGCGGGCCTGGCTCAGAAATGGGCCAGGTACCCGCCGTCCACCGCCAGCGTGTGGCCGGTGATGTAGCTGGAAGCGTCCGAGGCCAGGAACACCGCCGCGCCCGCCACCTCCGGGGGCTGCCCCCACCGGCCCAGCGAGCTGCGGCGGGTCAGCCAGTCCTGGATGCCGGCATCCGCCACCATCTCCTGATTGGTTTCGGTGGCAAAGAACCCGGGCGCAATGGCGTTCACCCGCACACCCTGGGGGCCCAGTTCGGCCGCCAATGCCCGTGTCATGGCCGCCAGCGCGCCTTTGGTGGTGGTGTAGGCCGCGTCACCTGCCCGGGCGATCGGGCCGGCGATCGAGGTCACGTTGATGATGCTGCCGGCGCCCTGCCGTGCCATGACGCCGGCGGCCTCGCGGCACAGGTGCCAGCCCGCCACCAGGTTCACCTCCATCAGCTCGCGCAGGGCCTCGGCGGGCAGTCCGGAAAGTGGTGCGCGGTGGCGTTGCCCGACATTGTTGACCAGCACATCCAGCCGGCCCTCGGCCCGCAGCAGGCGCTGCAGGGCGGCGCTGGCGGCGGGCAGATCGCTCACGTCCAGCGGGCAGGCGACCGCAGCCGGCCCGAGTTCGGCGGCGGTTCGTGCCAGGGCCTCGGCGTCGCGCCCGGCCAGCCAGACGCGGGCCCCGTGCTCGATCAGGCCGCCCGCCATGGCGCGGCCCAGCCCGCGGGTGGCGCCGGTGACCAGGGCGACACGGCCACCGAGATCAAAAAGGGATGTGCTTCGCATAGGCGCCGGATTATCCGGCGCCCCGGCGTTCAGACCGACAGCTCGGCCAGGGCCGACGCCGAGAACCGCATGGTGGGCTCGGCTTCGGCGCAGGGCAGCGTGAAGTAGAAGGTGCAGCCCCGGCCCGGTGCCGACTCGCACCAGATACGGCCGCCATGGCGCTCGATGATGCGCTGCGTCAGCGAGAGCCCGGTGCCGGTGCCCTCGTAGTCCATCGAGTGGTGCTGGCGCTGGAACATCACGAACAGGTTGTGTGCCTTGGTCATGTCAAACCCGGCACCGTTGTCGCGGATGTAGAACATGCGCCCGCCGACCGGGTTGATCTGCCACCCCAGTTCGATCCGTGGCCGCTCGGTCTTGCGGGTGAACTTCACCGCGTTGTCCAGCAGGTGGCCGAAGGCCTGGGCCAGCATCATGGCGTCGCCCAGCAGCACGGGCAGCTCGTCGTCGATCACCCATTCGATGTGGCGCTCGCGGTGCTCCTGTTGCAGATGCACCAGGATGCCGCGCAGCAGCTGGGTCATGGGCACCGCGTGCTGCTCCACCGTCACCCGGCCCAGCCGCGCGTATTCAAGCAGGCCCTCGATCATCAGGCCCATGCGCTTGCTGGACTTGGCGATGGAGCCGAGGTACTGCTGCGATGTCGGGTCGCCGCCGTCGCTCACATGTTCCTGCAGCAGCGAGACGAAGCTGCTGATGTGGCGCAGCGGGGCGCGCAGGTCGTGCGAGACCATGTGCGAGAACACGTCCAGATCCTTGTTGGCGGCCACCAGCTGGCGGGTGCGCTCGGCCACCCGCTTTTCCAGCTCGCGGTTGAGGTCGTTCATGACGTCCTCCAGGCTCTTGGCAGCCGTCATGTCGCGCGTGATGCACGACAGACCCTGCAGTTCGCCCTGCTCGTTGCGCAGCGCGGTCAGGATGGTGTTGGCCCAGAAGCGCGAACCGTCGGAGCGCAGCCGCCAGCCCCGGCTCTCCCACTGGCCGTGGGCCTTCGCCAGCCGCAGCACCTGCGGTGCGTCGGTCTCGTCCTCGCCGTTGTTGAGGGTGCTCATCAGCACCTCGAAATGCAGCCCCTCGATCTGTCGGCGGGTGTGACCATGCAGCCGCTGGGCGCTGTCGGTCCACTCGGTGATGCGGCCTTCGGCATCGACGAAATAGACGCAGTAGTCCTGGATGGCGGAGACCATCAGGCGGTAGCGCTGCTCGCTGGCGTACAGCTCGGCGGTGCGTTCGCGCACCCGCTCCTCCAGCTCCTGGTTCGCGTTGAGCACCAGCTCTTCGGTGCGCTTGCGCTCGCTGATGTCGTGCAGCTCGATGAAGATGCCGGCCACTTCGTCGTCGCGCGAGTCGGGCACGTAATGGATCTCGTAGAAATGTTCGATCCCGTCGACGTCGCGCCGCACCGCCTCGAAGCGCTGCGCCTGGCCGCTCAGGGCGTCCGCGATCCGGGGCAGGATGTCGGCCATCACAGCCGGATCGACGATGTCGCTCATGTGCCGCCCCAGCAGTTCATCGGGCTGGCAGCCGTAGCTGGCGGCGTGGGCGATGTTGGCAAAGCGGCAGACCAGGTCGCGGTCGTAGTAGGTCAGCCGGACCGGAATCCGGTCGGTGATGCTGCGCAGCAGACTCTCGGGCGCCACGGCGGCGGTGCTGCGGTCGGTGTCCATGGGCGGGCCTCCTGGAGGATCGGGGATGCGTGAACGCGTTGTCCCCTACCTATCGACCCGGCCTGCCGAAACTTCAGTCCACCCGTCTGGGGACAAGACGCAAAAAAGCCCTGTGGCAGCAACCACAGGGCTCGATGCGAAAGTGAGCGGACGCTCTTTACTTCAGGCCGGCAGCGGCGCGCAGGGCCTGAGCCTTGTCGGTGCGCTCCCAGGTGAACTCCGGTTCCTCGCGCCCGAAGTGGCCATACGCTGCCGTCTTGCTGTAGATCGGGCGCAGCAGGTCCAGCATCTGGATGATGCCCTTGGGGCGCAGGTCGAAGTGGGCCTCGACCAGCTTGGCGATTTCGCTGTCGGGGATCACGCCGGTGCCTTCGGTGTAGACCGTGATGTTCATCGGCCGGGCCACGCCGATGGCGTAGGCCACCTGCACCTGGCACTGGCGGGCCAGACCGGCAGCCACCACGTTCTTGGCCACGTAGCGGGCGGCATAGGCGGCCGAGCGGTCCACCTTGGAGGGGTCCTTGCCGGAGAAGGCGCCACCGCCGTGCGGGCAGGCGCCGCCGTAGGTGTCGACGATGATCTTGCGGCCGGTCAGACCGCAATCGCCCTGCGGGCCGCCGATGACGAAGCGGCCGGTCGGGTTGACCAGGTACTTGGTGTCCTGCAGCCATTCCTTGGGCAGCACCGGCTTGATGATCTCTTCGATCACGGCTTCATAGAAGCTGGCCTTCAGGCGCGTGGGGGTCTCGCTCTGGTCGGGGCTGTGCTGGGTCGAGAGCACCACGGTGTCGATGCTGTGCGGCTTGCCGTCCACATAACGCATGGTCACCTGGCTCTTGGCGTCCGGGCGCAGGAACGGCAGACGGCCGTCCTTGCGCAGCTGGGCCTGGCGTTCCACCAGGCGGTGGGCGTAATAGATGGGCGCCGGCATCAGCTCGGGCGTCTCGTCGCAGGCATAACCGAACATCAGGCCCTGGTCGCCGGCGCCGGTGTTGAGGTGGTCGTCGCTGGCGTGGTCCACGCCCTGCGCGATGTCGTTGGACTGTTTGTCGTAGGCCACCAGCACCGCACAACCCTTGTAGTCGATGCCGTAGTCGGTGTTGTCGTAGCCGATACGCTTGATGGTGTCGCGCGCCACCTGGATGTAGTCCACGTGCGCGTTGGTGGTGATCTCGCCGGCCAGCACCACCAGACCGGTGTTGGTCAGGGTCTCGGCGGCCACGCGCGAGCGCGGGTCCTGGGCAAAGATGGCATCGAGGATGGCGTCCGAAATCTGGTCGGCCACCTTGTCGGGGTGACCTTCAGAGACGGACTCGGACGTGAAGAGGAAATCGTTCGCCATGTATTTAAACTCCTGCGTTGGGTGGATCGGCGTTGCCGGTCCTGCAGAAGACGGCGAACGCTTTAGCGGTATTTTTGAATCGCCCCGCAATCAGTTCATCAACTCGGCGATCCGGCGATTTTAGGCCAACTCGCCGAGCTGCCCCGAACCACTCCCGAACCACCTTGACGTCCGTCCTCACTTTGCTGTTCCGCCTGGGGCGCCATCTGCCGCTGTGGTGCCTGCACGGCCTGGGCAGCGCGCTGGGCTGGGTGAGCTTTGTGCTGTCGCCGCGCTACCGGCGCCGCCTGCTGGCCCATGCCGCCCAGGCCGGCTGCGGGCGTTCGGTGGCGCTGGCATCGGTCGGGCAGGCCGGCCGGCTGGTCGCCGAGCTGCCCCGGCTCTGGCTCGGGCGCCCGGTGCCGGTCCGGTGGGACGGCGAGCAGCACATCGAGGCCGCCCTGCGCGACGGGGTCGGCCTGCTGTTCCTCACGCCCCACCTGGGCTGCTTCGAGATCACCGCCCAGGCGTATGCGGCCCGGTTCGGCGCGCGCCGTCCCATGACGGTGCTGTTCCGTCCGCCGCGGCTGGCGGCCTTGCGCGACCTGGTCGTGCAGGCGCGGCAGCGGCCGGGGCTGCAGACCGCCCCGGTCTCGCTGGCCGGTGTGCGCCAGCTCATGCGTGCGCTGAAAGCCGGCGAGGCGGTCGGCCTGCTGCCCGATCAGGTGCCGCCGCAAGGGCAGGGGGTGTGGGCGCCGTTTTTCGGACGCCAGGCCTACACCATGACCCTGTCCACCCGGCTGGCACAGGCCGGGGGCTGCCGCATCCTGCTGAGCTGGGGCGAGCGGTTGCCGGCCGGGCGGGGCTATGTGGTGCATGTGCGTCCCCTGGCCGAAGCCCTGCCCGACGAACCCGACGCGGCCGCCGCCGTGGTCAACCGGGCCATGGAATCGCTGGTGCGAGAATCGCCCGCCCAATACCTCTGGTCCTACGACCGCTACAAGCAACCGCGCTGATGTCGTCCGAGCCGACCGTATCTGCCCACCAGAAAGCCCCCGGGGGTCTGGCCAACTGGCTGGGCCTGGGCTTCATGCGCCTGCTGGCGCGCCTGCCGCTGACCTGGATCCGTGCGCTGGGCTGGCTGCTGGGGCGCGTGCTGCATGCCGTGGCCGGGCGGCGGCGCAAGATCGCACTGACCAACTGGGCGCTGTGCTTTCCCGATCAGCCGGCGGCCGCGCGCGAGGCGGCGGTGCGCCGTCACTTCGTGCTGTTTGCCCAGGCCTGGCTGGACCGCAGCTGGTTGTGGGAAGCCGGGCCCGAGGTGGTACGTCGCCGCCTGCTGCTCAAGGGCGATCTCGGTGCGTTGGAGGGCGATCGGCCCACCGTGATGTTTGCGCCGCACTTCGTGGGCATGGACGCCGGCTGGACCGCCATCACCGCCCACCTGCCGCGTCGTTTCTGCGGGATTTACGCCGAGCAGCTCAATCCGGACGTGGACCGCTGGATGGCCCAGGGCCGCCAGCGCTTCGGCGATCCGCACATCGTGGCCATGCGCCAGGGACTCAAGCCGCTGGTCAGCGCCCTCCGCGACGGCCTGCCGCTGTACCTGCTGCCCGACATGGACTACGGCACCCGGGACTCGGTGTTTGTGCCGTTCTTCGGCATTCCCACCGCCACGCTCACCTCGCTTTCGCGCTTTGCACGCCTGTCGCGGGCTCAGGTGGTGCCGGTGGTGAGCCGGCTCACGCCCGAGGGCTACGAGGTGGTGGTGCACCCGGCCTGGGAGGCCTACCCCACGGCCGACGTGCAGGCCGACACGGCCCGGATGAACCGGCGCCTGGAGGGTTTCATTGCCGCCATGCCGGAGCAGTACTACTGGGTGCACAAGCGCTTCAAGTCGCGCCCGCCGGGCGAGCCTTCGCTCTACGACGGCCTGCGCTGAGCGCCTTCGCGCCCCAGGCGTTCGGCGATCAGCCGCGTCACCACCGCCGGCTGTTCGTGCACGATCCAGTGGGTGGCGCCGGGCACCTGCGCCACATCGAGGTCGGGCACCCAGGTCGCCAGTCCGTCGAGCAGGGCCGGTGGCAGGGCGGTGTCCCCCATGCCCCAGATCACCCGGGTGGGAACCCGCACCATGACCTTGTCCAGCGGCAGCTGCACCGCGGCCGCTGCCGGGTCGTTCGGGGTCGGCGGGCGCAGGGGCGATGCGCCGTAGTAGTGGCAACCGCCGTGCAGACCGAGCCGCCACACCTCGCGGTACTGCTCGCGAACCTGGTCGGTCAGCCAGGCCTGCGGGCCGCTGTCGGCGGCCATGGCGGTGAAGAAGGGCCAGAGGCGGGCAAAGTCGTTCTCGGCCAGCAGGCGTGGCGCGTCCGGCCGCGCCAGGAAGTTCATGTAGCTGCTGGCGGCCTGCTGCGCCGGGCTGTGGGCCAGCTCGCGCTGGAACGGGCCGGGGTGCGGGGCATTGAGGATGATGAGCTGCTGCATCAGCGCCGGGTGCTGCGCGGCCACGGTCCAGGCCACGGCGCCGCCCCAGTCGTGGGCGATCAGCGCATCCAGCCGGCCCGGGCTCGGGCTGCCGGCGGTGACGAGGTCGGTCAGCGCGGCAATGTCCTGCACCAGGTGCTTTGCCCGGTAGGCGTTCACGTCGTCGGGCGCACTGGAGCGCTCGAACCCCCGCAGGTTGGGGGCCACGCAATACCAGCCACCGTTGTCTTCCCGGGCGAAATGCGCCAGCAACCCGTCCCACACGAAGGCCGCTTCCGGGAAGCCGTGCAGGAACATCAGCACCGGCCGCCCCGGCGTGCCGGCGGTGCGGCAGCTCAGGGTGATGCCGTGCGGCAGGTCGATCAGGCGCGTTTCGATCATGGCGGGCTTCCGGTGGGGCCGTCCCGCCGGACGATCACTCGTCGAGGGCCGGGGGTTCGTCTTCAGGCACGGCGTCAGGTGCTGCCGCCGCGCCGGGGGAGGTGACCGGGTGCGTCCACTGCCACAGCAGCTGGGCCACCTCGTCCAGACCCTGCTTCTTGAGGGCCGAGAACAGTCTGGCCTCGCCGCCGCCGGATTGCAGTCGCGCGATCGACAGCGCCTTGTTGGCCTCGGCACGGGTCAGCTTGTCGGACTTGGTCAGCAGCACCAGGAATTTCAGCCCCTCCTGCACCCGGGGACGCACCACTTCCAGCAGGGTTTCGTCCAGCTCGGTCAGGCCCAGGCGCGGGTCGATCAGCAGCACGATGCCCACCAGGTTGCGCCGGGTGATCAGGTAATTGCCCATGACCCGCTGCCAGCGCAGCTTGGCCTCGCGCGGCACGGCGGCGTAGCCGTAGCCGGGCAGGTCGGCCAGCACCGCATCGGTGATGCCCTGCTTGCCGAGCGAGAACAGGTTGATGCTCTGGGTGCGCCCGGGCGTCTTGGAGGCGAAGGCCAGCCGCTTCTGCTGGGTCAGGGTGTTGATGCAGGTCGATTTGCCGGCGTTGGAGCGGCCGACAAAAGCGACTTCCGGGACGTCCAGGGCCGGCAGATGTTCCAGCTGCGGCGCGGTGGTGAGGAAACGGGCGGTGTGCAACCAACCGTGCGTGATCCGGGGATCGGGCGTGGCGTCTGGTGGAGTAGGGTATTGGGTCATTGGGGGAATCCCGGTGCGGCATTGTAAAATCGACAGGCTTTGCCGGGGGTCGCCCGGCGCCCCCATCAACCGAAACCGTCGCATCGACGCCCGTCCCGTCATGAAATTGCCCGTTTCCCTCCTTTGCGCCGCTGCCGCCGCAGTGCTGTCCTTCAGTGCCCAGGCGCAATCCGCCAAGCCCGATCTGGCCAAAGGCGCTGCGGCCTACGGCAATGTCTGCGTTGCCTGCCACGCTGCCGACGGCAATTCCAGCACCCCGGCCAACCCGAAGCTGGCGGGTCAGCACCCCGAGTACCTGATCAAGCAGCTGCAGGAATACAAGTCGGGCAAGCGGGCCAACGCGATCATGCAAGGCTTTGCGGCCACCCTGTCGGACGACGACATGCGCAACATCGCTTACTGGCTGGCCAGCCAGACGCCGAAGGAAGGCGCCTCCACCGACAAGGATCTGGTCACCCTCGGCGAGCGCATCTACCGGGGCGGCATTGCCGATCGTCAGATCGCCGCCTGCGCCGGCTGCCACAGCCCCAACGGCGCCGGCATCCCGTCGCAGTACCCGCGCCTCTCGGGCCAGCATGCTGAATACACCGAGACCCAGCTGCGCCACTTCCGCGACGGCACCCGCCGCAACAATGCCCAGATGACCGGCGTGGCCGCCAAAATGAACGACCGCGAGATCAAGGCCGTCTCCGACTACATCGCCGGTCTGCGCTGATCGGGCCTCCACCGCCTGGGGTCATATAAGCCGTCGGTAATGTATTGACGGACAATGGCGGCGGTTGGTCGCCGGGCCACAAAAAGCCTGCTGCGCATTGAACTGCCGGCACCGCAAACCGTCATAGCAGGGCGCCATCCGGACCACTCGGATGCGCCCTTTTTTCTTGCACCGCCCTCCGTCCCATGAGCGTCTCCACCGAAGGTCTCCAGCTGCGCACCGGCTCCCGGTGGGTCAGCGACATGGTCGAACTGCTGTCGTCGATGCGGTTCGCCATATCGCTGCTGACGGTGATCTGCATCGCCTCGGTCATCGGCACGGTGGTCAAGCAGCACGAGCCGTTCAACAACTACGTCAACCAGTTCGGCCCGTTCTGGGCAGAGGTCTTTGCCAGCGCCCAGCTGTTCTCGGTCTACAGCGCCTGGTGGTTCCTGCTGATCCTGGCATTCCTGGTGATCAGCACCAGCCTGTGCATCGCGCGCAATACGCCCAAGATCCTGGTCGATCTGAAGTCGTTCAAGGAAAACATCCGCGAGCAGAGCCTCAAGGCGTTCCCCCACCGGGCTGAAGCTTCGCTGGCCGAAACGCCCGAAGCCGCAGCACGGCGCATCGGTCAGACCCTGGTGGGTTCGGGCTGGAAGGTGAAGCTGCAATCCCGCGAGACGCCGCAAGGCATCGGCTGGATGGTGGCCGCCAAGGCGGGTGCGGCCAACAAGCTCGGCTACATCGCGGCGCACAGCGCCATCGTGCTGGTGTGCGTCGGCGGCCTGCTCGATGGCGACCTCATGGTCCGGGCCCAGACCTGGTTCAACGGCAAACAGCCGTTCCAGGGCGGCGGGCTGATCGCCGATGTCCCGGAGCAGCACCGGCTGTCTTCCAGCAACCCGACCTTCCGGGGCAACCTGCTGGTGACCGAAGGCACGGCATCGAGCACCGCCATCCTGGCGCAGCCGCAAGGCGTGCTGCTGCAGGAGCTGCCTTTTGCGGTGGAGCTCAAGAAGTTCATCGTCGAGTACTACGACACCGGCATGCCCCGCCTGTTCGCCAGCGAGATCGTCATCCACGACAAGGAAACCGGCGAGAAGAAGGAGGCCCGGGTCGAGGTGAACCACCCGGCCAACCACCGCGGCATCAACATCTACCAGTCCAGCTTCGATGACGGCGGCTCCCGCGTGAAGCTGCAGGCCGTGCCGCTGACCCGGCCGACCCGGCCGTTCGAGGTGGAAGGCACCATCGGCAGCTCCACCGCCCTGAGCAATGGCGATCAGCAGCTCACGCTGGAATACACCGCGCTGCGGGTGATCAATGTGGAGAACTTTGCCAACGCGGACACCACGGGCGGTGCCGGTGGTGGTGCCGGTGCCGGCTCCGGCGCCGATGTGCGCAAGGTCGATCTGCGCCACTCGATCGAAAGCCGTCTGGGCGCCGGCAACAAGACGGTGACCGAGAAGAACCTGCGCAACGTCGGCCCCAGCATCACCTACAAGCTGCGCGACGCGGCGGGTCAGGCGATCGAATACCACAACTACATGCTGCCGGTGGAGCTGGACGGTCAGCGCGTGTTCCTGCTGGGCCTGCGCGAGACGCCCCAGGAGCCGTTCCGCTACCTGCGGCTGCCCGCTGACGCCGACGACAGCATGGATGGTTTCGTCCGCCTGCGCGGTGCGCTCGACGACCCGGAGATGCGCCAGCTGGCGGTGCGGCGCTACGCGGAGTCGTCGGTCGAGCCGGGCCGGCCCGATCTGGCCGAAGCGCTGATGGCCTCCGCGTCGCGCGCGCTCGACCTGTTTGCCGGCGCCGAGCCAGTGCCCGCCACCGACGGCCGGCCGGCCGTGGTCGGCGGCCTGCAGGCCATCTCGGCCTTCCTCGAATCCAACGTGCCCGAGGCGGACCGCGAGCGCGCCAGCGATGTGCTGGTGCGCATCCTCAACGGCACCCTGTTCGAGCTCTACCAGGTGAGCCGCGCGAAGGCCGGCCTGCCGCCCGCCGAACAGGACGAAGCCCAGCGCCGCTTCATGACCCAGGCCGTCATCAGCCTGAGCGACACCTTCTTCTACCCGGCGCCGATGACGTTCCAGCTCAAGGACTTCACCCACCTGCAGGCCAGCGTCTTCCAGGTGGCGCGTGCCCCCGGGCAGAACATCGTCTACCTCGGCTGCCTGTTGCTGATCATCGGCATCTTTGCCATGCTCTACGTCCGCGACCGCCGCATCTGGGTCTGGCTGACCCCCGGCGCAGACAACCGGTCCGAGGCCCGCATGGCCCTGTCGTCCAACCGCAAGACCATGGACGGCGACCGCGAATTCGACCAACTCCAGTCCCAGCTCCTCAAGGTGACCCCATGAATACCGCCACCCAGACCATCGAGCTCAAGAAAGACGGCACCGCCCAGGGCGTCCAGCCCGGCTACCTCGCCCGGCGTGACCTGTGGGACTGGCTCTTCGCCGCGCTGGTGACGGCGGGTGCGGTATGGGCCTTCGCGCAGTACCACGGGGCCATGAACGTCTATGAGCAATGGATCCTGGCCGGCAGCGTGCCTTCGCTGATCTGGCTCGGCTGGTTCTGGCGTCCGCTGCGCACCCTGAGCGTGGTGGTCGGATTCTTCTCGCTGCTGGCGATCTGGCTCTACCAGACGCCCGAGGGTGCCGACCTGGCCCGGGCCGACCAGGTCTTCATGCTGAAGTACTTCATCTCCAGCCAGTCGGCCATCCTGTGGATGAGCCTGCTGTTCTTCATGAGCACCGCCTTCTACTGGATCGGGCTGCTCACCCGGGCGGGCAGTGCCTTCGAAGCGCTGGGTTCGCGCCTGGCCTGGGCGGCGGTCACGCTCGCGCTGATCGGCACCATGGTGCGCTGGTACGAGAGCCACCAGATCGGCCCCGGCATCGGCCACATCCCGGTGAGCAACCTGTATGAGGTGTTCGTCCTGTTCTGCTGGATGACCGCCGCGTTCTACCTGTACTACGAAGACCAGTACCAGACCCGCAGCATGGGCGCTTTCTCGATGCTGATCGTGAGCGCGGCTGTGGGCTTCCTGCTCTGGTACACGCTGGTCCGTGAGGCCCATGCCATCCAGCCGCTGGTGCCGGCCCTGCAGAGCTGGTGGATGAAGGTCCATGTGCCGGCCAACTTCATCGGCTACGGCACCTTTGCCATCGCCGCCATGCTGGCGTTTGCCTACCTCATCAAGCAGTCGGCCGGCGAGACCCGCTGGTACAAGCTGGCGCCCCTGTGGCTGCTGGGCGTGGTGCTGTGCTTCGAGCCGATCGTGTTCCGCCAAGGCGCGCAGGACCAGGGCGGCAGCTACTGGTTCATCTATTTCGGCATCTCGGCCCTGATCGTGGGCGGCATCCTGTTCGGTCGCCGCCGCATTGCCGAGCGCCTGCCCAGCTTCGAGGTGCTGGACGACGTGATGTACAAGGCCATCGCCGTGGGCTTTGCCTTCTTCACCATCGCCACCGTGCTGGGCGCGCTGTGGGCCGCCGAGGCCTGGGGTGGTTACTGGAGCTGGGACCCGAAGGAAACCTGGGCCCTGATCGTCTGGCTGAACTACGCCGCCTGGCTGCACATGCGCCTGATGAAGGGCCTGCGCGGCACCGTGGCGGCCTGGTGGGCGCTGGTGGGTCTGGCCATCACCACCTTCGCCTTCCTGGGGGTCAACATGTTCCTCTCGGGGCTGCACAGCTACGGGGAACTTTGATCCCGGCCGGCCAAGCTGCCGGAACTTTGCAAGAATTGCTGCGGTCCCACGACCAACCCGAACAGCGGCGGCGGAATCCTCCGCACCGCTGTTTTCATTTGAGGTTCGCAGCATGATCATCCGCACCGGCCAGGACGGCTTCCAGCACCCGATCTCCAGCGAGATCACCCCCCAGAGCGTTTACCAGAACCGCCGTCAGTGGCTCATGACGGCCGCCGCCGCCGGCGCTCTCGGGTGGTCGGGTCGCGAAGCCTTCGCGCAGGCAGGCACCGAGCGGCCCGGACGCCTGGCGCCGCTGGCCTCCACCCCGAGCAAGCTGGCCGGGGCCCAGGCGCTGGACAAGCCCACCGCCTACAAGGACGCCAGCACCTACAACAATTTCTACGAGTTCGGCACCGACAAGTCCGACCCGGCGGCCCGTGCCGGATCGCTCAAGACCCGTCCCTGGACGGTGCAGGTCGAGGGCCTGGTGAACAAGCCCGGCACCTACGACATCGAGTCCCTGCTCAAGCTCGCCGCCATGGAGGAGCGCATCTACCGCATGCGCTGCGTCGAAGGCTGGTCGATGGTGATCCCGTGGGTCGGTTATTCGGTGGCCGAACTCATCCGCCGCGTCGAGCCGCAGGGCAGCGCCAAGTTCGTGGAATTCCACACCCTGGCCGACAAGGCCCAGATGCCGGGCCTGCGCAGCCCGGTGCTGCTGTGGCCGTATGTGGAAGGCCTTCGCATGGACGAGGCCATGCACCCGCTGTCGATGCTGGTGTTCGGCATGTATGGCGAAGTGCTGCCCAACCAGAACGGTGCCCCGCTGCGCCTGATGGTGCCCTGGAAGTACGGCTTCAAGAGCGGCAAGTCGATCGTGAAGATCCGCTTCACCGACAAGCAGCCCAACACCGCCTGGAACATCGCCGCGCCGCAGGAGTACGGCTTCTATTCCAACGTCAATCCGCAAGTGGCCCACCCCCGCTGGAGCCAGGCCACCGAGCGCCGCATCGGCGACGACGGCGGCCTGTTTGCCAAGCGCCGCCAGACCCAGATGTTCAACGGTTATGAAGCCCAGGTGGGGCAGCTCTACGCCGGCATGGACCTGCGCAAGTTCTATTGATACGCGCCGCCATGGCCACGATGAATCCGTCGTTGCAGCGGCCGCAGCCCAGCCTGCCCAACCGCCTGCTGCTCCATCCGGCGGCCAAGCCGTTGCTGGGGCTGCTGTGCCTGCTGCCGCTCAGCTGGTTGTTCTGGGCCGCGTGGCATGACCAGCTCGGCGCCAACCCGGCCGAAGCGCTGATCCGGGAGCTGGGCGACTGGACCTTGCGCTTCCTGGTGCTGGTGTTGCTGGTCACCCCGTTGCGCACCGTGGCCGGCTGGCCGGCGCTGGCCCGCATGCGGCGCATGCTGGGTCTGTTCGTCTTCTTCTACGCCAGCCTGCACCTGCTGGCCTACGCCTGGTTCGACATGGGGCTGGACCTGGCGGCCATCGTCCACGACACCGGGCAGCGGCGGTTCATCCTGGTCGGCATGTTGTCCTGGCTGCTGTTGCTGGCGCTGGCGGCCACCTCGTTCAACCGGGCCATCCGCTGGCTCGGGGCTGCCCGCTGGCAGGCGCTGCACCGGGCCGTGTACGCGGTGGCGGTGCTGGGCATCCTGCATTTTTTCTGGATGCGCGCCGGCAAGAACAACTTTGCCGAGGTCTGGGTGTACGCCGCCATCCTGGGCGGCTTGCTGGGGTGGCGTCTGTGGCGCCGACTGGAACGCCGGCGCGGCCTTCAGGCCAGCGGCACTTCCATGCGGAGCTGATCGGCAACGCTCTCGCGCTGGCGGATCAGCCGCACCTGGTCGCCGTCGACCAGCACCTCGGCCGCACGGCCCCGGGTGTTGTAGTTGCTGGCCATGCTCATGCAATAGGCCCCGGCCGACAACACCGCCAGCAGATCGCCCGACTGCACGTTCAGCGCGCGGTCGCGGCCGATCCAGTCACCGCTCTCGCACACGGGGCCGACCACGTCCCAGGTCATGCCGTCGCCGGAACGGGGCACGACCGGTTCGATGCGGTGAAAAGCCTGGTACATGGCCGGACGCGGCAGATCGTTCATGGCCGCATCCACGATCAGGAAGTTCTTCTGTTCGCCGGGCTTGAGGTAGAGCACCTCGGTCAGGCAGACGCCGGCATTGCCGACCAGCGACCGGCCCGGCTCGATCATGATGCGCCGCTGCCCGAAGCCGCGCGCGTCCAGCCGGGCCAGCAGCTGCGCCCATAGGTCGTCGGCCGCCGGCGGGGTGTCGCCGTTGTAGTCGATGCCCAGACCGCCGCCGAAGTCGATGTGGGGGATGGGCACGCCTGCCGCCTCGATGGCGGTCACCAGGTCGAGCACCCGGTCCATGGCGTCCAGGTAGGGGCCTGCCTGGGTGATCTGGGAGCCGATGTGGCAGTCGATGCCCACCACCTGAAGCCCGGCGCAACCGGCCGCGTGGCGGTAGGTGGCGATCACCTCCTCATGGGCGATGCCGAACTTGTTGCCCTTCAGGCCGGTGGAGATGTAGGGGTGGGTCTTGGCATCGACGTTCGGGTTGACGCGGATGCTCACCGGTGCGCGTCGGCCGAGGCTGCGGGCGACTTCGTCCAGCACGTCGAGTTCGGCCCGGCTCTCCACATTGAAGCAGCCGATGCCGACCTCGATGGCGCGTCGCATTTCGGCGCGCGTCTTGCCCACGCCGGAAAAGATGATGCGGTCGGGTTGCACGCCGGCCGCCAGCGCCCGCTCCAGCTCGCCAGCCGAAACGATGTCCAGACCACAACCGGCCCGCACCAGCGTCTGCAGGATCGCCAGCGACGAATTCGCCTTCATGGCATAGCAGATCAGGTGGTCGCGCCCGGCCAGACCCCGCTGGTACGCCGCCAGCGACGCCAGCATGGCAGCGCGGCTGTAGACGAAGAGGGGGGTTCCGTGTTCGCGGGCCAGCCGCGACAGGGCCACGCCCTCCAGGTGCAGTTCACCGTTCTGGTGTGTCAGGAAGGCGGGCAGCTGGGACATTCTGGGCGGGAGCAGAGAGGGGGGAGGGAGCGGGAGGGGTGGCCGTGGTGGACACGGCGGGGGAGGTCTGCGGGGGCAGGAAGAGCGGGCCTTTCTGGCCGCACCCTGAGAGCCCGACGCAGGTCAGGAGCGCCAGAACCCCGAGGCGGGCGGGGCCATGGCAGCGGCCTAGAATGCGTTGGTACCCGAACATCCGCGCATTGTAATGACCGACACCGAATACCTGGACCGCGCCGAAGCCCTGCTCACGGCCATCGAACTGAACTGCGACCGGCTCAACGACGACACCGACGCCGACATCGACAACCAGCGGGTCGGCGGCATGATCACCCTCACCTTCCGCAACCGCAGCCAGATCATCATCAACCTGCAGAAGCCGCTGCAGGAAGTCTGGCTGGCGGCCAAGGCGGGGGGCTTCCATTACCGGCACGACGGCAGTGCCTGGATGGACACCAAGGGCCACGGCGAGTTTTTCGCCAACCTGACCCGCCACGCCAGCGAGCAGGCCGGTCAGCCGCTGGACTTCAGTTCCTGAACAGGTCGAGGATCGAGCGCCGGTCCTCGATGACCGGGGCGCGTGGCTGCTCGCCGGGCGGCAGTTCCCCGGCCGGACTCTGGCCCGGGAGCGGGTCCTGCATGCCGAGCGACTGAACGCCGCGGTCCGGACCGTATTCCTCGTAGTACCACTCGCCGCCGACGTTGACCACACCCGGGGGCGGATCGTAGGGCGCGACCGGGACGTCCTTCAGCGCGGTCTGCATGTACGAGATCCAGATCGGCAGGCTCAGCCCGCCGCCGGTTTCCCGGCTGCCCAGGTTGCGCGGCGTGTCGTAGCCCACCCAGGCGGCCGCCACGACGGTCGGCTGGTAGCCCACGAACCAGGCGTCGACCGCGTCGTTGGTGGTGCCTGTCTTCCCGAACAGGTCCGGCCGCTTGAGGGTGGACTGCGCCCGGGCGGCCGTGCCGGAGCGGGTGATCTCCTGCAGCAGGCTGTTCATGACGAAGGCGTTGCGCGCGTCGATCACCCGCGGAGCGCTGTCCAGCGTGGTCTGCGGCGCCTCGAACAGCACCTGTCCCCGGTAGTCGGACACCTTGGTGATCAGGGTGGGCGTGACCCGGTAGCCGCCGTTGGCGAACACCGCGTAGCCGGCGGCCATCTGCATCGGCGTGACCGATCCGGCGCCCAGTGCCATGGTCAGGTAGGGCGGGTGGCGGGCCGGATCGAAGCCGAATCGCGACACCCATTCCTGGGCGCTCTGGGTGCCCACCAGCTGCAGCACCCGGATCGACACCATGTTTTTCGATTTGGCCAGTGCGCGGCGCACCGACATCGGGCCATCGAACTGACCGTCGTAGTTCTTGGGCTCCCACGGCTTCCCGCCGGTCTGTTCCGCACTGTAGAAAAGCGGTGCGTCGTTGACCACGGTCATCGGCGTCAGGCCCTTTTCCAGCGCTGCCGAATAGATGAAGGGCTTGAAGCTGGACCCGGGCTGTCGCCATGCCTGGGTCACGTGGTTGAACTTGTTCTTCTGGAAGTCGAAGCCGCCGACCAGCGCCTGGATGCGTCCGTTGCGGGGGTCCATGGCGACAAAGGCCGACTCGACTTCGGGCAGCTGCGTGATCCGCCAGTTCTTGTCGTCCACCTTGACCACCCGGATCACCGCGCCCGGCCGGATCCTGACGTTCGGACCGGCCTTGTCCGACAGGCCCGACTGGGCCGGCTTCAGCCCTTCGCCGGTGATGTCGAACGGCTCGCCATCCTGCCGGACGGCCACCACCTTGCGGGGCGTGGCTTCCAGCACCACGGCACTGAGCAGGTCACCGTTGTCGGGCCGGTCCGACAGCGCTTCATCGATGGCGGCATCGCGTTCGGCGGGGTCCGCCGGCAAGGTGATGAACAGCTCCGGCCCCCGGTAGAACTGGCGACGCTCGAAGTCCAGGATGCCGGCCCGCACCGCCTTGTAAGCGGCTTCCTGGGCCGTCGAACGCACGGTGGTGGTCACCACCAGACCGCGCGTGTAGGCCTCCTCGCCGTACTGATCGACCATGGCCTGGCGGACCATCTCGGCCACATAGTCGGCCTGGATGCCGGCGGTGACGGTCGGAGTGCGCAATTTCAGGGGCTCGGCTTTGGCCTGTTCGGCCTGGGCCTCGGTGATGAAGCCGTTTTCCACCATCCGGTCGATGATGTGCAGCTGCCTGGCCCGCGCGCGCTTGGGGTTGCGGATCGGGTTGTAGGCCGAGGGCGCCTGGGGCAGGCCCGCCAGCATGGCGGCTTCCGCGATGGTGATGTCCTTGAGCGTCTTGCCGAAGTAGGTCTGGGCGGCCGATTCAAAGCCGTAGGAGCGCTGACCCAGGAAGATCTGGTTCATATAGATCTCCAGGATCTGCTCCTTGGTCAGCAGGTGCTCCAGCTTGAAGGTCAGCAGCACTTCGTAGATCTTGCGCGTGTAGCTTTTTTCTGCCGAGAGGTAGACGTTGCGGGCCACCTGCATGGTGATCGTGGAGGCCCCCTGGCTCTTGGCCTGCCGGAGGTTGGCCAGCGCCGCACGCAGCATGCCCCGGTAATCCACCCCGCTGTGCTCGAAGAACCGGGCGTCCTCGATGGCCAGGACCGCGTTCTTCATGACATCCGGGATGTCGTCGATCCGCATCAGGTTCCGGCGCTCCTCGCCGAACTCGCCGATCAGGCGGCCATCGGCACTCAGCACCCGCAGCGGCAGTTTGGGCTGGTAATCGGCCAGTCCGGTGACATCCGGCAGGTTCGGGTAGGCCACGGCCAGCGCAATACCCACTCCTATCAGCACGCATGCAACACCGGCTGCCGCCAGTCCGGCCAGACCCACCACCAAGCGTCCGATCAAGGCGAGCGGACTCGACGGTGCAGATACTCGTTTGGACTGGGAACGGGTGGGGGTACTGTCGTCAGCGGGCATGAAAACAATCGTTGGAACGGTCGGCCATTATAAAAACGCCCCCTTTTTTTCCTGCCCACCCGAATGCAGCCAACTTGTGAGGGGATGTGAGGCGACCTCGCAAGCCGGCTTCGGTGGCCTGCCACGGGATCTTGTCTCGTGTGGTTTTGACAACGTTTCCATTTGTGGGGCGTGTCAAAAATCTTTGCTGGTCAAGGGGCTTACTGCTAGCATTGAAGTGACTTCTTAAGTTTTGAAACCGCCTTGAGTCGATGTTTTGGGGGCCGCCTTGATCTCACTGGGATCGTTATTCAGCCGTGAACCGGCGCCCATGCTGGGCATAGACATCAGCACGTCCAGCGTCAAGCTGGTGGAACTGAGCCGCAATCGGTCAGGCGAGCTGGTCCTGGAACGCTGTGCCATGGAGCCGCTGGAACGCGGCTGGATCGTGGACGGCAACATCGAGAAGTTCGACGAAGTCGCGGATGCGCTGCGTCGGCTGGTCCGCAAGAGCGGCAGCAAGACCAAGCAGGTCGCGCTGGCGTTGCCGGCCTCCGCCGTGATCACCAAGAAGATCATCCTGCCCGGCGGCCTGACGGACAAGGAGCTGGAGGCCCAGGTCGAGTCCGAGGCCAACCAGTACATCCCTTTCTCGCTCGACGAGGTGAGCCTCGACTTCTGCGTCATCGGCCCCAGCGCCACCGCGGTCGGCGATGTGGAGGTGCTGATCGCTGCCTCCCGCAAGGAAAAAGTGTCCGACCGGCAGGGTCTGGCCGAAGCGGCGGGCCTGAAGCCCGTCGTGATGGATGTGGAGTCTTATGCGTCGCGGCTGGCCGCAGGGCGGGTCGTCGAGTCCCTGCCCAATCAGGGCGCGGATGCGTTGGTGGCCCTGTTCGAGATCGGCTCCCTGACCACCAGCATGCAGGTGATCCGCAACGACGAGGTTCTGTACGAGCGGGATCAGGCCTTCGGCGGCGCCCAGCTGACCCAGCTCATCGTCCGCCAGTACGGTTTTTCCGCTGACGAAGCGGAGGCCAAGAAACGTTCGGGTGAATTGCCGGAAGACTACCCGCAGGCGGTGCTGAATCCCTTCGTGGACAGCCTGGCCCAGGAAGTCGGTCGTGCGCTCCAGTTCTTTTTCACCAGCACGCCGTTCAACAAGGTCGATCATGTCCTGCTGGCGGGCGGCAGTGCCGGTCTGTCCGGCCTCACTGAGGCCGTGACCCAGCAGACCTCGTTCAACTGCATGGTGATCAACCCGTTCGACACCATGGAAATGGGCGCCTCCGTCCAGGCCCGCAAGATCAGCCGGGAAGCCCCCGCCTACCTGACATCGACCGGGCTGGCCCTCAGGAGGTTCCACCAATGATCCTGATCAACCTTCTGCCTCACCGCGAGGCGGCCCGCAAACGGCAGAAAGAGCTGTTCTTCACGCAGCTGGGCGCCTCGGCACTCGCCGGTGTCCTGGTGTCTGCGGCCGTGTTCCTGTGGTACCAGGCCCGCATCGAGGAGCAGCAGGCCCGCAACGAGTTCCTGGTGGCGGAGACCGCGAAGCTGGACGCCGAAATCAAGGACATCGCCAGCCTGCAGCAGCAGATCGCATCGTTGCGCGCGCGGCAGACCGCCGTTGAAGATCTCCAGGCGGACCGGAACCTTCCCGTTCACATGCTGGAAGAGCTGGTCACCCAGCTGCCCGAAGGCGTCTACCTCAACACCATCCGCCAGGAGAACCTCAGCATCCTGCTGACCGGCACCGCCCAGTCCCAGGAGCGGGTCTCCGAACTGCTGCGCAACCTCGGCAACAACAGCCCCTGGCTGACCCGCCCCGAACTGGTCGAGATCGTCGCCGGTTCGGCTGCGCTGGCCGGACGCGAACAGCGCCGGGTGTCCAACTTCACCGTCCGGGCCACATTGAAACGCCCTGTGCCGGCAGCCCCGGCGACACCAGCTCCTGCTGCCGGTCAGCCGCCGGGCAAGGTCTGATCAGGGGTGCATCATGGCGAAATCTCCCAACGTCAACATCGATTTCAAGGTACTCCAGGACAAACTGCGCAGCCAGTTCTCCGACCTGGACCCCAATGACCCGTCGCTCTGGCCCGCTCTGCCCCGCAACCTGCTGCTGGTGGGTGTGTGCGCGGCCATCATCGGCGGACTGTGGTTCTTCTGGCTCAAGGACGTCGACGCCGAGCTGCTCGGCGCCAAGGCCCGGGAGACCGAGCTCCGGACCACCTACCGCGCCAAGCTGGTCCAGGCCGTCAACCTGGACGCCCTCAAGAAGCAGCTCGAGCAGGTCCAGCAGTACGTGACCCAGCTCGAGAAGCAGCTCCCCAGCAAGGCAGAAATGGATGCCCTGCTGTCGGACATCAACCAGGCCGGGCTGGGCCGCAGCCTGCAGTTCGAGCTCTTCAGGCCAGGCCAGGTCACGGTGAAGCAGTACTACGCAGAACTCCCCATCACGGTGCGGGTGACCGGCAGCTACCACGACGTGGGACTGTTCGCCGCCGACATCGCCAACCTGTCGCGGATCGTGACCCTCAACAACCTGTCCCTGGCCCCGGGCCGCGATCGGGGAACGCTCACCATGGACGGCGTCGCCAAGACCTTCCGGTACCTGGACCAGGACGAAATCACGGCCCAGCAGGGCGGTCAGCCAGGAGCCAAGAAGTGATCCAGCGCCATCTTTCCGTCCTCGCGCTGGCGTCCTTGTCGGTCCTGGTGTCGGCCTGCGGCGGTTCCGAGCAGGACGACATCCGTGCCTGGATGCTGTCCGAGAGGAACAGCATCAAGCCGTCGGTACAGCCGATTCCGGAGCCGACCAAGTTCAATCCTGAGCCCTACAGCGCCGCCAACGGCATGCAGCCGTTCAGCACCGAAAAGCTGGAGGGCATGCTGCGCGGTGCCGCAGGCCCTGCCACCAGTTCCGCCCTGATCGAACCTGAACTCAACCGTCGGCGGGAGCCCCTGGAGGCCTTCCCTCTGGACACGATGAGCCTGGTCGGCAGCCTGGACCGCAACGGCGCTCTGGTGGCGCTGGTCAAGGTGGGCGGGCTTCTGTATCAGGTCAAACCGGGCAATTACCTGGGTCTCAACTACGGTCGCGTGGTTCGCATCACTGAAACCGAGGTCGTGCTGCGAGAAATCGTTCAGGACTCCACGGGCGAATGGACAGAGCGCCCTGCAGCGCTGCAATTGGTAGAGGGAAATTCCAAATGAACAAGGCATATCGGACTACCGGCAGCATCGCAGGGTCCCGGTTGAAACAGGCGGCGGCATGGGCGCTGCTGTGCACGGTGTCCGCGTGGGCCCATGCCCAGAACGCGATCGAGTCGGTCACCGGCGGCATGCAGAGCGGTACCGAGGTGATCCGCATCGTGACCAAGGAGCCTCTGAAGGCGCCGCCGGCCGGCTTCACCATCCAGACACCCGCGCGCATCGCGCTGGACTTCCCCGGGGTGACCAACGCCATCGGCCGCAGCACGGTCGACATCAACGAAGGCAATCTCCGGTCGGCCAACGTGGTGCAGGCGGGTGATCGCACCCGGGTGGTCATCAACCTGAAGCAGTCGTCCGCCTACCAGACCCGTATCGAGGGCAACACCCTGCTGGTGCTGATGGAGCGTGCCGAAGCCGTGACGGCCCAGACCCAGCCGGCGGCACCCTTTGCCGAAGGTCGCGCGCTCGACGTGGCCGCCCTGCGCGACATCGATTTCCGGCGTGGCAACGGCGGTACGGGTCGTATCGTGGTGGACCTGGCCAGCAGCCAGGTGGGTGTGGACATCCGTCCCCAGGGCTCCACGCTGGTGGTGGACTTCCTGAAGACGTCGCTGCCCGAAGGCCTGCGCCGCCGGCTGGACGTGAGCGACTTCGGTACGCCGGTCCAGACCATCGTCACCAGCCAGATCGGTGACCGGGTGCGCATGGTCGTGACCCCCACCGGTGCCTGGGACCATTCGGCCTACCAGAGCGACAACCAGTTTGTCCTCGAGGTGCGCGAACAGAAGATCGACCCTGCCAAGCTCAGCCAGGGGCCGGGGTACACCGGCGAGAAGCTCTCGCTGAACTTCCAGAACATCGAGGTCCGCTCGCTGCTGCAGGTGATCGCCGACTTCACCAGTTTCAACATCGTGACGTCGGACTCGGTGACCGGGTCGGTCACGCTGCGCCTGAAGGACGTGCCCTGGGACCAGGCCCTGGACATCATCATGCAGGCCAAGGGCCTGGGCATGCGCAAGTCGGGCAACGTGATCTGGATTGCGCCGAAAGACGAAATCACCGCCCGCGAGAAGCAGGAGCTGGAGTCCAAGGCCTCGATTGAAAGCCTGGAAGTGCTGCGCACCCAGTCGTTCCAGATGAACTACGCCAAGGCGGCCGACATTGCCAGCCAGCTGCGCGCCGGTGGCGGTGCGACCACCGGCACCACAGGCGGTGGCAACGCCAGCATCCTGTCCAGCCGTGGCAGCGTCATCTCCGAGCCCCGCACCAACCAGCTGTTCGTGACCGACACGCCGGCCCGTCTTCAGGCGGTCCAGGAGCTGATCAACAAGCTGGACATCCCCATCCGCCAGGTGATGATCGAGGCCCGCATCGTCGAAGCCGACGACACCTTCAGCAAGTCGATCGGTGTCCGCCTGGGCGGTGGCATCCGGCAGTCGCCCGACACCGGCGGCAACGAGACCCGGGGCAACTTCGGTTCGAACTATGGCGCGGTGACCGGCGCAGGCCAGCCCAGCCTGACCTCGCTGCCCTTCGTCAACCTGCCGGCCAACCCCTCGAACAACGCTGCGGCCACTTACGCACTGTCGCTGTTCAGCCCGAGTGCCACCCGGTTCCTGGCGCTGGAGGTGTCCGCGCTCGAGTCCGACGGCAAGGGTCGCATCGTCTCCAGCCCCCGCGTGGTGACGGCCGATCAGGTCAAGGCGCTGATCGAGCAAGGTACCGAGATTCCTTACCAGACGGCCACTTCGAGCGGCGCCACGGCCATTGCCTTCCGCAAGGCGAACCTGAAGCTGGAGGTCACCCCGCAGATCACGCCCGAGGGCAACATCATTCTGGATCTGGACGTGAACAAGGACAGCCCGGGTGATGTGACGCCGGACGGCATCGCCATCAACACCAAGCACGTGAAGACCCAGGTGCTGGTCGAGAACGGCGGTACCGTGGTGATCGGCGGCATTTTTGAACAGACCGACCGGAACGAGGTCGACAAGGTGCCGCTGCTGGGCGACATCCCCGGCGTGGGCAACCTGTTCAAGACCCGCAACCGGATTTCCAACAAGTCGGAATTGCTGATCTTCATCACCCCCAGGGTGCTGGGCCGCACGGTTTCGAATTGACGCACCGAACCGTAGCCCTGGTCGGGCTGCCCGGTTCGGGCAAGTCCACCATCGGAAGGCAGCTCGCGCGAAGGCTCGGGCTGCCTTTCTTCGATTCCGACGCCGTGATCGAGCAGCGCATCGGCTGCTCCATCGCCGAATTCTTCCGGGAGCAGGGCGAGGAGCGTTTCCGCGACATCGAGTCCGAGGTGGTGGCCTTGCTGGCCGGCGGCGAACCCAAGGTGCTGTCCACCGGTGGCGGCTCGGTCCTCCGCGAGTCGAATCGACGCGTCCTTCACGGGAATGCCCTGGTGGTGTATCTGCGGTCATCACCGGACGAGGTGTTCCGCCGGGTGCGGCACGACCGGAACCGGCCGCTGCTGCAGGTGGAGGACCCGCTGCAGAAACTGCGCGATCTGCATGCGCAACGCGATCCGCTGTATGCCGAGACCGCGCACTTCACCATCGATACCGGCCGGCCGTCGGTGTCCACCTTGGTCAACATGATCGTGATGCAGCTCGACATGTCGGACATCGGCCAGCAGCCCACCTGAGCCGCGCCGGGTTCTGACCCCGATTCCGGCTGGCCGGCATCGAGCCCCTACACTTGCGGGATGGACACCACGGACAGCCGCAGCGCGGACAGCCAGCTCTCCCCCCAGCGCGTGCGCATCGACCTCGCAGAGCGCAGTTACGACATCCTGATCGGTGCCGGTCTGCTCGGCCGGGAAGACAGCTACGAGGGCCTGCCAGCCGGTGGTACGGCGATGATCGTCACCAACACGGTGGTGGCGCCGCTTTATCTGGACCGGCTGGCCGCCACCTTGAGCCGCCGCCACGTGCGGGTGCTGCACGTGGTGCTGCCCGATGGCGAGGCCCACAAGGACTGGCAGACGCTGCAATTGATCTTCGATGCGCTGCTGGCATCGGCCTGTGACCGCAAGACGGTGCTGTACGCACTCGGCGGTGGCGTGATCGGCGACATGACCGGCTTTGCCGCCGCGAGCTACATGCGCGGCGTTCCCTTCGTCCAGGTGCCCACCACCTTGCTGGCCCAGGTGGATTCGTCGGTGGGTGGCAAGACCGCGATCAACCATCCGCAGGGTAAGAACATGATCGGCGCGTTTTACCAGCCGCTGCGGGTGATCTGCGATCTGGAAACGCTGCAGACCCTGCCCGACCGGGAGCTCAGTGCGGGGCTGGCCGAGGTGATCAAGTACGGACCGATCGCCGACATGGCGTTTCTGGCCTGGATCGAGGACCACATCGACGCGCTGGTCCGGCGCGACCCGGTGGCGCTGGCGCAGGCGGTCAAGCGCAGTTGCGAGATCAAGGCGCTGGTGGTGGGACAGGACGAACGGGAATCGGGGCTGCGCGCCATCCTCAATTTCGGTCACACCTTCGGCCACGCCATCGAGGCCGGCATGGGATACGGCGCGTGGCTGCACGGCGAGGCCGTGGGCTGCGGCATGGTCATGGCCGCCCGGTTGTCGGAAGCCCTGGGTCGGGTCGACGGCAGTTTTGTTGCCCGCCTGCGGTCGCTGGTGGAGCGCGCCGGCCTGCCGTGCGTGGCGCCGGTGCTCGACCCCGACGACAACGCCGGACGCTGGCTGTCGTTGATGCGGGTGGACAAGAAGGCCGAGGCCGGCGAGATCCGGTTCGTGGTCATCGATCCGCCCGGCCGTGCGGTGATGTGCCCGGCGCCCGACGCAACCGTGGCCCGGGTGATTGCGGCGTCCAGCCACGCATGATGGCCGGCGCCGGTCTGGACCCCCGAGCATCGGATCCTGCCCGGTCGCGCGGCCGGCGGTACCCCGAGCCACCCGCACCGACCCGCTCGGACTTCCAGCGCGACCGCGACCGGGTCATCCACTCCACCGCATTCCGCCGGCTGGTCTACAAGACGCAGGTGTTCCTCAACCACGAGGGCGATCTGTTCCGGACCCGGCTCACCCATTCCCTCGAAGTGGCGCAGCTGGGTCGGTCGATAGCCCGCTCGCTGCAGCTCAACGAAGACCTGGTCGAGGCCATTGCCCTGGCCCACGACCTGGGCCACACGCCGTTCGGTCATGCCGGGCAGGACGCGCTGCACGAGTGCATGCAGCGGTGCATCGAACAGGGCAGGGCGACCGATGGCTGGGGCTTCGAGCACAACCTTCAGAGCCTGCGCGTGGTGGACGAGCTGGAGGAGCGGTACCCGGCCTTCGACGGGCTGAACCTGTCGTTCGAAACCCGCGAGGGCATCCTCAAGCACTGCTCCCGCGCCAATGCGCAGCGGCTGGAAGCGGTCGAGCCGGACGGCGTGGCGCGCCGCTTCCTGCAGGGCGGCTCTCCGTCCCTGGAGGCACAGCTGTGCAATCTGGCCGACGAGATTGCGTACAACGCGCACGACATCGACGACGGCGTCCGCTCCGGGTTGATCCACCTGGAGCAGCTGGAGCAGGTGCCGCTGTTCGACGACTACCGCCGCCGCGCCCTGCAGGCCCATCCGCGGCTGAGCGGCCGGCGGCTGTTGTTCGAGTCGATCCGGCTCATGCTGAGCGACCAGGTGTACGACGTGATCGACTCGACCCGCCTGGCCTTGCAGCAGGCCGGTGTGGCCACCCCGGACGAGGTGCGGCGCTGCCGCCCCCTGGTGGGCTTCTCGGCCGACATGCGGGAGCGCAGCCAGGCGCTCAAGACTTTTCTGCTGCGCAACCTGTACCGCCACCCGCAGGTGATGGAGACCACCGGCCGGGCCCGCCAGGTGGTCACCGACCTCTTTGACGCCTACCTGTCCGACCCGGCGCAGCTGCCGCAGGCGCATGCCGGCCGCGAGGATCTGCCCCGGGCCGTGGCCGATTACATCGCCGGCATGACCGACCGATTCGCCATCCGCGAACACGAGCGCCTTTCCGGCGCGACCCTGTTTCCCTGAACCCCGCCCATGGCCCGTCAGCCCCGCCTCACGCTGGCCGGTGAACCGCACCATGTGGTGCTGCGTGGCAACGACCGGCAGGCTATCGTCCGCGACGACACCGACCGCGAACACCTGCGGCAGGCCATCTTCCTGCAGGCGCGCAACCACCGGGTGGCCCTGCACGCCTGGGTGATCGTCGACAACCATTTCCATCTGCTGATCACGCCGGACACCGGCGAAGGCGTGCCGAAGATGATGCAGGCGCTGGGCCGCAGCCACGTGCGCCATTTCAACGACCGGCATCAGCGCAGCGGCACCCTGTGGGAAGGGCGGTACCGCAGCACCCTGGTGCAACCCGACCGGCACCTGCTCGACTGCATGGTGTACCTGGACCTGCATCCGGTGCGCCTGGGCCTGGCCGCCGAGCCGGCGGCCTACCCGTGGTCGAGCCATGCGCACTACGCCGGGCTGGGCACGCACCGGCCAGTGGCGCCGCCCGCCGTCTACTGGGCCTTGGGCAACACGCCCTTTGCCCGGGAGGCGGCCTATGCCGACGCGGTGCGGGTCGGTCTGGGCGCGGAGCGCGAACGCGCGCTGATCGACGCCGCCCTGCACGGGTGGGCCTGGGGCGATGAAGGTCACCTGGCCGAACTGCAGCGGCGCACCGGCCGACGGCTGAGCCGGGGGCAGCCGGGCCGGCCCAGGCGGGATCCCGAGGGCCCAGCCGACGAGAATCTGTCCCCAATTACCGATCCTTGAGTTGAATTAGGTTTTATTTAAGTGTCTGACCCCATTTAATTGCGCTTGGCATGCGTGTTGCGTTGCAATAAGCTCCGTCCTCCCGTTTTTGCGTCCCACACGCACACACCGAACAAAGGAAGCGCCATGAACACGGCAGCCGAGCAGCAGTACCTCCAGCAACACGGCCTGTACGACCCGGCCAACGAACACGACGCCTGTGGTGTCGGCTTCGTGGCCCACATCAAGGGCGAGAAGAGCCATGCCATCGTGGAGCAGGCCCTGAAGATCCTGGAGAACCTGGACCATCGGGGTGCCGTGGGTGCCGACAAGCTGATGGGCGACGGCGCCGGCCTGCTGATCCAGATGCCCGATGCGCTGTACCGCGAAGAAATGGCCGCCCAAGGTGTGGTGCTGCCGCCGGCCGGCGAGTACGGCGTCGGCATGATCTTCATGCCCAAGGAGCACGCCAGCCGCCTGGCCTGCGAGCAGGAGATGGAGCGTGCCATTGCCGCCGAAGGCCAGGTGCTGCTGGGCTGGCGCGACGTGCCGGTGAACCGCGACATGCCGATGTCGCCGACGGTGCGCGAGAAGGAACCCATCATCCGTCAGGTCTTCATCGGCCGCGGCAACGACGTGATCGTGCAGGACGCCCTGGAGCGCAAGCTGTACGTCATCCGCAAGACGGCCAGCGCCGCCATCCAGCGCCTCAAGCTCACCCACTCGAAGGAGTACTACGTGGTGAGCATGAGCAGCCGCACCGTGGTCTACAAGGGCCTGCTGCTGGCCGACCAGGTGGGCACCTACTTCAACGACCTGCAGGATCCGCGCTGCGTCTCGGCCCTGGGCCTGGTGCACCAGCGCTTCTCCACCAACACCTTCCCCGAGTGGCCGCTGGCCCACCCGTACCGGTATGTGGCGCACAACGGCGAGATCAACACCGTCAAGGGCAACTACAACTGGATGAAGGCCCGCGAAGGCGTGATGAGCTCGCCGGTGCTGGGTGACGACCTCAAGAAGCTCTACCCCATCAGCTTCCCGAGCCAGTCCGACACGGCCACCTTCGACAACTGCCTGGAGCTGCTGACCATGGCCGGCTACCCGCTGGCCCAGGCGGTGATGATGATGATCCCCGAGCCGTGGGAGCAGCACACCACCATGGACGAGCGCCGCAAGGCCTTCTACGAATACCACGCCGCCATGATGGAGCCGTGGGACGGCCCGGCCTCGATCGTGTTCACCGACGGCCGCCAGATCGGCGCCACCCTGGACCGCAACGGCCTGCGCCCTTCGCGTTACTGCATCACCGACGACGACTTCGTGATCATGGGCTCGGAGTCCGGCGTGCTGCCGGTGCCGGAGAACAAGATCGTGCGCAAGTGGCGTCTGCAGCCCGGCAAGATGTTCCTGATCGACCTGGAACAGGGCCGCATGATCGACGACGAGGAGCTCAAGGCCAGTCTGGCTAACAGCAAGCCGTACAAGCAGTGGATCGAGAACCTGCGCATCAAGCTCGACGACGTCGAGCCGAACGCGGCCGACCTGCCGCAGGACGGCGCCGTGTCGCTGCTGGACCGCCAGCAGGCCTTCGGCATGACCCAGGAAGACATCAAGTTCCTGCTCGCGCCGATGGCCCAGGCGGGCGAGGAGGGCATCGGCTCCATGGGCAACGACAGCCCGCTGGCCGTGCTGTCCGATAAGAACAAGCCGCTCTACAACTACTTCAAGCAGCTGTTCGCCCAGGTGACCAACCCGCCGATCGACCCGATCCGCGAGGCCATCGTGATGTCGCTGGTGTCCTTCATCGGCCCCAAGCCGAACCTGCTGGACATCAACCAGGTCAACCCGCCGATGCGCCTGGAGGTCGGCCAGCCGGTGCTGGACTTCGCCGACATGGCCAAGCTGCGCAACATCGAGGCCACCACGCAGGGCAAGTTCCGCAGTGCCACGCTGGACATCACCTACCCGGTGGGCTGGGGCCGTGAGGGCGTGGAGGCCAAGCTGGCCTCGCTGTGCGCTGCGGCCGTGGACGCCATCAAGGGTGGCAAGAACATCCTGATCATCAGCGACCGCGCCGTGTCGCCCACCCAGATCGCCATCCCGGCGCTGCTGGCGCTCTCGGCCATCCACCAGCACCTGGTGCGTGAAGGTCTGCGCACCTCGGTCGGCCTGGTGGTCGAGACCGGCACCGCCCGCGAAGTGCACCACTTCGCCGTGCTGGCCGGCTATGGCGCGGAAGCCGTGCACCCCTACCTGGCGATGGAGACCCTGGTCCACATCCACAAGGACCTGCCGGGCGACCTGAGCGCCGACAAGGCCATCTACAACTACGTCAAGGCCATCGGCAAGGGCCTGTCGAAGATCATGTCCAAGATGGGCGTGAGCACCTACATGTCGTACTGCGGCGCCCAGCTGTTCGAGGCCATCGGCCTGAACAGCGACACCGTGGGCAAGTACTTCACCGGCACCGCCAGCCGGGTGGAAGGCATCGGCGTGTTCGAGATCGCCGAAGAAGCCATCCGCATGCACAAGGCCGCTTTCGGCGACGACCCGGTGCTGGCCACCATGCTGGACACCGGCGGCGAATACGCCTGGCGCGCCCGCGGTGAAGAGCACATGTGGACGCCGGACGCCATTGCCAAGCTGCAGCACAGCACCCGCGCCAACAACTGGAGCACCTACAAGGAATACGCGCAGCTGATCAACGACCAGAGCCGCCGCCACATGACGCTGCGCGGGCTGTTCGAGTTCCGCTTCGACCCGGCCAAGGCCATTCCGCTGGAAGAGGTCGAGCCGGCGAAGGAAATCGTCAAGCGCTTCGCCACCGGCGCCATGTCGCTCGGCTCCATTTCCACCGAGGCGCACGCCACGCTGGCCGTGGCCATGAACCGCATCGGCGGCAAGAGCAACACCGGCGAGGGCGGCGAGGACGAGCGCCGTTACCGCAACGAGCTCAAGGGCATCAAGATCACCCAGGGCGAGACCCTCAAGTCCATCATCGGCGACGACGTGGTCGAGGTCGACATGCCGCTGGAGGCCGGTGACAGCCTGCGTTCGCGCATCAAGCAGGTGGCCTCGGGCCGTTTCGGCGTCACAGCCGAATACCTGCAGAGCGCCGACCAGGTGCAGATCAAGATGGCCCAGGGCGCCAAGCCGGGCGAGGGCGGTCAGCTGCCCGGCGGCAAGGTGTCGGAATACATCGGCAAGCTGCGCTACTCGGTGCCCGGCGTGGGCCTGATCAGCCCGCCGCCGCACCACGACATCTACTCCATCGAAGACCTGGCCCAGCTGATCCACGACCTCAAGAACGTGGCGCCGCATGCCAGCATCAGCGTCAAGCTGGTGTCGGAGGTGGGTGTGGGCACCATCGCGGCCGGTGTGGCCAAGTGCAAGGCCGACCATGTGGTGATCGCCGGCCATGACGGCGGCACCGGCGCTTCGCCGTGGTCGTCGATCAAGCACGCCGGTTCTCCCTGGGAGATCGGCCTGGCCGAGACCCAGCAGACCCTGGTGCTCAACCGCCTGCGCAGCCGCATCCGCGTGCAGGCTGACGGCCAGATGAAGACCGGCCGCGATGTCGTGATTGCCGGCCTGCTGGGCGCCGACGAATTCGGCTTCGCCACCGCGCCGCTGGTGGTCGAGGGCTGCATCATGATGCGCAAGTGCCACCTCAACACCTGCCCGGTGGGCGTGGCCACCCAGGACCCGGCCCTGCGCAAGAAATTCACCGGCAAGCCGGAACACGTCGTCAACTACTTCTTCTTCATTGCCGAAGAAGTGCGCCAGATCATGGCCCAGCTGGGTGTTCGCACCTTCGACGAGCTGATCGGCCGTGCCGACCTGCTCGACATGCGCGCCGGCATCGAGCACTGGAAAGCCCGTGGCCTGGACTTCAGCCGCCTGCTGGCCACCCCGGCCGTGCCGGCCGACGTGCCGCGCCTGCACACCGAGGTGCAGGAACACGGCCTGGAGAAGTCGCTGGACCGCGTGCTGATCGAGCGTGCCAAACCCGCCCTGGAAAAGGGCGAGCGGGTGCAGTTCATCGAGGTGGCCCGCAACGTGAACCGTTCGGTGGGCGCCATGCTCTCCGGCGAGCTGACCAAGCGCCACCCCGAAGGTCTGCCGGACGACACCATCCGCATCCAGCTCGAAGGCACCGGCGGCCAGTCGTTCGGCGCATTCCTGGCCAAGGGCATCACGCTGTACCTGATCGGTGACGCCAACGACTATACCGGCAAGGGCCTCTCCGGCGGCCGTGTGGTGGTGCGTCCGAGCATCGACTTCCGGGGCGAGGCCGCGCGCAACATCATCGTGGGCAACACGGTCATGTACGGCGCCACCAGCGGTGAAGCCTTCTTCAGCGGCGTGGGCGGCGAGCGCTTTGCGGTGCGCCTGTCCGGCGCCACCGCGGTGGTCGAAGGCACCGGCGACCACGGTTGCGAATACATGACCGGCGGCACCGTGGCGGTGCTGGGCAAGACCGGCCGCAACTTTGCTGCCGGCATGAGCGGCGGCATCGCCTATGTGTACGACGAGGACGGCCTGTTCGCCGAACGCTGCAACACCGCCATGGTCAGCATGGAGCGTGTGCTGCCGGCCGCCGAGCAGGAAGCCTCGATGGACAAGGCCATCTGGCACCGTGGCCAGACCGACGAAGCCCAGCTCAAGAAGTTGCTGGAAGACCACAACCGCTGGACCGGCAGCAAGCGCGCCCGCGAACTGCTGGACAACTGGGCGGCCTCGCGCGCCCGGTTCGTCAAGGTGTTCCCGAACGAATACAAGCGTGCCCTGGGCGAGATCGCTGCCCGCAAGGCCGCTGCCGGCGCCACTGCCCCTGCTGCCAAGACCCCGGCCAAGCGCGCTGCCGCCGTCAAGTAAACCGAACAACGTACCGACCCGCGAAGGACCAACACCATGGGAAAAGTCACCGGCTTCATGGAATTCGAGCGACTGGAAGAGGGCTACAAGCCCGTTCCGGAACGTGTGAAGCACTACAAGGAATTCGTCATCGGCCTGACCGAGGAGCAGTCGAAGGTGCAGGCGGCCCGCTGCATGGACTGCGGCACCCCGTTCTGCAACAACGGCTGTCCGGTCAACAACATCATTCCGGACTTCAACAACCTGGTGTTTGACGGTGACTGGCAGAACGCCATCACCGTGCTGCACAGCACCAACAGTTTCCCGGAGTTCACCGGCCGCATCTGCCCGGCACCTTGCGAAGCGGCCTGCACGCTCAACGTGAACGACGATGCGGTGGGCATCAAGTCGATCGAGCACGCCATCATCGACCGCGCCTGGAACGAAGGCTGGGTGAAGCCGCAGCCGGCCCGCCACAAGACCGGCAAGAAGGTGGCCGTGGTCGGCTCCGGCCCCGCCGGCCTGGCCGCTGCCCAGCAGCTGGCCCGCGCCGGTCACGACGTGACCGTGTTCGAAAAGAACGATCGCGTCGGTGGCCTGCTGCGCTACGGCATTCCCGACTTCAAGATGGAGAAGTCCCATATCGACCGCCGCGTCGAGCAGATGCAGGCCGAAGGCGTGACCTTCCGCACCGGCGTCATGGTCGGCCAGCTGCCCGAGGGCAGCAAGGTCACCAACTGGGCCAAGGAAACCATTTCGCCCGAGCAGCTCCGCAGCGAGTTCGATGCCGTGCTGCTGTGCGGCGGTGCCGAACAGAGCCGCGATCTGCCGGTGCCCGGCCGGGATCTCGATGGCGTGCACTTCGCCATGGAATTCCTGCCGATGCAGAACAAGGTGAACGCCGGCGACAAGCTCAAGGGCCAGATCCGCGCCGACGGCAAGCACGTCATCGTCATCGGCGGCGGCGACACCGGTTCGGACTGCGTGGGCACCAGCAACCGCCACGGCGCGGTCAGCGTGACCCAGTTCGAGGTGATGCCCCAGCCGCCGGAGCAGGAGAACAAGCCGCTGGTGTGGCCGTACTGGCCGCTGAAGCTGCGCACCAGCTCCAGCCACGAAGAGGGCTGCCAGCGCGAGTTCGCGGTCTCCACCAAGGAATTCATCGGCAAGAACGGCAAGCTGACCGGCCTCAAAACGGTGCATGTCGAGATGAAGGACGGCAAGCTGGTCGAGATTCCCGGCACCGAAAAGGAATACCAGGCCGACCTGGTGCTGCTGGCCATGGGCTTCGTGAGCCCGGTGGCCTCGGTGCTCGACGCCTTCGGCATCGACAAGGATGGCCGTGGCAACGCCCGGGCCAGCACCGAATTCACCGGTGGTTACGTGACCAATGTGAACAAGGTGTTTGCGGCCGGTGACATCCGTCGGGGCCAGTCGCTGGTGGTCTGGGCCATCCGTGAAGGGCGTCAGGCGGCCCGCGCCGTGGACGAGTTCCTGATGGGCCATTCCGACCTGCCACGCTGACCGCGTGGCAGGCCGGGAACCCGGACTCCCGGGTTATCCCGCATCCCTTATCATGAAGAGCCGGGTTTCCAAGCCCGGCTTTTCATTGATGAGCACCCACCTCCCACCTTCCCTTGTCGAACTGCGCGGCGTCACCTTTGGCTACGGTGAACGCGTCATCCTGGACGACATCTCGCTGACCGTGCCACGCGGCAAGGTCACGGCGCTCATGGGCGCTTCCGGCGGCGGCAAGACCACGGTGCTGCGCCTGATCGGCGGGCAGATCCGGGCCAGCCGGGGCCAGACCCTGTTCGACGGCGCCGACGTCACCACCATGGACGCCACCCGGCTTTACGCTGCCCGCCGGCGCATGGGCATGCTGTTCCAGTTCGGGGCGCTGTTCACCGACATGAGCGTGTTCGACAACGTGGCCTTTCCGCTGCGGGAACACACCACGCTGCCCGAAGCCATGGTGCGCGACATCGTGCTCATGAAGCTCAATGCGGTGGGCCTGCGCGGCGCTCGGCAGCTCATGCCCAGCGAGCTGTCCGGCGGCATGGCCCGGCGCGTGGCACTGGCCCGGGCCATCGCCCTGGACCCCGAACTCATCATGTACGACGAGCCCTTCGCCGGCCTCGACCCGATCTCGCTGGGCACGGCAGCGCGCCTGATCCGCCAGCTCAACGACGCCATGGGTCTGACCAGCATCGTGGTCTCGCACGATCTGGACGAGACCTTCCACATCGCCGACCAGGTCATCGTGCTGGCCAATGGCCGCATCGCGGCCCAGGGCACGCCCGACGAGGTGCGCCACAGCACCGACCCGCTGGTGCACCAGTTCGTCAACGCCCTGCCGGACGGCCCGGTGCGCTTCCACCACCCGGCTCCCGAGCTGGCGGCCGACTTCGGGCCGGGAGGCCGCTCATGAAGGCCCTGCATCCTGCCCGCGTCGGTCGTGCCGTGCGGCTGCAGCTGGCCGGCATCGGCCTGGCCGCACGCCTGTTCATGCGCCTGCTGGCACTGGTCGGCCCCAGCCTGCGCCGCTTCGGGCTGGTGCGCGACCAGATCCATTTCCTGGGCAACTACTCGCTGGCCATCATCGGTGTCTCGGGCCTGTTCGTCGGCTTCGTGCTGGGGCTGCAGGGCTACTACACGCTGCAGCGCTATGGCGCCACCGAGGCGCTGGGCCTGCTGGTGGCGCTGTCGCTGGTGCGTGAGCTCGGGCCGGTGGTCAGCGCCCTGCTGTTTGCCGGCCGCGCCGGCACCTCGCTCACCGCCGAGATCGGCCTGATGAAGGCCGGTGAGCAGCTCAGCGCCATGGAGATGATGGCGGTCGACCCGGTCCGGCGGGTGCTTGCGCCCCGTTTCTGGGCCGGTGTCATCACGCTGCCGCTGCTGGCCGCCGTGTTCAGTGCGGTCGGCATCATCGGCGGCTGGGTGGTGGGCGTGCTCATGATCGGCGTGGACGCCGGCGCCTTCTGGAGCCAGATGCAGGGCGGTGTCGACGTCTGGGCCGACGTGGGCAACGGCGTCATCAAGAGCATCGTCTTCGGCTTCACCGTCACCTTCGTGGCCTTGCTGCAGGGCTTCATGGCCCAGCCCACGCCCGAAGGTGTCTCGCGCGCCACCACCCGCACCGTGGTCGTGGCTTCTCTGGCGGTGCTCGGGCTCGACTTCGTCCTCACCGCCATGATGTTCAGCATCTGATTTTCAGGACCCATCCACCATGAACACCTCCAAGAACGATGCCTGGGTCGGCCTCTTCGTGCTGATCGGCGCGGCCGCACTGCTGTTTCTGGCGCTGCAGTCGGCCAACCTGCTGTCGCTCAACTTCGAGCCCACCTACAAGGTGACCGCCCGCTTCGACAACATCGGCGGCCTCAAGCCCCGCGCGGCGGTGCGCAGCGCCGGCGTGGTGGTGGGCCGGGTCGAGGCCATCACCTTCGACGACAAGACTTTCCAGGGCAGCGTCGTGCTGGCGCTGGAGTCCCGCTACGCCTTCCCCAAGGACAGCTCCATGAAGATCCTCACCAGCGGCTTGCTGGGCGAGCAGTACATCGGCATCGAACCGGGGGGTGACCCGGAGAACATCGCCGCCGGCGCGGTGATCACCCAGACCCAGTCCGCCGTCATCCTCGAAAACCTGATCGGCCAGTTCCTGTTCAACAAGGCGGCCGAAGGCAAGCCCGCCGACGAGTCCCAGTAAATCTGTTTTCGCATCCGGAGACTCCCCATGACCACCCTCACGAACCCGTTCGCCCGCCGCCTGCACCTGATGCTGCTGGCGGGCCTGACCGCGCTCCTCGCCGGTTGCGCGACCGGTCCGGACGCCAACCCGCGCGACCCGCTGGAGCCCTTCAACCGGGGCATGTACCGGTTCAATGACGCGGTCGACACGGCCGTGGTCAAGCCGGTGGCCACGGCCTATGTCGAGGTCGCGCCGCAGCCGGTGCGCACCGGCGTCAACAACTTCTTCTCCAACCTGGGCGACCTGTGGTCGACCTTCAACGCCATGTTCCAGCTGCGGCCCAAGGAGGCCGGCGAGAACCTGATGCGTTTCAGCGTCAACACGGTGTTCGGTCTGGGGGGCGTGCTGGACATCGCCAGCGAAGCCGGCATTCCGCGCACCAAGATCGACTTCGGCCAGACCATGGGCCGCTGGGGTGTGCCGTCCGGGCCGTATGTGGTGCTGCCGTTCCTCGGCCCCTCGTCGGTGCGCGACACCACCGGTCTGGTGGTCGACCTGGCTGCCGATCCGCTCAACCAGCTCGACAACAAGGCCAACCGCAACGCCCTGTGGGCCCTGGAGGTGGTGGACATCCGGGCCGGCCTGCTCGGCGCCTCCAACGTGCTGGAAGAGGCCGCGCTCGATAAATACAGCTTCACCCGCGACCTCTACCTCAACCGGCGCCAGAGCCAGATCGACCGCATGATCGACCAGGGCATCGGCATCGGTGATGGTGAGTGATCACTTTTCCGGCTGTCGAAACGAATCGCTACGAATGACCCGGGAACCGGACACGAAGCCCGGCGGTCGCAACCCTAACATCGGGTTTCCCCCACTGAAAGGAACTTCCATGATCCAGCGCCGTACCTGGCTGGCCATCCTCACCCTCTCCGCCGCCGCCTGGGCTGTGCCCGCCGCTGCTGCCGACGAGGCGCCCGATGCGCTGGTCAAGCGCATCTCCGGCGAAGTGCTCACCGCCGTGAAGGCCGACCCGGCCATCCAGGCGGGCGACATCAACCGCATCGTCAACCTGGTGGACACCAAGATCATGCCCAACGTGAACTTCACGCGCATGACCGCTTCCGCCGTGGGCCGTTACTGGCGCCAGGCCACGCCCGAACAGCAGAAACAGCTGCAGGACGAGTTCAAGACCCTGCTGGTGCGCACCTACTCCGGCGCACTGGGCGAGGTCAAGGACCAGACCCTGAGCTTCAAGCCGCTGCGCATGCAGCCCACCGACACCGAGGTGGTGGTGCGCAGCGAGGTTCGCGGCCGCGGTGAACCGATCCAGCTGGATTACCGGGTGGAGAAGGGCGCCGGCGGCTGGAAGATCTACGACATCAACGTGCTCGGCGTCTGGCTGGTGGAAACCTACCGCACGCAGTTTGCCCAGGAGATCTCGGCCAAGGGCATCGATGGCCTGATCGCGTCGCTGGCCCAGCGCAACAAGGCCAACAGCGCGCGCAGCTGAACCGCCTGAATTGCCTGTGACCGATCCCGTGATCCCCGTGGCCCGCCTGCCTGAACGCCTGACCCTGGACGAGGCGGCGGCCACACTCCAGCTCCTGCAGCAGGCGGTGGCGTCCCAGCCCGGTCCGGCGGTGCAGGTGGACGCCTCCGCCCTGCAGCACTTCGACTCTTCCGCTGTGGCGGTGCTGCTGGAAATCGGCCGCCACCTGCAGGAGCAGGGCAAGACGCTGCGGGTGACCGGTCTGCCCGACCGCCTGCGCGACCTGTTGGCCCTGTACGGCGTGGAGTCGCTTCTGCCCGCCTGAGCGTCGCGCGGCCCCCCGCCTTAAAATGGCCGGTTCACCCGCTGCCGCAGATGGTCTGCGCCCCACCGGTGAAACCTGTGGTCCCGCCTGCGCATGCCTGCTGTTTCCTTCCAGAACGTTTCCAAGACCTACCGCACCGCCCGAGGGGCCTTCCAGGCCCTGAACTCGGTGTCGTTCGACATCGAGCCCGGTGAGTTCTTCGGCCTGCTCGGGCCCAATGGTGCCGGCAAGACCACCCTCATCAGCATCCTCGCCGGCCTCAGCCGGGCCACCGAGGGCCGTGTCACGGTGCTCGGCCACGACGTGCAGACCGACTACCAGGCCGCCCGGCGCCAGCTCGGGGTGGTGCCCCAGGAGCTGGTGTTCGACCCGTTCTTCAATGTGCGCGAAGCGCTGCGCATCCAGTCCGGTTACTTCGGCGTGCGCCACAACGACGACTGGATCGACGAGCTGCTGACCGGCCTGGGCCTGGCGGACAAGGCCAACGCCAACATGCGTCAGCTCTCCGGCGGCATGAAGCGCCGGGTGCTGATCGCGCAGGCGCTGGTGCACAAGCCGCCGGTGATCGTGCTGGACGAGCCCACTGCGGGCGTGGATGTGGAGCTGCGCCAGACCTTGTGGCAGTTCGTCTCCGACCTGAACAAGCGCCTGGGCAGCACCGTGCTGCTGACCACCCACTACCTCGAAGAAGCCGAAGCGCTGTGCACCCGCATCGCCATGCTCAAGCAGGGGCAGGTGGTGGCGCTGGAAAGCACGTCATCACTGCTGGCGCGCTCTTCGTCGCAGGTGCTGCGTTTCAAGACCGATGCAGCGCTCCCCGCTGATCTGATGGCGCAGGCCCGCATCACCGGCCGGGTGGTGCAGTTGCCGGCGGACGACGCGCTGGCGGTCGAGCGCACGCTGGCCCGGCTGCGCGAGGCCGGCGTGACGCCCGAAGACATCGAGATCCGCAAGCCCGACCTGGAAGACGTCTTCCTGGCCCTGACCGGCACGGCCTCGGCCGTGGCAGCGCCGGTCGCCGAGGAGGTGGTGGCATGACCGGCTGGCAGACCCTGTTCTACAAGGAGGTGCTGCGGTTCTGGAAAGTGGGTTTCCAGACGGTGGCGGCGCCGGTCATCACGGCCATCCTGTACCTGCTGATCTTCGGCCATGTGCTCGAAGACCGGGTGGAGGTCTACGACTCGGTCAGCTACACCGCCTTCCTGCTGCCCGGGCTGGTCATGATGAGCGTGCTGCAGAACGCGTTTGCCAACAGCAGCAGCTCGCTCATCCAGAGCAAGATCATGGGCAACCTGGTGTTCCTGCTGCTCACGCCGTTGTCGCACCGCGCCTGGTTCGTGGCCTATGTGGGCTCGTCGGTGGTGCGTGGCATGGCGGTGGGTGCCGGCGTGATGCTGGCCACCTGGTGGTTCGCCCAGCCCACGGTGGTGGCGCCGCTGTGGATCGTGGCCTTCGGTCTGATGGGCGCCGCCCTGCTGGGTGCGCTGGGGGTGATTGCCGGGCTGTGGGCCGAGAAGTTCGACCAGATGGCGGCCTTCCAGAACTTCATCATCGTGCCCATGACCTTCCTCTCGGGCGTGTTCTACTCCATCCACTCCCTGCCGGCTTTCTGGCAGCAGGTCAGCCACCTCAACCCGTTTTTCTACATGATCGACGGCTTCCGCTATGGCTTCTTCGGCCAGAGCGACGTCTCGCCGTGGATCAGCCTGGGCCTGGTGGCCGCTGCCCTGGCGGCGGTGAGCCTGCTGGCCCTGCACCTGCTCAAGACCGGCTACAAGATCCGACACTGACATGACCGCCCAAGAGCTCCAGAACCTGATCGCCGCCGGCCTGCCGTGCGACCACATCGAAGTCACCGGTGACGGCCGCCACTGGGCCGCCGTGATCGTCTCCCCGGCCTTCGAGGGCCTGCGCCTGATCCAGCGCCACCAGCGGGTGTATGCCACGCTGGGCGAACGCATCCGCACCGACGAGGTCCATGCCCTGTCGATGAAGACCCACACCCCCGCCGAATGGGCGGCACAGGCCTGACGACATGGACAAACTCCGAATCCGCGGCGGCAACACCCTGAGCGGCGAGGTGCCGGTTTCCGGCGCCAAGAACGCGGCCCTGCCCGAGCTGTGCGCCGCCCTGCTGACCGACGCGCCGGTGACGCTGCAGAACGTGCCGCGCCTGCGCGACGTGGCCACCATGCGCCAGCTGCTCGAGAACATGGGCGTGCAGACCCGTCAGGACGAGCCCGGCAGCGTCACGCTGACCGCGCCCGACGGTCTCCGACCGGAAGCCCCGTACGACCTGGTCAAGACCATGCGTGCCTCGGTGCTGGTGCTCGGGCCCCTGCTGGCCCGCTTCGGCCAGGCCCGGGTGTCGCTGCCCGGGGGCTGCGCCATCGGTTCGCGCCCGGTGGACCAGCACATCAAGGGCATGCAGGCCATGGGTGCCGAGATCGTGGTGGAGCACGGCTACATGGTGGCCCGCCTGCCGGCCGGACGCAGCCGGCTGCATGGTGCGCGCATCGCCACCGACATGGTGACCGTGACCGGTACCGAAAACTTCCTGATGGCCGCCGCCCTGGCCGAAGGTGAAACCCTGCTGGAAAACGCCGCCCAGGAGCCGGAGATCGGCGACCTGGCCGAGATGCTGATCGCCATGGGCGCGCGGATCGAAGGGCACGGCACCAGCCGCATCCATGTGCAGGGGGTCGACCGCCTGCAGGGCTGTACTCACCGCGTGGTGGCCGACCGCATCGAGGCCGGCACCTTCCTGTGCGCCGTGGCGGCCACCGGGGGCGACGTGGTGCTGCGCCACGGCCGCGCCGACCACCTCGACGCGGTGATCGACAAGCTGCTGGAGGCGGGGGCCGAGATCGAGGCGGGCCGCAATGCCACCGGCGACTTCATCCGCATCCGCGCCAGCGGACGGCTCAAGGCCCAGAGCTTCCGCACCACCGAGTACCCCGGTTTCCCGACCGACATGCAGGCCCAGTTCATGGCGCTCAACTGCATTTCGCAGGGCACCAGCAAGGTCACCGAAACCATCTTCGAGAACCGTTTCATGCACGTGAACGAGCTGGTCCGACTGGGTGCCCACATCCAGACCGACGGCAAGGTGGCGGTCATCGAGGGCGTTGAGCGCCTGTCGGGCGCCACCGTCATGGCCACCGACCTGCGTGCCTCGGCCAGCCTGGTGATCGCCGGTCTGGTGGCCGAGGGCGAGACCGTGGTTGACCGCATCTACCACCTCGACCGGGGCTATGACCAGATGGAGTCCAAACTGCGGGCCATCGGGGCCGACATCGAACGCATTTCATGAACGACACCATCACCCTGGCCCTGTCCAAGGGCCGCATCTTCGACGAGACCCTGCCGCTGCTGAAGGCGGCCGGCATCGAGGTGCTGGAAGATCCCGAAAAGTCGCGCAAGCTGATCCTGCCCACCAACCAGCCCGGCGTGCGCGTGGTGCTGGTGCGGGCCACCGATGTGCCCACCTATGTGGAGCACGGTGGTGCCGATCTGGGTGTGACCGGCAAGGACACCCTGATCGAGCATGGCGGCCAGGGCCTGTACCAGCCGCTCGACCTGCGCATTGCGCGCTGCCGCGTGAGCGTGGCGGTGCGCGCCGACTTCGACTACGCCACGGCTGTGCGGCAGGGCTCGCGCCTGCGCGTGGCCACCAAGTACACCACCATCGCCCGCGATTTTTTCGCCACCAAGGGCGTGCATGTGGACCTGATCAAGCTGTACGGCAGCATGGAGCTCGCCCCCCTGACCGGGCTGGCCGATGCCATCGTCGACCTGGTCTCCACCGGCAACACCCTCAAGGCCAACCAGCTGGTCGAGGTGGAACGCATCATGGACATCAGTTCGCGGCTGGTGGTCAACCAGGCGTCCCTCAAGCTCAAGCAGGCCCGCCTGCGGCCGCTGCTCGACGCCTTTGCCGCTGCCACCGCGCAGGAGCCCCGCACATGAACGCCCCCGCACCGTTGCAGGCGCAGCCGCTGCGCCTGTCCACCACCCAGTCGGACTTCGAGGCCGCCTTCGCCAGGCGCCTGCACTGGTCGGCCGAGACCGACGGTGCCATCGAGCAGCGCGTGGCCGACATCCTGGCCGACGTCCGCCAGCGTGGCGATGCCGCCGTGCTGGACTACACCGCCCGGTTCGATGGTCTGCAGGCCGACAGCCTGAAGGCGCTGGAGCTGACCCAGGTCGAGCTGCGTGCCGCGTTCGAGAGCCTGCCGGCCGCCCAGCGCCAGGCCCTGGAAGCCGCCGCCCGCCGGGTGCGCAGCTACCACGAAGCCCAGAAGCGGGCCAGCGGCGAAAGCTGGACCTACCGCGACGAAGACGGCACCCTGCTCGGCCAGAAGGTCACGCCGCTGGACCGCGTCGGCATCTATGTGCCGGGCGGCAAGGCGGCCTACCCGTCGAGCGTGCTCATGAACGCCATCCCGGCCCATGTGGCCGGCGTGGCCGAGATCATCATGGTGGTGCCCACGCCGCGCGGCGAGCGCAACCCGCTGGTGCTGGCCGCCGCGCATGTGGCCGGCGTCTCGCGCGCCTTCACCATCGGTGGCGCGCAGGCCGTGGCAGCACTGGCCTACGGCACCGCCACCGTGCCCAAGGTCGACAAGATCACCGGCCCCGGCAACGCCTACGTGGCCAGCGCCAAGAAACATGTGTTCGGCACTGTGGGCATCGACATGATTGCCGGCCCCAGCGAGATCCTGGTGCTGGCCGATGGCACCACCCCCGCCGAGTGGGTGGCCATGGACCTGTTCAGCCAGGCCGAGCACGACGAGCTGGCCCAGAGCATCCTGCTGTGCCCGGACGCCGCCTACATCGACGCGGTGCAGGCCGCCATCGACCGGCTGCTGCCGACCATGCCGCGCGCGTCCATCATCGCCCGCAGCCTGAACGATCGGGGTGCGCTCATCCACACCCGCAGCATGGACGAGGCCTGTGCCATCAGCAACCGCATTGCGCCGGAACACCTGGAAGTCTCCAGCCGCGATCCGAACCGCTGGGAGCCGATGCTCAAGCACGCTGGCGCCATTTTCCTGGGGGCCTACACCAGCGAGAGCCTGGGCGACTACTGCGCCGGTCCGAACCATGTGCTGCCCACCAGCGGCACCGCCCGCTTCAGTTCGCCGCTGGGCGTCTACGACTTCCAGAAACGCAGCAGCCTGATCGAGGTGAGCGCGGCTGGCGCCCAGTCGCTGGGCCGCGTGGCCGCCGAGCTGGCCTACGGGGAAGGGCTGCAGGCCCATGCCCGAGCCGCCGAACTGCGGCTGGACCCGGTGCCGCCGATGCGGGGTGGCGCATGAGCGCGCGGCCCGATCCGCTGGGCATGATCCGGCAGGATGTGCAGTCCATGCACGCCTACGCGGTGCAGGACGCTGCCGGCATGGTCAAGCTCGACGCCATGGAGAACCCGTACCGCCTGCCGGCCCCGCTGCAGCAGGCCCTGGGTGAACGCCTGGGCGCCGTTGCCCTGAACCGTTACCCCGGCCCCCGGGTCGACGACCTCAAGGCCGCGCTGTCGGCCCACGTCGACCTGCCGCCGGGCTTCGGCCTGATGCTGGGCAATGGCTCGGACGAGCTCATTTCCCTGCTGGCCATGGCCTGCGACCGTCCCGGCGCCAGCATCCTGGCGCCCGAGCCCGGCTTCGTGATGTACGCCATGAGCGCCCGCCTGCAGGGCCTGGCCTTTCACGGCGTGCCCCTGACAGCCGATTTCCAGCTCGACGAGGCCGCCATGGTGGCGGCTCTGCGCCAGCACCGCCCGGCCATCACCTACCTGGCCTACCCCAACAACCCCACCGCCAACCTGTGGGACGCCGGCACGGTCCGCCGGCTGATCGACGAAGCCGCACAGTTCGGTGGTCTGGTGGTCATGGACGAGGCCTACCAGCCGTTCTCCAGCTCGACCTGGCTGGACGCCATGCGCGCCGAGCCCGAGGCCCATGCCCACGTGCTGCTGATGCGCACCCTCTCGAAATTCGGCCTGGCCGGTGTGCGCATCGGCTACATGGTGGGGGCTGCCCGTCTGGTGGCTGAGGTCGACAAGCTGCGCCCGCCCTACAACATCAGCGTGCTCAACGCCGAATGCGCGCTGTTCGCGCTGGAACACCAGGCGGTGTTCGCCGAGCAGGCGGCCGAAATCCGCCGCGAACGCACCGCGCTGATCAGCGCGCTGGCCGCCCTGCCGGGCGTCGAGCCCTTCCCCAGCGAAGGCAACATGGTGCTGGTGCGTGTGCCCGACGCCCAGCGGGCCTTCGACGGTCTCAAGGCCGGCGGTCTGTTGGTCAAGAATGTTTCTAAAATGCACCCGTTGCTGGCCCGGTGCCTGCGGCTGACGGTGGGAACCCCCGCCGAGAACGCCCAGCTGCTGCGCGCCTTCCCCACCGTCCTATGACCTCCACGCCCCCTGCCTTCCCCGCACCGCGTCCCGGTGACCGCACCGCCGATGTGCAGCGCAACACCAGCGAGACGCAGATCGGTGTGCGCATCAACCTCGACGGCACCGGCGTGTCGGTGCTGTCCACCGGCATCGGCTTCTTCGACCACATGCTCGACCAGATCGCGCGTCACGGGCTGATCGATCTGCAGATCCAGGCCGTGGGCGACCTGCACATCGACGGTCACCACACGGTCGAAGACGTGGGCATCACCCTCGGGCAGGCGTTTGCCAAGGCGGTGGGCGACAAGAAAGGCATCCGCCGTTATGGCCACGCCTATGTGCCGCTGGACGAAGCCCTGTCGCGCGTCGTCATCGACTTTTCCGGGCGCCCGGGTCTGCACATGCGGGTGCCGTTCAAGAGCGGAATGGTCGGCGCCTTCGACACCCAGCTGGCCTACGAGTTTTTCCAGGGTTTCGTCAACCACGCCGGCGTGACCCTGCACATCGACAACCTGCACGGCGAGAACGCCCACCACCAGGCCGAAACCGTGTTCAAGGCTTTCGCCCGCGCGGTGCGCATGGCCATCGAGCGCGACCCGCGCATGGGCGACGTGATTCCCTCCACCAAGGGCTCGCTCTGAGCACACCGGCGCGATGAAATCCCAGACAGTGGCCGTGGTCGACTACGGCAGCGGCAACCTGCGCTCGGTTTCGCAGGCGGTCATCCATGCGGCCCGGGACAGCGGTGTGGAGGTGGTCGTCACCTCCGACCCGGCTGCCGTCATGGCGGCCAGCCGGGTGGTGCTGCCCGGTCAGGGCCACATGGCCGACTGCATGCGCGAACTGGCCGGCTCGGGCCTGCTGGACGCCGTGCTGCATGCCGCAGCGAACAAGCCGCTGTTCGGGGTCTGTGTGGGCATGCAGATGCTGCTGGACCGCAGCGAGGAAGGCCCCACCGATGGTCTGGGCCTGATCCCCGGGGACGTGGTGCGTTTTCAGCTGGAAGGTCGCCTGCAGCCCGACGGCAGCCGCTTCAAGGTGCCGCAGATGGGCTGGAACCAGGTGTTCCACGCCCTGCCGGGCCGTGATGCCCATCCGTTGTGGCAGGGCATCCCCGACGGGGCCCACTTCTATTTCGTCCACAGCTTCCATGCCCGGGCGACCGACGCCGCCCATGTGGCCGGCGAGACCGACTACGGTGGCCGATTTGCATCCGCCATCGCACGGGATAACATTTTCGCCACCCAGTTCCACCCGGAAAAAAGCGCGGCCCAAGGTCTGGCGCTCTACCGCAACTTCCTCACCTGGCAACCCTGAGCGCCCACGCGCCTGCCCATCATGCTGCTGATTCCTGCCATTGATCTGAAAGACGGCCAGTGTGTTCGCCTCAAACAGGGCGACATGGACCAATCGACGGTGTTCGGCGAAGACCCGGCAGCCATGGCCCGGAGCTGGGTCAACCGGGGCGCCCGCCGGGTGCACCTGGTGGACCTCAACGGCGCCTTTGCCGGCAAGCCGAAGAACGAGCAGGCCATCCGCGCCATCCTCAAGGAGATCGGCTCCGAGGTGGACGTGCAGCTGGGCGGCGGCATCCGCGACCTCGACACCGTCGAGCGCTACCTGGATGCCGGTCTGCGCTACGTGATCATCGGCACCGCCGCGGTCAAGAACCCGGGCTTCCTGCAGGACGCCTGCACCGCGTTCGGCGGCCACATCATCGTGGGCCTGGACGCCCGGGACGGCAAGGTGGCCACCGACGGCTGGAGCAAGCTCACCGGCCATGAGGTGACCGATCTGGCCAGGAAGTTCGAGGACTACGGCGTCGAGTCGATCATCTACACCGACATCGGCCGCGACGGCATGCTCAGCGGCATCAACATCGAGGCCACCGTCAAGCTGGCCCAGTCCCTCACCATCCCGATCATCGCGTCCGGCGGCCTGTCCAACATCGACGACATCCACAAGCTCTGTGCGGTGGAAGACGAAGGCATCGAGGGCGTCATCTGCGGCCGTTCGATCTACAGCGGCGATCTGGACTTCGAGGCCGCCCAGAAGCTGGCCGACGAGCTCAACGGATGACCGATGCTCGCTAAACGCATCATTCCCTGCCTGGACGTCACCGGCGGCCGGGTGGTCAAGGGCGTCAACTTCGTCGAACTGCGCGACGCGGGCGACCCGGTGGAGATCGCTGCCCGGTACAACGAGCAGGGCGCCGACGAGCTCACCTTTCTCGACATCACCGCCACCTCCGACGGCCGCGACCTGATCCTGCCCATCATCGAGGCGGTCGCGTCCCAGGTGTTCATTCCGCTCACCGTGGGTGGCGGCGTGCGCACCGTGGAAGACGTGCGCCGGCTGCTCAATGCCGGTGCCGACAAGACCAGCTTCAATTCGGCGGCCATCGCCAACCCGCCGGTCATCCGCGAGGCGGCCGACAAGTACGGCTCGCAGTGCATCGTGGTCGCCATCGACGCCAAACGCCGCCAGGGCGACGACCTGCTTGCCCGCGGCGAGGGCTGGGACGTCTACAGCCATGGCGGGCGCAGGAACACCGGTCTGGACGCCGTGGCCTGGGCCCGGCAGATGGCCGAGTTCGGGGCTGGCGAAATCCTGCTCACCAGCATGGACCGGGACGGCACCAAGTCCGGCTTCGATCTGGCCCTGACCCGCGCGGTGGCCGACGCGGTCCCGGTGCCGGTGATCGCGTCCGGTGGCGTCGGCCACCTCGATCACCTGGCCGACGGTGTGCAGCAGGGCGGGGCCGATGCCGTGCTGGCCGCCAGCATCTTCCATTACGGCGAATACACCGTGGCACAGGCCAAGGCGCGCATGGCCGAGCGCGGCATTCCGGTGAGGCTCTGATGGACTGGCTCGACGCCGTGAAATGGGACGATCAGGGCCTGGTGCCGGTGATCGCGCAGGAAGCCGCCACCGGCGACGTGCTCATGTTTGCCTGGATGAACCGCGAGGCCCTGGCGAAAACCGCCGAGCTGGGCCGTGCCGTGTACTTCAGCCGCTCGCGCGGCAAGCTGTGGTTCAAGGGCGAGGAGTCCGGCCATGTGCAGACGGTGCACGACATCCGTCTGGACTGCGACAACGACGTGGTCCTGCTCAAGGTGACGCAGCTCGGGCATGAACCCGGCATTGCCTGCCACACCGGCCGGCACAGCTGCTTCTTCCAGCGCTACGAGGCGGGTGCGTGGCACACCGCCGAACCGGTCCTGAAGGACCCGTCTTCCATCTACAAGTGACCCCATGGCCCTGACCGACGACCTGGAGCGGCTGGCTGCCGTCATTGAATCCCGCAAGCCGGCGAATGGCGGCGACCCGGACAAGAGCTATGTGGCCCGGCTGCTCCACAAAGGACCCGATGCCTTCCTGAAGAAAGTGGGTGAGGAAGCGACCGAGCTGGTCATGGCCGCCAAGGACCTCGACCACGGCGGCGACCGCAGCAAGCTGGTCAACGAAACCGCCGACCTGTGGTTCCACTGCATGATCGCGCTGGCCCACCACGGGCTGGGCCCGGCCGATGTGGTGGCCGAGCTGGTCCGCCGCGAAGGCCTGAGCGGCCTGGAAGAAAAGGCCCTGCGCAAGGCGCAGGCCCGTGAAGCCGGCGAGTGACCGTCCGCCCCACCCGGAGCCGCCCATGAACGAACACGACACCGCCCCGTCCACCACCGACAACGAACGGGCGCAGTCGCTCAAGTCGGTCGGCTGGCTGAGCTACCTGCTGCACCTGATCGTCGCCGTGGGCGCCGTCATCCCCGGCACCCAGCCCGGCGTGGCGCTGCTGATCGTCGCCCTCATCATCGATCTGGTGAAGCGGGACGACGCCCAGGGCACCTGGCAGGCCAGCCATTTCAGCTGGCGCATCCGCACCGTCATCTGGGCAGCGGTGCTGTACCTGCTCACCGCGCCGCTATGGCTGGCCTTCCTGATCCCGGGCATGCTGGCCTGGGCAGCCATCTCCATCTGGTTTCTCTACCGCATCATCAAGGGCATGGTGGCCATGAACGCCAGCCAGCCCCTTCCGACATGAGCACCCACGACCCGAACTGCATCTTCTGCAAGATCGTTGCCGGCCAGATCCCCAGCCGCAAGGTCTACGAGGACGAGGACATTCTGGCCTTTCACGACATCCAGCCCTGGGCGCCGGTACACTTCCTGCTCGTTCCCAAGCGGCATATCGCGTCCATGGCCCAGGTCGGGCCCGACGATGCTGCCCTGATGGGCCGAATGATGACGTTGATCCCGCGACTGGCGGCCGAACAGGGTTGCAATCCGTACCCTGACGGCGGCTTCCGCATCGTGTGCAACACCGGTGTGGAAGGCGGGCAGGAGGTGCACCACCTCCACATTCATGTCATGGGCGGTCCGCGCCCCTGGTCGCGAGGCTGACGCGAGCGGGGCCTGCAGTCTCCACGCCAGCCGGGCCAAGCCCCTGGTGTCATCAGTTCCAACCCACCCCGGGCGTAGAATCCGGCGCCATGCGCGCTGCGCCCTGAATTCATCATCTGGAGATTTCCATGGGTACCTTTTCCGTCTGGCACTGGCTGATCGTTCTGGCCATCGTGGTTCTGGTGTTCGGCACCAAAAAGCTCAAGAACCTGGGCTCCGACCTGGGCGGCGCCGTCAAGGGTTTCAAGGACGGCATGAAAGAGGGCGGTCAGTCTGCCGAGGCAGCCCCTGCCCAGCAGGTGACCCAGAACACCGGCGCCGAGAAGGCCACCATCGACGTCGAAGCCAAGCAGAAAAGCTGATGGCCCGCCCACGCCGGCATGCCAGACCCGTCCGGGTCGCGTATGCCGCCGGCGTGACCGTTCTGCTCTTCCGACTGCCGACACATGATTGATCTGGGCATCTCCAAGCTCGCCCTCATCGGGGCGGTGGCGCTGATCGTGATCGGCCCTGAAAAATTGCCGCGCGTGGCACGCACCGTCGGCACGTTGTTGGGCAAGGCCCAGCGGTACGTGGCCGACGTCAAGGCAGAGGTCAACCGGTCCATGGAGCTCGAAGAGCTTCGCAAGATGAAGGACTCGGTCGAGAACGCTGCACGCGACGTTCAGGGTTCGGTCAATGCCACCACCCAGGATTTCGAGAAATCCTGGTCGGAGGCAACGGCCGGACTCGACATGAACGAGCCGCTGTCCGAGCCCGGTTCGTCGATCCACGACCCGTCGTACCCGACCTACCGGCACCCCCGCAAGAACTGGCGGGTCAAGCAGAAGGCCATGCCGCAATGGTTCAAGGCCCGTGCCGGCGTGCGTACCCGCACCCAGTCCGGCGCAGCCCGCGTGGCCCGGTTCCGGCCCCGTTCCACCTCCGCCCCACGCTGATGTCCGATTCCCCGAATTCCACCGACGAACTCGCCGGGACCGAACAGCCTTTCGTCCAGCACCTGGTCGAACTGCGCGACCGCCTGCTGTACGGCGTGATCGGGCTGGCCCTGTGCATGGTGGCCCTGGCCATCTGGCCCGGCCCCGGCGGCCTGATCGACCTGATCGCCGTGCCGATCAAGGCCCACATGCCTCCCGATGCCAAGCTGATCGCGGTCGGCGTGTTCTCGCCGTTCTTCGTGCCCCTGAAGGTGCTGGCCATGGCCGCCTTCCTGATCTCGTTGCCCTGGTGGATGTACCAGGCCTGGGCCTTCGTGGCCCCCGGGCTCTACAGCCACGAGAAGCGCTTTGCCATTCCGCTGATCGTGCTGGGCAGTCTGCTGGCCTATGTCGGCATCGCCTTCGTCCAGTTCTTCGTTCTGGACAAGATGTTCGGCTTCATCCAGCAGTTCACGCCGGCCAGCGTGGCGGCCACCCCGGACATTGCCTCTTATGTGGAAGCGATCCTGTCGCTCTACCTGGCCTTCGGCCTGGCTTTCCAGGTGCCGATCGTGGTGATCCTGCTGGTCAAGCTCGGCATGGTGTCGATCCAGAAGTTGAAGGACTTCCGGGGCTACTTCATCGTCATCGCGTTCATCATTGCCGCCGTCGTCACGCCGCCCGACGTCATTTCCCAGCTGGCGCTGGCCGTGCCCATGTGCATCCTGTATGAGCTGGGCATCTGGGGCGCGCGCTGGTTCGTCAAACCGAAACCGGAATCGGCGGAAGACGACTGATCAGCGCGGCACCGGGTTGCGCGGCACGTTGCGCTGACCGGGAACCACCTCGATCTGGAGCATGTTTTCGCGCCGTTGCACATCGAGCGTGGCCTTTTTCCCGGGTGACAACGAAGCCACGGCAGACAGCAGGTCCGGTACGGTCCGGACCTCGCGGCCGGCCACGGCGGTCACCACATCGCCAGGCCGCATGCCGGCCTGGGCCGCCGGCCCGTTCTGCAGCACGCCGGTGATGATCACGCCCTGACCCGAGCGCACGCCGAAGCTCTCGGCCAGCTCCGGGCTCAGCTCCTGCGGCTCCACGCCGATCCAGCCCCGAGTGACCTTGCCGTCTTTCACGATCGCTTCCATGACGGTGCGTGCGGTCGAGGTCGGGATGGCAAAACCGATGCCCATGGAGCCGCCCGAGCGCGAATAGATCGCGGTGTTGATGCCCATCAGGTGCCCGCTGGTGTCCACCAGCGCGCCACCGGAATTGCCCGGGTTAATCGCGGCGTCGGTCTGGATGAAGTTCTCGAAGGTGTTGATGCCGAGCTGGGTGCGGCCCAGCGCGCTCACGATGCCGCTGGTCACGGTCTGACCCACGCCGAAGGGGTTGCCGATGGCCAGCACCTGATCCCCGATCTGCAGCTCGTCCGACTGGCCCAGCGTGATCACCGGCAGGTCGGTCAGACCGATCTTGAGGATGGCCAGGTCGGTCTCGGGATCGGTGCCGATCACCTGTGCGATGGTCTGCCGACCGTCATTCAGGATGACCTGGATCTCGTCGGCTTCCTCGATCACGTGGTTGTTGGTCAGGATGTAGCCGGCCGGGCTGACGATGACCCCCGACCCCAGGCCCGACTGGGGCTGCGAGGGCGCCTGGTCACCGAAGAAGAACCGGAACCACGGGTCGTTGGCGTGCGGGTTGTCGGTGGGCGCCTTGCTGGTGTTGATGCTGACCACGGCCGGGGAAGCCAGCTTGGCCGCCTCGCGGAAGCTGCCGGTGCCGCCCCCGGTGCTGGCGCCCGCCGGGGCCTCGAACACCGGTATGACCGACAGTCCGCGCTGGCTGGACCGGCCAAGCCACTGGGGTTGCAGGGTGGCCACCACGAAGAGAATGCCCACCAGCACGGTGACGGTTTGCGCAAACAGGAGCCAGAGTCGTTTCATGCCGGTATTCTCCCGTATCCGCCGGTACCGGACCGGCGTCCGGCTGCATCCCGACCCGACATGACCCCCTCCACTTCGCGCGAACAACTCACCCAGGCTTTTGACGGGCTGCTCGAGCCGGGCCGCTTCAAGGATTACGGACCCAACGGATTGCAGGTCGAAGGTCGGCCCGAGGTTCGCCGGATCGTGTCGGGTGTGACCGCCAGCCGGGCGCTGATCCAGGCCGCGGTGGACGACGGGGCCGATGCGATCTTTGTGCACCACGGCCTTTTCTGGCGCGGACAGGATGGCCGGGTCACCGGCTGGATGAAGCAGCGCCTCGCTTTGCTGTTGAAGCACGACATCAACCTCTGGGCATACCACCTGCCGCTGGACGCCCATCCGGAGCTGGGCAACAACGCCCAGCTTGCCAGGGTGCTCGGCATCGAGCCGGAGCCTGGACCCGCAGGGCGGTTCGGCGATCAGCAGCTCGGGCTGATCGGCCAGCGGACCGCGCCGTCCGCCCGAGTACTGGCCGATCATGTGGCGGCCTGTCTGGACCGGCCGGTCACCCTGGTGGCCGAACCGGACCGGCCGGTGCAGCGCATCGCACTGTGCACCGGGGGTGCCCAGGGCTACTTCGAGGCGGCCATCGCGGCCGGTGCCGATGCCTTCATCACCGGCGAGATCTCCGAGCCCCAGGCGCACTACGCCCGCGAATGCGGTGTCGCCTACCTGGCCTGCGGGCACCATGCGACCGAGCGCTACGGCGCGCCGGCCGTGGCAGGGCAGGTGGCCCGCGCACTGGGGCTGGAACACCGGTTCATCGACATCCCCAATCCGGCCTGACCACCATGCCCGCGCCCCTGCTGATTTCCATGGGTGACCCGGCCGGCATCGGCCCGGAGATCATTGCCCGCGCATGGCAGCAACGCCCGGATCTGCTGGCCGACGCCGTGGTCTGCGGGGATGTCGGCGTCATGAAGCGCGCCATGGCCCTGGTCGCGGAAGACCGGGCCGCTCCACCCGCCGTCGCCGGCGTGGACGCCATCGCTGACGCCGCTTCGGCGCTGGCCGCGCCCGGCGCCCTGCCGGTGTGGCAGGCGTGCGAGCGACTGGGTGATTTCCCGGTGCGGCAGGTCAGTGCGGCGGCGGGTCGGGCGGCGGCGGATTGTGTGGTGGCAGCCGCCACTGCGGTGCTGCAGGGGCATGGACGTGCCCTGGTCACCGCCCCCTTGCACAAGGAAGCCCTGGCGGCTGCCGGCATCGCGCATCCCGGGCACACCGAACTGCTGCAGTCGCTCGCCGCACGGCATGCTGGCTGCTCGATCGACGACATGCCGGTGCGGATGATGCTCAGTTGTCCCGGTCTGAGCGTCGTGCTGGTCAGCATCCATGTGGCGCTGCGGCAGGCCATCGAGCTGCTCACCCCCGGCCGGCTGGAGGCGACCATCCGCATCGCCCATGCCCATTTCCGGCGCAGCGGTCTGGCCCGGCCGCGCGTGGCGGTGGCGGGCCTGAACCCGCATGCCGGGGAGGGTGGCCTGTTCGGCCGCGAAGACCTGGACGTGATCGAGCCGGTGGTTCAAGCCCTCCGGGCAGAAGGCATGGATGTCAGCGGGCCTCACCCGCCCGACACCGTCTTCATGCGGGCGCGCCAGGGCGCGTTCGACGTGGTGGTGGCCCAGTACCACGACCAGGGCCTCATCCCGGTCAAGTTGCTGGGGCTGGACGATGGCGTCAACACCACCCTGGGCCTGCCGTTGGTGCGCACCAGTCCGGACCACGGCACAGCCTTCGACATTGCCTGGGAAGGCCGTGCCAGTGCGGCCAGCCTGCTGGCCGCCGTGGAGGCGGCCCGGGCTTTCAGCGGCGGAGCCTGAGGCCCCGGCCGCGGGTGCTCACTTCTTCAGGCTGTCCCGGATCTCGCGCAGCAGGGCGATGTCTTCCGGCGTGGTCGGCTCGGCAGCGGGGGCCGGCGGGGCTTCGCGCTTGAGCCGGTTGATCTGCTTGACCATCATGAAGATGATGAACGCCATGATGGTGAAGTTGATCGCCACCGTGATGAAGCTGCCGTAGGCAAACACCGGAACGCCGGCCGCCTTCATGGCCGCCAGCGTGCGCGCCGTTCCCTCCGGCACCTGGGCCAGTGGCACGAACAGGTTGCTGAAGTCCAGCTTGCCGAAGATGGCGCCCACCAGCGGCATGATCACGTCGTCCACCATGGAGGTGACGATCTTCCCGAAAGCGCCCCCGATGATCACGCCGACGGCCAGATCGATCACGTTGCCCTTGACCGCAAATTCCTTGAATTCCTGAAGCATTCCCATGGTTTTTCCTCCTCGTTGGACGACCCCGGCGCGGGTGCCGTGTCTGATTCATTCTCACATAGCCCGACGACACCGAATGGGGCCGCGAGCGCTCGCCGGCGGGCCTGTGCCGGTACCTTAGTAAGGCGCCCAGGCAAGCCGGGGCGCCTGCGGGTGTCCAGTACAATGCCGGGTTGTCCCCAATGTCCCCGACCGTTCCCTGAAAGAATCCCATGAGTGAAGCTACTGCCAACAAAGGCTCCGGCGCCGTGGATAGCAGCCGCCGTACCTGGCTCATCACCTCCTGCGCCATGGGTGGCGTGGGTGCTGCAGCCGTCGCCGTTCCCTTCGTGAGCACCTTCCAGCCGTCCGAGCGGGCCAAGGCCGCCGGTGCTGCGGTCGAGGTGGATGTGTCCGGCATTGCCCCGGGCGAGAAGGTGGTGGTCGAGTGGCGGGGCAAACCCGTCTGGATCATGCGCCGCACCCCGGAACAGCTGGCCACCCTGGAAGCCATCGAGGCTGAACTGGCCGACCCGAATTCCGACCGGACCGCGGTCCCGACCCCCGAATACGCCAAGAACCGCCACCGTTCGATCAAGCCCGAATTCCTGGTGACCGTCGGCATCTGCACCCACCTGGGCTGCTCGCCTGCCGACAAGCTCACCCCGGGCCCGCAGCCCTCGCTGCCGGACAACTGGAAGGGCGGCTTCCTCTGCGCCTGCCACGGCTCCACCTTCGACGTGGCCGGCCGGGTGTTCAAGAACAAGCCTGCTCCCGACAACCTGGAGGTGCCGCCGCACCACTTCGTGTCGGACACCGTGCTGCTTGTCGGTGAAGAGAAGACGGCCTGATCGGGCCCATTGCCATCCTGCACAGTCCCCTGAATCCAGAGGCATCCCATGGCTCAATTCAAAGAAATCTCCCCTGACGCCCCCGTGGGCGAGAAGGCGCTGAACTGGATCGACAACCGGTTCCCGCTCTCCAAGCTCTACAACGAGCACCTGGCCGAGTACTACGCGCCGAAGAACTTCAACTTCTGGTACTTCTTCGGTTCGCTGGCGCTGCTGGTGCTGGTGATCCAGATCGTCACCGGCATCTTCCTGGTGATGCACTACAAGCCGGACGCCAACCTGGCTTTCGCCTCGGTGGAATACATCATGCGTGATGTGCCCTGGGGCTGGCTGATCCGCTACATGCACTCCACCGGCGCCTCCGCCTTCTTCGTGGTGGTGTACCTGCACATGTTCCGTGGCCTCATCTACGGCAGCTACCGCAAGCCGCGCGAGCTGGTCTGGGTGTTCGGCTGCGCGATCTTCCTGTGCCTGATGGCAGAGGCCTTCATGGGCTACCTGCTGCCGTGGGGCCAGATGTCCTACTGGGGCGCCCAGGTGATCGTGAACCTGTTCTCCGCCGTTCCCTTCATCGGTCCTGATCTGGCTCTGCTGATCCGTGGCGACTTCGTGGTGGGCGACGCCACCCTGAACCGCTTCTTCAGCTTCCACGTCATTGCCGTGCCGCTGGTGCTGCTGGGTCTGGTGGTGGCGCACATCATCGCGCTGCACGAAGTGGGTTCCAACAACCCCGACGGCGTCGAGATCAAGGCCAACAAGGACGCCACCGGCAAGCCGGTGGACGGCATCCCGTTTCACCCGTACTACACCGTCCACGACATCCTGGGCGTGTCGGTGTTCCTGATGCTCTTCTCGGCCGTGGTGTTCTTCGCCCCCGAGTTCGGCGGCTATTTCCTGGAGTACAACAACTTCATCCCGGCCGACCCGCTGACCACCCCGCTGCACATCGCACCGGTCTGGTACTTCACCCCGTATTACTCCATGCTGCGCGCCATCACCGCCGAGATGATGTATGTGCTGGTGGCCTGCGTGGTGCTGGGCGCTGTGCTGGGTGTACTCAAGGCCCGGATCGCTGCAGCCCTCAAGGGCGGCATCGTGGTGGGTGCCGTGGCGCTGAGCGCTGCCATGCTGTCGATCGACGCCAAGTTCTGGGGTGTGGTCGTGATGGGTGGCGCCGTGGTCATCCTGTTCTTCCTGCCCTGGCTGGACAACAGCCCGGTCAAGTCGATCCGCTACCGCCCCACCTGGAACAAGTGGCTGTACGCTGTGTTCGTGGTGAACTTCCTGGTCCTGGGCTACCTGGGCGTGCTGCCGCCGTCGCCGATCGGCGAGCGCGTGTCGCAGGTGGGCACCCTGTTCTACTTCGGCTTCTTCCTGCTGATGCCGTGGTGGAGCCGTCTGGGCGACTTCAAGCCGGTGCCCAGCCGCGTCACCTTCCAGCCCCACTGAACGCCCAGAGAGCCTTTCGGAGAGTCAACCCCATGAAAAAAATCCTTCTGGGCCTCATGCTGTCGTTCGGTCTGTCGGGCGCGGCGCTGGCCGCCGGCCCGTCCATTCCGTACGACCAGGCGCCCAAGCGCACCAACGACATGGCCGCCCTGCAGAACGGCGCCAAGCTGTTCGTCAACTACTGCCTGAACTGCCATTCGGCCGCCTTCATGCGGTACAACCGCCTGCGCGACATTGGCCTGAACGACAAGCAGATTGCTGAAAACCTGACCTTCACCACCGACAAGATCGGTGACACCATGAAGGCCAACATCAGCCCGGCCGATGCCAAGGCCTGGTTCGGCAAGGTGCCGCCCGACCTGACGCTGGTGGCGCGTTCGCGCTCCAGCCGCGCAGGTCCCGGCTCGGACTACATCTACACCCTGCTGCGCACCTACTACCGCGACGAGACCAAGCCCACCGGCTGGAACAACAAGGCCTACCCCAACATCGGCATGCCGAACCCGCTGTGGCAGCTGCAGGGCGAGCAGGCTCCGGTGTACGAAAAGGTCATGAGCCACGGCCAGGAGGTCGAGGTGCTGAAGGGCTGGACCCAGACCAAGCCGGGCACCATGACCCCCGCCGAGTACGACCAGGCCGTGGGCGATCTGGTGGCCTACCTGCAATGGATGGCGGAGCCGGCACAAAACAGCCGCGTCCGCATCGGCGTCTGGGTGCTCATCTTCCTGGCCGCATTCACGGTGGTGGCCTGGCGTCTGAATGCCGTCTTCTGGAAAGACATCAAATAACCATCCCGCTGACCCCTGTCGGCTCCCGGGGAGCGACAGGGTTTCTGACCACAGTGGTTTGCGGTGCCTGATGGGCACGTCGGCAAGCCACTGTTTTTTGCTTTGAGGAGCCTCCCCCCATGATGGTCTTGTACTCGGGTACCACTTGCCCTTATTCGCACCGCTGCCGATTCGTCCTGTTCGAGAAGGGCATGGACTTCGAGATCCGCGATGTGGACCTCTACAACAAGCCCGAGGACATCAGTGTCATGAACCCGTACGGTCAGGTGCCGATCCTGGTCGAGCGCGATCTGATCCTGTACGAGTCCAACATCATCAACGAGTACATCGACGAGCGTTTCCCGCATCCGCAGCTGATGCCCGGCGACCCGGTGGACCGTGCCCGGGTGCGGCTCTTCCTGCTCAACTTCGAGAAGGAGCTGTTCACCCATGTCTCCACCCTCGAGTCGCGCACCAGCAAGGGCAACGAGAAGGCGCTGGAAAAGGCCCGTTCGCACATCCGCGACCGCCTGACCCAGCTGGCCCCGGTGTTCATGAAGAACAAGTTCATGCTGGGTGACAACTTCTCCATGCTGGACGTCGCCATTGCACCGCTGCTCTGGCGCCTGGACTTCTACGGCATCGAGCTGAGCAAGAACGCTGCTCCGCTGCTCAAGTACGCCGAACGCATCTTCTCGCGCCCTGCCTACATCGAGGCGCTGACCCCGTCCGAAAAGGTCATGCGCAAGTAAACGGCCGGCCCATGAGCAGCGAAGCGCCCATCTCGTCCACCCGCCCGTACCTGATCCGCGCGCTCCACGAGTGGTGCGCGGACAACGGCCTGTCCCCCTACATTGCGGTGCAGGTCGATGCTTCGGTTCAGGTGCCGATGGAGTTCGTGAAGAACGGCGAGATCGTGCTGGATGTGAGCATGGACGCCACGAGCGGGCTCCGACTCGGTAACGAATACATCGAGTTCAAGGCCCGTTTCGCAGGGGTGGCCCGGGAAATCATCATTCCCGTCACCCATGTGATCGCCATCTATGCCCGCGAGAACGGTCAGGGCATGGCCTTCCCCGCGCCGGCGCCGGTCGCGGCCCCGCTGGTGGTGCAGCCGCCGACCATTGCGTCGCCGGCCTCTGCCGGTGCTACCGGTGTTAGCGGTGCTGATGGCGGCGAAGAGCCCGCCGGGCCATCCGATCCCGGGCCCGATCGGCCAGCCGGGCGTCCACAGCTCAAGCGCGTGAAGTGACCCGTAGAATCTCCAGCCGGTGGACCCAGCCGCCGCTTTAGCTCAGTTGGTAGAGCAATCGCCTTGTAAGCGATAGGTCGTCCGTTCGAGTCGGACAAGCGGCACCAGTCAGCACGCATCGGCGAGACCCGCCGGTTGCCGGCGTCGTACCCGGGGTTCAGCGCCCGGCCGATTGGACTTTGAGGCGTATTGAGCTAACCTGCGCTCCCCGCTCCCGCAGCTGTTCCAGAAAACGGGGCAGCAACTGACGGAGTTTGGTGGAAGCCGCCGTGCTCCTGACCAAGAGGCACCAATCGCCGTCCTCCAGCGGGCCGGCGACCACATGCGGGCGCAAGGCGGCGGGAATGAGTGGCCGGATCTGCTGGAGACACCAGTCCGACTGGCGGATCCGCTGGTGCAAGGCCGCCAGCGACGGGGCCGCTCCGGCGGCCTCCTCGAGGCTGAACACGTGCGGTGAGCGGTAGGGCAGTGACATGGTCGTGACGGGGCAACCTGGACGCGGCCCGAGAGAAAGGAAGCAGCGTGCACATCATTATCACGGACGCCTGGCTGGCCCGGACCCAGGCCATGCACCTCAACGGCTGGAAGCTGCTGGCCGCTGCATGTCTGGCCTCCCTGATGCTGATGCTGGGGTCGGTGGCTGCATACCACTGGGTGTTTCTGGAAGGCATTCGTCAAGGCTGGCCGGGGTTCGCCTCGGTGGCCCGGCTGGTGCAGCGGGACCAGTCGGCGCTCCAGGACGCTCACCTGCGCGCCAACATCGACGCCATGGCCCGGCGCCTCGGCGAGATGCAGGCCCGCATGCTCCAGATCGATTCGCTGGGCGAGCGTGTGGCTGGCCTGGCTGGCCTCAACCCTTCCGAGATTAGGACCACGCCCGGCTCCGGCGGCCTGCTGGTCGGGCCACGGCCGCTAGGCATGAGCGAACTGGGCGAGGCCATGGACCAGCTCGACCGCTCGGCCAGCGAGCGGGTCGACTGGCTCACCGTCATCGAGTCCCGGCTCTTCGACCAGACCATCCAGCGCTCCCTGATTCCGACCGAGCTGCCGGTCAAGGATGTGGAACTGGGCTCGCGCTTCGGTGTCCGCATTGATCCGTTCACCGGCCAGCAGGCCATGCACACCGGGGTCGACTTCCCCGCCGAGGTCGGCACACCCATCGTGGCCGCCGCCGGCGGCGTGGTCCTTGTGCAGGAATTCCATCCGGCGTATGGAAACATGGTCGAGATCGACCATGGCAACAACATCTCGACCCGCTATGCCCACGCGTCGAAGGTGCTGGTCCGCAAGGGCGACATCGTCAAGGGCGGCGACCTGATCGCGGAGGTCGGCTCGACCGGCCGCTCGACCGGGCCGCATCTGCACTTCGAGGTGCTGGTCTCGGGTGTGCCGCAGAACCCGGCGCGCTTCCTGGCTTCCAATCCGGCCGTTGCCAATCTGCGGGCCCAGGCGCCTCCCCACCGGCACTGAAGGGGCCCCGCGGGCCGGTAGGTAAAATGCCAGCTTTGTCCAGTCAGGCTGCGCCACCGCCGGCATCCGGGGTGTCTTGATCTCCCTCAGCGCGTCCCAGCCGGACGCATCCCGTTGATTTTCCAGCCTGGCCGGCGTGCGAGCTGCATGCGGGCGGGCCCGCATGTATGGCCACCAACTTCCTCACCAAACTCTTCGGCAGCCGCAACGACCGACTGCTCAAGCAGTACCGCAAGACCGTCGAGCGCATCAACGCACTGGAGCCCCAGTTCGAAAAGCTCGACGACGAGGCCCTGAAGGCCAAGACCGACGAATTCCGCCAGCGTCTGGCGCAAGGCGAGGCGCTGGACGCGCTGCTGCCGGAAGCCTTTGCCGTGGTGCGCGAGGCCAGCAAGCGCGTGATGAAGATGCGCCACTTCGACGTGCAGCTCATCGGCGGCATGGCGTTGCACCAGGGCAAGGTGGCCGAAATGCGCACCGGCGAGGGCAAGACCCTGACCGCCACGCTGCCGGTCTACCTCAATGCACTGACCGGCAAGGGCGTGCACGTGGTGACGGTGAACGATTACCTGGCCAGCCGGGATGCCCAGTGGATGGGCCGGCTGTACAACTTCCTGGGGCTGAGCGTCGGCATCAACCTGCCGCAGGCGCCCAGGGACGAAAAACAGGCAGCCTACCGGGCCGACATCACCTACGGCACCAACAACGAGTACGGCTTCGACTACCTGCGCGACAACATGGTCTACGAGGCCGCCGACCGGGTGCAGCGTGGCCTGCACTACGCCATCGTCGACGAGGTGGACTCCATCCTGATCGACGAAGCCCGCACCCCGCTGATCATCAGCGGTCAGGCCGAAGACCAGACCCCGATGTATGTGGCCATCAACCGCCTGGTGCCGCAGCTCACGCGCCAGGAAGGTGAAGCGGACGTCCGCACCGGTGAGGGCGTGATCAAGCCCGGCGACTTCACCGTCGACGAGAAGGCCCACACCATCCACATGACGGAGCAGGGCCATGAGAAGGCCGAACAGCTGCTGTCGGCGGCCGGCCTGCTGGCCGAGGGCGCATCGCTGTACGACCCGGCCAACATCTCGCTGCTGCACCATCTGGTGACGTCGCTGCGGGCCCACCACCTGTATCACCGCGACCAGCACTATGTGAGCCAGAACGGCGAGATCGTCATCGTCGACGAATTCACCGGCCGCCTGATGTCCGGTCGGCGCTGGAGCGACGGCCTTCACCAGGCGGTGGAAGCCAAGGAAGGCGTGACCATCCAGCCCGAGAACCAGACGCTGGCCTCCATCACCTTCCAGAACTACTTCCGTCTTTACGGCAAGCTCTCGGGCATGACCGGCACGGCCGACACCGAGGCCTACGAATTCCAGGAAATCTACGGCCTGGAGACGGTGGTGATTCCGCCCAACCGGCCCAGCAAGCGCGACGACCAGCTCGACCGCGTCTACAAGACCACGCCCGAAAAGTACAACGCCGCCATCCAGGACATCCGCGAATGCCACGAGCGCGGCCAGCCGGTTCTGGTGGGCACGTCCTCGATCGAGAACTCGGAAATCATTGCCCAGCTGCTGCAGAAAGAAGGGCTGCCGCACGAGGTGCTCAACGCCAAGCAGCACGCCCGCGAGGCCGACATCATCATCCAGGCCGGCCGCCCCGGTGCCATCACGATCGCCACCAACATGGCCGGTCGGGGCACCGACATCGTGCTTGGCGGCAACCTGGAGAAGATGCTGGCCGCCATCGAGAACGACCCGTCGCTCGACGAAGCCACCCGCGCCAGCCGCATGCAGCAGATGCGCGAGCAATGGCAGGCGGACCACGACAAGGTGAAGGCCCTGGGCGGCCTGCGCATCATCGCCACCGAACGCCACGAGTCGCGTCGCATCGACAACCAGCTGCGCGGCCGTTCGGGCCGTCAGGGCGACCCGGGTTCGTCGCGCTTCTACCTGAGCCTGGACGATTCGCTGATGCGGATCTTCGCCGGCGACCGGGTGCGCGCCATCATGGACCGCCTGAAGATGCCCGAGGGCGAGGCCATCGAGGCGGGCATCGTGACCCGCAGCATCGAGGGCGCCCAGCGCAAGGTCGAAGCCCGCAACTTCGATGTCCGCAAGCAGCTGCTCGAATACGACGATGTGGCCAACGACCAGCGCAAGGTGATCTACCAGCAGCGCAACGACATTCTCGATGCGACCTCGCTGCGTGCCCAGATCGATTCCCTGCGGGAGGGCGCCGTCACCGACCTGGTGCAGCAGTACGTGCCCGAGGGCAGCGTGGAAGAGCAGTGGGACCTGCCCGGTCTGGAGAAGGCGCTGCGCGAGGAGTGGGCGGTCGAGCTGCCGGTGTCCAGCTGGGTCTCCCAGGCGGAATCCATGGATGCCGAAGAGATCGTCACCCGGGTGGTGGCCGCTGCTTCGTCGGCGTTCGAGGCCAAGGTGGCCATGGTCGGCGAAGAAAGCTTCACGTCGTTTGAACGCGTGGTGCTGCTGCAGACCATCGACAGCCAGTGGCGCGACCACCTCTCGGCGCTCGACTACCTGCGGCAAGGCATTCACCTGCGGGGCTATGCCCAGAAGCAGCCCAAGCAGGAATACAAGCGCGAGGCCTTCCAGCTGTTCGCGCTCCTGCTCGACAGCGTCAAGAACGAGGTGACCCGCGTCCTGATGAACGTGCGGGTGCAGTCGGCCGAGCAGATGACCCAGGCGGCCGAGCAGCTGGAGGAAAAGGCCGAAGCCATCAGCAACGTCACCTACACCGCGCCCACCGAGACCGGCGAGGTCGAGACCACCACCGATCCGGCCACCCAGACCAGCCCGGTGCCGCGCGTGGGTCGCAACGATCCATGCCCCTGCGGCAGCGGGAAAAAATACAAGCACTGCCACGGCAGACTCGACTGATCCGGCCATTGCCGCATTCCCTGGAGCCCCCATGCCCGTTCTCCTGTCTGCCCCTGCCGTTGCCGACCTGCTGCCGGTCCCCGGTGTGCGCATCGGTGTGACCCAGGCCGGCATCCGAAAGGCCAACCGCAAGGACCTGACCGTCTTCCTGCTCGACGAGGGCTGTGCCGTGGGCGCCGTGTTCACCCGCAACCGCTACGCCGCCGCGCCGGTGCAGGTGTGCCGCGAGCACCTGGCGGCGGGGCAGGGCGTGCGCGCACTGGTCATCAACACCGGCAACGCGAACGCGGGCACCGGCGCGTCCGGCCTGGCGCACGCACGACAGACCTGCACCGGGCTGGCCCGCTGCCTCCAGGTGGCGCACGAGCAGGTGCTGCCCTTCTCGACCGGCGTGATCATGGAGCCGCTGCCGATGGACCGGCTGCTGGCCGGCCTGCCAGGGGCCCTGGCCGATGCGGCCACGGCCCAGGACGAGACCGGTGCCCAGTGGATGTCGGCTGCTGAAGGGATCATGACCACCGACACGCTGCCCAAGGCAGCCAGTGTGCAGTTCTCGGTCGGCGGCCAGCCGGCCAGGGCCACCGGCATCGCCAAGGGCGCCGGGATGATCCGCCCCAACATGGCCACGATGCTCGGGTTCCTGGCCACCGATGTGGCCGTGGCCCCCGCCCTCATGGATGAACTTGCGCGGCGCCTGGCCGATCGGTCGTTCAACCGGGTGACGGTCGATGGCGACACCAGCACCAACGACTCCTTTGTGGTGGTGGCCACCGGCCGTGCCGGCAACACGCCGGTGACCGATCTCGACAGCCCGAGCGGCCGCGAACTGCTGGCCGCCCTGACGCCCCTGGCCCAGCGGCTGGCGCATGCCATCGTCCGCGACGGCGAGGGCGCGACCAAGTTCATCACCATCACGGTGGACGGCGGGCGCGACCCCGGCGAGTGCCTGAAGGCGGCCTACGCCATCGCCCATTCGCCGCTGGTCAAGACCGCGTTCTTTGCCAGCGATCCCAACCTGGGCCGCATCCTGGCGGCGGTCGGTTATGCCGGCATCGACGACCTGGAGGTGGACGGGATCGACCTTCACCTGGGCGATGTGCATGTCGTGCATCAGGGCGGCCGCCATCCGGACTACCGTGAAGAGGACGGCCAACGCGTGATGAAGGCCGCCGAGATCCTGGTCCGGGTGGGCCTGGGACGGGGTCAGGCCAGCGAGACGGTCTGGACCTGCGATTTCAGCCACGACTACGTGACCATCAACGCCGACTACCGTTCCTGAGTTCCTGCCGATGAACGCTTCCTTCGAACGCCTGCTGGAGCGGGCCGAGCAGCTCATGGCCCGCATCGAGTCGGTGCTGCCCCAGCCCCTGGGCCAACCCGACTGGTCGGCCTCGGTCGCTTTCCGGTACCGCAAGCGCAGCAGCGGCCATGGTTCGCTGGAGCCGGTGCGGCAGGTGGCCACGATCCGCCTGGAGGACCTGCAGGAGATCGACGGCCAGAAGGACCGGATCCTGCAGAACACCCGGCATTTCGTGCAGGGCCTGCCGGCCAACAATGTCCTGCTGACCGGCGCCCGCGGTACCGGCAAGTCGTCGCTGGTGAAGGCCTGCCTGAACGCCCTGTCCGACCAGGGCCTGCGGCTGATCGAGGTCGACAAGTCGGACCTCACTGACCTGCCCGACATCGTCGACGTGGTGGCCGACCGGCCCGAAAAATTCATCATCTACTGCGACGACCTCAGCTTCGAGGACGGCGAGGCCGGTTACAAGGCGCTCAAGTCCATCCTGGACGGCTCGGTCTCGGCCGCCAGCCCCAATGTCCTGATCTATGCCACCAGCAACCGGCGGCATCTGCTGCCCGAGTACATGAAGGACAACCTGGGCTACACCCACACCGACGACGGCGAGGTGCATCCGGGTGAAGCGGTGGAGGAGAAGATCTCGCTGTCCGAGCGCTTCGGTCTGTGGGTGAGCTTCTACCCGTTCAGCCAGGACGAGTACCTGGCCATCGTCGGTCAGTGGCTGGCTTCGTTCGGGGTGACGCCGGCAGCCATCGAGGCCGCACGCCCGCAGGCACTGGTCTGGGCCCTGGAGCGGGGCTCGCGCAGCGGCCGGGTGGCGTACCAGTTCGCGCGCGATTACGCAGGCTCGCACGGCGCCGCCGCCTGATGGAGCCGTCGCGGGTGCTGGTGGTCGATGGCGAGCCTGGGCGGGCGACCGACCGGCCGGTGGTCGACGTGGCCGTCGGCGTGCTGATCGATCCCGCTGGCCGTTTCCTGCTCACTTCCCGGCCGCCCGGCAAGGTCTACGCGGGCTACTGGGAGTTTCCGGGCGGGAAGCTGGAGGCGGGTGAGAGCGTCGAACAGGCGCTGCGGCGCGAGCTGCAGGAAGAGATCGGCGTCACCATCGGCCCCGCCCACGCGTGGCGGGAGCAGCTGGTCGATTACCCGCACGCACTGGTGCGGCTGCATTTCTGCAAGGTGTTCGACTGGAGCGGTGAGCTCACCATGCACGAAGGACAGGACTTCCGCTGGGAGCAGCTGCCGGTGCAATGCAGCCCGGTGCTGCCGGGCACCGTGCCGGTGCTGGCCTGGCTGGAAGAGGAGCGCGGGGGCTCAATCCCCGCGTGAAGCCGGGCCGTCGGGCCCGTCCGCCTCGCCGCTGCCGGGCAATGCGAACCGTTCGCTGGCCCAGGCGCCGAAATCGATCTGCTGGCAGCGCTCGCTGCAGAACGGCCGGTGCGGATTGGCCGGCGCGTAGAGGCTGTCACCGCCACAGGCCGGGCAACGGACGCGGCGCTCCCGGGCGGCTGGCGGATGATCGGATGCCATCGGGTCCATCGGGCGTGTACGGCGTGTCAGGCACAGAGGGCCAGCTCGAAGCTGGCGTCTTCACCGGCGGGGTGCAGACGGCCGTCGTCGCCGACACGCATCAGCCGCACCGAGAACATGAGGCGGTTGCCGCTGATCTCCGGCACCAGGTCGGCGTTCGGGTCGATGCTCAGCCGCAGCAGCTGGAAGGTTCTGCCCTGGGGCAGGTTCTGCTGGAATTGCCCCGCTGGTGCCACCACCTTCTGCGAGCCGCCCGAGTCCCGCAGCAGCTTCAGCAGCAGCCCGATGGACTCGGCCAAGGGCGCCAGCGCCTGGGCCCAGAGCCCGAGGTCGGCCTGTCGCCTTGCGGGTTCGTGGTGCTGCCAGTGGTAGTAGGAAGGCAGGTCGAACTCACAGGTGCCACCCGGAATGCCGATGCGGCTGCGGATGCCCATGAGCCAGTCGTTCTCGGTCAGTGACTGACCGGTTTTCCCGGACAGCTGGCTGAGGCGTCCGAAGCAGGCGTCGATCTGGCCGATGACGGCGTCCAGCGCCGCCTCCGAGATGGCCGGGTTGCCCCGGTAGCCGTTGAACACCTGCTTGTGCCGCTCCAGATCCTTGAGCACATCGGACTTCATGTCCGCACGCGAGGCCACATCCATCACCTCGAAGATGGTCTGGATCGCGAAGTGGTGATCCAGCGGGTGCTGGCGCGGAATCAGCTCGGACAGGCGCCGGAACAGCTGTTCCAGTCGAAGATAGGTCCGGATGCGTTCGTTGAAGGGGTATTCGTACAGGATCACGGGTGCGCCGGCGTGGGGAAGATGGATGCCCTACGGGGTTCATCATAGCCCGAACCGATCGGCGAGATCGTCGGCCATCCGGCCCAGGGCGACCATGTCGTCGGTGTCGTTGAACACCACCAGATCCGCCACCGCCAGCCGCTGCTCGCGGCTGGCCTGCTGCTGCATCACCGAGGCCACCGCCTCCGGCGTCCAGCCGCTGCGGGCACACACCCGCCGCACCTGGGTGGCTGCCGTGCAATCCACCACCAGCACCCGGTCCAGCCGCGCGGGCCAGTGCCGGGACTCGGCCAGCAGGGGTATGTCGAACACGGTGCAGGCCGAGCGGCTGGCGTCTGCCTGCCGGGCCATCTCGGCGGCCACCAGCGGGTGAATGATGTTCTCGAGTGCCTGTCTGGCACCGGGTTCTGCGAACACCAGCTCGCGCATGCGATCCCGGGCCAGCGCTCCGTCCGGGCCGATCATGTCCGGACCGAAGCGTTCGCGGATGGCGGTCATGGCGGCGCCACCCTCAGCCGTGGTGGCCCGCGAAATCGCGTCGGCATCGATGACCACGGCGCCTCGTCTCGCCAGCAGCCCTGCCAGCGTGCTCTTCCCGCTGCCAATGCCGCCGGTCAGGCCCAGCCGCACCATGGGGTCAGAGTCCGAGCACGGCCAGGATGGCGCCAGGGCCAAAAATCATGGCGGTCAATCCGGCGAGCGCCAGAAAGGGGCCAAAAGGCACATACCCGCCTTCGCGCAGCTGCCCGAACAGCTTGATGGCGATGCCCACCACGGCGCCGATCACCGAAGACATCAGGATGATCGGCACCAGTGCCTGCCAGCCGAACCAGGCGCCCAGCGCCGCGAACAGCTTGAAGTCGCCGTAGCCCATGCCTTCCTTGCCGGTCAGCAGCTTGAATGCCCAGTAGACCAGCCAGAGCGAGAGGTACCCGCCCACGGCGCCCCACACCGCATCGCGCAAGGGCACACCGGTCCAGGCCAATGCCGACCCGCACAGCCCGGCCCAGAGCAGCGGCAGGGTGATGTCGTCCGGCAGCAGGGTGGTGTCCCAGTCGATCGCGGCGAGCGCCACGATGGCGGCGGCAAAGCTACACCACAGCAGCGCCTGCACCGATGCGCCCCACTGCCAGCCGCACCACGCAAACAACAGGCCGGTGAACAGTTCGACGCCGGGATACCGGGCACTGATCGGCGCCTTGCAGGCGCTGCAGCGGCCGCGCAAGGCGGCGTAGCTCAGCACCGGAATGTTCTCGAACCAGCGGATGGCGTGACCGCAATGCGGGCAGGCCGAACGCGGCACCATCAGGTTGTAGCGGGTCTCGGGCGTGGCGGGCGCATCGGCACCGTCGGGGGCCTGCATCTCGGCGCATTCCCGGGCCCATTGCCGCTCCATCATTTTGGGCAGGCGGTGGATCACCACGTTCAGAAAGCTGCCCACCAACAAGCCCAGCAGCCCCAGCAGGGCCGGGGCCAGCGTCGCGTCCAGGGGCATCAGACCACCTGGCCCAGCTTGAAGATCGGCAGGTACATCGACACCACGATGCCGCCGATGATGGTGCCGAGCACCACGATGATGATCGGCTCCATCAGGCTGGAGAGACCGGCCACCATGTCGTCCACCTCGGCCTCATAAAAGTCGGCGGCCTTGCCCAGCATGTGGTCGATGGAACCGGATTCCTCGCCGATGGCGCACATCTGCAGCACCATGGACGGGAAGATGTTGGCGTTCGACATCGCCACCGTCAGGCTGGTGCCGGTTGACACCTCCTGCTGGATCTTCTCGGTGGCGATCGCGTAGACCGAGTTGCCGGAGGCGCCTCCGACCGAATCCAGCGCTTCCACCAGCGGCACGCCGGCCGCAAACATGGTCGACAAGGTGCGGGTCCAGCGGGCGATCACCGACTTTTCGACCAGGTCACCGAAGATGGGCATCTTCAGGAGCATGCGGTCCATGAACTGTTGCACCCGTTCATTGCGGCGCCAGGCCTGGAAAAAGAAATAGAAGCCGCCGCCGATGCCGCCGAAGATGAGCCACCACCATTGCACGAAGAACTCGCTCATCCCGATCACGAACAGCGTGGGGGCCGGCAGGTCGGCGCCGAACGAGGTGAAGACCTGCTTGAACGACGGGATCACGAAGATCATGATCACGGCCACCACCACGAAGGCCACGATGATCACGGCGGTCGGGTACATCAGAGCCGACTTGATCTTCGACTTGATCGCCTCGGTCTTCTCCATGTATTCGGCCAGCCGGTCCAGCAGCTCTTCCAGGATACCGGCCGCTTCACCTGCCTCGATCAGGTTGCAGTAGAGGTTGTCGAAGTAGAGCGGGTGCTTGCGGAAAGCCGCACTGAGCGAGGTACCGGTTTCCACATCGGCCCGGATCTCGTTGAGCAGCTTGGTGACACTCGGGTTGGCGTTGCCCCGGCCCACGATGTCGAAGGCCTGCAGCAGCGGCACGCCAGCCTTCATCATGGTGGCCAGCTGGCGGGTGAAGATGGCGATGTCCTTGGGCTTGATGCGCTTGCCCGAGCTCATCCGCCGCTTTTTCACCTTGCCCGGAATGATGCCTTGCCGGCGCAGGGTGGCCAGCACCTGGTTCTCCCCGACGGCGCGGATCTCGCCCCGCATGGGCCGTCCGTTGCGGTCCTTGCCTTCCCATTCGAAGACGAAGTCCTTGACGCTCTTGGATGCCACGGTTGCCATGGATGCCTCTCTGCTGATGTCGTGATCGCCGACGGGCGGGTCACTCGTTGGTCACGCTGATGACCTCCTCGAGGGAGGTCAGACCCAGCTTCACCTTGAGCAGACCGGATTCCCTCAGGCTGCGCACACCTTCCTTGCTGGCCTGTTGTGCGATGTCGAGTGCGCTGCCGCCCCGAAGGATGATCCGCTGGATCTCTTCGGTGATCGGCATCACCTGATAAATGCCGACCCGACCCTTGTAGCCGTTGTTGCAGGCAGAACAGCCCACCGGCTTGTAGGGGGTCCAGGTTCCGTCCAGATCTTCCGGCTTGTAACCGGCCTCCAGCAAGGCCTTGCGGGGTACGTCGAGCGGCACCTTGCAGGTGGCGCACAGCCGCCGGGCCAGACGCTGGGCGGTGATCAGGATCACGCTGGACGCAATGTTGAACGTGGGGATGCCCATGTTCATCATGCGGGTCAGGGTGGTGGGGGCGTCGTTCGTGTGCAGGGTCGACAGCACCAGGTGGCCCGTCTGGGCCGCCTTGATGGAGATGTCGGCCGTTTCCAGGTCACGGATTTCGCCCACCATGATCACGTCCGGATCCTGACGCAGGAAGGCCTTCAGCGCCACGGCAAACGTGAGGCCGGCCTTCTCGTTCATGTTGACCTGGTTGACCCCGGGCAGGTTGATCTCCGACGGGTCTTCGGCCGTCGAGATGTTCACGCCCGGTTTGTTCAGGATGTTCAGGCAGGTGTAGAGCGACACCGTCTTGCCCGAGCCCGTCGGCCCGGTGACCAGCACCATGCCGTACGGCCGGCTGATGGCGTTCAGCAGACGTTCTTTCTCTTCCGGTTCGTAGCCCAGCGCGTCGATGCCCAGTTTGGCGCTGCTCGGATCCAGGATACGGATCACGATCTTTTCGCCAAACAAGGTGGGCAGCGTGCTCACGCGGAAGTCGATCACCCTGTCCGGGCCGATCTTGAGTTTCATCCGGCCATCCTGCGGGACCCGTTTCTCGGAGATGTCCATCCGGGAAATGACCTTGATGCGGGATGCCAGCTTGTCCTTGATGGCGACCGGCGGGGAAGCGATCTCCCGGAGCTCTCCGTCGACGCGGAACCGCACACGGTACTGGTGTTCGTAGGGCTCGAAGTGCAGGTCCGATGCCCTCATGTTGAAGGCGTCGATCAGCATCTTGTGCAGAAACTTCACCACCGGAGCGTCGTCCACCTCGGTGGCTTTTTCGGTGGTGTCCGCCACCGAAGTTTCGGCCGCGAGTTCGTCGAACTCCACGTCACCGACGATGTTCTCCATGGCCTCGTTGGCCGAGGTGGAGCGGACGTCGACCAGCTTGCTGAGCTTGTCGTACTCGGCAATCACCCAGTCCACCCCCATCTGGGTGGCGAACTTGATCTTTTCAGCCGCTTGCTGATCGGCCGGGTCGGCTGTGGCAACGATCAGACGGTTGTTGCGCTTGCTGAGCACGACGATGCGGTAGTCGGCGCAGATCTTCGCATCGAGAAGATCGGCCGGAAGACGGTTGACGTCGATCGCATCCAGATCGAGGAGCGGCGCCGCGAAGGCCGTCGACATGGTGTGCGCCAGGTCGTAGGGCGAGACAGCACCCGAACCGGTCAGTTCGGCGATGAAGCTGGTGCGCGAACTCTGGGCCTTGCGGTATAGGTCTTCGGCAGCCTTCTGCCCCAGCTTGCCCGCAGAGACGAGCGCGCGCCCCAGACCAGGCGACGCCATGGAGGGGGTGTCTGTGGGGAGCGAATCAACCGACGCCATCCGTGTAATCTAACGTAAATCAACGACTTGCCCGAACACTCTGAGGTGATTTGTGGGCAAAAAGACGACGGATGCGACCGAAGCGCCGCAAAGACCTTTGAACGGTGCCGGGCACCCTGCCATCTGCGGCTGCACCCATGCGTTCAAAAGTTGAAAACTGGTCGGGGTGAGAGGATTCGAACCTCCGGCCTCTACGTCCCGAACGTAGCGCTCTACCAGGCTAAGCTACACCCCGATGTTGTCCTTGAAGGGACCGTCTGCCCCATGCAGCCGGGGCAGACAAGAACTGTTCAGGAGCGTCGCTCCAACAGTCCAGCCGCCAATTGTAGCAAAGCTGAAGTGTGTTCATTCGGCGGCAACGAAGCGGCTGCGTCGATGGCCCTTTGGGCTTCTGCCGTGGCGCCTTGGCGGGCCCGCTCCAGAGCCCCGGTGCGGCGGATGATGGTGACGATGTCGTCCAGGCGGTCGGTGTTTCCGGTCTCGATCGCCGAGCGGACCAGCGCCTGTTCGGCCGCTGAGCCCATCTGCAGTGCGCAGATCACGGGCAGGGTCACCTTGCCCTCCCGCAGGTCGTCGCCCAGGTTCTTGCCCAGTTCGGTCGGGTCGCCTTCGTAGTCGAGCACGTCGTCGATCACCTGGAACGCCGTGCCGAGCGCCTGGCCGTAGGTGGCGCACGCCGCCTCGACGGCGGGCGTCGACCCGGCCAGGATGGGCGCGATGCGGGCGCTGGCTTCGAAAAGCTTGGCGGTCTTGGAGCGGATCACCCGGAGGTAGGCGGCCTCGTCGATCGAGGCGTCGTGCATGTTCATGAGCTGCAGCACCTCGCCCTCGGCAATCACGTTGGTGGCTTCAGACAACACCCGCATGACCCGCATGTTGTCGACATCCACCATCATCTGGAATGCCCGCGAGTAAAGGAAGTCGCCGACCAGCACGCTGGCCGCATTGCCGAAGTGATGGTTGGCCGTGGCCCGTCCGCGCCGCAGGGTGGATTCGTCCACCACGTCATCGTGGAGCAGCGTGGCGGTGTGGATGAATTCCACCACTGCAGCCAGCGTGTGCCGGTGGTGATGGGTGCTGCCGATGGCCCCGCTGACCAGCAGCAGAAGGGCTGGCCGAAGCCGTTTCCCGCCTGCCGAGATGATGTATTGGGACACTTCCTTGACCAGGGGCACATCGGACGTGAGCCGGTCGGAAATCACCCGATCAACCTGTTCCATGTCGGGCTGGATGATGGCCAGCGGAGAAGAGGTGGGGGGTGTCGGGGTGGTCAAGATCGTGTCTGCTGGCGTGGAAGGCGCCGACATCCCAGGGAGTCAGCTCGGCGAATTATAGAAACGGGGTCTGAAACGCCATGTCCGGCAGCGGGTCTTGCCCGGTGAAAAACCGCGAGGTAGAATTCGCGGTTCGGCGGAATTGGGTCTGCCGATGGTTCCCGGAGGAGCTCTGGCCTGCAAGGCCCAAGTCTCCCGAGGGCTGATTCAAGAGGTTCATATGTACGCGGTCATAAAAACCGGTGGCAAGCAATATCGTGTTGCCGCCGGCGAAAAAATTAAAGTAGAACAGATTGCTGCGGAAGTGGGCCAAGAGATCGTGTTCGACCAGGTTCTGGCAGTCGGCAACGGCAGCGAGATCAAAGTGGGCACTCCCTTGGTTTCCGGCGCAACGGTCACGGTCAAAGTGGTGTCCCACGGTCGTCACGACAAGGTCCGCATCTTCAAGATGCGCCGTCGCAAGCACTACCAGAAGCGCCAAGGCCACCGTCAGAATTTCACCGAGCTCGAAATCGCATCGATCTCGGCCTAAGGAGAGAGCAACATGGCACAGAAAAAAGGCGGCGGCTCCACGCGAAACGGGCGCGATTCCAAGCCCAAGATGCTCGGTGTGAAGGCCTTCGGCGGTGAGCTGGTGTCGGCCGGTTCCATCATCGTGCGCCAGCGCGGCACCAAGTTCCACCCCGGCACCAATGTCGGCGTGGGCAAGGACCACACCCTGTTCGCCACTGTCGATGGTCACGTCCAGTTCGCCACCAAGGGCGCACTGAACCGCCACACGGTGAGCATCACGCCGGTTTAATCCGTCGGCGTTTCCCGGAAAGGCCCGCGCGTGCGGGCTTTTTTGTTGGAGTGCCGACTTCTCGACAGGAGGCTGCCATGAAGTTTGTGGACGAAACCACGATCGATGTCGCTGCGGGTGACGGCGGCAATGGCTGCGCGTCGTTCCGGCACGAGAAATACAAGGAATTCGGTGGGCCGGACGGCGGGGACGGCGGTCGCGGAGGGCATGTGTATGCGCTGGCCGATGACAGCCTCAACACCCTGGTCGATTTCCGCTACACCCGCCGGTTCGAGGCGCAGCGTGGCGAGCACGGCAAGGGCTCCGACATGTTTGGCGTCAAAGGTGACGACATCATTCTCAAGATGCCGGTGGGCACCATCGTGGCCGACGACGAGACCGGCGAGGTGCTGCACGAACTGCTGAAACCCGGTGAGCTGGTGATGCTGGCCAAGGGCGGAGACGGTGGTTTCGGCAACATGCACTACAAGAGCTCGACCAACCGGGCTCCGCGGCAGAAGACGCCCGGCTGGCCGGGCGAGCGCCGCACGTTGCGGCTCGAGCTCAAGGTGCTGGCCGATGTGGGTCTGCTGGGCATGCCCAATGCCGGCAAGTCCACCCTGATCGCCGCCATTTCCAACGCCCGGCCCAAGATCGCCGATTACCCGTTCACCACGCTGTATCCCAACCTGGGCGTGGTGCGCGTCGGCCCCGAAAAAAGCTTTGTCGTGGCCGATGTGCCCGGCCTGATCGAGGGGGCGTCCGAAGGTGCCGGCCTGGGGCATCAGTTCCTGCGCCACCTTCAGCGCACCCGTCTGCTGCTGCACCTTGTGGATGCGGCACCGTTCGACGAATCGGTTGATCCTGTAGCCCAGGCCAAGGCCATCGTGGGCGAGCTCAAGAAGTACGACCCCGCATTGCACGCCAAGCCGCGCTGGCTGGTGCTCAACAAGCTGGATATGGTGCCGGCGGAAGAGCGTGAGGCCCGCGTCAAGGACATCGTGCGCCGGCTGCGTTACAAGGGGCCGGTGTTCGAGATCTCGGCACTCACCCGCGAGGGCACCGAGCGTCTGGTGCAGAAGGTCTATGAGCACATTGCCCAGGTCCATCAGGCGGCGCAGCCGGTGGCCGTCGACCCCCGCTTCCAGAGCGGCGCTGAAACCGCCTGACCGTACCCATGAGCGAATCCGTCCTCGAACAGAACGCAGCGGTGCTGCGCAACGCACGCCGCATCGTGGTGAAGGTCGGCTCCAGCCTGGTGACCAACGAGGGGCGGGGACTGGACGAAGAGGCCATCCGGCAGTGGAGCCGGCAGCTGGCCGCATTGGTCCAGGAGGGGCGCGAGCTGATCATGGTGAGCAGCGGCGCGGTGGCCGAGGGCATGAAGCGCCTTGGGTGGAGCAGCCGGCCCAAGGAGATCAACGAGTTGCAGGCCGCTGCCGCTGTGGGGCAAATGGGTCTGGTGCAGATGTACGAGACCCAGTTGCGCGCCTGCGGCGTGGGCAGTGCCCAGGTCCTGTTGACCCATGCCGATCTGGCCGACCGCGAGCGCTACCTCAATGCCCGCTCCACCCTGCTCACGCTGCTGCAGCTGAGGGTGGTGCCGGTGATCAACGAGAACGACACGGTCGTCAATGACGAGATCAAGTTCGGCGACAACGACACGCTCGGAGCGCTGGTGGCCAATCTGGTGGAGGCCGATGCGCTGATCATCCTGACCGACCAGAAAGGCCTCTACACCGCAGACCCGCGCAAGGACCCGGCGGCCGAATTCGTCCATGTGGCGCGTGCTGGCGACCCGGCACTGGAAGCCATGGCTGGCGGTGCCGGCAGCGGTATCGGCAAGGGCGGCATGATCACCAAGATTCTGGCCGCCAAGCGGGCGGCCGGCTCGGGCGCATCCACCGTCATTGCCTGGGGTCGTGAGCCGGACGTGCTGTTGCGGCTGGCGTCTGGCGAGTCCATCGGTACCTGCCTGGTGGCCCAGACCGCCAAGCACCAGGCCCGCAAGCGCTGGATGTCAGACCACCTGCAACTGCGCGGTGCGGTGGTGGTGGATGACGGAGCCGTCGACAAGATCGTGGGCGAGGGCAAGAGCCTGCTGCCGATCGGCATGACCGCGGTGGAGGGCGATTTTTCCCGGGGCGACGTGATTGCCGTGCGCGATCAGCGTGGAACCGAGGTGGCCCGCGGTCTGGCCAACTACGCCAGCACCGAAGCCAGGCTGCTGTGCCGCAAGGCGTCGGCCGATTTTGAGCGTCTGCTGGGTTATGCCGCCGAACCCGAGATGATCCACCGCGACAACCTGGTGCTCTCCCGCAGCTGAACGGCCACCGGCCGCCGCTGGTGTCGTCAGCGGATGTCGGGCTTGCCGCGCTGGAGCTCGTCGAGCATGCGCGAGGGCGGGTTGTTCGGCGTGGGGCCGTCGCACAGGCCGGCGCGCGCCATGAACATCTGGCGCCGGGTGGCCCCCCGGAAACTCAGCGGTTGCCAGCTGGCGTCGCTGTTGCCGGTGGACTGGCGCCAGCCGGAAGACGGGTCCCATCGTGCATAGATGCGGGTCTCGGCGGTCTGGCACCGCATGCCCTCATACAGCACGTTCAGCGCGCCACTGGCGCTGCGGGCCACGAACACATAGCGGATGACGCCGTCGCTGCCCACCTGCAGGGTGGAGGGTTCGATGCCGAACTCCATCGTTGTGGTCTGCTCGAGCCGGAAGGTACGGAGCTTGTCGAGCTGGAAGCTCGCGGGCGGCGCCCATTGCGCCTCTTCCCACGGCTTTTCCTCGTCGTCGATCTTTGGTTGCGCCAGCGCAGCCTGCAGGGGCAGGCAGAGCGCTGCCACCAAGCCAAGTCGGAAGAATGAACGGATGCGGGCAGTGGTCATGAAAGCTGGCCGGATGGCGGGTGTCCAGTCGATTGGGGGTCCGGGTCGAAGCTGGCGCCGGGGGGGAGTTCGAGTCCGACCGGGGGCTGCACGCCCGAGGCCAGCGCGCCGTGGTCCTCGTGGACCCGGCGATTGCCCCGCAGGAAACGGTTGCGCTGGTCGTTGCGCGGCAGGTAGCGGGCCAGTTCGGTGAGCGCCATTTCGTAGACGCCACGCTTGAACTCGACCACCACGTCCAGCGGAACCCAGTAGTCGTTCCAGCGCCAGGCATCGAACTCGGGGTGGTCGGTGGCGCGCAGGTTCAGGTTCCAGTCCTGCGCCACCAGGCGCAGCAGGTACCAGATCTGTTTCTGGCCTTTGTAGTGGCCGCGTGCATCCCTTCGGATGAAGCGGTCTGGCACTTCATAGCGCAACCAGTCCCTTGTGCGGGCGACGATGGCCACGTGCTCCGGCCGCAGGCCGATCTCCTCGTGCAGCTCACGGAACATCGCCTGCTCCGGGGTTTCACCCCGGTCGATGCCCCCTTGCGGGAACTGCCAGGAGTGGGAACGGATGCGTTTGCCCCAGAACACCTGGTTCTTCTGGTTGAGCAGAATGATGCCGACATTGGGCCTGAAGCCTTCTCTGTCAAGCATAATCAACCTCGAATTTTGAACTGCGGCCATTATGCATCCCCGATGCATGCGCGCGTAGGGTACCGCCCCCCTGTCGATGCCTGAACGGTGGAGGGTGGCCCCCGAGGCGGCCGCCCCCACACACCCTGCCGACCGACCGTTCCGTGCCCGCCCCGGGTACCGTGCCGCCATGAAAGCTTCCCAGTTCCTGATCTCCACCCTCAAAGAAGCGCCAGCCGATGCCGAGGTGGTCAGCCACCGCCTCATGACGCGCGCCGGCATGATCAAGAAGCTGGGCGCCGGCATCTACAACTACATGCCGATGGGTCTGCGGGTGATCCGCAAGGTCGAGCGGATCGTCCGCGAGGAGATGGACCGCGCCGGCGCCGTTGAACTGACCATGCCGGTGGTGCAGCCGGCCGAGCTGTGGCAGGAGACTGGCCGCTTCGACAAGATGGGCCCTGAGCTGCTGCGCATCAAGGACCGCCACGACCGCGACTTCGTCATTCAGCCTACCAGCGAGGAGGTCATCACCGACATCGCCCGCCAGGAGCTGCGCAGCTACAAGCAGCTGCCGAAGAACCTGTACCAGATCCAGACCAAGTTCCGCGACGAGCGCCGTCCGCGCTTCGGTCTGATGCGCGGGCGCGAATTCATCATGAAGGACGCCTACAGCTTCGACCGCGATGAAGCCGGCGCCAAGGCCAGTTACCAGGTGATGGCGGCAGCCTACCGCCGCATTTTCGACCGCTTCGGTCTGAAGTACCGGGCGGTGGCGGCCGACAGCGGCGCCATCGGTGGCGACCTGAGCGAAGAGTTCCAGGTGATTGCCGCCACCGGCGAGGACGCCATCGTCTATTGCCCCCAGAGCGACTACGCAGCCAACATCGAGAAGGCCGAAGCCCTGGCGCCGGCCGGCCCGCGCCCGGCGCCGGCCAATCCGCTGACCCGCACGCCCACGCCGGGCAAGAGCACCTGTGCCGACGTGGCAGAGCTGCTGGGGGTGCCGCTGGCCAGCACGGTGAAGTCGCTGGTGCTGGCCACCGACCAGCTCGACGAGCAGGGCGAGGTGGCCTCGTCCAAGGTGTGGCTGCTGCTGCTGCGCGGCGATCACGACATGAACGAGGTCAAGGTGGCCAAGGTGCCCGGCCTGGACAAGGGCTTCCGGTTCGCCTCGATTCCGGAGATCGAGGCCCACTTCGGCTGCCGTCCGGGTTACCTGGGCCCCATCGGTCTGAAGCAGCCGGTGGAGCTGGTGGTGGACCGCGAGGTGGCGGTGCTGGCCGACTGGATCTGCGGCGGCAACGAGGTCGACGTGCACCTGACCGGTGTGAACTGGGGCCGCGATCTGCCCGAGCCGACCCGGGTGGCCGACATCCGCAACGTGGTCGAGGGCGATCCGTCGCCGGACGGCAAGGGGCGGCTGGCCATCGAGCGTGGCATCGAGGTGGGCCATGTGTTCTACCTGGGCACCAAATACAGCCGGGCCATGAGCGCCACCTTTCTGGGCGAGGACGGCAAGCCGGCGCCTTTCGAGATGGGCTGCTATGGCATCGGCATCACCCGCCTGCCGGCGGCCGCCATCGAACAGAACCACGACGAGCGCGGCATCATCTGGCCCGACGCCATCGCCCCGTTCACCGTGGTCATCTGCCCCATCGGCATGGACCGCAGCCCGGAGGTGAAGGCCGCCGCCGAAGCGCTGTACGCCGAGTTGCTGGCGGCCGGTGTCGACGTGATCCTGGACGACCGCGGCGAACGCCCGGGCGCCATGTTCGCCGACTGGGAGCTGATCGGTGTGCCGCACCGGGTGACCATCGGCGACCGTGGCATCAAGGCCGGCCAGGTCGAGTACCAGCACCGCCGCGATGCCGCCGCCACCCCGGTGCCGGTGGCCGAGATCGCTGCGCTGCTCAGGAGCAAGACCGTCGCATGAGGCCGACCGGCTGGACGCGGCGGGATGGCCTGCTGGCGCTGGCCGCCTGCAGCCTGCCGGTGTGGCCGGTGCCGGCGCTGGCCGGCCGGCAGATCGAGGAGCCCCTGGCCGACTCGGTGCGTGGCGCCTTGAGTGCCGCCATCGCCAACAGCGCGCCGCCGGTTCCCGAGTTCACCGACACCGAAAAGCGCCTGGCCTACCTGCGCTGGCTGGGTGCCACCAGCGAGCGGCTCAAACGGCGCAAGCCGGACTTCCAGACCCGCATCGAATTCCTGCAGACGGTCTGGTACGAGACCAAGCGTGCCGGACTGGACACCACCACCGTGCTGGGGCTGATCCAGGTGGAGAGCGGCTTTCGGAAGTTCGCCATTTCCAGTGTGGGCGCGCGCGGCTACATGCAGATCATGCCGTTCTGGGCACGGCTGATCGGCAGCGGCGATGTGCCCGCGCTCTTCAACATGCAGACCAACCTGCGTTTCGGTTGCGTCATCCTGCGCCACTACCTCGACCGCGAGCGCGGCGACACCTTCATGGCGCTGGGCCGTTACAACGGCAGCCGGGGCCGGGCGGAATACCCGAACGCGGTGTACGCGGCCCGGCGCCAGTGGGCCCACCCCGACGCCTGAGGAGCGCAGCGCTTACTGCAGGAAGCCCATGCGGCCCTTGCCGCCACCGGGCCGCGGCAGGTCGTCCGCTTCGATGCGGTAGCGGCCATCGAGCCGGGCATTGCCGAAGGCGGTGACCAGGGCCCGGCGCATCTCGCGCGGGGCCATCGCGGCCAGCACGTCCAGCACGTCGCTGGCCGGCTCAGGGTCGAAGCGCAGACCCCAGTCGTGTTCGCCCAGGATGCCGTGGTACAGGTGCTCCGCGATGCGCCGCGCCGCTTCGTGGGTGGGCGGTGCGATCTCGTACACGTTCATGCGGTTGAGGATGGGCTCCGGGATGCTGCGTTCGTCGTTGGCGGTGGTCACCCAGATGACCTGGCTGGCATCGATCGGCACCTCGGCAAACTCGTCGATGAAGTGCTGCGCCGTGTCGTGTTCGAGCAGGCTGTAGAGCGCTCCGAGCGGGTCGTACTGCGCGTCGGTGCTGGCCTTGTCGATCTCGTCCACGACGATGACCGGGTTGGCGTATTCGCCATCCACCAGCGCCTCGAACACCTTGCCCGGCTTGGCGCCCTTCCATTGCGACGACGAGCCCGAGAGCAGCCAGCCGGCGGTCATGCTGCTCATCGGGACCAGGGTCATGCCGGTGCCCAGCAGGTCGGCCATCTGGCGGGCGAAATGCGTCTTGCCCACGCCGGGTGGTCCGAGCAGCAGCATGGGGGTGACCTCCAGCGTGTCCTGGCTGTCCTGCGCCAGGGCGACATGGCGCTTCACGTCGTCAAGCACCTCGCCGAAGTTGGGCAGCTGGTCGTACAGGGGGGCCATGTCGGGTACGCCGGCGGGTTTCACCGCGAAGCGGTCCGGGCCCCGTTCCAGCATGCGCTGCCAGGTGTTCTTGAGGCTCTCGTATTCGCGCTCGTTGCCGCTGGCCAGCAGTTTGGTCAGGCGGCGCTCCACCTGCGCGGATTCAAACACGCGGCGCATGCGTGCAATCGGCAGACCCCTCGGGGTCGAAGTCACCAGGCTGCGCGAGCTGCTCATGGGGATCTCCTTGTCGGTGTGTCCTGTGGTTCATTCAAGCACAAGGCGTGCCCATGCTCAACGCCGGAAAAACCGGAGAAAACACCGCTTGACCTGCGCCATCCCGGTGCACCGCTGCCGCTGGCGCACAAAAAAGCCACCCGAAGGTGGCTCTGGTGGATGCCGGTACCGGTGCCGATCAGGCCTGCGGGCCCAGCACCTGCGCCAGTTCGCCGGACTGGTACATCTCCATCATGATGTCCGAGCCACCGATGAACTCGCCCTTGACGTAGAGCTGGGGAATGGTCGGCCAGTTGCTGTATTCCTTGATGCCCTGGCGGATGTCCTCGTCTTCCAGCACGTTGACGGTGGTGACCGTCTTCGGGTCGATGCCGCTGGCCTTGAGGATCTGGATGGCGCGGCCGGAGAAGCCGCACATGGGGAAGCTGGCGTTGCCCTTCATGAAGAGCACGATCGGGTTGGATTTGACCAGTTGGTCGATGCGGGTCTGGGTGTCGCTCATGGTGCTGGGTCCTCTCGGAATGGGCTGCTGCGGCCCGTGATGAATCGTGATTATCGTCCTGCGGGGCGCCGGCCTCCGGTACAGCGGTCAATGCCTGCGATGTCCTTGCGGCTGTCCACCCGCTCGAAGCCGGCACGCGCCAGCAGCGCCTGCACGGCAGCGGCCTGGTCGTGGCCGTGCTCCAGCAGCAGCCAGCCGCCCGGGGCCAGCGCGCCGAAAGCCTGCTCTGCCAGGGTGCGGATGTCGTCCAGGCCATCCGCGCCGGCGGTCAGGGCCGATGCCGGCTCGTGGATCAGGGCGGGCAGGTGGGGGTCGCCCTCGGCAATGTAGGGCGGGTTGCTCACCAGCAGGTCGAAGACCTCGCCCGCAACGGCCTCCAGCCACCGGCCGGCCGCGAAGCGCAGCGGCAGGCCGAGCCGCTGCGCATTCATTCGGGCCACCGCCAGGGCGTCGGCGCTGGCGTCGGTGGCGGTGATGTGCCAGCCGGGCTGGCGGCTGCGCAGGGCCAGCGCGATGGCGCCGCTGCCGGTGCCAAGGTCGGCCACCCGGGCTTGGGACGGCAGGTCGGGGGCGAGGTCGAGCGCCCATTCGATCAGGGTTTCGGTGTCGGCCCGGGGCACCAGCACACGGGCATCGACCTGCAGCGACAAGCCGAAGAATTCCTGCTCGCCGCGCAGGTAGGCCATCGGCTCGCCGGCCTGGCGCCGGGACACCAGGGCCGCCAGCGCCGGCACCGCCTCGGGGGGCAGCGGCTGGTCGCCCCGGGCGCTCAGCCAGGCCCTGTCGTGCGGGGGGCGGTCCAGTGCCAGCAGGAGCAGCATCTGCGCATCCAGGCGTTCCAGCCCTTGCGAGGTCAGTGAACGCAGGGCCTGATCGAGGTTCATCGCGGTGCCGCCTCCAGTTCGGCCAGCAGCTCGGCGCCACGGGCCACCTGCAGGGCATGGATCACCTCGCCCAGATCGCCTTCCATCACGGCCAGCAGCTTGTAGAGGGTGAGGTTGATGCGGTGGTCGGTCAGCCGGCCCTGCGGGAAGTTGTAGGTTCGGATGCGGTCGCTGCGGTCGCCGCTGCCGATCAGGCCCTTGCGGGTGGCGGCTTCGCGCGCGGCACGCTCGCTGCGGTCCTTTTCGCGCAGGCGGGCGGTGAGCACCTGCAGGGCCTTGGCCTTGTTGCTGTGCTGGGAGCGGCCGTCCTGGCATTCGGCGGTGATGCCGGTGGGCAGGTGCGTGACACGCACGGCCGAGTCGGTCTTGTTGATGTGCTGTCCGCCCGCACCGCTGGCGCGGAAGGTGTCGATCCGCAGTTCGGCCGGGTTGAGCTGGATGGCCTGGGCTTCGTCCGGTTCGGGCATCACGGCGACCGTGGCCGCACTGGTGTGGATGCGGCCCTGGGTCTCGGTGGCGGGCACCCGCTGCACCCGGTGCCCGCCCGACTCGAAGCGCAGCCGGCCGTAAGCGCCCGCCCCGTCGATGCGCAGCACCACTTCCTTGTAGCCCCCCATCTCGCCGGGCGACTCGCTCACCAGTTCGGTGCGCCAACCCTGCGCGTCGGCGTAGCGGGTGTACATGCGGGCCAGATCGCCGGCAAACAGGGCGGACTCGTCACCGCCGGTGCCGGCCCGGATCTCCAGAAAAGCCGGGCGTTCGTCGTCGGGGTCGCGGGGCAGCAGCAGTTGCTGCAGCTCGGCATCGAGCGCCTGCAGGTCGGCATCGCAGGTGGCCAGCTCTTCGCGCGCCATGTCGGCCATGTCGGCGTCGTTCAACAGCTCCTCGGCGGCCCTGCGGTCGGCCTCGCGCTGCTGGTGGCGGTCGAACACCGCGACCAGGGCGCCGACGTCGGCGTGTTCACGGCTGAGCTGGCGAAACCGTGCCATGTCGTTCACCACGTCGGGCGCCGAGAGCAGGGCGTCCAGCTCGTGCAGGCGCGCGCGCTGGCGCAGCAGGGTGTCACGGACGAAGGGTTTCATGGGGCGGGGCGCCGGGCAGCGGTCGCCCGGAGAGAAGGCAGATGGGGGGCCCGGAAGGGCCCGCTAGGCCGCGTCGCGCGGCGGCGTGCCTTCGCGCAGGAACAGGCGCGAGACGGTCTGGGCGGTGGCTGCGCGGGCGGCAGCATCGCCGGCGTGCAGTTCGGCCAGGGTGCCGTGCATCATTTTCTGGGTCAGTCCCTTGGCCAGCGCTTCCATCACGGCTTCCACCGGTTCGCCCTTGGCCAGCAGGCGGCGCGCGCGCGCCATTTCGGTCTGCCGCCAGTGGTCGGCCTGGGCATTGAGCTGCTGGATCAGGGGCACGACGCCGTTGGCCGGGTCGCGCTGTTCCATCCAGTGCATGAAGCTGAGCACGCCGGCATCGATGATGGCTTCAGCCTGGGCGACGGCCGCCTGGCGTTGGTCACGCCCGGTCTGCACCACCGCCGCCAGGTCGTCGACGGTGTAGAGGTAGACATCGCCCAGGTCCTTGACCTCGGCCTCGATGTCGCGCGGCACGGCCAGGTCGACCATGAACATGGGCCGGTGGCGACGCTTCTTCAGTGCGCGCTCGACGGCACCCAGGCCGATGATCGGCAGGGTGCTGGCGGTGCAGCTGATGACGGCGTCGAATTCGTGCAGGCGTTCGGGGATCTCGCCCAGCCGCATGACCTGCGCGCCGAATCGGCTGGCCAGGGCCTCACCGCGTTCCAGCGTCCGGTTGGCGATGGCCATGGAGCGCGGTGTGCGGGCGGCAAAGTGGGTGGCCGCCAGCTCGATCATTTCGCCGGCACCGACGAACAGCACCCGCGTTTCCTTGAGGTCTTCAAACAGCTGCGAGGCCAGGCGCACGGCGGCGGCGGTCATGCTGATGGAATGCGCGCCGATCTCGGTCGAGGTCCGCACCTGCTTGGCCACCGCGAACGAGCGCTGGAACAGCTGGTGCAGCGTGGACCCCAGCGCACCGGCTTCGTCGGCGGCGCGCACCGCATTTTTCATCTGGCCGAGGATCTGGGCCTCGCCGAGCACCATGCTGTCCAGGCCGCTGGCGACCCGGAAGGCGTGGCGGGCGGCCTGGTCGTCGCGCAGCACATAGGCGTGTTCGCGCAACACTTGCGGGCTGACGCCACCGGTCTGGGCGAGCCATTCCAGCGTCGGCTCCACAATGGCGTGGTCGCCGGCGCCGTACAGTTCCGTGCGGTTGCAGGTGGAGAGCAGCGTGGCCTCGGGTTGCCGGGGGAGGCTGCTCCGCAGGGTCTGGAGCGTGGGCTGGATCTGGTCAATGGCGAACGCAAACCGGCCGCGCAGGTCGAGCGGTGCGGTGTTGTGGTTGATGCCCAGGGTCCAGACTGACATGACGCGATTATAAATTTCGCCCCTTGGTGGGGACTGTCAACTTTATATGACACTTTGGCTGTTAACGGAACACATCGCCGGATTCCTTTTCCCGGCGCTGGCGGTGGCCGGGGTGCTCTGGCTGGCCCTTCGCACCCGGCGATCGCCTCGTCTGCGACCCGCCGGACAGGCGTTGGTTCTGTTGCTGGTGGGGGTGGCGGTGCTGCTTGCCGGCCTTCTGGTGTTCGGGCGCGACGGCAAGATGCTGACTTATGCGGCGCTGGTGCTGGCCCAGGGCACGGCCGGCTGGTGGCTGCGGGGGCGCTGATCGCCCGGGCTCAGCCGGACTGCGGGTCGAAGAAGTCCACCCGGTCGGTGATGAGCCCGTCCAGGCCCAGGGCCAGCAGGCGCCGGGCCTCCTGCTCGTCGTTCACCGTGTAGGTCAGGCAGCGCAGGCCGGCTGCGCGGGCCAGACCCACCCGGTCGGCGTTCCAGAGGCGGTGCTGCAGCACCACGGCACAGCAGGCCAGGTCGGCCGCCGTGTCGAGCCAGGCGCGGTCGGCGCCGGGGGTATCCGGCAGACGGTCCACCAGCAGGCCCCGTGGCAGACCGGGGGCTGCCGCCAGCGCACCGGCCAGGGCCGCCGGCTGGAACGAGGTGAGCAGGGGCCGGTGCTCCGGCCGGTCCTGCCAGAGGCGTTCGGCCTCGCGGGCCACGGTCCGGCCGGTGAGGTCGGCGGTGCCCGGGCCGGGCTTGAGTTCCAGGTTGACCCGGTGGTCCTGCGGCTGGGCCCGGCTGAAAGCCGCCAGGTCGGCGAGCGTGGCCAGGCGCTCCCCGGCAAACGGCGGCGAGTGCCAGCTGCCGGCGTCCAGGCCGGCCAGATCGGCCCAGGACCGGTCGCCGGCCGGGCCATGGCCGTCGGTGGTCCGGTCCAGATCGTCGTCGTGCAGCAGGAAGGGCACGCCATCGGCGCTCAGCCGCACATCGCACTCGAGCATGCGGTAGCCGTACCGGGCACCGAGCCGGAACGCGGCCAGGGTGTTTTCGGGGGCCAGCTTGCCAGCGCCCCGGTGGGCGATCCAGCGCGGGTGGGGCCAGGGTGTCGGGGGTGGTTGCATCGCGCCATTCTGCCGCCGGGCAGCCACCGCAGAGGTGGGCTTTCAACCCTGCGGGACGGCAGCCCTTGTGGCCGTGCGGCCATGGGGGCTGGGGTACCATCCAGTGTTCTGCCCAGCAGACCCTCGCCGGCCGCCCCCATGAACGCACCGACCCCGCTCCCGCTCCTTGCCCACGCCACCGACGAAGCGCCGCGCCTGCGCGAGATTCCGTACAACTACACCTCCCTGTCCGACCGCGAAATCGTGATCCGGCTGCTCGGCGAACGCGCCTGGGCGCTGCTGGACGGGCTGCGCGGCGAACGCCGTACCGGCCGCTCGGCCCGCATGCTGTATGAGGTGCTCGGCGACATCTGGGTGGTGCAGCGCAACCCCTATCTGCAGGACGACCTGCTCTCCAGCCCCAAGCGCCGGGGCCAGCTGGTCGATGCCCTCAACCACCGCCTGACCGAAGTCCAGAAGCGCCGTTCCGCCGACGATGCCACCCGCGACGCCATGGTGGCCGAGCTGCTGCAGGCGGCGCGCGGTGCGGTCGACCGGTTCGCCCGCTCCTTCGAAGACATGGCGGACCTGCGCCAGCGCGCCACGCGGGCGCTGCGCAAGCTCACCGCCAAGGACAACATCAAGTTCGATGGCCTGTCGCGGGTGTCGCACGTCACCGACGCCACCGACTGGCGCGTGGAATACCCGTTCGTGGTGCTCACCCCGGACACCGAGGCCGAGATGGCCGGTCTGGTCAAGGGTTGCGTCGAGCTCGGGCTGACCATCATTCCGCGCGGAGGCGGCACCGGCTACACCGGCGGCGCCATTCCGCTGACCTGGAAGAGCGCGGTGATCAACACCGAAAAGCTCGAGGCCATGACCGAGGTCGAGTGGGTCAAAGTGCCCGGCCACGACGAGCCGCTGCCCACCATCTGGACCGAAGCCGGCGTGGTGACCCAGCGTGTGGCCGATGCGGCCGAACGCGCCGGCCATGTGTTTGCGGTCGACCCGACCAGTGCCGAGGCGTCGTGCATCGGCGGCAACATCGCCATGAACGCCGGCGGCAAGAAGGCGGTCCTCTGGGGCACCGCGCTGGACAACCTGGTGAGCTGGCGCATGGTCACCCCGCAGGCCCAGTGGCTGGAAGTCACCCGGCTGGACCACAACCGCGGCAAGATCCACGACGCCGAGGTCGCCACCTTCGAGCTGCGCACCTATGAAGCCGACGGCCGCACCCCGGTCGGCACCGAAACCCTGACCATTCCTGGCCGCACCTTCCGCAAGGAAGGCCTGGGCAAGGACGTGACCGACAAGTTCCTCTCGGGCCTGCCGGGCATCCAGAAGGAAGGCTGCGACGGTCTGATCACCAGCGCCCGCTGGCTGGTGCACCGCATGCCGGCGCACACCCGCACCGTGTGCCTGGAGTTCTTCGGCAACCCCAAGGACGGGGTGCCCAGCATCGTCGAGATCAAGGACTTCATGTTCGCCGAGCAGAAGCGCTCGGGCGTGCTGCTGGCCGGCCTGGAACACCTGGACGACCGTTACCTGAAGGCGGTGGGCTACGCCACCAAGAGCAAGAAGGGCAACGGCGGCCTGCCCAAGATGGTGCTGATCGGCGACATCGTCGGCGACGATCCGGACGCGGTCGCGCGCGCCACCAGCGAGGTGATCCGCATTGCCAACACCCGCAGCGGCGAAGGCTTCGTGGCCATCAGCGCCGAGGCGCGCAAGAAGTTCTGGCTCGACCGCAAGCGCACGGCGGCCATCAGCAAGCACACCAACGCCTTCAAGATCAATGAAGACGTGGTGATCCCGCTGCCCCGCATGGGCGAGTACACCGAGGGCATCGAGCGCATCAACATCGAGCTGTCGCTGCGCAACAAGATTGCGCTGTGCGATGCGCTGGTGGCCTTCTTCACCCGGGGCAACCTGCCGCTGGGCAAGACCGACGACGCCAGCGACATCCCCAGCGCCGAGCTGCTGGAAGATCGGGTGCAGCAGGCCCTGGCCCTGGTGCGCGACGTGCGCGAGCTGTGGGCCGGCTGGCTGACCCGGGTCGACCCGCTGTTCCCGCAGCTGCAGGACCACACCCTGCGCGCCAGCTGGAAGACGCAGATCCGCGCCCCGCTGCAGCAGATCTTCAGCGGGTCGGCCTTCGGTGCCATCCTGGACGAGTGCCAGGCCATCCACCAGCGCGTGCTCAAGGGCCGGGTCTGGGTGGCACTGCACATGCACGCCGGCGACGGCAACGTGCACACCAACATCCCGGTCAACAGCGACGACTACGCCATGCTGCAGACCGCCCACGAGGCGGTGGCCCGCATCATGACGCTGGCCCGCAGCCTGGACGGCGTGATCTCCGGCGAGCACGGCATCGGCATCACCAAGCTGGAATTCCTGACCGACGCCGAACTCTCGCCGTTTGCCGAGTACAAGGCCCGGGTCGATCCGGAAGGCCGGTTCAACAAGGGCAAGTTGCTGCGCCACAGCACCGGCGACGCCGACGTGCGCAGCGCCGATCTGGCCCATGCCTACACCCCCAGCTTCGGCCTGATGGGGCATGAGTCGCTGATCATGCAGCAGAGCGACATCGGCGCCATTGCCGACTCGGTCAAGGACTGCCTGCGTTGCGGCAAGTGCAAGCCGGTGTGCGCCACCCATGTGCCGCGCGCCAACCTGCTCTACAGCCCGCGCAACAAGATCCTGGCCACCTCGCTGCTGATCGAGGCCTTCCTGTATGAGGAGCAGACCCGCCGGGGCATCAGCATCCAGCACTGGGAAGAGTTCGAGGACGTGGCCGACCACTGCACCGTGTGCCACAAGTGCTACACGCCGTGCCCGGTGAAGATCGACTTCGGCGACGTCACCATGAACATGCGCAACCTGCTGCGCAAGATGGGCCAGAAGAGCTTCCGGCCCGGCAACGCGGCGGCCATGTTCTTCCTGAACGCCACCAACCCCGAGACCATCAAGGTGATGCGTTCGGCCATGGTGGACGTGGGCTTCAAGGCCCAGCGGATGGCCAACAACCTGCTCCAGGGCCTGGCCCGCAAACAGACCAGCGCGCCGCCGGCCACGCTGCGTGCGGCGCCGGTGAAGGAGCAGGTGATCCACTTCATCAACAAGAAAATGCCCGGCGGCCTGCCCAAGAAGACCGCCCGCGCCCTGCTGGACATCGAGGACAAGAACTACGTCCCCATCATCCGCGACCCCCAGAAGACCACTTCCGACACCGAGGCGGTGTTCTATTTCCCGGGTTGCGGCTCGGAGCGGCTGTTCAGCCAGGTGGGCCTGGCCACCCAGGCCATGCTCTGGCACGCGGGCGTGCAGACCGTGCTGCCGCCGGGTTACCTGTGCTGCGGCTATCCGCAGCGCGGGTCGGGCCAGTTCGACAAGGCCGAGAAGATCATCACCGACAACCGGGTGCTGTTCCACCGCGTGGCCAACACCCTGAACTACCTCGACATCAAGACGGTGGTGGTGAGCTGCGGCACCTGCTACGACCAGTTGCAGGGCTACGAATTCGACAAGATCTTCCCGGGCTGCCGGATCGTCGACATCCACGAGTACCTGCTGGAAAAGGGCGTGACCCTGCCGCAAGGCCAGGGCGGCTACCTGTACCACGACCCCTGCCACAGCCCCATGAAGCAGCAGGAGCCGATGAAGACGGTGCGCGCCCTGGTGGGCGACAACGTCATCGAGAGCAAGCGCTGCTGCGGCGAGTCGGGCACGCTGGGCGTGACCCGCCCGGACATCTCCACCCAGATCCGCTTCCGCAAGGAAGAGGAGCTGCAGAAGGGCGAAGCCGCGCTGCGGGCCAACGGCTCGGTCGGCATGGCCGACAACGTGAAGATCCTCACCTCCTGCCCGAGCTGCCTGCAGGGCCTCAACCGCTACCAGGACGACCTCAAGAGCGGTCTGCTGGAGGCCGATTACATCGTGGTCGAGATGGCCCGCCAGATCCTGGGCGAGCACTGGCTGCCCACCTATGTGGCCCAGGCCAACCAGGGCGGCATCGAACGCGTGCTGGTCTGACCGCCGACCCCATCTCCCAACGGAACAAGAACATGGCTGGACTCAACAAAGACACCCCGACCCCCCAGGACATCACGGTGCACAACGCCTCCCGCGTGCTCGAGGTGGCGTTCTCCGACGGCAGGAACTTCCGCATCCCGTTCGAGCTGATGCGGATCTGCTCGCCGTCCGCCGAGGTGCAGGGCCACGGCCCGGGGCAGGAGGTGCTGCAGACCGGCAAGCGCGAGGTGGGCATCCTGGCGCTGGAGCCGGTGGGCAACTACGCCATCCAGCCGACCTTCACCGACGGCCACGACTCCGGCATCTTTTCCTGGGACTACCTGTATTTCCTGGGCGACCGCCAGGCCGAGCTGTGGGCCGACTACGAAGAACGCCTGAAAGCCGCCGGCACCCACCGGGACGCGCCCATGCCTGAAAAGGCCGGCCACAGCTGCGGCAGCCACTGAACGCCGGGTACCCATGGCCAAGACCCATTTCGGATTCCAGACGGTCGACGAGCGCGAAAAGGCGCAGCGCGTGCGCGGCGTGTTCGACTCGGTCGCCCCGCGCTACGACGTCATGAACGACCTGATGTCGGCCGGCCTGCACCGGATCTGGAAGCGCTACACCATCACCGTGGCCAACCCGCAGCCGGGCCAGCAGGCGCTGGACATCGCCGGCGGCACTGGCGACCTGTCCATGGCGCTGGCCCGTCGGGTCGGCCCGACCGGGCGGGTGGTGCACACCGACATCAACGAAGCCATGCTGCGCGAAGGCCGCGCCCGCCTGCTCGACCACGGCCTGGTGCTGCCCACCTTGGTGTGCGACGCCGAGAAGCTGCCGTTCGCCGACGGCAGCTTCGACATCGTCACCGTGGCTTTCGGCCTGCGCAACATGACCCACAAGGAACTTGCGCTGGCCGAAATGCATCGGACGCTCAAGCCGGGGGGCAAATTGCTGGTGCTGGAGTTTTCCCGGGTCGCCAAGCCGCTGGAAAAGGCGTACGACTGGTATTCCTTCAACATCCTGCCGAAACTGGGTCAGTTCGTGGCCAACGACGCAGAGAGTTACCGGTACCTGGCCGAATCGATCCGCATGCACCCCGACCAGGAAACGTTGAGGCAGATGATGAAAAACGCCGGTTTCGGCCATGTGGATGTCCATAACCTGACCGCAGGGGTGGTGGCGCTGCATGTGGGCATCAAGTGCTGAGGCGGCGCAGCAGGCATTCACAAAAGGAGGCATTGATGAAACAGAAGATTTGGGCCACGTTGCTGGCCATCACCATGGCGGTGGGTTCCACCGAGGTCTGGGCCAAGCGGCTGGGGGGCGGCTCGTCCTTCGGCAAGCAGTCCGGCAACGTGACCCAGCGCAGCACCGCGCCGGCCCAGCCGGCCACGGCACCGACCCAGGCTGCGCCCGCCACCGCGCCCAGCCAGACGGCTGCCGCCCGCCCGGCCACCGCCGCACCGGCCGCTGCCGCACCCAAACGCCCCTGGGGCGCGATGCTGGGTGGCCTGGCCGCCGGTCTCGGCCTCGCCTGGCTGGCCTCGACGCTCGGGTTCGGTGAGGCTTTTGCCCAGTTCCTGCTGTTTGCCCTGCTCGCCGTGGTGATCATGGTCGTGATCGGCGCCATCATGCGCCGCCGCGCCGCTGGCGCCGGGTCCGCTCAGGGCGGTCTGGCTTATCAGGGTGCCGGCCGCAGCCCGGTGTCCGAGCCGGTGACGCCGCGTTCGTACAGCCCGCAGAACGTCGGCAACGACGCTTCGGCCCGCCCCTGGGAGCGCAGCGCCCCCATCGGCCTGGAGCCGGTGGGCTCCAGCCAGGGCGGCTCGATGATCGGCTCGGCCCTGTCGGGACGCCAGTCCTGGGGCATTCCGGCCGGCTTCGACGCCGACGGCTTCCTCAAGGCGTCCAAGGCCAACTTCGTGAACCTGCAGGACGCCTGGGACCGGTCCGACATCCCGGCCCTGCGCGCCATGATGACCGACGACATGCTCCAGCAGATCCAGGCCCAGCTCGCCGAGCGCGAGCAGCAGGGCGCCGGTCAGCCGAACAAGACCGAGGTGGTCATGCTCGACGCCCAGCTGCTGGGCATCGAGGAGGTCGACGGCGTCTACATGGCCAGCGTCGAGTTCTCGGGCCTGATCCGTGAAGACGCCTCTTCCGGTCCCAACCCGTTCCGCGAGGTCTGGAACATCACCCGTCCCCAGCAGGGCCCGGGTGGCTGGCTGGTGGCCGGGGTGCAAGCCCTGCAGTAAGCCCTGCGCCATGCTCCGGCGTCACGGGCGCCGGGGCTTTATCCGTCAGAATCGGGTGGTCATGAAAGATGAACCACCCGTTTTTTCGTCCAGCACCGGCCCCCGCGCCGACAGCCACCCCCTGACCGGCCTCCTGGAAACCCTGCGCCCCCCGGCCTGGGTGGTCGACGAGGTCCAGAACCGGGTGGTGCTGTTCCTCAACCACGTGCTGCAGCAGGAGCCCGCCGCCACCGACCGGCTGCGCCGCCAGAAGGGCAAGGCCATGCTGGTGCGCTGGAACGACATCAGCCTGGTGCTGGTGCCCACGGCGGCCGGCCTGCTGGAGCGCGGTGGCCCCGACACCCGCCCCGAACTCACCATGACCCTCGCCCAGCCCTCGCCGCTGGCGATTGCCCAGTCGCTCATGGCCGGCCAGAAGCCGGCGGTCGACATCCAGGGCGATGTCCAGCTCGCGGCCGAGGTGGCCTGGCTGGTTGACAACGTGCGCTGGGATGTCGAGGAAGACCTGGCGAAGGTCATCGGCGATGCCCCGGCCCACACGTTGGGCCGTTTTGCGGCCGGCGCAGCGCAGGCCTTGCGCGCTTTCCTGGAGCGGTTGCCGCGTCCGCCCGGTGCCACGCCGCCCGGCGGCGGGGCCACCCCATGACGCGGTACCTGCGCGGCGCCTTCATCGTCTGGATCGTGCTGCGGCACGGCCTCGACGAGCTGGTGCTCTCCAGCTTCCGCCACCCCTGGATCCGCCTGCTGGCCCGCGTGGTCACGCTGGGTCGTCGGCTCGACGCGCCGCGGGGCCAGCGGCTGCGCGAGGCGCTGGAACGGCTGGGCCCGATCTTCGTGAAGCTCGGTCAGGTGCTCTCCACCCGGCGCGACCTGCTGCCGCCCGACATTGCCGACGAGCTGGCCCGCCTGCAGGACCGGGTGCCGCCGTTTCCCAGCGCGGTGGCGGTGGCCACCATCGAGCGCGCCTTCGGCCGCCCGCTGGACCAGGTGTTCAGCCACTTTGAGCAGGTGCCGGTGGCCAGCGCGTCGATCGCCCAGGTGCATTTCGGCACCCTGCGCGATGGCCGCCATGCCGGCCGCGAGGTGGCGGTGAAGGTGCTGCGCCCCAACATGCTGCCGGTGATCGAGAAGGACCTGAGCCTGATGCGGCTCATGGCCGGCTGGATCGAGCGGCTGTCGGCCGACGGCAAGCGCCTCAAGCCGCGCGAGGTGGTGGCCGAGTTCGACAAGTACCTGCACGACGAACTCGACCTGTTGCGCGAGGCCTCGAACGCGGCCCAGCTGCGCCGCAACATGGCTGGCCTCGACCTGGTGATGATTCCCGAGATGCTCTGGGACTATTGCCACACCGAGGTGATGGTCATGGAGCGCATGCACGGCATCCAGATCAACCGGGTCGAGGAGCTGCGCCAGCGGGGTGTGGACATTCCCAAGCTGGCACGCGACGGCGTGACCATCTTTTTCACCCAGGTGTTCCGCGACGGCTTCTTCCACGCCGACATGCACCCGGGCAACATCCAGGTCAGCCTCGACCCCGCCACCTTCGGGCGCTACATCTCGCTTGACTTCGGCATCGTCGGCACGCTCACCGAGCACGACAAGGAATACCTGGCGCAGAACTTCACCGCGTTCTTCCGGCGCGATTACCGTCGGGTGGCCGAGCTGCACATCGAGTCCGGCTGGGTGCCGCCCGACACCCGGGTCGACGAGCTGGAAGCCGCCATCCGTGCGGTGTGCGAACCCTACTTCGACCGGCCGCTGAAGGAAATCTCGCTCGGCATGGTGCTGATGCGGCTGTTCCAGACCTCGCGCCGGTTCCAGGTGGAGATCCAGCCCCAGCTGGTGCTGCTGCAGAAGACGCTGCTCAACATCGAGGGGCTGGGTCGCGACCTGGACCCCGAACTCGACCTCTGGAGCACCGCCAAGCCCTTCCTGGAACAGTGGATGCTGGAGCAGGTGGGGCCGCAGCGGCTGCTGGCCCAGCTCAAGGCCGAGGCGCCGCAGTACGCCAAGCTGCTGCCCGCCATCCCCCGGCTGCTGCACGACTACCTCAAGCACCGCCCGGACGACCTGCGGCGCGACATCGATGCGCTGGTGAAGGAGTCGCGGCGGACGCACCGGCTGCTGCAGACCCTCATCTACGGCGGTGTCGGCTTCGTGCTGGGTCTGATCGTCACCCAGATCGTGATCCGCATACGGCTCTTCTGAGGCCCCGCGCCCCGGCCCCGGCCACACGGGGCGCGAATTTATAATGGCCGGTTTCGTGCGCCGGCCCGCCGACTGCGCGGCGCCGGCCGTCTGACACCCATCCTCCAGGTTCCCCCTGTTCTGCCATGCCGATCTATGCCTACAAGTGCGAGTCCTGCGGCCATGCCAAGGACGTCCTGCAGAAAATTTCCGACCAGCCGCTGAATGATTGCCCGGCCTGCGGCCAGCCGACCTTCCGCAAGCAGCTCACTGCTGCCGGCTTCCAGCTCAAGGGCTCGGGCTGGTACGTGACCGACTTCCGGGGCGGCAACACCGGTGCCACCGGCGCTCCGGCCCCGGCGGGCGACGGCGCGGCCGCCGCGCCGGCAGCCCCGGCAACAGCGTCCGCACCGGCGGCACCTGCCGCCAGTCCGGCGCCGAGCACGGCGCCCACCAGCTCCACTTGAGCACACGGCATGCCCTCCCTGCGCAAGTGGCTGCTCTCCGGCCTGCTCGTCCTGGTCCCCCTGATCATCACCCTGTGGGTGCTGGACTGGGTGGTCGGCACCCTCGATCAGACGCTGCGCATCCTGCCCACCCACTGGCACCCCGACCAGGTGCTGGGCGTGCACATCCCGGGTCTGGGCGTGGTGTTTGCGCTGGCTGTGGTGTTGAGCATCGGCGCCCTGGCCTCCAACATCATCGGCAACCGGCTGGTGAACTGGTGGCACGCGCTGCTGCACCGCATTCCGGTGGTGCGCTCCATCTACTCCGGCGTCAAGCAGGTGTCGGACACGCTGTTCTCGGAAAAGGGCAACGCCTTCCGCAAGGCCGTGCTGGTGCGCTGGCCGCACGACGGCATGTGGACGATCGCCTTCCTCACCGGAACACCGGCCGGGCAGGTGCTGCGCACCCTGCGGGAACAACCGGGCGCGCAGGGCGATGACGAAGCCTTCATCAGCGTCTACGTGCCCACCACCCCCAACCCCACCGGCGGCTACTTCGTGATGGTGCGGCAGCGCGACTGCGTCGAGCTGGCCATGACGGTCGACGAAGCGCTGACCTACATCGTCTCCATGGGTGTCATCGTCCCGGGCAGCGGCCGCGAAGGCCTGCCGCCCGGCGTGCTGCCCGTCACCCCGAAACCCTGATCCCTTCGGCCGTCACCGGCCCACCTCTCTGCGAAAGAACATCGACATGGCCATGCGTTCCATCTACTGCGGTCTGGTGACCGAAGCCCAACTCGGCCAGACCGTCACCCTGGCGGGCTGGGTGAACCGCCGTCGCGACCACGGCGGCGTGATCTTCATCGACCTGCGCGACCGTGAAGGCACGGTGCAGGTGGTCTGCGACCCCGACCGCGCCGAGATGTTCAAGACCGCCGAAGACGTGCGCAACGAGTTCTGCGTGCAGGTGATCGGCCTGGTCCGTGCCCGCCCCGAGGGCACCACCAACGACAACATCAAGAGCGGCAGGATCGAGGTGCTGTGCCACGAGCTGAAGGTGCTCAACCCGTCGGTGACGCCCCCGTTCCAGCTCGACGACGACAACCTCTCCGAAACCACCCGCCTGACCCACCGCGTGCTCGACCTGCGCCGCCCCTACATGCAGCGCAACCTGATGCTGCGCTACAAGGTGGCTATGGAGGTGCGCAAGTTCCTCGACGCCAACGGCTTCGTCGACATCGAGACCCCCATGCTCACCAAGAGCACGCCCGAAGGCGCGCGCGACTACCTGGTGCCCAGCCGCGTGCACGACGGCCAGTTCTTTGCGCTGCCGCAGTCGCCCCAGCTGTTCAAGCAGCTGCTGATGGTGGCCGGCTTCGACCGCTACTACCAGATCACCAAGTGCTTCCGCGACGAGGACCTGCGCGCCGACCGCCAGCCCGAGTTCACCCAGATCGATATCGAGACGTCCTTCCTGACCGAGCAGGACATCCGCGACATGTTCCAGGGCATGATCAAGACGGTGTTCCAGAACACGCTGGGTGTCGACCTCGGCGAGTTCCCGGTCATGGCCTACGGTGAAGCCATGCACCGTTTCGGCTCCGACAAGCCGGACCTGCGCATCAAGCTGGAGTTCACCGAGCTGACCGACGTCATGGCCGACGTGGACTTCAAGGTGTTCAGCGCGCCGGCGCAGATGAAGAACGGCCGTGTGGTGGCCCTGTGCGTGCCGGGCGGCAGCGAGATGAGCCGCAGCGAGATCGACGCCTACACCGAGTTCGTCAAGATTTACGGCGCCAAGGGCCTGGCCTGGATCAAGGTCAATGAAGTGGCCAAGGGCCGCGACGGCCTGCAGAGCCCGATCGTGAAGAACCTGCACGACAAGGCCGTGGCCGAGATCCTGGCCCGCACCGGCGCCAAGGACGGCGACATCATCTTCTTCGGTGCCGACAAGGCCAAGGTGGTCAACGACGCCATCGGCGCGCTGCGCCTGAAGATCGGCCACAGTGAACTCGGCAAGAAGAACGGCCTGTTCGAAGACCGCTGGGCCCCGATGTGGGTGGTGGACTTTCCGATGTTCGAGCACGACGAGGAAGCCGACCGCTGGACCGCCGTGCACCACCCCTTCACCGCGCCGAAGGACGGCCATGAGGACTGGATGGTGACCGCGCCCGAGAAGTGCATCGCCAAGGGCTACGACATGGTGCTCAACGGCTGGGAGATCGGTGGCGGTTCGGTCCGCATCCACACCGCGGCCGTGCAGCAGAAGGTGTTCGACGCCCTGAAGATCACCCCGGAAGAGGCCCAGCTCAAGTTCGGCTTCCTGCTGGACGCGCTGCAGTACGGTGCCCCGCCGCACGGTGGCCTGGCCTTCGGTCTGGACCGCATCGTCACCCTCATGACCGGTGCGGAATCGATCCGTGACGTGATCGCCTTCCCCAAGACCCAGCGCGCCCAGTGCCTGCTGACCCAGGCCCCCAGCCCGGTGGACGAGAAGCAGCTGCGCGAGCTGCACATCAAGCTGCGCAACCCCGACGCAGTGCGCCAGGGCTGATGCCCGGGCGGGCGGCACCATGAACGAGAGTCCACGCCCGTTCAAGGTGCCGCAGTCGGTGCTGGTGGTGATCCACACGCCGGCCCTGGAGGTGCTGCTGATCGAGCGGGCCGACGTGCCCGGGTTCTGGCAGTCGGTGACCGGCGCCAAGGACCACCCGGACGAACCCTGGGCCGCCACCGCCGCACGCGAGGTGCTGGAGGAAACCGGCATCGACGTGACCGCGCCCGGCCACACCCTGACCGACTGGGCGACCGAAAACGTCTACGAGATCTACCCCCGCTGGCGCCACCGGTATGCGCCCGGGGTGACCCGCAACACCGAACGCCTGTTCGGCCTGTGCGTGCCGCAGCCCCATGCGGTGACGCTCTCGCCCCGCGAGCACCGCGACCAGGTCTGGCTGCCCTGGGCTGAAGCAGCCGACCGTTGTTTTTCGCCTTCGAATGCCGAGGCCGTGCTGCAGCTACCGCGCCGGCGGGCGCTGGCTGGCTGAACGCAGCCGGCGCTGCAGCCGACGCAGGCGCAGCCACTGCCGCCGCGACGCCTGTTCGGGCGCGTCGGGGTCGTTCAGCAGCATGTCCAGCAGGCGCTGGTAGAGGACCATCATCCAGCGCAACCCCGAGATGTCGTCGCGCGGAGCGGCGGCCAGCCGGGCCTCGATCTCGTCCAGCGCCAGGCCGGAGATCGCCGAGGCTCCGTCCGGGAAGGATTCGGAGGGAATCGTCCCCGCGGGTGCGAGGTGTCCGCGGCGCTGGGCCGCCAGGTGCGGTGAGCGGCGGCTCTCCCGGCACAGGCCATGGTCGGCCTGTGAAGGCCTGCCGGCGCTGCCCGCACCGGCGGCAGGGCGGGACGCATGAACGGGATGGGTTGCGGGGGCGGCGACCGGTCGCAGCGGATCGGTCGGGGCATGCACGGGATCGAGGGACATGGGGTCTCCATGAGCTGGGGTGCTGTTGTGTTCCCCCGGACCGCTCCCAGGTCCTGAAGCTTCCGTGACGGTTGGATGGCATCATCACACCATGACCCTGCTGCGCGTGGCGACCTACAACATCCATAAAGGCGTTCAGGGCCTGGGGCCGGCACGCCGGCTGGAGATCCACAACCTGGCCCATGCGGTCGAGCAGTTCGACGCCGACATCGTGTGCCTGCAGGAAGTGCGCAGCCACCACCGCAAGCTGGAGAAGCACTTCACCCGCTGGCCGGAACTCGATCAAGCCGGCTACCTTTCGCCGGAGGGCTATGAGGCGGTCTACCGCACCAATGCGGTCACCCGGCACGGAGAACACGGCAACGCGGTGCTGTCGCGCTGGCCGGTGGTCTCCAGCGGCCATGCCGATGTGTCCGACCACCGTTTCGAGCAGCGCGGGCTGCTGCACGCCAGCGTGCTGGTGGAGCAGACCGAGGTGCATGTGGTGGTGGTGCACCTGGGCCTGATCCATGCCAGCCGGGAGCGGCAGGTGGTGCGGCTGGGCGAGTTCATCGAGCGCGAGGTGCCGGCCGACGTGCCGCTGGTGGTGGCCGGCGACTTCAACGACTGGGGTGCCCGGCTGCTGCGGCCCATGGAAGCGCTGGGCCTCAAGACCTTCGAGGGCATCCGCCTGCCCACCTTCCCGGCGCGGCTGCCCTTGCTGCACCTCGACCGGATCTATGCGCGGGGCCTGCGCCCCGTGTCGGCCCATGTACCGCACGGCAAGGCCTGGACCCGGATGTCCGATCACCTGCCGCTGATTGCCGAGCTGGCGCTGTGAGCCGCATCACCACCTCCCTGCGGCCCGGCCACCAGCTGCTGCTCCTGCAGAACGGTGCCGAGTTTTTCCCGGCCCTGGTCGAGGCCATGGACGCGGCCCGCCAGGTGGTCCACCTGGAGACCTACATCTTCGAGTTCGCCGGCGAGGCGCTGCGGGTGGCCGAGGCGCTGGAGCGGGCGGCGCGGCGGGGTGTGGCGGTGCGGCTGGTGATCGACGGTGCCGGCACGCCGACGGTGCCGCTGGAGTGGCAGCGCCGTTTCGCCCGCGCCGGTGTGGTGCTGCGCATCTATGCACCGCTGGGCCGGCTGGGCCTGCTGATTCCGAGCCGCTGGCGGCGCCTGCACCGCAAGCTGTGCGTGGTCGACGGCACCGTGGGGTTCTGCGGCGGCATCAACCTGATCGACGACCGCGACGATGTCGCCCTGGGCCGCCTGCAGGCGCCCCGGCTGGACTTCAGCCTGCGGGTGGCCGGCCCGCTGGTGGCCGACATGGTCGACACCATGGAGTCGCTCTGGTGGCGCCTGCAGGCGGCGCGCAGCGCGCGCCAGCGCGAATTCAAGGCCGCCTGGGAAGCGCTGCGCGAGTCGCGCCCGGTGGGCGACTTCACCCGGCTGCTGCAGAGCATCGAGCGCTATGCCGACCCTGCGCTGCGCCTGTTCGACGACACCCAGTCCCCGCCGGTGGCCGCCCTCGGCGCCCGCGCCGCGCTGCTGCTGCGCGACAACCTCGGCCATCGCCACGACATCGAGCGCGCCTACCTCAAGGCCATCGGCGAGGCGCGGCAGGAAATCATCCTGGCCAATGCCTATTTCATTCCCGGGCGGCGGGTGCGCAAGGCCCTGCTGATGGCGGCCCGCCGCGGCGTGCGGGTACGGCTGCTGCTGCAGGGCAAGTACGAGCACTTCCTGCAGTACCGGGCGGCCCGTCCGGTCTACAACCAGCTGGTGACCGCCGGCATCGAGATCCACGAATACGCGCCGAGCGCCCTGCACGCCAAGGTGGCGGTGGTGGACAGCCGCTGGGCCACCGTGGGCTCCACCAATCTCGATCCGCTGTCGCTGCTGCTGGCCCGCGAGGCCAACGTCATGACCACCGACCGGGTGTTCTCGGGCCGGCTGCGCAACAGCCTGGACGCCATCGTGCAGTCGGCCGGGCAGGCCATCGATGCCGCCAGCCTGCAGCAGCGCCCCTGGACCCAGCGGGTGCTCGACCGGCTGGCCTTCGGCATCATGCGCACCGTGCTGTTCATCACCGGTCACCGCTACTGATGGGTTCCGATCTGATCGTGCAGCGGCCCGAGGGCCTGTACTGCCCGCCGGGCGATTTCCACATCGACCCATGGCGGCGGGTGGAGCGTGCGGTGATCACCCATGCCCACGCCGACCATGCCCGCCCCGGGCATGGCCACTACCTGGCCACGGCGGTGTCCGAGGGCCTGCTGCGGGCGCGGCTGGGGCAGGGCATCACGCTGCAGGGGCTGGCCTATGGCGAGGTGGTCGAGCACAACGGGGTGCGCATCTCGCTGCACCCGGCCGGCCATGTGCTGGGTTCGGCGCAGGTGCGGGTGGAGCATGGCGGCCAGGTGTGGGTGGCCAGCGGCGACTACCGCACCGCGCCGGCCGGTGCCGTGCCCGACCGCACCTGCACGCCGTTCGAGCCGGTGCGCTGCGACGTCTTCATCACCGAATCCACCTTCGGCCTGCCGGTCTACCGCTGGCGGCCGGACGCCGAGATCTTTGCCGGCATCAACCAGTGGTGGGCGGCCAACGCCGATGCCGGCCGCGCCAGCGTGCTGGTCTGCTACAGCCTGGGCAAGGCGCAGCGCCTGCTGGCGAATCTGGACGCGGGCACCGGCGCCATCGTCTGCCACGGCGCGGTGGAGCCGATCAACCGGGGCTACCGGGCCGCCGGCATCGATCTGCCCGAGACCCTGATGGTCAGCGAGGTGCCCGATAAGGCGCTGCTGCGCAGGGCGCTGGTGCTGTGCCCCGGCAGCGCCCTCGGGTCGCCGTGGATCCGGCGCTTCGGCGATTTCAGCGATGCGTTCGCCAGCGGCTGGATGCAGGTGCGCGGCCAGCGGCGCCGGGGTGGTCATGACAGGGGCTTCGTGCTGTCCGACCATGCCGACTGGCCGGGGCTGCTGCAGGCCATCGGGGCGACCGGGGCCGAGCGCGTCATCGTGACCCACGGGCAGGTGCCGGTGCTGGTGCGCTACCTGCAGGAGCAGGGCCTGCAGGCCGAAGCCTTCGAGACCGAATACGGCGACGAGCACGAGACCCGTGCCGAAGCCGCTGGCCAGGCCGCCCCATGAAGGACTTTGCCGACCTCTACGCCGAGCTCGACGCCACCACCTCCACCCAGGCCAAGGTGGCAGCGCTGGTGCGGTACTTCCAGCGTGCGGGCGCGGCCGACGCGGCCTGGGCGGCCTACTTCCTGTCGGGCGGCAAACCGCGTCAGCTCATCCGCACCGCGCAGTTGCGCGCGCTGGCCACCGAGGCGGCCGGTCTGCCGGACTGGCTGTTCGAGGCCTCTTATCAGGCGGTGGGCGATCTGGCCGAGACCGTGGCACTCGTGCTGCCGCCGCCCGAGAGCACCGCCGGTGAGGCCCTGGGTCTGGCCGACTGGATGTCGCAGCGCCTGCTGCCCCTGCGCGGCCAGGACGAGACGGCGGTGGCCGTGCAGCTGCGGGCCTGGTGGCGCGAGCTGGGCCCGCTCTCGCGCTTCCTGCTGATCAAGCTGGTGGGCGGCGGATTCCGGGTCGGGGTGAGCAAGCTGCTGGTGCAGCGCGCGGTGGCCGAACACGCCGGGCTCGACCCCAAGCGGGTGGCGGCCCGCATGATGGGCTTCACCGACGGCCGCCGCCTGCCGCAGGCCGAGGACTGGCAGCGCTTCGCGGCGCCGACCGAAGCCGACGGGCCCTCAGGCCAGGCCGATGCCGCGCCCAGCCAGCCGTACCCGTTTTTCCTGGCGCAGCCGCTGAACGAAGACCCGGCGCCGGTGCTGGGGCAGGCCGCCGACTGGCTGGCCGAATGGAAGTTCGACGGCATCCGGGGCCAGATCGTGCGGCGTGCCGGCCAGGTCTGGGTCTGGTCGCGCGGCGAGGAACTGATGACCGACCGCTTCCCCGAGCTGCAGGCGCTGGCCGCCGGCTGGCCCGACGGCACGGTGGTGGACGGCGAGATCGTGGTGTGGGACGAGGCCTTGCCGCCGCTGCCCGGCATCGAGCGGCCCGGCCGCCCGGCCGGCTTTGCGCGGCTGCAGCAGCGCATCGGTCGGCAGAAGCTCACCGCATCGGTGCTGGCCGCCGCCCCGGTCGGCTTCGTGGCCTACGACCTGCTGGAAATCGGCGGCGCCGACCTGCGGGAACAGCCGCTGCAGCAGCGCCGGGCCGCGCTGCAGTCGCTGGCCGACTCGGTGTCGCCTCGCCTGTGGCTTTCGCCGCTCTGGACCGCCGACGACTGGGCCGACCTGGCCCGCCGGCGCGAAGGCTCGCGCGAGCTGGGCGTGGAAGGGCTGATGCTCAAGCACCGCGCCAGCACCTACGGCGTGGGCCGCCACAAACAGGCCGACGGTGCACAGGCGCTCGGCTGGTGGAAATGGAAGATCGACCCGCTGACCATCGACGGCGTGCTGATCTATGCGCAGGCCGGCCACGGCCGGCGCGCCTCGGTCTACACCGACTACACCTTCGCGGTCTGGAACCGGCCGCCCCGCGACGCGGCCGAGGCGCAGGCCGTGGTCGATGCCATCGCGGCGCGGCAGCCGCCCGATCCGCAGGGCCTGCAGCTGGTGGCCTTCACCAAGGCCTATTCGGGCCTCACCGATGAGGTGTTCAAGGCGGTCGATGCGGTCATCCGCAAGACCACGCTGGAGAAGTTCGGGCCGGTGCGCAGCGTGCGGCCCAGCCTGGTGTTCGAGCTGGCCTTCGAGGGCATCAACCGCAGCAGCCGGCACAAGAGCGGCGTGGCGCTGCGCTTTCCGCGCATGCTGCGGTTGCGCACCGACAAGCCGCTGCACGAGGCCGGTACCCTGCCCGAACTCGAATCCCTGTTGCGCTGAGGTCTTGGCGCGCGCGTCAGTTCCGGGTACGGGGGCCGGTGTTAGCATGGCCCATGCTCATGAAAACCGGTGAAGCCATGAACCCAGCTGCCCCCGAGGACGACCACGGCGTGCCCGTGTCGGTCCGCATCCGCGAGCGCCTGAAGGCCGCCCGCCACCGCTTCCATTCCAACGACAACATCGCCGAATTCATCGAACCCGGCGAGCTGGAAAAACTGCTCGACGAGGTCACGGTCAAGATGCAGGGCGTGCTGGAGTCGATGGTCATCGACACCGAGAACGACCACAACACCGGCGACACCGCCCGCCGCGTGGCCAAGATGTACCTCAAGGAGGTGTTCAACGGCCGCTATGTGAAGGGCCCTTCGGTCACCGAATTCCCGAACGCCGAACACCTCAACGAGCTGATGATCGTCGGCCCGATCACGGTGCGCAGCGCCTGCAGCCACCACTTCTGCCCGGTGATCGGCCGCATCTGGATCGGCGTCATGCCGAACGAGCACACCAACGTCATCGGCCTGTCCAAGTACGCGCGGCTGGCCGAATGGATCATGGGCCGCCCGCAGATCCAGGAAGAGGCCGTGGTGCAGCTGGCCGACCTGATCCAGGAAAAGACCCAGCCCGACGGCCTGGCCATCGTCATGGAGGCCAGCCACTACTGCATGGCCTGGCGCGGCGTGAAGGACATGGACAGCAAGATGATCAACTCGGTCATGCGCGGCGTGTTCCTCAAGGACCCGAACCTGCGCCGCGAATTCCTCTCGCTCATCCCGCGCTGATCGCGCCCCCTCTCCGGAAGACACCATGCTGGTCCGACTGCTTTATGTCAGCCGCGCTGTCGAGAAAGACAGCAACAAGGCCATCGAATCCATCCTCGAATCGTCCCGCCAGCACAACCTGGGCAACGGCATCACCGGCGTGCTCTGCTACGGCGGCGGCGTGTTCCTGCAGGCCATCGAAGGTGGCCGCGGGGCGGTCAACGAGCTGTATGGACACATCCTGCGCGACAAGCGCCACACCGATGTGGTGCTGCTGCACTACGAGGAAATCACCGAGCGCCGCTTCGGTGGCTGGACCATGGGCACGGTCAACCTGAGCAAGCTCAACACGTCCATCGTGCTGAAGTATTCCGAGAAGCCCGAGTTCGACCCGTATGCGGTGTCGGGCCGCGTCTCGCTGGCCCTGCTCGAAGAGCTGATGGCCACCGCCAGCATCATCGGTCGCGCCTGAGCACCAGCGCGTTCCTGCTGATCATCCTGGCCGGCCTGATCCACGCCGGCTGGAACATCGTCGCCAAGAAAGCCGGCGGCGATTCACGCTTCGCCTTCTTCACCGCCGTCATCATGATGGTGGTCTGGGCACCCCTGGGCTGGTGGCTGGGGCGCGAGGAGCTGCCGCGCTGGGGCATGACCGAATGGGTGTTCGTGGCCATCAGCGGTGTGCTGCACGTGGTGTATTACGTCACCCTGCTGCGCGGTTACCGCCGCGCCGACCTGACCGTGGTCTACCCGGTGGCGCGCGGCAGCGGCCCGCTGCTGTCGTCGCTGCTGGCCATCGCGCTGCTGGGCGAGCGCATTTCGGCGTTGGGTGCACTCGGCATTGCCGGCGTGGTGGGCGGGGTGTTCCTGATCGCGGGCGGCCCGGGCCTGGTCCGCGCCGCGCACGACCCGGCGTCGCGGGCCCGCATCCACAAGGGGCTGTACTACGGTGCACTCACCGGCGTGTTCATTGCCGCCTACACCCTGGTCGACGGCTATGCGGTGAAGGTGCTGCTGATGTCGCCCATTTTGGTGGATTACATGGGCAACTTCTTCCGGGTGGCGCTGCTGGCCCCGGTGGTCCTGCGCGACCGGCCGGCGGCCTGGCGGCTGTGGGCCACCCAGTGGAAGGCCGCGCTGGCGGTGGCGGTCATCAGCCCGGTGGCCTATGTGCTGGTGCTGTATGCCATGCGCGATGCGCCGATCTCCCATGTGGCACCGGCCCGCGAGGTGTCCATGCTGTTCGCTGCCCTCATCGGCGGCCACCTGCTGGGCGAGGGCGATCGTCTGGCCCGCCTCTGCGGGGCCATCTGCATTGCGGCCGGCGTGACCGCGCTGGCGCTGGGATGATCGCGGCATGACGCCGACCGACTCCCCGCTGCTGCTGGGCTGCGACTTCACCAGTGCCCCCTCGCGCCGCAAGCCGGTGACGCTGGCCACCGGCCGGCTCGACCGCGGGCGCCTGCGCCTGGACGGCCTGGAACGCTTCGAGACCCTGGATGCGTGGGGCGAACGCCTGCACCAGCCCGGCCCCTGGGTCGGCGGGTTCGACCTGCCGTTCGGCCTGCCCCGCGAACTGGTCGAGACCCTGGGCTGGCCCACCGGCTGGGCGGCCTGCATGGACCATTACGCCGCCCTGCCGCGCGAGGCCATCCGCGACCGGTTCGCGGCGTTCTGCAACGCCCGTCCGGTCGGGGGCAAGTTCGCCCACCGGGCCACCGACGGTCCGGCCGGATCGAGCCCCAGCATGAAATGGATCAACCCGCCGGTGGCCTTCATGCTGCACGCCGGGGTGCCCCGCCTGCGCCAGGCCGGTGTCACCCTGATCGGTGTGGACGCCCCCGGCGACCCGACCCGCGTGGCGCTGGAGGCCTATCCGGGCCTGCTGGCGCGCAGCGTGATCGGCACCACCTCCTACAAGGCCGACGACCGCGCCCGCCAGACCCCGGACCGGCTGATCGCCCGCCGCACGCTGGTCGATGCGCTGGAGAACGGCACGCCGCCGCTGCTCCAGGCCGCCGGCCTGCGGCTCAAGCTCAGCCATGCCCAGCGCGACGCACTGGCCGACGACCCCAGCGGCGACACCCTGGACGCCGTGCTGTGCCTGGTGCAGGCCGCCTGGGCCTGGCAGCGCCGGCAGGCCGGTGACCAGCGCTGGGGCCTGCCCGACTGCGACCCGCTGGAGGGCTGGATCGTGACCGCCGCTGCCTAGAATGCCCGCATGACCGCCGCACCCCACCCCGCTCCGCAACCTGCATCGCCATCCGCTGTCCTGCCCGCGCTGTCTGCCGATCTGCCCGGTGATCTCCGGTTCGCCTTCGTCGAGGCCAGCTGGCACGCCGACATCGTGCAGCGCTCGCGCGACGCCTTCTTCGTCGAGATGGCCCGTGGCGGCGTGGCGGCCGACCGCATCGACGTGTTCGATGTGCCCGGCGCCTTCGAGATCCCGCTGCATGTGCAGCGCCTGGCCGCCTCGGGCCGATATGCCGCCGTGGTCGGCAGCGCCTTGGTGGTCGACGGCGGCGTCTACCGCCACGACTTCGTGGCCTCCAGCGTGGTGCAGGCCCTGATGGATGTGCAGCTGCGCACCGGCGTGCCGGTGATCTCGGCGGTCCAGGCGCCGCACCACTTTCACGAGCATGTGGAGCACCGGCGCTTCCTGCAGCAGCACTTTGCGGCCAAGGGTCAGGAAGCTGCGCAGGCCTGTCTGCTGACCGTCGCAGGGCTGCGGGCGGTCGATCAGCGCCTGGCCGGTCTGTAAGGCCGGGGGCGCCGCGCCGACCCATGGTGAACCCGTCCACAAGGTGCACCCCATGAAACGCCGATTCCTGCTGCTCTCCACCCACCTGCTGACCCTGCTCCTGGGCTTCGGCCTCGGCGTGTATCTGCTCCCGATCATCACGGCACCCGACGGCCCGGCCGCCGATGTGCTGCAGCAGGCCGAGCGCACCGCGTCGTTCCAGGGCGAGTTCCGCCGCGACCTGGCCGACAGCGATGCCTTGCACTGGGGCGAGGGCCGCGTGCTGGTCGGCCCCGACCAGGTGGTGCTGCAGGGGCGCCTGGCCCCCGGTCCGGACTACAAGCTCTACCTCTCGCCCACCTTCGTCGAGACCGAGGCCGACTTCAAGCGCCTGAAATCGACCATGCTGCGGGTCGGCGACATCAAGACCTTCGAGAACTTCGCAGTGCCGCTGCCGCCGGGCACCGACCTGTCGGCCCACACCACGGTGGTGGTGTGGTGCGAGACCTTCAACGAGTTCATCACCGCTGCCCGTTACCGATGACCCGTGCTTCCCGCGCCACCGTCTGGATGGCTGGCCGGGGCTGGCAGCCTTTCCCGTTCCAGCAGGCGGTGTGGGCCGCGCAGGCCGAAGGCCGCAGCGGCCTGCTGCACGCCACCACCGGCGCCGGCAAGACCTATGCGGTCTGGCTCGGGCTGGTGGACCGCCTGCAGGCCGACCTGCCCACCGACCGGGCGCCGGCCCTGTCGGTGCTGTGGATCACGCCCATGCGGGCGCTCGCCGCCGACAGCGCGGCCGCCCTGCGCACACCGCTGGCCGATCTGGCGCCCGGCTGGACCCTGGGCCAGCGCACCGGCGACACGCCATCGGCCGAGCGCGCCCGCCAGGACCGCCGGATGCCCACCGTGCTGGTCACCACGCCCGAGTCGCTCTCGCTGCTGCTGGCGCGCGACAAGGCACCGCAGGAGCTGGCCGGCGTGCGCGCGGTGGTGGTGGACGAATGGCACGAGCTGATCGGCAGCAAGCGCGGTGTACAGGTGCAGCTGGCGCTGGCCCGGCTGCGGCGCTGGCAACCCGGGCTGCTCACCTGGGGCATGAGCGCGACCTTGGGCAACCTCGACGAGGCACGCCAGGTGCTCTGCGGCCCCGATGGCGCCCACCCCGCTGCGTCGACCCCGGTACTGGTGCAGGGCAGGGTGGACAAGACGCTGCTGATCGACACCCTCATCCCGCCCGACCCGGGCCGTTATTCGTGGTCCGGCCACCTCGGTTCGCGCATGCAGGAGCTGGTGGTGCGCGAGCTGGAGGGCGCCGGCACCGCCCTGGTGTTCACCAACACCCGCAGCCAGGCAGAAATCTGGTACCAGCTGCTGCTGCAGCACCGGCCCGACTGGGCCGGGCAGGTGGCGTTGCACCACGGCAGCCTGGACAAGGCGGTGCGCGAATGGGTGGAGGCCGGCCTGAAAGACGGCCAGCTCAAGGCGGTGGTGGCCACCTCGTCGCTCGACCTGGGGGTGGACTTCCTGCCGGTGGAGCGGGTGCTGCAGATCGGATCGGCCAAGGGCGTGGCCCGGCTGCTGCAGCGGGCCGGGCGCAGCGGGCACGCACCCGGCCGGCCGAGCCGCATCACGCTGGTGCCCACCAACACGCTGGAACTCATTGAAGCCGCCGCGGTGCGCGAGGCGGCGCAGGCCGGCCGCATCGAGCCGCGCCACAGCCCGCAGCAGCCGCTGGACGTGCTGGTGCAGCACCTGGTCACGGTGGCGCTGGGCGGCGGCTTCGAGGCCGATGCGCTGTTCGACGAGGTGCGGACCGCCTGGGCCTACCGCGAACTCTCCCGCGAGGCCTTCGACTGGGCGCTGGCCTTCTGCGAACGCGGTGGCGACAGCCTCACCGCCTACCCCGACTACCACCGTCTCGCACGGGACGAGCAGGGTGTCTGGCGCGTGCCCGACACGCCCCAGGGCCGCGCCACCGCCCGGCGCCACCGCTGGGGCGTGGGCACCATCGTGAGCGACGCCTCGCTGCGCGTGAAGTACCTCAATGGCGGCGCCATCGGCAGCATCGAGGAGGGCTTCATCTCGCGGCTGCGCAAGGGCGACTGCTTCGTCTTCGCCGGTCGACTGCTCGAATTCGTGCGGATGCACGACATGACCGCCTGGGTGAAAAAGGCCACCCGGAACAAGGGCGCGGTGCCCACCTGGCAGGGCGGCAAGATGCCGCTGTCCACCGAACTGGCCGATGCGGTGCTGGAGCAGATGGCACTGGCCGAGGCTGGCCGCTTCGACTCGCCCGAGCTGCAGGCCGCCCGACCCATGCTGCAGACGCAGGCGCAACGCTCGCGCCTGCCCCGGCCCGGCGTGCTGCTGGTGGAGCGCTTCCGTTCGAAGGAGGGCCACCACCTCTGCCTGTTCCCGTTCGCTGGCCGGCATGTGCACCTGGGGCTGGCCAGCCTGCTGGCCTGGCGGCTGGCGCGCGAGCAGCCCAACACCTTCAGCCTGTCGGTCAACGACTATGGCTTCGAGCTGCTGGCGGCCGACGAGCCCGATCTGACCCGCCTGCTTGACGGCTCGGTGCTGTCCACCGACGAGCTGCTTGACCATGTGCTGGCCTCCCTGAATGCGGGCGAACTGGCGCAGCGGCGGTTCCGCGAGATCGCCCGGGTGTCGGGGCTGGTGTTCAGTGGCCAGCCCGGCGCGCCGCGCAGCCTGCGCCAGCTGCAGGCCAGCAGCGGCCTGTTCTTCGAGGTGTTCCGCAAGTACGACCCGGGCAATCTGCTGCTGCGCCAGGCCGAGACCGAGGTGCTGTCGCAGGAGCTGGAGATCGCCCGCCTGCGCGACTGCCTGCAGCGCATGGCCGGCCAGCGGCTGGAGCTGGTGGAGCTGACCCAGCCCAGCCCCATGAGCCTGCCGCTGGTGGTCGAGCGCCTGCGCGAGCGCCTGAGCACCGAACAGCTCTCCGCCCGGCTGGAGAGAATGCTGCGCGATCTGGAAGCGGGCGCATGAAGCGGGCCTGGCTGCTGCTCGGGTGGCTGATGGCCACCACCGCGTGGGCCGGGAGCGAGCCCTACGCCGCGCGGGTCACCCGCGTCCCGGACGGCGACACCATCTGGGTCAAGCCGCTGGCGGGCGGTCCGTACCGCAAGCTGCGCCTGCTCGGCATCGACGCGCCGGAGATCTGCCAGGCCGGCGGCGAGGCCGCCCGCGACGCACTGGCCCGGCGCCTGCTGGAGCGGGTGGTGCAGGTCGATGAACGCGGCGATGACGTGTACGGTCGGGGCCTGGCCCGCATCGAGCTGGAGGGTGAGGACCTCAACGCCTGGCTGGTGCAGCGTGGGCTGGCCTGGGCGTCGGGCGGGGGCCGCAAAGGCTACACGCGCTTGCAGGCCCAGGCCCGGCAGGCACAGCGCGGCGTGTTTGCCCGCCCCGGTGCCGAGCCGCCCCGGGATTTCCGGCGGCGCCACGGCCCGTGCCCGATGCCGCCGCGCCCGGGCGGCTGACGCATCAGTGCCGGTGCCCGCAGACCGGGCAGGCCGGGTTGGCCGGAAGGCCGATGCGGGTGAAGGCCAGGTCGCGCCCGTCGATCATCAGCAGCTGCCCCGCCATGCGCGAGCCCAGACCGGCCAGCAGCTTCAGCGCCTCGGCCGCCTGCAGCGTGCCCACGATGCCCACCAGCGGCGCAAACACGCCCATGGTCGCGCAGCGGGTTTCCTCGACGCCGCTGTCTTCGGGAAAGACGCAGGCATAACAGGGGTTGGCCGCCTCGCGCGTGTCGTACACGCTGAGCTGACCGTCCATGCGGATGGCCGCGCCCGACACCAGCGGGCGGCCGTGCTTCACGCAGGCGCGGTTGATGGCGTGGCGGGTCTCGAAGTTGTCGGTGCAGTCCAGCACCACGTCGGCCTGGGCCACCAGGGTGTCGAGCAGGGCAGCGTCGGCCCGCTGTGTGATGGGGGTGACCACCGGATCGGGGTTGATGGCCGCAATGGCCTCGCGCACCGACTCGGCCTTGGGCGAGCCGACCCGGGCCAGGTTGTGGGCGATCTGGCGCTGCAGGTTGGTCTCGTCGACCTGGTCGTGGTCGGCCACCGTGATGCGGCCCACCCCGGCGCTGCCCAGGTAGAGCGCGGCCGGCGAACCGAGTCCGCCGGCACCCACGATCAGGGCATGCGAGGCCAGGAGCTTTTCCTGGCCCTCGACCCCGAGTTCGTTCAGCAGGATGTGCCGCGAATAGCGCAGCAGCTGTGCGTCGTCCAACCGCAGGCCTGCGCGCGTCAGTTGGTCTTCCTGTCGTCGGTGCTGCGCACCTGCAGGGTCTTGCTCACCAGCACCGGCTTGCCCTTGAGCTGGTTGAGCGCCTGCTGCAGCTGGAAGTCCTTGTCGCTGCCGAACTCCGGCACCAGTCGCTGGCTCGGGTTCTTCTTCGCTTCTTCTTCCAGCCGCTTGCGGGCGGCTTCACGGTCCTGGTCGCGCTGCTGCTCGGCGGCGCGCTGGGCGTCGGTCATGGGGGCCGGCTTGGCCTCGGTGCCGTTCACCAGGTGCTTCTGCAGGTCGGCTTCGCGGGTGCGGAGGGCGGCGAACACATTGCCTTCGGCGGTCTCGTCGACCATCACGTCGGGCACGATGCCCTTGGCCTGGATGGTGCTGCCCGAGGGCGTGTAGTAGCGCGCGGTGGTGAGCTTCAGCCCGGTGTCGGGGCCGAGCGGACGCACCGTCTGCACCGAGCCCTTGCCGAAGGTCTGGCTGCCCATGATGGTGGCGCGCTTGTGGTCCTGCAGGGCACCGGCCACGATCTCGCTGGCCGAAGCCGAGCCTTCGTTGACCAGCACCACCATCGGCACCTTCTTGTAGAAGTTGCGGGTGGCCTGCGCCAGCCGCGCCACATGGTCCGGACCGCCACGGGTCAGGTAGTGCTGCGGCACGGCCTTGTAGACCATCTTGCTGTCGGCGGTCTGGCCGTTGGTGGAGACCACGGTCACGTCTTCGGGCAGGAACATGGCGGAAATGGCCACGGCCGCCGGCAGCAGACCGCCCGGGTCGTTGCGCAGGTCCAGCACCAGGCCCTTCATGTTGGGGTCGGCCTTGTACAGCTCCTCGAGCTTGCGGGCGACGTCCTCGGTGGTGCGCTCCTGGAACTGCGAGACGCGGATCCAGCCGAAGCCGGACTCGACATTGCGGGCCTTGACGCTCTGGGTCTTGATCTCTTCGCGAACGATGGTCACCGGGAAGGTGCGGTCCTCGTCCTTGCGGAAGATGGTCAGCAGGACCTTGGTGCGGGGCTCGCCCCGCATCATCTTGACCGCGTCGTTGATGGTCATGCCCTTGACCGGGGTGTCGTCGATCTTGGTGATCAGGTCGCCGCTCTTGAGGCCGGCGCGGAAGGCGGGCGAGTCCTCGATGGGGGACACGACCTTGACCAGGCCGTCTTCCATGCCGATCTCGATGCCCACGCCCACGAAGCGGCCGCTGGTGCCCTCGCGGAATTCCTTGAACGACTTCTTGTCGAAGTACTGCGAGTGCGGGTCGAGGCTGCTCACCATGCCCGAGATGGCCTCGGAGATCAGCTTCTTCTCGTCCACCGGCTCGACATAGTCGGTCTTGACCATGCCGAACACCGCCGCGAGCTGCTGGAGCTCCTCCAGCGGCAGCGGGGCCAGGCTGCTGCGCGCCGTGGCCTGGAGTTGTACCGTGGTCAGGGCGCCGGCCACCGCACCGACGGCCACCCAGCCTGCAATCTTGAGCTTCTGGCTCACCTGTTTCGACATGTCTCTTGCCCTTTGTGTCGCGTGAAGTGACGCGTGAACGCGGCCGCCCGGCCCGCCCGTCGGGCCAATATACACCTACGACCCGGCCCGGACCCCCCGGTTCCCGGGTTGTGCCGGCGGTTATCCCGGATGGGGCGGCAGCCGGGTGGCGCCGATCAGGCCTTGCCCTGGGCGGCGACGGCGGCAGCGGCGCGCGCAGCGGCCTCGGCGTCGCCGAGGTAGTAGTGGCGGATCGGGCGCAGGTCGGCATCGAGTTCGTACACCAGCGGGATGCCGTTGGGGATGTTGAGGTTGACGATGTCGGCGTCCGAAATGCCGTCCAGGTACTTCACCAGCGCCCGGATGCTGTTGCCGTGGGCGGCCACCACCACGCGCCGGCCGGACTTGATGGCCGGCGCCAGCGACTCGTTCCAGAACGGGATGACCCGGGCCACGGTGTCCTTCAGGCACTCGGTCAGCGGCACTTCCTCGGGCTTGAGCAGGGCGTAGCGGCGGTCGCCGCGCTCGCTGCGCGGGTCGGTGGCTTCCAGCGCCGGCGGCGGCGTGTCGTAGCTGCGGCGCCAGACCAGCACCTGCTCGTCACCGAACTTGGCGGCCATGTCGGCCTTGTTGAGGCCTTGCAGGGCCCCGTAGTGGCGCTCGTTCAGGCGCCAGTTCTTGACCACCGGCAGCCAGGTGCGGTCCATCGCGTCCAGCGTGTACCACAGGGTGTGGATGGCCCGCTTGAGCACGCTGGTGTAGGCGATGTCGAAATCGAAGCCCTCGGCCTTGAGCAGCTGGCCGGCCGACATGGCCTGCGACACGCCGGTCGGGGTGAGGTCCACGTCGGTCCAGCCGGTGAAGCGGTTTTCGAGGTTCCAGGTGGATTCGCCGTGGCGGATCAGGACGAGCTTGTGCATGGCAGAAGAGACGGGTTGGGGAGGCGGGTTGGGGGCGGGAGGGGAGGACTGCAGGCCGGCGGGCGGCAAGGGCTCAGCCCGCCATTCTAAAATCCCGCGCTTGACTACAAAGGTGACCACGTGAGCTTCTTCCTCGAGAACTGGGTTCTGATTGCTGCTGCATTTGTTTCCGGCGCCCTGCTGGTGTGGCCGGCGGTGCGTTCCGGCCAGCGGGCCGGCACGCTGGCGCCCAACGACGCCGTGATGCTGATGAACCGCGAGAAGGCGGTGGTGGTGGACGTGTCGACCGACGCCGAATTTGCGGCCGGCCACATCATCGGTGCGCGCCATGTGCCGCTGGACGAGGTGACCGCCAAGCTGCCCATCACCGTCAAGAACAAGAACCTGCCGGTGATCTTCGTCTGCCCGACCGGCGCGCGCGCCAACCGCGCCGTGGCCGAGGCCCGCAAGCTCGGCTTCGAGAAGGCCCATTCCCTCTCGGGTGGCATGGGTGCCTGGCGCGGCGCCGGCCTGCCGGTCGAAAAGGCCTGATCATTCCGCGCTCCACCGACCGAACTGCTGCCCCCGACATGGCCAAAGTCACCATCTACTCCAGCGATTTCTGCCCCTACTGCTCCCGCGCCAAGGCCCTGCTGCAGGCCCGGGGTGTCACCGACTACGAAGAGATCGTGGTCGACGGCAAGCCCGATGTGCGCGCCCGCATGACCCAGATCACCGGCCGCACCAGCGTGCCGCAGATCTTCATCGGGGAAGCCCACATCGGTGGTTGCGACGACCTGCACGCCCTCGACGGACGGGGCGGCCTGGTGCCCCTGCTGCAGGCCTGAGCCCCGGTCGCTGGCTGACATAATCCACGCCGTGCCCGCTGCGGGAACACCTCCCCGGCGGGCCTTTTCTTTTTCCGAACCAGCGAGACACCACCATGGCCGAGAACCTCGACCCCGTTTTCCAGATCCAGCGCATCTACCTGAAGGAAGCCTCCCTGGAGCAGCCCAACTCCCCGGCCATCTTGCTGGAGCAGGAGCAGCCGTCGGTGGACATCCAGCTCGGCGTGGAAGCCACCCCGCTGGCCGAAGGCGTCTATGAAGTCGCGGTGACCGCCACGGTGCAGACCAAGATCAAGGACAAGACCGTGTTCCTGGTCGAGGCCAAGCAGGCCGGCATCTTCGAGGCCCGCAACCTGCCCGAAGAGCAGATGGGCCCGATCATGGGCATCGCCTGCCCGCAGATCGTCTACCCCTACCTGCGCAGCAACGTGGCCGACATCGTGCAGCGCGCCGGCTTCCCGCCGGTGCACCTGGCCGAAATCAACTTCCAGGCCATGTACGAGCAGCAGCAAGCGCAGCAGGCCCAGCAGGAAGGCTCGCGCATCATCACCAGCTGAGCGCACGGCGATGGACATCGCCGTCATGGGGGCCGGTGCCTGGGGCACCGCACTCGCCATCGGTGCAGCGCGTCATGGACGCTGCCGGGTGGTCCTGTGGGCCCGCGACGCGTCGCAGGCCGCCCTGCTGCAGGCCGAGCGGCAAAACCGCCGTTACCTGCCCGGCATCGAGCTGCCGGCGTCCCTGCAACTGGCCAGCGGTGATCTGCCGCGCGCCGACCTGTACGTGATCGCATCGCCCATGGCCGGCCTGCGCGGCTGGCTGCAGCGGCTGGCCGACCAGCCGGTGCCGGTGGCCTGGTTGTGCAAGGGTTTCGAGCAGGCGCAGGCCGGGTCGGCACCGCACGGGCTGCTGGGCCACGAGATTGCCGCCGAGGTCGCCCCCCGGCTGGCCTGCGGCGTGCTCAGCGGACCGAGTTTTGCGCAGGAAGTGGCGCGTGGTCAGCCCACGGCCGTGGTGGCGGCCAGCGAACACGCTGCCGTGCGTGATGCCCTGGTGTCGGCCTTTCATGGCAGCACCTTGCGGGTGTACGCCAACGACGATGTGGCCGGCGTCGAGGTGGGTGGCGCGGTGAAGAACGTGCTGGCGATTGCCACCGGGCTGTGCGACGGCCTGGGTCTGGGCCTGAACGCCCGTGCCGCCCTCATCACCCGCGGCCTGGCCGAAATGACCCGGCTGGGCACCGCGCTGGGTGCCCGCACCGAGACCTTTATGGGGCTGTCGGGGCTGGGCGATCTGGTGCTCACCGCCACCGGCGACCTGTCCCGCAACCGGCAGGTCGGCCGCCTGCTGGCCGAAGGCCGGAGCCTGGCCCAGGCGGTGGAATCGCTGGGCCATGTGGCTGAAGGGGTCTACAGCGCCCGCACCGTGGTGCAGCGGGCCCGCGCCCTGGGGGTGGACATGCCGATCAGCGCCGCTGTGGTGGCCCTGCTGGAAGGGCAGGTGCAGCCGGCCCAGGCCATCGCCGAACTCATGGGCCGCGACCCCAAGCCCGAGGTGGACTGATCCCGGCCGGGGTCAGACCTCGAGGTTGTCGATCAGGCGGGTGCGCCCCAGGCGGGCCGCACCCAGCACCACCAGGGCGTCGCCGGGTTGCGGTGCCTGCAGGTCGGCGCGGCGGCGCACCGTCAGGTAATCGGGCTGCCAGCCACGGGCGGCCAGGCCTTCCATGGCGCGCGCTTCGAGCGCCGGCAGGTGGCGCACCAGCCCGTCGGCGGCGGCCAGCGCATCGCGGCCCAGGCCACGCAAGGCCAGCGAGAGCTGCACCGCCTCCAGCCGTTCGGCCTCGCTCAGGTAACCGTTGCGCGAACTCAGCGCCAGGCCGTCGGCGGCACGCCGCGTGGGCGCCACCACGACATCGATCGGCAGCGCCAGCTGCTCCACCATGCGCCGGATGACCATCTGCTGCTGGTAGTCCTTCTGGCCGAACACGGCGGTGCGCCGGCCCTTGGCTTCGGCAAAGGCGCACTGGAACAGCTTCATGACCACGGTGCACACGCCGGTGAAGAAGCCGGGTCGGAAGTGGCCTTCGAGGATGTCTGCCAGCTCCGGTGGGGGCAGCACCTTGTAGCCTTGCGGCTCGGGGTACATGTCCTTCTCGGACGGGGCGAACACCACGTCGCAGCCGGCCTCGGCCAGCCGGGCGCAGTCGGCCTGCAGGGTGCGCGGGTAGGTGTCGAAGTCTTCGTGCGGCGCGAACTGCAGCCGGTTGACGAAGATGCTGGCCACGGTCACGTCGCCCAGCGGCCGGGCGGTGCGCACCAGGTCGATGTGGCCGTCGTGCAGGTTGCCCATGGTGGGCACCAGGGCCGGGGCGTCGAAGGGGCGCAGCGCCGAACGCAGGTCGGCGATGGTGTGGACGACTTTCATGTCACCAGGCGTGGAGGGCGTCGTCGGGGAAGCTGCCGTCCTTGACCGCCTTCACATAGGCGGCCATGGCATCGCGCACCGAGGCCGCACCTTCCATGAAGTTGCGCACGAACTTGGGGTTCTTGCCCAGGTTGATGCCCAGCATGTCGTGCATCACCAGCACCTGGCCGGCGGTGGCCTTGCCGGCCCCGATGCCGATGGTGTGGCAGCTGTGCAGCTGCTGGGTGATTTCGGCGGAGAGCGCGGCCGGCACCATTTCCAGCACCAGCATGGCGGCACCGGCGTCCTGCAGTTCCAGGGCATGGCGCTTGAGCTGCAGCGCGGTGGCGTCGTCGCGGCCCTGCACCCGGTAGCCGCCCAGGGCATGGACCGTCTGCGGCGTGAGGCCGAGGTGGGCGCACACCGGAATGCCGCGCTCGACCAGGAAGCGCACCGTCTCGGCGGTCCAGCCGCCGCCTTCGAGCTTGATCATGTGGGCACCGGCGCGCACCAGTTCGGCGGCGCTGCGCAGGGCCTGTTCCTTCGACTCGTGGTAACTGCCGAAGGGCAGGTCGCCGATCACCCAGGCGGTGCCCTGCACCCGGCGCAGGCCGCGCACCACGCTTTCGGTGTGGTAGGTCATGGTTTCCAGCGTCACGCCGGCGGTGCTGGAGAGGCCCTGGCAGACCATGCCCAGCGAGTCGCCGACCAGGATGCATTCCACGCCGGCGGCGTCGGCCACGGCGGCGAAGGTGGCGTCGTAGGCGGTGAGCATGGTGATCTTCTCGCCGCGCTCGCGCATTTCGTTCATGCGCGGCAGGCTGACCGGTTTGCGCTGCGGCAGCGGAGAGGCCGCAGGCAGCGTGCCGTACGGCGTGGCCGTGGGAGCGGAGGCTGTGGGGTTGCTCATGGGGTCGACCCTCTGGGGGGTGGGGGTGTCCGAGAATGCGGGACTATAGTCCATCCGCTCCAGCGGATTTCCCCTGCTGCCGACCCTGTCGATTTCCCCGTTTCCGGCCTTCATGAAACACCTCTCCGAATACTCCCGCGACGACCTCGACGCCCTGGCCCGCCAGGACGTGGCGCGTGCCCTCGCGGAAGACGTGGGCAGTGGCGACCTGACCGCTGCCCTGGTCGACCCCGCGCGCCGCGCCACCGCCCGCATCCTGGCCCGCGAGCCGGCCGTGATCTGTGGTGCGCCCTGGGTCGAGGCCGCCTTGCGCGCCCTGGACCCGACCGCCACCTGGCAGTGGCAGGTGGGCGAGGGCCAGCGCTGCGAAGCCGACCAGGTGGTGCTGACCATCGAGGGCCAGGCCCGTGCGCTGCTGAGCGCCGAACGCACCGCGCTGAACTTCCTGCAGCTGCTCAGCGGCGTGGCCACCGAGACCGCGCGCTACGTGGCCGCCGTGGCCGGCACCCGCGCCGCCATCGTCGACACCCGCAAGACCGTGCCCGGCCTGCGCCTGGCCCAGAAATACGCGGTCACCTGCGGCGGTGGCATCAACCACCGCATCGGCCTGTTCGACGCGGTCCTCATCAAGGAGAACCACATTGCCGCCGCCGGTGGCGTGGCTCCGGTGCTGCAGCGCGTGCGCGAGACCGCGCCGGCCGCGCGCTTCGTGGAGATCGAGGTCGAGACGCTGGCCCAGCTTGACGAGGCGCTGGCCTGCGGCGCCACCATGGTGCTGCTCGACAACATGGACCTGCCCACGCTGCACGAGGCGGTGCGCCGCAACGCCGGCCGCGCCATCCTGGAGATCTCCGGCGGCGTCAACTTCTCCACCGTGCGGGCCCTGGCCGAAACCGGGGTCGACCGCATCTCCATCGGGGCCCTCACCAAGGATGTGCGGGCGATCGACTTTTCCATGCGCATGGGTTGAGCCAGGGCTGAACCGGAGAACGACCATGACCACCGAATCCATCATCGATGTCGAATACGAACAGCCGGCCTGCCCCACGCAGCACGCCTGGGCCCGCGTGCCGGTGGAGCCCGGACCACAGCAGCGCGCCGAGCTCAAGGACCGCATCCGCCGCCTGCTGCGCGAGCGCAATGCGGTCATGGTGTCGCACTACTACGTGCATCCCGACCTGCAGGACCTGGCCATCGAGACCGGCGGCATCGTCAGCGACTCGCTCGAGATGGCCCGCTTCGGCCGCGATCACGCGGCCACCACGCTGGTGGTCTCGGGCGTGCGCTTCATGGGCGAGACGGCCAAGATCCTGTCGCCCGAGAAGACCGTGCTGATGCCCGACCTGGACGCCAACTGCTCGCTCGACCTGGGCTGCCCGATCGACCAGTTCAGCGCCTTCTGCGACCAGCACCCCGACCGCACCGTGGTGGTCTATGCCAACACCAGCGCCGCCGTGAAGGCCCGCTCCGACTGGCTGGTGACCAGCAGCTGCGCGCTGGACATCGTGCGGGCGCTGAAAGACAAGGGCCACAAGATCCTGTGGGCGCCCGACCGGCACCTGGGCGGCTACATCCAGCGCGAGACCGGCGCCGACATGCTGATGTGGAACGGCTCGTGCATCGTGCACGACGAGTTCAAGGCCATCGAGCTGGAACTGCTCAAGAAGGAGCACCCCGAGGCCAAGGTGCTGGTGCACCCGGAGAGCCCGGCCGATGTGGTGGCGCTGGCCGACGCGGTGGGTTCCACCTCGGCCATCCTGAAGGCCGCGCGCGAGCTCGATGCGCCCAGCTACATCGTGGCCACCGACAAGGGCATGCTGCACATGCTGCGGCAGCAGAACCCGGGCAAGCGGTTCATCGAGGCGCCCACGGCGGGCAACAGCGCCACCTGCAAGAGCTGCGCCCACTGCCCCTGGATGGCCATGAACGGTCTGGCCGGCGTGGCCCGTGTGCTGGAGACCGGCGCCAACGCGATCGAGGTCGACCCGGTGGTCATTCCGCGCGCGCGGCTGCCCATCGACCGCATGCTGGCCTTCACCGCGGCCCACAAGGCCGGTCGGGACGCCGGTGCCCTGGTGCCCGGCATCGGCGCCGCGTGAGCCAGACCCCGCCCGCGCCCACCCCCACCGCCTGCATCGCCTTCGCCGCCACCGGCCTGCCGGACCAGCCGGGTCTGCGGCAGGCATTCGGCGTGCCGCTGCAGGTGCTGCAGGCGCACGCCCTGAGCGAAGTGCGGGGTGTCGTGGAGGCCGCCGAAGCCGCTTCGCTGGCCGGGCGCTGGTGCGTGGGCTTCCTGGCCTACGAGGCCGCTGCGGCTTTCGACGCCGCACTGCAGACCCACGCGCCGCAGCCCGGTCTGCCGCTGGCCTGGTTCGCGGTGTACGCGGAGCCGGCGCCCGCCGAGAGCTTTGACCCGGGCCAGCCCGATGCGGTGCGGGCCGATTGGGCGCCAGGCCCGCCACGCGACACCTTCGATGCCGATCTGGCCGCGCTGCACACGGCCATTGCCGACGGCGAGGTCTACCAGGTCAACCACACCGCGCTGCTGCACGGTACCCTGCAGGCCGGCCGGCCGTGGGACTTGTTCGCTGCCCTGCGGCGCGAGCAGCCGGCGGGCTTCGGCGCCTGGATCGACGGCGGCGATTGGCAGGTGCTCAGCGCATCGCCCGAACTGTTTTTTGACTGGAACCGCCACCAGCTGCTGATGCGGCCCATGAAGGGCACCGCACCCCGCCATGCCGACCCGCAGGCCGATGCATCCGCTGCCGAGGCCCTGCGCGCCTCGGCCAAGGAGCGGGCCGAGAACGTGATGATCGTGGACCTGGTGCGGCACGATGTATCGCGCGTGGCCGAGCCGCACTCGGTGCGTGTGCCCCGGCTGTTCCACCTGGAGCCACTGCCCACGGTCTGGCAGATGACCTCCGACGTGCAGGCCACCACCCGGCCCGACACGCGTCTGTGGGACCTGCTGCAGGCGCTGTTCCCGTGCGGCTCCATCACCGGCGCACCCAAGGTGCGGGCCATGCACCACATCCGCCAGCGCGAGCCGTCGGCCCGTGGCGTGTACTGCGGTGCCATCGGTGTGCTGCGGCCGGGTGGCGGCGCCACCTTCAATGTGGCCATCCGTACCGTGCTGGCCTGCGCCACCCCGGGCGACACGGCGTTGCAGGCCGGTGTGGGCAGCGGCATCACCTCGGATGCGCAGCCGGCGGCCGAATGGAACGAGTGGCGCCACAAGCGTCGCTTCATCGAACGCGCCAGCCAGCCCTTCGACCTGCTCGAAACCCTGGCCTTGAACGAAGGCGTGCTGCAGCACCGGCAGCGGCATCTGGCGCGGCTGGCGCGCACCGCCCGCCATTTCGGGTTCGACTGGCGGCTGGACGACATGGAGGTCTGCCTGGACGCGCTGGCTGCGCAGCATCCGCAGGGCCTGTGGCGGGTGCGGCTGACGCTGGACCGGCAAGGCCGTCCGCAGGCCACGGCGGTGGCCATGCCGGCCACGCCGGCCGAAGTGCTGCTGGTGCTGGACGACCGGGCGCTGCCCGAGGCCCATGGCGAGTTCGTGCGCTTCAAGACCACCCGCCGCGGCCACTACGACGCAGCGGCGGCGCGCCACCCGGACGCCTTCGATGTGCTGCTGTGGAACCGGGCGGGCGAACTCACCGAATGCACCCGGGCCAACATCGCCCTGTGCATCGACGGCCAGTGGCTGACCCCCCCGCTGTCCAGCGGCCTGCTGCCCGGCATCGGCCGCGAGACGCTGCTGGAGGCCGGCCGGTTGCGCGAAGCCGTGCTGACCCCCGCCGACCTGGACCGCGCCGGCGCCGTGGCCTGCTTCAACAGCCTGCGCGGCTGGATGCTGGCGCGGCTTCAGCGGGCCGGCGGCACCAGCACCGTGGGCCTGGCCTCGGGCAGCAGATCGGGGTAGTCCAGGCTGTAGTGCAGGCCGCGGCTCTCGCGCCGCAACATGGCCGACATGACGATCAGGTCGGCCACCTGCACCAGGTTGCGCAGCTCGAGCAGGTCGCGCGTGACGTGGAAGCTGGCATAGAACTCGTGGATCTCGCGCTGCAGCAGGGTGATGCGGTGCGCCGCCCGTTCCAGCCGCTTGTTGGTGCGCACGATGCCGACGTAGTCCCACATGAAGCGGCGCAGTTCGTCCCAGTTGTGGGAGATGACCACCATCTCGTCGGCGTCGGTCACGCGGCTGTCGTCCCACAAGGGCAGGGCCGGGGTCTGGGCGCCCGGTGCCTGGCGGATGGCGGCCACGGCCGCCTGGGCGAACACCATGCACTCCACCAGCGAGTTGCTGGCCAGCCGGTTGGCGCCGTGCAGGCCGGTGCAGGTGGTCTCGCCCACGGCGTACAGGCCGGCCACCTCGGTGCGGCCGTTCAGGTCGGTGACCACGCCGCCGCAGGTGTAGTGGGCCGCCGGCACCACCGGGATGGGTTCGCGGGTGATGTCGATGCCCAGCTCGGCGCAGCGGGCCAGGATGTTGGGGAAATGTTCGCGCAGGAACTCGGGGCTCTGGTGCGAGATGTCCAGGTGCACGCAGTCCAGGCCGTGCTTCTTCATCTCGAAGTCGATGGCGCGAGCCACCACGTCGCGCGGGGCCAGTTCGGCGCGCGGGTCGTGGTCGGGCATGAATCGGTGGCCGCCCAGGTGCGGCGGCAGCTTGAGCAGGCCGCCCTCGCCGCGCACGGCCTCGGTGATCAGGAAGCTCTTGGCATGCGGGTGGTACAGGCAGGTCGGGTGGAACTGGATGAATTCCATGTTGCCGACCTGGCAGCCGGCGCGCCAGGCCGCAGCGATGCCGTCGCCGGTGGCGGTGTCCGGGTTGGTGGTGTAGAGGTAGACCTTGCCCGCGCCGCCGGTGGCCAGCACCGTGTGGGCGGCCGAGAAGGTCATGACCTCGTCCTCTTCGGTGTCCAGCACATAGGCGCCGAAGCAGCGGCGGCCGGTGGCGCCATCGGGCAGTTGGCGGTCGGTGATCAGGTCGACCAGCATGTGGTGCTCGAACACGGTCACGTTGGGCGTGTTGCGCACCCGCTCCACCAGCGTGGCCTGGACGGCGGCGCCGGTGGCGTCGGCCGCGTGCACGATGCGGCGGTGGCTGTGGCCGCCCTCGCGGGTGAGGTGCAGCTCGCCGTGTTCGGTGGTGAAGGGCACGCCCAGCTCCTGCAGCCAGCTGATGGCGGCCGGTGCGTTCTCCACCGTGAACTGGGTGGCCTCCAGGTCGCACAGGCCGGCGCCGGCCACCAGGGTGTCGTCCACGTGCGAGGCATAGCTGTCGCCCTCGGCCAGCACGGCGGCAATGCCGCCCTGCGCCCAGTTGCTGGAGCCGTCCAGCAGGGCCCGTTTGGTGATGACGGCCACGCGGTGGGTCGGGGCCAGGTTGAGCGCGGCGGTCAGGCCGGCCAGCCCGCTGCCGATGATGAGGACGTCGAAGCGGTGGATGTCGGTCATGGATGGATGGGGTGGCTAGCTGGGCGAATACGCCAGCCGCACATAGATGGGGGCGAAGGCTTCGGCCTGGGTGAGCTCGATCAGGGTTTCCTTGGCGAGTTCCAGCATGGCGATGAAGGTCACCACCAGCACCGGCATGCCCCGGCCCACATCGAACAGCTCGCCGAACTCGACGAAGCGGCGGCCCTGCAGCTGGCGCAGCACGATGCTCATGTGCTCCCGCACCGACAGCTCCTCGCGGCTGATCCGGTGGTGCTGGACCAGCCTGGCGCGCTTGAGGATGTCGCGCCAGGCGGACTGCAGGTCGATGGCCTGCACGTCGGGGAAGCGCGGCACCAGGGCCTGCTCCACGTACACCGCGGCACGCAGGAAGTCACGGCCGTACTGCGGCACCTCGGCCAGCCGGTGGGCGGCCAGCTTCATCTGCTCGTACTCCAGCAGGCGCCGCACCAGTTCGGCCCGGGGGTCTTCCGCCTCTTCGCCCTCGGCCACCTTCTTGGGCGGCAGCAGCATGCGGCTCTTGATCTCGATCAGCATGGCCGCCATGAGCAGGTATTCGGCCGCCAGCTCCAGGTTGCCGGCGCGGATTTCCTCGACATAGGCCAGGTACTGGCGGGTGACCGCCGCCATCGGGATGTCGAGGATGTTGAAGTTCTGCTTGCGGATCAGGTAGAGCAGCAGGTCCAGCGGGCCCTCGAAGGCCTCCAGGAAGACCTGCAGCGCATCCGGCGGTATGTACAGGTCCTGCGGCAGCTTGAACAGCGGCTCGCCGTACAGGCGGGCCAGCGCCACGTGGTCCACCACCGTGGGCAGCACCTGGTCGAGGCCTGGCGGCGGCTCGTCCAGCGAGGTGACCTCGGGGCTGCTCATGGGTGCGGGGTCACTTCAGACCGGATTCGGTCTGGTAGACGTAGGGCTTCTGCGCCACACGGGCAGCTTCTGCCTGGGCCGCGACCTCGGGGTCGATGTGGCGGTCCCAGAGCAGGCCGCGGCCCTGGCGCTGCTCCTGCTCCAGCGTGGGCCGCTGTGCCTTGAGCTGGTCGATGAACTGGGTGGCATCGGACTGGTAGTCGGGGCGGCGGAAGAACGACATGGTGGGCATCTGCAAGGCGGAAAGACCGCGATTTTAAGCCGGGGGGGTCTGTGACGTCCGGTCACAGGGCAGGGTACCCCCGGCCGTACACTGGCACGACTTTTCGACGGGGGATCTGCGATGGACAAACAGACCGGCTGGCTGGCCGGAGTGGCACGGGTGGCCCGCAGCGCTCTGGCGGTGCTGGGCGCGGTGGGCCTGGTGGGCGCCTGCGACCTGCAGAACATCGCCGAGCTGGAGCCCGGCGTGTCCACCGAGGCCGACGTGAAAGACAAGTTCGGCCAGCCCGAAGCGGTGTGGGACGGCGAGGACGGCGCCCAAGTCTATGAGTACAACCGCCAGCCCGAGGGCGTGGTGAACTACATGATCACCATCGGCCCGGACGGCAAGCTGGTGGGCATTGCCCAGGTGCTGACCGAGGCCAACTTCGACCGGGTCCAGCCCGGCATGCCCATGGAGCAGGTGCGGCGCATGCTCGGCAAGCCGCGCAAGGTGACCACCTACGCGCTCAAGAAGGAAACCCACTACGACTGGCGCTACCAGCCGCAGAGCTCGACCGAGATGTGGATCTTCAGCGCCGTCTTCAACACCGACATGCGGGTGGTCAACACCCTGCGCATGCCGGACCCGGACATCCAGAACCGGCGCTGAACCGCCGCCGGTGTGTCAGCCGGGGCGCTGGCCTTCCGGTGTGCAGCGGAGCTCCCGGAGGTAGCCCAGCATCATCCCGCCCGGCGCCAGCCGGATGCCGGGCAGGTCTCCAGGCTGACTGCCCGTGGTCAGGTGGACCGTCCAGAGGCCCCGCGCCGGGTGCCGGTCCAGCAGCTTCAGGCATTCGCGGTGCAGCTGCTCGATCTCGGCTTTTGAGGCGGGCACCGAACCCCGGAGGGCGTGGTCGATGGCCGGCGCGTTCCAGGCCAATGCCTGCCCGGGTGCTTCGCACAGCCGGTCCAGCAGCCGGGCCTCGCCGGATGTCCGCTGCGCCGGGGGCAGGCCATGCAGCCATTGCTTCAGCTCGGCCAGCGGCTTGGGCAGCTTGTCAGCCCCGGGCGTGGCCTGGATCGGGGCCAGGCACACCGAGACGAGGCGGTTCTGGACGTAGGCGGTGTGGGGGGTGTGAGGGGTGCGGGGGGTCATGGGCGTATTCGCGTTGTGAAAGACAACGCTCTGTAACCGCCCGCCCCCGTCAGTTCACCCGCATGCCCGGCTGGGCTCCCGGCCATGGTTTGAGCACGAAGATGCCCGGCACGGCCTTCTCGTCGGCATGGCTGGCGGCCAGCACCATGCCCTCGCTCACGCCGAACTTCATCTTGCGCGGCGCCAGGTTGGCCACCATCACCGTCATCTGCCCGATCAGGTCTTCGGGCTTGTACATGCTGGCAATGCCGCTGAACACGTTGCGGTGGCGGCCTTCGCCCACGTCCAGCGTCAGGCGCAGCAGCTTGGTGGAACCCTCCACGGCTTCGCAGTTCACGATCTGTGCGATGCGCAGGTCGACCTTGGTGAAGTCGTCGATGGTGATGGTGTCGGCCACGGCCTCGCCGCCGGGCAGCGGGGCGGCTTCCACCGGTGCCGCGACCGGCGCTGCTGGTGGCTCGAACAGCGCGTCGAGCTGTTTCGGGTCGACCCGCTGCATCAGGTGCTCGTAGGGCTGGATGGCAGCCACCAGCGAGGCGTTGTGCCAGCTCGCCAGGTCGGCGCCGGTGAGGGCCTGCACCCGGGCTGCGATGTCGGGCAGCACCGGCGCCAGGTAGCGGGCCAGCGTGGTGAAGGCATTGACCAGCACCGAGCAGACCTGCTGCAGGCGCGGGTCGTTGGCCGGGTCCTTGGCCAGGTCCCAGGGCTTGTGCTGGTCCACATAGGCGTTCACGCGGTCGGCCAGCGCCATGATCTCGCGCATGGCGCGGCCGTATTCGCGGCCGTCGTAATGGCCAGCAATGCCGGCGCTGGCGGTGCGGATGTCGGCCAGCAGCGCGGTGCCCTGGTCGTCGAAGGCCTGGGTCAGCTGGCCGCCGAAGCGCTTGGTCAGGAAGCCGGCCGAACGCGAGACGATGTTGACGAACTTGCCGATCAGGTCGCTGTTGACCCGCAGCATGAAGTCCTCGCGGTTGAAGTCGACGTCCTCGTTGCGGGCCGACAGCTTGGCGGCCAGGTAGTAGCGCAGCCATTCCGGGTTCATGCCGAGCTGCAGGTACTTGAGCGGGTCCAGACCGGTGCCCCGGCTCTTGCTCATCTTCTCGCCGTTGTTGATGGTCAGGAAGCCATGCACGAACACCGCGTTCGGCGTCTTGCGGCCGCTGAAATGCAGCATGGCCGGCCAGAACAGCGTGTGGAAGGTGATGATGTCCTTGCCGATGAAGTGGTACTGCTCGGTGGACGGATCGGCCATGAAGGCGTCGAAGTCGCGGCCAGTCTTGCCGAACAGGTTCTTCAGGGAGGCCAGGTAGCCGATGGGGGCGTCCAGCCACACATAGAAATACTTGCCGGGCGCGTCCGGGATCTCGATGCCGAAGTAAGGAGCGTCGCGGCTGATGTCCCAGTCGCCCATCTTGGGCTGGCCGTCTTCGCCGGGGGCGATCCATTCGGTGATCTTGTTCAGCACCTCCGGCTGCACTGCGCCGCTGTTGGTCCAGCCGGCCAGGAATTCGAGGCAGCGCGGGTCGGAGAGCTTGAAGAAGAAGTGGTCGGAGGTCTTGAGCACCGGCGTGGCGCCGGACAGGGCCGAATACGGGTTCTTCAGTTCGGTGGGGGCGTAGACCGCGCCGCACACCTCGCAGTTGTCGCCATACTGGTCCTTGGCGCCGCACCTGGGGCATTCGCCCTTGATGAAGCGGTCGGGCAGGAACATCGACTTCTCGGGGTCGAAGAACTGTTCGATGGTGCGGGTCTCGATCAGGCCGGCGGCCTTGAGGTCGCGGTACACGGCCTGGGCCAGTTCGTGGTTTTCCGGGCCGTCGGTGCTGTGCCAGTTGTCGAAGCCGATGTGGAAGCCGTTCAGGTACTGCGGCCGGCCGGCGGCGATGTCGGCCACGAACTGCTGCGGCGTCTTGCCGGCCTTTTCGGCGGCGATCATGATCGGCGCGCCGTGGGCGTCGTCGGCACAGACGAAGTTCACCTCGTGGCCCTGCATCCGCTGGAAACGCACCCAGATGTCGGCCTGGATGTATTCCATGATGTGGCCGATGTGGAAGTGGCCGTTGGCATACGGCAGGGCGGTGGTGACAAACAGGCGGCGCTGGCTCATGGCGTGTGCGATCAAAGGGGGTAACCCGCGATTTTAGGCCGGGGGATGTCCGCACCCGGACTGTGTGAATCCCGCCCTGCAGGCCGGGGCGGTAGACTCTCGGCCGCACTCGATACCCCGCCCCCTTCCTACATTCCCCCGGAGACTCTCCCCCATGGCTGTCGACCAACAGGCGCTGCTGTCCGCGCTGCAAGCCGTCCAAGACCCGAACACCGGGCGCGATTTTGTTTCGACCAAGGCGCTGAAGAACCTGCAGGTGCAGGACGGCGACGTGTCCTTCGACATCGAGCTGGGCTACCCGGCCAAGAGCCAGATGCCGGGCCTGCGCAAGGCCCTGATCGCGGCCGCCAAGGGCGTGGCCGGCGTGGAGAACGTGTCGGTCAACATCGCCACCAAGGTCATTGCCCATGCGGTGCAGCGCGGCGTGCAGCTGATGCCCAATGTGAAGAACATCGTGGCGGTGGCCTCCGGCAAGGGCGGCGTGGGCAAGAGCACCACGGCGGTCAACCTGGCCCTGGCGCTGGCCGCCGAGGGCGCCAAGGTCGGCATCCTGGACGCCGACATCTACGGCCCCAGCCAGCCCATGATGATGGGCGTGGAAGGCCGGCCCGAGAGCAGCGACGGCCAGACCATGGAGCCGCTGGAGAACTACGGCATCCAGGTCATCTCGATCGGTTTCCTGATCGACCGCGACGAAGCCATGATCTGGCGCGGCCCGATGGCCACCCAGGCGCTGGAGCAGCTGCTGCGCCAGACCAACTGGAAAGACCTCGACTACCTGATCGTCGACATGCCCCCTGGCACCGGCGACATCCAGCTGACCCTGTCGCAGCGCGTGCCGCTGACCGGCGCGGTCATCGTCACCACGCCGCAGGACATCGCCCTGCTGGACGCCCGCAAGGGCATCAAGATGTTCGAGAAGGTGGGCGTGCCCATCCTGGGCATCGTCGAGAACATGGCGGTGCACGTGTGCGAGAAGTGCGGCCATGTGGAGCACATCTTCGGTGCCGATGGCGGCAAGAACATGGCCGCCGAGTACGGCATGGACTACCTGGGCGCGCTGCCGCTGAACATGAGCATCCGGGTGCAGGCCGACAGCGGCATGCCCACCGTGGTGGCCGACCCCGAGGGCGAGATCGCCGGCCTCTACAAGGGGGTGGCGCGTCAGGTGGCCATCAAGATTGCGGCCAAGGCCAAGGACTTTTCGTCCAAGTTCCCCAGCATCAAGATTTCCAAGGACACCTGATCCTGCTCAGGCGCCCTGCTCGCGTTCCCGCAGGCGGAAGCGCTGGATCTTGCCGGTGGCGGTCTTGGGCAGGTCCGGCAGGAACTCGATGAAGCGCGGGTACTTGTAGGGCGCCAGCTTCTCCTTCACGAAGGCCTGCAGCTCCGCCTCGGTGGCCTGCTGGCCGGGCTTGAGCACCACGAAAGCCTTGGTCTTGGTCAGGCCGTCGGCGTCCACCTTGCCGATCACGGCGGCCTCCAGCACCGCCGGGTGCTGCACCAGCGTGCCTTCCACCTCGAACGGGCTCACATAGATGCCGCTGACCTTGAGCATGTCGTCGTTGCGGCCGGCGTAGGTGTAGCTGCCGTCGGCGTTGCGCACGTATTTGTCGCCGCTCTTGGTCCAGCTGCCCTGGAAGGTGTCGCGCGATTTGGCCCGGTTGTTCCAGTACAGGAGCGCGGCGCTCGGCCCCTGGATGTAGAGGTCGCCGATCTCGCTGCAGCCGTCGGCCTGCTGGCCCACCGGCTGGCCGTCCTCGCCGCGCAGCTCCAGTTCATAGCCCGGCACCGGGTAGCCGGTGGTGCCGTAGCGCACCTGGCCCGGGATGTTGGAGAGGAAGATGTGCAGCATTTCGGTGGAGCCGATGCCGTCGATGATCTCGACCCCGAAGTGCCGGGTCCAGCGTTCGCCGATGTCCTGCGGCAGCGCCTCGCCGGCCGAGGAACACAGCCGCAGCGCCACCGCCGAGCGCGGCGGCAGGTCCGGGCTGGCCAGCATGCCGCCGTAACCGGTGGGCGCGCCGCAGAAGAGGGTGGGCTTCTGTTCGGTGAAGCGCCGGAACACCGCCTGCGGCGTGGCGCGTTCGGCCATCAGCAGCACGGTGGCGCCCACGCTCAGCGGAAAGCTCAGCGCATTGCCCAGACCATAGGCAAAGAAGAGCTTGGCGGCCGAAAAGACCACGTCGGACTCGGTCATGCCCAGCACCGCGCGGCCATACAGCTCGGCGGTCCAGTACAGGTTGGCCTGGGTGTGCACCGTGCCCTTGGGCGCGCCGGTGGAACCGCTGGAGTACAGCCAGAAGGCCGGTTCCTCGCCGTGGGTGTCGGCCGCTTCGGCGGGCGCACTGCCGGCCACCAGCGCGGCAAAGTCGTGTGCGCCGGGCGGCAGGTCGGTGCCGCGCGAGACGATGAGGTGCGCGGGTGTCGGGCCGTCGGCCATGGCGGTCTGCAGCGTGGGCAGCAGGGCGCCGGAGACGATGGCGGCCTGCGCCCGGCTGTCGGCCAGCATGTAGGCGTAGTCCTTGGCGGTGAGCAGGGTGTTCACCGCCACCGGCACCACGCCGGCGTGCAGGCAGCCCAGGAAGGCCACCACCCAGTCGCTGCTGTCGTGCGCCAGCAGCAGCACCCGTTCCTCGCGCCGCAGACCCAGCGCGGCCAGCCCGCCGGCGAACCGTTGCACCTGCCCGGCCAGCTCGCCGTAGCTGAGCTGGCCCTGGTCGTCGATCAGGGCGGTCTTGCCGGCCCGACCGGCGTTGAGCTCGATCAGGTGCCGGGCAAAGTTGAAGCGGGCGGGCGGCGCGGTGACGGGGGTGGCGCTCATGGTGGGGTCTCCTCAGGGCTGGAAAGCGTGGCCGCTGCTGGCCAGGGCGTCAAGGGCATCGAGTGCGGTCGTGCTGGCCTGCACCGCGCTGCGGCGGTGGTAGAAGCCCAGCGCGCGCAGCCCGCCCAGTTCTTCTCCGCCACCCGCGCGGCCGGGGCCGCCGTGCAGGGACTGCGGCATCACGTTGCCGTGGCCGGTATGCAGGCTGGCCACGTCCGGCGAGATGGCATGCACCCGGCCGTGCAGCGGCGCCAGCGCCAGCGATGCGCGCGCGATGAAGGCCGGGTCGGCGCTGTAGACCGAGCACACCAGCGAGCCTTCGCCGCGTGCAATCAGCTCGATGGCCTGGGCTTCGTCGTCGTAGGCCATCAGGGTGGCCACCGGGCCGAACACCTCCACGCGGTGCAGCACATCGGCTGTGGCGGGTTCGGTGCAGCCCAGCAGGGTGGGCGCCACGCAGGCGGCCACAGCCGGGTCGGCATCCACCAGCGGCACGCTGCTGCCGTCGAACAGCACGGTGGCTTCGGTCTTGAGTTGTGCCAGGCCGGCCTGCACGTTGTCGAACTGTTCGCGGCTCACCAGCGAGCCCATGCGGACCGCTTCATGGCGGGGGTTGCCCACCGTCACCTTGGCCAGCTTGGCCGCGATGGCCCGGGCGGCGGCGTCGAACAGCGGGCGCGGCACGAAGATGCGGCGGATGGCGGTGCATTTCTGGCCGCTCTTGACCGTCATTTCCCGCACCACCTCGGTCACCAGCAGGTTGAAGGCGTCGCTGCCTTCCTCCGCAGCCGGGTCGAGCAGGGCGCTGTTCAGGCTGTCGGCCTCGATGTTGCAGCGCACCGAGCGTTCGGCCACGGCCGGGTGGCTGCGGATGATGCGGGCGGTCTCGGCCGAGCCGGTGAAGGACACCACGTCGAACGGCTGCAGGCAGTCCATCAGCCCGGCGGACGATCCGCACACCACCGACAGCGCGCCGGGCGGCAGCACGCCGGCATCCACCACGTCCTGCACCATGCGTTGGGTCAGCCAGGCGGTGGCGGTGGCCGGCTTGACGATCACCGGCACGCCCGAGAGCAGGGCGGGCGCGGCCTTCTCCCACAGGCCCCAGCTCGGGAAGTTGAAGGCATTGATGAACAGCGCCACGCCCGGCGTGGGGGTGAGGATGTGCTGGCTCTGGAACAGCGGGTCCTTGCCGAGCCGGATGCGCTCGCCATCGAGCAGGCAGCGGGCGTCACCCAGGCGCTCGCCCAGCCGGGCATAGGTGGAGAGGGTGAAGATGCCGCCGTCGATGTCCACCGCGGAATCGCGGGTGACGGTGCCGGAGTTGGCGGTGGCCATCGCGTAGTAGTCGTCCTTGTGGGCCTGCAGCACGTTGACCACGGCGGTCAGCAGCGCAGCCCGCTCGCGGTAGCCGAGGGCCCGCAGGGCGCGGCCACCCTGTTCGCGCGCAAAGGCAAAGGCGGCTGGCAGGTCCAGGCCGGCGCTGCTCACCCGGGCCAGTTCGGTGCCGAGCACCGGGTCGAACAGCGGTGCTCCGGGGCCGGTACCGGTCTGCCAGCGGCCCTCGACATGGTTGGGCAGCAGGGCGGTGGGGGAAGGCATGGAGGACATGGGGCGGCTCGTGAAACGGTACGGGAAGCGTTGCTTGGTGCGGTGCTTGAAAGGGCCCGGGGGCCGAAAGGGCGTGAATGGCGCTATAACTGCACTATCTTGCAGCTCGGCTAATGTGCATTAAAGTGCATGTCTTGTCGAGCGTACCGACCCACAGGGTTTTCCCGAACGCCCAGGCCTCCGCCATGGACACCCCTTCCGTCCCCTCCACCGCTGCCGCCGAGACACCGCCCGCCGCCGGCCACGAAGAGCCGCGCCACCCCTTTCTGGTGGCGCTCGGCGAACGCGTGCGCACCCTGCGCTCGCGGCGCGGCATGACCCGCAAGGCCGTGGCCCTGGCGGCCGATGTGTCCGAGCGCCACCTGGCCAACCTGGAGTACGGCACCGGCAACGCGTCGATCCTGGTGCTGCTGCAGGTGGCCGATGCTCTGCAGTGTCCATTGGCCGAACTGATCGGCGATGTGAGCACCAGCTCGCCGGAATGGCTGCTGATCCGCGAGCTGCTCTCCGGCCAGGACGAGGCCGCATTGCGCCGTGCCCGGGTGGCGGTGGCCGGCGCGCTGGGCGGCGCCGACAGCACCGAGGCCGGCCGGCGCACCCGGATCGCGCTCATCGGCCTGCGCGGGGCCGGCAAGTCCACCCTCGGGCAGCGGCTGGCCGACGAGCTGGGCTTTGCCTTCATCGAATTGAGCCGGGAGATCGAGAAGTTCGCCGGCTGCAGCATCGAGGAAATCCATGCGCTCTACGGCACGCCGGCATACCGCCGCTACGAACGCCGCGCACTGGAAGAGGCCATCCAGATCTACCCCGAGGTGGTGATCGCCACGCCCGGCGGCCTGGTGTCGGACGCCGCCAACTTCAACCTGATGCTGTCCCACTGCACCACCGTCTGGCTGCAGGCCGACCCGACCGACCACATGGGCCGGGTGGCGGCGCAGGGCGACCTGCGCCCCATGGCCGCCAGCCGCGAGGCCATGGAAGACCTCAAGCGCATCCTGGCGGGCCGCTCGGCCTTCTATTCCAAGGCCGAGCTGCACTTCAACACCAGCGCCTACACCCTGCCGGAGGCCCACGAGGCGCTGGTGGAGCAGGTGCGCGCCCTGATCGGACGCTGATCGGGTGATTCTCCGAACATGCAGAAAAGTGCATTGACGTAAAAAACTGCCTGCACTATTATTCCGGTCACGCGCTGCCTCGCGACCGGAACCGGTCGGTCGGGCGGCTTCATCCGCCCGAGGAGACCCCATGAACGCACCCGACAGCCTTGCACCGGTCGACTACCGCACCGACCCGTCCCAGTACCGCCACTGGAAGCTCAGCTTCGACGGTGCCGTGGCCACGCTGGCGGCGGACTTCAGCGAAGACGGCGGCATCCGCCCCGGCTACAAGCTCAAGCTCAACAGCTACGACCTGGGCGTGGACATCGAGCTGCACGACGCGCTCAACCGCATCCGCTTCGAGCACCCCGAGGTGCGCACCGTGGTGGTCACCAGCCTGAAGGACCGCGTGTTCTGCTCGGGCGCCAACATCTTCATGCTCGGTCTCTCCAGCCATGCCTGGAAGGTGAACTTCTGCAAGTTCACCAACGAGACCCGCAACGGCATCGAGGATTCGTCGAAGCACAACGGCCTGAAGTTCGTCGCCGCCCTGAATGGCGCCTGCGCCGGCGGCGGTTACGAGCTGGCCCTGGCCTGCGACGAGATCGTCCTGGTGGACGACCGCAGCAGCGCGGTCAGCCTGCCCGAGGTGCCGCTGCTGGGCGTGCTGCCCGGCACCGGCGGCCTGACCCGCGTGACCGACAAGCGCCATGTGCGCCACGACCTGGCCGACATTTTCTGCACCACCAGCGAAGGCGTGCGGGGCAAGAAGGCGGTGGAGTGGCGCCTGGTCGACTCCATTGCCAAGCCGCAGCAGTTCGCGGCCCATGTGCGCGAGCGGGCCGAGGCCCTGGCCGCGCAGAGCAACCGCCCGGCCGGCGCCAAGGGCGTGAGCCTGCCCCGGGTCGAGCGCACCGAGAGCGCCGACGGCCTGGCCTACACCTGGGTGAATGTGGCGATCGACCGCAGCAAGCGCACCGCCACCCTGACCGTGAAGGCGCCCACCGGCGCACAGCCCGCCGACATGGCCGGCATCGAGGCCCTGGGCGCGGACTGGTGGCCGCTGCAGATGACACGCGAGCTGGACGACGCCATCCTGAACCTGCGCACCAACCAGCTCGACATCGGCACCTGGCTGCTCAAGACCGAGGGCGATGCCGCCGCCGTGCTGGCCGCCGATGCGCTGCTGCTGGCCCAACAAGACCACTGGCTGGCCCGCGAGGTGCTGGGTCTGATGCGCCGCACCTTCGCCCGCCTGGACGTGTCCTCGCGCAGCCTGTTCGCGCTGGTGGAAGAGGGCTCCTGCTTCGCCGGCAGCCTGGCCGAACTGGCGGTCTGCGCCGACCGCGCCTACATGCTGGCCCTGCCCGACAGCCCGGACACCGCACCCCGCATCACCCTGGGCGAGATGAACCTCGGCCACCTGCCCATGGTCAACGGCCAGTCCCGCCTGCAGCGCCGGTTCTATGAAGAGACCGAACCGATGGAGGCGGTGCGCCGCGCGGTCGGCCAGCCGCTGGACGCCGATGCCGCCCTGGCCCTGGGCCTGGTCACCTCGGCCCCGGACGACATCGACTGGGCCGACGAGGTGCGCATCGCCATCGAGGAGCGTGCCGCCATGTCGCCCGACGCCCTCACCGGCCTGGAGGCCAACCTGCGCTTCGCCCAGAAGGAGAACATGCTGACCCGCATCTTCGGCCGCCTGACCGCGTGGCAGAACTGGATCTTCATCCGCCCCAACGCCGTCGGCGAAAAGGGTGCGCTCAAGGTCTACGGCAAAGGCGACAAAGCCGCCTTTGATTTCAACCGCGTGTAAAACGCTCCGATTCCAGCACGTTGTGCGGTGGGTTTCCCGGTGGAGCCAGCCGCAACCTCAAGCCAGTCCACCGAGAGATCGTTCCGCAGGAGACCGTGATGTCCGCCATCGATTACAGCGACAAGATCCCCAACAACGTCAATCTGTCCGAAGACCGCACGCTGCAGCGCGCCCTGGAGCACTGGCAGCCCAATTACCTGGAGTGGTGGAAGGACATGGGCCCCGAGGGCTCGCACGGCTTCGATGTGTACCTGCGCACCGCGGTCAGCGTGGATCCGCAGGGCTGGGCCCAGTTCGGCCATGTGAAGATGCCCGACTACCGCTGGGGCATCTTCATGAACCCGGCCGAGAAGGACCGCAAGATCCATTTCGGTGACCACATGGGCGAGAACGTGTGGCAGGACGTGCCCGGTGAACACCGCGCCAACCTGCGCCGCATCATCGTGACCCAGGGCGACACCGAGCCGGCTTCGGTCGAGCAGCAGCGCCACCTCGGCCTGACCGCGCCCAGCCAGTACGACCTGCGCAACCTGTTCCAGATCAACGTGGAAGAAGGCCGCCACCTGTGGGCCATGGTGTACCTGCTGCACAAGCACTTCGGCCGTGACGGCCGCGAGGAAGCCGACGCCCTGCTGCAGCGCAACAGCGGCAGCCAGGACAACCCGCGCATCCTGGAAGCCTTCAACGAAGAGACGCCCGACTGGCTGTCCTTCTTCATGTTCACCTACTTCACCGATCGCGACGGCAAGTTCCAGCTGTGCGCGCTGGCCGAGAGCGCGTTCGATCCGCTGGCCCGCACCACCAAGTTCATGCTGACCGAGGAAGCCCACCACATGTTCGTGGGCGAGTCGGGCGTGGGCCGCGTCATCAACCGCACCTGCCAGGTGATGAACGAGCTCAAGACCGACGACCCGGCCAAGCTGCGCGCCGCCGGCGTGATCGACCTGCCGACGATCCAGCGCTACCTGAACTTCCACTTCAGCGTGACCATCGACCTGTTCGGCGCCGACCAGTCCAGCAACGCCGCCACCTTCTACAGCACCGGCCTGAAGGGCCGTTACGAAGAGGGCAAGCGCCAGGACGACCATGTGCTCAAGGGCCAGACCTACAAGATCCTGGAAGTGCAGGGTGGCCAGCTGGTCGAGCGCGAAGTGCCCATGCTCAACGCGCTGAACGAAGTGCTGCGCGACGACTACATCAAGGACAGCGTGGGCGGCGTGGAGCGCTGGAACAAGCTGATCGAGAAGGCCGGTCTGCCGCACCGCCTCTCGGTGCCGCACAAGGCGTTCCACCGCAACATCGGCTCGCTGGCCGGCGTGAAGGTGTCGCCCGAGGGCCGTGTGGTGAGCGAAGCCGAATGGCAGGCCAAGGTCGGTGAATGGCTGCCGACCCCGGAAGACCGCGCCTACGTGGCCAGCCTGATGGGCCGTGTGGTCGAGCCGGGCCAGTTCGCCAACTGGATCGCCCCGCCGGTGATGGGCATCAACCGCCAGCCGGTGAACTTCGAATACGTCCGCTTCAACTGACGACCATGAACGCACCCGCCGAACTCGCCGTCATCCAGCAGCACCTGATCGATCCCGAGATCTGCATCCGGTGCAACACCTGCGAGGCCACCTGTCCGGTGGGTGCCATCACGCACGACTCGCGCAACTATGTGGTGGATGCCGACAAGTGCAACCTCTGCATGGCCTGCGTGCCGCCTTGCCCCACCGGCTCCATCGACAACTGGCGGCAGATGCCCCGGGTGCGGGCCTACAGCGTCGAGGAGCAACTGACCTGGGACGAGCTCCCGGGCGAGCTGCCGCCCGAGGCGCTGGCCAGCGCCGCCGCTGATGCAGGCGAACCTGCGGTGGCTGCCGACGCCGCGCCGGCCCCCGAAGTGCCGGCCGACACCGACACCTTCAAGGTCGCCAGCTATGGCGCCACCGTGCCGCCGTGGTCGGCCGCCCACGCCTACACCAACCTCTACGGCCCGAAGGCCGCGCAGAAGACGGTCAAGGCCACGGTCACCGGCAACCTGCGCGTGACCGAGGTGGGCAAGACCGCCGGTGGCGACTACGACACCCACCACATCGTGCTGGACTTCGGCGCCCTGCCGTTCCCGGTGCTGGAAGGGCAGAGCATCGGCATCATCCCGCCGGGGACCGACGCCGCCGGCCGGCCGCACCATGCGCGCCAGTACAGCATTGCCAGCCCGCGCAACGGGGAGCGTCCGGGTCACAACAACCTGTCGCTGACCATCAAGCGGGTGCTGCAGGACCACCAGGGCAACCCGGTGCGCGGCGTGGCCAGCAACTTCATGTGCGACCTGCAGGTCGGTGACACGGTGGAGGTGATCGGTCCGTTCGGCGCCAGCTTCCTGATGCCCAACCACCCCCGCAGCCACATCGTCATGATCTGCACCGGCACCGGCAGCGCGCCGATGCGGGCCATGACCGAATGGCGCCGCCGCCTGCGCCAGACCGGCAAGTTCGAGGGAGGGAAACTGATGCTGTTCTTCGGTGCCCGCACCCAGGAAGAGCTGCCGTACTTCGGCCCGTTGCAGAGCCTGCCCAAGGACTTCATCGACACCACGTTCGCCTTCAGCCGTACACCCGGGCAACCCCGCAAGTACGTGCAGGACGCCATGCGCGAGCGTGCCGCCGACCTGGCGGCGCTCCTCAAGGACCCGGACACCCACTTCTATGTCTGTGGCCTCAAGAGCATGGAAGAGGGCGTGGTGCTGGCCCTGCGCGACATCGCCACCGGGGCCGGGCTGGACTGGGAGACGGTCGGTGCGGCGCTCCGCCGCGAAGGCCGGCTGCACCTGGAAACCTACTGAGCTGTCGCCTGCGGCCTGGGGTCAAGCCCGGGCACAGGTGCAGGACCGGGGGCAGATGCCGTACAGTGTCGCCCTCGTATGTCAGACACCCATACCCCCAACAGCACCGCTTCGCGTCCCGCCATCGAGGTGGACGTGGTCATGCGCCGTGAGCCGGTGCAGGGCCCGATGGCGCGCTGGCAACCCTGGCGCTGGGTGCTGGCCGACGTGATGCTGCACAGCAGCCCTGCCGAGACCGCGTTGCTGCCGCCCCTGGAGGCGCACGAGCCCGAGGCGGTCGAACCGGTCGACCCGGCGAGCGCCGTGGAGGGCGCCAGCCACTGGCTGTTTCCCCGCCACCGGGTCACGCTCTACCGCGACGATGGCGAGGGCTACTACCTCAACCTGGACTCTCCTAACCCCTGCTTCTGGGTGTTCTGGCGCGCTGACGAAGAGCGGCTGCTCGACGGCGAGCCGATGGCGGTGCCGCAGATCGTGACCTTGAGCTACCACGAGGCCGGCCGCTGGCTCGACGCTCAGGAGCGGGTCGACCAGGTGCCGGCCCCGGACGAGGTGGTCGACTGGCTGCGCAGCTTCGTCGACGCCACCTACCAGCCCGAACCGAAAAAACGCAAACGCCCCGACAGCTTCCGCCCGCTGACCGACCGGTTCGGCCAGCCGGTGCGGGTGAGCACCGAAAAGATCCGTGGCGGCGGCCACCCCGGAGCCTGACATGGCCGAGGACGACAACTTTTTCTCGCGCTGGTCCCGGCGCAAGCAGCAGGTGCGCACCGGCGAGCCGCTGCCGGCCGATCCACCGTTGCCCGCCGCCCGCCCCGAGCCGGCACCGGCGGTCCGGCCCGCAGCAGCTGCTGCCGCGCCGGCTGCTGTGGTGCCGCCTGCCACCACGCCGGCTGCGCCCGCCCAGGCCGCCCCGACCGAAGACCGCCCGCCACCGCCCTCGCTGGACGATGTGGCGCAGCTCACCCCCGAGGCCGACTTCAGCCGCTTCGTGGCGCGCGGCGTTTCGCCCGAGGTGCGCAACGCCGCCGTGAAGAAGCTGTTCGCCGATCCGCACTTCAACGTGATGGACGGCCTGGACATTTACATCGACGACTACTCCAAGCCCAGCCCGCTGTCGGCGGCCGACATGGCCCGCATGGTCGGCGCCCAGTTCCTCAAGCTGGTCGAGGATCCGGCCGAAAAGAAGGCCGCTGCCGCAAAGGCTCAGGAAGCCGAGGCCGCCGCAGCGACGGCCGAGCCGGTGGCGGCCGCACCGCAAGACGACAACCCCCCCGACGGCGGAACCACCGCTGCGAACACCGGCGAGCCCCCGGCCGCCGAACTGCCCCCACCCCACGATGACCACGCTGATCTGCAACTGCAACCAGACCATGCCCCTGAACGCGAGCGTTCTGGGCCAGGCGCTGGATGAAGACCTGACCGTCCACACCACGCTGTGCCGGCGCGACGCGCCGGCCTTCCAGCGGGCCAGCCGCAGCAGCGAGGAGCTGGTGGTGGCCTGCACCCAGGAAAGCCGCCTGTTCACCGAGCTGGCCGAGCAGACCGAGGGCGCGGTGTCGCTGGATGTGAGGCCGATCCGCTTCGTCAACATCCGCGAGACCGGTGGCTGGAGCCGCGAGGCCCGCGACGCCACCCCCAAGATGGCGGCCCTGCTGGCCGCCGCGCGCCTGCCCGATCCGGAGCCGGTGCCCACCGTCACCTACCGCAGCAGCGGTCGCCTGCTGATCGTCGGCCCGCTGGAGCAGGCGGAGCGCATCGGCGCCGTGGTCGGCGATGTGCTGGACGTGACCATCCTGGCCACCGGCGGCCGTGGCCAGCAGGAGCGCCGCTTCCCGGTGCTGGGCGGCGAGCTGTCGGCCATCCAGGGCTGGCTGGGCGCCTTCCAGGTGGAATGGACCACCGGCAACCCGATCGATCTCGACCTCTGCACCCGCTGCAACGCCTGCGTGGCCGCCTGCCCCGAAGGCGCCATCGGCCTGGACTACCAGATCGACCTGTCGCGCTGCAGCTCGCACCGCGCCTGCGTGAAGGCCTGCGAGGCGGTCGGCGCCATCGACTTCCAGCGCGAGCCGGTGCCCCATTCCGACACCTTCGACATCGTGCTCGACCTGCGCGACGACCCGGCCTTCAGCCAGCATGCGCACCCCCAGGGCTACTTCCACCGCCCCGGCGGCCTGAACAACGAGCAGGGCCTGCAGACCATCGCCCGCCTGCGCGATCTGGTGGGCGAATTCGAGAAACCCAAGTTCTTCACCTACAAGCAGAAGATCTGTGCCCACGGCCGCAACGAGACGGTGGGCTGCGATGCCTGTGTGCAGGTGTGCTCGGCCCTGGCCATCAGCAGCCAGGTGGACCGTCAGCAGATCGTGGTCAACCCCAACCTCTGCGTGGGTTGCGGTGCCTGCACCACCGTGTGCCCCACCGGCGCCCTGACCTATGCCTACCCGCGTGCCAGCGAGGTGGGTGTGCGCCTGCGCACCGTGCTGGCCACCTATGCCAAGGCCGGCGGCACCGACGCCGCCCTGCTGCTGCACAGCCGTGAAGCGGGTGCAGCACTCATCGACGAACTCGGCCGTGCCGCCCAGCTCGACCCGAAGCGGGTGCGGGGTGTGCCGGCGCGCGTGATCCCGCTGCCGCTGTGGCACACCGCCTCCGCCGGCCTGGACCTGTGGCTGACCGCCTTTGCCTACGGCGCCCCGCAGGTCTGGGTGCTCATGACCGACGAGGAAGCGCCCCAGTACCGCCAGGCCCTGCAGGAGCAGATGGCGCTGGCCCAGTCCATCGTGAACGGCCTGGGTTACACCGGCACCCACTTCCGCCTGATCGAGGCCCGCACCGCGGCCGAACTGGACAGCCAGCTCGCCGTGCCCAAGGCCCAGGGCGTGAAACGCCGCGCCAGCTATGCGGTGCAGGCCGAGAAGCGCGCCACCATCGAACTCGCGCTGGACCACCTGCTGCAGGACAGCGCGGCCCACGGCCAGCGGGCCGAGGCCATTGCGCTGCCGGCGCCCTCGCTGTTCGGCGCCGTGGCCATCGACCGCGACCGCTGCACCCTGTGCCTGAGCTGCGTCAGCGCCTGCCCGGCCAGCGCGCTGCAGGACAACGCCGAACGCCCGCAGCTGCGCTTCATCGAGAAGAACTGCGTGCAGTGCGGCCTGTGCGCCACCACCTGCCCGGAAGACGCCATCACCCTGCAGCCGCGCCTGCTGCTGACCGAGCAGCGCAAGCAACTGCGCGTGCTCAACGAGGCCGAGCCCTTCCGCTGCATCCGCTGCAGCAAGCCGTTCGGCACCCTGAAAGGCATCGAGAACATGCTGGAGAAGCTCTCCGGCCATGCCATGTTCCAGGGCGAGGCCGCCGAGCGCCTGAAGATGTGCAGCGACTGCCGCGTGGTCGACCTCTACACCAACCCGGGCGAGACCCGCATCACCGATCTCTGAGACCGCCGCCATGATGGAACGCATTCCCGTGTCCTCCTCGCTCGACGAGGAAACCGCCCGCGCCGAGGTCTATGGCCTGCTGGCTGCGCTGTACTACGCCCCGCCCGCGCCCGAGCTGCTGAGCCAGCTGCGGGTCGCCGTGACCGAGGCGCCGGCCGCCGGCGGGTTCCTGGAGGAGCCGTGGCGCGCCGTGGTGGCCGCCACCCGCGACATGACCGACGCGCAGGTGGCCGACGAGTTCGACCGGTTGTTCGGTGGCGTGGGCAAGCCCGAGATCTTCCTGTTCGCTTCGCACCACATCGCCGGCTTCCTGAACGAGAAACCGCTGGCCCAGCTGCGCTCCGACCTGGCCACCCTGGGCCTGGCCCGCGACGAGACCATGCCCGAGACCGAGGACCATGTGTCCTACATCTTCGAGGTCATGCGCTACCTGATCGCCGGCGACGATGTCGAGGTGGCCAACCTGACCCAGCAGCAGAAGTTCTTTGCTGCCCATGTGCAGAGCTGGCTGCCGGCCATGTGCGAGGCCATCACCGCCCACCCGGCGGCCCGCTTCTATGCGGCTGTGGCGGCGTTCACGCAGGCCTTCGTCGGCGTGGAGGCCCAGGGCTTCGACATGATGGCCTGAGGGCCTCAGGCGTCCAGCAGCCCGGGGCGGCCGTTGCCGGTGTCGACCGGGGCTGCGGTCACCGGTTCGGTGAGCAGCTGCACACAGAACCAGGCGCCGGGGCCGTCGTCGCGGTTGCCGGCCTCGATGTGGCCGCCGTAGCGCTCCACCAGCCCCTGGCTGATCCACAGCCCCAGCCCGTTGCCGTCGTTCTTGGTGGTGAAGAACGGGCGGAACAGGCGCTCGCGTGCCGCAGCCGGCAGGCCTGGCCCCTGGTCCTTGATCCACAGGCGGGCACCCGAGCCATCCTCCTGGTCCTGCGTCACCAGCGTGAGCGTGCCGCCCTCGGGCATGGCCTGAATGGCATTGATCAGCAGGTTGATCACCACCTGCTGCAGCTCCTGCCGGTTCATGCCGACCGGTTTCGTGGCCTGCAGGTCGCGCTCCACCGTGATGCGGGTCTGCGACAGCAGGTGGGCCACCAGCACCAGGCAATCGGCCACGGTGCGGTTCAGGTCGAGCGCACTCACATAGCCGCCGAATTCGGTCGGCCGCGCGTACTGCAGCAGCTGCGTCACGATGATGCGCATGCGCTCCACCTGCTGGTCGAGCAGGGCGAGTTCCTCCTTCACGGCATCGGCCTGCGGGCCCAGGGTTTCCCGCATCAGGTCCAGGTTGCCCTGCATCACCGCAATCGGGTTGTTGATCTCGTGCGCGATGCTGGCCGTGAGCTGGCCGATGGCCGCCAGCTTCTCGCTCTTGACCAGCTGGGCCTGGGCCAGTTGCAGCGAGGCATTGCTGGCCTGCAGTTCCCGGGTGCGTTCGGCCACCTTGCGGTCCAGTTCGTCGGCCCAGCGCTGCAGGGCGGCGGTCTTGTCCTCGATGGCGTCCAGCAGTTGATCCAGGTGCCCGGCCAGCGCACCGAGCTCGTCGCGCGCCGCCAGCGGCCCCACCCGCGCGCCGGCCTGCCCGTCCTCGATGTGCTGCATGGTGCGGTTCATCTGCTCCACCGGCTGGAAGATGCTGCGCGCCCAGCGCAGCGAGAACCAGGCCGACATGGCCATCACGCCCAGGAAGATCAGCCCGATCACGCCCAGCATGGCGTAGCGCAGCAGCGTGAAGGGCGCTTCGGTGAAGCCCACATAGAGCATGCCGATGCGCCGGCCCTGGGCGTCGGTCAGCGGGTCGTAGGCCGACACATACCAATCGTTCACCACGAAGGCCCGGTCCAGCCAGGTGCGGCCTTCGGCCAGCACGGTGTCGCGCACCGTCTGCGAGACCCGGGTGCCGATGGCGCGCTGGTCCTGGAACAGCCGCACATTGGTGGTGATGCGCACATCGTCCAGGAACAGCGTGGCGGTGCCTCGGCTGTCGAAGGGCAGGGCGTCTTCCGGGTAGACGATGCGGTTGATGTGGTCGATGAAGTCCAGGTTCTGGTTCAGCAGCAGGCCACCGGCCAGCAGCGCCACGGTGCGGCCCTGGGCGTCGCGCACCGGCAGGGCCGAGAGCACCACCATGGCCCGGGTCTCGGTGTCGCGCGCGGTCGGTGCGGCGTTGCGGGTCGGCACCAGCGGAATGTTGACCTGCTGCAGCAAGTGGGGGGCCAGGGCCTGCAGCTCCAGCGCTTCCAGCACCAGCAGGCGGGCCTGTTTCAGGCTGCCGCTGCGGTCGACCGCGGCCTGCACGGTGGCCGGCATGGCGGCCTGCAGGGTGTCGGCGTCGGCGCTGCTCAGGCCGGCCGGCAGGGCGCGCGCCAGCGGGCGGCCGTCGGCGTCGTAGAGCGCCAGGAAGTCCAGCTGCAACAGCTCCCGGTCGACCGCCAGCTGCTGTTCCAGGGCGCGCCGCTGGCCGGGCCCGGACAGGCGCAGCACATCGGACAGGGCCCTGGAGCCGGCCACGCCCCGGGTGCCCGACCCCACCTCGGCCAGCACCTGCTGGAAGTAGCCGTTGGCCACCGCCAGGTCGCTGCGCACCTTGGTGATGAGCAGCCGGTCGTAGGCGGTGTTGCTCCAGGCCAGCAGCACCAGCACCAGCAGCGGAAAGGCCACCAGCAGCGGCAGCAGCGCCATGGCCAGCAGCTTGTTGCGCACCGACCCAGCCAGCCAGCCGGGCGTCCGCAACGGGCTCATGCGCGGGCCGCGCATGCGGTCTTCATGCCGTTCCCCATTCGGCCACGCGTCGTTCCAGCGTGCGGCGCGACACGCCCAGCAGCTCGGCTGCGCGCGTCTTGTCGCCCTGCACAGAGTCCAGTACCGACTGGATGTGCAGTTTCTCCAGGGTGTGCAGGTCGGTCACCTGGCGCGGGCTGGCGGGCGGTTGCCCCGGGTACAGGGCTGAGACGTTCAGCGAGCCCAGGATCAGTGACCGCTCGATCAGGTTGCGCAGTTCGCGCACGTTGCCGGGCCAATCGTACTGCTGCAGGAAGGCCATTTCCTCGGGGCTGACCTGCAGCGGATCGACGCCCAGCGTCGGCGCCAGCAGCGCATTGAAGTGCGCCACCAGCTCGGGGATGTCGTCCTTGTGGTCGCGCAGCGGCGGCAGGGCCAGGTCCATGACCTGCAGGCGGAAGTAGAGGTCCTTGCGGAAACGGCCGGCGGCCACCTCGTCCTGCAGCTGCCGGTTGGTGGCGGCGACCACCCGCAGGTTCAGCGGCACCAGCTGTTCGCTGCCCACCGGGCGGATCTTGAGGTCTTCGATGGCGCGCAGCAGCGTGGCCTGGATGGACAGCGGCAGCTCGGCCACCTCGTCCAGGAACAGGGTGCCGCCCTGCGCGTAATGGAACAGGCCGTCGCGGGCCCGGGCAGCGCCGGTGAAGGCCCCTTTGGCATGGCCGAACAGCTCGCTCTCGATCAGGTCGGGCGACACGCTGGCGCAGTTCACCGGCACGAACGGCCCGCCGGCCCGGGCGCTGCGGTCGTGCAGCTCGCGCGCCACCAGCTCCTTGCCGGTGCCGGACTCGCCCTGCAGCAGCACGGTGCTGTCCACCACCGCCACCCGGTCGATCCAGGCGCGCAGCCGCTGCATGCGGTCCGACCCGCCGATGAGGCCCGGGCCCTGCCCCGGGCTGTGGGCCACGGCCCGGCGCAGCACGAAGTTCTCGCGCTTGAGCTTGGCGCGCTCGTGGCACTGCTTCACCGCATTCAGAATCTGCGGCACCCGGAACGGCTTGAGGATGAAATCGGATGCGCCTGCCCGCAGCGCCTCGATGGCGGTGTCCAGATCGGCGAACGCGGTGATCAGGATCACCTCCCCGGTGTAGCCGTGTTCCCGCAGCTCCTTGAGCCAGGTGACGCCGTTCTTGCCGGGCAGCGAGATGTCCAGAATGATCAGGTCGACATGGTGGCCGCGCAGCCACTGGGCGCCATCTTCGGCGGTGCTGGCATTCATCACGAAGTGGCAGCGCGGCGCCAGTGTCTTGACCAGAAAGCTCAGCATGCCCGGCTCGTCGTCCACCACGAGGATCGACCAGTCGGGCCAACCTTCGAGCTGTCGGTCGTGCGGGTGGGGCAGGGGGGAGGGGTTCACGGGGCGCGATTCTACGAACGAGACCCACAAAATTGCTCGGGAATTGGCGCAAATCCGACGCTGGCGCGGGCCCATGCCGGGCAATGACGGTGCGACAAGTTGTCGCATTGAATGTGACAGCCTGTCATCTTTCCTCTGGCCCGGGAGTCGTCGATCGGGGGTTGACAGCGCAAAGTGTGAACGCTGGCCTTACACCTTCGTTCGGTGGCGCAGCCAGGGCTTCCTGGCACGATTCTGGCTATGCGCGGGACCCGGGTGGCGGGGGCTGTCGGGGCATGGTGGCTGGCGGGGCAGGTCACGCGCGGGACACCGTCCCGATACGGGACAGTTCGGTTGCGCGCCGTTCGTGCGGGCGGTAGATTCCCGCCCTATGCACGGCACCCGCATGTTGATGGCGGGTGCTCGAGTTCAACCTGGAGACATGCATGACCAAGTCCCCCCGCCCCGACGGTGAAGGCACCTCCCGCCTGAGCCGCCGCACCTTGTTTGCCGGCGCCACCACCGTCGGAGCCCTGGCCGCTGCAGCCACCGTGCTGCCCCGCGTGACCGAAGAGGCGGCGCCTGCCGCCGAAGCCAAGCCCGCGCCCACCAAGGGCGGCGGTTACAGCCTGACGGCCCACGTCAAGCAGTACTACCAGACCACCCGCATCTGACCGGCCGCGCCGGCAGGTTCCCCGTTTTTTCCGTCCCCACGAACCGCATCCGCTGACATGAAAGCCGCTTCGGCCGCCGCCATGACAGCCCATCAGGAGGCATGAAAATGCTGCTGACCAAAAAGAATTCCTCTGCGGGTGGTCACGTTTCCCACGTGCATTCCACCTTTGTGCACAACCTCAAGCGCGGTCTGTCGTCCGCCCTGCCCACCATGGACCGCCGCGCCTTCCTGCGCCGCTCGGGCCTGGGCGTGGGTGTGGGCCTCGCCGCCACCCAGCTGACCCTGGTGAAGAAGTCGCACGCCGCCGGCGGCAAGTCGATCGACGGCACCGGCAAGATCGAGGTGCGCCGCACCGTCTGCACCCACTGCTCGGTCGGCTGCGCCACCGACGCCATCGTCGAGAACGGCGTGTGGGTCCGCCAGGAAGCGGTGTTCGATTCGCCGATCAACCTCGGCGCCCACTGCGCCAAGGGCGCTGCCCTGCGTGAGCACGGCCACGGCGAGTACCGCCTGCGCTACCCCATGAAGCTGGTCAACGGCAAGTACCAGCGCATCAGCTGGGACGAGGCCTACAACGGCATCGTCGCCAAGATGAAGGCCCTGCGCGAAGCCAGCGGCCCGGACTCGGTCTACTTCATCGGCTCGTCCAAGCACAACAACGAGCAGGCCTACCTGCTGCGCAAGTTCGTCAGCTTCTGGGGCACCAACAACTGCGACCACCAGGCCCGCATCTGCCACTCCACCACGGTGGCCGGCGTTGCCAATACCTGGGGTTATGGTGCCATGACCAACTCCTACAACGACATGCAGAACGCCAAGGTGGCGCTCTACATCGGCTCCAACGCGGCTGAAGCCCACCCGGTGTCGATGCTGCACATGCTGCATGCCAAGGAGAACGGCTGCAAGATGATCGTGGTGGACCCGCGCTTCACCCGCACCGCCGCCAAGGCCGACGAGTTCGTGCGCATCCGCTCGGGCACCGACATCCCGTTCCTGTTCGGTGTGCTGTATCACATCTTCAAGAACGGCTGGGAAGACAAGCAGTACATCAACGACCGTGTCTACGGCATGGAAGACGTCAAGAAAGACGTCATGGCCAAGTGGACCCCGGCAGCGGTGGAAGAGGCCTGCGGCGTGAAGGAAGAGCAGGTCTTCAAAGTCGCGAAGATGATGCACGAGAACAACCCGGGCACCATCGTGTGGTGCATGGGCCAGACCCAGCACACCATCGGCAACGCCATCGTGCGCGCCTCCTGCATCCTGCAGCTGGCGCTGGGCAACATCGGCAAGGCCGGTGGCGGCACCAACATCTTCCGTGGTCACGACAACGTGCAGGGCGCGACCGACGTCGGCCCGAACCCGGATTCGCTGCCCGGCTACTACGGCCTGGCCGCTGGCTCGTGGAAGCACTTCGCTGCCACCTGGGGCGTCGACTATGAGTGGATCAAGAAGCAGTACGCCGAAGGCACGATGGAGAAGCCTGGCATCACCGTCTCCCGCTGGATCGACGGCGTGCTGGAAAACAATGAGCTGATCGACCAGGGCCCGAACCTGCGCGGCGTGTTCTTCTGGGGCCATGCGCCCAACTCCCAGACCCGCGGTCTGGAGATGAAGCGCGCCATGGACAAGCTCGACCTGCTGGTCGTGATCGATCCGTACCCGTCGGCCACCGCCTCCATGGCCGCCATGCCCGGCAAGGCCGAAGACCTGAACCCGAACCGCGAGGTGTACCTGCTGCCCGCAGCCACCCAGTTCGAGACCAGCGGTTCGTGCACCGCCTCCAACCGCTCCATCCAGTGGCGCGAGCAGGTGATCGAGCCTCTGTGGGAGAGCCGCACCGACCACATGATCATGTACCAGCTGGCCCAGAAGCTCGGCTTCGACCAGGAACTGGTGAAGAACACCAAGCTGGTCAAGGGCAAGGGCGGCATGGACGAGCCGGAGGTGGAAGACATCCTCCGCGAGATCAACAAGTCGGTCTGGACCATCGGCTACACCGGCCAGAGCCCGGAGCGTCTGAAGGCCCACATGCGCAACATGGGCGCCTTCGACGTCAAGACCCTCAAGGCCAAGGGCAAGGTGGTCGACAAGGAGACCGGCTACGACATGTCCGGTGACTACTTCGGTCTGCCCTGGCCCTGCTACGGCACCCCGGAACTCAAGCACCCCGGCTCGCCCAACCTGTACGACACCTCCAAGCACGTCATGGAAGGCGGCGGCAACTTCCGGGCCAACTTCGGTGTGGAGCGCAACGGCGCCAGCCTGCTGGCCGAGGACGGCTCGCACTCGGTGGGTGCCGAGATCACCACCGGCTACCCGGAGTTCGACCACGTCCTGCTGAAGAAGCTGGGCTGGTGGGCTGACCTGTCGGAAGCCGAGCAGAAGGCGGCCGAGGGCAAGAACTGGAAGACCGACCCGACCGGCGCGATCATCCGTGTGGCCATGAAGCACGGCTGCCACCCGTTCGGCAACGCCAAGGCCCGTGCCGTGGTGTGGAACTTCCCGGATGCGATCCCGCAGCACCGCGAGCCGGTCTACGGCACCCGCCCGGACCTGATCGCCAAGTACCCCAGCCACGACGACCAGAAGACCCGCTGGCGCCTGCCCATCCTCTACAAGTCGCTGCAGGCGAAGAACGTCGAGGAGAAGATGCACGAGAAATTCCCGCTGATCATGACCTCGGGCCGCCTGGTCGAGTACGAGGGTGGTGGCGAGGAGACCCGCTCCAACCCGTGGCTGGCCGAGCTGCAGCAGGAAATGTTCGTCGAGATCAACCCGGCAGCAGCCACCGCCCGCGGCATCCGCAACGGCGAGCGCGTGTGGGTGACCACCCCGACCGGTGCCCGCATCAATGTGCAGGCCCTGGTGACCGAGCGGGTCGGTGCCGACACCGTGTTCCTGCCGTTCCACTTCTCGGGTCGCTGGCAGGGTGAGGACATGAAGCCCTACTACCCGGACGGCGCCTTCCCCGTGGTGCGCGGCGAAGCCGTCAACACGGCCACCACCTACGGCTACGACATCGTGACGATGATGCAGGAAACCAAGACCACGATCTGCAATGTGGAGCGCGCGTAAGCGGCCGGCCCACTGCAACAGGAGAACAACATGGCACGAATGAAATTCATCTGTGACGCCGAGCGCTGCATCGAGTGCAACGGCTGCGTCACCGCCTGCAAGAACGAGCACGAAGTGCCCTGGGGCGTGAACCGCCGCCGGGTCATCACCCTGAACGACGGCGTCCCCGGCGAGAAGTCCATCTCGGTGGCCTGCATGCACTGCAGCGACGCACCCTGCATGGCCGTCTGCCCGGTGAACTGCTTCTACCGCACCGACGAAGGTGTGGTGCTGCACGACAAGGACGTGTGCATCGGCTGCGGCTACTGCTCGTACGCCTGCCCGTTCGGCGCACCCCAGTTCCCGTCGCAAGGCACCTTCGGTGTGCGCGGCAAGATGGACAAGTGCACCTTCTGCGCCGGCGGCCCCGAGGCCCACGGCAGCCAGACCGAGTTCGAGAAGTACGGTCGCAACCGGCTGGCCGAAGGCAAGCTGCCCGCCTGCGCCGAGATGTGCTCGACCAAGGCCCTGCTCGCCGGTGACGGCGACGTCGTGGCCGACATCTTCCGTACCCGCGTCCTGACCCGTGGCAAGGGTGCCGAGGTCTGGGGCTGGGGCACCGCTTACGGCACCGCACAAGGACAGAAATCGTGATCAAGCGCCTGACCCTCACCTCCGCAGCGCTGGTTGCCCTGCTGTCCCTGGCCGCCTGCGGCGATGCGCCGCAGGAGATCTCCGGCTCCGGCGTCAAGCAGGACGGCGCGCCGTACACCGGCGTCGGCAAGAGCCAGTACGCCCAGGGCGGCTGGACCACCGGCGACAAGACCAGCTGGGAACAGCAGCTCAAGAGCCGCGCCCAGTACGGCCAGAACGACTATGTGCGCGTCGGCGCCCAGCCCAAGTAAGGTAGCTCCATGCCCATCTCCATGACCTCCCTCTGGCGGTCCCTGCTGGTGGCGTCTGCGCTGTTGATCGGCGCGGGCGGTGCATCGGCCCAGACGCTGAAGGTGGAACCGGCCGACGCTGCGCCCGCAGCGGCACCGGCGCCGGCTCAGCAGGGCGGCATCAAGGGTGCGAACATCTTCGAGATCGCCCCTGACGCCGACAAGGACCCCAACTACGCCAACCAGACCAACGCCGAGCGCAAGCAGGTGCAACCGGGCAACAACGCACCCATGTGGCGCGATGTCGGCCAGGGCGGCGTGACCGGCACCACCAGCCTGCCCTACCTCGAGTACGGCAACCTGGTGCAGGGTTTCGTTCAGTATCCGGGCTCGGCCTTCACCACCGCCGGTGAAGCCTGGCGCCAGGTGCGCAACAACTGGATCATTCCCTACGGCGGCTCGCTGCTGCTGATTGCCGGTGTGGCGCTCGCGCTGTTCTACTTCGGCAAGGGCACCATCCAGCTGCACGGCAAGGAAACCGGCCGCGTGATCGAGCGCTTCACCTACGTGGAACGCGCCGCTCACTGGGTGAATGCCATCGCCTTCGTGGTGCTGGCCATCTCCGGCATCGTCATGGCGTTCGGCAAGTTCTTCCTGCTGCCGGTCATGGGCTCGACCCTGTTCGGCTGGCTGACCTACGCGCTGAAGAACGTCCACAACTTCGTGGGCCCGGTGTTCGCCGTGTCGCTGGCCGTGGTGTTTTTCACCTTCCTCAAGGACAACTGGCCTTCCAAGGAAGACGTTCAGTGGGTGCTGAAGGCCGGTGGCCTGTTCGGCAAGGAAGAGGTGCCTTCGCACCGGTTCAACGCCGGCGAGAAGGTGGTGTTCTGGGGCGGCGTGTTCTTCCTGGGCATCATCGTGGTGGCCTCGGGCGTGTTCCTGGACAAGATCGTTCCGGGCGTCGAGTACACCCGCGCCAACATGCAGATCGCCCACATGTTCCACGGCGTGGCCACGGTGCTGATGATGGCCATGTTCATGGGTCACATCTACATGGGCACGGTCGGCATGTCCGGCGCCTACAAGGCCATGAAGACCGGCTATGTGGACGAGACCTGGGCCAAGGAACACCACGAGCTCTGGTACAACGACATCAAGGCCGGCAAGATTCCCGCACAGCGCACCGCCAAGGCGGCCGCCGATGCGGCCCAGCCCGCCAAAGCCTGATCTTCGGAGACGACTCACATGAAACGCAGCATTCTTCTGCTCTCCCTGCTGGTGTCGACGGCCGCTTTCGCCAAGCTGCCGGCCCCGGTGCTGACCGACGAAGCCAAGGCCAAGGCGGCCGAAGCCGCCGCCAAGACGGCCCACGGCAACAAGGTAGCGGCCTTCCAGCTGTGCAAGTCCATGGACAAGGCAGCGGCCAACCACTTCAAGACCACCGCCGGCCAGGGCAAGGCGGCCACGCCGGGCGCCCCCGCCTGTGTGGACCCGGGCCCGTTCGTGTACACCCCGGCGCCGGCTGCACCGGCCGCCGCTGCTGCACCGGCTGCCCCGGCTGCGGCCCCGGCCAAGAAGAGCTGATCTTCCTGTGCCCCTCGCAGAAAAGGCCCCCCGGGGCCTTTTTTGCTGTCTGTCTGGCGATACTCTCACCCCCATGACGAAGACCACTGCCCCGGCGGCGCTGCCGCAACTCTCGAATGCCCAGGCCCCGCTGACCCGTTCGGTCGAGGTCATCAACGAGTTCGGCGCGCGCAGCGAGGTGTCGATCCCCGCCGAACGCGACCTGACCGTCTATGTGGACAAGCGCGAGCTGGTCACGCTGATGACGCTGGGCGCCCACCCCGAATGGCTGGTGCTGGGTTACCTGCTGAACCAGCGGCTGGTGGGTTCGGTGGACGAGATCGCCTCGATCCAGGTCGACTGGGATGTGTCGGCCGCGGTGGTCACCACCCGCCAGGGCATCGACCGCATCGAGGAGCGGACCGCCCGCAAGGTGGTCACCACCGGCTGCGGCCAGGGCAGCGTGTTCGGCGGCCTGATGGACGAGATCGACCGCATCCAGCTGCCCGAGGGCGTGCTGCGGCAGTCGCAGCTGTACGCCATCGTCAATGCCATCCGCCTCAAGGAGAGCACCTACAAGTCGGCCGGTTCGGTGCACGCCTGCGCGCTGTTCCGGGGCGACCAGCTCCAGCTCTTCGTGGAGGATGTGGGCCGGCACAACGCGGTGGACACGATTGCCGGCTGGCTGGCCCTGCAGGACCCGGCCGCCGGCGCACCGACCGGTGCCGCCCTGAACCCGCCCGCGCTGGACAAGATCTTCTACACCACCGGCCGCCTGACCAGCGAGATGGTGATCAAGAGCGCACAGATGGGGGTGGCCGCCGTCATCTCGCGCAGCGGCATCACCCAGATGGGCCTTGAGGTCGCGCAGCGCGTGGGCCTGTGCGCGGTGGGGCGGGCCACCAACCGGCACTTCCTTTGTTACGCGCACCCGCAGCGCCTGCTGCTCGATGCGGTACCTTCCACCCCTTTGACCCCCGAGAAAACGCCATGAGCCGCGACGTCCACATCATCGATCACCCCCTGGTGCAGCACAAACTCACGCTGATGCGCCGCAAGGACACCAGCACCAAGAGCTTCCGGGAACTGGTGCACGAGCTCAGCGCCCTGCTGGCCTACGAGCTGACCCGCGACATGCCGATGCAGGAGATCGAGATCGAGACCCCGCTGGAGAAAATGACCTCCCGCGTGATCGACGGCAAGAAGATCGTGCTGGCCTCCATCCTGCGCGCCGGCAACGGCTTCCTGGACGGCATGCTGCAGGTGCTGCCGGGTGCCCGCGTGGGCCACATCGGCCTGTACCGTGACCCGGCCACGCTGAAGGCGGTGGAGTACTACTTCAAGATGCCGCAGGACATGCACGAGCGCGACGTGATCGTGCTCGACCCGATGCTGGCCACCGGCAACTCGGCCGTGGCTGCGGTCGACCGGCTCAAGCAGACGAACCCGCGCTCCATCCGCTTCGTGTGCCTGGTGACCTGCCCCGAAGGCATCCGGACCTTCCACGACCACCACCCCGACGTGCCGGTCTACACCCCGGCGGTGGATCGTGGCCTGAACGAGCATGGCTACATCGTCCCGGGCCTGGGCGACGCCGGCGACCGGATCTTCGGCACGAAGTGACGGGGTTTTCCCGATGCGATAAGGTCGGCGCATGGCCCCATCTTCCGCATCCTTGCCCATCCGTTTCTGGACCCTGGGCTGGTCTTCCCTGATCCGCGACTGGCGCGCCGGCGAGCTGCGCCTGCTGGTGCTGGCCGTCACCCTGGCGGTGGCCGCACTCACCGCGGTGGGCTTCTTTGCCGACCGGCTTCAGGGGGGTCTGGCGCGTGACGCCCGGGCGCTGATCGGTGGCGATGCGGTGCTCTCCAGCGACAACGCGCCGCCCCCCGAATTCGAGGCCCGCGCCCGCGAACTGGGCCTCACCACCGCCCGGACCCTCGGCTTCCCGACCATGGGCCGGGCCAGCGACGAAGACGGCGGTGCGGCCCGTCTGGTGGCCCTGAAAGCGGTCTCCGACGGCTACCCCCTGCGCGGCACCCTGCGGGTGGCCACCGGCCCCGATGCCCCCGACGAAGCGGTGAAGTCCATTCCGCCAGCGGGCTCGGTGTGGGTCGACGCCGCCCTGCTGGTGGCCCTGGACCTCAAGATGGGCCAGACCCTGCTGCTGGGCGACGCCCGCTTCACCATCGACCGGGTGCTGGTGGTGGAGCCCGACCGGGGCGCCGGCTTCATGAGCTTTGCGCCGCGCGTCATGCTCAACGAGGCCGATCTGCCCGCCACCGGCCTGGTGCAACCGGCCAGCCGCCTGACCTACCGGGTGGCCGTGGCCGGCCCGGACAACGCGGTCTCGACCTTCAGCCGCTGGGCACAGGAGCGCATCGACAGCTCCGGTGTGCGCGGCACCCGGCTGGAGTCGCTGGAGGGTGGTCGGCCCGAAATGGAGCGCACGCTGGAGCGGGCCGAGAAGTTCCTGAACCTGGTGGCCCTGCTGGCGGCGCTGCTGTGCGCGGTGGCGGTGGCCATTGCGGCGCGCGGGTTCGCCCAGCGCCACCTCGACGACTGCGCCATGCTGCGGGTGCTGGGCCTGTCGCAAGGCACCATGGCGCGGGCCTACACGCTGGAATTTGCGCTGGTGGGCCTGTTCGCCAGCAGCCTGGGCGTGCTGCTGGGTTTTCTGGTGCACCACGTCTTCGTGCTGCTGCTGGCCGGTCTGGTGGAAGCCAGCTTGCCGGCGCCGGGCATCACGCCGGTGCTGCTGGGGCTGGGCATGGGCCTGACCCTGATGATGGCTTTCGGCCTGCCGCCGGTGCTGCAGCTGGCCCAGGTGCCCCCGCTGCGGGTGATCCGCCGCGATGTCGGCCAGCTCAAGCCCGCCACCCTGGGCGTGCTCGGCCTGGGTGTGCTGGGTTTTGCCGCCTTGCTGCTGGCGGCCAGCCGCGACCTGCTGCTGGGGTCGATTGCGGTCGGCGGCTTTGCAGCCGCCATCGCCGTGTTTGCCGTGGTGAGCTGGCTGGCGGTCCGTCTGCTGCGGGCCAGCGTGAACGAGGCCACCGCGCCGCGCGCACTCGTCATGGCCACGCGCCAGCTCTCGGCCCGGCCGGTGTTCGCGGTGGTGCAGGTCAGCGCCCTGTCGGTCGGCCTGCTGGCGCTGGTGCTGCTGGTGCTGCTGCGCACCGACCTGATCGCCAGCTGGCGCAATGCCACGCCACCGGACGCGCCGGACCGGTTCGTCATCAATGTGCAGCCCGACCAGGCCGAGCCGTTCCAGCAGGCGTTGCGCACCGCCGGGGTGAGCGACTTCGACTGGTACCCCATGATCCGTGGCCGGCTGGTCAGCATCAATGGCCGCAATGTGCTGCCCGAGGACTTCGGCACCGACCGGGCGCAGCGTCTGGTGGAACGCGAGTTCAATCTCTCCAACACGCCGGTCCTGCCCGACCACAACCCGGTGGTGGCCGGCCGCTGGACCGACAACGAGGCCGGCGCCATCAGCGTGGAAGAAGGGCTGGCCGAAGAGCTCGGCCTCAAGCTGGGCGACACGGTCGGGTTCGACATGGCCGGCATCGTCACCGAGGCCCGCATCACCAGCCTGCGCAAGGTCGACTGGGGTTCGCTGCGGGTGAACTTCTTCGTCGTCTTCCCGGTGGCCGAGGTGCCCGACGTGCCGGTGACCTACATCAGCGCGTTCCGTGCGCCGCCCACGCGGGGTTTCGACAACATCCTGGTACGGCAGTTTCCGAACATCACCAACGTCGACATGAGCCAGACCATTGCCCAGGTGCAGCGGGTGCTGGGGCAGGTGATCGCGGCGGTCGAATTCCTGTTTGCCTTCACGCTGGCGGCCGGTCTGGTGGTGCTGCTGGCCGCCGTGACCGCCACCCGGGGCGAGCGAGAGCGCGAATTCGCCATCCTGCGGGCGGTGGGCGCCGGCTCCGGCCTGCTGCGGCAGGTGCAGCGCATCGAGCTGCTGGGGGTGGGCCTGCTGGCCGGTTTCCTGGCTTCGGTGGTGGCGGTGGCCGTGGGCTGGGCGCTGGCCAAATACGCCTTCCAGTTCAGCTGGACCGCATCGCCCTGGGTGCCGCTGGGCGGTGCCCTGGCCGGCGCGCTGCTGGCCCTGATGGCCGGCTGGTGGGGCCTGCGCAGCGTGCTGCGCACCCCGGTGGTGGAAACCTTGCGCAAGGCCGCAACCTGACATGACCGATCTGCACATCCCCCAGGAAAAACCGCCCTTCGACACCCCCTTCGAGTGGGTCGGCGGTGAGGAGCGCGTGCGCGCCCTGGTCGACCGCTTCTACGACCTCATGGACATCGAGCCCGGCTATGCCGAGCTGCGCCATGCCCACGGCAACACGCTGGAAGGCGCGCGCGACAAGCTGTTCTGGTTCCTGTGCGGCTGGCTCGGCGGCCCGCAGCACTACACCGGCCGATTCGGCCACCCGCGCCTGCGCATGCGGCACATGCCGTTTGCCATCGGCATCCAGGAGCGCGACCAGTGGCTGGCCTGCATGGACCAGGCCATGGGTGAGGTGGGCCTCGACCCGGTGCTTCGCCAGCGCCTGAACCAGAGCTTCTTCCAGACCGCCGACTGGATGCGCAACACCCCCTGACCACCCCGCCGTTCCCGATGAACCCGACCCGTCGACAGTGGCTGCAGGCCGCCGCCGCCGTGCCCTTGCTCAGTGCCTGCGGCGCCATTCCGAACCCCTCCGCTCCCGGTGCGCCCCGCGTGCTGAGCGCCGCCCCCGCCCGCCTGCCGGTGGCCGGGCAGGCCGGGCTGGATGTCTGGGCCTACGACACCAGCGTGCCCGGGCCGGTGCTGCGGTTCAGGCGCGGCGACTGGCTCGACCTGGAGCTGCACAACCGCCTGCCCGACGCCACCACCATCCACTGGCACGGCATCCGCCTGCCCAATGCCATGGACGGGGTGCCGCACCTCACGCAGGCGCCGATCGAGCCAGGCGCGCGGTTCCGTTACCGCTTCCGCCTGCCGGACGCCGGCACCTTCTGGTACCACCCGCATCTGGGCACGGCCGAGCAGGTGGAGCGCGGTCTGGCAGCGGCGCTGGTGGTGGAGGAAGAGCGCCCGTACCCGGTCGATCAGGACATCGTCTGGCTGCTGGACGACTGGCGGCTGGATGCCCAGGGCCGCATCGCGGAAGACTTCTACCGCTTCCACGATGTTGCCCACGCCGGGCGGCTGGGGCAGAAGCTCACCGTCAACGGTGTCGAGCAGCCCACCCAGGCGGTGCAGGCGGGTGAGCGCATCCGGCTGCGGCTGATCAACGCCTCCAATGCGCGCATCTACCAGCTGGCCCTCGAAGGTCTGCCGGGCTGGTTGATCGCCCGCGACGGCGTGCCGGCCGAGGCCGCCATTCCCTGGAACGGCCCGATGCTGCTGGGCCCCGGCATGCGCGCCGACATGGTGATCGACGCCACCACCCCCGGCGTGTTCGAACTGCGCGACGAGCAGCCGCGCAACCCGGCCGTGCTGGCCCGCCTGGCGGTGCAGGGCAAGGCGGTTGCCGCACGCCGGCCGGACCCGGTGCCACCCCCCATCGAAGGTCTGCCTGCGCCGGTGCTGGACGGGGCCTTCGAGCAGACCGTCACCATCGGCGGCGGCGCCCGCAGCCGCGACGGCTGGCCGCAGCAGACCGAGGCCGAACGGGCCGCCCGCCGCCAGCGCCGCGAGGCCGGCGCGCGCGAGGCCGACCCGGCCTGGACCCTCAATGGCGTGGCCCACACCGACCACCATCACCACCACGAACCGCTGTTCTCGGTGCAGCGTGGCCGCACCGTGCGCCTGAGCTTCGACAACCGCACCGCCTGGTGGCACCCGATGCACCTGCACGGCCACCACTTCCAGGTGCTCAGCCGCAACGGCCAGCCGCTGCCCGACAAGCCCTGGCGCGACACCGTGCTGGTGGCCCCCGGCGACCGGCTGGAGGTGGCCTTCGTGGCCGACAACCCCGGCCGCTGGCTGATCCACTGCCATGTGCTGGAGCACCATGCCGGCGGCATGGGCACGGTGTTCGAGGTGCGGGGCTAGTTCTGCCGATTGACCGGGTCGATCCGCCGCTCCCGGTCGGCCGGCTGCAACAGCACCACCAGCGCCCCGGCACCGCCTTCGGCCGGCCGGGCCTGCACAAACGCCAGCACCTCGCGCTTCTGCACCAGCCAGCGCAGCACCCGGGTCTTGAGCACCGGGGTGCGCCCGGGCGATCCCAGACCCTTGCCGTGCACCACGCGCACGCAGCGCAGGCCATGCCGATGGCATTCGCGGATGAACTGGCCCAGCGCCTCGCGCGCTTCGTCGATGCGCAGGCCGTGCAGATCGATGTGGCGCTGGATGCTCCAGCGGCCTTCGCGCAGCTTGCGCACCACGTCCGGGCCCAGCCCGGGCCGGCGGTAGCTCAGCAGGTCGTCGGTGTGCAGCAGGGTCTCGACGTCAAAATCGTCCGACAGCGCCTCGTGCATCACCCGGGCCTCGTCGAGCTGGCGCTGCACCGGCAGCGTGGACGGGGCGGCGGGCCGCTGCTCGACCCGCCCGTGGGCGGGCAGCCGCACCACCGGGCCGACCGCCAGTTCAAACAACCGCTGTTCGCGTTCCCGGCGGCGCTCGGCTTCGCGCCGCGCCGCCTCTTCTGCTTCCAGCCGGGCCGCATGTTCGGCCATGGCGCGCCGTATCTGCTTGAGTTCGGCGAGCGACTGGATCTTCATGCCGCCGATTGTCGCCGCCGTCCGTCAGGCGGCGGGCGATGGGTTCACATGCCCTTCAGACCAGCCCCATCTCGGCCATGGAGGCCACCCGGTGGCGGGTGACGATGAAGTGGTCCAGCACCCGCACATCCACCAGCGCCAGTGCGTTGCGCAGGGTGGCGGTGAGCGATTCGTCGGCCCGCGACGGCATGCACTGACCGCTCGGGTGGTTGTGGGCCAGCACCACGCATGCCGCCTGGTGGTGCAGGGCGCGCACCACCACTTCGCGCGGGTAGACGCTGGTCTGGTTCAGCGTGCCGCGGAACATTTCCTCGCAGGCCAGCAGGCGCAGCCCGCTGTCGAGGAACACCACCGAAAACACCTCGTGCGGCAGCGAGCCCATGCGCAGCTGCAGGTAGTCGCGGACCGCCATGGCGTTGTCCATGACCGGCGTCTGCTTCATTTCTTCATGCAGCGAACGCCGCACCAGTTCCAGCACGGCCAGCAGTTCGGCCCGCTTGGCCGGACCCAGGCCGCGCACGCCGGTCAGTTCGGCGGAGCTGGCCTGCAGCAGGCCGCGCACGCCGCCGAAGCGGTCGAGCAGGTCCTGGGCCATCAGCAGGACATGCCGCCCCGGCAGGCCGGTGCGCAGCAGGATGGCCAGCAGCTCGGCGTCGACCAGCGAGCCCGGCCCGTGGCTCAGGAGTTTTTCGCGCGGGCGGGCCTGGCTGGGCAGGCCCTTGAAACCTTGGAAGGCGATCTCCTGCATGGCGGCTCCGGTAAGAGGGGAGCGGGCTTTTTACAATACAGGCTTTGTCGGTACACCCCGACGTTCCCCACCGGTCTCCCATCAGGCCCCACCACCATGCCCCAGGTCCAAGACGGCTCCTTCCTCACGCTGCACTACCGCATGTCCGATCTGCAGGGCCGGGCCTACATCGACACCTTCTCCGGTGCGCCGGCCACCCTCAGTCTGGGCTCCGGCCAGTTGTCGCCGGCTATCGAGCAGCGCCTGCTCGGTCTGGAGGAGGGCACGCAGACCGTGATCGAGCTGGCGGCCGGCGAGGCCTTCGGCGAGCGCCAGCCGGAGATGCTGCAGTGGGTGGCCCGCAAGCTGCTGAACGAGCTGGGCGACCCGCACGAGCGCTATGCGCCGGGCGATGTGGTGCAGTTCCCCACGCCCGATGGTCAGGGCACCTATGCCGGTGCGGTGCGCGAGGTGCGCGACGACGGCGCCGTTCTGTTCGACTTCAACCACCCGCTGGCCGGCCAACCGGTCCGGTTCGAGGTGCAACTCATCGGGGTGCTGTGATGCTGCAGGACATCGTGCTGGCCGAACCGCGTGGCTTCTGTGCCGGCGTGGACCGGGCCATCGAGATCGTGGAACGTGCGCTGGCCAAATTCGGTGCGCCCATCTATGTGCGCCACGAGATCGTGCACAACACCTATGTGGTCAACGACCTCAAGTCCAAGGGCGCCATCTTCATCGAAGAACTGTCCGAGGTGCCGCCCGGCGCCACGCTGGTGTTCTCGGCCCACGGCGTGAGCAAGGCCATCCAGCAGGAGGCGCAGCGCCGGGGCTTCCATGTCTTTGACGCCACCTGCCCGCTGGTGACCAAGGTGCATGTGGAGGTGGCCAAGCTGCACCGTGAGGGCTTCGAGTTCATCATGATCGGCCACAAGGGTCACCCCGAGGTCGAGGGCACCATGGGCCAGCTCGAGAGCGGCATCCACCTGGTCGAGGATGTGGCCGATGTGGCCCGGGTGCAGCCCCTGCAGACCGAGAAGCTGGCGGTCGTCACCCAGACCACGCTGTCGGTGGACGACGCCGCCGAAATTGCCGCTGCCGTCAAGGCCCGGTTCCCGCAGGTGCGCGAGCCCAAGCAGCAGGACATCTGCTACGCCACCCAGAACCGCCAGGACGCGGTCAAGCTGCTCAGCCCGCAGGTGGACGTGGTCATCGTGGTGGGCAGCCCCACCAGCTCCAACAGCAACCGCCTGCGCGAGGTGGCGCTGAAGCTGGGCACCCGCAGCCACATGGTCGACAGCGCCGACGAGCTGCGCCCCGAATGGTTCGAGGGCGCGGTGCGCGTCGGCCTCACCGCCGGTGCATCGGCACCGGAGATCCTGGTGCAGCAGGTCATCGAACGCATCAAGGCCCTGGGCGCCATTTCGGTCCGGTCCATGGACGGACTGGTCGAGACCACCAAGTTCCCGCTGCCCAAGGGCCTGCGCATCGACGGCGCACCCGACGCCTGATTCCCCTTTTCATCACCCGGCCCCTTCATGCTCGACATCGTCCAACTCCGCAAAGACCTGCCCGCCGTCATCGAACGGCTGGAGCGCCGAAAGAACCCGCAGCCCTACCTGGATGTGGCGGCCTACCAGGCGCTGGAGTCCGAGCGCAAGACGCTGCAGACCCGCACCGAGGAGCTGCAGAGCCAGCGCAACAGCCTGTCCAAACAGATCGGCATGTTCAAGGGCAAGGGCCAGCACGCCGAGGCCGATGCGGCCATGGCGCAGGTGGGCGCCATCAAGGCCGAACTGGACGCCGGTGCGGCCCGGCTCGATGTCATCCAGGCCGAGCTGCAGACCCTGCTGATGGCCGTGCCCAACCTGCCGCACGACAGCGTGCCGGTGGGCTCCGACGAAGCGGGCAATGTGGAGCTGCGCCGCTGGAGTCCGGACGGCAAAGGCCCCCGTGCCTTCGACTTCCCGGTGCGCGACCATGTGGACATCGGCGAGAAGCTGGGCCTGGACTTCGAGACCGGCGCCAAGCTGGCCGGTTCGCGCTTCACCTTCATGCGCGGCCCCATTGCCCGCCTGCACCGGGCACTCGCCCAGTTCATGCTCGACGTGCAGACGCAGCAGCACGGCTACACCGAGTGCTACACGCCCTACATCGTCAATGCCGAGACCCTGCGCGGCACCGGCCAGCTGCCCAAGTTCGAGGGCGACCTGTTCGCCGCCAAAAAGGGCGGGCAGGAAGGTGGCGACGATGAGCAGGCGCTCTACCTCATTCCCACCAGCGAGGTGACGCTGACCAACGTGGTGCGCGACACCGTGCTGGCCGAGGCCGAGCTGCCCGTCAAGCTGACCGCCCACACGCCCTGCTTCCGTTCCGAAGCCGGCAGCGCCGGGCGCGACACGCGCGGCATGATCCGCCAGCACCAGTTCGACAAGGTCGAGATGGTGCAGATCGTCCACCCCGACAAGAGCCACGAGGCGCTGGAAGAAATGACCGGCCATGCCGAGGCGGTGCTGCAGCAGCTCGGCCTGCCCTACCGGGTGCTGGCCCTGTGTACCGGCGACATGGGTTTCGGCGCCACCCGCACCCACGACCTGGAGGTCTGGGTGCCAGCGCAGGGCACCTACCGCGAGATCAGCTCGGTCTCCAACTGCGAGGCCTTCCAGGCCCGGCGCCTGAAGGCCCGCTTCAAGAATGCCCAGGGCAGGAACGAGCTGGTGCACACCCTGAACGGCTCCGGCCTGGCCGTGGGCCGTGCCCTGGTGGCCGTGCTGGAGAACTTCCAGAACGCCGATGGCAGCGTCACCGTGCCCGAGGTGCTGCGGCCCTACATGGGCGGGCTGGAGCGGCTGGTTCCGGCGGCCTGAGGCGGGTCGGGTTCAGCGCCGGCGCACCCGGTCGCTCTTGCGGGTGCGCACGAAAAAATCGTCCGGCTTGGTGCGCACCCAGGCCACGAAGGACTGCAGGGCGGGGTGGGCCAGCAGCTGCGGCACGCTGTGGTAATGGCGGGCCAGCTCGGTTTCGGTCAGCACGGCGTGGATCTGCCGGTGGCAGATGCGGTGCAGGTCGACGGTGCCGCGCCCGCCCTTGCTCTTGGGCACCAGGTGGTGCGCGTCGCGCTGCTGCGGCGGAATCGGGCGGCCGCAGAGCGGGCAGTCGGGCAGGGTGCCACCGCTGTGGAGCGCCCGTTCGGCTTCCTCCAGCGCCGCCAGGGCCAACGCCTTGGCCCGCCTCATGGGGTGGCTGGCACCACCCGCAGCACACGGCCCTGCGGGCTGTCGGTCAGCAGCCAGAGCGCGCCGTCCGGTCCGGCCCGCACATCGCGGATGCGTTCGCCCAGCTCCTGGAACAGCAGCTCCTGATCGCCCGACGGGCCCTTCTGCGGGTCGGCCATGGGCACGCGGCGCACGCTGCGCTCCTTCAGGGCGGCCACGAACAGGCTGCCGCGCCAGGCCGGGAACAGCCCGCCGCCGTACCAGGTGAGGCCGGCCGGCGCGATGGAGGGCGTCCACTCCAGCAGCGGTGCTTCCATGCCCGGCAGGCTGCGGAACGGCGTGACCCGGGCATAGGTGTAGTCGACCCCGCCGGTCACGGCCGGCCAGCCGTAGTTGGCACCGGGCCGCAGGCGGTTCAGCTCGTCGCCGCCGCGCGCTCCGTGTTCGTGGGCATAGGCCACCCCGTCGACCACCACCACGCCCTGCGGGTTGCGGTGCCCGACCGACCAGATTTCAGGCCGCGCCCCGGCCCGGTTCACGAACGGGTTGTCGGCCGGTACCGAGCCGTCGGCCCGGATGCGCATGAACTTGCCCAGGTGGGTGTGCAGCCGCTGGGCATCGGTGCGCTCCAGGTTGCCGTCGCCCATGCCCAGCAGCAGGCTGCCGTCGGCCAGCCAGGCCATGCGGCCGCCGAAATGCTGGGTCTCGGTCTTGGCGGGTTGCGAGGTGAAGATGGGCCGCGCGTCCACCAGCCGGTCGCCCTCCAGCGTGGCGGCGGTCACCCGCAAGTGGTTGGCCTGGGGCTGTCCATGGGCATACGACAGCAGGATGCGCCGATTGCGGGCAAAGTCCGGGTCGGGCAGCACCTCGAACAGACCGGACTGCCCCTGCGACAGCACCGGGGGAACGCCGGCCACCGGATCGGGTCGGAGCTGTGGGCGCCCGTCAGGGCCGGGTTCGATCAGGCGCAGCCGGCCGGGACGCTCGGTCACCAGCATCCGCCCGTCCGGCAGGAAGGCCAGCGACCACGGGTGGTCCAGACCGGAGGCCACCGTCTCGACGCGGTAGGCGGCCGTCTGGGCCTGCAGGGGCAGCGTGACGGCCCAGGCCAGCCAGCCCGCGAAAAATATCAGTGAATTTTTCATCGACACGAATCATGGAACAAAGCCGAATGACCCATGTGATGCCGCCCTTTGCCGCGCGGTTCCTGCCGCCTCGACCGGGCCTGCTGGTGCTGGCCTGGTTGCTGGCTACCGCATGGGGTTCGGTGGTGCAGACCCAGTGGAACCTGCAGGCGCTCGTGGCCCTGGGGCTGGACCTGCCCCTGGCCCTGCGCCTGCAGACCACCGCACAGGACCTGCTGAGCTTCGGCCCCGTCTACGCCGGCATCGTGGCCGCCGGCTGGCTGCCGGCAGTGGTGGTTGCGCTTGGCCTGGGGCGGCTCTGGCCGGCCGGGCGCACGGCGCTGCTGGCTGCGGCGGGCGGTGTCGGGCTGATCGTGGCGGTGCGGGCCGTGGATGCGGTGGCGCCGATGCCGGCCTTCATCGACGCCACCCGGGGCTGGCCGGGGCTGCTGGCCATGGCGGCCGGTGCGGCGCTGGCGGCCGGGCTGTACGGGCTGCTCAGCCGTCGGGGGTGAGCCGGCGCGGGTAAGCCGGGCTTTCAGCGACCCAGGGCTTCGTCTTCCTCGGCTTCGGGCCAGAGGGCGGGGAAGTAGTAGCGCAGCGCCCGGTTCGGTATGCCGAAGCGCACCGGGCCGTAGGGCGAATCGGTCTTCAGGAAGCCTTCGCGCAGCAGGTCCGACACCAGCTGGGTGGCCTTGCGCTCGCCCAGCCCGGTCATGGCCTTGAAGTCGGCCCGCGGCAGCGGTGTCTGCGACATGAACAGGTGATGCAGCGGCAGCAGCGCGGCAGGGCCGACGCCGCGCTTGACCACCGCGTCTTCCACATGCAGACAGGCGGCGATGCGGTCGCGCACCTGGCGGGTGTCCAGCCGTGAGGCCATGAAGCGGGACTGGTCGAGGCACACCTCCAGCACATAGCCGATCCAGTCGATCAGCGCGGCTTGCGACAGGTTGCCCCGCCCGTCATGGTCGCCCCGGCGGTGTTCGTCGGCCGCCTGCAGCAGGGCCCGGTAGCGGTCCTGTGTCCGGGCAAAGCCGCGCAACGGGGACCACAGGCCTTTGGTGAATCCGGCCGAGAACAGGCCCAGGTGGGTGTGCAGGCGGCAGAGTCGACCGTTGCCATCCGGGTACGGGTGGATCCAGGCCAGTCGGTGATGGGACGCCGCGATCGCCACCAGCGTGGCTTCACCCCGGCGGGCCTGGCGATACACCTCGCCCCAGCGTTCCAGAAACGCCGGCACCGATGTGTGCAACGGCGCTTCGTGCCGGCCCACCGCCACCTGCCGGTCGCGCAGCCGGCCGGGCACCAGAAGCGATCCGTCCGTGAGCCGGAGGTCCTGGTCCGGCAACCCGTCAAACAGCGCCGCATGCAGGGTGCCGAGCGCCTCGGTGCTGTAGAGCCAGGCGTCCTGCTGGCCGGGGTCGCGGGCCTGCGCTGCCAGGTGGTCTTCCAGGGTCTGCTCGGCCTGCATGTGCGCCACCGCCAGCCGCTGCTTGCGGGCGATGTCCTGGTCGCCGGAAAAATCCCTGGCCAAGGCCCGGTCGATTTCCGAAGGGCGGGTGTGTTCGCCCTCGATCAGGTTGGTGTAGAACGAATTCATCTTGCGCAGCAGCGTGCGCATTTCGGCCTGCGGGCCTTGGGCGATGGCGGCATGGACCGCCGAACAGGCCGCAATCACGTCGGCCGCACGTTCGTGCAAGGCGTCCAGCCGATGCCGTTCGGGCAACAAGGGCTCGAACGGGTGGGGGGCGTCGTAAACGTCGATCTTCGGTGCTGTCATCTGCGCCTTTCGGTGCGAGATGTTATGCGTAATACCTGTTTCAGTAAACCATTGATATGAAATGAAAAAATCGGATCATTGCAAAATGATCCGATTCTTTCGTGCGAGATTCATCGGGCCTTCTTCGCCCGTGTGTTTGCGGCTCAGTCCAGCTGGATGTTCAGCCCCTTGATCAGCGACTGCATCTTGCCCGACTCGGCCTTGATCAGTGCCTCGAACTGCTCGGGCGTGCCCACCACCACCTCGGAGCCGATCTCCAGCCATTTGTCCTTGAAGGCGGGGTCGGCAAAGATGGCCTGGATCTCGCTGTTCAGGCGGGTGACGATGGGCTTGGGCGTGCCGGCGGTGGTCGAGATGCCGTGCCAGGCGTAGTACTCGAAGTCGGCCAGGCCCAGCTCGCTGATCGAGGGCACATCGGGCAGCAGGGGGGAACGGGTTTTGGTGGTCACCGCCAGCGGACGCAGCTTGCCCGCCTTGATGTGCGGCAGCGAGCTGCCCAGGATGTCGAACATGCTGGTGATCTGGCCGCCCATGAGGTCGACGATGGCCGGGCCCGCGCCCTTGTACGGGATGTGGGTGATCTCGACCTTGGCCCGCGACTTGAACAGCTCGCCGCCCAGGTGCTGCGGCGTGCCGTTGCTGGCCGAGCCGAAGGTCACGCGGCTGTCGGGGTTGCGGGCCTGCTCCAGGTAGTCCTTGAAGCTGCGGATCTTGCTGTTGTTCTCGGACACCTCCAGCACCAGCGGGAACTTCGAGATCTGGATGATGGGCGCGAGGTCCTTGACCGGATCAAAACCCAGCCTCGGGTAGAGGTACTGGTTGGCCGAGAGGTTGCCGCTGGCGGCCAGCAGGATGGTGTAGCCGTCCGGCTTGGCGCGCACCACCTGGCCGGTGCCGATGTTGCCGCTGGCGCCGGCCTTGTTCTCCACCACCACCGGCACGTTGAGCCGTTTCGACAGGGCCGGGCCGATCAGCCGGGCCATCAGGTCGGTCGGGCCGCCGGGCGGGAAGGGCACCACGAAGGTGATGGGGCGGCTGGGCCAGGCGTCCTGGGCCAGGGCGGCCAGGGGCAGCAGCAGTGCGGCAATCAGGCTGGCTTTGAATTTCATGGGCTTGTCTCCGGGGTTGTTGTGGGGAAAGGGAGCGGTGGGGAACGGTGGCGTCAGCGGGCGTCGTGCGAATGGATCTGCAGCGCCTCCAGAAAGCGCGAGACCATGTTGTAGGCGGCCACGGTGGCGGTGATCTCCACCACCTCCTGCGGTGTGTGCTGGCCGGCCACGCGGGCAAACACCGCATCGGGCACCTGGACCTGTCGGGTCATGGCGTCGGTGTAGGCCAGCACGGCCTGCTGCTGTTCGTCGAAGAGCGGGCTCTCGGCCCAGTGCTCCAGCGCATCGAGCTGGGCCTGGCTGATGCCTTCGCGCAGCGCGATGGGGGCGTGCTGGTCGGCCTCGTAGGGCGCATGGTTGAGCAGCGCCACCCGCATGATGATCAGCTCGCGCAGGCCGCCGGGCAGCGAGTTCTTCTGGCGGATCGCGGTCAGGTAGCCCAGCCAGCCCTCGGCAATGGGGCCGCTGTGCAGCAGCATCTGGTAGAGGTGCAGCAGGTTGCCGCGTTCGGCGACGATGCGCTCGGCCAGGGGGCGAACGTCGTCGCGGGTGCAGTCGGCGTAGGGGAGGCGGGCCACAAAAAATGTCCTGTAGGGATCGATGAGCGCGGATTCTGTGGCGATCCGATCTATATGGGAAATTCATTTTTGGTATCGATTTATCATCGAATCAAATGAATATCTCGCCCAGACAGCTGCGCATGTTTCTGTCCCTCTCGGACACGCTGAACTTCAGCAAGGCCGCCGAGCAGCTGTTCATCTCGCAGCCGGCGCTCACCAAGGCCATCCAGGAGCTGGAAGGCGAACTCGGTCTCACCCTGTTCGAACGCACCACGCGCAGCGTGCGGCTCACCCCTGGGGGCGCCCGCATGGCGGTGGTGGCCCGCTCGGTGCTGGGTGAATTCGAGGCCGGTCTGCTCCGCTTCCAGTCGTCGGCCGAGCGCGAGGCCGCGCAGGTGTCGATTGCTGCGTGGCCCTCGCTGGCCCATGTGGTGCTGCCCTCGGTCTGCGCTGCGCTGGAGCGCCAGCGGCCGGGTGTGCAGATCACCCTGCACGATGTGGCCAACAGCGCCTGCATCCAGCGCCTGCTGAACCACCAGGCCGATTTCGCCCTGGCGTCGGTCGCGCCCACCCACCCCGAACTGCGTTACGAGGAGCTGCTGCGCGACCGTTTCGTGTTGCTCGGCTGCGGCAAGTGGCGCAAGCGCCTGGCCGCGCCCCTGCGCATGGACGAGCTGCTGGAGCTGCCCCTGATCACCCTGACCGATGCCAGCACCGCCATGCGCTACATGAGCGCGGCCTACCTGCAGCGCGGCATCGAGTACCGGCCGAAGATGCAGGTCGATCAGGTGGCCACCGTGGCCGGCCTGATCCGCAAGGAAGTGGGCATTGCGGTGCTGCCCTGGCTGGGCGTCATGCCCATCCTGGCGATGTCGGGCATCCAGACGGCCGAGATCGTCGACGGCCCGCTGCGCTCGGTGGGCATCGTCACCCGGCGCCAGGGCCACCCCGGCCCGCTGGTGCAGGCCGCGATGGAAGAGGTCCGGGCGGTCAGCCGGGAGCTGGTGGGCCGCTACCCCGGCCGGATGTTGCCGCCCTCGGCCCGACGGCGCTGAACGGGCTGAAGGCGCTGAAGGCGCTGTGGGCGCTGCAGGCGCTGCAGCTCAGCGCTTGTCCGCCAGGAATTCCAGCACCGCAGCGTGGAATCGGTCCGGCGCTTCCAGGTGGGGCACATGGCCCACGTTGTCGAACTCGACCAGCTTTGCCCCGGGAATGCGCTTCTGGGCATCCTTGCCCAGCTGCGGGTAGTTGCCCAGGTTCTTCACCGCCTCGGGCGGTGCGAAGCGGCGGCCGAACACGGTGCGGTCGAGCTGGCCGATGGCCAGCAGCACCGGCACGTTCAGCTTGGGCAGCTCGTTGTAGGTGGGGCCCTCATAGATCATCTGGTAGGTCAGCGCCGAGACCAGTGCGTAGCGCGGGTATTCGGGGCTGCGCTGCACCCGCGAGAACTGCTCCACGAAGCGCTCGAACTCGGGCCGGTAGTTGTCCTTGAAGTAGCTCTTGATGAAGGCGCGGTAGCTGGTGGTGGTCTGCGCCATCTCCAGCTTGAGCAGGTTGGCCGTCTGCTGCGGCGGAATGGCCGGCACATAGTCCTCCAGGCCCAGCGGGTTCTCCAGCACCAGGGCGGCCACCCGGTCCGGGTGACGGCGCGCAAAGTGCACGCCCAGCATGCCGCCCATGCTGTTGGCCACGATGGCCACACGCCCGACCTTCAGGTGGTCCAGCACGCGCACGGTGTTGTCCGCCAGCATGGCGAAGGTGTAGCGGATCTCCGGCTTGGACGATTTGCCGAAGCCGATCTGGTCCACGGCGATCACCCGGTAGCCCTTGGCGGGCAGCGCCCGCAAGGTGTTGGCCCAGTAGTCCGAACCGAAGTTCTTGCCGTGGAACAGCACCACGGTCTGGCCGTTGGGCGCGGCGGTGGGCTGGACATCCATGTAGGCCATGCGCACCGGCCGACCTTCCAGCTCGAACTGCAGGTGCTGCACCGGGAACGGGTAGGCCCAGCCCTCCATCGCGGCGCCCAGCGGCTCGGTGTGGTCGTAGGTGGGGGCCGCCGCCGCAGCGGGTGCGGCGCTGGCGGCCGGTGCCGGTGAACGGGTGGCGCAGCCGGCCAGCAGGGCGGCGGCGCACAGGAGCAGGGCGGAAGGAGCGGGGTGGAGTTTCATGTCTCGGGTCTTGTGTGGGTTGTCGTGATCACGCCGGAGCGCCAGAAACTGTAACCCGCACCGGTCGTCCGCGTAAGGTTCGGGGACCTGCCCCGACCAAGCCGCATGACCCGCCCGTTTTCATCACCCTCTGTCTGGCTGATCCTTGCCCTGCTCATGGCCCCCGCCGCGGGCCTGGCCATGGGGCTGAAGCAGGCCCCACGCAGCCAGGCCTGCCCGGCCGCAGCGAGCCCGGTGGCCGCTCTGCAACCCTTGCCGGCGCAGGCGGCAGAGCGCCTGCCCGACAGCCAGCTGGCCACCGGCCGGCTGGACATGGCCTGGGCCTGGCTGGGCTCGCCGACCCTGCGGTACCCGCACCGCGCGCTCGGCTCGCCCACCCACGCCGGCAGCGCCCATGCGCTGGTCCGGGCACGGTCGGGGGCCTGGCAGGCGGTGGAGCTGCGCCTGCCGCTGAACCGCGTTTATGAAGACCGGGTGCCGCGCATCGTCGATCTGGACCGCGACGGCAGCGAGGAGCTGATCCTGGTCGAGGCCGACCTGCTGCGCGGAGCCGCCCTGGTGGTGCTGGGCATCGACCATACCGCCGCCGGGCCGACGCTGGTCGAGCGGGCGCGCAGCAGCTTTGCCGGTTCTGCCTTCCGCTGGCTCAACCCGGTGGGCGTGGCCGACTTCGATGCCGATGGCCAGCTCGATCTGGCCATGGTGCGCACGCCCCACATCGGCGGGGAGCTGCAGTTGCTGCACTACCGCCCGCCGACCCTGGTGCCGTATGCCCATGCGCTGGATGTGTCCAACCACCGCATGGGCGCGCTGGAGCAGGACCTGGCGGTCATTGTTCAGGCGCCCGGCCAGCGACCGACCATCGTGCTGCCCGACATGGGCCTGCGCGCCCTGCATGCGCTGCGCTGGGACGCCCCCGGCCGCTGGACCGAACTCTCCGAAGCCGTGCCCCTGCCCGGCCGCATCGAGCGGATGTCCGCAACGCCTGGTGGTGCCTGCGTGACGCTGGACGACGGTCCCGCGCAGCAGGTGAGCCTGATTTCTTGAAAGGAACCTGTATGAGCATCGCTGCACTGACACCCCGCCAGCCCGTCCCGGCGCTGAGTGTTCCGCTGGTCAACGGTGAACGTTTCGTTCTGGGCGCATCGCCTGCGCCCACCTTCGACCTGGTGGTGTTTTACCGGGGGCTGCACTGCCCCATCTGTGCCAAATACCTGATGGAGCTTGAGCGTCTGATGCCCGAGTTCGAGAAACGGGGCGTGCGTGTCACGGCCGTGAGCAGCGACACCGCAGAGCGCGCCCAGGCCATGGCCGAGAAGATCAAGGCGGTGCACCTGAACATCGGCCATGGGCTCGGCCTGCCGTCCGCACGGCAGTGGGGTCTGTACATCAGCGCGTCGCGTGGCCAGACCTCCATCGGCATCGAGGAGCCCGCGCTCTTCAGCGAGCCGGGGGTGTTCCTGGTCCGACCCGACGGCACGCTGTACTACGGCTCCACCCAGACCATGCCCTTTGCGCGCCCCGCGTTCCAGGATCTGCTGGGCGCCATCGATTTCGCCGTCGCCAAGGACTACCCGGCGCGCGGCGAGTACACCGGTCCGCTCTGACCGGCGCGGTACCGGTCACGGCGGGCCGCCGCGCGGCCGGCGCATCAGCCGGTACATCACCGGCACCACCAGCAACGACAGCAGCGGGGCGCTGATCATCCCGCCGACCATGGGCGCGGCGATGCGTTGCATCACCTCGCTGCCGGTGCCGCTGCCCCAGAACAGCGGCAGCAATCCCGCCACGATGGTGGCCACCGTCATGGCCTTGGGCCTGACCCGGAGCACCGCACCTTCCCGGATCGCTTCCAGCAGCGACGGCTCGTCGGTGCGCCCGGCATCGATCCGGTCCTGCCAGGCCTGCTTGAGGTAGATCAGCATGATCACGCCGAACTCGGCTGCCACACCGGCCAGCGCGATGAAGCCCACCACGCTGGCCACGGACAGGTTGTGCCCCAGCAGCCAGAGGAACCAGACCCCGCCCACCAGGGCGAACGGCAAGGTCGCCATGATCAGCAGCGCCTCGTCCAGCCGGCGGAAGGTCAGGTACAGCAGCACGAAGATGATCAGCAGCGTGGCCGGCACCACCAGCTGGAGCCGGGCGGTGGCCCGCTCCAGGAACTCGAACTGGCCCGACCACGCTACCGAATACCCGGCGGGCAGGGTCACGCGGTCGTTGACGGCCTTCTGCATGTCCAGCACCGCGCCGCGCAGGTCGCGCCCCCGGATGTCCACATACACAAAGCCCGCGAGCCGGGCGTTCTCGCTGCGCAGCATGGGCGGGCCGTCGGTGATCCGCAGATCGGCCACGTCGCCCAGCACCAGCCGCTGTCCGCCCGGCGCCACCACCGGCAAGTCGCGCAGGCGCGCCAGCGAGTCCCGCAGTTCGCGCGGGTAGCGCAGGTTGATGGGGAAGCGCTGCAGACCCTCGGTGGTTTCGCCGATGTTCATGCCGCCGATGCTGCCCGCCACGATGTCCTGCACGTCGGCGATGTTCATGCCGAAGCGGGCGGCATCGGCGCGGCGGATGTCGACATCGATGTACCGGCCCCCGGACAGGCGCTCGGCCAGCGCGCTGCTCACGCCGGGAATGTCCCGCACGGCGGCCTCGATCTCGCCGGTCAGCCGGTCGATGACGGCCAGCTCCGGGCCGGCCACCTTCACGCCCACCGGACTCTTGATGCCGGTGGCCAGCATGTCGATGCGGTTGCGGATGGGTGGCACCCAGATGTTGGACAGCCCCGGCACCCGCACCGTGCGGTCGAGTTCCTCGATCAGGTCTTCCTGCGTCAGGCCCGGGCGCCACTCGTGGCGTGGCCGGAACTGGATCGTGGTCTCGAACATTTCCAGCGGCGCGGGATCGGTCGCGGTCTCGGCCCGGCCGGCCTTGCCATAGACGCTCTGCACCTCCGGAATGGTCTTGATGAGGCGGTCGGTCTGCTGCAGCAGCTCGGCCGCCTTGGCCACCGACAGGCCGGGCAGCGCCGTGGGCATGTAGAGCAGGTCGCCCTCGTCCAGCGGCGGCATGAACTCGCTGCCCAGCTGGCGCAGCGGCCAGGCGCTGGCGACCAGCACCAGCAAGGCCACAGCCAGGGTGAGCACGGGTCTTTTCAGCACGGCGTCCAGCACCGGCCGGTAGAGGGCCATCAGCGCACGGTTGAGCGGGTTGGCCGACTCGCTCGGGATGCGGCCGCGGATCAGGTAACCCATCAGCACCGGGATCAGCGTCACCGCGAGTCCGGCCGACGCCGCCATGGCGTAGGTCTTGGTGTAGGCCAGCGGCGCGAACAGCCGGCCCTCCTGTGCTTCCAGCGTGAACACCGGCAGGAAGCTGACCGTGATGATCAGCAGCGAGAAAAACAGCGCGGGCCCGACCTCGGTCGCGGCATCCCCGATCACCCGCCAACGCGCTTCGCCTTGCAAGGTGGCCCCCGGATGCCGGTGTGCCCAGCGTTCCAGGTGCTTGTGGGCGTTCTCGATCATGACGATGGCGGCGTCCACCATGGCCCCGATGGCAATCGCGATGCCGCCCAGCGACATCACATGGGCATTGATGCCCTGGCGCTCCATCACGATGAAGGCAGCCAGAACGCCCAGCGGCAGCGAGATGGTGGCCACCAGCGCACTGCGCAGGTGGAACAGGAAGGCCAGGCACACCAGCCCGACCACCACGAATTCCTCGATCAGCTTTTCCCCGAGGTTCTTCACCGCCCGCTCGATCAGCCCCGATCGGTCGTACACCGGGACGACCTCGACCCCGGCGGGCAGGCTGCGTTGCAGCTCGGCCAGCTTCGCCTTCACGGCCTCGATGGTCTGCAGGGCATTCTTGCCGGAGCGCATGACCACCACGCCGCCGACCGCTTCGCCCTCGCCGTCGAGCTCGCCGATGCCGCGCCGCATCTCCGGTCCGGTCTGCACGCGCGCCACATCGCCCAGCCGGACCGACACGCCGCCGGCACCGGTGATCAGCGGAATGGCCCTGAAGTCGTCCAGCGTGCGGAGGTAGCCGCTGGCGCGCACCGCGTACTCGGTCTCGCCGAGTTCCAGCACCGAGCCCCCGGCCTCCTGGTTGCCCCGCCTGACCGCATCGGCCACCATGGCCTGGGTCACCCGGTAGGCGGCCATCCGGTCAGGGTCGAGCACGATCTGGTATTGCTTGACCATGCCGCCCACGCTGGCCACCTCGGCCACATCGGGGACGGTTTTCAGCTCGAAGCGCAGGAACCAGTCCTGCAGGGCCCGCAGCTGCGCCACGTCCTGCGAGCCGGTGCGGTCCACCAGCGCGTACTGGTAGATCCAGCCGACGCCGGTGGCATCCGGCCCGATGCTCGATGCCGCACCGGCCGGCAGGCGCGCCTGCACCTGGTTGAGGTACTCCAGCACCCGCGAGCGCGCCCAGTAGAGGTCGACGTCGTCCTCGAACAGCACGTAGACGAAGCTGTCGCCGAACATCGAGAAGCCCCGCACCGCCCGTGCACCCGGCACCGACAGCATCGTGGTCGTCATCGGGTAGGTGACCTGGTTCTCCACGATCTGCGGCGCCTGCCCGGGCCAGGTGGTCCGGATGATGACCTGGGTGTCGGACAGGTCGGGCAGGGCATCGACCGGTGTGCGCTGCAAGGCCACCAGACCCCAGGCGCTCAGCAGCAGGGTGGCCAGCAGCACCAGGAAGCGGTTGCCGATGCTCCAGCGGATCAGGCCGGCGATCATCGGGTCTTCTCCGGCGGCATCACCTTCAGGCCGGTGATCTGCGGCACGTCACCGTCCTGCATCTCGAACTCGATCTGCAGCCGGTCCCCCACCTCCATCCGCCGGGGCTGGCGCTCTTTCGGCGGCAACCGGAAGTCCATCTGCATCTCGGGCCACTTGAGCGCCGGGATCGGGGGATGCGTCAGCGTGACCGTGTCGCCGGCGAGCGCATCGATCACGGCATCGGTGGTGTAGCGCGGCTGGGCGGCCCCGGCCGGCGGCTCCTGGTTCAGGCGTGCTTCCAGACCCCGCAGGCTGGCCTCGGAGTCGATCAGGAACTGTCCCGACAGAACCACCCGCTGGCCCGCTTCCAGACCCGCCTTCACCTCGGTCTGGCCGTTCGCTTCGTTGCCGGGCACCACCTCCACCGGCCGGAACCGACCGCCGTCCTCGGCCAGCATCACGACGCTGCGCCGCCCGGTCCGGATGATGGCGTCGCTGGGCACCAGCAGCGTGGCCGGGCCGGCGCGGGGGTCCAGCCGCATGCTGACCTGCATGCCGGGTACCAGCCGTCCTTGCGGGTTGGCCAGTTCGACACGCGCGCGCACCGTGCGGGTGACCGCATCGACCTCGGGCAACAGGGCCTGCACCCGGCCTTCGAAGCTTTCCCCCGGCGCGCCCGGGCTGGTGGTGCGCACGCGCGTGCCCGGCCCGATCAGTGCGGCCTGGCTTTCCGGCACCGCCCCTTCGGCCCACACCGTGCGGGTGCCCTGCAGCCGCATGAGCGCCATGCCCGGGGCGACGGTGGCGCCCTCGCGGACCATCAGCTCGCTCACGATGCCCGCCAACGGTGCGGTCAGGGTCAGGCGGGGCTGCACCGCACCTGAACTCGCCACCCGCTGGATGTGGGCCGGGGTCATGCCGGCCTGGCGCATGCGCTGGCGCGCGGCGTCCTTCAGGGGGCCGATGCCCTCGCCGTCAAGCCGGGCCAGCGCCAGGTACTCCTCCTGTGCGGCCACCCACTCGGGCACGTACAGGTCGGCCAGGGGGCCGCCGGCCGCCACCCGGTCGAAGGTGGCCTTCACATGGAGCTTCTCGACGAAGCCCATCGCCCGCGACGACACCTCTACCCGCTCCCGCTCGTTCCAGGCCACGTTGCCCACCGCCGTCACCTCGGACGCCAGGGACCCTTCCACCACCGGGGCGGTGCGCAGACCGAGGTTCTGCTGGATGCGCGGGCTCACCGTGACGCTGCTGGCGTCGGCCGCGTCGGTGCCGGCATAACGCGGCACCAGCATCATGTCCATGAACGGCGATTTCGCCGGGGCATCGAAGTTTTTGCCCGGCACCATGGGGTCGTGGTAGTTCAGGATGCGTCGGCCGGTCACCGGGTCCTGGTCACCCGCCTTGAGCCCGTCGCGGATGTGCCGGCGGGTGGCCTCCTCCCCCTGGGGGATGGTCCACTGCGAAGGGTCGATGTCCGTCGGCCCTGGGCCGGCCGCAGCCTGGGCAGACACCGGTTCGCCGGCCGCCGGCAGGGCGCCGGCCTTGCCCTGCTGGACCCCCAGCCACCAGCCGGCGCCGCTGGCGGCGGCCAGCACCGCCAGCCCGGCCAGCACGGTGGTTGCACGCTGATGTTTCATGGCTTCACCCCGGTGTGGTTGTCGGTCAGGAGGTATTCGAGCTGGGCCCAGGCGCCAGCGGTCTGCCGCTCGAGCAGCAGGCGTTCCAGCGCCAGATCCAGCACCGCTCGGCGTGCCTGAAGCACCGGGCCCAGGCCCTCGCGCCCGCCCCGGTACGCGGCCACTGCGGCATCGACCCGCTGCGCGGACAGGGGCGCGCGCCGGGTATCCAGAAAGTCCAGCCGATCCAGACCGGACCGCCACTGCTCCCGCCACCGCTGCACCTGCAACAGCCGCTCGCGGGTCTGCTCCTCGCGTTCGGCCTGCAGTTCGTCCACCCGCGACAGACGCGCGGCCAGCTCGCGCTCCTGGCGCTGCGGCCTGTCCCATTGCAGGGGCACCGACACCGCCACCGAAGCCATGTTCGAGAACTGTCGGCCGCGCTGGCTCAGCATGAATTCCACGCTCCAGTCGGGATCGAGTTCCTGGCGGGCCACCTCGGCCTCTGCCCGGGCAGCCCGCTCCCTGGCCTGCAGCGCGGCGATGTCGGGCAGGCGCTCGGCCAGCGTCGGCTCGCCCAGCGCCGCGGGACGCTGCCGCAGCGGCGGCGGGTCGGCCAGCGGCTGGTCGGGCGCGCCCCCGGTGAGGCGGGCCAGCCACAGTCGTGCCTCGGCCCGGTCGGCGGTCGCGCCGATCAGGCCTTGCTCCAGCTGCGCGAGCAGCTCCCGCGCGCCCAGCGCGTCGTCGACGGTGGCCTTGCCACCCCGGACCGCCGACTCGGTGGTCTGGACCAGCAGACGTGCTTCAGCCACCTGGGCCTGCAGCAAGCCGATGCGCTGCTCCTGCAGGTGCCGCTCCAGCCATGCCTGCGCCACCTCGGCCTGCAGCAGGGCGATGCGCCGATCCCGCTCGCTGAGGGCGGCATCGGCCTCGCGCTCGAAACGCTCGCTGCGCGCCTGGCGCTTGGCCGCACTCGGCCAGGTCTGCATGACCGAGACCGAGCGCATGGTCATGAAGTCCCGGGTGGTGCTGAAGCGCTCCGGTCCGTTCACCGGCAGGTTGTCGAGCGACAGCCGCAGCACCGGGTCGGGCCGCTGCCCGGCCACCACGCCCATGTCGCGCGCACCCTGTGCCGCTGCGGACGCGGCGGCGGCGCTCTGCGAGCGTGCAACCGCCATGCCGATGGCCGCCTTCAGGCCGAGCGGCTCGGTGGCCGAGACCGGCGAGATCGCCGCGAACGCGGCTGCCATGCCCAGCGCCGCACGGCCCGGCAGGGCAGAGCGGAGGGCGCCAAGAAAGGTCGAAAAAAGGGCTGAACGATGTCCCATGTCTGATCTCCGGGGCGGGCAGGCCAGGGCATCGAAGCCCGTGTCGCCTGCGACAGCAGCACCCCCGGGGCGGGGGGCTGCGCCAGCAGAAACATCAGAGGGATGAAGGGGGTCGCCAGAGACGCGTTGTTGCGCCCGGGGGCAGGCTTCGCCATCGGGGTTCGGGCGGCGTCTGCGTCAGACGGGCCGTGACGGCCAAGGTGGGGAAGGATGAAATGTCGGCCACCGGCGTTGCGCCCATCGGGACACCCTTGCAGAGCTGGCCGGTGCGCTGGAAGGTGTCGAGGTCGTTGCAGCAGTCGTCCATGGCCTCGATCAGCATGTCCATGGGGATGCCGGATTCCGCGCCCATGGCCAACATCTCCTGCATGGGGCAGGGTGGGGCAGGCGAATACCGGGCCGCCCATCCTTGCAGGGGCAGCAGCAGGCACAGCACGAGGACCCAGAAACGGCGCATCGGGAAATTCTAGGTGCTCTGGCGTGATTTCGTGCCGTTGCGGCAATGCCCTTGTGCCGGCTGAAGTCTGGCCCCCATCGGCTGGCCGCTGATCCCCGGAACGCCACCACGTTGGCGGCCCGGATGCAAGCATTGACAGCGCAGCGGTGGGTTTTTATTCTCGACCGCCATCAGTGCCGCAAGAATCCTGGGCTGCGGAGCGGAGCCTCCACAGGCCTGTCTGCATCTTCGGCAGGCCAACCGGTCGGGGGGGAGTCGCATGTCTCAAAGTCATCATCTGCGTGACGAGATCGGCAGTGGGCAGGGAACGCATTCGGACTGCATGCGGTCCTTGCTGTCGGTGATCGATTCGCGCATCGTTCCGCAGCTTCTGCGCGACAGCGCCCACGCCGGCACCGAGCCCGGCAGCGATGCCACCCCGTTCAGCGCCGACGCCGACCAGATCGCCGAATTTGCACGCCTGTGCTACGAGGCAGACGAGCGCGTCGGGCGCGACTACCTCGACCGGCTGCGCCAGCAGCACCATGCGGTGGCCGATGTGCTGCTGCACCTGGTGGCGCCGGCGGCACGCTGGCTGGGGTCCCGGTGGGACCAGGACCAGATCGGCTTCTCGGAGGTCACGCTGGGCCTGCTGCGGATGCAGAACATCACCCGCGACTTCGCCGCCATGGACCGGCACCCCCAGCGGGAAGCGCCCGACCGGTTCAGGGCCCTGGTTGCGTCGGCGCCCGGCTCCCAGCACCTGCTCGGTCTGACCATGGTGTCGGAGCTGTTCGCGGCCGACGGCTGGGAGGTGCGTGTCGAGGTGGCCAGCACCGAAGACGCCCTTTTTGCTGCGGTGCAGGGCAGCCGCTACGACGTGCTGGGCCTGTCGGTGGGCCTGGGCGAGCAGCTGCCTACCCTGGCCGATCTGGTCGCCCGGCTCCGGGCCCGCTCGCTCAACCCGGGCATGGCCGTGCTGCTGGGCGGCGTCGCGCTCACCACCCCTGAGCCCACCACCGAGACCTACGGGGCCGATGCGGTCTGCCACGACCCGGTCGCGGCCATCCGGGTGGCCCGCCGGCTGGCGATGCGCCTGCCGCAATGAGCCGGTTCCGGGCCAGCGATCTGCGCGGCTCGGCCCGGATGGCGGTCCAGGCCACCGCCGGTGTGGCGCGTGTGGTCGAGGGGGTGCACCAGTCGGTGCTGGGCAGCATGGGGCTCCCCGGCGGTACCGAGCCCGGCCGCACCCGCGGCCTGACCGGCATGGTCTACCAGGGCATCCACGGCATCACCCGCCTGGTGGACCAGGGCCTGCAGGCCGGGCTGCTGCGGATCGAGCCCCTGCTGGACCGGGTGATGACCGGGGCCGACACAGGTGCCCCGGCCGCCGAGCGCGAGGCGGTGCTCGCCGCCCTGAACGGCGTCATGGGGGATCGGCTGGCGGCCGACAACAACCCGCTGGCCATCCGCATGGCGCTGCGCCGGGGCGGCCGCCCGATCGATCTGTCATCGCCCGATGCGCTTCAGGGCGTCACCGGCCAGCTGCTGCTGCTGGTGCACGGGCTGTGCATGAACGACCTGCAGTGGGAGCGGGCAGGGCACGACCACGGCACCCACCTGGCCCATGAGCGGGGCTACACCCCGATCCATGTGCACTACAACACCGGCCTGCACACCTCGGTCAACGGGCGTGAACTGGCCGGCCGGATCGAAGCCCTGCTGGCCGCCTGGCCGGTGCCGCTGCAGGCCTTCAGCGTGCTGGCGCACAGCATGGGCGGGCTGGTGGTGCGCGCTGCCTGCCATGAAGGCACCGAGGCGGGCCACCGGTGGCCCGCGCAACTGCAGCGCATGGTGTTCCTGGGCACGCCTCACCACGGAGCGCCGCTGGAGCGTGCGGGGCACTGGGTCGATCTGCTGCTGGGCAGCACGCCGTTCAGCCGGCCCTTCGCCCGGCTGGCCCAGCTGCGCAGCGCCGGCATCACCGACCTGCGCTACGGCCATGTGCGGGACACCGACTGGCAAGGCCACGACCGGTTCCGCCGCCGGCCCGACCAGCGAACCCCGCTGCCCCTGCCCGCCGGCATCGACTGTTTTGCGGTGGCCGCCACGCTGGCCCCCCGACGCAGCCGGGTCGCCGACCGGCTGCTGGGCGATGGCCTGGTGCCGCTGCACAGCGCGCTGGGCCAGCACGCCGAGCCGGCCTGCACGCTCGCATTCCCCGGCCCGAACCGGCACCTGGCTTTCCGCACCGGGCACCTGGATCTCCTCAACGATGCCGGGGTGGCCCGTCAGCTGGTCCAATGGCTGGGCTGAACGCCCACCATCACCATCGTCATCAACATGCCGCGCCGCAATTCACCCCAAGTCATCCAGCATCTGGATGATCTGAGCCAGATCGATGTCATCGTTGTGGACAAACGATCCGGGCAACGTGCGTCGGCCAAGAAGAACCGGCGCAATCGCCACTATGAAAAGCAGTTCATCCGCAACAGCCTGGCCCGGCAGGTGCCGCTGGTCGACAGCGATCCTGAAGCGCAGGAACCGCAGCAGCCGCTCGGCGAAGGCCGTTGAAGGCCTTCGGTTGTGACCCATCGGGCAGGTGAACCTGCATCCCCTCTGGCGGACCTTGACTTCATTCCGAGAGACCCCGCAGCGGTCGAATCCGAGTTGCGCCATGTGCACGCCCTGATGCAGCTGGAGCAGAAGGAAGACCAGGCGCAGTTCAAGCTCAAGAGTGCCCAGGCGGGCATCCAGGAGCGCAAGCGGCGGGGCATCACCTGGCATCCGGTCGTCATCACCCGCGAAGACATCGGTTTTGGCGGCAAGCTGGTGCTGGAACTGGAGCGCCCGGCCCATCAGGAAGGCCTGCACCTGTTCCAGGTCGGCAGGAACGCGGCCCTGTTCGGCCCGGTGCAGGGGCATCCGACGTCGGAGCAGCCCACGCTGGGGGGCGTCATCACCGGCGTGCGGCGCAACCGGCTGCTGCTGACCACCACCCGGGAAGACCTGCCCGACTGGGTGCTGGAGGGCGGCAAGCTGGGCATCGACCTCACCTTCGACGAGGTGAGCTACCGCGAGATGAACCAGGCCATGAACGAGGTGCTGCGCGCCCGGGGCAACCGGCTGGCCGAGCTGCGCGACGTGCTGCTGGGTGCCCGGCAGGCCCGCTTCGATGAGCCCAGGCCCGACGACCTGTTCTACCCCGGCCCGCTCAACGATTCCCAGCAGGCGGCGGTGCGCCACGTGATCGCGGCCCGCGACGTGGCCATCATCCACGGCCCGCCCGGCACCGGGAAGACCACCACCCTGGTGCAGGCCATCCGGGAGACCATCCGCCGCGAGCGGCGCGTGCTGGTGTGCGCGCCCTCCAACACCGCGGTCGACCTGCTGACCGAGAAGCTGGCAGGGCACGGCGTCAGGGTGATCCGCATGGGCAACCCCAGCCGCGTGTCCGACCTGCTGCTGGAGCACACGCTCGATGCCCGGGTGATGGCCCACCCCGGCCACAGCCGGATGCGTGCGCTGCGCCAGACCGCCGACCAATACCGCCAGAGCGCCACGCAGTACCTGCGCCATTTCGGTCCTGAGGAGCGGCAGCAGCGCCAGAGGCTCAAGGAGGAGGCGCGGCAGCTGTTCCTGCAGGCCGACGATCTGGAGCGTTTCATCACCGCCGACGTGCTCGACTCGGTGCAGGTCATCACCTGCACCCTGGTCGGTGCGAGCCACCGCAACCTGCGCGACCTGACCTTCGAGACCGTCTTCATCGACGAGGCCGCCCAGGCCATCGAACCCGGTTGCTGGATCCCGATCGCCAGGGGTCAGCGGGTGGTGCTGGCCGGCGATCACCACCAGCTGCCGCCTACCGTGAAAAGCGAGAAGGCGGCCCGCGAGGGCCTGCGCGAAACCCTGTTCGAGAAATGCATCCAGCGGCAGCCGGCCACGGCCCGGATGCTCACCGTGCAGTACCGCATGCACGAGCAGATCATGGCGTTCAGTTCCCGGCAGTTCTATGGTGGCCAGCTGCGGGCGCATGAGTCGGTGCGCCAGGCCGGCCTGGCGGCCCACGACCCGGCCTTCGGGCCCGACCTGCCGGTGGAGTTTCTCGACACGGCGGGCTTCGGCTTTCAGGAGATCACCGTGCCCGAAAGCCGCTCCACCGCCAACCCGGAAGAGGCAGACCTGCTGCTGCGGCGCCTGACCCGGCTGCTGGCGCCCTGCGACCCCACCCGGCAAGAACATCGGCACGAAGACCGGCCGCTCACCATCGGCGTCATTGCCCCCTACCGCGCACAGATCAACTGCCTGAAGGACGCCATCGAACAGACCCCCGGGCTGGACAACCTGATGCAGCAACGCCTGCTCAGCGTGGGCACGGTCGACTCGTTTCAGGGCCAGGAGCGCGACATCATTGCGATCTCGCTGACGCGCAGCAACCACCTGGGCGAGATCGGTTTCCTCTCCGACATCCGCCGGATGAACGTGGGCATGACCCGCGCCCGCCGCAAGCTGTTGCTGGTCGGTGACTCGTCCACCCTGGGTGCCCATCCATTCTTCCAGGCGCTGCTGGCCCATGTGCAGCAGATCGGTGGCTACCGCACCGCCTGGGAGCTGACGGAAGAATGCCCGCCGGCTGCGTCCAGTTGGTGCGCCAGCGACTGATCTCGGTGCATCCGCTCGCCCGCGACCGCCTTTGAACAGGGCGAAACCGGCCTGGGGCGGGCCGAAACGGGTGGCACACATCCTGCTTTGAGGAAAGCGTGCATGGAGAGCGGTCTGCAACTGTCGGTTGCGGCAGCCAGTGCGTAGGTTCACTAGGGTTCCGTCTGCGGTGACGCAGGGTCTGGTCCGAGAGTGGGCCGGCCTCGCCAGAGGCTCCACGGAGGGACAAAAGCCCGGGAGAACGACATCAGATCGGTTCTCCTGCGCGCATCCCTCACCACTGGAGCTTCATCATGAAACTGGCAGGCATCTTCTCCTTCTCCTCAGGCGGTTCGGCTTCTTCCCCTGTCTCGTCCTGGCGAGCGCGGCTGCTCAAGCCCGCGCTGGGCGTGGCGCTGGCCCTGGGTGCTGCATCCAGCATGGCCGCCGGCCCCACCACCATGAAGATCGGCACCGTGGTGTGGATCGGCTACGGCCCGTTCTATGTGGCCGAGGCGCTGGACCTCTACAAAAAATACAACCTGAAGGTGTCGCTGCAGGTCTTCACCGACCCGGCGCTGATCCCGCCCGCCATTGCTTCGGGCGCCATCGACGGCGGCATGCTGACCTACGACCAGGTGGTTGGGCAGGTGGCCGCCGGCAAGGCCATGAAGGTGGTCATGCCGATCGACTATTCCAACGGGGGCGACGCCATCGTGGCCGACGGCTCCATCAGCAAGGTGGCCGACTTCAAGGGCAAGAAGATCGGCTACAACCCGCTCTCGCCGAGCGACTTCCTGCTCTCGTATGCGCTCAAGACGGTCAACCTGACCGAGAAGGACATCACCCCGGTGAGCATGACGCCCGAGGCGGTGCCGGCGGCCATGGCCTCGGGCCAGCTGCCGATCGGCGTGACCTACGAGCCCAGCCTGTCGCAGATCCTCAGCCAGGGTGGCGGCAAGAAGTTCAAGGTGGTGTTCTCGTCCAAGGACGCGCCGGGCCTGATCGCCGACGTGCTGGTGTTCGACGACAAGATGATCAAGGCCAAGCCAACCGAGATCACCAACATCATGAAGGCCTACCTGGACGGCATGGCCTACATGAAGAGCAAGCCGGATGAGGCGGCCAGGATCATCGGGAAGTTCATGGGCGTCTCGGCCAAGGAAGCCAAGGAGCAGATGAGCGGCGTCTACAACATCCCGCTGGCCGAGATGCCCAAGGCCTTCGCCAAGGGCAAGGAGACCACCTCCTACTACGCCAGCGGCGAGGTGATCGGCCAGCTGCTCAAGGCCAAGGGCCAGATCAAGGAAGTGCCGGCCATCGAGGCCACCTTCGACGCCTCATTCGTCAAGGCCCTGACCAAATAAGGCCCGGAGGGCGACCATGGCATCGATGTTCCGTCATGCCGACGGGGCGCTGCCCAACACCGTGGCCATGGGCGTCACGGTGCTGGGCTGGCCCCTGGGCATCTGGCTGCTGGGCCAGCCCGCCTGGCCGGTGAACCTGGCCGGCGTGCTGCTGGTGGTGCTGACACTGACCTGGTCGGCCTACTTCATCCACGAGTTCGCGCACCAGGCCATCTTTCGCACCCCGCAGGCCAACGAGCGCTGGGGCACGCTGATGAGCTGGATCAACGGCAGCTGCTTCGCCCGCTTCGATGACCTGCGGCGCAAGCACATGCGCCACCATGTGGAGCGGGCCGACGTCATCACCTTCGACCTGCAGGCCTTCCTGCGGGCCCGGCCGCTGCTGTGCCGGCTGGTGCTGGCGCTGGAATGGCTGCATGTGCCGGCGGTGGAGTTCGTGATGCGCGGCTGCGTGATCGCCTTGCCCTTCATCGACGACCGCAAGCGCGATGCGCGCCGGCGCGTGCTGCTGATCGGCCTGGTGCGGCTGACCGGCTGGGGTCTGCTGGCCTGGTGGTCGCTCAAGGCCCTGGCGCTGTACCTGCTGGCCTACCTGCTGTTCATCCATGTGCTGCGCTTCGCCGACTGCTTCCAGCACACCTACGACGCCTATCCCATCCTGGACGACCGGCCGATCCCGAACGACAAGGTGCGCGACCGCGCCTACGAGCAGGCCAACACCTTCAGCGACGTGGTGGCCATCGATGCGCGCTGGCTCAACCTGCTGTGGCTGAACTTCGGCTTCCACAACGCGCACCACGAGCGCCCGGTGGCGCCCTGGTACCAGCTGCCGGCGCTGCACCGGCAGCTGTACCCGCAGGGCTGCGCCCAGGTCATCACCGTGGGCGAGCTGCTGCGGGCCTACCACCGCCACCGGGTGACCCGGGTGCTGTCCAAGGACTACGGCGAGGTGCTGCCGCCGGGCACACCGAACCGGGCCGACGGCTTCATCGGCGCGGTCGGCGTGTCGTTCCTGACCGCGGTATGACCCGCTTCCCGGCGCCCGAAGCAGGCCTGCGCGTGGTGCTCACCGGCGCCGCCGGCGGCATCGGCCAGGGCCTGGCCGAGGCGTTCGCGGCGCAGGGCGCCCGGCTGCTGCTGGTCGACCGTGAAGCCGCTGCGCTGCAGGCCCTGCGCCAGCGCCTGGTGGACGGCGACCCGGGGCGTTCGACCATCGCCACCGCCGCGGTCGACCTGTGTGACGACACCGCGGTGGCCGGTCTGGCCGACGGCCTGACCCAGGGCTGGGGCGGGGTGGACGTGCTGATCAACAACGCCGGCACCGAATACCCCACGCCGCTGGACGACGCCGGCCCCCATGCCAATGCCCGCTGGGCCGACCTGCTGGACAACAACGTCACCAGCATGCTGCGCCTGACCCGGGCCCTGCTGCCGCTGCTGGCCGATGGCGCCAGCGTGATCAACCAGTCGTCCATCTGGGGGCGCATCGGCGTGGCGGGTTTCTCGGCCTACAGCGCCAGCAAGCATGCGGTGGTGGGGCTGACCCGTTCGCTGGCGCTGGAACTGGGGCCGCGCGGCATTCGGGTGAATGCGGTCTGCCCGGGCTGGGTGCGTACCGCTGCGGCGATGCGTTCGCTCGCGGCCATGGCCCGCGAGCGGGGTTGCAGCGAAGCCGAGGTGGAGCGCGACATCCTGTCCCGCCAGGCGGTGCCGCGGATGCTGGAGCCGGCCGACCTGGCGGGTGTCTTCCTGTTCCTGGCCAGCCCGGCCTCGCGGGCGCTCACCGGCCAGTGCCTGAGCGCCAGCCATGGCGAGGTGATGGCGTGACCGCACCCCGCAGCACCGGTGTGGCGGTCTCGCTGGCCGGGCGGCGGGCGCTGGTCACCGGCGCGGCCACCGGCATCGGTCGGGCCACCGCGCTGCGGCTGGCGCAGGCCGGCGCCATGGTGTGGGTCAACCACCTCGGGCAGGTTGACGAGGCCGATCGGCTGGTGGCGGAGATTGCTGCCGCCGGCGGCCAGGCCATGGCGGTGGAGGCCGACGTGGCCCTGGCCGCCGAGGTGCAGCGCATGGCCGAGCAGGTGGGGGCGCTGGACATCCTGGTCAACAACGCCGGCATCCTGCAGGACAAGCCTTTCCTGGACACGCTTGAGGCCGACTGGGACCGGGTGCTCAGCGTCGACCTCAAGGGCGTGTTCCTGGTCTGCCGTGCGCTGCTGCCGGCCATGCTGGCGCAGGCGACCGAGCCGGGGCGGGCCAGCATCGTCAACATCGCGTCCGACCTGGGCCTGCTCGGGCGTGGCCGTTACGCCGCCTACTGCGCCGCCAAGGCCGGCGTGATCGGCCTGACCAAGTCGCTGGCGCGCGAGTTCGCGCCGCAGTTGCGCGTGAATGCGGTGGCACCGGGTCCGGTGGCCACCGCCATGGTGTCGGCCGAGCACATGAGCGCCGAGTGGCTGGAGAAGGAGCTCGACATTCCGCAGCACCGGCTGGCCGACCCCGCCGAGGTGGCCGACACCGTGCTGTTCCTCGCCAGCGACCTCTCGCGCTTCTACACCGGTCAGGTGCTCGGGCCCAACGGCGGCTCGGTCATGCCCTGATCGCCGGACGCACCATGAACCTGCTGCCCGACCGCCCCACCGACCGCCTCGCCACCGGCGTGCTGCTGTTCTCCGCCACGCTCTGGGGCCTGACCTGGATGCCGCTGAAGGCCTTTGTGGGGCAGGGGCTGGCCGGCCCGGTGGTGTCGCTGCTCACCTACGGTTCGGTCGGCCTGCTGGCGTTGGTGCTGCTCTGGCGCGACCGCCTGGCCTGGCGCAGCCAGTGGGCCCTGGTGCTGGGGCTGGTGGTGGTGGGCGGCTGGGCCAACACCTCGTTCGTCAATGCGGTGATGCTGGGCGACGTGGCGCGGGTCATGTTCCTGTTCTACCTGTCGCCGGTGTGGTCGGTGCTGGGCGGGCGCATCTTCCTGAAGGAGCACATACCGCCGGCCCGCTGGCTGGCGGTGGCCGGCGCCATCGTGGGCCTGTGGCTGGTGCTGGGCGGGCCGGAGCTGCTGCGGGGGCAGTCGCTGGACTTCACGCTGGTCGATGCGCTGTCCCTGTCGGCCGGGCTGGCCTTTGCCGCCAACAATGTGATCGCCCGGGCCGCCCACCGGGTGCCGCTGCGCACCAAGACGCTGTCGGTGTTTGTGGGTTGCGGCCTGCTCTCGGCCCTGGCCACCGGCCTGCTGGGCCACAGCGTGCCCGAGATGCCGGTGCTGCTGTGGGCCGCCTTGCTGGCCTACGGCTTCGGCTGGATGCTGCTGGCCACCATCACCTGGCAGTACGGCGTGAGCCACCTGGAAAGCAGCCGGGCCGGCGTGATCCTGCTGGCCGAGCTGGTGGTGTCGGTCGGCACCGCGCTGCTGTTCGGCGGCGAACAGCTCACGCCCATGGGCTGGGCCGGTGGCGCGCTGATCGCCGCTGCCGCGCTGGCCGAAGCCGTCTTCCCACCGGCGCCTGTGCAGCCGGTCGTGCAACCCACCCCACCGACACCATGAACACCCCGCCCACCTCCACCGTCTGGATGAACCAGCTCTCCTGGGTCGATTACCAGCGCACTGTTCAACAGAAGCAGCCGCCGGTCTTGCTGCCGGTGGGTGCCCTCGAACAGCATGGCCCGCACCTGCCGCTGGGCACCGACGGCCTGCTGGCCAGCGCCGTATCGGCCGACACCGCTGCATTGGTGGGCGGTCTGGTGGCGCCCACGCTGAGCTACGGCTACAAGTCGCAGCCCAAGTGCGGCGGCGGCCAGCATTTCTGCGGCACCACCAGCGTGGACGCAGCCACGCTCATCGGCCAGGTGCGCGACGCGGTGCGCGAATTTGCGCGCCACGGCCTGCAGCGGCTGGTGCTGGTGAATGGCCATTACGAGAACCAGTGGTTCCTGATCGAGGGCATCGACCTGGGCCTGCGCGATGCCCGCGCGGCTGATGCCGGCTGCGCGCTGCAGGTGATGCGGCTGGAGTACTGGGACTTCATGACCGAGCAGACCCTGGGCCATGTGTTCCCCGAAGGCTTTCCCGGCTTTGCGCTGGAGCACGCGGCGGTGCTGGAGACATCGATGATGCTGCACTACCACCCGGCCCTGGTCCGCATGGACCTGCTGCCCGACGACGGCCCGGCCGACTTCCCGCCCTACGACATGTACCCGCCCCGCACCGACTGGGTACCGGCCTCGGGCGTGCTGTCGTCGGCGCGCGGTTCGGATGCGGCCAAGGGCGCCCTGCTGGCGGCCGAGGTGGCCGGCCGCATGGCCCAGGCCATCCGCACCGGCTTCCACCGGCCGGCACCATGAACCCGGGCGCCCCACCCTTGGTGTTCGACCGCCACCGCACCGCGCTGGTGGTGATCGACCTGCAGCGCGACTTCTGCAGCGCCGGGGGTTATGCCCACCAGGCCGGGCTGGACATCGGCCGGCTGCAGCGCGTGGTGCAGCAGGCCCAGGCTCTGCTGGCCGCTGCGCGCAGCGCGGGCATCACCATCGTGCACACCCGCGAAGGGCATCTGCCCGACCTGTCGGACTGCCCGCCGGCCAAGCTGGCCCGCAGCATCGCGGCCGGTGCGCCCATCGGCAGCCATGGGCCGCTGGGCCGCTTGCTGGTGCGCGGCGAGCAGGGCCACGACTTCGTGCCCGAACTGCGCCCGCGCAGCCACGAGCATGTGATCGACAAGCCCGGCTACGGCGCTTTCCACCGCACCACGCTGGAGGCGCTGCTGAACGCCGTCGGGGTGCGCCAGCTGATCGTGTGCGGCGTCACCACCGAGGTCTGCGTGCACTCCACCCTGCGTGAAGCGGTGGACCGGGGGCTGGACTGCGTCACCGTGGGCGACGCCACCGCCGCCAGCCAGCCCGAGCTGCAGGCCCCGGCGCTGGCCATGATCGGGGTCGAGGGCGGCATCTTCGGGCGGGTCTGCAGCACCGCCGAGGTGGTGGACGCCCTGCACGCGCTCGCAGCCGAGGCATCCACCCCATGACCCGCTGGATCGACCTGCCCATCCCCGAACACCCGGTGCCCCCGCGTTACCGTGGCGTGTGGCAACGCACGCTGCTGCAGACACCCGAAGGCCGCGACACCACCACGCGCGTGCACTGGCTGCAGACCGAAGGCTGGCATGCCGACCTGCGGGTGCCGGCCGGCGTCGATCCGGCCACGCCGGCCGGCCGTGCACAGCTGCAGGGCTTTTGCGGCATCACCCGCATCAGCGGCGGGCACGACGGCCAGCCCGAGGTCTGCACCTGGCACCGCCGCTGGGACATCCAGCCCCCGCGCAGCACGCCGGATGCCGGCCACATGGTGTTCGAGACCCCCGACCGCCTGATCGAGACCGGCGTGCACGCCCAGTACCTGGAGGTCTGGCAACGCCTGCCCGGCTCCGACGGCCCGTTCCGTGCGCTGGCCCAGGTCGACCACCAGGGCGACCCCACCGGCGTCTGGCGGTTCGAGGCCGGTCGATACGCCCTGCAGTTGCGGGGCGGTTCGCGCAGCGCGGCCGACTGGCCGGCCGACCTGCAGCCCGACGAGACCCTGGCCCAGGTGCTGCAGCGTCATCCGGCGCTGGCCCCGGTGCTGCTGGATTTTGAGCTGCGCCTGGAAGCCGCGGGGGACGCACCATGACGCCCGCCACACCACCGCTGCCCGCCCTGAGCGGCGACTGGTTTCAGTTCCGCGCCCTGGGCGACGGCCTGACCCTGATCACCGAACCGCATGTGGTGCCGCTTCTGCGTTGCAACATCTGGCATGTGCAGGGGCGCGAGCTGGACCTGGTCATCGACACCGGGCTGGGTGTCGCCAGCCTCTACCAGGCCTCCCGGCACCTGTTCGGGCAGCGGGTGGCGGCACTCGCCACCCATGTGCACCTGGACCATGTGGGCGGCCACCATGAATTCGCCGAATGCTGGTGCCACCGCCTCGAAGCCCCGGGCCTGCGCGGTGCCGACCCCGCCTTCACCCTGGGCGACATCGATCTGGCGCACCTGGACTTTGACGCCCCCGGTTACGAGACCGGCGGCCCCGCGCTCACCGCACTGCCGGCGCCGGGCTACGACCTCTCGGCCTGGCAGGTGCGGCAGGCCAGCGTCACCCGCGAGCTCGACGAGGGCGACGTGATCGACCTCGGCAACCGCCACTTCGAGGTGCTGCACCTGCCCGGGCATTCACCCGGCTGCATCGGACTGTGGGAGGCCCGCACCGGCACCTTCTTTTCCGGTGACGCCATCTACGACGGCCCGCTGCTCGACAGCCTGCACCATTCCGACCGGGCCGCCTATGCCCGCACCATGCAGCGCCTGCTGGACCTGCCGGTGCAGGTGGTGCACGCCGGGCACGACCCGAGCTTCGGCCGCGACTGGCTGCGCGAACTGGCGCTGGCTTATCTGGAGCGGCTGGACGATCCGGCCTGAGCCTTCACCGGGTTCTTCCTGCCGATGCGATCCCAGTCCTTCAGCGTCTGCTGCAGGCGGTTGCGCGCGTCGGTGTGGCTGGCGGCGAAGGTGGCGGTGAGGCGCTCGCGCAGGGCGGCGTCGGGCGGCGGCGCGGCCAGTGCCTTGAGCCGGTCGATCAGCAGCATCACCACCTGAAAGCTGCCGGCCTGCAGGGCCATGTGGATCGGGGTCTGCCCGGCTGCATCGCCCACCCGGGGGTCCGCCCCGTGTTCCAGCATGTGCCGCACCAGCCCGTGCTTGCCGCCGGCACAGGCCCAGTGCAGCGGCACCAGACCCCCGTCGAGCGGCGCCAGGAAGTCGGCCCCCGGCGCCAGCAGCTCGGGCGCCAGCGGCCAGCCGGCGGCCTTGATGGCCTGTTGCAGGGCCCAGGTCAGGGGCGGGTGTTCGGAACTCATGGGGCCCGAGGGTACGGCATCGGGCTGGCATCAATCCTGCTTTTATCCCGGCACAGAGAGGCGGTTGCACCACAACAGTGAACCGCAGCCTTGAATGACCGCTAGGGTTCCGGGCGCTGCCCCCGTCTGCACGGGTTCGCGGCGCCGGCTGGTCCGAGAGCAGTCGGCCACGATCGTGTGGTTCCACGGAGGGACAAAAGCCCGGGAGAAGCTGGCACGGCACGCACTGAGCGTGCATGCGCTCGCCTCTCTGGCCTTGCGTCCCACCGATCAGGAGCCCTGCATGCCGACCAATGCCCATGCCCTCGCGCAGGCACCCGCCCCCACCCGACCGCCCGTGCGCTGGTCGCGCCTGTGGACGGTGCGCGCCCCGATCGGCCAGCGCACCTGGCTGACCCTGGCCGTCATCGGCCTGCTCTCGCCGCTGCTGGCCTGGGCCGCACTGGCGCGCTGGGGCGGCATCGACCCGACCTTCATGCCCTCACCGGCGGCGGTGCTCGCCAAAAGCTGGACCTGGCTGGTGGAGGACGGGCTGATCGACGACATGGCCATCAGCACCTACCGCGTGGTCACCGGCTTCCTGCTGTCGGCGGTGATTGCGCTGCCGCTGGGGCTGTTCATCGGTTCGTACCGCTCGGTGCAGGCGCTGCTGGAGCCGCTGACCGACTTCATCCGCTACATGCCGGCGGTGGCCTTCATTCCGCTGGTGATGCTGTGGGTGGGCATCGGCGAGGGTTCCAAGATCGCCATCATCTTCATCGGCACCTTCTTCCAGATGGTGCTCATGGTGGCCGAGGACGTGCGCCGCGTGCCGGCCGCCCAGGTGGAGGCGGCGCAGACCATGGGTGCCAACCGGCGCGAACTGGTGGAGAAGGTCATCCTGCCCAGCGCCAAGCCGGCCCTGCTCGACACCCTGCGCGTGACCATGGGCTGGGCCTGGACCTACCTGGTGGTGGCCGAGCTGGTGGCCGCCAACTCCGGCCTGGGCTACGCCATCCTGCGGGCCCAGCGCTTCCTGCAGACCGACACCATCTTTGCCGGAATCATCGTCATCGGTCTCATCGGCCTGCTGACCGACCAGGCCTTCCGCTGGCTGCACCGGCGCGCCTTCCCCTGGCTGTACCTCAAAGGATGAGCGCCATGTCCACCACGCCTGAACACGCCCTGCCCAAGGTCAGCATCCGCGACCTGCACAAGCGCTTCGACGGTGCGCCCATCAATGCGCTGGAGCACATCGATCTGGACATCCAGGCCAACGAGTTCGTGACCTTTGTCGGTGCATCGGGCTGCGGCAAAAGCACCTTGCTGCGCACCATCGGCGGGCTGGAAACCCACACCGGTGGCGAGCTGCTGGTGGACGGCCGACCGGTCACCGGCCCCGACATCGACCGCGCCATGGTGTTCCAGCACTACAGCCTCTACCCCTGGATGACGGTGCTGGAGAACATCCGCTTCTGCCGCCAGCTGCAGGCCCACACCCGCGACCGCAGCTCGGCCGACGTGGAGGCCGCCTCCGGCCGCAGCGATGCGCTGCTGCGCCTCATGGGCCTGCAGGACTCGGCACACGCCTGGCCCAACCAGCTCTCCGGCGGCATGCAGCAGCGGGTGGCCATTGCGCGCGCCCTCATGGGCCGCCCCGGCATCCTGCTGATGGACGAGCCCTTCGGCGCGCTCGATGCCCAGACCCGCGAGGTCATGCACGACCTGATCCGCCATGTGCACCGGCTGGAGAAGGCCACCATCGTCTTCGTCACCCACGACGTGGAAGAGGCCATCTACCTGGGCAGCCGGGTGGTGCTGATGGCACCGCGCCCCGGCCGGATCGACACGGTCTACGACGTGCCCTTCGGCAACCAGCGCGACCAGGACCTCAAGCACGCGCCGGAATTCCTGCAGCTCAAGCGCGAGATCCTGGCCCGCATCCGCGAGACCTCCGGCATGAAGACCGACCTCGAACAGCTGCAGCGCCTGAGCCGCGCCACCCCCGAAACCCTCTGACCCCACCCGCAGGAGACCCGCATGGACAACACCCTGGACAACCCGGTGCCGCTCGACGACCCCCTGAGCGTCGTCCCGCCCGACCCGCCGGAGCACAGCCCGGTGGATGCCCCGGCCCTCTGGCAGCGCTTCCCCGCCGCCGCCCTGGCCGGCGTGGACACCGCGCGCGCGCTGTGGAGCGAGGTCATGCCCGGCGGCAGCCACTGGAGCTGGCGCATGCCGCGCGGCACCGCCATCCGCTTCGTGGCTTTGCAGCCCGGCGCCAACCTGAGCCTGGTGCTGTATGCGGCGCATGAAAAGCTGGAACGCTACAACATGCCCGACAGCCTGAAGGCCCAGCACACCGCCCACTACACCCGAGGCCATGTGCTCATGAGCGACATGGGCCGCAGCATGGCCAGCTTCACCGCCGACAGCCTGGGCTGGCACGACCCGCTGGGGGCGCTGCTCGACACCGACCTCATGACCCGCCGCTACGGCGAGCGCCGCTACGAACACGCGCGCAACGCCATGTACCGCTCCGGCAAGGACGGCCTGCTGATCGAGATCGGCAAACACGGCCTGACCCGGCGCGACCTGGGTGTGCCGGTCAACCTGTTCTCGCGCGTGGGCGTGGACGCCGAGGGCCGCTTCGGCTTCGTGCCCGACCACTGCCAGGCCGGCGACCATGTGGAACTGCGCTTCGACATGGACGTGATCGTGGCGGTGTCCAGCGCGCCGCACGCGCTCGACCCGTCGCCGGTGTACGACCCGCGCCGCATCGGCCTGCTGGCCTGGCGCTGCGGCGCGGCCCCGGCCGACGACTTCTGCCGCGCCTTCCGCCCGGAAAACGCCCGTGCCCTGCACAACGCCGACATGCTCTACCTCTGAGCCGGGAGCCCGACATGACCACCCCCGACACCCTGGCCACCTCGGCCACCGCCACCTCGTTCCGCATCCGCCACAGCGCGCTGGACCCGGCCACCGCCGTCATGAACCAGCGCCACCCGGCCGGTGAACCCATCCTGTTCCAGCTCGACCGGGGCCAGACGCTGCGCATCGTCGACCTCGAAGGCAACCAGGCCGCCGACGTGCTGTTCTTCAACCGCGACGACCCGGCCGAGCACTACAGCGCCACCGACACCATGCTGCACCAGGGCGGCATCTACCTCACCACCGACTCGGTGATCCGCAGCAACGACGCGCGCCCCATGCTCACCATCGTGGCCGACACCTGCGGCCGCCACGACACCCTGGGCGGCGCCTGCGCGGCCGAGAGCAACACGGTGCGCTACGCGCTGCAGAAGAAGTACATGCACAGCTGCCGCGACAACTACCTGCTGGCCCTGCAGCAGGCCGACATCGGCCTGGGCAAGCGCGACCTGGTGCCCAACATCAACTTCTTCATGAACGTGCCGGTCACCGCCGAGGGCACCCTGAAGTTCGACGATGGCGTCTCCGGCCCCGACAAGTACGTGGAGATGCGCGCCGAGATGAACCTGTGGGTGCTGATCAGCAACTGCCCGCAGCTCAACAACCCCTGCAACGCCTACAACCCCACGCCCATCCAGCTGCTGGTCTGGGACCCGGTCTGAGAACGGAGAACCCATGTTCCGCAAGGTCCTGATCGCCAACCGCGGCGCCATTGCGTGCCGCATCATCCGCACCCTCAAGGCCCTGGGGGTGCAGAGCGTGGCGGTGTACTCCGAAGCCGACGCCCAGGCCCGCCATGTGCGCGAAGCCGACGAGGCGTACCTGCTGGGCCCGGCCCCGGCGGCCGAGAGCTACCTCAAGGCCGACCGCATCCTGCAGATCGCGCGCGACTGTGGCGCACAGGCCATCCACCCCGGCTACGGCTTCCTGTCGGAGAACCCGGCCTTTGCCCAGGCCTGCGAGGACGCCGGCATCGCCTTCATCGGCCCCACCGCTGCACAGATGCGGGCCTTCGGCCTGAAGCACACCGCGCGCGAACTGGCGCTGCAGCAGGGCGTGCCGCTGCTGCCGGGTTCCGACCTGCTGGCCGACGTGGCGCAGGCACAGGCCGAGGCGCAGCGCATCGGCTATCCGGTCATGCTCAAAAGCACCGCCGGTGGCGGTGGCATCGGCATGCGGCTGGTGCGCAACCAAGCCGAGCTGGCCGACGCCTTTGCCTCGGTGCAGCGGCTGGCGCAGGCCAACTTCAAGGACGCCGGCCTGTTCCTGGAGAAGCTGGTCGAGCAGGCGCGCCACATCGAGGTGCAGGTGTTCGGCGACGGGCAGGGCGGGGTGCTGGCCCTGGGCGAGCGCGACTGTTCGGTGCAGCGCCGCAACCAGAAGGTGATCGAGGAGACCCCGGCCCCCGGCCTGAGCGATGCCCAGCGCCGCGAGCTGCAGGCCACGGCGGTGCGCCTGATGCAGGCGGTGAACTACCGCTCTGCCGGCACGGTTGAATATGTGTACGACGCGCAGGTGGGCGCCTTTTACTTCCTGGAGGTCAACACCCGCCTGCAGGTGGAACACGGCGTGACCGAGCAGGTGACCGGTGTGGACCTGGTGGCCTGGATGGTGCAGCTGGCCGCCGGCGACCTGCCCGCGCTGGCCACGCTGCAGCCGGCGCCGAAGGGCGCCTCCATCCAGGTGCGGCTGTATGCCGAAGACCCGGCCCGCAACTTCCAGCCCAGCGCCGGCCTGCTGACCGAGGTGGTGTTCCCGACCGATGCCCCCCACCACGCCCGGGTGGACGGCTGGGTCGAACGCGGCACCGAGGTGCCGCCCTGGTACGACCCCATGCTGGCCAAGCTGATCGTCACCGCGCCCGACCGCGAGCAGGCCCTGCAGAAGCTCGACGCCGCGCTGGCCGCCACCCGGCTGGCCGGCATCGAGACCAACCTCGACTACCTGCGCCAGGTGGTGCGCGACCCGGTGTTCCGCGAGGGCCGGCAGATCACCCGCTTTCTGGGCAGCTTCGATTACCGGCCGCGCACGGTCGAGGTGCTGGAGCCCGGCGTGCAGACCAGCGTGCAGGACTGGCCCGGCCGCACCGGGCATTGGGATGTGGGCGTGCCGCCCTCCGGCCCGATGGACGCCTATGCCCACCGCATGGCCAACCGCCTGGTGGGCAATGCACCCGAAGCCGCCGCGCTGGAGATCACCCTGGCCGGCCCCACCCTGCGCTTCCTGGCCGACGCGGTGATCGCGGTCACCGGTGCGCCCGCGCCGGTCACGCTGGACGGCCGCCCCCTGGCGCCGTGGCAGAGCCACGCGGTCGCGGCCGGCAGCGTGCTGGCCATCGGCCGGGCCGATGCCGGTTGCCGGCTGTGTCTGGCGGTGGGCGGCGGCTTCGATGTGCCGCTGTACCTGGGCAGCCGCAGCACCTTCACCCTGGGCCAGTTCGGCGGCCATGCCGGCCGCCACCTGCGCACCGGCGACATGCTGCACCTGCAGGCCCCCGGCACCGGCACGCCGGGCCGGCAGGCCGCACCGGCCACGGTGCCGGCCTATGCCCACCACTGGGACATCGGGGTGCTGTATGGCCCGCACGGCGCGCCCGATTTCTTCACGCCGGACGACATCGGCACCTTCTTCGCCACCGACTGGGAGGTGCACTACAACTCCAGCCGCACCGGCGTGCGCCTGATCGGCCCCAAGCCGCAGTGGGCCCGCACCGACGGCGGCGAGGCGGGGCTGCACCCGTCCAACATCCACGACAACGCCTATGCCATCGGCGCCATCGACTTCACCGGCGACATGCCGGTGGTGCTGGGCCCGGACGGCCCCAGCCTGGGCGGCTTCGTCTGCCCGGCGGTGGTGGTGGACGCCGAACTCTGGAAGCTCGGCCAGCTGCGCCCGGGCGACACGGTGCGCTTCCACCGCCTCGCGCTGACCGAGGCGCTGCAGCGCAGCGCGGCCATCGACGCCGCCGTGCAGTCGCTGGAACAGCCCTTGCCGGACCGGCCGCAGGACGACCCCGCCGCCCACCCCAGCCCGCTGGTCCATGACGACCCGGCCCGGGAGGACGAAGACGTGCCCCGGATGGTGGTGCGCCAGGCCGGCGACCGTTACCTGCTGGTGGAATTCGGCGCGCTGGTGCTCGACATCGAGCTGCGGCTGCGGGTGCATATGCTCATGACCGCGCTGCAGGCCCGCATGGCCGATGGCCGACTGCAGGGCGTGATCGACATGACGCCGGGCATCCGTTCGCTGCAGCTGCACTTCGACCCGGCCCTGATCGACCGCCAGACCCTGCTGGCCACGCTGATCGAGGCCGAGGCCGCCTTGCCCCCGGTGGACCACCTGGAGGTGCCCAGCCGCGTGGTGCACCTGCCCCTGTCCTGGGACGACCCGCAGACCCGCCTGGCGATCGAGAAGTACATGCAGTCGGTGCGCAAGGACGCCCCCTGGTGCCCGAGCAACATCGAGTTCATCCGCCGCATCAACGGTCTGGACAGCATCGACGACGTGTTCAAGGTGGTGTTCGACGCCAGCTACCTGGTGCTGGGCCTGGGCGATGTGTACCTGGGCGCGCCGGTGGCCACACCGGTCGATCCGCGCCACCGCCTGGTCACCACCAAGTACAACCCGGCCCGCACCTGGACGCCGGAGAACGCGGTGGGCATCGGCGGCGCCTACCTGTGCGTCTACGGCATGGAAGGCCCCGGCGGCTACCAGTTCGTGGGCCGCACGCTGCAGATGTGGAACCGCTGGCGGCACGGCCAGGGCGTGTTCGAACAACCCTGGCTGCTCCGCTTCTTTGACCAGATCCGCTTCCACCCGGTCAGCCAGGACGAGCTGCTGCGCCTGCGCGAGACCTTCCCGCATGGCGGCCATCCGCTGCGCATCGAGCCCACCACCTTCAGCCTGCGCGACTACCGCCGTTTTCTGGCCGAGAACGAACAGGGCATCGGCGCCTTCAAGGCCCGCCAGCAGGCCGCCTTCGATGCCGAGCGCGAACGCTGGGCCGCTGCCGGCCAGCTGAGCTTTGACGACGCCACCGCCAGTGCGCCGGCCGATCTGGGGCAGATCGACCTGCCCCCGGGTGGCCGCACGGTCGCCAGCAGCGTGCCCGGCAGCGTCTGGCAGGTGCTGGTGAGCGAAGGCCAGCAGGTGCAGGCCGGCGACGTGCTGATGGTGGTCGAGTCCATGAAGATGGAATTCAGCGTGCTGGCCCCGGCCACCGCCACGGTGCACCGGCTCATGTGCCGCGAAGGCGCGCCGGTGGCGGCCGGCCAGGACGTGCTGGTGCTGGTCGAGGCCTGAACCCGGTCAACTTTGAAATCAACAACGGAGCCGTGATGAACCTGGAAAACCTGTCCTTCGATCTGTCCAGCCTGCGCGCGGCCTACGCCAGCGGCACACCGGTGCGGGCGGTCATCGGCGAAGCCCTGCGCCGCTGCGCCGGCGATGACCGCCACGTGTTCATCCACCGGCTGAACATGGTGGAGCTGTTGCCCTTCATCGAGGCACTGGAAGCGGCCGACCCGGCCAGCCTGCCGCTGTACGGCGTGCCGTTCGCCATCAAGGACAACATCGACCTGGCCGGCATCCCCACCACCGCGGGTTGCCCGGAGTTCGCCTACACCCCCGAGCGCAGCGCCTTCGTGGTGCAGCAGCTGATGGCCGCTGGCGCGGTGCCGGTGGGCAAGACCAACCTCGACCAGTTCGCCACCGGGCTGAACGGCACGCGCTCCCCCTACGGAGCCTGCCGCAACGCATTCCGGCCCGACTTCATCTCGGGCGGGTCCAGCGCGGGCTCGGCCGTGTCGGTGGCGCTCGGCTGGGCCAGCTTCTCGCTTGGTACCGACACCGCCGGGTCGGGCCGCGTGCCGGCCAGCTTCAACAACCTGGTCGGACTCAAGCCCACACTGGGCCTGCTGTCGGCCAGCGGCGTGGTGCCGGCCTGCCGCACGGTGGACACCATCTCGGTGTTCGCCGGCACCGCCGCCGACGCCCAGGCGGTGCTGGCCGTGGCTGCGGTGCACGACCCGGCCGACGCCTACAGCCGGGTAGCCCGCCCTTTCGGGCCCGACTTTTCGGCCGGGCCGTTCCGGTTCGGCGTGCCGCGCCCGCAGGACCTGAACTTCTTCGACAACCCGGCCGCGCCGCAGCTGTTCGAACAGGCGGTGCGGCGGCTGGAGTTGCTGGGCGGCGTGGCGGTGGAGGTCGACCTGCAGCCCTTCCTGGAGGCCGCGCGCCTGCTGTACGACGGTCCGTGGGTGGCCGAGCGGCACGCCGCCATCCGCGACTTCATCGACACCCGACCCGACGTCGTCTTCGAGCCGGTGCGCACCATCATCCAAGGCGCGCAGCGCTACAGCGCCACCGACGCCTTCGTGGCCCGCTACCGCCTGCAGGCCCTGCAGCAGGTCTGCAACGCGGTGTGGCAGCAGGTCGACTGCCTGCTCACGCCCACCGCCGGCACCATCTTCCGCATCGAGGCCATGCAGGCCGACCCGATCCGCCTGAATGGTCAGCTGGGCTACTACACCAACTTCATGAACCTGCTGGACTACAGCGCGGTGGCGGTACCGGCAGGTTTCCAGGACAGCGGTGACGCCCTTGGCCTGCCCTGGGGCATCACCCTGGCGGCCCCGGCCTTCCGCGACCTGCCGCTGCTGCGGCTGGCCGACCGCTTCCACCGTGCGCAGGCGCTGCGGCTGGGCGCCACCGAGGTGCCACTCGACAGCACACCGGCCCTGGTGCCTGCACCCGGCGGCGCGGGCAGCCTGCAGCCCGGCACCGTGCGCGTGGCCGTCTGCGGCGCACACCTGAGCGGGCTGCCCCTCAACGGCCAGCTCACCCAGCGGGGCGCGCGCCTGCTGGGGCCGGTGAAGTCGGCGCCCGAGTACCGCTTCTACGCCTTGGCCGGTGGCCCGGTGAAACGACCGGGCATGGTGCGGGTGAGCGAAGGCGGCGGCGCCATCGACATGGAGGTGTGGGAAGTGCCGGCCGAACATTTCGGCAGCTTCGTCGACGGCATCCCTTCGCCCCTGGGCATCGGCAAGGTGCGGCTGGCCGACGGCAGCTGGGTGAGCGGATTCGTCTGCGAAGCCGCCGGCCTGGAAGGCGCCACCGACATCACCCACCTGGGCAGCTGGCGGGCGTGGCTGGCGGCGGCCTGAGCCGCCCCGGACCTTGCGCACCCACCTGGCGCCATGCCCCAGGGGCTGTGGATTCGTGGCACAGTCCCCCGCCATGAACATCCGCCTGCTGGTCGTGGCTGCCTGTTTCGCTGGTTCGGTCCAGGCCGCGCCACCCTGGGTGCTGACCACCCGTGGCTACGGTCCGGTGACGCCGGGCCTGTCCGTCCCGCAGGCGGAACGCCTGCTGGGCACGGCGCTGCGCACCTTCGAGAACCAGCCCCTGGACCCCGACTGCGATCACCTCTACCCGGCCAGCGGCCATCCGGGCATCAGCCTGATGGTCCAGAACGGCCGGGTCACCCGCATCGGTGCCGACACCCCCGACATCGCCACCCGCTCCGGGGTGCGCGTCGGCGACACCGCCGACTCGGTCCGTCGCCGGTTCGGCGATGCGCTGGAAATCGAGCAGCACAAGTACGACGACACCGGACAGTACTTCTACCTCTGGGAGCCGTCCCGCCAGCGCGGCATCAAGTTCGAGGTCATCGGCGGCCGGGTGGTCACCACCTACACCGGCGACCCCAGCATCCGGCTGGTGGAGGGCTGTGCGTGAGGCTTGGCGGGCACGGCCCGGACACGGCGGGTCGCTAGACTCGCCACCTGCCGAGCTCTTGCCGCACCCATGAAGAACCGCTTGCCCACCCACCCGGCCGCCGTCCTCGCGCTGGCGTTCCTGGCCACCATCGGGCTCGGCACCCTGCTGCTGATGCTGCCCTGGGCCAGCGCCAGCGGCCAGAGCGCCCCCTGGCTGACGGCCCTGTTCACCGCCACCTCGGCCGTCTGCGTGACCGGGCTGGCCGTGGTCGACACCGGCACCTACTGGAGTCCGCTGGGCCAGGGAATGTTGATGGCGCTGTTTCAACTCGGCGGTTTCGGCATGATGACCTCGGCCGCGCTCATGGGCCTGCTGGTCGGCAAGCGCCTGGGTCTGCGCACGCGGCTGCTGCTGCAGTCGGAAACCCATGCGCTGTCCATGGGCGACGTGCGCTCGGTCGTGCGCATGGTGCTGGTCGTCACGGTGGTGTGCGAGCTCACCGTGGCCTTGTGGCTGGCCCTGCGGTTCGGCGCCACCATGGACCTGGGCTGGTCGCAGGCGCTGTGGCACGGCGCCTTCCATGCGGTGTCCGCCTTCAACAACGCCGGCTTCTCGACCTGGCCCGACAGCGTGATGCGCCATGTCACCGATGGCTGGGTGCTGGCCCCGCTGATACTGGCCATCGTGCTGGGCGGCCTGGGTTTTCCGGTGCTGACCGAGCTGTGGGTGAACCGGCGCAACCGCAACGCCCGGTGGTCGGTCCACACCACGCTGACCATCTGGGGCTCGGCCGCGCTGGTGGTCATCGGCACCGTCTCGCTGTGGCTGGTGGAGCGCGAGAACGCCGGGACGCTGGGGCCGCTGGGCCTGGCCGATCAGTGGCTGGCGGCACTGTTCACCTCGGTGTCGGCGCGCACGGCAGGTTTCAACGCACTGGACATCGGCGCGCTCCAGACCGAGTCGCTGGTGCTGCATTACGTGCTGATGTTCATCGGCGGCGGCAGCGCCGGCACCGCCGGCGGCGTGAAGGTCACCACCTTCTTCCTGCTGCTGCTCATCGTCTGGACCGAAATCCGCGGCCGTGCCGATGTCGAGTTCCGAGGACGGCGGATCGGCGTTCCGGTGCAGCGGCAGGCGTTGACCATCCTCGTGCTCAGCGGCATGGCCCTGTCGATCGGCCTGCTCGCCATCGTGCCCATGGCCGAGCACATTCCGCTGGAGAAGCTGATGTTTGAAGTGGTGTCGGCGTTTGCCACGGTGGGCCTGTCCACCGGCATCACGGCCGATCTGCCAGCGGGCGCGCAGCTGGTGCTGATCGCCCTGATGTACGTCGGCCGGGTGGGCGTGGTCACGCTGGCGCTGGCCCTCGCCATCAACCAGGTACCGAGGGCGTACCGTTTTCCTGAGGAGAAACCGATTGTTGGCTAAACCGAACCTGAGCAAGGGCGACAGCGTCGTCGTCATCGGACTGGGGCGCTTCGGCGCCAGCGTGGCGCGCTCGCTGGTGGCCACCGGGCACGAGGTGCTGGCCATGGACGAGAAAGAGGAGGTGGTGCAGGAGCTGGCGGCCGAACTGCCCCATGTGGTGTGCGCCGACTCCACCGACCTGCAGGCGCTCAAACAGCTCTCGGTCACCGACTTTTCCCACGCGGTGGTGAGCATCGGCGACAACCTGGAGGCCAGCGTGCTGACCGTGCTGAACCTGGCGCAGATGGGCGTGAAGGATATCTGGGCCAAAGCCAACAGCCCGCAGCACGGACGCATTGCCGAGCGCGTGGGCGCACACCATGTCATCTACCCCGAGGTCGACATGGGTGAACGCGTGGCGCACCTGGTGACCGGCAAGATGATGGACTTCATCGAATTCGACGACGGCTTCGCCCTGGCCAAGACGCGCTCGCCGATGGAGACGCACAACAAGACACTGGCCGTCTCGGACGTGCGCAAGAAGCACGGCATCACGGTGGTCGGCATCAAGCGCCGGCACCAGGACTTCATCTATGCCCAGGCGCAGACCGAGGTCAAGCCGGGCGACCATCTGATCGTGGCCGGATCGACACCCCTGATCAAGAAGTTTGCGGCGCTGTATTGATGGGTGGTTGGGGTGGCAGGTGTCGTGAGGCACTTGGGAAAGGACACCGCAACCGCAGGAGAAAACTTCGAATGAAACGACTGAATCAAAAGGTCGCTTTGATCACCGGAGCGGCACAAGGCATCGGGTTTGCCATTGCCCAGGCCATGGCGGGTGAAGGTGCGCGGGTTGTTCTGACAGACGTCAACCAAGCCTCGCTGGAGAGCGCGGCGCGAGAACTTGGCATGCCTGCGTTGGTGCTCGATGTGCGCGATGAAGCGCAGTGGGAGAGGGCAGTGCAGCACGTCCTGTCAACACACGGCGCGCTGCACGCATTGGTCAACAACGCGGGCATCACAGGCCTCGAAGACGGTGCCTTGCACGACCCCGAACACACCTCCCTGGCGGAATGGCGACGGGTGCACACCACCAATCTGGATGGTGTGTTCCTGGGCTGCAAACATGCCTTGCGCGCCATGCGGCATCTGCCCCAGGGCGAATCCGGCTCCATCGTCAACATCTCATCGCGGTCGGGCATCGTCGGGATACCCGCAGCGGCCGCCTACGCATCGAGCAAGGCAGCGGTGCGAAACCACACCAAGTCCGTTGCTCTGTACTGCGCTGAACAACGGTTGCCGGTGCGCTGCAACAGCATTCACCCCGCAGCCATCCTCACTCCCATGTGGGAACCGATTCTGGGCACCGGCGCAGAGCGGGAAGCCACCATGCAGGCGATGGTCGCCGACACGCCATTGCGGCGGTTCGGAACGCCGCAGGAGGTGGCGAGCCTCGCCGTGTTCCTGGCTTCAGATGAATCCGCCTATGTCACCGGCGCCGAGTTTCACGTTGACGGAGGGATCCTGGCCGGGTCTGCGGCGGTGCCGGCGCGGCAGTAGCGTGATGGGGATGGAAAGGCGGGTAAAGGCTGGGAGCATTCAGTGGAGAGGTCGCAGGTCGCAGGCTATTCCAGAAACCTAGCAGTCGGTCGTACACAATCCGCGAAGTGGTCACTCAACGCTCTAGCGCGCACGTGTTTTGCTGACAGTTCACCGCGCCCGACACGACAGCAGATTGGAATGCGCTCAGTCTGCGCCGGGCAGTACACACTATTGAGCGACCGTAGATTCACAGCCAACATCTCACGCTATCCTGCATCTTTCATGCTTACTCCCAAGTTCTACGGGATTAAGCACGTTTGACCTCAAAGGCCAGCAGCACATGGTTCCCAGCTACAGCGAATACATCCGTCGCTACATTGATCGCAGAACCACGACTTCACCACCGTGTCCGGGCGAGCACCATTTCGTTGCCACCTACCTTCTGCCCAAACTGTACGAACTTAATACGGTGGTGCCGGACTACGTCAACCCCGACGGAACGAAGTCGGTGATTGGAGACATCGTGTACTACCGGGACGACAGGCACTATTTCGGCATTGAGGTCAAGCTGGGGACCGTGAGATTAACCAAACGAGAGTTCAACGAGTGGATTGTGCGGAACGACCCGACGCGTTGGCCAAACTTGTTCCTTGGCGTAGGCAGAAAAGGTGTCGTGCTGGCTCCGTGGTCTGACTTCCGGTCCTCCTACGTTTCGGCAGTTAAAGAGAAAAAAATAGGTTGGACTGCAACTGAAATCTCGGATGGGTACGGCCCCATGAAGGCAGTGGACGAACTAGAGGAACATGTGCCCGAGGACCAGTGGTTCCCTTTGGCAGAGCTCCCCGCTACGGCGGCAAGCGAACTGTTGTTTACAACCGCATTGCGATGTCGGATTAAGGTCTAACCCCATCTCAAGCAGACCTGCTACGGCAGGATCTGCAACCCTAGTGCGCAAAAGATGTGCACCACGCTCACAGCATCTGCTTGCGCTGGTAGCTTAGCTAGAACACTAGACCTCGATTACGACAACTATGGCTGATCCACGCGACCAATTGAAGAAGAAGTACGCCTCGAAGAATCGCTATGCGAACTTCGGCCCAGCCCTAAAGTCCATCCGAATACAGGGCTTCAGGGGAATCAGTGACCTTACTGTAGATTTCCTGTTCCCTATCGTCGCTATCTCAGGCCTGAACGGAGCGGGCAAGAGCACGGTAGGGCAGTTGTGCCTTGGGGCATACCGAAAGCCCTCAACTGTCACTGGAGGCAAGCGCTTCTACGTCAGAGACTTTTTTCCAGCCTCTGCAGCAGACCCCAATCCCTTCGGCCCAAATTCCTCAGTAGTCTTCGAATACAACACAACTGATGTCGAGAATCCCCAAACTCTTACTGTCACCCGAGCGGTTAAGGAGTGGTCTGGATACAAGCGGCAGCCTGAACGCAGCTGTTACTACATTGGCTTTACGATCTACATACCCAAGGTTGAGCAACGCGACCTGAGCATGTATCGGGCCGCGGAAATTCAACTCGGCGCGAAACGCGCGATACCCGACGAAGTGAAGGACCGTGTCGGACGCATCCTTGGTCAGCAATACCAAGCCCTGCATTTCCAAGGTATTACTCACGGGCCTCGACAGGGCGAGCTTGGGATTGCGAGCAGGTTCGGTGCCCAGTACTCGGAGAACAACATGGGGTTCGGCGAAGGTCGGACGCTCTACTTGGTCGACCTCCTAGAGAACTCGCCTGAGCAGAGCCTTTTCGTCATTGAAGAACCCGAAACCTCTCTTCACGAGAACGCGCAGTTTGAGCTTGGCAAGTACATGCTTGATGTATGCAACCGGCGGCATCATCAAATCGTACTCACCACACACTCCAGCACCTTGCTGAACGCATTGCCGGCGGACGCCCGAGTAATGCTCCTCCGCGATCAAGCTGGTGTTGCAGCCTTTCCGCAGATGTCAGCTGCGCGCGCACGATCAGTTCTTTCTGCTGGCCAGCATCGCGAACTTTGTGTCTTAGTTGAGGACGATTTCGCGAAGCTGCTCTTGACGGAGATGTTGCGCTCAATCGATCCGACGCTACTTAAATGCATGGAAGTACATGGCGTCGGAGACATAAAGGCAGTTCGCAGTGGAGCTCTGCTCATGCAACGCCTTGAACGCGCATATGCAGCGGTAAGGGACCCTGATATCGGTCCGGAACCGGCGATAGGCCTGTTCTCTTTCCCGGGTACTAAACCACCGGAGCGCGAGGTCTTCGAGAACACCGACGTTCGAAAGAGTCTCTACACGGAGTTCGGAATAGACGTTGCCAACGTCCTTGCACAACACAATGTGACGGATCACCACGAATTTACGAAGGTGTTGGCCGCAGAAGCCGATGCGCTCCCTGGATACCTTGCGACTTGTGCAATCAAGGCATACCTTGGCAGCATTGGCCCAACCTCGTATGAGCCCTTGGTGAAGTCAATTCAAGGCCGCCTGCCGTGACGAGGTCTAACCCCTCGCTTAAGCCAACCCACTACGTTTGGCGGCCTAGCTCAAACGTTGAACGTCGGCTGAAGGGCTAGAGAAGACGTTTGGGTTGGACCAGATGACCGGTGACAAACGCTGCATTGCAGTCCCTCGCGCACCCCTTTCGACTCCAGCAGCCTGACGCACCCTGAGGTTCTCATCACCTGCCCCAACCGGCCGACCGGCGCTGGGTTGTACGTGTGATGGAAATACAGCCTCGAATCCAGCTGTCGACCACTTCTCAGACAGCAGAGGCAATCCGGTTCAGCTTTACCTCAGGTTGAAGAGGAAGCCCCGGGTAGGCCTGCCCGGCAGGGCCGCGCTCGCCAGTTTTGAAAGCGGAGACGAATCCCCAAGCCTTTCGCCACCCCTGGCCCCGCGTCCGCCCAACAAAAAAGCCCTTGCAGCTGACTGCAAGGGCTTGTGTATCGTTGGCGGAGAGAGAGGGATTCGAACCCTCGGTACAGCAAAAACTGTACGCCGGATTTCGAATCCGGTGCATTCGACCACTCTGCCATCTCTCCGCGTGTCGAAGCCCGGGATTCTAGCAGCACCCGCCGGTGCCCATTTTTGCTCGGTTCAACCCGGTTCGCCGGTGCGACAATGCACCGCCCCTACCGCCAGCGCCCATGCTCGTCGATACCCAGCCCGCCACCTACCAGCACATGCCCGCCTCACCCGAAGTGCGTGACCAATGGGTCGACTCGCAGCTGGTCGGGGTCCTGATGGACAACGTCGGGCCGTCGCTGCTGGCGGCCAGCGTGTCGATGCCGGTGCTCATCTATCTCATGGCCGGAGAGGTCAACCCGGCGGCCCTGGTGGGCTGGACGCTGCTGATGCTCGGCACCCTGGTCTACCGGTACCGGCTCATCGGTCTGTACCGCCTGCAATACGACCATGTGGACGGCCCGCAGCGCCTCGAATTCGTGCTGCGGTACCGCTGGACCTGGGCTGCCGTGGCGCTGCTCTGGGGCGGGCCGGTGTACCTGAGTTACCTGCAGGCCAGCATCACCACCCAGTTTGTCTGTGCCGTGGTGGTGCTGGGGCAAGGGCTGCTCAACCTGACTGGCTTCAGCGCCTGCCTGCCGGTGTTCCGCAGCTATGCGAACAGCCTCACGTTGTCGGTGCTGCTGGCCGTCATCAGCCTGACCGCCATCCACCTGGACCAGCCCGACGTGCTGCAGAAGGGCCTGCTGTTCGGGGCCTTGATCGTGGTGTTCTGGTTCCTGATCATGGTCGCCGGGGCGCGGCTGCACCAGGTGCACCGCTCCAGCTTCGAGCTGCAGTTCTCCAACCAGGAACTGATCGATTCGCTCACCCTGCAGACCCGTGCCTCGCTGCGCGCGGTGGCCACCAAGAACCGGTTTCTGGCGTCGGCCGCTCACGATCTGCGCCAGCCGGTGCATGCGCTCAGCCTGTACGCCGACTGGCTCGCCACCGAGCCCGAGATGGCCCGCGAAATCGCGCCGCGCATCCTGCAGTCCACCCGCGCCATCAACGAGCTGTTCGATTCGCTGTTCGACCTCACCCGCATCGACGCCGGTAACTACAAGGTGCATCTGCAGCATGTCGATGTGGAGAAGCTCTTTGCCGACCTGCAGCTCCAGTTCGAGCCGGTGGCCCAGGGCAAGGGGCTGCGGCTGCGGACCTACACCCGGCCCACCGTGCTGTGGTCCGACCCGGTGGTGCTGCGCCGCATCCTGGGCAATCTGCTGTCCAACGCGCTGCGCCACACCCATTCGGGTGGCGTGCTGCTGGGGCTGCGGCACCGCGACGACATGCTGGTGTTCGAGGTCTGGGACACCGGTGTGGGCATTGCGCGCGAGCACCAGCAGGCCATCTTTCAGGAGTTCTTCCGGGTGTCACAGCACCAGGGCACCGAGGACAGCCTGGGCCTGGGCCTGACCATCGTCTCCAAGCTGACCTCGCTCATGGGGTACCAGCTTTCGCTGAACTCGGAGGCGAACCGGGGCAGCGTGTTCCGGGTGCTGCTGCCGGCATTCACCCAGCAGGAGATCGGCACCGGCACGACCGTGGTGGACGGCCAGGCCGGAAATGAAAACAGCGGGCACTGAGCCCGCTGCATTGCACCCCGCCGTGGCGGGTTCTCAGGAGTCGAGCAGGCCGGCGGTGCGGGCCAGGTGGCTGGCCTGGGAACGGCTCTTCACATTCAGGCGACGGAACAGGCGCCACAGGTGCACCTTGACCGTGTGTTCGCTGATGCTCAGCTGTTCGGCGATGTCGCGGTTGGACAGGCCCCGGTCCAGCATGACCAGCAGCTGACGCTGGCGCTTGGAGAGCTTGTCGGGGATGGTGGGCGCGTTTTCGTCTTCGCCGCTTTCATCGGCCAGGAATTCCCGCAGGACCTTGGCAATCTGGGCTGCGCCGGCCGACTTCTCGACATAGGCGTCGGCGCCGGCTTCACGGGCCAGGTCTTCGTAGTCGGAAGAGGGGGATGCCGACAGCACGATCAGGGAGGTGTCGGGGAGCATCTGGCGGACTTCGCGCACGCCGGACACGCCGTTGGTGTCGGGCAGTTTCAGGTCAAGACACACCAGTTCCGGCTCGCCATGTTCGGCAATGGCCTTGCTGACCGAGGCCAGCCGCTCCAGCTCCACCACCTGGGTGGCCGAACCACGCAACCGGCGCAACAGCATCACGACGGCTTCGCGCATCAGGGGGTGGTCGTCGATAACAAAAATGCTCATGGCGGATGGGGGTCGGTCAATTTTTCAGGGGACAGGATAGCGATATTGTGGTGGTTTTACGACCGGCTGAAGGCCATAAATGCCCCGGGAGTGGTCCCTATTTATGACAAACGCGGGCCCAAGTGTCCGGTATTGCCGATTTGTAGCCACTTTTAAGGACATTCACCCGGCACTCGGGGCCAGCGCGGCAAGTGCCGCCGCCAGGGCCTCTGGGTCGGCCGCCGGCTCCAGCCGGTCGTGCAGCGCAGCCACGGCCGACAGGCCTTCCTGCTGGATGCGGGCCATGGCCTGTGCCGCTTCGCGCGGGGCCTCGAAGCCCAGGCTCTGCAGCAGCACCGTGCCCCGGGCGTCGGTCAGCTTGAAGTGGAAGCGGCCGTCGGCCTCGCGGTATTGCTTGAACACCGGGCCGGCAGCTTTCTGGCCTTTGCCGCGCCGGGTTTCTACGGCCTGATCCAGCGGCCGCAGCCCCACCGCCTGGCGCAGGCGCCCGGTGAACGGGGTGGCGGTGGCGCGGGCCTTGGCGGCACCGGCCTTGAGCACCGTCTCGATCCGGCCCGGGTCCTTCATGAGCTCGTCGTAGACCAGCCGCATCGGTGCAATTTCGCGGTCGAGCCGCTCGAACAGCCGTTCCTTGGCCTCGCCCCAGGCAATGCCCTCGGCGTAGGCGCGGGCCAGATCGGCGGTCTCGGCCTCGGTGGCGAAGGCCTGGTAGAGCTGGAACAGGGCCGAGCCGTCGGTGGACTTGGGCTCGCCCGGCAGGCGCGAGTCGGTCACGATGCCCATGATCAGCTTGCGCAACTGTTCGCGCGGCACGAACAACGGGATGGTGTTGTCGTAGCTCTTGCTCATCTTGCGGCCGTCCAGCCCGGGCAGGGTGGCCACATGCGCCTCGATGGCGGCTTCAGGCAGGGTGAAGTGGTCGCCGTAGAGGTGGTTGAAGCTGGAGGCGATGTCGCGCGCCATCTCGATGTGCTGCACCTGGTCGCGGCCCACCGGCACCTGGTGGGCGTTGAACATCAGGATGTCGGCGGCCATCAGCACCGGGTACATGAACAGGCCGGCGGTCACGCCGTCGTCGGGCTCGGTGCCGGCGGCGGTGTTCTTGTCGACCGATGCCTTGTAGGCGTGCGCCCGGTTGAGCATGCCCTTGCCGGTGACGCAGGTCAGCAGCCAGCACAGCTCGGGGATCTCGGGGATGTCGGACTGGCGGTAGAACGTGACCTTCTCCGGGTCCAGCCCGCAGGCCAGCCAGGTGGCGGCAATCTCCAGCGTGGAGCGTTGCACCCGCGCGGGGTCACCGGTCTTGATGAGGGCGTGGTAGTCGGCCAGGAAGTAGAAGCTCTCCACCTCGGCCAGGCGGCTGGCCCGCACGGTGGGGCGGATGGCGCCCACATAGTTGCCCAGGTGGGGGGTGCCGGAGGTGGTGATGCCGGTGAGGACGCGCACAGGTTGCATGGCAGGGGTAGGCGAAAGGGCGGTCAGGAGAGGAGCAGGCGCAGCGGGGTGAGCAGCAGTTCGATGCCGCCCAGGGTGAGGTCCATCAGCGGTCGCAGCCAGTAGGTGCCGACCAGGCCCGACACCACCAGTGCCAGCACGATGAAGAAGCCGTAGGGCTCGACCCGCGACACCAGCTCGGCCTGCTTCCAGGGCAGCAGGCCCACCAGGATGCGGCCACCGTCCAGCGGCGGCAGCGGGAACAGGTTGAAGGCGAACATGACCAGATTGACCGCCACGCCGGCGCGGCACATCTGCAGCCAGAAGCGTTCGTCGATGCCCGCCGCCAGCAGCCCGTACAGCAGCACCAGCCAGCCGATGGCCTGCACCAGGTTGGCGCCGGGGCCGGCCAGGGCGACCCAGATCATGTCGCGCTTGGGGTTGCGCAGCCGCCCGAAGTTGACCGGCACCGGTTTGGCATAGCCGAACAGGAAGGCCCCTGCGGTGGCGAAGTACAGCAGCAGCGGCATGGCGATGGTGCCCACCGGGTCGATGTGCTTCACCGGGTTGACCGTGATGCGGCCCAGCAGGTAGGCGGTGGGGTCGCCGAAATGGCGCGCCGCGTAGCCGTGGGCGGCTTCGTGCAGCGTGATGGCGAACAGCACCGGTATCGCGTAGAGCGTGACCGTCTGGATGATGAGGGCGAGGTCCATCGGCGGATTGTCCCAGAGCCGGGTGTTCAGAGCCCGAGGCGTGCCCGTTCGCCCTGGCCCTGGCGCAGCACCTCGGGGTCGCCGCCGGTGCCCATGGGGGTGAGGTCGATCACGGTGGTGGGCTCCAGGGCGCAGGCCCCGGCGTCGATCACGCCGGCCAGTTCGTGCTGCAGCCGGTCGCGGATGTCCTCGGGGTCGTTCAGCGGGCCGTCGTCGCCGGGCAGGATGAGCGTGGTCGCCAGCAGGGGCGTGCCGTGCATTTCGAGCAGGGCCCGCAGGGCACCGTGGTCGGGCACCCGCAGGCCGATGGTCTTGCGCGAGGGGTGGCTCACCCGGCGCGGCACTTCCTTGCTGGCCTCCAGGATGAAGGTGTAGGGGCCCGGGGTGGCCACCTTGAGCAGCCGGTACTGCCGGTTGTCGACCCGGGCATAGCTGGCCAGCTCGCTCAGGTCGCGGCACAGCAGGGTGAGGTGGTGGCGGTCGTCCACCTGGCGGATGCGGCGCAGCCGGTCGGCCGCGGCCTTGTCGTCCAGGTGGCACACCAGGGCGTAGCTGGAGTCGGTGGGCACCGCCAGCACGCCGCCGCCCTGCAGCAGCTGCACCGCCTGCTTCAGGAGCCGGGGTTGCGGGTTGTCGGGGTGAACGCTGAAAAATTGCGACACGGCTTCACCTCAGGGTTCGGGCGGCTCCATCGGCTGCCGGCTGCGCGATGCCAGCACGCTGGCCGTGGCGCCGCACAGCACGATCAGGCCGATGCCGGCCAGCTCCAGGGGGCCCGGCACATGGCCGAAGACGGCCCAGCCGCACAACATGGCAAAACCGATCTGGGCATACAGGAACGGTGTGAGCGTGGCCGCCGGCGTGCGCGCAAAAGCCAGGATCAGCAGGAAGTGGCCGATGCTGCCCATCAGCCCGATCAGGCACAGCAGCCAGAAGGTGCGCGCATCCGGAATGGCCTGCCACACCAGCGGCAGGATGGCGGTGGACAACGCCGCCCCGACCCAGCCGGTGTAGAAGTGCATGGTCATGGGGTCTTCGGTGCGGGCCATGCGGCTGGTCAGGATCTGGAAGGCGGCGTAGAGCAGCACCATCACCAGGGGCAGCAGGCTGGCCCAGCCGACCACGTCGCCGCCCGGCTGCACCACCATCAGCGCGCCGGCAAAGCCGCCGGCCACCAGCAACCAGCGCATCGGGGTCACCCGCTCGTGCAGGAACAGGGCCGCCAGCAGCGTGACCACCAGCGGCGAGATCATGACGATGGCGGTGAACTCGCCCACCGGCATGTACTGCACGCTCAGGAACGAGAGCACGCTGACCAGCAGCAGCAGGCAGCCGCGCAACAGCTGGAAGCGGGGGTGCGCGGTGCGCAGCAGGCTGCGGCCGCGCAGAGGCAGCACCACCGCCGACACCAGCACCGCCTGGAACACATAGCGGAACCACACCGCCACCAGCACCGGCAGGAAAGCGCCGACGTACTTCACCGTGGTGTCCAGCACCGCAAAGCAGGCGGTCGCCGTGACCAGGAAGGCGATGCCGGTGAGCGCCCGTGCGCCCGATGCCTGCAGCGTGGCCTGCATCAGTGGACGCGAGACGACAGCAGCGACCACACCGGCGTCAGATGGCCAGGCAGGTCGGGCAGGCGGCCCAGGTCGGTGTGGCTTTCGTCGGGGCTGTGGAAGTCGCTGCCGCGCGACGCGGCCAGACCGAACTCGGCGCAGAAGCCGGTGTACTTGACCACGTCGGAGGCGTTGTGGGCGCCGGTGACCACCTCCACGCCCTGGCCGCCATGGCCCTTGAATTCGGTGAACAGCGCGTATTCCTGCGTCGGGGTGAACGCATAGCGCCCGGGGTGGGCAATGACCGCGACGCCACCGGCACCCAGGATCCAGCCCACCGCATCCCCCAGCCGGGCCCAGCGGTGCGGCACGAAGCCCGGCTTGCCCTCGGTGAGGTACTTGCGGAACACCTCGGGGATGTCCTTGCAGACGCCGGTGTCCACCAGATGGCGGGCAAAGTGCGAGCGGGAGATCAGGTCGGGGTTGCCCACATGGCGCAGCGCCCCCTCGAAAGCGCCCTTGATGCCGACGCGCGCCAGGTCGTCGGCCATCTCGCGGGCGCGTTGCTCGCGGCCGCCCCGGGTGGCGCGCAGCCCGGCCACCAGTGCGGGGTGTTCGGGGTCCAGGCCCAGCCCGACGATGTGCACCGTGATGTCCAGGAAGGTGACCGAAATCTCGGCGCCGGTGAGGTAGGGCAGGCCCACCGCGCGGGCCGCCGCCATCGCCCTGGCCTGGCCGCCCATTTCGTCATGGTCGGTCAGTGCCCACAGCTCGACGCCATTGGCTTTTGCGCGTTCGGCCAGGGCCTCGGGCGTGAGGGTTCCGTCGGAGACGACGGAGTGGCAATGCAGGTCGGCGTTGGTCAGGATGTCCACCCGCGCATTGTAGGCGGCATGCCGCCACCCCCAGGGGTGTCAGCCGGTGTTGCGCAGGCCCGCCGCGATGCCGTTGATGGCGATGTGGATGCCGCGCTTGACCTTGTCGTCCCGGTCGGTGGGCCGGGCGTTGGTCCGCCAGCGCCGGATCAGCTCGACCTGCAGGTGGTGCAGCGGGTCGATGTAGGGGAAGCGGTGGCGGATCGAGCGCTGCAGCGCCGCGTTGCCGGCCAGCCGATCGGCCTCGCCGGTGAGCAGGGTCAGCGCCTCGGCGGTGCGGTGCCATTCGGCCTCGATGGCGCCGAACACCTGCCGGCGCAGGCGCTTGTCTTCCACCAGTTCGGCGTACAGCGAGGCCAGGGCGAGGTCGCTCTTGGCCAGCACCATGTCCATGTTGGAGAGCAGGGTGGCGAAGAACGGCCACTGACGCACCATCTGGCGCAGCAGCTTGAGCCGGTCATCCCGCCCGGACGGGCCGTCCTGATCAAGGAACTGCTGCACCGCCGAACCGAATCCGTACCAGCCCGGCAAGGTGAGCCGGCACTGGCCCCAGCTGAAGCCCCAGGGAATGGCGCGCAGGTCTTCGATGCGCTGATTGGCCTTGCGCGAGGCCGGACGCGAGCCGATGTTGAGTTCGGCGATCTCGCGGATCGGCGTGGCCGAAAAGAAGTATTCGGCAAAGCGCGGCGTGTCGTACACCAGAGCGCGGTAGGCCGCCATGCTGGCCTGGGACAGCGCATCGGCGGCATCGAGGAAGCGCTTCGGTGCCGGCCGGGCGGTCGGCAGCAGCGTGGCCTCCAGGGTGGCGGCCACCAGCGTCTCCAGGTTGCGCCGGCCGATGTCGGGGTTGGCGTACTTGGAGCCGATCACCTCGCCCTGTTCCGTCAGGCGGATCTGTCCGCGCACCGTGCCTGGCGGCTGCGCCAGGATGGCCTGGTAGCTCGGGCCGCCGCCCCGGCCGACCGTGCCGCCCCGGCCATGGAACATGCGCAGGCGGATCGGGCCGCCGTCGAACAGCTTCACCAGCGCCATCTCGGCGCGGTACAGCTCCCAGTTGCTGGTGAAGATGCCGCCGTCCTTGTTGCTGTCCGAGTAGCCCAGCATCACGTCCTGTTCGTGGTAACCGGCGCTGTGGCCCCGCTGCACCATGGCGCGGATGCCCGGCAGCTCGTAGTAGGCCTGCATGATCGGCGCGGCCTGGCGCAGGTCTTCGATGGTCTCGAACAGCGGCACCACGATCAGGTCGGCGCGGGCGTCTTCCTGCAGCACGCCGTGCAGCAGGCCGCATTCCTTCTGCAGCACCAGCACTTCCAGCAGGTCGCTCACGGTTTCGGTGTGGCTGATGATGGCGTGGCGGATGGCGTGCGGCCCGAAGCGTTGCCGGCCGCTGCGCGCGGTCTCGAAGATGGCGAGTTCGCCCCGGGCATGGTCGCTGTAGGCGGCGCCCGGCACCCGCAGCGGGCGGGCGTCCTGCAGCACGCGCAGCAGCACGGCCTGCCGGCCGGCTTCGTCCAGCGCGTTGTAGTCGGGCTCGATCCGGGCGTGGGCCAGCAGTTCGGCCACCACGCGCTCGTGCTGGTCGGAGCTCTGGCGCAGGTCCAGCGTCGCCAGGTGGAAACCGAACACCTCCACCGAGCGGATCAGGGGCCGCAGCCGGGCCTCGGCCAGTGCCTCGCCGTGGTGGGCCAGCAGCGAGGCTTCGATGGTCCGCAGGTCGGCCAGGAATTCGTCGGCCGATGCGTAGGCATCCTGCGGGGCTACCGCGTGGCGCGCGGCCTCGGTGCCGGTCAACGCGAGCAGGGTGGCGGCCAGACGGGCATATACGCCGGTCAGCGCGCGGCGGTACGGTTCGTCCTGGCGGTGGGCATTGGTGTCGGGCGAGCGCTCGGCCAGCGCCTGCATGGCCGGCGTCACGCCCGAGAGCATGGCCGAGACCGACAGCTCGCCACCCAGCAGGTGCACCTGCGTCAGATGGTGGCGCAGCACCATCTCGCCCTGGCTGCGCAGCGCCAGCTCCAGCGTTTCGGCAGTGACGTTGGGGTTGCCGTCGCGGTCGCCGCCGATCCATTGCCCCATGCGCAGGAAGGGCGCCACCGGATGCCCCAGGTCGTCTTCCAGCTCGCGGTACAGCCGGGGAATCTGCTCCAGGAAGGTGGTCTCGTAGTAGCTCAGCGAGTTCTCGATCTCGTCGGCCACGGTCAGCTTGGTGAAGCGCAGCAGGCGCGTCTGCCACAGCTGGGTGATGCGGGCGCGGATCTGGCGGTCGATGTCGGACTGCTCGCGGGGCGAGGCGGTGTCGCGTTCGGCCAGCAGCCGCGCGATGGCCCGCTCGGCGTCCAGGATGCTCTTGCGCTGCACCTCGGTCGGGTGGGCGGTGAGCACCGGCGACACATGGGCCCGGGCCAGCGCCTCGGCCACCGCATCGGGTGCCACACCGGCCGCCCGCAGGCGCTCCAGCGCCAGGCCCAGGCTCCCCTGCTGCAGCTGCCCGGCGCGCTCATGCACCGCGCGGCGGCGGATGTGGTGCCGGTCCTCGGCCAGATTGGCCAGGTGGCTGAAGTAGGTGAAGGCGCGGATGACGCTGACCGTCTGGTCGCTGGACAGGCCCTTGAGCAGCTTCTTCAGCGCCTTGTCGGCCGAGGCATCGTCGTGCCGGCGGAAGGCCACCGAGAGCTGGCGGATCTGCTCGATCAGCGCATAGGCCGGCTCGCCTTCCTGCTCGCGGATCACGTCGCCCAGCATGCGGCCGAGCAGCCGGATGTCGTCGATCAGGGGCTGGTCCTTGGACACAGGCGAGGGCATGGCGGCGCGGCGCGCGGGCGTTCGGCTCATGGGTCGGGCAGTGGGTGTGCCCGGGGCGCGGGCGCGGGGAGGGACAGGCGGTAGGCCATGCTAGCATCCGATCGACCTTTGCCCGGCGGCTGCCGGGTGCCCAACACGCCCTCGGTCTGCAGGGCGCCAGCTTCCCGTCAGCCATGCCGTCTGCCTCGCCCGCCGCCCCCCTGGCCATCACCATCGCCACCCGCGAAAGCCGTCTGGCTCTCTGGCAGGCCGAGCATGTGAAGGCACTGCTCGAAGCGCAGGGCCACCGCGTCACGCTGCTGGGCATGACCACCCTGGGCGACCAGATCCTGGACCGCAGCCTGTCCAAGGTCGGCGGCAAGGGCCTGTTCGTGAAAGAGCTGGAAACCGCGCTGGACGACGGCCGCGCCGACATCGCGGTGCATTCCCTCAAGGACGTGCCCATGGACCTGCCGCCCGGCTTCGAGCTGGCCTGCGTCATGGAGCGTGAAGACCCTCGCGACGCCTGGGTCTCGCCGCACTGCACCGGCCTGGCCGATCTGCCCCGGGACGGGGTGGTGGGCACTTCCAGCCTGCGCCGCGTGGTGCTGCTGCGCGCCGCGCTGGATGCGCTGGGCCGCACCGACGTGCGTATCGAACCCCTGCGCGGCAACCTCGACACCCGCCTGCGCAAGCTCGACGAAGGCCAGTACCACGCCATCGTGCTGGCGGCGGCCGGCCTCAAGCGGCTGGGGCTGGCATCCCGCATCCGCGCCATTTTCGAGACCGGCACCTCGTTGCCGGCGGCCGGTCAGGGCGCGCTGGGCATCGAGATCCGCGCTGGCCGCCCGGAACTGGTGGAGGCCCTGCGCCCGCTGGTGCACATGCCCACCTGGCTGCGGGTGGCTGCCGAACGCACCGTCTCGCGTGCCATGGGCGGCAGCTGCTCCATGCCGCTGGCGGCCTACGCCGACTGGACGGCCGATGGCCAACTTCAGCTTGACGCCGCCTGGGGCGACCCCGAAGGCCACACGCCTCTGGTGCCCGCTGCCGCGCGGGCAGCGGTGTCGAGCCTGGACCAGGCCGAAGCCCTGGGCCACCAGGTCGCACAGGCCCTTCAGAAGGCAGGCGCCCGACCGGTTCCCAAGGAGGCCTGAGGCCATGGACGGCGGCCGCACCGGGCCGGCGGGCGTCGGCCTGGGTCCGGTGCTGGTCACGCGGCCCGAGCCGGAGGCCAGCGCCTGGGTCGAGGTGTTGCGCTCCCAGGGCTTTGCCGCCCGGGCCTGGCCGCTGATCGAGATCGGTGAGCCGCAGGCGCCCGAGCTGCGCCAGGCGCTCGACCGCTGGCGGCGCGACTGGGTGGACTGCGACGCCCTCATGTTCGTCAGCAGTTCGGCGGTGCAGCGCTTCATGGCGTCCCCCGAACTGGCCCGGCCCGCCACTGACGCGCCGATCCGTTTCTGGGCGCCCGGCCCGGGCACCGCGCGGGTGCTGGCCCACGCCCTGCAGACCCTCGGGCTGCCCGCCGACCGCATCGACAGCCCGCTGCCGGATGCCGCGCAGTTCGATTCCGAACACCTCTGGCCGGTGGTCCGTGCGCAGGCCGCTCCGGGTCGCCGGGTGCTGGTGGTGCGGGGCCGGACCGTCGGCCAGCCCGAGGTGGCCGAGGGCGGCCTCGCGGGCCACGGTCGCGACTGGCTGATGGCCCGCTGCCGGGAGGCGGGCGCACAGGTCGACCTGGTCGTGGCCTACGAGCGCCGCCCAGCCGTGTTTGATGCCGCTGCCCTGCGGCAGCTGGCGGGCATGAACGCTCCCGGCTCGGTGTGGCTGCTGAGTGCGTCCGAGTCGGTGGCGGCCTTGCCGGGACCTGGCGCCGGCGTCGACTGGTCGGCCGCCTGCGCCGTGGTCACGCATCCGCGCATTGCCGAGGCAGCCCAGGCACTGGGCTTCGGCCGTGTGGTGCAGACCCGACCGGCGCTGCCCGAGGTGTTGCGCGTCCTAGAATCCCTCGGATCACCATGAGCGCCACCGACCCCACCCCCTCTGCCGACAGCCCCACCCGCCCTGACCGGCCTTCGCCGCCCCAGGCCGGCATGGGCCTGCCGGTGCTGGCCCTGGTGCTCGCGGTGGGTGCACTGGCCTTCGCCGGCCTGCAGTGGCAGAAGCTCTCCACCACCCAGGTGGAACTGGCCGAGCGCGCCCGCGAGAGCGCCGAGCAGGTGGCCAAGGCGCAGGCCCTGGCCGCCCGGTCCGACGAGCTGGCCCAGGAACTCCAGGCCCGCCTGACCGTGGCCGAGGTGCGCCTCTCCGAGGTCAGCCTGCAGCGCAGCCAGCTGGAAGAACTGATGCTCTCGCTGTCCCGCTCGCGCGACGACAACCTGGTCCAGGACCTCGACTCCACCGTGCGGCTGGCGGTGCAGCAGGCACAGCTCACCGGCAGCGCCCAGCCGCTGCTGACCGCCCTCAAGTCTGCCGACCAGCGCATTGCGCGGTCCGCGCAGCCCCGCCTGAACCCGGTGCAGCGGGCCATCGCCCGCGACATCGAGCGGCTGCAGTCCGCACCGCTGGCCGACATTCCCACGCTGGCCCTGCAGCTCGACGAGCTCAGCCGTCAGGTCGACAACTGGCCGCTGCTCAACGAGGTCGGGCTGCGCCGCCTGCCATCGGCACCGCCTCTCGCACAGGCGCCAGCGGGTGCCACACCCGCCTCCGTACCTGCACCTGCATCTGCACCCGCCTCGGATGCGACCCCGGACCCGGAAGCCGGCGCCCCGCCGCCGGCCGGCTGGCGCGATGCCGTCGCTGTCTGGTGGGACCGGCTGTGGCGGCAGGTCGGTACCGACGCCCTGGAAAGCGCCCGCGACTTGGTGCGCGTGACCCGCATCGACCACCCGGAAGCCGCGCTGCTGGCGCCCGAACAGTCGTTCTTCCTGCGCGAGAACATCAAGCTGCGCCTGCTCAACGCACGGCTGGCGGTCACCGCCCGCAACATGTCCGCCGCGCAGGTGGACGTGATTGCCATCGAGACCCTGATCGAACGCTACTTCGACGGCGCAGCCGCACCGGTGGCCGGTGCGCGCACCAGCCTGGGCCGCCTGCGCCGCGACCTCGCGGGCAGCCCGATGCCGCGTCCGGACGAAACGCTGGCGGCCCTGGCGGTCGCAGCCGGGGGCCGCTGATGCGCCGCCGTCAGACCGGCGCCATGCGCAGCGTGTTCTGGCTGCTGGGCCTAGCCGCCCTGGCGGTGGCCACGGCGCTGCTGATGGGCGACAACAACGCCGGCGTCACCCTGTTCTGGCCGCCCCTGCGCTTCGACATTTCTTTCAACCTGTTCCTGTTCGGCACCATCGCCCTGTTCCTGCTGGTGCACCTGGCGCTGCGGGCGGTCTCGCTGCTGCGCGACCTGCCGGTGCAGGCCCAGCGCTGGCGCCGACTGCAGGCCGAACGCGCGGTGGTGTCGTCGATCCTGGATGCGCTCTCCCACCAGCTGGCGGGCCGTTTCGTGCGGGCCCAGATGGCGGCCCGGCATGCGGTCGAGCTGCTCCAGCAACCGGCCGCCGCCGACTGGCCCCGGCGGGACCAGTGGGTGGTGCTGGCCCACCTGATGGTGGCCGAGAGCGCACAGTCGCTCCAGAACCGCGACCAGCGCGACCGCTTCCTGCAGGCTGCGCTGCAGCCCGGCTTGCTGCGCAGTGCCCCCGAGGCCACCGAAGGCGCCATGCTGCGGGCCGTGCACTGGGCCCTGGAAGACCGCGACCCCGCCGCGGCCCGTGCCCGTTTTGCCGAATTGCCCCAGCGCACCGCGCGCCGCATCCAGGCGGTCCGGCTCAAGCTGCGCATGGCCCAGCTCGGGCATGCCACAGCCGACGCGCTGGACGCTGCCCGCCTGCTGGCCAAGCACCGCGCGTTCTCGGCCGACGCCGCGCGCAGCGTCATCCGCAGCCTGCTGCTGGACGCCCTGCGCGAGGCGCACGACCTCACCCAGCTCGACAAGGTGTGGGCAGGGCTCGACACCGCCGAGCGCCAGACGCCCGAACTCGCACTGGCCGCAGCCCGCCGGGCGGAAGCCCTGGCCTCGTCGGCCTCCGACCCATCGGCCCTCCACCAGCGGGTGAGGGAATGGCTGGAGCCCCTGTGGGCCGGCTTCGACCAGCTCAGCGCCACCCAACAGCACCAGATGGTGCTGGCGATCGAACCCGGTCTGGCCGGCCTTGATGCGCCCGGGCTGGCGGCCCTGGAGCAGCGCCAGCGCCAGCGACCCGGCAATGCCCGGCTGCAGTACCTGGCCGGGCAGGCCTGCATGCACCGCCAGCTCTGGGGCAAGGCCGCGCAACTGCTCGGGCAGGCGCGCCACGGCTTGAGCGACCCGGTGCTGCTGCGCCGCACCTGGCGTTCGCTGGCCCGGCTGGCGGAAGAGCGCGGCGACGAAGCCGCTGCGCAGGCGGCCTGGAAAGCCGCAGCCCAGATCGACTGACTGGCAGCACACCTCACACCGCACACCACACAGCGCACACCGACCCATGAAAAAAGCCGACCCGAGGGTCGGCTTTTTGCTGCCGGTGCGCGGCTTCAGCGCGCTTCGAAGGGCAGCGTCAGGTCGCGCAGATCCTTGCGGGTCTCGACCAGGATCAGCGGGCCCTCGTCCAGCACCACCGGCGGCTTGGGCTCGCGCGGCACATGGATCGGGCGGGGCTCGGCGGCAATCGCCGCCTGGACCTGTGCCACCTTGGCCGCATCGGAGTTGACCCACTCCAGACCGCTTTCGCGGGCCACGGCATCGAGCTGGTCCAGCGGCAGCTGGAACGGCTGCACCTTGGGCATGCCCTTCGGTGCCATCGGGGCAGCGGCCACCGGTGCCGGTGCCGGTGCTGCACGTCGCTCGGCCACCGGCTCGGCGGCTTCGCGGCGGGGAGCGCGCTCGGTCCGGACCGGCGCGGGCGCCGCTGCCGGTTCGGCCGGTGCCGCTTCGGCCATGGCCGGCGCGGCGGCCGGGGCGGGAGCCGCGACCGGTGCAGCAGGCTGGCTGAAGTAGCTGCGGACCGGTGCTTCGTCGGTGGCGGCTTCCGGGGTGCCGGCGCTGTCGTCCGCCACGTTGGCGGTCAGGGCCTCGGCGGCCTGGCCGCCGTTGTCGGCATCGTCGCGGCCACCGCCGTTGCGGCGGTCGCGGCCATAACGGTCACGGCTGCGGCGCTCGCGGGGCTGGCGGCTTTCGCCGGCATCGCCCGACGGCTCGACCGCTTCAGCGCTCGGGTCGCTGCCTTCTGCCGCATTCGGGGCCACTGCGTCGGCGTCCTGGCGGCGGCGTTCGCCACCCCGGCCACCACGGCCACCCCGGCCTTGACGCGGCTGTTCCGCGCCTTCGGTCGCCGGTGCGGCGTCGGTCGGTGCGGCGGTGTCGGCGGCGATCAGTTGACCGTTCAGGGCTTCGGCAGCCGGTGCATCGCGTCGGCCATCGCGGCGGCCGTCGCGGCGGTTCTCGCCCCGGCCGTCACGGCGGCCTTCGCCGCGGCCCTCACCACGGGGTTCTCCACGGGCTTCACCGCGGGCCTCGCCACGGTTGCTGTCGCGGCCTTCACCGCGGTTGTTCTCGCGGCCCTCGCCCTGGCCGCCACGCTGGCCACCGTTCTGGCGCTGACCGCGTTCGCCGCGCTCGGCGTTGCGTTCACCGTTTCGGTCGCCGTTGCGTTCACCGCCACGACCACGGCCACGGCCGTCGCGACGACCGTCGCGGCCTTCGGCCTTGTCGGCTGCGGGGGTGGCCGGTGCGGGGGCTGCGGGCGTTGCAGCCGGGGCCGGGCTGCTGCTGAACAGCGACTTGAGCCAGCCAAAGAAGCCGGGGCTGGCCGCGACCGGCGCTGCCACCGGCTTTGCCGGGGCCGGGGCCACGGGTGCGGGAGCGGCAGCCACCGGTGCGGCGGCCTGCGGCTTGGGGGCGGCCACCGGGGCCGGACCATCGGGCAGCACGCCCTTGATGACCGGCTCCTGCTTGTTGGTGCGTTCCTGGCTGCGGCGGGTCACGGCGGCCACGTCCTCGACCTCGTCGGCCAGCTTGTAGCTGGCGTCCAGGTTGTCCAGGCGCGGGTCGTCGTGCTTGATGCGCTCCAGCTTGTAGTGCGGGGTATCCAGCGACTTGTTGGGCACCAGCAGCACGCTGATGCGCTGCTTGAGTTCGATCTTGGTGATCTCGGTGCGCTTCTCGTTCAGCAGGAAGCTGGCCACCTCGACCGGCACCTGCACCAGCACGGCAGCGGTGCTGTCCTTGAGCGACTCTTCCTGGATGATGCGCAGGATCTGCAGCGCCGACGACTCGGTGTCGCGGATGTGGCCGGAGCCGCCGCAGCGCGGGCAGGGGATGGAGGCGCCTTCGCTGAGCATGGGCTTGAGGCGCTGGCGGCTCATCTCGAGCAGACCGAACTTGCTGATGGAGCCGAACTGCACCCGGGCGCGGTCCTGGCGCAGGGCGTCGCGCAGGCGGTTCTCGACTTCGCGGCGGTTCTTGCTCTCCTCCATGTCGATGAAGTCGATCACGATCAGGCCGCCGAGGTCGCGCAGGCGGGCCTGGCGGGCCACTTCATCGGCGGCTTCCAGGTTGGTGCGGGTGGCGGTTTCCTCGATGTCGCCGCCCTTGATGGCGCGGGCCGAGTTGACGTCGACGGCCACCAGCGCCTCGGTCTGGTCGATCACGATGGCGCCGCCGCTGGGCAGCTGCACCGTGCGGCTGTAGGCGGTCTCGATCTGGTGCTCGATCTGGAAGCGCGAGAACAGCGGTGCGTCGTCGCGGTAACGCTTCACGCGGTGACCATGCTCCGGCATCACATGGCTCATGAACTGATGAGCCTGCTCGAAGATGTCGTCGGTGTCGATCAGGATCTCGCCGATGTCGCTGTTGAAGTAGTCGCGGATCGCGCGGATCACCAGGCTGGATTCCTGGTAGATCAGGAAGGCACCCTTGCCGCCCTTGGCCGCGCCGTCGATGGCGTTCCAGAGCTTGAGCAGGTAGTTCAGGTCCCATTGCAGCTCGGCAGCGTCACGGCCGATGCCGGCGGTGCGCGCGATGATGCTCATGCCGTTGGGGTACTCGAGCTGGTCGAGTGCGGCCTTGAGTTCCTGCCGGTCTTCGCCCTCGATGCGCCGGCTCACGCCGCCGCCGCGCGGGTTGTTGGGCATCAGCACCACATAGCGGCCGGCCAGGCTGACGAAGGTGGTGAGCGCTGCGCCCTTGTTGCCGCGCTCTTCCTTCTCCACCTGCACCAGCAGTTCCTGACCTTCGCGGATCACGTCCTGGATGCGGGCCTGGGAGGGCGATGCGTTGCCCTGGAAATATTGGCGCGAGATTTCCTTGAACGGCAGGAAACCGTGGCGGTCTTCGCCGTAATCGACGAAACAGGCTTCGAGCGATGGCTCCACCCGGGTGACCACCGCCTTGTAGATGTTGCCCTTGCGCTGTTCGCGCCCTTCGATTTCGATTTCGTAATCGAGCAGTTTCTGCCCGTCGACGATGGCCAGGCGGCGTTCTTCGGCCTGCGTGGCATTGATCAGCATGCGCTTCATGTTGGCGTTTCCTTCGTTACAGCACTCCAGGGGCGCGCCGGCGATGGCCGGCTGCGCCGCTTTGCCGTGAAGCTGCGGAAGGTCGCGCGAACAGGGGGAGGAATTGCCGGAGAGCCGTTGACCCGAGCTGTCGGGGGTATGTCATCCGGGCGGACGCATCAAGCGCCGCGTCGAACCGCCGGGTCAGGGCGTAGGCGCGTGGATGTCGGGGCGCAGGGGAGGACGGGTGGGTCTCATGGACAGGTTTCCGGCCAGCGCTGCGGTGTTCACTTCATCCTCGTCCAGCCGCCTGGATTCAGGGCAGGCTGGGCGATTGGGGTATTCCGTATCGGGTTCGAGAGTCTTCAGCAGATTCGCCCGCAGCGTCCACCGCGAAGTCGTGGGGCGCGGCACCCGACGGGGTGACCGGACCGCAGCGCCAGGCGCGGGTGATGCGGGATGGCATCCTGCCCGCCAGGCCCGGATGTCGTCTTCGACAGCGGGGGCCGGTGCGTGCTCCAGATGATCTCTCTGCCTTAAACTCAAGACGAATCAATCACTTACAGCACACTGCGGGCGCTTGGCATTATAGACACGCTCCTGCCGTCGTGGTGGCCCATCTGCCTTGCCTGAATCGCCCGCGTCACCCGCTGCCCGCCTGATCACCGTCGACGAAGAGTCCGCCGGTCAGCGCCTCGACAATTTCCTGATGCGGGAGCTCAAAGGAGTGCCCAAAACCCACATCTACCGGATCATCCGGTCGGGCGAGGTGCGCCGGAACAAGGGGCGCGTCTCGGCCGATGACCGCGTGCAGCCGGGCGACATCCTCCGGATTCCCCCATTGCGCGTGTCGGCGCAGCCGGAAGTCAAGGCCGCCGCGGCCGTGCCGCCCCGCGAATTTCGCGTGCTGCACGAAGACGATGCGTTTCTGGCCATCGACAAACCCGCCGGGGTGGCGGTGCACGGTGGCAGCGGCGTGAGTTTCGGCGTGATCGAACAATTGCGCCGCAGCCGGCCCACCGCCCGCCTGCTGGAATTGGTGCACCGGCTCGACCGCGAAACCAGCGGCCTGCTGTTGATTGCCAAAAAGAAAAGTGCATTGAAGCAATTGCAGGATCAGTTCCGGGCGCGCGAGACCGGCAAGACCTATCTGGCGCTGGTGCGCGGTGACTGGCCGGCGCGGCTGACCCGGCTGGACGCACCCCTGCACAAATTCCTGCTGGCCGACGGCGAGCGGCGCGTGCGCGTGACCACGCCAGAAGATCCTGACGGTCAGCAGGCGCTCACATTGGTGCGCGTGGCCCGTCGGATTCCGGTTCTGGCCGGCTGTCCGCAGGGCGCCACGCTGCTGGAGGTCACCATCAAGACCGGCCGCACGCATCAGATCCGGGTGCATCTGGCCAGCGCCGGTCACCCGATTCTGGGCGACGACAAATACGGCGAATTCGAACTCAATCGTGAATTGGCGCGCCACGGTTGTCGGCGGATGTTTCTGCACGCCTGGCGATTGCGCCTGAACCATCCTGCCGACGGACGGTCACTGGAATTGCTGGCTGAATTGCCGGCAGAACTCGCCGGCTGGCTTCCGCCGGTGGAAACCTGATTAAAATCCGGCACATCCGACCGCCTTCATCGAATCATTCCGCTGAATTCGGCGCCGGTATTTTTTGATCCTTCCGCTGTCGCGGACCCTGAAAGGAATGTTTCCCATGCCCACCTATTCCGAACTGATGGCGCAAGCCCAATCCCTGATGGCCCAGGCCGAGCAGGCCCGCAAGGCCGAAATTGCCGGCGTGATTGCCGACATCAAGGGCCGGATGAAGCAATACGGCATCACCGTGGCCGATCTGGGCGGCGCAGCGGTTCCCGGCAAAAAGCCGGCCAAGTCGAAATCGGCGGCACCGGCCAAATACAAGGGCCCGAACGGCGAGCTGTGGGCGGGTGGCCCGGGCCGCAAGCCCGAGTGGGTGCGTTCGGTGCTGGCCGCCGGCAAGAGCATCGAGGACTACCGGATCTGAACCTGCCCCCCGGCAGACAGCAAAAAGCCCGCCATCGGCGGGCTTTTTTCATGGGCTGTGTGCGCCCCGGTGCCGGGCTCAGTCCTGGTTCCAGATCACCGGCTTGCCGCTGGCTTCCCAGCTTTCGTAATGCCGGCCGTACACGTCCTCGATGCGGTTGCGCTTGACCTTGAACGTGGGCGTGATCATGTCGTTGTCCACCGTCCAGGGCTGGGTGACGACGATCAGGGCCTGCATCTGCTCGTGCGGGTCCAGCGCGGCATTGACCGCCTTGCGGTGGGCAGCCAGCGAGGTTTCGAGCTCGGTGCGGGCGGCCGGGTCGGCCACCGACGCGGCGGCGTCGGGGTTGAGCATGACGATGCCCAGCGGCTGGCCCAGGTTGGCGCCGGTGACCACGCAGGCCTCGATGGCCGGGTGCATCATGAGCCGGTCCTCGATGGGTGAAGGCGCCACGTACTTGCCCTTGCCGGTCTTGAACAGGTCCTTGACCCGGCCGGTGATGCGCAGGCAGCCGTTGCGGTCGATGCTGCCCTTGTCGCCGGTCTTCAGCCAGCCGTCGTCGGTGAACACCTCGCGGGTTTTTTCGGGCTCCAGGTAGTAGCCCAGCATGAGCGCCTGGCTGCGCATCTGGATCTCGCCGGTCTGGGGATCGATGCGCTGTTCGACGCCTTCATAGGCCGGGCCGACGGTGCCCTTCTGGTCCTGGCCCGCCACCGTGATGTGGGAGAGCGCCAGGTTTTCGGTCATGCCGTAACCCTCGTTGATGCGGATGCCCAGCCGCTCGTACCAGTTCAGCAGCGAGACCGGCATGGGCGCGGCACCGCCGGCCGCGAACTTGCACTGGTCCAGGCCGAGGGCCTTCTGGATCTTGCGCCGCACCAGACCGCCGATCAGCGGCAGGCCGAGCAGTTTCTGCAGCTTGGCGTCGGGCATCTTCTGGTGGATGCCCTGCTGGAACTTGACCCACAGGCGCGGCACCGAGAAGAACACGGTGGGCCGGGCACGCTGCAGGTCGGCCGCGAAGGTGTCGAGCGATTCGGCGAAGAACACGTGCATGCCGGTGCGCAGCCAGCCGTGCTCGACCAGCATGCGCTCGACCACGTGGGCCAGCGGCAGGTAGGACAGCATGCGGTCGTTGCCGGTCAGCGGAATGCGGCCCAGACCCTTGTCCAGCGCCCACGCGAAGTTGGCAAAGCTGTGCATCACGCCCTTGGGCATGCCGGTGGTGCCGGAGGTGTAGATCAGGGTGCAGAGTTCGTCGCCGTCGCGCACCGGGTTGCCCTGCAGCGGCGAGGTCTGGCTGCAGATCGCGTCCCAGCCAGGGTAGGCGGTGATGGCGTCCCGGGGGGACAGCGGGTAGCTGATGCAGGGCATGTCGGTCGGCACGCCGGGTTTCATGCCTTCCCAGCCGTCGAGCTTGCCGACGAAGCAGGCCTTGGCGCCGCTGTGGCTGAGGATCTGCCGGATGGTCTCGGGCGCCAGCGTGGGGTAGAGCGGCACCGACACGTAGCCGGCCAGCCAGATGGCCAAGTCGGACATCATCCACCAGGCGCAGTTCTTGGAGAGGATGGCCACCCGCGATCCCGGCTCCCAGCCCTGGGACTGCAGGTAGGCGGCCATGCGGCGGGCCTGGTCGGCCACCTGGCCCCAGGTGTAGTCCTGCACCACGCCGTTGCCCATGGGCTGGGTCAGGGCCACGCGCTGCGGTGCGGTGGATTCCCAGTGGTGGAGACGTTGAAGCGCCAGCAGGTCGGGGGCGACGGAACTCATGAAGTAGATACTCCTGTGGGTGATGGGTCAGAGCCCGCAATCTACCTACGAACGGTCGTTCTATTCAGTGGGTTTTCCCCGGGGAACTTGCCGATTGGAGAGAGCTCTCCAGTTTCAGGCGGTGAATCTGGCCGTCAGCCGGCCCAGGGGGGCGTCGAAGTCGGCCTGCCAGGTCTGGCCGGGCGCGATCGGCCAGGCGTCGGTCCAGGTGCCGGTGGTGACCACGTCGCCCGCCTTCAGCGCCGGCGCGTCCGGCTGCCCGGCCAGGGCCTGCACGAAGTGGTGCAGGGCCGACAGCGGGTCGTCCAGCACGGCCTGGCCCGATCCCTCGTCCACCGGCTCGCCATTTCGCAGCAGGCGGACCCGGCATGCCGCCAGGCCGGCCTGCAGGGCGCCTGCGTCGGCCGCCCACGACCGCACCGGCGTCGGCAGGCCCACCAGCAGGCGGGCGTGCAACGCACCGTCGGCCACCGTGTCGGCGGCTTCGAACGACCAGCCGGGCAGGTGCGACTGCACCACCTCGAAACCCGGCGCCACCCAATCGATGGCATCGAACAGCTCGGCCAGGCCGCTGCCGGGCCGCACGTCGTGGCGCAGGCCGAACACCGCCTCCGGCTCGATGCGGGGCTGGCAGGTGGCGGTCAGCGGCACATCGGCATGGCCGTCGGGGTCGGCGTGGTGCAGGCCGGTGTCGTACACCGTTCCCCAGATCGGGGCGAACACGTTGTACCGGGCCCAGATGCCGCGATTGGTGAAGCCGATCTTGAAGCCGCGGGGCTGTTCGCCGCGGGCCAGCCGCAGGGCGCGCACCTGCAGCGCGAGCCGGTAGGCGCCGGGCAGCCCTTGGTCGATCAGCGCGGCCTGCGGGCCGGGCCACAGCTGACCGGTGTCGTGGTGCATCAGCAAGGCATCTGGGGTGAGGGCGGCGGGCGTCTGGGTCATGCCGGGGATCATAGATTCAGGCGGTGCCTGACGAGGGGGTCCTGCCAGGGTCCGGGGCTGCCTGGGCTACCGGGGCCGGTGCAGTAACCTCGTCGGCATGAACGAACTTCCCCTGAATCTCCTGGAAGGCCAGACCGGCCCCGAGGGCGCGCCGGTGGCCGCCAGCATCATCGTGCTGCACGGGCTGGGTGCCGACGGCAACGACTTCGTGCCGATCGCCCGCGAGCTCGACCTCTCGGCCATCGGCGTGGTGCGCTATGTGTTCCCCAGTGCGCCGGTGCGCCCGGTCAGCCTGAACAACGGTTACCCCATGCCGGCCTGGTACGACATCTTTCCGCCGCCGTCCGATGCAGCCCAGCCGCGCCGGGAAGACGAAGCCGGCCTGCGCGAAGCCGCCGGCTGGGTGCAGCAGCTGATCGACCGCGAGATCGAACGGGGCGTCCCGCCCGGGCGGATCGTGCTCATGGGTTTTTCGCAAGGCTGCGCCATGACGCTCATGGCAGGGCTGCGGGCGCCGCAGCGGCTGGCCGGTCTGGCCGGCCTCTCGGGCTACCTGCCGCTGGCCGGCGCGCTGGCAACGGAGGCCAGCCCGGCCAACCGGGATGTACCGCTGTTCCTGGCCCATGGCACCGACGACGACATCGTGGAGCCGGCCCGGGGCGAGGCCACGCGCGATGCGCTGTCGGCCATGGGCTACCCGGTGCAGTGGCATACCTATGCCATGGGCCACAGCGTGTGCCCGGAGGAGGTGGCCGACCTCAACCGCTGGCTGCTGCGGGTGCTGGCGGCCTGAGGGTCAGCCTGCACCACCGCCAGGCCCAGGGCACCAGCACCAGCGCCATTCCCACATAGGCCACCTGCACCGGCAGCAGGGGCCACAGGCCAGCCTGGAAGCCGGCCGCCGGAACGTCCACCGCCGCGTGGATGACCATGGCCAGCGCCAGCCCGCCCACCCGGCGCCACCCGCTGCACGACCGCAGCACATGGGCCACCCAGGCCGTGAATCCGATCTGCAGGCTCAGCGCCGCCAGCCGCTCCATCAGCCCGCCGGCCAGCGTCCATGCCGACCCGTCGGCGACCGCCTGCACTTGCCGTTGCAGGGCGGCGGCCGCTGCCACCGGCATGTCGGCGGCGATGCGGGTCAGGAGTTCGGGCTGTGCGGCCAGCGTCCGCAGCTGCACCCAGCCCGCCACGCCCACCAACAGCAGCTCGGCCAGTCCCCAGCCGAGGGCCACACCCGCCAGGGTGCGACCAGCGGGATAGCCTGCGACCCGAAGCAGGACGGCCCGGGTGCCTTCCTCCAGCACGCCGACGCTGAGCGCTGCCACCGCCACCAACGCCCAAGCCGCCGAGGGCATGCCGATCAGCGCAACGCCCAGCGGCTTCAGGACCAGGCCCGCCAGACCAAAGCCCGCTGCCCCCAGCAGCAGGCCCCGACGCAAGCTCACGGCGTCACCGCTCGACCGGGCCGCAGGCGCTGCAGCCAGGCCAGCACGTCGCGGCCGTAGAGGATGAGGGCCAGCGCCAGACCGATCAGGGGCAGGGCCACGAATACCCAGCCGGTGAGGCGCTCGCCGCCCAGGCCCACACCCACCGCGAGTGCCACCACCGGGTTCACGAACGAGTAGCTGCCGGCCAGGGCCGCGCTGGTGTTCTTGAGCAGCCACAGGTAGGCATTGAGGGTGATCAGCGTGCCGGCTACCAGCAGGTACAGCCAGGCCAGGGCCGAGGCCAGGCTCACCTGCGACAGGCTGAACTGGCGGGTGGCCGGCTCCAGCACCAGCGCCGCCACGGTGCCCAGCAGTCCGCCGAGCAGCCATTGCGCGCCCGAGGCCATGGCCGGGGCCGGCAACTGCAGCCGGCGCGAGGCATAGGAGCCGATGCTCCAGGCCAGCGGCGCACCGAAGGCGCACAGCGTGCCGAGCAGGGTGGTGGAAAAGTCACCTTCGAGGGCCAGCAGCAGTGCCCCGCCGGCACCCAGCGCCAGACCGACCCAGCTGGTCAGCGGCACTTTTTCGCCACCCCAGCGGGTCCACAGCGCCAGCCACATGGGCATGGTGGTGACCACGGTGGCCATCAGGCCGGAGCCGATGCCCAGCTGCTGCGCCAGCATGACCAGCCCCATGGCGGCGAACACCATCAGCCCGCCGATCAGGGCGCTGGCCTTCCATTCCTGCCGGGTCGGCCAGGGCAGGCCCTGCCAGCGGGCGATGCCGATCATGATCAGCCCGGCGACGAGGAACCGGCTGCCGTTCATGAGCAGCGGCGGCAGGCTCTGCATGCCCACGTCCAGCGCGAAATAGGTGGTGCCCCAGACGATGTAGACCGTCAGCAGGGCGGCCATGAGCCGCCAGGACTGGCGACGGTCGATGTTTGCATTGAAAATGGACGGCATGATGGGCGGATGGCTGAAAATTATTCGGCGTCACTATCGTTGACCGGATTTTCAACGGAATCACACCACTATGCAAGCAAATTTTCAGCTGGACGAGATCGACGCCGGAATTCTGACGGCGCTGAGCCAGGACAGCCGGCGTTCTTACGGCGATGTGGCCTCCGAGGTGGGCTTGTCCACGGCCGCTGTGCACGAGCGCGTGAAGAAGATGGTGGAGCGGGGCGTGATCGAACGCTTTGCACTGCGCGTCGACCCGGACAAGGTGGGGCTGCACTTCACCGCGTTCGTGGCCATCCGCAACGACGGCGGCACCCATTGCCGCGACGTTGCACCACGCCTGCGCGAGATGCCGCAGGTGCTGGAGCTGCACAGCGTGGCCGGCGAATACGACTTCCTGGCCAAGATCCGCACCACCCATGCCCGCGCGCTGGAAGACGTGCTCTACCAGATCAAGGCGATTCCCGGCGTGGCCCGCACCACCAGCACCGTGGTGCTCAACACCGAGTTCGAGGAGCGGCCGCTGAACCTGTCGTCCGGGTCCGCACCGGCCGCCTGACCCACGGTGCGGGGACGGCACAATCGTCATATGACTTCCCGTACCCCCAGCTTCCGAGACCTGCCCCCCGCCGACCTGCTGCGCCGTCTGTTCGATGCCGCCGTGCAGCGGGCCCTGCCGCTGCACACCCTGGGAGCCCACCTGCCGCCGCCGCCCAAGGGCCGCACGGTGGTGATCGGGGCCGGCAAGGCCGGCGGTGCGATGGCGCAGGCGGTGGAAGCCCTGTGGCCGGCCGATGCCCCGCTGTCCGGTCTGGTCGTCACCCGGTACGACCACATTCCACCCCGGCCCGACGGACTGCCCCGGCGCATCGAGGTGGTGGAGGCCTCGCACCCGGTGCCGGACGAAGCCGGCATGGCGGCGGCCGGCCGCATCCTGCAGGCGGTGCAGGGCCTGACCGAAGACGACCTGGTGTTGTGCCTGATCTCCGGCGGCGGCTCGGCCTTGCTGACGCTGCCCTGCGACGGCCTGACCCTGCAGGACAAGCAGCGCATCAACCGCGAATTGCTGGAGTGCGGTGCCCACATCGGCGAGATGAACACGGTGCGCAAGCACCTGTCCCGCATCAAGGGCGGCCGGCTGGCCGCGCTGTGCGCGCCGGCCCGCATGATCACGCTCACCATCAGCGACGTGCCGGGCGATGACCCCAGCGTCATTGCCAGCGGCCCCACCGTGCCGGACGCCACCACCTGCGCCGACGCGCTGGCCATCCTGGACCGTTACCGCATCGGCCTGCCGCCGGCGGTGCGGGCGCAGCTGGAGGCCGGGCAGCTGGAGTCGCCCAAGCCGGACGATCCGCGCTTCGCCGGCCAGGAGGTGCGCATGATCGCCACCCCCCAGCAGAGCCTGGAGGCGGCCGCCGAGCTGGCCCGCTCGCTGGGCCTGCAGGCCCACACGCTGAGCGACGAGATCGAGGGCGAATCGCGCGAGGTGGGCAAGGTGCATGCAGCGCTGGCGAGGTCGGTGGCCTTGGGCCGCAGCTGTTTCCAGGCGCCTTGCGTGCTGCTCAGCGGGGGCGAGACCACGGTCACGGTGCGGCCGCTGCAGCCCGGGGAGACCCGGGGCAAGGGCGGACGGGCCGGCGAATTCTGTCTGGGGCTGGCGCAGTCGCTGGGCGGGCATCCGCGCATCTGGGCCCTGGCCGCCGACACCGATGGCATCGACGGCATGGAGGAGAACGCCGGCGCCCGGGTCGACCCGACCACCCTGGCGCGGGCCTCGGCCCTGGGGCTGAAGGTCAGCGACCACCTGGGGCGCAACGATGCCCACGGTTTTTTTGCGGCGCTGGACGATCTGGTGGTGACCGGCCCGACCCACACCAACGTCAACGACTTCCGCGCCATCCTCATCGTCTGAGGGCACCGGCCGGACCGGTGCGCCGGCTTCAGCAGGCCGACCTCAGCAGGCCGGTGTTTCGTCGGCGGACTGTTCGTCCCGCTCGTTGCCGTGCACGTCCATCCAGATCAGCACGCCTTGCGCCGCATCGATGATGTGCAGCACGGCCAGCCGCATGTCGGCGGCCGTGCACTGGCCGGCGGGTTGGTCGCACACCAGGTGCAGCTGGCGCTCGACGCCGTCCAGGCTGATGCGGGTGCCCCGGGTGCGGGAGGAGTGGCGGTTGTAGGCCAGCAGCGCCTCGTACATGCGGGGCGTGGTGTCCGGCAGCACCTGGCCCACCGCCATCGACAGCTCCAGCCGGGCCGGCTGGTACAGCCAGTGCACGCCGATCCGGTGCTGGCGGTACTGCAAATTCCAGAGGGTGGGGTCGTCGGTGGGCTGAAGGTCGATGCCGGGCATGAGCGCCTGGAGTTCCTGCAGCAACTGGACGGGGGTGGGCAGGGGGATCGACAGGTTGAGCATGGGGTGTGGGAGGACAGTGCAACACCCCATGGGTCACACCGCTGCCCGGCCGGTTCCAGATCTGGTCGGTGGCAGATCTGATGAATTGCTAACGTCAGCCGGCTGCCAGCTTCTGCAGCGCCTCGTCGCGCCAGTGGGCCAGGGCGTTGTGGAAGCCTTCCCAGACACAGCCGTTGCAGCCGCGTCCGCAGCAGGTGACCGGTTCGGGCGGCGGTGGGCGCAGGGCCGCATCGATGTCGATGCCCTGCCGCCGGGCCAGCCCGCGCACATGGGTCACCAGGGCCCGCGCACCGGCCACATCCACCGTCTGCACCCGGGCGGCGTCCAGCTTCACGAAGCGGGGCTGCACACGGCCTTCGAACTCGGCGGTCTCGCCGAACATGGCGGACGGCCGGACCCACAGGCCGAAACCGCCGTAAAGCGCGCGGTAAAGCGTCATGCCCTGCAGGGTCTCGCTGCACCGCACGGTGTCGATGACCTCGTACCAGCCGCCCTTGTAGTGGCGGTACAGGCCGGGCGGCGTGGGGTCGAGCGGGGGCAGGTCGGCGTCGGTCATGGGTGCTGCGGTGTGGCCGGCGGATTCTGCCCCAGCGTCGGGTGCGGCAGGGCCGGCACCGGCAGCGGCCCGGCCTGCCGCCCGCGCCGCCAGGCATCGGTCCAGGCCGGCAGGCTCTGGCGGGGGTCGTCGCCCAGCCCGCGCACCACACAGCCGAAGGCGGCGCCGCTGCGGGCCACATCGGCCAGTTGTTCCGGCCCCAGGATGCCGCCGATGCCGACCACCGGCACGCCGGCCATGCGGGCCCACCAGGCCAGGTTGTCCAGCCCCTGCGGCCGCCAGGGCATGGCCTTGGTGGCGGTGGGCCAGACCGGGCCGCAGGCGATCAGGTCGGGCTGCAGCCCGCGTGCGCGGCACAGCTCCCAGAGGCTGTGCGAGCTCAGCCCCAGCGACACGCCGGTTGCGCGTGCATCGGCCAGGGTGCGGTGATCGGCCGGGGTCAGCGCCAGCAGGTCTTCCTGCCCGAGGTGCAGCGCCGTGGCCCCCAGTTCGAGCGCCAGCCGCCAGTGGTCGTTGATGACCACCCCGGTGCCGCTGCGCCGACCCGCCCCGATGGCACGGGCCAGTTCGGCCCGCAGGCCGGCCGGCGGCGGGTGCCCGCCATCGGCCTTGATGCGCAGCTGCACCAGCGCGGCGCCGCCAGCGATGCAGGCCTCCACCCGCTCGGCGGTGTCGACGATGGCGTAGACGCCATCGGCCGGGCGGTTGTCGCGGTGCTGCGATGGCGGTGGATGGGGAGTCTGGATGGGGGTGTCGCCCATCGAGAGCATCGGCAGCAGCGAAGGATCGGTGCCGAAGCCCGGGGTGGCGATCACCGGGCCCGCGCCGTGGCCGACCGGCCGCGCGTGGCGCAGGGCCTGGGTGGCCAGCATCTTGCCCAGCACGGCGGCGTCGGTGGCCACCCAGCCCAGCGCCATGGCCGCCGCCGCGCCGCTGGCCAGGGTGCAGCCGGTGCCGTGGTTGTGGGGGGTGGCCAGCCGGGGCAGGCACAGCCAGCCCTGCGCGTGCGGTGTGTCCAGCCAGTCGCGCGAGAGCTCGCCGCCGTCGTCGCCGCCGGTGACCAGCACCGCCTCGGCGCCGAGTGCGCGCAGCGCCGACGCCAGGGCGGGTGCGGCGGTGCTGTCGTGCGGTGGCAGGCCCAGCAGGGCCAGCGCTTCGCGCCGGTTGGGGGTGAGCAGGCTGGCCCGGGGCAGCAGCCAGCGCACCAGCGCATCGCGCAGCGCGTCGTCGGCCAGGGTGGCGCCGGTGGTGGCCCGCAGCACCGGGTCCACCACCACCGGCAGCGGGCCCTGTGCGCGCAGCCGGTCGATGCGCTGTGCCAGCCACTGCACCTGTTGCGGGTCGCCGAGCAGGCCGGTCTTGATGGCGCGTGGCGGCAGGTCGGCCTGCAGCGTGTCGAGCTGGGCGTTGAACAGGTCGGCCGGCACCGGCGCCACGCGGGTGACGGCCACGGTGCTCTGGGCGGTGATGGCCGCCAGCACCGGGCACAGGTGCACCCCGAAGGCGTCGGCCGCGCGCTGGTCGGCCGACAGGCCGGCGCCGCCGCCGCTGTCGTGGCCGGCCACGCTCCAGATCACGGTGGGGGAGGGGTTCGGGTGGTCGTTCATGGCTTCATCCGATCAGCATCGGGCGGCCGGCCACCGGGGTACTGGCCACTGCCATGGCCTGGGGCGCCATGGCGCCGCTCTCGAAGGCCAGCCGGCCCGCCTGCACCGCATGGGCGAAGGCGCGCGCCATGCCCACCGGGTCGCGCGCCTGGGCCACGGCCGAGTTGAGCAGCACCGCATCGAAGCCCATTTCCAGCGCCTGCGCCGCATGGCTGGGCGTGCCGATGCCGGCGTCGACGATGAGGGTGGCGTCCGGCAGGCGTTCGCGCAGCGTGCGCAGCGCCCACGGGTTGATCAGGCCCTGCCCGGAGCCGATGGGTGCGCCCCAGGGCATCAGCACCTCGCAGCCGGCGTCCAGCAGGCGCTGGCAGCTGACCAGATCGTCGGTGCAGTAGGGGAACACGGCAAAGCCTTCACGCACCAGTTCGGTGGCGGCGTCCAGCGTGCCCCAGGGGTCGGGCTGCAGGGTGTGTTCGTCGCCCACCACCTCCAGCTTGATCCAGTGGGTGTCGTAGAGCTCGCGGGCCATGTGGGCCAGCGCCACCGCTTCACGCGCGGTGCGGCAGCCGGCGGTGTTGGGCAGCAGGTGCGCGCCGTGTTCGCGCAGGCCGGGCAGCAGCCGGCCGATGAAGCCGTTGTCGCCGCCGCCGGCCAGCACGCGGCGCAGGCCCACCGTCACCACCTGGGTGCCAGAGGCCTGCAGCGCCTGTTCCAGCACGGCGGGCGAGGGGTGGCCGGCGGTGCCCAGCAGCAGCCGGCTGCGCAGCGGGGTGCCGTGGACCGACCAGGGTGTGTCGTGGTGCATGTTCATCCTCCGGTGATGGGTTCGAAGGTGGTGACGCAGTCGCCGGCCTGCAGCAGGGTGCTGCACCGGGCGGCGCGCGGGACGAAGCGCTGGTTGACGGCGGTGGCCACCGCCGTGGCGGCCAGGCCTTGGCGGTCCAGCAGGTCGGCCAGGCTCAGGCCGGGGGGCAGCGGCAGGCGTTGCCCGTCCAGCTCGATGTGCGGCGGTGTATCCGGCGGGGTGTGCCGAGGTGTTTCTGCAGCGGCGGTGTTCATGGGGTGGTGGCTCCTTCAGGCTGGGCGCGCATGGCCAGACCGATGCGCTGCAGGGCGTCCTGCACCATCGCCGGCGCGATCAGCCAGCCGTGGCGGAACAGGCCGTTGATCTGCAGCAGCCCGCTCCGGTGGTGCACATGCGGCAGGTGGTCGGGTGTGGCCGGGCGCAGGTGGGTGTCGTGGTGCAGCAGGCGTGCCTCGGCCAGTTCAGGCAGCACGCTGTGGGCTGCGCTCATCAGCTCCACGGCGGTGCGCAGGCTGATGGGCGAACGGTCTTCGCTCTCGATCTCGCTGGCCCCCACCACCACCACATCGCCCGGCCGGGGCACCAGGTAGATGCGGTGGCGCGGGTGCAGCAGGCGCAGCGGCCGCTGCAACGGCAGACCGGGCGCGTGCAGCCACAGGATCTCGCCGCGCACCCCGCGCAGGTTCAGGCCGGCGCTGCGCGCGCCCAGGCCCCGCACGTCGATGGCGAGGTCGCAGGTCAGCGTCCGACCGTCGTCGAGCCGGATCTCGCCGGGCTGCACATCGGTGGCCCGGTGGCCCCAGTGCCACCGCACACCGGGCGCGTAGCGGGCCAGCGCCTGCAGCATCTCGCGCGGCATCACCTGGCCTTCACCGGGCAGCCACCAGGCGTGCAGGCCCTGTGCCAGCGCCGGCTCCAGCGCCTGCAGGGCCGGTGCATCCAGAGCCTGCGCGGCCTCGGCGCCAGCGGCGGCCTGCAGCCGGGCCAGCACCCGTTGTGCGCTGCCCAGGTCGCTGCGGTGGGCCAGCAGCAGGCTGCCCCGGCAGCGCAGCAGTTCGGGTGCCGCCGGCAGGGCGGCGGCCACCTCGGCCCACAGCGCTATCGAGCGCCAGCCGAGTGCTGCGATGGCGCCGTCGGCGTGGTCGAGTTCGGCCAGCGGGCTGAGCATGCCGGCAGCGGTGAAGCCAGCCGGCCAGGTGCCGTCGGCGGGCCGCTGCCCGGCCAGCCCGGGCGGGTTCGGGTCGGGCGCCGGGTCGACCACGCTGACCTCATGACCGGCGCGCGCCAGTTGCCAGGCCAGCAGCCGGCCCAGCACGCCGGCGCCGGCGATGCCGATGCGTGCCATGGCTCAGCCCTTGCGCGCGGTGAGCGAGTCCACCGGCACATAGAACTCGCCACCGGCGGCGCGGAATTCGGCGCTCTTGGCCGCCATGCCCTCGGCCAGCGCCTGCTGTTCGCTCAGGCCGCGGGCGGCCGCGAATTCGCGCACGTCCTGGGTGATCTTCATGGAGCAGAACTTGGGGCCGCACATGCTGCAGAAGTGCGCCTCCTTGGAGGCGTCCTTGGGCAGGGTCTCGTCGTGATAGGCCTCGGCGGTCTGCGGGTCCAGGCCGAGGGCGAACTGGTCGCGCCAGCGGAATTCGAAGCGCGCCTGGCTCATGGCGTCATCGTGGGCGCGGGCACCGGGGTGGCCCTTGGCCAGATCGGCCGCATGGGCCGCGATGCGGTAGGCCACGATGCCCTGCTTGACGTCGTCGCGGTCGGGCAGGCCCAGGTGTTCCTTGGGGGTCACGTAGCAGAGCATGGCGGTGCCCATCCAGCCGATCATGGCCGCGCCGATGGCGCTGGCGATGTGGTCGTAGCCCGGCGCGATGTCCATGGTCAGCGGACCCAGCGTGTAGAAGGGCGCCTCGTGGCAGTGCTTGAGCTGCTCGTCCATGTTGGCCTGGATCAGGTGCATGGGCACATGGCCGGGGCCTTCGATCATGGTCTGCACGTCGTGCTTCCAGGCCAGCTGTGTGAGCTCGCCCAGGGTGCGCAGTTCGGCGAACTGGGCTTCGTCATTGGCATCGGCCTGCGAGCCGGGGCGCAGCCCGTCACCGAGCGAGAAGGTGACGTCGTAGGCCTTCATGATGTCGCAGATCTCCTCGAAATGCGTGTGCAGGAAGTTCTCACGGTGGTGGGCAATGCACCACTTGGCCAGGATCGATCCGCCCCGGCTGACGATGCCGGTGCGGCGGTTCGCGGTGAGGTGGATGAAGGCCAGCCGCAGCCCGGCGTGGATGGTGAAGTAGTCCACCCCCTGCTCGGCCTGCTCGATCAGCGTGTCGCGGAACAGCGGCCAGCTCAGGTCTTCGGCCACCCCGCCCACCTTCTCCAGCGCCTGGTAGATCGGCACGGTGCCGATGGGCACCGGGCTGTTGCGCACGATCCAGTCGCGGGTGGTGTGGATGTTGCGGCCGGTGGAGAGGTCCATCACCGTGTCGCCGCCCCAGCGGATCGACCAGACCAGCTTTTCCACTTCTTCCTCGATGCTGGAGGTGACCGCCGAGTTGCCGATGTTGGCGTTGATCTTCACCTTGAAGTTGCGGCCGATGATCATCGGCTCCAGCTCGGTGTGGTTGATGTTGGCCGGAATCACCGCCCGCCCGCGCGCCACTTCGTCGCGCACGAACTCGGGGGTGATGACGTCCGGAATGCGGGCACCACGCGGGTCGCCGCGCAGCCGGGCTTCACGGGCCGCATCGTTCAGGTACTGCGCCATCCATTCGCGCCGGCCGTTCTCGCGAATGGCGATGTACTCCATCTCGGGCGTGACGATGCCGCGTCGGGCGTAGTGCATCTGGGTCACGTTGGCGCCGCTGCGGGCGCGGCGGGGCGGGCGCTGCAGGCCGGCGGCCTGGGCGCGCAGCTCGGCCATGCGCTGCAGCTGCACCGCGTCGGGCGTGTCGCCGCGCACGCCGTCGTCGAGCTGCTGGGGCGCGCGGCCGGCGTAGCTTTCGGTGTCGCCCCGGGCCTCGACCCAGCCGGCGCGCACCGGCGGCAGGCCCCGCCGCACATCGATGTGCACCGCCGGGTCGGTGTAGGGCCCGGAGGTGTCGTAGACCACCACCTGTTCGCCGTTGGTGAGCGCGATCTCGCGCATCGGCACCTGCACGCCGGGCTGCTGGCCGGGCACGAAGATCTTGCGGGACTGCGGGAAGGGTTCGCGGGTGATCGCGTCGAGGCGGTCGGGTGCGTTCATGGTGGGCTCCTGGGTGGGCTTCGCGGTGGCAAGGGTGCTCCGGAGGTCCACCCGCCCGACCGTGGATCGGCCCGTCGCAGGGACGGGGCCGCATCCACATGCCCGGGAGGGCATGCGCTCTTCTTACGCCGGTACTGACCGGATCAAGTTCACGGGTTCGGCATTCAGCCGTCTCAGCGCCGGACCTTGCGGTCCGTGCACCCCGGAGCAGGGCGCAGTGTAGTTCAGGGCAGCCGCAGCACCGCGCAAAGCCCGCCGGCCCGGGCGGTTTCCAGGGTCAGCGAGCCGCCGTAGGTGTCGGCGATGTCGCTCACGATGGTCAGGCCCAGGCCGTGGCCCTCGGCCTGCTGGTCGAAGCGCTGGCCTCGCTGCACGGCCGCCTCGCGGGCGGCGGGCGGGAGGCCGGGGCCGTCGTCGTCGATCCGGAGCTCGATGCCGCCGCTGCTGGCCCGCATCTGCACCACCACCTGCCGCCGTGCCCACTTGCCGGCGTTGTCGAGCAGGTTGCCCAGCATCTCCTCCAGATCGGGCGGCGAACCGTTCCAGGGCAGGTGTTCGGGCGCCTGTACGACCCAGTCCAGCCCGCGGCCGGCATGCAGGCGCTGCATCAGCCCGACCACCTGCCGCAGCGCGCCAGCGGCGTTCACCACCTCGACGCTGCCGGCGCCGCTGGCAAACCGCGCCAGGTGCCGGTCGATCACCCGGCCCATGGCGCCCAGCTGGTCGCGCAGCACGGCGGTGTCGCAGGCCGGCGACTGCAGTTCGAGCGACAGCACCGCCAGCGGTTTCTTCAGAGCGTGGCTGAGATCGGCCGCCTGGTGGCGCGAGCGTTCGACCACGCGGGCGTTGCGGTCGAGCACGCTGTCGATGGTGTCGACCAGCGGCCGCAGGTCGGGGCCGTAGCTGGCCGCATCGCCGTGCGCCACGGCGCGGGCCCGGCCTTCACGCACCGAGGCCAGCGCGGTCTGCAGGCGTTGCAGCGGTCGCAAGCCCAGCCGGGCCTGCAGCCAGGTGGTGCCGGCCACCGCCAGCAGGAACAGGGTGGCCGCCAGCAGCAGCACGCGGTCGATGCGGTCCAGGTCGGCCAGCACCTGGTCCATCGGGCCGAACACCCGCAAGGTGGTCGGTTCGCCCAGTGCATCGACCCGGCGTTCCAGCCCCAGCAGGCGTTCCTGGCGGGGGCCGCGGGTCTGTAGCAGCAGGCCGGAGCGGCCGGCCAGCGCGGTGTCGCGCGGCAGGTTCAGCGTGGCGTCCCAGAGCGAGCGCGAGCGCAGTTCGCGCCCCTGGTGTTCGATGGTCCAGTACCAGCCGGAGAAGATGGCGTTGAACTCCAGCAGCTGGCTGCTGAAGTTGGGGTCGTTCAGGCGGCCGTCGGCCACCAGCTCGGCTTCGATGCGCTCGGCCCGGTCGGCCAGTTCGCCTTCCAGGCTGCGCAGCACCACGCCGTGCAGTTCGGTCCGCAGCCACCAGCCGGCAGCGGCCGAGCAGAGCAGGGCGGCCAGCAGGCCCAGCACCGTGAGGCGCCCGGCCAGGCTGACGCGCTCAGTCCAGCGCGGCGCCGGCATGTTCGTGCTGCAGGCGGTAGCCGCGTCCGCGTTCGGTGTGAATCAGTGCGTGCGGCGCCAGCTTGCGGCGGATGCGGCCGATCAGCACGTCCAGGCTGTTCGAGTCCGGGTCGAGGTCGCGCGCATACACATGCCGCACCAGGTCTTCCCGCGTGACCAGGGCGCCCGGTCGGGTGATGAGGTGCGCCAGGATGCGCTGTTCCTGGGCGGTGAGGGCGAGCGGTGCGCCGTCGAGCGCGAAGGTGGCGGCCACCGTGTCGTAGCTCAGCGGACCTTGCTGCACCACCGGGCGCGGCAGCCCGACCTGGCGGCGCTGCAGCACCCGCAGCCGGGTGACCACCTCTTCCATCAGGAAGGGTTTGGTCAGGTAGTCGTCGGCGCCGGCCTGGAAGGCCTCGAGCTTGTCGCTCCAGCGGCTGCGCGCGGTCAGCACCAGCACCGAAAAGCCCCGCCCCCGGGCCCGCCACTGCCGCAGAACGGCCATGCCGTCGATGCCCGGCAGACCAAGGTCCAGCACGGCGGCGTCGAAGTCGCCGGTTCCACCCGTTCCGCCGGGGGCGACCGGCAGCTCGCTGGCCCGGGCGCCGTCGGCGCAGTGCTCCACCACCATGCCCTCGCGCACCAGGGCCTCGGTGATGCCCCGCGCCAGCGCAACGTCGTCTTCAACCAGCAGGACTTTCATCGGCGTGGATCGGCTTCATTGATGACCTGGCCACTGGTCGCGTCCACCAGCAGGCTCAGGCGGCGGCCCTGCGGGGTCTGCAGGGCGATGTCGTAGTACAGCGGGCCGGCCGGATCGCGCCGCAGCTCCATTTCGGTCACCCGGCCGGCGTACCGCGATTCAAGTTGTTCGAGCAGGGTCGCCAGCGGCTTGAGGCGGCTGATGGTGCCGCGATCGGGCACCGGCAGGTCCAGTACCTCGCCGCTGTAGGCGTCCAGCCGCAGCACCTGCCGGGCGCCGGACGGCAGCAGCAGCCGGACTTCATACACCGCCCGCAGGCCCGGCGACGACTCCAGCTCCATTTCGAGCACGGTGCCGGCGCGCAGGGCGTCGGAGCGGCGCAGCAGCTCGGCCATGGGCAGCACGCCGACCGGTCGGCGCGACGGCACCGACACCTCCTGCCCGGTCACCGCATCGACATGCACTTCGGTGCGCGACCCGTCCTTCTGCAGCAGCCGCACCGCATACCAGCGCTGCCCGCCCGGGCCCGGCACCAGCTGCACGTCCAGCAGCTTGCCCGGGTGGCTGGCCTGCACCGCCTGCAGGATGTCGGCCAGCGGCCGGATGCGGCCGGCCTCCACCTCGCGCCGCACCTGGTCCTGCTCGCCGGCCAGGGCGCTGGCACAGCACAGGGCGATGAGGAGCAGGGCGAGCGGGCGCATGGCCCGAAGAATACCCGCGGGGGTGGGGCGGACGGCGACCCGGAGGCTGGGGATGACCCTAGGCCGAAGCCCGGATCGGGTGTCGAGTCTTAAAAATGGATTAATAATAGGGATGCGAACGATTCGCAACAACATTAACTATTGAACAGGGACAACATGCATCCGACCGCCGACTTCCACCCACCCTCCACTTCGCCCGTCATGTCGGGCCGCCTGCGCCCGCACGCCGTGGCCCTGGCCGTCGCCACCCTCGCCGGACCGGCCCTTGCCCAGACCACCACCGCCGCGCCGGCCGCTGCGGCGCCCGGCGTCACGCTGGAAGAGGTCCGGGTGATCGACTTCCGTGGCCAGCAGATGGACAGCATCAAGTACACCCGGGACCTCAAGGACACACCGCGCATCATCAGCGTGCTGCCCAGCGATCTGCTGGAGGAGCAGAACGTCACCTCCATCAAGGATGCGTTGCGCAACATTCCTGGCATCAGTCTGCAGGCCGGCGAAGGCAACCCGCCGGGCGGCGACCAGCTGAAGATCCGGGGCTTCAACGCGCGCGATGACCTGAATGTCAACGGCACCCGCGACCTCGGCAACTACTTCCGCGATCCGTTCTACATCGACCAGCTGGAGGTGGTGAAGGGACCCAACTCGGCCTTCTCGGGCCGGGGGTCGGCCGGTGGCACCATCAACTTCGTCACCAAGAAGCCGAGTCTGGAAGCCTTCAACCGGGCTGAGGTCAGTGTGGGCACCGACAGCTACTTCCGCGCCACCGCCGACCTGAACCGCCCGCTCGACGACGACAGTGCGGTGCGCATCAACCTGATGCGCCACCAGAGCGACAAGCCCGGGCGCGATGTGGCGGAGGAAAGCCGCTACGGCCTCTATGCCGCCTACACCTGGGGCTTCAAGGGACCGACCCAGATCACGGCCGACTTCCTGCACACCCGCCAGGACGACCTGCCCGACGCCGGCCTGCCGCTGGACCGCACCAATGTGCTGGGCAACGGTGGCGTGCTGCCCCCCGGCCTGGACTTCGACAATTTCTATGGCCACCTGGACGACTACAAGAAGGTCGAGGTCAACCAGGTGGGCCTGTCGGTGCAGCACAGCTTCGGCAACGGCCTCGTGCTGCGCAACCAGACCCGCATCAGCCAGGTCAAGAACGACTCCATCACCTCCTCGCCGCGCATCGTCAACCTGACCACCGCCCGTGGCGACACCAAGCCGCGCGACCAGACCGACCAGGGCTTCAACAACCAGACCGATCTGCTGTGGAGCTTCTCCACCGGTTCGGTGCGCCACGACCTGGTGACCGGCGTGGAGGTGGCCCGTTACACCTACGAAAACCGGCGGCGCCGGGACACCCAGGGTCCCGGCACCTCGCTCTACAACCCGGCCCTGCGGGTGCTGGGTGCGGCCACGCCGGTGTACGACGGCACGGTCTACAGCTTCAAGACCGAGGAACTGGGTATCTACGCGCTCGACACCATGAAGCTCTCAGACCGCTGGGAGCTGAGCCTGGGCGGTCGCTGGGACAGCGTGCGGGCCGAGGCCAACCGGCGTGGCTTCACCGGCGCGCTGGCGGGCAACAACACCGACCATGTGCGCAAGGACACCGAGTTCAGCTGGAGCACCGGACTGGTCTACAAGCTGCGCCCCGACACATCGCTGTACGCGGCCTACGGCAATGCCTACAACATCTCGGGCAGCTTCGACCGCAACCAGGTGCAGCTGGCTGGCGGCGGTGCGACCGAGAACGTGGTCGGCCCGACCTTCAACACCCCGCCCGAAAAGGTGCAGGCCATCGAGCTGGGCGCCAAGTGGGACATCGGCTCCGACCTCGATCTGAACATGGCGGTGTTCCGCACCGAGACCAGCGAGGGCCGCTTCCCGGCGGCCGTGCCGGGCGCGGTCACCATTCCCAACGTGGAGTACCACATCAACGGCTTCGAGGTGCTGGCGGCCGGCAACCTGAGCAAACGCTGGAAGCTGTATGGCGGCTACACCTACCTGGATTCGAAGGTGACCGCCGCACCGACCAACCCGTTTGCCGTGGGGCAGGGCCTGGGCGGCACGCCGCAGCACACCTTCAACCTGTTCACCACCTACGACGTGACGCCGCAATGGACCCTCGGCGGTGGCCTGCAGCATGTGTCTGAACAGACCAGCGGTGTGGAGCCTTCGCCGCCCGCGGGCAACGCCAACCGGGTGGTGCGCATCCCGGCCTATACCGTTGCCGACCTCTACGCCACCTACAAGTTCTCGCCCAGGACCCAGCTGCGCATGAACCTGTTCAACGCTTTCGACAAGCGCTACATCCAGCAGCTGGCCGAGGGTGGTGGACAGGGCATTCCCGGCCCGGGGCGCCAGTTCATCGTGACCTTGCGCCACGACTTTTGAGGTCGGCCATGCTGGTGACGTTCGACCAGATCCTGGGCGCCGACGAGCTGGTTGCCTTGCGCGGCCTGCTGGCCGGCGCCCCGTGGGCCAGCGGACTCAGCGCCGGACCACAGGCGCTGCAGGCCAAGCACAACCAGCAACTGCCCGAGGACTTTGCTGCGCTGCCCGAACTGCGCCGACGGGTGATGCGGGCGCTCAACCGCTCGCCGCTGCTGCTGTCGGCAGCGCTGCCCCACAAGGTGGTGCCGCCGCAGTTCAACCGCTACACGCCGGAACACAGCCACTACGGCTGGCACACCGACAGCACGCTGCGCTATCTGGCCGACGGCAGCGCGCTGCGGACCGACATATCGGCCACGCTCTTTCTGAGCAATCCGGCCGATTACGACGGTGGCGAGCTGCACATCCAGGACACCTACGGCAGCCAGCGCCTGAAGCTGCCGGCGGGCAGCCTGGTGATCTACCCGTCCGGGTCCATCCACGAGGTCACGCCGGTCACGCGGGGTGAACGGCTGGCCTGCTACCTGTTCCTGCAGAGCGCGGTCAAGGACACCGAATGCCGACGCCACCTGTGGGAGATGGATCAGGCCCTGATGGACCTGCGCCGGCGCCATGGCGAAACCGATCCGGCCGTGGTGCGCCTCACCGGGCTGTACAACAACCTGGTGCGTCGCTGGTCGGAGTGCTGATCAGGCGCCGTGCTGTGCCACCAGGCCGGCAATCAGCCCGGCCAGCTCGCGGCCGGTGTCGGGTTTTTCCAGCACATGGTCGATGCCGGCCAGACGGGCGTCGGCCAGCATCTCGTCGGTCACATGGCCGGAGGTCAGGATGATCGGCAGGCTGGCGTCCAGCGTGCGGATGGCCCGCGCCAGCGAGATGCCCGACATCTGCGGCATGTTGTAGTCGACGATGACCAGGTCCGGCCGCCGCTGCGCCTCGCGCAGCCGGTCGATGGCCTCCTGCGGGTTGTCCATCGACTCCACCTGATAACCCTGCCGGGCCAGCATGCGCGACATCAGCGAGATCAGCGCCTCGTCGTCGTCCACGTACAGCAGCGTGTGCCGACCGGCATGGGGCGCTGGTGGATGCGGCGCCGCTTCCTCGGCTGCGGCGGGTTGCTCGGTGGTCGCCGGCAGCCACAGCACGAACCGGGTACCTGCCCCGGGGTGCGAGCTGAGCTGCAGCGCGGCGCCATGCTCCATGAGCACGCCGTGCACCACCGAGAGCCCGAGCCCGGAGCCCTGGCCGGCCGGCTTGGTCGAGAAGAACGGCTCGAACACCCGGCCCAGCACCGCCGGCTCGATGCCGTGGCCGTTGTCGTACACCTGCACCTTCAGGCCGGGTCGCAGGGTCCGGTCAGCCGGCATCATCACCTCCAGACCGCCCTCGGGCGCGGTCGGCGGACCGGGGCAGGCGGTGGCCTCGACCACCACCTCGGCACCTTCGCGGCCCCGCACCGCCTGGATGGCGTTGGTCACCAGGTTCAGGAACACCTGGGCCAGCTGGGTCGCGTTGCCCTGCACCGCCGGCAGTTGCGGCGGCACCGAGAAGCGCAGCTGCACGCCGGGCGGCAGGGTCGAGCGCAGGATGCCGTGGGTCTCGCGCAGCACCTCGCCCGGGTCCAGCGCCACCCGGCCCTGGGCCTGGCGGCGCGCAAAGGTCAGGATCTGCTGCACCAGCGAGCGGGCCCGGCGCGCGGCCTTGCGGATCTCGCTCAGGCTCACATGGGCGGGCGAGTCGGCCGGCACATCCCCCAGCGCCAGTTCGGTGTTGCCCAGGATGGCGGCCACGATGTTGTTGAAGTCGTGTGCAATGCCGCCGGCCAGGGTGCCCAGGGCTTCCATCTTCTGGGCCTGCTGCAGCTGCTCGGTGAGGGCCCGCTGGGTCGACTCGGCGGCCATCCGCTCGGTCAGGTCGAAGTCGATGCAGAAGAACATGGGCGGCTGACCCGGCACGTCCACCAGCACATGGCCGGAATGCACATGCACCGGCGAGCCGTCGCAGGACTTGAGGGTCAGCACCTCGGCGGGTATGGCCTGGCCGGTGCGCAGCATCTCTTCGACCGCGCCCACCACCGCCTCGCGCATGGCGTCCGGAATGATCAGGTCGAGCAGGCTGGTGCCGACCGCTTCGGCCCGGGTGAAGCCGTACAGCCGTTCCGAGGCGCCGTTCCAGAAACGGCAGATCAGGTTGGCGTCGTAGCCCTGCACGGCCACGTTCGGAATGCCCTCGATCAGCTGGCGCAGCCGGTCCTCGCTGGCCCGCAGCTGTTCGCGGGCCACCAGGTTGTCGGTCTGGTCGACCACGAACACATGCCAGATCACGCTGCCGTCCGCTGCGCGCTGCACCCGTCCCAGGCCGTGCAGCCACTTGCGCCGCCCCGACGGGGTGCGGATGCGCCACTCCCAGTCCCAGTCGGTACCGCCGAGCACGCAGGCGTCGATGCTGGCCCGCATGGCGGGCAGGTCGGCCGGCTCCACCATGGCCCAGAGCGAGGCCATGTCGGCCTCCAGCTGCTCCAGCGGCAGCTCCCACACGTCCTCGCAGCCGCGCGACATGTACTCCAGCCGGCGCTGGCCGTCCGGGCTGGTCCGGAAACGGAAGAAGGCGCCCGGCAGGTGGTCGGCAAACGAGCCGAAATCGCCGGGGTCGGCACCAAGGAACGCTGGCACTGGGACCTCTCTGCACCCGAAGGCGCGTTGTGTCGTGCTGTGTGTCATTGTGTTACCGACCGGGGTATGAGGAAACCCCTTCTCCGGGTGATTTCGGCGGTTTTTCCGCGCCTCGGGCGCCGGCACCATCGGGTACCCGCCCGGGTGTTACATTGCCCGGCTTCGCCGGGCGAGCAGCCGGCCGGCGCATCCCCCCTGACACCCCATGACAACGCAACCCCCACCGCCGCGCCTGCGGCTTGACGGCATCACCAAGCGTTACCCCGGCGTGGTGGCCAACGACGGCGTGAGCCTGACCGTGCAGCCCGGCGAGATCCATGCCGTGCTGGGCGAGAACGGCGCCGGCAAGTCGACCCTGATGAAGGTCATCTACGGCACCGTCAAGCCCGATGCCGGGCAGGTGCTCTTCAACGGCCGGCCGGTGCAGGTGCGCAACCCGCAGGAAGCCCGCGCGCTGGGCATCAGCATGGTGTTCCAGCATTTCAGCCTGTTCGAGACCCTGACCGTGGCCGAGAACGTCTGGCTGGGGCTGGAGCGCAGCCAGACGCTGGCGGAAGTGACGGCCAGCATCGCGGCCAAGGCGGCCGAGTACGGCCTGGACATCGACCCGCAGCGGCCGGTGCACACCCTGTCGGTGGGCGAGATGCAGCGGGTGGAGATCATCCGGGCCCTGCTGGGTCAGCCCCAGCTGCTGATCCTGGACGAGCCCACCTCGGTGCTCACGCCGCAGGCGGTGGAGCGCCTGTTCGAGGTGCTGCGCCAGCTGGCGGCGCAGGGCTGCAGCATCCTGTACATCAGCCACAAGCTGCACGAGATCCGCAGCCTGTGCACCGCCTGCACCGTGCTGCGCGGTGGCAAGGTCAGTGGCACCTGCGACCCGCGCCAGGAAAGCAACGCCTCGCTCTCGCGCCTGATGATCGGCGCCGAGCCGCCACGGCTGGACCCGCGTCCGGCGCAGCCCGGCGCGCCGGTGCTGCAGGTGCAGGGCCTGAGCCTGCCCAGCCAGGACCCGTTCGGCACCGCATTGGCCGGCGTGGCCTTCGAGGTGCGTGCGGGCGAGGTGGTCGGCCTGGCCGGCGTGTCGGGCAACGGGCAGCGCGAGCTGCTGATGGCGCTGTCGGGCGAGGACACCCGCGCACCGGCCGGCAGCATCCGGCTCGACGGCCAGGACGTGGCGGCCCGCGGCCCCCAGCCCCGGCGCGAGCTGGGCCTGCATTTCGTGCCGGAAGAGCGGCTGGGCCGCGGTGCAGTGCCCACGCTGTCGCTGGCCCACAACCTGCTGCTGTCGCGGCGCGAATCGGTCGGCCCGCTGGGCTGGCTGAACATGGGCGCGCTGCGGCGGCAGGCGGCCGGGCTGATCGGGCAGTACCAGGTCAAGGCCCACGGGCCGGACGCGGCGGCGCGGTCGCTCTCGGGCGGCAACCTGCAGAAGTTCATCGTCGGTCGCGAGATCGAGGCGCTGCGGGCGCGTGACGGGGCGCGCCTGCTGGTCGTCAGCCAGCCCACCTGGGGCGTTGACGTGGGCGCTGCTGCGCAGATCCGTGCGGCCATCCTGTCCCTGCGCGACGCCGGCTGCGCGGTGCTGCTGGTCAGCGAGGAGCTGGACGAGCTGTTCGAGATGTCGGACCGGCTGCATGTGCTGGCCAAAGGGCGCCTGTCGCCCTCGCTGCCGAGGGCCGACGCCACGGTGGAGCGGGTCGGTGAATGGATGTCGGGCCTGTGGGACCCTGCAGCCCGGGAGGTGGACCATGCTGCGGCTTGAGCCCCGTCCCCAGCCGTCGCGCTGGTGGAGCCTGGCGTCACCGGTGCTGGCGCTGCTGATCACGGTGGTGATCGGCGTGATCCTGTTCTCCGCGCTGGGCAAGGACCCGGTGCGTGGCCTGCAGGTGTTCTTCGTCGAGCCGCTGCGCAACGCCTACGCCATCTCGGAACTGCTGGTGAAGGCCACGCCGCTGCTGATCATTGCGCTGGGTCTGGCGGTGTGCTTCCGCTCCAACGTGTGGAACATCGGCGCCGAGGGCCAGTACATCATCGGTGCGGTGCTGGCCAGCGGTGTGGCGTTGCAGGCCGGCCCGGGCACCGGCCCGTGGATCGTGGGCGCCGTGCTGCTGGCGGGTGTGCTGGGCGGCATGTTGTGGGCCGGCATCACCGCACTGCTGCGGGACCGCTTCAGCGCCAACGAGATCCTGGTCAGCCTGATGCTGGTCTACGTGGCGGTGCAGGTGCTGAACTATCTGGTCTATGGACCCTGGAAGGACCCGCAGGGCTACAACTTCCCGCAGACCAGGACCTTCGAGAAGGTGGCCCAGGTGCCGCGCCTCATGGACGGTTCGCGCGTCAACATCGGCCTGCTGATGGCGCTGGCCGGTGTGGCGGCGGTCTGGATGTTCCTGTTCCGCACCCGGGCGGGTTATGCGCAGACGGTAGGCGGCCTGGCCCCGGCAGCGGCGCGGTACGCCGGCTTCTCGTCGCGCCGTGCGCTGTGGACGGCCTTGCTGCTGTCCGGCGGCGCCGCCGGGCTGGCCGGGGCGCTGGAGGTGGCCGGACCGATCGGCCAGCTCACGCCGTATGTGCCAGCCGGCTACGGCTTTGCGGCCATCATCGTGGCCTTCGTGGGCCGGCTGCACCCGGTCGGCATCGTGTTCTCGGCCCTGCTGATGAGCATGTTTTACATCGGCGGTGAACTGGCGCAGTCGCGCCTGGGGCTGCCCAAATCCATCACCGGCGTGTTCCAGGGGCTGCTGCTGTTTGCGCTGCTGGCCTGCGACACCCTGATCGCCTACCGCGTGCGTTTCGGAAAGGCCTGACCATGGAATCGACCGCGCTGCTGCTGGCAGCCACCTTCAACGCCGGCACCGTGCTGGCCCTGGCCGCACTGGGCCTGCTCATCAACGAGAAGGCCGGCATTGTCAACCTGGGTGCCGAGGGCATGATGCTCTGCGCCGCGCTCGCCGGCTTTGCCGCCGTGGTGCACACCGGCAGCACGGCGCTGGGCTTTTTGGCCGGCATGGGTGCCGGTGCGCTGCTGGCGGCCATCTTCGGGGTGCTGGTGATCTGGCTCAACACCAACCAGTACGCCACCGGGCTGGCGCTCAGCCTGTTCGGCGCCGGCTTCTCGGCCTTTGCCGGCACCGGCTATGTGCAGCACAAGCTGCCCGAACAGGTGGTGTTCGCCATTCCGGTGCTGTCCGACATCCCGTTCCTGGGCGCGGCGCTGTTCCGCCACCACCCCACGGTGTACGCCTGCGTGGCCCTGGCGCTGGGTCTGGTCTGGTTCCTGTACCGCTCGCGCGCCGGACTGGTGCTGCGCAGCGTGGGCGAAAGCCCCGAATCGGCGCATGCCCTGGGCTACCCGGTGCGCCGCATCCGCCTGCTGGCGGTGGTGGCCGGCGGTGCGCTGTGCGGGGCGGCTGGTGCCTATGTGTCGACCGTCTACACCCCGCTCTGGGTGGAGGGGATGATCGCCGGCAAGGGCTGGATCGCCCTGGCCCTGACCACCTTCGCCACCTGGCGTCCGGCACGCGTCTTGCTGGGCGCCTACCTGTTCGGCGGCGTGACCATGCTGCAATTCCACCTGCAGGGCATGGGCGTGCAGCTGCCGAGCCAGTTCCTGACCATGCTGCCCTACCTGGCCACCATCGTGGTGCTGGTGCTGATCTCCCGCAATCCGACCTGGATCCGGGTGAACATGCCCGGCTCGCTCGGAAAGCCGTTCCACCCCGGGACATAATTCCGGGTTTTCCCACCCCGTCCGGTATCCACAGACCCATCCTCAAGGCCCCTCCATGACCGACCTGAGCAAACGATCCCTGATGAAAGCCGCCGCGCTGACCGCGCTGGCCAGCGCAGCCCTGATCGGCTGCGGCAAGAAAGAGGAAGCCGCCGCGCCCGCCCCGGCACCGGCCGCCGCCCCGGCACCGGCCCAGCCCGAGCCGCTGAAGATTGCCTTTGCCTACGTCGGCCCGGTGGGCGACGGTGGCTGGACCTTTGCCCACGACAACGGCCGCAAGGCCATCGAGGCCGAGTTCGGCAACAAGGTGGTCACCAGCTTCGTCGAGAGCGTGCCCGAGAGCGCCGACGCCGAGCGCGTCATCCGTGACATGGCCGCCCAGGGCAACAAGCTGATCTTCGGCACCACCTTCGGCTACATGGAGCCGATGCTCAAGGTCGCCGCCGACTTCAAGGACGTGAAGTTCGAGCATGCCACCGGCTACAAGACCGCCGAGAACCTGCGCACCTACGACAGCCGCACCTACGAAGGTGCCTACATGGCCGGCGTGATCGCCGGTGCCATGACCAAGACCAACACCCTGGGTGTGGTGGCCTCGATCCCGATCCCCGAGGTCATCCGCAACATCAACAGCTTCACCCTGGGTGCCCAGAGCGTGAACCCGAAGATCAAGACCAAGGTGGTCTGGGTCAATGGCTGGTTCGACCCGCCGAAGGAAACCGAAGCCGCCACCTCGCTGATCAACGGCGGCGCCGACGTGCTGTTCCAGAACACCGACTCCTCGGCCGTTCTGCAGACCGCCGAGAAGATGGGCAAGCGCGCCTTCGGCTGGGATTCCGACATGACCGCCTACGGCCCCAAGGCCCACCTGGGCTCGGCCGTGATCAACTGGGGTCCGTACTACGTCAAGGCCGTCAAGGACGCGCTGGAAGGCACCTGGAGCACCGGTGGCGTCTGGTGGGGCCACAAGGAAGGCGCCATCGACATGGTGTCGGTCGCTGACGACGTGCCGGCCGAGATCAAGGCCAAGGTCGACACCATCAAGGCCGGCCTGAAGGACGGCAGCTTCCACCCCTGGACCGGCCCGATCGTCGGCCAGGACGGCAAGGAAGTGCTGGCCAAGGACGCCAAGGCCGACGACGCCTTCCTCGGCGGCGTGAAGTTCTATGTGAAGGGCGTCGAGGGCAAGGTCCCGAACTGAGCATGAAGGCGTACCGGGCCGGGCTGCTTCGCTTCGATGCGGATGCCCGTGCCCTTTTTGATGCCGACGGCCTGCTGGTGGTCGGCCCCGGCCCGCAAGGCTGGAACCAGGTGCTGGACGCCGGCAGCCACGCCGAGGTGTCCCGGCGCCACCCCGACGTGCCCACCACGCACTGGCCCGGCCGCCTGATCGCGCCGGGCTTCATCGATCTGCACCTGCACTACCCGCAGACCGACATCATCGGCTCGCCCGCCGACGGGCTGCTGCCCTGGCTGGAGCGCTACACCTTCCCGCAGGAAGCCCGCTTTGCCGACCCCGCCCATGCGGCCGAGGTGGCCGCCTTCTTTTTCGACGAACTGCAGCGCCATGGCGTGACCACCGCGCTGAGCTTTGCCACCTCGCACGTGGCCTCGGTCGATGCCGCGTTGGCCGAGGCGCAGCGGCGCGGCCTGTGCTTCATCACCGGCAAGGTGCTGCAGGACCGCCACAGCCCCGACGGCGTGCGCGACCACACCGAACAAAGCCTGATCGACACCGAGCGCCTGATCCGCCGCTGGCACGGCGTGGACCGGCTCGGTTACGCCATCACCCCGCGTTTTGCGCCCACCAGCACCGCTGCCCAGCTGCGCGGCGCCGGAGAACTGGCCGCCCGCCATCCTGATGTGTGGGTGCAGTCGCACGTGGCCGAGAACCGCGACGAGGTGCGCTGGGTGGCCGAGCTGTACCCGCAGTCGCGCAGCTATCTGGAGGTGTACGGCCACTTCGGGCTGCTGCGCGAGCGGGCGGTGTATGCGCACTGCATCCACCTGGATGCCACCGACCGAGCGCTGATGGCCTCCACCGGCACCGCCGCCGCCGCCAGCCCCACCAGCAACCTGTTCCTGGGCAGCGGCTTCTTCGACTTTGCAGCGGCGCGTGCGGCCGGCGTGCGGCACGGCCTGGCCAGCGACGTGGGCGGCGGCACCAGCTTCTCGCCGTTCCACACCATGCTGGCGGCCTACAACGTGGCTCGCGAAGGCCACACCAAACCGGGCGAAAGCCTGCTGCCATCGCACCTGTGGTGGCTGCACACGGCGGGTGCAGCCCGGGCACTGGGTCTGCAGGACACCGTGGGCCAGCTCATGCCGGGGCAGGAGGCCGATTTTGTGGTGCTCGACCCCCAGGCCACACCCTTGCTGGCCCGGCGCACCGCGCAGGCAGACAGCCTCGAAGAACTGCTGTTCGCGTTGATCGTGCTCGGGGATGAGCGGCTGGTGGAGCGGGTGGTGACGGCCTGAATCCGCCGGGGAGCGGGTTTCGACGGGCTGGCCGGCGTCCTCCGACCCCACAGACACCACCGGTCGGGCGGGTCAGCGGCCTGGCCGTGGCCCGGAACGGATCGAGCCGGAGCTCCCACACAGGCAACACCCACCCCGGAGTTGCCCGTGTCACCTCAAAGCACCCTGCATGTCGATGCCCTCTGGACAGCGCTGGCTCAAGAAATGGCCGGCATCGAGGCCATCACCTTCCATGAGGCCTCTGGCGGCTTTCCGCCAGCATGGGCCCTTGCGTTCGAGGGCAACGACATCCTGCTGGTGGACGCACTCGAGGCGCCCGACCGTCTGGTGTTCAGCATGAACCTGGGCGACGTCATGCCCGACCAGCGGCTTGAAATGTATGAAACCGTGCTGCGGGTCAATGCCTGGCTGGCCATGCAGACCGAGGCTGTCGGCGGTGTGGCGCTGTGTGGCCAGCAGATCATGCTGAAGGGTCAGCAGCGGACGGCAGGTCTGGAACTGGCCGGACTCCGGCAGACCGTCCTCGACATCCAGGGCGCCGCCCACGCGTGGCGCTACTTTCTCCAGACCCGCCACATGCCGGAAGAGACCGTGGTGCTGGACCCATGGCTGGAACGGGTCTGACCCCTGCCCGACCTTCAACTTCAGGAGAACCCCATGCGCTTCCCCGTCACGCAACCCGGTGCCCATACCGTCGGTACCTTGGTCGGCCAGCCGCTACCCGCCGGTGCGCGGCCCCCGATCCGGGTGGTCCATGCGCGCAACCCGTCCTGTGTGCCCCGCATGCACGAGGCCGTGGCCTTGCACCGTGAACACATGAAGGCCAGCGCCGAACTGGCTCGCCAGCTCGGCATCTGAGCATTCACCGTCGGGTCACTGGTAACTCAGCGCCTTGGCCTTGCCCCAGAACACCTTGTACATGAAGGCGGTGTACAGAATGATCACCGGCAGGGTGATGGCCACCCCCACGAAGATCACATTGAGCGACGCGGTGCCGATGGCCGCCTCCCACACCGTCATGCGACCGATGACGATGTCCGGGTAGATGCTGTACGACAGGCCGAAGAAGGCCAGCACGAAGATCAGCACGGTGGCGGCAAACACCACCCAGCCGTAACCGGCCTTCACCACGGCCGGGCGGGTCACCACCCAGCGCACCGCGAAGAAGGCCACCGCGCACATCAGCGGCACCGGCAGCAGGGCGAACACCATGGGGAAGCTGAACCACTTCTCGACCACCGCCGGGTTCACCAGCGGTGTGGCCGCCGAAATGCCCACCAGCGCTGCGCCCATGGGCCACAGCACCCGACGCGCCCAGAACACCGACCGCTCCTGCAGCTCGCCCTCGGTCTTCATGATCAGCCAGCCGGCACCCAGCAGGGTGTAGGCCGCCGGCAGAGTGATGGCAATGCCCAGGCTGAAGGCCAGGCCCAGCGGGCCGGGGTCAAAGCCGGTGATGTAGCTGCCCAGCATCCAGCCCTGCGAGGTGCTGGCCAGCAACGAGCCGCCGAAGAAGGCCTTGTTCCAGAAAGCCTTGTACTGAAGCGGCGCCTTGACCCGGAAGTCGAAGGCCACGCCGCGCAGGATCAGGCCGATCAGCATGATGGCCACCGGCAGGTACAGCGCCTGCAGCACCAGCCCGTGCGCATGCGGGAAGGCCACCAGCAGCACGCCCACACCCAGCACCAGCCAGGTTTCGTTGGCATCCCAGAACGGACCGATGCTGGCGATCATGGTGTCCTTCTGGGTGTCGTCGGCCAGGGGCAGCAGCAGGCCTACACCCAGGTCGTACCCATCCAGCACCACATAGGCGAGCAGCGCCAGCCCCATCACGGCCAGGAAGATCAGCGGAAGCAGTTCGGCCCAGGTCATGGTCATACCCCCGCCTTGCCCAGATCGGCACCGGTCACCGGCACCGGTGCATGTTTGACCGGGTTCTCGGCCATGTACTTGAGCACGCCGATGTAGGTCACCAGCAGCAGGCCGTAGACCACGATGTAGGCGGTCAGGGTGAGCGCGATCATGGGCGGCGGCACGCTGGTGGCCACCTCACTGGTGCGCAAGGCGCCATAGACGATGTAGGGCTGGCGGCCGATCTCGGTCACATACCAGCCGGCCAGCGTGGCCACCCAGCCGGAGAAGGTCATGCCGGCCAGGCTCCACAGCACCGGGCGCGGCAGGCGCACCTGGGTTTCACGCCGGTTCTTCCACAGTTGCCAGCTAGCCACGGCGGCCACCAGCATCATCAGCGTGCCCACGCCGACCATCACGCGGAAGCCCCAGAACACCGGGCCCACCGGGGGAGCGGAATCGCCGAACTCCTTGATGCCCTTGATCTCGCCGTCCAGGTCGTGGGTCAGGATCAGGCTGGCCAGCTTGGGGATCTTGATGGCGTAGTGGGTGGTACCTTCCTCGCTGTCGGGGATGCCGAACAGGGTCAGCGGTGCGCCGCGCTCGGTTTCCCAGATGCCTTCCATGGCGGCCACCTTGGCCGGCTGGTGCTCCAGCGTGTTCAGACCGTGCATGTCACCGGCCAGGAACTGCAGCGGCATGGCGATCACCGCCACCGCCACCGCCGACCGCATGGCCTTGTGGGTGCCGCGGGTGGCGCTGCCCTTGAGCAGCTGCCAGGCGCACAGGCCGGCAATCAGGAACGATGCGGTCAGCGTGGAGGCCAGCAGCTTGTGCGTGAACCGGTACGGGAACGACGGATTGAAGATGACGGCCAGCCAGTCGGTCGGCATGAACTGACCGTTGACGATCTCGTAGCCGGCGGGCGTCTGCATCCACGAATTGAGGCTCAGGATCCAGAACGCCGACATGGTGGTGCCGAAAGCCACCAGGAAGGTGGCGATCAGGTGCACCCGCTCGCTCACCCGGCCACGGCCGAACAGCATGATGCCCAGGAAGCTGGCCTCCAGGAAGAACGCGGTCAGCACCTCGTAACCCAGCAGCGGCCCGGAAATGTTGCCGGTCTTCTCCATGAAGCCGGGCCAGTTGGTGCCGAACTGGAAGCTCATGACGATGCCGGAGACCACGCCCAGGGCGAAGGTCAGCGCGAACACCTTGGTCCAGAAGTAATAGGCCTCTTCCCAGGCCGGATCTCGGGTCTGCACGAAGCGCAGCCGGAAGAACAGCAGGAACCAGCACAGCGCGATGGTGATGGTCGGGAACAGGATGTGGAAGCTGATGTTGGCCGCGAACTGCATGCGCGACAGGATGAGGGCGTCCATGGCGGGGCTCCGGGGGTCGGTGAAATCTTCAGGCGGCGGCAGGCGGGTTCTGGCGGGACGATCGGCCGGTCAATCGGTCCTTCAGTTCGAGCACTCGGGTCACGGTGGCGCCCATGCCCATGAGCTGCATGGCGGTCTCGGGGGCGAGCTTCTGCACATCGTCGAACCAGGTCATGAGGCGGTCGATCAGGTCGTGCATTTCGCGCATGCGGTTCTGCGCGTGCTGCTCGGCCTCGGTCTTGGGGGTTTCCAGCAGGGCGGTGCGCAACATGGAGAGGGTGGGCTCGATCTCGCGCCGGCGGCGTTCTTCGGCCAGCACCCGGAAGATTTCCCATACATCGGCCGGCGCTTCGAAAAATTCACGCCGATCGCCCGGCTGGTGGCGCAGGCGCACCAGGCGCCAGGCCTGCAGCTCCTTCAGGCCCATGCTGACGTTGGACCGCGAGAACCCCAGGGTCTCGGCGATCTCGTCGGCGCACAGGGCCTGGGGCGAGATGTAGAGCAGGGCATAGATCTGCCCCACCGTGCGGTTGATGCCCCATTTGCTGCCCATCTCGCCGAAATGGGCCACGAACTCGCGGTTCAGGGGCGGTAGCTGGTCTTGTAACGGCATGGCCAGCATGATACCGGCCATGGCTGAATTTTCAGGAAAAACTGAAAATTCAGAAGGTTTTGAGGCGGGTCATGGTCCCGGTCCATGGCTCCGGTTCATGACCCGCGAAGCTCGGCTTCGTTCTTCAGCGACCCGCCTGTGCCATCAGGTCGTTGGCCTGGGTCAGTACCTCATTCAGGTGCGCATGGTGCGTCCCGGCGTGCTGCCTGGCGTTTCCGATGTCTTTGCGTACTTCGTTGTGCTGGAACAGTTCGGTGCCTCGTGAGACGATGGCCAGCAGCTCGCGATGGAGTTGGCGCAGCAATTGTTGGCCCTTCTGGATCGCCCTCTCGGATTCGACCTTGTTGGTTGCGTAGTGAGCCTCTGCGTCAGACCGGACTCCGTCAGGATTGGATTGGAGCCATGTCTGGATATGGGCTTCGATATGGCGAAGTTGCTGGGCATGAGACGCCATCGCTTGAACGATGTGATTCATTCGAGCCAAGCAGGTTTTGGCGGTTTGCGAATCAATGCCCATCAGGGTATTGAGGTCCTTTGCCATGTCGGTTGCGTTGTCTTCAACCAAGCTCTCTGAAAGATTCCCTTCCGGAGTTTCAGGCCTCGGGGTCGTGGCGGGAGTGAGTGTCTTCTTCGGGAAAACGCTTCGAGTTCCCGGTTTGTCCGGCGTGTCCGACGCCGACTCGACCAACCGACTCAATCGGGTGTGCGGAGCGTAGCCAGCAGCACTTTTCGCTGTTTCGAAAGCTGCATTGCAGACAGCCTCGTACTCTCGGACGAGCGCCCCGCTGTCTGCGTCGAATCGGCCGAGGGTGGGGGAGATGGAGGGATCGGACCCATGGGTACCTGCATGAGCGGCGAGTTTGTTTTTGAAACGCTCCACCTCCAGCATGAATGCCTGGTGTTCTTTCTGGATGTCCTCGTACAGGCCCGCGAGCTTTTCAGCTTTGAGATCGCGCTGCTCGTGTAATGGAGTGGCCTTCGGATTTGCTTTGACCTTCAAATGAGACCGAGGCAGTTCATCCAGCTGGCTCTTGAGCACTGCGATTTTCTCGTGCGCGGCCTCGATGTCCAATTGCAGATACCTGATACGTCCTAGGTGCTCTTTCAGCACGGCGATCTCACTGTTGCCTGTGTGAAAAATCTGAGTGAGGTGGGCCTGGGCAGTTTGAGATTCTTTTGATTTCCGGTTGGGCGCTGTCGCCATCTGCCTCTTCGCCTTGCGGACATCGTTGCTCAATGTCTTCAGCTGTCTTTCGTCTGGCTTGTGTTCTGAGTCATGGGAGGAGGCCGCGCAGTCGGCAGCAGCCCGGGAGGTTGTCATGCTTTCGTCAACTTGGTTCTTCTTTGGCTCAAGACCACCAGCGGGAAGTCGAAGGGAGGATTCGTCGGGGTACTTGAGTTTCTGTGATGGAGGGGTTTGTTTCTTGCCCCGATGTCCGGCTGGTTTCAGCGCGTTGTAGATGTCTTTGAAGTAGGTGGGTGAATACCGAGTGGAATGGGGCTTCATGTGAATCGTCTGGATGTTGAAGAAGACCTGGCTTGGTGATGCTTCGGTCATAACTTCTCCCGCCCTCCGCCGACCGGTCACCCCCCTACAATCTCCGCCCATGAGCATCAAAAGCGACCACTGGATCCGCCGCATGGCCGAGCAACATGGCCTGATCGAGCCCTTCGAGCCCAACCAGGTGCGGCAGGTGGATGGTCGCAAGGTCATCAGCTACGGCACCAGCAGCTACGGCTACGACATCCGGTGCGCGCCCGAATTCAAGGTGTTCACCAACATCCACAGCACGGTGGTGGACCCGAAGAACTTCGACGAGAAGAGCTTCGTGGACATCCACAGCGACGTCTGCATCATCCCGCCCAACAGCTTCGCGCTGGCCCGTACGGTCGAGTACTTCCGCATTCCGCGCAATGTGCTGACCATCTGCCTGGGCAAGAGCACCTATGCGCGCTGCGGGATCATCGTCAACGTCACCCCGTTCGAGCCCGAATGGGAAGGGTATGTGACGCTGGAGTTCTCCAACACCACCCCGCTGCCGGCCAAGATCTACGCCGGCGAAGGCTGCGCGCAGGTGCTGTTTTTCGAGAGCGACGAGGTCTGCGACGTGTCCTACAAGGATCGGGGCGGCAAGTACCAGGGTCAGGTCGGCGTGACGCTGCCCAAGGCCTGAAAACCCTGCGGTGCGACAATACGGCGCTAACTTCGACCGCAATGACCCAATCCTTCTCCGAACTGAACCTGGCGCCCACCCTGGCGCGCGCCGTGGCCGAAATGGGCTACGAGAGCATGACGCCGATCCAGGCGCAGGCCATTCCGCATGTGCTGACCGGCCGCGACGTCATGGGCGCTGCCCAGACCGGCACCGGCAAGACGGCCGCGTTCTCGCTGCCGCTGCTGCAGCGCCTGCTCAAGCATGAAAACGCCTCCACCTCGCCGGCCCGGCACCCGGTGCGGGCCCTGGTGCTGCTGCCCACGCGTGAACTGGCCGACCAGGTGGCCGAACAGATCAAGCTGTATGCCAAGTACACCCAGCTGCGCAGCACGGTGGTGTTCGGCGGCATGGACATGAAGCCGCAGACGGCGGAGCTGAAGAAGGGTGTGGAAGTGCTGGTGGCGACCCCGGGTCGTCTGCTGGACCACATCGAGGCCAAGAACGCGGTGCTGAACCAGGTCGAGTACGTGGTGCTCGACGAGGCGGACCGCATGCTCGACATCGGCTTCCTGCCCGACCTGCAGCGCATCCTCAGCTACCTGCCCAAGCAGCGCACCACACTCCTGTTCTCGGCCACGTTTTCGCCCGAGATCAAGCGCCTGGCGAACAGCTACCTCCAGGACCCGATCACGGTCGAGGTGGCCCGCTCCAACGCCACCGCGTCCACGGTGGAACAGCATTTTTACCGCGTCGAGGACGACGACAAGCGTGGTGTGCTGCGACAGATCCTGCGCGAGCGCGGCATCAAGCAGGCCTTCGTGTTCGTCAACAGCAAGCTGGGTTGCGCCCGCCTGGCCCGTTCGCTGGAGCGCGACGGCCTCAACACCACCGCGCTGCACGGCGACAAGAGCCAGGACGAGCGCCTGAAGGCCCTGGAGGCCTTCAAGTCCGGGACGGTCGACCTGCTGGTCTGCACCGACGTGGCCGCACGCGGCCTGGACATCAAGGACGTGCCGGCGGTGTTCAATTTCGACGTGCCGTTCAATGCCGAGGACTATGTGCACCGCATCGGCCGCACCGGCCGCGCCGGGGCGTCGGGTCTGGCGGTATCGTTCGTGGGCGGGCGCGACGCCCGTCTGGTGACCGACATCGAGAAGCTGCTGGGCCGCAAGCTCGATATCGAGGCGCTGGAGCTGGAGGCCGATCGCCGCCCGGCCGGACGCTTCAATGACGGCCAGCGGGCCTGGCAGCGTGACGGCGAACACAACGAACGGGACGACCGCGCAGCGCGCGAGCCTCGCGAGTCGCGTGAGCCTCGCGAACCCCGGGCCGTTGCCCCCCGTCCGGTCCGTGCACCGCGTCCCCCCGCCGATCCGCTGTTCGAGAAGCCGTATGAAGCGGCCGGTCCGGCCGACGCACCCGCACCCTGGGAAGCTGCCCAGAAGCAGCCCGCCCGCCTGTCCCCCAACATCAAGACGAGGCGCAAGGTGCCGGCGCTGTTCCGCAGCCCGCCGCTCATGGCGGACGGTCATGAGGAAGCTGCTGCGCCGGTGGCCGAGGTGTCCGGCCCGGACGGCCACACCGGTTGATCTTCAGCCCTTGCCGGGCCTGGCCGCCTGTTCGCAGCGCACCGAGATGAGTTCCACCGAAGAGCCCCCGTCGCCCAGGCGGGCCGCCGTCAGACATCCCCCCCAGACACAGCCGGTGTCCAGTGCCAGCAGGCCCGGCCGGTCCACCGCACCCAGCGTGGACCAATGCCCGAACGCAATGCGCTCGGCCGCATGGCGGCGCCCCGGCACATCGAACCAGGGCATGAACCCTTCGGGCGCGGCGCCGGCGCTGTCCTTGGTCTTGAATTCCATCACGCCGTCGGGCGTGCAGAAGCGCAGCCGGGTGAGCGCGTTGACGATCACCCGCAGCCGGTCGGTGCCTTCCAGTTGCTCACCCCAGTGGTCCGGGGTGTTGCCGTACATGCCCCGCAGAAAGCCGGCCCAGTCGGGGCCGCGAAGTGCTGCCTCCACCTCGGCAGCCAGCGCCAGCGTCTGTGCCGCATCCCACTGCGGCAGCACGCCGGCGTGCACCATGAGCCAGCCCTGTTCGCGCAAGGCCAGTGGCCGGTGCCGCAACCAGTCGAGCAGGGCCGGGCGGTCGGGTGCCTGCAGGATGTCGTCCAGCGTGTCGCTGCGGTGCGGCGGGCGGATGCCCTGCGACACCGCCAGCAGGTGCAGGTCGTGGTTGCCGAGCAGGCAGTGGGCGGAACTGCCCAGGGCCATCAGGCGTCGGACCGTGGCCAGCGACTGCGGCCCGCGGTTGACCAGGTCGCCCAGCACGTACGCGGTGTCGCGGCTTGCGGAAAACCCGGTTTCATCCAGCAGGCGGCCCAGCGCGCCATCGCATCCCTGCACATCACCGATCAAGTAAACAGCCATCGCCCGATTATGGATTTCCTGCTCATTGCCTTTCTGACCGTGCTCAATGGCGCATTCGCCATGTCGGAGCTGGCGCTCGCGTCCAGCCGCAAGGCGCGGCTGGCGGCCATGGCCGAGGCCGGCGACAAGGGTGCCCGGACGGCCCTGGACCTGCTGGACAACCCGACCCAGTTCCTGTCCTCGGTGCAGGTGGGCATCACCTCCATCGGCATGCTCAACGGCATCGTGGGCGAAGCGGCGTTCAGCGACGACCTCGGTCTCTGGCTGCAGGGCATGGGCATGACCGAGGGCACCGCTTCCATCGTCGCCACGGCCGTGGTGGTGGTGGCCATCACCTTCATCACCATCGTCTTCGGCGAACTGGTGCCCAAGCGCATCGGCCAGCTGTACCCGGAGGCGGTGTCGCGTTTTGTCTCGCGTCCCATGGCCTGGGTGGCCACAGGCGCCAAGCCCTTCGTGTGGCTGCTCACCCACACCACGCAATGGACGCTCAAGCTGCTGCGCATCGACACCAACGCGGTGCAGCACGTGACCGAAGAAGAGATCAATGCCAGCCTGGAGGAGGGCGTGGACGCCGGCATCATCGAAGAGCACGAACACCAGATGGTGCGCAACGTGTTCCAGCTCGACGACCGTCAGCTCACCTCCATCATGATCCCGGCCTCCGACATCGAATGGCTGGACGCGCAGGACACCATCGATGAAGCGGTGCAGAAGGCCTGGGCCACCGGGCACTCCTGGTACCCGGTCTGCCGCGGCGGCCTGGAGGATGTGGTGGGTGTGGTCCACCTGCCGCGACTGCTGGCGCTGCAGGCCGAGGGCGTGACCGACGCAATTGCCGGGCACCTGCAGCCGGCGGTGTTCGTGCCCGAAACGCTCAGCGGCATGGAGCTGCTGGAGCAGTTCCGGTCGCGCGCCACCCGCATGGTGTTCGTGGTGGACGAGTACGGCGTGGTGCAGGGGCTGCTCACGCCGCTGGACATGCTGGAGGCCATCACCGGCGAACTCAAGCCGGAGACCCAGGTGGATGCCTGGGCCACCCGACTGGACGACGGCGCCTGGCAGGTCGACGGCGCGATGCCGGTGGCCGAACTCAAGGCCCGGCTGGACATCGACGACCTGCCCGATGAAGACCGTGGCCGCTACAACACCGTCGCCGGCCTGATGCAGACCGTGGCCGGTGCGCTGCTGGCGCAGGATGAGTCGGTGGACTGCGCGGGCTGGCGGTTCACCGTGACCGAGCTGGTGGGCCGCCGGATCGAGCGCGTGCTGATCACGCCGCTGCCGGCCACCGAGGCCGACAACGACCGCGACGGCGACGGCTGAGCGGCTGTCTTCAGCGGTGGTTCGGGCCGTCGTCGGCGCCGCGATTGCGGCGGGACGCGCCCGAGCCGTCATCCGCGCCTCGGGTACGGCCACCGTCATCGGCGCCCCGGTTACGACCGCCGTCACCGGCACTGCCGCCGTCGTCACCGCCCCGGCCCCTGCCGCGGCCCTGACCTTGGCCACCTTCGCCACCGCCGTCACCCGCACCATCGCCGCCGCGACCCCGGCCTTGCCCATGACCATGGCCGCCGGATGAAGACGACGACGAAGAAGCGCTGCCGCCTTTTCCACCGCCCGAACTGCTGCCGGAACCACCGCTGGAGCCACCACCGGAGCCTCCTCCGGAACCACCACCGGAGCCGCCGCCAGAGCCTCCGTTCTTGGCGATTGCAACGCCCGATCCGAGGGAAAGGACCAGGACAGTGAGAAGGGATGCCAGCAGCGGGCGACGCGACGTTTTCATGGGAAGCTCCTTGTGTTGATATGTGGGAATATTTCCCACGAACTCAGTATCTGGGGGAAAATTTCCCACGTCAATGTTTTTGTGGGTTTTTTTCCCACGGGTCGAGTTACCATCGTGTCCAGATGTCAACCAGCCAGCGTCCTCCCACCCACACGCCCCAGCCCCCGGCCGCGCTCGCGACCGGACTGCGGCGCATGCTCCGCCCTCTGGTGCGGCTCATGGTGGCGCGCGGCATCACCTACCCGTATCTGGCCGATCTCTTGAAGGGCTTGTTCGTGGAGGTGGCCGATGCCGACTTCCGCATCGATGGCCAGGCGCCCACCGACAGCCGTGTTTCGCTGCTCAGCGGCGTGCACCGCAAGGATGTGAGCCGCCTGCGCGGACTCGACCCCGCAGCGGCGGTGCCGGCCCCGGTGCCGCTGACCGCACAGGTTTACGCCCGCTGGGTCGGTGACCCGGCCTGGCGCAACCGGCGTGGCCAGCCTTTGCCGCTGCCCCGGCTGGCCAGCGGGGGCGGCGACCGTTCGTTCGAGGCGCTGGTGTCCGGCATCAGCACCGACATACGGCCCCGGGTGCTGCTGGACGAATGGCTGGACCGGGGGCTGGTGGTGCTGGACGAGCAGGACCGCGTGTGCCTGCAGACCCAGGCGCTGGTGCCCTCGGCAGCCGACGACGAGAAGCTGCATTACTTCGTGCACCAGATGCACGACCACGCTGCAGCAGCCACCCACAACCTGTTGGGTGGCGCGCCGCACTTTGACCGCTGCGTCCATGCCGACGGGCTCACTGCCGCCGACGTGGAGGTGCTTCGCCAGCTGGCGCAGGCACAGGGCATGCAGGCGTTGCTGGTCCTGAACGACGAAGTCCAGCGGCTGCAGGCTGCGCACGGAGCGGACAGCCCTCCGGCGGATGAGCGTTTCACCCTGGGCGTCTATTTCTACAGTGAAGCGGTCAAACCCGAGACCGATGGAGCCGATCGATGATGGGTCACCGCATTGCCCTGTTGCTGGGCGCTAGCCTGCTGACAGGCTGTACATCGTTTGGCCCGTCGTGGCCCCACCTTGGGGCGGGGGCTGAGGTGCCGCGTGCGGCACCCGCCTGCGTGGCGCCAGCGCAGACCAACCCGGCGCTGGCAGCGCCGGGCGGCATGGGGGGCACCGGTGCTGTGGCGGGAGCGGCGCCGGGTGGCATGGGAGGCACCGGCACCACGGCGCTCGGCGGGCCGCCCGGGCTCGGCGGCACCGGCATCGTCGGTGTGGTGACCGGATTCGCCAGCGTCTGCGTCAACGGTGTGGAGGTGGAATTCCAGCCGGACACCCGGATCCGCCGTGACGGCGCCGACGTCGGTGCACAGGAACTCGCTGTCGGCCAGCTGGTGGCCATTGCCGCCACCGGCCAGGGTTCAGAGCTGATGGCCCGCCGCATCGAGGTGCTGGACACGCTGATTGCACCGATCGACAGCATCGATCCCGCGCGCCGCGAACTCCAGGCACTGGGGCAGCGGGTGGTGCTGCTGGCGGCGGTCGACGCGACCGGGCTGCAGGTCGGGGATTGGGTCCGTATCAGCGGCCACCGTGGCGCTGGCGAGGAGGTTAGGGCTTCTTCGGTCAGCCGTTGGGTCGGCGGCGAGCCTCGTGCCCAGGTACTCGGTCGGTTGTCCCGCGATGCGCAAGGGCAGTGGCGGGTGGCCGGGACGTCGGTCCGTCTGGGGGCCGGTCTGCCGGCCGTGCAGCCGGGAGACGAGGTGCTGGTGGCCGGTCGCTGGGAGGCCGGGCTGTTGCAGGCCAGCCGTCTGGAGCTGCAACCGATTCGCCGCGCCCTGGGCGAAGCGTCTACCGTGGCGGTGTTGCAGGGCTATGTTCAGGCTTTGCAGGGCAGCACGCTGCGCCTGGGTTACGACTCGGTCGAGCTGCAGCCCACGACACGGATCTTCGGCGGCACGCTGGCAAACGTGCAGGTCGGGCGGCCGATCCAGGTCAAGGCGCAGCGGACGGCCGATGGCCGCTGGCTGGTCGATGAGCTGTATGTTGGCCGCGAAGGAGGCCGTGGGGCACGCAGCAGCGGCGAGCGGGGTGGCGATGACGGCGGTGGTCGGCGCGGCCGCAGCAGCGATGGAGGCGGTGATGACGGCGGGAGCTCGGGCGGCGACAGCGGCAGCTCCGGTTCGTCGGGGTCTTCAGGCTCTTCGGGTTCGTCCGGCTCTTCGGGGGGCGGCAAGGGACGAGGCCGCGGCGGCAAGTGAAGTCGCCGTGCCGCGACGACCGCCTCAGTACTCAGTAATGCGGCGGCAGCTCGTCGCGCAGGCTGCGGAAGCCCGGGCCGGCGGCGTCGTCGCGCCGGCGGCGCAGCTCGGCCACCTCGGCCAGCAGGCGGTCGATGAGGTCCTGCTGGCGGGCGATCTGGGTGTTCAAGGTTTCCAGCAGGTCGTCGGCGTAGCTGAACTTGATTTCCAGCTCGGTGATGCGCTGTTCGAGGGGATCGGGGGTGGTCATGCCCCGTATTGGACACCCGCCGGGGCATGTTCAGCCATGGCTGAACCGGGTCTGAAGTTTTCCTGAATAGCCCTGACCGCTCCAACGTCCTACAGTGATCGGTGCCATCCCGCGCCCCTCCTGCCGGCCCACCGGCCACCGAAAGGCATCGCCATGCTTCAAGCCCTGATCTTCGACGTCGACGGCACCCTGGCCGACACCGAGCGCGTGCACCTGGAGGCGTTCAACCACGCCTTCACCGAGGAAGGGCTGGACTGGCATTGGGACGAAGCCCGCTACCGCCAGCTGCTGGAGATTTCCGGCGGCAAGGAGCGCATGCAGCATTTCTGGAACGAGCGCTACCCGGATCTGCGGGAGCTGGACCATGGGGCGGTGCGCGCGCGCATCGACCGGCTGCACGAGATCAAGACCGCGTATTACGAGAGCGCCGTCAACGAGGGCCGGGTGAGCCTGCGGCCCGGCGTGCTGGCCCTGATCGAGGAAGCGCTGCAGGCCGGCCTGCAGCTGGCCATTGCCACCACCACCTCGCCGGTGAACATTGCCGCGCTGCTGCGTGCCGCCATGGGGCCGGACTGGCGCACCCACTTTGCCGCGGTCGGCGACGCATCGTCCGCCCCGGTCAAGAAGCCGCATCCGCAGGTGTACCAGCAGGTGCTGCGCGAGCTGGAGATGCCGGCCACCCGCTGTCTGGCTTTCGAGGATTCGCGCAACGGGCTGCTGGCGGCCCGCGCGGCCGGGCTCAAGACCATCATCACCCCCACGTCCTTCAGCGCCCACCATGTGTTCGACGGTGCGCTGCGCGTGCTGCCCGACCTGGAGGGCACCACCGTGGCCGACCTGCGCGCCTGGCACGCCGGCCTGGCGGTGCCGGCCTGATCAGGGGGCCAGCAGCGGGGTGTCGTGCTCGACCAGCAGCCCCTCGCCGCGTTCGATGACGAAGTAGCGGAACGCCTCGGCCGCCGGTGACAGCACCTTGCTCTGCAGGTGCACCACATGCCAGGTGCGCATGACCGGGGTGCCCTCCACGTCAATGCGCTGCAGCAGGCCCAGGCGCAGCTCCAGGCCCAGCGTGTGCAGCGACAGGAAGCTGATGCCCATGTCGGCCATGACCGCCTGCTTGATGGCCTCGTTGCTGCTCATCTCCATGGTGATCTGCGGCTCGAAGCGCTGTTCGGCAAAGAAGCTTTCCATCGCGCTGCGGGTGCCCGAGCCCTGTTCGCGCACGATGAAGGGGTAGCCGCTCAGGGCTTTGAGCGGCGGGTGCCCGATGCGCATCAGCGGGTGGCCCGGTGGCGCCACGAACACCAGCGGGTGGGCGGCAAACGCCTCGCTGCGGGTGGAGAGTTCGGGCGGTGGACGGCCCATGATGGAGAGGTCGACCTCGCCGGCCTCCATCTGCGCCATCAGGGCTTCGCGGTTGTTGGCCACGGTCAGCCGCACCTCGATGCCCGGGTGCTCCTGCCGGAAGAGTGCCAGCAGGCGCGGCACGAAGTACTTGGCGGTGCTGACCATGCCCACGGTCAGCAGCCCGTGTTCCAGCTTCTTGAAGCGGGCCATGGCGTTCTCGGCATCGCGCAGGGCGCCCAGCATGCGCTTGGCATGGACCACGAAGTACTCGCCTGCGGTGGACAGGCCGAGCGTGCGGCCATGCCGGTCGAACAGCTGCAGCCCGACCTGGTTTTCGAGTTCCTTGATCTGCATCGACACCGCCGGCGGCGTCAGGTGCAGTGCGTTGGCCGCGGCGGTGATGCCGCCGCGCTGGGCCACCTCCAGGAAGACCCGCAGTTGCCGGAAGCTCAGATTCATGCTTCAGCCTTTCCTGAATCGAAAGTCAAAAAAGATTGACTGGCCTTTATAGCAGGGCCACTCCAACATGGCACCCGTGCTGACCCGATCCCGGCGAAGGCGCCCACCAGGAGACAACATGAACGCACCCGTCGAGGCCGGCCTGAAAGCCGACGCCACCCAGATCACCGACAGCAAGAAGCGCTACAGCGCCGGTGTGCTCAAGTACCGCCAGATGGGTTACTGGGTGCCGGACTACGAACCCAGCGCCACCGACACGGTCTGCCTGTTCCGCATCACGCCGCAGGAAGGGGTGGACCCGGTGGAGGCCGGCGCTGCGGTGGCCGGCGAGAGCAGCACCGCCACCTGGACCGTGGTCTGGACCGACCGCCTGACCGCCTGCGAGAACTACCGCGCCAAGTGCTTCAAGGTGGAGCCGGTGCCGGGGCGGCCGGGCGAGTACTTTGCCTGGGTGGCCTACGACATCATCCTGTTCGAGGAAGGTTCGATCGCCAACATGACGGCCAGCCTGATCGGCAACGTGTTCAGCTTCAAGCCGCTCAAGGCCGCACGGCTGGAGGACATCCGCATTCCGGTGGCCTATGTGAAGACCTTCAAGGGTCCGCCCACCGGCCTGATCGTCGAGCGCGAGCGGCTGGACAAGTTCGGTCGCCCGCTGCTGGGCGCCACCACCAAGCCCAAGCTGGGCCTGTCGGCCCGCAACTACGGCCGAGTGATCTACGAGGGCCTCAAGGGCGGCCTGGACTTCATGAAGGACGACGAGAACATCAACTCCCAGCCGTTCATGCACTGGCGCGACCGCTTCCTGTACGTGATGGACGGCGTGAACAAGGCGAGTGCTGCCACCGGCGAGGTCAAGGGCAGCTACCTGAACGTGACCGCCGGCACCATGGAGGCCATCTACGAGCGCGCCGAGTTCGCCAAGAGCCTGGGCAGCGTGATCATCATGATCGACCTGATCGTGGGCTGGCCCTGCATCCAGTCGCTGGGCGAATGGTGCCGCCGCAACGACATGATCCTGCACCTGCACCGCGCGGGGCATGGCACCTACACCCGGCAGAAAAATCACGGCGTGAGCTTCCGCGTCATTGCCAAGTGGCTGCGCCTGGCCGGCGTCGACCACATGCACACCGGCACGGCGGTGGGCAAGCTCGAAGGCGATCCGCCCACGGTGCAGGGCTACTACGACGTCTGCCGCGAGTCTTACAACAAGGTCAACCTGCAGCGCGGCCTGCACTTCGACCAGGACTGGTGCGATCTGAAGAAGGTCATGCCGGTGGCCAGCGGCGGCATCCATGCCGGCCAGATGCACCAGCTGCTGCACCTGTTCGGCGACGACGTGGTGCTGCAGTTCGGCGGCGGCACCATCGGCCACCCGGCCGGCATCCAGGCCGGCGGTGTGGCCAACCGGGTGGCGCTGGAGTGCATGGTCAAGGCCCGCAACGAGGGCAAGGACATCATCAACGAGGGCCCGGAAATCCTGAAGGCGGCTGCCCGTTTCTGCACCCCGCTGAAGCAGGCGCTCGACACCTGGGGCGACATCAGCTTCAACTACACGCCCACCGACACCTCGGACTACGCCGTCACGCCCGCCGTGGCCTGAACCCCCTGACCGGACACCTTCACCGGAGACACCGCCATGATGACCAACCCCACCGGCCGCGTGACCCAGGGCCAGTTCAGCTTCCTGCCCGACCTCACCGACGACGAGATTCGCGCCCAGATCGACTACGGCCTGGCCCGCAACTACGCCTGGAGCGTGGAGTACACCGACGATCCGCACCCGCGCAACACCTACTGGGAAATGTTCGGCATGCCCATGTTCGACCTGGAGGACGCCGCCGGCGTGATGCTGGAGCTGGCCAACTGCCGCAAGACCTTTCCGCAGCACTACATCCGCCTCATGGCCTTCGACAGCACCCGGGGCGTGGAGAGCATCGCCATGAGCTTCATGGTGAACCGCCCGACCACCGAACCCGGCTTCGGTCTGGTGCGGCAGGAGGCCGATGGCCGCCAGATGCGCTACACCATCCACAGCTACGCCACCGACAAGCCGGAAGCCCAGCGCTACTGAGGCCGACATGAACATGCTCTATGCCATTCCCGGCGCCGAGGCTCCGGCCGCACCCGAGCCGGCCCAGGCTGCGCGGGCGGCGCCGCGCACCGTCGGCGAGGTGCTGGCCCACAGCCAGGTCGAGCCGGTGCTGGCCGAACTCGACGCCGACCTGGTCGGGCTGCAGCCGGTGAAGCAGCGCATCCGCGACATCGCCGCGCTGCTGGTGATCGACTGGCTGCGCATGGGCCACGGCCTGCAGGCCCAGACGCCCTCGCTGCACATGAGCTTCACCGGCAACCCCGGCACCGGCAAGACCACCGTGGCCCTGCGCATGGCCACCATCCTGCACCGGCTGGGGTATGTGCGCAAAGGCCATCTGGTGGCTGTCACGCGCGACGACCTCGTGGGGCAGTACATCGGCCACACCGCACCCAAGACCCGCGAGGTGCTGAAGAAGGCCATGGGCGGCGTGCTGTTCATCGACGAGGCCTACTACCTCTACAAGCCCGAGAACGAGCGCGACTACGGCGGCGAGGCGATCGAGATCCTGCTGCAGGTCATGGAAAACCAGCGCGACGACCTGGTGGTCATCCTGGCCGGCTACAAGGACCGCATGGACACCTTCTTCCAGAGCAACCCGGGGCTGAGCAGCCGGGTCGCCCACCACATCGACTTCCCCGACTACGCGCACGGCGAGCTGCTGGCCATCGGCGACCGCATGCTGGGCGGCATGAACTACCGCTTCGCACCCGGTGCCCGCGAGGTCTTCGGCGACTACCTCGACCGGCGTCTGCAGCAGCCGCACTTTGCCAACGCACGTAGCGTGCGCAACGCACTCGACCGCATCCGCCTGCGCCAGGCCAGCCGCTTGTTTGCCGACCGCGACCGCCCGCTCGACGTGACCGACCTCACCACCCTGACCGCCGAAGACATCCGGGCCAGCCGAGTGTTCGGCACAGCCCCTCCGACCTGATTGATCTTCCTGAACCGAGCCCACCATGCCGTTGTCACGCCGCTCCACACTCACCCAGTTCCTCATCGAGGAACGTCGCCGTTTTCCGGAGGCCAGCGGCGATTTCAATGCCCTCATCCTCGATGTTGCGCTGGCCTGCAAGGCCATCGCCCGCAGCGTGTCGTTCGGCGCGCTCGGCGATGTGCTGGGCGCGCAGGGCAGCACCAATGTGCAGGGCGAGGCGCAGCAGAAGCTCGACGTCATCAGCAACGAGATGTTCATGCGGGCCAACGAGTGGGGCGGGCACCTGGCCGGCATGGCGTCGGAGGAAATGGAGCAGCCCTATCCGATCCCGCGCGAGTTCCCGCGCGGCAAGTACCTGCTGGTGTTCGACCCTCTGGATGGCTCCAGCAACATCGACGTGAATGTGTCGGTCGGCAGCATCTTCAGCGTGCTGCGCGCCCCGGCCGACGTGCTGGCCTCCGGCCGTGATGTGACGGTCGATGATTTCCTGCAGCCCGGCGCGCAGCAGGTGGCTGCCGGCTATGCGCTGTACGGGCCCACCACCATGCTGATGCTCACCGTGGGCAGCGGTGTGTACGGCTTCACGCTGGACCCGAACCTCGGCGAGTTCAAGCTCACCCACCCGCGCATCCGCATTCCGGAAGACACGCACGAGTTCGCCATCAATGCCTCCAACAGCCGCTTCTGGGAGGCGCCAGTCAAGCGCTATGTGGACGAGTGCATGGCCGGACGCACCGGCGTGCGCGGCAAGGACTTCAACATGCGCTGGATCGCCAGCATGGTGGCCGAGGCGCACCGCATCCTGATGCGTGGCGGCGTGTTCCTGTACCCGCGCGACACCAAGGACGCTGCCAGGGCCGGCCGGCTGCGGCTGCTGTACGAGGCCAACCCGATCGCCATGCTGATGGAGCAGGCCGGTGGCCGCGCCAGCACCGGTCGCGAGCCCATGCTGACGGTGCAGCCGACCGAGCTGCACCAGCGCATCGGCCTGGTGTTCGGATCGCGCAACGAGGTCGAGCGCATCGAGCGCTACCACGCCGAGCCGCTTTCCTGGAAAGACAACAACCCGCTGTTTGCCGAACGCAGCCTGTTCCGCGACGCCGCCTGAGACCCCGACCCGAGCCACCCATGTCCGAACGCCATCCCATCATTGCCATCACCGGCTCCAGCGGAGCCGGCACCTCCACCGTCACCCGCACCTTCCAGAACATCTTCCGGCGCGAGGGGGTGAGCGCGGCCATCGTCGAAGGCGACAGCTACCACCGCTTCGACCGCAAGACCATGAAGCAGCGCATGGCCGAGGCCGAGGCGGCGGGCAACATGAACTTCAGCCACTTCGGTGCCGAGGCCAACCTGTTCGAGGAAATCGAGTCGCTGTTCCGCGAGTACGCGGCCACCGGCCGGGGCCGCAGCCGCAAGTACCTGCACAACGCCGAGGAAGCCGCGCCCTATGCCCAGGAACCCGGCACCTTCACCGACTGGGAGCCCTTGCCCGACGACACCGCCATGCTGTTCTACGAAGGCCTGCACGGCGCGGTGGTCACGCCCGAGGTGAATGTGGCCCGCTACCCCGACCTGCTGGTGGGCGTGGTGCCGGTGATCAACCTGGAGTGGATCCAGAAGCTCTGGCGCGACAAGCACATGCGCGGCTACAGCGCCGAGGCGGTCACCGACACCATCCTGCGCCGCATGCCCGACTACGTGAACTACATCTGTCCGCAGTTCCAGCACACGCATGTGAACTTCCAGCGCGTGCCGGTGGTGGACACCTCCAACCCCTTCGTCTCGCGCGACGTGCCCACCGCCGACGAGAGCATGGTGGTGATCCGTTTTGCCAAGCCCAAGGGCATCGACTTCCAGTACCTGCTCAACATGATCAACGGCTCCTGGATGAGCCGCGCCAACACCATCGTGGTGCCGGGCGGCAAGATGGAGCTGGCCATGCAGCTGATCTTCACGCCCTTCATCTGGCGGATGATGGAGCGGCGCCAGCGCGCGCTGGGCTTCGCATGACGCCGCGCTTCGACCTGGTGCTGTTCGACCTGGACGGCACCCTCATCGAGACCGCGCCGGAGATCGCCGATGCGGTCAACGACACCCTGGTCGCGTTCGACCGGCCCCGGGTCAGCCAGCAGCAGGTGAACGACTGGATCGGCCACGGCACGCGCGAACTGCTCATCCAGGCCCTGGCCTGGTGCGACGGCACCACCTCCGATGCGGTGCGGCACAGCGCGGCGTTCCCGCGCATCGAGGCGGCCTTCGGTGTGCACTACCTGGCCCGCTGCGGAACCCGCAGCCACCTGTATCCGCAGGTGCGCGAGACCCTGACCGCCTTGCGTTCGCAAGGCGTCAAGCTGGTGGTGGTGACCAACAAGGAGGGCCGTTACACCCGCACCGTGCTCGATGCCCACCGGCTCACGCCACTGTTCGACCGTGTGGTCAGCGGCGACACCCTGCCGGTGAAGAAGCCGGACCCGGCCGCGATCCATGCCTGCCTGAAGGACTACGGCGTGCCGGCGGCACGGGCGCTGTTCGTGGGCGATTCGTCCATCGACGTGGCCACCGCCCGCAACGGCGGCATTGCGGTGTGGGCGCTGCCCTATGGGTACAACATGGGCAGCCCGATCGAGGCCTGCGGCCCGGACCGGGTGATTGCCGATGTGTCGGCGCTGACGGCCTGAATCAGGCCAGCGTGTCGGCCCAGATGTTGCGGGCCCAGGCCATGGCGTACTGGCCTTCCAGGGCATTGGCCTGCGCCGACAGACCGCCCGAACCCGGAACGGTCAGCATCGTCTTCTTCTCGGCGTCGTAGCGGTGGACGCTGGCCACGTGCACCACGTCGGTGGCGGTGACGAAGCTGTAGCAGGTGTTGGCATAGATCGGCAGTGCCGGCGGCTCCTTGCCCTGCAGCAGCGACACCACGGCGGCGGCACAGGTCTTGCCGTGCTGGTTCGCCATGTGGCCCGACTTCGGCATGAGCGGCGCGATCTGGATGGCATCGCCCAGCACGTGGATGTTTTTCTGGGCTTTCGACTCGAAGGTCAGGAAGTCCACCTCGCACCAGCGGTTGTTGGCGGTGGCCAGTCCGGTCTTGACCGCAATGCTGCCGGCGCTCTGGTTGGGGATGACGTTCAGCACCGCGGCCTTGAAGTCGTCGTTGAACTCGAACTTCAGGGTGTTGGTGGCCACGTCCACATCCACCACCTTGTGCTTGGGGCGGTAGTCGATCATGCCCTTGTAGTGCTCGTCCCAGGCCTTCATGAACAGGCCCTTCTTGGAGGTGATGTCGTCGTTGGCATCGAACACCACCACCTTGCTGCGCGGCTTGGCCTTCTTGAAGTAGCTGGCCACCATGCAGGCCCGCTCGTACGGGCCGGGCGGGCAGCGGTACGGTGCCATCGGGATCGACATGGCGTACACGCCGCCGTCCGGCATGGCTTCGAGCTGGGCGCGCAGGGCCGCGGTCTGCGGGCCGGCCTTCCAGGCGTGCAGCACCTTGTCCTGGGCGCCCGGTTTGTTCAGGCCCGGGATGTCGTTCAGGAAGTCGATGCCGGGCGAGACGATCAGGCGGTCGTAGGGCAGCTCGGCGCCGCCGGCCAGCTTGACGGTGCGCTTGGTCGCATCGATGCTGTCGACCCGGTCACGCACCAGCCGCACGCCGTGGCGCTTGCTCAGGTTGTCGTAGGGGGTGGTGATGTCGGCCATGGTCTTGTGCCCGCCCACCACCAGGTTGGAGATGGGGCAGGACACGAACATCGCGTTCGGCTCGATCAGCGTCACGTCGATCTGGTAGTCGGAGAACATGCGCACGTATTTGGCGGCGGTGGCGCCGGCATAGCCGCCGCCGATCACCACCACCTTGGCGCTGTTGCCACCGGTGCTGGCGCAACCCCCCAGCAGACCCAGGCCGGCCACGGCCGAGCCAGCGCCCAGCGTCTGTACGAATTGACGGCGTTTCATGGTGGCGCTCCTCAGGGTTTCTGTGCGGCGAAGTAAGCCGAGATCTGGGCCAGCTGCTCGTCGGTATAGCCCTTGGCCAGCTGGTGCATGATGGTCGCGGGCCGCTGACCGTTCTTGTAGGCGAGCAGCTTTTTCAGCATGTCGTCCTTGTTCTGGCCGGCCAGATTGAAGCCACCCTCCTGCGCGCGGCCATCGGTGCCGTGGCAGTTGGCGCAGGCTGCAGCCCATACCTTGACTTGATTGACTTGGGCATGGGCGCCCAGCGCGGCGGCCAGCAGGGTACCTGCGGCCAGCCATTTCACCGTGATGTGCATCGTGGTCTCCAGCGTCTCGTTGGGAAAGTTCCGCCGAAAAATGTAGCAGAGGTGTTTACAGGCCGGGCGGCACGCTTGGGTATTCGATATCAGGGTTTACACCCATTCAAATATTAGCAAGCACTCATATATTCGATACCCAGTCTTTTCAACGTCCCGACCTGAAGGAAAGCCCCGTGTCTGACGACCTTCGCGATGTGATCGGCCGCATCCTGCCGGCTCCGGAAAACCACCTGGACGCTGCGCGCATGGAAGAGGCGCGCAAGGCCCGCCGGTCCTTCATGGGCAAGGCGCTGGCCATGGGTGCCGGCGCCGTGGCAGCGGCCGGTGCCGCCCGGCCGGCCCGGGCCGAAGGGGAAGACGCCATCCTCAAGATGCCGGAGCACACCACCGGCCTGGGGCAGGGCGTGGTCACCGACGGTTATGGCAAGCCCAGCAAGTGGGAAGGCAACCTGCAGCGCCGCCAGAGCCCGGGCCTCACCCGTGTGAACCAGGCCTCGGTGAGCTTCACGCCGCTGCAGGGCCTGTTCGGCATCATCACGCCCAACGGGCTGCATTTCGAGCGGCACCACCAGGGCTGGTGGGACATCGACCCTTCAAAACACCGCTTGATGGTGCACGGTCTGGTGAAGCGTGAACGCGTCTTCACCATGGACGACCTGATGCGCCTGCCCAGTGTCTCGCGCATCCACTTCATTGAATGCGGCGCCAACTCGGCGCCCGAGTGGGGCAACGTGGCACTGCCGTCGGTGCAGTACACGCACGGCATGATCAGCTGCTCGGAGTTCACCGGCGTGCGCCTGTCCACGCTGCTGGAGATGTGCGGCTACGACAAGAAGCTGGGGCGCTATGTGCTGGCCGAGGGTGCCGACGGTTCCTCCATGACCCGCACCATCGACATCGAACGCGCCATGGACGACTGCATCGTCGCCTGCGCCATGAACGGCGAGATGCTGCGCCCCGAAAACGGTTACCCGCTGCGCCTGGTGGTGCCGGGCATCCAGGGTGTGAGCTGGGTCAAGTACCTGCGACGCCTGGAAGTGGGTGACCAGAAATGGGCCACCAAGGACGAGGCCATCCACTACATCGACCACATGCCCGACGGCACCCACCGCCAGTACACCGGCATTCAGGAGTGCAAGAGCGTGATCACCACGCCCTCGGGCAGCCAGACGCTGCTGGACAAGGGCTACTACAACGTGACCGGTCTGGCCTGGTCGGGCCGGGGTGCCATCAAGCGGGTCGACGTCAGCGTGGACGGCGGCCGGAACTGGCGCACCGCCCGGCTCGAAGGCCCGGTGCTGCCGAAGGCGCTGACCCGTTTCAACATCGACTGGGTCTGGGACGGCAAGCCCGCCATTCTCCAGAGCCGTGCCATCGACAGCACCGGCTATGTGCAACCCAAGATCAACCAGCTTCGTGCGGTGCGCGGCACCCGCTCGGTCTACCACCAGAACGCGATCCAGTCGTGGCGGGTGGCCGAGAACGGCGAAGTCTCCAACGTGCAGGTGTTCTGATGATGCGCCCCGTCCTTGCCGCCCTCGCACTCGTTGCATCGTCCGTCTCGGTTCCGGCCTTCGCGCAGGCGCAGCCCTGGCATGAACTGGGTCGCCCGGCCACGCAGGCCGAGATCAAGGCCTGGGACATCGATGTCCGTCCGGACTTCAAAGGTCTGCCCGCCGGCGCCGGCAGCGTCTCGCTGGGCGAACAGGTGTGGGAGAGCAAGTGCGCCTCCTGCCACGGCGTGTTTGGTGAATCGAACGAGGTGTTCACCCCGATCGTGGGTGGCACCACCCAAGCCGACATCGCCCGGGGCCGGGTGAAGAACCTGGAGCAGGGCAGCACCTTCCCCCAGAAGACCACCATGATGAAGGTGGCCACCGTGTCCACCTTGTGGGACTACATCAACCGGGCCATGCCCTGGAATGCACCGAAGTCGTTGAAGACCGACGAGGTCTATGGCGTGGTGGCCTACATCCTGAACCTGGCCGAGGTGGTGCCGGCCGACTTCACGCTGAGCGACAAGAACATCGCCGAGGTGCAGCAGCGCATGCCCAACCGCAACGGCATGGTGTTTTACGAGCCGCTCTGGAAGGCCGACGGCAAGGGCGACGTGAAGAACGTGGCCTGCATGAAGGATTGCCCGACCGAAGCCACGGTGCGATCGTCGCTGCCCGACTTTGCACGCGACGCCCACGGCAACATCCTGGAGCAGAACCGCGGCATCGGTCCGGTGCGGGGGGCCGACACCACCCGCCCGCCGCCGGCCAGCCTGCCCAAGGGTGCCGCGGCTGCACCCGTGGTGGTGGCCGCTGCTGCTGCCGCCGGCCCTGACGTGAAAGGGCTGCTGTCGAAGAACTCCTGCACCGCCTGTCACGGCATGACCAACAAAATCGTCGGTCCCGGCTTCAACGAGATCGCTGCCAAGTACAAGGGCCGGGCCGACGCCGAGGCCTACCTGACCGGCAAGATCCGCAGCGGCGGCTCCGGTGTCTTCGGCTCGGTGCCGATGCCGCCACAGCCCCAGCTCTCCGAGTCCGACGCGCAGGCCATGGCCCGCTGGATTGCAGCGGGCGCCAAGTGAGCGCTTGCTGGTGCCCCGTATTTCCCACACTGGCCCGGTGAACCACCCCGCCAGTAAACTCGCCCATCGCTTTTTTCACAGGAGCCTCCCATGAACCGCTCACGTCGCGCCGCCATCCAGTCCACCGGCGCATTTGCCACCCTGGTGTCCCTCGGTCTGATCACCCAGGGCCAGGCACAGGCGGCTGTCAGTGCCGCCGGTTTCGAGGCCAAGACCCTGGCCGATGCACTCAAGGCCGTCGGCGGCACGCCCGCCACCAGCGACCAGGTCACCGTCGTGGCCCCGGACATCGCCGAGAACGGCGCCGTGGTGCCGGTGGGTGCGGTCAGCAAGCTGCCCAACACCACCGACATCATGATCATCGTGGAGAAGAATCCGTCGCCCCTGGCAGCGGCCTTCACCATCCCGGCCGGCACCGCGGCCGATGTGCAGACCCGCATCAAGATGGGCCAGAGCTCGAACGTGATCGCGGTCGTCAAGGCCGACGGCAAGCTCTACTCGGCCACCAAGGAAACCAAGGTCACCCTCGGCGGTTGCGGCGGCTGATCGCCACCCCCCGAACGACCTTCCCCCACCGAACAAACCCAGGAGATTCCCATGGCAGATCCGATGCGCATCCGTGCCGCAGTCGCCGGCGACGAAACCACTGTCCGCGTGCTCATGTCCCACATCATGGAGACTGGCACCCGCAAGGACGCGTCTGGCGCGACCATTCCGGCCCACCACATCAAGGACGTGCAGGCCACCCACAACGGCAAGGTGGTGCTGCAGGCCCAGTTCAGCGGCGCCGTGGCCCAGAACCCTTTCCTGTCCTTCAAGTTCAAGGGCGGCGCCAAGGGTGACAAGGTCGTCGTGAAGTGGACCGACAACAAGGGCGACAACCGCACCGACGAAGCGGTGATTGCGTAACCCCCCCGCCGCGCTGCGCGCGACCCCCCCAGGGGGGCGTCACCGGTGGACTGGCGGAGCCAGATCCACGGTGACCCTGGATCCCGACACGCGGCTCGATGAAGCTTGCGGTCGAAGACATAGGAGGAGACATTTCATGACACACCACATCCCACGCGCCGCTCTGGCGCTGGCTGCTTTGCTCGCTGCGGCCGCCGCGCACGCACAGTCGTCTGCAGCCGAAGGCATCGCCAAGTACCGCGAGATGCTGCAGGACGGCAATCCGGCCGAGCTGTTCGAGATGAAGGGCGAAGAGCTCTGGAAGCAGAAGCGCGGGCCAAAGAACGCATCGCTGGAGCAGTGCGATCTGGGCAAGGGCCCGGGCGTGATCGCCGGCGCCTTCGTGGAGCTGCCCCGCTTCTTCAAGGACACCGGCCGCGTGCAGGACCTGGAAACCCGCCTGATCACCTGCATGGAAACCCTGCAGGGCTTCAAGGCCGACGAGATCATGCGCACCCCGTTCGGTCGCGGCGAAATGGCCAATGTGACCGCACTGGCCACCTATGTGGCCACCGCCTCGCGCGGCATGAAGTTCAACCTGCCGCAAAGCCATGCGCAGGAAAAGCTGATGTACGAGACCGGCAAGCGCCTGTTCTTCACCCGCGGCGGCACCCATGACTTTTCGTGTGCTTCGTGCCACGGCGCAGACGACAAACGCATCCGCCTGCAGGACCTGCCCAACCTCACCAAAAATCCGGGCGACGGCATCGGCTTCGCTGCCTGGCCGGCCTACCGCGTGTCCAACGCGCAGATGTGGGGCATGCAGCTGCGCCTGAACGACTGCTTCCGCCAGATGCGCTGGCCCGAGCCCAAGTTCGGCAGCGACGCCACGCTGGCCCTGTCGGTCTACATGGGCGTTAACGCCAAGTCGGCCGAGTCCATCGTGCCCGCCATCAAGCGCTGACCGGAGAACCGACATGACCCGACACCCCCGTTACGCCGCCGTGGCCCTTGTGGCCACCACCGTGCTGCTGGCTTCCTGCAGTTCTGCACCCGCGCCGGCCGAAATCGAGAAAGCCTCGGCCGACATGCTGCGCAACTCGTTCCAGGCCCGCGGCATCGCCACGCTGGACCGGCTCGACCAGGACCAGGCCAACGCTGCCTGCGCCACTGCCGAGATCGACGGCAAGCCGCTGGACGAGAAGCTGTCCAAGGCCATCGAAGACGCCAACATGAAGACGGTCAAGTGGCCGTCCGACGGCCAGTTCCTGGGCGACTGGAAAGAAGGCGAGCGCATTGCGCAGAGCGGCCGTGGCCTGACCTGGACCGACAAGGCCGGCGATGCCAACGGCGGCAATTGCTACAACTGCCACCAGATCAGCAAGGAAGAAATCTCCTTCGGCACCCTGGGCCCGAGCCTGTATCAGTACGGCAAGCTGCGCGGCGTCACCGACCCGAACAGCCCGGCCGCCAAGCCGATGCTGGAGTACACCTGGGGCAAGCTGTGGAACGCCCGTGCCTACAACGCCTGCTCCCAGATGCCGCGGGTGGGCCACAAGGGCATCCTCAACGAGACCCAGCTGCGCCACGTCATGGCGCTGCTGCTCGACCCCGCATCGCCGGTCAACAAGTGACCCGCTAGCCCCGGGCGGGCAGCCGCCCCGGGGCTTTTTTGTGTCTTGAATATCAGCCATCAATTGAGAAGGCATACACATGAGCTTCAGCCGTCGTGAATTTCTGCAGGTGCTGGCCGTCGCCAGCGCCACCGGCATGGCCCTGGACCACCGCGACGTGCTGGCGGCCGCCCCCGGTGCCGGCGAGAAGCTGTACGACGTGCCCGCATTCGGCAATGTGAGCTTCCTGCACTTCACCGACTGCCACGCACAGCTCACCCCCATCCACTTCCGCGAGCCCAGCGTGAACCTGGGTGTCGCCGAGGCGGTGGGTCGACCGCCCCACCTGGTGGGCGAGAAGCTGCTCAAGCACTTCGGCATCCGCCCCGGCACCGCCAGCGCCCACGCCTTCAGCTACCTCGACTTCCCGCAGGCGGCGCGCACCTACGGCAAGGTCGGCGGCTTTGCCCACCTGGCCACCCTGGTCAAACAGATGCGCGCCAGCCGCCCGCACGCCTTGCTGCTGGATGGCGGCGACACCTGGCAGGGCTCGGCCACCTCGCTGTGGACCAACGCCCAGGACATGGTCGACGCCTGCAAGAAGCTGGGTGTGGACATGATGACCTCGCACTGGGAGCACACCTTCGGCGCGAAGCGGGTGCAGGAAATCGTCGAGAAGGATCTCAAGGGCCACATCGAATTCCTGGCCCAGAACATCAAGACCACCGACTTTGAAGACCTGGTGTTCAAGCCCTACGCGATGCGCGAGATGAACGGCGTGAAGGTGGCCGTCATCGGCCAGGCCTTCCCCTACACCCCCATCGCCAACCCGCGTTACATGGTGCCCGACTGGACCTTCGGCATCCAGGACGAGCACATGCAGAAGATGGTCGACCAAGCCCGTGCCGAAGGCGCCCAGGTGGTCGTGGTGCTGTCGCACAACGGCATGGACGTGGACATCAAGATGGCGTCGCGCGTGCGCGGCGTGGACGCCATTCTGGGCGGCCACACCCACGACGGCATGCCCGCACCGGTGATCGTGCGCAACGGTGGCGGCCAGACCCTGGTCACCAACGCCGGCTCCAACAGCAAGTTCCTGGGCGTGCTCGATTTCGACGTGCGTGGCGGTCGGGTGCAGGGCTTCCAGTACCGGTTGCTGCCGGTGTTCAGCAACCTGCTCAAGGCCGATGCCGAGATGCAGGCACTCATCGATGGCGTCCGTGCCCCGTTCAAGGCCCGGCTCGAAGAAAAGCTGGCGGTCACCGAAGACCTGCTCTACCGCCGCGGCAACTTCAACGGCTCGTGGGACCAGGTCATCTGCGATGCCCTGATGCAGAACAAGGGCGCCGAGATCGCGTTTTCCCCGGGGGTTCGCTGGGGCACGTCCCTGCTGCCCGGCGAGGCCATCACCTACGAACGCATGATGGACCAGATGGCCATGACCTATCCCGCCACGACGGTCAATGAATTCAGCGGCGAGCAGATCAAGACCATCCTGGAAGACGTGGCCGACAACCTGTTCAACCCCGACCCTTACTACCAGCAGGGCGGCGACATGGTCCGCATCGGCGGCATGACCTACACCATCCGGCCCAACGCCCCGATGGGCCAGCGCATCCACAACATGATGCTCAAGGGCAAGCCGATCGACGCCGGCAAGAAGTACAAGGTGGCGGGCTGGGCCTCGGTCCAGGAGGGCGTGCAGGGAGAGCCGATCTGGGACGTGGTGGCCGGCTACCTGCGCGACAAGAAAGTGGTCAAGGGCGTGCGCATCAACGCGCCGCGCATCGAAGGCATGCAGGGCAACCCCGGCCTCGTATGAAAAAAAGCCCGCAGGCCTCGTGGGCTGGCGGGCTTTTGGCAGGTGACGGGCCTGTGTGTGACGGGCCGGCCTCGGAGGGTGATCAGAAGGTGTGGATCAGACCGATGGCGTAGATGTCGCGCTGACGCAGCTCGGTGCCGGCCGCGTCCTTGATGTCTCCGCTGGTGATGGCGGCATAGGCCTTGGTGCGCTTGGACAGGGCGTAAGTCATGCCTGCCGAGAAGGCGCTGCCTTTCTCCGCGGTGGCGCCGGTCAGTGTGGTCTTGGCTTTGGCGGTGCTGTAACCCAGCGAGAAGTCCAGAGCATCGACCGGGACGTTCACCCCGATGGAGTAGGTGTCGGACTTGGCCGGGCTGGCCACCTTGTCCTGCTTGGCCTGGTTCCAGCCGCCGGAGATGCGGAAAGCGCCGAAGTTGTAGGCCGCAGCGAGGGTGTTGTACTCGATGCTGCTGTCGACCAGCGCCGCTGTGACGCTCTTGTTTTCCTGGTAGCCGTAGCCCACATCAAGACCGCCGACCTTGTAGCGCAGGTTGAAGGCAGTCCGGTCTGACTTGGCTGGTTTGACGTCCTCGCCGAAACCGTGGCTGGCGCCAAACGTGAAGCCGTTGAAAGAAGGCGACTCGTAGCGGATCTGGTTGTTGGCCCGATCGCCGTAGTCGGCCAGCTGACCCACGCCTGCAACCCCCGGGACCGCGCTGTTGGCGTCAGCGCCCAGGATGGTCTCGGTGGATGCGAGGTGACCCGAGTCCCACAGATTGCTGCTGACCATCAGGTCGCGGATGTCGTCGAAAGAGGTGTCGTGGCGGCCGAGCTTGACGGTACCGAATCCACCTGAGAGACCGACCACGGCGGCGCGGTTGCCCAGCGAAGTGGCGGCAGGTGCGTCAGGCGAAAGGCTGGTCTCGATGATGAACAGCGCGCTGAGGCCGCTGCCCAGGTCTTCGGTGCCCCGGAAACCGACACGGCTGGTGGTGAAGTTGTTCGAGAACATCTGGGTCACGCGGTTCGGACCGACGCCGGCGGTCACCGGGCCTGCCTTGGCGGAGCCGATGGAGGCATCCAGACGGCCATAGACCGTGACCGACGATTGCGCCATTGCGGCGCCCGACAGGGCCAGGGTGGCCACTGCGACGATTTGCTTGCTGTTCATTACCGAGGTTCTCCAGAAGTTGTCATGCCGGTCGGCATGCATGCACCGCAGGCGGAGTGCCGTGCGGCTGGAGCAGTATCAAAACCCCTGAACGGTCATACCTTGGGCGGTACCGTAGGTTCTTCGGTGTCTGCGCAACACCCCCGACCCATGCCGCACCCCATCCGCCGAACGGCCATGAAAAAACCCTCCGGCCTTGCGACCGGAGGGCATCAACAAACCTTGGAGAACCGGTGTTCCGGTTCCGGAGGATCAGAAGGTGTGGGCGACGCCGAAGGCGTACTGGTCACGCTGGCGCAGCTTGGTGCCGGCACCGTTCTCGATGTCGCCGTTGGTCAGCAGTGCGTACAGACGGGTACGCTTCGACAGCGAATAGGTCACACCAGCAGAGAAGGCGCTGCCTTTTTGCAGGGTGGCACCGGCTTGCTTGGATTTGCCGGTGCTGTAACCCACCGAGAAGTCAAGAGCGTTCACCGGCACGTTCACGCCGACGGTGTAGGTGTTGGCCTTGATCGGCGAAGCAACTTCCGTCTGCTTTGCCTGGTTCCAGCCACCAGACACGCGGAACGAGCCGAAGTTGTACGCGGCAGCGACGGTGGTGTAGTCGATGGTGTTGATGTCTGCAGGGGCCACCGGAGCCACGGCACGCTGGCTGTTCTCCTGGAAGGCAACACCGACGTCCAGGTTGCCGGCCTTGTAGCGCAGGTTGTATGCGGTCACGTCGCGGCTGGTTGCGTTGTTCTCGTCAAAGGCGTGGCTCACACCAAAAGTGAAACCAGAGAACGACGGGGATTCGTAGCGAATCTGGTTGCTAGCGCGATCGCCGTAATCGGCCAGGCCGCTCACGCCGTTGGTGGCGCTGCCGCCAGTGCCCAGAACCGTCTCGACGCTGGTGTAGACCGGCGAATCCCACAGGTTGCTGCTGACCATCAGGTCGCGGATGTCGTCGAACGAGGTGTCGTGACGGCCGAGCTTGATGGTGCCGAAACCGCTGGACAGACCGACGAATGCAGCGCGGTCGCCCAGGGTGGTGGCGCCGGGAGCGTCGGGAGCCAGACCGGTTTCCAGACCGAAGATGGCGCTCATGCCACCACCCAGGTCTTCGGTACCGCGGAAGCCCAGGCGGCTGGAGGTCAGCTGGCTGGAGAACAGCTGGGTGTTGCTCACCAGAGCGGGGCCAACGTTACCGATTTTGGAGGAACCGATACCGGCGTCCAGACGGCCGTAGACGGTGACGGAAGACTGCGCCATGGCGGCGCCGGAAGAGGCCAGAACGGCCAGAGCAATCAGGCTCTTTTTCATGAGGATGTGACTCCGTGTGGAATGAGGTCAAGACCGGAAGGCCTTCGTCTCCTGCACCACGCAGGGGGACGGGGGGTATTTTCCCCAATCACGATGGACATTTTGTCGTCAGGGAAAAAATAGGCGGGGTTTTCACTCATTTACGACACCTCCCCGGCGTCTCCACCCCTTTCACACAAGTGACACACAACCCGTGTGCCCAATGACCCCATGAACCTGAGCAGCACCATCGAACTGCGCGACCTGCGCATCGAGACCGACATCGGCACTTACGGCCCGGACGACACGGTCCCCGATCACCACTGGCTGGACCTCACGCTGGAGATCCGCCCCGAGCGGGTGCTGATCGATACCGATGGCATGGACCGGGTGTTCGACTACGACCCGCTGGTGGTGGAGATCGATCGACTCGCCGCGGACGGCCACTACGAAACCCAGGAGCGGCTCATGACCCGCATCGTCCAGGCCTGTGCGGCCTGCCCCGATGTCATCGGTCTGGAAATCGGGCTGCGCAAGACACCGGTGCGCCAGGGGTCGGGATCGTTGGGTGTTCGGCTGCGGATGGACGCTGCAGCACTGGCCCCGTGGCGCGAGCCCGCCGCCGGGCTCTGACGCAACGCGCTACTTGTAGCTGGCGCGTCGGTCGGAGAAGCGCCGCACCCGCCGGCGCCAGGCCCGGTAGCTGCCAGGTGCCAGCTCCCGGCGCATGAGCGCCTTCACCTCGTCGGCCGACAGGCCATGGGCAGCTCGGATCAGATCGAAGCTCACATGGTCGCTCAGCGCCATCTGGATGACCTCGCCCAACGCGGCTGCGTCGGGCCGGACCGCAGCAGTCTTCACCTCAGACCAGCCGCGCCAGCGCCCAGCCGGCCAGAGCGATGTGGGCCAGCGTGATCAGCACCGACACGCCGTGCAGCCACTTGAAGCGTGACTTGTCTCCGCGGTCGGTCGCGGCATTGATGGCCGGCATGAGCAGCTGGCGGGTGGGCACCACGGTGATGGCAATCACGCCCATCAGCAGGGCGCTGAGCGTGTCCACGCCGATCAGCAGCACGCCACCCACCACCGCGGTGGCCAGCACAAACAGATAAAAGTGCGGGAAGGCCGCGCGGATGGTGGACCGGGCCTGCGGCATCGGCAGCGCGGTGAACAGGAAAGCGGCAAAGCCGAACGAGAACAGCGCCATGCCGCCGAACAGCAGGGCCACGGTCAGAACACTGGCAATCTCGATCATGGGACGAAATCTCGGGAAAGGTCAGACGCGACGGGCCAGCACCACGGCAGCCGCCGAACCGCTGCCCACCACGCGGCACCACAGCTTCAGCGGCCAGGGCGTTTGCCCTGCCAGCGATGCCGCTTCGTCGCGGTGATGGCATTCGTCGGCCTGGCACTGCAGCAGCAATTCCAGCAGGCCCGGCGGCCCGCCGTGCTGGCGGATGTGATCGATCTGCTGCTGGTAGTGGTGGTCCACGAAGGTCTCGACCGCAGCGATGGTGCCGTAGACCGCGCGCGGTCCGGCCAGGGCCGGCAGGGCGCCGGTCAGCCAGCCGGCCAGGCGCCACGGCCCCAGCAGCCGGCTGCGCTGCGCGGGCGGCAACCAGGCCTCGATCAGCCGCAGGTGTTCGGATTCGGTGGCACCGTGGCGCTCGGCGAACGCCAGCAGCTTGGCGTTTCCGCGCCGGCGGGCCACGGCGGCAATGCCCCGGTAGATCTCCACCGCGCCGGTTTCGCCGGCGTGGTCGGACCGCAGCTCCCGGATCAGGTGTTCCGACCAGCCGCTGCCGGCCGTGGGATCGGTCTTGGTCGTGGCCGTGTCGTTGACTGGTTCAAGCCGCCGCGCCAGCGACTGCAAGGCAGGGCGCACCGTCAGGAATCCGTTGTAGGCGCGTTCCAGCAGCCACAACATGCCGGGCCAGCGCGACATCCGGGCCAGCCACCGCCAGCCGGGCAGGCGGTCCCACATGGCGGCGAAAGCGGCTGCGCCTTGCAGCCGGGAGCCGTCTGCCTTCTGCACATGGAAACGGGCCAGCAGGCGCTGTTGCTCGGCCTGCAGGGCCGGGTCGGCCGTCTGGCTGATGTCGACGAAACACAGTGCCGCACCACCCTGCCGCTCGGCCAGGCCCTGCACGTGGGCGATCTCGCGCCGGCACAGCGGGCAGCCGCCGTCGTACAGCACGGTCAGGGTGTCATCGGTGGCGGGGCGTGGGGTGTTCATGCGCGGCGGATGCTAGTGCAAGCGCCGGCCCCGTGCGAGCGTCGGGTTACTGGGGATATTGGCCTGCCCGGGCTTCGGCCACAAAAAAGGGGCAGTCGGTGAAGACTGCCCCTGATGTGGTGGTGCCGGAAAGAGGAATCGAACCCCCGACCTTCTCATTACGAATGAGCTGCTCTACCGACTGAGCTATTCCGGCACAGCCCGAGATTATAGCCAGCGACCCCTGTGCCGGTCGGGGTCGGTCAGGCCTCTGAACCGGGCTCCAGGTGGTAGCGGGTGACGCGTTCGACCTCGTTGCGCGAACCCAGGACCACGCTGACCCGTTCGTGCAGTTTCGAGGGCGCGATGTCCAGGATGCGCTGGCGACCGTTGGTGGCCGCGCCCCCGGCCTGTTCCACCAGCCAGCCCATCGGGTTGGCTTCGTACATCAGGCGCAGCTTGCCGGCCTTCTCGGGCTCGCGCTTGTCCCAGGGGTACATGAAGATGCCGCCGCGGGTGAGGATGCGGTGCACATCGGCCACCATGCTGGCGATCCAGCGCATGTTGAAGTCCTTGCCGCGCGGGCCTTCCTTGCCGGCGAGGCACTCGTCCACATAACGCTTCACCGGGGCGTCCCAGTGGCGCATGTTGCTCATGTTGATCGCGAATTCCTTGGTGTCCGGCGGGATCTGCACGTTCTCGCGCGTCAGCACGAAGGAACCCTGTTCACGGTCCAGGGTGAACATGGCCACACCGTCGCCCACGGTCAGCACCAGCGTGGTCTGCGGGCCGTACACGCAGTAGCCGGCGGCCACCTGCTGGGCCCCGGGCTGCAGGAAGTCCTGCTCGCTCACGCCGACCGATCCGTCGGGCTTCTTGAGCACGCTGAAGATGGTGCCGATGCTGACGTTCACGTCGATGTTACTGGAGCCGTCGAGCGGGTCGAACAGCAGCAGGTATTCGCCTTGCGGGTAGCGGTTCGGCACCAGGTAGATGCCTTCCATTTCCTCGCTGGCCATGGCCGCCAGATGGCCGCCCCATTCGTTGGCCTCGATCAGCACCTCGTTGGCAATGATGTCGAGCTGCTTCTGCACCTCGCCCTGCACGTTCTCGGAGTCGGCCGTGCCCAGCACACCGCCGAGGTCGCCCTTGTTGACGGCCTGGCTGATGGTCTTGCAGGCGCGGGCCACCACTTCAAGCAGCAGGCGCAGTTCGGCGGGGATCTTGCCGTCGACGCGTTGCTGCTCGACCAGGTAGCGGGTGAGGGAAATCTTCTTGCTCATGGATGGGGCTTTCAGTCGGCCAGTGCGCGGGTGACCACCTCGCGCACATCGTTGCTGAGTTCGGTCTGGGCGGCGACGCGGGCGATGGCTTCGCGGGCCGCGCTGCGGTACGGCTCGGCCAGCTTCTTCCAGCGGTCCAGGGCGCGCGCCAGGCGGGCCGCCACCTGCGGGTTGAAGCGGTCGATCTCGATGACGCGGTCGCTCCAGAACACGTAGCCGGCGGCGTCCGCGCGGTGGAAGGCACCCGGGTTGGCGCTGCAGTAGCTGAAGATCACGCTGCGGGCCCGGTTCGGGTTGCGCAGCGAGAAGTCGGGGTGACCCAGCAACTGCCGCACCGCCGGCAGGATGTTGCCGCCACGGTCGGGGGCGCCGGCCTGCAGGGCGAACCACTTGTCCAGCACCAGCGCTTCATGCCGGAACATGGCATGGAAGCGGGTGAGGGCGTCGCGGGCCAGCGGGCTGTCGCTGATCACCAGGGCCGAGAGCGCGTTGAAACGGTCGGTCATGTTGCCGGCGTCCTTGAAGCGCTGGTAGGTCCGGCCGGGCCAGACCGCATCGCCGCTGGCGCGGGCACTCAGGCACAGCATGGTCAGCGACAGGCCGCACAGGGCGCGGCGGCCGGCGCTGCGGGGGTCGGGCCGGTAGCCGCCGTTGTCGCTGTGGGTCTCCAGCGCCCAGACCCAGTCGTCGTGCAGGGCGGTGGCCAGCTGCTGGCGCATGGCTTCGCGCACCGCGTGCACCCGTTGCGGGTCCACCGTGTCGAGCTGCTCGGAGATGTAGGTCTCGCTCGGGAAGGTCAGCACCAGTTCCTTGAAGGCGGCGTCGAGCCCGTCGTGGCGCAGCACGGCGCGCAGCGCGTCGATCACGGCCAGGTCCAGCGGCAACGGGTTCACCGGGCCGGGAGTCGCGATGGCCGCAAGTGCCCGGCGCAGCACCAGCCGCTGCCCGGCCTCCCAGCGGTTGAACGGGTCGCTGTCGTGGGCGAGCAGGGTCAGCAGCTGCGCGTCGGTGTAGTCGTGCTCCAGCACGACCGGTGCCGAGAAGCCGCGCAGCAGCGAAGGCACCGGCTCGGCGTTCAGTCCTTCGATGCGCAGGCTCTGCTGTTCCTCGGTCAGTACGAACAGGCGTTGCTCGGCCGACAGCGGCAGGTCACGACCCTCGGCGTCGAGCAGGCCGATTGCCACCGGCACCACGAAGGGCTGCTTCAGGGCCGAGCCCGGTGTGGGCGGACACGATTGCGAGAAGTGCAGGGTGTAGCTGCCCTCGGCTGCGTTCCATTCGGAGCGCACTTTCACGCGCGGCGTGCCGGCCTGGCTGTACCAGCGCTTGAACTGCGGCAGCAGGCGGGCCAGGGTGCTGTCGGGGTTGGCATCGGCCACGGCCTGGGCGAAGTCGTCGCAGGTCACGGCCTGGCCGTCGTGGCGCTCGAAATAGAGCTTCATTCCCCGGGCAAAGCCGTCGCGACCCGAAGGATCCGAATGACCGGCGGTCATGGTCTGCATCATGCGCACGACCTCGGCGCCCTTCTCGTAAACGGTGACCGTGTAGAAATTGTTGATCTCCACATACTGGTCCGGGCGCACCGGGTGGGCCATGGGCCCGGCGTCTTCCGGGAACTGGGCGGTGCGCAGCACGCGCACGTCTTCGATGCGCTTGACCGCGCGCGCCGACGGGTCGGCGCACAGGTCCATGCTGAATTCCTGGTCGCGGAAGACGGTCAGGCCCTCCTTGAGCGAGAGCTGGAACCAGTCGCGGCAGGTCACGCGGTTGCCGGTCCAGTTGTGGAAGTACTCGTGGCCCACGACCGATTCGATGTTGGCGAAGTCGGTGTCGGTGGCGGTGGCGCTGTTGGCCAGAACGTACTTCGTGTTGAAGATGTTCAGGCCCTTGTTCTCCATGGCGCCCATGTTGAAGTCGGCGGTTGCCACGATCATGAACCGCTCCAGATCGAGCGGCAGGCCGAAGCGGGCCTCGTCCCAGGCCACGCTGGCCATCAGGGAGTTCATGGCGTGTTCGGTCTTGTCCATGTCGCCCGGGCGCACGAACACCTGGAGCAGGTGCTCGGTGCCGCTGCGCGAGACGATGCGCTGCTCGCGCGCCACCAGGTTGCCGGCCACCAGCGCGAACAGGTAGCAGGGCTTGCGGTGCGGGTCGACCCACCTGGCGAAGTGGCGGCCGTCGTCGAGCTCGCCGCTGTCCACCAGGTTGCCGTTGGACAGCAGCACGGGGTAACGGGCTTTGTCGGCGCGCAGCGTCACGGTGTAGCTGGCCATCACGTCCGGGCGGTCCAGGAAGTAGGTGATGCGCCGGAAGCCTTCGGCCTCGCACTGGGTGAAGAAGGTGCCCTGGCTCACATACAGGCCCATGAGCTGGCTGTTCTTCTCGGGCGAGCAGGTGGTGAAGATCTCCAGGTCGAACGGGGCCTCGCCTTCCGGCAGGTTGTCCAGCACCAGCTGGCCGCAGTCCATGCGGAACGAGCAGCCGGCGCCGTTGACCAGCACCCGCGCCAGGTTCAGGTCCTCGCCGTCGAGCCGCAGCGGTCCGGGGGCCACGGCGGTGTTGCGGCGCAGGCGCATGCGGTTGAGCACGCGGGTCTTGGCCGGATCGAGATCGAAGCTCAGGTCGACGGTGTCGATCCAGTACGCCGGCGGTGCGTAGTCTTCGCGCCGCACCACGGTGCTGGGGCCTTCACGGAGAGACAGCATGTTCAAACCCCTTGTTTGAGGGAGGCTTCAATGAAGGGGTCGAGATCGCCGTCCAGCACTTTCTGGGTGTTGGAGATCTCGACGTTGGTGCGCAGGTCCTTGATGCGGCTCTGGTCGAGCACATACGAGCGGATCTGGTGACCCCAGCCCACGTCGGTCTTGGTGTCTTCCAGTTTCTGCTGCTCTTCCATGCGCTTGCGCATCTCGAAGTCGTACAGACGCGAGCGCAGACGCTGCCAGGCGACGTCGCGGTTGCTGTGCTGGCTGCGGCCGTCCTGGCACTGCACCACGATGCCGGTGGGGATGTGGGTGAGGCGCACCGCAGAGTCGGTCTTGTTGATGTGCTGGCCACCGGCGCCGCTGGCGCGGAAGGTGTCGACCCGCACATCGGCCGGGTTGATGTTGATCTCGATCGAGTCGTCGATCTCCGGGTAGACGAACAGCGAGGCAAAGCTGGTGTGGCGGCCGCCCGAGCTGTCGAACGGGCTCTTGCGCACCAGGCGGTGCACACCGGTCTCGGTGCGCAGCAGGCCGAAGGCGTATTCACCCTCGATCTTGATGGTGGCGCTCTTGATGCCGGCGGAATCACCGGCGGTCTCGTCTTCCACCGTGGCCTTGAAGCCCTTGCGCTCGGCGTACTTGATGTACTGGCGCAGCAGCATGCTGGCCCAGTCGCAGGCTTCGGTGCCGCCGGCGCCGGCCTGGATGTCGACAAAACAGTTCAGCGGATCGGCCGGGTTGTTGAACATGCGGCGGAACTCAAGCTTCTCGACATCGAGCTTGAGTTGGCCCGCTTCGGTCTCGATGGTCTCCAGACCGGCGTCGTCGCCATCGGCGGCCGACATGTCGAACAGTTCGGAGTTGTCGGCCAGTTCGCGGGTGAGGCGGTCCAGCACCACCACCACGTCTTCCAGCGACTTCTTTTCCTTGCCCAGCTCCTGGGCGCGTTTGGGGTTGTCCCAGACGGCGGGGTCTTCCAGCGCGCTGGTGACCTCCGAGAGTTTCAATGCCTTGGCATCGTAGTCAAAGATACCTCCGGAGCTCGACGACCCGGGCGGTCAGGTCTTCGAGTTGGCTGCGGATGGCGTTGCTGCGTTCGGCTTCCATGGTGTTCTTCCTGCGTGTTCTGGCTAAAGGCGCGATTTTCTCACGCCCCCGCCTCAGAACCGCCAGGTGCCGCCGACCATGATGGCCGCCGTGCCCAGCAGCTGCACCTGCAGGGCGGCTTGGTCGGTCAGGCGCCAGCTCACCGAGGGGATGACGGCGGGCGCGAACCCGCCGACGTTCAGAGGCACCTTGTCCTTGAAGCGCCCCACGTAGCCGTAAATGATCCCCCCGCTCACGCCCAGCGACAACCGCGGCATCGACGGGAACAGACCTTCCCATTCCTTGCCCACGAACACATAGGCCGAAGGCTGGCCGAACGAGTTGTTGAACAGGCTGAAGCCGCAGAACCGACCGTTCTCCAGCCGCCGGCTCAGGCTCAGCGCATGCACCGTGCGGTGCTCGGGCGAGTAGGTCCAGTGGTGGGTGTACGGGGAATAGAACAGCTCGTAGCGCGGCCGGGTGGGTTCGGCCTCGTTGCCCAGACCGGGGCAGATGGCGTCGGTCACGCCGGCATGGGCCAGCGGGGCAACCGACAGGGCCGCCAGGGCGGCCAGGGAGAGCAGGGTGTGGGGCAGGTGGTGGCGGATGGGCATCCGCCGAGTGTGCCTGCTGACGCGTTCAGGCTTGTGTCGGCCCGCCATTGACCGGCAACCAGGTGTGTCAGGCCAGGAAGGCCTCCACCTGACGCGCCAGTTCCACCGGCTGGTCGTGGTGCAGCATGTGGCCGCTGTCGGGCAGGCCGGTTTCCTGCAGCTGCGGAATGTGGCGGATGCGCTCGCGGTAATCGGCCAGGGTGTAGCGGTCTTTCCACCACAGGTCCAGGCTGTCGTCGCTGGCAATGACCGACAGCGTGGGTGCGGCGATGCGTTCGTACACCGCCACCGCCTCGTCGGCCCGGTACAGGTAGGCACTGACCACCTTGTGGGCCGCATCGCCCAGGATGGCCCAGCGGCCCTGGGCGTCGGGCGCGGCCCAGTGGCCGGCCAGCCACTCGGCCTTGTCGGCCGGCAGGCGCGGGTTGGTCTTCATGAGGCGCCGGGCCACGCCCTGCAGGTCGTCGTAGGTCTGCAGCCCCTTGGTCCCCTGGCGGCAATCGCGGATCTCGTCCAGCCACTGTGCGTAGCGGCCCGGGGCCTGCGAGGGCCGGGTGGCCGGCATGCCGAAGCCTTCCAGGTTGACCAGCCGCCGCACCCGCGCCGGCCGCACGCCAGCGTAGATGGTGGCCACGTTGCCGCCCATGCTGTGGCCCACCAGGTCCACCGGCCGGTCGGGCGCGATCTGGTCGAGCAGGGCGTCGAGGTCGCCCAGATAGTCCGGGAACCAGTAGCTGTCCACCGGCGGGCTCTCGCTGCGGGTCAGGCCGAAACCGCGCCAGTCCGGGGCCACGATCCAGCGGTCCTGCGACAGGGCATCCACCATGAACTGCCACGAGGCCGACACGTCCATCCAGCCGTGCACCAGCACCAGCGGCGGTGTCTGCGGGTCGGGTTCACCCCAGACGCGAAGGTGATAGGACAGGCCGCGAACCGGCCGGAATTCGCTGCGGGAGGGTCGTCGCACTTGGTACATTCGGCCGATCATAGAGACGCCCACGGAGACAGACGATGCCCCACCGTCAAGGCAGCGACACCCCCCGCCTCGACCTGCACGCCGCCCTGCACGGCCGCTTCGGCTGGCAGGTGCCCGAGCGGTTCAACATGGCCGAGGTGTGTTCCCGGCGCTGGGCCGCCGACCCGCAACGCGCCCGCATGACGGCGGTGATCGACACCGCGCCCGGGCAGCCCGACCGCAGCCACAGCTATGCCGACCTGCAGGCCGCGGCCAATCGCCTGTCGAACGTGCTGGTCTCGCTCGGCGTGCGTCGGGGCGACCGGGTCGCCATCGTGCTGCCGCAGCGCTTCGAGACCGCGGTGGCCTACATGGCGGTACTGCAGATGGGTGCGGTGGGTATGCCGCTGTCGCAGCTGTTCGGGCCGGAGGCCCTGTCGTACCGGCTGCACGACAGCGAGGCCGTGGTGGCGCTGTGCGACACCGGCACGCTCCCCGGCATTCAGGCGGTGGCCGCCGAGAGCCCCCTGCTGCGCCATGTGGTGTGCGTCGATGCCCCGGCCGATGGCGGCGTGCTGGACTGGCACGCGCTGTGCGCCCAGGCCGCTGGCCGGTTCGACCTGGCCATCACCCAGGCCGAAGATCCGGCGGTGCTCATCTACACCAGCGGCACCACCGGCAACCCCAAGGGCGCGCTGATTCCGCACCGCGCCCTCATCGGCAACCTGACCGGCTTCGTGTGCAGCCAGAACTGGTTCGGCTTCGATCCCTTCGATCCGCGCCGACCCTCCGAAGCGGTGTTCTGGTCGCCGGCCGACTGGGCCTGGACCGGCGGCCTGATGGATGCCCTGTTGCCCACGCTGTACTTCGGCCGGCCCATCGTGGCCCACAACGGTCGCTTCGGCCCGCAGCTGGCCTTCGAGCTGATCGAGCGGCACGGCGTGACCCACAGCTTCCTGTTCCCCACGGCACTCAAGGCCATGATGAAGGCCTACCCCCGCCCGGCGCAGCATTTCCGCTTCCGGCTGGAAGCCATCATGAGCGCGGGCGAAGCGGTGGGCGACGCGGTGTTTGCCTACTGCCGAGAGCAGCTGGGCGTGGTGGTCAACGAGATGTTCGGCCAGACCGAGATCAACTACATCGTCGGCAACTGCGACCGGCTCTACCCGGCCCGCCCCGGCAGCATGGGCAAGGCCTATCCCGGTCACCGGGTCGCGGTCATCGACGACGAGGGCCGGGAATGCCCGCCCGGCACGGCCGGCGACGTGGCGGTGCACCGTCTCGATGTGCACGGCGATCCCGACCCGGTGTTCTTCCTGGGTTACTGGAAGAACGAGCAGGCCACCCGGTCCAAGTTCACCGGCGACCCGGCGTCCAGCTGGTGCCGCACCGGCGACCTGGCGGTGCAGGATGCCGAGGGCTACCTCTGGTACCAGGGCCGCAGCGACGACGTGTTCAAGGCCGCCGGTTACCGCATCGGCCCGAGCGAGATCGAGAACTGCCTGGTCAAGCACCCGGCGGTGGCCAACGCGGCGGTGGTGCCCAAGCCGGACCCGGAGCGCGGCGCGGTGGTCAAGGCCTATGTGGTGCTGGCGTCCGGGCACCGCGGCGACGCGGCGCTGGTGGCGTCGCTGCAGGCGCATGTGAAGGGGCAGCTGGCCCCCTACGAATACCCCAAGGACATCGAGTTCATCGATGCCCTGCCCATGACCACCACCGGCAAGGTGCAGCGCCGGGTGCTGCGCCTGCAGGAGGAGGAGCGGGCGCGCCAGGCTGCGGCTCGTTGAACCCGTGGCCCGTGCCTTGCTTGGTGCACGCCGTTCCGTCCCCGGAGGGCCACCCATGCACCAGCAACGCACATTCGACAGCCACCGGTTCTTCCGCTCCGATCAGCCCGAACCGCCGCGGGTGGTGATCACCGCTTCCCCCGATGCGGCGGTGGTCTGCTGGCAGGTGGAGCCGGGCCAGCGCATCGGCATGCACCGCCACCCGACCGGTCAGGACACCTGGATCGTGCTGTCGGGTGAGGGCGAGTACTACACCCACCCGGGCGCGGCTCCACTGCCCTTGCGCCCCGGCGTGGTGGCCGTGGCGGCCACCGGCGATTGGCACGGTGCCATGAACACCGGCAGCGTGCCGCTCAAGTTCGTGTCGGTGGTGTCCCCGGCGGAGTCGGGGTTCGAGCCCCTGGCGTGAGCGGCGGCGCTCAGCGCTGAGCCGTGGTGGCCGGCTCGGCCACATAGATCTCCACCCGCCGGTTGGCGGCACGGCCGGTGGCGCTGCTGTTGTCGGCCACCGGCTCGCGCGAGCCGCGGCCGTCGGTGGTGAAGCGGGCAGCGGACACACCACGTCCCACCAGGTAGTCGCGGGTGGCGTTGGCCCGGTCGACCGACAGCGGGTTGTTGATGGCGTCGCTGCCGGTGTTGTCGGTGTGGCCGACGATGGTGACCTGCGTCACCTGATTCTGCTGCAGCGTGCCGGCGAACTGGTTCAGCACGCCCGCCAGTGCCGGGTTGATGGCCGAGCGGCCTACCGCAAAACCGGCGTCGGCCGGCACATCGAGCTTCAGGCGGTTGTCGGCCGTCTGGCTGACACCGATGCCGGTGCCCTGGGTGGCCTGCTCCATGGCCTTCTTCTGTTCCTGCATGCGGGTCGACCAGATGTAGCCGCCCAGTGCGCCCGCGCCCGCGCCGATGACGGCACCCTGCGTGGCGCCCTTGGAGCCACCGGTCAGACCACCGAGCACAGCGCCGGCCAGTGCGCCGATGCCCGCGCCCTTGGCCGAGTCGGACTGGGTCTCGCTCATGTTGGCGCAGCCGGACAGCACCAGAGCGGTGGCGACCACCCCCAGGGTGAGGCGGGAAGCCCGGGGCGTGACGGAGGGGTTCTTGTTCATGGAGGATCTCCTGTTGGATCGGGGGTGTGACACCCTAAACTTATACCCTCACCCTGTATCGCCTCTGTATACGAATGTTTCCCATGACCCCTGTTTCCCTGGGCCAGAGCCCGCTGCGCGCATCGCCCATCTGCCTGGGCACCATGACCTTCGGCGAGCAGGTGGCCGAGCCGGATGCCCACCGCATCCTGGACCGCGCGGTGGAGCGCGGCGTCGATTTTCTGGATGCCGCCGAGATGTACCCGGTGCCGGCGCGCGCCGAGACCTGCGGCGCCACCGAGACCATCATCGGCCGCTGGCTGGCGGCCCGACCCGGCATGCGCCAGCGCATCGTGCTGGCCACCAAGGTGGCCGGCCCGTCGCGCGGCATGCCGTGGATCCGTGGCGACCAGTCGGGCCTGACGCGCGCCGAGATCATCGCGGCGTGCGAGGGCAGCCTCCAGCGCCTGCAGACCGAAGTGATCGACCTCTACCAGATCCATTGGCCGGCCCGCAACGTGCCGGTGTTCGGCAGCCTGTACTTCGACCCGTCCAAAGACCGCGACTGCGCCGCCATCGACGAGCAGCTCGACGCCCTAGACGCCCTGGTCAAGGCCGGCAAGGTGCGGGCGGTGGGTCTGTCCAACGAATCGCCCTGGGGCGTGCATGAATTCGTGCGGCTGGCCCAGGAGCGCGGGCTGCCGCGCGTGGCCACGGTGCAGAACCCGTACTGCCTGATCAACCGTTCCTACGAGAACGCGCTGGACGAGACCTGCCACCGCCTGGGGGTGTCGCTGCTGGCCTATTCGCCGCTGGGCTTCGGCCTGCTGTCGGGCAAGTACGACGACACCGGCCTGGTGGGCGACCACGGCCGCATGGCCATTTTTGAATCGATGCGCAAGCAGCGCTGGGGTCGGCCGGAATCGCTGGCCGCTGCCCGCCGCTACAGCGCCCTGGCGCGCGAACACGGCCTCACGCCGGCCCAGCTGGCGCTGGCCTTCTGCTACCGCAACTGGCGGGTGGCCAGCACCATCATCGGCGTGACCAGCGTGGCCCAGCTCGACGAATGCATCGACGCCTGGAACGTGCAGCTGTCGCCCGAACTGCTGGCCGGCATCGACCAGATCCGCTGGGAGCTGCGCGACCCGGCCCAGTGACGTTGCGGCATGGGCAAGAAGGTTCACGTCAGCGAGACACCGGCCACCGCCTGGCTCAAGGCGCACGGGGTCGCGTACACCGAACATCCGTACGAGTACCTGGAGCACGGTGGTGCCCAGCACAGCGCGCAGGTGCTGGGCCTGGACCCGTTCGCGGTGGTCAAGACACTGATCATGCAGGACCAGGACGCGAAGCCGCTGGCCATCCTCATGCACGGCAACCGCACCGTCTCCACCAAGAACCTGGCGCGCCAGGTGGGGGTGCGCTCCATCGAGCCCTGCAAACCCGAGGTGGCCAACCGCCACAGCGGTTATCTGGTGGGCGGTACCTCGCCCTTCGGTTTGCGCCGGGCCATGCCGGTGTATGTGGAATCCAGCGTGCTGGGGCTGCCGCGCATCTGGATCAATGGTGGCCGGCGCGGCTTTCTGGTGGGCATCGATCCGGCTGTGCTGGCCGGGCCGCTGGGCGCGGTGGGCGTGCAGTGCGCGCTGGCAGAATAGGCCGCACCTTCCGGGCTTCAGGGCCCGCATGACCGCTTCGGAGCATTCCCTTGGACTTCCTCTACCCGCTGCTGGCCACCGTGGTCAGCTACCTGATCGGCTCGCTGTCGTTCGCCGTGCTGGTGAGCCGGCTGATGGGCCTGAACGACCCGCGCACCTATGGCAGCAAGAACCCGGGCGCCACCAATGTGCTGCGCTCGGGCAACCGCAAGGCGGCGGTGCTGACCTTGCTGCTCGATGCCTTCAAGGGCTGGCTGCCGGTGGTGCTGGTGCAGGGCTGGGGCGAGCCCTGGGGCCTGGGCGCCGGCACGGTGGCGCTGGTGGGGCTGGCGGCATTTCTGGGGCACCTGTTCCCGGTGTTCTTCCGCTTTCAGGGCGGCAAGGGCGTGGCCACGGCGGCCGGCGTCATCCTGGCCTTCAACCCGTGGCTCGGGCTGGCTTCGCTGGCCACCTGGGTCATCGTGGCGTACTTTTTCCGCTTCTCGTCGCTGGCGGCCATCGTCACCGCCGTGTTCGCGCCGGCCTACTTCCTGCTGGGCCGTGGCGTTGCCTGGGACGCGCCGGGCGTGATGGTGCTGGCCCTGGCCGTCATGGGCGTGCTGCTGATCTGGCGCCACGCCGAGAACATCAACCGCCTGCTGGCCGGCACCGAGAGCCGCCTGGGCTCGAAGAAGAAGTGACCCGATGAGTTCGCCCGAGCGTTACATCCACCGCGTCGGCATGGCCGCACGCTACAGCGAGGCCGCCGTGTTCCAGGGTGTCGTGTACCTGGCCGGCATGGTGCCGGAGCGGGGCGACACCGACATCGCCGGTCAGACGGCCGATGTGCTGGCGCAGGTCGAGCAGCGGCTGATCGAATGCGGCAGCCACAAGTCGCGCATCCTGCGGGCCCAGATCTTCCTGGCCGACATCACCGAGATCGGTGCCATGAACGCGGTGTGGGACGCCTGGGTGGTGCCCGGGACCGCCCCGCCCCGTGCCACGGTGCAGGCCGCACTGGCCGATCCGGGCTGGCGGATCGAGATCGTGGTCACGGCCGCCGTGGCCTGACCGGGTGGCTCAGTAGCGCCGCTCCAGCGTGAGCTGGTCGTTGGTGCGCTGCATCTGGAACCGGTTGAGGAAGCTGTTGCCCAGCAGCACTGCGGGCATGGGCTGCGGCAGCACGATGGCACTCACCCCATAGATCATGGCCTCGCCGACCCGCACCGAATCGAGCTGGATGCGGTGCCCGTTGACCTGGCCGTTGGCGGTGGAGACCGTGACCCGCTGGCCCTTGGCGAATTCGAGGTTGATGCGCCGTGCCTCGTTCTCGGAGAGGATGACTTCGGTCGCCCCGGTGTCCACCAGAAACTGCACCGAGCGCCCGTTGATCTGTCCCGCCGGAGAAAAATGACCGCGGCTGTCGGCGGTCATCACCACCCGGCCACTGCCCTGGGGCGCTGCGCCGCCGCCCAGGCTGACCGGCGCTTCACCCACACGCAGGGACTGCCGGCGGCCGTCGATCTCGACCGTGGCGGTGTCGCCTTCCACCTTCAGCAGCTTCACGCCCTGGTGGGTCTGGCCGGCCGCGACGAAGCGCGGCGCCCCACCATCGACGATCAGCAGCGCCCGCGCGCCCGACACGCCGCCGATGGACACCTGCTGCGCCGCCGCCGGCAGGCTGCCGATGACCAGCAGGGCCAACGCCGTCAGCAGCGCGGGCAGGGCAGGGCGGCGCATGGGCAGGGGTCAGTCGCGGAAGTTGTTGAACGACAGCGGCAGGTCCTTCAGCTCGCTGCGGATCAGGGCCATGGCGGCCTGCAGGTCGTCGCGCTTGGCGCCGGTCACACGCACCGCATCGCCCTGGATGGCCGCCTGCACCTTGAGCTTGCTGCCCTTGATGACCTGCTGGATCTTCTTGCCGTCCTCGGTGGCGATGCCGTTGCGCACCTTGACCACCTGCTTGACCTTGTCGCCGCCCATCTTCTCGACCTTGCCCACATCGAGGAAGCGCACATCGACGTTGCGCTTGGCCAGCTTGTTGCGCAGCACGTCGTCGATCTGCTGGAGCTGGAAGTCGGCGTCGCCGAACAGGGTGATTTCCTTGTCCTTGAGCTCGATGGCGGCGCTGGTGCCCTTGAAGTCGAAGCGCGTGCCGATCTCGCGGGAGACCTGGTCGATGGCGTTCTTGACCTCGACGAAATCGGCTTCGAGAACGGTGTCGAAAGAAGGCATGGTGGTGTGCGGGAAGAGGGGCTGCAGGGGGGCCGCAGGCGGCGGCCGTGTGGCCAGACGCGGCGGCCCGGGTGAGAGAATCGGCGGATGATAGTCGAGAAGCAGGTACCCCTGCAGCCCCACAACACCTTCGGCATCGTGGCCCGCGCGCTGCACCTGGCGCGCATCCGCACCGAGGCCGACATCGCCGCGCTGCGGGCCGATCCGCAGTGGTCCGAGCTCACCGCCAGCACCCCGCCGTTCGTGCTGGGTGGCGGCAGCAACCTGGTCATCACCGGCGACGTGCGCCCGCTGGTGCTGAAGGTCGAGATCATGGGCCGCCGCCTGATCGAAGCCACCGACAAGGGCTGGCTGGTCGAGGCCGGTGCCGGCGAGAACTGGCACACCTTCGTGCAGTGGACGCTGGAGCAGGGCTGGCCCGGCCTGGAGAACATGGCGCTCATTCCGGGCACGGTGGGTGCGGCCCCGGTGCAGAACATCGGCGCTTACGGTGTGGAGCTGCAGGACCGCTTCCATTCGCTGGACGCGGTCGACCTGCACACTGGCGAGCCTTTCACGCTGAAGGCGGCGCAGTGCGGCTTCGGTTACCGCGATTCGGTGTTCAAGCACGCGCCGGCCGATGGCCGCAGCCTCGGGCTGGCCGGCCGCGCGCTGATCACCCGGGTGCGTTTCTGGTTGCCCAAGCCCTGGAAGCCGGTGCTGGGTTATGCCGATCTGGAGCGCCGCATGGCCGAGACCGGCCAGCACGCGCCCGACGCCCGCACGTTGTTCGACTGGGTGGTGGACATCCGCCGCGCCAAGCTGCCGGACCCGGCGGTCATCGGCAACGCCGGCAGCTTCTTCAAGAACCCCACGGTCACGCCGGAGCAGTGCGCCGACATCATTGCGCGCGAGCCGAGGGTGGTGCACTACCCGATGCCCGACGGCACGGTGAAGCTGGCGGCGGGCTGGTTGATCGACGCCTGCGGCTGGAAGGGCCGGGGGGTGGGCAACGCGGGGGTGTACGAGAAGCAGGCGCTGGTATTGGTGAACCGGGGCGGCGCCACGGGCGGTGAGGTGATGACGCTGGCGGGGGCGATCCAGACCAGCGTGTACGAGCGGTTCGGGATCCGGCTGGAGCCTGAACCTGTGGTGATCTGACCTTTTCGTTCTTCGGCTTTTTCTGACGGGCTGGGGCGGGCGCCGGGCCTCTGGCTTGCCTCGCGGGCGGCCGCCTGGGTTGGCATGGGTTTCTGCGTGAACGCGGGGTGGGTGGGCAGGGTTTTGTGGCAGCCGCGAATGCAGCCGGCGGCCCGGCGTCCGCCCCAGCCCGTCCACACGATGTTGGTGCGCGGCCGTTGGCGTACCTGCGTTGCTTCAGCGGGGTGGTCGGTGGGAGTGTGGGCGCCGGTCCGATTCGCGGTTGCCACAAACCAGTGCCCGCCCATCTGGCGTTCAAGAAGCAACCGATGCCAACCCACCCAGCCGCCCGCGAGCGAGACCAGAGCCCACACACCCACCGGCCACCCCGCCCGCGAGGTCTTGAAGAACCCACAAAAAAAGCCGCCCAACAGAGCGGCCTTTCCAGGAATCACAAGGAAGCTCAGTCCCCCTTGCCACCTTCCAGCTTGAGCATCTGCGCCCCTTCGCCCAGCGACAGCAGACCGCTCTTGGCATAAATGCCCAGCTTGTCGCGCGTGTCGGTGATGTCCAGGTTGCGCATGGTCAGCTGGCCGATGCGGTCCAGCGGCGAGAACGGCGCGTCCTCCACCTTCTCCATGCTCAGGCGCTCCGGCGCGTAGGTCAGGTTCGGGCTCTCGGTGTTGAGGATGCTGTAGTCGTTGCCACGGCGCAGCTCGATGGTCACCTCGCCGGTGATGGCGCGGGCCACCCAGCGCTGGGCCGTCTCGCGCAGCATGATCGACTGCGGGTCGAACCAGCGGCCCTGGTACAGCAGGCGGCCGAGCTTCAGGCCGTTGATGCGGTACTGCTCGATCGTGTCCTCGTTGTGGATGCCGGTCACCAGGCGCTCGTAGGCGATGAACAGCAGCGCCAGGCCCGGGGCCTCGTAGATGCCGCGGCTCTTGGCCTCGATGATGCGGTTCTCGATCTGGTCGCTCATGCCCAGACCGTGGCGGCCACCGATCTCGTTGGCCTTCATGATCAGGTCGACCGGGCTGGCAAAGGTCTGGCCGTTCAGGGCCACCGGCTGGCCTTCCTCGAAGCGCACCGTCACCTCTTCGGCCTTGACCACGCAGTCCTCGCGCCAGAACGGCACGCCCATGATCGGGTTGACGATGCGGATGCCGGAGTTCAGGTGCTCCAGGTCCTTGGCCTCGTGGGTGGCGCCCAGCATGTTGCTGTCGGTGCTGTAGGCCTTCTCGGCGCTCATCTTGTAGCCGAAGCCGTTGGCCGTCATGAAGGCGCTCATCTCGGCGCGGCCGCCCAGCTCGTCGATGAAGCGCTGGTCCAGCCAGGGCTTGTAGATCTTCAGGCTCGGGTTGGTCAGCAGGCCGTAGCGGTAGAAGCGCTCGATGTCGTTGCCCTTGAAGGTCGAGCCGTCGCCCCAGATGTTGACGTCGTCTTCCTTCATGGCCGCCACCAGCATGGTGCCGGTCACGGCACGGCCCAGCGGGGTGGTGTTGAAGTAGGTCACGCCGGCGGTGCTGATGTGGAAGGCGCCGCACTGCAGGGCGGCAATGCCTTCATGGGCCAGCTGGCTGCGGCAGTCGATCAGGCGGGCCTTCTCGGCGCCGTAGGCCAGGGCCTTGCGCGGGATCTCGTCGTAATCGGGCTCGTCGGGCTGACCCAGGTTGGCGGTGTACGCGTAGGGAATCGCGCCCTTCTGCTTCATCCAGAGCAGCGCGGCGCTGGTGTCGAGGCCGCCGGAGAAGGCGATGCCGACTTTCTGTTGCAGGGGGAGGTTCTGGAGGATGGTGGCCATGGTCGGGTCCGTGGGTCCGTGGATCAGCCGAAGTGGCAGATGTAGTGGTAGGGCTCGGTCACGCGGATCTGGAAGCTGCTGTTGCCCGGCACATCGAATTGGTCGCCGGGGCCGCTTTTCACCCAGGTGCTGCTGCCGGCCAGCAGGTATTCGCAGGAGCCGGCCACGCATTCCATGATTTCAGGGGCGCCGGTGTTGAAGGTCAGGGTGGCCGGCAGGATCACGCCGACCGACTTCTTCGTGCCGTCGGCCAGGGTGATGCCGTGGCTCACGCACTTGCCGTCGAAGTACACGTTGGCCTGGGTGGCGACGGTCACGCCGCTGAATTGGGTGGTGGTCATGGGTGCAGGGGTGGTTCGGTGGGGAGGGGCGAAACCCTCGATTTTAGGCAGCCGCCCAGGCCTGCGGGTCGAAGCCCACGGTGATGCGGCCATCGGCCCATTCGACCACCGGCCGCTTGATCACGCTGGCGTGGTCCAGCAACAGGGCGCGGGCCGAGACGGCGTCGGTCACGCCGGCCCGCAGGCCTTCGTCCAGGCCGCGCCAGGTGGTGCCCTTGCGGTTGACCAGCACTTCCCAGCCGGCGGCCGCCAGCCAGCGGTCCAGCGCGTCGGGCGGCACACCCTGTTTCTTGAAGTCGTGGAACCGGTGCTCGATGCCCTGGGCCTGGAGCCAGGTCCGGGCCTTCTTGACGGTGTCGCAGTTTGGTATGCCGAACACCGTGACGGTGGATGGGGTGGGGGTGGCGTTCATGGCCCGGATTGTCCCCGACGCCCGGGGCCTGCCCGCACCGATGGGACAATCCCGCCCATGCTCGACCTACCCGTTCCCGACCACCCCGTCACCCTGGCCGACTGGCTCGCCCATGCCGAACGGCTGCACCCGCAGGCCATCGACATGGGGCTGGAACGGGTGCAGGCCGTGGCCCGTCGCATGGCGCTCGTCATGCCCTGCCCGGTCATCACCGTGGCCGGCACCAACGGCAAGGGCAGCACCTGCGCCATGCTGGAATCCATCTACGGCCAGGCCGGTTACCGCACCGGGCTCTACACCTCGCCGCACCTGGTGCACTTCGAGGAACGCTGCCGCGTCGACGGCCGTCCGGTCGATGCGGCCGATCTGGTGCCGGCCATGGCCGAGGTCGAGCAGGCCCGGCGCGGGCAGGGCCCCGACCAGCCCGAGGTCAGCCTGACCTATTTCGAGTTCACCACCCTGGCCATCCTGCGCACGCTGGCGCGCGCCGGGGTGGACGTGGTCATCCTGGAGGTCGGGCTGGGTGGCCGGCTGGACGCGGTCAACATCATCGACACCGACTGCGCCGTCATCACCTGCATCGCGCTGGACCACATGGCCCTGCTCGGCCCGGACCGCGAGTCCATCGGCCGTGAAAAGGCCGGCATCATGCGCACCGGTCGCCCGGTGGTGGTCAGCGACCCCACGCCGCCGCAGAGCGTGCTGGACCGGGCCTTGGAGGTCGGCGCCGACCTGTGGCGTCTGGGGCTGGACTTCCACTTTGCCGGCGACCAGCAGCAATGGGGCTGGGCCACCCACCCCAACCGCAGCGGCCGCCGGTACCCCGGCCTGGCCTACCCGGCCCTGCGCGGCGCCAACCAGCTGGTCAACGCCTCGGGCGTGCTGGCGGCCATCGAAGCGCTGCGGCCGCGACTGCCGGTCACGGCCCAGGCGGTGCGCACCGGGCTGGCGCTGGTGGAGCTGCCCGGCCGCTTCCAGATCGTGCCCGGCAACCCGACCCTGGTGCTGGACGTGGCCCACAACCCCCATTCGGTGGCCGCGCTGGCCGAAAACCTGGACGCCATGGGCTTCTACCCCGGTACCCACGCGGTGTTCGGCGCCATGGCCGACAAGGACCTCTCGGCCATGATCGCCCGCGTGGCTCCGGTCATCGACCACTGGTACCTGACCGATCTGCCACTGCCCCGGGCCCTGCCGGCGCGCGATCTGGCCGGGGTGGTGACCACGGCGGTTGAAGGCCGACCCGGCCCCGCTGCCCGGGTGGCGGGCTGCTACCCGGACCCCCGTGCGGCACTGGCGGCGGCCGTGGCTGCGGCAGACCCCGCTGATAGAATCGTGGTCTTTGGTTCCTTCCACACGGTGGGCGGTGTGTTGCAGGACGGGGTGCCCCGGCTGGCCGCCAAGCACCTGAAGGGCTGATGCCCCGGCCAGCCCCGCGCCACCGCCAGCCGTAGATGGCGAATTGGTCCCCCACCGCATGGTCAACCCCCGCTCCGGCCCCTCGGGCAATGCACCCACCCCCACCATCGATGCGGTGCGCCGGCGCGCGCGCCATCGCCTGATCGGCGCCAGCGTGCTGGTGGCGGTCGGCGTCGTCGGCTTCCCGCTGCTCTTCGACACCCAGCCGCGCCCGATCCCGGTCGACATCCCGATCGAGATCCCGGCCCGCAGCACGCCGTCCCCGGCGGCCAAGGCGCCCGCATCCGCCGTGGTCCCTGCGGCCAGCGCGCCCGCCGGCGGCAAGCTGCCCATGATCACCGAGCCGGCCGAGGCGGCTCCCAAGGCGGCGTCGGCTCCTGCCACCGCGACCGCAACCGCCTCCGCACCTGCCTCTGCGCCGTCGCCCGCGCCGGCTCCTGTCGCTCCACCAGTCCCCGCCCAGGCCCCCGCACCCACCCCGGCGCCCGCGCCCGCTCCGGCCCGCCCCGCCGCCACCGAGGCCGCCCGCGCCGAAGCCTTGCTCAAGGGCCAGCCCGATCCCAAGGCCGCCAGCCCGGCCGCCACCGCCCGGCTGGTGGTGCAGGTGGGCGCCTATGCCGATGAAGGCCGGGTGCGCGACGTGCGCCAGAAGCTGGAGAAGGCGGGTCTGAAAACCTATGTGCACACCGCCAGCACCCCCGAGGGCAAACGCACCCGGGTGCGGGTCGGCCCGTTCGACACCCGTGCCGACGCCGACAAGGCCGCTGCCCGCGTGAAGGCCCTGGGCCTGCCGGCGGCGGTGCTCACCCTCTGAGGCCGACATGGTTGCCCTCGACATCGTCATGCTGCTGATCCTGCTGCTGTCGGTCCTGATCGGGCTGTGGCGCGGGCTGATGTACGAGGTGATCGTGGTGGCCGGCTGGATCGCGGCTTTCGTGCTGTCCCCCATCTATGCCGCCGATGTGGCGGCCTGGCTGCCGTCCGACAGCCTCTCCGAGCCGCTGCGGCTGGCCATCGGCTTCGTGCTGGTGTTCATTGCCGTGGTGTTTGCCGGCGGTCTGGTGGCCTGGCTGGTGCAGAAGGCCGTGACCAGCGTCGGCCTGCGCCCGGTGGACCGCATCCTGGGCGGCGGCTTCGGCCTGGCCCGTGGCGCCGTGCTGTTGCTGGCCCTGGCCCTGGTGGTGAACATGCTGGGCATGCACGACGCTGCCTGGTGGACCGAATCGCAAGGCGGACGCCTGCTGTCGGCCACGCTGCACGAATTGCGCCCGCTGCTGCCACAGACGGTGGCAGCCTACATACCGTAAAGATTTTTCGAAGGATCCCGACATGTGTGGAATCGTGGGTGTGGTCAGCCAGGACCCGGTCAATCAGCTCATCTATGACGCCTTGCTGCTGTTGCAGCACCGGGGTCAGGACGCGGCCGGCATCGTCACGCAGCAGGGACGCAAGTTCTTCATGCACAAGGCCAAGGGCATGGTGCGCGACGTCTTCCGCACCCGCAACATGCGCTCCCTGCCCGGCAACTGCGGCCTGGGCCAGGTGCGATACCCCACCGCCGGCAATGCCTTCAGCGAAGAGGAGGCGCAGCCCTTCTATGTGAACGCGCCCTTCGGTCTGGTGCTGGTGCACAACGGCAACCTCACCAACGCCCACGCGTTGAAGCAGGAGCTGTTCCAGACCGACCACCGCCACATCAACACCGAGAGCGACTCCGAGGTGCTGCTGAACGTGCTGGCGCACGAACTCGAAAAGGTCACCCGTGGCCTCACCCTCAAGCCGGCCGACGTGTTTGCGGCGGTCCGCGGCGTGCACCAGCGCGTGCGCGGCTCGTACGCGGTGGTGGCGCTGATCGCCGGCCACGGTCTGCTCGCGTTCCGCGACCCGTACGGCATCCGCCCGCTGTGCCTGGGCCGCCAGGGCGACAACGTCATGCTGGCCAGCGAATCGGTCACGCTGGAAGGCACCGGCTTCGAGCTGGAGCGCGACGTGGCGCCCGGCGAGGCGGTGTTCGTCGACCTGCAGGGCCAGGTGTCGTCGGAGCAATGCGCCAGCGCACCGGCGCTCAAGCCCTGCATCTTCGAGTACGTGTACCTGGCCCGTCCGGACTCGGTCATCAACGGCATCTCGGTCTACCAGGCCCGCCTGAACCTGGGTGCCACGCTGGCCAAACGCGTCATCTCCACCGTGCCGCCGAACGACATCGACGTGGTGATCCCCATCCCCGAGTCGTCGCGCCCCAGCGCCATGGAGCTGGCCCAGCTGCTGGGCCTGCCCTACCGGGAAGGCTTCGTGAAGAACCGTTATGTGGGCCGCACCTTCATCATGCCGGGCCAGTCGGTGCGCAAGAAGTCGGTGCGCCAGAAGCTCAACGTGATCGGCAGCGAGTTCAAGGGCCGCAACGTGCTGCTGGTGGACGATTCCATCGTGCGCGGCACCACCAGCCGCGAGATCGTGCAGATGGCGCGCGATGCCGGCGCCCGCAAGGTCTACCTGGCCAGCGCTGCGCCGCCGGTGCGCTTTCCCAATGTCTACGGCATCGACATGCCCACGCCCGACGAACTGGTGGCGCACGGCCGCACGGTGGACGAGGTGCGGCAGATCATCGGCTGCGACGCGCTCATCTACCAGGACGTGGACGCCATGAAGCAAGCCGTGGGCCAGCTCAATCCGAAGCTGGGCGGCTTCGACGCGTCGTGCTTCGACGGCGAGTACGTCACCGGTGACATCACCGCAGAAGACATCGCCCGCCTCAACCAGGGCCGCGATCAGACCGAAGAGGGTACCGAAGACACCTCCCGCCTGGCCCTGCCCAACGCACAGGTGGCTTGATGAGCGGAAAGCCCCTGCCCGAAGGCCTGCACCGCGACACGCTGGCGGTGCGCGCGGCGGTCGACAAGACGCAATACGGCGAGAACGCCGAAGCCCTGTTCCTGACCAGCAGCTTCACCCAGCCGGACAGCGAGACCGCCGCCCGTCGCTTTGCCGGCGAGGAAGACGGCTACATCTATTCGCGCTTCTCCAACCCCACCGTGGCCAGCATGGAGCAGCGGCTCGCCGCGCTGGAGGGCATGGAAGCCTGCGTGGGCACGGCCAGCGGCATGGGTGCCATCCTGCTGTTGTGCATGGGCCTGCTCAAGGCGGGTGACCATGTGGTGTGTTCGCGCTCGGTGTTCGGCTCGACCATCAAGCTGCTGGGCACCGAATTTGCCCGCTTCGGCGTGGAGACCAGCTTCGTCTCGCAGACCGACGTGGCCGAGTGGAAGGCGGCTGTGCGGCCCACCACGAAACTGTTCTTTGCCGAAACGCCCACCAACCCGCTGACCGACGTGTGCGACATCCGCGCACTGGCCGACATCGCGCACGACGCGGGCGCCCTGCTGGCGGTGGACAACTGCTTCTGTTCACCGGCGCTGCAGCAGCCGGTGAAGTTCGGCGCCGACATCGTCATCCACTCCGGCACCAAGTACCTCGACGGGCAGGGCCGTGTGGTGGCCGGCGCGCTGTGCGCCAGCGAGGCACTGGTACGCAAGACCTTCATCCCGGTCATGCGCAGTGCCGGCATCAGCCTCTCGCCCTTCAACGCCTGGGTCGTGCTCAAGGGGATGGAGACGCTGGGCATCCGCATGGAGGCGCAGTCCCGCCGCGCGCTGGAACTGGCGCAGTGGCTGGAGGCCCATCCCAAGGTGGAGCGGGTCTACTACCCCGGCCTCAAGAGCCATCCGCAGCACGAGCTGGCCATGGCCCAGCAATCGGGCATGGGCGGTGCGGTGCTGTCGTTCGACGTGAAGGCGCCCGATGCGGCAGAAGGTCGGCGGCGCGCCTTCCATGTCATCGACACCACGCAGCTCATGTCGGTCACCGCCAACCTGGGCGACGTCAAGACCATCATCACCCACCCCGGCACCACCTCGCACGGTCGCCTGACCGAAGACCAGCGACAGGCCGCCGGCATCCGTCAGAACCTGGTGCGCGTGGCCGTGGGCCTGGAGCACCTCGACGACCTCAAAGCCGACCTTTCGCGCGGCCTGGACACCCTGTGAATCCTGTGAAAGTACGCACCCGTTTTGCACCGTCGCCGACCGGCTTCATCCACCTCGGCAACATCCGCTCCGCGCTGTACCCGTGGGCGTTCGCCCGCTCGCAGCAGGGCGACTTCATCCTGCGCATCGAAGATACCGACCTGGAGCGTTCGTCGCAGGCCGCGGTCGACGTGATCATCGAGGGCATGAAGTGGCTGGGCCTGGACCACGACGAAGGCCCGTTCTTCCAGATGCAGCGCATGGACCGCTACAAGGCGGTGCTGGAGCAGCTCAAGGCTGCCGGCCATGTGTACCCCTGCTACATGAGCGTGGCTGAACTCGATGCCCTGCGCGAGCGCCAGATGGCCGCCAAGGAGAAGCCGCGTTACGACGGTACCTGGCGACCCGAGTCCGGCAAGACCCTGCCGCCGGTGCCCGAAGGCGTGCAGCCGGTGCTGCGTTTCCGCACGCCGGTGGGCGGCAGCGTGGTCTGGGAAGACAAGGTCAAGGGCCGCATCGAGATCGCCAACGCCGAACTGGACGATCTGGTGATCGCCCGGCCCGACGGCACGCCCACCTACAACTTCTGTGTGGTGGTCGACGACATCGACATGGGCATCACCCACGTGATCCGTGGCGACGACCATGTCAACAACACGCCGCGCCAGATCCACATCTTCCGCGCGCTCGGCCATGAGCCGCCGGTGTATGCGCACCTGCCCACCGTGCTGAACGAGCAGGGCGAGAAGATGAGCAAGCGCAACGGCGCCAAGCCGGTCACCCAGTACCGGGACGAAGGCTACCTGCCCGATGCCATGGTGAATTACCTGGCCCGGCTGGGCTGGAGCCACGGCGACGACGAGATCTTCAGCCGCGGGCAGTTCCTGCAGTGGTTCGACCTGGATCACCTGGGCCGCAGCGCAGCGCAGTTCGACGAAGCCAAGCTGCGCTGGGTCAATGCGCAACACCTCAAGGCCATGGACGACGCAGCGCTGGCGGTGCTGGTGGCAGAACAGCTGCAACGGCTCGGCGTGCAGGCCGACGATCGCCTGCCCGCCATCTGCGCCCTCTTCAAGGACCGCTGCGACACCACGGTTGCGCTGGCCGGCTGGGCCCGGGCCTTCTATGCCGATGTGCAGCCCGATGCTGCGGAGCGCGCGCAGCATGTGACCGACGCGGTGCGGCCTGCTGTGCAGTCGCTGGCCCGCCAGCTGGAAGCCTGCGACTGGGACAAGGCGGCGATCTCGGCGGTCATCAAGGCGGTGCTTGCCGAGCACGGTCTGAAGATGCCCCAGCTGGCCATGCCGGTGCGCGTGCTGGTGATGGGAACGGCCCAGACGCCATCGCTGGATGCGGTGCTGGCACTGCACGACAAAAAAGTTGTGGTGGGGCGTTTGCAGAACGCCTGAAAAGTGGTCTATAATTTGAGGCTTGCTGATGCACACGACGCAACGCAAGCAACCGGCGCAAAAACGCAGGTTGCAGGCAAAGCAAAGTGAGTTGAAGGCAAACCCTGTGGGGGTATAGCTCAGCTGGGAGAGCGCTTGCATGGCATGCAAGAGGTCAGCGGTTCGATCCCGCTTACCTCCACCACAATTCAGAGTCGCGCAGGGCGGCAAGGTCAGAAAAACAAGCTCTGATCACTGCTACAATGCGAGATTCCAGTCCAGGTTATGACCCTATCGTCTAGAGGCCTAGGACATCACCCTTTCACGGTGAGTACCGGGGTTCGAATCCCCGTAGGGTCGCCAAACATGCCGCAAGGCACGTAGGCACAAGTGGTGGCACTTGGTTCGCAAGAACGAAAGCCAACTGCCAGGAGTGGTAGTTCAGTTGGTTAGAATACCGGCCTGTCACGCCGGGGGTCGCGGGTTCGAGCCCCGTCCACTCCGCCAGACACAAAACGGGCTGCATGAGCGATCATGCAACCCGTTTGCTTTGCGGCGTCCCAATTGGCGTCCTGATGGGCTGCCCTCAGGCAGCCCGCCGCTCCAGCCACCCCACCCGCACCAGTCCGGTGGACAGGGCCGTCCCGCACACGATCACCAGGCCGCAGCCGATCATCCAGGCGGTGATGCGTTCGTCCAGGAACAACGCCCCGTAAGCCAGCGCAAACACCGGTACCAGGAAGGTGACGGTCAGGGCTTTGCTGGGGCCGGCTTTCTCGATGATGCGGAAAAACAGCACATACGCGATGGCGGTGCACAGCAGGGCCACGGCGATGACGGCGAACCATGCTGTGTGGCCCACCGGTGTGTCGGGCCAGAACCAGGCGGTGGGCGCGGCCAGGGCCAGCGCCGCGCCGATCTGGCTGCCGCTGGCGGTGGCCAGCGGGTGCAGACCGCCCAGATGCCGTTTGGTGAAGCTGGCGGCCAGGCCGTAGCAGAGCGTGGCCAGCAGGCAGGCCCCCATGGCCAGCAGCGCCACCGGACTGGACGATGCGGCCAGCCCGCTCAATCCCGATTTGCCGATGACCAGCAGGCACACGCCCGCAAAGCCGATGGCCAGGCCGAGCATGCGGGATACACCCGGTCGTTCGCGGAGCCAGACCCAGGCCACCAGCGCACCGGTCAGCGGAACGGTGGCGTTCAGAATGGAGGTCAGCCCGGTGGGAATGTGCATCACCGCGAAGGCGAACAGCATGAACGGGATGCCGGAATTGAGCAGCCCGACGAACAGGATCGGCCCGAGTCGGCGCCGGAAATCGGACCACACGCCGGGCACCAGAAACACCGGCAGCATGAACAGCGCCGCCAGCCCGACCCGCAGGCCGGCGGTGGGCACGATGCCCAGATCGGTCGCGCCCAGGCGCATGAACAGGAAGGACGAGCCCCAGAGGGCCGCCAGCGCAACGAATTCCAGGATGAGCAAGGGAGGCATCGGACGGGTGAGAGAGCGGGCGATCAGATCAGCCGGGGTTCGCCGGACTCGAGCGCCAGCAGGGCCACCTTGCGGTGCAGCCCGCCAGAATAACCGGTGAGCGAGCCGTTGGCCCCCATCACGCGGTGGCATGGAACGATGACGCTCACCGGGTTGGCGCCCACTGCGGCGCCCACCGCGCGCACGGCGGCCGGTCGGCCGATGGCGCGGGCCACGTCGCCGTAACTGACCGTGCGCCCGGGCTCGATCAGGCACAGGGCCTGCCAGACCGCCTGTTGAAACGCGGTGCCGGCGCCCAGGTCCAGCGGCAGATCGAAGGCGACGCGCTCGCCCGCAAAGTAGCGCTCCAGCCGATCGGCCGCCTGGTGCAGCAGGGGGTGTGCTGCGTCGCGCTTCCATTGCGCCACCTGTTCGGCGCCTGGTGTGTCGCGCTGGCCTTCGTGGAACCAGGCGCCGGCCAGGCCGCTGTCGGTGGCGGCCAGCAACAGCGGGCCGAGTGGCGTGGGCAGGTCGGTGCAGACCACGGGGCGGGAGGGGGCGGGTGTTTTCATGAGGCGACGGAGGCGGGTGATTGATCGGCCCACAGGCGGACGACGGCGTAACTGCGCCAGGGCTGCCAGGCGGCTGCGGCCGCATCGGCCTGGCGCTGGCGCTCGCGTGGCGAAAGGCCGAGTGAACGCGGTGCGAGGGCTTCGAGCAGCACCACGTCTCCGGGCGGCCAGGCGTCCGGCCAGCGCAGAGCCCGCATGGCGATGTAGCTGGCGGTCCAGGGCCCGATGCCCGGCAGCGCCTGCAATGCCTGCAGGGTCGCGGACAGTGGCGCATGGGGCGAGAGGTCGAGGCCGCCGTGCGCCACCGCGTGTGCGAGTGCCACGATGGCCTGCTGGCGCTGCCGCACCACGCCCAGCTGGCCCAGACGTTCGGCGGCATCCGCCTCCAGCAAACGGGCGGGCGATGGAAACAGGCGCAACAGACCCGCGGGCGCATCGGCCTGATCGGGGCAGGGCGCGCCGAAGGCCTCGACCACCCGACCCGCCAGGGTGCGCGCGGCCGCGACCGTGACCTGCTGGCCCAGGATGGCCCGCACCGCCAGCTCGAAGCCGTCGACCGCGCCCGGCACCCGCAGCCCACCGATGCCGGGGAAAGCGGGTGCCAGCACGGGTGTGAAGGCCGCCGGGTCGGCATCGAGGTCGAGCAGGGCGCGCAGCCGCACCATCACCGCCGGCAGGGCCGGCAGCAGGCCTTCGCTCACCTGCAGCCCGACCCGATCGCGTTCCGGTTCGAACTGCAGCGTGCACCAGCCGGCGTGGGTCTGCCCGGCCGAGCTGAGCGACAGCGTGCGCGCGTAGCGCAGCTCGGCGCGCTGGACCAACTCCACGCCCGGCAGGGCACGCGCGGCCAGAAAACCCAGCAGGCCCTCCAGGTCCAAAGGCGGACGCCAGCCGAGCCAGACCACGCCCGGCTGCCGGGTGGGCGCGCGGCTGGCGCGGATCTGCAGCGGGGGCAGCCCATAGTGCTGGCGGAACGCGGCATGGAAACGGCGCAGGCTGCCGAAGCCGGCCGCCTGCGCCACCTCGGTCACCGGCAGGGCGGTGTCGGTGAGCAGCTGCTTGGCGCACAGCAGCCGCCGGGTCTGCAGCACCTGCAAGGGCGATACGCCGAGGTGCTGGGCGAACACGCGGCGCAGGTGCCGGTCGCTGACGCCGAGGCGTTCGGCCAGCCGGGTCAGGGTGGAGCCGTCGTTGACCTGATGCTGGGCCGGGTCGTCGAGCCAGCGCAGCGCATGCTGCAGCAGGATGTCGCCAGCGTCCTGGGTCGACCAGGGTCGCTCGGCCGGCGCCAGTTCGGGCCGGCAGCGCAGGCAGGGCCGGAAGCCCGCCTGCTCGGCCTGTGCCGCATGGTCGAAAAAGCGGCAGTTCTCGCGGCGTGGCGTGCGCACCGCGCAGACCGGGCGGCAATAGATGCCGGTGCTGGTGATGCCGGTGAAGAAGCGACCATCGAAGCGCCGGTCGCGCGAGCACAGCGCCCGGTAGCGTGCGTCGTCCGGCCCGGTGGAGCGGTCGGGTTCTGGCGGGGCCGGGCGGCTGCGTGTCGACATGCCGAGATGGTAGGCCCGTCGCAGGCCCTTCGATGGCCGTTTCCGGACCTGTGACCGGTGACCTGTGCAACCCGTGCCTTCCTACAATCGTCGCTTTGTCCTTCAGGGAGCATTGCATGCAGGTTGCCGCGTCCATCTTCAAGGCCTACGACATTCGCGGCGTGGTGCCCGCCACGCTCGACGAGTCGGTGGCCGAGGCCCTGGGCCGGGCGTTCGGCACGGTGGCGCGGCAGCAGGGCGAGCAGGTGGTGGCGGTGGGGCGCGACGGGCGCCTGTCCGGGCCGGCGCTGTCGGCAGCCCTCATCCGTGGCCTGGTGCGGGCCGGCATCGAGGTGATCGATGTCGGCATGGTCACGACGCCGATGCTGTACTTCGCGGCCAGCACCCTGTGCCGCAGCGGCATCCAGGTCACCGGCAGCCACAACCCCAAGGACTACAACGGTTTCAAGATGGTGCTGGCCGGCCGCGCCATCTTCGGCGAGGACATCCAGGCGCTGCGGCGGCTTATCGAACAGGACGGTGCGGTGGACGCCGAGGGCGGGCGGGTGCGGCACGTCAATGTCGCCGCACCGTACCGGGACCGCATCACCGGCGACGTGAAGCTGGCCCGCCCGATGAAGATCGTGGTGGACTGCGGCAACGGCGTGGCCGGTGCGTCGGCCCCGGCCCTGTTCCGTGCCCTGGGCTGCGAGGTGATCGAGCTGTTCAGCGAGGTCGACGGCCATTTCCCGAACCACCACCCCGACCCCAGCAAGCCCGAGAACCTGCAGGACCTGATCCGCACGCTGGCGGCCACCGACGCCGAACTGGGTCTGGCCTTTGACGGCGATGGCGATCGGCTGGGCATCGTCACCCGATCGGGTCAGAACATCTACCCCGATCGCCAGATGATCCTGTTCTCGCAGGATGTGCTGAGCCGGGTGCCGGGCGGCGACATCGTGTTCGATGTCAAGTGTTCGCAGCGGCTGGGTCCGGCCATCGAGGCGGCCGGCGGCAAGCCGCACATCTACAAGACGGGCCATTCGCTGATCAAGGCCCGCATGAAGGAACTGGGCAGCCCGCTCGGGGGCGAGATGAGCGGGCACATCTTTTTCCAGGAGCGCTGGTTCGGCTTCGACGACGGCACCTACGCCGGGGCGCGCCTGCTGGAGATCCTCAGCCGCCATGCCGATGCCAGTGCCACGCTGGAGGCGCTGCCCACCAGCCACAGCACGCCGGAGCTGAACGTGACCTGTGCCGAAGGCGAGCCGCATGCGCTGGTGGCACAGCTGGTCGGGCAGGTACGGGTGGATGCGCCGGCCCGGCTGTCGACCATCGACGGCGTTCGCATCGACTGGCCGGATGGCTTCGGCCTGATCCGCGCCTCCAACACCACGCCGGTGCTGGTGCTGCGTTTCGAGGGGCAGACGGTGGAAGCCCTGCACCGCATCGAGGCCCACATGCTGGCGCTGTTGCGGCAGGTCAAACCCGACGCGGTGGTGGGCGCCGCCGCCCACTGAAGCCTGGGCGCTGCAGCGCCGTTTCAGCGCGGCAGCAGGCCCAGCAGGTGCTGCAGCACACCGGCGGCGCGGCCGTCTTCCGGTGGCCGGGCACCGGTGGTCGCAGCACCGGCCCAGGCGGCTTCCACCGCCCGCTCCACCCCGGCGTCATCGGCCACCGGCAGGCTCAGGCCGGCGGCATCGAGCTGCTGGTAGCTTTCGGCAAAGTTCCACACATGCGGGCCGTGCAGCACGCGGCAGCCCAGGGCCAGCGGTTCGTGCGGGTTGTGGCCACCCACGGTGGCGAACGATCCGCCCACCAGCGCGACCGGGGCCAGGCGGTACCACAGGCCCATTTCTCCGATGGTGTCGGCCACGTACACCGCCGTGTCGTCGGGCAGGTGCGAGCCGCCGCTGCGCAGGGGCGCCGGCGGCTGGCACAGGCCGGCGACTTCGCTGCCCCGTGCCGGTGCCCGCGGCGCGATGATGAGCAGCGCGTCCGGATGCCGCTCGCGCAGCCGCTGGTGGGCCTGCAGCGCCAGCGCCTCTTCGCCGGGGTGGCTGGAGGCCAGCAGCCACACCGGGCGGGTCCGCAGCGCGGCCAGCCAGGCGGCCAGGTCGTCGGCATCGCAGGCCAGGGGCGGTGTGAGCGACTTGATGGTGCCGCTCACCGTGACCTGCGACGGATCGGCCCCGAGCGCCACCAGGTGCGCCGCGCTGGTCTCGTTCTGGGCAAACAGGCGGTCAAAACCGGGCAGCAGTGCGCGGTAGATCCAGCGGCCCCGCCGCCGCCGGGCCAGGGACGCATCGCTGAGCCGGGCATTGACCAGCACCCGGGGAATGCCGCGCGCGGCGGTGGCGTCGATCAGGGTGGGCCAGAGGTCCATCTCGCACCACACGGCCAGATCGGGCCGCCAGTGGTCGAGGAAGCGGCGCACCGCCCCCGGCGTGTCGGCCGGCGCGAACTGGTGCTGCACGCCGGGCGGCAAGCCGGTGCGGCGCAGGGCATCGCCCGATGTGCGGGCGGTGGTGGTGATCAGGAAGCGCACATCCGGCCGGCTCTGCGCCAGGCGCGCGAACAGGCCGGCCAGTGCCATGGCCTCGCCCACGCCCACCGCGTGGCCCCAGACCAGCGGACCGCCGGGGCGGTCGGCGTATTCGTGGCCCAGTTTCTGGTGCACGCTGCGCGGCGTTTCCTTGCCGCGCCGCAGGCGGTGCTTCAGGCCCAGATGCCACACCGGCGCCAGCAGGTGCGACAGCGTCACATAGGCCCGCAGCGCCAGCGTCATGCGTGGGCCTCCAGCCAGGGCTTGAGCACGGCCATGTGGCGCCGGGTCGAGCCACCGTGTTCGGCGTAGAAGGCCTCGGCGCCGGCGGTGGCCTGCGCCTGCTTCTGCGGCGAGGTGAGCAGGTCGGTCAGGGCGCGGGCCAGGCTGTCGACGTTCATGTGCTGTTGCAGCACGCCGGCCTCCAGCGCCTCCACGCCCGGGTATTCGATGCCCCAGATGCTCGGCCCCACCATCACCGGCTTGCGCAGCGCCAGCGGCTCGATCACGTTGTGGGCGCCCATGTTGACGAACGAGGCACCGACCACCACCACCTGCGACAGGGCCAGATAGAAGTACATCTCGCCCAGCGAGTCGCCCAGCAGCAGGTCGATGCCGTTCATGTCGGGGGCGCTGCTGCGGGGCTGCAGCTGCGGGTCGAGGTCGGTGCTGCGCCGGCTCACCCGCAGGCCGGCATCGGTCAGCAGCCCGGCCACCGCATCGAAGCGCTGCGGGCTGCGCGGCACGTACACCACCAGCAAGGGCGGCAGCCCGGCATCGGCCACCGCCTGCCGGACCTTCAGCACGGCTTCGATGAAGGGCTCGTCCTCGCCGACGATGGCGCTGGCAAAACACAGCACCGGACGCCCGCCGGCCACGCCGGTGGCCAGGTTCCAGGGCGCCAGCAGCGCCTGGCCGGCGGCCAGGTGGGCGGCGTTGGGGGGCAGGTCGAACCGCGTCTCGCCGACCACCTCGACCCGTGGGCAACCCACCGCCCGGAAGCGCCGCGCATGGGTTTCGGACTTGCACATCACCAGCTCGTAGGCCTGGAAGATGTCGGCGCGGAAACCCCAGGCCACGCGCTGGTCCCGCACGATGCTCTTGCCCGGGTACTGGGCATTGGCCATGCCCAGCGGCACGCCGCAGCGGCGGATGCTGGCCAGCAGCACCGGCCAGGTGTCGATCTCGGTCATCAGCGCGGCCCTCGGCCGGGTGTGGCGGATGAAGCGCCGCACCGCCCAGCCCAGCTCCAGCGGCACAAAGCAGACCTGCAGCCGGCCTGCGTCCATCTCGCTGCCGAACAGGGTGCGGGCCGCGGTGCGGCCGGCCGGCGTGAGCGTGGACACCAAGACCGGGTAACCCTCGGCCAGCAGGGCCCGGATCAGCGGTGCGGCGCCGCGCAGCTCGCCCATCGAGGCCGAATGCAGCCAGACCGGCCGCTGCAGCGATGTCTTCACGCTGCCGAAGCGCTCTCCCCAGTGCTGGCGGTACAGCGGTTCCTTGCGGCCGCGCCGCCACAGGAACAGCAGGAACACCGGCAGCAGCAGGTGCCAGGCCAGCCCGTAGAGCCACAGCAGCAGCGCGGTCCGCCGACGGGGCGGGAACGGGCGTGCGATGGAGGACGACGGGGCAGCAGGCATGGACAGGCGCAAGGTGCGGGAAGGTGGCAGGCAGGGTGGGTGCCCGGGGCGCTGCCGGTCGGCTGGCGCAAGGCCCGGCCAGTATAGTTACGCCCTGGACGGCGCCCCCGGGCCTTGCCCCGCCCGACCCACCCTCAGGAATCCCCTTTCATGCCCCTCGACACGCCGGTCTGGACCGCCGTCATCCCCTTGCGCGCAGGCTCCAAGGGCCTGCCGGGCAAGAATGTGCGTCCGCTGGCGGGCCGCCCGCTGTACCGGCATGCCCTGGACCAGGCGCTGGCCGCCGGGGCCTCGCGCGTGCTGATCACCACCGACCTGCCCGAGGTGCTGGACGCCGCGCTGCCGCCCGAGGTGGTGTGCGTGCGGCGGCCCCCCGAACTGGCCGGCGACACCGTGCCGGTGGCGCCGGTGCTGGTGCACGCCCTGCAGCAGGCGGGTGTGCAGGGCACCGTGGTGCTGCTGCAGGCCACATCGCCCTTGCGCACGCCGGCCGACATCCGAGCGGCGGTCGATCTGTTCGCCACCGGTGCCCATGGTCTGGTGATGAGCGTGACCGAGGCCGACCGCGGGGTGCTGAAGTGGGGGCGGCTGGAGGGCTCGCGCTTCGTGCCGCTGTCCAGCCCCGAACACTGTTTTGCCAATCGCCAGTCGCTGCCGCCGGTGGTGCGGCCCAATGGCGCCGTGTATGTGTTCGACGCCGCCCGCCTGATCGCCACCGGCAGCCTGGCCGCCGATTCGGTGGGTGTGGTCGGCATGCCGCCCGAACGCAGCCACGACATCGACAACCTGAACGACTTCGAACAGGCCGAACGCCTGCTCGCCCGACCCGCCCTGGAGCACCCATGAAGATTGCACACCGCGAGATTTCCCCCACCCAGCCGCCCCTGGTGGTGGCCGAGATCGGCATCAACCACGGCGGCAGCCTGGACGTGGCCAAAGGCATGGTGCTGGCCGCCGCCAAGGCCGGCTGCGAGATGGTCAAGCACCAGACCCATTTCGTCGACGACGAGATGACCGACGAGGCCAAGGCCATCTTCCCGCCCAACGCCGACAAGTCCATCTGGCATGTGATGGAGGAGTGCGCGCTCGGCAAGGACGACGAGATCGAGCTCAAGCGCTACGCCGAGTCGCTGGGGATGATCTACATCTCCACGCCGTTCTCGCGCGCGGCGGCCGACTTCCTGGCCGAGATCGGCATCCCGGCCTTCAAGATCGGTTCCGGCGAATGCAACCATGTGCCCCTGATCCGGCACATCGCCAGCTTCGGCAAGCCGGTGATCATGAGCACCGGCATGCAGACCATCGACAGCCTGCGGCCGTCGGTGCAGGCGCTCGATGAAGCCGGCATCGAGTACGCGCTGCTGGAATGCACCAACCTCTACCCGTCGCCGCCGGAGATCGTCAGCCTGCAGGGCATCGGTGAACTGCAGCGGGCCTTCCCGAGGGCCGTCATCGGCTTCTCCGACCACAGCATCGGCCCCGAGATGGCGATCGCCTCGGTGGCGCTGGGCGCCTGCATCCTGGAGCGCCATTTCACCGACACCCGCTACCGCAAGGGGCCGGACATTCCGTGCTCCATGGACCCGGCCGAGCTGCGGTTCCTGATCGACCGTTCGCGCGAGGTGCACACCGCGCTCATGAACCCCAAGGTGCGCACCGGCCCCGAGGAAGACGTTTACCGCTTTGCGCGCGGCTCCATCGTGGCCGACCGCGAGCTGCCGCTGGGCCATGTCATCACGGCGCAGGACATCTGGGCCCGCCGGCCGGGCTCCGGCGAGATCTCGGTGCAGCACTTCGACCGCCTGATCGGCGCCCGCCTGACCCGTTCGGTGCGGCGCAACCAGCAGCTGCGCTGGAGCGACCTGGCCGGCGTGGCGCCGCTGGTCAACACCTGATGGCCATGGCACGACGCCTGCTCTTCGTCACCGGCACCCGCGCCGACTACGGCAAGCTCGAACCGCTGGCGCTGGCCGCGCAGGCGGCCGGTTTTGCGATCCACTTCTTCGTCACCGGCATGCACATGATGGGTCGGTACGGCGAGACGCGGCTGGAGGTGCGGCGCTTTCCCGGCGCCGAAATCTACGAATTCGTCAACCAGCGCGAGGGCGACGCACAGGACTTCATCCTCTCCAAGACGGTGCTGGGCTTCTCCGATTTCCTGCACGAGCACCGGCCCGACCTGGTGGTCATCCACGGCGACCGGGTCGAGGCGCTGGCCGCGTCCATCGTCTGCGCCATGAAGTACATACCGTCGGCGCACATCGAGGGCGGCGAGGTGTCGGGCACCATCGACGAGTCGATCCGCCACTGCAACACCAAGCTCTGCAGCACCCATTTCGTGAGTTCGGAACCGGCCCGCCAGCGGGTGCTGGCGCTGGGCGAGGCGGCCGGCAGCGTGTTCAACATCGGCTCGCCCGAACTCGACACCCATGCCCGCCCCAGCGGCGTGACGCTGGACCAGGTCAAGGCGCGTTACGCCATCCCGTTCAACGACTTCGGCATCGCGGTGTTCCACCCGGTCACCTCCGAGGCCGCCACCATCGGCGCGCAGGCCCGCTCGCTGTTCGGGCGGCTGGAGGCCAGCGGCCGCCACTTTGTGGTGATCGCCCCCAACAACGACCCCGGCACCGAAGACATCTTCGCGGTGCTGAATGCCTTGCCGCCCGAGCGTTTCCGCCTGATTCCCTCGATGCGCTTTGCCTACTTCAGCGAGCTCATGCGGCACGCCAGCGCCATGATCGGCAACAGCAGCGCCGGTGTGCGCGAGGCCCCGTTTCTCGGGTTGCCCAGCCTGGACGTGGGCACCCGCCAGAACCGCCGGGCCAGCGGCCCGTCCATCACACCGGTGTCGGCCTTCGACACCGCCGTGATCGACCGCTTCCTGTCCGACACCTGGGGCCGGCGCTTCGAGCCCGACACCACCTTCGGCGCCGGGGACGCGGCGCAGCGCTTCGTGCAGGTGCTGCAGGACCCCGGTTTCTGGGCCCGTCCGCTGCAGAAGGTGTTTGCCGATGACTGACCTCGCTCTGAACGCACCGGGCCGTGGCTGGCTCGGCCGCACCACCGGCTTCTTCGACGGCATGGCCCGGTGGTCGGCCGTCGGGCTGCTGCTGGGTGTGCCGACCTCGATCGCGCTGGTCAACATCAGCATCCTGTTCCTGCTGATCGGCTGGGCGTTGTCGGGACGCTGGCAGCGCAAGTGGGCCGCGCTCAAGGCCAGCCCGCTGACCTTGCCGGTGGTGCTGCTCAGCCTGTGGATGCTGCTGGGCGTGGCCTGGACCGAGGCCGACCGCAAGGTGGTCGGCTCGCACCTGTACGTCTACAGCAAGCTGCCGCTGATGCTGGTGCTGCTGACCGTGTTCGACGAGGCGCGCTGGCGCCAGCGCGCCTGGTGGGCGTTCGCCTTCGGCTGCCTGATCACCCTGGGCTCCACCTACGCCAGCATCTGGGTGCACATTCCCTGGGCCGACTCGAACCAGCGCGGGTTCGGGGTGTCGCACCACATCTTCAACGACTACATCGCCCAGGGCCTGGCCATGTCGGTGTTCATTGCCTGGGCGGTGGCGCAGGCGGTCGACTCGAAGTCGCCGGCCCTGCGCTGGGGCTGGGCGCTGATCGCGGCGCTGGGCGTGTTCAGCGTCACCCACCTGCTGGAAGGCCGCACCGGACAGGTCACCGTGGTGGCCATGGGTCTGGCCATGGTCATGACCATCGAGTCGGCGCGGGTGCGCTGGGCAGCGGTGCTGCTGGTGGTGGCCGGGGCTGTGGTGCTGGCCTTCAGTTCGCCGCTGATCGTGGCCCGCGTGACCCAGGCGATCGCCGAGGCCCGCCAGTACGACAGTGCCGGCGTGGTGGCCTCTTCCATCGGCGCTCGGCTCGACATGTGGAACAACGCCTGGGGCATGTTCCTGGACAGCCCGTGGATCGGGCATGGCCCGGGCGGTTACCGGGTGCTGTCCACCGCCATCTATTCCATCGGCGCGCAGTGTTCGGTGTCGTGCATCCACCCGCACAACCAGTACCTGTTCTTCATGGTCGATCACGGCCTGCCGGGGCTGCTGATGTACCTCTGGGTGCTGGGCTGCCTGGCGGCCCTGCTGTGGCGCAGCCACGGCGCCCAGCGGGCCCTGGTCACCGGTTTCCTGGCGGTGCTGTTCGTTGACGGGTTCATCAATGGCCCGTTCTGGGTCACGACCGAGCGGCACCTGTTTGCCACCGTGCTGCCCTTGCTCATGGCCGCCTGGCCGGCCCCGGCTTCCCGGTCGGGCCGTCCATGATTCCCCTGTGGAAGCTGCGGCGCGAATGGGCGTCGCTGAAGCAGCAGCTGCAGGCGGTGCCCGAGCGGCTGATCGGCCCGGCCCGGCAGCGCCGGCTGGACGCCCGGTTCCCGGCCGACTGCCGGGTGCAGGACGGTGACCGCGGGCTCGGTGACCGTGTGGCCATCTTTCTGGTGTTCCAGCCAGCGGGCCTGAGCGAGTCTTGCCGGCAGACCTGTGAGCACCTGGCCCGCCACGGTTACGCGGTGCTGCTGGTGGCCAACCACGCTCTGCGCGACATGGATGTGCAAGGCCTGCGGCCGGTGGTGTGGCGGTTCGTGCAGCGGCCCAACTTCGGCTACGACTTCGGCGGTTACCGCGACGGCATCCGGCTGCTCCAGCACTGGGGCATCGAGCCGGAGCAGGTGGTCATGTTCAACGACAGCATCTGGTACCCGGTGGTGCCCCACGACCGTCTGCTGCCGGCCATGGAGACCTCGGCGGCCAGCTTCACCGGGGCCTTCCGGTTTGTCGATCCGCCCGGACAGGATGCCGAGCACGCCGGCATCTTCCTGTCGTACTTCTTCCACTTCAAGCGCGCCCTCTGGACCTCCGAGGTGTTCCGGCGGTATTGGGCCGGCTATGTGTGCAGCAGCAACAAGGTGCTGACCGTCAAGCGCGGCGAGCGCGGCTTCTCGCGCACCCTGATGGCCGCCGGTGTGCCCAGCGAGGGCATCCATTCGCGCGACCGGCTCATGGCGTGCCTGCGCGGGTTGCCGCCGGCCGAGCTGCGCAAGGTGCTCGACTACGCCGCCTACACCGACGAGCCGCTGCAACGCGCCGGCGATGCCCTGCTGGCCGAGCCGCTCGACGCCCCCGGCTGGCAGCAGCGCGCGCTGGCCCATCTGCAGGCGGCGGTGGAGCGGCGCAACCCGGTGTCCACCCTGTGCTACGCCGGCATCCGTTGGATGGGCGTGCCCTATCTCAAGAAGAACGCGGGCGAGCTGCAGGTCCGCATGCGCCGCCAGTACCTGCGGGCGGTGCAGGCGGGCGATCTGCCCGATCCGGGCGAGGCGGTGCTGGCCGAGGTGCGGGCGCGCACGCCCGGTGCCTGAAGTGTCGTTCTGCCGGCCGGCAGACCGGCTTCAGACGACGCCGGTGTAGAAGTCCAGGATGCGCTGACGCATGGCGCCCAGCGTCCAGCCCGACCAGATCAGCGCGCGCCCCTTGTTGTCGGTGACCACATCGCCGTCGCGCAGCTTCATGAGGTTTTCGGGCTTGATGTCGATGCCGTTCAGCGTGACGGCCACCTGCTGGCGCCGGCGCGAGCGTATCCAGGGCAGCAGCGGCTTGATCCAGAGCCAGACCCGGATGCGCGACATGTATTCCAGCGTGAGCTTGACCGCAAAACGCCCGCTCAAGGCCTTCATGTGCGGCTGGGCCGCCCAGCTGATGAAACGCTCGTCGGCCGCCATGGGGCGGTAGCCCAGGTCCGGGTGCTGCGCGAACAGTTCGCGGAAGCGCTGTGCGATGTAGTGGCAATGCGCCGGGTGGAACACCACCAAAGACGAGTTGCCCCGCGCGTACTTGCGGCCTTCGGTGCGGCGGTGGATGAACCGCCCCACCGGCCCGAACGGGATGATCGCGCTCTGCAGCATGGCCACCGTCTGCGGCGTGTCCATCAGGGCCAGCGCCTGACCGAGGTCGCCGAACACCAGGGTGTCCAGGTCGACATAGATGGCCGGCAGGTCGGTGGGCAGCACACCCGGCTCGAACATGCACAGCTTGGCCTGGCAGCCGGCACGCATGAGGGCGGGCTGGCAGAAGAAGTCCGGCATCCGCACCGGCGTCACCCGGGGGTCGAGTCCGGGGCGGTCGCGGTCGGTCAGCAGCGTGAACCGGGCCACGCCGGGGCTGTGTTCCGCAATCGCGCGCACCAGCCGGTTGACGATGGACACCGGGTACTTGGTGCCCCAGCAGATCAGCACGCACTGCCAGGCAGCGCTGTTGGCGGACAGGTTCATGGAATCGGGTGCCGGCGGGTTCAAGGTGCCAGCAGCGAATTGATCGGGCGCAGATCGTCCGAGGTCAGCACGCCGGCGGCCTGGCGCAGCCGCAGGCTGCCCAGCAGCACGTTGTAGCGGGCCTGGGCCAGGTCGCGCTTGGTCTGGAACAGCTGGCTCTGGGCATTGAGCACATCGATGTTGATGCGCACGCCCACCTGGTAGCCCAGCCGGTTGGCATCGAGCGCACTCTGGCTGGAGGCCTCGGCCGCTTCCAGCGCCTTGACCTGCCCTTGTCCGGACAGCACGCCGAAGTAGGCGCTGCGGGCCGACTGGTCGACACCGCGCCGGGCGCCTTCGAGGTCGTTGCGGGCCTTTTCCTCCAGCGCCAGCGTTTCCTTCACCCGGTTCTGCACCGCGAAGCCGGCGAACAGCGGCAGGTTGAACTGCACGCCCACGCTGCCGGTGTTGGTGCGCACATTGCCGGGCACGCCCTGGATGGACGAGGGCGCGCGGCTGGTGCCGTACGAGGCCACCAGGTCCACGGTGGGCTTGTGGCCGGCCTCGGCCTTGCCGGTTTCCAGTTGTGCAATCTCCAGATTCCGGCGCGCCTGCACGATGCTCGGGTGCTGCTCGCCGGCCATGTTCAGCCAGGCCTGCGGATCGGCCGGGCTCAGCGGCGGCAGGCTCACCGGCAGCACCAGCGGGCGGGGGGCCGTGTTGCTGCGGCCGACCAGCTGGTCCAGCGCCAGCTTTTTCACCCGCAGATCGTTCTCGGCTGCAATTTCCTGGGCCACCACCAGATCGAACCGCGCCTGGGCCTCGCGTGCATCGGTGACGGTGGCGGTGCCGACCTCGAAGTTGCGCTGGGCGGCGGCCAGCTGTTCGGCCACGGCGGTTTTCTGGGCCTGCACGAAGGTCAGCGTGTCCTGGGCCGCCAGCACATCGAAATAGGCCTGGGTGGTCCGCACGATCAGGTCCTGTTCGGCCTGGGTCAGGCGGGCCTGGGCAATGTCGCGGCTGAGGGTGGCCTGCTCGTCCGCGAGCTTGGCAACCGGTCGGTACAGCGGCTGGCTGGCCGACAGCGTGGCCGAACGGCTGCTGCTGGAGCCGTCGAGCAGGCTGTTGCTGCTGTCGCGGTTGTTCCAGCTGGCGCCGGCCCCCAGACCCACCTGCGGCAGCAGGCCGGCACGGGCCTGATCGGCCTGGGCCTGGCTGGCGTCGAACTGCGAGCGTGCCGCCAGGTAGGTGGCGTCAAAGTCGCGGGCCGCCTGGTAGAGCTCCAGCAGGCTTTGCGCCTGGGCCTGGGCACCACCCAGCGCCAGCAGGCCGGCCAGGGCGATGCGGCGCAGGGCACCGGGGGCCGACAGGGGTTGAGCAGACTGCGGATTCATGGAGTTCCTTGCAAGGACGGGCATTCAATAGACAGGGACGGCCGGGTCCAGTTCCTGGGACCAGCGGTCGATGCCGCCATGGATGTTGACCACCGATGCAAACCCCTGGTTGTTCAGGAAATGCACCACCTGGGCGCTGCGCATGCCGTGGTGGCACAGGCAGGCCACCGGGCGTTGCGGATCGAGCTCGTTCAGCCGCGCCGGCACGGTGCGCATGGGCATGTGCAGCAGCTCGAAGCCTTGCGGCCGGACCGAGGCGGTCTGGAGCTCCCAGGGCTCGCGGACGTCCAGCACCAGCGGCAGGGGGCCGTCGGGGTCTTCCTGCCTGAGCTGTTCAAGCCACTGGTTCAGCTGCGCCGGGGTGATGGATTGCATGGAGCTTCGGGGTCTCAGAAACGGAAGCGCGAAGGCGCCGGAAAGTTCCGCAGCCGGGGGGCCACCGTGTCCCAGGGCTGGGCGGTCTGGAAGGCGGCTTCGCCGGTGCGGGTGATGATGGTGGCGCGCATGACCGGCTCGTGTCCGACGATGGCGGCCAGCCGGCCGCCCGGGGCCAGCAGCGACAGCAGGGCCGGCGGCACCTCGGCCACCGAGCCACCGAGCACGATGGCGTCGAACGGTGCGCCGGTGCGGCAGGCGGCAAAGTCCTGGGCAGCGGCATCGGCCTCGCGCACCTCGACCTGGGTCAGGCCCTGGCGGGCCAGGTTGGCGCGCGCCATGGCGGCCAGGGTCGGGTCGATCTCGAGCGTCAGCACGCTGGCCGACAGGCCGGCCAGCAGCGCGGCCATGTAGCCGCTGCCGGTGCCGATTTCCAGCACCCGGTCGGTGGGCTTGAGCTGCAGGTCCTGTGCCAGCCGGGCCTGCACCTTGGGCGCCAGCATGCAGGGGCCCTCGGTACCCTGGGCGGTGAGCGGCAGCTCCAGGTCGGCAAAGGCCAGCGCCTTGTGGGCCTCGGGCACATAGTCTTCGCGGTGCACGCGGGCCAGCAGGTCCAGCACGCGGCCGTCCAGCACTTCCCAGGGGCGGATCTGCTGCTCGATCATGTTGAAGCGGGCCTGTTCCGGGCTGAGGCCCAGTCCTGCGGGGGAGGTCATCGGAATACTCCTGAGGCGATGTTGAGCGGGGAACCCGGGATTTTATCGGGGGGGGTCCCGGACCACCCCTGTGGCTGCCGGTGCGCCCCAGAGCTTGCGCAGCCAGCGGGCGAGGTCGTCGAGGTAGCAATAGGCCACCGGCACCACCACCAGCGTCAGCACCGACGAGGTGATGACACCGCCGATCACGGCTTGGCCCATGGGCGCGCGCTGCTCCGAACCCTCGGTCAGCGCAAAGGCCAGCGGCACCATGCCGAACACCATGGCCAGCGTGGTCATGAGGATGGGGCGCAGCCGCACCCGGGCCGCCAGCAGCAGGGCGTCTTCCCGGGCCATCGGCGGCTGACCGTCCAGCCCTTCGCGGGCGCGGATGGCGAAGTCCACCAGCAGGATGGCGTTCTTGGTGACCAGCCCCATCAGCAGCACGATGCCGATGACCGAGAACATGCTCACCGTCGATCCGAACATCAGCAGCGCCAGCACCACCCCGATCAGGGTCAGCGGCAACGAGGTCATCAGCGCCAGCGGCTGCAGGAAGCTGTGGAACTGGCTGGCCAGGATCATGTAGATGAAGATGATGGCCAGCGCCAGCGCCGAGACGGCATATCCGAACGACTCGCGCATGTTCTTGGCCGAGCCGCCGAATTCGGTGCGGTAGCCCGGCGGCAGCGCGATGCCGTCCAGCACCTTCTGGATCTCCGCCGTGACCTCGCCGGCCGAGCGGCCATACACGTTGGCATTGATCGACACCTCGCGGTTGAGGTTGCGCCGGTTGATCTGGTTCGGCCCGGTGGCTTCCACCAGGTCGGCCACCTGACCCAGCGGCACCACCCGGTTGCTGCCGTCGCTGGCCGCGCCCACCACGAAGGGCAGCTGGCGCAGGTCGTCGGTGCGCTCGCGGCGCTCCGGCGCCAGCCGCACATTGACGTCGTAGCTCTCGCCGTTCTGGGCCCGCCAGTTGCCCACCGTGGTGCCCGCCACCCAGGTACGCAGGCTGGCAGCGATCGCCTGGGTGTTCAGGCCAAGGTCGGAGGCCACCTCGCGCTTGAGCACCACGTCCACCGTCGGCTTGTCGGGCTTCACGCTGGCGTCCAGATCGACCAGGCCGACGATGGGCCGGATGCGTTCCATCACCGTGGTGGTGAGGCGTTCAAGCTCGTCCAGGTCGTCGCCCTGCAGCGAGAACTCGATCTGCTTGTTGCCGCCGACCGAGTCCAGCAGGCCCACGTGCGTGACCGTGATGCCAGGCACGCTGCGCAGCCGCTCCCGCAGCACCGCCGACATGGCGTCCACGCTGCGCTCCCGGTCCTTGCGGTCGACCAGCCGCACATAGATGCTGGCGTACATGGCGCCCAGCGAGCTGCCGGTGTTGATGGTGGAGAGGGTGTACTTCACCTCCGGGAACTCGCGCAGGATCGCCTCGACCTCGCGCGTCTTGGCCTCGGTGGCCTGCAGCGACGAGCCCACCGGCGTGTGGAAGCTGAGCGAGGTTTCGGAGAAGTCGGCCTTGGGCACGAACTCGGTGCCCAGCAGCGGCATCACGAACAGGCTGGCCACCAGCGTGGCCACCGCCAGCGCCATGGTGGCCGCCTTGTGCACCAGCGACCAGCGCAGCGCCGCCTGGTAGGTGTCGGCCAGCTCGTCCTGGAACCGGTCAAACCAGCCGGTCAGCCGACCCAGCGTGCGGTCGTAGAACGAGCGCCGGCCGCCGGCGGCTGCACCGGGCTTCTCGACCTCCGGGTCGTGCCACACCGAGGACAGCATGGGGTCCAGCGTGAAGCTCACGAACATCGAGATCAGCACCGCCGCGACCATGGTGATGCCGAACTCGTGGAAGAACTTCCCGATGATGCCGCCCATGAAACCGATGGGCAGGAACACTGCCACGATGGACAGCGTGGTGGCCAGCACGGCCAGACCGATTTCCTGCGTGCCGTCCATGGCGGCAGCGTAGGGCGTCTTGCCCATCTGCACATGCCGCACGATGTTCTCGCGCACCACGATCGCGTCGTCGATCAGCAGACCCACCGACAGCGTGAGCGCCATCAGCGTGATCATGTTGATGGTGAACCCGAACAGGTTCATGAAGAAGAAGGTGCCCACCAGCGCGATCGGCAGCGTCAGGCCGGTGATGACGGTGGAGCGCCAGGAATTGAGGAACAGGAAGACGATGAGCACCGTCAGGATCGCGCCTTCGATCAGCGTCTGCCGCACGTTCTGCACCGACACCCGGATCGGGCGCGAGCCGTCCGCAATCGGCTCCAGCCGCACGCCCGGTGGCACTTCGGCCTTGAGGTCGTCGAGCGCGCCCTTGAGGCCGTCGACCACCGCGATGGTGTTCTCGTCCTGCGCCTTCTGCACCTGCAGCAGCAGGGTGCGCTGTCCGTTGTACAGCGCCAGGCTCTCCACTTCCTGCACGCCGTCGGTGATCCGGGCCACCTGACCCAGGCGCACCGGCTGACCGTTGCGCCGGGCCACGATGATCTGTTCAAAGTCGGCCGGGTTCTTCAGGCGCGACAGCACCTGGGCCACCTGCTCCTGCCGGTCGGTCTTGAGGGTGCCCACCGGCAGGTCCTGGTTCTCGCTGCGGACGGCGGCGTTCACCTGCTCGGTGCTGACGCCGAGCGCCTCCATGGCCGACGGATCGAGGTCGATGTTGATGGCGCGCCGCGTGGCGCCCACCAGCGTCACCGAGCCGACCCCGCGCACGTTCTCCAGCCGCTTCTTCAGCACCTGCTCCGACCAGGTGGTGAGTTCGACCGCACTCGGTGCGCGGCCGTTCACCGCTTCGGGGATGACCGCCACCGACCAGACCGAACGGCTGGCCGGATCGAAGCGCAGCACCCGCGGCTCTTCCACTTCGTCGCGGAACACCGGGCGCAGGATGCCGATCTTCTCGCGCACGTCTTCGGCCGCCTTGCGCCCGTCGACCGTGAGCTGGAACTCGATGATCACCACCGACAGCCCCTCGGTGCTGCGCGATGTCAGGGTGTTGACGCCCGCGATCGCATTCACCGCCTCCTCGACCTTCTTGGTCACCTCCGATTCGACGATCTCGGGCGAGGCCCCCGGGTAGGTGGTGGTGACCACCACGACCGGGAAATCGATGTTGGGAAACTGGTCGACCTGCAGCCGCTGGAACGAGAACGCGCCGAGCACCAGAAAGGCCAGCATGACCATGGTGGCCATGACCGGATTGCGCAGCGATACCTGGGTGAACCACATGGTGCTGTTCCGTCCGTGGCTCAGGGCTGGGGCAGGCGCACCGGCGTGCCGTCGCGGATCAGCCCGGCGGTGACCGACAGCACCGGGGTGCCCGGGGTCAGCTCGGGCGTGGCCCGCATCGGTTCACGCTCCAGCAGACCGGTGAGGCCCTCGGGCAGGGTCTGGTGCACCACGGTGCCGTCGCGCACCACCTGCACATAGGGTTGCGGCCGGTCGTTGCGGACCGAGCTCAGCGGCACGGCGGCCACCTGCGTCCGCCCGGTCACCACATGACCCCGTGCGAACAGGCCCTGGCGCATGCCCTGCACCGACGGCACCCGCAGGTAGACCAGCACACTGCGGCTGCCGGCCTGCACGCTGGGGTTGATGCGTGCCACCGTGGCCTTCACCGGCTCGGGCAGACCTTCGATTTCCAGCAGGGCGGGCTGACCGGGCTTGAGCGGTGCCGCCGCCGAGGGCGCCACCGTCACCTCGACCTCGAAGGCGCTCAGGTCCACCACCTCCAGCACCCGGGCGTCCACGCCGACCCGCTCGCCGTCCTGCACCGGCCGGGCCGAGACCAGGCCGGTGATGGGGGAGCGCAGCCGGGTGTCGGCCAGACCCTTGCGGGCGATGTCGAGCGCGGCCAGTGCGGCGCGGTGGTTGGCCTCGGCCGCCTCCAGGTTGGCGGTGGAGGTGTCGAGCGCGGTGGGCGAGATGAAGCCCTGCTTGACCAGGGCCTGGTTGTTGTCCTGGTTGCGCCGGGCAATGGCCACCTGGGCCTGGGCCGATGCCGCCTGCTGCTCGGCCTGCCGCACCCGGGCCTGGGCTTCGGTGCTGTCGATGCGGGCCACCTCGGCGCCGGCTTTCACGGCATCGCCCTCGCGCAGGCGCAGGCCCTGCACCTCGCCCGCCACGCGGGCCTTGATGGCCACGGTCTGGACCGCCTCCAGCGAGCCCGAAACCGGCACCGTCACCTCCAGGTCGGCCAGCACCACCGGCAGCACGTCGCGCGGGCCGAGCTGGTAGGTCGGCACGGTCTGCAGGCTTTGTGCCGCGGCGCTGGCGTTGCTGGCCTGGGTGGCCCGTCGGTCCAGCGCACGCACCACCCCCAGCGCCACCGCCAGGATCAGCAACACCAGCAGGCCGAGCTGGATCTTGGCGGAGCGGGAGAGAGGGCGTTTCATGAGGGTCGGGCGCGTGTCAGCGTGCAGAAGGTGGGTCAGACCGGACCAGCATGCCGCTCAGCAGCAGGTCCACCTGGGTATCGATGAAGCTCACCGGGTCGATCGGGGCCGAGCTCGGTGTGCAGGCCGACATGGAGTGTTTCCACATCAGCAGGAAGATCATGGGTGCGATCAGTGAATAGACCGCGTAGTCGAGGTGCATGCTGCGGAATTCCCCACGGTCGATGCCGCGTTGCAGGATGCGCCGGATCAGGTCGTGGCCGGGGCGGATGACTTCCTGCTGGTAGAAGGCCGCGATCTCCGGAAACATGCCGGCCTCGCTCATCACCAGCTTGGTGATGCCCGACGCCTGCGTCTGCCCGACCCGCTCCCACCAGCTGTTCATGCAGTAGCGCACCAGCTCGACGCTGTCGCCACCGAAGCGCTCGAACTCCTCGTTCCATTCGGCAAAGCGCCCGGCAATCGTCTCGCGCACCACCGCCTTGAAGAGCTCTTCCTTGCTGGGGAAATACAGGAACAGCGTGCCCTTGGAGACGCCGGCACGGGCGGCCACCTCTTCCACCCGGGTGGCGGCGAAGCCCTTTTCGACGAACAGCGAAAGGGCAGCCTCCAGCAGTTCGCCCGGCCGCGCCTCCTTGCGCCGGGTGCGGCGCTGGCGGACGGGCGGCAGGTCGTCCGTGGGGGAGGAGGGGGGTGCGGGCGGTGCCATACGTCTAATGACCGGTGGGTCAGCAAATATAGCCCATCGGTCGGCCGCGGCCATGTCGCGGGCCCTTCGCCCCGGTAAAGCCCGGGTGAAGCCACCCGGGCCGCTGTCCCGCCCGCCCGATCAGGAAAACGCCTGGATGCCGGTGATCGCCCGGCCCAGGATCAGGGCGTGGATGTCGTGGGTGCCCTCGTAGGTGTTGACCACCTCCAGGTTCACCAGGTGGCGGGCCACGCCGAATTCGTCGCTGATGCCGTTGCCGCCCATCATGTCGCGGGCCAGGCGGGCGATGTCCAGCGCCTTGCCGCAGCTGTTGCGCTTGAGGATGGAGGTCAGTTCCACCGGGGCCTGGCCCTCGTCCTTCATGCGGCCCAGGCGCAGGCAGCCCTGCAGGCCCAGGCTGATTTCGGTCAGCATGTCGGCCAGTTTTTTCTGGATCAGCTGGTTGGCGGCCAGCGGGCGGCCGAACTGCTGGCGGTCCATGACGTACTGGCGGGCACGGAAGTAGCAGTCTTCGGCGGCACCCAGGGCGCCCCAGGCGATGCCGTAGCGAGCGCTGTTCAGGCAGGTGAACGGGCCCTTCAGGCCACGCACCTCGGGGAAGGCGTTTTCTTCGGGGCAGAACACGTTGTCCATCACGATCTCGCCGGTGATGGAGGCGCGCAGACCGACCTTGGAATGGATGGCCGGGGCCGACAGGCCCTTGAAGCCCTTCTCCAGGATGAAGCCGCGGATGGACCCTTCGTCGTCCTTGGCCCAGACCACGAACACATCGGCGATCGGGCTGTTGCTGATCCACATCTTGCTGCCGCTGAGGCTGTAGCCGCCGGCCACCTTGCGGGCGCGGGTGGTCATGCCGGCCGGGTCGGAACCGTGGTTCGGCTCGGTCAGGCCGAAGCAGCCGATCCACTCGCCGCGCGCCAGCTTGGGCAGGTACTTCTGCTTCTGGGCTTCGGTGCCGAATTCAAAGATGGGGACCATCACCAGCGAACTCTGCACGCTCATCATCGAGCGGTAGCCGGAATCGACCCGCTCCACCTCGCGCGCCACCAGGCCGTAACAGACATAGTTCAGGCCGGCGCCACCGTAGGCCTCGGGGATGGTCACGCCCAGCAGGCCCAGTTCGCCCATCTCGCGGAAGATGGCGGGGTCGGTGATCTCCTTGCGGAAGGCCTCGGTCACACGCGGGGCCAGGCGCTCCTGGCAGTAGGCCTGGGCGGCTTCGCGCACCTGGCGCTCGTCCTCGGTGAGCTGGAGGTCGAGCTGGAACGGGTCTTCCCAGCTGAAGCTGGCTTTGGCCTTGGCGGGTGCGAGCATGGTGTGTCTCCGGGGGGTATGTGATGGGCGTGATTGTCTGGCCTGCATGCATACCTGTCTAATATCGATGGTGTATTCATCCATACAAAAGACATATCGATGGAATTCCGCCACCTGCGTTACTTCCTGGTGCTGGCCGAGGAGCTGCACTTCGGCCGGGCGGCCCAGCGGCTGGCCATCACCCAGCCTCCGCTCTCCCTGAACATCCAGCAGCTCGAGGCCTCGGTGGGCACGGCGCTGTTCCAGCGCAACAGCCGGGGCGTGCAGCTCACGGCCGCTGGGCAGGCCTTTGTGCCGGCCGCCCGCGCCCTGATCGACCAGGCCGGGCAGGCGGCGCAGGAGGCGCGCGATGTGGCCAACGGCCTGCTCGGCCACCTGCAGATCGGCTTTGCCGGCACCCTGCTGCACCTGGGCCTGCCGGCGCTGCTGCAGCGTTTCGAGGCCGATCACCCGCGCCTGCGGCTGGTGCTGCACGAGCTGAGTTCGGCCGAGCAACTGGTGGACCTGGGCCACGAACGGCTGGACGTGGGCTTTGTGCACACGCCGCGCGTGCCGCCGGGCTTCTCCAGCGTGCTGGTTTCGCGCCAGCCGTTCGTGGCCTGCCTGCCGGCCGCCCATGGGCTGGCCCGGCGCAGGAAGCTGCACCTGGCCGATCTGGCGGCCGAGCCTTTTGCCATGGTGTCCCGCACCGTCTCGCCCGATTACCACGAGCGGCTGCTCGGCCTGTGCACCGACCACGGTTTTGCCCCGGCCATCCGTTACGAGCTGCGCCACTGGCTGAGCGTGGCCTCGGTGGTGTCGCAAGGGCTGGCGGTGGCGCTGGTGCCGGCGGCGTTGCGCCAGAGCGGTCTGGCCGGCGCCGCCTTCGTGCCGCTGGACCAGCCGACCCCGTCCTATGAAACCCGCTGCCTCTGGAAGACCGGGCGCGAACCGGTGGCACTCGCGGCATTCCTGGAGCACGTCAGGGCCATGGCCCAGCCGCTAGAGTGACGGGCTCGATTCATCCGATCAGGAGCCATTCATGAGCGACACCCCTTCCACAGGCCCGAACGTCATCGTCCTGGGCGGCGGCTGCTTCTGGTGCACCGAGGCGGTGTTCGTGCAGGTGCGCGGCATCACCGATGTGGAGTCCGGCTACAGCAACGGCCATGTGGTGCGGCCCAGCTACGAACAGGTGTGTGGCGGCGACACCGGCCACAACGAAGTGGTGCGGCTGGTGTTCGACCCGGCGGTCATCACGTTGCGCGACATCCTGGCCATCTTCTTCCTCATCCACGACCCCACCACGCTCAACCGCCAGGGCAACGATGTGGGCACGCAGTACCGCAGCGGCATCTATTGCACCAGCGAGGCGCAGCAGGCCGAGGCGCAGGCCTTCGTGGACGAGTTGGTGCGGGAGCAGATCTACCCCCGGCCGATCGTGACCGAGGTGCTTCCGCTGGCCAACTATTGGCCGGCCGAGGACTACCACCAGGACTTCTTCGAGCGCAACCCGCACCAGGGTTACTGCATGGCGGTGGCCGCCCCGAAGGTGGCCAAGTTCCGCCAGACCTTCAGCCGTTTCTCGAAGTGAAGGCCTGCAGCCGCGGCCACAGCACGCTGACCGCCAGCCCGGCCAGCACCAGTCCGCAGGCCAGCAGTTTCCAGCCCGGCAGACCTTCACCCAGCGCCAGCGCCGAAGCGCCCATGCCGAACACCGGCACCAGCAAGGCCATCGGCGTGACGGTGGCCGCCGGGTGCCGGGCCAGCAGCCAGTTCCAGACGCCGTAGCCGAACAGGGTGTTGCCCAGGGCCTGCCACAGCACGCTGGCCCAGACGCCCGGCCCGGCCTGCTGCAAGGCCTGGCCGATGGCCTGCGGGCCTTCCACGGCCAGCGAGATCAGCAGCAGCGGCGGCACCGCAAAAGCACTGCTCCACACCATGAAGTGCAGCATGTTCACCGGCCCGAGCGACTTCACCACCAGGTTGGCCCAGGCCCAGAAGAAGGCCGCGCCCAGCACCAGGCCCACACCGGCGGCGGTGACGCTGGCGTCCAGGTGGGCGCCGATGATCGACAGCCCGCCCACCGCCAGCAGCAGCCCCGCGATCTGCCACGGCCGTACGCGTTCGCGCAGCAGCCACATCGACAGGCCGATGGTGAAGAACACCTGCGTCTGCACTACCAGCGACGACAGACCGGGCGCGATCCGCCCGTCGATGGCGAGGAACAGCAGCCCGAACTGACCCACCCCCAGCAGCACGCCGAAGGCCGCCATGCGGCTCCAGGGCGCGGTCGGGCGCGGCACGAACAGCAGCCAGGGCAGGGCCGAGAGCGCAAAGCGCAGCGTGGCGAACAGGAAGGGCGGCAGGCCGTCCAGGCCCCAGCGGATCACCACGAAGTTGGTGCCCCAGACCGCGACCACGGACAGGGCGAGCAACAGGTGGGTGAGCGGCATCCGGTGATGGTGGCGTCAGTCGCCCCGGGCGGCTGTCACCAGGGCGCGGGTGTTGTGGCGCATCAGGTCGATGTAGCTGGGTGCCGGTCCGCCGGCGGGCGAGAGCGAGTCGGAGAACAGCGCACCGGAGGGCCGCACGCCGGTCTCGCGGGCAATCTGCTCCATCAATCGGGGGTCGGCAATGCTCTCCACGAACAGGGCCTTGACCTTCTCCTGCCGGATCTGCCGCACCAGCCGCGCCACGCCCTGGGCTGAGGCTTCGCTCTCGGTGCTCACCCCCTGGGCGGCCAGAAAGCGCACGCCGTAGTCGCGGGCGTAGTAGCCGAAGGCGTCGTGAGAGGTGATCACCTTGCGCCGTGCCTCGGGCACCGTGGACCAGGACTGGCGGATCTCCTGATCAAGCGCCTTGAGCTGGCCTGCATAGCCTTGGGCATTGGCCCGGTAGGTGTCGCAGCCCGCCGGGTCGGCCTTGCACAGGCCGTCGGCCACCCGGCCGACCATCACCAGCGTCTGGGTGACGCTCTGCCACGCGTGCGGATCGGTGCCGCCGTGGTCGTGTGCATGACCGTGGTCGTGCCCCTTGTGCCCCTTCGCCGGCTTCTGCCCGCCTTCGCGCAGCACCTCGATGCCTTGCGACACCACCACCTGCGGGCCCCGGTAGGCCGCCGACTTGAGCAGACGTCCCAGCCATCCCTCGAACCCCATGCCGATGGAGAACACCGCCTGCGCCTGTCCGATCTGGCGGGCGTGCGAGGGCGTGGGCTGGAACACATGGGCATCGGACCCGGGGCCGACCAGCACGTCCACTGCCACGCGGTCACCACCGACGGTACGCACCCAGTCCCCCAGGATGCTGAAGCTGGCCACCACGCGGACCGGCGCATTCGGGGGGGACTGCGGCGCTTGTGCGCCAGCCAGCAGCGGCAGGCAGAGCAGGGAAGCGAGCAGGGAGCGGCGAACAGGATGTTGCAGAGGATGTTGCAGAGGGCGTTGCATGGTCGGAGTGCTTCAGGTGTCGGGTCAGGCCCGCAAGTGGGAGTGGCCGGGCCGGCTGTGCCGCCACAGCCCGTCGGGTGCGGCCAGCATCGACAGTGCGTACACCACCCCCAGGCACAGCACGATCACCGGGCTGGTGGGCCAATCGGCGTGGAATGAAATCAGCAGGCCCGCCACACTGGCGCCCAGGGCCAGCACCACCGACAGGCCCATCAGCGGCAGGATGCGCGTGACCCACAGCCGCGCCGCCGCAGCGGGCAGCACCATCAGGCCCACGGCCAGCAGGGTGCCCAGGGCGTGGAAGCCGGCCACCAGGTTCAGCACCACCAGCACCAGAAAACCGTGGTGGGCCAGCGCGCTCCAGACGCTCATGCCGCGCAGGAAGTCCGGGTCCAGGCTTTCGATGACCAGTGGCCGGTACAGGGTGCGCAGGCCCAGCAGCGTGACGGTGGTGATGCCGCCCAGCAGCAGCAGGGCATCGTTGTCCAGCGCCAGCACGGTACCGAACAGCACATGGAGCAGGTCCACGCTGTTCCCCTTGACCGACACGATCAGCACCCCGCTGGCCAGCGACAGCAGGTAGAACGCCGCCAGGCTGCTGTCTTCGCGCAGCACGGTGTGCCGCGCGACCAGGCCGGAGCCGACCGCCACCAGCAGACCGGCCGCGATGCCGCCGACCGTCATGGCCGTGAGCGACAGCCCGCTCACCAGATACCCCACCGCCGCGCCCGGCAGGATGGCGTGGGCCATGGCGTCGCCGGTGAGGCTCATGCGACGCAGCAGCAGGAACACGCCCACCGGCGCGGCCCCGAGCGACAGCGCCACGCAGCCCAGCAGGGCGTGGCGCATGAAGGCGAATTCGGCAAACGGAGACCAGAGCAGATCGATCACGGGTGGGCTCCATGGGTGGCGTGGGGTTCGTGCACCTCGCACACCTCGGCCTGTTCCTCGAACGGTTCCTGCAGCCGCTGCGCTTCGTCCCAGTGGGCGTCGGTCAGCACCTCGTCGGTGCGGCCGAAACGGGCGCGGTGGCGGGCCAGCAGCAGCGTCAGCGGGAAGTGGCGGCGCACCTGGTCGAGGTCGTGCAGCACCGCGATCACCGTGCGGCCCTCCGCATGCCAGCGTTGCAGCAGGGCCAGCAGCTCGTCGGTGGTGCGCGGGTCGACGGCGGTGAACGGTTCGTCCAGCAGCACCACCCGGGCGTCCTGCACCACCAGCCGGGCGAACAGCGCGCGCTGCCATTGCCCGCCCGAGAGCGTGCCGATGGGCCGCGATTCGAAGCCGGCGAGTCCGACGGTGGCGATGGCGTCCTGCACCGCACGGCGCTCGGCGGCATCGGGCCGGCGCCAGGGACCCAGCCGGTGCCAGCAGCCCAGCGTCACGAACTCCGCGACGCTCAGGGGAAAGCTGCGGTCGATGGCGCTGGCCTGCGGCAGCCAGGCCACCGCATCGGCCTTCGGGCCGTGCAGGTGGCCGCCCAGCGGTGCCAGCCGGCCAGCGAGTGCCTTGAGCAGGGTGGACTTGCCGGCGCCGTTCGGACCGACGACCGCCACCAGGTCACCCGACTGCACCGACAGGTTCAGGTGGTGCACGGCCGGATGGCGGTCATGACCCAGGGTCAGATCGTGCAGCGCAATCAGGGGATGGTGGGCCACGGCGGGTTTATGATCTTGCAACTCAGTTGCGATCCGGCGATCATATCGCAACCCGATTGCATTAACGATCCTTTGGCCCGGTGCCATCGGAAGGAGCCCGAGTGTCCCGTACCGCGCCCCGCGCCCCCAGCGATTCCCCCGAGGCGACCACCGTTCCGCCCGAGATCCAGGCCCGCCTCGCACAGGCCGGTCTGCGCCGTACCCTGGCCACCCGCGCCGTGATCGGGCTGTTTCTGGCGCGGCCGGCCCAGGGCCTCACCCATGCCCAGGTGCTGGCGGCCCTGGCCAGCCGGGGGGCGGCCGTGAACCGGGTGACGCTCTACCGCCTGCTGGATCGGCTGGCCGCCATCGGTGTGCTGGAACGCCACACCGACGACCGCACCTGGCGCTTCACGTTGGCTGAAGGCCCGGACGCCGATGCCGTGCCGCGCTTCGAGTGCGATGCCTGCCACCAGCAGTTCCGCCTGCCCGATGCCGCCGGCCCCACCCGGGCCGTGGTGGAGCAGCTGCAGCACACCCTGGCCATGCTGGGCCACCAGGGCGGACGCATCGACCTGGCGGTGCATGGCACCTGCGCTGCCTGTTCCACCTGCCCCGGCGACCCCGGCCCCGACAGCGGCTGACCGGGGCCGGCGACCGCCTCCGCTGGCGCGAAAGCGACGCGGCTCCCGGTGCGGCGCCGGGCGGGGCGCTACGATCGCCCGGTGAACTTCGCCGAGCACCCCGTCATTGCGTCGCTGACGCCCGTCTTCCTCCTCATCGGTGCCGGCTTCCTGGCCGGCCGTCGCAACTGGATCCGCGACAGCGCCGTGAAGGACCTGTCCAACCTGGTCTTCCTGCTGCTCATTCCCTCGCTGCTGTTCCGCACCATGAGCAGCGTGCGATTCGAGCAGCTCGACCTGCGGCCGATCGCGGCCTATTTCCCGGCGGCGCTGCTGCTGCTGTGCGGCTCGATCGCGTGGCGCGGCTTCAACCGCGGCAGCGTGGTCCGCGCGCTGGCCGGCACGTTTTCCAACATGGTGATGATCGGCATCACGCTGGTCGGGCTGGCTTACGGTCAGGCCGGTCTGGTCACCTTGCTCACCCTGGTGTCGGTGCATGCCCTGATTCTGCTCACCCTCGGTTCGGTGGTGCTGGAACTGGCGGTGGCGCGCGAGGCGCGAGCCGGCGGACAGCGCGCTCCCCATGTGCTGGAGACCGCATGGTCGGCCTTCAAGGGCGCGCTGATCCACCCGATCCCGCTGCCCATCCTGTGCGGGCTGCTCTATGCCCAGACCGGCTGGGGGCTGCCGGCGGTGGTGGACAAGCCGCTGCAGCTGCTGGGCAGCGCTTTCGGCCCGATCTCGCTGGTGCTGGTGGGTGTGACGCTGGCCCGCACGCCGCTGGGCGGGCACCTGCGCGAAGCGCTGTGGATCGCCGCTTCCAAGAACCTGGCGCTGCCGGTGCTGGTGGCGGCCTCGTGCTGGCTGGCCGGCATCCAGGGCCTGCAATTCACCGTCATGGTGGTGGCTGCCGCCCTGCCGGTGGGGGCCAACGTGTTCCTGTTCGCCCAGCGTTACGACGTGGACCAGGAGCTGACCACCGCCAGCATGGGCCTGTCGACCATCCTGGCCATGGGCACGCTCAGCCTGGTGATGGCGCTCACCGGGCTGGTCCAGACCTGACCGGAGGGAGTCACTGGCTGATCTTGCGGGCTTCCTCGATCTGGTAGCGGAAGTAGTGCTGGATGCCGAAGGCCAGGCTGCCCATGAACGCGACGGTGCCGACCATCAGGGCGGCCACCAGGGCGCCGATGGTGAGCCAGTTCGTCCCGCCGGCCGGCGTCGAGGCCGGATGCTGCGGGTTGAAGCTGCGGTTCCACTTTTCCTGGTCCATCAGGGCATAGACGATGCCGGCCAGGCAGGCGCTGGCCATGGACATGCCCAGCAGCGGGATCAGCACCCAGGAAAGCTTGTCGTCCTGGCCATAGGCCAGCACGCGCTCCACACCCCACCAGCCCAGGGCGGTGGGCACCGGGTGCAGCCAGCCGACCCAGTCGCCCAGGCCCTTCAGGTAGAAGCGGTGCAGGCCCAGCGTGCCGCCGAGCACCGCCAGCACCACCGTGATCGTCTTGTTGCGCGGGGCGGCCATCAGTCTTCCTTCGGGGGGGTGGTGTCGCCGCTGCCCAGGCTGCGCTGCATCAGCACGATGTCGAGCCAGCGACCGAATTTCCAGCCGCAGGAGCGGATGGTGCCGGCGTGCTCGAAGCCCATCGCGCGGTGCAGGCCGACCGAGCCCGCGTTGTCGGAGTCGCCGATGACCGCCATCACCCGCCGCACGCCGGCCCGCTCCAGGGCCGCCAGCAGTTCGGTCATGAGCAGCTTGCCCAAGCCCTGGCCGGCGGCGTCATGGGCCATGTAGATCGAGTCCTCCACCGAGAACCGGTAGGCCGGGCGGGGCTTGAACCAGTTGCCGTAGGCAAAGCCGCGCACGGTGCCGGCGTCGTCCTCGACCACCAGCCAGGGCAGGCCCTTGCCGAGCACGTCGGCGCGGCGGGTGGCCATGTCGGCCTCGGTGGGCGGGGTGGTCTCGAAGGTGCCGGTGCCGTGCAGCACGTGGTGCGCATAGATGGCGGTGATGGCGGGAACGTCGGTGTCGCGGCTGGGGCGGATCAGGGGCATGGGGCAGAAGGGATGAAAGCCGTTCCCGGTCGGGGACGGCGGGCTATAATCACGGGTTTTGTGGCGTTCCGCTGACCGGGTGGTCAGTCGTGTCTGGAGTGCTGCAATGATTGGGTCGCTGATCCGGATGCCTGGGATGGCATGTCGGCTGTGACCCGAAAGCGGATCGAAAGATCCGCTGGTGCGCAGCGATGTTCGCGGCGTTGCCGAACCACCCGAAGGATAAATCATGGTCGTGATCCGACTCTCCCGCGGCGGCGCCAAGGCCCGTCCGTTCTACAACATCGTGATCGCCGACAAGCGCGCCCGCCGCGACGGCCGCTTCATCGAGCGCATCGGCTTCTACAACCCGCTGGCCCGCGGTGGCGAAGAGCCGCTGCGCATCGCCCAGGACCGCCTGACCTACTGGCTCGGCGTGGGTGCCACCCCGTCCGACACCGTGGCCCGCCTGGTCAAGCAGGCCGCAGCCGCCACCCCGGCAGCCTGATCGGCTGTCGCGGACCCGCTCCGTCATGTCGGCGGCATTTCAGGCCTCGGCCCTGCCGGCCGACGCGATTGAACTGGGGCGGGTCGGCGAGGCCTGGGGCATCAAGGGCTGGGTCCGCATCCAGCCCCACAGCGCCGACACCGAAGCGCTGTTCGCCACCAAGGACTGGTATCTCCAGCCGCCCGAACCCCGGTTCGCGCGCGGCTTTTCTGCTTTCCAGGGCAGCGTGCTGTCGCGCGTGGCCGACATCAAGGTCCACGCCGACGGTGTCGTGGCCCGCTTTGAGGGCATGGACGACCGCAATGCGGCCGAAGCCCTCAAGGGCGTCCGCATCCACCTGCCGCGCAGTGCCTTCCCGGCCACGCCGGAGGGCGAGTACTACTGGGTCGACCTGATCGGCCTGCAGGTGTTCAACCGCGAAGGCGTCGATCTCGGCGTGGTGCGCGACCTCATGCCCACCGGCCCGACCTCGGTGCTGGTGCTGGAATACCCGCTGGTGCAGGACGGCGTCGAGACCCTGGCCGAACGCCTCATCCCCTTCGTGTCCGCCTACATCGACGACGTGGACCGCGTGGCCCGCCGCATCACGGCCGACTGGGGCGTTGACTACTGAAGCCCGGGGCTGCCCCATGCGCTTCGACGTCATCACGCTCTTCCCCGAACTCTTCGAACCGTTCCTCAAGCACGGCATCACCCGCCGCGCTTTCGAGTCGCGCCAGGTCGACGTGCGCCTCTGGAACCCGCGCGACCACGCAGACGGCAACTACCGTCGGGTGGACGACCGACCCTTCGGCGGCGGCCCGGGCATGGTCATGATGGCCGAGCCCCTGTGGCGCTGCCTCCAGGCCATCCGCACCGACCGCGCAGAGCCCGAGGCATCGCGCGGCCCGGTCATCCTGTTCTCGCCCATCGGTGAGCGCCTAGACCATGCGGCGGTGGAACGCTGGGCCGACAGCCCTGGCGCCATCCTGGTGTGCGGCCGCTATGAAGGCATCGACCAACGCTTCATCGACAGCTGTGTGGACCGCCAGATCAGCCTGGGTGACTTCGTGCTCTCCGGCGGCGAGCTGCCAGCCATGGCACTGATCGATGCGGTGGCCCGCCTGCAGCCCGGTGTGCTGGGCGACGAAGGCAGCCACCAGCAGGACAGTTTCAACACCGCGCTCGACGGACTGCTCGACAGCCCGCACCACACCCGTCCCGAGGTGTGGGACGGCCCGGCCGGCCCGCTGGGCGTGCCCGAGGTGCTGCTCGGCGGCAACCACGCCCACATTGCCCGCTACCGCCGGGAGCGGAGCCTGCAGCTCACGGCCCGGCTGCGTCCCGACCTGATCGATCTCGCACGGCAGGCTGGCCGGCTCAGCCGAGCCGACGAGTCATTCCTGCGGTCTGAAGGCTTGCTATAATCACGGGTTCTTCGATCCTCTGACCGGCCGCTGTGGCCGAGCGAACCGCCGGATCTGCAGCCTTTAGTGCAGCGCGGTCACGATCGTGAAAGTGGAAACCATGAACCTCATCCAGATCCTCGAGCAGGAAGAAATTGCCCGTCTGGGCAAGACCATTCCCGAGTTCTCCCCCGGCGACACCGTGATCGTCAGCGTCAACGTCATCGAAGGCACCCGCAAGCGCGTGCAGGCCTACGAAGGTGTGGTGGTGGCCCGTCGCAACCGTGGCCTGAACTCCAGCTTCATCGTCCGCAAGATCTCCAACGGCGAAGGCGTCGAGCGCACCTTCCCGCTGTACAGCCCCCTGATCGCCAAGATCGAGGTCAAGCGCCGTGGTGATGTCCGCCGCGCCAAGCTGTACTACCTGCGTGACCGCAGCGGCAAGTCGGCCCGTATCAAGGAGAAGCTGGGCGCCTGATCGGCGGCCCGGTCCCACCTCGAAAAGCCGCTCCCCGGAGCGGCTTTTTTGTGCCCGCTCCTGTCCATGTCCCAACGCCTGCCCCCCTTCGATCCCCGCACCGTGCCGGTGGTGGGCACCGGCCTGCACGATCCGCACCCGCTGCCGTCGGTGCTGACACCGGACGGTCTGCGGCGCCTGTTCGAGCAGCCACCTGAGTGGACACCCGAACTGCGCCAGGAGCCGCGCTTCACCGACCGCACCCCCGCCCGTGCTTCGGTGCTGCTGCCGCTGGTGATGCGTGATCGGCTCAGCCTGCTGCTGACCCTGCGCACGACCACGCTGAGCACGCATTCCGGCCAGATCGCCTTGCCCGGCGGGCGCATCGACCCCGAAGACGCCGACGCGGTGGCGGCTGCGCTGCGCGAGGCCGACGAGGAGATCGGTCTGCCGGCCCGGCACATCGAGGTGCTGGGAACGCTGCCGGAGTACGTCACCGGAACCGCCTTCACCGTCACGCCGGTGGTGGCACTGGTGGTGCCGGGCTTTGTCCTGAGGCCGAACCCGCACGAAGTGGCCGACGTTTTCGAGGTGCCGCTGGCCTTCCTGATGGACCCGCGTCATCACCGCCGCCACGCGCTCGAATTCGAAGGGCAGCGCCGCGAGTGGTATTCGATGCCGTTCGACGACGGCGGGCAGGAGCGTTTCATCTGGGGTGCCACCGCCGGCATGCTGCGCAACTTCTACCGGCTGCTCACGGCCGCGTGAAGTGGGGCAACGGGCCGCCACTATCATCGCGGCATGGGATTTCTCGCCATTCTTCTCGCCCTGCTGATCGAGCAGGCCCGACCTCTGGCCTACGACAACCCGGTCCACGCCGGCCTTCGCTCGTGGACCCGCACCGTGCGCCGCAATCTGGATGCCGGTGAAACGCCCCAGGGCTGGGTCGCCTGGCTGCTGGCGGCGCTGTTCCCGGCGGTCGTCGCGGCAGGTGTTCATCTGGCGCTGATGCAGATCAGCGTCCTGCTGGCCTTTGTGTGGGTGATCGGTGTGCTGTACGTCACCCTGGGCTTCCGGCAGTTCAGCCACCACTTCAGCGAGATCCGCCGCGCTCTGGAAGAGGGCGACGACGACATCGCCCGCCAGAAGCTGGCCACCTGGCTCCGGGTCGAGCCCACCAGCCTGCCGCGCGCGGAGTTGCTGCGGCAGGTCATCGAGCATTCTGTGCTGGCGGCCCACCGCCATGTCTTCGGCGTGCTGATCTGTTTCCTGGTGTTCTGGGTGGCGGGGCTCGGCCCGGCCGGCGCGGTGCTCTACCGGATGGCCGAATACCTGTCGCGCAACTGGCGCGCCCGACCGGACGGCACACCCAGTGCCGCCCTGCAGCAGGCAGCGGCCCAGGCCTGGCGCTGGATCGATCACTGGCCGGCGCGGTTCACCGGCATGGGCTTTGCCATCGTCGGCAATTTCGAGGAGGCGGTGGCGAGCTGGCGGGGCGATGCCGAGCGCTTTGCCGTCGGCAGCGACGGTGTCGTGCTGGCCGCCACCTCGGGGGCCATCAATGTCCGGCTGATGCCGTTGCCCGAAGGCGCGCCGCCGCCCGAAGACGGCGACCCGGCCAGCCGGCCCGACCCGCAGCTGGCCCATCTGGGCAGCGTGGTGGGTCTGGTGTGGCGGTCGGTGGTGCTGTGGATGCTGCTGCTGGCGTTGCTGACGCTGGCCCGCATCTGAAGCCGGGGCCGACGCTGCCCCGGCGCGGGCTCAGTACCGCTGGGGCGCCGACAACTCTTCGAAGAACTGTCCGTACAACCGGTATCGGTGCTCGCCGATGGCCAGCGCATCGGTCTGCGGATCGGCGCCCACATGGGCCCGCACACCGCAGCCGGGCTCATGCAGGTGGGTGCAGTTGTAGAAGCGGCAATCGCCCAGCGTGGCCCGCAGATCGGGCATGAGCGTGGCCAGTTGCGTGGCTTCGATGTGGTGCAGGCCGAATTCCTGAAAACCGGGTGAATCGATCAGCGCGGTCTCGCGGGCTTGGTCCACCCAGTACCAGGTCGTGCTGGTGGTGGTGTGCTTGCCCGAGTTCAGGGCCTTCGATATCTCTCCGGTCTGGGCGCCGGCCAGCGGCACCAGCCGGTTCACCAGCGTGCTCTTGCCCACGCCCGACGGTCCCAGCACCAGGGTGCAGCGGCCTTGCAGGCGTTGCTGCAGTTCAACCAGCCCCTGCTCGCTGCCGGGCTGCAGGCAGAGCGGCAGCACGCTGCAGCCCATGCGGCGGTAAGGCGCCAGCCGTTGCCAGGCGCGTTCGAAGGCGGTGGTCAGGTCGCTCTTGTTGAGCACCACCAGCACCTCGATGCGCTCGGCCTCGGCGGCGATCAGGGCGCGGGCCAGCTGGGTCTCGGAAAACTCGGGCTCGGCCGCCACCAGCACCAGCACCTGGTCCAGGTTGGCGGCGAACGATTTGGTGCGCATCTCGTCCTGGCGGTAGAACAGGTTGCGGCGCTCCAGCACCTGCTCGATGCTGCCCTCGTCACCGCTGACCTGCCAGCGGACCCGGTCGCCGACGACCACCGCGTTCTTCTTGCCCCGTGGGTGGCAGATGCGGCGGCTGCCGTCGGCGCTTTCCACCAGACAGTGGCGGCCGTGGGCGGCGACCACCAGACCGGTTGGCTGATCGGCCATTCAGGGCTGCAGCGCGTCGACCGCGGCTGCGCAGAAAAAGTCGCTCACCGAAATGCCGTTCACATCGTGCGTGTTGAAGCGCAGCGAGCACCGGTTGTAGCCCAGCGCGATGTCGGGGTGGTGGTCTTCGCGGTGGGCGATCCAGGCCACGGCGTTGACGAAGGCCATGGTCTCGTGGAAGTTGGCGAACTTCCAGTGCTTTTCCAGCGCGCCGTCGATGAGCTTCCAGCCGTTGGCGGACTCGCCGTTGAGCTGGGTCAGCTGGGTGACGATCTCGGTCGGGCCGAGGGCTTTGCGGTTCTGGTGGATGGGGTTCATGCGGGTTCAGGCAGCGGCCGGGGAGGCGGTCTGCAGACGGGCGAGGCGTTCGCTCGCCGGCGGGTGGGAGTAGTAGAAGCGCGCGAACAGCGGGTCGGGCGTGAGGGTGCTGGCGTTGTCCTTGTAGAGCTTGAGCAGGGCACTGGCCAGGTCGTCGCCGCTGGTGTGCGAGACGGCGTAGGCATCGGCCTCGAACTCGTGCTTGCGCGACAGCTGGGCCAGCAGCGGCGACAGGAAGAAGCTCAGCAGCGGCGCGGCCAGCATGAACAGGATCAGAGCCAGGGCGTCGTTGGGCGTGTCCATGGAGGGCTGCACGCCCAGGCCGCTGTAGAACCAGGCCTGTGCGGACAGCCAGCCGAGCAGCGCGAATCCGGCCAGGCTGATGCCGAACATCAGCACCATGCGCTGCAGGATGTGGCGGCACTTGTAGTGGCCCAGCTCGTGGGCCAGCACCGCGTCGATCTCGCCCGGTGCCAGGCGCTGCAGCAGGGTGTCGAAAAACACCACCCGCTTGGCCGCGCCGAAGCCGGTGAAGTAGGCATTGGCATGGGCGCTGCGCCGGCTGCCGTCCATGACGAACAGGCCCTTGGCGGCAAAGCCGCAGCGCTGCATCAGCTGGCTCACGCGGGCCTTGAGGGTTTCATCGGCCAGCGGTTCGAACTTGTTGAACAGCGGCGCAATCAGGGTGGGGTACAGCACCAGGGCCAGCAGGTTGAAACCCATCCAGACGCCCCAGGCCCAGATCCACCAGGCCGGGCCCGCCGCGCCCATGAGCCACAGCACCAGCGCTGCAATGGGAAGGCCGACCAGTGCGCCCACCACCGAGCCCTTGACCAGATCGGCCAGCCAGAGCGCCGGTGTGGTCTTGTTGAAGCCGAACCGTTCTTCGACGCGGAAGGTGGCGTACCAGGACAGGGGCAGCCCGACCAGCCCGCCGATGACCGCGAAGCTGCCCAGCAGGGCCAGCTGCTGCAGCAGGCCGCCGCCCATGAATCCGAGCAGCACGCCGTTGAGCCAGTCCAGGCCGCCCAGCAGCGTCCAGCCGATCAGCACGGCGGCTTCGAACGACGCGTTCAGCAGCGCCAGCCGGGTCTTGGCCACGGTGTAGTCGGCGGCCTTGCGGTGGGCCTCCGGCGTGATGGTGTGGGCGAAAGCCGCCGGCACCGCCTCGCGGTGGCGCACCACATGGCGGATCTGGCGGCTGCCCAGCACGGTGCGGGTGAGCAGGCCGACCAGCAGCAGGGCGCAGAAGAGGGCGGTGAAGGCAAGGGAGGCGATGTCCATGGGCGGGAGTCTAGCGAACCGGCCGTGGCCTCAGGCCCGCCGGGGCCATGGGCGACAATTCCGGCATGACTTCCGATACCCCCACCTCCGAGGCGCCCGGCGCCGACACCCCCGTGGCCGAGCTGGCCAGAAGCGACCAGAACCTGGTCTGGCTGGACTGCGAAATGAGCGGCCTGGACCCCGAAAAGGAGCGGCTGCTGGAGATCGCGGTGGTGATCACCGGACCGCAGCTCACGCCCCGCATCGAAGGGCCGGTGCTGGTCATCCACCAGAGCGATGCCCTGCTGGGTGCCATGGACGCCTGGAACAAGGGCACCCACGGCAAGAGCGGCCTGATCGACAAGGTGAAGGCCAGCACCCTGACCGAAGCGCAGGCCGAACAGCAGCTGCTCGACTTCATCGGCCGCCATGTGCCGCGCAACGGCTCGCCCATGTGCGGCAACACCATCAGTCAGGACCGCCGTTTCCTGGTGAAGTACATGCCGAAGCTGGAGGCCTACTTCCACTACCGCAACCTCGATGTGAGCACGCTCAAGGAACTGGCCAAGCGCTGGCGCCCCGAGGTCTACGAGGGTTTCAAGAAGCACCAGAAGCACACGGCGCTGGCCGATGTGCACGAGTCCATCGACGAGCTGGAGCACTACCGGACCCACTTCCTGCGCTGACCGGCCGGGGCGGGCAGGGGGGACGAAAATGTCAAAATCGTGACATTCACGAAAGTTGCACATCGCTCCACCATGCCCAAGAAAAACAAGTTTCTCGCCCGCCACCAGGAGCTGCTGCAGCTCTCGGGTGCCATCGCGTTTCTGGTCCTCACCGGCGTCTATGCCTCGCTCACCGGTGCTTCCGGCGCCGGTCTGAGCACGTCGTCCATCTGGCTGCTGATCGTTGCCGCTGCGGTGGGCGCCTACATGGCCATGAACATCGGCGCCAACGATGTGGCCAACAACATGGGCCCGGCCGTGGGTTCGGGGGCCATGACCATGGGCTGGGCCATCGCCGTGGCTGCCGTGTTCGAGGCGCTGGGCGCCATCGTGGCCGGCGGCGATGTGGTGGGCACCATCAAGGGCGGCATCATCGACCCCGCGCAGATCGCCGATCCGGCCCTGTTCGCCTGGGTCATGTTCGCGGCCCTGCTGGCGGGCGCCCTCTGGCTGAACCTGGCCACGGCACTGGGTGCGCCGGTGTCGACCACGCACTCGATCATCGGTGCGGTCATGGGCGCGGGCATCGCGGCTGGCGGCTGGGGCCTGGTGAACTGGGGGACGATCTCCTCCATCGTCGTCAGCTGGGTCATCTCGCCGCTCTCTGGCGGCCTGATCGCGGCGGCCTTCCTGTACTTGATCAAGCGCAGCGTCACCTACAAGTCGGACAAGACCGAGGCGGCTGCTCGTGTGGTGCCGCTGCTCATCGGCGCCATGGCCTGGTCCTACGGCTCCTACATGCTGCTCAAGGGGCTGGGCCAGCTGGTGAAGGTGGGCTTCGTGGCCGGGCTGCTGGGCGGGCTGGTGATCGGCATCGTCACCTGGGCGCTGGTGCGCCGGCCCATTGCCCGCATGGCGCAGCACCAGGACAACAGCAAGGACGGCGTCAACCGCCTGTTCACCTGGCCGCTGATCTGTTCGGCGGCCCTGCTGAGCTTTGCCCATGGGGCCAACGATGTGGCCAACGCCATCGGCCCGCTGGCGGCCATCTACGAGGCCGTCAAGGCCGGGGCGATCGCCACCAAGGCCGGCACGCCGCTGTGGATCATGGTGCTCGGCGCGCTGGGCCTGTCGGTCGGTCTGGCGCTGTACGGGGCGCGTCTGATCCGCACCGTGGGCAAGGAGATCACCGAGCTGGACAACATCCGCGCATTCTCGATCGCCATGGCCGCCACCCTGACCGTGATCGTGGCCTCCCAGCTCGGCATGCCGGTGTCGACCACGCACATCTCGATCGGTGCGGTGTTCGGCGTGGGCTTCCTGCGCGAGCTGCTCAAGGTGAACTACGCCAAGATGGAAGCCACCGTGCGTGCCGGTCACCAGGGCAACGACCGGAACGATGTGGAGGGTTATCTGCAGCGCTTCGAGGCCGCCGAGGTGCAGGAGAAAAAGCGCATGCTGGCCGACATGAAGCGCCGCGCCAAGCTGCGCGAGGCCAGCGAGGGCGCGCTGTTTGCCAAGAACGAGCGCAAGGCGTTCAAGAAGGCCTACAAGCAGGAAATCGTCAAGCGGTCGGCGGTCATGCGCATCGTGGCCGCCTGGATCGTCACCGTGCCGGCCACGGCGGTGCTGGCGGCGGTGCTGTTCCACATCGTGCGGGCCGTGCTGGCCTGATCGTCACGAAAATTTCAGGGTTTTCCCGGAAACGTGCGACAATCGCGGGCTGCCCGGATTTCACCGGACAGATTTGTGCATTGGCCTCATACACCCGGCCCCCCACCACGAACGCCGCTGCGACCGCAGCCGGCCGTCTCGAACAGGGGCCATCGCCAGCAGCGTCACCCTGACGCATCGGCGCGGACCGTTTGTGGTTGATGTTGTGTAACCACGAACGGATCCGGCGCCGGGATGCATTGCTCCCCCGTCGGCTCGGTTTTATGGCGCATCCGCGCCGGAACAGACATGAGCGACTCTTTTGAAGAACGCGGCGACGCCGCGCCCGACACCCTGAACACCACCATCGAGGCCGCGATCGACACCGTCGAAGCGACCGTGGCCGACGCCGGTCCGGTGGACGCCAGCGCCTTTGCGGCCCTCGGCCTGGCCCCTGAACTCGTGGCGGCCGTGGCCGACCTGGGCTACACCCAGCCCACCGCCGTGCAGGCCCGCGTCATGCCCAAGGCCCTGCTGGCCGAAGGCGAGACCCGCCACGCCGACCTGATGGTCTCCAGCCAGACCGGCAGCGGCAAGACCGCCGCCTTCCTGCTGCCGGTGCTGCACACCCTGCTGCAGCAGCGCGCCGAAGCCACCGCGCGCGAACGCGCCGAGCGTGACCGCCTGGCCGCCGAAGCCCTGGCCCGTGGCGAAGCGCCGCCCAAGGCGCCCAAGCGCAAGGACCCGACCAACCCGCGCCACTTCAAGGCCGCCACCCCGGGCGCCCTGGTGCTGTGCCCGACCCGCGAGCTGGCCCAGCAGGTGGCGCATGACGCCATCGACCTGGTGCGCCATTGCCGTGGCCTGCGCGTCGCCAACGTGGTGGGCGGCATGCCGTATCAGCTGCAGATCGCCAAGCTGCAGAACGCCGATCTGGTGGTGGCCACCCCGGGCCGCCTGCTGGACCTGCAACGTTCGCAGCAGCTCAAGCTGGACGAAGTGCAGTTCCTGGTGGTGGACGAGGCCGACCGCATGCTCGACCTGGGCTTCGCCGACGACCTGGCCGAAGTCAACCTGCTGACCGCCCAGCGCCGCCAGACCATGATGTTCAGCGCCACGTTCGCGCCGCGCATCCAGCAGCTCGCCATGCGCGTGATGCACGACAACGGCTCGCAGGTCCAGAAGATCCAGATCGACAGCCCGCAGGAGCAGCACGCCAACATCAAGCAGGTGCTGTTCTGGGCCGACACCGCCGACCACAAGCGCAAGATGCTGGACCACTGGCTGCGCGACGCCACCATCAACCAGGCCATCGTGTTTGCCAGCACCCAGATCGAATGCGACGGGCTGGCCAACGACCTGCAGCAGGCCGGCTTCTCGGCCGTGGCGCTGCATGGCGCGCTGAGCCAGGGCATCCGCAACCGCCGCCTGATGGCACTGCGCAACGGCCAGGTGCAGATCCTGGTGGCCACCGATGTGGCCGCGCGCGGCATCGACGTGCCCACCATCACCCACGTCTTCAACTTCGGCCTGCCGATGAAGGCCGAGGACTACACCCACCGCATCGGCCGCACCGGCCGTGCCGGCCGTGATGGCCTGGCCGTCACCTTTGCCGAGCAGCGCGACCGCCGCCGCATCGCCGACATCGAGGCTTACACCCGCCAGCGCTTCACCGCCGAGGTCATCCCCGGTCTGGAGCCGCGCATGCGTGCGCCGCAACCCGAGTTCGGCCGTGGCCGCCCGGGTGGCGACCGCTTCGGTGGTCGCAACGACCGTGGTGGTGACCGCCGCAGCGGTCCGCCTTCGCGCGGCCCGCGCTTCGAGAACCGCGACAGCGCACCGCGCTTTGACCCGCGCGGTGATTCGCGCGGCGAATTCCGTGCTGGCCCCCGCAACGACTTCCGTGGCGATGCCCCGATGGTCGACCGCAGCCGTCCGGACGGCCGCTTCGATCCGCGCTTCGAAGGCCGTGAGGCACCGGCCTTCGAGGGCCGTGGCGCCCCGCGTGGCGATTTCCGCGACCAGCGCGCTGCGCCCCGCAGCTTCGACGACCGCGCCCCGGCCCGTGCCGGCAAGCCCGGTGGTTTCAGCTCGGGCCGCACCGACAAGCCCGCCTTTGCCGACCGGGGTGGTGAGCGCAACTACGCGGACCGCAGCGGTTTCAACGACCGTGGCAGCCGCCCGGCCCCGCGCCGCGCACCGCGCTGATCGCATGCGCACCCGTGGCTGACCCTCCCGGTCAGTCGGACAAGCCGGACCCTGTGTCCGGCTTTTTTGTGGGCTGCCCACAATGCCGCGCATGTCGTACCGGGTGGTGTGGTTCAAGCGCGATCTGCGGGTGCAGGACCATGCACCCCTGGCCGAGGCTGCGCGCCAGGGGCCGGTGCTGTGCCTCTACATCCTGGAGCCCGCGCTGTGGCAGCAGCCGGACGCCGCCCGGCAGCACCTGGGTTTTCTTCAGGAAAGCCTGAAGGACCTGGCCACCGACCTGCGCGCCCATGGCGGCAGGCTGCAGTGGGCGGTGGGCGATGCGGTGCAGGTGCTGGACCGGCTGCACCACCACGCTCCGTTTGCGGAACTGCTGTCCCACCAGGAAACCGGCAACGCCGCCAGCTTCGAGCGCGATCGGCGCGTGCTGCGCTGGTGCCGCGAACACGCGGTGCCGTGGCGCGAGTTCCGGGGCTTCGGCGTGGTGCGTGGCCTGCGCCAGCGCCGCCACTGGGCATCGCAGTGGGAGGCGCTGATGGCCGAGCCGCAGGCGGTGCTGCCCCGCATCACGCCCGCATCGCCACCCGCCGAAGCATGGGATCCCCGCCCCTGGCCAAGCGCCGACGGGCTGGGCCTGCCCGCCCACGAACCTCCGCAACGCCAGCGCGGTGGACGCCGCCAGGGGGAAGCGGTGCTGACCGACTTCCTGCAGCAGCGCAGCGCCCGCTACCGGGGCGGCATCTCGTCGCCGCTGACCGCCCCCGACGCGTGTTCGCGCCTGTCGGCCCACCTGGCGTTCGGCACGCTGGGGCTGCGCGAGGTGGTGCAGGCCACCCGCGCCCGCATGCACGACACCGAGCTGGCCGGCACCCGCCAGCACGCCGGGCTGGCCGCCTTCCTGAGCCGGCTGCACTGGCACTGCCACTTCATCCAGAAGCTGGAGACCGAGCCGGCCATCGAGCACCACAACATGCACCGGGGCTACAACGGCCTGCGCGAGGCCGAGCACAACCCGGCCCACCTGCAGGCCCTGATGGAAGGCCGCACCGGCTGGCCCATGGTGGACGCCTGCGTGGCCATGCTGCGCGAGACCGGCTGGCTCAATTTCCGCATGCGTTCGATGCTGGTGTCGGTGGCGGCCTACCCGCTGTGGCTGCACTGGCGGCCGGTGGGCGAGTGGCTGGCGCGCGAGTTTCTGGACTACGAGCCGGGCATCCACTGGAGTCAGATGCAGATGCAGAGCGGCACCACCGGCATCAACACCACCCGGGTCTACAACCCGGTCAAGCAGGCGCAGGACCACGATCCGCAGGGGCGTTTCGTGCGGCACTGGCTGCCGGCGCTGCAGCAGGTGCCCGACACCTGGCTGTTCCAGCCGTGGTTGATGCCGCCCGATCTGCAGCAGCGCATGGGCCTGCGGCCGGGGCTGGACCTGGTGGAACCCAGGGTCGACCTGGAGACGGCCACGCGGCGCGCCAAGGAACGGGTGCATGCCCTGCGTGCGCGGCGCGAGGTGCAGGCCGATCAGGCCGACATCGTGCGCCGCCACGGCTCGAAGCAGCGCCGGGCCGAGCAGCTGGCCGGGCCGCGCCAGCGCCGCGCGGCCGAGGCGGCATCGCAGCAGCTGGGCTTCGATTTCTGAGGCCGCTCAGCGCGGTGCGCCGCGGGCCGCCGCCATGCGGGCCTGCACCGCTTCACCGAGCTCGATCACGGCGAGTGCGTAGTAGCTGCTCCAGTTGTAGCGCGTGACCACATAGAAGTTTTCGGTGCCCGCCACATAGGTGGACGGCGCGCCGGCGTTCTGCAGTTCCACCAGCGCCAGCGGGCCGGTGTGCCCGGCCGCCGCGCCGTCCAGCCCGGCGCCCAGCGCCTGCATGCGGGTGGCGCTGAAGGTGGGCAGGATGTCGGGGGCCAGCAGGGTGTCCAGATCGGTCTGGCCGGCTTCCACCCGCACCGGGTAGTGGGTGGGCATGCCGCTCTGCCAGCCGAACACCTGGAAGTAGTGCGCCACCGAGCCGATCACGTCGGCGGTGTTGCCGAACAGATCGATCTGGCCGTCCTCGTCGAAATCGATCGCGTACCGGGCCCAGCTGCTGGGCATGAACTGCGGCCAGCCCATCGCGCCTGCGTAGCTGCCGCGCAGGCTCAGGGGGTCGCGGCCGCTGCGGTTCATGAGGCTGAGGAACTGTTCGAGTTCGCCCCGGAAGAATTCACTCCGCGCGGCGGCGCGCGGATGGCTGGCGGGGAAGTCGAAGGCCAGCGTGACCAGGGCGTCCATGACGCGGAAGTTGCCCATGTGCCGACCGTAGAGCGACTCCACGCCCAGCACGCCCACGATGAGGCTGGCCGGCACGCCGAAGCGGGCTTCGGCCCGGGCCAGGGTTTCGGCGTTGTCTTCCCAGAAGCGCTGCCCGGCGTTCAGCCGGATGGGCTCGATGAAGCGCGCCCGGTACGCGGCCCAGTTCTTGGGCTGGGTGGCCGGCGGCGGCGTGATGGCACGGATGATGGAAGGAATGCGCTGGGCCGCGCCGATCTGGGCCCGGACCCAGGCCGGGTCCAGGTCGCGCCGGCTGGCCAGGTCGTCGGCGAACGCCATCGCGGCCGGGCTCTGGCTGTAGCTGAACAGGGCTGGTGCGGCGCGGGGCTCGGCTTTGCGGGGTTGGGCCGCGCTGGCCGGCGAGAGCGGGAGGCTGGCCAGGCAGGCCAGCAGCAGGGGGAACAGGCGGGAGGCGGGGCGGGGCAGGGTCATGTCGGGGTGTCGGCGGGCCAGGCCAGTTGCCGGAAGGCGGCGGCCAGGTCGCGCAGCGGTGGCGCAGACCCTGCACTGTACCGTTGTGCCTCCAGCCGCAGAAGCCATTGCGCCACCGGCTCGCCCGCTTCACCCCAGCGGGCCCGGACGGCGGTAGCCAGGGTGCGCGGCGGTGCTTGCGGCGGCACCTGCAGGCCGGCCGCCAGCAGCCGGCGCCGGGCGCGTTCCAGCAGGCGCAGCCAGGGGTCGTGCTGTTGCCGTTCCCACAGGGTCCAGGCGGCACCCACCAGGCTGGCCAGGGCCAGCAGACCGGCCATGACCTTGGCCAGATCGGTCCAGCTCGGCGACTCGAAACCCAGCGAACGCAGCAGGTCGAGCTGGCGGCCCTGGGTGTAGTTCAGCACCCACTGGTTCCAGCGGTTGTTCAGGGCCTCCCAGCTCTGGCGCGCGCGGTTGATCAGCGCATCGCTGAAGGTGTTGCGCAGCACGCCGGTCAGGGCACCGGCCACGCCGGTCTGCGGTGCGGCCAGCCGGTCGAACGAGCCGATGCGGCCGGGCATCACCGCACCCGTGGGATCGACCCGGACCCAGCCCTGGCCCTGCAGCCAGACCTCGGTCCAGGCGTGGGCATCGCGCTGGCGCACGGTCCAGTAACCGTCCACGCCATTCACCTCGCCGCCCTGGTAACCGGTGACGATGCGTGCCGGGATGTCCATGCCGCGCATCAGGATGGCGAAGCTGCTCGCGATGTGTTCGCAGAAACCGGCCTTGCGGTCGAACCAGAACTCGTCGGCGGTGTCGCGGCCGTAGACGCCCGGGTCCAGGGTGTAGCTGTAGCCGCCGGTGCGCAGCAGGTCGAGCGCGGCCTGCACCAGACGCGGTGCGTTCTCGGGGCCGGGGCCGTACTGGCGCCGCAGTTCCTGGGCCAGCTGCAGGGTGCGCGGGTTGTAGCTGGGGGGCAGGGTCAGGAAGTCCTGCAGGCCCAGCACCAGCCGCTGGGGGCCGTGGCGAAATTCGGGGTACGCCTGCGCGGTGAACCGCACCAGCGAGCCCATGGGTCGCTGGGTCAGCCACTGCAGTTCGTCGTTCATGCGGACCCGGGTGCCCGGCACCTCGGGCGGGGTGGCGGTGCCTTCAAGCACGAAGAGCCAGGGGCGGTCGTGCGGCTCCATGGTCACTTCGTAGTCCAGCGGTGTTCCGGCCACCTGCAGATCGGCGCTCAGCCGGTTGCCCAGGCCAAAGTCGGACTCCAGCGGACGCCACTCGCGGCCGTCGAAGGTGGACAGCACCGGCCCCCGGAAATAGATGCGGTCCTGCGGTGGCGTGGGGCCGTTGAAGCGCACCCGCAGCGCGATGCTTTCATCCAGCGCCAGCCGGGCGATCTGCCCTACCCGCATCTGGCCCGAGAGGCCGCTGCGACCGGTTTCCGGGTCGCCGGGGGTGCCCCACAAAGGCGCCAGCCGGGGGAACAGCAGGAACAGCACCAGCATGATGGGCGCGCCCATGAGCGCCATGGAGCCGGCGATGCGGGCCGAGCGCGCCAGGCTGGGCCGGCCCACCGGCATGTGTGCGTTCACCAGCGCGGTCAGCAGCCCGAGCAGCGCCACCAGGATGCCGGCCGCGGTGACCAGCGACTGCGAATAGAAGAAGTGGGTGAGCAGCGTGAAGAAGCCCAGGAAGAACACCACGAAGGCGTCGCGCCGGGCCCGCAGCTCCAGGGTCTTGAGGGCCAGCAGGACGACGATGAGCGTCACGCCGGCATCGCGGCCCACCAAGGTGCGGAAGGTGAAGAAGGTGGCGCCCAGCGTGACGGCCAGCAGCGCTGCCCGCCACACCCAGCCCGGCAGCGGCGCGCCGCGCACCGTGAGCACGGCGCGCCAGACCAGCACGCCGGCGGTGATGCCGCTGCACCACCACGGAATGTGCGCGCTCTGCAGCAGCACGACCCAGGCAATGACGGCCAGCAGGAACAGCGTGTCGCGCGCCTCGCGCGGCACGCTGGAGAGGGTGTCGGTGATGCGGTTCAGCACAGCGCGAGTGCCTCCAGGCAGCGGTTGCGGTGGGCCAGACCTTGTTCGGGTGCGATCTCGCGGCCCGGCAGACGCAGGCCGTACGACAGGCCGAGCCGGTCGGCCATCAGCACCCAGGCGGTCAGGCGCTGCAGCCGGCCTTCCAGCCCGGCGCCGCCGCAGCGAGCGTGGTCGAGCCAGAGCTGCACCCGCTCGCTGGAGAGCGTGTCGCGGCTGACCAGATCGTCGCGGCCGCTGGCAAAGGCCTGGGCCGCGCGTTTCCAGACCACCGACTTCATCGGGTCGCCGCGCTGGTAGGCGCGGACGCCGTCGAATTCGCCGGTGCTGCGCGCGCGCGCAGCGCCCTGGCCGCCGGCAATCGGCTCACCGGGCGGTAGGGCGGGCGGGTGCTCTTCGGGCGCCGGGTAGACCAGCACCTCGGCGGCGCTGCGCCACACGGTCCAGACCCGGAAGGTGCCCAGCGGGAACAGCGTCTGGGCGGTGAGCGCGGGCAGGCGGTGCAGGCCGCGTCCGGGGGCTTCCCAGGCCACACGCACCGTGCTGCTGCCCTGGGCCGGCACATCGGTCCACGCCAGTGAGGCGGGCGAGCCGTCGTCGTGCAGCACGCCCAGGCCGACGCCCAGGCGCTCGCTGCGCTTCTCGCTGACCAGCCGGATGTCGAGCTGCACCGCCTCGTGCGCGTGCACCGGCACCGGGGCGTCCAGGTGCAGGGTGAGGCCGCGCAGGTTGCCGTGGCACACATGCATGCCCACCACCGCGCAACCGGCCAGCAGGAAGGTCAGCAGGTAGCCCAGGTTGAGCTGGTAGTTGATGCTGGCCACCAGCAGCACCAGCAGCGTGATGGCCAGCATCCAGCCCGGGCGGGTGGGCAGGATGTAGACATTGCGCTGGGTCAGCACCAGCGTGTCGGACGCCTTGAGGCGCTGGAACAGCCAGGCCTGCAGCCGGCGGCGCAGGAAGCCGAACGGCGTCTTCATGGTGTCAGGGCAGGGGGACGGCGTCCAGCATGGCGCGCACCTGCTCGACCGCGCCGCGCCCGGCGTCGCGCACCGGCACCAGGCGGTGGGCGGTGGTCTGGGGCAGCACGGCGGCGATGTCGTCCGGGGCGACGTAGTCGCGCCCCTGCAGGAAGGCCTCTGCCTTGGCCGCGCGCACCACGGCCAGCGCCGCGCGCGGCGACAGGCCCTGGGCAAACCACCGTCCGCTGCGGGTGGCGTTGACCAGGTCCTGCAGGTAGTCGAGCACCGGCTCGGCGGTGTGGGTGCGGGCCACGGTCTGCTGCAGCCGGGTGAGGTCGGCCGGGGTCAGGGCGGCGGGCAGGCGGTCGAGCATGTCGCGCCGGTCTTCGCCGCGCAGCAGGGCGCGTTCGGCCTGCCGGTCCGGGTAGCCCAGCGACAGCCGCATGTGGAATCGGTCGAGCTGCGATTCGGGCAGCGCGTAGGTGCCGAGCTGGTCGTGCGGGTTCTGGGTGGCGATCACGAAGAAGGGCTGCGGCAGGTCGCGCGTGTCGCCCTCGACCGTGACCTGCTTTTCCTCCATGGCTTCGAGCAGGGCGCTCTGGGTCTTGGGGCTGGCGCGGTTGATCTCGTCGGCCAGCAGCACCTGGGCGAACACCGGTCCGGGGTGGAACACGAAGCCTTCGCGGCCGCGCTCGTAGACCGAGACCCCGATCAGGTCGGTGGGCATGAGGTCGGCGGTGAACTGCACCCGTGAAAACTGGAGTCCGAACGACTTGGCCAGTGCATGGGCCAGGGTGGTCTTGCCGACCCCGGGCACGTCTTCGATGAGCAGGTGTCCCCCCGCGAGCAGACAGGCCACGCAGTCATGGACCTGCCGTGATTTGCCCACGATCACCGTGTTAAGCTGGTTCAGAAGATGCTGGATGTGGGCGTCGGCTTGCATGAATCGGTGCGGGCTTGAGATGCCGCGAACCTTACCGTAATTCCGCCATGAGACAGGCCACGGGCTATTTCACCCACAAGGATTGCTGGAGACACGAAATGGGCGCCGGGCATCCGGAATGTCCGGAGCGTCTGAGCGCCATCGAGGACCGGCTGCTGATCACCGGCCTGGACGTGGCCCTGGAGCGCCGCGAAGCCACCCCGGCCTCCGTGGCCGACCTTGAACTCGCCCACGACCGCATGCATCTGGCGGCCCTGCGCGGCCTGGCCGACAACCTGCGCGACGAGGTGGCCGCCGGCGGCCCGACCCATGCGCAGATCGACCCCGACACCGCCATCAACCTGCACAGCTGGGACGCCATCCTGATGGCCGCCGGTGCCGCCATCGACGCCACCGACGCCGTGCTGGCGGGCGAGCTGGCCAACGCCTTCTGCGCGGTGCGCCCGCCCGGTCACCACGCCACCCGTGGGCAGGCCATGGGGTTCTGCTTCGTGAACAACGTGGCGGTGGCAGCGCGTTATGCGCTGGAGCGGCACGGACTGAAGCGCGTGGCCATCATCGATTTCGATGTGCACCACGGCAACGGCACCGAAGACATCGTGGCCGGCGACGACCGCATCCTCATGTGCAGCTTCTACCAGCACCCGTTCTACCCGGCCTGCGACCATTCCACGGCGGCCAACCTGGTGAACGTGCCGGTGCCGGCGTACACCAAAGGCATGGACATCCGCGAGCTGATCGATGTGATGTGGCTGCCCCGGCTGGACGCCCACAAGCCCGAACTGATCTTCATCAGCGCCGGCTTCGACGCCCACCGCGAGGACGACATGGCCCAGCTCGGCCTGGTCGAGCAGGACTACGCCTGGATGACCTCGCGCATCAAGGAAGTGGCCCAGCGCCACGCGAAGGGCCGGATCGTGAGCTGTCTGGAAGGCGGCTACGCGCTCAGTGCCCTGGCCCGCAGCGTCGAGGCACACCTGCGCGTGCTGGCCGACGTCTGACGCTTTCACCCCCCCCCGAGGAGCCGCCATGTCCGCACCCGCCGACATCCTGCTGCACCACCGCGACGACCGTGGTGTGCACACCCTGACCCTGAACCACCCGCGCGCCTTCAACGTGCTGTCCGAAGCCATGCTGGCCGCCTTGCGCGACGGCATCGCGGCGGTGGCGTCCGACCCGGCTTCCCGTGTGCTGGTGATCGCCGCCGAAGGCCGGGCCTTCTGCGCCGGCCACGACCTCAAGGAAATGAAGGCCCGCCCGGAGCAGGCCTACTACCAGGACCTGTTCGCGCGCTGCTCGAAGCTGATGCTGTCGATCCGCGCGCTGGACGTGCCGGTGGTGGCCCGGGTGCAGGGGCTGGCCACGGCGGCCGGTTGCCAGCTGGTGGCCCAGTGCGACCTGGCGGTGGCGGCCGACCACGCCACCTTCGGCGTCAACGGCATCGATGTCGGTCTGTTCTGCGCCACACCCGGCGTGGCCCTCTCGCGCAACCTGCTGCCCAAGCAGGCCATGGAAATGCTCATGACCGGCGACTTCATCGACGCGCAGCAGGCCCGCGAGCGCGGTCTGGTCAACCGCGTGGTGCCGGCCGGGGAACTTGAGGCAGCGCTTGAGGGTCTGGTGAACAAGCTGCTCGCCAAGCCGCGTGAAGCCCTGGCCCTGGGCAAGCAGCTGTTTTACCGCCAGCTGGAGACCGGCATGGACGCCGCGTACCAGCTCGCCGGCCACACCATGGCCTGCAACATGGCCCACCCGGTGGCCCAGGAAGGCGTGCAGGCCTTCATCGACAAACGCGCGCCCGCCTGGCGCACCTGAACCCCCTTCTCCTCACACATGACCGTTGCCACCGCCGCTCCCAAACCCATCGACGATTTCGGCCTCTGGGCCGCTTCCTTCCTCCAGCCCACGGTCCTGATCGAGTTCGCCGCCCTGGCGGTGGCGGTGCTGGTGGCCTGGGGCGTGGCCTTCCTGGTGCGGCGTTCCGCGGCGGCTGGAGAGAACCACACCAGCGTGCTGTTCGGCAGGCGTCTGGTCGACGGCGTGCTGTTCCCGGTGCTGTTGCTGCTGCTGGGTTACCTGGCCCGCGCGGTGCTGTCGCAGTGGGTGCCGCTGGCGGCGTTCAAGGTGATCATTCCGGTGCTGGTGTCGCTGGTGGTGATCCGCGTGGGTGTCAAGGTGCTGCAGGTGGCGTTCGCACAGGCGCCCTGGGTGCGTGCCCTGGAGCGCACCATTTCGTGGGTCGCCTGGCTGGCCATGGTGCTGTGGGTCAGCGGCCTGCTGCCGGTGGTGCTGGCCGAGCTGGACCAGATCACCTGGAAGGTGGGCAGCAGCACGCTGAGCGTGCGCACCCTGATCGAAGGCGGACTGACCGCCGGTGCGGTGCTGATATTGATGTTGTGGGTGTCCTCGGCCATCGAGGGCCGGCTGCTGCGGCACGCCTCCGGCAGCGACCTGTCGCTGCGCAAGGCGGTGAGCAATGCCACGCGGGCGCTGCTGCTCTTCGTGGGCATGATCATTGCCCTGTCGGCCGTGGGCATCGACCTCACCGCGCTGTCGGTGCTGGGGGGTGCCATCGGTGTCGGCCTGGGTTTCGGCCTGCAGAAGCTGGCTTCCAACTATGTGAGCGGTTTCGTGATCCTGGCCGAACGCAGCATGCGCATCGGCGACATGGTGCGGGTCGACAACTTCGAGGGCCGCATCACCGACATCAATGCGCGCTACACCCTGATCCGTTCGGCCACCGGGCGCGAGTCCATCGTGCCGAACGAACTGCTCATCATCAACCGGGTGGAGAACCTCTCGCTGGCCGATGCACGCGTGTGGCTCTCGACCGTGGTGTCGGTCGCCTACGACAGCGATGTCGATCTGGTGATCCGCCTGCTGACCGACGCTGCGGCGGCGCAGGAGCGGGTGCTCAAGGACCCGGGCCCATCGGCCGCGCTGTCGGCCTTTGGCGCCGACGGTCTGGAGTTCACCGTGGGTTACTGGATTGCCGACCCCGAGAACGGGCAGCTCAACATCCGATCGGCCATCAACCTGGCCATCCTGGATGCGCTGCGCCGGCACGGCATCGAGATCCCGTACCCGCAGCGGGTGCTGCATGTGCTGCCGGGCGAGACCGCTGTGCCGGCAGCGGCCGCCCCCAGGGCCATCACCGGCTCATGAGGCTGGGCAGCCAGAGCGCGATTGCGGGAAACGCCACCAGGATGCCGAGCCGCACCACGTCGGCCAGCACGAAGGGCCAGACACCGCGGAAGATGTCGGCCAGTTTCACCTTGGGCAGCAGCGAGTTGATGACGAACAGGTTCATGCCCACCGGCGGCGAGATCATGCCGATCTCGACCACGGTGACGATCAGCACGCCGAACCAGACCGGATCAAACCCCAGGCCGACGATGACCGGGAAGAACACCGGGATGGTCAGCAGCACCATCGACAGCTCTTCCATCACCAGGCCCAGCATCACGTAGATCGCCATCATGGCGGCCACCACCATGATCGGGTGGGGGCTGAACTGCAGCAGCCAGTCGCGCAGGTCGCCGGGCATGCTGGTGAAGTTCACGAAGCTGGTGAAGATCATGGCGCCGATCAGGATGGTGAACAGCATCGCGGTGGTGCGGGTGCTCTCCATCAGGATGTCGAGCAGGCTGCGCCAGGTCAGCGAGCCGCGCAGCAGCGCGAACAGGAAGGCCCCGGCCGCGCCCACGCCGGCGCCCTCGGTGGCGGTGAACACGCCGCCATAGATGCCGCCGATGACGAGCGCGAACAGCACGCCCACACCCCAGATGCCTCGCACGGCGCGCAGTCGGCCGGCCCAGTCGGTACGCTCGGCCGGCGGCCCGGCCAGCGGGTCGCGCCAGGTCACCACCACCACCGCCAGGCACAGGCAGATGACGGCCACCAGGCCCGGCAGGATGCCGGCAATGAACAGCTTGCCGATGTCGGTCTCGGTGATGATCCCGTAGATGACCATGATGGTCGACGGCGGGATCAGGATGCCCAGCGTGCCGCCCGAGGCAATGGCCCCGGTGGCCAGCGTGTCGCGGTAGCCGTGGCGCTTCATCTCGGGGTAGGCCACGCGGGTCATGGTCGCGGCGGTGGCGATGGACGATCCGCAGATGGAGCCGAAGCCGCCGGACGCAATGATGCTGGCCATGGCCAGCCCGCCGCGCCGGTGGCCCACGAAGGCATTGGCGGCGGCGTACAGCTCGCGCGCCATGCCGGCCCGCGCCACGAAGTTGCCCATCAGCACGAACAGCGGGATGACCGACAGCACGTACTGGAAACCGGTCTCGAAGATCACCTGGCTGGTGCTGGCGAAGGCTGGCGTCCAGCCCCGCATCAGACCCAGCCCGGCCAGCCCGACGATGGACATGGCCAGCGCCAGCGGCACCCGCATGAAGGCGAGCACGAAGACCGCCAGGAACCCCAGTGCGGCTTCGATCATGCTGTTTCCCCCCCGCGTTCGATCAGGGGCGCCTGCACAAAGACGAACAGCAGGTGCACCAGCGCGGTGAGGCCCAGCAGGCTGGCCATCAGCCAGGCCACCGGTGCAATCGACCACTGCAGGTAGACGGTGGTGTCGCCGTACTCGGCGAAGCGCATGGCGCGGCCATGCAGCAGCCAGCCCAGCCCGGCGAAGGTGATGGCGCTCACGGCATGCACCAGGCGCGCCTGCACCGCCTTGAACCGCTCGCTCAGGAAACCGTCGAACGAGTCGAACACCACATGCTCGCTGCGCCACGACACCAGCGGCAGCGCGCCGAAGATGACCACCACCATCAGCATTTCGGTCAGCTCCAGCCCGCCGGGCACCGAATGGCTGAAGAAGCGGCGGCCGGTGACGTCGACCACGGTGAGCCACATGATGGCGAACAGGGCGGCTGCGGCCATCAGGCCGGTGGTCCAGCGCAGCAATCTTTCCAGCGAGACGAGCATGTTTCAGGTACTTCCGGATGCAATGAGGCCGGCGTGCAGCGGTGGGCTGCGGCGCCGGCCTTGGGCGTCGACCTGCAGATGCAGGTCAGGCTCGGACCAGGGTCACTTGACCTTGGCGATCTCGGCGCGGAATTCGGCCAGCACGTCCTTGGGGTTCTTCAGGCCCTTGACCTGGGCGCGGGCGGCCCAGGTGGTTTCCAGGTAGTCCTGCTTGTCCATCACGGCCTTGACGAAGGCCTTGTCGGCGGTGATGCGCTGCACGCCCTGGGCCTTCTGGTTGTCGCGGCTGGCGGCGTCCATGCGGTCCCAGCCTTCGCCGAACAGGCGCGCGGCGTGTTCACCGGAGAGCTTGTCGATGACCGCCTTGTCCTGCGGGCTGAGCTTGTTGTACTTGTCCTGGTTCATCATGAAGACGAAGCTGGTGTTGTACAGGCCGCCGGGGAAGGCGGTGGCGTGCTTGATCATGCTCAGCTTGAACGAGGTGATGGACTCGTCCGGGAAGAAGGTGCCGTCCATCACGCCGGTGGACAGCAGCTCGAACGATTCGGGCGCGGCCTTCAGCGTGGTGTTCCAGCCCATGGCCTTGGAGAGCTCGTTGATGTTGCCGCCGCCGATGCGGAACTTGAGTGAAGCCGCTTCGGCCGCCGAGGTGACCGGCTTCCTGGCGTTGAAGATGATGCCGGGGCCGTGGGTGAACACCGCCAGCGCCTTCACGCCCCGGTGCTCGCCCAGCGGAGCGAAGTATTTGTTGTAGATGCGCTGGTAGGCCACCGAGGTGGAAACCGCGCTGTCGCCCAGGAACGGGAACTCGGCCACCTGGGTGAAGATGAAGCGGCCCGGGGTGTAGCCGTCCACCGTGTAGGACACATCAGCGAGGCCGTCGCGCACCGCGTCGAAGGTGCCGGGTGCAGCCACCACGCCCTTGGGCAGGATGTTGCACTTCATGCGGCCGGCGCTTTCCTTCTCGACCTGATCGCACCAGTTCTTCTGGGCCACGCTGGCAGCATGCGTGGGCGGAAGCCAGCTGGAAACGGTGAACACGGTCTGGGCGCCGGCCGAGGCGGCAGCGAACAGGGCGGCCGCAACGGCGGCGCGGGCGAACAGGCGGGGTTGCATGGAATCTGTCTCCGGTTCTCGTGTGGGATGAGGGTGCCCTCAAGGGGTACCGGGCACTGTACGGGAGCCGGCTGCTGCACAGGCTCCAGACTTACCCGAATTCACCGACCGCCGGGTCGGTGAATGTCGGCCGGGCGACGCTTGCCGCAGCGCCGCACGGGGAGATTGCGTACTGCCGGGGGTAGCCGCCTATAATCGCGGAAAAGCACGACCGTTCGTTTTTCCCCGTCCGCCCGCCGCGCAGGAATACCGCCGGGGGCAGACATACAATCCGAGTTGACGTGCACGTCAATTCAAGCCGGTCTGCACGACCACCATCCCAACACTGGAGCCCAGCAACATGAAGGTCATCGTCCCCGTCAAACGCGTGGTGGATTACAACGTCAAGGTGCGCGTCAAGAGCGACGGCACCGGCGTCGACATCGCCAACGTCAAGATGAGCATGAACCCCTTTGACGAGATCGCCGTGGAAGAGGCGGTGCGCCTGAAGGAGAAGGGCGTGGTGACCGAGGTCATCGCCGTGTCCTGCGGTGTGGCCCAGTGCCAGGAGACGCTGCGCACCGCCATGGCCATCGGCGCCGACCGCGCCATCCTGGTGGAGACCGCCGAAGAACTGCAGCCGCTGGCCGTGGCCAAGCTGCTGAAGGCGCTGGTCGACAAGGAGCAGCCGCAACTGGTGATCCTGGGCAAGCAGGCCATCGACGACGACTGCAACCAGACCGGCCAGATGCTGGCCGCGCTGGCCGGCCTGCCGCAAGCCACCTTCGCCAGCAAGGTGGAAGTGGCCGATGGCCGTGCGAACGTCACCCGCGAGGTGGACGGCGGCCTGGAAACCCTCAGCCTGAGCCTGCCCGCCGTCATCACCACCGACCTGCGCCTGAACGAGCCGCGCTATGTGACGCTGCCCAACATCATGAAGGCCAAGAAGAAGCCGCTCGACATCCTCAAGCCGGAAGACCTGGGCGTGGATGTGGCCCCGCGCATCAAGACGCTGAAAGTCAGCGAGCCGCCCAAGCGCGGTGCCGGCATCAAGGTGGCCGACGTGGCCGCCCTGGTCGACAAGCTCAAGAACGAGGCCAAGGTGGTCTGACCCCCGCGCCGCACACAGGAGAACATTCATGACCGCACTCGTCATTGCCGAACACGACAACGCCTCCATCAAGGGCGCGACCCTCAACACCGTCACCGCCGCCGCTGCCTGCGGGGGTGATGTGCATGTGCTGGTGGCCGGCCACAACGCCGCTGCCGCCGCTGCTGCTGCCGCGCAGATCGCCGGTGTGGCCAAGGTGATCCATGCCGAAGCCCCCGGCTTCGAGCACGGACTGGCCGAGAACGTGGCTTCCCAGGTGCTGGCCCTGGCCGCCGGCTACAGCCACATCCTGTTCCCCGCCACCGCCAGCGGCAAGAACGTGGCACCGCGCGTGGCCGCCCTGCTGGACGTGGCCCAGGTGTCCGACATCACCAAGGTGATCGCTGCCGACACCTTCGAGCGCCCCATCTACGCCGGCAACGCCATCGCCACCGTGCAGAGCAGCGATGCCACCAAGGTGATCACCGTGCGCACCACTGGCTTCGACGCTGCCGCCACCACCGGCGGTTCGGCGGCTGTGGAGTCCGTGGCTGCCGTGACCGATGCCGGCCAGAGCCGCTTCGTGGGCAGCGAGATCGCCAAGAGCGACCGCCCCGAGCTGACCGCCGCCAAGATCATCGTCTCCGGTGGCCGTGCGCTGGGCAGCGCCGAGAAGTTCAACGAGGTCATGACCCCGCTGGCCGACAAGCTCGGCGCCGCCCTGGGCGCCAGCCGCGCTGCGGTGGACGCCGGCTACGCACCGAACGACTGGCAGGTCGGCCAGACCGGCAAGATCGTCGCGCCGCAACTGTACGTGGCCTGCGGCATCTCGGGCGCCATCCAGCACCTGGCCGGCATGAAGGACAGCAAGGTCATCGTGGCCATCAACAAGGACCCCGAGGCCCCGATCTTCAGCGTGGCCGACTACGGCCTGGAGGCCGACCTGTTCGAGGCCGTGCCCGAACTCATCGGCAAGCTGTAAACCGCCAGCACCCCCAAGGGCATCGTCGTGATGCCCTTTTTTTGCACCCGACACGGCCCGAGACACCGTACCCGAACCCCATCAGGAGACCCGCAGTGAGTTACGTTGCCCCCATCAAGGACATGCTGTTCAACATCGAGCACCTGGCGCGCATCGACCAGGTGGCGGCCCTGCCGGGGTTCGAGGACGCCGGCCTGGAAACCGCGCAGGCGGTGCTGGAAGAGTGCGCCCGCCTGAACGAAGGCGTGATCGCGCCGCTGAACTGGGAGGGTGACAAGAACCCTTCGTTCGTGAAGGATGGCGTGGTCACCACCACCCCGGGGTTCAAGGAGGCCTACCGCCAGTACGCCGAGGGCGGCTGGCAGGGCCTGCAGCACCCGGTGGAGTTCGGCGGCCAGGGCCTGCCCAAGACCATCGGCGCGGCGTGCGGTGAAATGCTCAACAGCGCCAACATGAGCTTTGCCCTCTGCCCGCTGCTCACCGACGGCGCCATCGAGGCGCTGCTGACCGCCGGCAGCGACGAGATGAAGGCCAAGTACCTGGGCCGCCTCGTCAGCGGTGAGTGGACCGGCACCATGAACCTGACCGAGCCGCAGGCCGGCTCCGACCTGGCCGCCGTGCGCACCCGCGCCGAGCCCCAGCCGGACGGCACCTACAAGATCTTCGGCACCAAGATCTACATCACCTACGGCGAGCACGACATGGCCGGCAACATCGTCCACCTGGTGCTGGCCCGCGTGGTCGGCGCGCCGGAAGGCGTGAAGGGCATCAGCCTGTTCGTGGTGCCCAAGTTCATGGTGAACGACGATGGTTCGCTGGGCGCCCGCAACGATGTGCACTGCGTCAGCGTGGAACACAAGATGGGCATCAAGGCCAGCCCCACCGCCGTGCTGCAGTACGGCGACAAGGGTGGTGCCACCGGCTTCCTGGTCGGCCAGGAGAACCGGGGCCTGGAATACATGTTCATCATGATGAACGCCGCCCGCTACGCGGTGGGCGTGCAGGGCATCGCCATCAGCGAGCGGGCCTACCAGAAGGCGGTGCAGTACGCGCGTGACCGGGTGCAGAGCCGCCCGGTGGACGGCAGCTTCAACACCGCCGCGCCCATCATTCACCACCCCGATGTCAAGCGCATGCTCATGACCATGCGCGCCACCACCGAAGGCTGCCGCGCCATGGCCAGCGTGGCCGCGGCCGCATTCGATGCTGCGCACCACCACCCCGATGCGGCGGTGCGCCAGCAGAACGCCACCTTCTACGAATTCATGGTGCCGCTGGTCAAGGGCTACAGCACCGAGATGAGCCTGGAGGTCACCAGCCTGGGCGTGCAGGTGCATGGCGGCATGGGCTTCATTGAAGAGACCGGTGCGGCCCAGTACTACCGCGACGCCAAGATCCTGACCATCTACGAAGGCACCACCGCCATCCAGGCCAACGACCTGGTGGGCCGCAAGACCGCGCGCGATGGCGGCGCCACCGCCAAGGCCATTGCCGCACAGATCGCCGTCACCGAGGCCGAGCTGGCCGCCGGCAGCGCCCAGGCCCAGGCCGTGGCCAAGCGCCTGAAGGCCGCCCGCGAAGCCTTCATCGAGGTGGTGGACTTCATCGCCGCCAACACCCGCAGCAACCCCAACGCGGCCTTCGCCGGCAGCGTGCCGTACCTCATGCTGGCCGGCAACCTCATGGCCGGCTGGCAGCTCGGCCGCGCCTTGCTGGTGGCAGAAAGCCTGTCGGCCCAGGGACAGGACGCAGCCTTCATGCAGTCCAAGATCACCACCGCCCGCTTCTACGCCGACCACATCCTCAGCCGCGCCCCGGGCATCCGCGATGCCATCGTCGAAGGCGCCGAGGCCGTCACCGCGCTGACCGCCGACGCGTTCTGATTACACCCCTTCAGGAGACAACATGACCGCACCCGCCCGCAGCCTGCCCCCGGTACTGAAAAACATCAAATTCCCGGTGATCGGCTCGCCGCTGTTCATCATCAGCAACCCCAAGCTGGTCATTGCCCAGTGCAAGGCGGGTGTGGTGGGCTCGATGCCCGCGCTCAATGCGCGCCCGGCCGCGCAGCTCGACGAGTGGCTGCACGAGATCACCGAGGCCCTGGCCGAGCACGACCGTGCGAACCCGGACAACCCGGCCGCGCCGTTTGCCATCAACCAGATCGTGCACAAGAGCAACGACCGGCTCGAACACGACCTGCAGGTGTGTGCCAAGTACAAGGTGCCGATCGTCATCACCAGCCTGGGCGCCCGCGAAGACGTGAACCAGGCGGTGCACAGCTGGGGCGGCGTGGTGCTGCACGACGTCATCAACAATGTGTTCGCCCACAAGGCCATCGAGAAGGGGGCCGACGGCCTCATTCCGGTGGCCGCCGGTGCCGGTGGTCATGCCAGCGTGAAGAGCCCGTTTGCCATGATCCAGGAGATCCGCGAATGGTTCGGCGGCCCGGTGGCGCTCTCGGGTTCCATCGCCTCGGGCGGCGCCATCCTGGCCGCACAGGCCATGGGTGCCGACTTCGCCTACATCGGCTCGGCCTTCATCGCCACCGACGAAGCCCGCGCGGTCGACGGTTACAAGCAGATGATCACCGAGAGCAACTCGGACGACATCGTCTACAGCAACTTCTACACCGGCGTGCACGGCAACTACCTCAAGGGCAGCATCAAGAACGCCGGCATGGACCCGGACAACCTGCCCCAGAGCGACCCGAGCAAGATGAACTTCAGCACCGGCGAAGGCGCGAACGCCGCCAAGGCCTGGCGCGACATCTGGGGCTGCGGCCAGGGCATCGGCGCCATCCGCGAGGTGGTGCCCGCCTCCGACCTGGTGGCCCGCTTCAAGCGCGAGTACGCGGAAGCGAAGGCGCGGATCTGCGGCGGGTGAGGGTGCCTGGCCCGGCCTAAATCACCGCACCGGTTGGGTGGCGGCACGAAGACGCTGTGCCAGTCCCTTCTCGTCGAAGAGATCGGCCCGCAGGCGCTTCTGATCGAAAAGTGCGGCGCCGTCATGGGCCGGCAGGGCCGCGTGACTGGGTATGGCTTTTTTGTCTTCGACCTGAGCAAGCGTTATGGCCTGACCCAGGCCCAAGCTGCCCGGTAGCCCGTACTGCATGGCATGTGCCCGTGTCGCCTTGCGCGCGTCCCAGGAGCTTTCAATCTTCAGCATGTTTGCGGCTTCTGACGGGAGCTTGGCCGGGTTCAGTCCCATGCGCTCGGTGACTTCGGTGTCAGTCCATTTCTGCGGGTTGTCGATCACCAGGACTTCCCCAGGCAGCTCCAGCAGCCTCTGTATCTTTTGCACCCGGCTCCATGCGGCTTCCTGCTCCTCCAGGCCCAGCATGCCGAACATCGACTCTTTCACCGCGCCGGCGTCCAGTTTCAGGATGGCGTTCTTGAGGTCGGCCGAAATCACTCTGGGCAAACCATGGCCGTGCGCTGCACCGATGTCGGTCGGCTCCCAGCTCTCCTCGGTCTTGATCGTGAGGTCGGATGAACCCCATGGCGTGTGCTTGAGCGCTGACTTCAGCTTGTTCATTTCGCGCCACGCCCGATCGGCCTGCACCGGATTGAGTGCTTCGGCATATCGGGACAGGAAGCTTTCCTTCGTCATGGCCAACATTTCAAGGCGATGTTCCTTGCCGACGCTGAGCGGAGGCTGCGGTGATGGTTCCTCCTTGCTGGCAGCCAGGGTCATCGATGCCAGATGAAGGTCCCATTCGGCCACGATCGGCGTCGGCGTGGCGATCGATGCCAGATGCGAGTCCATCAACTTGCCGGCCGACATGTCGTTGTCGATGGAAATCAGCTCGATCGAACCGTCGGGCCCGGTCGTCATGTTCAGGTTGCCAGGGTGCATGTCGACCTGGGCCGTGATGCACCCGAGGTAACCCAGGTCGGACAAGGACTTCCTCAGAGGTCCGGAAGAAAGATCCAGGTCCATGACGAAATTCGTCGTCTTGGGCAAGACATTCAGTTTGGCTTCCTCCTTGGTGAGGGACCCCACCGTGAGCAAGTTCAGTGTTTTATTGTCGCGGTCAATCTGAACCCCCAGAAAGCCATAGCAGGACGCCAGCCGGTTCAGAGCCTCTGGCCGGATGCTCTCGACAGCCCGCAGTTCAGCGGGACTCAGGCTCAGCCTGGCTGTGTCGCCGAGCCCGGATTGCAGCATCCTGCCTTTCACGAACCGGCTGACGGTTCCATACTTTTTCTCGCTGGAGCCGGGCACCTGGTACATCACAGCCACCGCTTCGGGGGCGGAACGAATCCCCAGAACTGTTGCTGTTCTTGCCGTGGCAATGATGCGTGCTCCCAGGTTGGCACGTTCCCCGATGCCACTTGCCTTGCCTGCATCGGCCACATGGTTGTCCGCCTCCTTGAACACCCACTTTTCGTCGTCGCCTGTGTCGGGGCGTTTCCATTCCAGCAGGTACACGGTGGCCATCGTGCCTTTGCCCAGCACCGATGAGCTTGCCAGAGCCGCTCGCTCGGTCAACTCGGGGTCGGGCAAATTGTCGGGGTGAAGCTCGATGTCGAGGCGGTGCATGGCTTCGAGCGACTTGAGCGGCACATTGCGTTCAACGATGGCCGCTGCCGCCTGCAAAAACCTGTTTTTGGGGGTTCCCGGGAACAAGCGTCTGGTGGTCAGAAGCCGCTCGATGATCGCTTTGTCATCGGCGCGCTTCCCGGCTGCCGTTTTCAGTTCGGAGAGTGTGATGTCACCATGGGCCGCCCGTGCTGCATGGCCGAGATCAAAACCGGCCGTCATCCATTCCTGGGTGACCTCGGAGCTGCACTGCAGCAGGGCCATTGCTTCGATCAACCGGATGTCGGCAGGCAGGTCACCATGGGCGTTCGGCAAAGTCTTCAGAGCGCTGGGCAGCGTCTGCAGCTGCTGCATTTCAGCTTTGAGCTGGTCCAGCAGTTCAAGGGCTGGAACCAGAACGCCGGGTTGTTGCAGGTCGGGTGTCTTCTGCTTTTCCCGATCGATGAAGAGCGCAAGCCCCATGATCAGCTGGTAGAGGGATGTCTGGGCGCGCTGTATCCCGATCTCCGACGCCCCGGCTGCGGTGACACGGGTGGCTTTGATGTAGTCGCTGAAGTTGTCGTTGAGCTTCTCCGAGTTGAGGTAGTGAAAGAGATCGACCTCTCTGAACTGTCCGGAGAGCTTGCCCTTGTCGGAGCCGGTCCTGATGACAGTCTGGTAGGTGACCCGTGTCTTGAAGGCCAGTTGAACCTCACGTCGTACCACCTCGCTCTCTGACCCCATGTCGCGGATCTTTTTCTCGTGGTTCGCTTTCCATTCCTGTCCAAGGAGTCGGGGTGATCGCGGCGAAACTGACGCGGGGGGCGTGTGGCTCGCTTCGGCGCCATACTGCTCATTCCGTTCATGGCTGTTCCATTGGTCCTCGATCGAGGTTATGTCTTGTGCACTGCTGAGGGAGTTGGTCGGCGAGCTGAAGGGCGATTGCGATTCCAGCGACTTGTAGGGCGACTTGTATGGGGACTTGTAGGGTGACGGCGAAGGCCATTTGGACGGAGGCGACTGGTTGGACAGACGTGACGTCGTCTCGTATTTGTTGTGCCCCGCTTTTTCCAGGAGCCGCTTGACGGTCAACCGATACTCCTTAGGCTCTTGGGGCGAACTGGCGGACGACGACGCCTCGTGCAGCCCATGGGGTGCCGGACTCGCCGGATGTTCGTCGGGCAGGAAATCCGCCGCGGGAGAGACCGGCAATACACCAATCGCTCCGGTGCTTGATGAACTTTCTGAGGATGCCGTGTTGTCTGGCCGTGGTGACAAGCCAGGCTTCGAACGGCGTCGACCACTGAGGGCTTTGCTGGTCTGCAAGGCTGTCTTGAGTTTGACCGGTGTCTTGGACCCGACTGACTTCCCGACCTGTTTGAGCTTGACTGGTGGTGAGTGCTTCAGCGCCTCCTGCTTCAGCGCGTTCCAGCCGTTGTTCATGATGGATCGGGTGTATGTGTCCTTCACGCCCTTTGGTGAGTCACACTGAACCGGGATTTCATCCGGGGATGGAGCGATGCCCGGGCCGGGCGATCGGTTGAGAGAGGCACGGTTTGCCATGGCTGGACTCGCAATGCTGATTTGGATGGTCATTCGTCACCAATCCATCACGAAATGGCGAGCCGTTCGTCTAGCCGTGCCGCTGCCGCCGGGTCTTCGCCCGGATCGGCGGTGGCCCCGCCGTTCAGCCCGGACGGTTCCAGGTTGCTTGCAGCAGCAGGGCCAGGTCGAGTCGGCTCCGATGGACGGGTGGGTCCTCCTGACCCGGAGAGCCCTCCTGCAGCGCCAGGTGATGGCTGGCCAGGGGCAGTGTCCAGTCCGGCAGTTTGTGCACATGGGCCTGCAACACTTCATGGGGTGTCCAGCCCGCCTGAAGGCCCAGCACCAGGTAGTCGGGTGGCAGCTCGGGCTGCTCCGCCAGCGGCAGCAGGTCTTTCAGCTCCAGCGTCGCCAGGCTGGCGGGCGCCAGGCGGTGTCGCAGGCGGTCCATGAAGGCCCCGAGCCGCAGCAGCCCGGCCTGTTCGGTGCCCACCTGGTCTTGCAGGCGTCCGATCTTCAGCAGGGCGGCGGGCTGGTTGGGTCGGGCACTGGCCAGCTGGTTCAGGCTTCTGGCCAGTTCGCCGATGGACTGGCTGGACCGATCGCGAGCGTCATTCCATTGCGCGGTCTGTGCCCGGTCCGTGATGTCCAGCTGGCCCAGCCGTTCTTCGTATCGGGTGGCCGCCAGCGAGACGGCCTTGAGGGCTTCGTCATCGCCCAGCTGGTCGGTGTTCCAGTCGATCCCGTCGTCCAGCCTCTGCCGCTCGGTGGCGCGGTCGGGTGACGACGGCAACGGGGTCTCGGGAAGCTGGAGCGCCACCGGGCTGGTGCCTTGGTCGATAGCGTCCTGCAGCTCGGCGGTCAGATCGGCCAAGGGAAAAGTGGGTCGCGCCGTCGGGTCCACCAGGGCGCTGGCCAGCAGCAGCAGGCTCAGAGGCCGTCGGGTCTTGTGGGTCTGGACGATGTCGGCCGCCCTGCAGCCGGCGGCCAGTGCACGGGCGATGTCGGGTGCGCCGAGCTGCGGCAGGGCGGCGAGCTGCAGCAGGTCGTGCATGGTCAGCGGATGGGGCTGGGTCGGCGGCAGCAGCAGATTCAGCCCAACCGACAGGCGCCTGGCATCGCCCAGTCCGGCAAGATCCAGCAGCGTCTGAGCCCGCAGCTGTGTGATGGCTTCGGGTACCGGCTTTCCCTGCGTGCTGAGTTCCGCCATCAGCTTGGCCAGCTCCGAGCTGAGCTTGCGTGTCCAGGCGTCCAGGGTATCGATCTGCGACAGGTCCAGCCATGCGGACCGTGGCTGCGACGCCACCGGTTCCAGGGCCCGCATGGCCCGCTGCTCGACGTCTTTGGCGATGGTGGTCACCACCGCCCAGTTCTCTGCTGCGGTGGCACCTTCTTCAGGACCCAGTGCTGCCAGCCTCAGATGGTGTTTTCGTTCAGGCCCGGAGTCGCCGGTGTCCGACCGAGCCGAAGCCTGCTGGAGTTGTCGCAGACGCCGGGCCACGATCCGGGCTGTGGCATCGGGCATCGGCTGTGCTGCCAGGCCTCTTAGTCCGGTCAGCAGCGCGAGCCGGTGTTGCTGGACGGTGCTCCAGCAGTCAGCCAGCTGCGGCAGTGTCCCCTGGCGGGCGGCGGGCAACGAGGCCATGGAAGCGTCGTAGGCCGCAGCCAGTTTGACCAGCCGTGGGACATCGCAGGAGTCCAGCTTCCCCTCGAGCGCTTCCATGCGTTGCTTCCAGCTTCGCTCGCTTCGAGAAAGGGTCAGCGCATGCTGGGGAATCGGCCCGGTGCTCCGTGTGCTCCGTGCGCCCTGTGTGTTGCGGGGTGTGGCGGGTTCGCCCTGCACGGGTGCCGGCACCGGGCGCTGCAGCTGCATCTGCTGAATGCCGCAGGCCAGTTCGTGCCAGGCGGCCAGGCTGATGCCTTTGGCCTCGCGCTCCAGCTCGGCCGGCGTGTCGGTTCCGTCCTGCAGTCGTTGCAGCCGGTTGCCAGTCTCGTTCAGCCCCAGGGTCTCGAGCGTGCTGGCTGTGGTCCAGTCCTGCGGCTGCTTCAGGCGCTGCACCGCGCTATGGGTGCCACGCAGGGCAGTCTTCACCCGCTCCACCTGCGTGCACAGCCAGGCGGTTTCGTTGTGGGTCAGGCTGTTTCCTGCGATGGCTTTCAGCCGGGAGGGGGTCAGTGTGTCCAGGGCTTCGGCCAGATCGGCGGCGATCAGCTCGGGCATGCCCATGCCGACAAAGCGCAGTGGTGTGTCGCCAGGAGAAGCGAAGCCCGGCAGACCCCCCATGGGCTGGGTCGGGAGCAGCCGCGTGCCCTCAGGCCCGTGATGCCAGGTGAGCTGTTCCGGCCGCACGTCGAGCTCGCACAGATAGGCCATCCATTCCAGGGCTAGGTATTGCTGCAGCACGGCGGGCTCTCGCGGGTCGACCTTCGGCGTGGCCCCGGTCGAGGTTTGCTGGCTGTCGGTGCAACCGATCAGCATGCCGTAGACCGGTACCCCGCCGCTGCGATGCACATGGGGCTGGATGTCGGGCATGACATCCAGCCCCAGGTGCTGTCCCAGCCGCCGAAGGGCCATGCCTTTGCGTATCTGATCCGTGACCGGGCCGTTGGGGGTGCACGGCACGAACAGGAAATGGTGCAGCACACCTTGGTCGTCGCGCAGGCAGAGGCGCTCGCCACCGGGTGACTGCAAGCCGGTTCCGTCGCCCACCGGTGCCATGCGTTGCACCGCTCGCGAGGTGTCATCCGGGCACGGCATGCTGCCCATGGTGCTGGCCGTGAGTCCGGCCCGCACCATGGCCTGGAGTTCCGGCAAGGGCAATCCGGCCTTGACGGCCGAGTCGAACACCACAGCGGGCGGCGGTTCGCTGCGGCCGAACTGCAGGATGTCTTCCAGCGTGGGTGTCGGGTAGAGCGGGTTGATCTGCTGGCATCGGGCGCGCAAGGCCCGGACCGCGCCCACATTCAGGCCCGCGCGGTGCAGTTCGATCAGCTGCGCGGGCGCCACACCCTCCCGCAGCGCCAGCACCAACATGTCCAGGGTGAGTCCGGGTTCACCCAGGCAATCGAGCAGTTGACCGATGTTCCAGAGGTTGAGGCGCTCGAGTGCCTTCTCGCCTCCGGGCTCTTTCTGGTTGAGCAGGCGAAGGCTGATCAGGTAGGCGCTGGACTTCAACTTTCCCAAAGCCTGAAGGTCCTGGGTCAGATCGGTCAGTTGCTGTTCCAGGCAGGACCGGCTGGCCGGGTCGGTGGTGGTGGCCAACCTTTTCTGACAGTCTGAAATGGCGCAGCTCAGGGTGGCGGTGATGCCGGCCAGATGAGCCCCCTTTTCGGTGAACAGGTGGGTCAGCTTGTGCAGCTGCCGTGTGCGTGTGCTCTGCCAGAGGTCGAGGTTGGGCGCCATGCCGCTGAACAGCCCGGATTCGGGCTGAGCCGGCTCGGGCTGTTGACCGGACCGCCCCAGCGGGGCTGGGGTCTGCACCGCATCCCGACCCAGGCCGGACCTGCCGGATGGTGTGGAATGGGGTGAAAGCGTGCGCGTCGAGTTGGTGGCAACGCGGCGTTTGAGGGAGGTGCGTTCGGGCGTCATGGATGAAGGTGGTCGGTGGTGTCGTTGGTATCCGTCGGAACGGTGACCGGGGTGGGGACGGGGGCCGGGATGGCGCCAGCCTGCTGCATGGCGGTCCGCACCGCCTGCTGAATGGCGGAGGGGTTGAACAGGACCGGGAACCATTGCTGCTCCGGGTGCTGCTGCGCCACCCGCTGGTAGACCGCCAGGGCGCGCAGCAGGCTGTCGGACTCCAGCTCCCGCAGCAGCGAGGTGTCGACCTTCTGTCCCGGGGGGACCAGCACCGCGCTGGCCACGGCATCGGCCTGTTCCTGCAGGTGGTCCAGGCCCAGCCGCGTGGTGGTCTCTGCCGAGAGCCAGTCCGCCTCGGTGTGCAGCAGGCCATGGGGATCGGTCTGCAGCAGCCGTATCTGTTGCTGCATGTGGTGCAGCCTGGAGCGCAGGGCTGCGTGCTCCAGCCGGTTCAAGAGCCCTGCGGCGCCGCAGGCCAGCAGATCGGCGTGGTGCAGTTCCAGCAACGATGCCGCCAGATCGGCCGGCACGACCCGGGGGAACCGTGTGCCGTGCAGGTTGGACGCAGGGGCGTGGACCCGTGGGCCGGTCGCCTGGCTGCGCTGGTTGTTGCAGGCATCTTCCGGATGCAGCATGGCGTGACCGAAGGCCAGATCGTTGTCGAACAGCACCAGCCTGCCGGCTTCCGGATCCTGGGGGTCGGGCACGAAAGCCACGTTGCCCGCGTTCCAGTCCACCTGGCCGGTGAGCAGGTGCAACCACACCGCGGTCACCATCTGCCGCCGAAGGCCTGCCTGTTCGATGGGCAGCGGAAGCACCATGGGCAGGTCGACCGTGGTGCCGCCGAGTTGCGGCACCGACGCGCTGGCCATCAGGCCCTCCGGGGCGAACACCAGGCCGGACAAGCCCTGCCATCGGGCGATGTCGGCCACCAGGTTCGGGCCATCGGGATGCTGACCGAGCGAATGCCGTTCGGCGTCGGTCAGCGGTACCCGTTGGGGGCCGGTGGTCAGCAGCTTCTGCAGGCCGGGCAGGTACTGATTGAGCGAGCCGTACACGCCGTCGATCACGGCGGTGTGCGATGCGACCACGGTGAGGTGGCGGTCCAGACCGAGCCTGCGGGCCAGCCGCGAGGTCAGCACCTGGCGCCCGGTCAGGTGGGGGCCGGGCAGGTGCCAGTCCTGCGCATCGCGCCGGGCGATGCCGCAGTCGATCATGGCGTTGGCAAAGGCGTCCGGCACCTCGGGCCGCCAGGCCCAGGTCTCGACCTGGGTGCCGTCGGTCCAGCTGCGCAGCTCCAGAACATTGACCTGACCCTGCCCAAGCCGCTGGGGTGCCATGGGCCTGAGGCGGGTCAGGCGTTGGCGCAGCGGGGCATCCGGCACGGTGTCCGGATGGATCGGCACGCCGGCCTGGTACATGGCGCGTGTTTCGGTGGCGTCGAGCCCATGCCGCAGTCCCAGGGTGATGCAGTCGAGCGGGACCGGCGGCGGCGCCAGCAGGATCTGAAGTTCGGTGAGGGGCAGCGCGAGGTCGGCGTTGCCGAGTTGCTCGGCCAGTTGATGTCGCAGCAGCTCCAGCTGGTGCTGCTGGACGTCGGACGGCTGGCTGGCAATGTCGCCGGGTCGTTGGCCGTCCTCAAGCCTGGCGCTCACCAGCTTCGGGTCCTGCCGCGGCCCTTTCATGAGCAGCAGCACCTCGGCCACGGTGGGGGGCGTGCGGTCCCAGCTGCCGTCGCTCGGGCGCACCGATCGGACGTAATCCGGCATGTCCCGCATCAGCGTCCGGAATTCCTGGAGCGACCGGCCCAGTGCCTCCAGTTCGCCCATCCGCGTCGCGAAGCCCGGGAGGGCGCTGCTCTGGTCCCTCACCACCGCCAGCTGTCGGGTCATGGCCCGCAGCAACTTGTCTGCCGTGGCGGCCACTTCAGGGTGGTCGTCGCCGATGCGGGCCTGGTTGCACCATCTGAGCCAGTGCCGGCTCAGTTCATGCATCAGGGGCAACGCGGCACGAAGCTCCTGGACCTGCACCTGCGCCAGCATGCCGAGGCGGCTCGGGTCGGTGAGACAGTCGTTGAAGTGCGCCACCAGCGATCGGGCGATCTCGTGCATCGGCATGGGCGGTGGCAGATCGGGTGCCACCGGTTCGATACGCCCCATGCGGTGCCGGACCACCGGGCCGCTGCGGACGTTGGTGAGGCTGGCGTGTCGGACGCAGGTGCCGGGCACCCAGTGCGATGGACGGGGTGTTCGGTCCGGGGGTGGGGGCTCCGGCAAGCGGGGCGTGAAGCAGGGCGACAGCGAGGGGATCATGTCGGTTCACTGCGGCAGCTGCAGCTGGTCCATGAGGCGTTGCATGGCGGCGGTGGCCTCTGGCAGCAACGGCCCGACCGCTGCCGGCGATGGGCCCCAGTCCATGGTCCAGGCGGGCCAACGGGCCTCATGGGCCAGCTGGATGTCGCTGGCGGTCCAGCCGGCCAGCAGCCCGTGCAGCTGGTAGTCCGTGTCCGGACCCGATGGCTGCTGCAGGGCGAGCAGATCACCGGCCAGCGGTGCCAGCGGCAGGCGCTCGGGCAGGCGCTTCAGCAGCGGCCATGCCAAGGTGCTGAAGTTCTCAAGGTGCTGCCCTGTCTGGCCTGCCCTCGCTCTGAGTCTCAGGAGCTGGGCGTGGGCCGTGGGCGAGGAGGTGTCGTCGTGTTCGCTGCTCAGTTCGTCCAGCCGGGCGATCAGCCGCTCGAATGCGGCTGTGGCTTCCTGCAGCGCCAGCGGCAGCTCGGCCGGTTGGCGCAGGTCGATGCGGACGAAGCGGGCGTGTGCGCCATCGGCATCTCTGGCCGCCATCAAGGCAGCGCTCATCCGGGAGCTGCAGGGCTTTTGCTGTTCCGCCATGTCGGCCAGCGCAGGCTCGAAAGCCGCCGCCAGGCCCGAGCCGACCGGCCGCCGAAGATGAACGATGCCCGAGGAGCGTGCCGTGCGCGCCGTGCGCTGTGCCCAGGAAGTTCCGGATGACCGTGGCGTGAGCGGCGAGGGCATCAGCTCAGCCCGCGTCTGGTGCGCTGCGCTGGCGACCTGGGCCACGGAGTGCGCCGAGCGCAGGCGCTGGAGGATGTCGGCCGCCCGCTGCGGGGCGCTGATGTCGGTTTCTGTCGGATGTGCCGCTGCCAGCGTCCGGGCCCGCTCCTCCAGCAGACATCGGCCGAGGCTGCTCCAGCTGGGTGGGAGTTGAAGTCGGTGCGCCTGGAGGATCTCGCTGCTGTCCGCACCGTTGTGCAGACCTGCGACCAAGGTCGTGTCGGTCAGCCCGGGTTCGCTGGCCAGGGCCATCAGGTCGTCGGGGGAAAGGCCCGCCGACGGCAGGGGCACGCCCCGTATCTGGAGCTGGCTCCACAGCCACGAAGCCTTGCAGGCTCTGAGCGATTCGTCGTACAGCGCCAGCTTCAGCCGGATCACATCGTTCGGCAGCGCATGCCCGTGGCTCTGGGCTTTCCATGCGAGCCGCTCGATCTGCAGACCCAGGTCGTGCCGCCTGTGGTCTGCATCGGCCATGGCTCGGACGAGCGCGGCGGTCGATGTCTGCCGCCGTGTCATCGAGGCCTCGAACGTCTGGTGGTTCGACAGCAGCTTCTGCGCCTCAGGCCAGAGCGGGTGAGATTCTTCCGGTGCTTCCAGTGATGGCTGTGATGGCTGTCTGTGGGGGGAGAGCAGTGTGGCTTCAGACTTTCGGGCCGATGGGTCTCTGGGGCTGCGAAGGTTTGTACTGAAAGTGGTTGGCGGCGTGGGCAGCGGCCGGGGTGAGTTCACCAGGGTCAGCTCCATGTCCGGGGGCACCTGCAACGGGGCCTGCACCGGCCTCGGTGTTCTCGGTGCGGACAGATGGATCGGGGGAACGTCGGACGGTCGGGTCCGGTGTCGGGACAGGCGTGAAGGCTGGAGCGACTGGGGTGTGAGGGCAGCGGTTGACGATGTGCCTTGCATGGCGGGTCGGTTCTTGAGTGAAGGACCCGCATGAGTGGTGAGTAAGTCTTTTAGGAGTCCTCACCAATAAGTCAGCAATTCATGACGAAACGCCCGGGCTCAGCCCCCCGCTTGTGATTCCATCGCTTTTGCCAGCGTCTTGCCCAGCTCCACACCCCACTGGTCATAGGCGTTGATGTTCCACAGCGCGGCCTGGCAGAACACCCGGTGCTCGAACAGCGCGGCCAGGGCGCCCAGGCTGAACGGGTCGAGCTGCTCCAGCCAGAACACATGGCTGGGGGTGTTGCCGTGGAACTGGCGGTGCGGTGCCAGGGCCTGTGCTTCGGCCTCCGGCAGACCTTGCCGGCGCAGCATGGCCAGGGTGTCGTCCAGGCTGCGGCCGCGCGCCATGGCCTCGGCCTGGGCCAGCAGGTTGCGGTTGACCAGAGCCAGGTGGTCGGCGGCCAGTGGCAGGGGGGTGTCGTCGGTGTGCACGCCGATGAAGTCCACCGCCACCCGGTGCTGGCCCTGGTGGATGAGCTGGTAGAACGCGTGCTGCCCGTCCATGCCCAGGCCGCCCCAGATCACCGGACCGGTGTCCACCGTCACCGGGGTGCTGTCGAGGTGGGTGTGCTTGCCGTTGCTCTCCATGTCCATCTGCTGCACATAGGGTGTGAAGCGGCCCAGGCGCGAGGTGTAGGCGGCCAGCATGAGGCTGTGCATCTGCAGGAAGTTGCGGTTCCAGACGCCATGCAGGGCCAGCCGCATGGGCAGGTTCTCGGCCGGCGGTGCCTGCAGGAAATGCAGGTCCATGGCGCGGGCGCCGGCCAGCAGCTGCAGGAAGGCGGCGCGGCCGATCGCCACCGCCAGCGGCAGACCCAGCGCCGACCACAGCGAATAGCGCCCGCCCACCCAGTCGCTGAACAGGTAGGTGCGTTCGGGCGTGTGGCCGTGTTTCGCGGCTTCGGCCGGCGACGCGGTCACGGCCACCAGGTGGTGGTGCAGACCGGCCTCGTTGATGCCCTGGTCCTGCAGCCAGCGGCGCGCCGTGGCCGCGTTGACCAGCGTTTCCTGGGTGGTGAAGGTCTTGCTGGCCACGATGAACAGGGTGCGCCGTGCATCGAGCGTGCGCAGCAGGCTCCACAGCGCCCAGGCGTCCGGGTTGGCCAGGTAATGCACCCGCACACCCGGGTGCGCCAGGTGGGCCAGCGCCTCGGTGGCCATGCGGGGCCCGAGGTCGGAGCCGCCGATGCCGATGTTCACCACGTCGGTGATCACCTGCCCGTCGGAGCCGGTCACGGCGCCGGCGCGCAGCTGTTCGGCGAAGCCGGTCATGCGCTCCAGCTCGCGGGCCACGCTTTGGCTCACCTCGGCCGGCCAGGGGTGGGGGGCGTCGGGGCTGGCGGGGCCACCCCGCAGGGCTACATGCAGCACCGGCCGCTGTTCGGTGGTGTTGATCGGCTCGCCTCGGAACATGGCGTCGCGCTGGCCGGGCAGGTCGGCCTGCAGGGCCAGTTCGACCAGGGCCGCCTCGACCCCGGGCGTCATGCGCTGGCGGGTGGCGTCCAGGGTGATGCCGGCGGCCGACAGGGTCAGGCGCGCGGTGCGGTCGGGCTCGGTCACCAGCAGCTCGCGCAGGTGGGGCTGGCCGGCGCGGGCCAGGGCGGTCAGGCGGCCCCAGGCGGGCAGGTCGACGGGATGGGGGCGGTGGGTGAGGTGAATCATGCGGTGCGGGAGAGGGCGGTTGCCTCGCGGGCCAGCCGGGTGATGCGGTGCCAGTCGCCGGTGGCCAGCGCGTCGGCGGGCGTCAGCCAGGAGCCGCCGGCCATGGCCACGTTGGGCAGGCCGAGAAATGACGCCAGGTTGTCGGGGGTGAGGCCCCCGGTGGGGCAGAAGCGCACGTCGGGCAGCGGGGCTGCCAGCGCGCGCAGCAACGCGGCGCCACCGGCCTGCACCGCCGGAAACAGCTTCTGCAGCAGAAAGCCGTGTTCGCGGGCGCGCATCACCTCGCCCGGCGTCATGACGCCGGGGATGAAGGGCAGGCCCGCCGCGCGGACCGCATCCACCAGGGCGTCGGTGCAGCCGGGCGACAGCGCGAAGCGCGCGCCGGCATCCACCACGCGCTGCACATCGGCCGCGCGGGTGACGGTGCCGGCCCCCAGGTGCATGGCCGGCACGGCGCGGGCCACGGCCTCGATGGCGGCCAGCGCGGCGTCGGAGCGCAGCGTGATCTCGATGACGTCGATGCCGCCTTCCAGCAGCGACTGCGCCAGCGGCACGGCGGTGCGGGCGTCGTCGATGACGACCACCGGCACCACGCGGGAAACGAAAGCGGGCCATGCAGGCAGGGTGGACACGGCGGACACAGAGGTGGCGTTCATGGCAGAGGGTGGGGAAGGGCAGCGAACAGCGGCGAGGCGCCCTGCTCGGCCACGGCCGCGTGCTGGCGGAACAGCGCGAACAGCTCACGGCCCACGCCATGGCCATGGGCCGACAGGTCGGGGTGCTGCATGCTGCGTGCGGCCAGGGTGGCGTCGTCCACCTCCAGCTGCAGCAGACCGCGCTCGGCGTCCAGGGTGATGACGTCGCCGTCGCGCACGCGGGCCAGGGGTCCGTCGGCCAGTGCCTCGGGGCTCAGGTGGATGGCCGCCGGCACCTTGCCCGACGCGCCCGACATGCGGCCGTCGGTGACCAGCGCCACCGCGTGGCCGGCGTCCTGCAGCACGGCCAGGGCCGGCGTGAGCTTGTGCAGTTCGGGCATGCCGTTGGCGCGCGGGCCCTGGTAGCGCACCACGGCCACCAGGTCGTGGCGCAGGCCGCCGGCCGCGAACTCGGCCAGCAGTTCGGCCTGGTCGTGGAACACCCGCGCCGGGGCCCGCACCACCCGGTGCTGCGGCTTCACCGCCGACACCTTGATCACGCTGCGGCCCAGGTTGCCGCGCAACAGGCGCAGCCCGCCATCGGCGCTGAAGGGGTCGGCCACCGGGCGCAGCACGGCGGCGTCGCCACTGGCCGGCGGCACTTCGCGCCAGGCCAGGCGCTCGCCGTCAAGCCAGGGTTCACGGGTGTAGGCCAGCAGGCCGCGGCCGGCGATGGTGTGCACATCGTCGTGCAACAGGCCGGCCGCGCGCAGTTCGCGCACCAGCCAGGGCATGCCGCCGGCGGCGTGGAAGTGGTTCACATCGGCGCTGCCATTGGGGTAGATGCGGGCCAGCAGCGGCACCGCGGCCGAGAGTTCGGCGAAGTCGTCCCAGTCGATCAGCACGCCGGCGGCGCGCGCCATGGCCACCAGGTGCAGGGTGTGGTTGGTGGAGCCGCCGGTGGCCAGCAGGCCCACCATGCCGTTGACCACCGATCGTTCGTCCACCACATCGGCCAGGGTGGTGCCGCCCGGGGCCGCCAGCGCGGCGGCGCGCTCGACGGCGGCGCGGGTCAGGGCCTGGCGCAGCGGCCCGTGCGGCGGCACGAAGGAGCTGCCGGGCAGGTGCAGACCCATGATCTCCATCAGCATCTGGTTGCTGTTGGCGGTGCCGTAGAAGGTGCAGGTGCCGGGGCTGTGGTAGGCCTGCGCTTCCGACTGCAGCAGTGCCTCGCGGCCCACCAGGCCCTGCGCGTACTGCTGGCGCACACGGGCCTTGTCGTCGTTGGACAGGCCGCTGGCCATGGGGCCGGCCGGCACGAACACCACCGGCAGATGGCCGAAGCCCAGTGCGCCCATCAGCAGGCCGGGCACGATCTTGTCGCACACGCCCAGCAGGAGGGCGGCATCGAACACGTTGTGCGAGAGCGCCACCGTGGTGGACAGCGCGATCACGTCGCGCGAGAACAGCGAGAGCTCCATGCCGGCCTCGCCCTGGGTGATGCCGTCGCACATGGCAGGCACGCCACCCGCCACCTGGGCGGTGGCGCCGATGCTGCGGGCATGGTCGCGGATGAGGCCGGGGTAGTGCTCGAACGGCTGGTGGGCCGAGAGCATGTCGTTGTAGGCCGTGACCACGCCGATGTGGGGTGCGCGCTCGGCATGGATGCGCAGGCGGTCGTCCGACGGCAGGGCGGCGGTGGTGTGGGCCATGTTGGCGCAGCCCAGGCCGGCCCGCTGCCGACCGTCGCGGCGCTGCTGCGCCATGCGCGCCAGGTAGTCGGCGCGGCTGGTGGCGCTGCGCCGGCGGATGCGTTCGGTGACGGTGGCCAGCACCGGGTGCAGGGGAATGGGAGCGGTGGTCATGGTTGCGATGGGTCAGGGGGCCAGCCACACGTGCAGCGGCGGGGCGGGCCGCGCGGCGGCCCCGGTCAGCAGGAGCGACAGCGGACGTTCCGCCGACGCTTCGCCCTGCAGCGACTGCCGGTACACCGACTGCTTCACCGGCCCGCACAGCGGCAGCTCCAGCAGGCCGGCCCCGCGCAGGGCCGCCAGGCTGAGCGTCAGCCGGGCGTGCGGTGCCTGGGTGGGTCGGGTCCAGGCCACGGGTTCGGCGGTGGCCAGGGCCTGCGCGGTGCCGGCTGCGCCGGGGAACAGCGAGGCGGTGTGCCCGTCTTCGCCCAGGCCCAGCACCACCACGTCGGCCGGCAGCAGCGGGGCCACGCGGCGGCTGGCGGCGCGGGCGAGCTCGTCCAGGTCGCGGGTGTTCAGTGCTTCTGGGGCGTCGGGCAGCTGGTCGAACAGCGGCACGAAGCGCGCGCCGATGGCGTGCTCCTGCAGCAGGTGGCGGCGCACCAGCGCGGCATTGCTGTCGGGGTGCAGCGGCGGCACGCAGCGCTCGTCCACCGGCAGCACCTGCACCCGCGCCCAGGCCAGCGGCAGCTGGCGCAGCGCCTCGAACAGCGGCACCGGGCTGCGCCCGCCCGACACCGCCAGCGTGGCCTGCCCGCGCCGGGCCATGGCGGCCTCCAGCGCGGTGCCGATGTGGGCGGCCAGCGCCGGCCACAAGGTGTCGGCGGGCTGGTGGTGGTGCTCCTGCACGCTGGGGGCGGTGGGTGGCATGGTGGTCCTGCGGTGGTCCTGCGGGTCAGTGGGCCTCGGCCCAGGCGGCGTTCTCGCTGGCCAGCAGGCTGGAGGCGGCGGCCGGTCCCCAGCCGCCGGCGGCGTAGGGCCGGGGCGCTTCGCCCAGGGCGGCCCAGCCTTGCTGGATCGGGTCGATCCAGGCCCAGGCCGCTTCCAGTTCGTCGCGCCGCATGAAGTGGGTCAGCCGGCCCTTGATGACGTCGATCAGCAGGCGCTCATAGGCCTCGGCACGCCGTTCGGTGAAGGCCGACTGCAGGTCCAGGTCGAGGTGCACCGGGCGCAGCCGCATGCCGCTGCCGGGTTCCTTGGCCATCATCTGCAGCTGCACATGTTCTTCCGGCTGCAGGCGCAGCACCAGGCGGTTCACCGGCTGGCGCGGCGTGTCGGGGAACAGCGAGCAGGGCAGGTCGGCGAACTCCACCACGATCTCGCTGCGCCGCTCGGCCATGCGTTTGCCGGTGCGCAGGAAGATGGGCACGTTGGCCCAGCGCCAGTTGTCGATCCGGGCGCGCAGCGCCACGAAGGTTTCGGTGCGGCTGCCGGCGGGCACCTGCGCCTCGTCCTGGTAGCCCGGCACGCGCTGGCCGTCGATGTGGCCGGCGGTGTACTGGCCGCGCACCGTGTCGCGCGCCACGTCGGCCGGGCTCATGGGCCGCAGCGAGCGCAGCACCTTGAGCTTTTCGTCGCGCACCGCGTCCGGATCCAGCGAGACCGGCGGCTCCATGGCCACGATGCACAGCAGCTGCAGCAGGTGGTTCTGCACCATGTCGCGCAGGGCGCCGGTGCCGTCGTAGAACCCGGCGCGGCTGCCCACGCCCACGCTTTCGGCCACCGTGATCTGGATGCTCTTGATGCCCGGGCTGCGCCACAGCGGCTCGAAGATCGCGTTGCCGAAGCGCAGCACCATCAGGTTCTGCACCGTCTCCTTGCCCAGGTAGTGGTCGATGCGGTAGGTGCGGTCTTCGCTGAAGTGGCGCGCCACCTCGTCATTGATGCGGCGGGCCGAGGCCAGGTCGTGCCCGAGGGGTTTTTCCAGCACCACGCGGCTGTCGGCCTCGATCAGGCCGGCCGCGTCGAGGTGGGTGCAGATGTCGGAGAACAGGGTGGGCGCAGTGGCCAGGTAGAACACCCGGTCGGCGCCGGGGCGCAGCAGCGGGCCGAGCGCCGGGAAGTCGCCCGGCCGGGTGGCGTCCAGCGTGGCGTGCACCAGCCGGTCCAGGAAGCCGGGCCAGTGGTCGCCCTGGCGGTCTTCCTGGCCCACGAAGCCTGCCACCTTGTCCTGGATGAAGTCGAGAAAACCGCCCCGGTCCCAGGCCTGCCGGCCCAGCACCACGATCCGGGCCTGCGCCGGCAGGTGGCCGTGCCGGTGGGCCGCGAACAGCGCCGGCAGCAGCTTGCGGACCGACAGGTCGCCGGCCCCGCCAAAGATCACCAGGTCCAGCGGGCGGTCGGTGTTGGGGGTGTCGGACATGGGATGGATCGAGTTACAGAAAGTCCGAAGTTTAATGTAATCAAGTTACATGGCGGTAGCCGGATGGGCGTCCCCCGCCGGGTGCAGGCCGTCGGCCCGCAGCTGCAGCACCCGGCCGGCCCGGGCGGCGGCGCCGGCCGAATGGGTCACCAGCACCAGGGCCGCACCATGGCTGCGGGTCTGCTGCTGCAGCACCTCCATGACGGTGGCGGCGGTGCCCGGGTCGAGGTTGCCGGTGGGTTCGTCGGCCAGCACCAGCCCAGGGCGGTGCACCAGCGCCCGCGCGATCGCGACCCGTTGCAGCTGCCCCCCGGACAGCTCGGCCGGCAGCCGGTGCCCCAGCCCCTGCAGGCCCACGGCGGCCAGCAGCTCGTCCACCCGCTGCGGGTCGCGCCGGCCCAGCAGCATCAGCGGCAGCGCCACGTTCTGTGCCACGTCCAGGTGCGGCAGCACATGGAAAGCCTGGAACACGAAGCCCAGGTGGGCGCGCCGCCACAGGGCCTGACCGGTGTCGTCCAGCGCGCCCAGGTCGGTCACGGCGCCGTCGGCACCGGTCCAGGTGACCCGGCCCGAGCTCCAGGTGTCGAGTGCGGCCATGCAGTTGAGCAGGCTGGACTTGCCCACGCCCGACTCGCCCACGATGGCCACGAACTCGCCGGGCTCGACCCGCAGGTTCACCTGGCTGAACACCGGGGTGGTGCCGTATTGCTTGGTCAGTTGGTGGAGTTCGAGCGTCATGCGGGGTGGGGCGGTGAATCCAGCCAGCCGGCCACCGCGTCGGTGACCTGTGCCAGCGCATCGGGCGCGTCGCAGGCGACGGTACGGCGCCCGGGCATGGAGCGCAGCCAGGTGAGCTGGCGTTTGGCGAGCTGGCGGGTGGCGGCGATGCCGCGTTCGCGCAGGTCGGCCAGCAGGGCGGCGTCGGGCGGATCGGCGCGGTCCAGGGCTTCCCAGGTCTGGCGGTAGCCCACGCAGCGCATGGAGGGCAGGTCGGGGTGCAGGTCGCCGCGGGCGCGAAGGTGCCGCACCTCGTCGATCAGGCCGTCGGCCAGCATGGCATCGAAGCGGTCGGCGATGCGCCGGTGCAGCCAGGCCCGGTCGACCGGCTCGAGCGACAGCAGGTGCCGGGGCTGCAGCGGGCTGGCGGGGTTGTGGGTGCGGCCGCTCTGCCAGTCCGACAGCGGTCGGCCCGACACCGCATGCACCTCCAGCGCGCGCTGGATGCGCTGCGAGTCGTTCGGGAACAGGCGCGCGGCGGTGGCGGGATCCACCCGGGCCAGCTCGGCGTGCAGGGCCGGCCAGCCCTCGTGGCGGGCGCGGGCCTCGATGGCTTCGCGCACGGTTGCGTCGGCGGCGGGCATGTCGTCCAGCCCGACCAGCAGGGCCTTGAAGTACAGCATGGTGCCGCCCACCAGAACGGCGGTCCGGCCGCGCGCGGCGATCTCGTCCACCAGCCGGATGGCGTCGCGCACGAAGGCGGCGGCGCTGTAGGCATCGGTCGGGTCGATCAGGTCGATCAGGTGGTGCGGCACCTGCGCCCGCTCCTGCGGCGTCGGCTTGGCGGTGCCGATGTCCATGCCCCGGTAGACCAGCGCCGAGTCGACGCTGACGATCTCGATCGGCCAGCGCTGCGCCAGCGCCAGCGAGGCCGCGCTCTTGCCGCTGGCGGTGGGGCCGGCCAGGGCGATGCAGCGCGGGCGGTGGGGCAGCGTCATGCCGGGTTCAGGGGGCGGTCGGGGCCGTGGGCAAGGGGGCGGCCGGTGCCTCGCCGTGCCGGCGCACCAGCGTCCAGGCGCACAAGGCACACAGCACGCCCCAGAACCAGATGCCGTTGGTCAGCGGCAGCACGCTGCCCTGGCCCGGGCCGAACGCCGCCATGCTGTGGCCGAGCCAGCTGCCCATGGCGAAGGCGGTGACCATCATGATCAGCCCGGCCAGCGCCGAAGCCGCACCGGCCGACTGCGGGAAGGGCGCCACCGCGCCGCTCTGCCCGCAGGGCTGGTGGATGCCGTGGGCCACCATGAACAGGTAGAACGGCAGCACCACCGCCCAGACCGACTGCACGCCGGCCAGGGCCAGCAGGCCCATGGTGCTGCCTCCGGCCAGCGACAGCGCACCGGCCACCGCCACCGTGCGGCGCACCCCCAGGCGGGCCAGCAGGCGCCGGCACAGCACGGTGCCGCCGATGTAGCTCAGCGACATGGTGAACATGACCAGGCCGTACTGGGTCTTGCTCAGGCCCAGCACCTGGATGAACACGAACGACGATGCCGCCAGGTAGGTGAACAGGCCGCCGTAGGAGGCCGTGGCCAGCAGGGCATAGGCCCGGAAGGTGGGGTGGCGCGCAATGCGCACCCAGTTGGTGATCAGCACCCGGGGCTGCAGCGCATGCGGGTTGGGCTGGCGCACGGTTTCCCGGAACCGCAACGCCACCACCACCAGCGTGGCCGCGCCGAACAGGCCGATGAGCAGCAGCGCAGCACGCCAGCCCAGCAGGTCGGACGACAGCCCGCCCAGCGGCGCGCTGCAGCAGGCGATCACCCCCAGGCCGGTCAGCCCGCGCGACATGAAACGAGCGCCCTCGGCCGGCGCGTACAGGTCGCGCACGATGGCCCGCGCGCACATCACGGCGGCCCCCAGCGCCGCACCCTGCACCGCGCGCCAGGCGATCAGCTGTTCCATGCTGCCGGCCAGTGCGCTGCCCACCGAAGCGGCCACGAACGCGCTCAGCCCGATGAGCAGGATGGGCCGGCGGCCAAAACGGTCGGACAGCGGGCCCCAGACCATCTGCGACAGCCCGAAGGCCAGCAGGAGCGCGGTCAGGGTGAGCTGGGCCTGCGACATGGGCGCGCCAAAGCCGGTGGTGAGCGCCGGCAGGGCGGGCAGGTACAGGTCGGTGGCCACCGGCTGCAGGCCCAGCAGCAGGGCCAGGGCCAGCACCACGAAGCCGGGAGTCATGCTGGGAACGGCAGCGGCGGGAGAGGGGGCGGACATCCGGTCGAGGGTAGCAGAAGGACCGCCCGTCGGACCTCCTCAGCGCAGGGCCTGGGGTGTCGGGTCCGGGTCGGTCGGGGTCGGCCCGAGGCCGAACAGCTCGGCCAGCGCCTGCCGGTATTGCGGCTGGCCGACCGAGTTGGTGTTGTGGTGCGAGCCACCTTCCACCAGCACGAACGCTTTGGGGCCGCGCGCGGCCTCGAACAGCTTCTGGCCCAGCTCGGGTTTGATCAGCCGGTCCTCGCTGCCGTGCACCACCAGCAGCGGCGAACCGATGTCGGCCACCTTGCGCACCGACTCGAAGCGCTGGGTGATCAGGGGCGAGATCGGCAGCCAGCCCCAGCGGAAGGTGCTCACCACATCCGGAATCGAGGTGAAGGTGCCCTCGACCAGCGTGCCGCGCTCGTCCGGCACCCGGGTGGCCAGCTCGATGGCAATCGCCCCGCCCAGCGAGTGGCCGAAGATGTAGCGCGGCCGATCCGGGTGCTGCTGCGCCAGCCAGTCCCAGGCGGCGCGGGCGTCCTCGGCGGCCAGGGTTTCAGAGGGCAGTTCCTGGGTGCTCTTGCCGAAGCCCCGGTAGTCCACCGCCAGCACCGAAAAGCCCAGTTCCTGCATGCGGCGGATGCGGAAGGCCGAGCCGGTCACGTTCCAGCGGGCACCGTGCAGGTACAGCAGCACCGGCGCATCGGCGCGCTGCCGCAGATCGGGGTGGGGGTGCCACAGGCCGTGCAGCCGGACCGGCTGGCCGGTCTCGGCCGAGCTGAAGTTGATCCAGACATCGTCCATGTCTTCGGCCGCCATCGAGCCGCCCGACCAGGTGCGGTCGGAGGGCTGGAAGATCCACTGGCGCTGTTTTTCGTCCAGCGTGGCGCAGCCGGCCAGCAGGCCGAGCGACACCAGCAGCAGGGCGATGAGGCGCTTCATGGACAAAATGGAGCGCCCCGGGCCCGAAAAGTTCATCCGGGCCCCGCTGCCCGACCCCGCCTCAGGTGATGCCCTGGGCCAGCATGGCGTCGGCCACTTTCACGAAGCCGGCGATGTTGGCCCCGTCGATGTAGCTCACCGAGCCATCGCCACGCTGGCCGTGACGTACGCAGGCGGCGTGGATGCCGCGCATGATCTCCAGCAGGCGACGGTCCACTTCGTCGCGCGTCCAGCCCAGGCGCATGGCGTTCTGGCTCATCTCCAGGCCGGATGTGGCCACACCGCCGGCGTTGCTCGCCTTGCCCGGCGCGTAAAGGACACCGGCCGTCTCGAAGGCCTTGGCCGCCTCGATCGTCGAGGGCATGTTGGCGCCCTCGGCCACGCAGCCCACGCCGTTGCGGATCAGGGTGGCAGCGTCGTCCGCATCGAGTTCGTTCTGGGTGGCGCACGGCAGGGCCACGTCCACTGGCACATGCCAGGGCCGCACGCCCGCCTCGAAACGGCTGCCGGTGCGCTGTGCGTAGTCGCTGACCCTGCCGTAGTGGTGGTTCTTGACGTCCATCAGCACGGCCAGTTTCTCGGGCGTGAAGCCGTCTTCGTCGATCACGGTACCGCTGGAGTCGGACACGGTGATGACCCGCGCACCCAGCGCCATGGCCTTCTCCACCGCGTACTGCGCCACATTGCCCGAGCCCGAGACCGACACCCGCAGCCCTTCGAACGACTTGCCGCGGGTGCGGAGCATTTCTTCGGCAAAGTACACCGTACCGTAGCCGGTGGCTTCGGGTCGGACCAGTGAGCCGCCGAAGCTCAGCCCCTTGCCAGTGAACACGCTGGCGGCGTTGTTGGCCAGTTTCTTGTACATGCCGGCCATGAAGCCGACCTCGCGCCCGCCGACGCCGATGTCGCCAGCCGGCACGTCGGTGTCAGGACCCACATGGCGATAGAGCTCGGTCACGAAGGCCTGACAGAAGCGCATCACCTCGCCCTGGCTTTTGCCCTTGGGGTCGAAATCGGCGCCGCCCTTGCCGCCCCCCATGGGCAGCGTGGTCAGGGCGTTCTTGAAAGTCTGCTCGAAGGCCAGGAACTTGAGCACCGACAGGTTCACCGAGGGATGGAAGCGGATGCCGCCCTTGTACGGGCCGATGGCCATGCTGTGCTGGATGCGGTAGCCCCGGTTGACCTGTACCTGGCCGTGGTCGTCCACCCACGAGACGCGGAACATCATCACCCGCTCCGGCTCGACCAGGCGTTCGAGCAGGCCCTGCTCAGCGTAGCGCGGGTGGGCGGCAATGAAGGGCCACAGGCTTTCCATCACCTCGGTGGCCGCCTGCAGGAATTCGGGCTGCCCCGGGTTGCGCTGGGCCACCTGGGCCAGGAAGTCGTGAACGGACGCGTATCTCATCGGGTCATGCTCCAAAAAAGTGCATGGCATTATGCGAATATGGCATTCCACTGGTTGAAATGCATTTCTATGGTGCGTGAAGCCCAAAACTGGGGCGTTTTGGTCAGGTGGATCAGCGGCCGCGCAGAAACAGGGCGTCCAGGTCGCGCATGCCCAGCTGGCGCCAGGTGGGCCGGCCGTGGTTGCACTGGTCGCTGCGTTCGGTGACCTCCATCTGGCGGAGCAGGGCGTTCATCTCGTCCAGGGTCAGGCGGCGGTTGGCCCGCACCGCGCCGTGGCAGGCCATGGTGGCCAGCAGCTCGTGCTGGGCCCGCTGCACCACGCTGGCCGCATCCACCCCGGCCAGCTCGGCCAGTTCGGCGAGCACGCTGCGCGCCAGTTCCACCGGGTCGCCCTGCGACAGGGTGACCGGAACGGCCCGCACCGCCAGGGTGCGCGGCGACAGCGCGCTGATGTCCAGCCCGAGCCGGGCCAGCACCTCGGTGGAGGCCTCGGCGGCGGCCACCTCGGTGGGTGTGGCGGCGAAGGTGGCGGGGATCAGCAGCGGCTGCATCGGCACCGACCGCGCATCGAGCTGCTGCTTCAGGCGTTCGTAGACGATGCGTTCGTGGGCTGCGTGCATGTCCACGATGACCAGACCCTGTGCGTTCTCGGCCAGGATGTAGACCCCCTGCAGCTGGGCCACGGCGCGGCCCAGCGGCCAGTCGCCGTCGGGCAGCGGGGCGGGCGGCTGCGCGGCTGGCCGTTCCGGCACCGCCGCTGCGCCTGTCGGGGCCGACCAGAGCGCGGCCAGATCGCTGACCGGCCGGCCCGCCGGCGCGGCCTCCGAGGCCCAGGACGGGGCAAAGGCCAGCCGGTCCTGGTGGGCGGTCGGCAGCGGGTCGGCGGCGGGGGTTGCTGAGGTGGGGACCGTGGCGGCAGCGGCGGCCGGTGCCTGCCCTGCGCGGGGCGCCGCCAGCGCCGTCTTGATGCCCTGGTGGACCGCGTGGTGCACCTCGCGGCTGTCCCGGAAGCGCACCTCGATCTTGGTCGGGTGCACGTTCACGTCGACACGGGTCGGGTCGAGTTCGATGTAGAGCGCGAACACCGGGTGCCGGTGGCCGTGCAGCACGTCTTCATAGGCGCTGCGCACCGCGTGCTGGATCACCTTGTCGCGCACATAGCGGCCGTTCACATAGGTGAATTGAAGGTCGGCGCGCGAGCGGGCGGCGTCGGGCACGCCGGCCAGGCCCCAGACCCGCACCGCGGTGGAGGGCCCCGGCTCGGCCGGCCAGGCCACCGGCACCGCCTGTTCCACGAAGTCGCCGCCCAGCACGTCGGCCAGCCGCTGCCGCAATGCCGCCAAGGTGTCCGGCGGGTCCTGTGCGGTCCGGGTCAGATCGCCGGTGGCGGCTCGCCACTGGGCCACCAGGCGGCCGTCGTGCCAGATGGCAAAGCCCACGTCGGGCCGGGCCAGCGCATGGCGGCGCACCGATTCGACACAGTGCGCGAGTTCGGTGGCGTCGGTCTTGAGGAACTTGCGCCGCGCCGGCGTGGCAAAGAACAGCTCGCGCACCTCCACCGTGGTGCCGCGCTGGCGGGCGGTCGGCGCCAGCTCGCCGCTGCGGGCGTCCAGCAGCCAGCCGTGCGAAGCCCCGTCGGTGTCGACCCGGGTCAGCAGCGACACCTCAGCCACCGAGGCAATGGCGGCCAGGGCCTCGCCCCGGAAACCCATGGTGCCCACCGATTCCAGGTCGGACAGGCTGGCGATCTTGCTGGTGGCATGGCGCTTGAGCGCCTGCGGCAGGTCGTGGCGGGGAATGCCGTGGCCGTCGTCTTCCACGCTGATCAGGCGGACACCGCCGGCCTGCAGCCGCACCGTGATCTGGCGTGCGCCGGCGTCCAGCGCGTTGTCCACCAGTTCGCGCACCACCGAGGCGGGCCGCTCCACCACCTCGCCGGCCGCAATCTGGCTGATGAGTTCGTCGGGCAGCTCGCGGATCGGGCGGGGGGCGGCGGTGGGCGGGTGGGTCATCGGCAAATTGTAGGAAGGCGGCGCCGATAATCGCCGGCCATGGAGCTCATCACCTTTCTGATCGATTTCATCCTGCATGTGGACCAGCATCTGCAGACCTTTGTGCAGAGCTACGGCGCCTGGGTGTATGCGCTGCTGTTCCTCATCATCTTCACCGAGACCGGCGTGGTGGTCATGCCGTTCCTGCCGGGCGATTCGCTGCTGTTCGTGGTGGGCACGCTGTGCGGCGCCGGGCTGATGAACCTGCCGCTGGTCATGGCCCTGCTGGTGGCGGCCGCCATCCTGGGCGACCAGACCAACTACACCATCGGCCGCCATTTCGGGCCGAAGGTGTTCCAGTGGGAGAACTCGCGGCTGTTCAACCGCAACGCCTTCAACCAGGCCCACGCGTTTTACGAGCGCCACGGGGGCATCACCATCATCCTGGCGCGCTTCATGCCCTTCATCCGCACCTTCGCGCCCTTCGTGGCCGGTGTGGCCGAGATGAACCGCACGCGCTTCACCGCCTTCAACGTGATCGGCGCCCTCATCTGGGTGGTGGGCCTCACGCTGGCCGGTTACTGGTTCGGCAACCTGCCCTGGGTCAAGGCCAACCTGAGCAAGATCATCTGGGCACTCATCCTGATTCCGGGAATCATTGCGCTGTGGGGCGCCTGGAAGGCCCGCACGAGCCCGGCGACCCCCTGACAACGGAGGCCACATGAACGCACCCCAACCCCTCGTCCGCTGGCCCGACCCGGGCACCAGCCGCATCCCCTTCTGGGCCTACACCGACCCGTCGCTCTACCAGCAGGAGCTGGAGCGGCTGTTCTACGGACCGCACTGGAACTACATCGGCCTGGCCATCGAGATCCCCAAGACCGGTGACTACAAGCTGAGCTGGGTCGGCGAACGGCAGGTGATCATGGTGCGGGACCGGGTGGCCCCGCGCGACCGCGGCACCGACCACGGCATCCGCGTGGTCGAGAACCGCTGCGCCCACCGGGGCGTGCGTTTCTGCCAGCCGCCGATGGACGGCCAGACCGGCAACGCGCGCAGCTTCGTCTGCCCCTACCACCAGTGGACCTATAAGCTCAACGGCGACCTGGCAGGTCTGCCGTTCAAGGACGGCGTGAAGGCCGACGGCCCCGACGGTGAATGCGTGCACGGCGGCATGCCGGCCGACTTCGACCTCTCGAAGAACGGCCTGACCCAACTGCGCGTGGCGGTGCTGCACGGCCTGGTGTTCGCCACCTTCAGCGAAGACGCCGAGCCGCTGGAAGACTACCTGGGCAGCAGCGTCATGCCCTGGCTGAACCGCATCTTCCAGGGGCGTGAACTGCGCCTGCTGGGCACCAACCGCCAGCGCATTCCGGGCAACTGGAAGCTGATGATGGAAAACATCAAGGACCCGTACCACCCGGGTCTGCTGCACACCTGGTTCGTCACCTTCGGGCTGTGGCGTGCCGACCAGAAAAGCCGCATGGTGATGGACACACACGGCCGCCACGCGGTCATGCTCTCGCGCCGCAACGACGGCGGCGCCAACCGGGCGGTCACCGAGGGCGTGACCAGCTTCAAGGCCGACATGCAGCTCGGCGACCCGCGCCTGCTCGATGTGGTGCCCGAGCCCTGGTGGACCATCGACGACCCGTCGAACCCCGGTACCGCCATCACGCCCACCGTGACCATGATCACCCTGTTCCCCGGCCTGATCGTGCAGCAGCAGGTCAACTCGCTCTCCACCCGCCACATCGTGCCGCGCGGCCCGGGCGAGTTCGACTTCGTCTGGACGCATTTCGGCTTTGCCGATGACACCGAGGAGATGACCACCCGCCGCCTGCGCCAGGCCAACCTGTTCGGCCCGGCCGGCTTCGTGAGCGCCGACGACGGCGAGGTCATCGAGTTCAGCCAGGACGGTTTCCGCCAGTGGGGCGAGGGTGGGTCCACCCTGGTCGAACTCGGCGGCAAGACCGACGACGTGGGCGGTCCGCCCACCGAGCACATGGTCACCGAAACCCTGATCCGCTCCATGTACGCCTACTGGCGGCGTGCCATGGGGGTCTGACCATGCCGTTGACGACCCCCGAGATCCTGGCCCTGCGGCAGCAGATCGATGCCTTCAATGCCGACTACGCCGCCGTGCTGGACGACCGCCGCTTCGCCGAATGGCCTGAGCTGTTCCTGGCCGATGCCCGTTACCGGGTGCAGGGCCGCGAGAACTTCGACCGTGGCCTGCCGCTGTGCCTGATCCACCTGGAAAGCCAGGCCATGATGCGCGACCGCGTGGTCGGCGCCACCACCACCATCTACCACGCGCCTTACTACACCCGCCATGTGGTGGGTTGCGCGCGCATCACCCATGCGGGTGCCGGCACGCCGGACGATCCGTTCCGGGCCGAGGCCAGCTATGCGGTGTTCCGCACCCGGCCCGGCAGCACCAGCGAGGTGTTCCAGGTGGGGCGCTACATCGACGCCTTCGTGCACACCGAAAGCGGCCTGCGGCTGCAGGACCGGCGCTGCGTGTACGACAGCGAGATGGTGCTGAACTCGCTGATCTACCCGGTGTGACGGCTCAGGCCGTGGGCGTCCGTCCGGCCTCGATGCGCATGGCGGTCAGGCGCGCCGTCATCTGAAGTGTCTTCAGATCGTCCGGATTCGGGTTGTCCTGCGGGCTGAAAGTGAAGCTGCACAGGGTGCCGTAAACCTGACCGTTGCTCAGCACGATGGGTGTGCTGATGTGGGTGCCGATGCCGAACGGCAGTGAGGCCGCCAATGCCCGTGACAGCGGGTGCTGCGAGGCGTCCGGCAGGAAGCCGGGCAGCCGCCCTTCCACCACATGGTGGCACCAGCTCTCTTCGAGCCGGTCCGACTGGCCGGCGCTGATCACCGGTCGCGCTTCGTCGGCCGCCACCTGGCGGAACACGCGCCGGCCATCGACAAACTCCGAGCAGAACACCACGTCCATCTTCATGCGTTCACGCAGGGTGCGCAGCACCTCGGTGATGTTGCGGTCCAGGGATTCGTCGGAATGGTCGGCAGTGGCCACCAGCATCTCCGAGATGGTCACCTTCAGGTCGTCGGGTTCGTAGCCCATGTCGTGGAGGGACAGCGGCATGGTCAGGCTCCTGCGGTCTGTGGCTCCACCACCACCTGCGTCTTCACCGAATTGGCGATGAAGCATTCTTCGTGGGCCTGGTGGTGCATGTCGGCCAGCTCGTCGGCGGTGGGCTGCCGGCCCGAGAAGGTGACGGCGGGGTGCAGCGTGACCTTCGAGACCCAGAACTTGCGCTTCTCGTTGGCGGCCATCACGCCCACGGCATGGTCGGCATAACGGTCGACACAGAAGCCGGCGCGCACCGCAATGGAGAAGAACCACAGCATGTGGCAGCTCGAGAGCGAGGCCACGAAGGCCTCTTCCGGGTCCATGGCGGCCGGGTCGGAGTATGGCAGCGGCACCACCAGCGGCGATGAGGAGCCGGCCACCTCCAGGCCGCCGTCCAGGCGGATGGTGTGGCGGCGGCTGTAGCGGTTGTCGGTGAAGGTCTGGTCGCCGCGCTCCCAGAGGATGTCGGCGGTGTACTGGTGGGCCATGTCGGGTCAGTGGGCAGGGTCGGGGGTCAGATCTGGCGGTTGCGCGCCAGCGGCGGGTTGGCTTCAAAGTACCGGACGATGCCACGCATCAGGGCGTCGGCCAGGTCGTTCTGGTACTTCGGGTCGTTCAGGCGTTTTTCTTCGTCGGGGTTGCTGATGAAGGCGGTCTCGACCAGTACGCTGGGAATGTCGGGGGCGCGCAGCACCGCAAAGTTGGCCTGCTCCACCCGGGGCTTGTGCAGCCGGCCCACCCGTTTCACCTCGCCCAGCATCGAGCTGCCGAGCTTGAGGCTGTCGTTGATCTGGGCGGTGGTGCTCATGTCGAGCAGGGCGCGCTGCACCGCCGCGTCCTGCGAGCGCACATTGATGCCGCCCACCAGGTCGGCGGCGTTTTCCTTGTTGGCCATCCAGCGCGCGGCCGCGCTGCTGGCGCCCCGCGTGCTCAGGGCATAGATGCTCGCGCCCTGCGGCCGGGGGCTGTAGAAGGCGTCGGCGTGGATGCTGATGAACAGGTCGGCCTGCACCCGCTGTGCCTTGGCCACCCGCACCTGCAGCGGCACGAAGAAGTCGGCGTCGCGGGTCATGAAGGCGCGCATCGGGTTGCCCTTGACGGTGGTGGCGTTGATGCGGTCGCGCAGCTTCTGCGCAATCTGCAGCACCACCTTTTTTTCGTGCGTGCCGCCGGGGCCGATGGCACCGGGGTCTTCGCCGCCGTGGCCAGGGTCCAGGGCGATGACGATCAGGCGTTCGGTGCGGGCGCGTTCGCGGGCCTTGGCCGAGGGTGCGGCGGGCCGGCTGGCGGGCGGCACCGGTGCGGCGGCCACGGGGGGTTCGCTGCGGGCCGGCGGGGGGCTGCGCGTGGCGCCGCCGGGCGAGTCCTGGCGGGCGATCAGGTCGCCCAGCGGGTCGGAACGGCCGGCGGCCTCGGGCGTCACGGTCACGCCGCTGCCCTGGGTCTCCAGCCCGAGCAGGCGGGCGGCGCGGGCGCTGGCTTCATCGAGGTCGCGCATGCGCTGCGCAATCAGCTGCTCCAGCGGGTCGGGCGGGTTGACCGGCCGCAGGTCCAGCACCAGCCGGTGCTGGTAGGCCGCCACCGGATCGAGGTTGAACACCTCGGGCTTCATGGCCTGCTTGAGGTCGATCACCAGCCGCACCACGTTGGGTGCGAACTGCGCCACCCGGATGCCGCCGATGTTGGGGTCGTCCGAGCGCAGCTGGGCCACCAGATCGCGCAGGCCGGGCAGCAGGTCCAGGCCCTCGATGTCCACCGCCAGCCGGGGCGGGTTGTCCACGAAGCTGGAGCGCGAGACCAGCTTGGCGTCGGACTCGATGGTCACCCGGGTGTAGTCGTCGGCCGGCCAGATGCGCACCGCCAGCACGCTGGCCCCGCGCGCAATGTGGTGCGGCCCCAGCAGCAGCACCAGCGAGCCGACCTTGAGCAGGCTGCGCCGGGCGGAATCGGGCAGGCGGGTCATCCGGCGATGGCCTCCAGCAGCCGCTGCCCGGCCGGTGTGTGGGCGGTGGCGCGCACCAGGCGCGAACCGTCGTGTTCGGGGTCGGTGTTCATGGGGTCGGGGTCGATGTCCAGCGTCAGATCGAGGGCGGGCATGAAACCGGCGGCGCGCTCCGGCCACTCCACCAGCTTGAGGCCGGGGCTCCCGAAAAGTTCGCGGAAGCCGGCGTCTTCCCACTCGCGCGGGTCGGTGAAACGGTAGAAGTCGAAGTGCCAGATCGACAGCGCCTCGCCCGGCGGCATGAGCGGGCAGTCGATCGCGGTGTGCGGCTCGACCACCGCGTAGGTGGGGCTCTTGATGCGTCCGCGCACGCCCAGGGCCCGCAGCAGGTGGCGCACGAAGGTGGTCTTGCCGGCGCCCAGATCGCCCTGCAGCGCTAGCGTGGCATGGGCCACGGCGGGGCAGGCCGCCAGCCGCTGTGCGCAGGCCTGCGTGGCCTCCTCGTGGGGCCAGCGGCCATGCCAGACACCGCTTCCTACAATCGGTGCCGCATGAACACGGGTCTGGATGTCGCTCAACTGGTCTCCCGCATACGCGCCTGGGGGCAAGAGCTCGCATTCTCCCAAATCGGTGTGACGGGTGTCGACCTGCGCTCGGCCGAGCCCGGCCTGCTGGCCTGGCTGGAGGCCGGCTGCCATGGCGGCATGGACTACATGGCCCGCCACGGCCTGACCCGTGCCCGCCCGGCCGAGCTGGTGCCGGGCACGCTGAGCGTCATCACCGCCCGCATGGACTACCTGCCGGCCGACACCCCGCCCGACTGGACCGGGCGCGAACTGCAGCGGCTGCAGCGCCCCGGGGAAGCGGTGGTCTCGGTCTATGCCCGTGGCCGGGACTACCACAAGGTGTTCCGCCAGCGCCTGCAGAAGCTGGCCGACCGCATGGCGGCCGACATCGGCCCCTTTGGCCATCGGGTGTTTACCGATTCGGCCCCGGTTCTGGAAGCCGAGCTGGCCACCCGCAGCGGCCTGGGCTGGCGCGGCAAGCACACCCTGGTGCTGGACCGCGAAGCCGGCTCGATGTTTTTCCTGGGCGAGATCTTCGTCGACCTGGCCCTGCCCCCCACCGAGCCGGTGAGCGACCACTGCGGCCGCTGCAGCGCCTGCATCGATGCCTGCCCCACCCAGGCCATCACCGCCCCGTACCGGCTGGACGCGCGCCGCTGCATCAGCTACCTGTCCATCGAACACGACGGCCCCATACCGTCCGAGCTGCGGCCGCTGCTGGGCAACCGCATTTACGGCTGCGACGACTGCCAGCTGGTCTGCCCCTGGAACAAGTTCGCGCAACGCTCGCCGCTGCCCGACTTCGACGAACGCGCCGGGCTCGGCGGCTCCGCACTCACCGAACTGATGGCCTGGACCGAGGCCGAATTCCTGCGTCGCACCGAGGGAAGCGCCATCCGCCGCATCGGCCATGCGCGCTGGCTGCGCAACATCGCGCTGGCGCTGGGCAACGCGCTGCACACCGGCTTGCCGGCCGCCGAGGCCGACGCCGCCCGCGCCGCGCTGCAGGCCTGGGCCGACCACCCCAGCGAGGTGGTGCGCGAGCAGGTGGCCTGGTCGCTCAGGCCTGCGCGTAACGCAGCCGCAGCTCGCGCTTGAGCAGCTTGCCGCTGGGGTTCTTGGGCAGGGCGTCGGTGAACACCACGCGCTTGGGCGACTTGAACGAGGCCATGTGGGCATTGCAGTGCGCGATCACCTCGTCCTCGGTGAGGTGCTGACCGGCCTTGACCACGATCACCGCCGTCACCGCCTCGACCCATTTCGGATCGGCCAGGCCGATCACCGCCACCTCGCTCACCGCGCCCAGGCGGTAGATCATTTCCTCGACCTCGCGGCTGGCCACGTTCTCGCCGCCGGTCTTGATCATGTCCTTCTTGCGGTCGACCACGGTGATGAAGCCTTCCTCGTCCACCACCGCCAGATCGCCGCTGTGGAACCAGTCGCCCTCGAAGGCCGCGCGGGTGCGTTCGGGGTCGTTGAAGTAGCCCAGCATCAGGTGCGGCGAGCGGTGCACGATCTCGCCGACCTCGCCCACCGCCACATCGTCCATCTGGTCGTTCACCACCCGGGTCTCGACATTGAGCACCGCCTTGCCGCACGAGCCCGGCTTGCGCAGCTGGTCCTGCGGGCCGAGCATGGTGGCCAGCGGCGCGATCTCGGTCTGTCCATACAGGTTCCACAGGCGGACCGATGGCAGTCGCGAGGCGAGTTCCTTGAGCACCTCCACCGGCATGATGGACGCGCCGTAGTAGCCCTTGGCCAGCCGGGTCAGCCGGGCCGGGTCGAAGGCCGGCGAGCGCAGCAGCCCGATCCACACCGTGGGCGGCGCAAAGAAGCTGGTGATGCGGTGCTGCTCCAGCAGCTTGAGCAGGTGGTCCGGCACCGGCTTGCCGGTGATGATGTTGGTGCTGCCCACATAGATGGCCGGGCCGAAGAACACGTCGAGCTGGGCGCAGTGGTACAGCGGCAGGGCGTGCAGGGCCACATCGGCCTCGGCGATCTCGGCATTGATGACGCAGCTCACGTACTGCCACAGCACCGCGTCGTGGGTGAGCATGGCGCCCTTGGGGCTGGACTCGGTGCCGCTGGTGTAGACGATCTGCGCCAGGTCGGTGCTGGCCAGCTGCACCGGCGGCAGCGGGTCGGCGCAGGCAGCGAGGTGGTCGAAGCGGTGCATGCGCTCCACCGGTTCGGTCGGGTCTTCGCCCGGCATCCAGATGAACTGCTCGACCCGGGTGTCGAGCGCTGCTGCGGCACGGGCCAGGTCGGCCAGGCCGCTGTCGGTGGCCAGCGTGCGGGCGCCGGCGTGGCGCAGGATGTAGGCCACCTCGTCGGCCTTGAGCATGAAGTTGATCGGCACCAGCACCGCGCCCCGGCGTGCAATGGCAAAGCGCAGGGCGGCAAAGGCGTGCGAGTTGCGGGCCAGCACCGCCACCTTGTCGCCCTCGGCCACGCCGATGTGGGCCAGCCCGGCCGCCAGCCGCGTGACCAGCGCATTGAAGTCGGCATAGGTCCAGCACACATCGCCGCAGACGATGGCGGTCTTGTCGGGCAGGCGCAGGGCAGTGCGGTGCAGCGCGTCGGCAATGGTCTGGCGGCGGATCACGGGGTCGAGGTGGTGGGACATGGCGGATCGGGTCGTGGAGTTCTGTGCAGGCGTTGCATTCGACCCGCAGGACGGCTTTTCGGCCATGCGCGTTTTCACCAGCCCTCGGGGCGTTCCACAAGGCCTTACAGGCTGTTGCACGACCCGCCACTATCATCCGCCGCATGGACCGGTTGCCCCTTCCGTTCGATCCGCAGCCGGCCGGCCGGGGCCTGCTGCGGCTGGCCGGCGGCCTGCTGCACCTGGTCCGGCTGGGCGCACTCATGGCGGTGCTGTCGCTGTCGGTTTCCAGCTACCGGCGGCAGGACACCCGCCAGGCCGTCATGCACCAGCTGGTGCGCGCCACCTTGCCGCTGCTGAGCTGGTTTCTGGTGCTGTCGGCGCTGGTCAGCCTGGTGCTGATCCGCATCGTGGTGGCCACGGCCGCCAGCTACGGCCTGTCGCAATACGCCATCGAGGTGCTGGTGCGGACCCTGGTGCTGGAACTCATACCGCTGTATGCCGCGCTGTTCGTGGCCTTGCGCCACGCCATGCCCGATGCCCAGCAGGTGCGTGCCCTGCTGGCCCGGCGCCGCCCGGTGGCCACCGCCCCCGACGCCCCCGACGCGCTCGCCACAGTGGCGCTGGCCCTGTTCCCGCGCGCGCTGGCCAGCGGCCTGGCGGTGCTGCTGCTGGCCGGGCTGGCCGGCGTGACCGCGCTGGTGCTGGCCTATCTCACCGTCTACGGCTTCTCGCCGTGGGGCCTGCCGGCCTACACCCACGCGGTGGGCGGCATCTTCAGCCCGGCGGTGGGGTTGATCTTTGCGCTCAAGACCGGTCTGTTCGCGCTGGCGGTGGCGGTGGTGCCGCTGGCCGCTGCCGCCCGCCCCGACGCCGCCGGCCGCTTTCGCCGCCAGAGCGACATGGCCTCGTTCGCGCGCCTGTTCTCGGCGTTGCTGCTGATCGAGGTCGGCTCCCTGCTGGGCAACTACGCCTGACGCTTCCACCCCATCGCCCATGACCCCCGTCCTGCCGCCCGATACCGACCCGCCGGTGCGCCACCTCGCCTTCAAGGCGGGGGCGCTGATCGTCCTCCTGCTGACCCTGCTGCTGGGTTCGGTGGCCTATGTGCTGCACGCCCGGGGTGTGTTCGAGCCGACCCAGCGCGTGGTGCTGGTGGCCGACGATTCCGAGGGCGTGTCGGTCGGCATGGACATGACCTTTGCCGGCTTCGCCATCGGCCGGGTGGCGCGCATCGAACTGGCCGACGACGGCCGCGCCCGCATCCTGGTCGACGTGCCCCGGGCCGACGCACGTTGGCTGCGCACCTCCAGCATCTTCACGCTGGAGCGCAGCCTGGTCGGCGGCACCCGGCTGCGCGCCTACAGCGGCGTGCTGGACGACCCGCCCCTGCCCGACGGTGCCGAGCGCAGCGTGCTGCGCGGCGACGCCGCCGCCGAAATTCCCCAGCTCACCGCCGCCGTGCGAGAGCTGCTCGGCAACCTGAACGCCCTGACCCGCAGCGACGCCGCGCTGGCCCGTTCGCTCGACCATGTGGAGGTGGCCACCGGCCGCCTGGCCGGGCCGCAGGGCATGGCCGGCATGGTCACCGGCAACGAGGCCGACGCGCGCCGCCTGCTGCAGGCCATCGAGCGCAGCAATGCGCTGCTGGCCCGGCTGGATTCGCTGGTGGCCAACGCCGACCGGCAGGTGTTCGGCCAGGGCCAGCCCACCGGCCCGGACGGCCGGCCCGCCGGCCTGGTGGGCGATGTGCGCGCCACCGTGCGCCAGCTCGACGCCTTGCTGGCCGACACCCGGGGCAGCCTGCAGAAACTCGACGCGGTGCTGGTGGAAGCCCAGGGCGTGGCCGCCAACACCCGCGAGGCCACCACCGACCTGACTGCCCTGCGCGCCGAGGTGGAGGCCAGCCTGCGCCGGGTCGACGGCCTGATCCTCGACCTGAACCGCCGCTGGCCCTTTGCCCGCGATGCCGAGGTGAAGCTGCCATGAACCGGACCGCTGCCCGCCTGTTTCCAGTGCTGATGGCCGCCGGGCTGATCGCCGCTTTGCTGGCCGGCTGCAGCAGCACCCCGCCACCGCCCGACTGGCAGATGGCCGCCCGCATCTCGCTGGACCGCGCCGCCGAGGCCTGGCTGCAAGGCAACGAGCGGGTGGCCGACGCCGAGATGCAGCGGGTCCGCCGCGAACTGCGATCCACCGGCCAGCCGGCCCTGCTGGCGCGCGCCGAGCTGCACCACTGCGCCACCCGGGTCGCCGCGCTGCAAGCGGGCGATTGCCCAGCCTTCGAGCCGCTGGCCGCCGATGCCGCGCCGGCCGACCAGGCCTATGCCCGTTACCTGAAAGGGCAGGCCACCGAGGCCGACCGTGCCCTGCTGCCGCCGGCCCAGCGCCAGCCGCTGGCCGATGTGGCCGACCCGTTCTCCCGGCTGGTGGCGGCCGGTGTGCGGCTGCAGTCCGGAGAAATCACGCCGGCCGACGTGGCGCGGGCGGTCGACACCGCATCCGCCCACGGCTGGCGCCGGCCCTTGCTGGCCTGGCTGGGCGTGCAGCGCCAGCGTGCACTGCAGGCCGGCGACGCAGCCGAGGCCGCACGCCTGCAGCGCCGCATGGACCTGGTGACCGCGCGCTGACCTCGGGTCAGCGCCCGCCGAGCACGCCCAGGGCCAGCGGCAGGCTGGCCATGCCCAGCAAGGTCGAGAGCGTGACCAGCCCCGCCACATACGGGCCGTTGTAGCCCATGCGGGCGGCCAGCACATAGCAGCTGGAGGCGGTGGGCACGGCCGAGAACATGAGCAGCACCGTGGTCTGCAGCGGGTCCAGTCCGAACAGCCGGGCAATGCCGAAAGCCATCAGCGGCATGCCCAGGTGCTTCACCGCCAGCACCAGGCCGCCCAGCGTCTTGGCGCTGGCCAGCAGGCCGAACTGCAGGCCGGCGCCGGCGGCCATCAGCCCCAGGGCCAGCGAGGCCTGGCCGATGCGGGTGACCGTGGGCTCCAGCCACACCGGTATCGAGCCGCCCAGCAGGTTGAACAGCAGCCCGCTGGTGGTGCCGATGATCAGCGGGTTGCGCAGCAGCTCGCGCACAAACCCGCGGCCGGCATGCCGGGCCATCGGCCAGACCGCCGCCACATTGAACAGCGGCACGCACACGCCGATGATCACCGCGATCATCTGCACCCCCTGTGCGCCCGCGAGCCGGTCGGCCAGGGCCAGCGCAATGAAGGAGTTGAACCGGAAGCCCACCTGCGCACTGGCCGCGTGCAGCCGGGTGTCCAGCCGCCGCCCGAGCCAGGGCCAGTAGGGCAGCGAATAGGCCAGCGCGATGCCGCACAGGCCCAGCGTGACGCCGGCGCCCATGAGGTGCGAGGCCGCCCCCAGGTCCAGCGGATGCCGCACGATGGCCTGGAACAGCAGCACCGGGAACAGGAAGTAGTACACCAGCGCCTCCACCGGCTCCCAGACCTTGCGGTCCAGGGCGGTGAAGCGGCACAGCAGGAAGCCGCACAGGATGAGCGCGAAGTCGGGGAAGAGCAGCTGGGCGTGGTTCACCGGGCGAGCATAGCGGCTGCGCGGGGGCGTCTCGGGGTTTTCCCCGTAGGTGGTCCTGCGGATCGGAATACGGGAACCGGTTGGTACATTCTGGGGTCACCCGATCCGTGCCGGCCAACGCTGCCAGCCGCCTTTTCACACCCACCCACTGGAGACCTCTCATGCTGAACCGACGCCATGTCCTGACGACCGCCGCCCTGCTGGCCGGCCTGGCCGCCCCGAGCGCCGCCGTCTGGGCCCAGGCCTTCCCGAACAAGCCGATCCGCCTGCAGGTGCCGTTCGCACCGGGCGGCACCACCGACATCATTGCCCGCGTCATGTCCGAACCGCTGGGCAAGGCGCTGGGCCAGTCGGTGATCGTCGAGAACAAGGCCGGTGGCGGCGGTGTGGTCGGTGCCTCGGAGCTGGCACGTGCCGTGGCGGACGGCCACATCATCGGCATGGCCACCGTGTCCACCACGGCCGCCAACCCGGCGATCAACCCCAAGATTCCGTACAACACCCTCACCGATTTCACGCCCATCATCAACATCGCGGCCACCCCCAACGTGATCGCGGTGCACCCCAGCTTCCCGGCGCGCGACTACAAGGGCTTCCTGGCCGAGATCAAGAAGAGCCCCGGCAAGTACAGCTACGCCACCTCGGGCACTGGCGGCATCGGCCACCTGCAGACCGAGCTGTTCAAGAGCCTGACCGGCACCTTCATCACCCACATCCCGTACCGCGGCGCCGGCCCGGCCCTGAACGACACGGTGGGCGGCCAGGTGCCGATCATTTTTGACAACCTGCCCTCGGCGCTGCCCTTCATCCGCGACGGCCGTCTGATCGCCATCGTGGTGGCCGCACCCGAGCGCGTGGCTTCCATGCCCAACGTCCCGACCTTCAAGGAAGTCGGTCTGGAGGCGGTCAACCGCATGGCCTATTACGGCCTGATCGGCCCCAAGGGCATGCCCAAGGACGTGGTCGACAAGATCCACGCCGCCGCCCTGCAGGCCGTGGCCGACCCGGCTGTGAAGAAGCGCATCGAGGACACCGGTTCGCTGGTGGTGGCCAACACCCCGGCCCAGTTCGCCGAGCAGATCAAGGCCGAGTTCGGCGTCTACAAGCAGGTGGTCGACAAGCAGAAGCTCAAGCTCGACTGATGACCCCCCAGGCCTGCGGCGCATCCGGCGCATTCGCCAGTCCGCAGGACCTGGCCGGGGCCTTCGTCGATGCCCTCTGGCTCGAGGAAGGCCTCTCGCGCAACACGCTGGAGGCCTACCGGCGGGACCTGGTCCTGCTGGGTGAATGGCTGGCACAGCAGGGCAAGCCCCTGCTGCAGACCACCGAAGCCGACATCAACGCCTACTTTGCCGCCCGGCACGCGCAGACCCGGGCCAGCACCGCCAACCGGCGGCTCACCGTGTTCCGGCGCTACTTCCGCTGGGCCCTGCGCGAACGCTTCATCGACACCGACCCCACGCTGCGCCTCATGCCCGCGAAGCAGGCGCTGCGCGTGCCCTCGACCCTGACCGAGCCGCAGGTCGAAGCCCTGCTGGCGGCGCCCGACACCGGCACGCCGCTGGGCCTGCGCGACCGCGCCATGCTGGAGCTGATGTACGCCAGCGGCCTGCGGGTGAGCGAGCTGGTCACGCTCAAGGCCTGGCATGTGTCGTTGTCGGAGGGGGTGCTGCGGGTCACCGGCAAGGGCAACAAGGAACGGCTGGTGCCGTTCGGTCAGGTGGCCGGGCAGTGGCTGCAGCGCTGGCTGGCGGAAGGCCGGCCGGCGATTCTCGCGGGCCAGGCCGGCGACGACCTGTTCGTGACCTCGCGGGGCACCCGGGCCGGCGAGGCCATGACCCGGGTGATGTTCTGGCAGCTGGTGCGCCGCTATGCGCAGCAGGCCGGCATCACGGTGCACCTGTCGCCGCACACGCTGCGCCATGCGTTTGCCACCCACCTGCTCAACCACGGGGCCGATCTGCGGGCGGTGCAGCTGCTGCTGGGGCATGCCGACATTTCCACCACCACCATCTACACCCACGTGGCGCGCGAGCGCCTCAAGACGCTGGTGGCACGACACCACCCGCGCGGGTGATGCGGCCCCGGGGCCTTACTTGTAGAAGGCCTCGACCCGGCCCTTGAGCTGGATCAGCAGCGGCTGGCCCTTGCGGTCCAGCGTCTTGCCCGAAGGCACCTTGATCCAGCCGCCGCTGACGCAGTATTCGGTCACGTCGAAGCGTTCCTTGCCATTGAAGACGATGCCGATGTCGTGCTCGAACACGGCGGCCACATGGTGCGGGCTGCGCGGGTCGATGCTCAGGCGGTCGGGCAGGGCGGGTCGGTTGTCCTGCGGGGCAGGGGCGGCGGAGGGGTTCAGGGTGCTGTCGTTCATGGGCCGGCATTGTCCGACACTTCCAGGTCGCCGATCAGCCGCACCTTCACGCTGCGGCCCTTGATGCGGGTGCCGGCCAGCCGGCGTGCCGCCTCGGCGGCCACGCTGCGCTCCAGCGCCACATAGGTCGACCAGTCGTTGATGCTGATCTTGCCCACCTGTTCGCGGGTGTATCCGAGGTCGGCGGTGAGCGCGCCCAGCACGTCGCCGGCGCGGATCTTTTCCTTGCGCCCGCCCTGGATGTGCAGTGTGGACATGGGCGCGAGCAGCGGGCCCTGGCCGCTGTCCTTGAGGCTGTCCAGCGGGAACCACTGGGCCTCCTGCCCGGTGAGCTGTTCGATGCGGCCGACCCGGCCCATCTCGTCCAGGCTGGCCAGGTTCAGCGCCAGCCCGTCCTCGCCGGCCCGGCCGGTGCGGCCGATGCGGTGCACATGCACTTCGGCGTCCGCCGTGGTGTCCACATTGATGACGGCGGCCAGGCTGGGGATGTCCAGCCCGCGGGCGGCCACGTCGGTGGCCACCAGCACCGGGCAGCTGCGGTTGGCAAACCGCACCAGCACCTGGTCGCGGTCGCGCTGCTCCAGGTCGCCGTGCAGCGCCAGCGCGCCGATGCCCTGGGCCCGCAGCACCTCCACCAGGTCGTTGCACTGGGCCTTGGTGTTGCAGAAGGCCATGGTGCTGGCCGGACGCAGGTGCATCAGCAGCCGGCCCACCGTGTGCAGGCGTTCCTTTTCGGTCACCTGGTACCAGCGCTGCTCGATGCGGCCGGCCTGCGGCGCGTCGGCCACCGCCACGGTCAGCGGGTCGCGCAGGATGCGGGCCGAGAGTTTCGCGATGTCGTCCGGGTAGGTGGCCGAGAACAGCAGGGTCTGGCGCTGGGCCGGGCAGCTGCGCACCACGGCGGCGATGTCGTCGGCAAAACCCATGTCGAGCATGCGATCGGCTTCGTCCAGCACCAGGGTGCGCAGCCCGTCGAGCTGCAGGCTCTGGCGCTGCAGGTGGTCCAGCACACGGCCGGGCGTGCCCACCACCACATGGGCGCCGTGCTCCAGCGTGGCCAGCTGGCCGCGCAACGGCACGCCACCGCACAGGGTGACCACCTTGATGTTGTCGGAGGCAGCAGCGAGCCGGCGGATCTCGGTGGCCACCTGGTCGGCCAGTTCGCGGGTGGGGCAGAGCACCAGCGACTGCACGCCGAAATGGCGCGGGTTGAGCTGGGTCAGCAGGGTCAGGGCGAAGGCGGCGGTCTTGCCGCTGCCGGTCTGGGCCCGGGCGATCAGGTCGCGGCCGAGCAGGGCGGGCGGCAGGGCCGCGGCCTGGATTGGCGTCATCTGTTCGTAGCCCAGTCGGGTCAGGGCGCCGAGCAGGTCGGGGTGCAGGGGGAGGGAGGCGAAGCGGGAATCGGTCATTCCCGATTGTCGCTCCCGCGCGCCGGTCCGAGCGTGAAGCGGAAGGTGGCCCCCTGTCCGGGCGCGCTCTCGGCCCACACCCGCCCGCCGTGGCGGGTGACGATGCGGTGCACGATGCTCAGACCCAGGCCGGTGCCGGCGTAGTCGCGTTCGGTGTGCAGCCGGCAGAACGGATCGAACAGCCGCGACGCCTTGGCCGAATCGAAGCCGCAGCCGTGGTCGCGCACGAAGTGCACGGTTTCCCCGTCCAGGGTCTCGCTGCCCACCTCGATGCGGATCACCGCTTCGCGCCCGCTGAACTTCCAGGCGTTGCGCAGCAGGTTGTCCATCACGCTGCGCATGAGCGCCAGATCGGCCACCACCCGGATGCCGGACTGCACCTGCAGCTCGCAGGCCCGCAGCGGCTCGGCATCGCGCAGGGTCTTCAGCACCTCCAGCGCCAGTTCGGACAGGTCCAGCCGCGAGAGGCGGATGTCCTGGCGGGAGAGCCGCGACATGTTGAGCAGCGCATCGATCAGGCTGCCCATGTGGCGCACCGAGGTGGTGATGCGGTCCAGCATCGCCACGCCTTCCTGGCCCAGCGCCGGGGCGTGTTCTTCGGTCAGGATCAGGCTCATGCCGGAGATGGCCCGCAGCGGTGCGCGCAGGTCGTGCGCCACCGTGTGGTTGAAGGCTTCAAGCTCCTTCATGCTTTGCTGCAGCTCGCGGGTGCGTTCCTGCACCCGGGCCTCCAGCGCCTCGTTCGCCAGCTGCAGGGCTTCCGCCGCTTGCTTGGCCTGGGTGACGTCCTGCACCACGCAGCTTGTGCGCCCGTCGTCCAGGGTGGCGCCGTCCATGCGCAGCCAGCGCAGGTCCTCGCCCGGCATCCGGGTGCGGAACTCCTGGCTGAAGCGGCCGGCCACCCGGCCGAGCAGGCAGCGGGTGACGGCGGGGCGGTCTTCATCGACCACGGCTTCCAGCACCCTGGCCAGGGGCACGGCAGCGTGTTCCGCCACCCCGAGGCGGCGTGCGCTGGCGCCGGCGGTCCGCACCGTGCCGGCCTCCGGGTCGCACTCCAGGCTGCCCATGTTGGCCGACTGCAGGGCCTGCGCCAGCAGGTGCTGGTTCTCGCTGAAGGCGCGCTGCATCTGGTGCCGCTCCAGCGCCATCTGGATGGTGGCGTGCAGTTCGCGCTCCGAGAACGGCTTGATCAGGTAGCCGTACGGATGGGTCTGACGGGCGCGCTCCAGGGTGGCGTCTTCCGAGTACGCGGTGAGGTAGATCACCGGCACCGCGCCACGGGGCAGCTGACCCAGGGCATCGGCGACATCGATGCCGTCCATCTCGCCCTTGATGTGGATGTCCATCAGCACCAGATCGGGCCGCTGCGCATCGACCAGCGAGAGGCATTCCCGGCCCGACTCGGCCACACCGGCCACCTGGTAGCCCATGTGCTGCAGGCGCTGCTGCAGGTTGAAGGCGACGATGCCCTCGTCCTCCACGATCAGGATCTTCGCCGGACTCCTCATGCCACCGGCTCCACCTGGAAGCGCAGTTCGAAGCGCACCGGGTTGCTGCGGTGGATGTCCAGCACGCCCCCGAGCTGGCGGGTGAGCAGGTGCACCAGCTGCAGTCCCAGGGTCTGGGTCTGCAGCAGGTTCTGGTCGTGCGCAATGGGGGCGCCGTCGTTGCTGACCGCCAGCATCATGTTGCCGGGCGAGGGCTCGTTCATCGCGACCTCGATCAGGCCGCCACGGCCATCGGTGAAGCCATGCTTGAGGGCATTGCTGACCAGCTCGTTGATGATGAGACCGCAGGGAATCGCCTCGTTGATCGGCAGCGCGATGCCGCTGGCCTTGACCCCGATCCGCACCTGCCCGGCCACCGACCGGTAGGAATCGGTCAGGCCGCGCACCAGTTCGTCCAGGAAGCGGGCGAAGTCGACCTGGGCCACGCTCTCCGACTGGTAGAGGGTCTGGTGGATCAGCGACATCGACCGGACCCGGTTCTGGCTGTCGCGCAGCGCATCGACCACGTCGCGGTCCTGCAGCCGCATGGCCTGCAGGTCGAGCAGGCTGTGGATCACCTGCAGGTTGTTCTTGACCCGGTGGTGCACCTCGCGCAGCAGCAGGTCCTTCTGGGCCAGGGCATCCTGGATGCGGCGCTCGCTCTGCTTGCGCTCCGACAGGTCCAGGATGACCGACAGGATCATGGTGCCCTCGCCGGTCTCCACCGGGTTGATGCCGATCTCCACCGGGAATTCGCTGCCGTCCTTGCGGCGCCCCGCCAGGTCGCGCCCGGCGCCCATCGGCCGGGCCGAGGTCTCGGCCAGAAAGCCCTGGCGGTAGCCCGGGTGGGCATGCCGGTAGCGTTCGGGCACGAGCACTTCGACCCGTTGGCCGATCAGCTCGTCGCTGCCGTAACCAAAGGTCTTTTCCGCCAGGTGATTGGCGCGGGTGATTTCTCCGGCCTGATTGACCACGATCATCGAGACCGGGGTGCGATCGAATGCCTGCCCGAGGTATTCGTCGAGCCTGACGCTTTTGGCCATGTTTCCTTCGCCTCGTTCCCTTGTCCAGCCCATGCTACGCCCATCTGCACCATCTGGATGCAGTACGGGTGGGGGTAAGTTGAAACAGGACCCCCGGATGTGACATACCCCCTGCCTTGAAGGCCGGGGTGTGGCTCAGATCTCGGTCAGGCTGGCCAGCTCGGCATCCGAGAAGCCGGCGGCGCGCCGTGCGGCGTCATTGAAGGGCGGACGTGGCCGGGGTGCGGCGTGCTGGCGCGCCAGCACCCGGTAGTGGGCGAGCGGGTCAAGCCCGTCCCGGGCGCAGAGCCAGCCGTACCAGCGATTGCCGATGGCGACATGGCCGATCTCGTCGCGCAGGATGATGTCCAGGATGTCCACCGCCCGCAGCGCCTCGGGCGTGCCCACCTGCCGCAGCCGGCGCTGGATCAGCGGGGTGGCGTCCAGCCCGCGCGCTTCGAGCGTGCGGGGCACCAGGGCCATGCGGGCGGTGATGTCGTGCTGCGTGCGCACGCACATGGTCCACAGGCCGTCGTGCGCGGTGAAGTCGCCATAGGCATGGTCCAGCGAGGCCAGGTGCTCGGCCAGCAGGCCGAAATGCGTGGCTTCCTCGTCGGCCACGCGCAGCCAGTCGCGGTAGTAGTCGGCCGGCATGCCGGCGAAGCGCCAGACCGCGTCCAGAGCCAGGTTGATGGCGTTGAACTCGATGTGGGCAATGGCGTGCAGCTGCGCGGCCAGCCCCTCGCGGGTGAACGGCGTGCGGTGGGGCACATCGGCCGGCGGCACCAGCCGGGGTTGCTCCGGGCGGCCCGGCAGGGGCACCGGGGGCTCGGTCAATGCGAGCTCCGCTTCGCGCGCCAGCACCGCGTCTGCTTCCCCGGCTTCGTGCAGCCCGGCCAGCCGCTGCCACAGCGCGTGGGTGGCCGCCACCTTGGCCACCGGGTCGGCCAGCAGCAGGGCCTGAAGGGCAGCGGCGCGCAGGCCGTTGTCGGGGTGGGCGGTGGGGTCGTGGGCCATCCCTACAATTCTAGTTTTCATACCCCCGGAGGCACCGCATGGCGATCTATGAACTCGACGGAACCGCGCCCCAGCTCGCCGCCAGCGCCTGGGTGGCCGAGAACGCCCAGGTCATGGGCAGCGTGACCCTGGCCGAGGACAGCAGCGTCTGGTTCGGCGTGACCATCCGGGGCGACACCGAGACCATCGCGGTGGGCGAGGGCAGCAATGTGCAGGACGGCAGCGTGCTGCACGCCGATGTGGGCTTCCCGCTCACCATCGGCCGCCATGTGACCGTGGGCCATCAGGTCATGCTGCACGGCTGCACCATCGGCGACGAGTCGCTCATCGGCATCGGCGCGGTGGTGCTCAACGGCGCGAAGATCGGCAAACATTGCCTGGTGGGCGCCGGCGCCCTGGTGACCGAGGGCAAGGAATTCCCGGACGGCTCCATGATCATCGGCAGCCCGGCGCGCGCCATCAAGACGCTCACGCCCGAGCAGATCGCCGGCCTGCGCCGCAGCGCCGAGCACTACATCGAGAACGCGCGCCGTTACCGCCAGGGCTTGAAAAAGATCGGCTGACCCCGACCTGCCCGCGTTGCCCTCTGAAAGCCCCCCGTGTCCGAACTCCACAAATTCGTTTTTGAAGGCCTGCCGGTCCGCGGCATGCTGGTCCGCCTGACCGACGCCTGGCAGGACATCCTGCGCCGCCGCGCGGAAGCCGGCGGTTACCCCGCCGCCGTCACCGAGCTGCTGGGCGAAATGACCGCCGCGGCCGCACTCATGCAGGCCAACATCAAGTTCAACGGCTCGCTCACGCTGCAGATCATGGGCGACGGCCCGGTCAAGCTCGCCGTGGCCGAGGTGCAGCCCGACCTCGCCCTGCGGTCCACCGCCACCGTCATGGGCGAAGTGGCGCCGGACGCGCCGCTCTCGCACATGGTGAACGTCACCAACCAGGGGCGCTGCGCCATCACGCTGGACCCGAAGGACCGCCTGCCGGGCCAGCAGCCCTACCAGGGCGTGGTGCCGCTGTTCGGCGACCGCCACGAGAAGCTGGAGCGCATCAGCGAGGTGATCGAGCACTACATGCTGCAGAGCGAACAGCTCGACACCCGGCTGGTGCTGGCCGCCAACGACCAGGTGGCCGCCGGCCTGCTGATCCAGCGCCTGCCGCTGCAGGGCGAGGCCAACCTGGCCGGCAGCGGCGTGGCCCGCAGCGACGAGGACCACATCGGCCGTAACGAGGACTACAACCGCATCGCCATCCTGGCCGCCAGCCTGAAGCGCGAAGAGCTGCTCACGCTGGACGCCGACACCATCCTGCACCGCCTGTTCTGGGAAGAAGATGTGCGCCGCTTCGAGCCGCTGAGTGGCGAGCAAGGCCCGCGCTTTGCCTGCACCTGCTCGCGCGAGCGGGTCAGCAGCATGCTGCGCAGCCTGGGCCGCGACGAGGTGGAGTCGATCATTGCCGAGCAGGGCGGGGTCGAGGTGGGCTGCGACTTCTGCGGCGCCCAGTACCGTTTTGACCCGGTCGATGCGGCCCAGGTGTTCCTGCAGGCCGACCAGCAGCCACCGGTCAACCGCCAGACCCACTGAACCGGCTTCAGTCCGTTCCGGCCTGGCGCTGCCGCACCAGGCCGCTGAACAGCCGGTGCTCGCAGTCGGGGTCGCTGCAGTTGTCGCAGTTCCAGCGGCCGCTGCCCTGCTCCAGCAGCGCGTCGGCGGCCACCAGCGGCACGTTCAAACGCGATCCGATCCGGCCTTGCACCGCCCGCAGGGCCTGTGCCAGCCGCTGCGGCCCGCGTCCGTATACCGGGGTGAAGGGCAGGCCCGCGCCCTGCAGCGCACCGCGCAGCCGGCGGTCGATGGCGTCGCGCACCGCCGGGCTGTCGCGGAACAGGCCGTCGGGCTGCCAGGGCAGGTCCAGCCCCATCAGCAGGGTGAGATCGGCGCGGCGGTGCCGCAGCAGAGCGTCGGGCCAGAGCGTGTCGTCGGCAAAGTAATGGGCGCTGTAGGCCGCGACCACCAGGCCGGTGGTGTCGGCCACCACCACATCGGCCCCGCCCTGCAGTGCGGTGGCTATCCGCCGGTCCTGTTCGGCCGCGAGGTCTGCCTGCTCGTGCGCCAGCGGCGCGCGGCCAGCGGCCGTGCACCAGGCCCGCAGGTGTTCGGGCACCAGCGCCACGCGCAGGCCGTGGGCCTGCAGCGCTGCGGTCAGTTCCAGTGAGAGGGTGGACTTGCCGCTGGACTCGCCGCCCAGCAGGGCCACCAGCATGGCCAACGGGCGGGCCATGGACCGTCAGCGCGGCTTCTGGCCCGGCACCGCGACCTGCACGAAGATCTCGTTGGGCCGCACCATGCCGAGGTCCTGGCGGGCCAGCTCCTCGACCATGTCCAGACCTTCCTGGAGGTCGCGCACCTCGCTGGCGATCTGGTCGTTGCGCTGCTCGGCCTGTTCGTTGGCTTCCAGCTGCGCGGCCAGCTCGCGCTTCATCTCGGCCACCCGCGGCACGCTGCCCCGGCCCAGCCACAGCTGGGCGTGCAGCATCAGCAGCAGGCCGACCAGCAGGGCAGGGATGAGGCGGCTGGCCATGGGCGGGTTCAGCGCAGGTTGTAGAAGGCCGCGCGGCCCGGGTACACCGCCACGTCGCCCAGGTCTTCCTCGATGCGCAGCAGCTGGTTGTACTTGGCCATGCGGTCCGAACGCGAGAGCGAGCCGGTCTTGATCTGGCCGGCATTGGTGCCGACCGCGATGTCGGCGATGGTGTTGTCCTCGGTCTCGCCCGAGCGGTGGCTGATGACGGCGGTGTAGCCGGCGCGCTTGGCCATCTCGATGGCGGCGAAGGTCTCGGTCAGGGTGCCGATCTGGTTGATCTTGATCAGGATCGAGTTGGCGATGTCCTTGTCGATGCCTTCCTGCAGGATCTTGGTGTTGGTGACGAACAGGTCGTCGCCCACCAGCTGCACCTTCTTGCCCAGGCGCTCGGTCAGGTGTTTCCAGCCGTCCCAGTCGCCTTCGGCCATGCCGTCCTCGATGCTGATGATCGGGTACTTGTCGCACCAGGTGGCCAGGATGTTGGTCCACTCTTCGGCGGTGAGCTGCAGACCTTCGCCTTCCAGGTGGTACTTGCCGTCCTTGTAGAACTCGCTGGCCGCGCAGTCCAGGCCCAGGGCGATCTGCTCGCCGGCGGTGTAGCCGGCCTTGTCGATGGCTTCCAGGATCATCTGCAGCGCCGCCTCGTGGCTGGGCACGTTGGGGGCAAAGCCGCCTTCGTCGCCCACGGCAATGCTCATGCCCTTGTCGTGGATGATCTTCTTCAGCGCATGGAACACCTCGGCGCCCCAGCGCAGGGCTTCACGGAAGCTCGGTGCGCCCACCGGGATGATCATGAGCTCCTGCAGGTCCAGGTTGTTGTTGGCGTGCGCGCCGCCATTCACCACGTTCATCATGGGCACCGGCATCTGCACCGCGTTCATGCCGCCGAAGTAGCGGTACAGCGGCAGGCCGGCTTCTTCGGCGGCGGCGCGGGCCACGGCCATCGAGACGGCCAGCATGGCGTTGGCGCCCAGGCGGCCCTTGTTGTCGGTGCCGTCCAGGTCGATCAGGGTCTTGTCCAGGAAGGCCTGCTCGGAGGCGTCCAGGCCCAGCACGGCCTCGCTGATCTCGGTGTTGATGTTCTCCACTGCGCGCAGCACGCCCTTGCCGAGGTAACGGCCCTTGTCGCCGTCGCGCAGCTCGATGGCTTCGCGGCTGCCGGTGGAGGCGCCGGACGGAACAGCGGCCCGGCCCATCACGCCGGATTCCAGCAGCACGTCGCACTCGACGGTGGGATTGCCGCGGCTGTCCAGCACTTCGCGGCCAACGATGTCAACGATTGCACTCATGGGGTTCTCTGCCTCGGGAAATGAAAAAACGGGATCAGACGCCTTCGACCGCGATCATGCGGATCGAGCCGGCGCCTTCGCGGGCCTCGCGGGCGCGGGTGTAGGTTTCGGAGTCGTAGTAGGCGCGTGCGGCGGCCAGGTCCTTGAACTTCAGCACCACGATGCGCTGCGGCGCCCAGCCGCCCTCAAGCTGCTCGGTGCGGCCGCCACGGGCCAGCACCTCGGCGCCGTGCTCCTGCATGGCGCGGGTGCTCCACTCGCGGTAGACCTTCATCTGTTCTTCGTTGGTGACGGTGACGTCGGCAATCAGGTAGGCGGGCATGGTGGGCGGTGGGGTCAGTGGTTGAAATCGTTTTCCAGGAAGCCGTTGCGCTTGGTCACAGCGTCCAGGGCCATCAGGGTCTCGAGCAGGGCCGGCATGTGCTTCAGGGGCACGGCGTTGGGGCCGTCGGACAGGGCCTTGGCCGGGTCGGGGTGGGTTTCCATGAACAGGCCGGCCACGCCCACCGCCACGGCGGCGCGGGCCAGCACCGGCACCATCTCGCGCTGGCCACCGCTGCTGGTGCCCTGGCCACCGGGCAGCTGCACGCTGTGGGTGGCGTCGAACACCACCGGGGCAGCGGTCTCGCGCATGATGGCCAGCGAGCGCATGTCGCTCACCAGGTTGTTGTAGCCGAAGCTGGCGCCGCGTTCGCAGGCCATGAAGCGGTCTTCGTCCAGGCCCGCCTCGCGCGCGGCGGCGCGGGCCTTGTCGATCACGTTCTTCATGTCGTGCGGCGCCAGGAACTGCCCCTTCTTGATGTTCACCGGCTTGCCGCTGCGGGCCACGGCGTGGATGAAGTCGGTCTGGCGACACAGGAAGGCCGGGGTCTGCAGCACGTCGCACACCGCGGCGGCCTCGGCAATGTCGTCTTCGGAATGCACGTCGGTCAGCACCGGCACGCCGAGCTCGCGGCGGATGCGACCCAGGATCTCCAGGCCCTTCTCGCGGCCCGGGCCCCGGAAGCTGGTGCCGCTGCTGCGGTTGGCCTTGTCGAAGCTGCTCTTGAAGATGAAGGGAATGCCCAGCTTCGCCGTGATGTCGCGCAGCTGGCCGGCCACGTCCATCTGCAGCTGCTCGGACTCGATGACGCAGGGGCCTGCGATCAGGAAGAAGGGCCGGTCCAGGCCGACGTCGAATCCGCAGAGCTTCATGGGCTGGCCTCCGGCATCAGGGCTTCTGGTGGGTCAGCGCCTGACGCACATAGGCGTTGAACAGCGGGTGACCGTCCCAGGGGGTGGACTTGAACTCGGGGTGGAACTGCACGCCCACATACCAGGGGTGCACGCTCTGCGGCAGCTCGACGATTTCGGTCAGCTGCTCGCGCTGGGTGAGCGCGGAGATGACCAGGCCGGCCTGGCGCAGCTGGTCGAGGTAGTTGACGTTGGCCTCGTAGCGGTGGCGGTGCCGCTCGGTGACCACCGGGCCGTAGATGCCGTGGGCGATGGTGCCCGGCGCCACGTCGGAGCTCTGCGCCCCCAGGCGCATGGTGCCGCCGAGGTTGGAGCTGGCGTCGCGCTGCTGGATGCTGCCGTCGGCGTCCTTCCATTCGGTGATCAGGGCGATCACCGGGTGCGGCGTGTCGGGGTCGAACTCGGTGCTGTTGGCGCCCTTCAGGCCGGCCACATGGCGGGCGTATTCGATGGTGGCCACCTGCATGCCCAGGCAGATGCCCAGGTAGGGCACCTTGTGTTCGCGGGCATAACGCGCCGCGCAGATCTTGCCCTCGGTGCCGCGCTTGCCGAAGCCGCCGGGCACCAGGATGGCGTCGAACGCGCCCAGCACGCCGGCCACGTTGTCCGGGGTCAGGGTTTCGGAGTCGATGTACTCGATCTTCACCTTGGCATGGTTCTTCATGCCGGCGTGGCGCAGCGCCTCGTTGAGCGACTTGTAGCTGTCCGACAGGTCGACGTATTTGCCCACCATGGCGATGCTCACCGTGGCCTGCGGGTGCTCCACCTCGTGCACCAGGGCGTCCCAGCGCTTGAGGTTGGCCGGCGGCGTGTTCAGGCGCAGCTTGTCGCAGATCAGGCCGTCCAGGCCCTGCTCGTGCAGCATGCGCGGGACCTTGTAGATGGTGTCCACGTCCCACATGCTGATCACGCCCCACTCGGGCACGTTGGAGAACAGGCTGATCTTGGCGCGCTCCTCGTCCGGAATGCGGCGGTCGGCGCGGCAGAGCAGGGCGTCGGCCTGGATGCCGATCTCGCGCAGCTTCTGGGCCGTGTGCTGGGTGGGCTTGGTCTTGAGCTCGCCGGCCGCAGCGATCCAGGGCACGTAGCTCAGGTGCACGAAGGCCGAGTTGTTGGGGCCCATGCGCAGGCTCATCTGGCGCACGGCTTCCAGGAAGGGCAGCGACTCGATGTCGCCCACGGTGCCGCCGATCTCGACGATGGCCACGTCCACCGCATCGGGCGTGCCGATGCCGGCGCCGCGCTGGATGAATTCCTGGATTTCGTTGGTGACGTGCGGAATCACCTGCACCGTCTTGCCGAGGTAGTCGCCCCGGCGTTCCTTCTCGAGCACCGACTGGTAGATCTTGCCGGTGGTGAAGTTGTTGCTCTTCTTCATCCGCGTTTCGATGAAACGCTCGTAGTGGCCCAGGTCGAGGTCGGTTTCGGCGCCGTCGTCGGTGACGAACACCTCGCCGTGCTGGAAGGGCGACATGGTGCCCGGGTCCACGTTGATGTACGGGTCGAGCTTGATGAGGGTGACGTTGAGGCCGCGCGATTCAAGCAGCGCGGCGAGGGAAGCAGAAGCAATGCCCTTGCCCAGGGAGGACACCACACCGCCGGTGACGAACACGAATTTGGTCATGACTCGGGCGAGCCGCTTGCTCGCAGGAGGTGGAAATGGGAATTATAGGGGGGCCCCCCAGGGCACCTGCCCGCCCGGGACCGCCCCTGCTACATTGCGCGGCATGAACGATCTGAGTGGAAAACACGTGGTTCTGGGCCTTTCGGGCGGTATCGCCTGCTACAAGGCCGCCGAGTTCTGCCGTGGCCTGACCAAGGCCGGTGCCACCGTGCAGGTGGTCATGACCGAGTCGGCCACCCGCTTCATCACCGTGGCCACGATGCAGGCGCTCTCCGGCCGGCCGGTGTACACCGACCAGTGGGACGAACGCCAGCCCAACCACATGCCGCACATCAACCTGGGCCGCGAGGCCGATGCGGTGGTGGTGGCGCCGGCCAGCGCCGATTTCATGGCCCGGCTGGCGCAGGGCCGCGCCGACGATCTGCTCTCGCTGCTGTGCCTGGCCCGGCCGATCGAGCGGGTGCCGCTGCTGCTGGCCCCGGCCATGAACCGCGAGATGTGGGCCCACCCGGCCACGCAGCGCAACGTGGCGCAGCTGCAGGCCGACGGCGCCGTGGTGCTGGGCGTGGGCGCGGGCGACCAGGCCTGCGGCGAGACCGGTGACGGCCGCATGCTCGAACCCGAAGAGCTGCTCTATGAAGTGCAGCGCCACTTCCAGCCGAAGCCGCTCCAGGGTCGCCATCTGCTGGTGAGCGCCGGCCCGACCTTCGAGGCCATCGACCCGGTGCGGGGCCTGACCAACCTCTCCAGCGGCAAGATGGGTTTTGCCATTGCCCGCGCCGCGCACGAAGCCGGTGCCGAGGTTACGCTGGTGGCTGGCCCGGTCGGTCTGCCCACGCCGCGCGGTGTGCGCCGCATCGACGTGAAGTCGGCCCTGGAAATGCAGGCCGCCGTGCAGGCCAATGTCGCGCAAGCCGATGTGTTCGTGTCGGCCGCCGCCGTGGCCGACTGGCGGCCGGCCAGCGCCGCCGACCAGAAGATCAAGAAGGACGGTTCGGGCGCGGTCCCCACGCTGGCGTTCGTCGAGAACCCCGACATCCTGGCCGGCGTGGCCGCCAGCGAGCGTGCGCGCAACGGCGCGCTCTACTGCGTGGGCTTTGCCGCCGAAAGCCACGATCTGCTGGCCCATGCCCAGGCCAAGCGGGCGCGCAAGGGCGTGCCGCTGCTGGTGGGCAACATCGGCCCCGACACCTTCGGCCGCGACGACAACGCCCTGCTGCTGGTCGACGCGCAGGGCAGCACCGAGCTGCCCCGGGCCGACAAGCTCAGCCTGGCGCGGCAACTGGTGGCGGAAATCGCACGCCGGCGAGGTTGACGCTGCACGGCCCGGGCCACTCGTCAGCCGGGCTGATCTGGCGGCGGGATTCTGCTCCGGTGGTCAAGGGCGGATGGCGATCCATGGGTATATTGGGCCGCCCCGCAAAGTAGTACAAAAGTATTGTTTTGCCGGGCGTCAACCCTTATCCAGAGAAACGCTCCATGCATCCCATCCGATCACTCCTGTTCAGCCTGATGGCTGTGTCCCTGGCCGGCTCTGCGCTGGCCCAATCCACCTCCACGCTCGACAAGGTCAAGGCCAGCGGCAGCATCACGGTGGCCTACCGCGAGGCTTCCATGCCGTTCTCGTATCTGGGTGCCGATGCCCAGCCCACCGGTTTTGGCTGGGACATCTGCGGCCGTATCGTCGAACAGGTCAGGCGGGCCACCGGTCGCAACGATCTGGCGGTCAAGACCCAGGCCATCACGGCCCAGAACCGCATCCCGCTGCTGGTGAACGGCACTGTCGACATCGAGTGCGGCTCCACCACCAACAACCCGGAGCGCAACAAGCAGGTGGCGTTCGGCATCAATTACTTCTACACCGGCACCCGTTTTCTGGTGAAGGCCGAGTCCACCGTCCGGTCGGCGGCCGATCTGAAAGGCAAAAAGGTGGTGTCCACCACCGGCACCACCAACCTGCAGGTGCTGCGCAAGCTCAACGCAGACCGGGGCCTGGGCTTCGAGCTGATCGCCGCCAAGGACCATGCCGAATCGGCGCTGCTGGTGCAGCAGGGCCGGGCCGAGGCGTTCGGCATGGACGACATCCTGCTCTACGGTGTGCGCGCCAGTGCCCTCAACCCGTCGGCGCTGGTGGTGGTCGGTGAACCCATTCAGGTCGAGCCCTACGCCATCATGCTGCGCCGGGACGATCCGGCCTTCAAGAAGCTGGTGGATGACACGCTGAAGGAGCTGATCCGCAACGGCGAGTTCGTGGCCCTCTACAAAAAATGGTTCGAGTCGCCCATCCCGCCACGCGGCATCAATCTCAATGCGCCGATGAGCGAGGAATTGCGGAACAACATGAAGAACCTGTCTGACCAGCCGGCCCTGTAAAGGCGGCCTGTTCAGACCATGTCCACGCTGGAGATGACCGATGACGAATCGTCTTCGTCTCCAGCCGCGCCCTGTTGCCAGTCGTGCAGCAGCCGCGCCTCGCGCCCCGATTCGAGCAGCTGCGCCACCACATTTCCTCTGAAGTGGGTGGCCGCATTGAGCAGCACGCCCATCGAATAAAAAGCGGCCCGGGTCTGTGGGTCGTCAGCGGTGCCGGCGGAGGTGAGCAGCACCATGGTGACCAGGTTCTGCCCGGCGCGGATGCCCGAGTTGAGCTCCAGCCGGTCGGACAGGGACAGCTGGGCGCACGGTGCGCTGCCAGGCTTGTCGGTCACGGTGCTCCTGGCGTAGCACAACGGGAACGCGCTGCGGATGAGCGGGTGGCCCGGCACCAGCGCGCTCATGCCGAGCTGTCGGAAGTTGGCCCGCACCTGGTCCGTCGGATCGCTCGGTGCGCGAGCGATCTCGATCGGCATGCCATGCATGTCGGCCCAGAGGCTCACCATGGTGGCCCAGCCAGGTTCTTCGATGCCCTCGGTGAAGGCGGTTCCAAGGCTGACGGGCACTGCGACCGCCAGCGCCTGCGAGAAGCCGTCGGCGTACACGCCACCGAGCTTCGGCGCAAAGAAGTCCCGCATGATGTACAGACCGAATGCGCTGGCGCCGGCATACACGGGCAGGCTGCAGACCCTCGCCCCGATGAACAGGTTGCGGTACCAGGTTCTGAGCAGCCGCATGCCTTCGCGGTGCCGGGTGGCATCCAGTTGGCCGGTGGCCGGATCGGTGCAGGCGTCGGTCAGTGCGACCAGCACGGCGTCCGGTATCTTCACCTGCTGCTGGCGGTGCCAGCCGCTGTCGGCCCAGCGTTCGGACTCCGGACTGCCGGAGCCGGCGCCTCGCATCAGCATGTTCATGAAATCGCGCATCCGGGCGGCCAGCTGCACCTGGTTGGCGTTCGACAGGATGCGCATCGCCAGCTTGCGCTGACCGGTGGCCAGCAAGCCCCCGACGATGGCCAGGCCGGTGGCACCGATGCCCACCTTGGTGGCGGTGCGCACCAGCCGGTCGGTGGAGTCGCTCCAGCGCTCTTCGATGCGGGCAGGGCCGTGCGATGCGTCCAGCCGCAGCCGGTCCAGCAGGGCATCGACCGACGTGGTGCCGCCCCGGACCGGCATCAGGAAACCGGTGAACTGGATGACCACCGGCAGACCGACCACCAGCAGCGACCACCATGCCGCCCCGCCCGGCCATAGACGTTCGTGGTCAAGCGCGTGGACCTCGGTGCTGTTGCCCGGCAGATCGGCCTGCAGGCTTGCCCAGTGCGAGCCGTTGTGGAAACCGGTTGCCGACAGGCTGGGGTCCACATGGATGGCCAGCTGTTCAAAGCCGAATTTCAGCGTCATGGCCGACACCATCTGGCTGCTGAGCTGGGTGAACCCGATGCGGATGAACTCCTTGGCGTTTTCGCGGGTGAATCGGGAGGCGTGGAGCGACCCCGCCAGGACGCCGGTCATGGCGGACAGCACCATCGTTTCGGCCAGCGGCACCTCGCTCGACAGCAGCATCAGCCCGGTACAGGCAGCAAACCCCAGAGGCACGGCGACCTTGGCGCAGGCCCAGCCGCTGTTCGTGAGCCGCTCGCGCCACGAGGTGGCGGGCACGAAGGCTGTACCCGACCGCGGTCCGTCGGTCTGGCCGTTGAGGTTGCCGGCCTCCAGCGCCGCGATGGCGCACTGGCGCGCCGTGTGGTGGGCGGGAGGGCGTCCTCCCAGACTCATGGAAACCGACATGCAGACTCCTTGTGGTCAGACCATGGAAGGCATCACGCCGGCCACCGGGCCGCCGCGGGCCTGAAGGTAGTGGCCCTGGCGCCACTGCCGGGCGTGGCCGGACAGCTGGTGCAGATACGCCAGAACCGTGGTGGGTGTGGCGACATCCAGCGGCACCTCGCACAGCAGCAGGATGTGGCCGGAATCCGGGTCGCGGGTGAAGGCGGGAGCGCCTCCCCGGTACATCAGGAAATTGATGTCCAGCAGGCGGCGCAGTGCGGGCAGCTCGTCCTCGGGCGTGACGCGGCCGAACTCGGTGAAGACGAAGGCGCAGCGATCGTGGACCTCCGCCTTGTAGGTGATCAGCATGCCGATGCCGTCGATGACCAATGCCAGCGATTCCGGATCGTCATCGGCCGGCGCCTCGACCCCGGCGGGCCTGGCGGTCAGACCGGCCTGCGCGTTCACCGCCTCCACCACGCCCTGCCTGAGCCGCCTGAACTGGTCGTGCAGGGTGATGCTCACAGCCCGCTCCCCAACGGTGTTCCGGCATCCAGGCGGGCCACATGGGCCTGGGTGATGCCCATCGGGTCGGCCACCGAGGCCTGGGCCAGCAGGGCCCGCATCTCGGGCGAGCCTCCGACCTTCAGGGTCCTGACGATTTCAGGCACCTCGGTGCATGCGGCCAGCACCACGAAGGGCTGACCGGGCGCCAGCAGGCCGGCCTGGACCATCTGGCGGAACAGTTGTTCGCCCCGCTCCAGAACGAGGACTTCGTTGAAGGCCTTGACGCCTTTGTAGATGGCTTCCATCAGCGTCTGCTGGGCATCCGGTGGCGGTACTGCGCAGTTCAGGTTCCGCGCCCGCAGGGGATCGATGTAGAGACGGGTCTTGAGGGTGCCGTCGGTGCCCAGGATCACGATGGCCTCCCCCGGCTGCTGCCCGGCGTCGGCGAGTGCCCGGACGACACAGTCCACCATCGAATGCAGCTGCAGGGGCGCATGGTGCCCGCGCTGTGCCCGATACCGCTCGAAGGCCTCGGGGGCGAAGTTGTGGGCGGTGTTGCAGGCCACCACCACATGGGCGGTGCCGGCATGGAGGGATTCGAGTGCGGCTTCGGCATCGCTGAAGCCCTGTGCCATGACCTGCACCACCTGTTCATGAAGGTCGGATCGACCACCCTGGTCCTGATCCGCGTTCAGGGCGCGCGTCCGGTCGGGCACGCAGCACAGTTGCAGCAGCACGATCTCCCGCTGGTCACCAAAGCGCTCGATGGCTTCCTGCAGGGCCTGCGCGCCGGCCAGCGGGCCCATGCCGCCCACGATGAGCAGGGGCGCCGCGGTGGGGCAGGGCGGAACCAGTCGGACGAGTTCGACCGGGAAGTCCTGATCGCAAGGCTTGCGGCCGTGGATCGACTCGAATGTCGCGGCAAACGCGTGCAGACCCGGCAGGTAGGACTGGTTCAGGTAGCGGGCGGCTTCAGCGGCATCGGTGAAACGCGCCCGGGTGGGGAAGCTGGACCATCCTGGTGGCACATCGTCCGGTGCGGGCCGATGGCCCGGAGCGGTGTTGGGGGTGTACGGCGTGACGGTGGCCTGGGACCTGGAGGTGGGCAACATGGGCTCTTTGGTGAGGGTTTGGATAGCCCGTGGGTAACACCAAAGATGTACAAGTTGCTCCGCATCCGACGAGGCATCGGCGCGTGCGGCGGCCACCATTCGCCGACCTTGTGATTAAATAAATAATCATTGACTTATATAAACGGAGACCCCGCCATGCCCCCGATCCTTCCTCCTGCCCTGCCGCCGCGTCGCCGCTTCCTGAGCCTGGCCGGCGGGTCGGCGCTGGGCGCCCTGGGCCTGTCGGCCGTGCCCGAGGTGCGGCTGTTCGCCCAGCAGGCGCACGACTTCATGGCCGGTCCGAAGGTGCCGGACGTGCCGCCGCAGCGGGTGTCCGAGCATGTCTGGCTCATCCACGCGCGCGACGGTTTCCCCACCGCCGCCAACCAGGGCCTGATGGCCAACATCGTGTTCGTGGTGACGCAGCGCGGCGTGGTCATGCTCGACTCCGGCTGCTCGCTGCAGATCGGCGAAATGGCGATCCGCATGATCCGCACCGTCACGCCGCAGCCGGTGGTGGCCATCTTCAACAGCCACTACCACGGCGATCACTGGCTGGGCAATCACGCCTTCGTGAACGCCTTCGGCCGCGACCTGCCGATCCATGCACTGGCCCACACCCGCGAACAGATCGCCGGCACCGAGGGCAGCGGCTGGCGCAGCATGATGGAGCGCTGGACCCAGGGCGCCACGCTGGGCACGCAGGTGGTGGTGCCCAACCGCACGGTGGAGCACGGACAGTCGTTCGACTATGGCGACGTGCAGATCCGGCTGCACCACTACGGCACCGCCCACACACCGTCCGACCTGTGCCTGGAGGTGGTGCAGGACCGGGTGACCTATGTGGGCGATGTGGCCATGAACAACCGCATCGCCAACATGGACGAGGGCTCGTATGTCGGCACCTTCCGGTACTACGCGGCGCTGCAGAAGGCCGCCGGCGAGCAGGTCTGGCTGCCGGGCCACGGGCTGCATTCCCGGGACCTGCTGAAGGACTACGGCGCCTTCATGGCCGGCATCTACGAGCCCTGTGTGCAGGCGGTGAAGGACGGCGCCACCATGGAGGCCGCCCGCGCCGCCGTGCTGCGCGACCCGCGGGTGGCCCGCCGTGCTGCGGGCATGCAGGGCTTCGAGAACAACATCGGCAAGTACATCAGCCTGGCCTACCTGGAGGCCGAGAAGGAGGCCTTCTGACCGGTGCAGCCCGGCGCGCCGATGTCAGGTCCACCAGGGCAGCAGGCGCTTCATGGAAGCGACCTCGCCGCAGTGGTCCGGCGCGTAGCCGGGCAGGGTGAGCAGGCGCTGCGCCCAGGCCGCGCTGGTCAGGTGCTGCAGCAGCCGCTGCATGGCCGGGGTCTCCAGCGAGGTCTTCAGGCACACCAGCAGGTAACGCTCCTGCACCAGCGGAATGAAGTCCAGCCCGTGCTGGCGCGCGGCGTATTCGGTGCCCACGCCCACATCGGCCGTGCCGCCTACCACCGCCATGGCCACCGCAGCGTGCGAGCCTTCGGTGCGGTGGTAGCCGTCCACATCGGCCTCCAGCAGCTGTGACTGCAGCAGCAGCTCGTCGACCAGCAGGCGGGTGCCGGTGCCCAGCGCCCGGTTCACGAAGCGGGCCTGCAGCCGGGCCACGTCGTCCATGTCGCGCAGCCGCAGCGGGTTGCCCGGGGCGACCATCAGGCCCTGCGAGCGCCGGGCGAACCCGATGATCTTGTGCAGGCCCGGCTTGAGCATGGGCCGGTAGGTGCGGGCGCTCAGACTGCCGGCGGCCGCGAACGGCTGGGTGTGGAAAGCGGCCAGCGAACAGCGGCCCTCGTTGAGCGCCCGGATGGCGTCCACGCTGCCGCAGAAGCGGATGTCCAGGTGCAGCCGGTCGCTGGCCTGGGCGGTGTGTTCCTGCAGCACCGACAGGGCGAGGTCGTGGCTGGCGTACAGCGTGATCAGGTCCTGCTGGCCGGCGTCGGTCTCGCCCTCGCCGTCGAGCACGCGGGCAAAGGCGCGTTCGATCTCGGCCCGCAGGTGCTCCAGCTGCGGACCCAGCCGCGCCTGCGCCAGCCGCTCTGCCGTCAGCAGCCGTTCACCGAAGGGCGTGAGGCGCGCGGCCTGCCCGCGCTCCCAGAAGATCAGGGGCTGACCGAGCTCGACCTCCCAGTCCCGCAACTGTCCCCACACATGCCGGTACGACAGGCCGATGCTGCGCGCGGCTGCCGATATCGAGCCCTGGGTGCGCACCGCGTGCAGCACATCCATCATGGGATTGCGCAGCAAGGCAGACGCGCCGGGGCCGGCGCTGCGGGGTTGGCCGATGGTGTAGGAGAGCTCGATGCTTCGCATGGCTGTGCAGTGTGCATCAAGCGGTGTTGGGGGTACCCGGTAACGTATGTTGATGACTTCATACCGCGAATCCACGTAGCTGCAACGCGCCCGCGCCCGATTAAGCTGCGCCGCAACATGAACAGCTTCACGGGCAGCGTCAGCACGGCGTTCGGCCTCATCCTTTCCGGCGACCCGGTGCTCTGGACGGTGGTTCTGCGGTCGCTGGCCGTCAGCGCCACGGCCTGTCTGCTGGCCTGCAGCGCCGGCATCGTGCTGGGCGCCTGGCTGGGGGTGGTGCGCTTTCGCGGCCGCGACACGGTGCTGACCGTGCTCAACACCTTCCTGGCGGTGCCGGCGGTGGTGGTCGGGCTGATCATCTACCTGCTGCTGTCGCGTTCCGGGCCGCTGGGCTTTCTGGGCTGGCTGTTCAGCTTCCAGGCCATGGTGCTGGCCCAGGCGGTGCTGGTGCTGCCGCTGGTGACGGCGCTCACCCGGCAGGCGGTGGAAGACGCGGAGCGTCAGCACGGCGAGCAGCTGCGCTCGCTGGGCGCGGGCACCGGCCTGCGCAGCCTGCTGCTGGCCTGGGACGAGCGTTATGCGCTGCTGACCGTGCTGATCACCGCCTTCGGCCGCGCCATTTCCGAGGTGGGTGCGGTCATGATCGTGGGCGGCAACATCGAGGGTTTCACCCGCGTCATGACCACCGCCATCGCGCTGGAAACCAGCAAGGGCGACCTGCCGCTGGCGCTCGGTCTGGGGCTGGTGCTGATGACGGTGGTGCTGCTGCTCAATGCGCTGGTGTCGGCGCTGCGCCGCTGGCGCGAGCGGGCCGACGGCCTGATGCCGCTGGCGGTGCCGGCATGAAGGCCATGCCCCAGGACCTGGCCCAGGCCGCTGCCTCGGCCGTACCCCCGGTGTGTTTCGACCTGCGCGGGGTTCGGGTGCAGCTCGGCTCGGCGGGCCGGCGTCCGGCGCTCGACCACATCTTCCTGCGCATTGCCGAGGGCGAGCGGGTGGCGCTGGTGGGGGCCAACGGCAGCGGCAAGAGCACCCTGCTGCGCACGCTGCACCGCCTGCAGCCGGTGGCGGCCGGCGAAATTCACACGCCCGACCAGCGCCAGGTGGCCATGCTGTTCCAGCGGCCGCACATGCTGCGCCTGAGCGCGCGCCGCAACATCGCGCTGGGGCTGTGGATGCAGGGCGTGCCCTGGCGCGAAACCCGCGCGCGGGCCCTGCAGGCGCTGGCCAAGGTGGAACTGGCCGACATCGCCGACCGCAACGCCCGCGCGCTTTCCGGCGGGCAGCAGCAGCGGCTGGCGCTGGCCCGCGCCTGGGCCCTGCAGCCCGATGTCTGGCTGCTCGACGAGCCCACCGCCAGCCTCGACCCGCACGCCAAGCGCGAGGTCGAAGCCCTGATCGCCGCCTTCACCCAGGCCACCACCGCCAGCGGGCGCGCGCCCACGCTGGTGTTCAGCAGCCACAACCTCGGTCAGGTCAAGCGCCTGGCCAGCCGCGTGGTCTACCTGGAGCAGGGGCGGCTGCTGGCCGACCTGCCGGTGCACGATTTTTTCAACCACGACCTCCTGCGCGCCACCTGCCCGCAGGCCCATCTTTTTGTTCAAGGAGAAGCCCTGTGATCCGTTTCAAGCAACTCGTCATCGCTGCCGTCGTCGGCACCTCCGCCCTGCTGGGCAGCGCAGCCGCGCTGGCCCAGGCCAGCATCGTGATCGCGTCCACCACCTCCACCGAGCAATCGGGCCTGTTCGGCCACCTGCTGCCCGATTTCAAGAAGGCCACCGGCATCGACGTGAAGGTGGTGGCCCTGGGCACCGGTCAGGCCATCGACATGGCCCGCCGGGGTGATGCCGATGTGCTGTTCGTGCACGACAAGGTGGCCGAAGAGAAGTTCGTGGCCGACGGCTTTGCGGCCAGGCGCCAGGAGGTCATGTACAACGACTTCGTGCTGATCGGCCCCAAGGCCGACCCGGCCGGCACCAAGGGCAGCGACATCGTGGCCGCACTGAAAAAGGTGGCCACCGCCAACGCGCCCTTCATCTCGCGCGGCGACAAGAGCGGCACCCACGCCGCCGAATTGCGCTTCTGGAAGATGACCGACACCGATGCGAACAAGGGTTCGGGCTACAAGGAATGCGGCTGTGGCATGGGCCCGGCCCTGAACATCGCGGCCAGCGCCGCCCAGGGCGCCTATGTGCTGGCCGACCGTGGCACCTGGCTGAACTTCAAGAACCGCGCCGATCTGGCTATTCTGGTGGAGGGCGACAAGCGCCTGTTCAACCAGTACGGCGTGATGCTGGTGAGCGCCGCCAAGCACCCGCAGGTCAAGACCGCCGAAGGCCAGAAGTTTGTCGACTGGGTCACCGGCCCGGCCGGTCAGGCCTCCATCGCAGCCTACAAGATCGGTGGCGAACAGCTCTTCTTCCCGAACTCGAAATGAGGCTGCTGCCGGGTTTCCCGATCGTGCTGGCAGGATGTGCCATGACCTCGCAACCCGCTCCCGTGCCGGTGTCTGCGGAACCCGTTTCCGTTTACGCCGCCGGCAGCCTGCGCGAGGTGCTGACCGACATCGCGCGCGATCACGAGGCGCGCACCGGCCAGAAGCTGCAGCTCACGTTTGCGGCCTCGGGGCTGCTGCGCGAGCGCATCGAGAAGGGCGAGGCGGCGCAGGTGTTCGCCTCGGCCGACACCCAGCATCCGCAGCGGCTGGCCGCCGGTGGCGGCTGGCAGGCGCCGCAGGTGTTCGTGCGCAACAGCCTGTGCGCCCTGACCCAGGCCGAGGTCTCCACCACGCCGCCGCAGCTGCTGGCCACGCTGCTCGATCCGAAGGTGAAGCTGGGCACCTCCACGCCCAAGGCCGATCCGTCGGGTGATTACGCCTGGGAGCTGTTCCGCCGCGCCGATTCATTGCAGCCCGGCGCCTATGCCACGCTGGACCGCAAGGCGCTGCAGCTCACCGGCGGGCCGAACTCGCCCCGCCCGCCAGCCGGTCGCGGCACCTACGAATGGGTGATGGACCAGCGCCAGGCCGATGTCTTCCTGACCTACTGCACCAATGCCGTGGCCGCGCAGCGCCAGCTGCCGCGCCTGAAGGTGGTGGCGGTGCCGCCGTCGCTGCAGGTCGGTGCCGCCTATGGCCTCACCGTGAAGCGCGACGCGCCCCCCGCAGCGGCCGCTTTCGCCCAGGCCTTGTTGCAGCCGCCGGCCCAGGCGGTGTTCGCGCGGTATGGCTTCGGCGCACCCTGAGCCGGGTCGCCGCCGCTGGTTGCAGGCCGGCGCTGCACTGGCCCTGACGCCGGCGGTGCCCGCCTGGGCACAGGCCGAAGCCGCGCCGACCGAACGCCCGCAGCCGGTGACCGACAGCGCCGGGCGGCCGGTGCCGGCCCCGGCCCGGGTGCGGCGCATCTTCCCGGCCGGGCCACCGGCGGCCATTGCCGTCTACACACTGGCGCCCGATGCCCTGCTGGGCTGGCCGCGCGCCAACCGGCCCGAGGAGGTCGAGTTCCTGCTGCCCGGTGTGGGCAGCCGGCCCGAGATCGGGCGGCTCACCGGGCGGGGCAACAGCGCCAACCTGGAAACCGTCATCGGCCTGCAGCCCGACCTGATCGTCGACACCGGCTCGGTGCGGCCCACCTTCGTGGAGCTGGCCGACCGGGTGCAGTCGCAGACCCGCATTCCCTATGCGCTGCTGGATGGCCGGCTGGAGGCGGTGGCCGACAGCTACCGCATCCTTGGGCGGCTGACCGGCCGCACCGCCCGCGCCGAGGCGCTGGCCCGCTACGCCGAGACCACCCTGCGCACCGTGCGCGAGCGGGTGGCCCGGGTGCCGCGCGAGCAGCGGCCGCGCGTGTACTTTGCACGCGGGCCGCTGGGCCTGGAGACCGGGCTGGGTGGCTCCATCAATGTGGAAATGTTCGACGCCATGGGCCTGGGCCATGTGGCGCAGGGCCTGCAGGGCGGTCTGGCGCGGGTGCCGCTGGAGCAGGTGCTGGCCTGGGACCCCGAGGTGATCATCACCATCGACCAGACCTTCGCGCAGACGGTGCGCACCAACCCGCTGTGGCGCAGCGTGAGCGCGGTGAAGACCGGCCGCGTGCACCTCTCGCCCAAGCTGCCGTTCGGCTGGGTCGACTTTCCGCCCGGCGTGAACCGGCTGCCTGGCCTGTGGTGGCTGGGCCAGAAGGTGCTGCCGGCGCAGTTTCCGGAGGACCTGCGCACCATCGCGCGCGACTTCTACCGCCTGTTCTACCAGGTGGACCTGAGTCCGGCCCAGGTGCAGCGGGTGCTGGCCGGACGCGACTGACATGACCGCTCCGTTGCGTACTGCGGAGGGTGGCGGATTGCGGGGCGGTGCGGCCTGGGCCGTGCTGGTGCTGCTGCTCATGGTGCTGCTGGCCCTGTGTGTGGGCCGCACGGCGGTGAGCCCGCTGGACCTGCTGGCCAGCCTCACCGGGCAGGGCAGCGAAGCCCTGCAGACGGTGCTGTGGCAGATCCGCGGCCCGCGTGTGCTGGCGGCGGTGGCGGTGGGCGCTGCGCTGGCGCTGGCCGGGGCCGCCTTCCAGGGGTTATTCCGCAACCCGCTGGTCTCGCCCGACATCCTGGGCGCGTCGGCCGGCTCGGCCCTCGGCGCGGTGCTGGGCATCTATGCCTCCATCGGGCTGCTGGGCATTCAGGCGGCGGCGTTCGCCGGCGGCCTGCTGGCGGTGGCGCTGGTCTACCTGGTGGGCAGCCGGGTGCGGCACGGCGATCCGGTGCTGGTGCTGCTGCTGGCCGGTGTGGTGGTGGGCTCTTTGCTGGGGGCCGGCATCGGGCTGGTCAAGAGCCTGGCCGACCCCTACAACCAGCTCCCGGCCATGACCTTCTGGCTGCTCGGCAGCCTGGCCGCCGCGCACGCGGCCGACCTGCCGGCGCTGCTGGTGCCGGTGGGTGTGGGCACCGCGCTGCTGCTGGCGCTGCGCTGGCGACTGGACGTGATGTCCCTGCCCGACGAAGAGGCCCGCGCGCTGGGGGCCCGCACCGTGGTGCTGCGCGCCGCCATCGTCGTGGCGGCCACGCTGGTGACGTCGGCGAGCGTGGCGGCAGCCGGCATCGTGGGCTGGGTCGGGCTGGTGGTGCCGCACCTGGCGCGGTTTCTGGTCGGGCCTTCCTTTGTGCGGCTGCTGCCGGCCTGTGCCTGCCTGGGTGGCGGCTTCCTGCTGTTCATCGACACGCTGGCCCGCACGCTGGCGCCGGTCGAGATTCCGCTCGGCATCCTGACCGCGCTGGTCGGCTCGCCGTTCTTCATCGTGCTGCTGCGCCGTTCGCAGGCAGGCTGGGGCTGAGGTGCTGGACGCTGTCAACCTGGCCATCGGCTACCCCGGCCACCCGGTGGGGCAGGGCCTGACCCTGGCCGTGGCGCCGGGCGAGGTGCTGGCCCTGCTCGGCCCCAACGGCAGCGGCAAGACCACCTGGCTCAAGACCCTGCTGGGCCTGCTGCCGCCGCAGGCCGGACAGGTCCGGCTGCACGGGCGCGACCTCTCGACCTGGCCGCTGCCCGAGCGCGCGCGGGCGCTGGGCTATGTGCCGCAGGGTCAGGTCAGCACCTTCGGCCTGAGCGCCCTGCAGATGGTCATGCTGGGGCGCACCGCCCACCTGGGTCTGCTGGGCCGACCCGGCACGCGTGACCGCGAGATGGCGCTGCAGGCCCTGCAGCAGGTCGGCATGGAACACCTGGCCGACCGCTCGGTGCACCGCATGAGCGGCGGCGAGCGCCAGCTGGTGCTGATCGCCCGCGCGCTGGCGCAGCAACCGCAGGCGGTGCTGCTGGACGAACCCACCGCCAGCCTGGACTTCGGCAACCAGGGCGTGGTGCTGCGCGCCATCGACACGCTGGCTGCGCGCGGGCTGGCGGTGCTGTTCACCACCCACGATCCGAACCAGGCGCTGCGCGTGGCCCACCGTGCCGTGCTGCTGCGCGAGGGCCGGGTGCTGGCCGGCGGCCCGGTGCGCGAAGTGGTGGACGCCACCCACCTGCAGGCCCTGTACGGTGCGCCGGTGCGCGAAGTGGCGACCGGCCCGGGCGCTGCACCGGTGTTCCTGCCGGGTTGACCGGCCGCTCCGGCGACAGCGGTGCCAACCGCCGCGTGACACACTGCCGCCCCATGAGCCTTGCCCACCTGCTGCTGCGCCAGGCGCAGCTCCGCCCGGACACTCCCGCCATCTTTTCAGGCCCCAAGCCGTGGGCGACCCACGGCATGTGGGCCGCGCGCAGTGCTGCGCTGTCCATGCGCCTGCGCGAAGCCGGCCTGCAACCCGGCGACCGGGTGCTGCTGTTCCTGCGCAACCACCCGCGTTACCTGGAGCTGCTCTGGGGGCTGTGGTGGGCCGGGCTGGTGGCGGTGCCGGTGAACGCCAAGCTGCACCCGCGCGAGGTGGACTGGATCGCCGGCAATGCCGAAGCGGCCTGGGCCTTCACCAGCGCCGACGTGGCCACCGGCCCGCTGGCGGGCGTGTCGGTGCAGGTCGATGTGGACAGCCCGCAGGCCGACGCATTGCTCGCCGAGGCCGCGCCCGGCACCCTGCTGCCCGAGCCCTTCGATGCCGACCCGGACCACCCGGCCTGGCTGTTCTACACCAGCGGCACCACCGGCCGGCCCAAGGGCGTGGTGCTGACCCACCGCAACCTCATGACCATGGGCCTGACCTACGGCATCGATGTCGACCCGGTCGACCCGCACGACGCCATGCTCTATGCCGCGCCGCTCTCGCACGGCGCCGGTCTGTACGCGGTGCCGCACCTCATGGCCGGTGCCCGCCACGTGGTGCCCGAGTCGGGCGGCGTGGACCCGGCCGAGATGTTCGCCCTGGGCCGCCACCACGGCCCGCTGACCACCTTTGCCGCGCCCACCATCGTGCGCCGGCTGGTGGAGCAGGCACTGGCCGAGGGCCTGGCGCCGACGGACGCGGCGCGCAGCTTCAAGACCATCGTCTACGGCGGCGCGCCCATGTATGCGGCCGACATCCGCCGCGCGCTGGAGGTCATGGGGCCGCGCTTCGTGCAGATCTACGGCCAGGGCGAAACGCCCATGACCATCACCGCCCTGTCGCGCGGCATGCTGGCCGATGTGGGCCACCCGCGCTGGGCTGAGCGCATCGCCTCGGTCGGCGTGGCGCAGACGCCGGTGCAGGTGCGCGTGGCCGACGCGCAGGGCCGGCCGCTGCCGGCCGGTGAACTGGGCGAGGTGCTGGTCAAGGGCGACACGGTCATGGCCGGTTACTGGCGCAACCCCGAGGCCACCGCCGCCACGGTGCGCGATGGCTGGCTGCACACCGGCGACATGGGCGTGCTGGACGCCGACGGCTTCCTGACCCTGAAGGACCGCAGCAAGGACCTCATCATCAGCGGCGGCAGCAACATCTACCCACGCGAAGTGGAGGAGGTGCTGCTGACCGCGCCCGGCGTGGCCGAGGTCGCGGTGGTCGGCGCGCCCGATGCCGAATGGGGCGAGGTGGTGGTGGCCTTCGTGGTCGGTCTGCCCGGTACCAACCCCGATGTGGCCGCGCTGGACGCCCACTGCCTGGCGCAGATGGCGCGCTTCAAGCGGCCCAAGCGTTATGTGCTGCTCGATGCCCTGCCCAAGAACCACTACGGCAAGGTGCTCAAGACCGAGCTGCGCCAGCGGGTCTGAGCCGGCGGGCCTCAGCTGGCGGGCAGCAGCGAGGAGTGGTGGTCGACGATCAGCCAGCGGCCGGCGCTGCGCTTGAGCGCCATGCTGTAACGCGCCGGCAGGCGCTGGTGGCCGAGCTGCAGTTCGTAGTGTCCGCTGACCAGGGCCATGTCGTCGAGCACGCGCAGGCGGTTGGGCCCGAGCTTGACGCTGGGCGCCGGCTGCAGGGCCAGCACGCGTTCGAAGTACGCGATCACGCCGGCCGGGGTGTCGATCAGGTCGGTCGCGGTGGTGCCCCAGAGCACCGCCTGCGGGTCGTACAGCCCGGTGATGCCGGACACCGATCCGGCGTTGAAGGCCTCCATCCAGGCCAGGGTGATGTCGCCCGGCAGGGTGACGGAACGAGGGGTGGTCATGTCAGTCTCCGTGGCGGCCGAGCTGCCGCAGCACCTCGGCCTGGAAATCGCCGCCCTCGGCGGCGGCCATGAATTCGGTGGTGCTGCCGTCGAACCGCACCTGGCCCTGGTGCAGCAGCAGCAATCGGTCGGCGGCGCGGGCCTCCTCGATCAGGTGGGTGGCCCACAGCACCGCCATGCCGTCGCGGGTGCACAGCGCGCGCACGGCATCAAGCAGCTGCTGGCGCGAGGCCGGGTCCAGGCCCACCGTGGCCTCGTCCATCAGCAGCACGCGCGGGCGGTGCAGCAGCGAGCGCACCAGCTCCACCTTGCGCCGGTTGCCGCCCGAGAGGCTGCGCACCACGGCGCCGGCCTGCTCCTGCAGGCCCAGCAGCGCCAGCCCGTGGTCGATGCGTTCGCGCGCCTGCGCCCGGGGCATGCCGTGCAGGTCGGTGTGGAACCGCAGGTTGGCGGCCACCGTCAGGTCGAGGTCGAGTGCGCTCTGCTGGAACACCACGCCGAGTCCGGCCAGGGCCCGGCTGGGGTGCTGGCGCATGTCGTGGCCCAGCACGCTGATGCGGCCTTCGTCCGGGGTGAACAGACCGGTCAGCAGCGACAGCAGGGTGCTCTTGCCGGCGCCGTTGGGGCCGAGCAGGGCCACCATCTGGCCGGGGAAGAGGGCCAGGTCGATGCCCTTGAGCGCGGGCTTGCTGCCATAGGACTTGCGCAGGCCCTGGGTCTGCAGCAGCGGGTTCGGGGTCGGGTCGGCGGTGTCGGTCATGAACCAGAGGGCGCACTGGCGGGTCGGGCCAGCAGGTTCATGCGGGCCAGCAGGCGCCGTTCGCGCTCCACCGTCTCGATCAGGGCCTGCCGGTAGTCCCGGGTGTTGAGGTATTCCAGCGTCTGATCGTAACGGGCCAGCTCGCGCAGATGGCGCTCGCCGGTCATGGCACGGGCAAAGCTGTCGTGCAGGCGCTGCACCACCTCGGCCGGTGTGCCGCGTGGCGCGGCCAGGCCCCAGGGCGAGCTGTGCACCGCGTGCTCGTAACCGAGCTCGCGCAGCGTGGGCACATCGGGCCAGCGCGGGTTGCGCGCCGCATCGAAGGTGGCCAGCAGCCGCACCTTGCCCTGTTCCAGCCAGGGCACGAAACCGGTGGAGTTCACGCCCGCCATCACCTGTGCGCCGGCCACGGCCAGCATCTGGTCGGCGGTACCCCGGTACGGCACGTGCACATACCGGATGCCGTGGCGCATGAGCAGGTCTTCCATGGCCAGGTGGGCGGTGGTGCCGATGCCGGTGCTGCCGACGATGAGTTCGCCCGGTCGGGCCAGCGCCCAGGCGATCAGGTCGCCCCAGTTCCTGAGCGGGCTGGCGGTGGGCACCAGCACGCCGAAGGTCACGCCCGAGACCTGCACGATCGGGCTCAGGTCGGCCACCGGGTCCCAGGGCACCGGGTTCATCAGCGCGTGGCGGTACACGGTCACCGGCACCTGGCCGATGGTGTGGCCGTCGGGCTCGGCGAGCTTGAGCAGGGGGGCCACCTGGGTGCCGCCGGCCCCCGGCTTGTTGATCACCACCACCGGCTGGCCGAGCAGGGGCTGCACTTCTTCGCACAGCACCCGCAGCGTCAGGTCGGTGGCACCACCGGCCGGCCACGGCACGATGAGCTGGATCGGACGGCTCGGGAAGGGGGCGGCGCTGCGTGCAGCCGCCGTCGGCAGATGGCCCGCCGCAGCGGCGGCCACGGCCCAGGCCAGGCAGCGGCGGCGGGAGGGCAGGGGAGGGTTCATGCGGGCGGGGCTTGTCTCAGGGTTTACAGGGAGATGCGACGCACGCTGGCACGCTGAACATCGAACTGCAATTTCCGTTCCCGATTCGCTGGCACCGAATTTGCTGCCGACCCTGTCCATGCGTGTTCTTCCGATGCCTTCGCCCCTGATGTTGTCCCTCGTCTGTGCGACCCTGATGTCGGGTCTCGCCCTAGCTCTCGTTCCGAAGCCGGTGCAGGCACAGGCGCAGGCGCAGGCCGCCGGCAAGCCGGTCACCGTGCCGCTGGCGGTCATCGGCCTGTCCGACGACCCCCGTTACGCCAACCGCCGCATGGAGCGCGCCTACCCCGGGCACCCGGCCGGTCGGGCCATCGACGGTGTGAAGCTGGGTGCCGAGGACTCGGCCTTCGAGCTCGAAGCCGCCGGTGTGGAGATGCCGGTGCGCGAGCTGCTCATCAACGACGCCGCCGGCCTGCCCAAGGCGCTGGCCGAGCTCAAGGCGGCCAGGGTGCAGCACATCGTGGCCGACCTGCCCGAGCCGCTGCTGCGCCAGCTGGTGCAGGCCGCACCGGCCGCCCTGGGCGGCGCGCTGGTCATCAACGCCGGGCTGGACCACGACGGCCTGCGCGGCGCCCAGTGCGCCCCGCACCTGCTGCACACCTACCCCAGCCGGGCCATGCTGTCGGACGCGCTGGCCCAGTACCTGGCGGCGCGCAACTGGCGCAAGGTGCTGCTGCTCAACGGGCCCGAACCCGCCGACGCGCTGCAGACCGAGGCCTTCCAGCGCAGCGCCCGCCGCTACGGCCTGAAGGTGACGCAACAGAAGCCCTTCAAGCTCACCGGAGACCCGCGCGACCGCGACCTCGCCAACACCCGCCTGCTGACCGGCGAACGCGAGCACGAGGTGGTGGCCGTCATGGACGCCAACGGCGAGTTCGCCCGCCTGCTGCCCTATGCCACCCAATGGCCGCGGCCGGTGGTGGGCGCCAATGGCCTGACCGTGCAGCCCTGGCATCCGCAGTGGGAGCGCAACGGCGGCCCGCAGCTGACCCGGCGCTTTGCCAGGCAGGAAAACCGCCCCATGCTCGGCCACGACTGGGCCGCGTGGGCGGCCGCCAAGGCGGTGGCCGCCGCGCTGGTGGACGCGCCCCGCGCACCGGTGGCCCAGCACATCCAGCGGCTGCGCACCGGGCAGAGCTACATCGACGGCTTCAAGGGACCGCGCCTGAGCTTCCGCGCCTGGGACGGCCAGCTGCGCCAGCCGCTGTTCGTGGCGCACGGCGACGGCGTGGCCGGTGTGGCACCGCTGGACGGGGTGCTGCACCCCAAGGAAGTGCTCGACACCCTGGGCGTCGATGAAGCGGAGACCGCATGCAAGGCACGATGAGTCCGGTCGACCTGGCCCTTCCCCGCCCGCCGCTGGGCCTGCACCTGCTGCGCGCCCTGCGCGCCGTGGTGGGCCGGGAGATCGGGCGCTTCATCCGCCAGCCGTCGCGGCTGGGTTCGGCCCTGGTGCGGCCGCTGTTGTGGTTCGTGGTGTTCTCGGCCGGGTTCCACAACGTGTTCGGCGTGGCCATCATCCCGCCCTACGAGACCTACATCGAATACAAGGTCTACATGGTGCCCGGCCTGCTGGGCATGGTGGCGCTGTTCAACGGCATGCAGAGCTCGCTCTCCATGGTCTATGACCGCGAGATGGGCGTCATGCGCCTGCTGCTCACTGCACCGCTGGCGCGCGGCTGGCTGCTGGGCTTCAAGTTGCTGGCCAGCACCGTGCTGTCGGTGCTGCAGATGGTGGTGTTCCTGCTGATCGCGTGGGCCTTCGGTGTGGACATTCCGCTGCTGCACCTGCCCGGCCTGCTGCTGGGCATGACCGCCGGTGCGGCCCTGCTGGCCGCGCTGGGCCTGATGCTGTCGGTGTATGTGAAGCAGCTGGAGAACTTTGCCGGCACCATGAATTTCGTGATCTTCCCCATGTTCTTCATCAGCCCGGCGCTCTACCCGCTGTGGAAGCTGGAGGAATCGGGCGCGGTCTGGCTGCTGCGGCTGGCCGAGTTCAACCCCTTCACCCATGCGGTGGAGGCCATGCGGTTTGCCATGTACGGCCAGCTCAACGCCCTGTCGTGGGCGGTGGTGCTGGGCTGCGGCGCCGCCTTCTTTGCGCTGGCGTTGTGGGGCTACGACCCGCAGCGCGGCTTCATCCGCCAGAAGGGCGGGGGCTGAGGACAACGCCATGACGAGTCAACCGGATCGCCTGAACCGCCGCCACCTGCTGCTCGGCAGCGTGATGCTGGCCAGCGGCGTGCACGCCAGCGACGAGCTCACCGGCGGTGACCCGCTGGGTTCCATGCAGTGGCCCACCTTGCGCAAGCAATACCTGGGGCAGGCGCCGATGCGTTTTGCACCCGAGGTGGTGGTGCGCGGCCCCACCTTTGCCGACGACGCCATGAACGTGCCGCTGCAGGTCGACGCCCGCGCGCTGGCCGGCACCGGTGGCGGGGTGGACCGGATACATGTGGTGGTGGACCGCAACCCGGTGCGCGAGGTGCTGACCTACGAGCCGCTGCGGGCCCTGCCGGTGCTGGCGTTCCGCATCCGTATGGAGCAGGCTTCGCCGGTGCGGGCCATGGTGCGCACGCGCGACGGCCAGTGGCATGTGGGCAGCACCTGGGTGCAGGCCGCCGGCGGTGGCTGCACCGTGCCCGGCGCCACCCGGGCCGACGGCTCCTGGAGCCGCACCCTGAACCAGGTGCAGGCCCGCGTGTTCCCGAATGCCATCGAGGGCAGCCGCCGCCTGCGCCTGCGCGTGATGCACCCGATGGACACCGGGCTGGTGGCCGGGGTGCCGGCCTTCTACATCGAGCAACTGCAGCTCGACGACGCCGGCGGCCAGCCCTGGCTGCGGCTGGCGCTGCACGAGCCGGTGTCGGAGAACCCGCTGCTCACGCTGGAGCTGCCGCGCGAGGCGGCGGGCACCTGGCTGCTGCACGGTCGCGACAACAACGGCAACCGCATCCGGGCCGAGGTGTCGGCATGAGGCTGCGCACCGGGGTGCTGAGCCTGGCACTGCTGGCCGGGCTGGCGCATGCCCAGACCGGCCTCACCCTGCCCGACTACCGCCTGCAGCCGCGGCAACTGGCGGCCGACACCTGGGTGATCGAGGGCGCGGTGGACGACTTCAGCCGCGCCAACGGCTGCAACATCATCAACACCGCCTTCATTGCCACGCCCGAGGGCACCTGGGTGATCAACACCGGCCCTTCGCGCCTGTACGGCGAACAGCAGCGGCAGGCGGTGGCCCGCGCCACGCCGCAGCCGGTGAAGCGGGTGCTGAGCCTGAACCTGCACCCCGACTATTTCTTCGGCCACCAGGCCTGGGCCGGCGTGCCCACGGCCGCGCTGTCCGGCAGCATTGCCGGCATGCAGGCCGAGGGCCGGGCCTATGCCGACAACCTGTACCGGCTGTGTGGCGACTGGATGAAGGGCACCGAGTCCACCCCGTCGACCGAGGCGATCGACCCGGCCCGCCTGCCCCAGACGCTGCGCCTCGGTGGGCACACGCTGGAGCTGCACCGCCTGAGCGGCCACACCGCCGACGACCTGGTGCTGCTGGATGCCACCACCGGCGTGCTGTATGCCGGCGGGCTGGTGTTTGCCGACCGGGTGCCCACCACGCCGCATGCCGACTTCGACGCCTGGCTGGCCAGCCTGGACCAGCTGGAGCGCTGGCACGCCCAGGGCCGGTTCCGCACCGTGGTGCCCAGCCACGGTCCGGTGCACACCGGCCTGTCCGGCCTGCAGCAGACCCGCGACTGGCTGCGCTGGATGACCACCCTCATGCGCGAGAGCGCCGAGCGCGGGGTCGACCTGAGCGAGCTGCTGCGCACCCCGGTGCCGCCGCGCTTTGCCCGCTGGGCCGCCCAGCCGGCCGAGCTGCACCGCAGCCTGACCCAGTGGTACCCGCGCTTCGAACAGCAGGCGCTGCAGTCGCGCTGAGCCCGGCGTCGCAGCCTTGAACTGCGCGGTTCAGGACTGTTGCACCGGGCACTGATTCATTTCTGAACACGCATGAACAGTTGATGAACAGTGCCCCCGCCCGGCACTGTTCCAGGCGGCGGGCGTGGGCCGTCGACGGAGGGGTTTTCTAGGGGTTTTCACGAGGGTTTTTCGGGGGGCGGTGGCTGGCACAGATGTTGCCCCTGGGACTGCGTGCAACCCAAGGACCGAAGGGGTCGGGGTGTCACCAGCGGCTGCGCAGGGGCGTGGTCGCCGCCATCAACCCCCAAAGAGCAGGAGACCGACCGTGAAACGCACCCTATTGAGCCTGTTGATGCTGGCCGCCACCGCCCAGGTGAGCGCCCAGGGCGTCACCGACGCCATGATCGCCAACGACGCGAACACCCCCGACAACGTGCTGAGCTGGGGCCTGGGCACCCAGGGCCAACGCCATTCCACGCTCAACAACATCAACGCCAAGTCGATCAACAAGCTGGTGCCGGTGTGGTCCATGTCGTTCGGCGGCGAGAAGCAGCGCGGCCAGCAGAGCCAGCCGCTGGTGCACAACGGCAAGATGTTCGTCACCGCCTCCTACTCGCGCATCTACGCGGTGGACGCCAAGACCGGCCAGAAGCTGTGGAAGTACGAGCACCGCCTGCCCGAAGGCATCATGCCCTGCTGCGACGTGATCAACCGTGGCGCAGCGCTCTACGACAACCTGGTGATCTTCGGCACCCTGGACGCCCAGCTGGTCGCCCTGGACCAGAACACCGGCAAGGTGGTGTGGCGCGAGAAGATCGACGACTACTCCGCCGGCTACAGCTACACCGCTGCCCCGCTGATCGCTGAAGGCCTGCTGCTGACCGGCGTGTCCGGCGGCGAGTTCGGCGTGATCGGCCGCGTCGAAGCGCGCGACCCCAGGACCGGCAAGATGGTCTGGACCCGTCCGGTCGTCGAGGGCCACATGGGCTACAAGGACGGCAAGGAAAACGGCATCTCCGGCACCACCAACGCATCGTGGCCGGGTGAGACCTGGAAGACCGGCGGCGCGGCCACCTGGCTTGGCGGCACCTACGACCCCAAGACCGGCCTGGCCTACTTCGGCACCGGCAACCCGGGCCCGTGGAACAGCCACGTGCGCAAGGGCGACAACCTGTACTCGGCCTCCACCGTGGCCATCGACGTCAAGACCGGCAAGATCGTCTGGCACTACCAGAACACCCCGAACGACGGCTGGGACTATGACGGCGTGAACGAGTTCGTCACCTTCGACATGGACGGCAAGCGCATGGGCGCCAAGGCCGACCGTAACGGCTTCTTCTATGTGAACGACGCCACCACCGGCAAGCTGGTCAACGCCTTCCCGTTCGTGAAGAAGGTGACCTGGGCCACCGGCATCGACCTCAAGACCGGCCGTCCGAACTTCGTGGACGACAACCGCCCCGGCGACCCGACCGCCGCCGGTGGCGACGGCACCAAGGGCAAGAGCGTGTTCTCGGCACCGGGCTTCCTGGGCGGCAAGAACCAGATGCCCATGGCCTACAGCCCGAAGACCGGCCTGTTCTATGTGCCGACCAACGAATGGGGCATGGAGATCTGGAACGAGCCCATCACCTACAAGAAGGGCGCGGCCTTCCTGGGTGCCGGCTTCACCATCAAGCCGCTGTTTGACGACCACATCGGTTCGCTGCGCGCCATCGATCCGAAGACCGGCAAGGTGGCCTGGGAAGTCAAGAACAGCGCTCCGCTGTGGGGTGGTGTGCTGACCGCCGGCGACCTGGTGTTCTGGGGCACGCCCGAGGGCTTCCTGAAGGCCGCCGATGCCAAGACCGGCAAGGTGGTGTGGCAGTTCCAGACCGGCTCCGGCGTGGTGGCTCCGCCCATCACCTGGATGCAGGACGGCGAGCAGTACGTCAGCGTGGTCTCCGGCTGGGGTGGCGCCGTTCCCCTGTGGGGCGGTGAAGTCGCCAAGAAGGTGAATTTCCTGGAGCAGGGCGGTTCCGTCTGGACCTTCAAGCTCATGAAGTAAGTTGTGTGGGTGAGGGGTGGCGCGGCGCAAGCCCGCCACCCTTTTTTTTCGGATGAATCACATGCGTTTCCCCCTTTTCCTGTCCGCCGCACTCGGAGCCGCCGCGCTGCTGAGCGCGCCCGCCCATGCCCTGGACGCGGCGGCCGCCGTCGAGCTGGCCAAGGCCAGCGGCTGTTATTCCTGCCATGCCAATGGCGAGAAGGTGGTGGGCCCGGCCTTTGCCACCATCGCCGAGAAATACGCCGGCGACAAGGACGCCGCCACCACCCTGGCGCAGTCGATCCAGAACGGCTCCAAGGGCAAGTACGGCCGCATTCCCATGCCGCCGCATGCCAGCCTGGGTCAGGCCGACCTCAAGCTGCTGTCGGCCTGGGTGCTGACCATCAAGCCATGAGAGCGGGCCTGCTGCTGGCCACGGCCCTGATGGGGGTCTGTGGCAGTGCGCAGGCCTTCGACTACAGCGGCACCAAGACCCTGGTGGCCGTGACCCGCGACGGCGCGCGCACCGCCATCGGCCGGGTCGAATTCACGGCGCAGCCGCAGGGCGGCGCCGGCTTCAAGGTCGGCGTGGACCCGGCCGTCATGCGCGACCACTTCCTGTCGATGCGCGAGTTCAAGTGCCTGCCGGCCGATCCCGAGATCACCTGCTTCGTGCCCTACCCGTACGCCGGCCCGACCCGCGTGAAGCCGGGCGACTTTGCCTGGCTGGAGCACCACCTGCTGTTCTTCTACAAGCAGCCGCGCGACTACGGCGCCAAGCTCTGGAACGGCATAGTGTTCAAGCTGCGGGAAGAGGGCAGCGCCCTGGTCGGCGAGCCCCAGGCCATCGACCTCAACCGCCTCGGGGTGCCGCCGGAGCGGCCGGACGAACCCCTGTACGGCCCGGCCGACCGGGACGACTTTGCGCCGGGGGTGCGCTGGATCACGCAGATACGGATCGAGGCGGGGCGTTGATGTACCGCTGATGGAAGCTTGTGCTGTTTCGGCCGACCGGCGGTTCCTGCTGCGTTTAGGGCGAATTAGCTGTGGCGGATAAATAGCCGTTCTGGCTAATTCCCCCTAACGCACCGCCTCCGCCTTCAGCGTGCCCCCGCTCAGGAACCCCGGCGGCACCTTTTCCTCGCGCTCGAACTTCACCAGCCCCACGCCTTGGCAGTACCACTCGCGGCTGATCAGGGGCACGTTGCTGAAGCCGTTGACCGGGTCGGTGTAGAGGTTGAGTTCGGCGCGGCCCACCACCCGCAGACAGGGGCTGTGGGTGCCGCTGGGGGTGGTGACGGTGTCGTCCACCGCCTCGATGCGCCACTGCATCAGCGCGCGGTGGCTGTAGCGCAGTTCGCGCGGGTGTTCGTTCTTGCGCAGGATCAGGTAGGGCACGGTGGGCGTGGTCCATTCGGTGCCCACGGTGTAGGGCGCCTTGAGCACCCACAGCGGCTCCTTCTCGGGCGTGGGTTCGTCGTCGATGTCCATGCGCGTGGCCATGCGACGCAGGCCCTGTCCGTCGTGCCGCAGGTAGTAGCTCACCCCGAGCGAATGGTGGCGCACCGCCACCGGCACCTGGTCCAGCGTGGCGGGGGCGGTCACCCTCAGGGTCCACTCTTCGGGCGCCGGCGCTTCCTCGCCGGTCTGGGTGATGGCGTAGGTGATGGAGCCGCCTTCCTTCAGCGGGAACCACACCGGCCCGAGATCGGCCTTGCCGCAGCCGGTCAGGAGGGTGGCGGTGAGCAGCAGGAGCGCTGCGCCTGCAGCAGTGCGGCGGGCCATCATTTTTCGGGGAGCTGGGCGCGCGGCAGATCGCTCAGCTTGATCTGCAGCTTGTCGTTGCCGGGCGGGCGCAGCCACGAGAAGCCGCCCTGGCCCCGGAGGGGTTCGGTGCTGCCCATCTGGGTGTTGCCGTCGCGCGCCTTCTTGATGCCGTCGCCCAGGATGCGGTGCAGGTCCTTCTCGTACGGCAGGCGGTGCACCCGCGGCATGGCCAGCGGCTGGTTGTCCTTCATGGGGTTGACCCAGATGTAGATGGCCCCCGCATGGCCGCGCGCGGGGCTCGGTTCGTCGAACACGGCGGCCAGCAGCACGAAGCGTTCGGGCAGGCGGTCGTCGCTGGGCCAGCCGGCCAGTCCGAGGAAGGTGCCGTGGGCCAGCAGGTAGAAGCCACTCACCAGCACCACGCCGCCCGCCTTGACCCACCAGCGCCAGCGGGTGGCCAGGCACAGCACCAGCAACAGGAAGGCCAGCAGGGCATACACGATCACCAGGAGGAGCAGCTGGGAAGAGACGGCAGGGATCATGGCGCGGTGCCCGAGGGAAGTGTCATGGGGGTCACAGGCCGGTGCGCTGCACGATGGTCAGCGGCCGGGTGTTGAGGTCGGTCACGGTGCCGCTGTCGTCCAGCGTGAAACGGACCAGGGTGCGTTCGTCGCCCTTGCGGGGAATCTGCTGCGTGCCGGTGAAGACGATCTGCGCCTCCGGGTTCACCTTGACCACGCTCACCGACACGTCCACCGGCTGCTGGTCGCGGCTGTCGTAGTAGTGGGCATTCACCACGTACTCGCCGGGCGCGATGCCGCGCACGGTGACGATCTCCTGGCGGATCGGGCTGCTCACCACACGGCCGTTCACCAGCACGCTGCTGTTCTTCTCGCCCCGGTCGTCGCGGTCCAGGTGCAGCAGGCCGGCGTCGCGCTGGCGGAACCACAGGGTCTTGCCGCTGGGCTCGTTGACCCAGGCGTCGATGTCGTTCGGGTTGCCGTCGGGCCAGCTGATGGTGATGATGAATTCGGCCTTGGCCGGAATGTCGCCGGCCTTGCGCGACTTGGGGTTGAAGGCCAGCAGGGCGATGACGAAGCAGAAGACGAACGCGATCAACATGTTGAACAACATGTCGTAGAACGGGTCGGTCTCGGTGTCACGCACCGGGCGGCCGATGGCCATGCGCTGCTCCGGTGGTGGCGGGTGTGTTCGGGGCCGGGTGGTCGGCGCTGGCCAGGGTGTCGGTCACCAGCGCGTCGGCAAAGCGGTCCAGCCGCATCAGCTGCAGCCCCAGCAGGATGTTGCCGGTGAGGCCGGTCACGGTGGTCAGCAGGGCGATGCCCAGGCCACCGGTGAGGCTCTTGAGCAGCTGGCTGGACTGGCTGGCATCGAAGCTCTGCATGTCGCCCAGCTGCAGCGCCAGGATCGAGAACCCGATCACCTTGCCCAGCAGACCGAGCTTGAGCTGTATGCCGTTGAGCCACCAGGCCATCTCGTGCGGGCCATGGGCGCGCTCGCCCAGCACCTGCATCCAGGTGCTGCGGTCGGCCCCCGGGGCCGCGCAACCGCGCCGGTATTCCTCGGCCCAGTCGGGCCCCGCGCCGCTGGGTGCTCCCTGCGCAATCCACACATCGAGCTGCTGCCGCTGCTGCCCCAGCACCCAGGCCCGGCGGCCGGCCCACAGCGAGCAGCCGAAGAACAGCAGGGTGATGACCACGGTGAGGAAGGTGGGGTCTGCGGCCACCAGCCGGTGCCAGGCCCCGGCCCGCCACAGCAGGAAGGTGGCCAGCAGCAGCACGCCCATCCAGGCCAGCCAGAGCAGGAACAGACCGTTCTCGGCCCGCTCCAGCGCAAACGGGCTGCGCTGCAGGCCTGGCAACCGGTGCACCACCGCTGCACCCAGCATGCGATGGTGGGCGGTGCTGTTCAAGGTGCGTCCGCCGGCGTGGGGTGCAGGTCGCGCGAGTTCGCGTCGCTGCGGAAGACGATGGGTATCTCGCGCCGTGCGGGCGCCTGCTGCACCAGCTTCACCACCTGCCCGTGGTGCGGGCTCTTGCTGCACACCGGGTCGGTGGCGGCGGCGTCGCCGACGATCTGGAACGCCTGGCAGCGGCAGCCGCCGAAGTCCTTGTGGCGCTCGTCGCAGCTGCGGCAGGGCTCCTGCATCCAGTCTTCGCCGCGGTAGGCGTTGAAGGCCTGGCTCGTGCGCCAGATGTCGGCCAGCGGTGTGCTGGTGACGTTGGGCAGGTCCAGTCCGGGCAGGTTGCGCGCGTTGTGGCACGGCATGGCCAGGCCGTCGGGCGCAACCGAGAGGAACACCGCGCCCCAGCCGTTCATGCAGGCCTTGGGGCGTTCCTCGAAGTAGTCGGGCACCACGAAGAGCAGGCGGCAGCGGTTGCCGATCTTGTCGCGGTAACGGTTCACCACGGCTTCGGCTTCCTGCAGCTGTTCGCGCGTGGGCATGAGCTGGTCGCGGTTGACCCAGGCCCAGCCGTAGTACTGGGTGTTGGCCAGTTCCAGGTATTCGGCGTCCAGGGCCAGCGCCATCTCGATGATCTTGTCCACATGCGGCAGGTTGTGCCGGTGCAGCACGCAGTTGAGCACCATCGGCCAGTCGTGCTGCTTGATGATGCGCGCCACCTTCTGCTTCAGCTCGAAGGTCTTGGTGTGGCTCAGGAAGTCGTTGAGCTCGCGGGTGCTGTCCTGGAACGAGAGCTGCACATGGTCCAGCCCGGCGTCCTTGAGGCGCTGGGCGCGGGCCTCGGTCAGGCCGACGCCGGAGGTGATGAGGTTGGTGTAGTAGCCCAGGCGGTGCGCCTCGGTCACCAGCTCTTCCAGGTCGTCGCGCAGCAGCGGCTCGCCGCCGGAGAACCCCAGCTGGGCCGCGCCCAGCTTGCGCGCCTGCTGCATCACGTCGACCCACTGCGCGGTGGTCAGCTCGTTCGTCACCTGCGCATGCTGCGTCGGGTTGTAGCAGAACACGCAGTGCAGCGGGCACTTGTAGGTCAGCTCGGCCAGCAGCCACAGCGGCTGTCCGACGGGGCGGTCCGCGAGGTTCATGACCTCACTCGATCCAGCCACGGCGCACGCCCTCTTCGAGCAGGTGACGCACCTGCGGGCCGATGCCCTGCACGCGGAAGGCGGCTTCCAGGTCGGCCACGATCTCGTCGAGCGTGTGTTCGCCCTTGCAGCGCTTCAGGATCTCGGCGGCGGTGTCGTTGAGCTGCACCATGCCCTCGGGGTAGAGCAGCACATGGCGCATCTGCGCTTCTTCGTATTGCAGGCGGAAGCGGCGGGACAGGCGGGGCCGTTCGGGCAGATCGGCGAGATCGGTCGTTTCGGTCGGTTCAGTCATGGTCATTGGCACGCCTTCTCGATGGCGTCGAGCATGGTCCAGAGGCTGTCGAGCTTGAACTGCAGGATGTCGAGCGCGCGGTGCTGGGCCGCACGCGTAGTGAAGTGGTCGAGCGTCACGCGCAGGCCGTGGTCGACGTCGCGGCCGGCCAGCGGAATGCGCTTGCGGAAGTAGCTCAGGCCATCGGCGTCGATCCACGGGTAGTGGGTGGGCCAGGTGGCCAGCCGGTCCTTGTGGATCTGGGGCGCGAACATTTCGGTGAGCGAGGAGCACACCGCTTCCTGCCACGGCGCGCTGGCCGCGAAGTTCACATAGGCGTCGCAGGCAAAGCGCACCGCCGGCACCACGCCCTGCAGCGACCACAGCTGCTCGCGCGAGATGCCCACCGCTTCGCCGAGCCGGGTCCAGGCCTCGATGCCGCCGGCATTCGATCCCTCGAAGTCGCCGTGGCCGTCGTGGTCCAGGATGCGCTCGACCCACAGGCGGCGGTGCTCGCGGTCCGGCATGTTGGCCAGCACGGCGGCGTCCTTGCGCGGGATGCAGATCTGGTAATAGAAGCGGTTGGCCACCCAGCAACGCAGCTCGTCGGGCGTGCAGCCGCCCGAGTTCATGCGGACATTGAACGGGTGGTGGATGTGGTACGCGCGCCCCTTGGCGCGCAGCTGTGCCTCGAACTCCTCGCGGCTCCAGGGCGGCAGCGACGGGTCGGGCAGGGGGGTGCGGGCGATGTCCATGAACGGTCGGATGTCAGAAAGCGATGTCCATGCCGTCGAAGGCCACCTCGATGCCGTGCTGCGTGAGCAGCGCGCGCTCGGGCGAGTCTTCGACCAGCATGGGGTTGGTGTTGTTGATGTGGATGAGGATCTTGCGCACCGTGGCCGGCAGCCGGTCCAGCACCTCCACCATGCCGCCCGGGCCGCTCTGTGGCAGGTGGCCCATTTCGGCGGCCGGTTTTTTCGACAGGCCGTTGCGGATCATTTCGTCCTCGGTCCAGAAGGTGCCGTCCACCAGCACCACGCTGCAGCCGGCCATGAGGGCCAGCAGCTCGTCCGACACCGCGCCCAGGCCGGGCGCATAAAAGACCCGTGCCCCGGTGGCCGGGTTGCTCAGCAGCAGGCCCACGTTGTCGCCGGGGCGCGGCCTGCCGCGGAAGGGGGAATACGGGGGCGGTTGCGAGGCCAGAGCCACGGTCTGCACCTCGACGCCGGGCAGACCGGGCACCGGCAGCGCCGAGCCGTCGATGGGCAGTTCGGTGGCCGCCACGCCGCAGTAATGCGACAGGATGCGTGTGATGGGGAAACCGTTCGAGATGTCGGAGAGCACCTCGGGAGTGGCCAGCAGCGGCAGCGGCGTGCTGCGTTCGCGCAGCATCAACAGGCCGGTGACATGGTCGATCTGGGCGTCCATCAGCAGCACGGCGGCAATGCCGGTGTCGCGCACTGCGCGGGCCGGTTGCAGTTCGGGGTTGTCACGGATCTGCTGCAGCACATCGGGCGATGCATTCACCAGCAGCCAGTCGGTGCCGTCGGCCGTGACCGCAATCGACGACTGCGTGCGGGGCCTCGCGTTCAGTGTGCCGGCCCGCACGCCGGCGCAGTTGGCGCAGTTGCAGTTCCATTGGGGGAAGCCCCCGCCGGCCGAAGAACCCAGTACCCGGATGCGCATGTCAGCAGTCAGAACAACGGTCAGAATGGGCCCATGCAAGGGACCCGCTCAGGCAACAAAAAAGCGCACGCGTTTGCACCCGTGCGCCTCCGATATCAACGCCCGCAATCAGCGGTTGGCGATGTACATCGTGATTTCAAAACCGAAACGCATGTCGGTGAAGGCGGGGGTCGTCCATTGCATCTTCAGTCTCCTGAGTGGGTTGGCATGAAACATGTCTGCTGATCCGGCAACCGAACTGCTGCCAGACCCGAACATGTACCGCAATATTGATGCCACCTCAAGCGCCCGGCCGGTCGCATCGGTGACGTCCCACCCGCCTGTGGGGTTGAACGCGGGGCAGCTGACGCTGCGCAGTGGCGTACGCCTGGCCTGGCGTGTGCGGGGAAACCCGGAGGGCGAGGCCTGGCTGGTCATCCACGGCGGCCCCGGCACCGGCGGCAACCCGGGACTCTGGCAGGCCATCGATCCGGGTTCGCAGCAGGCCTTCATGCCGGACCAGCGCGGCACCGGAAAGTCGCGCCCGCGCGGCGCCACCGCCTCGCAGACCGCAGCCACGCTGGTGTCCGAGCTGGAAGCCCTGCGCCGGCACCTGGGGGTGCAGCGCTGGTCGGTGCTGGCCGGCTCATGGGGCACGGTGCTGGCCCTGCTGTATGCGGCTACTTACACCGACAGGGTGCAGCGGCTGGTGCTCCGGGGTGCCTTCGCGCTCACCCGGCGCGAACTCGACAACGTGCTGGTGCCGTCCACGCGCCCTGGGAAAACCCTGAGGCCGGCCGGCAACGTCGGTCGCGCCGGACCGGTGCGGGACGCGCACACCACGGTCCAGGCGCTGTCCCATCTCGGGCGGTTGCTTCAATCTGCAACACCGTCTGTTGCATCGGTGCGCGCCTGGCGCGGCTGGGCCCTGCGCGAGCAGGTGCTGGCCCTGCACGGCATGCGCCGCAGCCTGCGCCATGCCCGGGCTGCGGGTGCGGCCCAGACGAACGCCATGGCGAACGGGATGGCCCGTGAGGTGGCCGGCCTGCAGCGCCGCTGGCGCCGCGCGCAGGCCCTGCTGGACCGGCCGCAGCGCCAGCGCAGCGACCGTGCCGCCTGGCAGAAATTCCGGGTTCAGGCGGCGGTGCTGCAGGGCCGGGCCGGTGTGCGTGCCGGTGCGCTGGACCGCGCAGTCGTCGTGCTCGCGCAGCGGGGCGTGCCGGTGCACTGGGTGCACGGCGCCTTCGATGCGGTCTGCCCGCCGGCCAACAGCCGACGCTGGGCCGCCCTGGGCGCACGCCACGGCGGCCCGGTGCAGCTGAGCCTGACGCTTGCCGGGCATCTCGGGCACGAGCCGGCCACGCTGGCCGCGCTGCGCCGGGCGGTGCGCGCACCCTTGCCGGCAACGGCCGCAGCGGGGTCCGCATGAGGGCGGTGCGGTGGTGGGGCAGGCTGGCTCTGCTGTCGTTGCTGATGTCGATGCTGCTGGCGTTCAAGGCGCAGGCCGGGCCGGTGGCGGCTCCGCCGTGTGACCGGGCCGAGCCGGTGCCCTGGCGCGAACTGGCCCCCGGCGTGTGGGTGTGGGAGGGCGCGAATGAAGAGGTGTCGCCGGCCAATGCGGGCCATGTGGCGCCGACCTCGGTCGTGGTCGACAGCGGCGAGGCGCTGGTCATCGACCCCGGGCCCGGCCTGCAGCACGGCCTGCGGGTGCGGTCTTCGATCCGGTGCCGGTTCAAGGCGCGGGTGGTGCAGGTGGTGAACACCCATGCCCATGCCGAAAACGTGCTGGCCAATGCGGCGTTTGCCGACCTGCCGATCGCCGCCGATGCCGGCACCCGCGAGGCCATGGTGGCCCGCTGCCCCGACTGCCTGCAGTCGCTCACCCAGCGGGCCGGCGACGCGGCCATGGCGGGCACCACCATCGTCTGGCCCGGTGTCCGGCTGCAGCCCGGTGACGCGCTGCGCGTCGGGCGCCTGACCTTGCAGGTGCTGGATCGCGAACAGGGCCACACCGCCAGCGACCTGGTGCTGTGGATGCCGCAGCACCGCGTGTTGTGGGCCGGTGGCCTGGCTTATGGGGAGCGTCTGCCGGAGCTGGCCCAGGGCAGCGTGGAGCAGTGGCTGGCTGCGCTGGACCGGCTGCAGCGGCTTCAGCCGCTTCGGGTGGTGGGCTCCCGGGTGGGCGATGCCGGTCTGCTGGACGCCACGCAGCTCTACCTGCAGACGCTGCGCAGCCGGGTGCTGGCCGCCATGGACGCCGGCCGGCACGCTGGCGAGCTGCAGGCGGTCAGGCTGGACGAGTGGGCCGGCTGGGCCGGTTTCGCCGAGCGCCAGGGCTTCAACACCCAGCGGGCCTGGCGCGAACTGGAACCGGTGTGGATGGACCAGGCCTCCGCACCCAGAGGCTCACCGGCCCCGCCCGCCTCAGTTGAGCAGGTCGGGCGGTAGCAGGTCCTTCTTGCGGTAGATGGTGTTGCGCGACACGCCCAGCGCCTTGGCCGCTGCCGACACATTGCCCTTGTGCAGCCGCAGCATCTGCGCCATGGCCTGCAGGGCCACGTCCTGCAGGCTGTGCACTTCCGGGCTGGCGGGGCGGGTGTCCGGCACGGCTTCGGGGCTGGCAGCCGCCACCGGCGACGTCGGGTACGGCGCTTCAGGTGCTGCGCGCGCGGCGGTTGTCGCGGTGCCGGAGACCGAGGCGGCCGAGGTGGCCGGGGCCGCCGTTGCAGCAACCTCGGTGCCGATCTGCGCCAGCTCCTCCAGGAAGTCGTCGGGCAGGTGGTCGCGGCAGATCATGCCTTCGCAGCCCACCATGACCACCGCGGTGCGCAGCAGGTTGTGCAGCTGCCGGAAGTTGCCCGGCCAGGGGTAGCGCTGGAACAGCGCCATCACGTCGGGTGCAATGCCGATCTCGCGGCCGTTCTCGCAAAGGGTGCCCAGGATCTTGCGCACCACCAGTTCAAAGTCGGTGCGTTCGCGCAGCGCCGGCAGCCGCACCACCAGGCCGTTGAGGCGGTAGTACAGGTCCTCGCGGAAGTCGCCGCGGGCAATCATGTCCTTGAGGTTCTTGTGGGTGGCACACACCACGGCCACGTCCACGTCGACCTCCTTGCCGGCGCCCAGCGGACTCACCTTGCGCTCCTGCAGCACCCGCAGCAGCCGGGCCTGCAGGTGCTTGGGCATGTCGCCGATCTCGTCCAGGAACAGGGTGCCGCCGTGGGCCTGCTGGATCTTGCCGATGGCGCCCTTCTTGCGGGCGCCGGTGAAGGCGCCTTCCTCGTAGCCGAACAGCTCGGACTCGATCAGCGTCTCGGGGATGGAAGCGCAGTTCACCGACACGAAGGGCTGCGCGTGGCGCGGCGAGTCGCCGTGGATGGCCTGCGCCAGCAGGTCCTTGCCGGTGCCGGTCTCGCCCAGGATCATCACCGGGATGTCGCGGCCAGACACCATGCGCAGCTTGTGGATGACCGAGGCCAGCTGCGGGTCGCCGGTGTTGAGGTACTGCAGCGATGAAAACTGCGCCTTGCGCGCCGGGCTGGCGGCAGCGGTGGTCTGCGAAGTGGCCGCTGTGGCCTGCGGGGTGGCAGCGGTGTCGGTGGCAGAGCTTGCAGCGTTGGAAGCGTTGGAGGTGTTGCCCTGGGGTGCCGTCGGCGAGACCGGTTGCGGTGCCGCCTGAGCCGGTGCGCCGGTGGCGCTGGCCGACCAGGGCTGCGTGGCCTTGATGCGGGCCCGGCACCAAACCGACACCCCGTTGTGCATGACCAGCTGCTGGGGGTTGGTCATGGCGCCGCTGAACAGGTCGATCAGGGCCGACACCGGAATGCCGAAGAGCGACGAGAAGGTGTGGGCCTTCAGGGCGGTGAAGGGCAGACCGAACTGGAACTGCGCGCTGCGGTTGGCCGACAGGAACCGGCCTCCCTGCGAGAACACCGCAATGCCCTCCACCAGCGTGCCCAGGAATTCCGAGCGGGTGTGGAAGTGGATGCGGATGGCCTGCGGGAAGATGTCCGCAAACATGTGGTTCTCGATCATCTGGGCCGACATCCGCACCAGCGCCAGCGTGTGCTGGTGGTAGCTGCGGTGGTCGCCGGTCACGTCGAGTGCGCCGATCACCTGGCCATACGGGTCGAAGATGGGCGAGGCCGAGCAGGTCAGGAACTTGTTGGCGTCCAGGTAGTGCTGGCTGCCGTGGACGGTGAGGGCTTCTTCCTCGGTCAGGGCGGTGCCGATGGCGTTGGTGCCCTTGGTGCGCTCCGACCAGTCCATGCCGGGCATGAGCGCCACGCGCGAGGCCTTCTCCAGAAAATCCGTGTCGCCCAGCGAATGCAGCACCATGCCCTTGGCCGAGGTCAGCAGCACCATGCTGTGGGTGTTGACGATCTGGTCGTAGAGCGTCTCCATGACCGGGGCGGCGTGCTGGAACAGGAACCGGTTCTCGGCCAGCACATCGCTGAAGTCGCCCTTGCGCGGGCTGGAGAAGTCGGGTTCGTCGTGGGCGGCGATGCCGAAGGCCTGCGAGCGGCGGTGGGACTGGTCGATCAGTTCGGCCGCCTCCGGACCGGGCTGTGCGGCCGCAACCGGCCCTGCCGGGCGGTGGTCAACCCCCGTCCCGGCCGCACGGCTCCCTGTGTGCGGGTGGATGGCTGCGCTCATGTGGTCTCCTGGTTCCGGTGGCAGACCACCCCAGTAGTCCCCCACCCAGCGCTCGTCGTCTGCCGGTGTGGCAGCGTCCCTGTGCCGGGACTCCTGGTCGCTTTTGCTCATGTCATTCTCTTCATAAGTGTGTCAGCCATCAACACGGGCAATCCCGGTATGGAGCAGGCTGTCACGTTTTGATGTCATTTCCCTCGTGATCAGGGTGTAGCAAGGAGTCGGCCACGGGGACGGTCCGTGTTGCGAGCAGTCGGGTGGTGCAATTTGGAACACCCAAGGCGGGGTGTCGGGGTCGATCTGAACCAGCCTGAAACGTCCGGGTGGTGGCCTGCTTCTTGCAGACCGGGCCGGTCAGACCGTTTTCTTCTTTCTCGTCAGAACGTCCGGAGACCCCACCCCATGAACGCCCTTACCCCTTCCCGCCTGCTGCGAGGCCTGACCGCTGCCCTCCTGGGGCTGGCCCTGCTGAACGCCTGGGCCCACGGCGATGTCACGCCCCAGGCGGTCGACACCAGCACCCTGCCGCAGCTCGGCAGCAAATGGCTGGATGCCAACCCCTACAGCACCGGCCCGGCCCACAAGGAGGCGCTGCGCATCGGCACCTCGGCCTACAACCAGAACTGCGCCCGCTGCCACGGGCTGGAGGCCATCTCGGGCGGCATCGCCCCCGACCTGCGCAAGTTCGACGGCGACTGCACCGGTCTGGCCGACGTGGCCAAGAAGGCCGCCTGCTTCAAGGAAATGGACGACTTCTACATGGCCACCGTGCGCCGGGGCCGGGTGCGTGACGGCCGCGTCTACATGCCGCCGTTCGAGGCCACGCTGTCGCAGGAAGCCATCTGGGCCATCCGCACCTACATCGAGACCCGCCGCGAGCCCTGAACCCGCGCGCCGTTCGACACCAGAAGCCCGGACCACCGGGCCGCGTTCCCACCCGCACAGGAGACACCCCCATGAACCGTTTTCCCCCCCACGGTACAAGCCGGCGCAGGGCGCTGGCCGCTGCCGGCGCATTCCTGGCCACCGGCCTGGCCGGCACCCTGGGCACCGCTGTGGCCCAGACCGAGCTCACCGACCTGGCGCGCATCAAGGCCAGTGGCGCCTTGAAGGTGGCGGTCTACAAGGACAACGCGCCGTTCTCCGACGGCCCGGCCAATGCCGTGACCGGCCTGGACGTGTCCATTGCAGAGGCTGTGGCCGCGAAGATGGGCCTGCGCCTGTCGTTGCTGCCCTTCGACGCGGGCGAGAACATGAACGACGACCTGCGCAACATGGTCTGGCGCGGGCATTACCTGGGTTACGGCCCGGCCGACGTGATGCTGCAGGTGCCGGTGGACCGTTACCTGATGCAGCGCAACCGGCAGGTGATCGTGCTGGCGCCCTACATGCGCCAGCAGCTGGTGCTGGCCCACGACACCCGCAAGATCGCCGAGGTGCAGTCGGCCGACGACCTCAAGGGCCTGCCACTGGCCGCCGAGCGGGGCGCCGGTGCGGCCAGCGCGCTCATGGGTTATGGCGGCGGGCTGCTGCGCACCCAGGTCGGCATCCATGCCACCGGGCAGGACGCGGTCAAGGCCGTGATCGAGGGCAAGGCTGCCGCCGCTTTCGTGACCCGTGCCCAGGCCGAGTCGGCGCTGTTCGCCGCCGGCATCCAGCCCGGCAACATCCGGCTCTCGCCGCTCTCGTTGCCGGGCGTGCCGGACACCGGCTGGACCGTGGGCATGGCCATCAAGGCCGAGCACAAGGAGCTGGGGCTGGCGCTGGAGGGGGCGTTGAGCCAGCTGCGCAGCAGCGGCGAGCTGCTGGCCATCTTCCAGAAGCACGGCCTGACGCTGACCGCGCCCTGAACGGCGGCCTGACCGGCGGAGCGCCTCAGCGCTTGCTCCGCCCGGCGCCCAGCTTGCGGTAGACCGTGGCGCGGCTGATGCCCAGTGCCCGGGCCGCGTCCATCACGTTGCCGCGTGCATCGTCGACCGCCTTGCGGATCAGCGCGGTCTCGATGTCCTTGAGCGGCACGGCGTGGGCACCGGCGGCCGAACGTGCCGTCGACCGCGCCGGCCGGTCACCCTGCGCCAGCACCTGCAGCCGCAGGCCGGACCACAGCGGCATTTCGGTGGCCGCCGCCTGGGCCCGGGCGGCGTCGAACAGCGCGTGCATCGGCACCGCGAAGTGGTGGGTGCAGTGGCCCGGTTCCACACCGGCCGGAATGTCCAGCATGTCGGCCGCCGGCCGGTTCAGGGCCGTGATCAGCCCGTCGGCATCGATGCAGACCAGGCCGTCGTTGTCGTCGCCCAGCACGCGGCCTGGCCAGTTCATGCGCAGCATCAGGGCATGCGGCATGGACAGGGTGAGGGCGTTCTCGATGCTGCGGGCCGACTGGGCTACCAGGTGCTTGAGCGCGGGCTGCTCCGGCACATGGATGCCGGTGAGGTCCAGCATGCCGACGCAGCGGCCGTCCGGCCCCCAGATGGGCGCGCCGGCGCAGCTGTAGACGCTGGTGGATTCAAAGAAGTGTTCGCCCCGGTGCAGCCAGACCGGCTGCAGCTCGGACAGGGTGGCGCCGATGGCGGTGGTGCCCACGGTGCGCTCCGAGAGGTCCACCCCGACCCGGGCAATGTCGGCGGCGCGCGGGTCCTGCCGGTCCACCGGCCCGTTGACGTCGATCACCACGCCCTGGGCATCGGTCAGGATGGCGAAATAGCGGGTGTTGGCCATGGCCCGCGAGAGCGAGCGGATCACCGGTGCTGCCGCCTTCAGCAGGGGCTGGTTGGCCTCCAGCAGGTGCCGCATGCGCGACTGGCTGACCGCTTCGAAAGTGATGTTGCGCCCCGGGTCCATGCCCATGCCCAGGCAGCGCTGCCACGACCGTTGCACCCACGGCGCCAGGTGGCTGGCCCCCTGCAGCTCACCCGCGTGCAGCACGGCATGGCGGGCCTGTTCGATCTGGGTCAGGCGCGGGGCTGCGCTGGCATGCAGGGGGGTGTTCAGGCTCACGGTGCGGGTCCCGGTTGTCTCGCTGGTCGTGTCAAGGCAAGGCAAGGCCTGTGCCAGGCCGTTCAGGCGCCGGGCTGTTGCAGGGTGGAACACACCGGGCCGCTGGCTGGCTCGATCGCGTCCTTGGCCGAGCCGACCTGCATGTCGCGCGGCAGCGGCACGCCGTTCTTGACCGCCAGCACCTCGGCCATGACGCTGACCGCGATCTCCGGCGGCGTCTTGCTGCCGATGTAGATGCCGATGGGCCCGCGCAACGGCGCCAGGCTGGCCTCGGTCTGGCCGAAGTGTTCGATCAGCCGGGCCCGGCGGGCCTCGTTGTTGCGCCGCGAGCCAATGGCGCCCACATAGAACGCGTCCGAACCCAGGGCTTCGAGCAGGGCCAGGTCGTCCAGCTTGGGGTCGTGGGTGAGGGCGATCACGCAGCTGCGGCGGTCCAGGCCGAAGCCCCGCACCACGTCGTCGGGCATGTCGCTGGTCAGGGTCACGCCGGGCACGTTCCAGCCGCCCCGGTATTCCTCGCGGGGGTCGCACACGGTCACGGCGAAGCCGCTGAACAGGGCCATGGTGGCCAGGTACTCGGTGAGCTGGCCGGCGCCGATCAGCAGCATGCGGTACTCGGGGCCGAAGGTGTTGCGCAGGGTCTGGCCGTCGTCCAGCAAGGGCGCCGGGGCCAGCGCGGCGTGCAGGGTGACCTGGCCGGTGGTCAGGTCGGTGGCGCGTTCCACCAGGTGGCCCCGGGACAGCTCGTCGACCAGGGTGGCCAGCAGACCGGCCTCGGGGTCGAACTCCAGCACCAGTTCCAGCGTGCCGCCACAGGGCAGGCCGAAGCGGTGGGCCTCATCGGCCGATACGCCGTACTTCACCCGCTGGGGCGGGCCGGCGGGGATGTCGTGGGTCACGCCCGCCACCGCTGCGCCGCCGGGGGCGGTGTGCGCCCGGCTGTAGCGGTAGATCAGGTCGTCCTCGATGCAGCCGCCCGAGACCGAACCGACCACCGCGCCGTCCTCGCACAGGGCCATGGTGGAGCCCACCGGGCGGGGCGACGAGCCCCAGGTGCGCACCACCGTGGCCAGCAGGGCGCGGCGGCCCTGGCGGCGCCAGTCCAGCAGGGTTCGCAATACGGTGACGTCGAGGTTTTCCATGATCGGCTTCAAGTGAGAAGGACCAGGCCCAGGACCACCGCCGCAGCGATGGCCGCCCAGGCCCAGCCCGGCAGGCCGCCGCTGGCGGCCGTCGGGGCGGCGGCGGGCGCAGGGGATGCGGTGGCGGCCGCCGGGTGGCGTGTCTGCAATTCTTCCTCAAAACGGCGGAAAAAGTCCTCGGCCAGCGATTTGGCCGCACCGTCGATGAGGCGTTGGCCGAGCTGCGCGATCTTGCCGCCCACGGTGGAGTTGACCGTGTAGTGCAGTTCGCAGCCGCTGCCGGCGGGTTTCAGTTCGACCCGGGAGCTGCCCTTGCCGAAGCCGGCCACGCCGCCCTGGGCGTCGAACTGCAGCTGGTACGAAGTGGGCGCCACGATGTCGGTCAGCAGCACCCGGCCGTTGAAGCGCGCGGCCACCGGACCGATCTTGATGGCGGTGCCCACCGCATAGGTGTTGGGCTCGGTCAGCTCGAACTTTTCGCAGCCGGGGATGCAGGCTTTCAGGATCTCGGCGTTGTTCAGGGCGTCCCAGACGATCTGCTGGGACATGGGGAGGGCGCGGCTGCCGGTCATTTCCATGGTGGGTTCCTTGAAGTGAAAAAAGAGGGGTGTCGGTGGTTCAGGCGCGCTGCAGCAGGGCAGCCATGGAGCGGGCCAGGTCCTGCAGGTGGCTCAGGTTGTGGACCGCGAGCATGGCGTGGGCATGGCGGTGCAGCAGGCTGGCGCCCTGGGCCAGCGGCTGGTAGCCGTCGAAGCGCAGCAGCGGGTTGAGCCAGAGCACCCGCCGGCTGTGGCGGCGCAGCCATTGCAGCTCGGCATCGAGCGCGGCCGGCTCGCCGGTGTCCAGGCCGTCGGTGATCAGCAGCACCACGGTGCGCCGGCCCACCAGGCAGCGCGGATGTTGCTGGCGCAGCTGGGCCAGCGACTCACCCAGCCGGGTGCCGCCGGCAAAGTCGTCGATGCAGCGGTTGGCGTCGTCCAGCATGCGGTCGGTGTCGGTGTGGCGGAAGGCGCCCCGCAGGTCGGTGAGCCGGGTGCCGAAGGCAAAGGCATGGCGCTGGGTGCCGCGCGTGGCCTGGTGCAGAAAGGCCATGAGCAGGCGGGCATAACGCTCCATGGAGCCCGACACATCCACCAGCACCAGCAGCGGCAGCGGCTGCTCGCGCCGCTGGCGCCGGGGCAGGGTGAGCAACTCGCCACCCTGGCGACGCGCCTCGTGCAGCGCGCGCGACCAGTGCGGCTGTGCACCGCGCGAACCGGTGCGGGTGCGGCGCGAGGCCACCGGCGGCAGCGGCAGCGGAATCTGCCGCACCAGCTGCTCCACCAGCCGGAACTCGCTGGCCGAGAGGCCAGCGAAGTCGGCGTGGCGCAGGCGCTGCTGGTCGCTGGCGGTCATGGCGGCGTCGAACTTGAGTTCCGACTCGCGGCCGGCCTGCGGGTCAGCCGGGCGCGGGCGCGGCACGCTCAGGGCCTCCTGCACCCGGGCCTCGCGGCGCACCGGGTTGGCCTTGGCCGCCTTGGGCAGCATCTGGCTGAGCAGCTGCTGCGCGATTTCGGGGTTGCGGAAGAAGGCGTCGAACATCTCGTCGAACACCGCGATGTCGCTCTGCCGGCTCACCAGAACGGTCTGCAGCGCAGCGCGCAGGTCGTCGCGCCGGCCCAGGCCGCACAGCAGGGCGGCCTCGATGGCGGTGGCCATGCGGCGGCTGTCCATGGGCACGCCGGCCCGCCGCAACGCCCGCCCGAAAGCGGTGATGTGGTCGGGCAGCTTGCCGCTGCGCGCGTCACCGAGCCACATGGTCAGGCCGCTTCGGGGGCCAGCAGCTGGTCGAGCAGGGGCAGCAGGGCGGCCACGTCCTCGCGCTGCTTGAACAGGATGCCGGCGGTGTCCTGGATGACCTCGGGGTCGAGCACCAGGGTGTCCAGGGCCACCAGCGCCTTGGCCCATTCCACGCTTTCGGCGATGCCGGGGCTGCGCTGGAAGGCGTTGGCAAAGGGCTGGTTGCGCAGCCGCGAGACGAACTGCGTGACCTGCTCGGTGAGGGCAGCCGAAGCCTGCGGCACCTGGCTGCGCACGATGGCGAGCTCGCGGTCGCGGTCGGGGTAGTCCAGCCACTGGTAGAGGCAGCGCCGCTTGACGGCGTCGTTCAGGTCGCGGGTGCGGTTGCTGGTGAGCAGGGTCAGCGGCGCGGCTTCGGCGCGGATGGTGCCGAGCTCGGGAATGGTCACCTGGTATTCGCCCAGGTATTCCAGCAGGAAGGCCTCGAAGGGTTCGTCGGCCCGGTCGACCTCGTCGATCAGCAGCACCGCGCCGGGCGCCGGGGCCTGCAGCGCCTGCAGCAGCGGGCGGCGGATCAGGTAACGCTCCTGGTAGACCTCGCGCTCGATCTGGTCCGGCGCAGCGCTGTGCCGCGCGGCATTCATATGGAGCAGTTGTCCCGTGTGGTTCCACTCGTACAGGGCTTCGCGCTGCTCCATGCCGTCGTAGCACTGCAGGCGCAGCAGCGGGCGCGACAGCACCGCCGACAGCGCCTTGGCCAGTTCGGTCTTGCCGACCCCCGGTTCGCCTTCGAGCAGCAGCGGACGCTGCAGCTTCAGGGCCAGGAAGACGGCGGTGACCAGCGAGCGCGGCGCGTGGTAACCCACGCCCTGCAGGGCGTGGGCCAGCGCGTCGATCGATGCCGCAGGGGAGCTCTCGACCGCCATCCTCAGTGCCCGTTGGCCATTGCCACCGCGCGCTGGGTCTGCACCCGCACCAGGTGGGCGCGGTACTCGGCACTGGCGTGCAGGTCGCCGTTGCAGTCGCCGGCATCCACCGCCACACCGGCCACTGCCTCCGGCGTGAAGCTCTTGCTCAGCGCCGCTTCCAGCCCGGCATGGCGGAACACGCCGTTGCCGGCACCGGTGACGGCCACGCGGGCGCCGGCATCGGTCTGGGCCACGAACACGCCCACCAGCGCGAAGCGCGAGGCCGGCTGGCGGAACTTGGCATAGGCCGCCTTTTTCGGGATCGGGAAGCGGATGGCGGTGATCAGCTCACCGGGCTCCAGCGCCGTGGCGTACATGCCATGGAAGAACTGGTCGGCCGCGATCTCGCGCCGGTCGGTGACGATGGTCGCGCCCAGCGCCAGCACCGCGCTCGGGTAGCAGGCGGCCGGGTCGTTGTTGGCCACCGAGCCGCCCATCGTGCCCATGGCACGCACCTGGCGGTCGCCGATCTGGCCGGCCAGGGCCGCCAGTCCGGGGATGGAGGCCTTGACGTCGGCGTGGCCGGCCACGTCCTCGTGGCGGGTCATGGCGCCGATGACCAGTGAGCCGCCGTCGCGGCGCACACCGCGCAGCTCGGGCACGTTGCGCAGGTCGACCAGCGCACCGGGCTGGGCCAGGCGCTGCTTGAGCGAGGCGATCAGGGTCTGGCCGCCGGCCAGGGCCTGGGCACCGGCGCCCACCAGGCGCTTGGCATCGGCGAGGGACTGGGGTTGTTCCAGCGTGAATGCGTACATGTGTGTCTCCTGTTCAGCCGCGGGCTTGCTGGATCGCCTGCCACACGCGGTGGGGGGTGGCGGGCATGTCGAGGTCTTTCACGCCGACCGGTGCCAGCGCGTCCAGCACGGCGTTGATGACGGCCGGGGGCGAGCCGATGGCACCGGCCTCACCGCAGCCTTTGGTGCCCAGCGGGTTGGTGGTGCACGGGGTGCACACGTGGCCGATGGTGAAGTTGGGCATGTCGTCGGCGCGCGGCATGGTGTAGTCCATGAAAGAGCCGGTGACCAGCTGGCCGGTCTCGCGGTCGTACACGCAGTGCTCCAGCAGCGCCTGGCCGATGCCCTGCACCAGACCGCCATGCACCTGGCCTTCCACGATCATGGGGTTGATGATGGTGCCGAAGTCGTCCACGGCGGTGAAGCGGTCGACCCGCACCACGCCGGTGTTCGGGTCGATCTCCACCTCGCAGATGTAGGTGCCGGCCGGGTAGGTGAAGTTGGTCGGGTCGTAGAACGCGGTCTCGTTCAGGCCCGGCTCCAGCTTGTCCAGCGGGTAGTTGTGCGGCACATAGGCGGTCAGCGCCACCTGGCCGAAGGTCACCTTCTTGTCGGTGCCCTTCACGGTGAATTCGCCGTTGGCGAACTCCACGTCGGCGTCGCTGGCCTCCATCAGGTGGGCCGCGATCTTCTTGGCCTTGGCCTCGATCTTGTCCAGCGCCCGCATGATGGCCGCACCGCCCACCGAGATGGAGCGCGAGCCGTAGGTGCCCATGCCGAAGGGCACGCGGCCGGTGTCGCCGTGCACGATGTCGACCTGCTGCGGGTCCAGGCCCAGGCGCGATGCCACCACCTGCGCGAAGGTGGTCTCGTGGCCCTGGCCGTGGCTGTGCGAGCCGGTGAACACGGTCACGCTGCCGGTGGGGTGCACCCGCACTTCCCCGCACTCGAACAGGCCGGCCCGGGCACCCAGGGCGCCGGCAATGTTGGACGGCGCCAGGCCGCAGGCCTCGATGTAGCTGCTGTAGCCCACGCCGCGCAGCAGACCCTTGGCCTTGCTGGCCTCGCGGCGGGCCGGGAAGCCGGCCAGGTCGGCCATGTCGTTGGCCTTGTTCAGGCAGGCGTGGAAGTCACCGGTGTCGTACTGCAGGGCCACCGGCGTCTGGTACGGGAACTGGGTGATGAAGTTGCGGCGGCGGATCTCGTCCTGGCTCAGGCCCATTTCCCAGGCCGCGCGGCTGACGATGCGCTCCAGCAGGTAGGTGGCCTCGGGCCGGCCGGCGCCGCGGTAGGCGTCCACCGGTGCGGTGTTGGTGAACCAGGCGTCCACCTCCACATAGACCTGCGGGGTGGTGTACTGGCCGGCCAGCAGCGTGGCGTACAGGATGGTCGGCACGGCGGTGGCAAAGGTCGACAGGTAGGCGCCCAGGTTGGCGTCGGTGTGCACCCGCAGGCCGAGGAACCTGCCGTCCTTGTCCATGGCCAGTTCGGCATGACTGACATGGTCGCGGCCGTGTGCGTCGCACAGGAAGGCTTCGCTGCGTTCGCAGGTCCACTTCACGGCGCAGTTGAGCTTGCGCGCGGCCCAGGTGACCGCCACGTCCTCGGCGTACAGGTAGATCTTGGCGCCGAAGCCGCCGCCCACGTCGGGCGCGATCACGCGCACCTTGTGCTCGGGCAGGCCCATCACGAAGGCGGTCAGGAGCAGACGCTCGACGTGCGGGTTCTGGTTGGCCACATAGAGCGTGTACTCGTCGTTGGCGCGGCTGTAGGCGCCGATGGCCGAGCGCGGCTCGATCGGGTTCGGGGCCAGCCGGTTGTTGACCAGGTCGAGCCGGGTCACGTGCGCGGCGTTGGCGAAGGTGGCGTCGGTGGCCGCCTTGTCGCCGATGGCCCACTTGTAGCAGTGGTTGTCCGGGGCGGCGTCGTGCAGCGCGGGGGCGCCAGCCTTCATGGCGTCGCGCACATCGACCACGGCAGCCAGGGGCTCGTAGTCCACCTCGACCAGCTCGGCCGCGTTGCGGGCGTTCTCCAGCGTGTCGGCAATCACGATGGCCACGTGGTCACCCACGTAGCGCACCTTGCCCTGGGCCAGCACCGGGTGGGGCGGCTCTTTCATGGGCTGGCCGTCGGTGTCGGTGATCAGCCAGCCGCAGGGCAGGCCGGCAATGTTGTCCCGGGCCAGGTCCTGGCCGTCGAACACGCCCACCACGCCCTCGGCCGCCAGCGCGGCGGCCTTGTTGATGGATCGGATGGCGGCGTGCGCGTGCGGCGAACGCACGAACACCGCGTGGCGCATGTTGGTCAGGGTGATGTCGTCGGTGTATTGACCGGCACCCGTGAGGAAACGGTAGTCCTCCTTGCGGCGCAGGGGTTCCCCGATGTGGGGCAGCTTGGCGAAGTCGATGGCTCCCATGGTGTCTCCTTCAGGCGGTCATGTTGGCGGCGCCCTGCTGCACGGCGCGCACGATGTTCTGGTAGCCGGTGCAGCGGCAGATGTTGCCCTCCAGTCCCTCGCGGATCTGCGCCTCGGTGGCGCCCGGGTGGGTCTTGCACAGGTGCACCGCGCTCATGACCATGCCGGGGGTGCAGAAGCCGCATTGCAGGCCGTGGCACTCCTTGAAGGCCGCCTGCATCGGGTGCATGGTGCCGTCGGGGGCGGCCAGGCCCTCGATGGTGGAAATGCTGGCGCCGGCCATCTGGCCGACCAGCACGTTGCACGATTTGACGGCGCGGCCGTCCACCAGCACGGTGCAGGCGCCGCATTGCGCGGTGTCGCAGCCGACATGGGTGCCGGTGAGCTTGAGGTGTTCGCGCAGGGCCTGCACCAGCAGGGTGTGGGGGGCTGCATCAATCGTCACGGCCTGGCCGTTGACGGTCATCTGGACGGGCATGGCTGTCTCCTGTGTGTCCGGGTTGTCGACAGTCGCGAGTGAAGCACGCTGATTCCCGGCCGAATTACGTGCAAACCCTCAATTCGCACGCCAATTCCGATTCATTCTCAATTTGCTACAGATGCCCGCTGAATTGGCTTATGAATTGAATCCGCAGGTTCAATTGAATTTCAATCGAATTGGATATGGAGAAATTGCATACGTGAAATGGCGCGCGCGGTTCGGCAGCTGCCGCCGGCCGGCGAGGCGATTTCGCAGGGGCTGAGGGCTTGTCTCAAACTGAGACTTTTTGGATGGCCCGGGAGGTATTCGGGGTAAACCCTGAAGAAGAAAGGGCCTTGTCACCGAACAATCGTATGAAGAGACCTGCATAGGAACCCGATCAGGGCCGGTCTCTGCCCCACCTGGAGACACAGATGCAAAAAATCCTTCACATCAACCCGGACAAGTGCACCGGCTGCCTGCAGTGCGAGATGGCGTGTTCCTTCGAGAACTACGGTACCTACGCCACTTCCAAGTCGCGGATCAAGGTGTTCGACTTCCATCACACCGGCAAGAAGGTCCCCTACACCTGCACCCAGTGCGACGAGGCCTGGTGCCTGCACGCCTGCCCGGTGGAGGCCATCACGGTGGACAAGGCCACCGGCGCCAAGGTGGTGAACGAGACCACCTGCGTGGGTTGCAAGGTGTGCACCATCGCCTGCCCGTTCGGCACCATCAACTACGTGCAGGAAACCGGCAAGGTCCAGAAGTGCGATCTGTGCGGCGGCGAACCGGCTTGCGCCGAAGCCTGCCCGACCAGCGCCATCACCTTCATCGACGCCAACTGGACCGGCATCGACAAGATGAAGCAGTGGGCCGACAAGCTGGGCAATCAGCCCACCGCCGCCTGATCACCAGTCATACACAAGGAGTCACCACATGTCTTGGGCTGGAAAAATCCTCCGCGTCAACCTGACCGCGGGCACCGTCAAAACCGAACCGCTGAACATGGAGTGGGCCCGCGCCTACCTGGGTTCGCGCGGACTGGGCAGCAAATACCTGATCAGCGAAGTCGACCCGAAGGTCGATCCGCTGTCGGCCGAGAACAAGCTGATCTGGGCCACCGGCCCGCTGACCGGCACGATGGCCTCCACCGGCGGCCGCTACACCGTCATCACCAAAGGCCCGCTGACCGGCGCCATTGCCTGCTCCAACTCGGGCGGCTACTGGGGCGCCGAGCTCAAGATGGCCGGCTGGGACATGGTGATCGTCGAAGGCCAGTCGGCCAAGCCGGTGTACCTGTACATCAATGACGACGTGGCCGAGCTGCGCGACGCCACCCACCTCTGGGGCCAGACCGTCTGGAAGACCGAGGAAATCCTCAAGACCTCGCTGCAGGACCCGCTGGTGCGCGTGTCGTCCATCGGCCAGGCCGGCGAGAACAAGGTGCTGTACGCCGCCATCGTCAACGACCTCCACCGCGCCGCCGGCCGCTCGGGCGTGGGCGCCGTGATGGGCAGCAAGAACCTGAAGGCGATCGCGGTGCGTGGCACCAAGGGCGTGGGCAACATCCGCGACCCCAAGGCCTTCATGAAGGCCACCTTCGAGAAGAAGAAGATCCTGGCCGAGAACGCAGTGACCGGTCAGGGCCTGCCCGCCTACGGCACCCAGGTGCTGATGAACGTGATCAACGAGATCGGTGCGCTGCCCACCCGCAACCACCGCGACGTGCAGTTCGAAGGCGCCAAGGACATCTCGGCCGAAGCCATGGTCACCCCGCGCGAGAGCGACGGCAAGAAGCACCTGGTGACCAACCAGGCCTGCTTCGGCTGCACCATCGCCTGCGGCCGCATCAGCAAGATGGACGAGAACCACTTCACCGTGCAGAACAAGCCGCAGTACTGGGGCGCCAACGGCGGCCTGGAGTACGAAGCGGCCTGGGCGCTCGGTGCCGCCAACGGCGTGAACGACCTCGAGGCCCTGCAGTACGCCAACCTGCTGTGCAACGAATACGGCATGGACCCGATCAGCTTCGGTGCCACCGTGGGCGCCGTGATGGAGCTCTACGAGATGGGCGTGCTGACCAAGGAGCAGATCGGTGTGGACGCACCCTTCGGTTCGGCCGCTGCGCTGGCCGCCTTCGCCGAGATGACCGGCCGGGGCGAAGGCTTCGGCAAGGAGATCGGCATGGGCTCGGCCCGGCTGACGAAGAAGTACGGTCACCCGGACCTGTCGATGAGCGTCAAGGGTCAGGAATTCCCGGCCTACGACGGTCGCGCCATCCAGGGCATCGGCCTGGCGTACGCCACCTCCAACCGCGGCGCCTGCCACCTGCGCGGCTACACCATCGCCTCGGAAGTGCTGGGCATTCCGGTCAAGACCGATCCGGTCGAGAGCGAGGGCAAGCCGGAACTGGTGAAGGCCTTCCAGGACGCCACCGCCGCCTTCGACTCGTCGGGTCTGTGCGTGTTCACCACCTTCGCCTGGGGCGTGGCCGACCTGGCACCCCAGCTGCAGGCCGCCTGCAACGAAGAGTTCACCACCGAAGAGCTGGAGAAGATCGGCGAGCGCATCTGGAACATGGAGCGCGAGTTCAACAACGCCGCCGGCTTCACCGCCAAGGACGACTCGCTGCCCAAGCGCCTGCTGACCGAAGCCGCCAAGACCGGTGCCTCCAAGGGCATGGTCAGCAAGCTGCCCGAGATGCTGCCCAAGTACTACGCCGTGCGCGGCTGGGACCCGGAAGGCCGCCCCACCGCCGAGACCAAGCAGCGCCTGAGCCTGTGAGGGCCGCCGCCCTCGCGCGTTCCGCCTGAACCCCGAGGGGGCAGTCTGTGTGCTGCCCCCTTTGTCATTTCCGGAGACCTCCATGCACCACGTCATCCTCGGCGCCGGCCCGGCCGGCGTCATTGCCGCCGAAACCATCCGCAAGCACGCACCGGCCGACACCATCACCCTGGTGGGCGACGAGCCCGAGCCGCCGTACTCGCGCATGGCCATTCCCTACCTGCTGATCGGCAACATCCAGGAGGCTGGCACCTACCTGCGCAAGAGCGCTGCACATTTCGCCAACCTGCGCATCACCCAGGTCGGCGCCAAGGCCCTGAAGGTGGACGCTGCGGCCCGCACCGTGAGCCTGGACAACGGCCAGACGCTGACCTTCGACCGCCTGCTGATCGCCACCGGTTCGCACCCGGTGCGCCCGCCCATTGCCGGCATGGACCTGCCCGGCGTGCACCCCTGCTGGACGCTGGAAGACGCCCGCAACATCATGAAGCTGGCCCAGCCCGGCGCCAAGGTTCTGCAGATGGGCGCCGGCTTCATCGGCTGCATCATCATGGAAGCCCTGAAGCAGCGCGGCGTGGAGCTGTCGGTGGTGGAGATGGGCGACCGCATGGTCCCCCGCATGATGGGTCCGACCGCCGGCGGCATGATCAAGGACTGGTGCGAAACCCAGGGTGTGAAGGTCTACACCGGCACTCGGGTCGAGGCCATCGAATCGGCAGCTGGCGCACCCGCCAGCAGCGGCGGCGTCATCGGAAAGATCGCCAGCGCGCTCGGCATGGGCAGCAGTGAGCCGCAGGGCAGCGGGCGTGGCCTGAGGGTCAAGCTGGGCAACGGCCAGACGGTCGAGGCCGACCTGGTCATCAGCGCCACCGGCGTGCGGCCGGCCATCGGCTTCCTGAAGGACTCCGGCATCACCTGCCTGCAGGGTGTGCTGACCGACGAGCATCTGCAGACCAATGTGCCCGGCATCTATGCCGCCGGTGACTGCGCCGAGGCCTTCGACAAGGTCAGCGGCAAGACCATCGTCAGCGCCATCCAGCCCAACGCCGCCGAGCAGGCGCGCGTGGCGGCCCTCAACATGGTGGGCCAGCGCGCCGACCTCAAGGGCGTGACCCAGATCAACGTGCTCGACACGCTGGGCATGATCTCCACCAGCTTCGGCAACTGGGAAGGCGTGGCCGGTGGCGAGCATGTGGAGCTGACCGACAAGGCCGGCGGCCGCCACCTGAGCCTGCAGTTCAAGGACGACGTCATGGTCGGCTGCAACTCGGTCGGCTGGACCGAGCATGTCGGCGTGATGCGCGGTCTGGTCGAAGGCCAGGTGCGCCTGGGCGAATGGAAACAGCGCCTCATGGAAGACCCGACCAAGCTGATGGATGCGTACCTGGCGGCAGCGCAGGCGCAAGGCCAATGGGCGGGCGCTGCCGACGAGCGCCGACGCTGACCATGAAGATCACCTTCAAGCTCTTCGCCACCCTGACCGACTACCTGCCCGCGGAAGCCCGCCGCAGCAACCAGATCGATCTCGACATCGACCCGGCCACCCCCATCAGCCAGATCATCGAGCCCTTCGGCATGCCGCCCAAGCTGGTGCACCTGGTACTGGTCAACGGCAAATACATCCAGCCCGAGCAGCGGTTATCCGCCACCCTGCAGGAGGGCGATGTGCTGGCCATCTGGCCGCCCATCGCCGGGGGTTGAGGCCCATGCAGTCGAGCTACGACGAGCGCTTCCAGCGCGACATGGGCTGCACCGAAGCCGAATGGCTTGGCTGGCTGCCGGCGGCCATCGGCGAATGCACCTGGCAGCGCCAGGGCGCCTCGGTGCAGGTCGACATCCCGCCCGGGCGGCTGTACCTGCAATGGGAGCCGCGCCCGCCACGCGTGATCGCCCTCATGCGCATGCCGGTGCTGCGGGTGTCGTTCCGCTTCGAGGGCCTGGACGAAGCGCGGCGCTACGCCTTCATGAAGCGGTTCGACCTGTACATGCAGCGGGGCGGGGGCTGAACGGCCGCTGCAAGCGACCCGGTTGCCTTGACTTCAGGCATGATTCGAAAAATCATGCCTGATGCCCTTCAAGACACCCGGAACCCAAGAGGTCTACGCCCCCAAGGACGTGAAGATTCCCGCCAGACTGGGTGGCGGCGTGCTCAAGGAGCGGGTTGTCCGGGAGTGGCCGTCCCGCAAGGTGGTGTTGTATGCGCTGGCCTACATCAACCCGTTGGTCCACAGCGGCGACAACGGCCGGGTGCTGGGTTACGACAACCGGCATGGGTATTCGCATCGCCATTTCATGGGTACGGTGACGCCCGAACCCTTCACCACCTACGAGGCGCTTTATGAGCGCTTCGAGCAGGAATGGCAGCTGATCGCCATGCAGTTCGTGAACGGAGAGATGACATGACCCGCACCAGGATCACCCCCGCCGACTTCGCCCGTCAGCCCGAACTGAGCCAGCACGCCCGACGCAGCAAGGCCGTGGCCCGTGCGCTCGACCAGGGGGCGCCGTCCCTGCCGTTTTCGGTGACCTTGACCAGTTTCGAGTTCGAAGATTTCCTCAGCCAGCTCACGCCCCGACGGTTCGAGCTGTTGCGGCTGGCCAGCAAGGGCCGTCAATCCATTGCCGATCTGGCCCAGGCGGCCCACCGGGATCAAAGCGCCGTGTCCCGCGATGTGGCCACCCTGAGCAGGCTGGGTCTGGTCAGGGTGGAGCTGGTGCCCAACCAGGGCCATGGCCGAAAGAAGGTGGTGATGCCGGTGGCGACCACCATCTCCATCAGCGCTTCGATCACGGCCTGAAGCGGGCGTTGCCGGGCTTCAGCCCAGCGTCTTCAAGCCCAGCCAGGTCAGCAGCAGCGAGCCGGCCAGGTGCAGCGCGGCCACGCCGCCGGCCAGCGCCAGCCGGCCTTGCTGCAGCAGGGTGACCACCTCGATCGAGAAGGTGGAGAAGGTGGTCAGCGCGCCGAGCAGGCCGGTGACGATGGCCAGCTTCCACGCCGGGTCGAGCTGCGGTTGCGCCTGGAAAAAGGCCACGCACAGGCCGATGGCGTAGGCGCCTATCCAGTTGGCCGCCAGCGTGCCCCAGGGCAGCACCGCGCCCGGTGTGTTGAGCCACAGGCCCAGGCGCCAGCGCAACACCGCGCCCACGCAGGCACCGGCACACAGGGCCAGGACGCTGCCCATGGTCAGAACGGCGGGCCGTCATCGGCCGAGCTGGCCGATGAGGTGACCGGCGCTGCGGCCGACGCTGTGTCCAGGGCGGGCAGGGCAGGCGCCTGACCCGGCAGCAGTTCGCCGCCCAGGGCTTCGATCAGCGCATCGAGCACCTGCCGCAGCTCGCCGGTGCCGATGGCCACATTGCTGTCGAAGCTCTCTTCCTCGTTGGCTGGCCGGTCCTCGAACACGCCTTCCAGAAAGGCGATCTTGCGCAGCGCCATGCTCTCGGTCAGCACGAAGCCCACGCGGCCTTCCCAGCTCATGGCCAGGCGGGTGGGCAGCTTGCCTTCGGCCACATGGCGGCGCACTTCGTCGGTCAGCAGGTGGTGGCGGGTGAAGCGCACCACCGAGCGTTCTTCGTCGGTGGAGCGCAGCTCGCATTCGCGCTCCACCGCCAGGCCTTCGGGCCATTCTTCCGGGTCTGCAGCGCTGAGCCAGCGGGCCATGGACGATTGCGGCGTCATCTGCGTGTTGAGCAGCGACACCGCCATGCCCGGGAAGGCATCGACCAGCGCGGTGATGACCTCATCGTTCTTGCTCTGGCTGCTGGCGTCCGTGACCAGCCAGCCGCGCCCGGGGTCGATCCACACCCAGACGTTCTGCTGGCGGGCAAAGGCCATCGGCAGCAGGGCCTGGCGGGCGTCCTCGCGCAGGGCCTTGGTCTCTTTCTTGCCGGGCTTGCGGCCGGTGGTGGCCTCGATCTGGTCGGCGGCTTCCTGGGCCTTCTTGCGCACCACGGCGCCCGGCACGGCCTTGCTCTCGATCTGCAGCTTGAGGATGCGTTGCTGGTCGACCGATTCCACCAGCGGCCCGTGCGCTTCGCCGCGCGGCTCCACCCAGCCCAGGGCCTTGTCCTGCGAGGCGCTGCAGGGGGCGAAGCGGTGGTCGTCCAGCGCGGCCTCCATCTCGGTCAGGGACGGGTTCCAGCCCGGGGCGATGCGGTAGAGGGTGAGGTTCTTGAACACGGGCAGGGGACTCCAGAGGGCACAAACCCCGCGCGGGGCGGGGTCGTGATCTTAGCTGTGCCCGGGGCCTGTCCCTCACATGCGTGAGGGCAGCCAGGTCACCAGCGCCGGGAACCAGTAGAGCAGCAGGATGGCCAGCACCATCAGCAGGAAATACGGCAGGCAGGCCTTGGCGATCCAGTCGATGTCGCGCCGGGTCATGCCCTGCAGCACGAACAGGTTGAAGCCCACCGGCGGCGTGATCTGCGCCATCTCCACCACGATCACGATGAAGATGCCGAACCAGACCAGGTCGATGCCGGCGGCCTGCACCGTGGGCAGCACCACGCCCATGGTGAGCACGATCATCGAGATGCCGTCCAGGAAGCAGCCCAGCAGGATGTAGAACAACGCCAGCGCCACCAGCAGCACGCCCGGCGACAGGTTCAGGCTGGCCACGAACTCCGCCAGGTGCCGGGGCAGGCCGATGTAGCCCATGGCCAGCGTCAGGAAGGCCGCGCCGGCCAGGATGAGCGCGATCATGCAGTAGAGCCGGGTGGCGCCCAGCAGCGCATCGCGAAAGCTCTGCCAGTTCAGCGAACCCTGCGAGGCCGACAGGATGAGTGCCCCCACCACGCCCACGGCGGCCGCCTCGGTGGCGGTGGCGATGCCGCTGTAGATGGTGCCGATGACGCCACCGATCAGCAGCACCACCGGGATCAGGTGGCGGCTCTCGCGCAGCTTGTCCATGAAGGACAGGCTGCCGTCGCTTTCGGGAACAGCCTGCGGGTTGAGCAGCGCCCACACCACGATTGCGCCGCTGAACAGCACCGCCAGCAGCAGGCCGGGAATGACGCCGGCCACGAACAGCTTGGCGATCGAGACCTCGGCCGCCACGCCGTAGACGATCATGATGATCGAGGGCGGAATCAGCAGGCCCAGGGTGCTGGCACCGCCCAGCGAGCCGACGATCTTCTCGGGCGGATAGCCGCGCCGCGTCAGCTCCGGGATGGTCATCTTGCCGATGGTGGCGCAGGTGGCGGCTGACGAGCCCGACACCGCTGCAAAGATGGTGCTGCCGATGATGTTGGTGTGCAGCAGGCGGCCGGGCAGGGCGTTCACCCAGGGCGCCAGGCCGCGGAACATGCTCTCCGACAGCTTGGTGCGGAACAGGATCTCGCCCATCCAGATGAACAGCGGCAGCGCGGTCAGCGTCCAGCTGCTGGCCGAGCCCCAGATGGTCAGTGCCATGGCGTCGCCGGCGGGCCGGCTGGAGAACAGCTCCATGCCGATCCAGGCCACGCCGGTGAGGGTCAGGCCGATCCAGACCCCGCTGCCCAGCAGCAGGAACAGCGAGACGATCAGCAGCCCGGTGATGAGCAGGTCATTCATGGCGGGTGTCTCCGGCGTGCTGCTGGCGCTGGCCGCGCCACTCCAGCACGGTTTCATCGAGCAGGGCGATCAGCAGCACTGAGGTGCCCAGGCCCATGAGCAGCTGGGGTATCCACAGCGGCGTGGCGTCGGTGCCGGTGGAAATGTCGTGGAACAGCCGCGACTGGTAGACCAGCCGCCAGCTGTAGACGCAGAGCAGCCCGGCCAGCAGGCTGCCCACCGCCAGCGACCACAGCTCCAGGGCATGCCGGCCGCGACCGGCGAGCCGCCCGATCAGCAGCGTGACCCGGATGTGTTCGCCCTGCTTCAGGGTGTGGGCCAGCGCCAGGAAACCGGCGCCGGCCATGGCATAGCCGGCATAGGCGTCGGTGCCCGGCACATAGATGCCGGCCAGGCGGCTGCCGATGGAGACCAGCACCATCAGCAGCACACCGACCATGAAGAGGGCAGCCAGCCAGCCGGCGCCGAGGTAGAGGGCATCGAGGAATCGGCGCATGGCGGCGTGGGGTCGGGTTTATTTGCGGAAGGCGTCGAGCATCTGCTGGCCTTCGGCACCGGCCTGACCCAGCCACTCCTGCAGCATGGTGGCGCCCACCTTCTGCATGTCGCTCTTCAGCGCTGCACTGGGCGGCTCCACCGACATGCCGTTGGCCCGCAGCGTGGCCAGCGAATCGGTGTTGACCTTCTGCGAGGCGGCCCAGCCGCGCGTCTCGGCGTCGGCAGCGGCCTTCAGCAGGGCGTCCTGGCTGGGCTTGTCCAGTGCATCGAAAGCGCGCTTGTTGACGATGACCGCGTTCTTCGGCAGCCAGGCCTGCACGTCGTAATAGAACTTCAGGTGCTCGAACAGCTTGCTGTCCACGCCGGTGGCGCCGGAGGTCATGTTGGCCTCGACCACGCCGGTGGCCAGTGCCTGCGACAGCTCGGCCGCCTGCACCGTGACCGGCTGCGCCCCCACCAGCTGGGCAATGCGCGAGGTGGACGGGCTGTACGCACGCCACTTGCTGCCCTTGAGGTCGGCGGCGCTGGCCAGCGGCTTCTTGCTGTAGATGCCCTGGGGCGGCCAGGCCACCGAGTACAGCAGCATCAGGCCCTGCTCGCCCAGCTTCTTCTGCAGGATGGGTTTCTGCGCGGCATAGAGCTTGCGCGATTCCTCGTAGCTGGTGGCCAGGAACGGAATGCCGTCGGCCCCGAACATGGCCCATTCGTTCTGGTAAGCCGCCAGGATGATCTCCCCGATCTGGGCCTGCCCGCCTTGCACCGCGCGCTTGATCTCGGGGGCCTTGAACAGGGCGGCATTGGCATGCACCGTGATCTTGAGCTTGCCGCCGGTGGCCTTCTCCACGTCGCTGGCGAAGTTCGTCAGGTTGACCGTGTGGAAGTTGGTGGCCGGGTAGGCCGACGGCAGATCCCAGCTGGTCTGGGCGGCGGCGGGAAGGGCAGCGACCAGGGCGCTGGTGGCCAGAGTCAGGCTGAACAGGCGGCGTTTCATGGCGGATCTCCTGAGGGGTTGGGGGACGGGTGGGGAAACGGTGGCAGGGCGGGAGGGCGGCTTTTCGGGATGTGCGGACTCTAGCGATGTGCCAATAAAGTGTGATGGGTGTTTTCCCTGTATGTCAACAAATCGTTGGCATTTTGTGATTTGCCGTCCTACACTGCGCCGCATCGGAAAGCCCAGGAACACCGCCATGCCCCCACGCAAGTCCAGCCAGCCCGCCAGCACCACGGCGCCGTCCGCGGTGGCACGGCCCATCGTGTCGTCGGCCCATCTGGTGTCGCCGCACAGCGCGCAGATGAGCGAGTTCGAGTTCGGGCTGATCGTCGCCGGCAACGCCTTCCACCGCTGGGTGGTGCACTGCATGAGCGCCGCCGGCCTCAAGGACCTGACCGCGCTCGACGTGCTGGTGCTGCACCACGTGACCCACCGGGCACGCGACAAGCGCCTGGCCGACATCGCCTTCATCATGAACGTGGAAGACACCCACCTCATCAACTACTCGCTCAAGAAGCTGCAGGGCCTGGGCGTGGTGGAGTCGAGCAAGAACGGCAAGGAAGTGACCTATGGCCCGACCGAGGCCGGCAAGGACTTCGTCGCCCGCTACCGCGAGATCCGCGAGGGCTGCCTCATCAATGCCCTGAAGGCCGACGACGCACTCAACCACGACATCGGCGAACTCGCGCGCCTGTTGCGGGTGCTCTCCGGCATGTACGACCAGGCGGCACGCTCCGCCGCATCACTCTGAGCCCATGAACACGACAACCGACAACCGCTGGCAGTTCTGGATCGACCGGGGCGGCACCTTCACCGACATCGTGGCCCGCCGCCCCGACGGCAGCCTGACCACCCACAAGCTGCTGTCCGAGAACCCGGAGCAGTACCGCGACGCGGCGGTGGCCGGCATCCGCCATCTGCTGGGCCTGCGGCCCGATCAGCCGGTGACGCCGGCGCAGGTGACCTGCGTGAAGATGGGCACCACCGTGGCCACCAATGCGCTGCTGGAGCGCAAGGGCGAGCCCACGCTGCTGGTGACCACCCGCGGCTTCCGCGATGCGCTGCGCATCGCCTACCAGAACCGGCCCCGCCTGTTCGACCGCCAGATCGTGCTGCCCGAGCTGCTCTACAGCCGCGTCATCGAAGCCCAGGAACGGCTGGCTGCCGACGGCAGCGTGCTGCAGCCGCTGGACGAAGCCCACCTGCGCGAACGGCTGTGGGCGGCCTTCGATGCCGGCCTGCGCAGCGTGGCCATCGTGTTCATGCACGGTTACCGGCATGCGGCGCATGAACAGGCGGCGGCCCGGCTGGCCCGGGAGGCCGGCTTCACCCAGGTGAGCACCTCGCACCAGACCAGCCCCATGATGAAGTTCGTGAGCCGGGGCGACACCACCGTGGTCGACGCCTACCTCTCGCCCATCCTGCGGCGCTATGTCGACCAGGTGGCCGCCGAGATGCCGGGTGTGCCGCTGTTCTTCATGCAGTCCAGCGGCGGCCTGACCGACGCGCACCATTTCCAGGGCAAGGACGCCATCCTGTCCGGCCCGGCCGGCGGCATCGTCGGCATGGCCCGCACCTCGGCCCTGGCTGGCCACGGGCAGGTGATCGGCTTCGACATGGGCGGCACCTCGACCGATGTGTCCCACTACGCCGGCGCCTTCGAGCGCGAGTTCGAGACCCAGGTGGCCGGCGTGCGCATGCGTGCGCCGATGATGAGCATCCACACCGTGGCGGCCGGCGGCGGCTCGATCCTGAGCTTCGACGGATCGCGCTTCCGCGTCGGCCCGGAGAGCGCCGGCGCCCACCCCGGCCCGGCCAGCTACCGACGCGGCGGCCCGCTGACCGTGACCGATGCGAACGTCATGCTCGGAAAGATCCAGCCGGCGTATTTCCCCCGCGTGTTCGGCCCCCAGGCCAACGAACCCCTGAGCGCCGAGGCGGTGCGAGCGCAGTTCGACGCGCTGGCGCGCCAGACCGGCCGCCCGGCCGAGGCGGTGGCCGAGGGCTTCATCCGCATCGCGGTGCAGCAGATGGCCAATGCGATCAAGAAGATCTCGGTGGCGCGCGGTTACGACGTCACCCGCTACACCCTGCAGTGCTTCGGAGGCGCCGGCGGCCAGCACGCTTGCCTTGTGGCCGACGCCCTGGGCATGAGCCGGGTGTTCGTGCATCCGCTGGCCGGTGTGCTCAGCGCCTACGGCATGGGTCTGGCCGACCAGAACGTGATCCGCGAGCAGGCGGTCGAGCGGGTGCTGGAGGCCGACGCCATGGCGCCGGTGGCCGCGCAGCTCGATGCGCTGGCCGAGGCCGCCCGCCACGAACTGCAGCAGCAGAAGATCGGCCACGGCGAGCTGCAGGTGCACCGCCGGGTCCACCTGCGCTACGAGGGCAGCGACGCGGCGCTGGTCGTGCCGTTCGGCAGCATGGACGATGTCCAGGCGGCGTTCGAGGCGGCCTACCGCCAGCGCTTCGCCTTCCTCATGACCGGCAAGCGCCTGATCGTTGAGGCGGTGTCGGTGGAGGCGGTGGTGGCGGGCGATGCACCGGCCGAGGCCCGGCTGCCGCTGCACGGCCCCCGTGAGGTTCCCCGCCGCGACACGGTGCGCCTGCACGCCGACGGCCAGTGGCTGGACGCCGCCCTGGTGGTGCGCGAAGACCTGCGCCCCGGCGATGCCATTCCGGGCCCGGCCATCATTGCCGAGAAGAACGCCACCACCGTGGTGGAGCCGGGCTGGGAGGCCCGCCTCACCGAGCTGGACCACCTGGTGCTGGAGCGGCGCGTGCCGCGCCCCTCGCAGCACGCGGCCGGCACCTCGGTCGACCCGGTGCTGCTGGAGGTGTTCAACAACCTGTTCATGAACATCGCCGAACAGATGGGCCTGCAGCTGCAGAACACCGCCTACTCGGTGAACATCAAGGAGCGGCTCGACTTTTCGTGTGCGCTGTTCGATGCCCGGGGCCACCTGATCGCCAACGCACCCCACATGCCGGTGCACCTGGGCTCCATGGGCGAGAGCATCAAGACGGTCATCCGCGAAAACGCCGGCCGCATGCAGCCCGGCGATGTGTATGTGCTCAACGACCCGTACCACGGCGGCACCCACCTGCCCGACGTCACCGTGATCACGCCGGTGTATGTCGGCGAGGGTGCCGAGCCCACCTTTTTCGTCGGCTCGCGCGGCCACCATGCCGACATCGGCGGCACCACGCCGGGGTCGATGCCGCCGTTCTCGACCCGCATCGAGGAAGAGGGCGTGCAGATCGACAACGTCAAGCTGGTCGAAGGCGGCGTGCTGCGCGAGGCCGAGATGCTGGCGCTGCTGCAAAGCGGCGAATACCCCAGCCGCAACCCGCAGCAGAACATGGCCGACCTCCGGGCCCAGATCGCCGCCAACGAGAAGGGCGTGCAGGAGCTGCGCCGCATGGTGGCGCAGTTTGGTCTGGACGTGGTGCAGGCCTACATGGGCCATGTGCAGGACAACGCCGAAGAATCGGTGCGCCGCGTCATCACCCGCCTGAAGGACGGCGAGTTCACCCTGCCGCTGGACAACGGCGCGCAGATCCGGGTGGCGGTGCGGGTGGATGCCGCGCAGCGCCGGGCCACCATCGACTTCACCGGCACCAGCCCGCAGCAGGCCAACAACTTCAACGCGCCCACCGCGGTCTGCATGGCGGCGGTGCTGTATGCGTTCCGCACCCTGGTCGATGACGACATCCCGCTCAATGCCGGCTGCCTGAAGCCGCTGGAGGTGATCATCCCGCCCGGCTGCATGCTCAACCCGAACCCGCCGGCTTCGGTGGTGGCCGGCAATGTGGAGACCTCCACCTGCATCACCAACGCACTGTTCGGTGCCCTGGGCGTGATGGCGGGCAGCCAGCCCACCATGAACAACTTCACCTTCGGCGACGCCAGCCACCAGTACTACGAGACCATCTCGGGGGGCAGCGGTGCCGGCGACGGCTATGCCGGAACGGCCGTGGTGCAGACCCACATGACCAACTCGCGCCTGACCGACCCCGAGATCCTGGAGTTCCGGTTCCCGGTCCTGCTGGAGAGCTACGAAATCCGGCGCGGCTCGGGCGGGCAAGGCCGCTGGAACGGGGGCGAGGGCGGCGTGCGGCGCATCCGCTTCCGGCAGCCCATGACGGCCAGCATCCTGTCCAACGGGCGGGTGCACCCGGCGTTCGGTCTGGCCGGCGGCTCACCGGGCGCTCCCGGCATCAACCGGGTGGTACGGGCTGATGGCACCGTCGAGACCCTGGACCATATCGCCCAGGTCGAGATGCAGCCGGGCGACGTGTTCGAGATCCACACGCCGGGTGGCGGCGGCTACGGGCCGCCCGCCGCCTGAGGCCGGCCCCGGCCCTCAGATCTCCTCGACCCGGCGGGCCGGGTAGCTGTCCCAGGCCTGGCAGCCCGGGCATTGCCAGAAGTGCTGGCGCGCTTCAAAGCCGCAGGCCGCGCAGCGGTAGCGCTTGAGCGGCGCGCTGGCCTGCTCCAGGGTCCGCTGCACCGGGCTCTGGGCCTGCGGATCGGAGAGGGTCTCGCCGGCCAGCCAGCGCGCGCCGATCACCAGCGAAGGTTCGCGCTCCAGGTGCTGCAGGTAGCGCGCCCGGGCGGCGGTCGGGTCGGCTTCCAGGGCGGCCAGCGCCTCGGTGATGTCGATCGAGGGGCTGCGCTCGTCGGCCGCCCGCAGCACCGCGGCCACCGCATCGACCCGACCCGTCTGCCGGCCGAGATCGGTCATCAGGTGGGCCACCAGCGGCAGGGCCTGGGGGGCCTCCCGCGCCAGGTTCAGCAGGGCATCGAGTGCGCCGGCGGCATCACCTTCCTGCTGGCGCAGGGCACTCAGCGCCACCCAGCCCCGGGCCACCTGCGGCGCCTCGCGCACCGCCGCATCGAGCAGGGTGCGTGCGCGCGCGCGGTCGCCCTGGCGCAGGGCCAGTTCCGCCTCTTCGCAGCGGTAATGGGCCAGCCGCGAGGCAAAGCTGCCTTGCGCCTGGGCGTCGAGCTTCAGGGCCACTTCCAGGGCGCGGGGCCAGTCGCGTGAGCGTTCATAGATGCCCAGCAGGGCCAGCATGGCCTCGCCCGCAAAGGACGTGCCCTGGAGCTTCTGCAGCGCGGCCTCGGCGCGGTCCAGCAGGCCTGCCTTCAGGAAGTCCAGTGCCAGGGCGTGCTGGGCGCGGTCGCGGTCCTTGCCGCTCAGGTCGGCCCGCGAGAGCAGGTGTTCGTGTACCCGCACCGCCCGGTCGTAGTCGCCGCGGCGGCGGAACAGGTTACCCAGCGCAAAGTGCAGCTCGGCCGTGTCCGGATCGCCCTGCACCGCCTCGATGAAGGCGTCGATGGCCTGGTCCTGCTGTTCGTTGAGCAGGTGGTTCAGACCCCTGAAGTAGGCCTTGGGGGCCTGGCGGCTTTCCATGCGCCACTGGCGCAGGTCGAGGCGGGAAGCCGCCCAGCCCAGAGCGAAGGCCAGGGGCAGGCCCCACAGCAGCCAGGTCAGGTCAAAGTCCATGTCGTCGTTCGATCGGGTCGGTGGGGAGCAGGGTGGTGTCGCCACCGAAGGCGGTGGTGGCGGGCCCCGCGCCGGAGCGCCGGCGGGCCTTCTTCGCCCGCAGCCACAGCGGCACCATGGCCACCACGCCCAGGAACACCCCGATCAGCATGGCCAGCAACACGACCACCACCATGGGCGCCTGCCATCGCGCACCGAAGAACAGGTGCAGCGTGACCATGTCCTGGTTGTTCAGCGCGAAGGCGAAAAGGACAAAAAAAAGGGCTGCGTTGAGCAGCCACATGAGGTACTTCACGGCTTCCCCTCTGTGGTGGGAGCCGATTGTAGCCAGCGGGCTTCAGCCGCCCGGCTTGCCTTCGCGGCCGAGCATCTCGGCCGTGCGGGCGTCGACCTGCTCGCGCAGGGCTTTGCCTGGCTTGAAGTGAGGCACCCGCTTCTCCGGGATCATGACGCTCTCGCCCGAGCGCGGATTGCGCCCGATGCGAGGTGAACGGCGGTTCACCGAAAAGCTGCCGAAGCCCCGGATCTCGATCCGGTGGCCACGCACCAGGGCGTCACCCATCGCGTCAAGGATGGCCTTGACGGCGAACTCCGCATCGCGGTGGGTGAGCTGGCTGAAACGGCTGGCCAGGGCTTCGACGAGGTCGCTTCGGGTCATGGGGAGAAGAAGGTGCCTGTGCCGATCAGTTGTTGCTGTTGTCCAGCTTGGCGCGCAGCAGGGCGCCCAGGCTGGTGGTGCCGGCGTTGCCGGTGTTCTGGTTCAGGCTGGCCATGGCTTCGTTCTGGTCGGCCATGTCCTTGGCCTTGATGGACAGCTGGATGTTGCGGGTCTTGCGGTCCACGTTCACCACCACGGTGGTGACCTCGTCGCCTTCCTTCAGCACGTTGCGGGCGTCTTCGACGCGGTCGCGGCTGATTTCGGAGGCGCGCAGGTAACCCAGCACGTCTTCACCCAGGTCGATCTCGGCGCCCTTGGCATCCACGGTCTTGACCTTGCCGGTCACCACGGAACCCTTGTCGTTGACCGACACGAAGGTGGTGAACGGGTCGCCGTCGAGCTGCTTGATGCCCAGGCTGATGCGCTCGCGCTCCACATCGATGGCCAGCACGATGGCTTCGACTTCCTGGCCCTTCTTGTAGTTGCGCACGGCGGTCTCGCCGGCTTCGTTCCAGGACAGGTCGGACAGGTGCACCAGGCCGTCGATGCCGGCGGCCAGACCCACGAACACGCCGAAGTCGGTGATCGACTTGATCGGGCCCTTGACGCGGTCGCCGCGCTTGGTGGCCTCGGCGAACTCGTGCCAGGGGTTGGCACGGCACTGCTTCATGCCCAGGGAGATGCGGCGCTTGTCTTCGTCGATGTCGAGCACCATGACCTCGACCTCGTCACCCAGCGACACCAGCCTGGAAGGAGCAACGTTCTTGTTGGTCCAGTCCATTTCGGAGACGTGCACCAGGCCTTCGATGCCCGGCTCGAGTTCCACGAACGCGCCGTAGTCGGCGATGTTGGTGATCTTGCCGAACATGCGGGTGCCCTGCGGGTAGCGGCGCGAAACGCCCATCCACGGGTCGTCGCCCATCTGCTTCAGACCCAGCGACACGCGGTTCTTCTCGGTGTCGAACTTGAGGATCTTGGCGGTGATTTCCTGGCCCGGCTGAACCACTTCGCTCGGGTGGCGGACACGGCGCCATGCCATGTCGGTGATGTGCAGCAGGCCGTCGATGCCGCCGAGGTCCACGAAGGCACCGTATTCGGTGATGTTCTTGACCACGCCCTGGACGATGGCGCCTTCCTTGAGGGTTTCCATCAGCTTGGCGCGCTCTTCGCCCATGGAGGCTTCCACCACGGCACGGCGGCTCAGCACCACGTTGTTGCGCTTGCGGTCGAGCTTGATGACCTTGAATTCCAGGGTCTTGTTCTCGTACGGGGTCAGGTCCTTGGTCGGACGGCTGTCGACCAGCGAGCCCGGCAGGAAGGCGCTGATGCCGTTGACCATGACCTTCAGGCCGCCCTTGACCTTGGCGCCGGTGGTGCCGGTGACGAAGTCGCCGGATTCCAGGGCCTTCTCGAGGGCCATCCAGGAAGCCAGGCGCTTGGCCTTGTCGCGCGACAGCAGGGTGTCGCCGAAACCGTTCTCGACGGAGTCGATGGCCACCGACACGAAGTCGCCGACCTGCACTTCCAGCTCGCCCAGGTCGTTCTTGAACTCGGCCAGCGGGACATAGGCTTCCGACTTGAGGCCGGCGTTGACCACCACATGGTTGTGTTCGATGCGGACCACCTCGGCGGTGATGACCTCGCCCGAGCGCATTTCAGCGCGTTTCAGGGACTCTTCGAACAGGGCGGCAAAAGATTCAGACATGGAGTTTCCTAAGACCGCTCAGCGTCGGGGTGCACCACGGACGCAGATGAACCTGCATCGGGTGGCGGGAGTCGACGGTTGGGCGGCGTTGCAGTTGTGGTGCGAAGCACCACGGGGTTGGTTGAAAAGAACCATCAGGCCTGCGGGCAGGGAACGCCCGGCGGGGCCGTCTGGGCCGGTCAGCGGTGTTCCCGGCCTTCCGGAAACACCGTTTTGTCCTGCCACCAGTCAAGCACCTGCTGCACCGACGATTCGATGTCGAGCGAGGAGTTGTCCAGCATCAGAGCATCTTCGGCGGGTTTGAGGGGCGCGTGGGACCGGTTCGAGTCCCGTGCGTCGCGCGCCTGCAAGTCCGCCAGAAGGTCGTCGAGTCTAGCAGCGATTCCCTTTGAAATCAATTGCTTATGCCGGCGTTCGGCCCGTTGTCCGGCGCTGGCGGTGAGGTAGACCTTGAGGGGGGCGTCAGGGAATATCACGGTGCCCATGTCGCGGCCGTCGGCCACCAGGCCGGGCAGCCGCCGCATGCCGCGCTGCAGGGCCAGCAGGGCCTGGCGCACCTCGGGCACGACCGACACCCGGGAGGCGGCCATGCCGGCGGCCTCGGTGCGCAAGTCGTCGCTCACATCCTCGCCGTCGAGCCAGATGCGGTGGTCGGCAAACCGCAGCCGCAGGCCGGCGGCCAGCTCGCCCAGCCGGCGGGCGTGCTCCGGCTGGCGCAAGGCCGCTTCGTCCAGCGCCAGCCCCTGGCGGGTCGCGGCCAGCCCGACCAGCCGGTAGAGGGCGCCCGAATCGAGCCAGTGGTAGCCCAGGCGGTTGGCCAGCTCGCTGGACAACGTGCCCTTGCCCGAGGCGGTGGGGCCGTCCACGCAGATCACCGGTATCTGCTCCGCCTGTGCCTCGCAGACGCCGAACAGCGCCTCGAAATAGTCCGGAAAGGTCTTGCCGACGCAGCGCGGGTCCAGGATGCGCACCGGCAGGCCGGCCGGGTTGAAGGCCGCCAGCGAGAAGCACATGGCCACCCGGTGGTCGTCGTAGGTGTGGATGCTGGCCGGCCGCCACCCGGTCGGCGGCGTGATGCGGATGAAGTCCGCGCCTTCTTCCACGGTGGCACCGAGCTTGCGGCATTCGGTGGCCATGGCGACGATGCGGTCGGTTTCCTTGACCCGCCAGCTGGCGATATTGCGCAGGGTGGTGGTGCCGTCGGCGAACAGCGCCATGACGGCCAGCGTCATGGCGGCGTCGGGAATGTGGTTGCAGTCCAGGTCGATGGCCTTCAGCGGCCAGACGCCCCGGCGGATGCGCAGCGCATTGGCGTCGCCCTGCACGTCGGCGCCCATCAGGCGGGCCGCCTCCACGAAGCGGATGTCGCCCTGGATGGACGACAGCCCCACCCCTTCGATGATGATGCCTTCGGTGCCGGCGGCTGCCGGCGCGATGGCGCCCAGCGCAATGAAGTAGCTGGCCGACGAGGCGTCGCCCTCCACCGGCATGCGGCCCGGCGATGCGTAGCGGCTGCCGGCCGGAATGGTGAAGCGCTGCCAGCCGTCGCGCCGCACCGTCACGCCGAAGCGTTCCAGCAGGTTCAGGGTGATCTCGATGTAGGGCCGCGAAATGAGCTCGCCCACCACCTCGATCACGATGTCCTGCTGCTGGGCCACCAGCGGCAATGCCAGCAGCAGGGCGGTCAGGAACTGGCTCGACACGTCGCCGCGCACCCGGATCGCATCCGACAGCTGCAGTGGCTGCGCCGCACCGTTGCCCAGCCGCAGCGGCGGGTAACCGGGCTCGCCCAGGCACTCGACCGGGCAGCCGAGCTGGCGCAGGGCATCGACCAGATCGCCGATGGGGCGCTCGTGCATGCGGGGCACGCCGCTGAGCTCGAAGCGGGCGCCGTGCCGGGTGGCCAGCAGCGCCAGCGCTGCGGTCAGCGGCCGCATGGCGGTGCCGGCGTTGCCCATGAACAGGGTGGCCTCGCGCACCGGCAGTTCGCCGCCCAGCCCGTGCACCCGCAGCGCGCCGTCGGCCTGCGGCTCGATGCGGCAGCCCAGCTGGCGCAGCGCCTGCAGCATGACCTGGGTGTCGTCCGAGTCGAGCAGGTCGACCACATCGGTGTGGCCGGTGCTGAGGGCCGCCAGCAACAGCACGCGGTTGGAGATGCTTTTGGAGCCGGGCAGGCGGACGGTGCCGCCGGCCGCCTGCAGGGGCGGAAGGTCGAGGAAAGCGGTGGAGAACATGGGAGGGTGGTGGCGCCTCAGCCCTGCGGGCGGATGGCGTTCATGCGCCACTGGGCGCGGGCAATGCTGGCCTGTTCGATCAGCGTTTCCAGGGCGTCCGGGTTCTCGCCCTTGACCGCGTTTTCCAGCGCCTCGAGCGCCTGGCGGAACCGTTGCGACTGGCCCAGCAGCTCCTCGCGGTTGGCCATGAGGATGTCGCGCCAGATCGCCGGATCGCTGGCGGCGATGCGGGTGAAATCGCGGAAGCCCGGGCCGGCCAGGGCCAGGAAGTCGGCCGACTGCTGCTGGTTCTGGATGGCGTTCATCAGCGCAAAGGCCAGCAGGTGCGGCAGGTGGCTGACCGCGGCATAGGCCGCGTCGTGCGACTCGGGCGACATCTGCCGCACATGGCAGCCCAGCGCCTTCCAGAGCTGGGTGGCCCGGTCCAGCTGCGCGGTCTGGGTGCGCTCGATCGGGGTCAGGATGACCTGCCGGCCGTGGTACAGCTCCGGGTCGGCATGCTCCACGCCGGCCACTTCCTTGCCGGCGATCGGGTGCGCCGGCACGAAGACACCGACCTGATCGCGCAGGACACGGCGGGCCGCATCGACCACGTCGCGCTTGGTCGAGCCGACATCCATCAGCAGCATGTCCTTGTGGATCAGGTGGCGGATGGCCTTGAAGGTGGCTTCGGTGGCGGCCACCGGCACGGCCACCAGCACCAGGTCGGAGCCGGAGACGGCGAGCAGCGCCGAGGGCGCCTCGATGTCGATCACGCCCATCTGCCGCGCCCGCTCGGTGGTCGAGGGGGACTTGCTGTAGCCCACCACCCGCTTCACCAGCCCGGCCTGCTTGAGCGCCAGGGCGAACGAGCCGCCCATGAGTCCGCAGCCGATCAATCCGAGTTGTTCGAACATCATTCGCTCACCGGGTAGGCGCCCAGCACCTTGTAGTAGGCGCACAGACGCTGGAGTTCTTCAAGGGCCGCAGCCACGGCCGGCTGCGACGGGTGGCCCGCGATGTCGATGTAGAAGTAGTACTCCCACTGGCCCGACTTGGCGGGGCGCGATTCGAACCGCGTCATGGACACGCCGTGCTGCTTGAGCGGCACCAGCAGGTCGTGCACCGCGCCGGGCCGGTTCGGCACCGACACCACGATGCTGGTGCAGTCGCGCCCCGAGGCCGGCGGCATGGCCATGGTCTGCGGCAGGCTGATGACGGCAAAGCGGGTGCGGTTGTAGGCCTCGTCCTGGATCGCGTGCGAGACGATGTGCAGCCCGAACTGCGATGCCGCGCGTTCGCTGGCGATGGCCGCCCAGGTCGGGTCGGTGGCGGCCAGACGGGCGCCCTCGGCGTTGCTGGAGACGGCGCGGCGCTCGGCGTGCGGCAGGTGCTGGGTGAGCCAATTCTGACATTGGGCCAGCGCCTGCGGATGGGCCATGACCACCTGGATGTCGTCCAGCGAGTTGGTCTGGCGCAGCAGGTTGTGGCGGACCAGCAGGCTGACCTCGCCCACCACGTGCACCGGCGAGCGCAGGAACAGGTCGAGCGAACGGGCCACCACGCCTTCGGTGGAGTTCTCCATGCCGACCACGCCGAACTGCGCGGTGCCGGCCGCCGTGGCGTGGAACACCTCGTCGAAGTTGGCGCAGTAAATCAGGTTGGCCGCACTGCCGAAAAACTCGATGGCCGCCTGCTCGCAGAAAGTGCCTTGCGGGCCCAGCACCGCCACCCGCTGCGGGGTTTCCAGCGCCAGGCAGGCCGACATGATCTCGCGCCAGATGGCTGCCACGTGCTGGTTCAGCAGCGGGCCCTGGTTGGCGTCCTGGATCTTGTCGATCACCTGGGCCACCCGGTCCGGGCGGAAGAAGGGCGAGCCCTCGCGGCGCTTGATCTCGCCCACCTCTTCGGCCACACGGGCGCGCTGGTTGAGCAGGGTCAGCAGCTGCTGGTCCAGGGCATCGATCTTCACGCGCAGGGCGGCAAGATCGGCAGATTGCTGGGGCTGGGTCATGGTGTCCGGCTGGTCTCAGGACGCTTGTTGTTCGAATTCACGCAGGTAATCCACCAGCGCCCGCACGCCCTCCAGGGGCATGGCGTTGTAGAGGCTGGCGCGCATGCCGCCCACCGACTTGTGGCCCTTGAGCTGCAGCAGGCCGCGGGCCTGCGCGCCGGCCAGGAAGGCGTCGTTGCGGGACTCGTCGCGCAGGAAGAAGGGGATGTTCATGCGCGAACGCACCGCCGGGTCGACCCGGTTCACATAGAGCTGCGAGCCGTCGATGCAGTCGTACAGCAGCTGCGCCTTGGCGATGTTGCGCTGCTCCATGGCCGCCACGCCACCCTGGCGCTTGAGCCACTGGAAGGTCAGGCCGGCCATGTAGATGCTGTAGGTCGGCGGCGTGTTGTACATGGAGCGGTTGTCGGCCACCGTGCGGTAGTTGAAGGCGCTGGGGCAGATGTCCAGCGCGTGGCCGAGCAGGTCGTCCCGCACCACCACCAGGGTCAGGCCGGCGGGCCCCAGGTTCTTCTGTGCACCGCCGAAGGCCAGGCCGACGCGGCGCCAGTCCACCGGACGCGAAGCCACATGGGACGAAAAGTCGATCACCAGCGGCGCGTTGCAGCCCAGCGCCTGCAGGTCGGGCAGCGCCTGGAATTCCACGCCGTGGATGGTCTCGTTGGTGCAGATGTGCACATAGGCGGCATCGGCGCGCAGCTGCCAGGTCGAAGCAGCGGGGATCGTGGTGTGGCCGTCGGCCTCGCTGCTCGCGGCCGCGCGGGCGTCGGCGTAGCGCTTCGCTTCCTTGAGCGATTTCTGGCTCCAGCTGCCGGTCACCACCACGTCGACCGCGCTACCGCGCGAGAGGTTCAGCGGCACGATCGCGTTCTCCGCCAGCCCGCCACCCTGCATGAACAGGATGTGGTGGCTCTCGGGCACCGCCAGCAGTTCGCGCAGATCGGCTTCGGCCTGCTCGCAGATCGACACGAAGGCCTTGCCGCGATGGCTCATCTCCATCACGCCCATGCCGGTGCCCTGCCAGTCGAGCATCTCGCGGGCGGCCTGCGCCAGGACCTCCTCAGGCATGACGGCCGGGCCGGCCGAGAAGTTGAAGGGGCGTGCCATCACGCCGCGCCGTCGGGGGTGTCGCCGTCGGCCGCCTCGGCGCCGGGCTCGGACGCCTCGGGCGCGTCGGGCATGTTGGCGTCGTTCTCCACGATGCGTTGCAGGCCGGACAGCACCGAGCCTTCGTCCAGCGAGATCAGGGTCACGCCCTGGGTCGCGCGGCCCATCTCGCGGATCTCAGACACGCGGGTGCGCACCAGCACGCCCTTGTCGGTGATCAGCATGATCTCGTCGTCGGTGTGCACCAGCGTGGCTGCCACCACCTTGCCGTTGCGTTCGCTCTGCTGGATGGCGATCATGCCCTTGGTGCCCCGGCCGTGGCGGGTGTACTCGCCGATGGGGGTGCGCTTGCCGTAGCCGTTGACGGTGGCGGTCAGCACGCTCTGCTGCTCGTCCTCGGCCACCAGCATGGCGATCACGCTCTGGCCGTCGTCCAGCGACATGCCGCGCACGCCGCGCGCATTGCGGCCCATGGGGCGCACATCGTTTTCGTCGAAGCGCACCGCCTTGCCGCCGTCGGAGAACAGCATCACGTCGTGCTGGCCGTCGGTGAGCGCCGCGCCGATCAGGAAGTCGCCTTCGTCCAGGTCGACCGCGATGATGCCGGCCTTGCGCGGGTTGCTGAACTCGTCCAGCGCCGTCTTCTTGACCGTGCCCATGGAGGTCGCCATGAACACATAACGGTCGGAGGGGAAGCTGCGCGCCGCGCCGGTGAGCGGCAGCACCACGTTGATCTTCTCGCCTTCCTGCAGCGGGAACATGTTGACGATGGGGCGTCCACGCGAACCGCGAGAGCCCGCCGGCACTTCCCAGACCTTGAGCCAGTACAGGCGGCCGCGGTTGGAGAAGCACAGGATGTAGTCGTGCGTGTTGGCGATGAAGAGCTGGTCGATCCAGTCGTCTTCCTTGGTGGCAGTGGCCTGCTTGCCGCGCCCGCCACGCTTTTGCGCCCGGTACTCGGACAGCGGCTGGCTCTTGATGTAGCCGCTGTGGCTGAGCGTGACCACCATGTCGGTCGGGGTGATCAGGTCTTCGGTGGCCAGGTCCTGGGCGTTGTGCTCGATCTCGCTGCGGCGTGCGCCCAGCTTGGTCTGGCCGAACTCCTGCCGCACGGCGACCAGCTCGTCACCGATGATGGTGGAGACGCGCTCCGGGCGCGAGAGGATGTCGAGCAGGTCGTCGATCTCGGCCATGACGTCCTTGTACTCGGCCACGATCTTGTCCTGCTCCAGGCCGGTCAGGCGCTGCAGGCGCATCTGCAGGATTTCCTGGGCCTGCGTCTCCGAGAGGCGGTACAGGCCGTCGCCCTGCATGCCGAACTGGCGCTCCAGCCCGTCCGGGCGGTAGTCGTCGGCGTTGATGGTGCCGCCGTCGGCCTTGGCGCGGGTGAGCATCTCGCGCACCAGCTGGCTGTCCCAGCTGCGGGTCATCAGCTCGGCCTTGGCCACCGGCGGGGTGGGGCTGTCGCGGATGATCTTGATGAATTCGTCGATGTTGGCCAGCGCCACCGCCAGACCTTCCAGCACATGGCCGCGCTCGCGGGCCTTGCGCAGGTTGAACACGGTGCGGCGGGTCACCACCTCGCGGCGGTGCTCCAGGAAGACCTGGATCAGGTCCTTCAGGTTGCACAGGCGGGGCTGGCCGTCCACCAGCGCGACCATGTTGATGCCGAAGGTGTCCTGCAGCTGGGTCTGCTTGTAGAGGTTGTTGAGCACCACCTCGGGCACTTCGCCCCGCTTGAGCTCGATCACCAGGCGCATGCCGGACTTGTCCGATTCGTCCTGGATGTGGCTGATGCCCTCGATCTTCTTCTCGTGCACCAGCTCGGCAATGCGCTCCTGCAGCGTCTTCTTGTTCACCTGGTAGGGCAGCTCGTCGACGATGATGGCCTGGCGCTGACCACGGTCGATGTCCTCGAAGTGGCACTTGGCCCGCATGACCACCCGGCCGCGGCCGGTGCGGTAGCCGTCCTTCACGCCGGTGATGCCGTAAATGATGCCGGCGGTGGGGAAGTCGGGCGCCGGAATGATCTCCATCAGCTCGTCGATGGACGCTTCCGGGTTCTTGAGCAGGTGCAGGCAGGCGTCGACCACCTCGTTCAGGTTGTGCGGCGGGATGTTGGTGGCCATGCCCACCGCAATGCCGGCCGAGCCGTTGACCAGCAGGTTCGGCAGGCGACTGGGCAGCACCAGCGGCTCCTTCTCGGAGCCGTCGTAGTTGGGGCCGAAGTTGACCGTTTCCTTGTCGATGTCGGCCAGCATCTCGTGGGCGATCTTCGACAGCCGGATTTCCGTGTAGCGCATGGCGGCGGCGTTGTCACCGTCGACCGAGCCGAAGTTGCCCTGACCGTCCACCAGCATGTGGCGCAGCGAAAAATCCTGCGCCATGCGCACGATGGTGTCGTACACCGCCGAATCGCCGTGCGGGTGGTACTTGCCGATCACGTCGCCCACGATACGGGCCGACTTCTTGTAGGGCCGGTTCCAGTCGTTGTTGAGCTCGTGCATGGCGAACAGCACGCGCCGGTGCACTGGCTTCAGGCCGTCCCGCGCATCCGGCAGGGCACGACCGACGATCACGCTCATCGCGTAATCGAGGTAGCTGCGCCGCATTTCCTCTTCAAGACTGATGGGCAGGGTCTCTTTGGCGAACTGGGACATGGGCGTGCAGTCTCTGGGAGGTTGGAGGCAATCGGCGATTTTAAGGGACCGCCCCGGACGGGCTTCCGGGCCTCGGCTGTTGCGGGCTGGCAACGCCCGGATGACCGCACGGCCCCCGCGGAGCGGTCACGAACCAGCGGGACAGCCGCTCAGGGTTAACCCAAGACCGCTTGTGGCACAATCTTCGGAGCGTTCGGCGAACCGTTCGTCCGAAACGTCCATAACGTTTTCGCAGTCTGTCTGCGGCTTACCTAGAGGAAAACCATGAAAAAACTCAACAAAGTGGCAATGCTGATCGCAACCGCCGCCATGGCAACGGCCGCTGGCGCTCAGACCGTCGACAACTGGCGCAATGGCACCGGTGAGCTGGTCTGGAAGAACGGCACCAACGAACTGTGCTGGCGCGATGCCTCCTGGACCCCCGCCACCGCCGCCAAGGGCTGCGACGGCGCCATCGTCCCGGCCGCTGCCCCCGCCGCTGCCCCGGCTCCGGCCCCGGCCGCTGCACCGAAGCCCGCTGCTGCTGCCCCGGCTCCCGCTCCGGCCGCCACCAAGGTGACCTACGCCGCCGACGCCTTCTTCGACTTCGACAAGGCCGTCCTGAAGCCCGAAGGCAAAGCCAAGCTGGACGATCTGGCCAGCAAGGTCGGTGGCATCAACCTGGAAGTCGTGATTGCCGTGGGCCACACCGACGCCACCGGTGCAGCCAAGTACAACCAGGCCCTGTCGGTCCGCCGCGCTGAAGCCGTGAAGGCCTACCTGGTGAGCAAGGGCATCGAAAGCAACCGCATCTACACCGAAGGCAAGGGCCTGTCCCAGCCGGTGGCCGACAACGCCACCCGCGAAGGCCGCGCCAAGAACCGCCGCGTGGAAGTCGAAGTGGTCGGCACCCGCAAGAACTGATCGACCCTCGGTCTGATCAACAAAACCGCGCTCCGGCGCGGTTTTTTTATGCCTCCGCCAATAATCGCTCCATGACCACCCACACCAACGCAGACCCGGCCGAACTGGCCAAGTTTTCCGAACTGGCCCACCGCTGGTGGGACCCCGAGAGCGAATTCCGCCCGCTGCACCAGATCAACCCCTTGCGCCTGGGCTGGATCGACTCGCTGGCCGGCATCGCCGGCAAGCGGGTTCTGGACGTGGGCTGCGGCGGCGGCATCCTGGCCGATGCCATGGCCCGAAGGGGCGCCGACGTGCTCGGCATCGATCTGTCGGTGAAGGCCCTGCGCGTGGCCCAGCTCCATGCCCTGGAGGCCTCCACGCCCCGGGTCGAGTACCGCGAGATCAGCACCGAAGACCTGGCCGCCGAGCAGCCCGGCAGCTTCGACGTGGTGACCTGCATGGAGATGCTGGAACACGTGCCCGACCCCGCCTCCATCGTTCAGGCCTGTTCCACCTTGGTCAAACCGGGCGGCTGGGTGTTTTTCTCGACCCTGAACCGCAACCCCAAGTCGTTCCTGTTCGCCATCGTCGGCGCCGAGTACGTGCTCAACCTGCTGCCCAAGGGCACCCATGAGTACGCCAAGTTCATCCGTCCGAGCGAGCTGGCCTCGTATGGCCGTGCCGCCGGCCTGGCGCTGCAGCACACCAAGGGCATGGAATACAACCCGCTGACCCGGCGCTACTGGCTCAGCGAAGACACCAGCGTGAACTACCTGTTCGCCACCCGCAAGGCATGAGCGTGCTGCAGGGTGTGCAGGCGGTGCTGTTCGATCTGGACGGCACCCTGATCGACAGTGCCCCCGACCTCGGCGGTGCCGCGGACGAGATGCGGGTTGGGCGGGGCTGGCCGTCGCTGCCCCCGTCCCACTACCGTCCCCATGCCGGGTCGGGTGCCCGGGGCATGCTCCAGGTGGCGTTCGGCATCACGCCCGAGCATGCCGACTACGAAACCCTGCGCGAGGAGTTCTACCGGGTCTATGAAGCCCGGCTGACCCTGCACACCCGGCCTTTCGACGAGGTGCCTGCCTTGATCGACGCCCTGGAGGCGCACGGCCTGGCCTGGGGCGTGGTCACCAACAAGGCGCACCGGTTTGCCGACCCGCTGGTGGCCGCCATGCCGCTGCTGGGCCGCGCGGCCACCGTGGTCTGCGGCGACACCACCCCCCATGCCAAGCCCCATCCTGCCCCCCTGCTGGAGGCCGCCCGCCGCCTGGGTGTGGCGCCGCACTGCTGCGTTTATGTGGGCGACGACGAACGCGACATGCTGGCCGGGCGCAGCGCCGGCATGCGCACCCTGGCCGCCGGTTATGGTTATCTTGGGCCCCTGGCCACCACCGAGCACTGGCCGGCCGACGCCCGCATTCTTTCTCCGCTGCAGGTCTTGAAATGCCTGCAACTGCCTTAAACTGTTCGGTCCTGGGGCTGCACCGGTTTCGACGTGGGTTCGGACACGCAGCAGGGCATGTCGAGGTTCTGTCACCTCGTTAATCAGCAGAAAAAAACCAACTGCAAACGACGAACGTTTCGCACTCGCCGCTTAAACACCGGTGAGCTTCACAACAGCAGGCCGATGGGCTGGGCAAGGGCGCCGCAAGGTGTCCAGGCTGTGAGGTAATTTTCATCGGCTGGGTCTGCATCGTGCTCCTTGATGCAGGCCGAGATCCAAGGGGGCTGGCCGATTCCACAGCGTGCCGCTGCGCGGTGGAACCGGCGAGATCAAATCAGATGGCTACACATGTAGAACTGCTCGGAGAAGGCTTGCGGACGGGGGTTCGAATCCCCCCAGCTCCACCACCATCCAGAATCCCGACCCTCACCCGGTCGGGATTTTTTTGGCCATGCCCGCCGGCCATTTCAACCCTTCAGTTACCCGGGTTTTTACCGATAAACATCCAGTAGACCGAATCGACGGGAAGGGGTGTTTTTCATGCAAAGCCTGCTTGGCAACCTGCGCCTGGCGCACAAATTTCTTCTGATCGGCGCCATCGCCATGGTGATGGCTGCCCTGCCCACGGCGATGGCCGTGCGGGGCGAGCTGTCGGTGTGGCAGGCCGCGAGGGGGGAGACGCAAGGCATTCCCGCGGCGGGTGCGGCGCTCAAGCTGGTGCAGCTGACCCAGCAGCACCGCGGTCTTTCAGCCAATGTGCTGGCCGGCAACGATTCGGTGAAGGACGCCCGGGCGCAGCGGCAGGCCGATGTCGACGCCGCTTTTGCCCGTCTGGACCTCGCGCTGACCGACCTGAATGCCCCGGCGCTGGGCAACCGGAACCGCGAGCTGGTGGAGCAATGGAAAGCGCTGGCGGCCGATGTGTCGGCCAAGTCGATTCCGGGGCCGCAGAGTTTCGTGCGGCACACCGCACTCATCGCCGGGCAGCTGGCGTTGATCGAAGAGGTCAATGACGCCTCCGGCATGAGCCTGGACCCGAACGCCGACACCTATTTCCTGATCCAGTCGGTGCTGGTGCACCTGCCGCGTCTGACCGAAACCCTGGGGCAGGCCCGCGCACAGGGCTCCCTGATCCTGAGCCGTGGCGAGATCGGCAGCGACCAGCGCTCGGGACTGTCGGCCCTCACCAACATGTCGCGCTCGCACATGGCCCAGGCCCGGCGCAGCCTGGACAAGGCACTGGCGGCCAACCCGGCGCTGCGGGCGGCCATTGCGCCCAAGGCCGACGCGGCCTGGGCGGCTGCAGACGCCGCCGCCGCCCTGGTCGACAAGGAGATCCTGAAGGCCGACCAGCTGAACATGACGCCCAACGCGTTCTTCGCCGCCAGCACGGCGCAGATCGATGCCCAGTTCGCCCTGATCGACGAGGCCTTCAAGGTGCTGGCCCAGGAGCTCGACAACGAGGCCGGCCACGCCATGCAGCGCCTGGTGCAGCTGTCGGCCGGCATCGGCGTGATGGTGGTGCTGGGCGGGCTGCTGATGCTGGCGATTGCCCGCCAGACCACCCGGGCCATTGCCCAGGCGGTCAAGGTGGCCGAGACGGTGGCCTCCGGCGACCTCACCTCGCAGATCGATGTGCGCAACACCGACGAGACCGGCCAGCTGCTGACCGCGCTGCGCGCCATGAACCAGAGCCTGGTGACCATGGTGTCGGCGGTGCGCCAGAGCAGCGAAAGCATCGCCACCGGCAGTGCCCAGATTGCCACCGGCAATGCCGATCTGTCGTCCCGCACCGAAACACAGGCCAGCAACCTGGAAGAGACGGCGGCGAGCATGGAGCAGATCACCTCCACCGTGCAGCAGAACGCCGAGACCTCGCGCGAGGCCGCCCGGATTGCCCGCGAGGCCAAGCTGGCGGCGGAAGAGGGCGGTCAGGTGGTGGGCCGCGTGGTGCAGACCATGCAGGGCATCAACGACAGCAGTCGCCGCATCAGCGACATCATCGGCGTGATCGACAGCATTGCCTTTCAGACCAACATCCTGGCGCTCAACGCGGCGGTGGAAGCGGCCCGTGCCGGCGAGCAGGGGCGTGGTTTTGCGGTGGTCGCCGGCGAAGTGCGCAACCTGGCCCAGCGCAGCGCGCAGGCGGCCAAGGAGATCAAGGGCCTGATCGGCGAGAGCGTGGAGCGGGTCGAATCGGGCACCGGTCTGGTGGCCCAGGCCGGGCAGAGCGTGGGCCAGATCGTCGAGCAGGTGGCCCGCGTGTCACAGCTCATCGAGGGCATCACGCTGGCCAGCCAGGAACAGGCTGACGGCATCGCGCAGGTGGGCCACGCCGTGGCCCAGCTCGACCAGGTCACGCAGCAGAACGCCGCGCTGGTGGAAGAGGGCGCCGCCGCTGCCGACAGCCTGCGTCATCAGTCGCAGCAGCTGGCCGAACTGGTCGGGTCGTTCCGGTTGCGGGGCTGATCAGCGCAGCGCGGCGCCGGGCCTACCATCGGGCCCATAAGCGCCCGATACGAATGCCTGCGTCCCGCCCACCTGTACAGGGAGGTCTTTGACGTCTACCCGCTCGACGACGCCAAGCCGGGCCCGCAGGTTTGGCCCCGCCACCCCCGTCGTCCGGGTGGACGGTCAGCCCATGAGTGCAGCCGGCCTTTGGGAGCGCTGGGCCGGCGCCGACGGCGAGGTCATCGTCAGCTTCTGCCTGCTCACCGTCAAAGCCAACATCCATGCCCTGATGCGCCGCTACGGCCCCCCGGCAGCGAAAAACGCATGCCCGCCATACTGAACGAAAGCGCTTGGAGTGCCTGGCTGTATACCGTCCAGCCCGAGAAGGCGCGCGAGTTCGTGCGGGCGTACCCGGCGGAGGGGTCGACGGCGAATCCGATAGAGAGGAGGACGGGAGGGTGAAGGGACTTGGCCTCGGGTGGGAGATCGCCAACGTCGCGGTTGGGTCGGAGAGCTGGTTCAGGCTGGTCGCTGACGGTCAGCTCCGAGAGGTCAATGGCTGCTGTCACCGGTAGCGGTTATCTGCTCGATCAACGTTCGATCTATCCCGATGACGAGAGCGGATCGCACGACCTTTCCCCTGCCGACGTAAGGTCGAAGCGTGGTCCGTTCGCTGGCTATGCTGATTGGTCGGCTGCACTGAAGCAGCCCTCCCTGGGTAACTCACGTGGCATCAGATCACCAACGCATCCTGATTCTGTGCAAGACATACCCATCGCCCAGCGCTCGGTATGTCGAGACGTCCTGCGTTGCCGGGATGAGCGATGACGGCCGCCTGATCCGGCTGTTTCCGGTGCCTTTCCGGTTGGTGGAGGACGATCAGCAGTTCAGGAAGTGGCAGTGGATTACAGCCCGTGTTCGCCGCGCACAGGATGATGCGCGGCCCGAGAGTCACCGCGTTTCGGTTGACACGATCGCACTGGAGGGTGATCAGCTTCCCACGCGCGATCATTGGATTACCCGCCGCGAGGCGATCAAGGGCGTGCCGGTGTTCGATTCGTTCGATGCGCTGGAGGCCTCACGTCAGGCCAATGGGACCACCCTGGGGCTGGTACGACCGAGTTGCTTGCTGGGCCTGGATATAAGGGCAGTGGACTCTCCGGACTGGACCGAGGATGAGCTGACCAAGCTGTTGCAGGAACAGCAACAGGGCAGCCTGTTCGACGCGGTGGAAGATCAGCGCACCCTCAAGACGCTCAGGAAACTTCCCTACGACTTCCACTATCGCTACGGTTGCCAGACGCCGGATGGTTTGAAGCTATACAGGCACAAGCTGGTGGACTGGGAGGCTGGGGCGCTCTACTGGAACCTGCACCGCCGCGCCGACTGGCAGGAGGCCATGAGCCACAAGTTCGTCACCCAGTTCAGCGAGCTGGATGTCATGTTCCTGATGGGGACCATTCACCGCTTCCCGGGGCAGTGGCTGATCGTGAGCGTCCTGTACCCGCCTAAGCTGCCAGAGACGTTGGCGCGTCAGCAACCACTGTTTTAGCTGTGAGGTGGTGCACCGCCGGGCAGCCGGCAGCCCGCGCAGCGCGGGCCACGTAGGTGCGGTGGCAGGCAGAAAAGTCAGCCTCGAAACAGACCAGGCAGGCCCGGTGGTCGCGGGCTGTGGCGGCAAGCTGTCGCACCTCGGGTTTGACGGTGGCCAGGTGGGCCATGAAGCCACGGATGTAGCTGGTCCAGTCGCCGTCGGCGCGGTACTGGTCGCGCACGGGCTTGGGGCAGCCTAGTGCAGGCCGGTGCTCGTAGCCGATGCCTGCTGCAGCCAGATGCTCGCGGAACGCGCTTTTGGAGAAGCCCTTCTTTCGCGAAAGCGGCAGTTCGCGCACGTCCACGATCAGATCCACCCGCGCGTCCTTCAGGCGTGCGATGAAGCCTTCAATGGTCAGGCCTTCGTAGCCAAAGGTGAAGAGCGCTGGAGTGGTCACGGGTGATGGAGGTTGAGGGCGTCACCGGCAGAGGAGTGACGGCGGATTCTCTCATGCAGGTGTCCCCATCAACCCGCCCTCACTCCCCCGGAATCTCCGGCTCCACCAGCCGCGCCAGCAGCTCCAGCGACTGCTGCCAGCCCAGCATGCAGCCGTCCGGGGGGAGGGCGTCGGGCAGGCCGGCTTGTTCGATGTTCAGTTCGGTGCCGCTGCCCACGGCCCTGAACAGGGTGGTGGTGACCAGTTCGCCGGGCAGGTGCGGGCTGTCGAAGCGGTCGGTGGCCACGATCTTTTCGTTGGGCACCAGCTCCCTGAATTCACCGCCGAAGTGGTGTGTCTGGCCGGCGCTGAAGTTGGTGAACGACATGCGGAAACGTCCGCCAGGGCGGGCGTCCATCTCGTGCACCGTGGCGGTGAAGCCGTCCGGGGCGTTCCATTTGGCCAGGGCGGCGGGATCGACGAAGGCCCGAAAAACCCGCTCGGGCGGGGCGCGCAGCACGCGCTGGAAACGCAGGGTGTAGGGCATGGTGGTCTCCTGGGGCTGAAGGCCGTCAAAGCGGCCGGAGTCGGTGTTCGTGCAGCCGGCTCACCGGCCAGCTTTCGGGCCGGCCGTGCAGGCTCAGGCTGAGCTTGCCGTTGTCGCCGCGCACGGCCTGTGCAATGGCGCCGGCGCGCACCACGGTGCCGCGGTGCACCTGCCAGAACTCGGTGGGGTCGAGGCGGGGCAGCAGTTCCTTCAGCGGTGTGCGCAGCAGCAGTTCGGCATCCAGGGTGAGCACGCGCACGTATTTGTCGGCGGCTTCGAACACCAGGACCTGCTCGATGGGCACCACGCGCACCGTGGCTCCCACGCTGGCGGTGATCAGCCGCAGCGGCTCGACCGGTGTCTGGCCGATGGCCAATGCCGGCGCGGTGTCCGGCTCCAGCAGGCGGTGCAGCCGGCCGATCAGGCTTTGCAGGGCCGGCTCGCCAGCGCCCACGTCCATGGGAGGGCGTTGCAGATGCTGGCGGATGCGCTCCAGCGTGCGCTCCAGCCGCTCCGGGCGCACCGGCTTGAGCAGGTAGTCGATGGCCTGGGCCTCGAAGGCCTGCACTGCGTATTGGTCGTAAGCGGTCACGAACACCAGGACGGGGAAGGGCAGGGCCGTGGGCCACTGTTCGGCGATGTCGGCGGCGGCTTCCAGACCGCTTTGACCGGGCATGCGGATGTCCAGGAACAGCACCTGCGGCAGGGTCTGCAGTGCCACCTGCACCGCGCTGATGCCATCCGCCACCACCGGCAGCAAGGTCAGGGCCGGCCAGCTGCGCTGCAGCTCGGTGCACAGCGCCTGGGCCAGCAGCGGTTCGTCTTCGGCAATGAGGGCGGTGGGGCTCATGCAGATGGGGTGGTGGTGGCGTGGGCAGTGGACAGCGGCAGGCGCAGGGTGATGCGGGTGCCTTCGCCAGGGCGGCTGTGCCAGTGGCAGTGTGCCGCAGCACCATGGGCGCTGGCCAGCCGTTCGCGCACCTGGGCCAGGCCGAAGCCGCGGCCCTCGCCCGGCTCGCTCGCGCAGCCCATGCCGTTGTCCTGCACCTCCAGCTGCAGCGCGCCGTCGACCTCGCGGGCCGACACGGTCACATGCCCGCCGGCCACCGAAGGTTCCAGCCCGTGGCGGATGGCGTTCTCCACCAGCGGCTGCAGCAGCAGCGCGGGCACCGGCTGGTCGCGCAGGGCCTCGGGCAGCTCCAGGGTGTGGGTCAGTCGCGGGCCCATGCGCACCGCCATGAGGGCCAGGTAGTCGGTCAGGCGTTCGAACTCGGCGGCCAGGGTGTGGTGGCCGGGGCCGCTGCGGCTGGCCTGCAGGGTGGCGCGCAGGAAGCCGTCGAGCCGGTCCAGCATGGCCAGGGCGCGCGGTGGATCGGTGGCGATGAGCGCCCGCAGGTTGGCCAGCGTGTTGAACAGCATGTGCGGCTCCAGCTGCGATTCCAGCAGCCGCAGCCGTGCCTCGGTGGCCTGGCGTTCGGCCGCTTCTGAAGCCTCGCGGGCCATGGCCAGCTGTTCCCGGCTGGTGAACACATAGGTGGTGATGCCGGCGGCCAGCAGCGACACCGCCATGATCTGCAGCGTGCTGGTGGGCAGCCCGTGCAGACCCAGCAGCACCGGGCGGCCGAGCAGGGCATTGGCCAGCAGGCAGCCGGCGCTGTAGCCGGCCACCACGCCGGCCATCACCAGCAGCGCCATGCGCCAGCCGGTGAGCTGGCCGCGCGGGTGGAACACAAACCGCCCGCCGTCGATGCAGGCCCAGATCAGCAGGCCGATGCACTGCGAATACACCCAGTTGACCCACAGGCTGTCGCGGCCCGGCAGGGCCAGGAACAGCGCGACCACGGTGTTGACCCCGACGGTGAAAAGCAGCCGCCGGCCGATCCGGTTCAGGACGGTGCCCGGGAGGCTTGTGTCGGCGGGATGCGGGTCCATGCAGCAGTATGGTGCGAAAGCCGTCGATGGCGGTTCAGGCCAGCAGCGAGCGCACCCACTGGCCCAGCAGCCGACCCGGCAGCAGCGTGAAGGCGCCCGCCACCAGGCAGGCACCGATGTAGAGCTGCAGCATGGTCTGCCGGTGGGCCTGCAGCCGGCCCCGCAGCATGTGGCGCATGGCCACCACCAGCATCAGCAGCACAAAGGGCACCAGCAGGTGGATCGGCCCGAAGCCGGCGATGTTGGGCAGCCGCGCCGCCGGGATGAACAGTGCCGAGAGTGCGGTGAAGACCATCAGCAGGACCCAGCTGTAGCCGGCAGCCCGGTGCAGGCGTGTGCGCACATGGCCGCTGCGGCGCGACCACAAGGCCAGCGGGCCGATGACGACGGCCGCCAGCGCGGCGGCGGTGTGGATGGCGATCACGGGGGTGAATGACATGGCGGTACCTCCTGGGAACGGGGGTACTGTGGTGGCCGGGCCCGCGCCTGCCCACCGGTTTGCGACTAGCCGCCGTCAGCAGGGAGCGAAACGACGCCTGCGTTCGCGAGCGGGAATGGCCGGGCCCGCGCAGGCACAATGCCGGCCACCATGATGGCGTTGCAGGACATTCTTTTTTCTCAGGGCTTCGGCACGCGCCGGGTCTGTTTCGGGCTGATCCAGATGGGTCATGTGGCGGTGGGCGAACCCGCCACCGTGTGCCTGGACCCGCTGGAGCGCTTCGACCCGCAGGGGCTGCTGTTCCGGGTGCAGGGGCAGTCCTGGGCCTACCACGAGCGTGCCTACCTCATGCTCCACAAGCCGGCGGGTTACGAGTGCTCGCACAAGCCGGGCGCGCATCCCGGGGTCTATACCCTGCTGCCGGGGCCGCTGCGCGAGCGGGGCGGCGGCGCCTCGGCCGGTGTGCAGGCGGTGGGCCGGCTCGACCACGACACCACCGGGCTTCTGCTGCTGTCGGACGACGGCAAGTTCATCCACCGCATGACCTCGCCGCGCCACCATGTGCCCAAGGTGTACCAGGTGACGCTCAAGCACCCGGGCGATGCGGCCATGGTGGAGCGGCTGTTGGCCGGTGTGGTGCTGGAAGACGACCCGAAGCCGGTCAAGGCGGCGGCCTGCGAACTGCCGGCCCCGACCCACCTGCAGCTGACCCTGACCGAGGGCAAGTACCACCAGGTCAAGCGCATGGTGGCGGCGGCGGGCAATCGGGTGGAGGGGCTGCACCGCTCGCGCATCGGCTGCATCGAGCTGCCGGCCGATCTGGCTCCGGGTCAGTGGCGCTGGCTCACCGCCGACGAGGTGACCTCGCTCACCGCCAAGGCCTGAGGCCGCCGCGGGCCCGGTTCAGAGCAGGTCGCCGCGCCGGCTGTCCAGCGGCATCAGGAAGGAGTTGTCCTGCCATTGCGACGGCATGTCGCTGCGCGGCTCGCCGGCCTGGCTGCTGGGCCAGTTGCTGAGCGGCCCGAAGTCGCTGTGGCGGGTGCTGCGCTGGCGGTGGATGGCGGTGCGCAGGTTGTTCTGCGCCGCGATGATGGCGCGCTCTTCCATCTCGCGTTCGCGCATGGCCTGGCTCATGGACGATTCGCCCAGGAACTCGGCCCGGATCTCGGCCACCGTGGGCAGACTGTTCGAGCGCACCACCCAGTACGGCAGATGGCACTGGTTCAGCAGCGATTGCTTCACCGCGCGGGTGCTGCGCGGTATGCCGACCGAGCCGGGCACGTCGACACAGCCGACCACGCGGCCGTCGGCGCGGCAGATGGTGAAGGTGCAGTACACGCCGCCGAGCAGCTTGTACCAGTCCATGCTCTCCTGCTTCTCGCGCGGCAGGGTGAAACGGGTCACCGGCAGCTTGATCAGGACATGGTGGTCGTAAAAGGCCCTGGAGAGCCAGTGCCAGACCCGTGCCTCTTCACTGTTCACCACCGACCGGATGGCCAGTGGCCAGTGCTCCGGCAGCTTGCGCCGGGCCCGGGTCGAACGCGCGGTCCAGACCCGCTGCGCCCACGCGCCGGCCACCGCCACAAGGGGCAGCAGCACGGCGAGCAGCCATGGCGAGGTCCAGGAAAGGGTGTTCATGGTGAATAGGGTGGTCTGACCGCCGGGGCGGATGTATCAAAGTGTATTGACAACCGTCCATCGGCATGCCGCAGCCCAGGCCACTTGAGCCAAAAAGCAGGCAAATGTGTGAATTTTGTTGAAAAAACGGCCCCGACCTTGCCGTTTCAGGGCAACGCTGCCAGGAAATCGGCCACCGCGCGCGTCAGGGCCTGCGGCTGATCCCGGTGCGGGCTGTGGCCGCAATCGGCCAGCTCCAGCGTCACCGCGTGGGGCACCCGCTGTTCGATGGCGCGCAGCTGTTCCAGCGTGCCGTATTCGTCCTGCAGGCCCTGCACCAGCATCAGTGGTGAGCCGATGCGGCCGCATGCCGGGCGGATGTCGAACGACCGGAAGGCCGCGCTCAGCCAGACATCGTTCCATTGCCAGAAGGCACTCTCGACATCGGCATGGTGGCGGGCCAGCCGCTCGCGCAGACCACGGTCGAACGCGTCGCGGGCGGCGGTGATGGCCTGGATGGCCACGTCTTCCACGAACACATGGGGCGCCATCACCACGGTGGCGGTGACCGGGTGGCTCGCGGCGTGCAGCAGCGCGATGGTGGCGCCGTCGGAATGGCCCACCAGCACCGGCTGGCGCAGGCCCAGCGCGTCAAGCAGCGCCGGCAGCACGGTCAGCGCTTCCCGGTGCATGTAGTCCGGCCCATGCCGACCGACCGACCAGAAGCCTCTGGTACCGGGCTCCCCACGCACATCGGGCACGGGGTCGGAGCGGCCATACCCCCGGCGCGAATACAGCACCCCGCTGCGCCCGGTGGCGGCGCAGAGCTCGTGCGGCCAGGAGCGGTCGCGCTGCCGCCACATCGACACGCTGCCCAGGCCTTCATGCAGGAACAACAGCGGTGCCCGGCCCGCCGGGCCGTCGATGCGCTCCACCTCAAGGGCCACGCCGTGGATGTCGATGCGTTGCATGCGCCCATGCTAGGACCTGGAGCGGGGCGGGCGGTGTCGCCTGCGTTGAATGGCCGCGTTGTATTCTTGGCCCCATGTCCTTGATGTTCGATGCTTTCTGGCGCGCAGTGGCCTACTGCGTGCATCCCCGGGTGATCGGCCTGTCCATCCTGCCGCTGGTGCTGATGGTGGTGCTGTCTTTCGGCCTCGGCTATTTCTTCTGGGAACCCGCCGTCGCCGGCGTGACCGCCTGGTTCGAGGCCTTCGAGCTGGTGCAGGCCTTCCTGTCCTGGCTGGACCGGGTCGGCCTGGGCACCCTGCGCACCGTGTTTGCGCCGCTGGTGGTGCTGGTGCTGGCCACGCCGGCCATCGTGGTGCTGTGCCTGCTGCTGGTATCGCTGTTCATGACGCCGGCCATGGTCGATCTGGTGGCCCGTCGCCGGTTCGGCACGCTCGAGCGGCGCCAGGGCGGCTCGATGGTGGCCAGCGTGCTGTGGTCGACCGGCTCCACGCTGCTGGCGCTGGTGGCCCTGGTACTGTCGGTGCCGGCCTGGTTCATTCCGCCGCTGGTGCTGATCCTGCCGCCCCTGATCTGGGGCTGGCTCACCTACCGCGTGTTCACCTACGACGCCCTGTCCGAACACGCCACTGCCGAAGAACGCCGCACCCTGATGCGCCGGCACCGCAGTTCACTGCTGGCCATGGGCGTGCTGAGCGGTTACGTGGGGGCTGCGCCGAGCCTGCTGTGGGCCTCGGGTGCCATGTTCATTGCGCTGGCGCCGTTGCTGGTGCCGATCGCGATCTGGATCTACACCCTGGTGTTCGCCTTCGCTTCACTGTGGTTTGCCCACTATTGCCTGGCCGCCCTGGAGCGGCTGCGGCAGGAACCGCTGGTGGTGCCGGTCGAGGTGATCGACCCACCAGCGTCCCCGCCCGCCCCGCCCGCCGATCCCGCCCCGGCCCAGCTGCCGCCCCCGGTCTGAACCTTCTGCAGAGTCCCATGTCTTCTTTCGGCCTGATCATCATTGGCGACGAAATCCTGTCCGGCAAACGCCAGGACAAGCACATGTCGCAGGTCATCCAGCTGCTCCAGGCGCGCGGCCTCTCGCTGGCGTGGTGCCAGCTGGTCGGCGATGACCGCCAGCGCATCACCGGCACGCTCCAACGCGCGTTCGAGAGCGGCGACATCGTGTTCTCGTGCGGCGGCATCGGGGCCACGCCCGACGACCACACCCGGCAGTGCGCCGGTGCCGCGCTGGGCCGCGAGCTGACCCTGCACCCGCAGGCGCGCGACCTGATCGAGTCCCGCATGCGCGACCTCGCTGCCGAGCAGGGCGTGCCGTTCGACCCCGAGCGGCCGGACAACGTGCACCGCTACAACATGGGCGTGTTTCCGGCGGGCGCCCGCATCATCCCCAACCCGTACAACAAGATTCCCGGCTTCAGCCTGGACGGCCCGGGCGGCGGCACGGTGCACTTCGTGCCGGGCTTCCCGGTCATGGCCTGGCCCATGATCGAGTGGGTGCTCGACGAGCTCTACCCGCAGCTGCACCAGACCGATGCCGGTCTGGAGAAGTCGGTCATCGTGATGGGCGCCATGGAGGCGGCGCTGACGCCGCTGATGGAGCGCATCGAGGCAGCACACCCGGTCAAGGTGTTCAGCCTGCCCAGCGTGGACCACCCGCAATGGGGCCGGCACATCGAGCTCGGCGTCAAGGGCGCGGCGGCCTCGGTGGAGCAGGCTTTCGGGGCGCTGCAGGCCGGTCTGCGCGAGGTCGGTGCCCAACTTGGCCCCGAAATGGTGCGAAAAACGGCCGCACCAGGTTGATGCATCTGATATGCACTGAAATAGTGCATTGACGGCTGCTCAAGGCCAGTCCGACCGTCGCCGGTGGGCGGCGCGGGTGGGCGATAATCCCGCGATGTTGCCCGCACCGCATGGACGGCGCGGGTGACTCGATCAACGGTTTCGGTGGCATGAAAGCTGCTACCCCTGGGCCGTAACGCTTTTTTCCTTCCAACCCGTACAGGAGCATTTGATGGCCAAGACCGTCGCAGACGTGATCCAGATGGTGAAAGACAACGACGTCAAGTTCGTTGATTTCCGCTTCACCGACACCCGTGGCAAAGAGCAGCACGTGACCGTGCCGATCTCGGCCTTCGGCGAAGACAAGTTCACCTCGGGCCATGCCTTCGACGGTTCGTCCATCGCTGGCTGGAAAGGCATCGAAGCCTCGGACATGCAGCTCATGCCCGACCCGAACACCGCCAACATCGACCCCTTCTTCGAAGAGACCACCCTGTTCCTGCAGTGCGACGTGGTCGAGCCCAGCGACGGCAAGGCCTACGACCGCGATCCGCGCTCCATCGCCAAGCGCGCCGAGGCCTACCTGAAGGCTTCCGGCCTGGGCGACACCGCCTACTTCGGACCGGAACCCGAATTCTTCATCTTTGACGGCGTGCGCTGGAGCAACGAGCCCGGCAACGTGATGTTCGCCATCGATGAATACGAAGCCCCCTGGAACAGCGGCAAGCAGCTCGAAGGCGGCAACCGCGGCCACCGTCCCACCACCAAGGGCGGCTACTTCCCGGTGCCCCCGGTCGACAGCACCCAGGACATGCGCGCCGAGATGTCCCTGATCCTCGAGTCCCTGGGCATTCCGGTCGAGGTGTTCCACCACGAAGTGGCCGGCGCCGGTCAGAACGAGATCGGCACCAAGTTCTCCACCCTGGTGGAGCGCGCCGACTGGACCCAGGTCCTGAAGTACGTGGTCTGGAACGTGGCCAACGCCTACGGCAAGACCGCCACCTTCATGCCCAAGCCCTACGCCGGCGACAACGGCTCCGGCATGCACGTGCACCAGTCGATCTGGAAAGACGGCAAGAACCTGTTCGCCGGTGACGGCTACGCCGGCCTGAGCGATTTCGCCCTGTACTACATCGGCGGCATCATCAAGCACGCCCGTGCCCTGAACGCCATCACCAACCCCGGCACCAACAGCTACAAGCGCCTGGTGCCCGGCTTCGAAGCCCCGGTGAAGCTGGCCTACAGCTCGCGCAACCGCTCGGCCTCCATCCGCATCCCGTACGTGGCCAACCCCAAGGGTCGCCGCATCGAGGCCCGTTTCCCGGACCCCTCGGCCAACCCGTACCTGTGCTTCTCGGCCCTGATGATGGCCGGCCTGGACGGCGTGGAGAACAAGATCCACCCGGGCGAAGCCGCCACCAAGGACCTCTACCACCTGCCGCCGGAAGAGGACAAGCTGGTTCCCACCGTGTGCCACAGCCTGGACCAGGCGCTGGAGTACCTGGACAAGGACCGCTCGTTCCTGACCAAGGGCGGCGTGTTCACCGACTCGATGCTGGACGCCTACATCGAGCTGAAGATGGGCGAAGTGACCCGCTTCCGCATGGCTCCGCACCCGGTCGAGTACGACATGTACTACTCGCTCTGATCGGCAGATCGGACGGTAAAGGACGGCCTCGGCCGTCCTTTTTTTTGCCCGCCACCCGCCCACCATCCGGCCGTGACCCCCGCTGCGCCTGCGCAGCGGGCACTTTCACCGGTTGATTCGGTCATACTGCCCGGTCTGAAATCTGTCCCCCATGGAGCCGCCACCGTGCCTGCCCGCCACACCCTCCTGAAGTCGAGCCGCCTGGCCTGCCTGGCCCTGCTGTGCAGCGCCACCCAGCTGCCCGTCCTGGCCCAGGACCGCATCTACCGCTGCGGCAACGAGTACACCAACAATGCCCAGGTGGCCAAGTCCAGGGGCTGCACCGTGATCGATGGCGGCAACATCACCGTGATCGAAGGCCCGAAGCCCAACCCCAACGCCAACAACAACACGCCCAGCCGGCCGGCCGCCAGCCCGGGGAACGCGCCTGCCGAACGCAGCGGGGAGCGCATCGACAGCGCCGCCCAGCGCGCCCGCGACAGCGACGCCCGGGCCATCCTGCAGAACGAACTGCGCCGCGCCGAGGCACGGCTGGCCGAAGCCCGCACCGCCTACGCCAATGGCGAGCCCGAAAAACAGGGCATCGAAGGCCGCAACCACCAGCGCTACCTGGACCGCGTGGCCGAACTCAAGGCGGCCCTGACCCGCGCCGAGAACGATGTGGCCGGTCTGCAGCGCGAGCTGGCCCGTCTGAACGGCCAGCCGGGCGGACGGTGAGCCGGCAGAAGGCGCAGGGCGCGGCGCCAGCGGCCGGGCCGGCAGCGCGCTTCCAGTCGCTGGACCTGCTGGCCACGCTGGTGGCGGTGGTCGATCCGCAGGGCCATGTGCTGTTCGCCAATGCGGCCCTGGAAGATGCGCTGGGCATGTCCCGGCGCAGCATCACCGGCGCCCGCATGCAGGACTGCTTCACCGACCCGGCCCTGCTCGACAACGCGCTCACCGGCGCGCGCGGCAACGAATTCGCCGCCCTGCGTTACGACGCGTTCCTGCGGCGCCTGGCCCACGACCCGCTGCCGGTGCACGTGGTGGTGGCCCAGACCGAGAGCAACGCCGAAGTGGTGGTCGAGCTGCTGCCGCTGGAGCAGCAGACCCGCCAGGAGCGCGAGGAGCGACTGATCGATCAGGCGCAGGCCAACAAGGAGCTCATCCGCAACCTGGCCCACGAGATCAAGAACCCGCTGGGTGGCATCCGCGGTGCGGCGCAGCTGCTGCAGATGGACCTCGAATCGAAAGAGCTGATCGAGTACACGCAGGTCATCATCCACGAGGCCGACCGGCTGCAGTCGCTGGTGGACCGGCTTCTGGCGCCGCACCGGCGGCCCCATGTGGTGGGCGATGTGAACATCCACGAGGTCTGCGAACGGGTGCGCTCGCTGATCCTGGCCGAGTTCCCGCGCGGCCTGCGCGTGGTGCGCGACTACGACATCTCCATTCCCGAATTCCGGGGCGACCGCGAGCAGCTGATCCAGGCGGTGCTCAACATCGCCCACAACGCCGCGCAGGCGCTGTCCGACCGCATTGCGGCGGGCGATGCGCGCATCACCTTCCGCACCCGGGTGGGCCGCCAGGTCACCTTCGGCAAGCAGCGCTACCGGCTGGCACTGGAATTGCATGTGATGGACAACGGGCCCGGCGTGCCGGACTCGATCAAGGACCGCATCTTCTTTCCCCTGGTCTCAGGGCGCGATGGCGGGTCCGGCCTGGGGCTGACGCTGGCACAGACCTTCGTGCAGCAACACCATGGCCTGATCGAGTGCGAGAGCACACCGGGACACACGGACTTCAAGATCCTGATCCCGCTGCCCTAGACACACCACACACGCGCCCGTACAAGGACCACCGACACATGAAGCCGATCTGGATAGTGGATGACGACCAATCGATCCGCTTCGTGCTTGAGAAGGCGCTGCTGCGCGAGAACCTGCCCACGCGCAGCTTCACCCATCCGCAGGACGTGCTGCGGGCGCTGGCCGACACGCCCGAGTCGGAAGGCCCTCAGATCCTGGTGAGCGACATCCGCATGCCGGGGGGCTCCGGCCTGGACCTGCTGGAGAAGGTCAAGGAGCGGCTGCCGGGTCTGCCGGTGATCATCATGACCGCGTTCTCCGACCTGGACAGTGCGGTCAGTGCCTTCCAGGGCGGCGCCTTCGAATACCTGCCCAAGCCCTTCGACCTGCCCAAGGCGGTGGAACTGATCCGCCGCGCGGTGGAAGAAAGCCAGCGCGAGGAAGTGGCTGAAGAGCGCATGAGCGCCGTGCCTGAAATGCTGGGCCAGGCGCCCGCCATGCAGGACGTGTTCCGGGCCATCGGCCGGCTCTCGCAGAGCCAGGTCACGGTGCTGATCACCGGCGAGTCCGGCTCCGGCAAGGAGCTGGTGGCGCGCGCCCTGCACAAGCATTCGCCCCGCGGCAACGGCCCCTTCGTGGCCATCAACACCGCCGCCATCCCGAAGGACCTGCTGGAGTCCGAGCTGTTCGGTCATGAGCGCGGCGCCTTCACCGGGGCCCAGACCATGCGGCGTGGCCGCTTCGAGCAGGCCGACGGCGGCACGTTGTTCCTGGACGAGATCGGCGACATGCCGTTCGACCTCCAGACCCGCCTGCTGCGGGTGCTGTCCGACGGGCACTTCTACCGGGTCGGTGGCCACAGCGCGGTGCGCGCCAATGTCCGCGTGATCGCAGCCACCCACCAGAACCTGGAGCAACGGGTGAAAGAGGGCGTGTTCCGCGAGGACCTGTTCCACCGGCTCAACGTGATCCGCCTGCGTCTGCCGGCGCTGCGCGAGCGCCGCGAAGACGTGCCCATGCTCACCCGCTTCTTCCTGCAGCAGAGCGCGCGGCAGCTCGGTGTGGAGCCCAAGCGCATTTCCGAGCCGGCGCTCAAGCTGCTGGGCAGCTTCGACTTCCCCGGCAACGTGCGCCAGCTGGAGAACCTGTGCCACTGGCTCACCGTGATGGCGCCGGCCCAGGTGATCGAGGTCAAGGACCTGCCGCCCGAGGTGCTGGGCAGCGTGGCCACGGCCCAGAGCGGCGCGGACGACCCGGTGGGTGCCGCCTTGCCGGCGCCGGTGGCGGGTGCGTTGCCCGCGGCAGCGGTCGTGCCGGTGGCGGCTGCGCCGGCCGGCCTGAACGGTGTTGCCGCCCTGGCCGATGCCGGTGGCCTGACCTGGGAGCAAGGCCTTCAGGCCGAGGCCCTGGCCCTGCTGGAGAACGGCCGCACCGATGTGTGGGATGTGCTCACCCGGCGCTTCGAGACCCGCCTGATCCAGACCGCGCTGGGCAACACCCGGGGCCGCCGCATCGAGGCCGCCCACAAGCTGGGCATCGGCCGCAACACCATCACCCGCAAGATCCAGGAACTGGGCCTGGAATGAGGCCGGTCAGCCCAGGGTGAGCACCACCGGCGCGTGGTCGCTGGGCTGGGTGTTCTTGCGCGGGGCGCGGTCGATGGTGCAGGCCGTGGCCCGGGCTTTCAGCGCATCGGTGATCAGGATGTGGTCGATGCGCAGGCCCCGGTTCTTCTGGAAACCCAGCATGCGGTAGTCCCACCAGCTGAAGCTCTTCGGAGGCTGCTCGAACAGGCGGTGCGCATCGTGCAGGCCCAGGCCGATCAGCGCCTGCAGGTGGGTACGCTCTTCGGTGGTGCAGTGAATGCTCTCGCGCAGACCGTCCGGGTCCCAGACGTCGGCGTCGTCGAAGGTGATGTTGTAGTCGCCCATGAGCACCAGCTGCGGGTGCGCGACCATCTCGGCCTTGACCCACTCGCGCAGCGCGGTCAGCCAGGCCATCTTGTAGGCGAACTTGTCGCTGCCCGGCGCCTGGCCGTTGGGGAAATAGGCGCCGATGACCCGCACGCCGTCGATGGTGGCGCACAGCACGCGCGACTGTTCGTCGGCGAAGCCGGGAATGTTCTTCACCACATCGGCCGCCGGCGTGCGGCTGATCAGGGCCACGCCGTTGTAGGTTTTCTGGCCGAACCACTGCGCCTGGTAACCGGCATCGGCAAAGGCCTGGGCCGGAAACTTGTCGTCGGTGAGCTTGAGTTCCTGCAGGGCGAGCACGTCCACCGGATGGGTGGCCAGCCAGTCCAGCACCTGCGGCAGGCGGACCCCGAGCGAGTTGACGTTCCAGGTGGCGAGTTGCATGGGCATCTTTCGTTCAGTTGTCACCAGCGCAGGGCGCAGCGGTCGCCGCTGGCCTGGCGCCAGACGGCCACGGCACACAGGCCGGGCACCTGGGGTTCGAGTTCGCGGCGGATGTAGCTGCAGAGGTTTTCCAGCGTGGGAATGCCGATGCCTTCCACCTCGTCCAGGAAGTGGTGGTCCAGCTTCTCGCGCAGCACCGCGATGGTGCGGCGCAGGTAGGCCAGGTCGATCACCATGCCGCCGGCGTCCGGCGTGCCGCGCACCGTCACTTCGGCCTCGTAGGTGTGGCCGTGCACCCGGCGGCTGCCTTCGGCCTCGATGCTGCGGCGCAGGGTGTGGGCCGACTCGAAATAGAAGCGCTGCGAGAGTTCGTGCAGCGCGGGGGCAGGGGTGGGACTCGTGCTCATGGAATGTCCAGGATCTTGTGGGTCTGCAGCGAGAGGCGCCAGCGCGGGCGGGCCTGGCAGAGGTCGATGGCGCGGCGGGTGTTCTGCTGGCGCAGCAGGCCGTCCATGGGCTGCAGCAGCCAGTGGTCGAACTGCAGGTCGGGCATGGCTTCCACCGCGTCGGGCATCAGCCCGGGCTGGGGCCAGACCAGCTTCAGCTCATGCCCGCGCCGCTGCACCCAGTCGGCACCGGCCTTGGGGCTGACACAGATCCAGTCGATGCCCTCTGGCACCGGCAGCGTGCCGTTGGTTTCCACCGCGATCTCGAAGCCCTGCGCATGCAGCGCGTCGATCAGCGGCTGGTCGATCTGCAGCATCGGCTCGCCGCCGGTGATGACGATGTAGCGGTGGCCCTGGCCTTCCGGCCAGAGCGAGGCGGCCAGTGCGGCCAGTTCGGTGGCCTGCGCGAACTTGCCGCCGCGCACGCCGTCGGTGCCCACGAAGTCGGTGTCGCAGAACTGGCAGACAGCAGTCCCGCGGTCTTCCTCGCGGCCGTTCCACAGGTTGCAGCCGGCCATGCGGCAGAACACGGCCGGGCGGCCGGCGCGCTGGCCTTCGCCCTGCAGCGTGTAGAAAACTTCCTTCACCGCGTAGCTCATGGCCGGCGCTCCAGGGTCACGAAGGCATAGGGCAGGCCGTCGGCCGACACATGGGTCTCGCGCCGTGCCTCGACCCACTCGGGGCCGAACACCGGCGCATGGGCGTCGCCCTCAAATTCGCGGCCGATCTCGGTGACCACCGCGGTGTGGGCGCGGTCCAGCGCCTGGGCATAGATCTGGGCGCCGCCGATCACCCACACATCGGGCTGGCCGGCGCACAGGGCCAGCGCTTCGTCGAGCGACGCGGCGCGCTGCGCACCGTCGGCCTGCCAGGTGGTGTCGCGGCTGAGCACGATGTTGGCCCGGCCCGGCAGGGGCCGGAAGCGCGGCGGCAGCGAATCCCAGGTCTTGCGGCCCATCACCACCGGGCAGCCCAGGGTGGTGCGCTTGAAGTGGGCCAGGTCTTCCGGCAGGTGCCAGGGCATGCGGTTGTCGCGGCCGATCACGCCGTTGGCGGCGCGGGCCAGGATGAGGTTCAGGCGGGGCAGGGTGGCCATGGTTCAGGTGCGGGAGGTCGCGGCGGTTCGGCCGGGCGTGGGCAGCAGCACGCTGGCAATGGCCATCATCACGAAGCCGATGGCCAGCCAGTCCTGCCAGTGCGGGATCTCGCCGACGATGAAGGTGGCGCTCAGCGTGCCCACCAGCGGAATGGCCATGACGCTCATGGCGCTGGTGGCCGGCGGCAGGTGGCGCGCCAGCCCGAACCAGATCAGCTGGGCCACGCCGTAGTTGATCAGCACGCCATACAGCAGGCTGACCCACATGGCGCCGCTGAAGGTGGTGACATCGGGTGCCGGCTCGAACGCGATGGCCAGTGCCCACACCACCCCACTGCCCAGCAGCAGCATCCACACCGTGACCACCATGGGCGAGAGCGTGAAGGTGGCGCGCCGGAACATGAGCGTGCCCAGGCCCCAGCAGACGGCAGCGCCCAGCATCCAGGCGATGCCCACCGGGCGGCCCGAGAGGCTTTGCAGCTCGTGCCACAGCAGCAGGCCGATGGCGATGCCGGCACTGGTCACCGCCACCCGCACCCGGGGCGTGATGCGCTCGCTGAAGAACAGCGCGCCCAGCAGCACGGTGAAGATCGGCATGGTGAAGCCCAGGATGGCCGCGCGGCCCGAAGCCAGCGCCTGCACCCCGAAGATGGACAGCGTGTGCCAGCCCAGCACGTTGGGCAGGCCCAGCCAGGCGATGGTGGCCCATTCGTCCCGGCGCGGCCACATGCGTTCGCCCTGACCGCGCACATACACGAACAGCCAGGCGGCCCCCAGGCACATGGTGCTGGCCCGGAAGTACAGCGGCGGCATCTCCTGCAGCGACAGCTTCATCATGGGCCAGTTGACGCCCCACATCAGCGTGAGGGCCAGCAGGCCCCAGAGCTGGCGGCGGCTGAGCGTGGCGGCCGGCATCAGACGGCCACCGGCGCCTTGATGGCCGGGTGGTGCTGGTAGTCGAGCACCTCGAAGTCCTCGTACTGGTAGTCGAAGATCGAGTCCGGCTTGCGGCGGATGTTCAGCGTGGGGTAGGGGAAGGGCTGGCGCGAGAGCTGCAGTTCCACCTGCTCGTGGTGGTTGCTGTAGATGTGGCAGTCGCCACCGGTCCAGATGAAGTCGCCGACGTCCAGGTCGCACTGCTGGGCCAGCATGTGGGTCAGCAGCGCATAGCTGGCGATGTTGAACGGCACGCCCAGGAAGATGTCGGCGCTGCGCTGGTACAGCTGGCAGCTGAGCCGGCCGCGTTCGCCCGGTGCCTGCGGCGGCGCCACATAGAACTGGAAGAGGGCGTGGCAGGGCATGAGCGCCATCTTGTTGAGGTCGGCCACGTTCCAGGCGCTGACGATGATGCGGCGCGAGTCCGGGTTGGTGCGCAGCTGCTTCACCACCTCGCTGATCTGGTCGATGTGCCCGCCGTCCGGCGTGGGCCAGTTGCGCCACTGCACGCCGTACACCGGGCCCAGGTCGCCGTCTTCGCGGGCCCATTCGTCCCAGATGGTGCAGCCGCGCTCCTGCAGCCACTTCACGTTGCTGTCGCCGCGCAGGAACCACAGCAGCTCCACGATCAGCGCCTTCAGGAACACCTTCTTGGTGGTCACCAGCGGAAAGCCTTCGTTCAGGTCGAAGCGCATCTGGTGGCCGAACACGCTGGTGGTGCCGGTGCCGGTGCGGTCGGTCTTCTGCACGCCGGTCGTGTAGACGTGGCGCATGAAGTCTTCGTACTGGGAGCGCACGGGGCGGGAGGCGGCTTCAGACATGGTGGCAGGGGTATCCAGGGCAAAGGGGGATTTTCCCCCGAATCGCAAAGACGGGTTCAGGCCAGCACCCGACCCGGGTTCATCAGCCCCTGCGGGTCCAGGGCGGTCTTGATGGCGCGCATCAGGCCCAGGGCGACCGGGTCCTTGTAGTGCGGCAGGCAGGCCGCCTTCAGGCTGCCCACACCGTGCTCCGCGCTGATGGAGCCGCCGTGGCGGGCCACGGCGTCGAACACCAGGGTGTTGACCCGGGTTTCCTGCTCGGCCAGGAAACGCTTCGGGTCGCCGTCGACCGGGGCCTGCACGTTGTAGTGCAGATTGCCGTCGCCCAGGTGCCCGAAGTTCACCAGCCGCACGCCGGGAATGGCCTGGGCCAGCAGGGCATCGGTCTCGGTGCAGAAGGCGGGAATGCGCGACACCGGGATGCTGATGTCGTGCTTGATGTTCAGGCCTTCTTCGGCCTGCGCCAGCGGAATGCTCTCGCGGATGTGCCACAGCGCCTGGGCCTGGGCGAGGCTTTCGGCCACCACCGCGTCGGTCACGGTGCCGGCTTCGAGGGCGGTTTCCAGCAGGCGCTCGAACTGGGCGCGGGCATGTTCCTCGCTCTCGCTGTCGCTGTTCTCCAGCAGCACGCAGTACGGGCTTTCGCGCCACAGCGGCACCCGCAGCTGCGGGAAGTGCCGGTCGACCAGACCGAGCGCGAACTGGCCCATGACCTCGAAGCCGGTCAGCCCGGGGCCCAGGTGCCGGTGGGCCAGCGCCAGCAGGGCCACGGCCGCTTCCATGGACGGCACCGCCGCCCAGGCGGTGAGCCTTGCGGCCGGCTGGGGGTGCAGCTTGAGGGTGGCGGCGGTGATGATGCCCAGCGTGCCTTCGCTGCCCACGAACAGGTCGCGCAGGTCGTAGCCGGTGTTGTCCTTGCGCAGGCCACCCAGCCCGTTCCAGATGTCGCCCTGCGCGGTCACCACCTCCAGGCCCAGGCAGAGCTCGCGGGCATTGCCGTAACGCACCACCTGGGTGCCGCCGGCGTTGGTGGCCAGGTTGCCGCCGATGGTGCAGCTGCCCTCGGCGGCCAGGCTCAGGGGGAACAGCAGACCGGCCCGTTCGGCGGTCTCCTGCACCGCCTGCAGCACGCAGCCGGCCTCCACCGTCATGGTCAGATTGGCGGTGTCGATGCCGCGCACCGCATTCATGCGGCCCAGGTGCAACACCACCTGCCGGCCCGAATCGTCGGGCGTGGAGCCGACCACCAGGCCGGTGTTGCCGCCCTGGGGCACCACCGGCACACCGGCGGCCACGCAGGCCTTGACCACGGCCGCCACCTCGGCGGTGCTGCCCGGGCGCACGACGGCCAGGGCATGCCCCCGGGCCCGTTTGCGCCAGTCCTGCTCGTAGGCGGTGAGGTCGTGCCGGTCCGGGGTGAGCACATGGGCCTCGCCCACCAGGGCCTGCAGGTGGGAGACGACGGGGTGGGGCTGGGCGGTCATGGCGGGGCGATCAGGGTTGGCGGGGTGCGGCCGGCTGGACCCGGGCCTCGGCTTCAGCGGCGGCCGCCGCCGCATCGGCCGCCACGGCTTCCTTGCCGGCGGTCTTCAGGCGCACCCGCACATGGAGGGCGCAGGCGACGAACAGGGTCAGGCAGAGCAGGGTCTGCAGCACCGCCATCAGGGTGGAGGCGCCGGACTCGCCGCTGGTGGCCCGCACCACGCCTTCGGTGAAGTAGAGCCAGACCAGCAGGCTGACCCAGCGGTAGGTGTACATGCGGTTCTTCAACAGGCCGGCCAGCGGCAGGGCCAGCGGCAGCACTTTCAGGGCCCACCAGGAGCCGCCCGGTCGCAGCGGGGCCACCACCATTTCCCAGGCCAGTCCGACCGCCATCAGCCCGATCAGGCTGCCCACCGCGAGCCAGCGGGTGGTCTGGATGGCAGAGCGGGCGTCGGGTGCGGTCATGGCGGGGGTGTCCGGGAGGGCTGTGGAGGGGGTTCCCGGGGGTCCGGGGCGGGCTGGCATGATACCGGGATGACCCTGTCCGAACGGCTCGCCGCCGCTGAATCCCTGCTGCGCACGCTGTGGCGGAACGCGCGCAGTTTCCCCTGGCGCAACACCGCCGTGACCCTGCGCGAGCGCTTCCGGGAAGACCGCCTGGGCGTCACCGCCAGCAGCCTGACCTTCACCACCTCGATCTCGCTGGTGCCGCTGTTCACCGTGGCGCTGGCGGTGTTCAGCGCCTTCCCCATGTTCGACCGGCTGCAGGTCACGCTGCAGCGCTGGCTGGTGCAGAGCCTGGTGCCGGACAACATTGCCCGGCAGGTGCTGACCTACCTGAACCAGTTCTCCAGCAAGGCCTCGCAGATGGGCTGGGCCGGTGCGCTGGTGCTGCTGGTCACCGCACTGGCCCTGATCCTGACCATCGACCGCAAGCTCAACGACATCTGGCGGGTGCGCCAGCCCCGCTCCCTGACCCAGCGGGTGCTGGTGTACTGGGCGGTGCTCACGCTGGGCCCGCTGCTGCTGGCCGGCAGCGTCACCGTCACCTCGTACGCCATTGCGTATTCGCGCGGTGTGCCGGGCAGCCTGACTGGCACGGTGCGGCTGCTGCTCGATTCGCTGCAGGTGGTGCTGGTCACCGGCGGGCTGGCCGCGCTCTACCGCTATGTGCCCAACACCCGGGTGCGCTGGACCCACGCGCTGGTGGGCGGCCTGTTTGCCGCCACCGCCCTGGAGTTGGCCAAGCAGCTGCTGGGCTGGTACCTCAAGGCGGTGCCGACCTATTCGGTGCTCTACGGCACCTTTGCCACGCTGCCCATCCTGCTGGTCTGGTTCTATGTGGCCTGGGTCATCGTGCTGCTGGGGGCGGTGGTCACCGCCTACCTGCCCAGCCTGCTGACCGGTGTGGCCCGCCGGGGCGACACCCCGGGCTGGAACTTCCAGCTGGCGCTGGAGCTGATGGAGCGCCTGCTGGCCGTGCGCGATGCCGCGCCCCGGGGCCTGAGCCTGGAAGCGCTGGCCCAGAGCCTGCGGGTCGACCCGCTGCAGCTGGAAGAACCGGTGGGCGCCCTGGTGGCGCTGGACTGGCTGGGTCGGCTGAACGAGGAGGGTGAGCGTTATGTGGCGCTGGTCGACCCGGACACCACGCCCATGGCGCCGCTGGCCGAGCGGCTGCTGCTGGCCCGCCAGGCCAGCACCCTGCGCTTCTGGGACCAGAGCCGATGGGCCGATCTGACGCTGGCCCAGGCCCTCACGCCCGGCGTGCTGCCGCCGGGTGCGCCGCCAGTGGTCAACGCCTGATCAGGCGGCCAGCGCCGGCGCGGCCTTGCGCTGCAGGAAGTCGCGCAGCGCGAACAGGGTGGCGTCCGGGGCTTCGGTCATCTGGTGGTGACCCACCGACACCCTTGACACCTCCACCGTGCGGCCGGCGGCCCGCGCGGCTTCTATCAGGCCCTGCGCAGCCTTGGGCGGCGTCATCTGGTCGGCTGTGCCCAGCACGAACAGCACCGGACAACGGCCGTTCTTCATGGCCGCTTCGCCACCGGCATAACTGTCGCAAGCGACAAACCCACGGTGGAACACGTTCACTGCCGGGTTGCTGCGCAGCACCCGCCGGCCCAGCGCCATGCCGGCACCGAACACCCAGGTGCCCGGGCCCAGCGCCGAGGGCGGCGCCGCCAGCGTGCTGCGCGAGAACACATTGACCATGCGCAGCGCCTTTTCGGGTTCCTCCAGCGAGGCCTGGATGAGCGCGGGCGACACCTTCATCGGGTACGCCGTGCCCACCAGCACCAGGTGGCTGATGCGGTCCGGGAACCGGGCCGCCGCTTCCATGGCGATCAGCGAGCCCCAGCTGTGGCCCACCAGCGCCGCCTGCTGCACGCCGGCGGCATCGAGCAGCGCGCCCACGAAGTCGGCCGCGGCCTCCACCGAGGCGGGCGCTTCGCCGCCGCTGCGGCAATGGCCGGGCAGGTCGACGGCCAGCACATTGAAGCCGTGGTTCGCCAGGTAGCGGCTCTGCAGGGCCCAGACGCTGTGGTCGTTGAGCACGCCGTGGATCATGACCACGGTGGGCCTGGCGGCATCGAAAGGCTTGCCGCCGGTGTAGGCGTAGGTGGTGGCCCCGTTGACGGTGAGTTCCATGGTCAGGCTGCCTTTTCTGCGGCCTTCAGGGCGCGCTTGAGGTCGTCGATCAGGTCGTCGGCGTCTTCCAGGCCGATGGACAGGCGGATGGTGCCCGGGCCGATGCCCGCGCCCGCCAGGGCCTCGTCGCTCATGCGGAAGTGGGTGGTGCTGGCCGGGTGGATCACCAGCGAGCGGCAGTCGCCCACGTTGGCCAGGTGGCTGAAGATCTTGAGCGCCTCGATGAAGGCCTTGCCCTGCGCCCGGCTGCCCGCGATGTCGAAGCTGAACACCGAACCGGCGCCGCGTGCACCGAAGCGCAGGATGCGTTCGGCCAGCGCGTGGCTCGGGTGCGATTCGAGCAGCGGATGGCCCACCCGTGACACCAGCGGATGGCTGGCCAGGAACTGCACCACACGCTCGGTGTTGGCCATGTGCCGGTCCATGCGCAGCGACAGCGTCTCGATGCCCTGCAGGATCAGCCAGGCGGTGTGCGGGCTCATGCACGCGCCGAAGTCGCGCAGGCCCTCGCGCCGGGCGCGCAGCAGGAAGGCGCCCACCGTGGACTCCTCGGTGAACACCATGTTGTGGAAGCCGTCGTAGGACTCGCTGAGTTCGGCAAAGCGGCCGTCGCGGGCGTGGGCGGCGTCCCAGTCAAAGCTGCCGCCGTCGATCAGCACGCCGCCGATGACGGTGCCATGGCCGCTCAGGAACTTGGTGGCCGAGTGGTAGACCAGGTCGGCCCCCATCTCCAGCGGGCGAACCAGGTAGGGCGTGGTCAGGGTGGAGTCGACCAGCAGCGGCACGCCGGCCTCGCGGGCGATCTGGCCGATGGTGGGCACATCAAGCACGTCCAGGCCGGGGTTGCCCACGGTCTCGCCGAAGAACAGCCGGGTGTTCGGCCGCACGGCCGCCTTCCAGCCGTCGATGTCGCCCGGCTTGACGAAGGTGGTCTCGATGCCGAAGCGCCGCATGGTGTAGTGCAGCAGGTTCTGGCTGCCGCCGTACAGCGCGGTGCTGGCCACGATGTGCGAGCCCGCGCCCATCAGGGTGGCCACCGCCAGGTGCAGCGCCGCCTGGCCGCTGGCCGTGGCGATGGCGCCCACGCCGCCTTCGAGCGCGGCCATGCGTTGCTCGAACACCGCGTTGGTGGGGTTGCTGATGCGGCTGTACACATGGCCGGCGCGCTCCAGGTTGAACAGCGCGGCGGCATGGTCGCTCGACTCGAAGACGAACGACGTGGTCAGGTGGATGGGCACGGCGCGCGCGCCGGTGGCGGGGTCGGGCTGGGCGCCGGCGTGCAGTGCCAGCGTGTCGAACCCGGGGTCGGAATGACCGGCCATGGGGATGTCTCCTGATGTGGTTTCGCGGGGTATTGTGGGCTATATTGCTTCACCGCCCGGTCGGGCGGAAGACACAAGATTCCGAGGAGAACGGCCATGAAAGTCAGCGACATCCTGCGTGTCAAGGGCGGCACGCTCTACACCATCTCGCCGGAAGATTCGCTCCAGAGCGCGGTCGAGACCATGGCCCAGTACGACATCGGCTCGCTGGCCGTCATGGAGCACGGCGAGCTGGTCGGCATGCTGACCTTCCGCGAGCTGATCCACACGCTGGCCCGCAACGGGGGCCAGGTGGGCGGCAAGGTGGTGCGCACCGTCATGGACGACCACCCCATGAGCTGCACCCCCGAGACCGAGCTGGACCAGGTCCGCCCCATGATGCTGGAGAAGCACACCCGCTACATGCCGGTCATGGACAACAAGATGCTGATGGGCGTGATCAGCTTCTACGACGTGGCCAAGGCGGTGGTCGACAGCCAGAACTTCGAGAACCGCATGCTCAAGGCCTATATCCGCGACTGGCCCCAGGAAGAGGAAGGCGAAGCCGCCTCCGGCGAATCGGCCCGCGCTGCTCGGGGATAATCGGGCCGCATGAGCGGCAACACCCTAGGCACCCTGTTTTGCGTCACCAACTTCGGTGAATCCCACGGCCCGGCCATCGGCTGCGTGATCGACGGGTGCCCCCCCGGCCTGGCGCTGGACGCCGCCGACATCCAGACCGACCTGGACCGCCGCCGCCCCGGCACCAGCCAGTTCGTCACCCAGCGCAACGAGCCGGATGCGGTCGAGATCCTCTCCGGCCTCTATCAGGGGCAGACCACCGGCGCGCCCATCGCCCTGCTGATCCGCAACACCGATCAGCGCAGCAAGGACTACGGCGACATCCTGCAGACCTTCCGCCCCGGTCATGCCGACTACACCTACTGGCAGAAATACGGCATCCGCGACCCGCGCGGTGGCGGCCGCAGCTCGGCCCGCCTGACCGCCCCCACGGTGGCCGCCGGTGCGGTGGCCCGCAAGTGGCTGCGTGAACACCACGGCATCGAGTTCCGGGGCTGCATGACCCAGATCGGCGAGGTGGCCATCCCGTTCGAGAGCTGGGACCATGTGCGCCACAACCCGTTCTTCGCCCCGGTGGCCGACACGTCGGCACTGGAGGACTACATGATGGCGCTGCGCAAGAGCGGCGATTCGTGCGGGGCCCGCATCCGCGTCACCGCCACCGGCATGCCGGTGGGCCTGGGCGAGCCGCTGTACGACCGGCTGGACGCCGACATCGCCCACGCCATGATGGGCCTGAACGCGGTCAAGGGCGTGGAGATCGGGGCCGGCTTTGCCTGCGTGGCCGACAAGGGCAGCACGCACGGCGACAGCCTCACGCCAGACGGCTTTGCAGCCAACAAGGCCGGTGGCGTATTGGGCGGCATCAGCACCGGGCAGGACCTGGAGGTGTCGATCGCCATCAAGCCGACCAGCTCGATCCTCATCCCGCGCGAGAGCATCGATGTCAACGGCGATGCCACCGCGCTCATCACCAAGGGCCGCCACGACCCCTGCGTGGGCATCCGCGCCACGCCGATTGCCGAGGCCCTGCTGGCCCTGGTGGTCATGGACCATGTGCTGCGCCACCGCGCCCAGTGTGGCGACGTGCGCACCGCCACCCCCGACATCGCAGCCCGCCAGCGGGGCTGACATGGCCGCCCAGGCCGTTGCGTCGGCGGTGCGGCCGTTTTCCTGGCTGAGCGCCAGCTATTTCGCGCACATCGGCTTCTTCAACCCCTACCTGCCGCTATGGCTCAAGGAGCTGGGCTACGGTCTGCTGGCCATCAGCGTGCTGACCTCGGTGCAGTCGGCCACACGGCTGTTCGCGCCCTACGGCTGGGGCTGGCTGAGCGACCATACCGGCGAGCGTGTACGCCTGCTGCGTTATGGCGCCACCGTGGCGTTGCTGGCGTCGCTGGGGCTGTGGTTCGACCTCGGCACCACCGGGCTGTTTCTGGTGCTGCTGCTGATGTTCACCCACACCAGCGGCATGATGCCCATGAGCGAGGCCGCGCTGGCCCACCTGGTCAGCCGCAACGGCGGCTTTGATGCGCGGCGCTATGGCCGGGTACGGGTGTGGGGTTCGATCGGTTTTCTGGTGACCGTGGTGATGGCCGGTGCCTGGTTTGAACACACCGGCATGCAGAGCTTCCCGCTCTGGACCCTGGCCACGCTGGCGGCGGTGGCGCTGAGCACCTGGCGCCTGCCGGACGCCCGCGAGCCGGTGCACATCGAGCAGGTTCGCCCCCGCATCTGGCCGGTGCTGCGCCAGCCGGCGGTGGCCTGGTTCTTCGCGGCGGTGTTCTTCCATGTGCTGGCGCACATCTTCATCTACATCTTCCTGTCGCTCTACCTGGACTCGCTGGGCTACAGCAAGACCGTGATCGGCCTGTTGTGGGCGCTGTCGGTGGCCATCGAGGTGGGCTGGTTCTTCACCCAGGGCCGCTGGCTGCCGCTGCTTTCGCTGCCGGCCTGGCTGGTTCTGGCGGCCGGCCTCATGGCGCTGCGCATGGGCTTCACGGCCGCGCTGGCCAGCTCTCTGGCGGTGCTGGTGCTGGCGCAGGCGCTGCACGCCATCACTTTTGCGGCCCACCACACGGTGTGCATTGCCTGGATCAGCGAACACTTTCCGGGCCGTCTGCGCGGACGCGGCCAAGCGCTGTACGCGGTGCTGGGGTACGGCCTGCCCGGGGTGGTGGGCGGACTGGCCGGTGGCCTGCTGAGTTCGGCGCAGGGCTTGGCCAGCGTGTTCTGGCTGTCGTCGGCCTGCGGCGTGGCCGCTGCCCTGTGTGCCCTGCGGGTGTGGCGGCTGCGGCGCGCACCCCGCAGCTGACGCCTCAGCTGACGTATCAGCCGGCGCGAACCCGACGCGCCAGCCCCTCGATGGCCAGCTCGTAGCCATCGACCCCGAAGCCCACCACGATGCCGGCCGCTGCCGGCGACACATACGAGTGGTGGCGGAAGCTCTCGCGCGCGTGCACGTTGGAGATGTGCACCTCGAACACCGGCAGCGGCTTGACCCCGCTGATGGCATCGAACAGCGCCACCGAGGTGTGGGTGAAGGCGCCCGGGTTGAACACCACCCCGGCCAGCTCGCCGCTGCGGTGGCGCACGCCGGCCTGGTGGATGGCGTCGATGAGTTCGCCTTCGTGGTTGCTCTGCAGGGCCTCCAGCGTGAAGCCCAGACGCTCGGCCGCGGCGCGGCAGCGGGCTTCCACATCGGCCAGCGTGGTGGCGCCATACACGCCCGGCTCGCGCGTGCCGAGCAGGTTCAGGTTGGGGCCGTTGAGCAGCAGGATGGCGGGCATGGGGTTCTCCGGAATGCAGGCACTTTAAACCAGCGGCACCAACAGTCGGCGGATCACTTCGGCCGTGGCCGGCCGCACGCCACGCCACCACACAAAGGCCTCGGCCGCCTGCTCCACCAGCATCCCCACACCGTCGGCCAGCGCCGCCACGCCGGCCTGCTGCGCCTGCCGCAGGAAGGGTGTGAGGCCTTTGCCGTAGAACATGTCGTAAGCCAGGGCGCCGGGCGCAAACAGCCCCGGTGGCAGGGGCAGGGTCTCGCCGCTCAGGCCGGCCGAGGTGGCGTTGATCACCACGTCGAACGACTCGCCGGCCAGATCGGCGTAGCCCCCGGTCTGCAGCGCCGCATGGGCCGCGAAGTCGGTGCGCAGCGCATGGGCCTTGTCGGCGCTGCGGTTGGCCACCGCCAGCACCGCAGGCCCCTGGCCGGCGAGCGGCAGCAGTGCGCCGCGCGTGGCACCGCCGGCACCCAGCACCAGCACCCGCCGGCTGCGCAGCGCATGGCCCAGGTTCACCTGGATGTCGTTCACCAGACCCACGCCATCAAAGTTCTCGGCCCACACCCGGTCACCGTCGAACTTGAGCGCATTGGCCGCACCGGCCAGCCGCGCCGCCTCGCTCGGGTCGGTGGCGAGCGCACAGGCTTCCAGCTTGAAGGGCAGGGTCACGTTGACACCCCGGCCACCCGCAGAACGGAAGGCCGCCACGGTGTCGGCGAACGCCTCGAGCGGGGAATCGATGGCGGTGTAGCTCAGGTCCTGCGCGGTGGCCTGTGCAAAAGCGGCATGGATCTGCGGCGACTTGCTGTGGTTGATGGGGTGGCCGATGACGGCGTAGCGGTCGGTCATGGGAGCAATCCGGGGATAGAGCGGAAAAGGGGCAGGGGCATTCGCGGAGCGGGGATTGTCTCGCAGCCGGCGCAACTACCATTTCAGGCATGAACACCTTGCAAATCGATTTCGTCTCCGATGTTTCCTGCCCCTGGTGCGCCGTGGGCCTGGGTGCCCTGGAGCAGGCTCTGCAGAACCTGCAGGGCACTGTGGCGGCCGACATCACCTTCCAGCCCTTCGAACTCAACCCGCAGATGGGTCCCGAAGGACAGGACATCGGCGAGCACCTGACCCAGAAGTACGGCAGCACACCCGAGCAGCAGACCCAGATCCGCGATACCATCCGCGCCCGCGGTGCCGAGGTGGGTTTCTCCTTCAATCCGGCGGGGCGTGGCCGCATCTGGAACACCTTCGATGCCCACCGCCTGCTGCATTGGGCGGCCGAAGAGGGCGCGCCCGGCCAGCAGATGGCCTTGAAGAAAGCACTCCTGGCTGCCTGCCACACCCGCAGCGAAGCCATGGGTCACCACGGTGTCCTGCTGGCCTGCGTGGCCGAAGTCGGACTGGATGAAGGGCGCGCCCGCGCCATCCTGGCCAGCGACGAATTCACCGAGGCGGTGCGCGAACGCCAGGCCTTCTTCACCGGCCACGGCATCCACTCGGTGCCTGCGGTCATCGTGAACCAGCGACACCTCATCTCGGGCGGGCAGCCGGCGGCGGTGTTCGAGCAGGCGCTGCGCCGGATCGCGGCCGGCGAGGTGTAAAGCCGTCGATTCTTGTTCTATCTCGGCAATTTCTTGATGCCCAGGGCGGTTGCAGAGACAGCTGCGACGACGACCAATGTCATGCCCGCCAGCCTATGGAAGTCCATGAGTTCTTGAAAGACCAGCCAGCCCAGCAAAGCCGAAAAGACCACGCTGGTGTACTGGATGGCCGCTGGCACCATCGGATCGCCTTGAGTGAAGGCTTTGGAAACGCAAAGTTGTCCGATGGCACCCAGAAGGCCGGCAAGCAGCATCAGCCACGCATCTGTGCGATTGCCTATTTCAGGCAAGTGCTGAAGTTGGGTGAACGGCAAACTCAGAGCGGCGCCCAGTAAAGAAAAATAGAACACCATTTGCCACTCGGTTTCCCCGGCAGCCTTCAAGACCTTCACGTCCCTGAATGCCATGGCGCCAAACATGGCCCCCATGATTCCGACACCGTAGGCAGACAGGTGGGCGGCTTCCAGCCCGGTCTCGAACGGATTCATCATGAGCACCACCCCGGCGAATCCCAGTCCGAGCATGCAGATCTGTTTTCTGGTTGGGGCGGCATCTTGAGCTCGGGTCAAGTGGAGAAGGGCGCCCAGGAACAAGGGCGACATGTAGTTCAGGGTGACCGAAATCCCCATCGGTAACGTGCCCAGCGTGTGATACCACGCTGCCATGGCCACACAACCGCATGCAGCCCGTCGCAAGTGGAGGCCTGTCGCGCGTGTCCTCAGGTTGAATCCGATCACCTGCTGGAACAACAGTACCCATAAAGCTGAGCAGGCCAGCCTGAGAAACAGCAGGTCGCCGACCCCAAACCGATCGGACAGGAGTTTGATGACCAAGGCCATGAAGGTGAAGCATCCGGTCGCCCCAAGCATCCATAAGGCGCTGAACATGGAGGAGGCCATACAGGGGTCAGGCGAACTCGGTGCCCGGGACGATCGCAGTGACTCCCCCTTCGGGTGTCACACCCACAAGCGATGTGCCGGTTGTGGTGATACGCAACAGTCTTCGCACTTTGCCGGGTGGAAGCGTTTTCGTCGTTGCTGAGTGCAGCAAGCTTCGGTTGTCCCAAACAACAATGTCATGAGGCATCCAACGATGCCGATAGACATACGCAGGCTGGGTTATGTGGGCCATGAGCGAGTCGATGAGTCGGTCGCTGTCTTCTTGCGGCATACCCTCTATTCCGATGACAGAACCGATGATCCTGGGCGCTATGTGCAGCGACTCGACTCCCGTCTCTGGATGGCGTTTCACCAAGGGGTGAATCACCTCTGGCGTGTCACGCCGCTCAGCCTCGCCGACAAACTTCCAGCGCGCCCAGGGATCTTCACGATTCGGTGACCATCTGTATTGGTGCCGCAAGCGAAGTCTTCGCAATAACGCCTTCTCATGCTCTGGCAAGTCTCTGTACGCCGCCGCAGCATCGGCGAACAATGTATCCCCGCCTTCATCAGGTACCTCAACGCCCCAAAGCATGGTGGCCGCTGCGGTAACTGACTTGTAAGACGAGTCAGCATGCCAACCGTCACCGAAGTACCGCATGACATCGTTTCTTCCTGGCTCCGACTGATTGGAGAGCATGGTCAACATCGGAATATCTGGGTGCCTCATCGCTCTGACATGGTGAATCTCTGGACACCCGAAGATGGTTCCAAAGCTCGCAAATGTCTCCGTGTCGATGTGCTGATCGCGCAGCACGATCACCTTCTGTTCGAGGTAGGTGCGGTACAGGTCCCGGCCCCGACCGCGAATCGAATCGTGAGTCAATAGAAGGTCGGTGATTTCGGCTGCAAAGCCGCTCCCGAGCGGATGGACTTTCATGATTTGCTCCTGTCTCCGGGGGCCTGTCGGCTGACAGGTCGGCCCCAGGACTGCTGAAAGCCTGTCAATGTGACTCTTCAGTGGTGAGCAGTTCAGGAGGGGTATGACGCGGCGTGCTCTGCTAGGGATCACCTCGGAAATGCCCACCGAGTGTTGCGCCGGGCCACAGAAGCCGGTGGACCCGACCGACACCTGATCTCGGGTGGAGAGCCGGCGCTGGATCAGCCCTGCGGCGGGTTCGTCGCGTCCTCGTCCAGGGCCACCATGCTGGCATCGAGCAGGGCGTGAAGGGCGGCCACCTGTTCCAGCCCCAGTTTCCGGTTCAGTGCGGTCTGGGCGGTCTTCCAGGCGCGCTGGCCTTCCGCCCGGATGGCGCGGCCCGCGTCGGTGGCCTCGACCAGCCGGCTGCGGGCGTTCTCGCCGGCCCCGATGGTGAGCCAGCCGTGGGTCACCATCGGCTGCAGGTTGCGGGTCAGGGTCGATGCGTCCATGTGCATGCGCCGCGCCAGATCGCCGGGGCGGATCGGCCCGAGCTTGACCACGTGCGAGAGCAGTGCGTACTGCGTGTTCTTCAGGCCCACCGCCGCCATGTACTGGTCGTAATGGCGCGTCACCATGCGGCCGAGCTGCCGGATCTTGAGGTTGGTGCAGCCCTGGGGCAAGGCAGATTCTTTCATGCTATAAATTGTAGATGCAAATGTTGCAGATGCAATTGATGGGAGGAACTCATGTCGGCGCAGCAAACCCTTGAAGACTGGCAGCAGGCCGAGCAGGCCGTGCGCAACCGGCTCGGACGGCCGGGTGTGGCGCCCCGCGACAAGACGTTCGGCATGACGGGCCTGCAGGTGTTCGACGCCATCTTCAGCGGCGAACTGCCGGCCCCGCCGATCGGCGACACGATGGACTTCATCCCGGTGCACATCGAGCATGGCCTCGCGGTGTTCCAGGGCAGACCGCAGCAGCGCCACTACAACCCGCTGGGCACGGTGCACGGCGGCTGGTTCTGCACCCTGCTCGACTCTGCGGTGGGCTGTGCGGTGCACACCACCCTGCCGGCCGGCAAGGGTTACACCACGCTGGAGCTGAAGGTGAACATGCTGCGCCCCCTGACCGATGCGGTGCGTCTGGTGCGTGCCGAAGGCCGGGTGATCCACGCAGGCCGGCAGGTGGCCACCGCCGAGGGCCGCATCGTCGGTCCGGACGGAAAGCTGTACGCCCACGCCACCACCACCTGCATGATCTTTGATCATGCGGCCCAGGCCTGAAGGACGGCTCTCCCGATCTCGCTCCTGTTCATGGAGCCAGACGGGGCTTGGCTGCAGTCCATCACCCGCTTGATCGAGGAAGGTGCCATCCGCCCGGTCGTCGACCGGGTGTTTCCCTTCCAGTCGACCCCGGAGGCGCCGCAGCGGGCTCGGCGTCAGCTCACCGCGCCGCGGTCCAGCGCCCGCGCTATCCGGTGCTTCTTCACCGTCGGCCGGGGCACCGGGTGGGGCAGGTGGCTGAACCAGGCGCGCACGTCCTCGTCCAGTCCGACGCCATGCATGTAGTTGTAGAGCGCCTTGCGCAGGCCGGTGCCCAGGGCGTCGTGATCGACGCCGGTGGGGTCGATGAAGCCGATGTCGTTGCGCGCGAAGGTCACCGGCGGCAGGGGGATGAGTTCGATGCCGTAGTCCTGCGGGTTCAGCCCCACCGGTGAATGCACGGTGCAGCTGAAGCGGTGGAAAAAGCCGCTCTGGATGCAGCCGTTCTCGAACAGCTGGCGCACGTATTCGAGCGCGTCCACCGTGTCCTGCACCGTCTGGGTCGGAAAGCCGTACATCAGGTAGGCATGCACCAGGATGCCGGCGTCGCTGAAGCCCTTGGTGACCCGCGCCACCTGCTCCACCGAGACCCCTTTTTTCATCAAGGTCAGCAGTCGGTCGCTGGCCACTTCCAGGCCGCCGCTCATGGCGATGCAGCCGCTGTCGGCCAGCAGCTGGGCGAGTTCGGGCGTGAAGGTTTTTTCGAAGCGGATGTTGCCCCACCAGCTGATGGGCAGGCCTCGCTTCAGCAGCTCTTCGGCCAGGGCCTTGAGCGCCTTGGGTGGTGCGGCTTCGTCCACAAAATGGAAGCCGGTCTGGCCGGTTTCCTCCACGATGCGTTCAATGCGGTCGGCCAGGGTCTGGGCGGTGGCGGTCTCGTAGCGGCCGATGTAGTCCAGGCTCACATCGCAGAAGCTGCATTTTTTCCAGTAGCAGCCGTGGGCCACGGTGAGCTTGTTCCAGCGGCCGTCGCTCCAGAGCCGGTGCATGGGGTTGAGCATGTCCACCAGGCTGAGGTAGTGGTCCAGCGGCAGACCGTCCCAGGTGGGCGTGCCCACGTCCTCGAACGGCACGTCCGGCTCGGCCAGGTTGACGTACTGCACCTCGTCGGCCTCGTTGCGCAGGAAGGTGCGCACCAGGCGCTGGCGGCCCCGCTTCCCCTGCAGGTGTTCCAGCAGGGCCAGCAGCGGGCGCTCGCCGGCGTCCAGGGTCACGAAGTCGACAAAGTCGAACAGGCGCGGCTCGCGCAGGTCGCGCAGCTCGGTGTTCACATAGCCGCCACCCAGCGCCACCATCACATCGGGCCGGTGGGTCTTGATGGTCTGGGCGATGCGCAGCGCGGCATACACCGCGCCGGGAAAGGGCACCGAGAGCAGCACCAGGGTCGGGCGGTGCTGCTCCAGCGCCTGCAGTGTGAGGCGCTGCAGGATCTCGTCGATCAGCGTGTGGGGTGCAGCCAGGGCCTGTGCCAGCGGTTCGAAGGTGGGCTGGCTGCTGGCGAGGGATTCGGCGTAGCGCACGAAGGCGAAGCGTTCGTCCACCGCGTCGCGGATCACGTCGGCCAGGTCGTCCAGGTAGAGCGTGGCGATGTGCCGGGCCTTGTCCTGCACGCCCAGGGCGCCAAAGGCCCAGGCCAGCGGGTCGCCCGAACCGTCGTCCTCGTACTGCTCCAGTGCGGCGAAGCGTGGGCCTTCGGGCAGCAGCTCGCGCGCGGCAATGCGGTGCGCCAGCGTGCTGTCGCGCCCCTGCAGGAAGGCGATGGTCGGGGCGATGGTGCGGCGGTAGCGTGCGAACTCGGCCAGGAAGGCCTGCACGCCCGCGCTGCGCTGTTTCACCGGCAGGCCTTCGGCCCGCTCGCGGATGGCGTCCAGCCCGGCGGGCTGGAACAGCGCCAGCACCAGGGCCAGGGCCAGGTCGGTCTGGTGCGCGTCCACCTGGCGCGAGCGCAGGAACCCGGTGAGGTAGGCGGTGGAGGGGTAGGGCGTGTTGAGCTGCGTCATCGGCGGGATGACGGACAGCACGCGCATCGGTTCGGTGGGCATGGGGCGGTCCGGGGGAAGCCGGCAGTGTACCGGCGCCCCCCGTGCCCCATGGCCTGCAGGGGCTGTCTTTAGCGCACGCTGGCCGGCAGCACCAGGCCGCCGTGCAGGCGCGGCTGGCGCGCTTCGTCCCACTGCTGCACCGTCTCGGCCACGGCATCCGCCGTGGCGGCCGACAGTGTCCAGCCAAGGTGGCCGTGACCGGTGTTGTAGAACACGTTGGCGCGGCGGCCGGGGCCCACGCGGGGCATCATGTCCGGCAGCATGGGCCGCAGACCGGCCCAGGGCACCACCTGGCGGGTGCTCACGCCGGGGAAGCACTGGTTCACCCAGCGCACCAGCGGGGCGATGCGGTCGGCGCGGATGTCGCGGTTCACGCCGTTGAACTCGGCGGTGCCGGCCACCCGGAAGCGGCCATCGCCCAGGCGGCTGGTCACCAGCTTGGTCTCGTCGTCCAGCAGGCTCACCGTGGGCGCCGCCTGCTGGCTGGCCTCGTCGAGCAGGTTCACCGTGATGCTGTAGCCCTTGACCGGGTAGATGTTGACCCGGTCACCCAGCTGCGCGGCCACGGCCCGGCTGCCCACGCCGGCGCACACCACCAGGCCGTCGAAGGTGCGCGGCGCGTCTTCACCCGCGATCCACACCTGGGCCTGCTGGCCGTCGCTCTGCACCTTCTTCACCTCGACGCCGCAGACCATCTTCGCGCCACGCCGCTCGGCCGCCTGGGCCAGGCCGTTGGTGTAGCGGTGGATGTCGCCGGTGGCGTCGCTCTCGGTGTAGAAGCCGCCGAAGTAGTTGCCGGCCAGCGTGGGCTCGATGGCCTTCATCTCTTCCGGGGTCACGGCGCGGCGCGGCAGGCCGCCCTCGGCCAGCAGCTCGCTCACGCGGGCGGCGTGCTCGAAGCCGTCGCGGTGGCGGTAGATGTGCAGGATGCCGGCCTTCTTGAGGTCGAAGTCGATGCCCTCGGCCTCGGCCCAGCCGAACAGGTGTTCGCGCGCCGCAATCGCCAGCTTCGTGGTGGCCACGGTGTTCTGCCGGTAGCGCGGGATGCTGGCTGCGAACTCGGCAAACCAGCTCAGCTTGTGCCAGCTCGGGCGCGGGTTGACCAGCAGCGGCGCATCGGGCCGGAACATCCATTTCAGGCCCTTCCACAGGGTGGAGGGGTGGGTCCAGGTTTCGGCGTTGCTGGCCGAGAGCTGGCCGCCGTTGGCGAACGAGGTGTCCATCGCCGGGTAGCGGTGGCGCTCGAACAGGGTGACGGAAAAACCGCGGCGGGTCAGGGCATAGGCGGTGGTGACACCGGTGATGCCGCCGCCGATGATGGCGATCGAAGGCATGGATCAGGCTCCAGAAACGTCATGGGGAATGGGTCCGCCCGACCCGGATGGCCTGGCGGACGCCCCCTCTGTTTGGAACCTGAGAGATTCATGGCACGCGGGGTGCCACTTGCTCCTGCGGTGTGCCCGTTGACGAAACGGACCGCTCTTCAGAGTGTGTCTGACGGCACCGACCGGTCCTGGGGCCTGAGAGTTTCCGGGGCGGTTGCTCCTTCGGCGCCGGCCTCATGGCCGGGCTCTCCCGATGCGGTGCCCTCCCGAAGGAGGAAGCCACGAGTTTAACCGTGGCGGGTGGGGTATCGGTCCTGATTCACTGTGCCTGAAGGTTGATCGAGCGGGCGATGCCCCGGAACTGGCTGGTCCCATCGGCATAGGCCTTGCCCACCGCATGGAGCGGCAGCGGGGCTGCCACCAGCTGGCTGTTGTTCTCCAGCTGGGTGCGCACGGTCGGGTCGGACAGGGTGTCGGTGATGGCCTTGTGCAGCGCGGTCACCACCGGCTCGGGCGTGTCCTTGCGGACGAAGTAGCCGGTCCAGATGTTGAACTGGAAGTCCTTGAGTGCCTTGGTCTCGCTGATGGCGGGGTAGTCCTTCACGCCGTCCAGGCGTTGCCCGTTGAGCATGGCCAGCACCTTGACCCGGCCCTGCTTGTGCATCTCGTCGTACTTGCGGCCGTAGGGCGCGAGAAAGATGTCGACCTGGCCCCCCATGAGATCCTGGTCGGCCGGTGCGGCGCCCTTGTAGGGGATGTGCACCATCGGAATCCCGGTCACCTTCGACAGGTGCTCGCCCAGCAGGTGGTAGAACGAGCCCGGCCCGACGCTGGCAAAGGTGATGGGTCGGCCGGCCTCTGCCGCTTTGCGTGCATAGGCCAGCAGCTCGTCCACGTTGCTGGCCGGGATGTCCTTGCGGGCCACGAAGGCGATCTGTGCGGTGGCGATCATCTGCACCAGCCGGAAGTCCTCGCTCTTGAACTTGATGGAGCCCATGGCCAGCGGCGCCAGGATCAGTTCGTTCGGCGAGCCCTGGAACACCATGTGCCCGTCGGCCGGCTGGGCCAGCAGCTTCTGCGCGGCAATCGAACCGCTGGCACCGCCCAGGTTCTCCACGATCACCGGCTGGCCGAGCTGCTTCGACAGCGCGTTGTTCACGCTGCGGGCAATCACATCGGACAGGCCGCCGGCGGGGTAGGGCACCAGCAGGGTCACCGGGCGGCTGGGAAAGGTCTGGGCCGACGCGGCGGCACAGCCGGCCAGCAGCAGGCCGGCCAGCCAGGGGCGAAGGCGTTGAATGACGGTCATGGCAGTCTCCTCTGTTCTCAGGGTTGGGGGGAAAGCAGGTCTTCTGCCAGCGCCACCCAGTAGCGGGCGCCGGTGGGAATGTTGGCATCGTTGAAGTCGTAGGCCGGGTTGTGGACCATGCACGCACCGTGCTGGTCGCCCGCGCCGTTGCCGATCAGCAGGTAGCTGCCGGGCACGCGCTGCAGCATGAAGGCGAAGTCTTCGCTGCCGGTCAGCATCGGGCCGTCGGCCTGCACCTGATCGGCCTGGAAGTGACGCTGCGCCACCGCCAGCGCACGCCGGGTCTGCTCGGCGTCGTTCACCAGCACCGCATAACCCCGCCGCCATTCGATGCAGGCCTGCACGCCGTAGCTCTCGGCCTGTGCGGCCACCAGGGCACGGATGCGCTGCTCCAGCAGCTTGCGCACCGCGGGGTCGAGTGCGCGCACGCTGAGCTCCAGCCGGACCGCGTCGGGGATCACGTTGTTGGCCTTGCCGCCCTCGATCGCCCCCACCGTGATCACCGCCGGCTGCAGGGGATCGACATTGCGCGACACCACCGTCTGCAGCGCCATCACCACCGAGGCGGCGGCCACGATCGGGTCGTTTGCCCGGTGCGGCATGGCCCCGTGGCCGCCGGTGCCCCGCAGCGTGATGCTGGCGTAGTCGGACGACGCCATCATCGGACCGGTGCGGAACACCAGATGGCCTTGCGGCACGCCCGGCATGTTGTGCATGGCAAAGATGGCGTCGCAGGGGAAGCGGTCGAACAGGCCGTCGTCCATCATGCGCAACGCACCGCCGCCGCCCTCCTCGGCCGGCTGGAAGATCAGGTGCAGCGTACCGTCGATGCTGCTGTGCAGCGCCAGGTGCCGGGCAGCGGCCAGCAGCATGGCGGTGTGGCCGTCGTGGCCGCAGGCGTGCATGCAACCCTCGTGCACGCTGCTCCACGCGGCGCCGCTGGTCTCGACGATGGGCAGGGCGTCCATGTCCGCGCGCAGCCCGATGCACCGGGCGCTGTCGCCGCGCCGCAGCCGGCCCACCACGCCGGTGCCGCCCACGCCCTCGGTCACCTCATAGCCCCATTGCCGCAGCTGAGCGGCCACCACACCGGCGGTGCGGTGCTCGGCAAAGGCCAGCTCGGGGTGGCGGTGCAGGTCCCGGCGCAGGGCCACGAATTCGGCGTATCCGGGGTATTCGGCGTATCCGGTCGGTTCCAGGGCGGTGGCACTCAAGGCGGTCTCCACATGAAGTTTTCTGCATGCTAGGCCGCCGAAAAATCAAAGTCCAATGCATTGCGAATCAATAATCGATGCATTCGAGTGGAGGTTTCCATGACGCTCACCCAGCTGCGCCACTTCGTCGGTCTGGCCCAGGCCGGCTCGTTTGCCCAGGCCGCACGCTTGCTGTTCCTGACCCAGCCGGCGCTCAGCCGCAGCATCCAGGCGCTGGAAGAAGAGCTGGGCGCACCGCTGCTGGACCGGTTGGGCCGGCGCATTGCGCTCACACCACTCGGGCATGAGGTGCTGGACCGCGCACGCCGGCTGGTGTCGGAGGCCGACGCGCTCAAGCAGGTCAGTCAGGGTCTGCAGGCCGGGCTCATCGGTCGCCTGCGCATGGGCCTGAGTTCAGCCCCCGGCGTGTTGCTGTCGCAGCCGCTGCTGGGCCACATGGCGCGTCGCCACCCGCGGCTGCAGGTGGAGATTTCGCGCGGCAACACGGCGGTGCTGATCGACGCGCTGCGCGAGCAGCGTCTGGATGCGGTGGTGGTCGACGTGCGCTCGGTGCGGCCAGCGGCCGACCTGCGCATCGACCAGGTGTTCGAGCTGCCAGCCGGCTTTCTGGTGCGGCCCGGCCATCCGCTGCTGCGCCGGCGCAAGGCGTTGCAGTTCAGCGATCTGCTGGCCTACCCGGTGGCCTCCACCCCGCTCAGCGACGAGGTGGCCCGCCTGCTGATGGAGCGGTATGGCACACAGGCCAATCCGGACGACTGCGTCACCCTGCGCAGCGACGAGACCCACAGCCTGGTCGAGGTGGCCCGGCAGAGCGAGGTGGTGGTGCTCACCGTGTGCGCGGCAGCGCCGGGCTTGGTGCCGGTGCCGCTGCAGCCGGCGTTCAGCGCCACCGGCCGCTTCGGCATGGTGACGCTGGCACGGCGCTCGGAGGCACCCGCCCTGCGCATCGTGCGCGAGGCCCTGCCGGCGTGGTTGCCGGCCGGTGCCGGCCCGACGCCGGTCAGTACTCGCTGAGCGGCACGCAGCTGCAGAACAGGTTGCGGTCGCCCCAGACGTTGTCCACCCGGCCCACCGACGGCCAGTACTTGGTCAGCGGGCGGTCGGCCTTGAGGGTGGAGGCCACCTCGCGGCTGTAGGGGTGTGTCCAGTCGGCGGCCATGAGGCTGGCGGCGGTGTGCGGTGCGTTCTTCAGCGGGTTGTCGTCCTGCGGCCAGGTGCCGTTCTCGATCAGCCGGATCTCTTCGCGGATGGCGATCATGGCGTCGATGAAGCGGTCCAGCTCTTCCAGCGTCTCGCTCTCGGTGGGCTCGACCATCAGGGTGTTGGCCACCGGGAAGCTGAGCGTGGGGGCGTGGAAGCCGTAGTCCATGAGGCGCTTGGCCACGTCCTCGGCCATGACGCCGCAGCTGTCCTTGAGGTGGCGCAGGTCCAGGATGCACTCGTGGGCCACATGGCCGTTCTCGCTGGCGTACAGCGTGGGGAAGTGGTCCTTGAGCCGCTGGCTGATGTAGTTGGCCGACAGGATGGCCACCTCGGTGGCGCCCTTCAGGCCCTCGGCGCCCATCATGCGGATGTACATCCACGAGATCGGCAGCACCGCCGCGTTGCCCAGGGGGGCCGCCGAGACGGCGCCGACGCCGTTCACCGGCACGCCACCGGTGGCGTGACCCGGCAGGAAGGGCACCAGGTCTTCCACCACGCACACCGGGCCGACGCCCGGGCCACCGCCGCCGTGCGGGATGCAGAAGGTCTTGTGCAGGTTGAGGTGGCTCACATCGCCGCCGAACTCGCCCGGGGCGGCCACGCCCACCAGCGCGTTCATGTTGGCGCCATCCACGTAGACCCGGCCGCCGTGGCGGTGCACCAGCGCGCAGAGGTCCTTGACCTGGGTCTCGAACACGCCGTGGGTGCTGGGGTAGGTGATCATCACCGCCGCCAGATGGGCGCTGTGCTGCTCGCACTTGGCCTGCAGGTCGGCCATGTCGACGTTGCCGTTCTCGTCGCATTGCGTCACCACCACCTGCATGCCCACCATCTGGGCGCTGGCCGGGTTGGTGCCGTGGGCGCTGCTCGGGATCAGGCAGATGTTGCGGTGGCCTTCACCGCGCGAGCGGTGCCAGGCCTGGATGACCAGCAGGCCGGCGTATTCGCCCTGCGAGCCGGCGTTGGGCTGCAGGCTGATGCCCGAGTAGCCGGTGGCCTGGCAGAGCCAGTCGCGCAGCTGCTGGTCCAGCAGCTGGTAGCCGCGCTGCTGGTCGGCCGGGGCAAACGGGTGCACGTTGGCAAATTCCGGCCAGGTGATGGGGATCATCTCGCTGGTGGCGTTGAGCTTCATGGTGCACGAGCCCAGCGGGATCATGCTGCGGTCCAGCGCCAGGTCCTTGTCGGACAGGCTGCGGATGTAGCGCAGCATGCCGGTCTCGGAGTGGTGGCGGTCGAACACCGGGTGGGTCATGAAGTCGCTGCTGCGGCGCAGTTCGGCCGGAATGCGCGGCTCGATGCCTTTCTCGAAAGCGTCCAGCGACGGCACCGGCTGGCCGGCGGTGGCGAACACGCCCCACAGGGCCAGCAGGTCGTCGCGCGTGGTGGTTTCGTCCAGCGTGATGCCCACCTGCCCGGCATCGATGCGGCGCAGGTTCATGCCGGCGTCCACCGCGCGCTGCAGCAGGTGGGTGGTCTGGGCGCCGGTGGCCACGGTCAGGGTGTCGAAGGCGGTGTCGTGGGCCAGCGTCCAGCCCAGCTGTTCCAGCCCCCGGGCCAGCACGGCGGTGAAGGCGGCCACCCGCTGCGCGATGCGCTTGAGGCCCTGCGGTCCGTGGTAGACCGCGTACATGCTGGCCACCACGGCCGGCAGCACCTGGGCGGTGCAGATGTTGCTGGTGGCCTTCTCGCGGCGGATGTGCTGTTCGCGCGTCTGCAGCGCCAGCCGGTAGGCGGGGTGGCCGTGGCGGTCCACGCTGACACCGACCAGACGGCCCGGCAGCGAACGCTTGTACTCGTCGCGGCAGGCCATGTAGGCGGCGTGCGGGCCGCCGGCGCCCATGGGCATGCCGAAGCGCTGGGTGGTGCCCACCACGATGTCGGCGCCCCATTCGCCGGGCGGCACCAGCAGGGTCAGGGCCAGCAGGTCGGCCGCCACCACGAAGGCGGCCTGCCGGGCATGCACCTGGTCCACATGGCCGCGCAGATCGGTGATCCGGCCACCGCTGGCCGGGTACTGGGCCAGCACCGCGAAGTAGTCGTCGCGGGCCAGTGCGGCCTGCCAGGTCTCGGCAGAGTCGGTCACCACCAGCTCGATGCCCAGCGGCTGGGCCCGGGTGCGGATCACCTCGATGGTCTGCGGATGGCAGTCGCCGCTGACCACGAACACATTCCCCTTCGCCTTGACCGAGCGCCTGGCCAGCGTCATGGCTTCGGCGGCGGCGGTGGCTTCGTCCAGCATGGAGGCATTGGCGATGGCCATGCCGGTGAGGTCGGTCACCATGGTCTGGAAGTTCACCAGCGCTTCCATGCGGCCCTGGGAAATCTCGGCCTGGTAGGGCGTGTAGGCGGTGTACCAGGCCGGGTTCTCCAGGATGTTGCGCAGGATCACGCCGGGCGTGTGGGTGCCGTGGTAGCCCTGGCCGATGAAGCTCTTGAGCAGGCGGTTCTGCTGCGCCACCGCCTTGAGTTCGGCCAGCGCGGCGGCCTCGGTCACGGCCGGGGGCAGCTGCATGCCGGCACTGCGGGCGATGCTGCGCGGCACGATGGCCTCGATCAGGGCGCGGCGCGAGGCCTCGCCGATCACCGACAGCATGTGCGCCTCGTCGGACGGGCCGATGCCGATGTGGCGGGCGATGAATTCGCCGGGGTTCTCAAGGTCGCCCAGGGGCTTGACGGAGGGCATCAGCATGGCGGTGTCCTGCGGTGTGAAAGATGACGGAGGGGGATCAGGCGTTGGCCGAGAAGGCGTCGTAGGCGGTCTTGTCGAGCAGGGCGTCGACCTGCTTCGGGTCGGACAGGCGCACCTTGAAGAACCAGCCGGCGGCCAGCGGATCGCTGTTGGCCAGCGAGGGGTCGGCGCGCAGGGCCTCGTTCACCTCCACCACTTCGCCGCTGACCGGCATGTACACATCGGCGGCGGCCTTGACCGACTCGACCACGCCGGCCACGTCCTTCTGGTTGAAGCTGCGGCCGACCTCGGGCAGGTCGACGAACACCACGTCGCCCAGCGCGTCCTGCGCGTGGTGGGTGATGCCGACAACGGCAACGTCGCCGTCAACGGTGATCCATTCGTGGTCTTCGGTGTACTTGGTGGTCATGGCGGGCTCCTGGTGAAGAAAGGTGGATGAAAGTCGGCGAGGGCTTCAGCCCCGGTAATAACGGTTGGGCACGAAGGGCAGGGCGCTCACGCGCATGGGCACCGGCTTGCCGCGCACGATGGCCAGCAGCCGGGTGCCGATGGCCGCATGCGAGGGCGGCACCATGCCCATGGCGATCGGGGTCTGGGTGCTGGGGCCGAGCAGGCCGCTGGAGACTTCGCCCAGCGTCGCGCCGGCGTCGTCCTGCAGGGGGGTGTGTTCGCGCACCGGCACACGCTCTTCGGCCACCAGGCCGACCCGCACCCGGGTCAGCGGCACGCTGCCGTCGAGCTGGCCGAGCACGCGGTCGGCACCGGGGAAGCCGCCGGCCCGGGCGCCGCCGGTGCGGCGCACCTTCTGCAGCGCCCAGTTCAGGCCCGCCTCGATGGGGGTGATGCCGGGGTCGATGTCGTTGCCGTGCAGGCACAGGCCGGCCTCCAGCCGCAACGAGTTGCGGGCGCCCAGGCCCACCGGTTTCACCTCGGGCTGCGCCAGCAGGGCGCGGGCAAAGGCGTCGGTGGCGTCGGCCGGCAGCGAGATCTCGAAACCGTCCTCGCCGGTGTAGCCGCTGCGGGTGACGAACAGATCGAATCCGTTCCAGCGGAAGGCGGCGCCGGTCATGAAGACCAGCTGTTCCACCCCGGGCAGCAGCCGCTGCAGTGCGGTGACCGCCTGCGGGCCCTGCAGGGCCAGCAGGCCCCGGTCGAACTGGGCGGTGATCTGGCAGCGATGGCCGATGCGGGCCTGCAGGTGGGCCAGGTCGGCCTGCTTGTTGGCGCCGTTGACCACCAGGAACATGTCGCCGCCGCCCGCCACATCGCGGTTCACGAACATCAGGTCGTCCAGGATGCCGCCCGCGTCGTTCAGCAGCAGGCCGTAGCGCTGGCGGTTCACACCCAGGCCGAGCACGTCCACCGGCACGAGCGATTCGAGCGCGGCGGCCGCGTCCGAACCACGGATGGATATCTGCCCCATGTGGGACACATCGAACAGGCCAGCTGCCGAGCGGGTGTGCAGGTGTTCGGCCATCAGGCCGGCGGGGTATTGCACCGGCATGCTGTAGCCGGCAAACGGCACCATGCGGGCGCCGAGTTCAAGGTGCAGTGCGTGCAGCGGGGTGTGGAGCAGATCAGGGGCGGACACAGGCGGCGATTCCAGGCGGGCAGGCCCTGACGGGCGAAACACGGACCACCGCAGTGTGTCCGTGAGCTGCCCCGCTGTCCGCTCTACCTGAGAGATTCGCCCGGGCGATGCCGCGCTTGCTCCTTCGGTGGGCCGCATCGGGTGCGGCCTCTCTCCAGGGGGGAACAGCCGCTTCTCAGCGGCTGGCTGCCAGTCCTTTTGCCTGAGCGTTCAGAGCAGCGTTCCAGCGGAACCGGCCTCCTGCGCCTTCGGCGGCCCCGGCTGGCGGGGCTCTCTCCTGACAAGCGGTGAATTCTAGTTCACATGCCAGCGTAGTTGGGTCCGCCGCCGCCCTCGGGCGTCACCCAGACGATGTTCTGGGTCGGGTCCTTGATGTCGCAGGTCTTGCAGTGCACGCAGTTCTGCGCATTGATCTGCAGGCGGTCCGCGCCGTCGTCGGCCTTCACATATTCGTACACGCCGGCCGGGCAGTAACGGCTCTCGGGCCCGGCGTATTTCGCCAGGTTGATCTGCACCGGCACCGTGCTGTTCTTGAGCGTCAGGTGGGCCGGCTGGTTCTCTTCGTGGTTGGTGTTGGAGACGAACACGCTGGAGAGCCGGTCGAAGGTCAGTTGGCCGTCGGGTTTGGGGTAGCTGATCTGCGGCATCTCGGCGGCCGGGCGCAGGCGGGTGTGGTCGGCCTCGGTCCGGTGGATGGTCCAGGGCGCGCTCTTCATGCCCAGCTTGGGCAGCAGCCACTGCTCGATGCCGGTCATCAGGGCACCCACGGTGTTGCCCTTCTTGAACCACTGCTTGAAGTTGCGCGAGCCTTCCAGCTCTTCCTTGAGCCAGCTCTGCTCGAAGGCAGCCGGGTAGGCTTCCAGTTCGTCGCCGCTGCGGCCGGCCACCAGCGCGTCGAAGGCGGCGTCGGCGCAGAGCATGCCGGTCTTGATGGCGGCGTGGCTGCCCTTGATGCGGGCGGCGTTCAGGTAGCCGGCATCGCAGCCCACCAGGGCGCCGCCCGGGAACACGGTGCGCGGCAGGCTCAGGATGCCGCCGGCCGTGATGGCGCGGGCGCCGTAGCCCAGGCGCTTGCCGCCCTCGATGTGGGCGCGGATGGCCGGGTGGGTCTTCCAGCGCTGCATTTCCTCGAACGGGCTGAGCCAGGGGTTCTGGTAGTCCAGGCCGGTGACGAAGCCCAGCGTGACCTTGTTGCCTTCCAGGTGGTACAGGAAGCCGCCGCCGTAGGTGCTGTTGTCCATGGGCCAGCCGGCGGTGTGCACCACGCGGCCGGGCTGGGCCTTCTCGGGCGGCACTTCCCAGAGTTCCTTGATGCCGATGGCATAGCTTTGCGGGTCCTTGCCGGCGTCGAGCTGGAAGCGGGCGATCAGCTGCTTGCCCAGGTGGCCGCGCGCGCCTTCGGCGAACACGGTGTACTTGGCCAGCAGCTCCATGCCGAGCTGGAAACTGTCGGTGGGCTCACCGTCCTTGCCCAGTCCCTGGTGGCCGGTGGCCACGCCGCGCACCGAGCCGTCTTCGGCATACAGCACCTCGGCGGCGGTGAAGCCGGGGAAGATCTCCACGCCCATCGCCTCGGCCTGCTCGCCCAGCCACTTGGTCACGGCGCCCAGGCTGATGACGTAGTTGCCGTCGTTGTGGAAGCAGCCCGGCACCAGCCAGTCGGGCGTGCGGGTGGCCGAACCTTCTTTCAGGAACAGCACGTCGTCGCCGGTCACCGGCTGGTTCAGCGGGGCACCGCGTTCCTTCCAGTCGGGGAACAGCTCGGTGATGGCGCGCGGGTCCATGACGGCACCCGACAGGATGTGGGCGCCCGGCTCGGAGCCCTTTTCCAGCACGCAGACGTTCACCTCGTGGCCGCGCTCGGCCGCGAGCTGCTTCAGGCGGATGGCGGTGGACAGGCCGGCCGGGCCGCCACCGACGACCACCACGTCGTATTCCATGGCCTCCCGGGGACCGAACTGGGCCAGGATCTCGTCGTGCGTCATGGGGGATCTCGCAGAGAATAGGGGGTTGATCGGACACCGGTGGGCGTATGCCGCTGTCGCCGGCCGGACCGCATTCTATGCGGCGCCTGCACAAAATCGAACGGTCGTTCTTATTTTCCTGTCACGAACCCGACCCCGGAGACCCTTTCCATGGCCTACACCCTCGATCTTTCCGGCCGCGTGGCCCTCATCACCGGCGCCTCCGGCGGCCTGGGCGAGCAGTTCGCCAAGACCCTGGCCAAGGCCGGCGCCGCCGTGGTGCTGGCCAGCCGCCGCACCGACCGCCTCATGAACCTGCGGGCCCACATCGAGGCCGATGGCGGCGATGCCCATGTGGTGGCCATGGACGTCACCGACCTGGCCTCGATCAAGGCCGCGGTGGCCCATGCCGAGACCGAGGTCGGCCCGATCGACATCCTGATCAACAACTCCGGCGTGAGCACCACCCAGCGCCTGCAGGACGTGACCGAAGAGGACTACGACTTCGTCTTCAACACCAACACGCGCGGCGCCTTCTTCGTGGCACAGGAGGTGGGCAAACGCATGCTGGCCCGGGCCAAGGGTGCGGCACCCGGCACCTTCGTGGGCGGGCGCATCGTCAACATCGCCTCCATGGCCGGCCTGAAGGTGCTGCCCCAGATCGGCGTGTACTGCATGAGCAAGGCGGCCGTGGTGCACATGACCCGCGCCATGGCCACCGAGTGGGGCCGCTTCGGCATCAATGTGAACGCCATCTGCCCGGGCTACATCGACACCGAGATCAACCACCACCACTGGCAGACCGAGCAGGGCCAGAAGCTGATCGCCATGCTGCCGCGCAAGCGCGTGGGCACGCCGGCCGATCTGGACGCGCTGCTGGTGATGCTGTGTTCGGCCGAGAGCCATTTCGTCAACGGGGCGGTCATTGCCGCCGACGACGGTTTCGGCGTCTGACATGACGGCGTCCGCCCTGACCGGCCGGGCCGGCTGGCCACCCGGCATGCTGGCCGGCATCGCGGCCGGCCTGGGCGCCGGTGCGTTCTGGGGCAGCACCTTCGTGGCGCCCCTGATCGCGCCGGGCTTCAGCTCGGTCGACCTCACCGTGGGCCGCTACCTGTCGTGCGGTCTGCTGTCGCTGGTGCTGCTGGCCTGGGCCGCGCTGCGCGGCCGGCTGCAGCGGCCCACCTGGGCGCAGGCGGGTGCCGCGGTGTGGCTCAGCGTGCTGGGCTACACCGGGTATTACCTGCTGCTGGTGCTGGCCATCCAGGCCGCCGGTGCGGCGCTGCCGGTGCTGATCATCGGCACCATTCCGGTGGCCATCATGCTGCTGGGCAAGCCGCAGGGCCTGCGCTGGCGTGGCCTGGTGCCGGGGCTGCTTCTCACCGTGGCCGGCATGGCGCTGATGGTGGGCGAAACCGCCCACGGCGACGGCCCCGCCGGCACGGGGCAACTGGGGTGGGGCGTGTTGCTGGCCATCCTGGCCATGGCCTGCTGGACCGCCTTCGGCCTGCTCAATGCGCGCTGGCTGGCCCGCCATCCGGAGGTCAATTCCACCGTCTGGGCCAACTGGCTCGGCCTGGCGGCCGGCGCTGGTGCCCTGCTGATCTGGGCCGTGGCCGGCACGCCGCTGGCCGAACTGGCGGCCCGCCCGGGCTTCGGCACCTTCGTGCTGGTCTGTGTGGTCACCGGCATCGGGGCGGCCTGGATCGCCTCGGTGCTCTGGAACATGGCCAGCCGGCGCCTGAGCGCCAGCCTGGCCGGTCAGCTGATCGTGAGCGAGACCGTGTTCGGCCTGATGTACGCGTTTGCCTGGGAGGCTGCCTGGCCGGCGCCGCTGCAGTGGGCGGCCTGCGGCCTGTTCCTGCTCGGCATCCTGGCTTCCATCCAGGCGCACCGCTGACCCTCCCACCCTTTGCCCGAACCATGAAGCTCGAACTGCCCGCCCACCGGACCGAGGTCTTCCGCATGGTCATCCCCATCCGCTGGGGCGACATGGATGCCATGGGCCATGTGAACAACACGGTGTACTTCCGCTACCTGGAGACGGTGCGGATCGAATGGATGCGCAGCATCGGCTGCGAACCCGACCCGCGCGGCGAGGGGCCGGTCATCGTCAACGCCTTCTGCAACTTTCACCGCCAGCTCGAATACCCGGGTGACGTGCTGGCCGTGATGTCGGTCAGCGACCCCGGGCGCAGCAGCTTCGAGAGCTGGTGCACCCTGTCGCGCACCGACGACCCGGACACGGTGTATGCCGCCGGTGGCGCCACCACGGTCTGGGTGGATTTCCCGAAACAGAAATCGGCTCCGCTGCCCGAACGCATGCGGCAGCACCTCGGCGGCTGAGCCGCCACTTCAGAGGCTGCGCTGCACTTCCACCGGCTCGCGGGCCAGGCCGCGCAGCAGGTGCACCCGCTGGTTCACCCGGCGCGCGCCCAGCATCCACACCATGCGGCTGGTCCAGCCGAGCTTGCTGCGCAGCGCCTCGGTCGAGCTGTAGAAGCTGTAGGGGTCGTCGTAACAGCCCCAGTCGCGCACCGGCAGGCTGCGTTCGTCGCTGGCCACGGTGGGTGACAGGGCATCCAGGTAGCCGTCCCAGTCGGTCGCGCCGTCGAGGTGCAGGCCATAGCCGAGCTGCTTGCCTTCCAGCCGCAGCTGGGTGCGGGCGGCTTCGCTCAGCTCGGGGTCCATGACATGGCTGTCGAAACGCACCCAGCGGTCCTCCAGCCACACCTCCACCAGGCAGTGTTCCACCGGCTGGTCACCGAGGTCGATGATGCCGCGCAGGAATTCGGAACGCAGCGACACCAGCCGCAGCCGCGCGGGTATGCCGATGGACCGCAGCAAGGCCACCAGCAAGGTCGACTTGGTGTGGCAGTCGCCCCGGTTGAGCCGCATCACGGTGAGGGCCGGCACCCCGGTGCCGTCGCCCACGCAGCCGAAGGGCATCTGTCGCACATGGCGGAAGCAGGCCAAGGCTTTGTCGCGCGCGCTGTAGCGCAGCTGGGTCAGGCGGACCGCCAGCAGGCGCACCCGCGGATGGCGGATGTCGAGCTGCGGCGTGTTGCCACACCACTGCTGCGGATCGTCGTCCTGGGGATCGGTGGCCTGCATGGGCAAGGGGTGGCTCCGGGTAAGGCGGGGGCTCAGCGCGGCTTGGGCTGACGGCCCATCAGGTAGAACTCTGGGTTCGGCATCATGCCGCTGAAGCTGGCCATGCGGTTGGACAGCCCGAAAAAGGCCGTGATGGCAGCAATGTCCCAGGCGTCTTCATCGGTGAAGCCGTGGGCCTGCAGCGCATCGATGTCGGCGTCCTCGATGGCATGGGACTGCTGGCAGACCTTCATGGCGAAGTCGAGCATGGCGCGCTGGCGCGGGCTGATGTCGGCCTTGCGGTGGTTGATGGCAACCTGGTCGGCCACCAGCGGCTTCTTCTCGTAGATGCGCAGGATGGCGCCGTGCGCCACCACGCAGTAAAGGCACTGGTTGGCTGCGCTGGTGGCGGTGACGATCATCTCGCGCTCGCCCTTGGTCAGGCCGCTGGTGCGGCCCACGGTCTCGGGCGTCATGAGGGCGTCGTGGTAGGCGAAGAACGCGCGCCATTCGGCCGGCCGGCGGGCCAGGGCCAGGAACACGTTGGGCACGAAGCCGGCCTTCTCCTGCACCTCCAGCACGCGTGCCTTGATGTCGTCCGGCAGGTCGTTGATGTCCGGGGCGGGATAGCGGCTCATGGTGTCTCCTGGATGGGGTGGGGGTGTCGCGATTCTGCCTTGGACCGTTGGCCGGACCGGTCGCCTGCGGTATCGTGTCCGCCGTTCCTGCCCTGCATACCTTTCTGCCGTTCCACCCCATGTCCATACCCCAACCCCCCGCCGGCACCGACCCCGAATTCGAGCGCGGCCTGGCCATGCGCCGCCAGGTCATGGGCGATGCCTTCGTCGAAGCCGCCTTTGCCGGCATGACCCCCTTCACCGAGCCGATCCAGCAGCACATCACCCGCAAGGCCTGGGGCGATGTCTGGCAGCGCGGTGGTCTGGACCTGAAGACCCGCAGCCTGGTCACCGTGGCCATGCTGGCCGCGCTGGGCCGCCAGAACGAGCTCAAGGGCCATGTGCGTGGTGCGCTCAACAACGGCGCCACCCCCGAAGAGCTGCAGGAGGTGCTGCTGCAGGCGGCCGTGTACTGCGGCGTGCCCACCGCCGTCGAAGCCTTCCGCACCGCCGCCGGTGTGGTCGAAGACCCGTCCCGTTGAACCCCAGGAGACCTCCCATGCGCCTGTTCCCGAACCGCCGTGGCCTCATGGCCACCGCCGCCGCCAGCCTGATCCTGGCGCTGCTGTCCGCCACGCCGCTCCATGCCCAGACCCCTCTGCGGGTGCTGGTGGGCTTCCCGCCCGGTGGCGGGACCGATGCCATCGCCCGCATCCTGGCCGACCGCCTGAAGGACGAGCTGGGCCAGCCGGTGGTGGTGGAGAACAAGCCCGGGGCCGGCGGGCAGCTCGCAGCCCAGGCCCTGAAGGCCGCCGCGCCGGACGGCAACACCGTGTTCCTGAGCCACGACCACAGCGTCAGCATCCTGCCGCTGACCATGAAGAACCCCGGCTTCGACCCGGCGCGCGACTTCGTGCCGGTGGCCGGCTTTGCCACCTTCGTCAACGCCGTGGCGCTGTCGGGCGGCACGCCCGCCGCCGACCTCAAGGGCTGGATCGCGGCGGTCAAGGCGGCTGGCGGCAAGAGCACGGTGGGCATTCCGGCACCGGCTTCCACGCCGCAGTTCGCGGTGCAGGTGCTGGGCCAGCAGAACGGGCTGGACCTGGTGGCTGCGCCTTACCGCGGCAGCGCGCCCATGATGGCCGACATGCTGGGCAACACCATTCCGGCCGGCGTGGGTTCGGTGCCCGACTTCATCGAGAACCACAAGGCCGGCAAGCTGCGCATCGTGGCCGTCATGGGCACCCAGCGCCAGCCCCAGCTGCCCGATGTGCCCACCTTCACCGAACTCGGCATCAAGGGCTTCGAGGATGTGCCGTACTACGGCCTGTTCGCGCCCGCCGGCACGCCGCGCGCCGCCCTCGACCGGCTCGGCAGCGCCCTGCAGAAGACCCTGGCGCAACCCGACGTGCGCGACCGCCTCACCGCCATGGGCCTGAGCGTGGGGTACACCGCCGGTGATGCTTTGGCCGCCCGCGAAACGGCCTACCGCCAGGCCTGGGCCCGGATCATCAAGGACAGCGGCTACCAGCCGCAGTGACGCCCCCGGCCGGGCTCAGCCCCCCAGCAGCCGGTGCACCAGGTCCGGCGTGCTGTGGGCCCGGTACTTGCGCATCAGCCGGGCCCGGTGAACCTCCACCGTGCGGTGGCTGATGGTCAGCAGCTTGCCGATCTGCTTGCTGGTCAGGCCGTCCATGAGCAGGGCCGCCACCTCGCGCTCGCGCGCCGTGAGCTCGGCCTTCACAGGCCGGCGTTCCGACAGGTCCTCGAAGCTCCAGATGCCGGCGGCGTGCGGCGCGCTGCGGTCCACCGAACGGCCGGTCACATGGCACCAGAAGGTCTCGCCGGCCTGCGGGCCGCCCACGCGTTTCATGATGCGGTCGTCGGCATAGGTGCCGCTGCGGCCCAGCAGCGGTGCCATGCGCGCACCGAGCCGCTCGTATTCGTCGGCGCTCGGGTACAGGATCTGGAAGCTCTGGCCCACCAGCTGCTCGCGGCCGACACCGAACATGTCGCACAGCGCCTGGTTGCAGTCGACCATGGTGCGCTCGCGCGACAGGGCCAGCCCCACCGGGGCGAGGTCGAAGGCAAGGCGGTAGTCGATGACCATGGAGCGGGTGGGGGACGGGGTTGTTCTTTACGAAATACTACGTAGCAGGTTACGTAGTATCGTGCGGGGTTGCCCCATCCACCGTTTCACAGGAGCCTTTCCTTGAACAAGATCTACCCGAGCGCCGCCGCTGCGCTGCAGGACATCGTTGCCGACGGCCAGCTCATGGCTGTCGGCGGCTTCGGTCTGTGCGGCATTCCCGAGGCCCTGATCGACGCCCTGCGCGACAGCGGCGTCAAGGGACTGACCGTCATTTCCAACAACGCCGGTGTCGACGGCTTCGGCCTGGGCAAGCTGCTCGAGACGCGCCAGATCAAGCGCATGATCTCCAGCTACGTCGGCGAGAACAAGGAGTTCGAACGCCAGTACCTGGCCGGCGAACTGGAACTGGAATTCACGCCGCAAGGCACGCTGGCCGAGAAGCTGCGCGCCGGCGGCGCCGGCATCCCGGCCTTCTTCACCAAGACCGGCGTCGGCACCATCGTGGCCGAGGGCAAGGAGCTGCGCGAGTTCGACGGCGAGACCTATGTCATGGAGCGTTCGCTGGTGCCCGACGTGTCGCTGGTCAAGGCGCACCGCGCCGACCGCAGCGGCAACCTGCAGTTCCGCTACACCGCCCGCAACTTCAACCCCGCGGCCGCCATGGCCGGGCGCATCTGCGTGGTGGAGGTCGAGGAGATCGTCGAGACCGGCGCCATCCAGCCCGACCATGTGCATCTGCCCGGGGTCTATGTGCACCGCATCGTGCACAACCCGAATCCCGAGAAGCGCATCGAGAAGCGCACCATCACCGAGAAAGCAGGAGTCTGACCATGCCCTGGACCCAAGACCAGATGGCCGCCCGCGCGGCCCACGAGCTCGAAGACGGCTTCTATGTCAACCTGGGCATCGGCATCCCGACCCTGGTGGCCAACCATGTGCCCTCCACCAAGGAGGTCTGGCTGCAGAGCGAGAACGGCATGCTGGGCATCGGCCCGTTCCCGACCGAAGATGAAGTCGACGCCGACCTCATCAACGCCGGCAAGCAGACGGTGACCACCATCGCCGGCAGCAGCATCTTCGGCAGCGAGCAGAGCTTCGCCATGATCCGTGGCGGCAAGATCAACCTGTCCATCCTGGGCGCCATGCAGGTCAGCGAGCAGGGCGACCTGGCCAACTGGATGATCCCGGGCAAGATGGTCAAGGGCATGGGCGGCGCCATGGACCTGGTGGCCGGCGTCAAGCGCGTCATCGTGCTCATGGAGCATGTGGCCCGCAAGAAGGACGGCACCGAAGACCTCAAGATCCTGCCGAAGTGCACCCTGCCGCTGACCGGCGTGGGCGTGGTCGACCGCATCATCACCGACCTCGGCGTGATGGACGTCACCCCGGACGGCCTGAAGCTGGTGGAGCTGGCTCCAGGTGTCACGCGTGAATTCATCCAGTCGAAAACCGGCGTCACGCTGATCTGAGCCGGTCTTGGAAGCCTTCCTGCTGTCCACCGGCATCGTCGCGCTCGCCGAAATGGGCGACAAGACCCAGCTGCTCTCGCTGGTGCTGGCCGCCCGCTTCAAACGCCCCTGGCCCATCGTGGCCGGCATCTTCGTGGCCACGGTGCTCAACCATGCGCTGGCCGGTGCGGCCGGCGCCTGGCTCATGGCCGCCATCGGCCCGGACGTGATGCGCTGGGTGCTCGGCATCTCGTTCATCGCCATGGCGGTGTGGATGCTCATCCCCGACAAGCTGGACGATGACGACGCGCCCTCGCGCAGCCACTTCGGCGTGTTCGCGGCCACCACCTGGGCCTTCTTTCTGGCCGAAATGGGCGACAAGACCCAGATCGCCACCGTGGCCCTGGGTGCCCAGTACGAGCCGCTGATCGCGGTGGTGGTGGGCACCACCCTGGGCATGATGTTGGCCAACGCCCCGGTGGTGTTCTTCGGCGACGCCATCACCCGCAAGGTGCCGATCCGCGCGGTGCACGCGGTGGCGGCGGTGATCTTTGCGGTGCTGGGCGTGCTGGCGCTGCTGGGGGTGGGCGCCTGAGACGGGGTTCAGTGCCCGGGCGGGGGAGCGTCGGCCGGGGCGGTGTCGTCGGCGTCAGAGCCCGATTCGGCTCGTGAGCGGGGCGCCGTATCGGCAGGGGGAAAGCACATCTTTTCGCCATCCCACCGCTGGCCGCACCAGCAGTAACCGTCGGCGTTGATGATGCAGGTGCCTGTGCCGCAGCAGCGGGGGTCTTCCATGGCCTGGCCTTCTGAGGGTGGAGCGGGTGAAGGGAATCGAACCCTCGTATGAAGCTTGGGAAGCTGCCGTTCTGCCATTGAACTACACCCGCGGCGGCCTGCATTCTAGCGACTAGAATCCGCCCCCTCATGCCGCCTGCCCCCCGTCCCTTCTGCGCCGTCGACTTCGGCACCTCCAATTCCGCCATCGCCGTCCCGACCCCGGAGGCCAGCCTGTCGCTGGTCGAGCTGGAGCCCGGGCAGGTGACCATGCCCACCGCCGTGTTTTACCGGGTCGAGGGGCTGGCGAACCATGAGCCGCCCGAGCGGGTGTACGGCCGCCCGGGTCTGGCGGCCTACCTGGAGGGGCAGGAGGGCCGGCTGATGCGGTCCATGAAAAGCATCCTGGGCTCCACGCTGGCCAGCCAGAGCACCGATGTGGGCGAAGGCCGTTCGGTGCGGTACCTCGATGTCGTCACCGGCTACCTGCAGCACCTGAAGTCGCTGGCAGAACGCCGCACGCAGGCGCCGCTGGAGCGGGCGGTGCTGGGCCGCCCGGTGTTTTTCGTCGACGGCGACCCGCAGCGCGATGCCCAGGCCCAGCAGACGCTGGCCGACGCCGCCCATGCCGCTGGCTGGCGCGAACTGAGCTTCCAGTACGAACCGATTGCGGCGGCCCTCGACTACGAGCAGGGCATCGACCACGAGGCGCTGGTGCTGGTGGCCGACATCGGTGGCGGCACCTCCGACTTTTCCCTGGTGCGGGTCGGGCCGCAGCGGCGCACGCGCCTGGACCGCAGGGACGACATCCTGGCCAACCACGGCGTGCACCTGGCGGGCACCGACTTCGACCGCCATGTCGAACTCGCCGGCATCCTGCCGCTGTGTGGCTACCGTGGCCTCGGTCCGGCGCGGGCCGACGGCGCGGCGCCGCGCGAGGTGCCCAGCCGGGTGTATTTCGATCTGGCCACCTGGCACCTCATCAACACGGTCTACACGGCTCCGCGCGTGGCCGAGCTGCGTCGCATGAAAGGCTTTTATGGCGACCCGCAACTCCACCAGCGGCTGCTGCGGGTGGTGGAGGACCGGCTGGGCCATGCCCTGCTGGGCCGAGCCGAGGAGGCCAAGATCGCGGTGGCCGAAGGCGGCGCCACCCACATCGACCTCGGCCTGCTGGAGCCGGGCCTGCGGGTGGGGTTCGATGCCGCGCAGGCCCTGGCCGCGCTGGACGCCGACCTGGAACGCATCGCCGAGGCGGTGGACGTCACGCTGCGGATGGCGGGCATCCCACCCGAGGCGGTGAATGTGGTGTATTTCACCGGCGGCTCCACCGGGTTTTCACCCCTGACCCGCCGTCTGGCAGCCCGCGTGCCGGCCGCCCGGGTGGTGCATGGCGACCGCAATGCCAGCGTGGGCCTGGGCCTGGGCCTGCACGCCCGGCGGCTGTTTCAGTAACCCACGGCCTGGCCATCGCGCCGCGAGTCGCTGGCGGCTGCATAGCCGTCCTGCAGATCGTCGCTCAGGCGGGCAATGAACTGACCGCTGCCGAAGTCGAGGTAGGCGTCGGCGGCGGGCTCGAAGCGGTGGCCCAGCGCCTTCAGGCCTTCGCGCAGTTCGGGCGCCATGGTGGGCTCGAAGTCCACGTCCAGGCCCTGACCCCATTTCCAGCGCGGCGCATCGCAGGCGGCCTGCGGCTGCTGGCCGTGCACCAGCATGCGGACCAGGGTCTGCACATGGCCTTGCGGCTGCATGTTGGCGCCCATCACGCCGAAGGCCATCACCGGCTTGCCGTCGCGGCTGAGGAAGCCGGGGATGATGGTGTGGAACGGCCGTTTGCCCGGTGCCACCTGGTTGGGGTGGCCGTCCTGCAGGGTGAAGCCGTGGCCCCGGTTCTGCAGGCTCACGCCCCAGCCCGGCACCACCACACCGCTGCCGAAGCCCAGGTAGTTGCTCTGGATGAAGCTGACCATGCGGCCCTGCGCGTCGGCCGTGTTCAGGTAGACCGTGCCGCCGCGCGGCGGGTGACCGGCGCCGGGGTCGATGGCCCGCTTCGGGTCGATCAGCGCGGCGCGTTCGCGCAGATAGGCCGCATCCAGCAGGTCAGAGGCGCGCACCTCGGTCATGAAGCGCTCGTCGGCCACCCAGCGGTAGGTGTCGGCAAAGGCCAGCTTGATGGCCTCGATCTGCAGGTGCGCGCTCTCCACGCTGTCCGGCCCGAAGCGGCCGATGTCCAGCTGCTCCAGCATGCCCAGCGCCATCAGCGCCGCAATGCCCTGGCCGTTGGGCGGCAGCTCGTGCACCGTGTGGCCGGCAAACCCGGTCTGGATGGTGTCGACCCACTGCACCTGGTGGGCGGCCAGATCGGCAGCCCGCAGCTGTGCGCCGTGCTCGCGCGCGAAGGCGTCGATGGCCTGCGCCACCTCGCCCCGGTAGAAGGCTTCACCCTTCGTGGCGGCAATGGCGCGCAGGGTGCGGCCGGCATGGGGGAAGGCGAAGCGTTCGCCCACCTGCGGCGCGCGGCCGCGCGGCATGAAGGCCTGGGCAAAGCCGGGCTGGTCGTGCAGCTGCGGCACCGCGCGGGCCCATTTGTCGGCCACCACCGGGCCGACCGCGTAGCCGGCCTCGGCCAGCTCGATGGCCGGCTCCAGCAAGTCGGCAAAGGGCAGGGCACCGAAGCGCTCCGACAGCGCCACCCAGCCGGCCACCGCACCCGGCACGGTGACGGCATCAAAGCCGCGCAGGGGGATCTTGCCGTGCTTGCTGCGGAAGTAGTCCGGCGTCCAGGTGGCCGGCGCCACACCGCTGGAATTCAGGCCGTGCAGTTGCTGGCCGTCCCAGACGATGGCGAAGTTGTCGCTGCCCAGGCCGTTGGAGCAGGGCTCCACCACGGTGAGTGCGGCGGCGGCGGCAATGGCGGCGTCGATCGCGTTGCCGCCCTTGAGCAGCATGCGCAGGCCGGCCTGTGCGGCCAGCGGCTGCGAGGTGGCGACCACGTTGCGCGCCAGCAGCGGCGCTCGCGAGACCGGGTAGGGGTTGTTCCAGTGAAAGTTCATGGGGTCACTTCAGGACGTCGCCCAGGCAGAGGTACTTGATCTCCACATAGTCGTCCATGCCGTGGTGCGAGCCTTCGCGGCCCAGGCCCGACTGCTTGACGCCGCCAAACGGCACATGCTCGGTGGCCAGGATGCCCACGTTGATGCCCACCATGCCGTACTCCAGCGCCTCGCTCACCCGGAAGATGCGGCCCACGTCGCGGCTGTAGAAGTAGCTGGCCAGACCGAACTCGGTGTTGTTGGCCGCATCGATGGCCTCCTGCTCGGTCTGGAACTTGAAGACCGGGGCCAGCGGGCCGAAGGTTTCTTCGCGGGCGCACAGCATGTCGCCCTTCGCATCGGCAATCACGGTGGGCTGGAAGAACTGGCCCGGCAGCTTCTGGCCGCCGGTGACCACGCGGCCGCCCTTGGCCACGGCGTCGCTCACATGGCGCTGCACCTTCTCGACCGCAGCGTCCTCGATCAGCGGGCCTTGCACCACGCCGTCGTCGAAGCCGTTGCCCACCTTGAAGGCGGCCACGCGGGCGGCGAACTTCTCCACGAAGGCGTCGTAAACGCCGGCCTGCACATACAGGCGGTTGGCGCAGACGCAGGTCTGGCCGGCGTTGCGGTACTTGCTGGCAATGGCGCCTTCCACGGCCGAGTCGATGTCGGCGTCGTCGAACACGATGAAGGGCGCGTTGCCGCCCAGCTCCAGGCTGAGCTTCTTCACCGTCGGTGCGCTCTGCGCCATCAGGATGCGGCCCACTTCGGTGGAGCCGGTGAACGAGAGGTGGCGCACCACGTCGCTGGCGCACAGCACCTTGCCGATGGCAATGCTCTGCTCGCTGTCGGCGCTCAGGATGTTGATCACGCCGGCCGGGATGCCGGCGCGCACCGCCAGCTCGGCCGCAGCCAGCGCGGTCAGCGGGGTCAGCTCGGCGGGCTTGATGATCACCGGGCAGCCGGCGGCCAGGGCCGGGGCCACCTTGCGGGTGATCATGGCCAGCGGGAAGTTCCAGGGCGTGATGGCGGCGCACACGCCGATGGGCTGCTTGAGCACCAGCAGGCGGCGGTTGTTGTCGAAGGTGGGCAGGGTCTCGCCATTGACGCGCTTGGCCTCCTCGGCAAACCACTCCACGAAGCTGGATCCGTAGGCAATTTCACCTTTGGCCTCGGGGTAGGGCTTGCCTTGTTCGGCGGTCAGGATGCGGGCCAGGTCGTCCTGGTTCGCCATCAGCAGGTTGAACCAGGTGCGCAGGATGTAGGAGCGCTCCTTGGCGGTCTTGTTGCGCCAGCCGGCCCAGGCCGCATTGGCGGCGTCGATGGCGGCCTGCGCATCGGCCGGGCCCAGGTTGGCCACATCGGCCAGCTTGTGGCCGGTGGCCGGGTCCAGCACGTCGAAGCGGCTGCTGCCTTTCACCCACTGGCCATTGATGAGGCCGTCGGTCTTGAGCAGGCTGGGGTCCTTGAGCAGGGCCAGGGGCGAGGTTTTCATGTCCATGGGGTGTCTCCGGTCGGTGGGTGGCGCGGGGCGGGCGGGCCGCAGCGCGGAATCCGACAGGATAGCCCGAGCCGCCCGACCCTGCAGTACCGGTGGTGACCCGTCGCGACGGGCCACCCGAAGTGTTGGAAAATAGCGGGCTTTGACGTCTCCGGGGTGCCCCCGGGGGCATCGGTCCACCTCCGCTCCATTGCCAAGGCCACCATGACCCGTCCCGCCTCTGTCGCCGACATCCGCAAGACCTTTCTGGACTTCTTTGCCGCCAAGGGCCACACCGTGGTGGCGTCCAGCCCGCTGGTGCCCGGCAACGACCCGACGCTGATGTTCACCAACTCCGGCATGGTGCAGTTCAAGGACGTGTTCCTGGGCACCGACAAGCGCAACTATGTGCGCGCGGCTTCGGTCCAGGCCTGCCTGCGCGCCGGCGGCAAACACAACGACCTGGAGAACGTGGGCTACACCGCGCGCCACCACACCTTCTTCGAGATGCTGGGCAACTGGAGCTTCGGCGACTACTTCAAGAAGGAAAGCCTGAACTGGGCCTGGGAGCTGTTGACCCAGGTGTACAAGCTGCCGGCCGACCGGCTGTACGCCACGGTCTACCAGGAAGACGACGAGGCCCACGCCATCTGGGAAGACATCTTCGTGAAGGCCGGCTGGACCCCCGAGCGCATCAGGCAGGAGGGCCGCATCATCCGCATCGGCGACAACAAGGGCGGCCGCTACAAGAGCGACAACTTCTGGATGATGGCCGACACCGGTCCCTGCGGCCCGTGCAGCGAGATCTTCTACGACCACGGCCCCCACATCGCCGGTGGCCCCCCGGGCAGCCCGGACGAAGACGGCGACCGCTTCATCGAGATCTGGAACAACGTGTTCATGCAGTTCGACATGAAGGAAGACGGCTCGGTCACCCCGCTGCCCGCGCCTTGCGTGGACACCGGCATGGGCCTGGAGCGCCTGGCCGCCATCCTGCAGCATGTGCACAGCAACTACGAGATCGACATCTTCGATGTGCTGATCAAGGCCGCTGCCCGCGAGACCGGCACCGCCGACCTGAGCAACCCCTCGCTCAAGGTGATTGCCGACCACATCCGCGCCACCGCCTTCCTCATCAGCGACGGCGTCATCCCCAGCAACGAAGGCCGGGGCTATGTGCAGCGCCGGATCGTGCGCCGCGCCATCCGCCACGGCTACAAGCTCGGCCAGAAGACCCCGTTCTTCCACAAGCTGGTGCCCGATCTGGTGAAGATGATGGGCGAGGCCTACCCCAACCTGGCCAGCCAGGCGCAGCGCATCACCGAGGTGCTCAAGGCCGAGGAAGAGCGCTTCTACGAGACGCTGGCCAACGGCATGGAGATCCTGGACGCCGCCCTGGCCGACGGCGCGAAAGTGCTGCCCGGCGACGTGGCCTTCAAGCTGCACGACACCTACGGCTTCCCGCTCGACCTGTCCGGCGATGTCTGCCGTGAACGCGGCCTGAGCGTTGACGAGGCCGGCTTCCATGCCGCCATGGAAGCCCAGAAGGCCAAGGGCCGTGCCGCCGGCAAGTTCAAGATGGACAAGGCGCTGGAGTACGCCGGTGCCGGCAACACCTTCGTCGGTTACGACCACCTGGAAGCCCCGGCCAAGGTGGTGGCGCTCTACCACGACGGCACGCCGGTGGCCGAGCTCAAGGCCGGCCAGCAGGGCGTGGTGGTGCTCGACACCACCCCGTTCTACGCCGAGAGCGGCGGCCAGGTGGGTGACGAAGGCGAACTCGTGGCCGGCTCGGCCCGCTTCGTGGTGGAAGACACCCAGAAGATCCGCGCCGACGTGTTCGGCCACCACGGCAGCGTGGCCCAGGGCACGCTGGCCGTGGGCGATGCGGTCACTGCCCGGGTCAACACCACGCTGCGTGCCGCCACCGTGCGCAACCACAGCGCCACCCACCTGATGCACAAGGCCCTGCGCGAGGTGCTGGGCGACCATGTGCAGCAGAAGGGCTCGCTGGTGAACGCCGAGCGCACCCGCTTCGACTTCGCCCACAACGCACCGGTCACCGATGCGCAGGTGCGCCAGATCGAGGCCATCGTCAATGCCGAGATCCTGGCCAACGCCGCCACCCAGGCCCGTGTGATGGAGATCGAGGCCGCCAAGGCCACCGGCGCCATGATGCTGTTCGGCGAGAAGTACGGCGACACGGTGCGCGTGCTCGACATCGGCAGCAGCCGCGAACTCTGCGGCGGCACCCATGTGGGCCGCACCGGCGACATCGGCCTGTTCAAGGTGGTGGGCGAGAGCGGCGTGGCTGCCGGCGTGCGCCGCATCGAGGCGGTCACCGGTGTCAACGCGCTGGCTTATCTGCAGTCGCTGGAATCCACCGTGGCCCAGGCCGCCGGCACCCTCAAGGCCTCGCCGGCCGAGCTGCAGGCCCGCATCGGCCAGACCCTGGAGCAGGTGCGCGCACTGGAGAAGGAAGTGGCGGCCCTCAAGGGCAAGCTGGCCTCCAGCCAGGGCGACGAGCTGATGGCCCAGGCCATCGATGTGAAGGGCATCAAGGTGCTGGCTGCCGTGCTGCAAGGGGCCGACGCCAAGACCCTGCGCGACACGCTGGACAAGCTCAAGGACAAGCTCAAGACCGCCGCCATCGTGCTGGCGGCGGTGGACGGTGGCAAGGTGCAGCTGGCCGCTGGCGTCACCGCCGACAGCACCGGCAAGTTCAAGGCCGGCGAGCTGGTCAACTTCGTGGCCCAGCAGGTCGGCGGCAAGGGCGGAGGCAAGGCCGACATGGCCATGGCCGGCGGCACCGACGCGTCGGGTCTGGACGCAGCGCTGAAGTCGGTCCAGGGCTGGGTGGCCGAGCGGGCCTGATCCCCCGGGGGTGTCCCCTCGGGGCGCGGCCTACAGTCGCGCCCTTTCAACGAGGAGGAACCCCATGAAATCCATCGCCCTGGCCTGCGCGGCCGCCATCCTGTCCACCGGCTGCGCGTCGGTCGTCAACGACTCGACCCACCCGGTGAAGGTCGAGACCCGCAACCCGGCGGGTGAGCTGGTGAGCGGCGCCGAATGCCAGCTGACCAACGACTACGGTTCGGTCAGCCTGAAGTCCGGCGACACGACGCCGGTGCGCAGGTCGTCGAAAGACCTGGACATCGTCTGCAAGGGTGCCGGACAGGCCGAAGCTCGGGGCCGTGCCATTTCGCGGGCCAACGGCGGCATGTGGGGCAACATCATCCTGGGTGGCGGCATCGGTGCCGTGATCGACCACAACAAGGGCACGGCCTACACCTATCCGACCTGGATGCAGCTGGTGTTCGGCAAGGTGCTCACTTTCGATCGCACCGCCGAGAAGGAAGGACAGCCGGTGCCGGGCACCGAGCCGGTCGGGCAAGCGGCTGCTCCGGCGCCGGCTGCGGTCGCTTCGGTTCCCTGATCAGCCGGCCGGCCAATCCAGCGCCCGGCGGCTCTCGAAGCGCCGGGGCTGCCCGGTCAAGGGATCGGTGAACGCGATGGCCTGCGCCAGCAGGCGCAGCGGGTCGGCGAAATCTTCCGGCTCGTCCGGCCCGCGCCGCACCTTTGGATAAAACTGGTCGCCCACCAGCGGCAGACCGAGCGCTGCCATGTGCACCCGCAGCTGGTGGCGCTTGCCGGTGATCGGCTCCAGCGCCAATCGCGCCCAGCCACCTTGCCGCTCCAATTCGGTGATGCGGGTCTCGCTGTTGGCTTCGCCCGGCACCTCGCGCATGCGGAAGAAGCCGCTCGGGTCTTCCTCGATGCGGCTGCGCCGCACATGGCCTTGAAGCAGAAAACCGTCCGTTGCGGCCGGTGCGATGGCCTGGTACAGCTTGTCGACCGCGCGGTCGCGAAACAGCGCCTGGTAGGCATCGCGGTCCTGCGGGCGGATGCTGAACACCACCACGCCGGCGGTCTCGCGGTCGATGCGGTGCAACGGGCTGAGCGTGTCGATGCCGGTGCGGCGCTTCAGGCGCACCAGCAGGCTTTGCTGCACAAAGCGGCCGGTGGGCACGACCGGCAGGAAATGCGGCTTGTCGACCACCAGCAGGTGGTCGTCCTGGAACAGCAGTTCTTCCACGAAGGGAATCGGCTGCTCGTCCTCGATGCGGCGGTAGTAGTACAGGCGTTCGCCCGGCACGCAGGGCTGGTCGGGGCGGCAGGGGCGAGCGGTGTCGTCCAGCACTTCAGCGCCGTGCAGTCGTGCGGCCCAGCCGGCGCGGTCCACGGCCGGCAGGCGTTCGCTCAGGAAATCGAGCACCGTCGGCCACGGGCAGGGCTTGTCGTGGGGCACCGCCACGCAGCTCGGCGACACGCCGTCCCGCGCGGGAATGAGGGGGTTCCTGGGCCGGTGCGCCATGCCGGGCCGCCGCTGTCAGGCGGTCAGACGCGGGACCAGACCAGGTCCCACACGCCGTGGCCCAGCTTGAGGCCCCGGTTCTCGAACTTGGTGAGCGGCCGGTAGTCGGGCTTGGGGGCGTAGCCGCCCTGGGCCGCATCGGCGGTGTTGCTCAGCAGCGGTTCGGCGGCCAGCACCTCGGCCATCTGCTCGGCATAGGGCTGCCAGTCGGTGGCCAGGTGCACATAGCCACCGGGCCTGAGCTTGCGGGCCAGGCGGTTCACGAACGGCCCCTGTATCAGCCGGCGCTTGTGGTGCCTGGTCTTGTGCCAGGGATCGGGAAAGAAGATGTGCACGCCGTCCAGGCTGCCGTCGGCCAGCATGTGGTCCATGACCTCGACCGCGTCGTGCCGCACGATGCGGATGTTCTCCAGCCCGTTGTCGCCGCACAGCTTGAGCAGCGCACCCACACCGGGCTCGTGCACCTCGCAGCACAGGAAGTTGTCCTGCGGCCGCACGCCGGCAATGTGGGCGGTGGCGCCGCCCATGCCGAAGCCGATTTCCAGCACGGTGGGTGCCTGGCGGCCGAAGGTGGCGGCCAGATCGAGCGGCTGCGGGGCATAGGGCACCAGGAAGCGCGGGCCGAACAGCTCGTAGGCCCGGGCCTGGCCGGCGGTGGTGCGACCGGCCCGCAGCACATAGCTCTTGACCACGCGCAGGTGCTCCACGTCGGTGGGGGCGGGTCGGGGCAGGGCGTGTCGGGGGTCGGTCATGGCGGGCGCAGAAAACCCGCGATTTTAGGTGGCCGCGCCGGTGGCGGCCGACCAGGCTGTCCGTCAGGCCTCACGCCAGGCCTCACCCCAGGCCTTACGCCAGACCTGGGTCCAGACCGCCAGCGCCTCGGCCACACCGCCGGTGGCGGGCGGCAGGTCGAGCACGGCGGCGGCGGCGTTCAGGGCGGCCAGCGGGTCCGAGAGGTCCAATGGCGCGGCGCCGTTCTGCTTGCTGAGTTTTTCGCCGTTGGCACCCAGCACCAGCGGCACATGGTGGTAGTTGACGGGTGGCAGCTTCAGTGCCTGCTGCAGCAGGATCTGGCGAGGGGTGTTGTCGGCCAGGTCCTGGCCGCGCACCACGTGGGTGATCGCCTGCTCGGCGTCGTCCACCACCACCGCGAGCTGGTAGGCCCACAGGCCGTCGGCGCGGCGCAGCACGAAGTCGCCCACCTCGGTGGAAACGTCCTGCTGCTGCGGCCCCAGGCGGGCATCGGTCCAGTGCACCGGCGCGGCATCGGGCAGGCGCAGCCGCCAGGCGCGGGCTGGTCGGCCCGGCAGCCCGCTGCGGCAGGTACCGGGGTAGACGGCGGCCTGGTGGCGTTCGCGTGGCTGGCCGGCGGCGGCCAGGGCGGCCTCGATGTCGCTGCGCGAGCAGGCGCAGGGGTAGGCCAGACCCTGTTCCAGCAAACGGTCCAGCGCGGCCTGGTACAGCGGGCCGCGCTGCGATTGCCACACCACCGGCAGGTCGCTGGTCAGGCCGCAGGCGGCCAGCTGCTGGAGGATGAGCCGGTCGGCTCCCGGCACGCAGCGCGGGGTGTCGACGTCCTCGATCCGCACCAGCCACTCACCACCCCGGGCCCGGGCATCGAGCCAGCTGGCCAGCGCCGCCACCAGCGATCCGGCGTGCAGCGGCCCGGTCGGCGAGGGGGCAAACCGGCCCCGCGGCTTCACGCCATGGCCAGGGCCAGTTCCAGGCCCGAGACGAACGCGTCTTCCACCCGGTGGCCCAGGCACCAGTCGCCGCACAGGCCGATGCCCAGGGCCGGGTCGATCAGGTGCGAGCGGCCCAGCGGGGTGCGGGTCTGGGCGAAGCGCCAGCGGTGCACCACGGCGTGGGTGGGGGTGGCGCGGATGCCGGTGATCTCGGCAAAGCCCTTGAGCAGCTTGGCCTTGACCCGCTCTTCGTCGTCTTCCAGGTGGCGGGTCGACCAGTCGGGGCTGGCCTGAACCGTCCAGCGCTCGATCGGGTCGCGCCCCGGCTTGCTCGATTCGCGCGCCAGCCAGCTGATGCGGTGGTGGGTGCTGCGGGCGGCATTCCATTGCGGGCCCAGGTGGGGCAGACCGGGCTGCATGGCCTGGGGGTAGGCCACCATCAGGGTCCAGCAAGGGGCCACATGCACCGGTGCCAGCGCCTGCCGCAGATCGGGGGCCAGGCCGGATGCCAGCAGCAGGTCGTGCGCCTGCGGATTCGGCACCGCCAGCACCACCTGGTCGAACCCGCCCAGGACCCGCTGTCCGCCTTCGGCGTCTTCGGCGCGCAGCTGCCACTGTTCCGGGTGCAGGGCATCGCGTTCGATCTGGGTCACCCGCACCTGCACCAGGGCCTGGGCCGGCAGACGGCCGTGCAGGTCGGGGCGGGTGATGGGCTGGGCCCACAACGCCACCAGCGCATTCATGCCGGGGGTGGCCACGAAGTGCGGTTCGGTGGGCGGGGGCGCGCTGGCCAGCACATGGCCGAATTCGTCCAGCACCCGAACCGTGCTGGCGCTCCAGGGCCGTACCACGGTGGTGGCGGTCAGCCGCAGCACCTGCTCGAAGCGGGCGTCGCGCACGGTGAAGTACTGGGCACCGTGGTCGAAGCCGCCGAACTCGGTGCGGCGGGTCGACATGCGGCCGCCGAAGCCGCGGCTTTTTTCGATCAGCGTGACGCGGTGGCCGGCCTGCAGCAGGGTGCGGGCGCAGGTCACGCCGGCCATGCCGCCGCCGATGACGGCGATGTGGCGCAACGGGGCTGCGGGGGTGGGCTGGGGAGCGCGGGTGGGCCGACGTGGTTTCATGGTGCGAGGGGTGTTGGGGTGGCGTGCGCCGACGGGCATGTGGGCCGAATGTAGCAGCGGCCCTCAGCTCTGGTGGTGGTTGTTCAGCAGGGCATGCCGGGTTTTGGGGTGCTGCAGCCGCTCCAGCCACCACTGCAGCGCCCGGCCCGCGCCCTTGGGCCCGGCGTCCTGCCGCCAGGCATAGGCAGCGCGTTGCGTGCGCGAGGTGCGTTGCAGCGGCTTGACCACCAGCCGCCCGGCGTCGATGTAGGGCTGTGCCAGCGGCTGCGGCAGGAAGCCCACGCCCAGGCCCCGCAGCTGGGCTTCGAGCTTGTGCTGCATGGTGGGCACGGTCAGCACGTCCTGGCCGGGTTGCAGGTTGTGGGTCACGCCGCGTCCGCGCAGCGTGCTGTCGGCCACTGCCACGGCGCGGTGGCGGCGCAGTTCATCGTCGGACAAGGGGTGCGACACGCTGGCCAGCGGGTGGTGCGGTGCGACCGCATACACAAAGGGCACGCTGCCCAGCGGCGCCACCTGGATGCCCGGGATCGCCAGCTCCACCGACACGCCCAGCGCCAGGTCGGCGGCGCCGCTCTGCAGCGACTCCAGCGTGCCGGAGAGGGTTTCGGCGCGCAGCCGCAGGCGGGTGGGAGCGCCAGTGGCATAAAAGTCGTCGCACAGTTCGAAGAGCGTGCTCCGGGCGATCAGGGCGTCGGCCGCGATCGAGAGCTGGGGTTCCCAGCCGGTGGCCACCCGGCGCACCCGCTGGGCCACGGCATCGAGTTCCTGCAGCAGGTGTTCGCCCGAGCGCAGCAGCTCGGCCCCGGCCGGGGTGAGCACCGCGCGGCGGGCGCTGCGGTCGAACAGCAGCACGTCCAGCGCGTCCTCGATCTGCCGGATGCGGTAGGTCAGGGCGCTGGGCACCATGCCGATCTCGCGCGCGGCCGCCGCCATGCTGCCCAGGCGGGACACCGCCTCCAGCAGGGCCAGGTTTTCGGCCGACAGGGCCGAGCGGGGGTTGGGGGCAGGGGCGGGCATGGCGGGCTCCATTCATTCAAACAGTTTGAATGATGACATCAAAACCATGCAGCCGATTTGTCCGGACGAATCTCCAGAATGGAGCCCATCGACACCGGGGAATCGTCCCCGGACCACCAGCAGGAGTTCCGTCATGATGCTCGTCCGCCGTTCCGAAGCCCGTGGCCATGCCGACCACGGCTGGCTGCGCAGCCACCATTCCTTCTCGTTCGCCGATTACTTCGACCCGCAGTGGATGGGCTGGGGCAATCTGCGCGTGATCAACGAAGACCGCATCGCCCCCGGCACCGGCTTCGGCACCCACGGCCACCGCGACATGGAGATCGTGAGCTATGTGCTCAAGGGCAACCTGGCCCACAAGGACAGCATGGGCAACGTGGAGGGCATTCCCCCCGGCGAGGTGCAGCGCATGAGCGCCGGCACCGGCGTGATGCACAGCGAGTTCAACCATGCGCCCGACAGCGAGACCCATTTCCTGCAGATCTGGATCGAGCCCAATGTGCGCGGCATCCCGCCGAGCTATGAGCAGAAGGCTTTTGCCGACGCCGAGAAGCGGGGTGTCCTGCGCCGCGTGGCCTCGAACGACACGGCCGAAGGCGCGGTCAAGCTGCATGCCGATGCAACCATCTATGCCGGCCTGTTCGACGGTGCCGAGTCGGCCCGGCTGGCGCTGGACCCGACCCGCAAGGCCTATGTGCACCTGGTGCGCGGGGAGCTGTCGGTGAACGGCCAGGCCCTCAAGACCGGCGATGCCGTGGCGCTGCGCGACGAAGCGGCCCTGGTGCTGGACCAGGCCCGCGACGCCGAGGTGCTGGTGTTCGACCTGGCCGCCTGAGCCGGAGCCACCCCCATGTGCGGCTCCGAACTGCTCACCCGGCGCGCGGTGCAATCGGTGGTGGACATGCCCCACCATGCGTTCGACGCCCGGACCCATGCCCGCATGTTCCACCCGGAACACCTGGGTCTGATCGACCCCTTCATCGGTGTCGACCTGTTCCACATGCCGCAGAACTTTTTCCTGCCGCATCCCCACGGCGGCATGAGCGCGGTGACGCTGCTGCTCGACGATTCGCCGGGCGGTGTCATCAACCGCGATTCGCTGGGCGACCACAGCACCATTGCCCCCGGCGACCTGCACTGGACCCAGGCCGGCAGCGGCATCGTGCACGAAGAGACGCCCAGCCAGCCGGGGCAGCCCGCCATCGGGCTGCAGATCTTCGTGAACATGGCGCGCAGCCACAAGCAGGACCCGGCTGCGGTGTTCAAGGTGGCCCGGGCCGACATGCCGGTCTGGCAGGGCGAGGGTGTGCAGGTCAAGGTGGCGGCCGGTTCGTTTGCCGGCCTGCAGTCGCCCATCGGCGCCGACCCGCGCTGGGCCACCCGGGTCGATCTGCTGGACATCCGGCTGGCGCCGGGTGCGTGCATCGACCTGCCGGTGGACAACGCCGCCAACGGCTTCCTGATCGTCACGGCCGGCGCGCTGACCGCCGGCGACCACGCCGCCCGCATGCACCAGACGGTGGTGCTGTCCCCGGCCCCGGCCGATGCGGCGGGCCGCTCGGTGCTGACCTTGCAATCGACCGAGGCGGGCGCACATGCGGTGCTGCTGGCCGGCCGGCCGCTGCGCGAGCCGGTGGTGCCCTACGGACCTTTCGTGGGCAACAGCCGGCAGGACATCGCGGCCTATGCCCAGGCCTTCCAGCGGGGCGACATGGGCTCGCTTGAACCCTCCTTTTCCCGTTGACCATTCTCCGTTGACCGTTTTCCCTCACCCCGCGCCAACCGGCGCACAACCCTGAAAGCAAACCATGGCAAAAGTTGTTGTTGTCTACCACTCCGGCTACGGCCACACCCAGTTCATCGCCCAGGCCGTGGCCCAGGGTGCCGGCGCCGATCTGATCGCGGTCGATGCCGAGGGCAACCTGCCCGAAGGCGCCTGGGAAGCCCTGGCCGCCGCCGACGCCATCGTCATGGGCACGCCCACCTACATGGGCGGCCCGAGCTGGCAGTTCAAGAAATTCGCCGACGCTTCCTCCAAGGCCTGGTTCACCCGCGCCTGGCAGGACAAGTTCTTTGCCGGCTTCACGGTGAGCGCCAGCCTGAACGGCGACAAGGGCTCCACCCTGTCTTACCTGACCACCCTGGCCTCCCAGCATGGCGGCCTGTGGGTCAGCCTGGGCATGCCGCCCGCGAACAAGCTGGCTTCGACCCGCGCCGACGTCAACAACCTCGGCGGCTCGGTGGGTCTGCTGGTGCAGGCACCCTCGGACGCCGGCGCCGACAAGATCCCCCAGGGCGATGTCGACACCGCCCGCCAGTTCGGCGAGCGCGTGGCTGCGGTGGCCCAGCGCTTCAAGGGCTGACCCCCGTTCCATCAGGGCCGGCCGGGATCGACCGATCCCGGCCGGCCTGTGGCACAGTGCGGGCGACCCCGCAACTGCCTGCCACCCCGATCCCATGAAGATCATCAGCCTCATTCCCTGGGCCGACTGGCTGGCCCTGGCCTGTTTCTTCGCCCTGTGGGTGGGTTATGCGCGCTTTGCCAAGGTGTGGTCGCGCCGGCGCCCTTCGCTGCTGGACACCACCAACCGCTACCGCCGCTACTGGATGCAGCAGACCACGGCCCGCGACCCGCGCATGCTGGACGGCCTGATCACCCAGACGCTGTCCAACACCCCGGCGTTCTTTTCGTCCACCTCCATCCTGGTCATCGGTGCGCTGTTCGCGCTGCTGGGCACCACCGACAAGGCGGCCGAGCTGATGAGCGAGATTCCGTTCGCGCAGGCCACCACGCTGATCGTGTTCGAGTTCAAGGTGGTGGTGCTGGTCTCGATCTTTGTCTACTCGTTCTTCCGCTTTTCCTGGTGCATGCGGCAGTACACCTTCGTGGCGCTGGTCATCGGCTCGATGCCGTCGCCGGAGGCCTTCGAGTCCGGGCAGTTCGACCGCCAGCAGTTCGCCGACCGGGCGGCCGCCATGGTGGGTTCGGCGGCCGAGACCTTCAACGACGGCCTGCGCGCCTATTACTTCTCGTTCGCCCTGCTGGCCTGGTTCATTTCGCCGGTGACCATGGTGCTGGCCACGCTGATCGTGGTGGCCATCCTGTACAACCGCGAGTTCCGTTCGGAAGTGCTGTCCATCCTCAAGGACTGACCCGGTCGGCCCGGCGCAGTCCCTAAAATCGGGCCCATGTTTGTCCATCTGCGCCTGCACACCGAGTTTTCCGTCGTCGATGGCACCAACCGCATCGACGATGCCGTGGCCGCCGCGGCGGCCGACCGCCAGCCCGCCCTGGCCATCACCGACCTGAACAACCTGTTCGGGGCCATCAAGTTTTACAAGGCGGCGCGCGGTGCCGGGGTCAAGCCCCTGATCGGCGCCGAGGTGATGCTGCAGGGCTTCACCGACGAAACCCCCGGCGCCATGCCCGGCGCCCACCAGCCGGCCCTGCCGCGCGCCATCCTGCTGGTGCAGGACCACCAGGGTTACCTGAACCTGTCCGAACTGCTGGCCCGCGCCTGGACCCGCAACGATGGTCGCGGCCAGGCGGTCATCCAGCGGGCCTGGCTGCAGGAACTGCACGGTGGCCTGATCCTGCTGTCGGGCGCGCAGGCCGGTCCGGTCGGGCAGGCCCTGATGGCGGGCGATGCCCAGCGCGCTGCCGACGTCGCCCTGCAGCTCTCCAGCCTGTTCACCCACCGCTTCTACCTGGAGCTGCAGCGCGCCGGCCGCAATGACGACGAGCGCCATGTGGCCGAAACCGTCAAGCTGGCGGCCCGGCTGCGCCTGCCGGTGGTGGCCACCCACCCGGTGCAGTTCCTGGAAGCCGACGACTACGAGGCCCACGAGGCCCGGGTCTGCATTTCGGAGGGCGAGATCCTGGGCAACAGCCGCCGGGTGCGCCGCTTCACCCGCGAGCAGTACTTCAAGAGCGCGGCCGACATGGCGGCCCTGTTCGCCGATGTGCCTTCGGCCGTGGCCAACACCCTGGAAATCGCGCGGCGCTGCAACCTCACGCTGGTGCTGGGCAAGCCGCAGCTGCCCAATTTCCCGACGCCGCTGGTCAATGGCGTGCCCATGCCCATGGAGGACTTTTTCCGCCAGTCCTCCTTCGAGGGGCTGGAGGAGCGGCTGGTCCACCTCTATCCCGATGCGGCCGAACGCGAGCGCCAGCGCCCGCGCTATGTGGAGCGGCTGGAGTTCGAGATCAACACCATCCTCAAGATGGGGTTCCCCGGCTACTTCCTGATCGTGGGCGACTTCATCAACTGGGCCAAGAACAACGGCTGTCCGGTCGGCCCCGGCCGGGGTTCGGGTGCCGGCTCGCTGGTGGCCTACGCGCTCAAGATCACCGACCTCGACCCGCTGCAATACAACCTGCTGTTCGAGCGCTTCCTGAACCCGGAGCGGGTGTCCATGCCCGACTTCGACATCGATTTCTGCCAGAGCAACCGCGACCGCGTCATCGACTATGTGAAGGAGAAGTACGGCAAGGACGCGGTGAGCCAGATCGCCACCTTCGGCACCATGGCCGCGCGCGCCGCCATCCGCGACGTGGGTCGGGTGCTCGACTTCTCCTACGGCTTCTGCGACGGCATCTCCAAGCTCATTCCCAACAAGCCGGGCATGAGCGTGACCCTGCAGTACCCGCCCAGCCCCAAGAAGGACGGCGACAAGAACAACTACGCCATCGAGATGGAGCCGCTGCTGGCCGAGCGCCTGCAGAAGGAAGACGATGTGCGCACCCTCATCGAGCTGGCCCAGAAGCTCGAAGGCATGACCCGCAACATCGGCATGCATGCCGGCGGCGTGCTGATCGCGCCCGGCAAGCTGACCGACTTCTGCCCCCTCTATGCCCAGCCCGGCAGCGACGCGGCGGTGAGCCAGTACGACAAGGACGACGTGGAGGCCATCGGTCTGGTCAAGTTCGACTTTCTCGGTCTGGCCACGCTCACCATCCTGGAGATCGCGCGCGAATTCATCATGAAGCGCCACAAGGGCCAGGAGAACTTCCGCTTCGAGGATGTGCCGCTGGACGACCCCAAGGTCTACGCCCTGTTCTCGCGCGGCCAGACCGAGGCGGTGTTCCAGTTTGAAAGCCGCGGCATGCAGGGCATGCTGCGCGACGCCAAGCCGACCCGGCTGGAAGACCTGATCGCGCTCAACGCGCTGTACCGCCCGGGCCCGATGGACCTGATCCCCAGCTTCGTGGCCCGCAAGCACGGTCGCGAGGTGGTGGAGTACCCGCACCCGCTGCTGGAGCCGGTGCTGGCCGAGACCTACGGGATCATGGTCTACCAGGAACAGGTGATGCAGTCGGCCCAGATCCTGGGCGGCTACTCGCTCGGCGGTGCCGACCTGCTGCGCCGCGCCATGGGCAAGAAGAAGCCCGAGGAGATGGCCGAGCACCGGCTGATCTTCCGCAAGGGCGCGGCCGAGAAGGGCATCGGCCAGGAGAAGGCCGACGAGGTCTTCGACCTGATGGAGAAGTTCGCCGGCTACGGCTTCAACAAGTCGCACGCGGCCGCCTATTCACTGCTCGCGTACCACACCGGCTGGCTCAAGGTGCACTACACCGCCGAGTTCTTCTGCGCCAACATGACGGTGGAGATGGACGACACCGACAAGCTCAAGGTGCTGTTCGAGGACGCGGTGAAGATGGGCATCGCCTTCGAGGCGCCCGACGTGAACCGGGGCCTCTACCGCTTCGAGCCGGTCACCGACCGCTCCATCCGCTACGGCCTGGGCGCCATCAAGGGCACCGGGCAGCAGGCCATCGAGGCCATCGTCGCGGCCCGCGAAGGCCGGGGTGAAGGCCCCGACGGGCACGAGAGCGGCCCGTTCCGGAGCCTTTTCGATTTCTGCCTGCGGGTGGACCGCACCCGCATCAACAAGCGCACGGTGGAAGCCCTGATCAAGGGCGGCGCCTTCGACAGCATCCACCTCAACCGGGCCGAGCTGCTGGCCTCGGTCGACCTGGCCTTCGACTACGCCGCCACCACCCAGGCCAACGCCCACCAGGGCGGCCTGTTCGACATGCTGGGCGGTGACGACCATGGCTCCAGCACCCAGGAGCCCGAGCTGGTCGCCACGCTGCCCTGGGGCGTGAAGGAACGCCTGACCTTCGAGAAGAGCGCCATCGGCTTCTACCTTTCCGGCCACCTGTTCGACGAGGTCGAACGCGAGGTCCGGCGCTTTGCCCGCACGCCGCTGGAGAGCGTGAAGGAGAGCCGCGATCCGGTCATCCTGGCCGGCATCGTCACCGACTTCCGGGTCATCAATGGCCAGCGCGGCAAGCTCGCGCTGTTCAAGCTGGACGACAAGACCGCGGTGCTGGAGGTCAGCGCGGACGAAGGCCTGATCAACGCACACCGCAACACCCTCAAGGACGACGAGCTGATCGTGGTGCAGGCGGTGGCCCAGCCGGACCGCTTTTCGGGCGGCCTGCGCCTGAAGATCCAGCAGGTGTGGGACCTGGCCGCCGCCCGTTGCCGCTTCGGCAAATACCTGCGGGTGGTCGTGAATGGCCATGCGCCTTCGGTGGCCCAGCTGGTGCGCGAATTCCCGCCCCGGCGCGAAGTCACCGAGCAGGGCGAGCTGGTGCGGGGCCTGCCGGTGCGGCTGGCGCTGCTGCGCGAGGGTGCCCAGTGCGAACTGCAGCTGGACGACCGCTCGCTGTTCTTCCCGACCGATGCGGCACTGGCCAGCTGGATGGCCCAGGCGCACGAACAGCGCGCCGAGATCGTGTTCGACTGACCCCGCTCAGTCGAGCGGGCGCAGGCCGATCACCAGCGCGGGCGGCACCCGGCCGTCGGTGTCGCGCGGCAGGCTGCCGGTGCGGTCGATGGCGCGCAGCACCGCTTCGTCCCAGGCTGCGTTGCCGCTGCTCTTGGTGATCTTGCGGCCGGTGATGGTGCCGTCCGGCAGGGTGCGCACCTCCACCTCGGCACGGGGGTTGCCCGGCGCCACATCGGTGAACACCACGTTGGGCTTGATGCGGGCAGCCACCTTGGCGCCATAGCCCGGCGTGGGGCCGCTGGACTGCTGGGCCGTGCCGGTGCTCTGCGGGCCGCCGGTGGCTCCGGCCTGGCCCATCATGCGGCGCAGCTGGTCCTGCCTCAGCTGTTCCTTGAGCTGGGCTTCGCGTTTTTCGGCCTCGGCGCGTTTCTTGTCTTCGGCCAGCTTCTGCTGGCGTTCCTTTTCGGCAGCCGCTTTCTTGTCGGCAGCGGCCTTCTCGGCTGCGGCCTTGCGGTCGGCCTCACGCTTCTCGGCGGCCCGCAGTTCGGCCTCGCGTTTTTCGGCCTGGGCCTTTTCGCGCGCCTTGGCGGTGGCGATCTCGGCTTCGGTCGGCCCCGGGGGCGGCGGCGCCGGGCGCGGTTCAGGGCGCGGGGCGGGTGCCGGCGGGGCAGGGGGCGGCGGCGGTGGCTCCACCGCCCGGGGTGCGGCCTGTTGTGGCACCCGCGACCAGAGCTCGGCCTCCACCGTGGCCAGCTCGACGTCCTTGTTCCATTGCACGCCCCAGGTCAGCGCGCCGATGAGCAGACCGTGCACCACCAGGGCCTTGGCCATGGACGGGCCCCAGCGGTCTGTGCTTGGTGGCGCCAGGCTGTTGCGGTCAAAGGTGCTGTGCGGGGACATGCTGTGCGGGGACCTGCTCATCGGGGTTCCGGTCACCGGCTGGTCTGCACCGCCAGCCCCACCCGGGCAATGCCGGCGCGCTGCAGCGTGTCCATCACCCGGACCACCGCCTCGTACTTCACCGACTTGTCGGCGCTGATGATCACCGGCACGCCGCCCTGCGGTGCCTCGCCCGAGGCCGGGTCGGTGGCCTGGATCTGCTTCACCCGGGCCACCAGCTGGGCCATGGGCACCGGCGGCGAGTCACCGCCCTGGTTGCCGTCGCGCACCTGGAGCTGTTCGTCCTTGTCGATCACGACCTGCACGAACCGGTCGGGTTGGCGCGCAGCCTGACCCACGCTGGGCAGGGCAATCTGGCTCGGCGTGATCAGGGGCGCGGTCACCATGAAGATGATCAGCAGCACCAGCATCACGTCGATGAAGGGCACCATGTTGATCTCGTTGATGGTGCGGCGGCCCCGGCCGCGGGCGGCGAGCTTGGCCATCTCAGTGACCCGACGGGGTGCTGCCCTGGGCGCCCAGGTTGCGTTGCAGGATGTTGGAGAACTCCTCCATGAAGGTCTCCATGCCGTTGGCCACGCGGTCGATGTCGTGCGCAAAGCGGTTGTAGCCCACCACTGCCGGAATGGCGGCAAACAGGCCGATGGCGGTGGCCACCAGGGCTTCGGCAATGCCGGGCGCCACCGTGGCCAGGGTCACCTGGGTGAGTGCGGCCAGCCCGGTGAAGGCGTGCATGATGCCCCACACCGTGCCGAACAGGCCCACATAGGGCGCCACCGAACCCACGGTGCCGAGGAACGACAGGTTGCTCTCCAGCACATCGAGCTCGCGCTGGAAACTGGCCCGCATGGCGCGGCGGGCGCCGTCGAGCAAGGCACCGGCATCGGTGATGCGGCGTTCGCGCAGTTTCTGGTACTCGCGCATGCCGCTGGCAAAGATGCGCTCCATCGGGCCGCCCTGGCGGGCATTCTGGGTGGCTGCGCTGTAGAGGTCGTTCAGGTTGGTGCCGGACCAGAAGTCGCGCTCGAAGTCCTCGTTCTTGGCACGCACCCGCTTGAGGGTGGTCAGCTTGCGGAAGATGGCGGCCCAGCTGACCACCGACATCAGGATCAGCAGCAGCACCACGGCCTGGACGACCCAGCTGGCATTGAGCATGAGCTGGACGATGGAGAGATCTTGGGTCATGTGCGTCGGAGGAAAAAATCGCCGGAAGGTTTCACGGGGCTGCCAGGGCTTGCAGCACCGGGACGGGCATGCGGGCAGGGCGCAGCGATGCGGCGTCCACCCAGCCGATGCGGATGCTGCCTTCGCACAGCAGTTCCGCGTCGGCCGCGTTGCCCGTCGGATCACCGGCCGGGTGTCGCCACGCAGACTGCGCGATTGTCAGGGAGGCCCGGCCGGTTTCCCGGGCCGAGGCTGTAACCGTCAGCAAATCATCCAGCCGGGCGGGGCGGTGGTACTGCAGCTCGGTGGCGCTCACCACGAACATGCCGCCGGTGGTGTCGCGCAGCCGCTGCTGTTCGATGCCCAGCGAGCGCAGCCATTCGGTGCGCGCCCGCTCGAAGAACTTCAGGTAGTTGGCATAAAAGACGATGCCGCCGGCATCGGTGTCTTCCCAGTACACCCGCACCGGCCAGCGAAAGGCGGCCTGCGCCAGCGGCGCAGGGCGCTGGCTCACAGCGCGGCCTCCAGCCGGGCCACCGCTTCCTGCAGCTGTTCCATCGAATTCGCGGTGGAGAAGCGCAGATAACGCCCTGGGTCGGCCGGGCCAAAGTCGCGGCCGGGGGTGGTGGCCAGCTGGCAGCGCTGCATCAGCTCGAAGGCCAGGGCCCAGCTGCCGCCCTGGTCGGGCTGTGCTCCGGCCGGGGCAATGCCCCATTGCCGGCACAGGCCGCTCACGTCGGCCCAGGCGTAGAAGGCGCCGTCGGGCCTGACCGGCACGGTCAGACCCAACCGGTCCAGTTCGGGAATGAAATAGTCGCGCCGGGCCTTGAAGGCGGCGCGGCGGCGCTCGTACTCGGCCAGGCTGTCGGGGTGGAAACAGGCCAGCGCGGCGTGCTGGGCAATGGTGCTGGCACAGATGAACAGGTTCTGCGCCATGCGCTCCACCACCGGCACCAGCTCGGTCGGCAGCACCAGCCAGCCCAGGCGCCAGCCGGTCATGTTGAAGTACTTGCTGAAGCTGTTGATGCTGATCACCTGTTCGCCCAGGCCGTCGGGCAGGCCGAGCGCGCTGTGGCCATAGGCTTCGTCGTGGCTCAGGCCGAGGTAGATCTCGTCGACCAGCGTCACGCCGCCGCGCTCGCGCACATGGGCCGCGATGTCGGTCAGCGCCTGGCGTGCGATCGAGGTGCCGGTGGGGTGGGACGGCGAGGCCAGCAGCACGCCCCGGGTCGCCGGCCCCCAGTGCTGTCGCACCTGTTCGGCGCTGAGCTGGAAGCGCTGTTCCGGTCCGGCCGGGATCATGACGGCGCGGCCCTCGGCCGCCTGCACGAACTGCCGGTTGCAGGGGTAGCTCGGGTCCGGCATCAGGACTTCGTCGCCGGCGTCGATGAGCGCCAGGCAGGCCAGCTGCAGCGCGGCAGACGCACCGGCCGTGATCACGATGCGGCCCGGGTCGACGTCGACACCGAAGCGGCTGGCGTACCAGCCCGAAATCGCCTCGCGCAGGGCTGGCAGGCCCAGCGCCTGGGTGTATTGGCTGCGGCCGTCGGCAATGGCGCGGGCGGCGGCTTCCTGCACCAGCGGGGGCGCGGTGAAGTCCGGCTCGCCGATGTTGAGGTAGATCATGGGCCGGCTGCCGGGGTCCGCCTGTGCGGCCTGCCGCGCAGCGGCCTTGGCCAGTTCCATCACGTAGAAAGGTTCGATCCGGGCCGCACGCCCGGCGATCTTCATGCCCATGGCCTCAGCGGGCGCGAGGGGCCGGCTGCGCGGCCACTTCCACCGGCCGCAGCTGCGCCGCCAGCGGGTGCAGCACGCCGTTGACGAACTTGTGGCCGTCGGTGCCGCCGAAGGCCTTGGCCAGCTCGATGCATTCGTTGAGCACCACGCGCCAGGGCACGTCGGGGCAATGCTGGAACTCGTAGGCGCCGATCCACAGCACGCCGTGCTCGATGGGCGAGATCTCCGGGAGCGGGCGGTCCAGGCGGGGGGTGATGAGGGCGTCCAGCGCAGCGGCCTGCTCGATGCAGCCGTGCACCAGCGCGTCGAAGTGCACGCTGTCGGCCTTGTGGAAGCCGGCCAGGTCGCGGGTGAAGGCGTCGATGTCGGCTGCCTCGTTGCGGCCCACCAGGTGCTGGTAGAGCGCCTGCAGGGCGAACTCGCGGGCGCGGGTGCGGGCCGACTTGTCGGAAGCCTTGCGGGGTGCGCCGGCGCGGGTCGGGGTCTTGTCGGAATCGGGGGTGTTCATGGTCATCCGATGGAGTCGAGCACATGGGCCATCTCGACCGCCACGCGGGCGGCGTCGATGCCCTTGTCGGTCTGGCGGGCGCGGGCCTGTTCGTCGTTCTCGACGGTCAGGATGGCGTTGGCAATGGGCAGCCGGTAGTCCAGCGAGATGCGCGTGACACCGGCGCCGGACTCGTTGGCCACCAGCTCGAAGTGGTAGGTCTCGCCGCGGATGATGCAGCCCAGGGCGATCAGGGCGTCGAAGTCGTCGCGTTCGGCCATGGCCTGCAGGGCCACCGGCACCTCCAGGGCGCCGGGCACCTTCACATGGGCGATGTTCTTTTCCTGCACGCCCAGGGCGAGCAGCTCGGCGTGGCATGCCTTGAACAGGGCATCGGTGACGCCTTCGTTCCAGCGCGCCTGCACGATGCCGATGCTGAATTTGCGGCCGTCCAACGGACCGGCGCTGCCTTTGTCTGCTCCGAACATGGGCTGGGTTCCTCGGGGGTCAGGTGTTGTTGCGGCCGATGAAGCCGGTGATTTCCAGGCCGTAGCCGGTCATGCTGGGCATGCGGCGCGGGTTGCCCATGAGGCGCATGCGCTGGACGCCGCATTCGCGCAGGATCTGCGCGCCCACGCCGTAGGTGCGCAGGTCCATGCGGCCGCGCTCGGGGGCCTGGGCCGATCGGGCGGTGCCTTCAAACTGGGCCAGCAGCCGGGTGGCGTCCTCGCCGCAGTTCAGCAGCACCGCCACGCCCCGGCCGGTGTCCTGCAGGTGGCGCAGGCTGGCCTCCAGGCTCCAGCTGTGCATGGAGCGGCCCACTTCCAGGGCGTCGAGCACCGACAGGGGTTCGTGCACCCGCACCGGCACCTCGTCCTGCGGCTGCCATTCGCCCTTGACCAGGGCCAGGTGCAGGGCACCGCTGGGCTGGTCCCGGAAAGCGTGGGCGGTGAACTCGCCGAAGGCGGTGTTGAGCGGGCGGCTGCCCAGCCGCTGCACCAGCGATTCGGTGCGGCTGCGGTGTTCGATCAGGTCGGCAATGGTGCCGATCTTCAGGCCGTGCTCGGCCGCGAACACCTGCAGGTCGGGCAGGCGCGCCATGGTGCCGTCGTCCTTCATGATTTCGCAGATGACCGAAGCGGGCGAGCAGCCGGCCATGGCGGCCAGGTCGCAGCCGGCCTCGGTGTGGCCGGCGCGCATCAGCACGCCGCCCTCGACCGCCTGCAGCGGGAAGATGTGGCCCGGTTGCACCAGGTCGGCGGCCTGGGCGTTCGGCGCCACCGCCACCTGCACCGTGCGTGCCCGGTCGGCGGCCGAGATGCCGGTGGTCACGCCCTCGGCGGCTTCGATGGAGACGGTGAACGCAGTGCCCATCTTGGTGCCGTTGCGCGGCACCATGGGCGGTAGCTGCAGGCGTTCGCAGCGCTCGCGGGTGAGCGTCAGGCAGATCAGGCCACGGCCGAAGCGGGCCATGAAGTTGATGGCCTCCGGCGTGACATGGTCGGCCGCCAGCACCAGATCGCCTTCGTTCTCGCGGTCTTCCTCGTCGACCAGGATCACCATGCGACCGGCCTTCATGTCGGCCACGATGTCCTCGACCGGAGAAATGGCCACCGGTGCCAGGGTTGCGGGGGCGTTCATGCGGGGTCCTTCAGGAAGTTGGCGCCGCTGGCGAGCATGCGCTCCACATAGCGGGCCACGGTGTCGATCTCGAGGTTCACGGCCGAACCGGCCTGGAGCGTGCCCAGGGTGGTGTTCTCGACCGTGTGCGGAATGAGGTTGATGCTGAATTCGCAGCCCTGGGCACCGTCGGCCACGCGGTTCACGGTCAGGCTGACGCCGTTCACCGTGATCGAGCCCTTGTAGGCCAGGTACTTGCCCAGCTCGGGCGGCGCCATCACCCGCAGTTCCCAGCTTTCGCCGACCTGGCCGAAGTGGGTGACCTGCCCGATGCCGTCCACATGGCCGGAGACGATGTGGCCGCCCAGCCGGTCCTGCGGACGCAGGGCCTTCTCCAGATTGACCGGGGTGCCCGACTGGCCCAGGCCGGTGGTGCGGGTCAGCGACTCGACCGAGATGTCGATGGAGAACCGCCGGGCCGGCAGGTCGAGCGACGTGACCGTCATGCAGGCGCCGTTCAGCGCGATGCTGTCGCCCAGACCGACGTCGTCCAGGTAGCCCGGGGGCGCCTCGATGGTCAGTCGCTTGCCGTGGTCCAAAGAACTGCCCAGCGCGTGGAGGTCGGCGATACGCCCCACGCCGGTGATGATGCCGGTAAACATCCGGGTATTTTCGCAGGGTTTGTTCACCCCCTGCCGCCATCAGGGGCAGGAACGCTGACGGCTCATCGGCTCCAGCACTCGTCGCTGGTCAGGGGCAGGGGCTGGCCGACCACCTGGAGCTGGCTGCGCGCCCCGGTGTGGTCGACCTGAAAGGTGCCGCAGCCGTCCGTGGCCTGGCGCCCGGAGGGGGTGGCCGTGATGGTGAAGCTGGTGGTGGTGGTCGCCACCACCACCGTGTAGCGCCCGCCCTCGACCCGCAGCAGATCGGCCGGAACCTGCGCAGCAGCCGGGTAGGTGCCCTGGGCCGTGGCAGCCCTCTCCAGCCATTGCCCCGCCTGCAGCACGGTGGCCCGAGCCTGCCCGCGGTGCCCGCGCAGCACGTATTGTTCGTAACTGGGCATGGCCAGACCCACCAGCACCCCCAGCACGGTCACCACCACCAGCAGTTCGATCAGGGTCATGCCCGCCTCGCGGCTCCGCTCCGTTGCCGCCTTCATGGAAGGATGCGCCAGTCGATGCGGCGCGGGACGTAGGTGAACCGGTTGAGTTCGAGTGGGGAGGTTCTGGTCTGGTCGCTGGGCGATGCGCCTGCGCTGGTCAGGTCGAAGACGACGGTCCGTCGGCCCGTCTCGATGCCCACCGATTCTCCGGCGCCGAACTGCACCCGCGAGGCGTTGCTGAGGTCCAGTGTGGGGTCGGCCGAATGGAACACCGGTTCGACCGAGGGGGCGCCGGTGAGTCCGCTCACGATGTTCAGGAACCCGAGTTCCGGGCGGGGCGTTGTGGAGCAGGTGCCCTCGGTTTGCGATTCGGCCGGCACCCGGGTGTTGAAACGGACCAGCGTGCCGGAGCCGAGGGTCGGGTTGCTGAGCAGCCTTTCGCCCGTGGGCGGCAGATCGATGTACCAGCCTCGCGGCGATGTGGCGGTGTTCGTCGTGTAGAGCACCGCATTGCGGGAGGTCATGAAGAAGTTGCGGATGTCGGTCGTGCCACCGGTTCGTGCCACCTGCCCGGTGATGGTTTGCTGCACCAGCTTGCTGCGCAGGGTGCCGGACGCGACCAGAGGCCCGTTGCTGGCGGTCACGATGCCGCCGGACCTGCTGTAGCGGGTCGAGTCCCAGACGCCATACAGGGTCTGCACCGATTTGTTGGTGCGATCCGTTTCTTCCAGCAGGCGTCCGGTCCCGAAGCTGAGGACGACCCCACCCAGCGGGTGCGGCACCCACATCGGGGCCGCCGTGATGGACTGGGCCTTGCCGGTGGCGTCCACCGCCGTCATCAAGGGTTGGCAGGTGGTGCCCCCGCCTGGCTGGCAGACGGTGCTGCCGCCCCAGTCCGCAACGCCCCATCGGGCGGGGTCGGCGCGGGTCAGGTCGAACTTCCAGAAGTTGCCCAGAAGATCGCCGGCATACACCACGTCCGCCGTTCCGTTGCCGTCCACGTCCAGTGGTCTGGGGGCTGCCAGACCATTCCCGAGCTTGTCCCCGGACTGGGCCGGAATCACCAGCAGCTCGCGGCCGCCATCGAGGTACTGCACCAGCAGCGAAGCGCGCTCAAGGACGCTGTTGACGCCATTGCCCAGCAGGACGGCCCACCGGCCGTTGTTGAGCTTGACGAACTGGTCGGCCCGGCGCGGGTCGATCGGGTCGGCTGCAGGCGGCGAGACCATGTGGCCGATGTCGTCCGCGTCGTTGATCGTCTGCGAGGTCTGCCTGGAGGCCGACGAGTTGTCCAGCACCACCGTGCTGTTGAGCTGAAGGGCCGCCGTGCTGGCCGACGTGATGTCCAGGACCGCATAGCCGCGGCCCCCGGCCCCGAGCGGTGCCACCGCATAGGTTTTCCAGTTCGGCTCGACCCCGCTGGACAGGGCGCTCGAGCTGACGTCCACATCGCCAGCGAACGGTGATCCGTCCACCAGGTAGCGGTGCACGTAGCGCGGGTCGGTAAAGCCGTCCAGCCTGCTGTAGACACCCAGCGGGACATAGGCAAGGATCTCGTCCCCGGTCTTGCCGTTGAAGACGTGCAGCATGCCGTCGTTGGCGCCGACCATCAGCATCGGCGTCCGGTTCTGGTCGCGGATCAGCTTGCGGTAGGCGGCATGGCCGTTGAATTCGACCGGATACAGGGGACTTTCGGCCTGCACCCACAGGTTGGAATTGACGATGGTTCCCAGCCGCGATCCGCGTGTGCGCAGGGTGCCGCCGGCCTGGGTCTGCTCGTTGCTCCGGTCTCCCCGGAGGTAACTGAGCTTGCTCATGCCCTGAGCTTCCGTTCCGGCGCCCCGGATCAGCGAGCGCTGTGCCGGGCTGATCGAGGCCCAGGCAAAGTCGGCACCACCGGTTTCGTTGTGGGTCTTGATCAGGCGGGTGCTCACATTGAGGGTCGACAGGTCCAGCCGGGCCGCAGCCGACCAGCTGGTCGTTGCACTGAGCGAAGTGTCGGAGGCCCTCAGGCCGAATGCGTTGACGTCTCCCGACCAAGGCTCCGGCCGGAACGAAACCAGGTACAGCAGACCATCCTGTCGCAACACGCGCGTGCTGGCGCCCACACTGACGACACCGCCAATCCCCTCGGCCCGGATGTCGGCCAGGATCGACTGGAAGGCAGCGGTGAGCGCCGAGTCATCCGGTGCCGGAAAAAAGACGCCCCGGCCATTCATGGCGGCGTGCCAGAGTTCCTGCTTGCGCCGGTTGTTCACCCCGGGATCCTTGACTCCCTGGTCGACGGTGCAGATGGAGTTGAGGTTGGTCCCGCACAGCGGCGATGTCCAGGTGTAGTTGCCCTGGGCCAGCTTGTTGATGCCGTCACCCGTGTACATGCCGCCCGCCCACTGGATGTCGCCTGTCCATTTTTCGGCGGCACCCTTGAACCCGATGGTGTAGGTGACGATGTGCTGCCAGCTGGCCGGGTTGTTCTTGGGGTTCCAGTACGGTGTGATGGCGGTGGTGCCGTACATCTCGTTGGTACTGACCTTCTGCCGGAATTTCACGTCGTTGGCCAGATCGGTCCGCAGGTCGGTGGCCCACATGTGGAACGCCAGGTCCGAAAAGGTGCTGATGGCCGGGATGCCCCGGGTATCGCGGTAGAACCGGGTCTGTGCGGAGGCGGCGTCGTACCGGACGCTGTCCGGCAGGTCTCGCGAGACACCGTCGGCGTTGCCGCCCCCCATGACCACACCGTCGCCGTCCTTGAAGCTGGCGTACACGCTGTTCCAGGAGCCATCGGTCATGAACACGTGAAACGACTTGCGGCAACTCAGCTCCGACGTGTCGCCCGGGGTTTGCGGGTTGTTCCGCCAGGGGTTGTAGTTGCTTTTCGAGCTGAAGTAGTCGAGCACCCTCTTCATCGCCAGATGCGATGGCGTGTTGCTCGGGTTGGGCAAGGTCAGGTTGTCGATCCAGTTGGTCAGGTTGGTCCGATGGGTCCTGTCGATGAGCCGCATGCCGTTGTAGGCACCGCAGCCCGAATCGGTGTTGACGCCCAACGGCAAGCGCTTGCATCGGTTCAGCGACTGCCAGGCCAGGCGGATACTTCCGTCGGGGATCAGTTCCTCGGTGAATGTCGCCTTGAGTGCGGAGCGTATGGCGCTGATGCCGGGCTCGCCCAGGCTCAAGGAGTCGTCGATGGTCATGACGACATTGGGCGGGGGCTCCTTGACGGTGGCCTGTGGCGTCTGGGTCAGCAGCAGCGGTGCGGCCAGACCCGGCGTGGCCATGAAGCCGGACAGCGCCAGCGGGAGTGTCGCGATCCGTATGGACCTGATCGAGCGTTTCATGGTGTTTCCTCAGCTGAAGTCCTGCAGGACCAATGTGGATCGGAGCCAGACCCGCGTCCCGGCCCGCAGTCCCTGCACATGCACGGTGATGCGGTAGAGGAACGGGCTGTTGCGGGCGGGTGTGGGCATGCCGGCCGCTGGTGATGACAGGAAGCCGGACTGGTTGAACCGGTACACCTCCACCCAGTACCAGGCCCTCGGGTTGGCGGAGGAGAGCAGCGGATTCCCCGCGCTGCCCTGCGTCGCAGCCGTGAACTGGCCGTAGCGGGCGCCGGCCGCTGCATCGGTCAGCGCTGCCGTATTCGCCTTGAGGTACGCAATCGACATCACGCCGGGGTCGGTCGGCATGCAGATGCCGGACACGCAGGGGCGACCACTGGCCGCCACACGGGCGGCGTTGATCTCGAAGTCGTCCAGGGTGTAGGGGAAGTACGGCGCGCCGTTGGTGAGGCTACGGCAGCCGATCTGGGCTGCATCCGGACCGCAGGGTGTGATGCCGTCGGCCCGCAGGCCCCGGATGTCCAGCTCGGCATCGCGCAGCACCGCTTCGGCGGCAGCGAACGCCCGCTGCACATCCGACTCGCTACCCACGGTCCGCTCGCTCAGCCACTGGTTGCGGCTGGTGCCCAGAGCGGTCAGCGCGGCCAGCATCATCATGACCAGCACGACCACCATCACGGCCCCGTTCTGATGGTGCCGGTGCGGAAACGGACGAGGCCTGTGCAGGGGGTGTTTCATGTGCCGAGGTTCCGGAGCTGGAACAGCCGGAGGTAGGTGCGGCGGAGTCGCCCGTCTGCCGGTACCGCCTCCCCGTTGCAGCCGGTGACCGGAAGGGTGACCTGGCCCTGCCGTTCGCCCACCAGACGCAGGCAGACCATCACGGCCGTCACCGCGTTCCAGCTCACCGGCGTGGTCCGGTACTGCAGCGAGTTGCCGTTGGGCTCGCCGTACCAGACCTGCATGTCTTCCACGCCGCTGACGAAGGCGGCGCTGGTGCTGGTCCCGGTGCACATCAGGTCTCCGCCGCTGACCGAGAAGGTGTTGCGCACATCCACCGTGGTGTTGGCTGGCAGCAGCCCGAGGCAGTCGCGGGTATTGGTGGGCAGATCGTTCTGCAAGCTGGTCTGCAGGGTGTCCGGCGCGGTTCCGGTGCCGTTGGTGCCCCGCAGGGAGGAGGGCGCGTCGGCGGTGCCGTATCCGCTGTAGCCCGCGGCGAACTCCACATTCCCCGAGTTGCCGGATGAGATGAGCGGTCGGGCTCCGGTCTGCCGCAGCTGCATCCCGATCACGCGGAAGGCCAGGTTGGAGTCCTGCTGCATCCGCCAGGTGTCTTCTGCGGTGGCGGCCGAGAGCCGGACGAAGATCAGGCTGGAGGTGGCCGCCATGGCCACCATCAATCCGATCACCATGCCGACCAGGATTTCCACCAGCGAGACGCCCCGCTGCAGGCGGATGGGCGAGCGGGCGCAGCCAGAGAGGTGTGTGCGCGGGCTCATGGACGCAGATAGGTCAGGTGGCAGATGAATCCGGCCGTGCAGGTCACACCGGCCACACCGGTTCCGGTGTTGCCCAGTCCATCCTTGATCTCGTCGGCGGCGGCGAACAGTTGCTGCACCGCTGTGGCGCTGCGGCTTTCTTGCCGGGCCGAAAAACGGGTCCAGCGGAACAGCACGCCGAACTGGCTGGGGTCGGTGTTGGAGCGGAACACCTGCGCATCGCCGGCGGGCAGCTGCTGCGCCACGGCCGACTTCCATTGCCAGAGGTCGAACTGCGCCAGCTGCGTCGGGTTGCAAGGCGCCGAACGGCAGTCGACCGGCGCGGCAGCAACCGTTCCCCAGGTGGTCTGGTACGGGCTGTTCTGGTTGGCTGCGGTCCGGGCGCCGGTATTGAGCAGCATCCTGTCCAGCAGGTCCGAGGCCATCTGCGATGCAACATTGCGCGCAGCGCTGTTGCGGGTTTCATTCAGCGCCCGAACCTGCATCCCGGCCATGGCCAGCAACCCGAAGGCCACCAGGAACAGGGCCACCAGCGCTTCCAGCAACGACGCACCGCGTTGGTGGTTCAGCATGACCCCGTCCCCTGCTTGAAGCGCAGCCGGGTCCCGGTGGAGTAGCAGACCGATCCGGCCAGGGCTGCGTACTGGCTGTCCATCGGGCTGAGCTCGAAACGCTGGCCCAGCGTCACGCTCTGGCCGAACTGGTTGAACTGCTGGCTGCTGTTGGGCGTGGTGGGCTTGGTGAGTCTCACCCCGACCGGCACGCTGACCGACTGGAGCCGCAGATCACCGGCTTCCTCCTCGCCGTCCGCGTCCATGTCGACGAAGGTGGTCCAGCCGCAACTCCAGTCGGTGGCATTCAGCAGTGCGGTGCTGCAACCGGTCAGCCGGGTCAGCGTGACCGTGCTGCCGCGCGCCATGGCCTCCGAGCGCGCCTGCTGCATCGACTGCATGAGTTCGGACCTCAAGATGTCGACACGGTGGCGGACCATCATGCCGACCATGGCCGGTGCGGCCATGGCCGACAGCGTGGCCAGCAGGGTGATGACGGTCAGCAGCTCGACCAGCGTGAATCCGGCGGAGCTAGACGCCCTGCGTGACCTTGACGGTTTCGGCCGGGTCAGCATGGGTGGCTGCCTTCGACCACCCGCAGGCGGGTGCCGCCGAACTCGATGCAGAGGCGCCGCAGCCCGGTGCCGACAGTGGTGCCGGCTGTGGTGCTGCGGTCCGGCGTGATCCGCAGCCCTTGCGTGGCGACATCGCTGCGTCCCAGTGCCGAGTACGCCAGGCTGTCGTCCCGGGGTCCCTCCAGCAGGATCTGGTGGCCCCGCACCGGGCCATGGTTGCTGAGCAGCGTGTCGTCCGGGTCACGCGTCCGGTTGCGGTTGCGGTCGATGAAGCTTTCCCAGCCGCAGCGCCAGTCGGCCGGGTGGGTCGCTTCCGGGCAGCCCGCGAGGCGCCGCAGGGTGACGGTGCGGCCCTGATTCACCGCCTCCGCACGGGCGGACTGCAGCGCCGTGACCAGGTCGGCCTGCACGCCGTCGACCTTGTAGCGTTCGCCGATGCGGGCAAACGAAGGCGCTGCGAGTGCAACGAGGGTGCCGAGCACGGTCACTGCCACCATCATCTCGATGAGCGACAGGCCCCGTGAACCGGCATTGCGCAAGGAAGAGGTGGGCTTGTTCATGCCCACGAATGTAGTTTTTCAGATAACTACAAAGTACTCATTCCGATGGAGTTGAAATCCGTATCGATGAACGGATGAGTTCTCAGGTATTCAAAAAGCGGTTCAAGACCGACGGATCACGGTGGCCCTCAGACGGATGTCTTTCCCCACCGGCTCCATGTCGGTCCAGCGCAGCTGCACGCCGTCCGACAGGCGCTCCAGGGCGCCCAGATGTGCCAGCCCGGCACCCTCGCCCAGCAGCGTGGGCGCCAGGTAGACCAGCAGCTCGTCCACCAGCCCGGCCCGCAGCAGCGAACCGTTGAGCTTGTAGCCGGCTTCCACATGCAGCTCGTTGATCTCGAGCTGGCCGAGCGCCTCGATCATGGCCTTCAGGTCCACCTTGCCGCCGGCGTCCGGAAGCTGCTGCAGGCGGGCGCCACGCGCCGCCAGCGCCGATGCGGCCGCTGCATCCGGCACCGCGTGAAAGATGTGGATGCGACGGCCCATGCCGCCGTGGGCCGGCTCGAACAGGCGGGCGTCGGGCGGCGTGCGCAGGTGTGAATCGATCACCACCAGGTCGGGCTGGCGGCTGACCGGCAGTTCGCGAACGTCCAGCCGGGGGTTGTCTTCGGCCACCGTGCCGATGCCGGTCAGCACCGCGCAGGCCCGGGCCCGCCAGGCATGGCCGTCGGCGCGCGCCTCGGCGCCGGTGATCCACTGGCTCTGGCCGTTGCCCAGCGCGGTGATGCCATCGAGCGAGGCCGCCAGCTTCATGCGCACCCAGGGACGCCCGCGCTCCATGCGGTGGAAGAAGCCGATGTTGAGTTCGCGCACCGCCAGCGCCAGCGGGCTGTCAGGGGGCATCAGGTCGACCGGCACACCGGCTTCGCGCAGCCGTGACAGGCCTCGGCCAGCCACCAGCGGGTTGGGATCACCGCAGGCCACCACCACCCGGGCCACCCGGGCCTGCAGCAGCGCATCGCAGCAGGGCGGGGTGCGGCCGAAGTGGGAGCAGGGCTCCAGCGTCACATAGGCGGTGGCACCCAGGGCGGGCTCGCTGCGCGACACGGCATCGCGCAGCGCCATGACCTCGGCGTGCGGGCCACCGGCCTGCTGGGTGTGGCCGGTGCCGATGACGCGGCCATCGGCCGCCACCAGCACGCAGCCGACCCGGGGGTTGGGGTTGGACAGGGTCAGCGAGTGCCGGCTGGCATCCAGCGCGGCCTGCAGATGGATCAGGTCGGTGTCCACCCGGAACTCAGCGCTTGACCTCGTCGACCAGCGCCCGGAATTCGTCGATGTCCTCGAAGCTGCGGTAGACGCTGGCAAACCGGATGTAGGCCACCTTGTCGAGCTTTTTCAGCTCGCGCATCACCATCTCGCCCAGCCGGGCGGCCGGCACCTCGCGGGTGCCCAGGTTGAGCAGCTTTTCCTCGATACGCTCGATGGCGGCGTCAACCTGTTCGGTGCTCACCGGCCGTTTGCGCAAGGCCAGCGCGAACGAGCCGCGCAGCTTGGCCGGCACGTAGTCGACCCGCCGGCCGTCCTTCTTGACCACCGCCGGAAAGCTCACCTCGGGCCGCTCGTAGGTGGTGAAGCGCTTCTCGCAGTGGCCGCACTGCCGACGGCGGCGGATGAAGTCCGCGTCCTCCGACACCCGGGTCTCCACGACCTGGGTCTCCAGATGACCGCAAAACGGGCACTTCATCGTTCAGCTCCTCACGCAGCGGCAGGCATGCAATCCGGCGCCGGGCCGCCCCAAGCCGGATTCGCGCCCCCTCGGGGGGGCAGCGACCCGCGCAGCGGTGGAGCGTGGGGGCATTACCGGTACACCGGGAAGCGCGCGGTCAGGGCGTTCACCTTGGCGCGCACCGCCTCGATGTTGGCCGCATCGCGCGGGTTGTCCAGCACGTCGGCGATCAGGTGGGCGGTGGCGCGGGCCTCGTCGTCCTTGAAGCCGCGGGTGGTCATCGCCGGGGTGCCGATGCGCACGCCGCTGGTGACCATCGGCTTCTCGGGGTCGTTGGGGATGGCGTTCTTGTTGATGGTCATGTGGGCCTGGCCCAGCACGGCCTCGGCTTCCTTGCCGGTGATGCCCTTGGCACGCAGGTCGACCAGCATGACGTGGCTCTCGGTGCGGCCGCTGACGATGCGCAGACCGCGCTGGGTGAGCGTCTCGGCCACGACCTGGGCGTTGCGGATCACCTGCTGCTGGTACAGCTTGAACTCGGGCGTGAGGGCTTCCTTGAAGGCCACTGCCTTGGCCGCGATCACGTGCATCAGCGGGCCACCCTGCAGGCCGGGGAAGATGGCGCTGTTGATCGCCTTCTCGTGCTGGGCCTTCATCAGGATGATGCCGCCGCGCGGGCCGCGCAGGCTCTTGTGGGTGGTGGAGGTCACCACGTCGGCATGGGGCACCGGGTTGGGGTAGACGCCGGCAGCGATCAGGCCGGCGTAGTGGGCCATGTCCACCAGGAAGATGGCGCCGACTTCCTGGGCAATGCGGGCGAAGCGCTCGAAGTCGATGCGCAGGCTGTAGGCGGAGGCGCCGGCAATGATGAGCTTCGGCCGGGTCTCGCGGGCCTTGGCTTCCATGGCTTCGTAGTCGATTTCTTCCTGGGCGTTGAGGCCGTAGGACACCACGTTGAACCACTTGCCGGACATGTTCAGCGGCATGCCGTGGGTCAGGTGACCGCCTTCGGCCAGGCTCATGCCCATGATGGTGTCGCCGGGCTTCAGGAAGGCCAGGAAGACGGCCTCGTTGGCGGAGGCGCCGCAGTGCGGCTGCACGTTGGCGGCGTCGGCGCCGAACAGCTGCTTGACCCGGTCGATGGCCAGCTGCTCGGCCACGTCCACGTATTCACAGCCGCCGTAGTAGCGCTTGCCCGGGTAGCCCTCGGCGTACTTGTTGGTCAGCTGGGTGCCCTGCGCGGCCATGACGGCCGGGGAGGCGTAGTTTTCGCTGGCGATCAGCTCGATGTGGTGTTCCTGGCGCGCGTTTTCAGCCCGGATGGCGGCAAACAGCTCGGGGTCGGTTTGTTCGATGAGGATGTTGCGGTCGTACATGGCAATCCTGAGGAGGCAGTCCTGTGAAGGGTTGGTTCCTTGTGCGCTGACAAGGGCTGCCCAGGCGAACGGCTGAACGCACGCACCATCGGGTCCGGGCGGTGCGCTTCCCAGTGGTTGTCCCGGGCAGGCCGGGGGGCCACGTCAGCGGCCGACCCCTTGAGGTGGCTGCCTATCGCCAGTTGCGCACGCGCGGATTCTAGCCGAGCACCCGGGCCCGGCGGGGGCGTCAGGACGGGATGACCGCCGCCGGCGAGGGTGATCCGGCCGGCACCACCGCCTCCAGCTCGGTGGCGGGCACCTGGCGTGCCGGCTGGCCTTCCTGCTGCTTGACCGGGATGGGCTGTGCGACCGGTGCAGGGCGCGGCACGGCGCGGCCCAGGGCCACGCTCTGGATCCGGGCGTGCTCGGCCAGCACCCGGTCGATGTACCAGCTGCCATCGGTGGTGACGGCGCCCACGTACAGGCGCAGGCCACCCTCGATCGAGCCGGCGCGGCGCACCGCGTCCTGCAGCACCTGCACGCCGACCCGCAGGTTGGACACCGGGTCGAAGGCCGCCAGCTGGCCGCCGAAGTCCTCGTACTTGTCGGTGTGCACCCGGGTCAGCACCTGCATCAGGCCCTGCGCGCCCACCGGGCTCTGGGCAAACGGGTTGAAGCGCGATTCAACCGCCATCACGGCTAGGATCAGGGTCGGGTCCAGCCGGGCCTTCTCGCCCACGGCATAGGCCTCGGTGACCAGAGCGGCCAGCGGCTCGGGCGCCACCCGGTACTTGCGGCTGAGCCACTGGGTGACCTTGGCCTGCTGTTCCGGCAGGGCGGACAGGTCGGCGGCGGTCACGCGGTCGACCGCGTTCGGCTCGGCCGTGACCAGCTGTTCCACGCTCGCGGCCTCCTGGCGCTGCAGCAGCCAGCCGAGCAGCTGCTCTTCGGCGCTGGCCCGCAGGTCGGCCCGGAAGCCCAGCACCACCACGGCGACCGCCAGCAGGGTGCCCAGCAGCGCCAGGCTGTTGTGCGTGATGTCGTAAAAGCCTCGGTAGGCATCGGTCATGGCGGTCCTGGCAGAAGCCAGGGCCCGGCTGCTGGCCGGTGCCCGTCGGATCGGGTTGTTCATGTGTCGCTCCTTTCGCGGCGAGGCGGACTTCTCTGCGAAGCCGGCCTCGTAGGACGGGGGGACGCCATCGGGTCCGGTGCTTCGTTGCACCGGGGGCCGACTCCGCCGGGGAGGGCGGCAGCGGTCCGGGAATACCCTGAAGGGCAAAGTTCGCGGATGGTAGGTAGGCGAACATATCGAGTCAATGTTTTGAATCGTGTTTTATAGATTTATCGGTAATAAGGATTTGTAAGAAAAGGTCATTGCTTCCGCCGTCCGAGCGCCGATCCCAGGCCCGGCGCGGGTTTCCGGAGGGTGGCCCCATGTGTCGCGAGAATGACCGTCCATCGGTTTTTGTCTACCTTTCGCGTCCTGAAATCCGGTTCCAGGGTCGGCGAATGGGCCTGCCGGTGGCCATAAAAATTCCCCATCGCCGCAGCGCCCGTCGCCCCTTGAAGTCACCGTCGGGCAGGCGTAATCTGGCATTGCGTTCCGGCACGGAACGCATGAGCCGGCCGAAGCGGTGCAGCCGCTGACCGGACCCCTCCGGGAGCAATCTCTTGCTCCCTGGCCGACGGGACCAGACCCTCCCGCCGAGCCCCACCGACGGCAAGTGCATGTTGCCCGCCGTCAACCCCGGCAGACCTGGTCTGCCGGGGTTTCTTGTTTCCGGGGGCTGGGTTCCTGGTGCGTGTGTTCCCGGTTGTGGCCGTTCATCGGCTTGCGCGACACTCCACCGCATGACCGCCACCGCACCCAATCCCCGTTCCTCCGGTTTCTGGCAGCAGACCTGGCATGCGCCGGTGCGCTGGCGACGCTGGGCCGTGCGCGGTCTGGCGGGCCTGTTGCTGCTCTGGCTGATCGGGTGGCTGGGCCTGCCGCCGCTGCTGAAGTCCCAGATCGAGTCCCGCGCGTCCGACGCACTGGGCCGCGCGGTCACGCTGCAGTCGGTGCAGGTGCGGCCGTGGTCGCTGGAGGTCGATCTGGTGGGGCTGCGGGTGGCGGGTGCCTCGGCCGATGCCGCCCCCTTGCTCACGGTGGACCGGCTGCATGTCGATGCCGAGCTGCAGTCGCTGCTGCGCCTGGCACCGGTGATCGATGCCCTGCGGATCGAGCGCCCGGTGATCCATGTGAGCCATCTCGCCGATGGCCGCTACAGCGTGGACGACATCGTCGAGCGCATCCGGGCCGCCAGCCCGCCGCCCGACCCGGCCGCCGAGCCGGCCCGTTTTGCCGTCTTCAACCTGGAAGTGCAGGGCGGCGACCTGACCTTCGAGGACCAGCCGGTCGGTGTGACCCACCGCATCGAGGGTGTCGAGCTGGGGGTTCCCTTCCTGAGCAACCTGCCGTCCCGGCGCGATGTGGTCACCCAGCCCCGCCTGGCCTTCCGGCTCAACGGCAGCGCGTTCGACTCCAGCGCCCGCACCACCCCGTTTGCCGAGACCCATGCCACCCAGGCCCGGCTGAGCATGCCGGCCTTCGACCTGGCGCCCTACCTGCCGTACTGGCCAGCCTCGCTGCCCCTGCGACCCCTGGCCGGGGTGCTCGACATCGACCTGACGCTCGACTTTGAACAGAAGGAGCAGCCCCAGGTCCGGCTGTCCGGCTCGGTCGGCGTGGCCGGCTTGCGGGTGGCCGAGGCGGGCAGCGCCGCCGACGGCGCCTGGCTGGGATGGGAGCGCCTGCAGGTGGCCCTGGATGGCGTGGAGCCGCTGGCCCGGCGGGTGGCGCTGGGCCCGGTCAGCCTGCAGGGGCTGGCCCTGCGTCTGGACCGGGATGCCGCCGGACAGACCAACCTGCAGCGCATGCTCGCCCGGCTGGTGCCGGAAAAGACGCCGCCGGCAGCGTCCCCGAAGGCCGCCGCTCCGGCCACCCCATGGCAGTTCCGCATGGCGTCGCTGGACCTGACCCAGGGGCGCATCGACTGGCGCGACCAGACCACCCGGCCCGCCGCCGAACTGGTCCTGGCCGATCTGCAGATCCGCCTCGGTGCCGTGGCCTGGCCCATGCAGACCGCTGCGCCCCTGGAGCTGTCCGGCCGCCTGGGCGACACCCCCCTGTCGGTGCGCGGCGAGGTCAGCGACACCCTGGCGCGGCTGCAGGCGTCGCTGCAGGGCTGGCCGTTGTCGGCCGCTGCTCCTTATATGAAGCAGGTGCTCCAGCCCGAGCTGTCTGGGAGTCTGAGCGCCGATCTGGCACTGGACTGGGCCGCCGCCACCACCGACCGGCCCATGTCCGCCCAGCTGCGGGCCAGCCGGCTGGCCCTGGAGGCCCTGCGCCTGGGTGGCGCGCGCCAGCCGCTGGCCCAGTGGAAGGCGCTGGAGCTGTCGGATGTGGCGCTGGACTGGCCGGCCGCCCGGCTGGCCATCGGCACGGTGCGGCTGGACGAGCCCCGCCTGCAGGCCGGACGCGATGCCGACGGGCGCTGGATGTTCCAGACCTGGCTGCGCGCGCCGGCCGCCCCCGCTGCACCAGCTGAGCCTGTTGCGTCCCCGCCGACCGAGCCCGCCCGGGCCACCGCAGCCCCCGCATGGCAGGTGACGGTGGGCGATCTGCGCCTGGAGCGCGCCGGCCTGCGCTGGACCGACCGCGCCGGCGCCCGACCGGTCGACCTGCTGGTCTCCGGCCTGGACTTGCGTCTGCAGAACCTGGCGCCGCTGGCCGCCCGCCAGCCGGACATGCCGCTGACCCTGCAGGCCCGGGTGGCCGTGGCCGACCGGCCCAGCGAGCCCGGCCGGATCAATGTGAACGGCAGCTTGCGCCTGCCGGCCGCCGACGCCGGGCTGGCCGCCCGCACCCGACTCCAGCTGGAGCGCCTGCCCCTGCACGCGCTGGAGCCGTACTTCGGCGACCGCCTCGCCGTCGAGCTGCTGCGGGCCGACGCCAGCCTGCGTGGCCAGCTCGATCTGGAACTGGCCGCCAACGGCCCGCGGGTGAAGCTGGCGGCCGATGCAGCGCTGGAAGACCTGCGCGCCCACAGCCTGACCCCGGCCGAAGAGCTGCTGACCTGGAAGTCGCTGCAGCTGCGCGGCGTCCGGCTGCAGACCGCGCCTGGCGAGGCCCTGCAGCTGGCGGTGGCGGAAACCGTGCTGAGCGATTACTTTGCCCGGGTCATCATCGACCCGGAAGGCCGCATCAACCTGCAGGGGCTGGTGAAGCCGGCGAATCCGCCGACCTCGGCCGATCCGCAGACTGCGGCCGCGGCCGCGGCCGACGCCCCGCCGCCCGCCGCTGCCACCTCCCCGGTGGCCGCAGGCCCGGCGCCCGACATCCGCTTCGGCCCGGTCAGCCTGGTGAACGGGCGGGTGCTGTTCTCCGACCGCTTCATCCGGCCCAACTACACCGCCAACCTGAGCGAACTCACCGGCACCCTCAGCGCCTTTGCCAGCCAGCCGGCTGCGCCCGGACAGCCGCTGGCGCTGGCCGACCTGTCGCTCAAGGGCCGGGCCGAAGGCACGGCGGCGCTGGACATCGGCGGGCGCATCAACCCGCTGGCCCGTCCGCTGGCGCTCGACGTGCAGGCCCGGGTGCGCGACCTGGAGCTGCCGCCGCTCTCGCCCTACAGCGCCAAGTACGCCGGTTACGGCATCGAGCGCGGCAAGCTCAGCGTCGACCTGGCCTACCGCATCGACCCGGATGGCCAGCTCAGCGCCAGCAACCAGATCATCCTCAACCAGCTCAGCTTCGGCGAGCGCATCGAGGGCAGCACCGCGCCCAACCTGCCGGTCAAGCTGGCGGTGGCGCTGCTGGCCGACCGCAACGGCGTGATCGACATCAACCTGCCGGTCAGCGGCTCGCTGAACGACCCGCAGTTCCGGCTCGGGCCGATCATCGTCAAGCTCATCTTCAACCTCATCGGCAAGGCCATCACCGCGCCGTTCGCGCTGATTGCCGGCGCCTTCGGCAGCGACGGCCCGGACATGAGCCAGGTCGGTTTTGCGCCGGGCAGCGCGGCACTGGGCGAAGAAGGGCAGCGCCAGCTGGAGTCGGTGGCCAAGGCCCTGACCAGCCGGCCCGCGCTGCAGCTCACCGTCATGGGCCACAGCGACCTGGAGGCCGAGCGGGCCGGTTTTCAGCGCGCCCGTCTGGACGCGCAGGTCCAGGCCGAAAAGCGCCGCCAGCTCGCCCGCGGCGGCGCGGCCGTGCCGGCGGCGGTCAGCGTGTCTGCGCAGGAATACCCCGACCTGCTCAAGGAGGTCTACCGCCGCTCCGACGTGGCCAAGCCGCGCAACCTGGTGGGCATCGCCAAGGACCTGCCGGTGCCCGACATGGAAAAGCTGCTGATGGCGGCCGTGCCGGTCAATGACGACGCCATGCGCGAGCTGGCCGTGGCCCGCGCGGTGGCGGTGAAGGACTTTCTGGCCGCCCGTTCGGTGCCCGAAGAGCGGCTGTTTCTGGGGGCCCCGCGCCTGAAGTCGGCGGGCGACGGCTGGAAGCCGCAGGCCGAACTGCAGCTCGCGCCGCGCTGACACCCGCTCTGCTGGCCTTCAGCGGTTCGCACCCCCGCTGATCGCGGCGACAATACGCGTTTGGCCGCACGCCCCTGTGCGGCCAGCACCCCTTTGCCACCTGTCCTGATCCGCCGTGAACACGCCGTCCCTGCCCAAGTCCGCCACAACGCCCCATCCGCTCGACACCCTCACCGGTGGCGCCTTCTCGGCCCCCACCTCGGGCGAGCGTACCGCCCGCGTCCGCGACTGGCTGGCCACCGATCCGTCGGCCGAACAGATGCAGGAAGTCTTCCGCGAACTGTCGCACCGTGACCGGGGCGCGGCCCGTCCCCTGAAGGAGCGGCTGGACGAGATCCGGCGCCAGAAGACCCAGGAGCAGACGGCGGTCGAGTGGACCGACAAGGCGCAGGCACTGCTGGAGCAGTCGCGCCTGAACCTGGCTGATGCACTGGCCTGGCAACGCGATGCCGCCCGCGCCGGTGCGCCGCTGTCGCGCGAGCCGCTGGCCACGTTGCGCCAGCAGCTGGCCGAGCGGGTCAAGGCCATCGAGGACCTGCAGCACGCGGTGCAGGTCGAGCGCGAAGCGGCGGTGCTCATTGCCCAGCGCATCGAGGTGCTGTCCACCAAGCCCTGGCGCGAAGCCCAGGCCGCAGCGGCAGCGTTGCAGGGTGACGTGGCCCAGTGGCAGCAGCAGGTCGACCAGCTCATGGCCCATGCCCAGTGGCCCAGCGTGGAAGGCCGCTTCCCGCCCATGCTGGAGGCATCGCGCCAGCAGCTGCAACTGGTCTGGGATGCTTTCCAGGCCGCCCTGGCCCTCACGGTGGCGGCCGACGCCGACCCGCAGGCCCCGTTGCCGGCGGTGCCGGTCTGGGCCGACGAGATCCGGGTGGCCCGTGGTGAAGAGCCCCAGGCCGCCGCCGACCGCCGCACCGAGAAGCCGCCGGTCGATCCCCAGGTGCAGCAGGAGCGTCGTCAGCGCGCGGCCGCCGAAGTCGAAAAGGCATTGGCCGCGCTGGAAGCCGAAGTGGCCCAGGGCCACGGCAAGGCCACGCCCAAGGCCGCCGCCGACCTGCGCGCCATGCTCAAGACCCATGGCCGCTTCGTCCCGCCCGAACTCGACGCGCGGGTGCACGCCGTGCTGACCCAGGCCGGCGAGCTCGAAGGCTGGCAACGCTGGCGCGCCGACCAGATCCGCGAAGAGCTGGTCGCCAAGGCCGAGGCCTTGCTGCAAGCCCCCGAAGGCCAGCGCCCGGGTGGCCGCAAGATGCAGGAGACCCTGCGCACCCTGCGCGACCAGTGGAAGGCCACCGACCAGGGCGGACAGCCCAACCACGCACTGTGGAAACGCTTCGACGAGGCCTGCAACCAGGCCTACAAGGTGGTCGAGGCCTGGCTGACCCAGGTCCGTGCCCAGGCCGATGCCAGCCGTGGCCAGCGCATGGCCATCATCGAGGCGGTCCGGGAATGGACCGCCGCCCATGCCGGGAGCACCGACTGGAAAGCCCAGATCCGCGAGCTCCACGCCTTCTCGGAACGCTGGCGCGAGGCCGGCCACCTGAGCGAAAAGGCCTTCGCCGACATCCAGCCGCTCTGGAAGACCGCCATGCACGAGGCCCATGCCCGGCTGGAAGCCGCACAGGCCGAGAGCGTGGCCCGCCGCAAGGCCCTCATTGAAGAAGCCGCTGCGCTGGGGGGTGCCCCGGTGCTCCGGCTCGATGCCGTCAAGGCGCTGCAGCAACGCTGGCAGGCCGAGGCCCATGCGGTGCCGCTGGAGCGCAAGCAGGAACAGAAGCTGTGGGAAGCCTTCCGCGAGCCCATCGACGCCGCGTTTGCCCGCAAGTCGGGCGAGCGTCAGGCCCAGACCGCAGCCATCAGCGCGCACGACCAGCGGGTGCTGGACGCATCGCGCTCGCTGGAAGCCGCCAGTGCCTCGGGCGATGCACAGGCCATCCGCAGCGCCATGGCCGCGCTCGAAGCAGCCCTGGCTGCACCGGCGGAAGAGGGCGGTGCGGCCATTGCTGCCACCGCCGCTACCGCTGCGTCCGCTGAACCGGTCGCAGCCGCTGCCGAGGGTGCCGCGCCCGCTGCTGCTGCCCCCCGCAAGCTGGTGGCCATGCGAGGCGACGACCGCCCGGGCCAGAAGCGGGGCGATGCACCCGCCGCCCCGCAAGGCCGCCGCGATGACCGTCGCGACGGGCGCCGGGACGGTGGCCGCGATGGCGGCCGTGACAACTTCCGCGATGCCCGTGGCGGCCGTTTCGAGCGCGACGACCGCGCCCCGCGCGGCCCCCGCCTCGGCGACACCGCCTTCCGCGCCCAGCGACAGGCCCAGGAAGCCGCGCAGATGGCGCTGCGCCGGCTGGCCGAGCAGGCCCACGGCGAGGTGCTGACCCAGATCCTGCACGCCTGGCAGACCCGCGACGCTGCTGCGCTGCCGGCGGCCCAGGCCCTGGGCAAGGCGGTGTCGGCCAGCGACCGCAACGCCTGGGCGGCTGCCCTCGGCCAGAGCCCGGCGGCGTTGTCCGGTGAGACCCTGCTGCGCCTGGAAATGGCCGCCGAGGTGCCGACGCCCGCCGAGCACCTGAGCGACCGCCGCCTGCTGCAGCTCACCCTGCTGACCCGCCGCAACGCGCCGGCACCGGCTGAAACCTGGGGCAAGGATGTCGCGGCCGTGCTGGGCAGCGCCCACGAAGGCGCAGCGGCCCGGCGCCTGCAGGCGGTGCTGAAGGCCCTGCTCAAGCGCTGATCAAGCGCTGATCAGCGCGGGCGGGACACGGCGGCCTGGAAAAGGCCGTCGTACAGCGGCACCAGTTCGGGGAATTCGGCGCCGAAGCGCTCGCGGCTCACGAAATACGCTTCGCAGGTGACGGCAAAAAACTCCGCCGGGCTGTGGGCCGCGTAGTCATCGAGCCAGGGCGTCTCGCCGCCGAAGCGTTCGGCCAGGCTCACCGCCTCGGTGAAGCGCGCAAAGGCTTCGCGCATCACCCGCTGCCAGTGGGCTGATGCCTCGGCCCCCCGGGCATGGCCCAGAAAGCCCCGGGGCAGCGGCGGGCTGCCGCCGGGCTGGTCGCCCAGCGCAATGTCGTGCATGTCGATCTTGTGCACGAACTCGTGGATGACCAGGTTGTGGCCCCGCTCCGCCACTTCGCCGGCCGCTGCCACGTCTTCCCAGCTGAGCATCAGCGGCCCGCCGTCCATAGCTTCGCCGGCCAGGGCCTCGGTGTACTGGTGCACCACGCCGCTGGCGTCCCGCACTTCGCGCCGGGCCAGCACGGCGCCGGGCTGCACCACGATGCCCACGAAGTCGCCGTACCAGTCCAGCAGATCGCAGGGCCGGCGGGGCGGGTGTCCGCCGGGCAGGCACATGCCCAGCAGCGGCAGGCAGGCCTGCACCGCAATCGACAGCGCCATGGTGTCGGTCACGTTCAGGCCATGGGCGCCGTGGAATTCCTTCTCGGCCAGGAAGTGGCCGCACAGGTCGCGCAGGCGATTCAGTTCGGTGGGGTTGCGGCTTGCCACGAACGGCAGGTCGGCCAGCACCGCGGACCACAGCGCATCGGGCAGCTCGGGTGGGCGTCGCCAGCGGCGCGCCCAGCGCTGCATCAGACCCATGCGGCGTTCCTCATGCCGGCCGCCGCTTCCAGCCTTCGGCGGTCAGGCGCAGCACCTCGGCGCGGCGCGGGGTGGCGCGGGCATCCCAGTCGGACAGCACCACCCGTTGCAGGCCTTGGCCCAGATCGTGTTCGCCGGGGCGGTGCGTGTGGCCATGCACCAGCACCGAGGCCCGGGCCTGTTGCAGCCATTGCCGCGCGGCACCGGCATCGACATCGGCCCAGAGCGCCGGGTCGGACCCCAGGGTTCGTTTGCGCGCCTCGCTGCGCTCGCGCAGCGCGCGGGCGGTGGCCTCGCGCTCGGCCAGCGGCCGCGCCAGGAAGGCCTGCTGCCACTCGGTGCTCCGCACCTCGGCGCGGAAGGTCATGTAGTCGGTGTCGGCCAGGCAGAGCGCGTCGCCATGGCTCAGCAGCCAGCGCCGGCCACCGAACACCAGCACGGTCGGGTCGCTGAGGCCGATCAGCCCGCAGGCCGCCAGCCCCTGGGTGCCAAGCAGGAAGTCGCGGTTGCCGGCGATGAAGAAGGTGGGTGTGCGCCGCGCGAAGTTGCGCAGCTCGGTGGCGCAGTGCCGCCAGAAGGCCCGGTCGGCGGTGTCCTCGCGGGGCGGGGGGGCATCGAGCAGGTCGTCACCGACCCAGACCTCGAAAAAATCCCCCAGGATGAACAGCGCGTCGGCCCGGTCGGCCCGGTTCAGGCAAGCCTGCCAGGCCTGGTGGGTGGCGGGCTCGCCGGCCTGCAGGTGCAGGTCGGACACGATGTCGATGGTGCGCCAGCCGGCCGGCGCCTGCAGTTCGGGCAGATCCGGCAGATCCATCGACCTCGGGCGGTGCGGGGTGGTCAGACGGCCACGGCCTTTTCGATCACCACGTCGTCCTTCGGCACATCGTCGTGGTAGCCGCGGCGGCCGGTCGGCACACCCTCGATCTGCTTGACGATCTCGGTGCCGGCGACGACCTTGCCGAACACGGCATAGCCCCAGCCCTGGGCGCTGGGCGCGGTGTGGTTCAGGAAGCCGTTGTTGGCCACGTTGATGAAGAACTGTGCCGTGGCCGAGTGCGGGTCGCTGGTGCGGGCCATGGCAACGGTGTAGCTCTCGTTCTTCAGGCCGTTGTTGGCCTCGTTGTTGATCGGGGCATCGGTGGGCTTCTGGTTCATGCCCGGCTCGAAGCCGCCGCCCTGGATCATGAAGCCGGGGATCACGCGGTGGAACACCGTGTTGTTGTAGTGGCCCTTGTTCACGTACGACAGGAAGTTGGCGGTGCACAGCGGCGCCTTCTCGGCGTCGAGCTCGAGCGTGATGACGCCCTTGCCGGCGATGTGCAGTTCAACTTTCGGATTGGCCATGTTCATTTCTCCAGGGTGGCTTTGGTGATGGTGATGGTGGTGCGGGGCACGTCCGAGCCGAAGGGGCCGGCAGCGCCGGTGGGCGTGTCCTTGATCTTGTTGACCACGTCCATGCCCGAGACCACCCGACCGAACACGGTGTAGCCGTACAGCTCGGCGGCATTGAGCAGGTTGGCGCGCGGCACGTTCTCGTAGGTGCGGCCCCGGTACTCGAACTTTGGCACCGGATCGCCCGGCGGAATGGGCGTCGGGTCGAGGAAGGCGTTGTCCTTGACGTTGATGAAGAATTGCGCCGTGGCCGACTGCGGGTCGCTGGTACGGGCCATGGCAATGGTGCCGGTGACGTTGCGCGGACCGCCCTTGGCCAGGGCTTCCTGGCCCTCGTGCGGCACCGGTGCGCGGGTGGGCTTCTGCTGCAGCTTGGCATCGAAGCCGCCGCCCTGGATCATGAAGTTGCTGATGACCCGGTGGAAGACGGTGCCGTCGTAGTGGCCGTCACGCACGTACTGCAGGAAGTTCTCGACCGTGCGGGGGGCCTTGTCCGGGTAGAGCTCCAGCACGATGTCGCCCTGGCTGGTGGCGAGCTTGACGCGGGGCGCCTTGTCCTGGGCGAGCGCGGGCAGTGCCAGGCAGGGCAGCAGCAGGGCGCTGGCCAGCAGGCGGCGGGTGGTTTGGAAGGTGGTCATGGGCGGGTCACTTGCGTTGCGAGCCGGCGGCCTTGGGCGGCACGAAGATGCTGCGCGCCGCATTCAGCTTGGGGCCCGCCGTGGCGTTGGACGGATCGATCTGCTGCGCCCGGGTGTAGGACTGCGCCGCCAGCTTGGCATAGACGTCGCCCAGGTTCTCGTGCGCGGTGGCGTAGGACGGGTTGGTCCGCACCGCCATCTCGAGCGCCACGCGGGCCTTCTCGAACTGGCCCTGGTTGGCGTGCAGCACCGCCAGGTTGTTGTAGGGCTCGGGGAGCTCGGGGAATTCCTTGGTGAGGTCGGTGAAGGTGGTCATGGCCTCAGCCACCTTGCCGCTCTCGCTCTGCACCACGCCCTTGATGAAGCGCATCTGCGCGTCCTTCGGGTTGGCCGCCAGGTGCTGGTCGGCCTTGGCCAGCGCCTCGGTGAACTGACCCGCGCGCAGCAGCCGGTTGACTTCGGCGTGTTCGGCCTGCTGGGCCTGGGCAGCGCCGGTGGCCATCAGGCCGGCGACCAGCAGGCCGGCCAGGACCGTGCGGAGCGTCGGGGAGGGAGATTTCGCGAGATGGAGCATGGGACCTCGGAAAGCATTCGGCGGGCGGGAACCGGTGGGAAACCGGTGGGGAACGCGCGCCGGGGACAGAAAACCAGCGGCCTGCACAGGCGCCGGAAGGGGGCTGGATATACTGGCGGATTGTATCTGAGGGGTACGCTCGCCCAGCCGTTTGCCGCGCCCCGCCCGCCTTCCCATGACCCTGAAAATCCACAACAGCCTGACCCGGCGTCTGGAGCCGTTCGAGCCCCTGGAGCCGGGCCACGTGCGCATGTATGTCTGCGGCATGACGGTCTATGACCTGTGCCACCTGGGTCATGCCCGCTCGATGCTGGCCTTCGACATCGTGCAGCGCTGGCTCAAGGCCAGCGGCCTGAAGGTCACCTATGTGCGCAACGTCACCGACATCGACGACAAGATCATTGCCCGCGCGCTGAAAAACGGCGAGAGCATCCAGTCGCTGACCGACCGCATGATCGACGCGCTGCACCAGGACGCCGACGCCCTGGGCATCGAGCGCCCCACGCACGAGCCGCGTGCCACCGACCATGTGCCCCAGATGCTGGGCATCATCCGCCGCCTTGAAGAGCGCGGCCTGGCTTACCGCAGCGAAGGCGGCGACGTGAACTTTGCGGTACGCAAGTTCCCCGGCTACGGCAAGCTCTCCGGCAAGTCGCTGGACGAGCTGCGCGCCGGCGAGCGCGTGGCGGTGAACGACGGCAAGGCCGACCCGCTGGACTTCGTGCTCTGGAAGGCCGCCAAGGCCGACGAACCGGCCGACGCCAGGTGGGACAGCGACTACGGCAGCGGCCGCCCGGGCTGGCACATCGAATGCTCGGCCATGAGCTGCGAGATGCTGGGCGAGAGCTTCGACATCCACGGTGGCGGTGCCGACCTGCAGTTCCCCCACCACGAGAACGAGATCGCCCAGAGCGAGGGCGCCACCGGCGTGCCGCTGGCCCGCTTCTGGATGCACAACGGCTTTGTGCGGGTGGACAACGAGAAGATGTCCAAGAGCCTGGGCAACTTCTTCACCATCCGCGAGGTGCTGGCCAAGTTCGACGCCGAGACGGTCCGCTTCTTCATGCTGCGCGCCCACTACCGCAGCGCGCTCAACCACAGCGACGCCCATCTGGACGACGCCCGTGCCGCGCTCAAGCGCCTGTACACCGCGCTGCAGCAGGTGCCGCCGGCGGCGGTGGCCATCGACTGGACCGATCCGCTGGCCGCCCGCTTCCAGGCGGCCATGAACGACGACTTCAACACCCCCGAAGCCCTGGCCGTGCTGTTCGACCTGGCCTCCGACGTGAACCGCAGCCGCGACCCGGCCCGCGCCGGCCTGCTGCGCGCTTTGGGCGGCGTGCTGGGTCTGCTGCAGGCCGATCCGTCGGCCTACCTGCAGGGCGGCGGCGCTGACCAGTCCACCGACGAAGCCGCCATCCTGGCGCGCATCGCAGCCCGTGCTGCGGCCAAGCAGGCACGCGACTTTGCCGAGGCCGACCGCATCCGCCAGGCCCTGCTGGCCGAGGGCATCGTGCTCAAGGACGGCCCGTCCGGCACCACCTGGGAACGCGCCTGATGTCGCCTGCCGCATCGTCTTCCGTGTTGCCCGACATCGGACCCGAGGCCCCCGACTATTGGGTCGAGGCCTGCCGCCACCTCATGAAGCGCGACCGCGTCATGAAGAAGCTGATCCCGCAGCACCCCGGTGTGTGCCTGCAGTCGCGCGGCGATGCGTTCGTCACGCTGGCGCGCAGCATCGTGGGGCAGCAGATCTCGGTGAAGGCCGCTCAGTCGGTGTGGGAGCGCTTTGCCGCACTCTCGCGCCGCATGACGCCGGCCCAGGTGCTCAAGCTCAAGGTGGACGACATGCGCGCGGCCGGCCTGTCGGCCCGCAAGGTCGAGTACCTGGTCGACCTGGCCCTGCATTTCTCCAACGGCCAGGTGCACGAGAAGCAGTGGGCCGACATGGACGACGAGGCCATCATTGCCGAGCTGGTCGCCATCCGCGGCATCGGCCGCTGGACCGCCGAGATGTTCCTCATCTTCCACCTGATGCGCCCCAACGTGCTGCCGCTGGACGACATCGGGCTGCAGAACGGCATCAGCCGCTGTTACTTCTCGGGCGAGCCGGTGAGCCGCTCCGAGATCCGCGAGGTGGCCACGTCGTGGGCACCGTATTGCAGCGTGGCCACTTGGTATATTTGGCGATCGCTGGATCCGGTGCCGGTCAGCTACTGACCCCCACCCCCACAGGCAAGACAGGAGCCCATCTTGGCCAAAAAGAACTTTCTCGATTTCGAGCAGCCCATCGCCGAGCTCGAAGGCAAGATCGAGGAGCTGCGTTATGTGCAGACCGAGTCCGCGGTGGACATCTCTGAAGAGATCGAACAGCTCGCCGGCAAGAGCCTGCAGCTCACCAAGGACATCTACAGCAACCTCACGCCGTGGCAGATCACCAAGATCGCCCGCCACGCCGACCGGCCCTACACGCTGGACTATGTGCGCGACATCTTCACGCACTTTGTCGAGCTGCACGGCGACCGGCATTTTTCGGACGACCTCTCCATCGTCGGCGGCATGGCCCGCTTCAACGGCCAGCCCTGCATGGTGATTGGCCACCAGAAAGGCCGCGACACCAAGGAGCGCGCGCTGCGCAACTTCGGCATGACCAAGCCCGAGGGTTACCGCAAGGCGCTGCGCCTGATGAAGCTGGCCGAGAAATTCAAGCTGCCGGTCTTCACCTTCGTGGACACGCCCGGCGCCTACCCCGGCATCGACGCCGAGGAGCGTGGCCAGTCCGAAGCCATCGGCCGCAACATCTTCGAGATGGCGCAGCTGGAAGTGCCCATCATCTCCACCATCATCGGCGAGGGCGGCTCCGGCGGTGCCCTGGCCATCTCGGTGGCCGACCAGGTGCTCATGCTGCAGTACTCGGTGTATTCGGTCATCAGCCCCGAGGGCTGCGCCTCCATCCTCTGGAAGACCAGCGAGCGCGCCAGCGACGCGGCCGAGGCCCTGGGCATCACCGCCCACCGGCTGAAGTCGCTCGGGCTGGTCGACAAGATCGTCAATGAACCGGTGGGCGGCGCCCACCGCGACCACAAGCAGATGTCGGCCTTCCTGAAGCGGGCCCTGACCGACGCCTGGCGCCAGGTGTCGGACCTCAAGGTGAAGGAACTGCTGGAGCGCCGCCACGAGCGCCTGGACGGTTATGGCCGCTTCACCGACACCAAGGCCGAAGCCCGCGAACGCCGCTGAGGCCACCGCCGCCTGGTGGCAGCGCCACGGTGCCGATCTCGCACCGGGCGCCATCGGCGTGGCCTTCAGTGGTGGCGCTGACTCCACCGCTCTCCTGCAGGCTGCCACCGCGCTGTGGCCGGGTCGTGTGGTGGCCCTGCATGTACACCACGGGCTGCAGCCCGCCGCCGACAGTTTTGCCGAACACGCCCGCCGCATCGCGCTGGCGCTGGGCGCCGAATTCCGCCTGGCCCGGGTCGATGCCCGCCCCGAACCCGGGCAAAGCCCTGAAGACGCTGCGCGCCGCTCGCGCTATGCCGCGCTGGCCGGCCTGGCGCAGCAGGCGCCGCCCGCTGCCGTGGTGCTGCTGGGCCAGCATGCCGACGATCAGGCCGAGACCGTGATGCTGGCGCTCAGCCGGGGTGCCGGACTCCCTGGGCTGGCCGCCATGCCCGAGCGCTTCGAGCGCCATGGCACCTGCTTCGGCCGGCCGCTGCTCGCGGTGGACGGCGCCCGTCTGCGGATCGATCTGCAGGGCGCCGGCCTGGACTGGATCGAAGACCCCACCAACACCGACCCGCGCTACACCCGCAACCGCATCCGCCACCGCCTGATGCCGGCCTGGCGCGACGCCTTCCCCGACGCCGTCCCCGCGCTGGCCCGCACCGCCCGCCATGCCGCGCAGGCCCAGCGCCTGCTGGATGAACTGGCCCGGCTGGATGCAGCACACACCGGGCTGCCGCCGCAGATTGCGGCCCTGCAGGGCCTGTCGACCGACCGCCAGGCCAACCTCATCCGGCACTGGCTGCGCGAATGCCATGAGGTGGCGCCGAGCGCCATGCAGATGGACGCCTTGCTGCCGCAGGTGGCCGCCTGCACCACGCGCGGGCACCGCATCGAGCTGCGGGTGGCGGCGGGTTTTGTGGTGCGGCAGGGCGGGGTTCTGCAGTACACCCCCTCGGTATAATCCCGAGGTTTTGCCTGCCGGCGGCACGCCGTGCAGGCCCGTTTGTCCCCCTCTGCACAGACATTCCGATGGCCTTGATCGTTCACAAGTACGGCGGCACCTCCATGGGTTCCACCGAGCGCATCCGCAACGTCGCCCGCCGTGTCGCCAAATGGCACAAGGCCGGTCACCAGATGGTGGTGGTGCCCAGCGCCATGAGCGGCGAGACCAACCGCCTGCTGGCCCTGGCCAAGGAAGTCGCCCCCGAGAAGCCGGGCCGCGCCTACAGCCGCGAACTCGACATGCTGGCCTCCACCGGAGAGCAGGCGTCGTCCGCCCTGCTGGCCATCGCGCTGCAGGCCGAAGGTCTGGAAGCCGTGAGCTACGCCGGCTGGCAGGTGCCCATCAAGACCAACGACGCCTACACCAAGGCCCGCATCGAGAGCATCGACGACGAGCGCGTGCGCGCCGACCTGGCCGCCGGCAAGGTGGTCATCGTCACCGGCTTCCAGGGTGTCGACCCTGCGGGCAACATCACCACCCTGGGCCGCGGCGGCAGCGACACCTCGGCCGTGGCCGTGGCCGCTGCGCTGAAGGCCGCCGAGTGCCTGATCTACACCGATGTGGACGGCGTCTACACCACCGACCCGCGCGTGGTGCCCGAAGCCCGCCGCCTGAACCGCGTGAGCTTCGAGGAGATGCTGGAGATGGCCAGCATGGGCTCCAAGGTGCTGCAGATCCGCTCGGTGGAATTCGCCGGCAAGTACCGCGTGCCGCTGCGCGTGCTCTCCAGCTTCACCCCCTGGGACATCGACCTGAACGAAGAAGCCGCCTCCGGCACCCTGATCACTTTCGAGGAAGAAGACAACATGGAACAAGCCGTCGTTTCCGGCATCGCCTTCAACCGCGACGAGGCCAAGATTTCGGTTCTCGGCGTGCCCGACACCCCCGGCATCGCCGCCCAGATCCTGGGCGCCGTGGCCGATGCCAACATCGAGGTGGATGTGATCATCCAGAACGTGAGCAAGGACGGCAAGACCGACTTCAGCTTCACCGTCCACCGCAACGATTTCCAGAAGGCCATGGACCTGCTCAAGAGCCAGGTCGCGCCGGCCATGGGCGCCACCGAGGTGCTGGGCGACGCCCGCATCTGCAAGGTCAGCATCGTGGGCATCGGCATGCGCAGCCATGTGGGCGTGGCCAGCCGCATGTTCCGCTGCCTGAGTACCGAAGGCATCAACATCCAGATGATCTCCACCTCCGAGATCAAGACCTCGGTCGTCATCGACGAGAAGTACATGGAACTGGCCGTGCGCGCCTTGCACCGCGAGTTCGATCTGGACCAGACCGCCGACACCATCGGCCGCTGAGAGCCCCGGCCCCGCTGCCGAATTGAGGCATAATGCGGGGCTTCCGGAGTGATGACCGAGTGGCCGAAGGTGCTCCCCTGCTAAGGGAGTATGGGGTGTAGAGCCTCATCGAGGGTTCGAATCCCTCTCACTCCGCCACATTGAAAAAGCCCTGCAGTTCGCTGCAGGGCTTTTTTGTTTTTGTGCGCAGACCGGTTGTGGGTGGTTTGAAATCCGCATGACTTGTTCAAAAGTCATGCGGATATTAAACTCGCCCCGCATGAACCAGTCCGACCTCATCCTCGACCTGGCCCGGCACCGGCGTGTGCTTCGGGCCGTCGACGTACGCGAGCAGGGCTGGTCACCCCAACTGCTGATCAAGCTGCACCAGGCCGGCAAACTGCAGCGGCTGGATCGGGGCCTGTACGGCGTGCCCGACGCCGAAGTCACCGAACACCAGACACTCATCGAGGTGTGCCAGCGTGTACCCAAAGCCGTGCTGTGCCTGCTGAGCGCCCTGCAGTTCCACGGGATCGGCACGCAGCAGCCGCACGAGGTGTGGATTGCCCTGCCCGAAGGCAGCCAGACCCCGGCGGTGAGCTACCCCCCGCTGCGCATCGCCCGCCTGCGCGGTGCCGCCTACAGCGAAGGCATCGAAACCATCACAGAGCAGGGCGCCCCCATCCGCGTGTACAGCGCCGCCAAGACCGTGACCGACTGCTTCAAGTTCCGCCACCAGATCGGCCTGGACGTTGCGCTGGAGGCGCTGAAAGATGCATGGCGCGGCCGCAAGGTCACCATGGCCGAGCTGGGCCACTTCGCGAAGATCAACCGGGTTGAACGGGTAATGCAGCCGTACCTGGAAGCCATGATCCAATGAACGGCAACCTGTCGGCATCCATCCTGGCCCGACTGCTGACCCTGGCCAAGCAGCGCGGCGATGACTACAGCCTGCTGCTCAACCGCTTTGGCATGGAACGCCTGCTGGCTCGCGTCAGCGCGTCTGCTCATGCGGACCGTTTCCTGCTCAAAGGGGCCCTGCTGTTTGCGCTGTGGTACGACACGCCGCACCGCCCCACCAAGGACGCCGACCTGCTCGGCTTCGGCCCCGACGATGCGGCCAGCCTGATCGCCACCTTCCGCGACATCGCCGCCCTGGATCTCGGCGACGGTATCGTGTTCGACCCCGACTCGGTCAGGGCCGATGCCATCCGGGAAGACAACACCTATGGCGGCACCCGCATCACGCTGGTGGGCCGCATCGGCTCGGCGCGCTGTGCGCTGCAGGTGGACGTGGGCTTCGGCGATGCCGTCACACCAGAGCCGCAGACCGTGGCCTATCCGACTTTGCTGCGTGACTTTTCTGCCCCTCGGCTTCGGGCCTATCCGGTCTACACCGTCATTGCCGAGAAGTACCAGGCCCTGGTGATGCTGGGGCAGGCCAACAGCCGCATGAAGGACTTCTTCGACCTCGCAGTCATCGCCAGCCGCACCTCGCTCGACGGTGCCACGCTGGCCGCTGCCATCGCCGCCACCTTTGCTCGACGCCAGACCGCACTGCCCACCGAGCGCCCCCTGGCACTGACTCGTGCCTTCAGCGAACACCCCGCCAAGCTGCGCCAGTGGCAGGCCTTCCTGAACAAGAACCGCATCGAGGCCGCCAGCCTGGGCGACACGATTGCCCTGTTGGACGATCTGCTGTGGCCGCCGACGCAGGTGGCGGCTGCAGGCAGTGCGGCGACGGCCACCTGGCGCCACGACATCTTGCGTTGGGTCTGAGAGGTAAACAAAGGTCCGCTAATTTAGCCCCTCCCTCTCAGAAAACAGCCCAACGAAATCTGAGTGCCAAAAGGGGCTTTCGCGCTTTGGGAAAACATACGCTGAGCCCTCACTGGTGTTCCCGCCACCGGGAGTAGGACGTAGCGCCCCTTTGCTGAGAAAGCCGACTCCGACGACATGATCTCGGCCTTGGCTCGCTAGGAAATCACTGACTCCGATACGAAGGGCCGTCGGTGGCTGATTGCCAGCCGAATCTTGCTTAGCGACATCCATCAACGATTCAGCCTCCAGTCCATCTAGACCTACTAGGAAAAGGCCGGCTCGTAGTCCAGAAAGTTGTCTACTTGCTGACCTAGACAAAGTGTCAAACGTACTGATCAAAAGTGAGTCGTCCTGCGCGCTCTGAAGCACCATTACGACAGCGCCACCGTGCTTGCGACCAACGATCAGGGCCTGCCTGTTTTTCGTACTAGTAATCTCATCGACTCGGTCTCTGTAGATCATGGGTTGCCCATGTTCCGCGGCGTCGCCGAGCAGACGGAGATCGAATTCGCGAACTCGCAGCTTTGCTCCGTCCAGCCGACAGTTACTCGTGCCAGACAGTACATGAGGAACCACTGATTCCGCTAAATTTCGCCTGTCCACAAAGTTACTAGGCATTCGCCCGTCGAGAGTCAGCACAACCGAGATGCCGACCGTTAGCCCCTTTCCGAGATCATTCAGCTTGGGCGCCAAGAGAGCATAAAAGTCCAAGGCGTCACGCTTGGGGATTTTGCGACCTTTGTCATCCGAGATGGACTTGCACTCGATTTCAAGGCCTTGAGTCCCTAGATCTGGAATAACGAGATCCATAGTGCCGCCCCCTGTCACCTCTGGCCATTGAACCTCGAGACCACGTCGAAGGAAGTGAGTTGCGGCGGTTAGCTCTAGCCGCATCCCTCTCAGGTCATCCGGGTTCTTCAGCGCACCTTGAACACGGCGTACAAGTTGCCTTCGCTGAATTGCGGAAGATGATTCGGCAGTTGAAAGTATCTGAGCGGCAAAGGCCATGCACGGGTACAGCGAGGTGAGATCCATCTGGTGCACGGGTAACCGACCATACTTTTTCGTAAGTTCGGTAGCGGCCGATAGACCGAACGCGAATTCATTTTCTTGCAGAAGATGCTCCCTGAGCAATCTGTTGCCTCTTATCTCAGCCTTTAGAAGATCAGCACGCCGCTTCCAGTGCTGGGCACCAATAAGGTCACTGAAGCGCTCAAAGATTGACGGGATATCCCCCGTGTAGAGCTCAACCTGCATATCTCCCTCCAAGACTAAACGACAGACATTTTGCGGAGAACAGAGAAAGCCACAGCGGAATCAAAGGCTTCTCGACTTGCAGTGCTTATCGCACCCTCACGGCATCGTTGCGGCATTTGGTCTTCTTGGGAAACCGTCGTACGGATACCCACATCGACACACCCCCCCAGCCCCCGCATAATCGCCCCCAAGCCGAAAGGCCCGGTGCTAGTCACACCCAGATCAAGAGGTTGCAACCCCCACCTTCAAGCGGGGTTCTGTCATTCCCGAATTCATCGGCTCGCGAGTCTGCGTGCCGTCATGGTTTTGGGGATGGGAGCGCCCATCCGCAAGGCCGGCGGCACGGCTTGATCCGTGTGACTATCCCCATCCCCACCCGTTGCGCCTAGTCAGCCTGCGGGTGTTCCAAGTCTCATCAAGGAGCAAAAACCATGTCCCAGGTCCCCGACCTCGGCAGCCCATGCGCTGCCTCCGAAGCCCCCATCACCCTGTCCCACACCCGAAAACGCGCCTGCCTGGAAGCAGCCTGGGAGATCGAGGCGCTGGCCTTGTTGTTGCCCAAGATCGACTTGGCCGAGCAGCCAGTGGCTGCGCTGCAGTTGCGCGGGGTGGCGGCCCGGGTGGCGGAGTTGGCGGGGGTGGTGATGTCCGGTCTGGACGATGCGATGGTGGGCGAGCAGCAACTGCAGCGCCGACTGCAGCTGCCGACCGCCTAGACGAACACGGGGGCGGGTGCCCCGTTCAGCACACCACCTCATGCTGCCGCGTCTGCGACGGCGTTTCCCCGAACAGCGCCTTGTATTCCTGCGAGAAGTGGCCCATGTGCCAGAAGCCCCAGCGGGCGGCGATGTCGGCGATGGTGTCCTCGCGGCGGGCGTCGCACAGCTCGCGGCGCACGGCGTTCAGGCGCACGGTGCGCAGGTAGTGGGCGGGGCTCATGCCCAGCACGTCCTGGAAGCAGTTCTGCAGGGTGCGGCGGGTCACGTGCAGTTGCACGCACAGCTGTTCCACCCGGGGCGGCTGCTCGGGGTGGGCCATGACGAGTTCGCGGGCGCGGTCGACGATGTCCTGCCGGCGGCGCAGGGCGGGCGGGGCGGCGTCGCACACGGCATCGGGCGCCAGGGTGTCGGCCAGCACGGTGAGCAGGGTGTCGTGCAGGGCCTGGCGGCTGGCGTCGAAGCGCAGCACGCCGGGTTCGGCTTCGAGTGATCGCAGCACCTCGCGCAGCATGCCCACCAGCCGCAGGCGCTGCAGCAGGTTCAGCGGCTGCACGCTCGGCGCCAGGTGGGCGGCCTGCGGCCAGTCGCGGTGGTGCACCTGCTGCAGGTGCTGCAGCACCCGGTCCTTGTGCAGCACCACGCCGTACAGGCCGCAGCCGGCGGGCACCTGCAGGTCGAACGGGTGGCCGTTGCTGGAGAGCATGAGCTGGGTGCCGTCCACCGGGCGGCCCATGAAGCGCAGGCCGCTGGCGGCCTCGGGCACCGCCAGCCCGATCCACACGCCGCTGTCCCAGGGCTGGCAGTGCTGGCTGGTGGCGCAGCTGGCTTCTTCCTCGAACAGCTGGATGTCGGCGTCCATCAGCTCGCGCACCTGGCCGCTGAACAGGCCGTGCGAGGTCTGTTCGTAGCGCTGTTCCCAGGCGTCGAGGTTGTCGGCGTGCACATGCACCTCGCGGGAGCGCTTGATGCGGTACTGGGCGCTGCCGTCGGCGGCGCCGGCCGCGGTATGCACCAGGTTGGGCGGAATGGACATGGGATGGGCCGTGTTGCCGCAGGTGAGGCGTGAAGTATCAAGTTCCATGCCAGCGCACCCACCTACGGAAAACCCGGGTCGCCGTATCCCGAATCGGAAAAAATCGGCGCACCCGGCCGGTGTTGCCGAATCCGGATACCGCTGCCGCGGCCTGCGCCCGCACCATGCGCCGCAGGCTGCCTGAGCCGTTTCAGGTGCACCACGAGCATTTCCATGTCAAACCAAACCCAACAGGTGTCCCGCGACCTCAAGCCGGTCCTGGGCGCCTTCTCTCTCTGGGGCATCGCCGTCGGACTGGTGATTTCAGGCGAGTACTTCGGCTGGTCGTATGGCTGGGCCAGCGCCGGCACGCTGGGCTTCCTGGTGGCCACCACGTTTGTGGCGATCATGTACACCAGCTTCATCTTCAGCTTCACCGAGCTGTCCACCTCCATCCCGCACGCGGGCGGTCCGTTTGCCTATGCGCGCCGGGCCTTCGGGCCCACCGGCGGTTTCATTGCCGGCTATGCCACGCTGGTGGAATTCGTGTTTGCGCCGCCGGCCATTTCGCTGGCCATCGGCGCCTACCTGAATGTGCAGTACCCGGCGCTGGACCCGAAGGTGGCGGCGCTGGGCGCCTATGTGATCTTCATCACCCTCAATGCGCTGGGCGTGGGCATTGCCGCCATGTTCGAGCTGATCGTCACGCTGCTGGCGGTGGGCGAGCTGCTGGTGTTTGCCGGCGTGGTGGCCCCGGGCTGGTCCATGGCCAACTTCGTGGCCAACGGCTGGGCCGGTGAAAGCACGTTCACCATGGCCACCTGGGCCGGCATCTTTGCCTCCATTCCGTTCGCGATCTGGTTCTTCCTGGCCATCGAGGGCGCGGCCATGGCGGCCGAAGAAGCCAAGGACCCCAAGCGCACCATTCCCATTGCCTACATCACCGGCATCCTGACGCTGGTGGCGCTGGCCTTCCTGGTGATGATCATGGCCGGCGGCGTGGGCGACTGGCGCCAGCTCTCCAACATCAACGACCCGCTGCCGCAGGCCATGAAGGTGGTGGTGGGCGAGAACAGCGGCTGGCTGCACATGCTGGTGTGGATCGGCCTGTTCGGTCTGGTGGCGTCGTTCCACGGGATCATCCTGGGCTACTCGCGCCAGATGTATGCGCTGGCCCGCGCCGGTTACCTGCCGGCTTACTTTGCTGCTGTGCACCCGCGCTTCAAGACGCCGGTGCGCGCCCTGGTGGGCGGCGGTGTGGTGGGCGTGCTGGCGGTGTTCTCCGACCAGTTCATCACCATCGGCGGCCAGCCGCTGACCGCCAACATCGTGACCATGGCGGTGCTGGGCGCGCTGGTGATGTACATCATCTCCATGGCCTCGCTGTTCAAGCTGCGCGCCACCGAACCGGGCCTGCAGCGCCCGTACAAGGCGCCGTTCTACCCGGTGCTGCCCGGCATTGCGCTGGTGTTCGGTCTTGTCTGCCTGGGTGCGCTGGTGTACTTCAACCCGATCATCACCGGCCTGTTCCTGGGCCTGATGGCGGTGGCCTGGGTGTACTTCGCGCTCACCTCCGGCCAGCGCGACGCCGCACCGGCCGACGAGATGCTGGGAACCGCCAAGTGAGCTTCGACGTCACCCTCGGGCCGCTGCGCTACCGCTTCGACTCCCTGCGCGAGGTGATGGCCAAGGCCACGCCGCTGCGCTCGGGCGATGCGCTCGCCGGCCTGGCGGCCGACACCGAACAGGAGCGCATCGCGGCCCGGTGGGCGCTGGCCGATGTGCCGCTGAAGCGCTTCCTGACCGAGGCGCTGGTGCCTTACGAGGACGACGAGGTCACCCGGCTCATCATCGACAGCCACGACGCTGCCGCTTTCGCACCCATCAGCCATCTCACCGTGGGCGGCCTGCGCGACTGGCTGTTGTCCGAGAAGGCCACCGGCCCGGTGCTGCAGGCACTCGCCCCCGGCCTCACGCCCGAGATGGTGGCGGCGGTGAGCAAGCTGATGCGCAACCAGGACCTGATGCTGGTGGCCCGCCGCTGCGAGGTGGTCACGCGGTTCCGCAACACCCAGGGCCTGCGCGGCCACCTGAGCGTGCGGCTGCAGCCCAACCACCCCACCGACGACCCGGCCGGCATCGTGGCCAGCCTGATCGACGGGCTGATGCACGGGGCGGGCGATGCGGTGGTGGGCATCAACCCGGTGTCCGACAGCGTGCCCGACCTGGTGCGCCTGAACCATGTGCTGGCCGATGTCATCGGCCGCGGCATACCCACCCAGAGCTGCGTGCTGACCCATGTGACCAACACCATGCGGGCCATCGAACTGGGCGCGCCGGTGGACCTGGTGTTCCAGTCGATCGCGGGCACCGAAGGCACCAACCGCAGCTTCGGCATCGACCTGGCCTTGCTGGACGAGGCGCACGCCATGGCGCAGTCGCTGGGCCGGGGCACGGTGGGTTCCAACGTGATGTATTTCGAGACCGGGCAGGGCAGTGCGCTCTCGGCCAACGCCCACCATGGCGTGGACCAGCAGACCTGCGAGGCCCGCGCCTATGCGGTGGCCCGCCGCTACCAGCCGCTGCTGGTGAACACGGTGGTGGGCTTCATCGGGCCGGAGTACCTGTTCGACGGCAAGCAGATCACCCGCGCCGGGCTGGAAGACCACTTCTGCGGCAAGCTGCTGGGCCTGCCCATGGGCTGCGACATCTGCTACACCAACCATGCCGAGGCCGACCAGAACGACATGGACAACCTGATGGTGCTGCTGGCCACCGCGGGCCTGAACTTCCTGATCGGCGTACCCGGTGCGGACGATGTGATGCTCAACTACCAGAGCACCTCGTTCCACGACGCGCTGGTGCTGCGCGAACTGCTGGGCCTGAAGCGCGCGCCGGAGTTCGAGGCCTGGCTGCAGTCCATGGACATCACCGACCCGGCCGGCCGCTTGCTGCCCGCCGCGCAGGCCTGGCGCTCAGCCGGCGAACACCTGAGCCTGCCTGCGGCATGAGCGAACTGCCCGACCTTCCGCCCGATCGGTCCGACCCGCCCGCCACCGGCGACGACCCCTGGGCGCACCTGCGCCGCTTCACGCCGGCCCGCATCGGCCTGGGCCGCAGCGGCGTGAGTGCCACCACCCGCGAGGTGCTGGCCTTCTCGCTGGCCCATGCGCAGGCGCGCGACGCCATCCACCTGCCGCTGGACACCGACACCCTGGTGGCCGAGGTGCAGGCCCAGGGCTGGAGCGATGTGCGGGTGCTGCAGAGCCGCGCCCGCAGCCGGCACGAATACCTGCTTCGGCCCGACCTGGGCCGCCGCCTGAACCCGGCCGATGCGCAGGCGCTGCAGTCGCCGCAGCAGGCCCTCGATCTGGTGCTGGTGGTGGGCGACGGTCTGTCGCCGCTGGGCATACAACGCCACGCGCCGGCCTTGCTGGCGGCCCTGCGCGAGGCACTGGACCCGGCCCTGCGCCTGGGGCCGCTGGTGGTGGTGCGCGAAGCCCGCGTGGCCGTGGGCGACGAGGTGGGCGAGCGCCTGCGCGCCGGCATGGTGGCCATGCTGGTGGGCGAGCGGCCCGGCCTGAGCTCGCCGGACAGCGTGGGCATCTACCTCACCCACCACCCGAAGGTGGGCTGCAGTGACGCGCAGCGCAACTGCATCTCCAACGTGCGCCCGGCCGGGCAGGACCCGGTCACGGCGGCCCGGCGCCTGGCCTGGCTGGTGGCCGAGGGTCGGCGCCTGGGCCTGACCGGCGTGGGGCTGAAGGACCACAGCGGGCTGCCGCTGGTGGGACACTCGCCGCCCGCCTGACCCGGCGCTTCAGGCCAGCAGCTCCCGTTGCCTGGCCGCCAGCCGCACCCCCAGCGCGGCGATGTCCACCGAGGAAGCCCACACCCGCGGGAACAGCGTGTTGTGCTCTTCATGGACGTGGCGGGTCATGCAGGCGGACAGCGCCAGCATCTGCCGCAGGGTGGCGGGGTGGTCGACATCGGCCTCGCAAAGCTGCCCGATCAGGTGCTTGATGCCGGCGTGTTCGACGGTGGCGTCGGTCACCATCAGCGGCTGGTCCGCCGGGGTCGGGATGGCGGGGTAGAGGATCTCTTCCTCGATCTGCATGTGCACGCCGAGCTCCCGGCATATCTGGTCGCGCAGCCACTCCTTGCGGGTGGTGGACAGCGCATGCTCGAAATGCGCGAACAGGTTGTGCAGGTGGTAGTGGTCGGCGATCAGCAGGGTCAGTGCGTCGGGCGGGTCGTCCACCTCGGTGGGTGGCGGCTGGGTGGCGGTCAGGCTGGTCATGGTGTCCTCGCTTTGGAACCCTGCACCGTAGGCGACCGCCGGGTCCGGGTCTGTGCGCTGGCGCACCCAGCCGTCGCGGGCGGGGCGTTTCATAATTCGCCATGACCCGTGCCCCGCTGTCCGCCCTGGAACGTTCTGTGCCGATGCACACGCCGCCGCCGGTCCGGGTGGTGGGCCTGGGGGCCTCGGCCGGTGGACTGGCCGCGCTGGAGTCCTTCCTGGGGGGGGTCCCGCCGGGCAGCGGGCTCGCCCTGGTGGTGGTGCAGCACCTGGACCCCACGCGCAAGGCGCTGCTGGTCGAACTGCTGCGGCGCGCCACGCCCATGCCGGTGACCGAAGCCACCGACGGCCTGCGGCTCCAGCCCGACCATGTCTATGTCATACCGCCCGACCACGATCTCACGGTGGTGGCCGGTGCGTTGCGCCTGAGCAGTCCGCACCAGCCGCGCGGCCTGCGCCTGCCGATCGACCGGCTGTTCGAGTCGCTGGCGGCCGATGGCGGTGAACGTGCCGTCGGCGTGGTGCTCTCGGGCATGGGCGCGGACGGCACGCTCGGCCTGCGGGCCATCCGGGCGGCCGGCGGTCTGACCCTGGTGCAGTCGCCCGAGACCGCCCGCTATGCGTCCATGCCCCAGAACGCCCTGGCCAGCGGTTGTGTGGATATCGCCGCACCGCCCGGGGAACTGGCCGCGCGCCTCCTGGCAGCCCGGGGTGCGGTGCCCGGCAAAGCGGCACCACCGGACGACGAGGCGGTGCTGGGCATCCTGCTGCAGCTGCTGCGGGACCATACCCGGCACGACCTGTCGGACTACAAGCCCAGCACGCTGCGCCGCCGCATCGAGCGGCGGCAGGCGGTTCACGGCCTGGACAGCCCGGCCGCCTATGCCGCCTTCGTGCGCCAGAACCCGCAGGAGATCGACCTGCTGTTCAAGGAAATGCTGATCGGCGTGACCCGGTTCTTCCGCGACCCCGAGGTGTGGGACGAACTGCGCGACCAGGTCATGCCGACGCTGCTCGACCGGGCCCGCTCGGGCGAGCCCTTGCGGGCCTGGGTGGTCGGCTGCTCCACCGGGGAGGAGGCCTACACGCTGGCCATGGTGCATGCCGAAGCCTCGGCCGCGTACACCGCCCGCACCGGACAGCCCGCGCCCGGTCTGCAGATTTTCGCCAGCGATCTCAGCCAGGAGGCGGTGGCCGTGGCGCGGCGGGGGCTCTACCCGTCCGGTGCGGTCGACGAGCTGGGGCCGGAGCGGCTGCAGCGTTTCTTCCGGCCGGTGCAGGGCGGCTACCGCATCGACAAGCCGATCCGCGACCGGGTGCTGTTCGCCCAGCACGACGTCATCCTGGACCCGCCCTTCACCCGGCTGGACCTGCTCTCGTGCCGCAATCTCATGATCTATTTCAATGCGGCCCTGCAGCGCCGGCTGCTGCCGCTGTTTGCCTACAGCCTGCGCCCGGGCGGCGCGCTGCTGCTGGGCGGCTCCGAGACGGTGGGCCACGGGCCGACGCTGTTTGCCCCGGTCAACCCCAAGTCGCGCCTGTACTGGCGCAACAGCCATACTCTGCACGCTGGCGCGGTGGACTTTCCCGTGGGTCTGCGCAGCGCCGTGCGACCCCACCACAAGGACTTCCCCGTGCCCGCATCCACACCGTCCCCGGCCAATCTGCAGACCCTGGCCGAGCAGACGCTGCTCAAGGCTTTTGCACCGGCAGCGGTGCTGGTCAATGACCAGGGTGATGTGCTGTATGTGCATGGCAGCGTGGGGCCGTACCTGGAGCCGGCGGCCGGCAAGGCCAACTGGAACATCCATGTCATGGCCCGTCCGACCATCCGGACCCAGGTCGCGGTGGCGCTGCGCCAGGCCCTGCACGACGGTGCGACCGTCGAACTTGTCGGCCTTCGGCTCGATGAAGATGGCAGCCGGGCAGCGGTGGATGTCACGGTCAGCCCGGTGGGTGTGTCCGGTGCGCCGTCGGTGCAGGCGGCCCCGGCCGGCCTGCTGCTGGTGGCGTTCCGGCCGGCGCCGGTCCCGACCCGAAGCCGGCGGCGCCCGGCCGGGGGCGAGCTTCCGTCCGAGGCCCTGCAGGCCGAGCTGCAACGCTGCAAGGACGAGATCCAGGCCCTGCGGCTGGAGATGGGCGCGTCGGCCGAGGAACTGCAGGCCGCCAACGAGGCCCTGCAATCGGTCAACGAGGAGCTGCAGTCGGCCAATGAGGAGCTGACCACTTCCAAGGAAGAGTCGCAGTCCATGAACGAAGAGCTGCAGACCCTCAACCAGGAACTGCAGACCAAGCTCGACGACCTGGCGCTGGCCCACAGCGACATGCAGAACCTGCTCAACAGCACCGACATCGCCACCCTGTTTCTGGACAACGAGCTGCAGGTGCGGCGCTTCACCGAACAGATCACCCGCCTGATCCACCTGCGCGAGAGCGACATCGGCCGTCCGCTGACCGACCTGGCCAGCACCCTGGACTACCCCGACCTGGTGGCCGATGCCCGCCAGACGTTGCGGACTTTGACTTTCACCGAAAAGGAAATCGCCACCACCGATGGCCATTGGTATATGGTGAGGATCAAGCCGTACCGGACCCTGACCGATCTGATCCAGGGGGTTGTGATCACCTTCATCGACATCACGGCCGCCAAGGCGCTGGAAGCGCGCCTGCGCCAGGGTTGATGCCGGTCCGGTTGCCTCAGGAGATGCCCTCATGAAACCGAACGACATCGCTTCCAGCCTGCCGGGCCTGCGCCGGCGTGCGAATGTGTTGCTGGACGAAGGCCGTGTGCCCGACGCCGGCCGCTACAACGCCTCGGAGGCCCTGCGGGTGCTGTGCCGGCTGGCGCTGGAGCAAGGCACCGCGCCCGATGCCCTGGTGCTGCTGCACGAGCTGCAGGTGCACCAGGTGGAGCTCGACCTGCAGAACGACGAGCTGATGGCTTCGCGCCGTGCCCTGGAAGACGCGCTGCGGCAGCAGTCGTTCCTGTTCGACCGTGCGCCGGTGGGCTACCTGCTGCTGGACGATCGGGGGGTGGTGCGCGGCTTCAACCGGATGGCGCTGGAGCTGCTCGGTGCGCAGTGGGAATCCCTGCAGGACACGCCGATGTCCGGCCTGCTCACGGCGGCCAGCCGCGAGCAGCTGCAGCACATGCTGGGCTTCGCCACCGCCGGGGCGGCGCCCCGGACCTTTGCCCTGCAGGTGCTGCCGGTGCGCGGTCCTGCGGTGCTGCTGAACGCCACGGCCGACCGCAATGCCATGGACGACGGTTTCGTGGTGGCGTTGATGCCGCCCCCGGCAGACTGAGCCTGGCGGCCCGGATCGGGCGGCTCACAGACGGTCGCCTCGAATGATCCGCAGCAACAGCACCACGACGGCCACCACCAGCAGCAGGTGGATCATGCCGCCCATGGTGGTGGCCGTCACCAGGCCCAGCAGCCAGAGCACCACCAGCACAACGACAAAGGTATAGAGCATCGGATTTCCTTCCAGGGGTGGATGTCAGGGGCGAGAGGATGTGGACCGGCGCTTCCACCACAGCGCCGCCAGCAGCGCTGCGACCAGCCCGGCCAGCAGCAGGGGGCGGTAGAGGGTCCAACGGCGGGGGGCGTACAGCGGTGGGCGGGCGGCGGGTTCGGCGCGGCGTCGGCGCCAGGCCAGCCACAACGCCCAGGTGGCCGACAGCCCGGCCTGCCAGGGCGAAGCCCCCAGCCCCTGCAGCAGCCCGGACACCGCGCCCAGCGGTTGGGCCGACCGGGCACGGGCGTCCTGCTCCAGGGTCTGCAGCCAGCGCTCGCGGCTGTGCTGCAGCCGGGTCACGGCATCAGGCAAGGTGTTCATGGGCGGCCTGCATGGCGCAGCCACTCGGCGTCCAGGGCCAGCTGCCGGCCCAGTTCGGCCAGCGTGCCGTCCGGAGCGGTCCGGTCGTGGCCCCACCACAGCAGGCCGAAGGCCAGCACCAGCGGCACGGCCGGCACCAGCACCCAGACCCACACCTGCTCCGACCACAGCATCAGCGCCAGGCCGGCCAGCACCGCGCCCACCGCCGCCAGGGCCAGGGCGCCGAGCTGGCAGAGCAGCTGGCGCTTGAGGCGCCGGCCGTCCTGCGACAGGCCGGCCGCCAGCAAGGCGGCATAGGCCGAGCCGTGTTCGGCCAGCAGCTCCGGATGCCGCAGCACCAGGTGCAGGGCAGGGTGGATCAACGCCCGGCCCGGGTGAACAGCGCGGCCAGCCCCACCAGCGCGGCACCGGCGGCGGCGGCCATCAGCACCGAAGCCACCGGGTGGGCCTGCACATAGTGGGTGGTGGCGTCACGGACCTGCAGCGAGTGGCTGCGCACCGAGTTCAAGCCCTGCCGGGCGAGTTCCTCCGTGCCGTCGACCAGGTGGCGCATGGAGCTGCTGCCCTGGGCGGCCAGATCTTCTTGGGGGGTGTTCTGCATCGGGTTCATGGTGGTGTGTCCTCAAGGATGGGAAGGAAAGGGGTGAACGACCGGAGGCCGTTCACTTCAGGCGCATGTCGTTGCGCACCGAACGCACGCCGGCCACGTCCTGGGCCACGCGCACCGCCGTGGCGATGTCGGCCTGCGAGCTGACGAAGCCGCTGAGCTGCACCACGCCCTTGAAGGTCTCGACATTGATCTCGGCCGATTTCAGGGTGGGTTCGTTGAAGATCGCCGCCTTCACCTTCGTGGTGGTGGCGGTGTCGTCCATGTACTGGCCGGTGCTTTCCTGGGTGGGGGTCGACTGGCAGGCGGTCAGGCCGGTCAGCGCGGTCAGGGCCAGCAGCAGGGCGGCCGGCAGGTGTCGGTGGGTCATGGGTGTCTTTCGAAAGGTGGGGCGGTGTGCCGGGGCCGCTCTGGCGCGGTGGGGGGAGTGACAGTGCGCGGATGCATCGGCTGTGTCTGTGCGCCAGCGCACCGATCGGCGGCGCTGCAGGCCCCAGGCTGCATCTCCAGCCATCGATGAAGGACTTCACCATGAGCCATCAGGGGCCATCGCCCATGGCCTCGCGCCTCGAGCACGACGCCATGGGCGACATTCCGGTCGATGCACATGCGCTGTGGGGCGCGCAGACCCAGCGTGCCCTGCAGCACTTCCCGATGGTGGGCGAGGGCATGCCGCCGGCTGTCATCCGCGCGCTGGCCCTGATCAAGGGCACGGCGGCCCGGGTCAATGCCTCGCTGGGCATGCTGGACGCTCCCCAGGCCGACGCCATCGCGCGGGCCGCCGACGAGGTGCTGGCCGGCGACCACCCGAGGGCGTTTCCGCTGTCGCTGTGGCAGAGCGGGTCGGGCACCCAGACCCACATGAACATGAACGAGGTGCTGGCCAACCGCGCCTCCGAACTGCTGGGCGGAGGTCGGGGTGCGGCCCGCACCGTGCACCCCAACGACCATGTCAACCGGGGGCAGTCGTCCAACGATGTCATGCCCACCGCGCTGCACCTGGCGGTGCTGCTGGCCAGCCGCGACGAACTGTTGCCGGCCCTGGAGCGGCTGCGCCAAACGATCGATGCGCAGGCTGTCGAATGGGCCGAGCTGGTGAAGGTGGGGCGCACCCACCTGCAGGATGCGGTACCCCTGACGCTGGGCCAGGAGGCATCGGCCTGGTCCAGCCAGCTGGAGCAGGCGCAGCAGGGCTGGCTGGGGCTGCTGGCGCCGGTGCACCAGCTGGCCATCGGCGGCACGGCCGTGGGCACCGGTCTGAATGCCCACCCCTTGCTGGCCGAGCACATGGTGGCCGCACTGGCCGAGGCCACCGGCCTGCGCCTGGTGCGGGCGCCCAACGCGTTTGCCGCCCAGTCGGCGCACGATGCGCTGGTGGCCGCCCATGGCGGGCTGCGTACGCTGGCCGTGGTCCTGATGAAGATCGCCAACGACCTGCGCTGGCTGGCCAGCGGTCCGCGCTGCGGCCTGGGCGAACTGGTGTTGCCGGCCAACGAGCCGGGCAGTTCGATCATGCCGGGCAAGGTGAACCCCAGCCAGTGCGAGTCGCTCATCATGGTGGCCGCGCAGGTGATGGGCAACGACGTGACCATGGGCTGGGCCGGCACGCTGGGGCACTTCCAGCTCAACACCGCGCTGCCGCTGATGGCGCACAACCTCCTGCACAGCCTGCAGCTGCTGGCCCGGGGCACACACTGCTTCGAGCAGCACTGCGTTCGCGGCATCGCACCGCAGCCCCGGCACATGGCCGACCAGGTGGCCCGCAACCTCATGCTGGCCACTGCGCTGGTGCCGCACCTGGGACACGACGACGCGGTGCGGGTGGCCCAGCGCGCCCAGGCCGACGGCAGCACCCTGCGCGAGGCGGCGCTGGCGTGTGGGCGGGTCACGCCGGCGCAGTTCGATGCCTGGGTCCGGCCCGAGGACATGACCGGGCGGCCGACATGATCCGCATGGAACTGGAGGTGGCCCTGCGCTACGAGATCGACGCCCATGGCGCCGACTTCATCTTCAACATCCATGCCGCGCAGACCGACAGCCAGACGGTGTCGGACGAATCCTTGCAGGTCAGCCAGCCGGTGGCCTGGCAGGTGCACACCGAGCCGGACACCGGCAACCGCCGGCTGCGCATGCGCGCCGGACCGGGTCTGCTCGCGCTGCGTTATGCGGCCACGGTGGAGCTCACCCACCACCGCCACGCCCCGGCGGCACTGGCCGAGGTGCCGGTGTGCCGGCTGCCGGCCGATGTGCTGGGCTACCTCTACCCCAGCCGTTACTGCGAGTCCGACCGGCTGGGCCGCCTGGCCATGCAGGAGTTCGGTCACCTGCCGCCCGGGTGCGAGCGGGTGCTGGCCATTGCGCGGTGGGTGCAGCGGCGCATCACCTTCCGCTCCAGCAGCTCGAACTCGGCCACCTCGGCGGTGGACACCCTGGTCAGCCAGGTCGGTGTGTGCCGCGATTTTGCGCACCTCATGATCGCGCTGTGCCGGGCGCTCAACATACCGGCTCGCTTCACCACCGGCACCGACTACGGCGCCGACCCCGGACTGGGGCCGCCCGACTTCCACGCCTATGTGGAGGTGTACCTGGGACGGCGCTGGTACATCTTCGACCCGTCGGGTACCTCCATCCCCATGGGTTTCGTGCGCTTCGGCACCGGGCGCGACGCCAGCGACGTGGCCTTTGCCACCATCTTCGGCAACGTCGTCACCCATGCGCCAGTGGTCAGCGGCATGGCGGTGGTGGACGCCTGCATCGGTGCCCTGCAGCCGCACCACTGCCCCGATACCCTGTCGACCGACGCGCCCCAGGCCGTCGGCCGTCAGTGCCGTGACAGTGCCATGCGCAGCCGGTGGTCGGCGGCGTAACAGGTGCACGCGCACACGGTGAGCGCGTTGCGGTCCAGCACGGTGACTTCGCCCCGGTGGTAGCGGATCAGGCCGCTGTGCTGGAAGCTGCTGGCGGCCACCGTCACCCCCGCGCGGCGAACCCCCAGCAGGCGCGCCATGCCTTCCTGCGTGACATGAAAACGGTCGCTGTGCGCGGCGTCCTGGCACACCAGCAGCCAGCGCGCCAGGCGCGCGCTCAGCAGGTGGAACCGCTCGCAGGCCGCCGCCAGCGTCTGCCGGTGCAGGTGCAGCAGCACGCTGCCCTGCACCGCCCGCAGCAGCGAGGGGTGCAGGGCGCATTCGCGCCGCAAGGCCCGCGCGCCGATGCGCCAGCTCAGACCGGCCCCCTGCACCACTGCACGCCAGGGCGCCTTGCCCGGATCCATCAGCAGCTCGCCGCCCAGCATGCCGTCGCGCCCGACCATGCCCACCTGCAGCGCCGGGTAATGGTCCATGTCGAGCACCAGCGAGACGAACCCGGCGGTCAGGAAATGCGCATGGCGCAGCGGCTGGCCCCGCACCCCCAGCTCGGCCGATGCCGCCAGCTCGAACGGCTCGCAGCGGGCCAGCAGCTGCTGGCGTGCCGCACGGGGAAGCTGCCGGATCAGCAGGTTGTCGTCGGGGAGCATGTCGGGGGGATCCTCGGGTGGTCGGCGTTGATCGACACCAGCGGTGGCGGCCCAGTGTGGGGCGACGTGGCCCGGCCGACTGTGCCCTGCCGCACCGATGGGCCGGCGGAACAGGCCTGCCGCCGTCCGACCGCACCGCTGCGGTGCTCCCCGGTACGCCCGCTTCAGCGCGCCAGGCGGTGCGGCAGCAGGCGGTCGTATTCCTTCTTGACCACCGAGTAGCACTCGCAGACCCGCGCCTCCAGCGCCGGCCGGTCCAGCACCTTGATGTGCCCGCGCGCATAGCTGATCATCCCCAGGCGCTGCAGCTTGAGCGCGGCCTCGGTCACGCCCTCGCGGCGCACGCCCAGCATGTTGGCGATCAGTTCCTGCGTCATGACCAGTTCGTTGCCGTTCAGACGGTCCAGGCTGAGCAGCAGCCAGCGGCACAGCTGCTGATCGAGCGAATGGTGGCGGTTGCACACGGCGGTCTGGGCCATCTGGGTGATCAGCGCCTGGGTGTAGCGCAGCAGCACATGCATGAGCGGCCCCGAGCGGTTGAATTCGTCCTTGATGCTGCGGGCGCGCAGCCGGTAGCCCCAGCCCGCGCTCTGCACCACCGCACGGCTCGGTGTGGTCTCGCCGCCCATGAAGAGCGAGATGCCCACCACACCCTCATGGCCGACCACCGCGATCTCGGCCGACGCGCCGTCTTCCATCACGTAGAGCAGCGACACGATGGCGGTGGACGGGAAGTACACATGGCTCATGCTGCCGCCGGACTCGTACAGCACCTTGCCGAGTGGCAGCTCCACCACCTCCAGGTCGGGAGCGATACGGCTCCATTCGTCCGCAGGCATCGAGGCCATCAGGTCGTTGGCCAGTCGATCGGGCACGGTGGCCATGGGGAACTCCTCGGGTGGGGACTGACAGATGCCTGGCTGATGGCGGTGCGGTGGGTACGCCCTACCCCTTACTGTATCTGCCATTGAACCCTCAACTGTTGACCTGAACCGGCGGTCACGATCCACTGCCCGCCGTCGACGCGCACCGTGGCGCTGCCCTGCACCACGCGGGGCAGGCCTCGACCGGTCTGTGGCACGGTCCAGCTCAGCCGCTCCAGGCTGGCACGGCTGCTGGCCGAGAAGCCGCCGGTGCCGTCCCGCTCCGGCAGGGGCTGCCACTGCACCTGCTCGCGCCGGCTCATGAAGTCGGACAGGGCTTCCATGGTGTACCAGCGAAACCGCCCGGCCTGCTTCAGGCGGGCCGCCTCGTCCACCAGCGCATCGATGCTGGAGAGGTGCTGCACCGCAGCCGGCGGATGGAAATAGAACAGCCGCACCAGATGGTGGTCGGCCACGAAGCGGGACAGGTCGGTGAGGTAGGTGGTCATGTCCTCGGGCGTGATGGGCGGCTCGGCGTCCTCGAGCTCCTCGAAGGTGGCCACGCGGTGGTAGCTGGAGACCGGGAAGGCCCACAGCCCGGAGGCGGGTGCGCGGGCACCCTTCTGGTACGAACGGGTCGGGCCCAGGCCGTTGTCGCCGGTGAAGTAGTAGCCCTTGAAGCCTTCCCGCTGCAGCCATTCGGTGGCCCACTGGGGCTGGTTGCCCATGGGGGCCGAGTAGCTGCGCGGCTCCAGCCCGGTGGCGGCGCGCATGCTGTCCTGGTTCAGGGCCAGCATGGGCTCGAAGCGTTCGCGGTTGGTCTCGTCGGCCTGCTTGCCGAACAGGTTGTGGTTCCAGCCGCCGTGGTTGCCCACCTCGTGCCCGGCCTCCACCATGCGGCGCAGGAAGGCGCGCATGGCCGGGTTGTCGTTCAAGGCCAGACCCAGGCCGTCGCCCTCGCGCTCGGCATCGGGGCCGGCGGTCACATGCAGCGAGAACGGGCCCTGGCGGAACCAGCCACTGTCTTCCAGCAGCTGCAGCGGGGTCTGCGCGGCGTTCGAGTCCACATGCAGGTTCAGCACCAGCCCGCCGACGCCGTCGGGCGCGGCCAGCAGCCGGGGCTGCAGCAGCAGGGCATCGGCAAAGTGGCCGAGCAGCCGGTGCAGCAGGTAGCCGTCGGTGCGGGTCTTGAGGTAGCCCAGCGGCAGGTTGGCGAACAGCACCGAGCCCTGGCCGTGCCGGTGGGTGGAGACCAGCACGTCGTCGGTGTCGGACACCAGCAGGGCCAGGGCCCCGGCCGGCGGTGCGGTGCGGAAGTGGCCGTGCTCCAGCCGGTCGTAACCGTAGGTGGTCAGCTCGCCCAGCGGCGGCCGGCCCGAGGCCTTGAAGTCCAGCTTGCCGGGCTGGATGCCCAGCAGCTGCTCGGCCAGCGCGCTGCCGTACACCGGCCCCAGCGCCATGGTGCGGTCCTTGAGTTCGGCGTACATGGCATAGCGCACCCCGGCCAGGCCCGACAGGCGCGACTGCTCGCCCGCATAGCGCCCGCTCTGGCTGTCCAGCAGCGCGGCGTCGAACGCCATGAACAGGTGCCCGCCCGATTCGACATGGCGGTAGAGCTGGTTGACCAGCATCTCCGAGGCCTGCGGGTGCACCGTGTCCGGCAGGATGACACCGGCGACGCGCGCCCGGTCGCCGCCATAGCGCAGGAAGGTGTCGTCGGTCATGGCCATGACGGACAGCCCTTCCTCGCGGGCGGCGTCCAGCCAGGCCTGCGTGACCGGCAGCTCGCGCGCCGCCTCGTTGGGAATCAGCAGCACGATGGACGGGTCTTCGGTGCGCGAACGCGAATAGAGCGTGGCCACCACCGCCAGCAGCAGCAGCGCCACCAGCAGCACCCGCACCCGGGGCGACAGGGCGGCCAGCCACCGGATCATGTCCGTCCCCCGGTGCCCAGCGCCTGCGCCGGTGCCCGGCTGACCAGCCAGGAGTACAGCGCCACGAACACCATGAGGTCCATGACCGCGCCGAAGCACAGGTAGAGCAGCGGCATGAACAGCGCCGAGAGGTGCTGCACCACCACCGCATGCAGCAGCGCCTTGTGCGGCAGCATGACCGCGAAGTACGCCACCATCAGCGCCGGGTACAGCAGCTTCTGGTGCAGCGGCAGACGCAGCACGCCCCAGCCCAGCGCCAGCAGCAGCGGCATGGCCAGCATCAGGTGGAAGCCGGCATTGAGCATGGCGGCGAGGTGCCCGGTCATGGTGTAGGGGAAGCGGTCGGGCGCGAACATGAAGAACAGCAGGGCGCTGCCCTGCACCACGCACAGGGTGCGCACCAGGTACTTCAGGGGGATCTGGCGGTCGCTCATCCACCAGGTGCCGGCGAAGGCGGCAATCACCCCGGCGGCGGTGAGCACGCCGGTGACCGGATCGGGCACCAGGGCGCCGGTGTAGCTGACCTGCCACTCCAGCGTGGCGGCGTCGCCGGTGCGCACCAGCTCCAGCGGCAGGGCCAGGCGTTCGCTCCACCACAGCATGATGCGGTGCCACAGGTCCATCAGCGGGTTGCGCAGGGCCAGCAGCAGGGCGCAGGGCAGCACCGCCATCAGCAGCAGCTCCACCCCCACGCGGGGTGTCAGGCGCAGCTGGCTGGTCGGGTTCATGGCAGTTCCCAGAACAGCGCCAGGGTGGCGCCACGGCGGCGGTAGAACGGGTTGCTGTAGCGCTCCACACCGGCCACCACCCCCCAGTCGGCGCCCAGCCAGTGGCGCAGGTTCAGGCTGGTCTGGTGGCTTTTGAAGTTGGTCAGGGCGGCGCCGCTGCCGATGGTCTGGTAGCCCTCGCCGCCCCAGGCGTGGCGGGCCGTGATCTGGGTCTGCTGGTCGCGCCCCCAGGTCAGGGCCAGGAACTGCTGCTGGGTGTCGACGCTGCCCGGGTTGCTGCGGTTCAGGCGCACCTCGCCCTGCACGATCCACGGCCCGCTGAAGTAGTACGTGCCGCCGATGCTCAGGCTGCGGTCGGTGTGCCCGTCGGGTGCGCGGTAGTGGCCGGCGCCCAGGCTGGCGATCAGGTTGCGGTCGGCCAGCAGCTTGCGGTGGAGGAAGGCGTCGACCCGGAAGTCGGGCAGGTAGGAGGCACCGTCGCCGGCGCCCACCGACAGGCTGCCGAACCAGTCGGCATCGAAGGAATACGTGTCGCCGATGCCGATGAAGCGGCCGGATTCCCCGAAGCGCTTCATGGTGGCCAGCTCGCCCTGCAGCACATGCGCGCCGGTGGTGTGGGAACCGCGCACGCCCACCTCGCTCCAGTCGCCCAGGCCGGCGCTCAGGCGCTGGGCGCTGGTGTAGAGCAGCAGCTCGGTGCGGCGGGCATCGGGGTCCTGCATGGCTTCGGGGGCGGGCAGCAACGGCGGCTGCGGCGCGGCCAGTGAAGGCTCCAGCGGCGAGAGCTGGGCCTGTGCCAGCGGCGCCGACAGGGCCAGGGCCAGAGCGAGATACCAGGCGCTGACCGGCGCGCGGCCCGCCAGCGGAGCGGGAGGTATCAGGGGATGCAGCGCAGGCATGGAGCGTCTCCGGGCTCAGGCCGGCTGGGCCAGGATGTCGGCGATGCGTTCGGCCGAATGGCCGTCGCCGAAGGGGCTGGTGCTGAGCTGCATGGCGCGGTGGAGCACCGGGTCGTCCAGCAGCCGGCCCGCTTCCTTCACGATGCGGGCGCGGTCGGTGCCCACCAGCCGCGCGCCGCCGGCCTGCACCAGTTCCTGGCGCTCGGTGCTGTCGCGGGCGATCAGCACCGGCCGGCCCAGGGCCGAGGCTTCCTCCTGGATGCCGCCCGAGTCGGTCAGGGTGAAGTGGCAGCGCGCCAGCACCGTGATGAGCCCGGGGTAGTCCAGCGGTTCGGTGAGGCAGGCGCGGGCGCGGCTGTCGGGCGGCAGCGCGGCAAACACGGCCTCGACATCGTTGCGCACCGCCGGGTTCGGGTGGATCGGCCAGACCACGATCAGGTCGGGGTGGCGCTGCAGCAGCTCGCCCACGGCGGCGGCAATCTGCCGGATCGGCTCGCCCCAGTTCTCGCGCCGGTGGGCCGTGACCAGCAGCAGGCGCGAGGCCCCGTGCTCGGCCAGGAAGCGGCACACCGGCAGCGGCAGCGCGGCCACCGCGTCGCCGTTCATGTGTTCGCGCACCCACAGCGCGGTGTCGATCACCGTGTTGCCCACCAGGTGCACCTGCCGCTGCGGCACGCCCTCGCGCAGCAGGTTGTCGCGCGACTGCTCGGTCGGCGGAAAGTGCCAGTGCGCCAGCCGGCCGATGAGCTCGCGGTTCTTTTCTTCCGGGAAGGGATCGCGTTCGCCGGTGCGCAGCCCGGCCTCGATGTGGGCCACCGGGCGGTTGTTGTAGTAACCGGCCATGGCACCCGCCAGTGCCGAACTGGTGTCGCCCTGCACCAGCACCACGTCGGGGCGGGTCTCGCTGACCACGCGGTCCACGTTGTCCAGCAGGTCGGCGGTGAGGTTGCCCAGCCGGGGCGAGCTGCGCTGCAGCCGGATCTGCAGGTCCGGGCCCATGTCGAAGAACCGGTAGAGCACATGGGCCATGGCCTCGTGCTGGCCGGTGTGCAGCACCTGGATGCGGTCGCCGCGCGCCTTGAGCACGCGGTGCAGCGACGCCATCTTGATGATCTCGGGGCGGGTGCCCATGCAGGCGAGGTAGGTGGTCATTGGCAGTTCTTCTCGGGAGGGCTGGGGCTGATGTCGCGGGCCTGCAGGATCTGCTGCACCACTTCGTCGGTCACGGTCCAGTGCGGGCCGTGGCGCGCCGGCAGGGCCTTGTGCTGCCAGCAGCGCACCGACACCAGGTCGCCCTGCTGCAGGGCCACGGTGGCAATCAGCCCCCAGGCAAAGTCGGTCTCGACCTGGCGCAGCCATTCGGCGCGGTGCTGGTGCATCCAGCGCCGGTAGTGCAGGCGCGCGCCGCCCGGAATGAACGGGAAGTCCACCGTGTGCGGAAAGATCTGCGCCACCGCGTCGGGGTAGAAGCGCAGCGCCTCGCCCTTCTGCTCGGGCTGGGTGGAGACGTGGTAACGCTGCTGCGCCTCGTCCCAGAACACCCGCTGGATCGATGCCCCGAACGAGGTTCGCTGCGGGTTCTGCGCCGCTGCGTGGGCCGGCTTGTGGGTCCAGACTTCCAGGTTGTCCATGAACAGCGCATGCATGTAGACCGGCGAGACCAGGTACAGCCCGGTGGGCGGGCTCATCAGCCGCTGCAGGGTGGCGCCGGCGGCCGCCTGGCTGCGCACGAAGGCCGGCTCCTGCCGCACCGCCGGCGGCAGGGTGTCGATGAAGCGCATCCACAGCGCCAGCAGGGCGTCGTCGGCGTCGGCCGTCTTGCAGGCGGTCCAGGTGGGGCCGGTGCGGCAGAAGCGGTCGAAGGTGGCGTCGGGCTTCTGGCGGGCCAGCAGCCAGCGGGCCCAGGGTACGTCGTAGGTCCGGGTGTCCAGCCCGTGCTGGCGCGCCAGCAGCAGGGCCTGCAGCACGAAGTAGGGGTCGACCGTGCCGCCCTGGTGCTGCACCGCGATGGCGCCAGCCGCATCGGCATAGCCGGGCAGCGAGAGGGCGGCCGCGTGGCCGGGTGCGCTGGTGCCCAGCAGGCTCACCAGGGCCAGCAGATCGAACAGGCGGGTCATGCCCATGCCATTCCCCGCACCTGGCCGGCCTGTGCGGCGTGCACGTTGCCGTGCACCACCACACCGTCGTCGACCAGCAGCGTGCCGGCGCTCACGCTGGTGGGCGCCTGCGGGCTGCCCAGCCGCGCTCCGCTGCCCAGCTCCAGCACCGTTTCGGCCAGCACCGGACCGGCGATGACGGCATCGCAGAACACCCGCACGCCGCTGTCGGAGATGACGCTGCCGGTGACCACCGCCCCTTCACCGATGACGATGCCCCGGTGCGCCTTGATGTCGCCCTGCACCAGCGCCCCGGCGCCCACCGCCAGCACGCCGGTGACCACCAGCGATCCCCGCCAGTGGCGGTGGCCCAGCAGGGTGCAGTTGCCCTCCACGCGCCAGCCGCCGTCACCCCAGGGCTGTGCCCCGGGCAGCGGTGCATGCGGGGCCAGCGGGTGGTCGTGCAGCGGCACCGGCTGGCCGGCCGTGTCCGATGGCGCGGTGCGCTGCTGGCCGAACACGATCACCGGTGCCTCGATGGTCCGGAAGTGGGTGTGCCGGGCCAGGGTCACCGCCCGGTCCGAGCGGATGTCCGGCGCCGGATCGGCTGGCGGAGCGGGCCGCAGGGCGAGGCGGTCGGTCGGGTGCTGCCATTCCAGCCAGGCCGGGCAGAACGGCCCCACCAGCAGCACGCTGCACAGCAGCAGGAACAGCAGCAGCGCCACGGCGGGGTCGGTGGTCATGACCGTACCCCCGTGCCGGCCGTGGCGGCGGAGGAGCCGGGCGCCGCCCGGTAACGCAGCGTCTTGTGCCACACCAGCTCGCGGTGCAGCAGCCGGTCCATGACCGATTCGAGCAAGGCCTGCGAGATGGCAAACAGGCTGGCGAAGAAGCACAGCAGGTTGATCGGCAGCAGCCGGATGCGGCGGCGGTGGCCGTCGATCAGCACCGCCATCACGATCTCCAGGAAGGCCGCGAAGTTGCCCAGCGCGCCGTAGGCCACCAGCGCCATCAGCGGTATGAACACCGCCACCAGCGAACCCGCGTTCAGGTAGTACAGCACCAGCGCCAGCAGCCAGCCCACCAGCAGCAGCGGCGGCATCAGGAACACCTGCAGCAGCAGCAGGCCGTCGATGCGCTCACGCAGCGTCACATGACGGCTGGTCAGCAGCGCGCGCCAGTACCGGAACAGCACCTGGTTGTGGCCCTTGGCCCAGCGCCGCACCTGGCGCATGCGCACCGCCCATTCCTCGGGCACTTCCTCGTAGCACTCGGCGCGGTTGTTGTAGATGGTCTTCCAGCCGTTGATGAGCAGGCGGAAGGTGATGTCGGTGTCCTCGGCCAGGGTGTCGTCGTGCCAGCCACCCACCGCCTTCACCGCCGACAGCCGCACCCCGCCCACCGTGCCGCCGTACTGGGGCACCGCGCGCAGGTTCATGCGGGCCTGCTGGTCCACCTGGTAGCCGGCCGAGCGTTCCAGGTCGAGCAGCCGGGTCAGCAGGTTGGTGCCGGCGTTGATCGGCACCACCCGTCCCATGACCGCGCCCACCTCGGGGTCGAAGAAGGGCGCCGCCAGCTGCCGCAGCAGGCCGGGGGAGGGCGTGTAGTCGGCGTCGAAGATGATGGCGATGTCGCCCACCGCCAGCGCCATGGCCTCCTTCAGCGCGGCCGCCTTGCCCGGCTTGCCGCCGGTGCGGTGGAACGGCACGATGCGCCCCGGGTGGCGCAGCACATGGGCATCGATGATGGCCCGCGTGCCGTCCTGCGAGCGGTCGTTCACCGGCACGATGCGGATGCGGTCGGCCGGGTAGTCGGTCTGCAGCAGCGCATCGAGGCAGCCGGCGATCACCTTCTCTTCGTTGTGCGCCGCAATGAACACCGTGATCTGCGGCCAGCTTGCCGCCCGGATGCCCTGGTACGGGTAGCGCTGGCCGCCGAACAGGCGGCTCAGGGTGAACACCACATGGCGCACGCCGTAGGTGGTCATGACCAGCACGATCGCACCCAGCACCAGGGCCAGCGTCAGCAGCAGCGGGCGTTCGGTCCAGGAGGCGGTGAGCGTCATGGCGGCGGCACTCGCCAGGGGTTGCCCCGCCAGCGGCGATCCGGCCAGCGCGCTCTGCACGAATTCGGGTGGGGGTATCACTGTTCGACTCCTGTTATAGGAGCCGCGATTCTGGGCAGGCGGTTGCGGGCGGTCTGTATGCCAGCGCACACAGGCCGGCAAGGGCCGCACCCCATTCGTTCGGCAACGCACAGACCGGCGTCGGCGGCCTTCCTAGCCTCGGGTTTTTCCTCCACGCCACACAAGGACAACCCATGCAGCAGCACCGCATTTTCGGGACCGATGGTGTCCGTGGTCGTGTCGGCAAACCGCCCATGACGCCCCAGGTGGTCATGCAGCTGGCCCAGGCGTATGGCAGCCTGCTGGTCGAACAGGTGGGCAGTCCTGCCGCCGGCACCTCGATCCACCTGGACCGCCCTGCTGTGGTGGTGGGGACCGACACCCGGATCTCCTGCAGCATGCTGGAAGCTGCGCTGCAGGCCGGCTTTGCCGCAGCCGGTGTGGACACCGTCCTGTGCGGCGTGTTGCCCACCCCGGGTGTGGCCTACATCGCGCGCCTGCGCGGCTTCCAGGCCGGTGTCGTGGTGAGTGCATCGCACAACCGGTTCGAGGACAACGGCATCAAGCTGTTCTCCGGCCGTGGCGACAAGCTCGACGATGAGGTCGAGGCGGCCATCGAGCGCCGCATGGGCGAGCCGCTGGCCTGTGTGCCTTCGCGCCAGCTGGGACAGGGCTGGCGGATGCCGACGGCCGCCGGACTGTATGTGGACTTCTGCAAACGCAGCCTGCCCGCCGATGTCGGTCTGTACGGGATGCGCATCGTCATCGACGCCGCCAACGGCGCCTGTCATGAAGTGGCCACGCAGGTCTTCGAACAGCTGGGCGCGCACGTGGTGGTGGTGGGCAGCTCGCCCACCGGGATCAACATCAACGAGGGTGTCGGCGCCACCTGTCCGCAGCACCTGTCGGAGATGGTCTGCCACCACCGTGCCGACGTCGGCATTGCGCTGGACGGTGATGGCGACCGGCTGGTGATGGCCGATGCCACCGGGCGCATCTTTGACGGTGACCAGCTGCTCTATCTGCTGGCGCTCGACGCCCAGCTGCGCCAGGACCGGTGCGAGGGTGTGGTGGGTACCGTCATGAGCAACTTCGGCCTGGAGCAGGCGCTGCTCGAGCGCGGCATGGGCTTTGCCCGCGCCGATGTGGGCGACCGGCATGTGCTGCAGATGCTGCACCAGCTCGGCTGGCGCCTGGGCGGCGAGACGTCGGGCCACATCCTGTGCCTGGACCGGCACACCACCGGCGACGGCATCATCGCGGCGCTGCAGGTGCTGGGCACCATGCGCCGCTGGCACCGCGATCTGGCGCAGCTCTGCGAGGGTCTGTCGCTCCACGCCCAATGCCTGATCAGCGTGCCGTTGCCGAGCGGCAAACACTGGACCACCGACAGCACGCGCCGCTGCGTGCACCATGCCGAGCGGGCGCTCAAGGGGCAGGGCCGGGTGCTGCTGCGGGCCTCCGGCACCGAGCCGGTGGTGCGCGTGATGGTGGAATGCCCCGAGATCCAGCGCGCCGCGCGGCTGGCCCGGGCGCTGGCCGCCGATGTGGCACAGGCCCTGGACGACCTGCCCCGCCAGACCCTGAGCGCCTGACGCCTGGGTGTCTGGCTGCCGGGGCGGCCCGCTGTACAACCGCGCGGTGACGCCGCTTTCCCGCTCCGCCTTCCTCACCCTGCTGCTCATCGCCTGCATGATGGGCGCCAACCATGTGGGCGCACGGCTGGCCTTCGACCACGGGCTGGACGTGCCCACCGCCGTGCTGTGCCGCAGCGGCGTCACGGCGCTGGCACTGGTGCTGCTGCTTCGGCTGCAGCGCGTGGCCTGGAGCGTGACGCCGCAGCAGCGCCGCATGCTGCCGCGCATCGGGGTGCTGATCGCCATCCAGAGCCTGTGCATCTACGCCGCCGTGGCCCGCATGCCGGTGGCGCTGGCCCTGCTGGCCTTCAACACCTACCCGCTGTGGACCGCGCTCTGGGCCCGCGTGGTCTATGGCGAGCGCGCACCGGCCCGCCTGCTGAAGGCCATGCCGGTGATGCTGCTCGGGCTGGCGCTGGCGCTCGATGTGTCCGGTGCGGCCTCGGGCCTGGCCGCGTCGGCCCATTGGGCGAGCATCGGTGCCGGCGTGGCCTTTGCACTGACGGCAGCGGCCACCTTCGGGCTGGCGCTGGTGCTCACCCAGCACGGCACGGCCGGGCTCGATGGCCGCCTGCGCACCGCCGCCACGCTGGGCATGGTGGCCCTGCTGGCTTCGCTGGCGGTGGTGGGGCAGGGCGGGCCGCACTGGCCGCAGGCCGCGCCCGGCTGGTGGGGGCTGGTGGCCCTGGTCACGCTTTATGGCAGTGCCTTCACGCTCATGTTCACCGTGCTGCCGCGCCTGGGGGTGGTGGGCAACTCGGCCATCATGAACGTGGAGCCGATCTTTGCGCTGGTGCTGGCCTGGGCGTTGCTGGGCCAGGCCATTGCACCGGTTCAGGTGCTGGGCGGGCTGATGGTGGTGTGCACCGTCATGTGGCTGGGCTGGCGGCGCTGAGCCGCCCGGGGCTTCAGCTGTCGACCGAAGCGGTCCAGCGCGAACCCCAGTCGCCGAGCTGGCGGCGGTCGCGTTTGGTGGGCCGGCCCTGGGTCTGCGCCAGCGCCGGCTCCGGGGCCAGCCGCCGCTGCTCGGCCGCTGCCGCGCGGCGTGCCACCGATTCCGGCGTCTCGCGGTAGAGCAGGGCTGCCACCGTGGCAGAGCCGCGCACATCGCTCAGGGCCAGCACCTCGACCGTGCGGTCGTCGAAGCCGGCACGCAGCACGATGGTGTCGCCGCAGCGCACCTCGCGCGAGGGTTTGGCCGGCTGGCCGTTCACCTGCACCCGGCCCCGTTCGATGGCTTCGGTGCTGAGCGCCCGGGTCTTGTAGAAACGGGCGGCCCAGAGCCATTTGTCCAGCCGGTAACGGGTGCCGCTGCTGCTGGCGGCGCCCGGGTTCTGCTGCTCGGCGGTGCGCTTCATCGGTGGCGCGGGTCTTTTAGTTGGTGGCGCCCATGGCCAGCGCACGTTCGCGCGCGGCCTGCAGTTCCTGCGGCTCCACGCTGCTGCGGGTCGGCCAGCCCTGCAGGTGCTGTTCGGTCAGGTCGGTCAGGGCGTCGAGCCAGACCGGGTTGCTGTTCAGGCAGGGGATGTAGCTGAAGCCTTCGCCCCCGGCGTGCAGGAAGGCTTCGCGCGCTTCCATGTTGATCTCTTCCAGCGTTTCCAGGCAGTCGCTGGTGAAGCCGGGGCAGACCAGATCGACCTTCTTCAAACCCTCGCCGGCCATCTTGATGAGGGTCGGCTCGGTGTAGGGCTCCAGCCATTTGGCCTTGCCGAAGCGGGACTGGAAGGTCACCGTGACTTTGTCGCGCGGCAGCTCCAGCGCCTGCGCCACCAGCCGGGCCGTCTTGTGGCATTCGCAGTGGTACGGGTCGCCCAGGTGCAGGGTGCGCTCGGGCACGCCGTGGAAGCTCATCACCAGGTGGTCGCCACGGCCATGTTCGGCCCAGTGGGCGCGGATGGTGTGGGCCAGCGAGCCGATGTAGCCCGGGTGGTCGTGGTAGCGGTTGACGAAGCGGAACTCGGGCAGGTTGCGCACCTGGGTGGCCCACTGCATGGCGGCGTCGATCACGCTGGCGGTGGTGGTGCCGCTGTACTGCGGGTAGGCCGGCAGCACCAGCACCCGGGTCACGCCGGCGGCCTTGAGCTCGTCGAGCACCGAGGCCATCGAGGGGTTGCCGTAGCGCATGGCGTAACGCACCGTCACCGAGTGGCCCCGCTCCTGCAGCGCGCTGTTGAGCGCGGCGGCCTGGCGCTCGGTCCAGACCTTCAGCGGCGAGCCCTCAGGCGTCCAGATGCCGGCGTACTTGGCGGCCGACTTGGCCGGCCGCACCCGCAGGATGATCCCGTGCAGGATGGCCATCCAGACCAGCCTCGGGATCTCGACCACGCGGGGGTCGCCCAGGAACTCGCCGAGGTAGCGGCGCAGGGCCGGCGCGGTGGGTTCGTCGGGGGTGCCCAGGTTGCACAGCAGGACTGCCGTGCGGGGTGCCTGGCCATGGGAATACGGGGGTTCGGCTTGGAAGGACATGCGCTATTCTCCCGCACGCATGAATACCCCCGAGATCCGCTCCCCAGCCGCCTTCGATCCCGGGCGGGTCCGGGGCATCACCATCGATCTGGACGACACCCTGTGGCCGATCTGGCCCACCATCGAGCGGGCCGAGCGGGTGCTGGCCGCCTGGCTGGCCGAAAACGCCCCGGCCGCTGCCGTGCTGGCCGGCTCCGCCGCCGCGCTGCGCGAGGTGCGCAACCACATCCAGGCCACCCGGCCCGACCTCCACCACGACCTGAGCGCGCTGCGGCGCGAGTCGATCCGCCTGGTGCTGGAGCGCGCCGGCGACAACCCCGCGCTGGCCGAGCCGGCGTTCGAGGTGTTCTTTGCCGAACGCCAGCGGGTCGAGCTGTTCGAGGACGCCCTGCCGGCGCTCGAATGGCTGGCCGCCCGTTACCCGGTGGTGGCCCTGTCGAACGGCAATGCCGATGTGCACCGGGTCGGCCTGGGCCGGCACTTCCGGGCGGCGCTGAGCGCCCGCGAATTCGGTGTCGGCAAGCCCGATGCGCGCATCTTCCACGCCGGCGCCCAGGCGGCCGGCGCCGAGCCGCAGCACATCCTGCATGTGGGCGACGACATCCACCTCGACGGCGTGGGCGGCCTGCGCGCCGGCCTGCAGGTGGCCTGGGTCAACCGCGACGCTCAGCCTTGGCCGGCCGACGCCCCGGCGCCCCATGTCGCGGTGCCCGACCTGCTCAGCCTGTGCCGTCTGCTGGCCTGAGTCCCATCCCTTCCTTCTGCTGCAACCCCACCACCATGACCCTCACCATCCACGGAATCGGCGCCTCCCGCGCCTCCCGCCCGATCTGGACCGCCCTGGAACTCGGCGTGCCGTTCCAGCATGTGCCCACCCCGTATGCCGGCGGCGCCACCCGCACCCCGGAGTTCCTGGCCATCAACCCCAACGGCCACATTCCGGCCGTGGTGGACGAGCGCCCCGAGGGCCGTGTGGTGGTGTGGGAAAGCATGGCGTGTGCGCTCTACATCGCCCGCCACCACGGCGTGGCCGACGGCCGCAGCATCACACCGGCCACCCCCTATGAAGACGCCCAGGCCCTGCGCTGGTCCTTCTGGGCCGCCAGCGAGGCCGAGGCCGACGCCCTCACCGTGCTGATGCACCGCATGGTCATGCCGGCCGACCAGCGCAAGCCCGAGCTGGCCGATGCCGCCGAGCGCCGGCTGGCCGTACCGTTCCGCGTCATCGAGGCCGAGCTGACCGCCGCCCAGGCGCGCGGTCACGCCTGGCTGGCGGCCGACCGCTTCACCGTGGCCGACCTGCTGGTCGCCACCGTGCTGGGCTGGGCCCGCGTGGCCGGCCCGCTCATGCAGACCCACCCGGTCACGGCCGAGTGGCTGGGGCGGTGTGTGGCGCGTCCGGCGTTTGCCCAGGCGCGCGCCATGGCGTGACCGGCTGCAGGGCGGCCTGCGCGGCGGCCACGCCGCTGCGGACCGCGCCTTCCAGGGTGGCGGGGTAGGGCCCATCGATGTAGTCGCCAGCGGCCCACAGGCCGGGGGCCACCGCCATGCCGGGCCGCTGCACGCCGGGCGTGCAGGCAAAGGTGGCGCGTTTTTCGGTCACGGTGCGGATCGGCTCCAGCCCGCTGGCCGGCAGGCCCAGCTCCTGGGTGGCCTGCTGCAACACCGCGTCCTGCAGCTGCTCGCGTTCGCCTTCGCTGGCGCTGATCACGAAGGCCAGCAAGCCCTGCGCAGCGGCATCGTCCGGCCGCAACCAGCCCCGGTCGAACACGAACTGCGCCGGCGCACTGCGCAGCGCCAGCATCGGCGCCGGCAGCCGCTGGCCGGCCGCCCGCAGGTACACCGTGGTGATGGCGGTGTGGTCCAGCTGGTCGGTGGTGGCAGCCCAGCCAGGCGCCACGGCCGCCAGCGACTGCGCCGCCACCGAGGGCCCGGTGGCCCAGACGACCCGGTCAAACCGCTCGGCCGACGTGCCGGCTGCCGAGCCCACCTCCAGCGCCCAGCCGCCGTCCCGGGGCAACACCGCCTGCACCCGGCTGGCGCGCCGCAGGCGGGCCGGCCCGCCGGGCAGCGCGGCCAGCCAGCCCAGCGCCGCGTCCGGCCAGAGCGCGCCCAGGTCGGTGCGGGGCAGCAGCAGCTGCGAGGCCGCCCAGCCCCGGTGCCCGGGGCCGAACAACGCATCGCGCAGCACCCGCAGGAACACGGCCCCGCTGGCCTGTTCCGGCGGCACATTCAGGGCCGACACGCACAGCGGCGCGATCAATTCGTCCATGGGCCGTGTCGGCAGGCCGGTGCACAGGTCGGCCACGCTCTGGTGGTCGGCGCAGCGAAAGCCGGCGCGCTGCCAGCGCATCGAAGCGCGCAGCAGGCCGATGCGGTCGGCCCAGCTCCAGCCGCGCGCTCCGATCAGCACCGCAGCGCCCAGCGCCGCCGGGGCCGGCCAGCCCGCCGCCCAGGTCGGTGTCTGCAGGCCGGTGCCGTCGGCATGGGGCATGCCCAGCGGCAGCGCCAGCAGGGCCGGCTTCACCGCCAGGCCGACCTGTTCCATCAACCCGAGGGTGGCGGTGTAGGCACCGATCAGGATGTGCTGGCCGTTGTCCAGGCGCAGCGGGCCGGCGGGGGTGTTCACATCGAGCGCGCGGGCGCGGCCCCCGGCCTCGCGGGCGGCCTCGAACACGGTGACCTCGGCGCCGGCCCGGGCCGCCGTCACGGCCGCTGCCAGCCCGGCCCAACCCGCTCCCACCACCGCCAGCGTCGGCGGCCTGGCGCCGGGGGGCGGCATCACAGGCGGCCCAGGGCCTGGACCTTCCAGGCCAGCCAGAACTTGCGCAGCGGGGTCAGGCTCACCCGCTGGTTCAGCACCAGCAGCGGGTCGGCCGCAATTTCCTGCAGCAGCGTGCGGTAGATGCTGGCCATCATGAGGCCGGGCTTCTGGGTGCGGCGGTCGGCCTCGGGCAGCAGGGCCAGCGCACCGGCATAGGTGGCCAGGGCACGCTCGCACTGAAAGGCCATCAGCGCCCGGAAGCGGCGCTGGAAATCGGCCGCATCGCCGCCCGGTGCCGGGCCCCGGCGCAGCAGCTCGTGGGCCTTCACGTCGAAGCGCTGGAGCTCGTCGATGGGCAGGTAAATGCGGCCCCGCGCCGCGTCCTCGCCGACGTCGCGGATGATGTTGGTGAGCTGGAACGCCAGGCCCAGCTGGTGCGCGTAAGCGGTTGTGCCGTCCCGCGTCTGGCCGAAGATGCGCGCCGCCACCTCGCCCACCACGCCGGCCACCAGATGGCAGTAGCGCTGCAGGTTGGCGAAGTCGAGGTAGCGGTTCTGCTCCAGGTCCATCTGGCAGCCTTCGATGACCGCGTCCAGGTGCCGCGCCTCGATGCCGTGCCCGGCCGCCAGCGGCATCAGCGCCTGCATGACCGGGTGGCTGGGCTGGCCGGCATAGGCCTGCGCCACCTCGCGCCGCCACCAGGCCAGCTTGGTCTGCGCGACACCGGGGTCGCTGACCTCGTCGACCACGTCGTCCACCTCACGGCAGAAGGCATAAAAGGCGGTGATGGCCGCTCGCCGCACCGGTGGCAGAAAGAGAAAAGCGTAATAAAAACTGCTGCCCGATGCAGCGGCCTTTTGCTGGACGTATTCTTGTGGGGTCATGACAGGCGCGGGGTTGGCGAAGTGTACGCAGTGCCTGACCGACCGCCTGTTCCCATTCCCGACCCGGCCGCAGGCCATAAAACCGCCATGACGCTACCCTTGCCCGCCTTCGAGGCCGACCGCCTTGCCGCGCTGCACAGCCTGCGCATCCTCGACACCTTGCCGCAGGAGGTGTTCAGCCATGTCACCGCCCTGGCGGCCAGCATCTGCGGTGCCCCGATGGCCCTCATCACCCTGGTGGACGAACACCGCCAGTGGGCCAAGGCCAGCCTGGGCATCGAACTGACCGAGATCCCGCGCGAACAATCCTTCTGCACCCACACCGTGCTCGACAACGACCGGGTGCTGGTGGTGCCCGACGCCACCCGGGACGAGCGCTTTGCCGACCTGGCGCTGGTGCGCAGCGGCGAGGTGAAGTTTTACGCCGGCGCGCCCATCGTCACGCCCGAAGGCCATGCGCTGGGCGCCGTGTGCGTGCTCGACAGCCGCCAGCGCCAGCTCGAGCCGCACCAGCAACACATGCTGGGTCACCTGGCCTCGCTGGCCTGGAGCCTGCTGCAGAACGAGGCCCTGCGCCGGGAGGAGGCCGAGCGCATGGTCGAGCGGGTGCGGCAGAGCGAACGCATCATCCGCCACGTGCTGGACCAGGGCCGCGAGATGGCCGCCTTCCTGGACCGCGACCACCGCTACCGGCTGGTCAACCCGGCCTTCGAGCTGTACTGGGTGGACCGGCAGGACGAGATCATCGGCATGTCGCTGCCCGACCTGGTCGGCGAGAACCTGTACCGCCAGCACCTGCGCCCGGCCATCCACCGGGCCATGGCCGGCGAGGAAGTGCAGGTCGACATCGAACACGTCTACCCTGGCCTGGGCGCGCGGCACATGCAGGTGCGCTACGGCCCGGCCTACGACGACGATGAGCGGGTGGAGGGCGTGGTCGAGCGCCACCGCGACGTGACCGAGCTGCGCCTGCAGGCCCAGGAACTCGCCCGCACCATCGAGGCGCTGCAGGGCAAGCGGCGCATGCAGCTGAAATTCCTGCAGGCCATCTCGCACGACCTGCGCGAACCGGTGAACGCCATCAACCACGCCGCACCCGCGCTCAGCGAAGCCCTGCAGGCGGCGCTCCCCCAGGGCCTGGACGACATCCAGACCCGCTGCCTGGGCTTCCTGCTGCGGGGTGGCCGGCGGCTGGCGAGCCTGCTCGACGACCTGCGTCTGGTGGGCGAGCAGGACCTGCGCGAACTGCGGCCCGGGCCGTGCCCGCTGGCCGACTGCCTGCGCCGTGCGCTGGAACAGGTGGAAGGCGAGATGGCCGGGCGCCCGGTGGAGGTGTCGGTCGACCCTGGCCTGACGGTCGAGGTGGAGGCGCCGCTGTTCGAGCTGGCGCTGCGCGGCGTGCTGCTCAACATCCACCGGGCCAGCGGCCAGGCCCATGCCGCTCTCGTGGTGCGCGCCCGTCCGCTGGAGGGCTGGGTGCAGATCGACATCGGCACCCAGGCCGACCCCGAAGCGCTCTCCCTGGCCCGCGTGGCCCTGCTGGCCGACCGCCCCGAACAGCCGGCTTTCGAGGAGCTGGGGCTGTCCACCGCGCGCCACATCGTGCGGCTGCACAGCGGGGTGGTGGCCGATGCCCGGGAACCCGGGCAGGCTCCCAGGGTTCTGATCCAGATGCCGGCGCACCTTCCTGTGCTGCCGGCCCCTCAAGGAGGCTGATGTCACCCGAACGATTCGTGCTGGTCGACGACAACGACAGCGACAACTTCTTCCACGGCATCGCGCTCAAGAAGGCGGGCTTCACGGGCGAGGTGCGTGTGTTCGAGCGGCCGGAAGAAGCGTTGCAGTTCCTGCTGGACGACCAGATCAGCCGCAGCACCTGCCTGCTGCTGGACATCAACATGCCGCAGATGTCGGGCTTCGATCTGGCGCGGGCCCTGCAGGGCGGTCTGCATCCGCGCCAGCCCCTGCAGGTGTTCATGGTGTCTTCCTCCGACTGGGAGGAAGACCGCCGGCGCGCCGCCAGCATCCCGATCGTGGACCACTACGTCTGCAAGCCCTTCACCGTGGCCGATGCGCAGGCCGCCATGGCCCGCCAGGCCGAGCTGGAGCGGCGGGCCTAGGCCGGGCGCGGGTCAGGCCTGGCGACGGCCTTCCACGCTCCAGCCGCCGGCCCCGGCCGCGGCCAGGCCGAGCAGGCCGCCGACGATGGCCAGGTTCTTGAAGAACATCAGCTGCTGCACCATGGCCTGTTCGGCCGGCACCGCCCAGTACGCATGGAAGAACACGCTGGCGGCCAGCGTGAACACCGCCAGCACCACCGCAGCCAGGCGGGTGCCGACACCGGCCAGCAGCGCCAGCCCGCCCAGCACCTCGACCACGATGGCGGCCACCGCACCGGCGGCGGCCATGGGCAGGCCGACCGACGCGATGTAACCCACCGTGCCCTCGAAGCCGCTGATCTTGCTGATGCCGGCCGGCACGAACATGACCGCCATCAGCACGCGGGCGGCCAGCAGGAAGGCGTTGTTGACGGGGGAGGAAGCAATGGCATTCATGGGGAACTCCTGAAAAAGTTGAACGGTGGAAGGACTGTAGATTGGGCTCTGAAGGATAACAATCCGTCCATTTGAATATGATTGTTCCCGTGATGGATCAATACCGCCCCGCCGAAGGCTTCATGCCCGACCCCAACGACCTGCTCATCTTTGCCCAGGTGGCCGAGCTGGGCAGCTTCAGCCGGGCCGCCGACCGGCTGGGCCTGCCCAAGTCCACCGTCTCGCGCCGCTTGAGCGCGCTGGAGCAGGGCCTGGGGGAGCGGCTGCTGTGGCGCACCACCCGCCGCCAGACCCTGACCGAGTTCGGCCAGCTGCTGCTCGACCATGCCCGCCAGGTGGCGGCCGAGGTGCAGGCGGTGGCGGCGCTGAGCGCGCACCGCAGTGCCGCGCCCAGCGGGCGGCTGCGGGTGTCCATGCCGAGCGATCTGGCCACGCTGCTGCTGGCGGCGCCCATGGCCGCCTTCATGAACCGCTACCCGGACATCCGGCTCGACATCGACCTCTCGGCCCGCCGGGTCGACCTGCTGGGCGAAGGCTTCGACGCGGCGGTCCGCATCGGTCCGCTGCAGGACGACGGTCTGCTCGCGGCGCACGGCCTGCACCCGCTGCGCAACGGTCTGTATGCCTCGCCCGAACACATCGGGCGCCACGGCATGCCGGCCCACCCGGACGACCTGCTGCGCCAGCCCGCCGTGGGGCTGTTGGGGCCGCGCGGCGGCACCGCCCCCTGGGTGCTCACCCGGGGCGCCGAGCGCTGGGAAGGGCTGCCGCCGGCCCGCGTGTCGGCCAACTCGCCGGAAATGATGATCCGCCTCGCCGCGCTGCGCGCCGGGGTGGCGGCCGTGCCCGAGCTGCTGGCCCGCGCCGAGGCCCAGCGCAGCGTTCTGGTGCGGGTGCTGCCCGACTGGTCGCTGCCGCCCGAGCCGGCGGCGGTGGTGTTCCCCGGGCGCAAGCTCATGCCGGCCAAGACCCGCGCCTTCATCGACATGGTCCGCCAGGCGTTCGAGGCCGATGCCTCCGACCCCGGCGTGACATGACCCGCCCCCGGTTGCTCCGCCGTGTCCCATATTGGGACAGCCCGCCCGCGCGGTTCATGCTCTGTTCAGCTGGCGCGGCTGGCACCGGAATTGCTGCCCCGGGCAAGCCGGACTGTCACGGCCCGGCACACCCACAACACCCCGAGGAGACACCCCCATGCTGCAGTTCACCCGCATCGCACTGGCCACCCTGACCCTGCTGGCCACCGCCGCCAGCGCCCAGGTCTTCGTGTCGAGCGAGAAGGACAACAAGATCTATGTGTTCGACACCCAGGGCAAGGCCACCTCGGCCATCGACACCTGCAAGCGCCCGCGCCACATGATGTTCAACGCCGACAAGAGCACCCTGTATGTGTGCTGCGGCGACAGCAACCAGCTCGGCGTGGTCGACGTGGCCAGCGGCAAGATGACCGGCACCGTGCCCCTGGGCGACAGCCCGGAAATCTTCGACCTCAGCCCGGACGGCAAGACGGTGTATGTCTCCATCGAGGACGAAAACGTCATGGCCGCCTACGACCTGGCCACCCGCAAGCCGCTGTTCGAGGTCAAGACCGGCGGCGAGCCCGAGGGCGTGCTGGTCACGCCCGACGGCAAGTTTGCGTATGTCACCTCCGAGGTGGCCAACGTCGTGCACTACATCGACCTCGGCAACCGCAAGGTGGTGAAGAACATCAAGGTCGGCAAGCGGCCGCGCCGCTTCGTGCTGGCCGATGGCGGCAACGAGCTGTGGGTCACCAACGAACTCGACGCCACGGTGAGCGTGGTCAACACCCGCGACCAGTCGGTCAAGGCCACCATCAAGTTCGCGGTGCAGGGCATGCGCGAGGCCGACATCACCCCGGTGGGCATGACCCTCAGCCCGGACGGCAAGACGATGTGGGTCGGCCTGGGCAAGGCCAACCATGTGGCCGAGGTGGACGTGGCCAGCAAGAAGCCCGGCCGCCAGGTGCTGGTGGGCAAACGCGCCTGGGGCCTCACCCTGCACCCGGACGGCAAGACCCTCTATGTGAGCAACGGCCTGTCCGACGACATGACCCTGGTCGACACCGCATCGGCCAAGGCCATCCGCACGGTGGCGGTGGGCCGCGTGCCGCACAGCATCCTGGTCAAGCCCTGACCGTTCGCAGCCGCAGGCCGAGCAGCGCCCCCAGCAGGGCGGCGCTGCCGGTCACCGCCCAGGTGAACTGCCAGCCACCGGCCTGCGCCGCCACCCAGGCCACCAGCGGCGGGCCCACAAACTGGCCGGCCGACGACCACTGCTGCACCCAGCCCACCGTGGTCGACACCGCGCCTTCGCCCGGCGCCACCCGCACCGCCAGCGAGAACAGCGTGGCCGGGATCAACCCGCCGATGGCCGAAAAACCCAGCACCGCCGCATAACGCGCAGCGGCCGGCAAGCCCTCGCCCTGCGGCGTCTGTCCGAAGGCCAGCACCGCCATGCCGCCCATGGCGGCAAAGCCGATCAGCAGCAACCGGTGCGCCGGCCAGCCGGCGTGCAGCAGGCGGCCCGCGCCCAGGTTGCCGGCCACGTTCACCAGCGAAGCCAGGGCGGTCAGGGCGCCGGCCGTTGCACCCGCCACGCCGGCCTGCGCATACACCGTGGGCAGGAAGCCGATGACTGCCATCCACTGGCTGGAGTACAGCGCAAAGGCCAGCGCCACCAGCCACGGGCCGGCGCTGCCCAGCGTGGCCTTCAGCGGTGCCGCCCAGACGCTGAAACCGCCCGGGCCACCCGGGCCGGTCGAGGCCGATCGGGCAGGGCGGGGCGGGTCGGCCGGCAGCGAACGCCACAGCCACAGCGCCATGCCGGCCGAGGCCAGCCCCAGCAGGCTCCACAGCCCGGTCCAGCCCAGCAACCCCAGCACCGGGGGCGCCAGCAGCAGGGCCAGGGCGGTGCCGGTCGGCATGTAGGTGCCCCACAGACCCAGGTGCAGCGAGAGCCGTTCCGGCGCCACCAGCCGGCGGATCAGGCTCGGCGCCGGCAGGCAGGCCAGCAGGAAGCCCAGGCCTTCCAGCGCCCGCAGCGCCAGCAACGAAGCCGGCCCCTGCGCCAGCACGCCGCCCAGGCTGGCCAGCGCCAGAATGCCGTGCCCCGCGATCACGCTGCGGCGCAGGCCCGCGCCGTCGGCCAGCAGCCCGATCAGCAGGCCCCCCAGCATCCCGGCGAGCTGCACCACCGAAAGCAGAAAACCCGCCTGCACCAGCGACACACCCAGACTCTCGCCCAGCACCGGCAGGGCCGGCGGCATCTTGCCGATGTGCAGGGCCGCCACCAGGCCACTGACCAGAACCAGGGTGGCGGCGCCGGGCGGGGCGACCGGAGAAGGGGGGCTGTTGTGCGGGGGCATCGCCCGATCATCGCTGCGTGGCGGTTTGATCCCGGTCAATCTGCGGTCTTTTCCACACTTCCCGTCGCTGGCGACCGGCCAGAATAGGGCGTTGCTCCTTCAGCCCAAGCCGATGCCGCTGTTCCAAGCCCAACCCCCTCTGGCCCGACGCATCCAGCGGATTGCCTTCGCGCTCTCGGCCTTCATCGTCGTCACGCTGGTGGCGGGCTTGCTGGTGGTCACCGCGCTGGAGGTGCCGGCCACCGAGGAGCGCGCCCACGACGCAGCGGCCCGCGTGCTGGGGGAGTCCACCGCCGGCGACATCCGTTTTCACCTGCGCAGCCTGCGCGAGCTGAGCCAGAGCCGCCTGGTCGGCACCAGCCTGACCGATGCTGCGGTGCGCGCCGCCTACCTGGAGCCGTTGCTGCAGGGCGCGCAGCGCAGCCTCGATCAGCTGCCGCTGATGCTGGTCGACGACCAGGCCCGACCCTTGTCCGGCGGTCTGCCCGCCGCCCTGCCGGCCAGCGACTGGCAGGCCGCTGCCGCCAGCGCCCTGCGCGAGCGCCAGCCCCGGCTGGCGGTTATCACACCGGGCGGGCGGCCTTACCTGATGGCGGCGTACCCGGTGACCATGGCGGACGCTGCTGCACCCGGCGCAGCGGCAGGCGTGTTGCTCGGGGCGATCGACCTCGACGCCCTGTTTCAGCGCGGTGCTGCCGGCCTCGGCCAGGGTCTGGGCGTGGACCTGATGCTGGGTGAACAGGTGCTGAGGCACCTGCCGGCCGCCACGCCGGGTGCAGCGCCGCCCGATGGTGCCCGGCGCCACTTCCCGGTGACGGTGGCCCTGCCGCTGGAGCCGGCCATCGGCATGGACACAGGCACCGGCACCGGCCCGCTCGGCATCCGGCTCTATGGCCTGGACAACCCCTGGGTCGACCCGCTGGTCTCGCGCCTGGGCATGACGGCGCTGCTGGCGGTGCTGCTCTGCGCGCTGACCTGGCACCTCTCCGGCGTGCTGGCGCGGCGCATCACCGCCCGCCTGAACCGGCTGGTGGACGACTGCCGGGCCGTGGTCGACGGTTATTCCCGCCAGGTCACCGAGGACACCCGCGAAGACGAGATCGGCCTGCTCTCGCGCACCCTGCGGCAGGCCTTGATGGCCTATGACGACATCAACACCCGTCTGGAGGCTCGCGTGGCCGAGCGCACCGCCGAACTCAGCCTGAGCGAGGAGCGCTTCCGCAACGCCATCGACGCCATCGAGGAAGCCTTCGTCATCTTCGACCCGCAGGACCGGCTGGTCTATGCCAACGAACGCTTCCGCGAGGGCTATGCCGAGCTGCCCGGTGGCGTCAGGCCGGGCCTGCGTTTTCAGGACATGGCCGAGGCCTGGTGGCGGCACCACCACCCCGACGGCTCGCCGGAGGAGCTCAAGCGCTGGCTCGACAAACGCGTGATGGAGCACCGCCACGGCCACACCACGGTGCACCGCATCGGCCAGCGCTGGGTGCGCGACATCGGCCGGCCCACGCCCGGCGGCTATGTGGTGGCGCTGCGGGTGGACATCACCGAACTGGTCCAGGCCCGCGAACAGGCCGAGGCCGCCAACCAGGCCAAGGGCCGCTTCCTGGCCACCATGAGCCACGAGCTGCGCACCCCCATGAACGGCGTGCTGGGCATGGCGCAGCTGCTGCTCATGGACGACCTGAGCGAAGCCGAGCGGCTGGAGTACGCGCAGACCATCATCACCTCCGGCGAGGCGTTGCTGCACCTGCTCAACGACATCCTGGACTTCTCCAAGATCGAGTCCGGCAATGTCGAACTGGAACTGGGCCCCACCACGCCGTTCGACCTGGTGCACGAGTCGGCCGAGCTGTTCCGCCAGGTGGCCGAGCAGAAGGGGCTGCGCTTCACCTCGGCCTGGAACGGCCCGGTGGGTCGGCGCTACGTGACCGACGCCACCCGGCTGCGCCAGATCCTGCTGAACCTGCTGAACAACGCCATCAAGTTCACCCGGGCCGGGCATGTGCGGCTGGAGGGTCGCGAGGTGTCGTGCGAGGACGAACGCGCGGTGCTGGAGTTCACCGTCACCGACACCGGCATCGGCATTTCGCCGGAGCAGGCGGCGCTGCTGTTCAAACCGTTCTCGCAGGTCGACGGCTCCATCACCCGCCAGTTCGGCGGGACCGGGCTGGGCCTGTCCATCGTCAAGGGGCTGGCCGAACTGTTGGGCGGACGCACCGGCGTGCAGAGCGAACCCGGCAAGGGCTCGCGCTTCTGGCTGCGCATTCCGGCGCGCGTGGTGCGCCAGCCGGTGGGGCTGACCGAACCCGGTGCCCTGCCGCCGGCCCGCATGGAGAACGGCCCACCCCTGCACGGCACCGTGCTGGTGGCCGACGACCACCCGGTCAACCGCAAGTTCGTCGAGATCCTGCTGGCCAAGATGGGGCTGGAGGTCCGGGTGGCCGAAGACGGCCAGCAGGCGCTGGACATGCTGTTCTCCGGCAGCGGCATCGACCTGGTGCTGATGGACCTGCAGATGCCCAACCTGGACGGCCTGGAGGCCACCCGCCGCATCCGCGCCTGGGAGGCCGAGCAGGGCCGGGTGCGCCTGCCGGTGGTGGCCCTCACCGCCGACGCGTTCGACGAGTCGCGCCTGCGCTCCCGCGAGGCCGGCATGGACGCCTTCCTCTCCAAGCCCATCGTCCCGCAGCGCCTGCGCGAAACGCTGGAACGCCTGCTGCCCACCGCCAGCCTCCTGTAGGCACCGGCTTGTGAGCGGCCCGCAGCCCTGCGTGGCAAGGGCGTAAAGATGTGCAGCGAGGTGTAAGCGTCTCGCCGGATCGGGATACCTGCGGTAACAGGCACCCGCACCGGCACCGCTAGATTGCGGCCCTGCAAGCCGGCCTTTGCCGGCACACAGGAGGATCGCAATGGATCAATCGATGATGAAGGGCCTGGTCGTGGGTGGTCTGGCCATGGTGGTGCTGGGTGCCGGCGCCGTGGGCGGTTACCGCTACATGCAGCCCGAAGTGGCCCAGGTGGTCGGCGTCAAGGAAGTGACCAAGACCGTCTCCACCCCGCGCGAGGTCTGTGAAGACGTCGCCGTGCGCCGCCAGGCCCCGGTGCAGGACCAGAACCGCATTGCCGGCACGGCGGTCGGCGCCATCGCCGGCGGCCTGCTGGGCAGCGCGGTGGGCAACGGCAGCGGCAAGACCCTGGCCACGGTGGCCGGTGCGGTCGGCGGCGGTTACGCCGGCAACCAGGTGCAGAAGAACATGCAGCAGAACGACGTGGTCACCACCACCGAACGCCGCTGCCGCATGGTCAGCGAGAAGTCGCAGCAGCTGGTGGGTTACGACGTCACCTTCACCCTGGACGGCAAGCAGGGCGTGGTGCGCACCTCGTGGAAGCCGGGCGACACCCTGCCGGTCAGGGACGGGCAGATCGATACCACCCCGCCGGCCCAGGCGCAGGCCCCTGTGCAGGGCCGTTCCTGACCCAGTCCGGCAGCGTGCTGCCGGCCGGCAGGTGGCGCAGCAGGCTCTGACAGCGCTCCACCTGCCGCCCTTCGCAGAAGGGCAGCGACACGCGGTGCCGCCGGCCCTCCAGCGGGGCCGCAAATTCCAGATCGAGCAGTTGCCGGAACTCGTGTTCCTGGTGCCCTTCGCGCCAGACCACGCCGGCCACCTCGCTCCAGGGCACGAAGCGTTGTTCGCTCAGCGCCGGGCCGAGCAGCGTGGGCGCATGGCTCCAGTGCAGCAGCACGCCGCGCGCGTCGATGGCGGCCGAATGCAGCCGGAACAGGTCGCTGCTGAGCGCCCGGAAACCCGTCAGAAACCCGATCAGCCCCAGCGCGCCCGCCGCCACATGGATGTCGCCCATGGTGGCCAGGTTCCACCACGGGCTCAGGCGGTCGCTAAGCGGCAGCAGCACCGCGGCCAGCAGGCAGGCCACGCCCAGCAGCAGGCGCCACAGGCGGGGGTGGCCGTCGAAGGGCGCGGGCCCGTCAAAGTTCAGCGCGAAGCGGTCAGCAAGCGGGTCAGCGAGCGGGTCGGCGTGGCGGTCGGTGGCCGTTGCCATGCTCGCCGCTCCCGCACCTCAGGCCGCCAGCGGTGCCGACGACTGCAGCGCCTGCAGGTGTTCCACCAGCGTGCGGCCCGCCAGGCTGGCGTGGTGTTCGGCCAGCCGGGCCGCGAGGTCGGGGTCGCGGTCGTGGATGGCCTGCACGATGGCCTCGTGCTCGTCCCAGATGGTGCTGCGCCCGCTGCTGTGCTGCAGCACCGCGCCCATGACCCGGCGCAGGTGCACCCACTGCAGCGACGAATTCTCGATCAGCAGCGGGTTGCCCGAGGCCTGGTAGATGGCGCTGTGGAAGGCGGTGTCGGCGTCGATCATGGCCTTCACGTCCTGGCCGGCGGCTGCTGCACGCCCCGCCGTCAGCAGGGCCGGGTCGATGCGTTCACCCCGCTCGGCCGCCAGCCGCGCGGCCAGCCCATCGAGCGCGCCGCGCACCCGGTACAGGTGCCCGATGCGCTCCGGCTCCAGCCGCGCCACCACCAGACCGCGCCCGGGCGCTTCCTGCAGCAGGCCGTCCTTCTTGAGCAGGCGCAGCGCCTGCAGCACCGGCGAGCGCGACACGTTCATCTGCTCGGCCAGGTCTTCCTGGGTGATGCGTTCGCCCGGCGCCAGCGTGCCGGCGCTGATGGCGTCCAGCAAGGTCTTGTAGACCTCGTCCACATAGTCGGTTCGGCTGCTGATCCGGGCCAGGTTCATGTCGTGAGGGTGATCGGTTTCAAAAACAGGGAGCGGCTCAGAGGTCCAGCACCAGCACCGGGCTGCGTGCGCGCGACACGCACAGCGTCAGGCAGTGGGCTTTTTCGTCGTCGCCGAGTATGTAGTCATTGTGTTCCACCTCGCCTTCGAGATAACCCACCTTGCAGGCACCGCAAAGCCCTGACAGGCACGAAGTGGGTACCGGCCGGCCAGCCGCTTCGAGCGCCTGCACGATCGACTGCGACGGCGGCACCGCCACCGTGATGCCCTGGCGCTGCAGCCGCACCTCGAAGGCCCCGGCCTCCAGCGCGGATGCCGTGCTGGCCGGTGGCTTGAAGTGTTCAAAGTGCACCGTGCCGGCGGGCCAGTGCGCGCTGGCCTCGGCGCAGGCCTGCATGAAGCCGGCCGGGCCGCAGTAGTACAGGTGGGTGCCCTCAGTGGGCGTGCGCAGCAGCGCGGCCAGGTCCAGGCCCTGCGCCGGGTTGCCCTGGTCCAGGTGCAGGTGCAGCCGGTCTGCCGGCACCAGCGCCCGCAGCTCCTCCAGAAACGCCACATGGCCCTCGGTGCGGGCGCAGTAGTGCAGCTCGAACGAAGCGCCCTGCTGCCGCAGCGTGTGCGCCATGGCCTTCAGCGGCGTGATGCCGATGCCGCCACCCAGCAGCACGCTGTGGCGCGCAGCGCCCGCCAGCGCAAACGCGTTGCGCGGCTGGCCCACCGCCAGCAGGTCGCCCACCCGCACCCGGTCGTGCAGGGCGGCCGAGCCGCCGCGCCCGGCTTTTTCGCGCAGCACGCCCAGCGTCCAGCGGCGGCGGTCGGCCGGATCGCCGGCCAGCGAATACGAACGCACCAGCCCGCCGGGCAGGTGCACATCCACATGGGCGCCGGCCTGCACCTCGGGCAGGTCGCCGCCCTCGGGCCGCACCAGCTCGAAGGCATGAATGCCTTCGGCCTGCCGGCGCACCGCTTCCAGCCGCAGGCTCAGGGTGCTCAAGCAGCCCTCCGCGCCAGCACGTCCTGCTGCAGGGCTTCCATCTTGGTCTTCACGAAGTCGGCCCGCTCTTTGCCTTTCAGCACCTCGGCCTGCGTGATGATGGCCACCACCTCGCGCGCCAGGTGGCGGCGCAGGGTCACCTCTTCTTCGCGGGTGCGGCCCACCGGCAGGTCAAACACGTTGCCCGAGCAGTAGCTGTTGGGCGCACCGCCGTTCTCGCGCAGCCAGTTCGCAAACTCCTGCGGCGTGGCCTTGGGGTTGGTGCCGCGCACCGCGTCGCGCAGCAGCTTGCGGAACATGTAGAGGCCGGCGTCGAACTTGGTCGGGTTCTCCAGCGCGTGCACCGCAATCGGCCGCTGGCTGATGATGGCCTCGTAGTCGCCCGGGGCGTACTGGCAGTCCTTGTAGTTGGCGCGGGCGCGGTGGTCGCTCGGGATCGGCGGCATGTCTTCCAGCTTGTACTGGCCGAAGCGCTCGGGCCGGCGCATGGCCACCTGGCCCTCCAGGAAGTCGATGGTCTCGTAGCCCACCATGCTCTTGTCGCCCACGCCGCGCGTGTCGATGCCCGGGCCCATGACGCGCCAGCCGATCATCTTGGCGTTCTGGTCGTCCACCGGCACGGTCCAGCGGATCATGTGGAAGCGGCTGAACAGCTTCTTGGCCTTGCCGTCTTCCGAGGTGTAGGCGTGCAGGCTCAGGTTGGGCAGCACCTGGTGCTGCACCCGGATGAACATGTGGTCGTCGTCCGAGCGGCGGGCGCCCGAACAGGCCAGACCCCGGCCGCCATGGATCGGCACGAAATGCATGTCCGGCGGCACCTCCATGCTGGCCGCGCCCACCTCGTCAAACGTGGTGCCCTGGTAGTGCTCACCGGTCACCTGCCGCTTGGCGTGCAGCGCCATGGTGTGGAAGTTGTCGGCCGCGTTGTCCTGCACCTGCAGCCAGTTGCAGTGCTGGAAGTTGCTGTAGGGCACCAGCTCGTCGCCCTCGGCCACGGTGAAGTTGCCTTCCCACTCGGGGAAGGGCGGCTCCTCTTCCGGCGGGCCCATGTAGGCAAAGATCAGGCCGTGCTTCTCGAACGCCTTGTAGGCACCCTGGCGGATGCTGCAGCGGTAACGCTCGCCTTCTTCCTCCTCGCCCTGCGGGAAGGGCACGCGCAGGCAGGTGCCGTCAATGTCGAACTGCATGCCGTGGTAGCAGCAGGAAATGCCCTTCTCCTCGATCTTTCCGTACTCCAGCGAAGCACCGCGGTGCACGCAGTGCGCGTGCAGCAGCCCGATGCGGCCGCTGCCGTCGCGGAAGCAGACCAGCTCCTCGCCCAGGATCTTCAGGAAGCGCGGCGTGTCGGTCAGCTCCATGGCCATGCACACCGGGTGCCAGAACCGGCGCATGTATTCGCCGGTGGGCGTGCCCGGGCCGACCTCGGTCAGCTCCGGGTCGTGGCCCGGCACCTTGTTGGTGAAGTAGCCGCCGTAGGGGATCAGCTTCTTCTCGGTCGGCTCGGCCAGGGTGTTTTTGTCGCGGGTGTTCACGGGGCCTCTCTCCTCGGGGGTATGGGGTGGTTTTGGCCTTGTGTATTCTGTATACAAAGCTCTGTATACAGAGAATACGGGCAAAACAAAACCCGGCAGAACCGGGTTAACCCTTGGAGTCCCGCCGGCTCAAGCCCAGCCGGTCAGCTCCCACCGGAAGTGGTCTTCCAGCGACTCCGCCTGCGACTCGAAGCCGTTGCCGCCCAGCAGATACCGCCCCGAGGTTTCGCGGGCCACATGGCGGCCCACCTCGGGTGCCAGCCACAGGCGGTCGCGCCGGACCGTGTCCAGGCGGGTGAAATCTTCATGCTGCAGGCGGATCAGCCGTTCCACCCGCAGCGCGCTGAAGGTGCCGGCCTGCACCGTCACGCGTTCCCAGCCCATCGAGTCCGCCTGCACCTGGATCGAGAAGCGGAACGAGCCGCCGTCCATGCGGTAGCGGGTGAACAGCGCCTGCCGGCTGCCCGGCACCCAGGCCGCCGGCCACAGGGGCACGGCTTCCTCAAAGTTGAGGGGGTAGTCCCAGGCGGCGTCGCGCAGCAGCTGGCCCCAGGCGCGGTGGGTTTCCTGGGGCAGGTCGCGCCCGCTGGCCGAGCGGCGGGCCACCACGGTGGTGTCCCCCGATGAACCGCCCACCGATGCGACCGATTCGGTCACCGTGTCGAGCAGCGCGCTGTTGAACTGGTTGAACTGCGCGTAGGTCCAGCGCTGGCCCACCGCCGGCGCGCGCATGCGGGTGGCCGGCCCCGGGCCGGGCAGCGGGCTGCGGGCCAGCGGCGGCAGCGCCTCGAACGGCACCAGCGCGCAGCCGGTGGTGGCGAGCAGGGGCAGGGCGGCGGTGCCCAGCAGCAGGCGGCGGCGGCTGGGCAGGTGGTGTTCGGACATGGCGTACCTCCGTGGGTCAGAGCGGCGATGTTCGCCGCCTCACAGCGTCCGACGCAAAGCCTCGAAAAAGAGTTCCGACTGCAGCCGCTCGCCCTGCATCTGCGCCGCCACCCGCTCGGCCAGCGCCGCGTCCACCGGCTGCAGCGGGCTGCCGGTGGAGGCCGCCAGCACCTGCGCCTGGCAGGCGCGCTCCAGGTAGTAGAGGTCGTCAAAGGCGTGGTCGATGCGCGGGCCGCACACCACCACACCGTGGTTGCCCAGAAAGGCCACGTCGGCCCCCTGCATGGCGCGGGCAATGCGGTCGCCCTCGGACGTGTCCAGCGCCAGGCCGTTGTAATGCGCGTCCACCGCCAGCCGGCCATGGAAGCGCATGGCGTTCTGCGACAGCGCCGTGTCCAGCGCCCGCTGCCGGGTGAGCGTGAGCGCGGTGGCGTACGGCATGTGGGTGTGCAGCACCACCGCCTGCCGCGCAATGCGGTGGATGCCGCTGTGGATGTGCATGGCGGTCGACTCCACCGGGTGCCGCCCGGCCAGCGCCTGCCCCTGCACATCGACCATGACGATGTCGTCTGCCTGCACCTCGCTCCAGAGCAGGCCACGCGGGTTCAGCAGGAAACGGCCCGAGCCGTCGGGCAGCTCCACGCTGAAGTGGTTGCACACCCCTTCCGACAGGCCGAAGTGCGCCGCCGCCCGCAAGGCCAGCGCCAGGTCGGCCCGGGCCTGGGCCACGGCGGGGCTGCGGTAATCGTGTTCGTGGTTCATGGCTGATTCCGTCGGGCTGAAGGTCACGCTGAATGCCAGTCGGCCACCAGCGCCTCGAACAGCTGCTGCGCCTGCGGAATGCGGTCGACCACGCAGTACTCGTCGGTCTGGTGCGCCATGGAAGGCTCGCCCGGCCCCAGGATCACCGTGGGCGGCATGCCCAGCAGCGGGCGCAGCGCGGCGGCGTCGGTGAAGTAGCTGGCCACCGCCGCGCGGGCCGGTTCGATGGGGAGCGCCGGGTGCCGGGCCGAGGTTTCCCCGGTGAGCGCCTGCACCCGCTGCATCCACGGGTCTTGCGGGCCGGTGTAGACCGCCTCCAGGTCCAGCAGCGGCTCCAGCCGCACCTCGCCCCCGGCGGTGGCACACAGGCAACGCAGCACCTGCGCGTGCGGCATGCCGGCCACGGTGCGGATGTCCACCGTCATCTCCGCCGCATCGGGCACCGAATTGATGTTGATGCCGCCCTGAATGGTGCTCACCGTGAGCGAGGGCGAACCCATCTCCGGGTGGGGCGGGGTTGCAAAGTCGTGTTTTTCCAGGGCGAGGGCGGCGCGGGCCAGCTTGTAGATGGCGTTGTCGCCCAGGTGCGGCATGGAGCCGTGCGCCGTCTTGCCCTGCGCCAGCGCCTTCAGCCAGAACGCGCCCTTGTGCCCGCGCAGCGGCGCGTTGGCCGTGGGCTCGGCCACCACCAGCGCACCGGCCTGGCCCACCCACTGCCTCGCCTCGGGCTGGCGCGCCAGGTGGAAGGCGCCGTCGCAACCGGTTTCCTCACCCGCCGTGATGATCAGCGTGATGCCTGCGCCCTCCCGCGCCCGGTCGGCACAGGCCAGCGCCGCCACGGTGAAGGCGGCCACGCCGCTCTTCATGTCGGAAGAACCCCGGCCGTACAACCGGCCATCCACCACATCGGCGCCCCACGGGTCTTGCGTCCAGCCGGCCGAACCCAGCGGCACCACGTCCACATGGCCGGTGAAGGCGATGGGCGCCTTGTCGGGCCGGCCACCGATGCGCGCCACCAGCGTGCCGCGCCCCGGCGCCATGTCCACCACCCGGCACTGGTAGCCGGCCGAAGACAACAGGTCGGCCAGCGGCTCGATGCAGCGCGACTCCAGCCCGCCCGGGGGCAGGGTGTTGATGCGCACCAGGGTGCGGGTGAGGTCGATGGGGTCGGGAAGTGTGGTCAAGGCGGTGTCCTGAAAGCCAAGGTTTCAACGGGGCAGGGCCGAGGGTGGCACGCCGCCCCGGCTGGCGTCAAACCGCCACAGTTGCCCGAGCGACAGCCTCAAAATGCATCCTTTCGTATTGATCTGCCCGCCTTCCCCGCCTAACATGCCTCAAAACACATCAGGAGGAAGAGAAATGCCCCGTTCTGCAGCCAGCCTGCTTGGTACCGCCGCCCTGGCCCTGCTCGCCGCCCACGGCCCCGCCCAGGCCCAGGAGCGGGTGCAGCCCACCGATGCCCAGCTCGACTGCGCCGGCATTGCCGCCGAACAGCAGCGCATGAAGGCCCTCATGGACGCCGGCAACAGCGAACGCACGCTGGGCACCGCCGCCGCCGGCACCGCCGCCAACGTGGGCACCCAGGTCGCCACCGGGCAGGTGGCGGCCGGGCTGTTCGGCTCGCTGGGGGGCATTGCGGCCAAGCTGGCCGGCGCCACCGCCCAGGTGCAGACAGAAACCGCCCTCGGCCCCACCGAAGCCGCCCGCGAGGCCGCCACCCGCGCCACCGCCCGGCACGAATTCCTCACCCGCCTGGCCGAGGCCAAAGCATGCGCGGCGGGCGGCAGCGGCCAGGCCCTCAGCGCACAAGCCTTCGAACAACTGGCCGCCGCGCCCGCTGCCGGCACCCTGGCCATCACCCCGCTGAGCGCCGCCAGCGTCGCCCCGGCCCTGGCGGAGGCGCCCAGCCTGCTGCCCGCCGACCAGCTGCTGGACGGCAAACTGACGCTCGCCGGCAAAACCGTCTTCCTCACCGAATACCGCGTGCTGTTCGACATGAGCGGCGAGGTCAACGCCAACACCCGGGGCGGCTACCTGCTCGGCACCGACTACGGCTCCACCCGCGCCACCGTCACCTACAAAGTGCCCGAGCCCGACATCGCTGCCCTGCAGGCCATCACCGACCGCGCCTACGCCGACTTCAAAGACCGCCTGGTCGCCGCCGGCCTGACCGTGCAGACCACCGAACCCGAGGGCGGCGGCATCTACACCGCCACCGAAGCCGGCAGCGCCCCCGGCGCCCCGGTGTGGGTCGACCAGAACCTGGGCCGCGTGAAGCGCCGCCTGCTGGTGCTCACCCCCACCGGCACCAAGTTCATCTCGCGCGGGTTTGCCGGCATCGGGGCCGGCAACATCGGCAAGCGGGTGGAGTGGGGCGGCAAGAACTGGGAAGCCCTCTCGGTCACCCAGACCATCAACATCGCCGAGCTGGAAACATCGGGCTCCGGCTCGTCCATCTTCCGGCGCGGCTCGTCGGCCGAAGCGTCGTCCAGCCTGACCGTGGGCCTATCCCCCGGCGACTTTCTGGTGCAGTCCCACATGGGCAGCGGCCTGATCCGCATGAGCGAGCCGCTGCCGGTGCCCGGCGCGTTTGCCAACTTCAGAACCGTCAAGACCTTCGACAGCGACAAAGACGCCACCAGCCGCGTGGTCGGCACCCTGCAGAACCTCATGGGGCAGGGCGCCAACAAGGTGCTGAAGGTCGAGAAAGAGGTCGACGTGGACGGCCCCGCGCTGGCCCGCCTCTCGTACCAGGGCCTGGCCAGCATCAACCAGGCCGTGGCCCAGCGGCTTGCTGGGCGCTGAGGTGCGCCGCTGGCGGGTGCTCCGCCCAGCGGTAACATATCCCATCAAACATGGCCATGTTTTCTAACATGCGCGCGTTTGATAACATGGGCGTGTTTAAAGGAATCGCCCCATGCCCATTCACCTTGATCGCGACCGGGAGAGCGCTGACGCGGCCCGGCTGGCCGATCACTTCGGACAGATCGGCGCTCGCTACACCGAGGCAAAGACCGGCCCAGACGCGGGCCCGGATGCCGAGATCGTTCAGGCCGGGGTGCGGTATGCCGTGGCCATCAAACGGGCGTCGCAGGGGCGGTCGGACCGCGTGATTCCCCTGCTGTCCCAGGCCATCCTGGAGGCGCAGCGCCATGCTGCCGAGCTGAAAGGCGTCGGGCCCATGGCCGTGCTGTGGGTTGAACAGGCGCCGGAGTCCTTGTTCGGCAGGGTCACGGCGTTTCTGGACGCCTATCGACCCCGAGCCGCCATCGCCATCGTCACCCCGCAAGGCGTGAGCCTGGTTCGCTGGAACGACGAAGGCCCTTGCGACATGGCCGCCCCTGCACCGTCCAGCCTGCGCCATGGGGCCAGGCGCCAGGGGGCCGTGGGCACAGCGCCGCCCAAGGCGTTCAACCTGTTTTCAGACCTCAACCAGTGGCTGCTCAAGCTGCTGCTGGCGCCCGACATCCGGGCAGACCTGCTGAACGCACCCCGGCAGGCCTACCGCTCCGGCACCGAGCTGGCCCAGGCCGCCCAATGCTCCCAGATGAGCGCATCGCGCCTGCTGCAGCACCTGCGGCGGGAAGGCTTTCTGGACGAATACAGCGCCGGCCTGCGCCTGGTGCGGCGGCAGGAACTGTTCAAGCGCTGGCGTGCCGCCGCCATGCGTTCCGCCCCTGACATGCCCATGCGCTTCACCGTGCGGGCCGCTGTGCCGCAGCAACTCAAGGCGCTGCTGCAGTCAGACCAGGTGCAGACCTGCCTGGGCCTGTTTGCTGCCGCCGACGCACTGGGCGTGGGGCATGTCAGCGGCGTGCCCCCGCACGTCTACGTGCCCCGACTGCCCGCGCTGGCCCAAGGCCGCTACAACCCCCCGTGGGCTGCACTCAACAGCCACCCCGAAGGCACCCCCGACCTGATCCTGCGCCAGCCCATGGCCCCGTTGGCCACCTTCAGAGGCGCGGTGAACCAGGGGGGCACCTGGTGTGCCGACATCATTCAGGTGTGGCTCGATGTGTCGCACCATCCCGCCCGGGGGCAGGAGCAGGCCGACCACATCTACAGCACGGTGTTGCAACCCATCGTGGAACAAGGCGACGCATGAACGACCTGGAAGCCTTCGCGAAGCTGGTGCAGGCGCTGGACCCGTGGCGGGGTCAGCTCGTGTTCATCGGCGGCTGGTCGCACCGGCTGCACACACTGCACCCGCAGGCCAGCCGGCTGGACTTTCAGCCCGTGTTCACCAAGGACACCGATCTGGCGTTTCATACCCGCGTCCCGCTGGAGGGCGACATCAAGGCCGCTCTGAGCCGGCAAGGCTTTGAAGAACAACTCTCGGGCGACACCCGCCCGCCCGTGGCCCACTACACCCTCGGCCACGAGGCCGGCGGCTTCTACGCCGAGTTCCTCACGCCGCTGGCTGGCAGCGGCATCAAGCGCAGCGGCCAGCCCGACGCCACCCTGCTGGCCGGCGGCATATCGGCCCAGAAGATCCGCCACCTCGACGTCCTGCTGACCGACCCCTGGGTCATGCAGGTAGGCCCCGCCAACGGCGTGCCACTGCACCAGCCCGTGGGCCTGCGGGTAGCCAACCCGCTGTGCTTCATGGTGCAGAAATTTCTCATCAAGAAGCAGCGCACCCCCGACAAACACCGCCAGGACCTGCTGTACGTGTTCGACACCGTGCAGCTGTTCGGGCACCTGCTACCCCAGTTCAAAGCCGACTGGGAAACCGCCATAGCGCCATCGCTCGGCACCGATCTGGCCAGGACCGTGGTGCAGGAATGCACAGCCTCGTTCGACACCCTGACCGACGCCATTCGCGGTGCCGCCCGCATACCGCAAGACCGCAAGGTGGACCCCGAAGAACTGCGGGCCACATGCCGGTACGCCCTCGGACAAATCCTGGCGTTTTGAGGAAGAACACCCATGCCCCGCCACGCCGTTGCTGCCAACTTGCGCGCCACCCTGCTCACCGCCTTGCTCACCGGTGCCGCACTCACCGGCCCCGCTGCCCAAGCCCAAGCCCAACCCGCCGATACCTGGGCCACCCTGGCCCCCCTGCTGGCCGAGCGCTGCGTCATGTGCCACAACGCCAGCGCCGCCGCCGCCGGCCTGCGGCTCGACAGCCTGGAAGGAGTCAAGAAAGGCAGCACCCGCGGCCCGGTGGTGCAAGCCGGCAACCCCGCCAACAGCGAAATCGTCCGCCGCGTCAAAGGCAGCAGCCAGCCCCGCATGCCCATGACCGGCCCGCCCTGGCTGCCCGATGCCGACGTGGCCCGCCTGGAACGCTGGATTGCCGCCGGCCTGCCCGAAGGCAACCTGGCATCGGCATCGGCATCCACTGCACCCACATCCGCCCCTGCATCCACCCCGGCCGCAGCCGCCACCCGCCCCGCCCCTGGCCAACCGGTGACCTGGGTGCACGTGGCCCCGCTGCTGGCCACCCGCTGCGCCCAGTGCCACACCGACAACGGCGCCATGGGCCCCCCGCCCGAGGGCTACCGCCTCACCAGCTACGAAGCCACCCTGGCAGTAGCCGACCGCGTGCGCGTCGTCCCCGGCCAGCCCGGCGCCAGTGAACTGCTGCGCCGCGTGCAAGGCCACTCCCGCCCGCGCATGCCCTACAACGGCCCGCCCTGGCTCAGCGCGGAAGACACACAACTCATTTCAGAGTGGATCGCCCAAGGCGCCCGCAACGCCCAAGGCCAGCCCGCCCCGGTACCCGTGGGCGCCAAAGTGCGGCTGGGCGGAACGATGGACGCGCAGGGGCGGCTGGACGGCTTGCCGCTGCACATCGGCCCCGGGGCCCGGGTGGAGAAGATGCCCCGGGCGGGGGAGGGGGCGCAGGTGCGGGGGCGGGTGGGGGAGGGGGGACGGGTGGAGGTGGAGAGGGTGCGGGGGCGGTGACACCCGCTCCCTTTCCGTCCCACGCCTCCCCTGTGTCCTGGAGCGGGCGCCTTCATTCAAGGTTGGGGCGCAATCCGGACTGAGGCACTCTCGGAGTTACCCCAGCCCAACTCAGTGCGTCTCGAAGGAGTTCCATTGGTGAGTGTCCAACTCCAGAGCGCAATAGGGCTCGAAGACGTACAACTCCAGTGGGTTCTCGATGGCAACGAATGCAACCTGCAAGGAGCGCAAGTAAGACTGTGCTTCAGCGAACGAACTGCCAAACAATGGGTCTTGCATCGCCTCGGATCTGGTCAAGCGGGCGATGGTTTTGTCTGGGTGTCTGGCGATGGCAACACGAAAGGCCAGGCTCGCGTCGAAGTGCGTCTTCCCGAAGACGTGCTGTCGAAGCCTCCCGATCACCCCACGTGAGATGCCGACGTAGATGGGCTTGCCCGTCTCAATCAGCACGTAGCAGCCGGAGACGTCTTTCGCCATCCCCAGTTCTTTGACCAAGGTGCCGGGACCAACTCCAGGACGCGCAAACATTGACATCTGGTGTGGGTCCGCCAGGGCGGCGCGCATTCTGGCCATATGCGCTGGCAGTACCGTTTCGGCCAGCGCTTGGAAGGTGTGAGGGCATTCGTGTAGGGCCATCGAGTGCGAGCTTTTATGTATGTGGGTAACCGTGATCCGCAGACACCTTGGAATGCTTGGAATCCGACTTGGTAGATGTTTGCACAGCGCAATTGGAGTGCGCCCGCCGTGAACCCCTCCGAACCTCTCACAGAAGTCTTGCGGGGCATATCCCCCGATCTGAGGACGCTGCAACTACCGACTGGGCGAAATGGTGATAGCCAATTAGCATGACCCGTCTGAACCTACAAACCAAGTCAAGCAGCGCAATGAATCTTTCGAAGTGGACCGCCTTTGTTGGAGTGTTCGCGGCGTGCCTCGCCCCGGTTGACTCAATCGGCCAGACCACGGGCGACGTGGTGAGTGGACATTTGGTCGTGCTGGAGGCCCGCACCGACAAGCCCGTGGCCAAGATCCCTTTGCCACCAGGCACTTGGGAAGTGTCGGACTCTGTGTTGCGCAAGTCCCTTGGCAACGACGCAGCCGACATGCGAGACATCCGACTCATTCAGGTGGTGAAGGACGACCAGGGCCTTGTGCTGCACCACACCATCGAAATCACCATGAAGGTCGATGGCCCCAACATCACTTGGAACGACGAGCCATGCAAGATCTCGCCTGTCATAGCCAAGAACGATTTCGGTACGCGTTTGTTCAAGCAGAAGTGCCTGACACTGATTGCTGACAGGTACCTGCAGAACAACAGCGCTTACACCCAGAAATCACTCGCTGATCTGGCGCGACGGGGCGTGCGCCACGACTTCAATGCACTGGCTCTGACCTACACCCGCTTCGGAGACTTTGGGCACTTCCTCATCGTCCGGCACTTCTTTTTCCCGTCCCGCTATGGGCTGGAAAACCCAAGGATTGGAATACTCAATGAATCACCGTGGCACCCGAGCCGTGTGGGCCTGGACCCGACTCGGCAGCGTCTGGTGGATGCGATTTTCAAGTACGGTGAACAGATTGTGCCGGCTCTGGACAAGGCCTATATGCGGGAGGAGCCGGGGATCACCGAGTCGTTTGAGCTCCGATGAATTGACGCGTAATCGAGTTTGCAAAGTTTGCGATCGATGACAGCTTTGCAGCGGAAGATGCTGGTCATCCGCAGGCGTCACTAGACGGCTGTCGGCTACTAGCAGTCATCCAACCGGCCAAAATTCGAGTTCTCTGTTTCAGGCTCCATAGTTCAGCCGAAGCGAGATGAATGTAAAAAGGCAGACGCCGACCGGGCTGCTGCCGGCTTTACACCGGCTCCCCTTAGTCAAGCCGTAGCAACTGACTGGAGGCCCCGCTAAACTATGGCGCACACGCTAAAGCAGGTGCGACACCTAATAAAGGACTGTTTGAATGATCCGTAGAGAATATATTGCGCAAAGGTTGACCGAAATCTCGTTGCGACTAAGGAAAGAGGATTCGCTTGAGTCATTCAGTTCCCGCAGTGTGGACGACCTCGAAATTTGCCTTGAGGCGCTGCAACGGGTTCTAGACGGCCGGCCTGTACGATTTAACAGATGGAGTTGGCGCGATACTGAAGAATCTCACCTTCGGCTCGTAAACATTGAAGCTAAGCTAGATCTATTGATGTCCAGTGCGCGACCATGTCAGCTATCAAGGGATATATCAGAACACTTTCCGCAGTTTCTCACCTCGGTTAGTCAGGGTGATATGGAAGTGGGTGCAAATCGCTTTCGGGAGCATTTCGCCAAGTGGTTCGACAAGCAGCGTCGCTGCATCATTGTCGATCCCTACATATTCAACTCGGGCGAGGAAAAACATCGTGATTATATCGATGGCCTAGATTCTATTATTGGGGATGGCGTCCAACGCATTGATTTTTACTTCAGGCGCGATAGGAGTTGCTATGAAGAGGTGCTTGCCAATGATATCTTTAAGAAACTGCAGCGCCCCAAGCGCCAAATACGGTTCTATGCATGCCCTAAATTGCACGACCGCGTTTGGTTGCGCCACCATTCGATTGCCGATGATGCAGGATTTAAAGATTGGCAAGCAAGGGCAATCGGCACCTCCTTGAACGGTATCCAGAAGCTACCGACGTATGTTCTTGATATGGATGGTGAGGATGCGAATGAATACGCAAAATACCTAACTAATCTACGCTTTACAGCGAACGCAAGCGACACCCCGCCGACGACATATACGCCAATCGCATAGACTGCGGCGCGGATTTTCCGTCTTATCCCTGAGTAAACGGTTTTTGGTTGGTTAAATCAAAATCAGATGGCGTAGGAAACACTGTAGTCCCTTGGCGACTCTGAGAGAGAATGGAGCTACTTCATGGATGGCAAATACGAGACCCTGGCACTCCACTTCAAGTACTGCGTCCTCATTGCAGTAATGTTTCTTGTATTCTTAGCAACCGAGCGCTGGAGCACCAGTAAAGAATTCACGACGTACCTGAGCAACGCGGCAACGATGACATCATTACTGCTCGGTGTAGTTGCTATCTTTTATTCCTTCATTTCAAATGATGGAATGTCCAGAAGCCTCGGAAGCATAAGTACCGTTGCAAACGAGGTCCGCGAGGTGAGGAATGATATTCAGAACTTCGCGGCACAGACAAAAGTCAGCACTGAAACGGCCGCCAATAACAATACCCTTGTTCAGGCGGCCTCAGTCGAATTATCCGGAACGATGGCGTCATTAACTGAGACGCTAGGAGCTATCTCCTCACAGAATGACACTCTTAAAGAACTCGTCGCGAGCCTGCCCAGCCGAATTGATCAACTTGAGACAAAGTTTGGAGATGTGGCAAAGGCAATTGTTGAGAAGCCATTGCAGCTTCAGGCTCCAATATCATCCACCGATCTACCTGCTAAAGCGATAGATCGCTTTCTGGCACGCGCAACTTTTCAGCAGCATTTGCTGGCCTTGGCGTGCGTCTTAGCAGCTCAGAACAAGAAGCCACTCGATATTCCAGCGCTTTGCAGGGCAATTGAATGGAATGGACCAAATGTATTCCAGGGGTTCTTGGGTTGCATGCATGCTGTTCAGCTCTGCTCGCGAGTCGCAATAGAAGGCGGAGACAAGACTTACACCATTCAATCTGTACATCCCGAACTTCAGAAAAATGCCAAGACTTCGTTTCTCAAATACGTCGACTCAAGCTTCGCGGAAAAGCCTGACGACAAGGCTAAGTGGTTGGGTAGGTTGGGAGCAGTGGAAGCAATGTTGGCGCCTGACTCTGCTGGCGAAGCATGATTCCTCGCTCAAGCGGAGCACCAACACGTAGGCTTGCAGGGCACGCATAGTTGAACCGTTGAGAGTTCGCTGTAAGAGTACTGGGCTGGCTCTGGCCGATAGCTGTCGTGCGGTGAGCCCGCGTCGAACTGCGGCAAACAGCATGTGGCAGCCATCAATCGATATCTGCCCTAAACCTGTTACCGCAGTCCCGATCCCCCCCCGTCTCTCGATGCTGGCACCGAAGCCCGCATCGGGCTGAGCACGGAAAGCCTGACGCTCAGGGCGTCGCCACGTACCGATTCCCATTGCCCTTGAATGCCTGCACCGCCTTCTTCAGATCGGTGTATTCCTCACAGGGCAGAAAGCAGAGTTTGTCGAGCGCGGCCAGTTGCTTTTCCGCCTTGGGCAGATCGCCCTTCATGAGGTAAAGCTCGCCCGAATATTCCAGTGCGCCGCGGTGCTTCGGGTCGATCCGCAAGGCTTCCAGGTAGTAGCGCTCGGCGGCGTTGAGGTCGGGCGTTGCTGACTTGCGCAGGCTGTAGCCCATCAGGTTGTTCCAGTCGGCCGAGGCGCTCTCGTTCACGCGCTTGAGTTCGGCCACCGCTTCGGGCCATTTCTTTTGGGCGATGAGTGTGCGGGCGGTGGTCAAGGTGTTGGTGGCGGGCGTGGCTGGGGTCATGTCGGCCGCCATGGCCAGTGGCACGGTGAGCGGGATGGCCATGGGCATGGCCAGGGCCACAACTACGCCTGCCAGGAAGGCCTTCATGAAATTCGAGCGGGTTGGCATGGGGGGTGTCCTTGGGGTGCGGGGGGGTGCGGGCATTTAAGGGGTGTTGCGGACGTTACCGCAACGGTCTGGCCGGTTCACCCTATCCGAAGGTTCTGAGGGGTCAATGACCTGCCGAGGAGCCGAATCTCGATGCATTGATCCGCCGCATCCACCATTCCTTCCGACACCCGGCCCCCCATCGGCCGCAGACTCCGCTGACAATCCGCCCGGCTCCAAAAAGAGCTGGTGCTCAAAACACCGTCGGCTATTGCCCCCAGCACCCGCGCAAGCGGGTGCTCTTTCTGTCCACACAACAGTCTCACTGCCCATAGCGGCGGTAGGCTTCGTGCACGCTCGTGCACGTGTCGTTTTGCGGACGGGATGCCCGAAGCGGTAACGCTCGGGGCACGCCAACCGACGTGTTTTGACATCCCGTCCACCCTCTTTGCTATCCGCATCCGGGGTGGGTTCTGTCAGCTTCCACGAGGAGTTGTCCCCATGTCCAGCCCCGTTCCCCCGTCCGTTTCGCCCACCGCCGCGCTGGCCAGCCTGGCGGCGTTGTCGCTGGAGGGTCTGGATGGCCTGTCGGCCTTGTGCACCGTGCTGCGGCAGGCGCGCGAGTCGCCCGACTTTCTGCGCAACCCCGAGCTGCTGGACCACGCCCTGCTGGCCATGGCGCTGGTGGCAGACAACACCGCTGCGCTGGTGGCGCAGCAGGCGCTGGATGCGGGTGTGGCGCTGCCGGAGCAGCCGTGCCGGGCGCGGCGCCTGCGGGCGCAGGGGGTGGGGGCCTGACTACCGGGGGGCCACCGTCGACCGCAGCGGTTTCAGGTCCTGCAGTTCGCGCAGCAGGGCGGTCAGCAGGGTCTCCAGCTGTCTGACCCGGTCATCTCCCGGGGGAAGCGCCTGGCGCGCATGGACCCAGTAGCCGGCCACGGTGTCCCGCACGTCTTCCAGCACCGTGCGGTAGCGGTTGAGCAGTCGGGCCTGGGCTTCCGGGGGCTGGTCGACCGCAGTCACCAGTTCCTGGACCAGACCCGCCAGCACGCGGCATTTTTCGGGGAACGCCCGGTTCAGGCGATCGAGTTCAGGGCCGGGCGGAAGACCCTGGGGAAGTCGCAGTTCGCGGGGTGCTTTTGCCGGGGTCGGCGCGCCGGGTGCCTGCCGCGCCTGATGGGCGGCCAGGTTCTTGAGCACCCGGTTCAGGCGCAGCTAGCTCTCCTGGTGTTGTGCCCGGTGGCTCACCTGATTCAGGTTCGGCTGGTAGGTGTCCAGGTCGCGCTTGTGCCCCTGCAGCACCATCTGCATGCGCCGCAGCTGGGTGGTCAGGTGGGAACGGGCAGCCTCCAGGGTTGGGGGATGGTTGGCGCGCAGGGCTTCGGCTTGTTGCAGCTGCTCCATGGCCCGTTTGAGCCGGGGCAGTTCAACGGCCATCGGCGAGTCGACGCCGGACAGGGCGGCAATGCCCGCCAGCCGGTCCAGAAACGCGGCGTCCAGCAGCCCGGTGCCCGGCGAAAGGCGTTCGGCTGGCTGTGCTGCAAGGCCTGCCAGCCGGGGGAGGTGCCGGGGAATGTGCCGGGGAACGTGCCGGGGGTGCGCCCGGCTGTTCCCGGGTTGCTGGCGGGCTTCAGCCAGCAGCTTTTCCGGTGGCCTTTTCGGCTGCCTTTCGGCCAATGCGTTCGGGCGCTTGGGCTCGGGTTGGGTTGTGTGGCCTTTGTGTCCGGGCCGGTGTGTGGTGAAGCAATGCATGGGAGTCCCTGGGCATGACATGGGGTGATCGGCGGGGGCCTGCAGCTCGGCTGCAGGTGGTCGCCCCTTCGTCACCGGTTCGTGATTTAAATCTCACGGATTCATGACCTCCCGTCAGACGCAGCCGTGGGTTGCGTAACCGCACTCGACCTCGACGCCCGCGGGGATACGCCCCAGGCTCCCCCCGAACAATCCGGCCTCTTCAACTCTGGAGGGATTCATGAACAGGTTTGTTCGCGTCTTGAGGCAGGCCATGCAGACGTTGGCGGGCTCGCTGCTGGGCTTGGCTCCCCGAAGGCTCGATGCTTTGGTGCAAGACGGTTCACTCCAGGAGATTTGCCATGACGACTCAACCCAGGACGCCCCGTAAGGCGAGATCGACCGCCCGCAGCCCGCTGCTGCAGGCGGTGCATGAAACGGCTGCCGATCTCGATCGGCACGGGTTCATCGACAAGCGCCGCATGCAGAAGATCGAGGCGCTGTGTCTGGAGGCGGTGCTTTAGCGTCATGCTGGCTTCGACGCAGCCCGTTCAGTTCACCGCCACCAGGCGCCGTTCGCGGTCGATCTGACCGCGGTCGTTCAGGCGCACCGACACGCGTTCGCCGAAGCGGTTGGTGGCTTCGGCCTCGGCGTGTTTGCCGCCGAGGTGCAGCCAGCCGATGTCGCGGTAGCCGGCCTGCTGCAGGCGCTCCTGCACGGCGGGGGCTTCCCAGCGGCGGGTTTCCCAGCGCTCGCGCTTGAGTTCGGTCATGAGGCCGTCGGGGCCGAATTCGAGTTGGGTGTGGGTGCCTTGCGCGTCGCGGCCCTTGAGTTCGATTTCGCCGTCGTCGTCGAAGTCCAGCTCGGTGACCTGGGCCAGTTCGGCGCGCCGGTTCGACTGCGCCACCGCCGGGGGCAGCAGGCGGGTCAGCAGGGCGGGGCTGAGGCTTTGCCCTTCGCCGGCCTTGATGTCTTCCAGGCGGCCAGCGCCATCGGTCTCGATGCGCAGCCAGGTGCCTTCGCGGGTGCGGGCGGACCAGATGGCGTCGCCGTCTTTGCGGTCGATGCGCTGGTGCACCTGGGTCAGGCCCAGGCCCTGCAGGGCGGCGGGCAGGGTGGCGGCGGTGGCATGGGGTGCTGCGGCGGGTGCGGCAGCGGTGGCCGGCGTGGAGGGTGCCTGGGCCTGGGCCAGCGTGGCGGCGCCGAGGGCGGCGGTCAGGGCGGCGGCCAGTGCGATGGTGGTGATTCGGTTCGTGTTCATGGGAGGATCTCCGGGTGGGTGTGCAGCGCAGGGCTGCGTGGGTGGGACTGTGCATCGGCCTGGCTCAACCGGGCCTCAACGGGTCTGGACCGTGCCCTGGCCCCGGGAGGGTGGGCGCTGTCCATGGGCTGCACTGTGGCGCTGCGTACCGCAACGGCGCGGCCATGGGCCATTGCGTTTGGGTTGAGGTGGGCCGGGGTAGAGTCGCGCGCATGCATGTTCAAACGCCTGTGTGGGCGGCGCTGGCGGTGGCAGCGGGCCTGTGGGCCGGTGCCGCGCAGGCGCAGCCCGTACCCCGTTCCGGCCCGGCCCCCAGTGGCGGCTCCAGTTCCAGTTCCAGTTCTGCCACCACGCCCGAGGCCGCGCTGGCCTGTGTGGCCGCCCGCTACCAGGGCGAGGCGCTGGCGGTGCAGTGGCTGGGCCGCGAACGCTTGTGGGAGGTGCGCTGGCTCACGCCGGCGCGCGCGGTGCTGCGCATCAAGCTGGCGCCGGGCTGCCAGTTCGACGAGGTGCACGGTGTCGGCCAGGAGGCCGCGCTGAAGCCGCCCGGGGGTGGCCGATGAAGCTGCTGGTGGTGGAAGACGACGCCGAGCTGTCGGCCCAGGTGGCGGCCACGCTGGAGCAGGCCGGCTTTGTGGTGGACCGCGCGCACGACGGCACGCAGGGCGAGTTTCTGGGCAGCACCGAGCGTTATGCGGCGGTGGTGCTGGACCTGGGCCTGCCCGGCCTGGGCGGGGTGGAGGTGCTGCAGCGCTGGCGCAGCGCGGGGCACAACCAGCCGGTGTTGATACTCACCGCGCGCGACGCCTGGGGCGACAAGGTGGCGGCCTTCAAGGCCGGCGCGGACGACTACCTCACCAAGCCGTTCCGGCTCGAAGAGCTGGTGCTGCGCCTGCAGGTGCTGATTCGGCGCGCGGCCGGCCATGCGGGCGGCGAGGTGCGGGCCGGCCCGCTGGCGCTGGACACGGCCACCGGCGTCATCACGCTGAACGGGCTGGCGCTGAAGCTCACCGCGTTCGAGTCGCGCCTGCTGCGCCTGTTGCTGCTGCACAAGGGCCGCACGGTGTCGCGCACCGACATGGTCGACCAGATGTACGACGGTGATGCCGATCGCGACTTCCGTTCGCTGGAGGTGGTGATGGGCCGGCTGCGCCGCAAGCTGGGCGAAGGCCGGATCGAGACGGTGCGGGGCGAGGGCTACCGCCTGCTCGACCAGGAGGCCGCATGAAGCTGCCGGCCCTGCCGTCGCTGCGGTCCCGGCTGCTGGCCGGCACGGCGGTGCTCACGCTGAGCGCGCTGCTGCTGGCCTGGTGGCTGATTGCGGGCATTCTGGAGCGCTTCGTGGCGCAGCGTTTCGATGCCGAAAAAACCGCCATTGCCCAGGCCGTGATGGCCGGCGCCGGGTTCGACGCCCTGGGGCAGTTCGGCATCGACCCGACCCCGGCCGACCCCCGCTTCGAGCGGCCCGGTTCGGCCTGGAGCTGGCAGGTGAGCGACGGCACGGTGGTGCTGGCCCGTTCGGGTTCGCTGCTGTCGGCCGACCTGGGCGCCGACGGCCGCCGGCCCGACGCGCAGGGCCGCGAGCTGGACCGCCTGGCGCTGGACTTCACCGCGCCGGGTGATGGCCGCGAGCTGCTGGTGACCGTGGCCATGCCGGCGCAGGAGCAGGTGGACGCCGCCCGAGCCGCCACCCGCCCGCTGGCGCTGGCGCTGGCGGTGCTGGGCCTGGTGCTGCTGGCCGGCCAGTGGCTGGGGGTGGGCTGGGGCTTGCGCGGGGTGCGCGCGCTGCAGGCCGACCTGGCGCGGCTCGCCGCCGGCCAGGCCGACGCCTTGCCGCGGCCTGCGGTGCGCGAACTAGAGCCGGTGGGCGAAGAGATCAACCGCCTGATCGAGGCCAACCAGCGCACGGTGCAGCGCGCGCGGGCCCACGTGGGCAACCTGGCCCATGCGCTCAAGACGCCGCTGGCCGTGTTGCGCAACCGGGCCACGCCGGCCGACGCGCCCCTGCTCGACCGCATGGACCGTTCGGTGCGCTGGCACCTGCAGCGGGCGCGCGCTGCCGGGCCGGCCACCCCGGGCCTGCGGCGGGTGCCGCTGCAGCCGGTGCTGGACGACCTGGCCCTGGTGCTGCGGCCCGAGGCCTTGCGCCGGGGCGTGCAGCTGGACCTCTCCGCCGAGCCCGGGCTGCTGTTTGCCGGCGAGCCCGAAGACCTCACCGACCTGCTGGGCAACCTGCTGGACAACGCGCTGCAATGGGCCGGCAGCCGGGTGGTGCTGAGCGCCCGCCGCGAGGGCCGCGACCTGTGGCTGGACATCAGCGACGACGGGCCGGGCATTCCGGCCCATGCGCGGCAGGCCTTGCTGGCGCGCGGTGCGCGGCTGGACGAGTCGGTGCCGGGCAGCGGGCTGGGGCTGGCCATCGTGGCCGATCTGGTGGGGCTGTATGGCGGCGAACTGCAGCTCGACGATGCCGCGCTGTCCGCCAGCGGCCTGCGGGTCGGGGTGCGTCTGCCGGCGGGTGACTGAGCCGGGCAACGGCGCCCTGATCAGGCCCCGGCCAGGGCGTGGCGCAGCATCAAGCCCGCCAGCACCCACATGGTGGTGCCGATGGCGGCGTCCAGCCACTGCCAGGCGCGCGGGTGCGCGAACCACGGGGCCAGCCAGCGGGCGCCGAAGCCGAGCAGGCTGAACCACAGCGCGCTGGCGGTGCAGGCACCGGCGACGAAGCTGCCGCGCAGATCGGCCGGCTGCTGGGCGCCAATGCTGCCGACCAGCAGCACCGTGTCCAGGTAGACATGCGGGTTGAGCAGGGTGAAGGCGGCGGCCTGGGCCAGCACGGCACCACGACCCAGGCCGGCACCGCCGGCACTGGCCTGCAGTGCGTCGGGCCGGCGCACCCGTTGCCAGGCACGCCAGCCGTACCAGGCCAGAAACGCGGCGCCCACCAGCGCCAGCGCACGCGCCACCGCCGGCCGTTCGCCCAGCGCCTGCGCCATGCCGAACACGCCGGCGGCGATCAGCAGCGCATCGGCCACGGCGCACAGCAGCACCACGCTGCCCACGTGTTCGCGCCGCAGGCCCTGGCGCAGCACGAAGGCGTTCTGCGCGCCAATGGCCACGATGAGCCCCAGGCTCAGGGCCAGGCCTTGCAGGTAGGCGGCTTGCACGGTGGGCCGGGGGCTGGCGCTCAGGGCGCCAGGTGGGCGAAGTAGTGCGCCATGGCGGCCACGTCGGCGTCGGCAATGCCGTAGAGCGAGGCGGCCATGATGGTGTCGCGCCCCACCGCCTGGTTGCGCTGGAACTGGCGCATGGAGTGCAGCAGGTAGTCCTCGCGCTGGCCGGCCAGACGGGGCATCTGCTCGCGCCCGGCGTAGCTGGGCAGGTGGCAGCTGGCGCAGCGGTTGGCGTCGGCCACGGCCTGACCCCGGGCATACAGGGCAGCGTCTTTCGGACGCGGCGTGGGCTTCAGCGGCGCGGCGGCAAAGTGGCTGGCCATGGCGGCGAGGTCGGCGTCGCTCACGCCGTCGAGCAGGCCCTTCATGGCGGGTATGTCGCGCAGGCCTTCGCGGATGACCACCAGCTGGTTCTCCAGAAACACGCGCGGCTGCCCGGCCAGCGAGGGGATGTCGGTCAGCACCGACTGGCCGCCCGCGCCATGGCAGGCCGCGCAGGCCTGCAGGCGGCCCTGCAGTTCCGGCGACAGTGCCTGGGCGGGGGCCAGTGCGGGGGCGCTGAACGCTGCACCGGCCACCACCAGGGTGGCCAGGGCCCGCGAGATCGAGGGCTGCAACATCACTTGCTGTAGCTGATGCGGTAGATGGCGCCCAGCTGCTCGTCGGAGACCAGCACCGAGCCGTCCTTCATCTGCGCCAGGTAGGCCGGGCGGCCCCAGAAGCTCTGGTCGGCCGGGTTCATGAAGCCGGTCATGAAGGGCTCGACCTTGGCGTTGCTGCCGTCGGCACCGGCCTTGACCACCACCACGTCGAAGCCGATCTTGGTGCTGCGGTTCCACGAACCCTTGCGGGCGTTGAACAGGGCGCCACGGTACTCGGGCGGGAACATGGTGCCGGTGTAGAACATCACGCCCATGCTGGCGGCGTGCGGGCCCATGAGCGCCACCGGCGGCTCGACGCCACCGCAGGCGTTGGCCTTCTTGATGTCGGTGTCGGGCAGCTTGCCTTCATGGCAGTACGGGAAGCCGTAGTTCAGGCCGACCTTGCGCATGCGGTGCATGGTGTCGTTGGGGGTGTCGTCGCCCATCCAGTCGCGGCCGTGGTTGCTGAACCAGAGTTCCTTGGTGGTGGGGTGCCAGTCGAAGCCGACGGTGTTGCGCACGCCGGTGGCCACCACTTCCATGCCGCTGCCGTCGGGGTTGTAGCGGCGGATCTGGGCGTATTCGGGCGTGGGCAGCTCGCAGATGTTGCAGGGCGCGCCGAAGGGCACATAGAGCTTGCCGTCCGGACCGAAGGCGATGTACTTCCAGTTGTGGTGCGGCTCTTTCGGCAGCTTGAAGGCGGCGGTCATGTCGACCGGAGCGGCGGCCGGGTTGGTGGTGATGCCGTCGAAGCGCAGCACCTTGTCGATGGCCATCACATACAGCGAGCCCTTGTTGTACGCCACGCCGGCGGGCTGGTTGAGCTTGTCGGCCACCACGCGCACGCTGCGCGAGCTGCCGTTGTCGGTGACCTCATACACCCGGCCGATGCCGCGCGTGCCCACGTACACCTTGCCGTTGTCGGCCATGGCCATGGCACGGCCGCCGGGCAGGCCGGTGGCCCAGATCTCGGCCTTGAAGCCCGGGGGCAGCTTGGCCCGGTCCAGCGGGATCTGGTCGGCCGGCGTGACGGTGAGCTTGCCGGCCAGCGGTGCCAGGGTGGAGCTGGCCATGCTGGCGGGCATGCCCTGTTTCCAGGCCGGCTGGGGTGCGGGCGCGGCAGCGGCGGCCGGTGCGGCGGGGGCCGGGGCGGACGCAGCCTTGGGAGCGGCGGGGTTCTGGGCGCAGCCGGCCAGGGCCAGGGCGGCGGCAGCGGCCAGCAGGGCCGGGCGGAGCGAGAGGGAAGTGTGCATGGCGTGTCTCCGGTGTCGTTATGGGTGGGGGGCAACAGGTGCGCGCCACGGCAGGGCCACGCACGCTGCGCATTGTGTGCATGCTTACAAAGTCTGCCAAGCGGGTTGGCCCGCAGACGGGTGCTTCGGGCATCACCTGCGTGACACCCCGGGAGCCGTGTGTGCAACCAACCGTAAATGCGGGAATCAAGCGCGGGGCCGGACCGTTGTACCTGCAGGTTCAACCAACGGACGTTTCACCATGCAATGGGTCAGCGCATTCATCGACAGCATTTCTCTGGCGCTCGGGCGGGACCGCGAGGCCCGGTCGGCCAACGGCACCGAAACCCGCTCCGGTACCCGCGCCCACGCCGCGACCGATGCCGCGCGCGCCGCCCTGCTCGCGTTGCTGGAGCCGCACGAAAGCTGGCAGGCCGACCTGCTGCGCCAGCGGATCGGCATGGCGCGCTCGGCGGCGCACCTGTGGTTCCTGCGGGCCGATGTGGCCCAGCTGCTGTGCCCCGCCCTGGGCGAGCGCCGGGCGCACGACACGGTGATGGCGCTGACGCCGCTGTGGGGCGACCAGATTCCGCCCGGCCACCTGGAGGCGCAGCAGCGCCACCGCAGCCTCAGCGGTCGTTGATCTGGTCGTTGATGCGATCGCTGATCGGGTCGCGCCGCAGGTCGTCCAGCGCCGGCACCGCAGCCAGCGCGGCCAGCACCAGCGCCAGCGGCACGGTGAACACATAGCCCACCGACTTGAAGCCGTAGGCCCCCGCCACCGCACCGGCCATGAAGGCGATCAGCAGGCCGGCGAGCACCACCATGCGGCTCGGGTCGCCGTGCACCGGCGGGTGCTGCGCGGCATCCAGGGGCTGGCGGCGCAGGCCGTCGAGCGCGCGGCCGATCTCGATGCCCAGATCGGTGACCACGCCGGTCATGTGGGTGGTGCGGATGACGGCGCCCGAGAGCTTGGTGACCACCGCGTTCTGCAGGCCCATCATGAAACACAGCAGCACCACGGTGAAGGGCACCAGCAGGCCTTCGAAGCGCGCCAGCTGCGAGCCGGCCAGGCCGAACAGCAGGATGAGGGCGGCCTCCAGCAGCAGGGGCAGCGCGTATTCGCTGGCCAGTTGCCGCCGGCGGGCCTGCAGGATCAGCAGCGAACTGGTGACCGCGCCCAGCAGGAACGCCAGCACGCTGACCGTGGCGTCCACCACCAGCCCCATCTGGCCGAGGGCGAGCTGGTCGGCCAGCATCGACAGGCTGCCGGTGACGTGCGAGGTGTATTGCTGAACCGCCAGAAAACCGCCCGCGTTCATGGCCCCGGCCACGAAGGCCAGCGCCCAGCCGAGTTGCCGGTTGGCCGCGTGGGTGCGCTCGCGGTGGAGCAGGAACCGGGCGTAGTTGGCTGGCATGCCCGGAGTGTGTCAGAGGCGCAGCAGCGACGGCATGGCCTGCGTCAGCAGCAGCCCGGCCAGCCCGCTGGCGGCCAGCAGCGTCATCACACCGGTCTTGAAGCGGAACAGCGCCACCGCCGCCAGCACCACCAGGGCACCGGCCACTGCATCGACCGGACCGCTCCAGCCCTGCGGCCACACCACGTGCTGGGCAAAGAACACCGCCAGGTTGAGGATGACGCCCACCACCGCCGCGGTGATGGCGGTCAGCGGCGCGGTGAAACCGAGCCGGCCGTGGGTGGCCTCGACCAGCGGGCCGCCGGCCAGGATGAAGATGAACGACGGCAGGAAGGTGAAGAAGGTGACCACGCTGGCCGCCAGCATGGCGCCGGCCAGCAGGGCATCGGGCCCCAGCACCGCCTGCTGCCAGCCGCCGACGAACCCGACGAAGGCCACCACCATGATCAGCGGGCCCGGCGTGGTCTCGCCCAGCGCCAGGCCGTCGATCATCTGCGGCCCGGTGAGCCACCCGAAATGCTCCACCGCGCCCTGGTACACATAAGGCAGCACCGCGTAGGCGCCGCCGAAGGTGAGCAGCGCCGCCTTGCTGAAGAACAGCCCCATCTGCGCCAGCGTGGCCTGCCAGCCCTGCGTGGCCACCAGTGCGCCCATCACCAGCGCCCACAAGCCCAGCCCCCAGGCCAGCACCGCGAGCAGCCGCGCACGGCTGAAGCGGGCATGGGGCGGTGTGGGGGTGTGGTCGTCGATCAGGGCGGGGGCGTGCGGGCCGCCACTGGCCGCGTGGGCTGCGGCCGCCGGCATGAACACGCCGGGCGCCATGCGCGAGCCGATCCAGCCGGTGAGCGCGGCCGCCGCCACGATGGCGGGGAAGGGCGCGTCCAGGAAGGTGAGGGCGGCAAACGACAGCGCGGCCAGCAGCACCATCCACCGGTTCTTCAGTGCCCGGGTGCCGATGCGGTGCGCCGCGTGCAGCACGATGGCCACCACCGCCGGCTTGATGCCGTAGAACACGCCGGCCACCAGCGGCAGGTCGCCGAAGCGCAGGTACACCCAGCTCAGCGCCATGAGGATGAACAGCGATGGCAGCACGAACAGGCCGCCTGCCACCAGCCCGCCCCAGGTGCGGTGCATCAGCCAGCCGATGTAGGTGGCCAGCTGCTGCGCTTCGGGGCCGGGCAGCAGCATGCAGTAGTTGAGGGCGTGCAGAAAGCGCTGTTCGCTGATCCAGCGGCGCCGCTCCACCAGCTCGGCATGCATGATGGCAATCTGCCCGGCCGGGCCGCCGAAGCTGACGAAGCCGAGCTTGAGCCAGAACAGGAAGGCCTCGCGGCGGCTGACGGGGCTGGGGGTCATGGTCGGTTCAGGGTCGGTTCAGGTGATGCGCGCCAGCAGCGCCAGCCCGGCCTGGATCATGGCCCAGACCACGCCGGACACCACGGCGGTGGCCACGGCGGCGCCCAGCCAGCCGGCCAGCATCCACAGGCCGTCGCGTTCCAGCACGCCCAGCGCCATCAGCGCAATGGCCAGCGCCGGCAGGGTGTTGCCCAGCGGCACCGGCAGCATCAGCACCACCGCCAGCAGCAGGCACACCAGGCCGGCCAGGTTCTCCAGCGGCGGGCGCACCATGAAGCGCCAGCGCGGCCGCAGCAGCCGCTCGGCCTTCTGCAGCCAGGGCAGCACCCGCCGCACCAGCGCGGCCAGATCGTCCCGGGCAATCGACCGCTGCGCCACCACCTTGGGCAGCCAGGGCCGAAGACCCAGCATCAGCTGCAGCGACAGGAACAGCAGCGGTGCCCCCAGCACGGTGGACACCCCCGGCGGCACCGGAAAGATGTTGGGCGCGGCAAACACGAACATGAGTGCTCCCAGCGCACGGTCCCCCAGCGCACCGAGCAGATCGCCGATGGCCACGCGGTCGCGGGTGTCGTCGTGCGCCAGGTGGAACAGCACCACCGACAGCGGTGCGGCACCTGGCGAGGGAAGCGGAGGAAGGGTCATGCCGGGGGAAGTATAGGAAGCGGCCAGCACCGCGCCGTGACAGCCGCTGCCACGACCCGCTGGCCGGGAAGGTCACGAGAGGTTTCCGTCATGACTTTGCCCGGGCGATACGGGCGTAATGCGCCAGCCCCCAGACGGGCGCGCGCACCACGGAGACCCTGCATGAAGCTGTCCAACCCCGGTTGCATCCCGGCATGCCTGTTCGACCCCGAACCGGTCGAGATCGACTTTCACATCCATGCCTTCAACAGCCGCCATGGCCACGACATGGTGCTGGATGCGCCCGGCAAGGGCTGCATCGTGATCGACGGCTACCTGCTGCGGGGCGGCCACCTCACCGGCCACGGCCTCTGGCAAAGCCGCGACCAGCGCTGGCATTACCGCCTCACCGACCAGGGCGACCTGCTGGTCGAGGGCGTGCACCCGGACCTGCGCTGCCACCTCACGGTGCTCGGCCGGGCCCACCGCTGGACTTCGCCGGGACGGGGGGTGGGGATCGAGCTGGAGGGGGTGGCGCCAGCGCGCGCCGAACCGGGGCTCACCCCGCCGACTTCGTCAGCGGCCCCACCCACCCCAGCATCAGCATCAGCAGGCTGATGGCCACCAGCCAGCCGCCCAGGATGCGCTGGCCGATGGCGGTGCCGTGGGCCAGCCGGGGCTGGCGGCCCAGCAGTTCGCCCCAGAAGGCGAGCTGGCCGGTGATGAGCAGTGCACCCACCACGCTGCCGCCGATGGTGAGGAAGCGTTGCCAGGGGGCAAAGCCCGGGTCGCCCGAACCCAGCCCGACCAGCAGGCCGATCAGGCCGCAGACGGTGGCCACCAGGCCGGCCGGACCGGTGCGGCCGGCGGCCACCAGCACCGCGCAGACCAGCGCCACCGGCAGCAGCCCGCGGTCGGTGTCCGGGTCGGCCAGGGGCAGCGTGAGCAGGCCACCCAGCACCAGCCCCAGCCCCAGGGCCCAGATGGCCAGCGCCTTGCGCGGCTCGTCCACCCGGCCCAGGTAGAGGCCGAGCGCCAGCAGGGCCAGCACGTGGGCTGGTGCCAGCAGCGGGTGCAGCAGGCCGACATAAAACGGGGTGGCGCCGGGAATGGCGCCGTGTGCCAGCGCCGTCAGCGGCGAAAGGGCCAGCAGCCCGGCCAGACCGGTCAGCCCTGCAGGAGCGAAGCGGCGCAGCGCCATGGCCTCAGAGCCAGCCGGTCAGGAAGCCGACGCCGATGGCCGAGATGACCACACCGCACCCCCGCACCACCTGCACCCCCTGCGGCCAGCGCACCGCCATGCCCAGCACGATGCCGCCCAGGTGCAGCAGGCCGGTGGCGACCATGAAGCCGGCGGTGTACATGAGCGGGTTGGTGGCGTCGGGCAGTTCGGTGCCGTGGGCATAGCCGTGGAAGATGGCAAAAGCCCCCACCACCACGGCGGCCAGCCACAGGGGCGGGCGGCTGCCCAGCGCCACCATGGCGCCGATGACGATGGCCGACGCCGCAATGCCTTCCTCCACCAGCGGCACCGGCACGCCCATGAGGCCCAGCACGCCGCCCAGGGCCATGACCGCCGGGAACACCACCGGCAGTGTCCAGACCGCGCGTTCGCCCATGAAGGCGCCCCACAGGCCCACGGCCACCATGGCCACCACATGGTCCCAGCCCAGGATGGGGTGCACGAAGCCGCTGGCGAATCCGCCGGCCAGGTTGGCGGCGTCGGCGTGGGCATGGGCGCCCTGGGCGAGAGCGAGCAGGCCCAGGAAGGCGGCGCAGCGCGCGCCGCGCGAGAGGAGGGTGTTGGTGGGTTTCATGGGTCTCCTTGTTGAAGGGGGCAGGTGAATCGGGAAAGGGGTGTCAGGCCAGCAGGCCGAGCCGCTGCAGCACCCACAGGGTACCGATGCCGGCAATGATGAGCGAGCCGCCGGCCACCACCACCACGCGGTAGAAGCCGGTCATGCGCAGCCACCAGGCCAGCGGGAAGAAGGCCGCCACGATGGCGAGCTGGCCGAGCTCCACGCCGATGTTGAAGCCGCCCAGCGCCACGGCCAGCTGGCTGCCGGGCAGGTTGAGGTCGATCAGCGCGGTGGCGAAGCCGAAGCCGTGGATCAGGCCGAACACGAAGGCCATGCGCCAGCGCTCCAGCGCAAACCAGCCCATCAGGTTGTTCAGCGCGGCCAGCACCACCGACAGCGCCACCAGCGTTTCCACGATGGCCCGGGGCGGCTCCACCACGCGGGTGAGCGCCAGTGCCAGCGTGATGCTGTGCGCCACGGTGAAGGCGGTGACCACCGCCACCACGTCCATCAGCGAGCTGCGCAGCGCGTCGCGCGCCGGCCATTGCAGCAGCCAGCCGCGCTGCCGCTGCAGCGGCGCCAGCAGCAGCAGGCTGAGCAGGAACAGGATGTGGTCCAGCCCGATCCAGATGTGCCAGACCCCTTCGCTGATGTAGCGCAGCAGGGTGCTGCCGGTGCTGGTGGCCTCGCTGGCGTTGCCGGGTACCAGCAGCAGTTCGGGCTGGTCGGGGCTGAGCACGGCGCTGGTCTGCAGGGCGTCGGTCTGCACCCGGATCAGGCCGCGGTGCAGGTTGTCGCGCTCGAAGATCAGCTGGTAGCGCAGGGTCAGGCCGGCTGGCGATGCTGCCCCGCCGTCGCTGCCCGGGCAGACCACGGCCGATTCGGCGCTCAGGTAGATGCCGTCGGCCCGTTCGCTGGCCATCAGCGGGGTGGGCTGGAGCCGGCAGGCACCGGCATCGCTGCGCAGCTGCAGCCCTTGGTCCAGCCAGGCCTGGAGTTCGGTGCTGCGCTCGGCGGTTTCGGCCCAGGTGACCTGGCCGTTGCGGTCCCGGTCGAGGTCGAACAGCAGGTCCACGTCGCGCAGGTTCATGTCGGCGCGCAGCACCAGCTCGCTGCCGCGCTGCTCCAGCGACAGGTAGCTGTTGCTGCTGGAGTGAGCGAGGGCAGGGCCGGGGAGCAGGGCCACGCAAACCAGCAGCAGGGTTGGCAGGGCCAGCAGCCAGGCGGCCAGACGGCGCATCGGTCGGATCGTCGGGGTCAAGCCGGGGCTCCTCATCGGCCGAGCCGTGTCTGCAGGGTCGTGGCCAGCGCGGCCAGGGTCGGGTCGGTGTAGCCGGTGCGCTGCATCCAGGCCAGCACCGGGCGGGCGTCTTCGGGGCGGTCGGTGGCCAGCGCGGCCTCGATCAGCAGGGCGGCGTCGGTCGGCTCCTGCTGCTCGGCCCAGCTCTGCCGGGCCAGGGCCAGGCCGCGCTGCAGGTCGGCCCGGTGGCGGACGTAGAACATCATCTGCGGCCGCTCGATCAGGGCCTCGTTGCGGCGGGTCTGCGCGTCCATGCGCTGCGCGACCTGGGCCTGCAGATCGGCCAGGCGCGGATCGCGCAGGGCACTGGCCGCCAGCAGCGCCTGCACCAGCAGGCCGTCGGTGGGCTGCACCGTGGCCAGGCTGGTCTGCAGCGCTTGTGCGTGCTGGCCCTGGGCATTGAGCGTTTCCGCCAGCGACAGCCGCACCAGGTGCGAGCCCGGGTGCCGCTGCAGGTGCTGCTGCCACACCTGGGTGGCATCGGCCGGGCGGCCGGCGGCCACCAGCGCCATGCCCTGGTGGTAACGCAGCCAGTCCTGGGCCAGCGGGCCCTGCAGGTCGGGCTGCTGCACCAGGCGGCCGAACACCGGTACGGCCGCCGCGGCCTGCCCGGTGCGGTATTGCAGCGTGGCCTGGCAAGCCTGGCCTTCGACCGCGCCGAAGCGCTGGCCGATGGCCGTGCAGTCGGCGCGGGCCTCGTCCATCCGCGATGTCAGCAGGTAGAGCGAGAAGCGCCACGACCAGGCCTCGGCGCGCTGCGGCTCCAGGGCGATGGTGGCGGTGAGGTCGGCAATGCCGCCATCAAAGTCGTGGAAGCCCTGGCGCACCAGTGCCCGCATGAAATGGCCTTCGGCCGGCAGTTCGCGGGCCGTCCACCAGGGTTGCAGGGCGGCGCGGGCAGCGCCGTACCAGCGCAGGTCACCCTCGCGCAGACCCAGCACGAACACCTCGCGGGCATAGCGCAGGGCGCTGTCCTGCCGCTGCGGGTCGGCGCGCCACGTGCGTTCGGCCTCGCGCAGCGAGGAGCCGCCGCCGCCGGCCGCCTGGATCGACACCGGCACCACCACCCGGCCGGGCTCGGGCACGAAGCGGGCCTGCGCCATGGCGGGCGCGCTGATCGCAGCAGTTAACAAAATGAACAGGACAGTCACCGAGTGACCATAGGGTTTACCCCTGTATCCGGTGATTTCCACAGTTGGTTTCATGGTTAACCAGGAAGATGAACAAATCTGACCTGAGATACGCCAGAATAGCACTCGCAGATTCGGGAGTTCGCCCTCGTCTGCTTATCCCGGACAATCCAACAACCTTACGGTGAATCACATGAAACTGTTCATTTCCGCGCTCGTGTCGGCCTTCGTTCTGGCCACCGCCCCCGCCGCTTTCGCCGCAGCCCACGCTGGCGGCAAGATGGACGACAAGGTGGACTGCTCCAAGAAGGAAAACGCAGACAAGGAAGCCTGCAAGAAGAAGTGATCGTCTCCTGACGGCATTTTGGGAAGGCCCGCATCTGCGGGCCTTTTTCATTTCGTGCGATTTTTCCGGTTGTCCGGATCGATTCATCTGGTAACCATTCTTTCGATTTCCCCTGAATCCAATCCCTGTTGTGGTGCGTACGGCAGCTCCTTTAATTCGTCATTAATTAATTGGGTGGCCGGGAGGCCCGAGGGATCGGCCGGATGCCGGGACGCAGCGGGCCGGTGACAATCCCGCCCATGCAGGACGACATCCCCACCTTGCGGCGCATCCTGGGCGCGCACCGCACCATCGCCGTCGTCGGCCTTTCGGCCGAATGGCACCGCCCCAGTCACTTCGCGGCCAAGTACATGCAGTCGCACGGTTACCGCATCGTGCCGGTCAACCCGCGCTACCCCGAGATCCTGGGCGAGACCAGTTACGCCCGGCTGGAAGACATTCCGTTCCCGGTCGACATGGTCGACGTGTTCCGCAAGGAAGACGAGATGCCGGCGGTGGCCCGCAGCGCCGTGGCCATCGGGGCGCGCTGCTTCTGGCAGCAGCTCGGCCTGCGCAACGCCGAGGCCGATGCCATTGCCACCGCTGCCGGGCTGGACAGCGTCTGGGACCGCTGCGTGAAGATCGAACACGCCCGCCTGTTCGGTGGCCTGCACTGGGCCGGCGTGAACACCCGTGTGATTTCTGCGCGGAGGCCCGTCTGATGGCCGACCGACAGTTCCGCCCCGAGACCCTGGCCATCCATGCCGGCCAGATACCCGATGCCGCCACCGGCGCCCGGGCCCTGCCGATCTACCAGACCACCAGCTTCGTGTTCGACAGCGCCGAGCACGCGGCCAGCCTGTTCAACCTGCAGACCTTCGGCAATGTGTATTCGCGCCTGTCCAACCCGACGGTGGCGGCGCTGGAGGAACGCGTGGCCGCTCTCGAAGGGGCCCGCGCGGCGGTGGCCTGTGCCAGCGGCATGGCGGCCGAGACCCTGGCGCTGACCACCTTGCTGCAGGCCGGCGACCATGTGGTGGCCGGCGGCTCCCTGTACGGCGGCACGGTGACGCTGCTGGCGGTGAACCTGCGCAAGTTCGGCATCGAGACCACCTTTGTGGACGCCACCGACCCCGCCGCCTTCGCGGCCGCCATCCGGCCGGAAACCCGTGCCATCTATGCCGAGACGCTGGGCAACCCGAGCATGGTGGTGCTGGACATCGCAGCGGTCGCCGATGTGGCCCATGCCCACGGCCTGCCCCTGATCGTCGACAACACCGTGCCCAGCCCGTGCCTGTGCAACCCGGTGGCCTTCGGGGCCGACGTGGTGGTGCACAGCGCCACCAAGTACCTGGCCGGGCATGGCACCACGCTGGGCGGGGTGGTGGTGGAGGCCGGCCGGTTCGACTGGGCCAATGGCCGCTTCCCCGGCATGACCGAGCCGTCGCCGGGTTATCACGGGGTGAAGTTTTTCGAGACCTTCGGCGACTTCGCCTTCACCATGCGCTGCCGCATGGAAGGGCTGCGGGTGTGGGGCGCTTCGCTGGCGCCGACCAGCGCGTGGCAGATCCTGCAGGGCGTCGAGACGCTGCCGCTGCGCATGGAGCGCCACTGCAGCAATGCGCTGGCGGTGGCGCAGTTCCTGCGGGACGACCCGCGCGTGGCCTGGGTCAGTTACCCCGGCCTGCCGGACCACCCGCAGCACGACCTGATGCGCCGCCAGATGCGGGGCGCCTCGGGGCTGCTGGCGTTCGGGGTGAAGCCGGCCGCATCGGGCGGACCGTCGGGCGGGGCGTCGGCCGGCATGGCCGCGGGCGTGCGGTTCATCGAGAGCGCGCAGTTCATGAGCCACCTGGTCAACATCGGCGACACCCGCACCCTCATCAGCCACCCGGCCAGCACCACCCACCGCCAGCTCGACGAGGCCCAGCAGATCAAGGCCGGGGTGCTGCCCGACATGGTGCGCATTTCGGTCGGGCTGGAACACATCGACGACATCCTCTGGGACATCGACCAGGCGCTGGCCCGCGCGGTGGGCGTCTGAGCCGGGGCTGCCTCACATCCGGAGGCAGCGCCAGACCACCAGCGGCAGGTCGCGCCGGCCCACGGTCACCCGGGTGGCCCAGCTGCGGTGGTCGATGGCGGCGATGTGGTCCAGCACCCGCAGCCCGCCCTGCACCACGGCGCGCAGCTCCCAGCCGCCACGCCCGGGCAGGCGGTGCACCAGGGGCGCTCCTTCGAGCATCAGCGCACGGGCGTGCGTGCACAGGGCTTGCACCAGGGCGCGGCGCGGGGCATCGAGCCGGGCTTCGCGCTCGGTGTGGTTGCTGTGCTCGGGGCGGTGGTGGAAGTCGTCCACCGACAGGCCGTGCTGGCTGAGCAGGTCCTGCGGCAGGTAGCAGCGACCCTGGGGCAGGTCGCGCCCGATGTCCTGCCAGAAATTGATGAGCTGCAGCGCGCTGCACACCGCGTCGCTCTGGCGCAGGGCGTCGTCGCCGGTCACCTGGTAGAGCTGCAGCAGCAGGCGTCCGATCGGGTTGGCCGATCGGCGGCAGTAGTCGAGCAGTTCGGGCAGATCGGCATAGATGTGGCCGCTGGCGGTGTGGCGCACGTCCTGCGCGAAGGCGCTGAGCAGGTCGTGCAGCAGCGCGGGGTCCAGGGTGTGGCGCTGCACCGCCTCCACCAGCGGCGCCCACAGCCCGGGCCAGCGCCGGGGCGGAGTGCCGGCCAGGGCCTCATCGAGGCAGGCGCCGATGGCGGCCAGATCGGCCAGCCGGGTGGCGGGCTCGGCCTGGCCTTCGTCGGCGATGTCGTCGGCCGTCCGGGCGAAGTGGTAGATGGCGGTCACGGCGGGCCGCAGCGTGGCCGGGCACAGCCAGGACGCCACCGGGAAATTCTCGTAATGACCGACCTCGCCGCCCAGCGGCATGGTGCTGTCCGCAGGCGCGGAGGTGGTGCCGACAGAAGGTAGGTTTGCCACTACAATTTCACTTACTAACCGGTCAGTCATTAAATTGGCCTGCTGCCATCAGCCGCCAAAACGAGGGTTTCGACATGAAAGCCGTGCATTGTGTCCTGATCTGTGCCGCCACCGTGCTGGCCGCCTGTTCCTCCGAGGCCCCGCCGCCTGAGCCGGTGCGGTCGGTGAAGCTGCTCCAGGTGGGCGCCGGCAGCTTCTCCAGCACCGCCGAATACGCCGGCGATGTGCGGGCCCGCACCGAGTCGGCCCTGGGTTTCCGGGTCGGCGGCAAGCTGCTGGAGCGGCCGGTGGATCCGGGCCAGCGGGTGCAGGCCGGGCAGTTGCTGGCCCGACTGGATGCCCAGGACCTCGCCCTGTCGAGCCAGGCTGCGCAGGCGGCCGAAGCCGCCGCCCGCACCCAGCGCGACCTGGCCGCGGCCGATCTGAAGCGGTTCCAGGATCTGCTGAGCCAGGGCTTCGTCAGCCAGGCCGAGATCGACCGCCGCCAGGCCACGCTGCGTTCGGCCGAAGCCACGCTGCAGCAGGCCCAGGCTCAGCGCGCGGTGCAGGGCAACCAGGCGGCTTACGCGCGGCTGCAGGCCGATGCGGCCGGTGTGGTGGTGGCGGTGCTGGCCGAGCCGGGGCAGGTGGTGTCGGCGGGCACGCCGGTGGTCCGGGTGGCCATCGACGGCCCGCGCGACGTGGTGTTTGCGGTGCCCGAGGACCGCGTCGCCCTGGTTCGCGCGGGGCTGGGTGCCACGGTGCGCCTGTGGAGCGCCGGCGAGGGCGGCCCGGCGATCAAGGCCACGGTGCGCGAGGTGGCGGCCAGTGCCGAACCGTCCACCCGCACCTACCAGGTCCGTCTGGCGCTGCCGGCCGATGCCGCCGCGCCGCTGGGTGCCACCGCCCGCGTCGCGCTGGATGGCGCGCCGGGCCAGGCCGCCCCGCAGGTGCTGCGCCTGCCGACCAGTGCGGTCATGGCCGCCGGCCCGGGCAAGGGCAGCCAGGTGTGGGTGTTCGACGCGGCCGCCGGCACGGTGCAGCCGCGCGAGGTGACGGTGGCCACCGCCGACGGCAACGACCTGATCATCGCCAGCGGCCTGCAGCCGGGCGAGGAGGTGGTGGCCGCCGGGGTGCATGTGCTCACCCCCGGCCAGAAGGTGGTCCGCTTCAACCCCGCGCAGTGAGGCCCTGATGCAAGACCCGCACGATGCCGCCCCGGCCGCCCCCGGCTGGATCTCGCGCATGAACCTGTCGCAGTGGGCGCTGGACCACCCGGCCTTCACCCGCTACCTCATGGTGGTGCTGATGCTGCTGGGCGTGGCCTCGTACTTCCAGCTCGGGCAGGACGAAGACCCGCCCTTCACCTTCCGGGCCATGGTGGTGCAGGTGTACTGGCCCGGCGCCACGGCGCAGCAGGTGGCCGAGCAGGTGGTGGACCGCATCGAGCGCACGCTGCAGGAGGTGCCGCACGCCGACAAGATCCGCAGCTACGCCAAGCCGGGCGAGGCGCTGATCATCTTCCAGCTGCGCGACTCGTCGCCGCCGGCCGAGGTGCCGCAGATCTGGTACACGGTCCGCAAGAAGGTGGGCGACCTGCGTGGCCAGCTGCCGGCCGGTGTGGTGGGCCCGTTCTTCAACGACGAGTTCGGTGATGTGTACGGGGTCATCTATGCGCTGCAGGGCGACGGCTTCACGCCGGCCGAGCGCAAGAACGTGGCCGACGACGTGCGCCAGCAACTGCTGCGGGTGAAGGATGTCAGCAAGGTCGAGCTGTTCGGCGTGCAGCCGGAGAAGCTCTACATCGAGATCTCGCAACAGCGGCTGGCGGTGCTGGGCCTGGACCTGAACCAGGTGCTGGACCAGCTCGGCCAGCAGAACGCGGTGGAGTCGGCCGGCACGGTGCAGTCGCCGGCCGATGTGGTGCAGGTGCGGGTGGGGGGTCCGTTCCAGTCGGTCGAGCAGTTGCGGGCCATGCCGATCCGCGCCGCCAATGGCCGCCAGCTGCGCCTGGGCGATGTGGCCGACATCGTGCGCGCCTACCAGGACCCGCCGGCCGTGCTGGTGCGACACGACGGCACCGACAGCATCGCGCTGGGCATTTCCATGGCCAAGGGCGGCGACATCATTGCCCTGGGCAAGGCGCTGGAGCAGGCGGTGGCCGGCATCGAAAGCACCCTGCCGGCCGGCATGCGGCTGGTGCAGGTGCAGGACCAGCCCAAGGCGGTGGCGAAGTCGGTGAACGAGTTCGTGAAGGTGCTGATCGAGGCGGTGGTGATCGTGCTGGCGGTCAGCTTCCTGTCGCTGGGCCTGCACCGCCGCCCGGGTGGCACCGGCTGGCGCCGCTACATGCTCGACGTGCGGCCCGGCCTGGTGGTGTTCATCACCATACCGCTGGTGCTGGCCATCACGTTTCTGGCCATGCACTACTGGGGCATCGGCCTGCACAAGATCTCGCTGGGCTCGCTGATCATTGCGCTGGGCCTGCTGGTGGACGACGCCATCATTGCGGTGGAGATGATGGTGCGCAAGCTCGAAGAGGGCTACGACATGGTCAAGGCCGCCACCTTCACCTGGGACGCCACCGCCATGCCGATGCTGACCGGCACGCTGATCACGGCGGCCGGGTTCCTGCCCATCGGGCTGGCGAAATCGGCCACCGGCGAATACACCTTCGCCATCTTCGGCGTCACGGTGGTGGCGCTGGTGATTTCGTGGGTGGTGGCGGTCATGTTCGTGCCGTACCTCGGTGTGCGCCTGCTGCGCCGCCCGGGCGGCCACGGCGAAGCCCCGGCCGAGACGCATGCCGAAGTGTTCGACGGTCCGTTCTATGTGCGCTTTCGCGCGCTGGTCGACTGGTGCGTGGAGCACCGCTGGATCACCATCGGCGCCACCGTGCTGACCTTCGTGCTGGGCATCGCCGGCATGACCCGGGTGCAGCAACAGTTCTTCCCCGACTCCAGCCGCCCGGAAATCCTGGTCGACATCTGGCTGCCCGAGGGCGCCAGCATCCAGGCCATGGACGAGGTGACCCGCCGCTTCGAGCAGCGCATGCAGAAGGAAGCCGACGTGACCGCCGTGACCACCTGGGTCGGCTCCGGCGTGCCGCGCTTCTACCTGCCGCTGGACCAGATCTTTCCGCAGACCAACGTGTCGCAGCTCATCGTCATGCCGCAGGACCTGCAGGCCCGCGAGCGGCTGCGCAAGGCGCTGCCGGCGCTGATGGCGACCGAGTTCCCCGAGGTGCGGGGCCGCGTCAAGCTGCTGCCCAACGGACCGCCGGTGCCGTATCCGGTGCAGTTCCGGGTCGAGGGCCCGGACCCGACCGTGCTGCGCGGGCTGGCCGACCAGGTCAAGCTGGCCCTGCGCGAGAGCCCCAACACCCGGGGCGTGAACGACAACTGGAACGAGTCGGTCAAGCAGCTGCGGCTGGAGATCGACCAGGACAAGGCGCGGGCGCTCGGCGTGACCAGCCAGTCCATCGCCCGCGCTTCCCGCACGCTGCTGTCGGGCGCCACCGTGGGCCAGTACCGCGAGGGCGACGAACTGATCGACATCGTGCTGCGCCAGCCGCTGAGCGAACGCGACGCCATGACCGATCTGGCCAACACCTACCTGCCCACCGCGCAGGGCACGGTCATTCCGCTGCTGCAGATCGCCCAGCCGGTGTTTGCCTGGGAGCCCGGCGTGCTGTGGCGCGAGAACCGGGAATACGCCATCACGGTGCAGAGCGACGTGCGCGAGGGCCTGCAGGGCGCCACCGTCACCGCCGAACTGCTGCCGGCGCTGCGCGCGCTGGAAGCGGGCTGGGTGGCCGAGGGCCTGTCGGCGTACAGCATCCGGGTGGCCGGCGCGGTGGAGGAAAGCAGCAAGGGCTCGGCGTCGATCGCTGCCGGCGTGCCGCTGATGCTGTTCATCACCTTCACGCTGCTCATGCTGCAGCTGCAGAGCTTCAGCCGTTCGCTGCTGGTGTTCCTGACCGGGCCGCTGGGCATGGCCGGGGTGGCCGGCGCGCTGCTGCTGCTGAACCGGCCGTTCGGCTTCGTGGCCCTGCTCGGCGTGATCGCGCTGATGGGCATGATCCAGCGCAACTCGGTGATCCTGATCGACCAGATCGAACAGGACCGGGCGCAGGGTGTGCCGGCCTGGGATGCCATCGTGGAGGCGGCGGTGCGCCGCATGCGCCCGATCGTGCTGACCGCGGCCGCCGCCGTGCTGGCCATGATCCCGCTGTCGCGCAGCGTGTTCTGGGGCCCGATGGCCGTGGCCATCATGGGCGGACTCATCGTGGCCACCGTGCTGACCCTGCTGGCGCTGCCGGCCATGTACGCCGCCTGGTTCCGGGTGCGCCGCCCGGACTGAGCCCGACCCCCGGGGGTTCCCGGGGCGCTGCGGCTACAATCGTGGGTTGCCGTGAGAAGTGGGCCACCGGCCGTGGCACGAGCCGGCGCGCGGGTGGCGAAATTGGTAGACGCACCAGGTTTAGGTCCTGACGCCAGCAATGGTGTGGGGGTTCGAGTCCCCCCCCGCGCACCACACGAATTCCGCATCCACTCGGCCCGAATGACCCCCAAATCCCTTGGAGAACACCATGTCCGTGACCGTTGAAACCCTGGAGAAGCTGGAGCGCAAGATCACCCTGACGCTGCCGGCCGACGTGATCCAGAACGAAGTCGCCAGCCGCCTCAAGCGCCTGGCCCGCACCGTCAAGATGGACGGCTTCCGTCCGGGCAAGGTGCCCATGAATGTGGTGGCCCAGCGCTACGGCTACTCGGTGCACTACGAGGTCATGAACGACAAGGTGGGCGAGGCCTTCGCCTCCGCCGCCAACGAAGCCCAGCTGCGCGTGGCCGGCCAGCCCCGCATCACCGAGAAGGAAGGCGCGCCGGAAGGCCAGCTGGCCTTCGACGCCGTCTTCGAGGTCTACCCCGAAGTCAAGATCGGTGACCTGGCCGCCGCCTCGGTCGAGAAGCTGACCGCCGCCGTGGACGACGCGGCCATCGACCGCACCCTGGACATCCTGCGCAAGCAGCGCCGCACCTTCGCCCAGCGCGCCCAGGCCGACGCCGCCGTCGACGGTGACCGCGTCACCATCGACTTCGAAGGCAAGATCGACGGCGAGCCGTTCGAGGGCGGCAAGGCCGCCGGCTTCCAGTTCATCGTCGGCGACGGCCAGATGCTCAAGGAATTCGAAGACGCCGTGCGCGGCATGAAGACCGGCGAGAGCAAGACCTTCCCGCTGGCCTTCCCGGCCGACTACCACGGCAAGGATGTGGCCGGCAAGACCGCCGACTTCCTGGTCACCGTGAACAAGGTCGAGGCCGCCAACCTGCCGGAAGTGAACGACGAGCTGGCCCGCTCGCTCGGCATCGCCGAAGGCACCGTCGATGCGCTGCGCGCCGACATCCGCAAGAACCTGGAGCGCGAGACCAAGTTCCGCCTGCAGGCCCGCAACAAGACCGCCGTCATGGACGCCCTGATCGCCGCCGCCGAGCTCGATCTGCCCAAGTCGGTGGTGCAGGCCGAACTCGACCGCATGGTCGAGGGCGCCCGCGCCGACCTGAAGCAGCGCGGCATCAAGGACGCCGACAAGGCCCCGATTCCGGAAGAGCTGTTCCGCCCGCAGGCCGAGCGCCGCGTGCGCCTGGGCCTGATCGTGGCCGAGCTGGTGCGTGCCAACGAGCTGTTCGCCAAGCCCGAGCAGATCGAAGCCCACATCAACGAGCTGGCCGCTTCCTACGAGCGCCCGGCCGACGTGGTGCGCTGGTACCAGAGCGACAACCGCCGCATGGCCGAGGTCGAGGCGATCGTGGTGGAAAACAACGTCACCGAGTTCGTGCTGGCCAAAGCACAGGTCACCGACAAGGCGGTCGCCTTCGACGAGCTGATGCAGCAGTCCTGAAGCCGGCACGGACCAGCCTGAAAAGGGCGGCGCGGCCGCCCTTTTTTTCGTCCCTGCCGTCCCCATCTGCCATGTTCCCGCCCTTCAAGCCCCTGCCGGGGAAAAGTTGGTGACGGGTTGGTTACAGTACCCTTTGCCAACGCATCCATCCACGGAGAAATACATGAGCGCAATGGACATCCAAGGCCTGGGCATGGTGCCCATGGTCATCGAGCAGTCGGGCCGCGGCGAACGCGCCTACGACATCTATTCCCGCCTGCTGCGCGAGCGGGTGATCTTTCTGGTGGGGCCGGTGAACGACCAGTCGGCCAACCTGGTGGTGGCCCAGCTGCTGTTCCTGGAGAGCGAGAACCCGGACAAGGACATTTCGTTCTACATCAACTCCCCGGGCGGTTCGGTGAGCGCCGGCATGGCCATCTTCGACACCATGAACTTCATCAAGCCCGACGTGTCGACCCTGTGCATCGGCATGGCCGCCAGCATGGGCGCCTTCCTGCTGGCCGCCGGCGCCAAGGGCAAGCGCTTCGCGCTGCCGAACTCCAAGGTCATGATCCACCAGCCGCTGGGCGGCACCCAGGGTCAGGCCACCGAGATCGAGATCCACGCCCGCGAGATCCTCAAGACCCGCGAGCAGCTCAACCGCATCCTGGCCGAGCGCACCGGCCAGCCGCTGGAAAAGATCGAACGCGACACCGAGCGCGACTACTACCTCAGCGCTGCCGAATCGGCCGACTACGGCCTGATCGACAAGGTCATCGAGAAGCGCCCCACGGCCGCCTGACCTCCGTCCGGAGCATCAATTCCGGCAGAAACAGCGTGATTTGCGCCCGTTTCTGCCGGCTTCGGCGGCCAGGTCATTGATCTATCATTGACATCACGATTCCGGAACACCCCTACATGGCCGACAAAAAAGCCGCCTCCAGCGAAAAAGCCCTCTACTGCTCGTTCTGTGGCAAGAGCCAGCACGAGGTCAAGAAGCTCATCGCCGGGCCTTCGGTGTTCATCTGCGACGAATGCATCGACCTGTGCAACGACATCATCCGGGACGAACTCCCCGGGGTGGAGTCGGTCAAGGCCTCGGGTGACGAGCTGCCCACGCCGTCCCAGCTCAAGTCCAACCTGGACCACTACGTCATCGGTCAGGACCAGGCCAAGCGCGCCCTGGCGGTGGCGGTCTACAACCACTACAAGCGCCTGCGCCACAAACAGACCGCCCGCAAGGACGATGTCGAGCTGGCCAAGAGCAACATCCTGCTGATCGGCCCGACCGGTTCCGGCAAGACCCTGCTGGCCCAGACCATGGCCCGCATGCTGAACGTGCCCTTCGTCATGGCCGACGCGACCACCCTGACCGAAGCCGGTTATGTGGGCGAGGACGTCGAGAACATCGTGGCCAAGCTGCTGCAGAGCTGCAATTACGACGTCGAGCGGGCCCAGCAGGGCATCGTCTACATCGACGAGATCGACAAGATCACCCGCAAGTCCGACAACCCGTCCATCACCCGCGACGTGTCGGGCGAGGGCGTGCAGCAGGCGCTGCTCAAGCTGATCGAAGGCACCATGGCCAGCGTGCCGCCGCAAGGTGGCCGCAAGCACCCGAACCAGGATTTCCTGCAGGTCGACACGACCAACATCCTGTTCATCTGCGGTGGTGCATTCGCCGGTCTGGAGAAGATCATCGAGAACCGCACCGAGGCCTCCGGCATCGGTTTCGGCGCCACCGTGCGCAGCAAGCAGCAGCGCTCCATCACCGAGGCCTTCAAGGAAATCGAGCCGGAAGACCTGATCAAGTTCGGCCTGATCCCCGAGCTGGTCGGCCGCGTGCCGGTGATCGCCGCGCTGGCCGAGCTGAGCGAGGACGCGCTGGTGCAGATCCTGACCGAGCCCAAGAACGCGGTGGTCAAACAGTTCGCCCGCCTGCTCTCCATGGAGGGCGCCGAGCTGGAGGTCCGCCCGGCCGCGCTCAAGGCCATTGCCCGCAAGGCGCTGGTCCGCAAGACGGGCGCGCGCGGTCTGCGCTCCATCCTGGAAAACGCGCTCATCGACACCATGTTCGAACTGCCGGGTCTGAGCAATGTCGACAAGGTGGTGGTGGACGAATCCACCATCGAAGAGAACAAGCCCCCCCTGCTGGTCTACCGGGAGGCGGCCAAACAGGCCTGAGGCCTGCGGCAGCGCCCGTTGGACAACCCCATCACCGGCGCGGTCGAGGCCGCGCCCGCCAGCCCCGTCTGGCCTTTTTGTCGAGGTTGAAATGTCCGGTCAAACCCCCCTGCCCAGCACGCCGGTCGACCTGCCCCTGCTGCCCCTGCGCGACGTGGTGGTCTTCCCGCACATGGTCATTCCCCTGTTCGTGGGACGGGCCAAGAGCATCAAGGCGCTCGAGTCCGCCATGGAGTCCGAGCGCCGCATCATGCTGGTGGCCCAGAAAGCCGCCGCCAAGGACGAGCCCTCCCCGGAGGACATGTTCGAGATGGGCTGCGTGGCCACCATCCTGCAGATGCTCAAGCTGCCCGACGGCACGGTGAAGGTGCTGGTGGAAGGCGTGCAGCGCGCCAAGGTGCTGTCGATCACCGACGGCGAGGCCCATTTCGTGGCCACCGTGACGCCGGTGGACCCGGGCCTGGAGCGCACCGACCTGCAGGCCAACGAGCTGGAAGCGTTGCGCCGAGCCGTGATGCAGCAGTTCGACCAGTACGTCAAGCTGAACAAGAAGATCCCGTCCGAGATCCTGACCTCGATCTCCAGCATCGACGATCCGGGCCGCCTGGCCGACACCATTGCGGCGCACCTGCCGCTGAAGCTGGAGTCCAAGCAGGTCGTGCTCGACCTCGACCCGGTGGTCAAGCGGTTGGAGAACCTGTTCGAGCAGCTCGAGCGCGAGGTCGACATCCTCAACGTCGACAAGAAGATCCGTGGCCGCGTGAAGCGCCAGATGGAGAAGAACCAGCGCGACTTCTACCTCAACGAGCAGGTCAAGGCGATCCAGAAGGAGCTCGGCGAGGGCGAAGAGGGCGCCGACATCGAAGAGATCGAGAAGAAGATCAAGGCCGCCCGCATGCCCGCCGAGGCGCGCAAGAAGGCCGAGGCCGAGTTCAAGAAGCTCAAGCTGATGTCGCCCATGTCGGCCGAAGCCACCGTGGTGCGCAACTACATCGATGCGCTGGTGGCCCTGCCCTGGAGCAAGAAGACCAAGATCAAGCACGACCTCTCGCACGCTGAGGGCGTGCTCAACGAGGACCACTACGGTCTGGAGAAGGTCAAGGACCGCATCCTGGAATACCTCGCTGTGCAGCAGCGGGTGGACAAGGTGAAGGCGCCCATCCTGTGCCTGGTCGGCCCGCCGGGTGTGGGCAAGACCTCGCTGGGGCAGTCGATCGCCAAGGCCACCGGCCGCAAGTACGTGCGCATGGCGCTGGGCGGCATGCGCGACGAGGCCGAGATCCGGGGCCACCGCCGCACCTACATCGGCGCCATGCCGGGCAAGGTGCTGCAGAGCCTCTCGAAGGTGGGCACGCGCAATCCGCTGTTCCTGCTGGACGAGATCGACAAGCTGGGCACCGACTTCCGGGGTGACCCCTCCAGTGCGCTGCTGGAGGTGCTGGACCCCGAGCAGAACCACACCTTCGGCGACCACTATGTGGAGGTCGACTTCGACCTGTCGGACGTGATGTTCGTGGCCACCTCGAACTCGATGAACATCCCTCCGGCGCTGCTGGACCGGATGGAGGTGATCCGCCTCTCGGGCTACACCGAGGACGAGAAGACCAACATCGCCGTGCGCTACCTGCTGCCCAAGCAGATCAAGAACAACGGCATCCGCGAAGGCGAGATGGAGGTGCAGGAAGACGCGGTGCGCGACATCGTGCGCTACTACACCCGCGAAGCCGGCGTGCGTTCGCTGGAGCGCGAGCTCTCCAAGATCTGCCGCAAGGTGGTCAAGGGCCTGCTGCTCAAGAAGTACCAGCCGACCGTTCACGTGACGGCCGAGAACCTCAGCGATTTCCTGGGCGTGCGCAAGTACAGCTACGGCCGTGCCGAGCAGCAGAACCAGGTCGGTCAGGTGGTGGGTCTGGCCTGGACCGAGGTGGGCGGCGATCTGCTGACCATCGAGGTGGCCACCATGCCGGGCAAGGGCGCGATCACCCGCACCGGTTCTCTGGGCGACGTGATGAAGGAGTCGGTCGAGGCCGCGCGCACCGTGGTGCGCAGCCGCGCCCGGGTGCTGGGCATCAAGGACGAGCAGTTCGACAAGCGCGACCTCCATATCCACGTGCCCGACGGCGCCACTCCCAAGGACGGCCCGAGTGCCGGCGCTGCCATGACCACGGCACTGGTGTCGGCGCTGACCGGCATTCCGGTGCGGGCCGATGTGGCCATGACCGGCGAGATCACGCTGCGCGGCGAGGTGACGGCCATCGGCGGCCTGAAGGAAAAGATGCTGGCGGCGCTGCGCGGCGGCATCAAGACGGTGATCATTCCCGAAGAGAACGTGAAGGACCTCGCCGACATTCCGGACAACGTCAAGCAGGGCCTGGAGATCGTGCCGGTGAAGTGGATCGACAAGGTGTTGTCGATTGCGCTGGAGCGTCAGCCCGTGCCCCTGACCGACGAAGAAGTGGCGGCGCAGATGGCGGCCGCATCGGCCCGGCCGGCGGCCGGCAGTGCCGACGCCACCAAGCACTGAAGCCCCGTCCCGGAAAATCCGCCAGCCCTTGAGGAGGGCCGATTTTCTGGGCTATAATTTCGGTTTTCGACGACGGCAGACGCGGTCGCCGAGACATGCGGGAATAGCTCAGTTGGTAGAGCGCAACCTTGCCAAGGTTGAGGTCGCGAGTTCGAATCTCGTTTCCCGCTCCAGACACATCAGAAAAGGGAAGCGCTGCTTCCCTTTTTTGCAGCAACCGACACGGCGCGATAGCAAAGCGGTTATGCAACGGATTGCAAATCCGTCTAGTCCGGTTCGACTCCGGATCGCGCCTCCAGCCCCCTCAAAAAACCCGCCTCGGCGGGTTTTTTGTTGCCCTGACGGGGTGGCCGCGCCGGTCACGGGGCCGACGAACCCTCCACCCGGCCGATCACCGGCACCGGCACACCGTCGCGGGTGCGGAAACCGCTGAGCAGGGCCACGATGCGCGCCTGTGTGGCGACCGGCAGCGGCGCGAAGCCGGTGCCGGCCACGGCCTTGTCACCCAGCAGGAACGAGCGGTAGAAGAAGCCGAGCGTGCGCGCCGCGCGCTCCACCGACTGCGGCTGGCTGGGCACCAGCACATAGGTGGCCGTGACGATGGGCCAGGCGCCGGCGCCCTGGGTGGCCAGCAGCGGGGTGGGGGTGAGGCCGTTCTTGAACAGGCCGCCGGCGACGATGGCGGCGCGGAAGGCGGGCAGGTCGGGTTGCACGAATTCGCCGCGCGGGTTGCGCAGGCTGACCGCGGTTAGCCGGTCGCGCACGGTGTAGTCCGACGACGCATAGCCGATCGCGCCCGGCGTGGCCTTGACGGCGGCGACCAGCTTGCTGGAACCGTCGGCGCCCTGCGTGTTGCCGGGCCAGCGGGCGCGTCCGCCATCGGGTTCGATGGCGGCGGCCTGTTCCGGGGCGGCCTGCCGCAGGTATTGCACGAAAACGGTGGTGGTGCCGGAGCCGTCGCTGCGCACCACGCGCTGTATCGGCAGCGCCGGCAGTTCGAGGTCGGGGTTGAGCTGGCGGATGGCGGTGTCGTTCCAGCGGCTGATGCTGCCGGCCCAGATGCGGGCCAGGGTGGGCGCGTCGAGCCGGAGCTGGCCGTTGGCCACGCCCGGCAGGTTGACGAAGGGCACGATGCCGCCCACCAGCGTCGGGAACTGGAACAGGCCGCGCTTTTCCAGCTCGGCCGCAGACAGGGGCACGTCGCTCGCGCCGAAATCGACCGTGCCTTCGGACACCGCCTTCACGCCGGCCGAGGAGCCGGCCGGCAGGTACTTCACCGGTTCGCGGGTCAGCCGGGTGTGGTCTTCGGCCCATTGCAGGTAGACCTTGGCCGGGAAGGTGGCGCCGGTGCCGGTGACGGGTTCTTCGGCCCAGGCGGGGGGCATCAGCACGGCGAGGGCGGACAGCAGGGCGGCGCGCCGCAGCGCGCAGGGCAGGGAAACGGACATGGGAGGAAGGAATCAGGCAGCGGGGGCGAGCTGCTCGGGTTCGGGTTCGGGGAGGGTATCGGTGCGACCGGTGCCGTGGGCCTGCGCCCACTGGACGATCTCGAGCCGGCCATCCAGGTGTTCGACCAGGGCGGTGAGGCTCTCGACCCAGTCGCCGTCGTTGCAGTACAGGGTACCGTCGATCATACGCATCTCGGCCCGGTGGATATGGCCGCAGACCACCCCGTCCAGGCCCCGCCGCCGGGCTTCGGCGGCCACGGCGGCCTCGAACTGGGTGACGTAGTTCAGGGCGGTCTTGACCTTGAGCTTGAGGTACTGCGAGAGCGACCAGTACGGCAGGCCCAGACGCGCGCGCCAGTGGTTCAGATGCCGGTTCAGGCGCAGGGCCAGTTCGTACAGGTTGTCGCCCAGGTAGGCGAGCCAGCGCGCGCACTGGATGACGCCGTCGAAGTGGTCGCCGTGCACCACCCACAGTCGGCGGCCGTCGGCGGTGGTGTGCACCGCCTCCTGCTCGACCACCACGCCACCGAAGTGGTGCCCCACAAAATGGCGCGCGAATTCGTCGTGGTTGCCGGGCACGAACACCACGCGGCAGCCCTTGCGGGCGCGCTTCAGGATCTTCTGGATCACATCGTTGTGGGCCTGGGGCCAGAACCAGCGTCGGCGCAGCTGCCAGCCGTCGATGATGTCGCCGACCAGGTACAGGTGTTCGCTCTGGTGGGAGCGCAGGAAGGCCAGCAGCGCCTGCGCCTGGCAGCCCGGTGTGCCCAGGTGCAGGTCCGAGATGAACACCGCCCGGTATTGGCAGCCGGGGCGTGGCAGGTCGTCGTCCAGATAGGGTTTGAACATCGGGTTCCCGGTGTGTGGTCCGGCTGGGCCGTGCATGCGACCGATGCTGCCGGCGCGGCATGACGCGGGGGTGGCATTCACATGAAGGGCGCATGACACCCGGGCTGCCCGACCGGCTTCACCGGCCTGTCACGGCGCCGCCAAGCCTTTGTCACAACGCACCGCAACCATGGCACCCACAACGCCGGAGGTGCTCCATGAAGATTGCTGTGGTGGGTGCAGGTTATGTGGGCTTGGTCACCGCGACCTGCCTGGCCGAACTGGGCAACCAGGTGGTGTGTGTCGACCGCGACCACGGTCGGGTCACCGTGCTGCAGGCCGGCGGTGTGCCGATCTACGAGCCGGGTCTGGACGACTGGCTGCGCCGCAACCTCGATGCCGGGCGGCTGCGTTTCACCACCCAGCTGCCCGCCGCCGTGCAGGCCGCCGAGCTGATCTTCATTGCGGTGGGCACGCCGCCGCAGGAAGACGGGTCGGCCGATCTGCAGCATGTGCTGGCGGTGGCCGACCAGATCGGCCGCCACATGAACGGTTTCAAGGTGGTGATCAACAAGTCCACCGTGCCGGTGGGCACGGCCGACCGGGTGGCCCAGGTGCTGCGCGAGCGGCTGGTCGAGCGCGACTGCGCCGACATCCGCTTCGCGGTGGTCTCCAACCCGGAGTTCCTGAAGGAAGGTGCGGCCATCGACGACTTCATGCGGCCGGACCGCATCGTCATCGGCCTGCCGCCGGGTGAGGAGGGCCAGCAGGCCCGCACGCTGCTGACCCGCCTGTACGCACCCTTCAACCGCCACCACGAACGCACGCTCTGGATGGACGCGGCCAGCGCCGAGCTGACCAAGTACGCGGCCAACGCCATGCTGGCCACCCGCATCTCGTTCATGAACGATGTGGCCCGCCTGGCCGATGCGCTGGGCGCCGATGTGGACGCGGTGCGCCGCGGCATCGGGTCGGACAGCCGCATCGGCCACAGCTTCCTGTACGCCGGCACCGGTTACGGCGGCAGCTGCTTTCCCAAGGACACCCGGGCGCTGGTGCACAGCGCGGCGCAGCATGGCCTGCGCATGCGGGTGGTGGAGGCCACCGAAGAGGTCAACCACCACCAGAAGGACCTGCTGGCCCGCCGGCTGATCGAGCGGCTCGGTGCGGACCTGCAGGGCCGCCGCATCGGCGTCTGGGGGCTGGCCTTCAAACCCAACACCGACGACATGCGCGATGCGCCCAGCCGCCACATCGTGGCTGCCCTGCTGGCGCGCGGTGCCGAGGTGCGCGCCCACGACCCGGTGGCCATGGCCGAGGCCCGGCGTGCGCTCACAGCCGACCTGGCGGCCGCCGGGCGGGTGGCAGCCTTCCACACGCCGCAGGACGGCTGCACCCGCCGGGTGCCCGGCAGCCTGGCGCTGGTGGATTCGCCGCTGGAGGCGGTGGAGGATGCCGACGCGCTGCTGGTGGTGACCGAGTGGAAATGCTTCCAGAACCCGGACTGGGCCCGCCTGGCTTCGCTGATGCGCCAGCCGCTGGTGCTGGATGGCCGCAACCTCTACGAGCCGGGGCTGATGGACGAGCTGGGCATCGAGTACCACGGCATCGGCAGGCGCGGCCGGGTTCGTCTGAACGGCCGGGTGCGGCCGGACGATCGGCTGGTGTCGCCGGCCTGAACGGGCCGTCCGTGCCGGACGGCCCGTTCAGGCCGTTCAGGCCGGGTGGCTCGCAGCGTGCCGGGCCACCAGGTCCTGCCAGATGCCCTCGACCCGCGTGGCCACCTGTTCCCAGCCACGGCTGAGCGTGTCGGCCCGGGCCCGCTGGCGCAGCGCCTGCACCAGCGCCGGGCTGCGCACCAGGCGCACCGCCTGCTCGATGAAGGCGGCATCGTCGCCCCGGGGCACCCGCAGGCCGTTGTCGTCGTGGCGGATCAGCTCGGCCGCTGCGGCATAACCGAAGGCCAGCACCGCCAGCCCGCTGGCCAGGGCTTCCGGGGTGACGTTGCCATAGGTCTCGGTGACGCTGGGGAACACGAACAGGTCAGCGCTGGCGTAGTGCACCGCCAGGTCTTCGCCGTGCCGCGCGCCGGCCATGACCGCATCGGGGCAGGCCTGGGCCAGCTGTTCGCGTGCCGGGCCGTCACCCACCACCACCAGCTTCAGCTCGGGGCGGGCCATGCGCATGGCGGTCCAGCAGCGCACGAACAGTTCGGGATTCTTTTCGCGCGCCAGCCGGCCCACCCACAGCAGCACCGGCTGGTCGTCGCTCACACCCCAGGTGTGGCGCAGGGCCGCGCTGCGCCGCGCCGGGTCGAAGCGCTGGGTGTCGATGCCGCGCCCCACCTGCAGCAGCCGCTCGAAGCCCTGCGCGGCCAGCTCATCTTTCAGGTCGGTCGAGGGCACCATGGTGCAGTCGGCGTGGTTGTGGAAGCGGCGCAGGTAGGCGGCAATCGGCTTGCGCAGCCAGCCCATGCCGTAGTGCTGGCTGTAGGCGTGGAAGTTGGTGCGGAAGTCGGTGCTGACCGGCAGCCGCAGCTTGCGCGCGGCCTGCACCGCCGACCAGCCCAGCGGCCCTTCGGTGGCCACATGGACCAGGTCGGGCCGGTGGCGTGTCCAGCGGGCCACCAGCGCGCGCTTCATCGGCAGGCCCATACGCAGCTGCGGGTAGTTGGGAATGGGCAGGCTGCGCACCAGCAGCTCGGCGCGTTCCATGCCGGCCGCTGCGTCCCAGGGCCCGTCGTGGGCGGGCTGCCGGGGGCGCACCAGCCGGATCTGGTGGTTGCGCGCCTGCAGCCGCTGCACCAGCTGCTGCAGGGTGAGCGCGACGCCGTTCACCTCGGGCGGGTAGGTTTCCGTGACCACCGCGACCCGCAGGCTGGGGCTGGCCACGGGCAGGTGTTCGACCAGCAGGTCGTCGAAGGGCGCGGTCATCGGCGTGGGCATGTGCATGGACATTCGCATGGGCCGATGCTGCGCGGTGGTGATAACAGCCGCGTGACAGGCCGTTCGGCTTGTCACGGCGGATGCATCGGTCTGTCAACGGTCTTACACGGAGGGTCGCCAGCATCTGTGCACCCTCGTCGCATGGAGACCCCTGACCGTGAGCACCACCGTGAAACCCTTCTTCCAGGAACTCGCCACCCAGCGCTGGGACGACCACCGCTTCTACCACCACAGCCGCATCAACCAGAGCCTGCACCTGTTGAGCGCCATCAGTTTCCTGGTGGCTTACGCACTGCTGCTGGTGAACCCGGCCTGGGCCGCGCTGCTGGCCTGGACGGTGTCGATGGTGAGCCGCCAGGCCGGGCACTTCTTCTTCGAGCCGCGCGGCTACGACGAAATCAACCAGGTCACCCATGAATACAAGGAAGAGGTGAAGGTGGGCTACAACCTGCGCCGCAAGGTGGTGCTGATGCTGGCCTGGGCCGGCACGCCGGTGCTGCTCTGGCTGCAGCCCGGGTTGTGGGGCGCGTTCGTGCCGCACACCGACCTGGCTTCCTTCCTGCACCAGCTCGGCTGGATGTGGCTGTGGCTGGGTGTGGGCGGCCTGGTGCTGCGCGTGCTGCAGCTGTGGGTGACGCAGAGCCTGCGCACCGGGCTGGTGTGGGCCGCCAAGATCGTGACCGACCCGTTCCACGACATCCAGCTCTACTGGCGCGCACCGCTGCACCTGCTGCGCGGTGAGTGGCTGGAGCCCGGCGCGCGCCGCGCCTGAGCACAGCATTTCAGCGAGGCCGGGGCCGCTGCCCCGGCTTTTTTCATTCAGCGCCGCAGGGCGTTCCAGATTTCGCCGGCCAGGCGCCGGCGCAGCGAACGGCCGGCATCGGGCAGCGCGTCCCACCAGCCGTCGCGCTGCATGTCTCGGCAGGCCTGCACGAAGGCGGCGCGCACCTCGGCCAGTTCGGCCGGCGTGAACTGCAGGCCGAACACCAGCCGCCCGCTGCCGACCCAGCTCAGGGCCAGCCGGTGGCGGCGCAGGTAGAACTGCAGCATCCAGTGGTAGCGCGAGGCGCACAGGAAGTTCACGCTCCAGACCGTGCTCAGCCCGTCCAGCCGCACCGGCACACCGGCTTCGGTCAGGGCGCGGTTGAAGCGCTCGCGCTCGGCCTGCCAGCGTTCGTCCATGCCGTCGTACAGGCGCTGGACCTCGGGCGAATCCAGCCGGCGCAGGAAGGCGTTCATGGCGCCCATCACATAGGGGTGGGCATTGAAGGTGCCGCGCGCAAAACAGAGGTCGGCCGGGCGCTCGTTGCGGTAGCGCTGCATCCAGCGCAGCCCGCCGCAGACCACGCCGACCGGGAAGCCGCCGCCCAGCGTCTTGCCGTAGGTGACCAGGTCGGCCTGCACGCCGTAGTACGCCTGCGCGCCGCCCGGGGCCAGCCGGAAGCCCAGGAACACCTCGTCGAAGATCAGGGCAATGCCGCATTCGGTACAGACCTCGCGCAGGCGCTGCAGCCACCTAGCATAGGCCTCGCGCTCCACGGTGGTGTTGTGCCGGCCGGTGACCAGGGCGGTGTCGCCGGGTGCATTGCGGTTGGGGTGCATGGCCTGGATCGGGTTGACCAGCACGCACGCGATGTCGCGCCGCCGGCGCAGCACCTGCAGGCTGCGTTCGTCCATGTCGCGCAGGGTGTAGACATGACCCGGCGGCATCGGGTTGCCGGGGCCGGGCTGCACGTCGTCCCACCAGCCGTGGTACGCCCCGCAGAAGCGCACCAGCTTGCGCCGACCGGTGTGGTAGCGGGCCAGACGCACCGCCTGCATGACCGCTTCGGTGCCCGACATGTGGAACGACACCGCCTCGTGCCCCGAGAGGGCCTGCAGGCGTTTCAGGTTGTCCAGCACGCAGGGGTGGTAGCCGCCCAGCACCGGGCCGAGCGAGGCACCGAGGGCGGCGCCTTCGGCCATGGTCTGGCGGTAGAAGTCGACCCCGAACAGGTTCACGCCGTAGGAGCCGGTGAGGTCGTGGAAGCTGTTGCCGTCCAGGTCGATCAGGCGGCTGCCCTGGGCCTGGGCCCAGAACGAGGGCACCGGCAAGTGCGCCCGCGCCATTTCGCTGAACGGGTAGGGCACCCGGTACTGGCTGGTGAGCTGCAGGTCGGGCAGGCCGGGGCGGGCTTCGGCGGTGGCGGCCAGGCTGCGCGGCGCCATGGCCTGCAGCTGTTGTGCCAGCTCGGCAAAGCCGGCCTTGCGGCGCGCCACGGTGGCGTCGGACGCGCCGTCGGCGGTGAAGAAGGCGTCGCCGCTGTGGGTGTAGCCCGGTATCCAGCGGGCCAGCCGCTTGGCCATGCGCGAGTGGCCGGCCAGCGAACGGTGCTTGGCGCGCGAAAGCAGCAGGCGCGGGCCCACCAGGGGCAGCGCGGCCAGCAGCTGGTCGGCGGGAGAGAGTCGGCCCAGGTTCATTTGACACAAGCCTGCAAAGTGGGGATGTGACAGTTGTAGACCACGGCTTTGACAGAACCATGAACCTGCTCCACTGGCGCGACCGGCTGCTGCTGAACGAAGACCTGAACTTCCTGCTGACCAACCGCATTCCGCGCATCGCGGCGACCCGGTTCATGGGCTGGTTCAGCCGCATCCGCAGCCCGCTGCTGACACGGATGTCGATCGCGGTCTGGCGCCTGTTCACCGACCTGGACCTGAGCGAGGCGCGCCTGACCCGCTTCGACAGCCTGCACGCCTGCTTCACCCGCGAACTCAAGCCCGGTCTGCGCCCTTTCGATGCCGACCCGGCGGTGCTGTGCAGCCCGAGCGACGGCATCGTCGGCGCACATGGCCGCATCACCGGGGGGCAGGTGCTGCAGGCCAAGGGCTCGCCGTACCCGCTGGCGGAGCTGCTCCGCTCGCCCGCGCTGGCGGCCCGCATGCAGGGCGGCCACTACCTCACGTTGCGGCTGACCTCCAGCATGTACCACCGCTTCCATGCGCCGCACGATCTGCAGGCTGACCGTGTCACCTACATCAGCGGCGACACCTGGAACGTCAACCCGATCGCGCTGAAGCGGGTCGAGCGCCTGTTCTGCCGCAACGAGCGTGCGGTCATCGAATGCCGTCTGCCGGCATTCGACGGCGCGCCGCTGGTGCTGGTGCCGGTGGCCGCGGTGCTGGTGGCCAGCATCCGCCTGCACTGGCTCGATGTGCTGCTGCACCTGCGCTGGCCCGGGCCCAACCTGATCGAGCGGCCGGCCACGCTGGCCAAGGGCCAGGAAATGGGCTGGTTCGAACACGGCTCCACCATCATCGTGCTGCTGCCGCCGGGCTTCGAGCTTGCACCCGGCGTGCAGGAAGGGGCCCGCGTGAAAGCCGGCCAGGCGCTGTTCCGTCCCGCATCGCGGGAAGTGGGCTGAAAACACTTCAGCCACCCGGCATGCCGGCCGATATGCGAAGCATGCTGCAGCGCAGCAGTTTTATTAAAGATCAATGACATTTTCAGGAGCTGTCATGTCGTTCCTCTCTCACTGGTCGGTCCGCATCAAGCTGGCCAGTCTCATCGGCCTCATGGCACTGGGCATCGTGTCGGTCGGGCTGCTGGCCATCTGGAGCCTGGGCCATGCGGTCGACGCCGGGCAACGCCTGGCCACCACCGAGGTGGCGGCGGTGCGCACGCTGGGCGATGCGCGTTCGGCCATCGGCAACATGCGCCGCTTCGAGAAGGACATGTTCCTCAACCTGGCCAACGAGACCGAGCTGGAGCGCTACCACCAGTCGTGGAAGGCCCAGGTGGCCAGCACGCTGGAGATGCTGCGCAGCATGGAGCCGCAGATGGAAGAGGCCGAGCAGCAGGCGCTGCAGACCATGGTCACCTCGATCACCGCATACCAGACCGTGGTGAGCGACATCGTGCGGCGCATCGGCATCGGCGAGATCAACGACCCCTGGGCGGCCAACAAGGCCATGGAGCCGTCCAAGGCCGGCATCCGCGCGGCCGACCAGGCCTTCGTGCAGATCAGCGACTCGGTGACCCGCCGGGTCGAGGCCACGGTGGCCGATCTGGCAAGCATCCAGCGCCGCGCCTGGTGGATCACGGTGGGCAGCAGTGCGGCGGCCCTGCTGCTGGCGGTGGCCCTGGGCGTGCTCATGGCCCAGCGCATCGCGCGGCCGCTGCAGCACGCCACCGAGGTGATCGACCGCATGGCCGATGGCCACCTGGGCAACACCATCGTGGTGACCGGCCGCGACGAGCCGGGGCAGGTGCTGCAGGGGCTGCAGCGCATGCAGCGCGAACTCTCGGGCCTGGTGGCGGGCATTCGCCAATCGGCACAGGCCATCGGCCACAGCAGCGAAGAACTGGCCCGTGGCAACCAGGACCTCTCCAGCCGGACCGAGCAGACCGCCAGCAACCTGGAAGAGACGGCGGCCTCGATGGAAGAGCTGACCAGCACCGTGCGCCAGAGCGCCGACGCGGCCCGCCAGGCCAACCAGCTGGCCGCCAGCGCGGCCGAGATTGCTGCGCGTGGCGGTGACGTGGTGGCCCAGGTGGTCACCACCATGGACGAGATCAACCACAGCAGCAAGAAGATCAACGACATCATCGGCGTCATCGACGGCATTGCCTTCCAGACCAACATCCTGGCGCTGAACGCGGCGGTGGAAGCCGCCCGTGCGGGTGAGCAGGGCCGTGGCTTTGCGGTGGTGGCCGGCGAGGTGCGCAACCTGGCCCAGCGCAGCGCTGAAGCTGCCAAGCAGATCAAGGGTCTGATCGGTGCCAGCGTGGACCGCGTGGAAGCTGGCAGCCAGCTGGTGGCCGATGCGGGCAACACCATGAGCGAGATCGTGGGCTCGGTGCAGCGGGTGAGCGACATCATCGGCGAGATCACGGCGGCCGCTGGCGAGCAGAGCGACGGCATCGGCCAGGTGAACACGGCGGTGGTTCAGCTCGACCAGATGACGCAGCAGAACGCCGCGCTGGTGGAAGAAAGCGCGGCCGCCGCCGAGAGCCTGCAGAGTGAGGCGCAGCGCCTGAACAGCGTGGTGGCGCGCTTTCAGCTCACATGAGCTGAAATCACCTCAAGCTGAAAAACCATCGTTTGTCAGCAGGCGAGGGCAGGGCCATCATCCGGCCCACCTTCCCCTCATCCCCACGGAGACAAACCATGTCCGCCCTGCTTGAAAAACTCGAAGCCCTCGGCCAGAAGGAATACCGCCACGACCCGCTGGTGCACCCCAAGGTGTCGATCTACCAGCCGGATCAGCCCGGCCTGATCTTCCCCGGCATCCCCGAGTTCGACGATGTGGCCCGCACCCGCCAGTACCTGAAGGAACGTCTGGTGGGGGCCTGCCGGGCCTTCGCCCGCCAGGGTTTTGACTACGGCTTCGCCGGCCACCTGACCATCCGCGACCCGGAGCATCCCAACCTCTACTGGACCAACCCGATGGCGGTGCATTTCGCCCAGGTCAAGGTGTCCAACCTGATCCTGGTGGACCACCAGGGCCAGGTGGTGGAGGGGCAGCATGCGGTCAACCGCGCCGGCTTCGTGCTGCACGCCGCCGTGCACGAGGCGCACCCCGACATCCTGGCCATGTGCCATGCCCACACGGTGTACGGCACTGCGTTTGCGTCGCTGGGCAAGCCGCTGGAGCCGATCTCGCAGGATGCCGCCGCCTTCTTTGAAGACCATGTGGTCATCGGCGACGAAGCCGGCCAGGTGGCGGTGGAGGTGAAGGCCGGCCTGAAGGTGGCCGACTGGTTCAAGGGCGTGAAAGCCGCCATCCACCAGAACCACGGCCTGTTCACCGCCAGCCGCCACAGCATCGAGGCTGCGGCCTTCTGGTTCATTGCGCTGGAGCGCTGCTGCCAGCAGCAGCTGGCCGTGATGGCCACCGGCGCCACCCCGCGCCTGGTGCCGGCCGACCGGGCCCGTTACAGCCGCGAGCATGTGGGCAGCGAATACATCGGATGGCTGCATTTCCAGACCATCTGGAACGACCTGGTGCGCACCGAACCCGACATGTTCGACTGAGCCCGAAGGCGGTCGTCGGAGGGCAGCGGCACGCCGCTAAACTGCGCGCACGATGCGCCGCTTGCCCCACCTCATGCAGCTGCGGACCTTCGAGGCCGTGGCCCGACACCGCAGCTTCCGGCTCGCCGCCGACGAGCTGAACATCACCCCGTCGGCGGTCAGCCACCAGATCCGCCACCTCGAAGCCCACTTCGGCCGCGAGCTGTTCGAGCGCCACCACCGCCGCATCGAACCGACCGCCAGCGGACAGCGGCTTCACGAGCAGCTCAGCCGCCTGTTCGACGCGCTCGACATGGCCTGCCGCGAAGTCGCCCTGCCCGATGGCGAGCAGGTGCTCTCGCTGCACTGCGCACCGAGTTTTGCGGTCAAGTGGCTCGGGCCGCGCCTGGCCGACTTCCGGCGCCGGCACCCCGACATCAGCCTGCGCCTGACCACCGGCTCCGACCCGATCGACCTGGACGCCGCGCGCGAGATCGACCTGTGGATTGCCTACGGCCGTGCGCGGCCGGCACCCGGCATCGCGGTGACCGACCTGGGCGAAGAGCTGATCGTCCCGCTGATCTCGCCCGCCCTCATGCCCGACGCACGCAAGCCGCCCCAGCTGGCTTCGCTGACCCTGATCGAGTCGCAGCTCAGCAGCGTGACCTGGACCGAGTGGTTCACCCTGAACGGCTGGCCGCCCACGCAGACCGCCAAGCTGTCCTTCGACCGGGCGGCGCTGGCCATCTCGGCGGCGGTGGACGGCATGGGCATGGCGCTGGAGAGCGCCCGCCTGGCCGAGCGCGAACTGCGCAACGGCGAACTCAAGGTCTGGGGCGGCAAGCGCCACCAGCACCTGGCGCGGCCAATGCACTTCCTGCACCGCCGCACCCGCGACCGCCTGCGGCCCGAGGTGGCCGCCTTCATGGAATGGCTGCAGCAGGGCACGGCTCAGGCACACTGAACGGTCCATGCAGATCCTCACCAGCCTCCTTGTCCTGATTGTCCTGGCCCGCGTGCTGGGCCACCTGTTTGCGCGCTGGGGCCAGCCGGCCATCGTGGGCGAGATGCTGGCCGGCATCCTGCTCGGGCCGTCGGTGCTGGGTCTGGTGGCGCCGAGCCCGGCGCTCTCCGGCATTGCGTCGCTGGCCATCTTTCTGGTCATCCTGGCCGCCGGCCTGGAGATGAGCTTTCACGAAATCGCCCGCGCCATGCGGGGCCGTGGCCTGCTGGTGGCGCTGACCGCGTTTGCGCTGCCCTTCGGTTCCGGCGTGCTGGTGGCCTGGGCCTTCGAGCTGGACCTGATGCGCACCATCTTCCTGGGCCTGTGCATCTCGATCACCGCATTACCGGTGGCGGTGAAGATGCTCGAAGAGCTGGGCATGCTGGAAACGCCCATCGGCCACCACGCCATCTCCACCGCCATCATCAACGACGTGCTGGCCCTGTTCATCCTGGGCATCCTGCTGGCGCTGCCGGAGCAGACCACCTGGAGCCAGGTGGTCTCGACCGGTTCGGTGGTGATGGCCAAGCTGCTGGTGCTGGTGTCGGCGGTGGTGGGGCTGAACCTGCTGCTGGGCTGGCTGGAGCGGCGCGGCATCAATGTGTCGGCCGGGCCGGAAAAGCTGGCCGCGCTGTTCGGGCCGGAAGCGCTGTTCGGCATCGTGGTGGTGTTCGTGCTGGCCTTCGGTTCGCTCAGCGAGGGGCTGGGCTTCCACTTCGTGATCGGTGCCTTCTTCGGGGCGCTGCTGCTGGACCAGCGCCATTTCGTGGCCGCCCGCTACGAAGACCTCAAGCGCACGCTGGGCTCCATCACCGGCGGCTTCCTGGCGCCGGTGTTCTTTGCCTACCTGGGGCTGGAGTTCCACATCGAGGCGCTTACCGACCTCGGCTTCGTGGCGGCGGTGCTGGCGGCGGCCATTGCCTCCAAGGTGCTGGCCGGCTGGTGGGGCGGGCGGCTGATCGGCATGTCCGGCCGCGAAGCGTTGGGGCTGGGCTTCATCCTGAACGGGCGCGGGGCCATGGAGCTGGTGGTGGCCAGCATCGCGCTGGAGCGCGGCTTCATCGGCCGCGAGATGTTCTCGGTGCTGGTGCTGATGGGGGTGGTGACCACCATGCTTGCACCGGTCACCTTCAATGCGGTGCTGGACGAAAAGCGCCGCCGCCTCTACCGTGAGAAGCACCGTCCCGCAACCGCAGCACCACCGGAGGAAGCATGAGCGCAGGCCTGTCGTCGACCACCCCTTCATCCCCGTCCCCGCAGGACCGCTGGACCCGGCTGGTGCCGGGCCCGGCCAACCGGGTGCCGCTGACGCCGGTGGGCTTCCTGCAGCGCTCGGCCGAGATCTTTCCGGACCGGCTGGCCGTGGTGCACGGCAGCCAGCGCATCCGGTATGCCGAACTGTTCGAGCGCGCCTGCCGGCTCGCTTCGGCCCTGCAGCGGCGCGGCGTGCAGCCCGGCGATGTGGTGGCGGTCATGCTGCCCAACGTGCCGGCCATGATCGACGCGCACTTCGGCGTGCCCATGGCGGGCGCGGTGCTGTGCACCATCAACACCCGGCTCGATGCCGACACCGTGGCCTACATCCTGACCCACTCGCAGGCGCGCGTGCTGGTGGTGGACCGGCAGTTTGCGCCGGTGGTGGCGGCTGCGCTGCAGCGCACCGGGCATGAGGTGCTGGTGATCGACAACGACGACCCGCTGTACGACGGCCCCGGCGAACGCATCGGCGGCTGCAGCTACGAGGACTTTCTGGCCGAGGGCGACCCGGCCTTCCGCTGGACGCCACCGACCGACGAGTACGCGCCGATCGCGCTCAACTACACCTCCGGCACCACCGGCCGGCCCAAGGGCGTGGTCTACCACCACCGGGGCACCTTCCTGGAGGCCATGGGCAACATATCGGCCTGGCCGCTGCCGCTGCACCTGGTCTACCTCTGGACCCTGCCGCTGTTCCATTGCAACGGCTGGTGCTTCGCCTGGAGCACGGTGGCCATGGGCGGCACGCAGGTCTGCCTGCGCGCGGTCGACCCGGACCTCATCTTCCGGCTCATCGGCGAACACGGCGTGACCCACATGTGCGGTGCGCCCACGGTGCTGTCCATGCTGACCGCATCGCCGGCCGCACAGACCCGCAGCCACTCGCACACGGTGCACATCCAGACCGGGGGGTCACCGCCGCCGGCCAAGGTGATCAAGGCGATGGAAGAGATCGGCTTCCAGGTGCTGCAGATCTACGGCATGACCGAGCTGCAGGGCCCCAGCACCTATGCTGCGGTGCAGGCCGGCTGGGCCGGGCTGCCGCTGGAGGAGCGCGCCAACTTCATGGCCCGCCAGGGGGTGCGCTACCCGGTGGTCGAAGAGCAGCGGGTGGGCCACCCCGACACCTGCGAGCCGATGCCGCAGGACGGCGAGACCATCGGAGAAATCCTGATCCGCTCCAACACGGTGATGCTGGGTTACCTCGACGACGAAGCCGCTACCGCCGAGGCCTTCAAGGGCGGCTGGATGCACACCGGCGACCTCGCTGTCTGGCACGCCGACCACTACATCGAGATCAAGGACCGCAAGAAGGACATCATCATCTCCGGCGGCGAAAACATCTCGAGCGTGGAGGTGGAGATCGCGCTCTACCGGCACCCGGCCACGCAACTGGCGGCGGTGGTGGCCAAGCCGGACGAGAAGTGGGGCGAGACGCCCTGCGCCTTCGTGCAGCTCAAGCCCGACATGCAGGCCACCGAGGCCGAGATCATCCAGTGGTGCCGCGACCACCTGGCCCACTACAAGGTGCCGCGCCAGGTGGTGTTCGGCCCGCTGCCGACCACCGCCACCGGCAAGATCCAGAAGTTCGCGCTGCGCGAACGGGCCCGGTCAGCGACCTGAGATCAGCCGCAGGCCCAGACCCACGAACAGCACGCCGGCCACCCGGTCCAGCCAGAGCCCGGCGCCCGGGCGGCGCTGCAGCCAGCCGCCCACCGTGCCCGCGAAGTAACCCAGCAGGCCGAACAGCACGGCCGCCTGCAGCGTGAACAGCAGGCCCAGCAAGCCGATCTGCAGCGGCACATGGCCCTGGGCCGGCTGCACGAACTGCGGCAGGAACGACAGGAAGAACAGCACCACCTTGGGGTTGATGGCATTGGCCACCAGCCCCTTGGCGAACAGCCGGCCGGTGGACTCGGTGGCCGCGCTCGCGGTCTCCAGCCGGGCCGGCCCGGCATGGCGCAGGGCCTGCACGCCCAGCCACACCAGGTACAGGCCACCGGCCCAGCGCAGGGCGGTGAAGGCGGTGGGCGATGCGGCCACCAGTGCGCTCACCCCGGCCAGGGCCAGCGCGGTGTGGCTCAGGCAGCCGGCGGCACAGCCCAGCCCGAAGGCGATGCCGGGCCGGCGGCCGCGTGCCATGCCGGTGCTGAGCACCATCAGGTTGTCGGGGCCGGGCGAGGCGGTGATGAGCACGGCCGCCAGCAGGAAGCCGAAGAACTGTTCGGGCGAAAGCATGGGCGGGATCGTAGCGGCGGGCCGCCTCAGGCGGTGTCGCCCAGGCCCGCCGCCAGCAGGGCACGGGCCGCCTCCACCCGCAGCGCCAGCGGGGCCTGCGCATCGTTCATGACCGCGCGCAGGAAGGCCACCGGGGTGGTGGCGTGGGCGGGCGCGGCCGGCGCTGCTGCCACCGGCGAGGCCACCGTTGCCGGGGCCACCGCTGCCGAGGCGTTGGCGCCGTGCAGGCCGAGCCTGGCACAGGCCGCTGCCCACGCCGCGGGCGCGATGGTCTGGATGCGCGAGAGCAGATCGGCCTGAGCATCGTCGCCCGGGGGCAGGTCGAGCCAGGCGTCTTCGCCGAACACGGCGGGCAGGTCGGGCGTCACGAAGGCGGACCAGCGCGGCTCGTCACCGGCATTCCCCTGCACCTTCACCTGCAACGTCACCGGGGCCGGCACCGGTGCGGGTGGGGGCTGTTGGCCGGCGGCGTCGGGCCAGCAGCGCAGCCGCCCGGGGCGCAGCTCGGCATGGCCGGGCAGGTGGGTGCGGCACAGCGCCGCCAGAAAAGCCGCCGCCTCGGCCCGCGGCACCGGCTGGGCCAGCGGCAGCCACAGCTGCAGGCCGCCCTGGCCGGAAACGGCAATAGCCGGCGCGGGCAGGTCGAGTGCGGTCTGCAGGGCGGTCCAGAGGGAGCGCAGCGGCGCCCAGTCGGCCGGGCGGGCGAGTTCGATCCAGAGGCAGCGCACCGGCCCCGGTGTCGGGTCGAAGCCGGCCTCGGTGAGGTCAAACAGGCGTTGAAGCTCGGTGCGGAGTCGTGTCATGGCGGGCCGGATTATCGGCCGGCGCGCCACCACCGAACTCCCGCCGCAGCGCTTCGCCCTGCGCATTCACCCCCGGCATCTCGCGGTAGCTGTCGTCGTCCCACTCGGTGATCCAGGGCAGGGCCGGCACTTCGGCCACATGGCCGTTGATCTTCATGCGCCGGGTGCGCAGCTGCGGATGGCTGATGAGGTCCTGCACCGAGTTGACGCTGCCGAAGGCGGTGCGTGCGGTGGTGAGGCGGTCGATGGCTTCGGCCGAGGTCAGGCCGGCGAACACCTCGGCCACCGTGCCGTCCACCAGCGGGCGGTTCTCGACCCGCACCGCGTTGCTGGCAAAGCGCGGATCGGTCGGCAGGTCGGGGCGGCGCAGCACCTCGCGGCAGAAGTCGGCCCACTCGCGCTCGTTCTGGATCGACACCAGGATGTCGCGGCCATCGGCGCAGGTGAAGGCGCCGTAGGGCGCGATCGAAGGGTGCTTCAGGCCCACCCGCTCGGGCGCCTTGCCGCCGTGCCGCGTCTGCAGATAGGGCACGCCCATCAGTTCGGCCGCCGAGTCGAACAGCGACACCTTGATGCCCGATCCCCGCCCGGTGCGGTCGCGCTGGAACAGCGCCTGCTGGATGCCGATGAGCGCATTCATGCCGGCGGTGATGTCGCACAGCGAGACGCCGATGCGGCCCCATTCCCCCGGCGCGCCGCTGATGGAGATCAGCCCGCTCTCGGCCTGGATCAGCAGGTCGTAGGCCTTCATGAGCTGCAGGCTGCCGTGGTCGCCGTAGCCCGAGATGTCGCAGGTGACCAGGCGCGGGTGGCGCTGGCGCAGCGCGTCCGAGCCGATGCCCAGTCGCTGCGTGGCGCCGGGCGCGAGGTTCTGGATGAACACGTCCGCGTGCGCCAGCATGCGTTCGAGCAGGGCCAGGTCGCCGGCCTGCTTGAGGTCCAGCGCGATCGATTCCTTGCCCCGGTTGATCCACACGAAGTAGGACGATTCGCCATGCACCGAGCGGTCGTAGCCGCGGGCAAAGTCGCCCTCGGGCCGCTCGATCTTGATGACCCGGGCACCGGCGTCGGCCAGGCGGCTGGTGCACCAGGGCGCGGCCACCGCCTGCTCCAGGGCCACGACCAGCATGCCGTCCAGCGGCTTGGGGCTGTGTTGGGCGCTCATGGCGTCTCCCGGTGTTCAGCCGTGGTGGTGCACGACGGTCTTGACGGTGCTCATCTCTTCCAGCGCGATGAAGCCCTTCTCGCGCCCGTGGCCGCTGCGCTTGGTGCCGCCGAAGGGCAGCTCGATGCCGCCGCCGGCGCCGTAGCAGTTGATGAACAGCTGCCCGCTGCGGATGCGCTTGGCCATGCGGGCCTGGCGGTCGCCGTCGCGCGTCCAGACGCTGGCCACCAGGCCGTAGTCGGTGCCGTTGGCGATCTTGACCGCGTCTTCTTCGTTGTCGAACGGTATGGCGGCCAGCACCGGGCCGAACACCTCTTCCTGCGCCAGCCGCGACTGCGGGTCGACCGGGCCGAACACGGTGGGCGGCACGAACTGGCCTTCGCGCGGCAGGTTGTCGGGTAGCGGGGTGCTGGCCATGACCGGCACGCCGGCGTCGCGGTTCTCCTGGATGTAGCGCAGCACCCGTTCGCGCTGGCGCGCATTGATGACCGGGCCGAGGTCCGGGTCCTGCTGCGGGGTGCCCACCCGCAGCGCCATGAAGGCCGCATTCACCTTGGCCATGAAGCTGTCGAAGATGGGGCGCTGAACCAGCACCCGGCTGCCGGCCGAGCAGGTCTGGCCGGTGTTCTGGGTGATGGCCTTCACCACGGTGGCGGCGGCCTTGTCGAGGTCGGCGTCGGCAAACACCACCTGGGGCGACTTGCCGCCCAGCTCCAGCACCACCGGTACATAGTTCTTCGCGGCAGCGGCCTGCACCAGCTCGCCGGCCTGGGGCGAGCCGGTGAAGGTGATGAAGTCGATGCCCTGGTGGCCCGAGAGCGCCGCGCCGGCCTCCGGCCCGATGCCGGTGACGATGTTGATGCTGCCCGGCGGAAAGCCCACCTCGTGCGCCAGCTGGGCCACTTCCAGGCAGCTCAGGCAGGCTTCCTCGGAGGGCTTGAGCACGGTGGCGTTGCCCATGGCCAGCGCCGGTGCCAGCGTGCGGCCGAACATCTGCGCCGGGTAGTTCCAGGGAATGATGTGCCCGGTCACGCCGTGCGGTTCGCGCACCAGCTTCACGTCGTAGCCCGCCAGGAAGGGGATGGTGTGGCCGTGGATCTTGTCGGCCGCGCCGCCGTAGAACTCGAAGTAGCGCACCAGGGCCTGCAAGTCGTTGCGCGCCACGGTGATCGGCTTGCCGGTGTCGTGCGCCTCGACCCAGGCCAGGCGCTCGGCTTCTTCGGCGATGCGGGCCGAGAGCTTCATGAGCAGGCGGCCGCGCTCGGTCGGCGTCATGCGGCCCCATGGGCCGTCGAGTGCGGCGCGGGCGGCGGCCACAGCGGCATCGACATCGGCCTGGCCGCCCCGGGCCAGGTGGGCGATGAGCTGGCCGGAGGCCGGGGCCAGCGTGGGCACGGTGCGGCCGTCGGCCGAATCCACCCAGCGGCCATCGATGAAATGGCGGTGCGTCAGGGCCACCACCGTGCCGGTGTCGGGGAGGCTCAGGCGGCCGGGCACGGCGGGCACGGCGGGCATGGCGGTGGTGGTGGTCATGGGCATGTCTCCGGTGTTCTTGCGGTGTTCGGGGTCGGGCGCATTGTGGGTACGCAGCGCCGGGGCTTGGAATTGCTTTTGTTCGAAGCGTGCATTGCCCGTGCCGCAACACGTTCGTTGCTCAGGGCTTAACGCTGCTTTCACCACTTCTCAATGGGCATGCGGCGGCATCCACCCCACACTGCGCCCACGCCAGCAGCTCCCGATTCGACTGGCGATCCCTCAAACCCAGGAGACTCAACATGCTTCGATTCACCGCCATCTTCTCGGCCGTGGCCTGCGCCATGGCCCTGGCCTCGACCCCGGCGCAGGCCCAGTCGGGCGAGCGCACCATCAAGATCTACGGCTTCGGCGCCAAGAGCGGCGTGGTCCGGATCTTCGGCATCCAGAGCGAGGCCGCCATGCAGGCAGCGGCCGACAAGATCAATGCCGCCGGCGGCGTGACGCTGGGCGACGGCACCAAGGCGAAGCTGGTCATCGATTACCTGGACGACCGCTGCAACGCCGAAGAGGGTCTGAACGCGCTGCGCCGGATCGCGGCCCAGCCGGACGCCATCGTCGCCATCGGCCCGACCTGCAGCAACGTGGCCGAGCCGGTGTTCGGCATCCTGCAGAAGAAGGTCGGCGACAGCAGCGACTCGGGCATCCAGTTCCCCATCTACACCGACGTGGCGGCCAAGGGCGGTCTGGCCGGCATCTCCGAATGGTCGTTCCGCAACGTGCCGAGCGAAGCCGCCATGTACAAGTCGGTGTTCGAGTGGGTGGCCTCCACCCGCAAGGACCTCAAGACCTTCTGGGGCGGTGTGGAGAAGGACTTTGCCCACAGCAACGCCACCTTCAACGTCATGAAGGACAACGCCGGCAAGGCCGGTCTGGAGGTGCTGGGCCAGAGCGAATGGCTGCTGGCCGACACCAGCTTCAGCACCCAGGTGCGCGAGATGAAGCGGGCCAATGCCGACGTGGTGGCCATCTCGGCCCACCCGTTCACCACCTGCGGCGTGCTCAAGGAGATGCAGCGCCAGGGGGTCAAGCCCAAGCTGCTGATCGGCCTGACCAGTTCGTCCAGCATGGAGACGCTGCAGGGCTGTGCCCAGCAGGCCGAGGGCATCATCATCCCGACCAGCTTTGCGCCGGTGACGGCCGAGGCCAAGGCCGCCGCCGAAGCGGTGGCGGCGAAGAAGTCCAACATGGACCTGCACAACGCGGCCGCCTGGGAGAACGTGTTCACGCTCAAGAAGGTGATCGAGGACCAGAAGATCATGGGCAAGCCCGAGACCCTGGCCGCCGACCGCAAGAAGATGCGCGACGGCCTGGCCGCCCTCAAGCAGACCCAGGGTCTGCTGGGCCCGGTGGACCGCGCGGCCGACCGCGAGGCCATCAAGCCCTACCTGTTCGTGCAGGCCAAGGGCGGTGCCTGGACCGTGGCCCACAAGCCCTGATGCGGCAGCTGCCGGTCTGACGGCTTGAGGAGGCGCCCCGGGCGGGGCGCCTCTCCCCCACCTTTTCCGCACCGCTCCCATGACCTACCTCGACCTGCTGGACCTCGTCCAGTCGGTGATCGATGGTGTGCTGTTCGGCACCATCTATGCACTGATTGGCATCGGCTTCACGCTCATCTTCGGCGTGATGCACAAGATCAACCTGTCCTATGCCGCTGCCTCGGTGGGTGCGGCCTACCTGAGCCTGCTGATCGTGCAGACGGCACCGCCGGCGCTGGTGTTCGTGGCCGCGGCCCTGGTGGGCGGCGTGCTGGGCGCGCTGGTGTATGTGATCTGTTTCCGCTTCCTGCCGCTGAACAAGCCGCTGGCCACGCTGATGTCCACCGTGGGCATGCTGCTGCTGATCGAGGAGGCCATCGTGCACGCCACCGCCGGCATGCCGCAGAACTACCCGGCCATGTTCGTGGGCTCCAACATCGACATCGGCCCGCTCTCGCTGCGCGGCGACCTGCTGTTCGTCTTTGCGCTGGGTTGCGCCGCCATGGTGGGCCTGACGCTGCTGCTCAAGCGCACCCGGCTGGGCCTGGCCACCCGTGCGGTCTCGCAGCAGGCCACGGCCGCGCGCCTGTGCGGCATGAACATCACCACCACCAACCTCTCCACCTTCGTGATCGCCGGCCTGCTGGGCGGCACGGCAGGTGCCATGGCGGGCGCGGCCATCGGCGTGCTGTCGCCGCTGCTGACGCTGCCGCTGACCGTCAAGGGCCTGGTGGTCACCGTCATCGGCGGCCTGGGCAGCATCCCGGGCGCCATCGTGGCCGGCCTGCTGGTGGGCGGCTTCGAGAACCTGTTCCAGTTCTGGCGCGGCGTGAGCGAGCGCGACATCTACGTGATGCTGCTGCTCTTCGCCTTCCTGGTGTTCCGGCCCGGTGGCCTGTTCGCCCCGCCCGCCGGCCGCGACTGACAAAGGACCCGAACCATGGACTTCTACCTCGGACTGGCCCAGGTGATTGGCGTGCACACGCTGCTGGGTCTCTCGGCCTGGTGTGTGCTGCACACCGGCCAGGTGTCGCTCGCGCAGGGCGGCTTCTTTGCCATCGGCGCCTATGCCTCGGGCATGCTGACCTCGATGGTCGGCTGGCCGCTGTGGCTGGCGCTGCCGGCGGCCTCGGTCATCTCGGCGCTGGTGGCCATTGCGGTGGGCTTTCCGGCGCTGCGGGTCAAGGGGCTGATGCTGGTGGTGGCCACCACCGCCTTCGCCGAGATCGTGCGGCTGGTGTTCTTCAACCTCACCTGGCGCGTGCCCGGCCCGGACGGCAACCTGGTCGGCCCGGACGGCAGCCTGGGTTTTGGCGGCATCCGCTACTTCCCCAGCAACGGCTGGACCTCGGGCGAGATCGTCACCCTCATCTGGGGTCTGGTGGCCGTGGTGATGCTGGTGCTGGCCTGGCTGGACCGCTCCCGCGTGGGCACGCTGTGGCGCGCCGTGGGCGAGGACGAGGTGGCCGCGCAGAGCGTGGGCATCAACCTGACGGCGGCCAAGGTGTCGGCCTTCGGCATCGGCGGGGCGATTGCCGGCGTCGCGGGTGCGGTGTTTGCCCACTACACCACCCACATCGAGCATTCCAACTTCACCATCCTGCTGGCCACCTTCGCCATCGCCTACCCGATCCTGGGCGGCCTCTCCAGCCTGCTGGGCACGGTGCTGGCGGTGGTGTTCATCCAGGGCATCCTGATCGAGGGCCTGCGTTTCCTGGGCGACTGGCGCAGCCTGTTGTTCGGCGCGCTCATCCTGCTGATGATGCTGATCCGCCCCAGCGGCATGATCACCTCGCCGCTGGGCCGCCTGCTGCGCGGTGGCCGCGAGCCCGACGGGGTGGCGCCCCGCAGCGCCTCCGGGAAGGAGAAGGCCCATGCTTGAGCTGCAGCAACTCAGCCGTCATTTCGGCGGCGTCAAGGCGCTCGACCAGCTCGACCTGACGGTCAACAAGGGCGAGATCCTGGGCCTCATCGGCCCGAACGGTTCGGGCAAGAGCACCACGGTCAACCTGATCGCCGGGCTCTACCAGCCCAGCAGCGGCAGCCTGCGCTTCAAGGGCCAGGACATCGGCGCGCTGCCGGTGCATGAGCGGGCGGCCCTCGGCATGGCGCGCACCTTCCAGAACATCCGCCTGTTCGGCAACCTGAGCGTGTGGCAGAACGTCTGGGCGGCCCGGGTGGTGCGCGAGAGCGGCTGGGCCGGTGTCCAGGCGCGCTGGCTGGCCTCGGGCCGCCAGGCCCGCGACGAGGTGCGCCAGCTGCTGGCCTTCAGCAACCTGGCCGACAAGGCCGACACCCTGGCCGGCAACCTGAGCTTCGGCGAGCAGCGCCGGCTGGAGCTGGCCCGCGCGGCGGCATCGGGTGCCGAGCTGCTGCTGCTGGACGAACCGGCCGCCGGCATGAACGCCGAAGAGATCGAGGAGCTGGACCAGCGCATCCGCGCCCTGCGCGACCGGGGCCACACCATCCTGCTGATCGAGCACCACATGGAGCTGGTGATGGAGGTCTGCGACCGGGTGGCGGTGCTCAACTTCGGCCGCAAGATCGCCGAGGGCACGCCGGCCCAGGTGCAGGACAACGCAGCGGTGCGCGCCGCCTACCTGGGTTCGGACGAGACCGTTGCCGAACCCGCCGCCACCGCCACCGCCACCGCCACCGCCTGAGGAGAGAACCGCATGCTGCAGATCGAAGGACTGGCCACCGCCTACGGAAAGATCGAGGCCCTCAAGGGCGTGGACCTGTCGGTGCAGGGCGGCCAGGTCACCTGCCTGCTGGGCCCCAACGGCGCCGGCAAGACCACGCTGATGATGACGGTGGCCGGCATCCTCAAGCCCAAGGCCGGCTCCATCCGCTTCGAGGGCGAGGAGCTGGTCGGCAAGTCGAGCGCCGACATCGTGGCGCGCGGGCTGGCCCTGGTGCCGGAGAACCGGCTGGTGTTCCCGGCGCTCACCGTGCGCGAGAACCTGCAGGCCGGCGCCTTCCGCCGGCGCGACCGCAACGCGATCCGCGACGACATCGACCGCATGTTCGTGCGCTTCCCGCGCCTGAAGGAGCGCGTCGACCAGATGGCCGGCACGCTCTCCGGCGGCGAGCAGCAGATGCTGGCCGTGGCGCGCGCGCTCATGTCGCGCCCGCGCCTGCTGCTGATGGACGAGCCCTCGGTCGGCCTGGCGCCGCTGGTGGTGGCCGAGATCTTCCAGATCATCCGGCAGCTGCACAGCGAGGGCGTGAGCATCTTCCTGGTGGAGCAGAACGCCCACATGGCCCTGAAGGTGGCGCAGCAGTTCTACCTGATGGAGCAGGGCCGGGTGACCTTCTCCGGCACGCCGGGCGAGATGAGCAGCGACGACGTGATCCAGCGCGCCTATCTGGGCCAGCGGCGCGCCGCCTGACCCGGCAGGAGCGGCGGTGCTCGAGTTCCTGCAGCGCACGCTGGACGGCTGGCTGGAGGGATCGGCCTATGCCCTGGTGGGCCTGGGCCTGACCCTGACCTTCGGCACCTTGCGCCGCCTGAACCTGGCCTACGGCGCCACCGCCATGCTGGCCGCGTATGTGGGCGCCTGGCTGTACGCCCGCCAGGGCCTGCCGGCCTGGGGCGTGGCGCTGGTGGTGGTCGGGCTGGCGGCGCTGATCGGGCTGTATGTGGAGCGGCTGTGCTTCGGCGCGATCGGCTCGGGCGGCAGTGCCCAGGGCCACGAGGGCCGGGGCAGCGCCACCCGGGTGGGTGGCGGTTTCGACGGCACCGAGGTGGTGGCCCTGGCGTCGAGCTTTGCGCTCTGGATGCAGCTGGAGCAGCTGGCGGTGAACCTGCTGCCGCGCCACCTGAACGCTTTTCCCGATCTGGCCGCCAGGACCGAGTGGGGCTTTTTTGGCCTCTACCTGCGGCCGGACCGGCTGGCCGTTGCGGCACTCGCGCTGCTGATCACCCTGGCCCTGACCCGCTGGCTGATGCACACCCGGGGCGGGCTGGCCTGGCGCGCAGCGGCCACCCAGCGCACCGCCGCCGGGCTGGTGGGCATCCGGGTCGGGCAGGTGCAGGCCACCGCCTTTCTGGTGGCCTGTGCGCTGTCCGGCGTGGCGGCCTTTGCGGTGCTGTCGCTGGAAGGCCAGATCACCCCGATGCTGGGCATGTGGATGCTGACCAAGGGCCTGGTGGCGGCCATGCTGGGTGGCCTGGGCAGCGTGCGCGGCGTGTTGCTGGGGGGCTGGCTGCTGGGCATCGTGGAGGCCCATGCCCAGGCCGCGTTCGGAGCGGTGGGGCGCGAATTTGCGACCTATGCGCTGCTGTTCCTGGTGCTGGTGGCCAGCCCGGCCGGCCGCAGCGGCCTGCTGGGCCGGGGAGGGTGGCGCCATGCCGCTTGAGCAGGCGGTGGGCCTGGCCACCGACATCGCCATCCTGTCGTTGCTGGCGCTCTCGGCGTACCTGGTGCTGCTGGTGGGCCGCATCTCGTTCGGGCAGCAGGCCTACTTTGCGCTCGGGGCCTATGCCAGCGGCATGGCCTCCACGCTGGCCGGCTGGGCGCTGGCGCCCTCGTTGCTGCTGGGCGCGGCGGTGGGGGCGGTGGCCTCCGGCCTGCTCGCCTGGCCCACGCTGCGCCTGTCCGGCCTGAACTACGCCGTGGCCACGCTGGCCCTGGCCGAGATGATGCGCATCGCCCTGATGCGCCTGCACTTCACCCGCGAGGTCGACGGCTACACCGTCGGCCCGCAGGGCGCCGAAGGCTTTCGCGACATCCGCTGGCTGCTGGAGAACGATGTCTCGCCCGGGGCCTTCCTGCTGCTGTGCCTGGCGGTGCTGGCGGCTGCCCTGCTGGTGCTGGCCTGGCTGCGGCCGCGCCGCCTGGGGCTGGCCCTGCGCCAGGTCGGGCACGACGAGGTGCTGGCGGCCAGCCAGGGCCTGCCGGTGCTGCGGCTGCAGCTGCTGGCGGTGGCCGCGGCCGGCGCCCTGGCGGCACTCGGTGGCGGCCTGTATGCCCACCGCGCCACCTACATCGAGCCGGCCCTGTTCGACCCCATGCTGGGCGTGCACGCGGTGGGCTATGCCCTCATCGGCGGGCTCGGCACCGCGCTCGGCCCGCTGCTGGGCGTGATGTTCGACATCGGTCTGCTGGAGGCCACCAAGGTGTTCGCCGGCTGGCGCATGGTGGTGTTCGGCGGCCTGGTGGCGCTGTTCCTGCGTTTTCGCCCGCGTGGCCTGCTGGACGAGGCCACCGTCCACCGCATCGGCGCCGCCTGGCGCCATTTCCGGAGAACGTCATGAACACCCGCTCCCTGCTGCTGCTGGCGCTGCTGCTGCCGGCGGCCCTGACCGCCACCGCGCAGTCCCGCCGGCCCCAGGTCGATCTGAAGTGCGAGGCCCATGGCATGGGCCCGTTGCTGGACTGCACCGTGCGCCTGCGCGGCGCCGACGGCCAGCCGCTGCCGGGTGCCGGCGTCACGCTGGGCGCCACCATGCCCTCGATGCCCATGGCCCACACGGTCAAGCCGGTCAAGGCCCTGCCCACGGCGGTGCCGGGCGAGTACCGGGGCCAGCTCACGCTGGAGATGAGCGGGGCCTGGGCCATCGAGATCGACCTGACCGGCCCGGTGCGCGAGCGGGTGGTGCGCGTGCTCATGGCCGAAGAGTGCGACGGCGATGGCCGCTGCCCGGCACCACCGGCCCGGCGCTGATGGCCGGACCTGATGGCCCGTTTTTTCCTGGAGAACCCCATGTCCCTTCCCCCCTTGCTCGACGGCCGCACCGTCATCGTCACCGGTGCGGCCACCGGCATCGGCCAGGCCTTTGCGCTGGCCTGCAGCGCCCAGGGCGCCAACATCGTCGTGGCCGACATGGGCCCGGCCGACGAGACCATGGACCTCATCGTCCGCCAGGGCGGCCAGGCGGTCTATGTGAAGACCGATGTGGCCGACAACGACTCCACCCAGGCCATGGCGGCAGCCGCGCTGCACCGCTTCGGCCGCATCGACGGCCTCATCAACAACGCGGCCTATTTCCGTGAGGTCAAGCTGACCGATTTCGAGGCCATCGACCCGGCCATCTGGGAACGCATCTTTGCGGTCAACGTGAAGGGCGTCTGGCAGTGCTGCAAGGCGGTCATGCCGGCCATGCGCGAACGCAGGAGCGGGTCGATCGTCAACATCGCCTCGGTGGTGGCGGTGGCCGGGCAGCCCGGCTACCTGCACTATGTGGCCACCAAGGGCGCGGTGCTGGCCATGACCAAGGGCCTGGCCAAGGAAGTGGGCCAGCACGGCGTGCGGGTGAACTGCATCGCGCCGGGCTTCGTCATCACCGATGCCACCCGCAACCGGCCGGTGGAATGGCAGCAGAGCTTCCTGAAGGCGCGCGCCATCGGCCGCGAGCAGAAACCCGACGACCTGGTCGGCACGGCGGTCTACATGCTGTCCGACCTGGCCGGCTTCGTCTCCGGCCAGACCGTGGTGGTCGACGGCGGCCACATCATGTACTGACCCTGTTGAACCAAGGAACCCCGATGCAACTGCTGGCCAACAACACCTCGCCCTATGTGCGCCTGGCGCGCATGGCCCTGATCGAAAAAGGCGTGCAGGTCGAACCCACGGTGGTCGACCCCTGGGCCGACGATGCCCGGCTGCGCGCCGCCAACGCCGCCACCCGCGTGCCCACCCTGGTGCTGGACGACGGCACCCCGCTGACCGAAAGCCTGCTGATCGTGCAGTGGCTCGAAGCCACCCGGCCGCAGACACCCAGCCTGCTGGGCAGCGACGTGGCCGGCGTGCTGGCGCGCGCCGGCGTGGCCCTGGGCGTGATCGACGCGGCGGTGCACACCATCATCATCCGCAAGGTCACCGCGCCGGTGCTGTTCGACGACACCCCGGTGGGCCTGCGCCGCCGCCGCTCGATGGCCGAGGGCATGGAACGGCTGGAAGCGCTGGCCGCATCGGGGGCGCTCAAGGCCGGTGCCAGGCCCACGCTGGACGTGCTGGCCGCCGTGGACGCGCTCGACTACCTGGACTTCCGCTTCAGCGCCGCCCCGTGGCTGCCCGCCATGCCGGCGCTGCGGGCGCTGGCCGCCGCGCTGGCCGACCGGCCCTCGGTGCGCGACACCCGCCCGCACTGACCGGGCCGGTCCGTCCGGTGCGGTTCAGCGGGCCGCCGCCAGCAGGCGCTGCGCGCGCAGCAGCACCGGGCGGTCGACCATGCGGCCGTCGAGCTGCACCGCACCGCCATCGCCGGCGGCGGCCACCACCCGCTCGGCCCAGGCCCGTTCTTCGGCTGTGGGTGCCAGCGCGGCGTGCACGGCAGCCACCTGGCGCGGGTGGATGCACAGCCGGGCCGCAAAGCCGAGCCGGCGCGCTTCGGCGCTGTCGGCCGCCAGCGCGGCTTCGTCGTCGATGGCGGGTGTGACACCGTCCACCGGCGGCGGCAGGTCGGCGCAGCGCGAGGCCCACACCAGCGTGGAACGGGCATGGCGCAGGGCTTCATGGTCGGCCGGGTCCAGGCCACCCAGGTCGAGCGCGTAGTCGATGCTGCCGAAGGCCAGCCGCTGCACGGCCGGCACCTCGCCCAGCCGGTGCGCCTGGCCGAGTCCGTGGGCGGTCTCGATCAGGGCCAGCACCGGCACCCCCGGCGGCAGCGCCTGCAGGGCGGCCGCGTCGCCGGCCTTGGGCACCATGGCCCCGATGCCGAAGCCCTGGCTTCGCAGCGCGGCGAGCAGGCGCAGATCGTCGGCTGCGTGGGCGGTGTCGAGTGCATTGATGCGCAGCCACAGCGTGCCGGGCACGGCACCGGCGAGTGCATCGGCGGCCTGGGCGAGCGCCGCGCGCGCCGCCGGCTTGGCCGGGGGTTCGACCGCATCCTCCAGGTCGACGATGACCGCGTCGGCCCCGCTCTGGCGGGCCTTGCCGATGCGCTCCGGCCGGCTGGCGGGCACGAACAGGTAGCTGCGGGGCAGGGCTGCGGCGGCTGCCGTCATGCGGCCACCGCTTCGGCGGCGGCCTGCGCGGCGCAGCGCTGCAGGTGGCCCAGCAGGGCGCCCAGCGGCGTGTCGCTGGCCACGGCGGTGCGGGTGCACAGCAGCATCTGGCGCGAGGCCCAGGCGTCGCTGATGGGCAGCACCCGCAGGTTCATCGACTGCGCCGTGCCGCGTGCGGCCTGCATCGGCAGCACCCCGATGCCCAGACCGGCTTCGACCGCGCGGCACACCGCCTCGAAGCTGCGCACCTGCACCCGCAGCGCCATGGGCTTGAGCAGTTCGGTGGCGTGCGATTCCAGCAGGCGGGTGAGCGTGCTGCCACCTTCCAGGCCCACCAGGTCGTGTTCCAGCAGGTCGGTGAAGGACACCGTGGCGGGCAGGTCCAGCCCGGGCGGCGCCACGGCGGCGAGCTGGTCCTGGCGGTAGGGCAGGCAGACCAGGCCGGAGGTGTCGACACCCTCGACCACCACGCCCAGGTCGATGTCGCCGCTGCGCAGCTTGCGGATCGCGTCGGCGCTCCAGCACTCCTCCAGCACCAGCCGGATGTCCGGGTGCTGCGGCTGGAAGCTGGCAATGTCGGCCGGCAGGAACTGCGCCATGGCCGAGGTGTTGCCGTGGATGCGCAGCACCGCGGTGTGGCCGGCGCCGTAGTTGGTCATCTCGGCCCGCATGTGGTGCACCGCCGCCAGCACCTCGCGGGCCAGCAGCAGCAGGCGTTCGCCGGCCGCGGTCAGCTCCAGCCCGCGCGAATGGCGCTCGAACAGCTGGGCCTTGAACTGGTGTTCCAGCAGCGAGAGCCGCCGGCTCGCCGCCGGCACGGTGATGAAGCTCGACTCCGCCGCCCGTGTGAGGTTGCGGGTTTCGGCGGCCTTGACGAACAGGGCCAGGGAGTCGAGATCGGGGAGCATGGGGGGTGGGGTATGGGTAAACGTCGAGTATGTAACCCGGCCCCGGCCTGTGCGACCGCTGCGGGATCGGTGAAAACCCGCAACCCCGATGCATGCAGCGAAAGGCTGCCTTTCCCATTCGGCAATGGCGCGGGGGCCGGCGCATCCGGACACTGCGGCCACCAGAACAAACGAGGGAAGGAGACCCACCCCATGCCGAACAGTCCGAGGCTCGCAGGCAAGATCACACTCGTCACCGGCGCGGCCAGCGGCTTTGGTGCCGGCATCGCGCGGGCCTATGCCCGCGAAGGCGCCACCGTGGTGCTGGCCGACCTGAACGACGAAGGCGCGCGGTCGGTGGCGCGCGACTGCGGCGGCCAGAGCGTGGCGGTGCGCTGCGACGTGACGCGGCGCGCCGACATCGACGCTGCGGTGCAGCTGGTGCGCGAGCGCTTCGGCCGCCTGGACGTGGTGGTGAACAACGCCGGCTGGACCCACCGCAACCGGCCCCTGCTGGAGGTGGACGAAGAGACCTTCGACCGGGTGTTCGACATCAACGTGAAGTCGATCTTCCACATGACCCATGCGGTGGTGCCGCTGATGCGCGCGCAAGGGGGCGGCGTGATCCTGAATGTGGGTTCCACCGCCGGCATCCGGCCGCGCCCGGGGCTCACCTGGTACAACGCCAGCAAGGGCGCGGTGAACCTGCTCTCCAAGTCGATGGCGGTGGAACTCGGCCCGGACCGCATCCGGGTGAATGCCATCTGCCCGGTCATCGGCGAGACCGCGCTGCTCGAGGCCTTCATGGGGGTGCCCGACACGCCGGAGAACCGCGCGAAGTTCATCGCCACCATTCCCATGGGGCGGCTGTCGCGCCCGGACGATGTGTCCGCCGCCGCGCTCTTCCTGGCCAGCGACGAAGCCGCGTTCATCTCGGGCGTGGAGTTCCCGGTGGACGGTGCCCGTACGGTGTGAGCCGCGCATGACCGCACCGCACCTGCCACCACCGCACGACATCACCCGGGCCGTGCTGGAGCGCCTGGCCGCCACGCCGGACGAACGCCTGCGCCAGGTCATGACCAGCCTGGTGGCCCACCTGCATGCCTTCGCCCGCGATGTGCAGCTGACCGAGGCCGAATGGTTCGCCGGCATCGAGTTCCTCACCCGCACCGGCCATGCCACCAACGAGTGGCGGCAGGAATTCATCCTGCTGTCCGACACGCTGGGCCTGTCCATGCTGACCGTGGCCCTGAACCACGACCGCACCCCCGGCTGCACCGAGGCCACCGTGTTCGGTCCGTTCCATGTCGAGGGCGCACCGGAGCTGCCGCTGGGGGCCGATGTGGCCCAGGGCGCGCAAGGTGTGCCGTGCGCGGTGTCGGGCACGGTGCGCGGTGCCGACGGCACGGCGGTAGCGGGTGCGCTGATCGATGTCTGGCAGGCCGATGCCGAGGGCCTGTACGACGTGCAGCGCGACGGTCTGGAACAGCACCAGGCGCGCGCCGTGCTGCGCGCCGACGGCCAGGGCCGGTTCCACTTCCGCACCGTGCTGCCGGTGCCTTATGCGATACCGGACGACGGCCCGGTGGGCGACCTGCTCAAGGCGACCGGGCGCCATCCCTGGCGGCCGGCCCACCTGCATTTCCGGGTGCAGGCGCCGGGCTGGCGGACCCTCATCACCCATGTGTTCCGGCGGGGCGATCCGTACCTGCAGAGCGATGCGGTGTTCGGCGTGCGGCCTTCGCTGGTGGCCGACTGGCCGCAGCAGCCCGACGGCAGCCATGCGGTGGAGGTGAACCTCGTCCTGGACCGCGCAGGCAGCGTGACCGAAGGTGCCGGATGAGACCGTTCGTCCACCAGGCACCGGCCGGCCGGGTGGTGTTCGGCGCCGGCAGCCTGGCGCACCTGGAGCGCGAGCTGGACCTGCTGCGGATCGGACGGGTGCTGGTGCTCAGCACGCCGGGGCAGGCCGCTGCTGCGCTGGCGCTGTGTCGACGCCTGGGGCCGCGCTGTGCCGGTGTGTTCGACCGCGCCGTGATGCATGTGCCGCTGGGTGTGGCGCTGGAGGGCGTGGAAGCGGCCCGTGACCACCGGGCCGACGGCACGCTGGCGCTGGGCGGCGGCTCGACCATCGGGCTGGCCAAGGCCATTGCGCTGGACACCGGTCTGCCCATCGTTGCCGTGCCCACCACCTATGCCGGCAGCGAGATGACGCCGATCCACGGCATCACCGATGGCGGCATCAAGCGCACCGGGCGCGATGCGCGGGTGCTGCCGCGCACCGTCATCTACGACCCCGAACTCAGCCTGGACCTGCCGGTGGGCATCAGCGTGACCAGCGGCATGAATGCCATCGCCCATGCGGTGGAGGCGCTGTACGCCAGCGACAGCAACCCCATGACCGACCTGATGGCCGAGGAGGGCATCCGCGCCCTGGCGCAGGCCCTGCCGGTGCTGCGCCAGCTGCCGCGCGACCCGGCCGCCCGCAGCGATGCGCTCTACGGCGCCTGGTTGTGCGGCTCGGTGCTGGGGCAGGTGGGCATGGCCTTGCACCACAAGCTCTGCCATGTGCTGGGCGGCAGCTTCAACCTGCCGCATGCCGAGGTGCACACCGTGGTGCTGCCCCAGGCCACCGCCTTCAATGCCCCGGCGGTGCCGCAGGCGATGGCCCGGGTGGCGCGTGCACTGGGCAGCGGCAGCGCCGCCCGGGGCCTGTTCGATCTGGCGCGCGACAACGGCGCACCGGTTTCGCTGCGCAGCCTGGGCATGGCCGAAGCCGACCTGGACCGCGCCGCCGATCTGGCTGCTGCCCAGCCCTACTGGAACCCGCGCCCGGTCGGGCCGGCCCAGCGGGATGCGCTGCGCGAACTGCTGCAGGGCGCCTGGGAGGGCCGGCGGCCGGACTGAGCCCGCCGGTCAGGCCGGCTCAGCGTGCGGGCTGGGCCGGCGGCGTCCAGCCGCCACCCAGGCTGCGGTAGACCGCCACCAGTGCACCGGCGGTGCCCACCTGCGCCTGCACCAGGGCGTCGCGCTGGCTCAGGGCTTCGCGTTCGGCATCGAGCACGGCCAGGAAGTCGGTCACGCCGGCCTCGAAGCGCACCCGGGCGAGCTGGACCGCGGTCTCGGCCTGGCGGGCGGCTTCGTCCAGCCGCGCGGCGCGCTGCGACTCGCGGCTGAAGCTGCTGAAGGCGCCTTCGGTTTCTTCCAGCGCCAGCGCCACCGTCTGCTCGAACCGGACCACGCTCTGCTGGGCGCGGGCCTCGCTGGCCCGCACCCGGGCGCGCAGGGCGCCACCGTCGAGCGGGGTCCAGGTGATGCCGGCGCCCAGGGCCCAGCGGCCGGAGGCGGCGTCGAACAGGTCGCTGCTGCGCGCCGAATTGAAGCCCAGCAGGCCGGAGAGCGACAGGCGCGGGTAGAGCGCTGCCTTGGCCACGCCGATGTCGGCATTCGCGGCCGCCAGTTCGCGCTCGGCCACGATCAGGTCGGGCCGGCGCTGCAGCCAGCCCTGCGGCGTGCCCACCGGCAGGGCCGAGAGGTCGGTCACCGGCAGGCTGGGCATGGGCATGGGGGCCGAGAGCGAGGCCATCAGCGGGCGCGGCGGCTGCGCGGTCAGCGTGGCCAGCCGCAGCACGGTACGGTCGATGGCGTTGTCCAGCGCAGGCAGGGCGGCCTCGGTGCTGGCCACCAGCGTTTTCGCCCGGGCCAGGTCGAGTTCGCTGGCGCGGCCGGCGTCGACCCGGGCCTGGGTGATGCGCAGCGACTCGCGCTGATTGCTCAGCGCCTGGTCGGTCACCTGGCGGCGCTGCTGCAGGCCGCGCAGTTCCAGGTAGTTGCGCGCCACCTCGGCGGCCACGGCGGTGTGGGCCGCCGAGATGCCGGCCTCGCTGGCGCTGACGCGTGCCGCAGCCGCTTCCTGGCCGCGGCGCAGGCCGCCGAACAGGTCGATCTCCCAGTTGGCAATGAAGCTGGCATCGAAGGTGTTGCCGGTGCGCTGGCCCCGGGTGGTGCCGGGGCGCTGGGTGATGGGCTGCACGGCGCGTTCCGCGCTGCCGCTGAAGCCGGCACCCGGGCGGCCGGCGGCGTCGGCTTCATCGAGGCCGGCGCGCGCTTCCTGCAGGCGCGCCTGGGCGATGCGCACATCGCCGTTGGCGGCCACGGCGCGTTCGATCAGCGCGGTCAGCTGGGCGTCGTTGAAGCCGCGCCAGAAGGCCACGATCTCGGGCGAGGCCGGGCGGCTGTCGGGCTGGGCGCTGCCGGGCTGGATGAACGAGGCATCCAGCTGCAGCGGCGGGACCTGGTGGTCGGGGCCGACAGCGGCACAGCCGGCCAGGACCAGGGCTGCGACCAGCACGGAAACGCGCGGCATCACAGGGGTGGACATGAGGGCCTCAGACATGCTGGCCTCCTTCGGTTGAAGCGGCGGCCGGTGCGGCCGTTGCGGCCGGTGCAGCGGCCGCCAGCCGCCGTGCGCGGCGCGAGCGCAGCAGCACATAGAACACCGGGGTGAGGAAGATGCCGAACGCGGTCACGCCCAGCATGCCGGAGAACACCGCAATGCCCATGGCCTGGCGCATTTCGCTGCCGGCACCGCTGCCGACGATCAGCGGCACCACGCCGGCGCAGAACGCGATCGAGGTCATGAGGATCGGGCGCAGGCGCATGCGGCAGGCGTGCACGATGGCGTCCAGCAGGGCTTCGCCCCGGTCCTCCAGCTCCTTGGCGAACTCCACGATCAGGATGGCGTTCTTGCAGGCCAGGCCCACCAGCACCACCAGCGCGATCTGCGTGAAGATGTTCAGGTCCCCCGGCTGCATGAACGGCGGGAAGCTGGAGAGCCACACCCCGAACAGCGCCGAGAGGATGCCCATGGGCACGATCAGCACGATCACCAGCGGCAGGCTCCAGCTCTCGTACTGCGCGGCCAGCACCAGGATCACCAGCAGCACCGAGATCGCCAGCACCGCGGCCAGCACCGGCAGCTTGATGCCGGTGCCCGGCACGGTGATGTCGCGGGTCAGGCGGTCCTGGTAGGCCAGCTCGGTCCACTCGTAGGTCATGCCGCGCGGCAGCGTGCGCTGCAGCAGGGTCTCGATCTCGGCCTCGGCCTGGCTGGACGAGAAGCCGGGGTTGGCGGCACCGTTGATGTCGGCCGAGGGGAAGCCGTTGTAGCGGGTCACGCGGGTCGGGCCGAAGGTCGGCTCCACCGTCATGAGCGAGCCCAGCGGCACCATCTCGCCGGCGGCGTTGCGGGTCTGGAGCGCGGTGATGGCCGAGGCATCGCCCCGGAACGGCGCATCGGCCTGCACGACGACCTGGTAGGTCTTGCCGAAGCGGCTGAAGTCGTTCACATAGAGCGAGCCCAGGTTGACCTGCATGGTGTCGTAGATGTCGCCCAGGGCAATGCCCATCTGCTTGGCGCGGGTGCGGTCCACGTCGGCAAACAGCTGCGGCACATTGATGTCGTAGCCCGAGTAGGGCGTGCCGATGCTGGACTGCGGGTTGCCGTACACCTGACCCAGCACACCCCAGACCGCGCCGTACAGCGCCTGTTCGCCGGCGCCGCCACGGTCCTGCACCTGCAGCTTGAAGCCGCCGGCGTTGCCCAGGCCGTCCACCGCCGGCGGCGGCACCACGAACATGCGCGCGCCCTGGATGCTCTGGATCGCGCCGTTCACCTGACCCAGGATGGCGTTCTTGCTGAGGTCGGGCGTGGTGCGGTCCTCGAACGGAGCCAGGCCAAAGAACACGATGCCTTCGTTGGGCGCGGCCGAGAAGCCGGCGATCGACAGGCCGGGGAAGGCGATCGAATCGACGATGCCGGGCACCTTGAGCGCGATGTCGCTCATCTCGCGGATGACGGCTTCGGTGCGGTCGATGGAGGCACCGGCCGGCAGTTGCGCAATGCCGATCAGGTACTGCTTGTCGGGTGCCGGCACAAAGCCGCCCGGCAGGCGCGCGAACAGCAGCGCCGTGGCGCCCAGCAGCACCGCGTACACCACCAGCGCGACCGACTTGCGCCGCACCAGCCCGCCGACCTGGTGGCCGTAGCGGGTGCTGGCGCGTCCGAACACGCGGTTGAACCAGCCGAAGAAGGGGCCGAGCACCTTGTCGATACCGCGGGTCAGCCGGTCTTTGGGCGCGTCGTGCGGGCGCAGCAGCAGGGCCGACAGCGCCGGGCTGAGCGTGAGCGAGTTGAAGGCCGAGATGACCGTGCTGATGGCGATGGTCACCGCGAACTGCTTGTAGAACTGGCCGGTGAGGCCGGGCACGAAGGCCAGCGGCACGAACACCGCGCACAGCACCAGCGCAATGGCAATGATCGGGCCCGAGACCTCGCGCATGGCCTTGATGGTGGCGTCGCGAGCGCTCAGCCCTTCCTCGATGTTGCGCTCCACGTTCTCCACCACCACGATGGCGTCGTCCACCACGATGCCGATCGCCAGCACCAGGCCGAACAGGGTCAGCGTGTTGATCGAATAGCCCAGCAGCAGCAGGAACGCAAAGGTGCCCACCACCGACACCGGCACCGCCAGCAGCGGAATGATGGAGGCGCGCCAGGTCTGCAGGAACACGATCACCACGATCACCACCAGCGCAATGGCCTCCAGCAGCGTGACCACCACCTTCTCGATCGAGGTCTGCACGAAGCGCGTGGGGTCGTAGACGATGCTGTAGCTCACCCCGGGCGGGAAGCTCTTGCTCAGGCGCTCCATGTTCTCGCGCACGCTGTTCGACAGCGCCAGCGCATTCGAGCCCGGCGCCTGGAACACTGCAATGGCGGCGGCTTCCTTGTTGTTGAGCAGGCTGCGCAGCGCATAGCTGCCGGCCGACAGCTCGACCCGGCCGATGTCGCGGATGCGGATCAGGCCACCGGTGGCGGGGTCGGCCCGCACGATGATGTCGGCGAACTCCTCCTCGGTGCTCAGCCGGCCCTGGGTGTTGACCGCCAGCTGGAACTCGGTGCCGGCGGGTGCGGGCGGGGCGCCCACGGTACCGGCCGCCACCTGCGCGTTCTGCTCGCGGATGGCGCCCACCACCTCGGCGGTGGTCAGGTTTCGGGCCGAGAGCTTGTTCGGGTCCAGCCAGATGCGCATGGCGTAGTCGCCGGCACCGAACATCTGCACCGAGCCCATGCCGGGCAGGCGCAGCAGGTCGTCGCGCACATTGAGCTGGCCGTAGTTGCGCAGATAGAGCGCGTCGCGGCTGTTGTCCGGGCTGACCAGGTGCACCACCATGGTCAGGTTCGGGCTGCTCTTCTCGGTGGTCACGCCGATCTGCCGCACGATCTCCGGCAGGCGGGGCAGAGCGCGGTTGATGCGGTTCTGCACCGCCGTCTCGGCGGCCTCGGGGCTGGTGCCGATCTTGAAGGTGACGGTCAGCGTCATGCCGCCGTCGGCGGTGGCCTGCGAGTCGAAGTACAGCAGGTTCTCGATGCCGCTGATCTGCTCCTCCAGCGGCGTGGCCACGGTCTCGGAGATGACGCGCGGGTTGGCGCCGGGGAACTGTGCCCGCACCACGATCTGCGGCGGCGAGACCTCCGGGTACTCGGAGAGCGGCAGCTGGAAGATGGCCAGCGCACCGACCAGGAAGATGAAGATGGAAAGCACGGCCGCAAAACGCGGCCGGTCGATGAAGAACCGGGAGATGTCCATGGCGGGGCTCCGGTTCAGTTGCCGGCGGCGGTGGCCGGGGCAGCGGGCGCGGCACCGGGCTGTCCGGCGGCCGGGAACACCGGCATGCCGCGCTCGTCCACCTTCAGCACCTGCGGCTGCACCGGCATGCCGGGCATGATCCGCTGCAGCCCTTCGACCACCACGTTCTCGCCGGGCTTCACACCGTCACCCAGCACCACGCGCATGCCGTCCTGCAGCGAACCCAGGCGCACCGCCCGGAACTGCGGCTGGCCGTCCTGGCCGACCACGACCACCACCTTGCGGTCCTGGTCGGTGCCCACCGCGCGCTCGGGCACCAGGGTGGCGGTGTACGGGGCGCTGGTGGTCATGCTGATGCGGGCTGCCAGGCCAGGCACGAAGCGGCCGTCCTTGTTGTCGAAGCTGGCGCGCAGGCGGATGGCACCGGTCTGCGGGTTCAGGCGGTTGTCCACGAAGTCCAGCTGGCCCTGGTGCGGGTAGCCGGCCTCGTTGGCCAGGCCCAGGCGCACCACCGGCGGCTTGGCGCCGGCGGCGCGCACCCGCAGGAAGGTCTGTTCGCTGCCGTCGAAATACGCGTGCACCTTGCTGCTGGCGGCAATGGTGGTCAGCACCACCTGTTCATTGACCAGGTTGCCGGCCGTGACCGCCGCGCGCGAGACGCGCCCGGCAATCGGGGCCCGCACCGCAGCGTGCGAAAGGTTCAGGCGGGCCACCTTCAGCGCGGCCTCGGCCGCCTCGATGTCGGCGTTGCTGGTGCGGGTGCCGGCGGCCAGCTGGTCGGCCTCCTGCTTCGAGATCGCCTTGCTCTGCAGCAGCTTCTCGGCCCGGGCCAGTTCGGCGGTGGCCAGTTCGGCGCGGGCGCGGGCGGCGGCCACCTGCGAGGCAGCGCGGGCCACCTCGGCCTCGAACGGGCGCGGGTCGATGCTGAACAGCAGCTGGCCGCGCGCCACCGTGGCGCCGTCGGTGAAATGGACCTTGTCCACGGTGCCGGCCACGCGCGGGCGCAGCTCGACGAATTCGGCCGCCTCGATGCGGCCGCTGAAGGTCTCGACGTCGGTCACGGTGCGCTGCACCGCTGGCGCAACGCTGACCGGCATGGCGGGCGGCGGGCCGCCCTGGGCGTCGGCCCGACCGCCGCAGGCGGACAGTAGGGCGGTGCCGCCGGCCGCGAACAGGGCCAGGGCAAAAAGATGGCGGATGCGCCGTGCATCCAGTGATTGGGCTGGCATGGGGTACTCCAGAAAACCCTTGACCGTCGCGCCCGGGTGGGGCGTTTGGATCGCGGGTGGGGCGGGTGGATCGGCAGGAAAAGCGGAAATTCTAACGACTCATGTGAAACTTTTTTGATTCACTTGATTCCGATTGGGTCAAAATCACACATTCATGCAGACATCTCAAATCTCTGACCACACCGCCGCCCCGGAACAGGCCGACGACGAGCGCCTGCTGGCCGCATTGGCCCTGGCCCTGGTCGACAACCCGCGCGCCACCCTGCAGGAACTGGCCCAGGCCGTCGGTGTCAGCCGCGCCACGCTCTACCGCTTTTCCCGCACCCGGGAAGAACTCATCGACCGCCTGATGCAGCACGCCACCGGCTGCCTGCAGCGGGCCATGGAAGACGCCAGGCTGGACGAAGGATCGGCGCTGGAGGCGCTCTCGCGCTTCGTCACCGGCCAGCTGGAGCAGCGCGAGATGGCCGCGTTCCTGGTCTATCACTGGCAGCCCGAGACCATCCAGGACGAGCGTGGCCGCACCAGCTGCGACGCCTTTCTGGAAGCACTGGACGCCTTCATCCTGCGTGGTCAGCGCGAAGGCGTGTTCCGCATCGACATCGCCGCCCAGACCCAGACCGAAGCGCTCATGGCCCTGCTCACCGGCATGGTGGACGCCGAACGCCGGGGCCGCGTGGCCCGGGCCGGCGTGGCGGCCATGGTGGAGGCGCTGTTCCTGAAGGGCAGCGCGGCCTGAGGGGGTTCAGGGGATCGGTCGCTGCTTCACACCGGTACCGCATGCCGCCTGGTCGACGGCCCCGCCTGCAGCACCTGCCCCGACAGGCCGTGTCCCACCAGCGGCGGCAGTTCGGCCGCCACCGCCAGTAGCGCGTCCAGATCGACCCCGGTGTCCACGCCCATGGCCTGGAACATGTGCACCAGGTCTTCGGTGCTGACATTGCCGCTGGCCCCGGGCGCAAACGGGCAGCCGCCCAGGCCGCCCAGCGACGCATCGAAACGGCGGATGCCGGCCTGCCAGGCCACCAACGCGTTGGCCAGGCCCATGCCGCGCGTGTTGTGGAAGTGCGCGGTGAAACTGATCTGCGGCCAGCGGGCCAGTGCTTCGCCACACAGCGCCTCCACCTGCGCCGGGTGCGCCATGCCGGTGGTGTCGCACAGGGTGATGCGGTGAATGCCCAACGCGGCGATCCGTTCGATCAGCCCGAACACCCGCTCCATCGGCACCTCGCCATCGAACGGGCAGCCGAAGGCGGTGGACAACGACGCATTGAAGGCCACCTGTGCCCCCGGCGTCTGGTGCACCAGCGCCACCACGTCCTCGAACTGCTGCAGTGAACGCTCCGGGCTCATGCGCAGGTTGGCCTGGCTGTGGCTGTCGCTGGCCGACATGACCAGGTTGATCTCGTCCACGCCGCAGGCCAGCGCACGTTCGGCGCCCCGGGTGTTGGGCACCAGCGCGGCATAGGTGACGCCGGGTGCGCGGTCGATGCGCTGCATCAGCTCGGCCGCATCGGCCAGCGCGGGTATGGCCTTGGGCGAGGTGAACGAGGTCACCTCGATCTTGTCCAGCCCGGTGCGCGAGAGCGCATTGCACAGCCGCAGCTTGTCGGCGGTGGGCACGAACACCGGCTCGATCTGCAGGCCGTCGCGCAGGGCGACGTCGTGGATGTGGACGCGCTCTGCGCCGCGCTTCATGGTGACGTCCTTCAGACCACGCCCTGCCGGCGCAGCTCGGCGATGCGCTCGGCACTCAACCCCAGCGAGCCCAGCACCTCGTCGGTGTGCTCGCCCAGCGCAGGGCCGATCCAGCGGGTGGCGCCCGGGGTGGCGCTGAGCTGCGGCACCACACCCGGCAGCGAGACCGGCTGGCCATCCGGCAGGGTGTGCGGCTCGATCATGCCGCGCGCCTGGTAGTGCGGGTCGGCCACGATGTCGGCAGCGGTGTAGATGCGGCCGGCCGGCACGGCGGCGGCTTCCAGCACGTCCAGCACCTGGTCCAGCGTGTGCTGTCCGGTCCACTGGCCGATGGCTTCGTCGATGCGCTGCACCTGCGCCACCCGCCCGGCGTTGCCGGCCAGCGCCGGGTCGTCGGCCAGGTCGGCACGGCCGATGGCGTTCATGAGGCGGCGGAAGATGGCGTCGCCGTTGCCGGCAATGGCCACATACAGGCCGTCGCCGCACAGGTAGGTGTTGGAGGGCGCGATGCCCGGCAGGCTGGCGCCGCTGCGCTCCCGCACGAAGCCCTGTACGCTGAATTCCGGCACCAGGCTTTCCATGATGGCGAACACCGATTCGTACAGCGCCACGTCGATGAACTGCCCGCTGCCGCCGCTGTTCCGGTGGTGCAGCGCCATCAGCGCGCCGATGGTGCCGTACAGCGAGGCCAGGGTGTCGCCCAGGCTCACCCCCACGCGCACCGGTGGCCGGTCCGGAAAACCCGAGGTGTAGCGCAGCCCGCCCATGCATTCGGCAATGGCCGCGAAGCCGGGCCGCTGGCTGTAGGGGCCGCTCTGGCCGTACCCCGAGACGCGGACCATGATCAGCTTCGGGTTGAGCGCGTGCAGGGCTTCCCAGCCCAGACCCCATTTCTCCAGCGTGCCGGGGCGGAAGTTCTCGATCACGATGTCGGCGCTGGCCGCCAGTTGCCGGGCCACCTCGGCGCCTTCGGGCTGGCGCAGGTCCAGCGTGACCGACTTCTTGTTCCGGCTCTGCGAATACCACCAGAGCGACGTGCCCTCGTGCAGCTTGCGCCACTGGCGCAGCGGGTCGCCGCCCTCGGGCGATTCGATCTTGATCACCTCGGCGCCGAACTGCGCCAGCAGCGCGGCCGCGTACGGCCCCGCGATCAGCGAGCCGAGTTCCAGCACCCGCACCCCGGCCAGGGCCTGGGGCGGCGGGGTGTCCGGCGCACTGTTCGGGGTGCCGGCAGCCGCCATCTCAGTAGCGGCCCGAGAGCAGGGCGCCGCAGCCCGGCACATGGGCCGGCAGCTTCAGGGCCGTCAGCATGGCGTGGGTGGTGCACACGGCGGCCGAGAGCACCGGCAGGCCCAGGCGGTCTTCCACCGGCTGGATGGAGGGCAGCGAGGGCATCTGCACGCAGGCGGACAGCACCACCGCGTCGCAGTTGGCGGTGCTCAGGCGGCGCGAGATCTCGATCGGCGCACGCGGGTCCTGCGCACCGACCTGCAGGTTGTCGGAGATTTCCAGCGACAGCGCGTCCAGCACCTCGATGCCTTCGTGCTCGATGTAGTCGACCACCAGCGCGGTCAGCGGTTTCATGTAGGGCGTGAGCACCGCGATCTTTTTGGCGCCGATGCGCTGCAGGCCCTGGATGAGCGCACCCGCGCTGGTCACCACCGGGGCGGGTGCCCCGTTGTCGACCGTGCGCTGGTGCAGCCGCTGCTCGGACTGCCGGTGGTAGCCCCGGCCCATGCTCATGATGGCCACAAGACACGCGTAGCCCAGCACGTCGACCCGGGCGTCCGAGAGTTCGAGGGCGCAGCGGTCGGAGTCGGCGTCCATGGCGGCCAGCTCTTCCTTGGTCACCTTCTTCATCCGCATGCGCGAAGAGTGGAAGCTGAAGCGCTCCGGCGCCACGCCCTCGCGGGCGCGCAGCATGGCCGGGATCTCGGTCTCCATGGTCGTGTTGGAGCTGGGCACGATCTGCCCGATGCGGAAAGAGGTGCGAACGTCAGCGGAGGTCATGGATGGTGGTTCCGGTCACTCGGCGGTGATGTTGCGGCTCTTGATGATCTGGCCCCAGTACCCGGTCTCGCGGGTCACCAGGTCGCCCAGGCCCTTGGGGTCGAGGTAACGCGGCTCCACCCCCTGCAGGGCGGCGCGCTGCTTGGTCTCGGGGGCTTCCAGCACCTTCTTCACCGCCTCGCTGAGCTGGGCAATGACCGGTGCCGGCGTACCGGCCGGGGCGAACAGGCCGACCCAGGCCTCCAGCTCGAAGCCGGGCAGGCCGGCCTCGGCGGTGGTGGGCACGTCGGGCAGCATCGGGTGGCGGGTCTTGCTGGTCACGGCGTACGGCCGCAGCTTGCCCTGCTGGATGTGGCCCAGCACCGAGGGCGGCGTGGTCATGAAGAACTGCACCTGGCCGGCCAGCACGTCGGCAATGGCGGCACCCGAACCCTTGTAGGGCACATGGGTCATTTCGGTCTTGGTGGTCTGCTCGAACAGGGCGGTGCCCACGTGCGACAGCGAGCCCACGCCCTGCGAGGCGAAGTTCACCTTGCCGGCGTTGCTGCGCAGGTAGCCCAGCAGCTCGTTCAGGTTTTTTGCCGGCACCGAGGGGTGGGTGGTGATGACGTTGGTGGCCGCCGCGATCAGCGCCACCGGCACCAGGTCCTTCTGGTCCCAGGGCAGCTTGGCGAACATGGCCGGGTTGCCCACGTGGTAGGCCGAGTACGAGATCAGCAGGGTGTAGCCGTCCTTGGGGGCGCGGGCCACCTGGCTGTAGGCGATGTTGCCGCTGGCGCCGCCTTTGTTCTCGACGATCACCGAGCCGCCCAGGGCCTTGGCCACGCCATCACTCACCAGGCGTGCCGAGGTGTCGACCACGCCACCCGGCGGGTTGGGCACCACGAAGGTGATGGGCTTGGTGGGGAAGCCTTGCGCGAAGGCGGTGCCGGACAGCGCCAGCAGGCAGGACAGAAGGGTGCGACGGTGCAGCATGGGAATGTCTCCGGTTGTTGTGAGCGAAAAATACCGAGGGGCAAGCGCGCGGATTCTGGAGACACCGGACCGGTTTCGGTTCGTGTTTGATTGACACATCCTCAACCTGTGGTTGAGGATCGGACCATGAACACCCCCCAGTCTTCTGCTCCCATCAACCTCGGCCGCTTCGACCTGGGCTCGCTGCGCCTCTTCCTCATGACGGTGGAGGCCGGCAGCCTGACCGCCGGTGCCGACCGTTACGGCATTTCGCTCGCCGCGGCCAGCAAGCGCATGGCCGAACTCGAAGCCCATGTGGGGCATCCGCTGCTGGCCCGCAGCAAGCGGGGCGTGGTGCCCACCCCGGCCGGGCAGACGCTGCAGCGCCATGCCATCGAGCTGGTGGCGCAGCTGGAACAGATGGCGCTGGCCCTGAACGACTTCCGCCACGGCACCCAGGGCCACCTGCGCATCTGGGCCAACACCTCGGCCTTCGGGCATTTCCTGCCGACCACGCTGGCCCGGTTCTCGGTGCTGCACCCGGGCATCAAGGTCGATCTGGAGGACGTGCTGAGCGAGGAAGCCGCCCGCGCCGTGGCCACCGGCGTGGCCGAACTGGCGGTGATCGGCGACAACACCCCCACCGAAGGGTTGCACACGCTGCCCTGCGAGACCGACGAGCTGGTGCTGCTGGTGCCGGCCGGCCACGCGCTGGCGGTGCGCGAGACGGTGGCCTTCACCGACGCACTGGACCACGACTTTGTCGGCATGAACCGCTCCACCTCGCTCATGCGCCACATCGCCGCCGCTGCCGGAGCCTGTGGCCGGGTGATGCATGCCCGGGTGCAGGTGCGCAGCTTCGACGCCATGTGCCGCATGGTCAGTGCCGGGCTGGGGCTGGCCATCTTGCCGCGCGCCAGCGCCCTGCCGCTGGCGCCTGCGCTGGGCCTGGTGCTGCGCCGGCTCGACGGGCTCTGGACCCGGCGGCGCCTGCTGCTGGCCATGCGCGATCGGCAGCAGCTCTCGGCCCCGGCGCGGGCCTTCGTGGAGCTGGTGGAGGCGGGAGCCGAAGGGGCGCCGGCTCAGACCGGCTGATCCGGCCGGGGCAGGGCGGAGGTCGGCAGGCCGAAAACCCGGTCGAAGACCCAGTTGAAGACGAAGGTGTAGACCAGAAAGAACACGATCAGGCCGATGTCCATGACGAAGGCATCCCACAGGGAGAGGTCCAGCCACCAGGCAAACGCCGGCACCAGCGTGATCACCAGTCCGGTCTCGAAGCCGATGGCATGGGCCACCCGCCGGCCCAGGCTGCGGCCCCGCGTGGCCTGCCGGGCTTCCCACCATTCGAAGGCGGTGTTGTAGGCCAGGTTCCAGACCACCGCCACCACCGAAGCGCCCACCGCCGCGACGCCGGCCCGCTCCAGGTCGCTGCCGGAGAACTGCTGGAGCAGCAGGGTGGAGGCGGTGATGGCGATCAGCTCGAAGAGCGTGACATAGACGAGCTTGCGCTTCAGACCTTGCATGCGGGGGACGGAGGGGGAGGGGCTCAAGGAGAAAACCCGCGACTCTAACCGCATGCGCCCACCCATGCACCGACACGGTGCAGGGTATCTCCGCGTTCGGCAAAATCCAAACCCATGAAACTCCGAGCCGACTGGACCGAACGCTGCGTGGTGCACAGCCACGACCTGCCCTGGGTGGCATCGCCTTCCCGGCTGGTGGAGCGGCGCATGCTGGAGCGCGACGGCGAAGAGGTGGCGCGCGCCACCTCGGTGGTTCGGTACGCGCCCGGCGCAAGGTTCGAGGCGCACGACCACGAACTCGGCGAAGAAATTCTGGTGCTGGACGGCGTGTTCAGCGACGAGACCGGCCACTACGGCCCCGGCACCTACCTCAAGAACCCGCCCGGATCGCGCCATGCGCCGTTCTCCGAACCGGGCTGCACCATCTTCGTCAAGCTGCGCTACCAGGACCCGCAGGACCAGGAGCAGATCGCGCTGGATACCCTTACCGCCCCCTGGCGGCAGGGGCTGGTGCCCGGCCTGTCGGTGCTGCCGCTGTCCTCGTTCGGCACCAGCCACACGGCGCTGGTGCGCTGGGCGCCGGGCACGTACTTCAACCCGCACCGGCACTACGGTGGCGAGGAAATCTTTGTGGTGGATGGTGTGTTCTCCGACGAACACGGCGACTACCCGGCCGGCAGCTGGCTGCGCAGCCCGCACCTGAGCCAGCACCAGCCGTTCTCGCGCGAGGGCTGTCTCATCTTCGTCAAGACCGGGCATCTGCTGACCGACGCCAGCCCCTGAAAACCGCCCGCCCGGGTCGGTCCGGGGGTGGTCCGGGCCGGACCTGCGACAATGCCCGGTCTGCCTCGATGGTGAAATTGGTAGACACAGCGGACTTAAAATCCGCCGCCCCCAACAGGGCGTACCGGTTCGATTCCGGTTCGGGGCACCAGCCACGGCCGGCCACCACCACCGGCCATCCCTCCGGACACCACCGGATTAGCGAGTTTTCATGAGCCGATTCAACGCCCCCTTCGAAATCCATGTGCACGGCGATCTGCCCCTGCGCGAGGACGTCGCCTACGAGCAGATCCAGGAGGCGCTCAAACCCCTGTGGCAGTACGCCGGTGCCCGCTCGCTGGCGGCCGCTGCGGCCAGCACCTACGAGGACGAGCCCGGCATCCGCGTCGACAGCGAAGCCCATGTGCTGCAGATCTGCTGGACCGTCACCGGCGACGAAGACTTCCGCCAGATCATGGAAGAGGCCTGCATGGCCCTGAACGAGATCAGTGCCGCCGGCGCGCCGCTGGAGGTCTCGTTCTACGACACCGAGTACGACGAGGAAGACCCGGCCGAGGGCGAGGAAGCCCGCGACGACTTCGTCATGTTCTTCGTCGGGCCCACGCCGGCCGCCATCATGCAGACCCAGCGCGACCTGTTGGTGCAGGACGTGGTGCACATCATGGAGCGCCACTTCGATGCCGCCGAGCTCGGCGACGTGGTGGGCGCCATCGACCAGCTGTTCACCCAGCGCTTCGATGCCCTGGTCAATTCCATGCAGCTGGGCCGCCCGCCGCGCGGCCATGGCGGCTCGGGCCACGGTGGCCCGCGCAAGCCGCGTCACCTGCACTGACGCCCTGGCGGCCTGAGTACCTTCACCCATGCCGCTGTTTCCTGCCGATGCGCTGAACCCCGGCGTGCGCCCGCGCGAGGTGTTCGGCTGGGCCCTCTACGACTTTGCCAACTCCGGCTACACCACCGTGGTGCTCACGGCGGTGTTCGCGGCCTACTTCGTGGGTGCGGTGGCCGGGGGCGCACCCTGGGCCACCTTCGCCTGGACGGCCGCGCTCAGCGCCTCGCACCTGCTGGTCATGCTGACCATGCCCGGCATCGGCGCCTGGGCCGACCAGCGCGCGGCCAAGCGCCGCCTGCTGGCCCTGTGCACCCTGGGTTGTGTGCTGGCCACGGCCGCCCTGGCCCTGGTGGGGCCGGGGGCGGTGGTGCTGGGCGTGCTGCTGGTGGTGGTGTCGAACACCTTCTTTTCCTGGGGCGAGTCGCTGGCGGCCGCCTTCCTGCCCGAACTCGCCCGGCCGCAGGCCATGGGCCGGGTCAGCGGCTGGGGCTGGAGCCTGGGCTATGTGGGCGGCATGCTGGCCCTGGGTCTGAGCCTGGCCTGGGTGCTGCAGGCCCAGGCGGCGGGCCAGCCAGCGGCCGAGTTCGTGCCGGTCACCCTGCTGATCACGGCCGGCCTGTTTGCGCTGGCCGGCACCGCGTCGGTGCTGCTGCTGCGGGAACACACGCCGGCCAGGGCGGCGGCTGCGGGCGCCGGCGGGCTGGGCGCGGCCTGGCGGCAATTGCGGGCCACGCTGCGGCAGGCCCGCCACTACCGCGACTTCATGTGGCTGCTGGCCTGTGCAGCGGCCTACCAGGGCGGCGTGGCGGTGGCCATTGCGCTGGCCGCGATCTATGCCGAGCAGGTGGTGGGCTTCGAGCCGCAACAGACCATGGTGCTGATCTTCGTGCTCAACATCGCCGCCATGGCCGGGGCCTTCGCCTTCGGCTACGGCCAGGACCGGCTGGGCCACAAGCGCGCACTGGCCATCACCCTGGTCGGCTGGATGGCCACCTGCGTGCTGGCCGCGCTCACCACCACCCAGGCGGTGTTCTGGTGGGCGGCGGCCATTGCCGGGCTGTGCATGGGTTCCAGCCAGTCGGCCGGTCGGGCCATGGCCGGCATGCTGGCGCCGCCGGCGCAGCTGGCCGAGTTTTATGGTCTCTGGACCTTCGCCACCCGGGTGGCCAGCATCGTCGGGCCGCTCACCTACGGCGCCATCACCTGGATCACCGATGGCAACCACCGGCTGGCCATCGGCAGCACGGCGCTGCTGTTCGCACTGGGTCTGTTGTTGCTGGTGCCGCTGGACATGGAGCGCGGCCGCCGGGCGGCGCTGTCGGCGCCGCGCTGAGCCGCATCAGGCGGCGTCGGGCACCACCACGCGGCGGGCTTCGCCATGCCAGCCGAGCCAGCGCCGGGCCGCAGCGGTCAGCGCTTCGGGCTCGCCGGTGGTGAGCAGCACCGACTCGGCCAGCGGCGGCTGGCCGTGCGCAACGGCCTCCAGCCCCAGCACCTGGCGTGTGCGGCGGGCCACCGCTTCGCCGGTGTCCACCAGCCGCACACCGGGGCCGGCGGCGCGTTGCAGCACCTCGGCCGCAAACGGGTAGTGGGTGCAGCCCAGCACCAGGGTGTCCAGCGCCGGCGTGGCCTGGCGCACCGTGGTCACATGCTGCAGGCCCAGGCGTTCGATGGCCGCGGCGTCGTCCCGTTCGATGGCCCCGGCCAGCCCGTCGCAGGGCTGGTCATGGATGTGCAGCGGGCGGCCGGCGGCGGCCTCCAGCCGCTGGCGCAGGGCGCGGTAGCGTTCGCTGCCCAGCGTGCCCCGGGTGGCCAGCACACCCACATGGCCGCTGGCGCTGAGCTCGGCCGCCGGCTTGATGGCCGGCTCCACGCCGACGATGGGCAGGTCGGCATGGCGGGCCCGCAGGCCGTCGATGGCCAGGGCGGTGGCGGTGTTGCAGGCCACCACCAGCGCGTCGATCCGGTGCACCTGCCGCAGCCACTGCACGATGGCCTGCGACCGCTTTGCCACCCAGTCCGCGCCTCGCTCGCCGTAGGGCGCGTGCAGGCTGTCGGCCAGGTAGGTGAAGCGCACGCCCGGCAGCTCGGCGCGCAGGGCCCGCAGCACGCTCAGGCCGCCGACCCCGCTGTCGAACACGCCGACATGGCGAGCCTCAGGTTTCAAGCCGATGCGACGGTGATGCCCTTGAACTCGCCGCTGGCAATGCGCTTCTGCCACTCGGCCGGGCCGGTGATGTGGGCGCTGGTGCCGCCGGCGTCCACCGCCACGGTCACCGGCATGTCGACCACGTCGAACTCGTAGATGGCTTCCATGCCCAGGTCTTCAAAGCCGACCACGCGGGCCGCCTTGATGGCCTTGGACACCAGGTAGGCCGCGCCGCCCACCGCCATGAGGTAGGCACTCTGGTGCTTCTGGATGGCCTCGATGGCGACCGGGCCGCGCTCGGCCTTGCCCACCATGGCGATCAGGCCGGTCTCGGCCAGCATCATCTCGGTGAAGCCGTCCATGCGGGTGGCGGTGGTGGGGCCGGCAGGGCCCACCGCCTCGTCGCGCACCGGGTCCACCGGACCCACGTAGTAGATGACCCGGTTGGTGAAGTCCACCGGCAGCTTCTCGCCTTTGGCGAGCATGCCCTGGATGCGCTTGTGGGCAGCATCGCGGCCGGTCAGCATCTTGCCGTTGAGCAGCAGCGTCTGGCCCGGCTTCCAGGCGGCCACATCGGCCTTGGTGAGGGTGTTCAGGTCCACACGCGTGCTCTTCTGGGTGTCGGGCACCCAGTTGACGTCGGGCCAGAGGTCGAGGCTGGGCGCGTCCAGGTAGACCGGGCCGCTGCCGTCCAGCACGAAATGGGCGTGGCGGGTGGCGGCGCAGTTGGGGATCATGGCCACCGGCTTGCTGGCCGCGTGGGTCGGGTACATCTTGATCTTGACGTCCAGCACCGTGGTCAGGCCGCCCAGGCCCTGGGCACCGATGCCCAGCGCGTTGACCTTTTCGTACAGCTCCAGGCGCAGTTCCTCGACCTGGCTCAGCTTCTCGCCCCTGGCCGACTTGTCCTGAAGTTCGTACATGTCCAGGTCGTCCATGAGGGACTCCTTGGCCATCAGCACCGCCTTCTCGGCCGTGCCGCCGATGCCGATGCCCAGCATGCCCGGCGGGCACCAGCCGGCGCCCATGGTGGGCACGGTCTTCAGCACCCAGTCGACCACCGAGTCACCCGGGTTGAGCATGATCATCTTGCTCTTGTTCTCGCTGCCGCCGCCCTTGGCGGCCACGGTCACCTCGACCGTGTCACCGGGCACGATCTCGGTGAAGATGACCGCCGGCGTGTTGTCCTTGGTGTTCCTGCGCAGGAACTGCGGGTCGGCCACCACGCTGGCGCGCAGCTGGTTGTCCGGGTGGTTGTAGCCGCGCCGCACGCCTTCATTCACCGCGTCTTCGAGACCGCCGGTGAAGCCTTCCCAGCGCACGTTCATGCCGACCTTCAGGAACACGTTGACGATGCCGGTGTCCTGGCAGATGGGGCGGTGGCCCACGGCGCTCATCTTGCTGTTGGTCAGGATCTGCGCGATGGCGTCCTTGGCAGCGGCGCTCTGCTCGCGCTGGTAGGCGCGGGCCAGGTGGGCGATGTAGTCGGCCGGGTGGTAGTAGCTGATGTACTGCAGTGCGCCGGCGATGGATTCGATCAGGTCTTCCTGGCGGATGGTGCTCATGGTCGCAACCTCGGGTGTGGGGATGGAGACGTGGGGAAGGGCGAAGAGGGCGGAGAGGATGGCCGGGTCAGTGGCCGTGGCCGGCGGGGGGATGCATCAGCCGGTCGGTCAGGGCGATGGCCAGCGCGCTGAACAGGAACGCGATGTGGATCACGGTCTGCCAGATCAGCACCTTCTCGTCGTAGTTGGCGGCGTTGATGAAGGTCTTGAGCAGGTGGATGGAGCTGATGCCGATGATGGCGGTGGCCAGCTTCACCTTCAGCACCGAGGCGTTCACATGGCTCAGCCATTCCGGCTGGTCGGGGTGGTTCTCCAGGTGCATGCGGCTGACGAAGGTCTCGTAGCCGCCCACGATGACCATGATCAGCAGGTTGCTGATCATGACCACGTCGATCAGGGCCAGCACCACCAGCATGATCACGGTCTCGTTCAGGCCGGTCAGCACCACGTCGCTCTTGTAGCCGATGCTGGTGACCAGCTTCTGCAGCGCCACCTCGTTGCCGAAGGCGGCCTCGATCAGGTGCACCAGCTCGACCCAGAAGTGGAAGACATAGATGGCCTGCGCCGCGATCAGGCCGAGGTACAGCGGCAGCTGCAGCCAGCGGCTGGCGAAGATCAGGTTCGGGAGCGGCCGGATGGGGCCGGTTTTGACGGGATCGGTCATGAAAATGGAAAATGCGTGGTGGTCCGGGCGGGGTTGTACCCACCCTGCGGGCAGCCTGCTATTGTAGGTGTCGCCTCTGTGTCAGTGGCTTGTAAGAGCGGCTGCGCACAGTGCCCGGCGTTCCGGATTTCAACAACATCACAGGAGACTTGCGCATGTCAGCACCCTCGTCGTCGATCGAATCCACCCTGGTCGAAAACCGGGTCTTCGAACCCGCTGCCGCCACCGTCCAGGCCGCCCGCATCTCGGGCATGGATGCCTACCAGGCCCTGTGTGCCGAGGCAGAGCGGGACCACGAAGGGTTCTGGGCCCGTCTGGCCCGCGAGACGCTGACCTGGCACAAGCCCTTCACCCAGACGCTGGACGCCTCGCAGGCGCCGTTCTACAAGTGGTTCCAGGACGGCGAGCTGAACGCCTCCTTCAACTGCCTGGACCGCCACATGGGCACCCCGGTGGAGCACAAGACGGCCATCATCTTCGAGGCCGACGGCGGCGAGGTCACCCGCGTCACCTACCGCGAGCTGCTCGACAAAGTGTCGCAATTTGCGAATGTTCTGAAGGCCAAGGGCGTGAAGAAGGGCGACCGTGTCGTCATCTACATGCCCATGACCATCGAGGGCGTGGTGGCCATGCAGGCCTGCGCGCGCATCGGCGCCACCCACTCGGTGGTGTTCGGCGGCTTCTCGGCCAAGGCGCTGCAGGAACGCATCCAGGATGCCGGCGCGGTGGCGGTCATCACGGCCAACTACCAGCTGCGTGGCGGCAAGGAACTGCCGCTCAAGTCCATCGTGGACGAGGGCATCGCCATGGGTGGCTGCGAGTGCATCAGCAACGTGATCGTGTTCCAGCGCACCCCCACCGCCTGCAACATGGTGGCCGGCCGCGACACCTTCATGCACGAGGACATGGCCGGCCAGTCCACCACCTGCCCGGCCGAGATGGTGGGCGCCGAGCACCCGCTGTTCGTGCTGTACACCTCCGGCTCCACCGGCAAGCCCAAGGGCGTGCAGCACAGCACCGGCGGTTACCTGCTGTGGGCCAACCTCACCATGAACTGGACCTTCGACCTGAAGGCCGACGACATCTTCTGGTGCACCGCCGACATCGGCTGGATCACCGGCCACAGCTACGTGGCCTACGGCCCGCTGGCCGCCGGCGCCACCCAGATCGTGTTCGAGGGCGTGCCCACCTACCCGAACGCCGGCCGCTTCTGGCAGATGATCGAGAAGCACAAGTGCACCATCTTCTATACCGCGCCCACCGCCATCCGCTCGCTCATCAAGGCGGCCGAGGGTGACGAGAAGGTGCACCCGGCGCGCTCCGACCTCTCCAGCCTGCGCCTGCTGGGCTCGGTGGGCGAGCCCATCAACCCCGAAGCCTGGATGTGGTACTACAAGCACGTCGGCGGCGAGCGTTGCCCCATCGTCGACACCTTCTGGCAGACCGAGACCGGCGGCCACATGATCACGCCGCTGCCGGGCGCCACGCCGCTGGTGCCGGGCTCCTGCACGCTGCCGCTGCCGGGCATTGCCGCCGCCATCGTGGACGAGACCGGCAACGACGTGGCCAACGGTGCCGGCGGCATCCTGGTGGTCAAGAAGCCCTGGCCTTCCATGATCCGCACCATCTGGGGCGACCCGGAGCGTTTCAAGAAGAGCTATTTCCCGGACGAGCTGCGCGGCTACTACCTGGCCGGCGACGGCGCGGTGCGCAGCGCCGACCGCGGCTACTTCCGCATCACCGGCCGCATCGACGACGTGCTCAACGTCTCGGGCCACCGCATGGGCACCATGGAGATCGAGTCCGCCCTGGTCGGCAAGACCGACCTTGTGGCCGAGGCCGCCGTGGTGGGCCGCCCGGACGACCTCACCGGCGAGGCCATCGTGGCCTTCGTGGTGCTCAAGCGTTCGCGCCCCACCGGCGACGAGGCCAAGGCCATTGCCAAGGAGCTGCGCGACTGGGTGGGCAAGGAGATCGGCCCGATCGCCAAGCCCAAGGACATCCGCTTCGGCGACAACCTGCCCAAGACCCGCTCCGGCAAGATCATGCGGCGCCTGCTGCGCTCCATTGCCAAGGGCGAGGCCATCACCCAGGACACCTCCACGCTGGAGAACCCGGCCATCCTGGAGCAGCTGGCGGAAAACAACTGACCCACGACGCACGCACAAAAAACCCGCCTTCAAGGCGGGTTTTTTCATGGGCTGCGCCAGCGGCGCAGGGGATCACTTCATGCCCAGGATCCAGGCGGAAAGCTTCTTCGCTTCGGCGTCGCTCACCTGCGGGTTGGCCGGCATCGGGATGGCACCCCACACGCCCGCGCCACCCTTCTGGATCTTGGTGGCCAGCATGTCGACGGCCTTGGCGTCGCCGGCGTACTTCTTGGCGATGTCCTTGTAGGACGGGCCGACCAGCTTCTTGTCCATGGCATGGCAGGCCAGGCAGTTCTTGCTCTTGGCCAGGGCCTCGTCGGCCATGGCGGGAGCGGACAGGACGGCCAGCGAGGCCATAATCATCAGGGTGCGTTTCATGGGGTTCGAGTCCTCTGGGGTGGTTGCAATCGCGCGCCGATTCTAGCGAATCGCGCTCGTTTCCGATCCCTGAAACGGCCGATCGTTCAGAACCATTACCGGTATTTACCCGGGCTTCACGGAGCTTCCTCATGTACCTCCTCATCGTCGGCGTCGCGCTGCTGCTGCTCAAGTACCTGGAGGTCGGCCCGGTGGCCGGCTGGTCGTGGCTGGTGGTGCTGTCGCCGTTCGGGCTGGCGGTGCTGTGGTGGGCCTGGGCCGACAGCTCGGGCTACACCCGCCGCAAGCAGATGGAAAAGATGGAACAGCGCAAGACCGACCGGATCGAAAAGCAGCGCAAGGCCCTGGGCCTTGACCGGCATCGTCGCTGACACGTCGTGCCGCCGCCAGCAGCCGTCCGATAATCGCGGGCTGACCGCAGCCCGGTCGCCCACCACCCCACAACGACCCCGAGACACCATGCCGCAATACCGTTCCAAAACCTCCACCGCCGGCCGCAACATGGCGGGTGCCCGCGCCCTGTGGCGCGCCACCGGCATGAAGGACGGCGACTTCAGCAAGCCCATCATCGCCATCGCCAACTCGTTCACCCAGTTCGTGCCCGGCCATGTGCACCTGAAGGACCTTGGCCAGCTGGTGGCCCGCGAGATCGAGGCCGTGGGCGGTGTGGCCAAGGAGTTCAACACCATCGCGGTGGACGACGGCATCGCCATGGGCCACGACGGCATGCTCTATTCGCTGCCCAGCCGCGACATCATTGCGGACTCGGTGGAGTACATGGTCAACGCCCACTGCGCCGATGCGCTGGTGTGCATCTCCAACTGCGACAAGATCACCCCCGGCATGCTCATGGCCGCCATGCGGCTGAACATCCCGGTGGTGTTCGTCTCGGGCGGCCCGATGGAGGCCGGCAAGGTGCGTCTGGCCGTGCCGGGCAGCTCCACCATCCAGATCAAGAAGCTTGACCTGATCGACGCCATGGTCATGGCCGCCGACGACAAGGTCTCGGAGGCCGACCTGGCCGAGGTCGAGCGCTCGGCCTGCCCCACCTGCGGTTCCTGCTCGGGCATGTTCACCGCCAACTCCATGAACTGCCTGACCGAGGCCCTGGGCCTCTCGCTGCCCGGCAACGGCACGGTGCTGGCCACCCACGCCGACCGCGAAGAGCTGTTCAAGCGCGCCGGCCGCACCGTGGTCGAGCTGTGCCGCCGCTACTACGAGCAGGAAGACGCTTCGGTGCTGCCGCGCGCCATCGGCAAGAAGGCCTTCGAGAACGCCATGACGCTGGACATCGCCATGGGCGGCTCCACCAACACCATCCTGCACATCCTGGCCGCGGCCCAGGAGGCCGGCATCGATTTCGACATGACCGACATCGATCGCATGTCGCGTGACGTGCCGCAGCTGTGCAAGGTGGCGCCCAACACCAACAAGTACCACATCGAGGACGTGCACCGCGCCGGCGGCATCATGGCGATCCTGGGCGAGCTGGACCGCGCCGGCAAGCTGCACACCGACGTGCCCACGGTGCACGCGCCCACCCTCAAGCACGCCCTGGACGAGTGGGATATCGCCCGCAACCCCTCGGAAGCGGTCAAGACCTTCTTCATGGCCGGACCGGCCGGCATCCCGACCCAGGTGGCCTTCAGCCAGAACACCCGCTGGCCCAGCCTCGACACGGACCGCGCCGAAGGCTGCATCCGCTCGTACGAACACGCGTTCTCCAAGGAAGGCGGTCTGGCGGTGCTGCGCGGCAACATCGCCCTCGACGGCTGTGTGGTCAAGACCGCCGGCGTGGACGACAGCCTGATGGTGTTCGAAGGCCCGGCCCATGTGGTCGAGAGCCAGGACGACGCGGTGCAGAACATCCTGGACGACAAGGTCAAGGCCGGCGACGTGGTGGTGGTGCGTTACGAGGGCCCCAAGGGCGGCCCCGGCATGCAGGAAATGCTCTACCCCACCAGCTACATCAAGTCCAAGGGCCTGGGCAAGGCCTGTGCGCTGCTGACCGACGGCCGCTTCTCGGGCGGCACCTCCGGCCTGTCCATCGGCCATTGCTCGCCCGAAGCGGCGGCCGGTGGCGCCATCGGCCTGGTGCGCAACGGTGACCGAATCCGCATCGACATCCCGAACCGCAGCATCAATGTGCTGGTGAGCGACGAAGAACTCGCCCGCCGCCGCGCCGAACAGGACGCCAAGGGCTGGAAGCCGGAGCAGCCGCGTCCGCGCCAGGTCTCGGCCGCCCTGCGCGCCTACGCGCTGCTGGCCACCTCGGCCGACAAGGGCGCGGTGCGCGACCTCTCCAAGCTCGAAGGCTGATGCTGGTCCACCCCGCCATCGACCCGGTTGCGCTGCAGCTGGGCCCCGTGGCCATCCACTGGTACGGCCTGACCTACCTCGCCGCCTTCGTGCTGTTCGTGGTGCTGGGGCGGCTGCGCCTGAAGCACGAGCCGTTTGCCCACCTGCGCGAGCCGGCCTGGACCCCCCGCGACGTCGAGGACATCCTGTTCCTGGGTGTGCTGGGGGTGGTGGCGGGCGGGCGCATCGGCTACTGCGTGTTCTACCAGCCGGGTTACTACCTGCAGCACCCGCTGGAGGTGTTCGCGGTGTGGCAGGGCGGCATGAGCTTTCATGGCGGCCTGATCGGCGTGTTGCTGGCCATGGTCTGGTACGCCCGCAGCCGCGGGCGGCCGTTCCTGCAGGTGATGGACTTCGTGGCGCCCTGCGTGCCCACCGGGCTGGCGGCGGGTCGCGCCGGCAACTTCCTCAACGGCGAACTCTGGGGCCGGGTAGCCGACCCGTCGCTGCCCTGGGGCATGGTGTTCCGGGGGGCGGGCGATCTGCCGCGCCATCCTTCGCAGGTCTATCAGTTCCTGCTCGAGGGGCTGCTGCTGTTCGTGCTGCTGTGGCTTTACGCCCGCAAGCCGCGCGCCACCGGGCAGGTGTCGGCCATGTTCCTGCTGGGCTACGGGGTGTTCCGCTTCGTGGCCGAGTTCTTCCGCGAGCCGGACGCCCACCTGGGCCTGCTCTCGCTGGGCATGAGCATGGGGCAGTGGCTGTGCATTCCCATGATCGTGGCGGGTCTGGTGCTGGCCTGGGCCAGCCGCTCCCGCCCGCATTGAGGCCCAGGGTCAGGAGCGAAAGGGCAGGGTAACCACCTGCCCTTTTTTTGCGTCGGCTGATTAGCATTACGCGTAATTACCGATAATTTTCAGACCTTCCTGCCCTCCATCCGACCATGCGCGTGGTTCCCAGCTCCCTGCACGATGACGTGGCCGACCGGCTGCGGGAGCTGATCTTTGGCGGCAGCCTGACGCCGGGCAGCTTCATCGACGAGCCCGCCCTGTGCGAACAGCTGGGCATTTCGCGCACCCCCCTGCGCGAGGCGCTGAAGGTGCTCACGGCCGAGGGTCTGCTGCGCCACGAGCCCCGGCGGGGCTGCTTCGTCAACCAGATCACCGAGCGCGACCTGGACGAGATCTTCCCGGTCATCGCGCTGCTGGAAGGGCGCTGCGCCTTCGAGGCCGCCCGCAACGCCAGCGACGCCGACCTGGCGGCCCTCGAGGTGCTGCACCAGCGCCTGAACCGCCACGCCCAGGCCCGCCGCATCAGCGACTACTACGAGACCAACCACAGCATTCATGAAGCCATCATCACCCTGGCCGACAACCGCTGGCTGGCCCAGGTGATCGGCGACCTGCGCAAGATCCTGCGGCTGGCCCGGCTGCAGCAGCTGCACGCGCCGGGCCGGCTGGCCCAGAGCCTGGCCGAGCACATGGCGGTGTTCGCGGCGCTCAAGGCCCGCGACGCCGAAGGTGCCGAGGCCGCCATGCGAACCCATCTGGTCCGCCAGCGCGAGGCGCTGCGCGAGCTGGCCCGCCAACGCACTTCGAGGATTTCGGCATGAACGCATCGACCTGGATCAACGAGCGTGTGAACAAGCTGCGGCCGGCCGCGTCGGCCCACCGCAGCGTGGCCGAGCGCATCAAGGCCCGGCTGCGGCAGGGCGACGAAGCGCTGTCGCCGCGTGCCCTGCGCCAGCGCATGGAGGACATCCAGGGGGTGGTCGACCCGATGGTCAGCGAGGTGGAGGGCGGCCGCCGCGCCCAGGTGCTGATGGACTGGTACACCCGGGCAGAAGCCGCCGAGCGGCGCGATGTCTGGCGCCTGCTGTCCGAGCTGTTCAAGGCCGACCCCGACAAGGTCCGCAAGGCCCAGGCCGAGCTGGCCGCCGCCGCCGGCACGCCCGACGAAGCCGCCGCCGAGGTGCGCTTTCGCCGTGCCACCGTCTCCCCGCGTCGGCGGGTGCTGCAGCGCATCAGCGCGCACCCGGACGGCATCCGTTTCCTGGTCGACCTGCGGGCCGAGCTGCAGCCGCACCTCAAGGCGGAGCCTTCGCTGCAGGCGCTGGACGTGGAGATGGAATACATGTTCTCCACCTGGTTCGATGTCGGCTTCCTGGAGCTGCGCCGCATCAGCTGGGATTCGCCGGCCTCGCTGGTGGAGAAGCTGATCAAGTACGAGGCGGTGCACGACATCCGCAGCTGGGCCGACGTGAAGAACCGGCTCGACAGCGACCGCCGCTGCTACGGCTTCTTCCACCCGCGGCTGCCGGGCGAGCCGCTGATCTTTGTCGAGGTGGCGCTGATGAACCACATCGCCGAGAGCATCACGCCGTTGCTGGACGAAGCCGCCGCCCCCGACGACCTGACCCGGGCCACCACCGCCATCTTCTATTCCATCAGCAACACCCAGACCGGGCTGCGCGGCGTGAGCTTCGGCGACTCGCTCATCAAGCATGTGGTGGAGACGCTGAAGGCCGAGTTTCCGCGCCTCAAGGTGTTTGCCACCCTGTCACCCATACCCGGTCTGCGGCCCTGGCTCCAGCGCAACGCGCCAGCGGACCTGCTGGCCGCCTGGGAGCGGTGGCACGAACTGGGCGAACACGACACGCCGCGCCGGGCCCTGCTGGGCTGGGCTGCCCGCTACCTGACGCAGGAGCTGGTCGACGGCAAGCCGCTGGACCCGGTGGCCCGTTTCCACCTCGGCAACGGTGCCCGGGTCGAGCGCCTGAACTGGGGCGCCGACCCCTCGGCCAAAGGCGTCAAGCAGTCGTACGGCCTGATGGTGAACTACCTCTACGACCTCAAGCGCCTGGACCGCCACCGGAACCAGCTGGCAGCCGGAAAAGTACCGATGTCCGGCGGTGTCGAAGACCTGTACCTTTGATCCCTTTCCCGCCCACAACCACAAGACCCGGAGACAACACCATGAAAGCATCGCTGCAACGCCGTCACCTGCTGGGTGCCGCACTGGCCGGCACGGCCCTTCACCATGTGGGCGCCTACGCCCAGGCCGGCTGGCCGACCAAGCCGGTGACCATGATCGTGCCGTTCCCGGCCGGCGGGGGCACCGATGCCTTCGCGCGGCCGCTGTCGGCGGCCTTCACCCGCATCTCGGGCAAGTCGCTGGTGATCGACAACCGCGGCGGTGCCGGCGGCACGCTGGGCGCCAGCATCGCGGCCAAGGCCCAGCCCGACGGCTACACCCTGTTCATGGGCGCGGTGCACCACTCCATCGCGCCGGCCATGTACCCCCGGCTCGACTACGACATCGAGAAAGACCTGATCCCCCTGATCCTGGTGGCCAGCGTGCCGCAGGTGCTGGTGGTGAACCCGAAGCGGGTCTCCGGCAACTTCCAGGACTTCCTCAAGCAGGTCAAGGCCAGCCCCGGCAAGCTCAACTACGGCTCGGCCGGCGGCGGCACTTCGCACCACCTGGCCGGCGAGCTGTTCAAGCAGCAGACCAAGACCTTCATCACCCACATTCCCTACCGTGGCGCAGGCCCGGCCCTGAACGACCTGATTGCCGGCAACGTCGACATGATGTTCGACGGCCTGGGGTCGTCGGCAGCCCACATCAAGGGCGGCCGCATCAAGGCGCTGATGGTCGCCGGTGCCAAGCGCAACCCGGCCTTCCCCGATGTGCCCTGCGCCGCCGAGCTCGGCCTGCCCGACTACAACGTCACCACCTGGTACGGCGTGTGGGCCCCCAAAGGCACGCCGGCCGATGCCCAGAAGGCCGCCATCGACGAGATCCGCAAGGCGGCCAGCACCGACGAGGCCAAGGCCGTGTGGGCCAACCAGGGCGCCGAATTCCCCGACCTCAGCGGCAACGCCTTCGACAGCTTCGTCAAGGGCGAGATCCGCAAGTGGGCCCAGGTGGTCAAGGCCTCCGGCGCCAAGCTCGACTGATGACGGGCGTGGGCCACATCCGCTTCGGTTGCGAAGGGGCACTGGCCCGCGTGACGCTGTGCCACCCCGGCCGGCTCAATGCCATGTCGCGCGCCATGTGGCGCGAGCTGGCCGGCATCTTCCGGCGCCTGCAGTCGCGCGCGGCGGAGCTGGCGGCCGTGCGCGCCGTGGTGGTGGCCGGGGAGGGCGGGCACTTCTGTGCCGGCGGCGACATCGCCGAATACCCGGACTTCCGCTTCGAGCCGCAGGGCCTGCGCGACTTCCACGAGGACGATGTCTGGGGCGGCCTCTCGGCCATGCTCGACTGTGACCTGCCGGTGGTGGCCGCCATCGAGGGCAACTGCATGGGCGCCGGCATGGAGATCGCCAGCTGCTGCGACATCCGCGTGGCCGGCGCAGCGGCCCGCTTCGGCGCACCGATTGCCCGGCTGGGTTTCCCCATGGCCCCGCGTGAAGCCCAGCTGGTGGCGCGCGAGGCCGGTGTGGCCACCGCCCGCGAAATGCTGCTGGAGGCCGCCGTGCTGGACGCTCCCACGCTGCTGCAGCGCGGCTTTCTGAACGCCATGGTCGACGACGCCTCGGTGCAGGCCGAAGCCACCACCCGGGCCAGCCGCATCGCCTCGCTGGCCCCGCAGGCGGCCCGCCTCAACAAGCAGACCCTGCGCGCCCTGCTGCCCCCGCCGCCCGGTGCCGCGCTGCTGGCCCGGGCCTACGATTACGCCGACAGCCCCGAACACCGCGAGGGCATCACCGCATTCCTCCACAAGCGCGCCCCGGTTTTCGGGGCGGGCTGATCCTTCTCCGCTCCACCACCGCCTGCCATGAGCAACCACAACCTGTTTGTCGCCCTGCGCGACGCCTTCCCGGCCGACCTCGACGCCACCGCGGTGGAAACCGTGGGCGGCGCCCAGTCCGGCCTTCGTTACTCCTGGCGCGACCTCGACCGGGCCACCGCCATGGTGGCCAACCTGATCGATTCGCTGAACCTGCCGCCGCGCTCGCGCATTGCGGTGCAGGTGGAGAAGTCGGTCGAGGCGCTCATCCTGTACCTGGCCACGCTGCGCGCCGGCCATGTCTTCCTGCCGCTCAACACCGCCTACCAGGCCGGCGAGATCGAGTACTTCGTGGGCAATGCCGAGCCGGCCATGGTGGTCTGCAGCCCGGCCAACTTCGGCTGGGTGTCCAAGATCGCCTTTCAGGCCGGCACCCGCCATGTGTTCACCCTGGGCGACGACCGCACCGGCAGCCTGCTGGAGCGCGCCGCCCACCACAGCGATGTGCACACCCCGGCCACCTGCGCCGCCGACGAGCTGGGCGTCATCATCTACACCAGCGGCACCACCGGCCGCAGCAAGGGCGCCATGCTGTCGCACGGCAACATGCTGAGCAATGCCCGGGTGCTGCGCGACTACTGGGGCTGGAAGCCCGATGACGTGCTGATCCACGCGCTGCCCATCTTCCATGTGCACGGCCTGTTCGTGGCCATCCACGGCGCGCTCATCAACGGCAGCCCGATGCTGTGGCTCAACAAGTTCGAGCCGAAGGCGGTGCTGGGCCTGATGTCGCGTGCCACGGTGTTCATGGGCGTGCCCACGCTCTACACCCGGCTGCTGGCCGAGCCCGGCCTGACCCGCGAGGCGGCGGCCGGCATGCGCCTGTTCGTCTCGGGCTCGGCGCCGCTGCTGATCGAGACCTTCCAGGCCTGGCAGGAACGTACCGGCCAGACCATCCTGGAGCGCTACGGCATGAGCGAGACCATCATGCTCACCTCCAACCCCTACGGTGCGGACCCGCGCCACCCCGGCCAGACCGAGCGGCGCGGCGGCACCGTCGGCTTCCCGCTGCCGGGTGTGCAGCTGCGCGTGGTGGACGATGCCGGCCGCCCGGTGGAAACCGGCGAGATCGGCGGCATCCAGGTGCGGGGCCCCAACGTGTTCAGCGGCTACTGGCGCATGCCCGAGAAGACCGCCGAGGAGTTCACCAGCGACGGTTTCTTCAAGACCGGCGATGTGGGCAAGGTCGACGGGCGCGGCTATGTGACCATCGTCGGTCGCAGCAAGGACCTCATCATTTCCGGGGGCTACAACGTCTACCCGGCCGAGGTCGAGAGCGAGCTCAACCAGATGCCCGGCGTGGCCGAGAGCGCGGTGGTGGGCGTGCCGCACCCGGACTTCGGCGAGGTGGGTGTGGCGGTGGTCATTGCCCGTCCCGGCACCGAGCCCGACCCGCAGGCGCTCATCAATGCGCTCAAGGCCCGGCTGGCCAACTACAAGATCCCCAAGCGCTGTTTCGTGGTGCCCGAGCTGCCGCGCAACACCATGGGCAAGGTGCAGAAGAACCTGCTGCGCGACCAGCACAAGGGTCTGTTCGCCTGAGGCTGGTCAGCCGGCCTGGGTCTCGAGCCGGTGGATCACCCGCCGGCACAGCCACATGCCGGCCACGCCGAAGCCGACCACGCCCAGGCCGTAGCCGGCCAGCACCCCCAGTGCGCCGTGCCACTGGCCACCGAGCGCAATGAAGGGGGCCACGCCCAGCGTGGCCCGGCCCCAGTTCAGCGCGGTGGAATAGAAGGCGAAGCCCAGGTTGTTGAAGGCCGCGTTGGCCACGAACAGCGCGCCGTTGAACAGGTAGCTGCCGGCCACGAACAGGCAGAAGAACTCGATCAGCTCGGCGGCCTGCCCGGTGGCCCCGAAAGCCGCTGCGATCCAGCCCCGGCCCAGCGCCAGCAGCAGCCACACCGCCAGCACATACACCACCACCAGCTTGAGGCTGTCGTCCAGCGTGCTGCGCAGGCGGTCGTGCCGCTGCGCGCCCAGGTTCTGTCCCATGATCGGGCCGACCGCGCCCGACAGCGCGAACAGCGCCACGAAGGCCATCGGGATGATGCGCACGATGACCGCCCAGGCCGCCACCGCCGCATCGCCGAACGGCGCCATGACGGCGGTCACCATGGCATTGCCCACCGGGGTGGCGAGCTGGGTCAGCACCGCCGGCAGCCCGATGGCCATGTACGGTTTCCAGTGCTGCTGCAGCGTCTGGCGCGTCGGCCAGGCCCAGAGGTGGTGGCGGCGCACCAGCGCGTGCAGGCCGAACACCACCATGGCACCCCGGGCCAGCAGCGTGACCACGGCGGCGCCGTCCAGGCCCCAGCCCAGCGTCAGGATGAACAGCGGGTCCAGGCAGGCCACCACCACGGCCCCGCACAGGGTCACGCCCATGGCCCGGCGGGCATCGCCGGCGGCGCGCAGCAGGGCGCCCAGGCCCATGGCCAGGCCCAGCAGCGGGGCCGAGGGCAGCACGATCCACATGAAGCGCTCGGCCGCCCGCGCCGCTTCGCCTTGCGCACCCAGGGCCTGCAGCATCCAGGGCACCGCCGGCGCCATGAGCAGGGCGCAGACCGCCATCGACAGCGCCATGTAGCCCAGCGAGGCGCCGGCCATCTGGCGCGCCTGCGATGTCTGCCCGGCGCCCAGCGCCCGGGAGGTGAGGGCGGTGGCTGCGATGGCCAGGCCGATGGACAGCGAGGTCAGGAAGAACAGCAGCGTGGCCGCGTAGCCGGCGGCCGCCGTGAGCTCGGGCCGGCCCAGCCGGGCGATGTAGAACAGGTTCAGCACGTCCACCGCGAACAGGGCCAGCAGCCCGACCGACCCGGCGGCCGTCATGGAGGTGACATGCCCCAGCGTGGAGCCGCTCAGGAAGCGGCCACCCGGGGTGGAAGGGGAGCGGGGGGGCGGTGCAGACATGCGGGGCGCATTCTGCGCCCGCCGATCAGCGCAGCACCAGCACCGGGATATTGGCGTGGGTCAGCACCTGCTGGGTCTCGCTGCCCAGCAGCAGCCGCTTGATGCCGCGCCGGCCGTGCGAGGCCATGACGATCAGGTCGCACTTCTGGCGTTTGGCGGTGGCGATGATGGCCTCCGACACCAGGTCGGCCCGGGCCGTGACCGGCTTGACCTTGATGCCGCGCAGCTGGCCCGCCGATTGCACCGCGTTCACCGCGTCCTGGGCCTCGGTCTGCCATTGCTGTTCGATCCGGGCCACCTCGGCTGCGGCCAGGGCCACGCCGCCCTCGAAGTACGACTGCGGGTAGCGCGGCACCACCTTGAGCGCCACCACGCCGGCGCCGGTGATGTCGGCCAGGTCCAGGGCGTGCTGGACGGCCTTCTGGGAGAGTTTGGAGCCGTCGGTGGCCACCAGAATGCGTCGGTACATGTCTGCTCCTGTGTTGGTGTCCGGTCAGCGTAGCGCTCTGGCGTGCGGGTGGCTTGACCTGCATCAAGCCGGCCGCAGATCGGCCGCCTTAAGCTGCGCCCATGACTTCCACCCTGTGGGCGCCGGAACACCGGGGACCGCTCACCGTGACCGACGATTTCCTGGTGCTCGACGACCCGGCCGAGCAGCAGGCCTTCACGCGGCCCGCCGAGCCGGGCGAGACGGCCTGCGAGTCGGTGCTGATGGTGCAGGGCATCTATTGCGCGGCCTGCGCCGACACGGTGGAGTCGGCCCTGGCGCCGCTTCCGGGCGTGCTGGAGGCCCGGGTGCACGCGGCCACGCGGCGGCTGGTGCTGCGCTGGGACCCGGGCGCCACGCAGCTGTCCCGTCTGGCGCGCGCGGTCGGCGAGGCCGGTTACCGCCTGCTGCCCATGGCACAGGCGCTGTCGGTCGACCAGCGACTGAAGGAAACCCGCCAGGCCCTGTGGCGCTTGTTCGTGGCCGGTTTCTGCATGATGCAGGTGATGATGTACGCATGGCCTGCGTACGTCGCCGCGCCGGGGGACATACCGGCCGACATCGACCAGCTGCTGCGCTGGGCCAGCTGGGTGCTGAGCCTGCCGGTGGTGTTTTTTGCCAGCGGCCCGTTCTTCCGCAGCGCCTGGTCCGACCTGAAGCGTGGGCGTGTGGGCATGGACACACCGGTGTCCATCGGCATCCTGGTCACGTTCCTGGCCAGCAGCGCCGCCACCTTCGACCCCACCGGCCCCTGGGGCCACGAGGTGTGGTTCGACTCGCTCACCATGTTCGTGTTCTTCCTGCTGGGCGGCCGGTACCTCGAATTCAAGGCCCGCGACCGCACCGCCGGCGCGCTGGACGCGCTCATGAACCGCCTGCCCGAGACCTGCGAGCGCGAGCTGGCCGACGGTCGCCTGGAGCGGGTGTCGGTGCGGCGGCTGGCCGTGGGCGATGTGGTGCTGCTGCCGGCCGGGCAGGCCTTCCCGGGCGACGGCGTGCTGCTGAGCGAACGCGCCACCGTCGATGAAGCCCTGCTGACCGGCGAATCGCGGCCGGTCGAGCGCACCGCAGGCGAATCGCTGGTGGCCGGCAGCTTCAACCTCGGCGGGCCGGTGCGCCTGCGGCTGAGCGGGCTGGGCCAGGACACGCGCTTTGGCCAGATCGTGCGGCTGATGGAGCAGGCCTCGACCGAAAAACCCCGGCTGGCCTTGCTGGCCGACCGCATCGCTGCGCCCTTCCTGGTGCTGGTGCTGCTGGCCGCCGCCATGGCCGGGCTGGCCTGGTGGCAGGTGGAGCCGGCACGGGCGCTGGGCGTGGCGGTGGCGGTGCTGATCGTGACCTGCCCCTGCGCCCTGTCGCTGGCCACGCCGGCCGCCATGCTGGCCGCTGCCGGCCGGCTGGCCCGGGGTGGCGTGCTGGTGCGCCGGCTGCAGGCCTTCGAGACCCTGGCCGGCATCGACACCGTGGTCTTCGACAAGACCGGCACGCTCACGCTGGACCGGCTCGGCCTGCAGGCGCTGGTGGTGCGCCCGGGGGCCGACCGCAGCGCAGTGCTGAACCTGGCGGCGGCGCTGGCGCAGGGTTCGCTGCACCCCGCATCGCGCGCCGTGGTGAGTGCCCGCGAGGCCGATGCCCTGGCGTCGGCCGGGCCCTTGCCGGCGCTGGTCGACCGCACCGAGCAGGCCGGCCGGGGCATGCAGGCCCGCACCCCCGACGGCCGCACCCTGCGGCTCGGCTCGGCCGTCTTCGCCCTGGCGGGCACCGTGGCGCAGGACGACGGCCAGCCGCCCGAGGCCCCGCGCGTCTGGCTGGCCGACGACCACGGCTGGCTGGCCACGCTGGTGCTGTCCGAGGTGCTGCGCGACGACGCCCGGGCGGCGGTGCAGGCGCTTCAGGCCCTGGGCGTGCGGTGCTGGCTGCTCTCGGGCGACCGGCAGGCGGCGGCGCGGCAGGTGGCGGGCCGGCTCGGCATCGATCGGATGGTGGCCCAGGCCACGCCCGAGCGCAAGCTCGACGAACTGGGTGGCTGGCAGCGCGCCGGGCACCGCATTGCCATGGTGGGCGACGGCCTGAACGACGGCCCGGTGCTGGCCCGGGCCGACACCTCGTTCGCGCTCGGCCATGCCGCGCCGCTGGCCCAGGCGCAGTCCGACTATGTGATCCAGAGCGGCCAGCTCATGGACGTTGTGAACACGCTGGTGCTGGCCCGCGCCACCCTGCGCACCGTGCGCCAGAACCTGGTGTGGGCGGCGCTCTACAACGCGGTCTGTGTGCCGCTGGCGCTGGTGGGCTGGATGCCGCCCTGGCTGGCCGGCGTGGGCATGGCGGCCAGCTCGCTGCTGGTCATCGGCAATGCGCTGCGGCTCTCTCGGCCCTGACCTTCAACGGAGTTCCCATGGACATTCTGTACCTGCTCATCCCGCTGTCCATCCTGGTGGTGTTCGGCGTCATCGCCCTGTTCTGGTGGGCCCTGCAGGGTGGCCAGTTCGACAACATCGAGCGCGAGGGCGAACGCATCCTGCGCAACGACTGAACTTTTGCCGGCGGCGCCTGCACGCGGCTTGACCTAAGTCAAGCCGGCCAGGCGCCGCTCTGAAGACACTAGCGACAACACAGAGAGAGGAGTTTTCCCATGTCCGCAAGCCCATCGGCCGCATCCGCGGTCTACAACGACAAGGTGGTGAGGCAGTTCGCCCTCATGACCGTGGTCTGGGGCGTGGTCGGGATGCTGGTCGGCGTGATCATCGCTGCGCAGCTCACCTGGCCCGCCCTGAACTTCGGCATCGAATGGCTGACCTACGGCCGGCTGCGTCCGCTGCACACCAACGCGGTCATCTTCGCCTTCGGCGGCTGCGGGCTGTTTGCGGCCAGTTACTACGTGGTGCAGCGCACCTGCCACACCCGGCTGTTCGCCGGACCGCTGGCGGCCTTCACCTTCTGGGGCTGGCAGGCGGTCATCGTGCTGGCGGCCATCACGCTGCCGCTGGGCCTGACCTCCGGCAAGGAATACGCCGAGCTGGAGTGGCCGATCGATGTGCTGATCACGCTGGTGTGGGTGTCGTATGCGGTGGTGTTCTTCGGCACCGTGGGCATGCGCAAGGTGCGCCACATCTATGTGGCCAACTGGTTCTTCGGCGCCTTCATCCTGGCGGTGGCGGTGCTGCACCTGGTCAACAGCGCGGCGGTGCCGGTGGACCTGTTCAAGAGCTACTCGGCCTATGCCGGTGTGCAGGACGCGATGGTGCAGTGGTGGTACGGCCACAACGCGGTGGGCTTCTTCCTCACCGCCGGCTTCCTGGGGATGATGTATTACTTCATCCCCAAGCAGGCCGAGCGCCCGGTGTACTCGTATCGGCTGTCGATCGTGCACTTCTGGGCCCTGATCTTCACCTACATGTGGGCCGGCCCGCACCACCTGCACTACACCGCGCTGCCGGACTGGACCCAGTCGGTCGGCATGGCGTTCTCGCTCATCCTGCTGGCCCCGAGCTGGGGCGGCATGATCAACGGCATCATGACCCTCAGCGGTGCCTGGCACAAGCTGCGCGACGACCCGATCCTGCGCTTCCTGATCGTCTCGCTGTCGTTCTACGGCATGAGCACCTTCGAGGGCCCGATGATGTCCATCAAGACGGTCAACGCCCTGAGCCATTACACCGACTGGACCATCGGCCACGTGCACAGCGGTGCGCTGGGCTGGGTCGGCCTGGTGACCATGGGCTCCATGTACTACCTGATCCCGCGCCTGTACGGCCAGAAGAAGATGTACTCGGTGCCCGCCATCGAGCTGCATTTCTGGGTGGCCACCATCGGCATCGTGCTCTACATCGCCGCCATGTGGATCGCCGGTGTCATGCAGGGCCTGATGTGGCGTGCGGTCAACCCGGACGGCAGCCTCACCTACACCTTCGTCGAGTCGGTCAAGGCCAGCTTCCCCTTCTATGTGATCCGCCTGGCCGGTGGCCTGCTGTACCTCGGCGGAATGATCGTGATGCTCTGGAACGTGGTCATGACCGCCCGCAGCGGCCAGGCCGAAGAGGTCCGCGTGCCCGCCCCGCAGCCCGCCCACGCCTGAGTGCACCCGAGGAACAACGACATGGCACAAGCTGACAAACCCACCGGTTTCACCCACGAGCGGATCGAGACCAACAACTTCCTGATGATCGTGCTCATCGTGCTGGTGATCGCGGTCGGCGGACTGGTCGAGATCGTCCCGCTGTTCTTCCAGAAGTCCACCACCCAGCCGGTGGAGGGCCTCAAGCCCTACACCGCGCTGCAGGTGGCCGGGCGCGACATCTATGTGCGGGAGGGTTGCTACAACTGCCACTCGCAGATGATCCGCCCCTTCCAGGCCGAGACGCTGCGCTACGGCCACTACTCGGTGGCCGGCGAATTCGTCTACGACCGCCCGTTCCAGTGGGGCAGCAAACGCACCGGCCCCGACCTGGCCCGCGTGGGCGGCCGCTACAGCGACGAGTGGCACCGGGTGCACCTGAACAACCCGCGCGACCTGGTGCCGGAGTCCAACATGCCGGCCTACCCCTGGCTGGAGAAACGCACGGTCAAGGCCGAAGGTCTGCCGCGCCGCATGGAAGTGCTGCGGACCCTGGGCGCGCCCTACAGCGATGAAGAGGTCACGGGCTCGGTCGAGGCCGTCAAGGGCAAGACCGAAATGGAAGCCCTGATCGCCTACCTGCAGGTGCTGGGCACCGCCATCAAGTAAAGGAGTGCCGCCATGGACATCAACGACCTGCGCAGCATCGTCACCGTGGTGAGCCTGCTCACCTTCCTCGGCATCGTCGGCTGGGCCTGGTCCCGCCGCAACAAGGCCAGCTTCGACGAAGCCGCCCGCCTGCCGTTCCAGGACGAGTGACCCGACAACCGAACCGAGAACCATCATGAGCGACTTCACCCACGACTTCTGGTCCTGGTACGTGGCCGGACTGACCCTGCTCAGCATCATTGCCTGCGCCGTGCTGCTGTGGATCAGCGGCACCACCAAGGTCAAGGCCCATGCCGACAACACCACCGGCCACGTCTGGGACGGTGACCTGCAGGAACTCAACAACCCGCTGCCCAAGTGGTGGGTCTACCTGTTCATCATCACCGTGGTGTTCGCCATCGCGTATGGCGTGCTCTATCCCATGTTCGGCCAGTACAAGGGCGTTCTGGGCTGGTCCTCGCAAGGCCAGCACACGGCCGAGGTGAAAAAGATGCAGGAGGCCATTGCCCCCATCTATGCCGCCTTCCGCGCCCAGTCGCCCGAGCAGCTGGCGGGCGACGCCCAGGCCATGGCGGTGGGCGAGCGCCTGTTCCAGAACAACTGCGCCCAGTGCCACGGCTCGGACGCCCGTGGCGCCCGCAGCTTCCCCAACCTGACCGATGGCGACTGGCTCTACGGCGGCACCCCGGCCGACATCAAGACCACCCTCATGGAAGGCCGCAACGGCGTGATGCCGCCCATGGCCGCCGCCGTCGGTGCGCCCGAGGACGTGCGCAACCTGGCCCACTATGTGCTGAGCCTCTCGGGCAGCCCGCACGACGCGGTCAAGGCGGCCGTGGGCAAGAGCAAGTTCGGCGCCTGCGCCGCCTGCCACGGCATGGACGGCAAGGGCAACACCGCCATGGGCGCCCCCAACCTGACCGACAACATCTGGCTGCACGGCTGGGGCGAGGAGGCCGTGGTGCGCGCCGTGACCAACGGCTTCAGCAACCAGATGCCGGCCCAGATGGGCAAGCTCAATGCCGACCAGATCCAGGTGCTGACCTCGTATGTCTGGGGCCTGTCGAACAAGCCGGCAGCGCGCTGAAAGCCCATTGCCGGACCGCTCCATGACCGACCGCAAGACCATCATCCCCATCGTGCCCGTGGCCGCGACGGCCACCGGCGACGACGAGGTGATGGTCTCGCTCTATGCCTCGCGGCAGAAGATCTACCCGCGCTCGGTGTCCGGCCTGCTCTCGCGCTGGCGCTGGGCGCTGGTGTGGATCACCCAGCTGGTGTTCTACGGCCTGCCGTGGCTCAGCTGGAACGACCGGCAGGCGGTGCTGTTCGACCTGGAGGCGCGGCGCTTCTTCATCTTCAACCTGGTCCTGTACCCGCAGGACTTCATCTACCTCACCGGCCTGCTGGTGATCTCGGCCCTGGCCCTGTTCCTGTTCACGGCGGTGGCCGGGCGTCTGTGGTGCGGTTATGCCTGCCCCCAGACGGTCTACACCGAGATGTTCCTCTGGATCGAGAAACAGGTGGAGGGCGACCGCTCGGCCCGCCAGCGGCTGGACCAGGCGCCCGCCAGCCTGAACAAGGTCGGCCGCAAATCGCTCAAGCATGGTTTGTGGCTGGCCCTGTCGGTCTGGACCGGTTTCACCTTCGTCGGTTACTTCACGCCCATCCATGAGCTGGCCGGCCTGGTGGCCAGCCTCTCGCTCGGGCCGTGGCAGACCTTCTGGATCGCGTTCTACGGCCTGGCCACCTACGGCAACGCCGGCTTCCTGCGCGAGCAGGTCTGCAAGTACATGTGCCCCTATGCGCGCTTCCAGAGCGCCATGTTCGACCGCGACACCATGATCGTCACCTACGACGAGCACCGTGGCGAGCCGCGCGGTGCGCGCAGCCGCAAGGCCGACCCCGCCACGCTGGGCCTGGGCAGCTGCGTGGACTGCACCCTGTGCGTGCAGGTGTGCCCGACCGGCATCGACATCCGCAACGGCCTGCAGTACGAATGCATCGGCTGCGGCGCCTGCATCGACGTCTGCAACGACGTGATGGACAAGGTGGGCTACCCGCGCGGGCTGATCCGCTACGCCACCCAGAACGGCATGGACCAGGGCTGGAGCCGGGCGCAGATGCTGCGCCGGGCCCTGCGCCCGCGCGTGCTGGTCTACACGGCCATCCTGGGTGCCATCACGCTGGCGGTGCTGGGCAGCCTGTTCCTGCGCACGCCGCTGAAGGTCGATGTCATCCGCGACCGCGGCGCATTGGCCCGCATGGTCGAGCAGGGCCGGATCGAGAACGTCTACCGGCTGCAGATCATGAACGCCACCGAATCCACGCAGCGCTACCGGGTCACGGTCAAGGGGCTGCAGGGCATTGCGCTGGCGCCCCAGCCCGATGTGGTGGTGGAGGTCCAGCCCACCGAGGTCCGGGCCGTGGGCGTGAGCGTGCAGATTCCGCCCGGCGCGGCGGCCACCGGCTCGCACCCGATCGAATTCGACATCCGCGCCGTCGACCAGCCCGACCTGGGCGTGAGCGAACCCTCCACCTTCATCGTGCCGCGCTGACGCGGCCCACCGAGACACCACCATGAACACTGCTGCCCGCACCGAACCGACCCGATCCGAGCCCTGGTGGCACGTCAAGGCCATGTGGCTGGTGGTCGGCGGACCGCTGCTGGTCGTGGTGGCCAGCCTGATCACGGTGGTGATCGCGGTGAAGAACCCCGACCCGGTGCTGGACAAGACCGCCTACGAGCGCGACCTGGCCGCCGCCCGTGCCCTGAGCGGACCGGAGCGCGAAGCGGCGCTGATCAAGCTGCAGCCGGCCCACCAGGCGCGCAACCACGCGGCCGCGCCGGTGGTGCCGCAGGACCGCTGAGCCGGGGAGGGCACATGACCGCACGCACGACCGAGCGCATGACCGCACGCACCTGGCTGATCGTGGGCTGGCCGGCCTTTTTGGTGGCCGGCGTGCTGGAGATGGTGGTGTTTGCCATGGTCGACCCGGGCGACCTGCACACCTTCGGGGGCGGTCGGATCGGCCTCTCGCCCCAGGCGGTCTACACGCTGGCCTTCTTCGTGTTCTGGGGTGCCACCGCCGTGGCCGGTGCGCTGACCCTGATGCTGTCCCGCCCGGCCGACGACATCAACCGCGCCGGCTGATCGCGCCGGCTGACCCTGCCGGCGTGCGCTGCCTCAGAGGCAGCTGCGCGAGTTGACGATCTGCTTGAGGGCTTCGGTGTCCTTGATGTGCACATAGCGCTGCTTGACGTCGATGATGCCGTCCTCCACGAACTTCGAGAACGTGCGGCTGACCGTCTCCAGCTTCATGCCCAGGTAGCTGCCGATTTCCTCGCGGGTCATGCGCAGGATCACCTCCGACTGCGAGAAACCCCGCGCGTGCAGGCGCTGCACCAGGTTCAGCAGGAAGGCCGCCAGCCGCTCCTCGGCACGCATGCTGCCCAGCAGCAGCATGACGCTGTGGTCGCGCACGATCTCGCGGCTCATGATCTTGTGCACATGGTGCTGCAGCGTGGTGAATTCGCGCGAGAGCTGCTCCACCTCGTCGAACGGCATGACGCACACCTCGGCGTCTTCCAGCGCAATGGCGTCGACCGAATGGCGGTCATTGACGATGCCGTCCAGCCCGATGATCTCGCCCGTCATCTGGAAACCGGTCACCTGGTCGCGGCCATCGGGCGTGGTCACGCAGGTCTTGAAGAAGCCGGAGCGCACCGCATAGAGCGAGCTGAAGCGGTCGCCCGCGTTGAACAGCGCCGTCCCCCGCTTGATGCGGCGACGGGTCGAGATGATGTGGTCAAGCTTGTCCATTTCTGCCTCGTTCAGCCCCATGGGCAGGCAGAGTTCGCGCAGGTTGCAGCTGGAACAGGCGACCTTGATGGCTTGAGCGTCCATAAGCGAGTCGTGATTTTTGCGAGAGATTACCCGATGCACCGGGGGGTGTCGATGCAAGTGCACCACGCCAGTGCGGATTCCAGCTTTGGGGCCGGCTCTTGATCCGTATCAATACCGACCCGGGTGCTCCGCGTCACAGTGCAGACCTACGAGGAGAAACGCCTGTGAGCCACGCCATCCCTGACGACCTGCTGCAACGCTTCGACGTGCCGGGTCCCCGCTACACCTCCTATCCGACGGCGGACCGTTTTGTCGAAGCCTTCAGCGAGTCCGACTACACCCAGGCGCTGGAGCAGCGCCGCGCCGGCTCCATGGCGCTGCCGCTGTCCATCTATGTGCACATACCGTTCTGCGAATCGGTCTGCTACTACTGCGCCTGCAACAAGGTGATCACCCGGCACCACGGCAAGGCGGCCGAGTACCTGCGCTACCTCTCGCGCGAAATGGAGCTGCAGGTGCAGCACCTGGGGGCCGGGCAGTCGGTGTCGCAGCTGCACCTGGGCGGCGGCACACCGACCTTCCTGTCGGACGAGGAGCTCTCCGACCTGATGCACATGGTCCGCCGCCACTTCAACCTGGTGGCGGGCGGCGAGTACTCGGTCGAGGTCGACCCGCGCACCGTCACCCGCGAGCGGCTGGAGGTGCTGCACCGGCTGGGCTTCAACCGGCTGAGCTTCGGCGTGCAGGACTTTGACCCGGCGGTGCAGAAGGCGGTGCACCGGGTGCAGCCGGCCGAACAGGTGTTCGCGCTGGTGGAGGCGGCCCGGCAGATCGGTTTCGAGTCGGTCAATGTCGACCTGATCTACGGCCTGCCGCTGCAGACGCCGGAGTCGTTTGCCCGCACGCTCACCCAGGTGTCGCTGCTGCGGCCCGACCGCATTGCCCTGTACGCCTATGCCCATCTGCCCAGCCGCTTCAAGCCGCAGCGCCGCATCCTGAGCGCCGAGCTGCCCAGCCCGGGCGACAAGCTGGCCATGCTCTCGGCCTCGCTCGATGCACTGGGCGATGCCGGCTATGTGTACGTGGGCATGGACCATTTCGCCCTGCCGGACGACGCCCTGGCCGTGGCCAAGCGCCAGGGCCGCCTGCACCGCAACTTCCAGGGCTACAGCACCCGGCCCGAATGCGACCTGATCGCGCTCGGCGTCTCGGCCATAGGCCGCGTGGGCGCCACCTACAGCCAGAACGCCAAGACGCTGGAGGAGTACTACGACCTGCTCGACCAGGGGCGCCTGCCCATCGTGCGCGGCCTGGCGCTGAACCGCGACGACCTGCTGCGCCGCGCGGTCATCATGTCGATCATGTGCCAGGGCGAGCTGTCTTTCGAATCCATCGACCTGGGCCACCTGATCGACAGCCGAACCTACTTCGCCCGCGAGTTCATCGCCCTGCGGCCGCTGGCCGAGGCCGGGCTGGTCCAGCTGGACGAGAGCGGGCTGCAGGTCACGGCGCGCGGCTGGTACCTGGTGCGGGCCATCGCCATGGTGTTCGACCGCCACCTGCAGACCGACCGGGACCGGGCGCGGTTCTCGAAGATCATCTGAGCGGCATCGCGGCTACAGTTTCCCCATGCAGACATCCATGGCCTTCACGGCCCTGTTCATGGGCCTGGTGGGCGGACCGCACTGTGTGGCCATGTGCGGGGCCGCCTGTGCCGGCATCGCCCGGGCGTCCAACGGCCGGGGTACCCGCGCGCTGCTGACCTTCCAGGCCAGCCGCATGGCGGGTTATGCGCTGTTCGGCGCGTTCGCGGCCGGTTCGGTGCAGGGGCTGGCCTGGCTGGGCACCCACACCGCCGTGCTGCGCCCGGTCTGGACCAGCTTCCATGTGGCGGCCCTGCTGCTCGGGCTGGTGCTGCTGGTGCGGGCGCGCCAGCCGGCCTGGATCGACGGCCTGGGGCAGGGCATCTGGCGCCGGGCCCGGCCGCTCATGGCCCGCCTGGGGCCCCGCGCGCCGGTGGTGCTGGGCATGGGCTGGGCGCTGATGCCGTGCGGGCTGCTCTACTCGGCCCTGCTGGTGGCCTCGCTCACGGCCGATGCGCTGGAGGGCGCGACGGTGATGGCGCTGTTCTCGCTGGGCACCTCGGTGTCGCTCACCGCCGGCCCGTGGCTGCTGCTGCGCCTGAAGGACGCGCGCTCCGGCGCCTGGGGCATCCGGCTGGCCGGGCTGGCGTTGCTGGTGACGTCCGGCTGGGCGCTGTGGATGGGCATCACCCAGCCCACCGGCCTGTGGTGCGCCTGAGCGTCAGCCGCGCGAACGCTGCGGCAGCGTGGCCAGCACCAGCCCCAGCAGCGCGATGCCGAAGGCCAGCAGCTGCAGCGGCGTGAGCCGCTCGCCCATGAACAGCACGCCGATGGCGGCCGCGCTGATGGGCAGCATGATGGTGAAGACGCCGGCCTGCGAGGCCGGCACGGTGCGCAGGCCGGTCATCCACAGCCACACCGTCCAGACGCTGGCGGCCAGCCCGTAGAACACCAGCAGCAGCCACATCGGTGCCTGCACCGCGGCAAAGTCGAACGACAGCGCGGCCCACAGCCCCATCGGCGTGACCAGCGCCAGCCCCACCAGATTGATGAGCGCCGAAATGCGGCGCGGCCCCAGGCCGTCGGTCAGGCGCTTGCCGATGACCACATACGACGCCTCGCACACCACGGCCGCGAACACCAGCAGGTTGCCCAGCCAGGCCAGTGAGCCGGCAGCCTCCGGCGTGGCCGGTTTCTGCAGCGAGAACAGGCCGATGCCCACCGCCGCGCAGGCGATGCCGGCCAGGCTGCGCCCACCGATGCGCTCGCGCAGAAAGATCCAGCTCAGCACCGCCACCACGGCCGGAATCGACGACATCACCACCCCGGCCGCCACGGCCGTGGTCAGGCTCACGCCGTAGAGCATGCAGATCGAGAACAGGAAGTTGCCCAGGAACGACTCCAGGAACAGCAGCCAGCGGGTGCGGGGCGTCATCGGTGGCTCGTCGGCCGGCTTGCGCAGCCAGTGGGCCATGGCCAGCGCGCCCACACCGAAACGCAGCCAGGCCAGCAGGAACACCGGGAACACCAGCACCAGCGGCTTGGACAGCGCCACATAGCTGCCCACCAGGGCCATGCTCAGGGCCAGACAGGCATAGGCCATCCAGCGGGGGAGGGTGGAAACGGTCATGTGTGCGGTGTGCAGAGACAGAGAGGCGCCGATGATGCCCGACGCGTCTGTCGTGTTTTCAGGATGGAAGATTTGCATTCCGCCATGCAAAAAGTCGAATTGTTGCGCTGCAAGAATTTTTCTCAATCCAAGAAAACGAATTCCGCATCGAGAAAATCGATGTCGCAGACCATTGATTTTCCTGAAGAAAATTATTTCTCTTATATAAGACATAAGAGCTTCACAAGGTCTTCTATAAGACTTACAGTCAACCCAACGGCACCGCCATGGTCATGGACCCGCTGCCGGTTCTGCCCACCGTTTTCAAACCCCTCCAGGAGCACCACCATGCCGCAATCCCTGAATCAGCAACTCAGCCGCGCCCAACAGATCGAAGCCCTCGAAAAAGACTGGGCCACCAACCCCCGCTGGAAGGGCGTCAAGCGGGGCTACAGCGCCGCCGACGTGGTCCGCCTGCGCGGCAGCCAGCCGATCGAGCACACCCTGGCCCGGCGCGGAGCCGAGAAGCTGTGGGACAAGGTCAACGGTGGCGCCAAGAAGGGCTACGTGAACGCCTTCGGCGCCATCAGCGCCGGTCAGGCCATGCAGCAGGCCAAGGCCGGTCTGGAGGCCGTGTACCTGTCGGGCTGGCAGGTGGCCGCCGACGGCAACACCTCCGAGACCATGTACCCCGACCAGTCGCTCTACGCCTACGACTCGGTGCCCACCATGGTCCGCCGCATCAACAACACCTTCAAGCGTGCCGACGAGATCCAGTGGAGCCGTGGCATCGAGCCGGGTTCGCCGGAGTTCATCGACTACTTCCTGCCCATCGTGGCCGATGCGGAAGCCGGTTTCGGCGGCGTGCTCAACGCCTTCGAACTCATGAAGAACATGATCGCCTCCGGCGCCGCCGGCGTGCACTTCGAAGACCAGCTGGCCGCCGTGAAGAAGTGCGGTCACATGGGCGGCAAGGTGCTGGTGCCCACCCAGGAAGCCATCGAGAAGCTGATCTCGGCCCGCTTCGCTGCCGACACCATGGGTGTGCCCACCCTGATCCTGGCCCGCACCGACGCCGAAGCCGCCAACCTGATCACCTCCGACCACGACGCCAACGACAAGCCCTTCCTCACCGGCGAGCGCACCCAGGAAGGCTTCTACCGCGTCAAGAACGGTCTGGAGCAGGCCATCAGCCGTGGCGTGGCCTACGCCCCCTACGCCGACCTGGTGTGGTGCGAGACCGGCACGCCCGACCTCGGCTTCGCCCGCGAATTCGCGCAGGCCGTGCTGGCCGCCTGCCCGGGCAAGCTGCTGAGCTACAACTGCTCGCCGTCCTTCAACTGGAAGAAGAACCTGGACGACAAGACCATCGCCGCCTTCCAGGAAGAGCTGTCGGCACTGGGCTACAAGTACCAGTTCATCACCCTGGCCGGCATCCACATCAACTGGTTCAACACCTTCCAGTTCGCCCACGCCTACGCCCGCGGCGAAGGCATGAAGCACTACGTCAACATGGTGCAGGAGCCCGAGTTCAAGGCGCGCGAGCAGGGTTACACCTTCGTGTCGCACCAGCAGGAAGTCGGCGCCGGCTACTTCGACGACGTGACCACCGTCATCCAGGGCGGCTCCTCCAGCGTGAAGGCCCTCACCGGCTCGACCGAAGAAGAGCAGTTCCACTGATCCCCGGTCCGCCACAGAGCGGCAGAGGAGACACGAAGCCCGGGCCGGTCCCGGGCTTTTTTGCGCCGGTGTGGCCGCCAGGGCTGCACCCGGGCTTCGGGGAGAATCGCGCCATGACCGCACCCCAGGGAGAACAGCCGGCCGCAGCGGCCTACCGACGCGAGATCGACGGACTGCGCGCCATCGCCGTGATGGCCGTCATCGTGGCCCACTCCGGCCTGGGCTGGCTGCCGGGCGGCTTTGCCGGGGTGGACGTGTTTTTCGTCATCTCCGGCTATCTGATCACCGGCATCCTGCTGCGCGAGCTGGCGTCGGACTCGTTCAGCTTCCGCCGCTTCTATGCCCGCCGTGCGCGGCGCATCCTGCCGGCCCTGTTCGTGATGCTGGCGGTCTGCTGGGTGGCCGCGGCCTTCCTGATGACGCCTTCGCAGTTCAAGGACCATGCGCTGGCGCAGGCGTCCACCGTCATCTTCCTGTCCAACGCCTACTTCTGGAGCCTCTTCGGCTACTTCTCGCCGAACGCGGCCGAACAGCCGCTGCTGCACACCTGGAGCCTGGCGGTGGAGGAGCAGTTCTACCTGCTGTTCCCGCTGCTGTTGCTGCTGCTCTGGCGGCTCGGCCGGATGCGCGCCGTGACGGCCGGCGTGGTGCTGATGGCCTTGCTGAGCCTGGCCGTGAGCGAGTGGGGGTGGCGCCACAAGCCCGAGGCCAACTACTTCTTCTCGCTGTCCCGTTTCTGGGAGTTGCTGGCCGGCAGCCTGTGCGCCGCGATCGAGCGCCGCCGCCCGCCGACCTGGCCGGTGCTGGCCTGGGTCGGGCTGGCGTTGCTGCTGGGCTCCCTGGTGCTGCTGAACGAGAGCTTGCCGTTTCCTTCGGTGTACGCGCTGGCGCCGGTGGCGGGCACCGCCCTGCTGCTGCTGCATGCCCGCGCGGGCACCGGTGTGGCCCAACTGCTGTCCTGGCGTGGCCTGACCGGGGTGGGCCTGATCAGCTACAGCGCCTACCTGTGGCACCAGCCGGTGTTTGCGCTGGCGCACCTGCGGGGCTGGCTGCACGGTGGCAACCCCGGCCTGTGGGTGTCGCTGGCCCTGATCGCCCTGGTGCTGCTGCTGGGCTGGCTCAGCTGGCGCCTGGTGGAGCTGCCCTGGCGGCACGGGGTGCAGAACGTCCGGCCCGACTGGGGGTTGGGGCGGCGCGGGGTCGCTGTGCTGGGGGTGGCTTCGGCCGGTGTGCTGTTCGCCGGCGGGCTGGCCGAGCAGTACACCAGCACCATCCTGTGGCGGTTTGCACCGGAAGACCGGCCGCTGGTCAGCCTCAGCCGCAAGGACGCCAAGAAGTACCTGCACGCCCACACCCGTTCGGTGGAGGCGGTGCCCTTCACCGAGGGCAGTGGCCGCCGCGTGCTGGTGGTGGGCGACAGCTTCGGCAAGGACCTCATCAATGCCCTGCATGAGTCCGGGCTGGACCGCGGCCTGCAGGTGTCCTTTCACGGCATACCCGCCGAGTGCGGCAACCTGCTGGTGGACCGCCCCGAAGCCGAGGTGCTGCCGCCGGGCCTGGGCACGGCCTGCGATGGCGTCGACCGCTACCGCAGCCCGGGTCTGCTCGCCCGGGTGGCGGCGGCCGACGTGGTCGTGCTCGCCTCGTACTGGCAGCCCTGGCAGGTGCCCTGGCTGAAGGACTCGGTCGGCCGGCTTCAGGGCATCACGCAAGCGCGGGTGCTGCTGCTGGGCCCCAAGAGTTTCGGTCGGCCCGACGTGAACCAGCTGCTCGCACTCACGGCGGCCGAGCGCCAGGCGTGGCGGCAGCCGCCGGATGGCATCACGCACCAGACCCACAAGGCCATCGAGGCGCTCGGCATCGACGGCTTCGTCGATGTGCAGGCCATGGTGTGCGAGGGTGGACAAGCATGCCCGGCGGTCGGCCCCACCGGCCATCTGCTGTCGGAAGACGGGGTGCATCTCACCCGCGCCGGCGCGGTCTGGCTGGGCGAACGGCTGCGGGGCAGCGCGCTGCACGCCGGCCTGCACCGACCCTGACGCCGCGTCCCGCCGGTGGCTTGTGGGAAAATGGCCGGCTTTGCAGTCCGCAGACCCGCTCCCGGGTGCCTGCCGGCGCGGCCCCGGCCGCGATCCTCGTCTTTCCGAACTCCGCCATGCCCCAGATCACGCTTCCTGACGGTTCGCAACGCAGCTTTCCCGCACCGGTGACGGTGGCCGACGTGGCCGCCTCCATCGGCACCGGCCTGGCCAAGGCCGCGCTGGGCGGCAAGGTGGATGGCCGTCTGGTCGACACCAGCTTCACCATCGACCGCGACGTGTCGCTGGCCATCGTCACCGCCAAGGACGCCGACGGCCTGGAGATGATCCGCCACTCCACCGCCCACCTGCTGGCCTACGCGGTCAAGGAGCTGTACCCGGACGCGCAGGTCACCATCGGCCCGGTCATCGACAACGGCTTTTATTACGACTTCTCGTACAAGCGCCCCTTCACCCCGGACGACCTGGCCGCGATCGAAAAGCGCATGGCCGAACTTGCTGCCAAGGACGAAAAGGTGGAGCGCCGGGTGTTGCCCCGCGACGAAGCCGTGGCCCACTTCAAGGCCATGGGCGAGCACTACAAGGCCGAGATCATTGCCAGCATTCCGGCCAATGAAGACGTGAGCCTGTATCGCGAAGGCGGCTTCGAGGACCTGTGCCGCGGCCCGCACGTGCCCAGCACCGGCAAGCTCAAGCACTTCAAGCTGATGAAGGTGGCCGGCGCCTACTGGCGTGGCGACCACCGCAACGAGATGCTGCAGCGGGTCTACGGCACGGCCTGGGCCAGCAAGGAAGACCTGCAGCAGTACCTGACCATGCTCGAGGAAGCCGAGAAGCGCGACCACCGCAAGCTCGGTCGCGAGCTCGACCTGTTCCACCTCGACGAACATTCGCCCGGCACCGTGTTCTGGCACCCCAAGGGCTGGACCCTGTGGCAGGAGGTCGAGCAGTACATGCGCCGCGTCTACCGCGACAACGGCTACCAGGAGGTCAAGGGTCCGCAGATCCTGGACAAGGCCCTGTGGGAGAAGACCGGTCACTGGGACAAGTACCGCGAGAACATGTTCACCACCGAATCGGAAAAGCGCGACTACGCGCTCAAGCCGATGAATTGCCCGGGCCACATCCTCATCTACAAACAGGGTATCAAGAGCTACCGCGACCTGCCGCTGCGCTACGGCGAGTTCGGCCAGTGCCACCGGAACGAGCCCACCGGCGGCCTGCACGGCATCATGCGGGTGCGCGGCTTCACCCAGGACGACGGCCACATCTTCTGCACCGAAGACCAGATCCAGGGCGAGGTGACCGCCTTCACCACGCTGCTGCAAAAGGTCTACAAGGACTTCGGCTTCACCGAGATCCTGTACAAGCTCTCGACCCGCCCGGAAAAGCGCATCGGCACCGAAGAAAGCTGGGACAAGGCCGAGGCCGCGCTGGCCGCCGGCCTGAAAGCCTCGGGCTGCGAATTCGAGTACCTGCCGGGCGAGGGCGCCTTCTACGGCCCCAAGATCGAATACACCCTCAAGGACGCGCTGGGCCGCCAGTGGCAGTGCGGCACCATCCAGGTCGACCCCAACCTGCCGGAGCGGCTGGACGCCGAGTTTGTGGGCGAAGACGGCGTGCGCCACCGCCCGGTCATGCTGCACCGGGCCATCGTGGGCAGCCTGGAGCGGTTCATCGGCATCCTGATCGAGCAGCACGCCGGCGCGCTGCCGACCTGGCTGGCGCCGACCCAGGTGGCGGTGCTCAACATCACCGACGCACAGGCCGATTACGTGCGGCAGGTGGCGAAAACGCTGCAGAATCAAGGGCTTAGGGTGGTCACCGACCTCCGCAACGAGAAAATCACGTATAAAATACGGGAGCACGCGTTGCAAAAGCTGCCTTTCATTGTTGTCGTGGGTGACAAGGAAATGGCCGCTGGCGCCGTGGCTGTGCGGGCCCGAGGCAACCAAGACCTCGGGGTCATGTCGCTGGAAGCCTTCGCCCAACGGGTCGCAACCGACGTTGCCGCCCGGGTCTGATTCCCTGCATTCGACCTTGCCCCATCAGCCGCGGAGCCCATCGCGCTGGCTGATGGCGGCATGAACGCCGCCTTTTCAACTTCTGCCCACGCAAGGAACAAACCATCGCTACCAACTTTCGCGACCGCCGCCAGCGTGAAGAGCGCGCACACCGCCTGAACCGGGAAATCATGGCCCCCGAGGTCCGCCTCAACGGCCCCGAGAACGAGCCTCTGGGCATCGTCAGTCTTCAGGAAGCGCTGCGCATGGCCGGCGAACTGGATGTCGATCTGGTCGAGATCGCAGCCACCGCAAACCCCCCGGTTTGCCGGCTGATGGATTACGGCAAGTTCAAGTACCAGGAGCAGAAGAAGGCGGCGGAAGCCAAAGCCAAGCAGACGGTCATCGAGATCAAGGAAATCAAGTTCCGTCCCGGTACCGATGACGGCGACTACAACATCAAGATGCGCAACATCCGTCGTTTTCTGGATGAAGGCGACAAATGCAAGATCACGCTGCGGTTCCGCGGCCGGGAAATCACGCACCAGGAACTGGGGCTGGCCCTGCTGAACCGCATCCGTGACGACCTCGGTGACACGATCCTGGTGGAGCAGTTCCCCAAGCTCGAAGGTCGCCAGATGATCATGATGATTGCCCCGGGCCGCAAGAAGCCGGGCGCAACCAGCAAACCGGCCGAGGCGGCAGCGCCTTCGGCCAGCCAGACGGCCTGACCGCTGTCGGCGAAAGACGGTCTGTGCGGGGTTGGTCCCCCGCGCGGTACCGGGGCAGGGCCTTGTGCCCTGACCCGAACGGCCACCGCAAGGTGGCCGAACAAAAGTGGCTCGGGGCCAGCAAGTCCGCGGAAGGTTCGCGGCGCCTCACGAGCACAAATCAAGAAGGAGCATGAAGATGCCCAAAATGAAGACCAAGAGCAGCGCGAAAAAGCGTTTTCGCGTTCGTCCCGGTGGCACCGTCAAGCGCGGTCAAGCCTTCAAGCGTCACATCCTGACCAAGAAGACCACCAAGAACAAGCGCCACCTGCGTGGAGCAGTCACCGTGCATGAGACCAACATGGGTCACATGGCACAGATGCTGCCCGGCATGGGCATTTGATCAACGACGAACAGGAGAACACACATGCCTCGCGTCAAACGTGGTGTCACGGCTCGCGCCCGACACAAAAAAGTCCTGGCTCTGGCCAAAGGTTTCCGCGGCCGCCGCGGCAACGTCTTCCGCATCGCCAAACAGGCGGTGATGAAGGCCGGGCAATATGCCTACCGTGACCGCCGCACCAAGAAGCGCGTGTTCCGTCAGCTCTGGATCGCGCGTATCAACGCCGGTGCCCGTGCTTGCGGCCTGACGTACAGCCAGTTCGCCAACGGCCTGAAGAAGGCCCAGATCGAGATCGACCGCAAGGTCCTGGCCGATCTGGCCGTCAACGATCCGGCGGCTTTCGGCAGCATCGTGGAGCAAGTCAAAGCCAAGCTGGCCGCTTGATTCACGGACGGGTGGCCTGGCCACCCGCCGCTCGAAGGGGTTGGGGCTTGAGGGAACACCTCGCGGCTTCAATCCCTTTTTTCTTTGGTATCGCACACAGCCCCCACACATGAACGAGTTGGACGCACTGGTCGACAGCGCCCGCGCCGCGTTTGCGCAGGCCACCGCCCCGGCCGATCTGGAAAACGCCAAGGCGCAGTACCTCGGCAAGTCCGGCCGCATCACCGAGCTGATGAAGGGCATGGCCGCCCTGTCGGTGGACGAGAAGAAGACCCGCGGTGCCGCCATCAATCTGGCCAAGCAGGCCATCGAGGCCGCGCTGACCGAGCGCCGCCAGGCGCTGGCCGACGCCGAACTGCAGGCCCAGCTCAAGGCCGAGGCGCTGGATGTGACCCTGCCCGGCCGTGGCCAGAGCGCAGGCGGCCTGCACCCGGTGAGCCTGACCCTGGAGCGCATCGAGACCATCTTCGGCTCCATGGGCTTCGAGGTGGCCGACGGCCCCGAGATCGAGTCCGACTGGTTCAACTTCACCGCGCTCAACACGCCGGAAGACCATCCGGCTCGCTCCATGCACGACACCTTCTATGTCGAAGGCGGCAGCGAGCGTGCCCCCAACCTGCTGCGCACCCACACCAGCCCGATGCAGATCCGCCATGCGGTGCAGCACGTCAAGCGGCACCGCGCCGCACTCGATGCGGGTCAGCCCATGCCCGAGATCCGCGTGATTGCTCCCGGCCGCACCTACCGCGTGGACAGCGACGCCACCCACTCGCCCATGTTCCACCAGTGCGAAGGCCTGTGGATCGGCGAGAACGTGAGCTTCAAGGACCTGAAGTTCGTCTTCACCGATTTCTGCCGCACCTTCTTCGAGAGCGACGATCTGGTGCTGCGGTTCCGCCCCAGCTTCTTCCCGTTCACCGAGCCCAGCGCCGAGATCGACATCCAGTTCCAGAGCGGTCCGCTGGCCGGCCGCTGGCTGGAGGTGGCCGGCTCTGGCCAGGTGCATCCGAACGTGGTGCGCAACATGGGGCTCGACCCCGAGAAGTACATCGGCTTTGCCTTCGGCATGGGCCCGGACCGGCTCACCATGCTGCGCTATGGCGTCAATGACCTGCGCCTGTTCTTCGACGGCGACGTCCGTTTCCTCTCGCAGTTCCGTTGAAGTCTTGTTGAGCTGAACCCATGCAATTCCCTGAATCCTGGCTGCGCGCCTTCTGCAACCCCGACCTGACCAGCCAGCAGCTGGCCGACACCCTGACCATGGCCGGTCTGGAGGTCGAAGAGCTGCATCCGGTGGCCCCGCCCTTCACCCGCGTGGTGGTGGGCGAGATCGTCGAGGCGGTCCAGCACCCCAACGCCGATCGCCTGCGCGTGTGCCAGGTGGACGTGGGGCAGGGCAGCCCCCTGAACATCGTCTGCGGCGCCCCCAACGCCCGCGTCGGCATCAAGGTGCCGTGTGCCCTGGTGGGCGCCGAGCTGCCCCCGGGCGAAGACGGCAAGCCGTTCGCCATCAAGCTGGGCAAGCTGCGCGGCGTGGAGAGCCAGGGCATGCTGTGTTCGGCCCGCGAGCTCAAGCTCTCGGAAGACCACGGTGGCCTGCTGGAGCTGCCGGCCGATGCGCCGGTGGGCCGCGACATCCGCGAACAGCTGGGTCTGGACGACATGCTGTTCACCCTCAAGCTCACGCCCAACCTGGCGCACTGCCTGAGCATTCAGGGCATTGCGCGCGAGGTGTCGGCCCTGACCGGCGCACCGCTGGTGCAACCGGAGTTCTTGGCCGCCACCGTGACCCTGCAGGACCGCCTGCCGGTGCAGGTGCAGGCGCCCGACCTGTGCGGCCGCTTCAGCGGCCGCATCGTGCGCGGCGTCAACACCCGTGTGGCCACGCCGGCCTGGATGGTCGAGCGGCTGGCCCGTTGCGGCCAGCGCAGCGTCTCGGTGCTGGTGGACATTTCCAACTACGTGATGTTCGAGCTGGGCCGCCCCTCGCACATCTTCGACCTCGACAAGATCCACGGCGGCCTGCAGGTGCGCTGGGGTCGTGAGGGTGAACAGCTCAAGCTGCTGAACGGCAACACCATCACTGTCGATGGCACGGTGGGCGTCATTGCCGACGACCAGGCGGTGGAATCGCTGGCCGGCATCATGGGCGGCGACGCCACCGCGGTGTCGGACGACACGCAGAACATCTACATCGAGGCGGCCTTCTGGTGGCCCAAGGCGGTGGCCGGCCGTTCGCGCCGCTACAACTTCAGCACCGACGCCGGCCACCGTTTCGAGCGCGGGGTCGACCCGGCCACCACGGTCGAGCACATCGAGCGCATCACCCAGCTGGTGCTGGACATCTGCGGTGGCCAGGCCGGCCCGATCGACGATCACACGGTCAAGCTGCCCGAGCAGCGTCCGGTGACCCTGCGCGTGGCCCGCGCCAACCGCGTGGTCGGCATGCCGCTGTCGCAGGAACAGTGCGCCGGCGCGCTGCGCCGCCTGGGCCTGAATGTGAGCGAAGGCGAGGGCACGGTCACGGTGGTGCCGCCCTCGTGGCGCTTCGACCTGCAGATCGAGGAAGACCTGATCGAGGAGGTGGTGCGCATCATCGGCTTCGATCATCTGCCGCAGACCCCGCCGCTGGCTCCGATCACGGCCAGGATCCGGCCCGAGGCGCGGCGCGGCAGCTTCGCGGTGCGCCGCCAGCTCGCCGCCCTCGGCTACCAGGAAACCATCAATTTCAGCTTCGTGGACGAGCGCTGGGAGCGTGAACTGGCCGGCAACACCGACCCGATCCGCCTGCTCAACCCGATCGCCAGCCAGATGAGCGTCATGCGCTCCTCGCTGCTGGGCAGCCTGCTGCAGGTACTCAAGTTCAACCTGGACCGCCGTGCCGACCGGGTGCGCCTGTTCGAGCTGGGCCGGGTGTTCCGCAAGGACGCCTCGGTGATCGATTCCGACACCACGGTGGCCGGCTTCGACCAGCCGCGCCGCGTGGCCGGCCTGGCCTTCGGCCCGGTGGCCCCGCTGCAGTGGGGGCAAGCCCCGCGCGCGGTCGACTTCTTCGATGTCAAGGCCGATGTCGAGGCCCTGCTGGCGCCCCACCAGGCCAGCTTCCGTGCCGCCGAACACCCGGCCCTCCACCCGGGCCGCTGCGCCAGCGTCTGGCTGGGCGAGCGCTGCATCGGCCATGTGGGCGAGCTGCACCCGCGCTGGCGCCAGGGCCACGACCTGAGCGCTGCCCCGGTGCTCTTCGAGCTGGATCTGGACGCGGTGCTGGAGCGTCCGGTGCCGGCCTATCAGCCGGTCAGCCGCCACCAGCCGGTCGAACGCGACCTGGCCATCGTGGTGGGGGAAGCGGTCACGCACGACGCGGTCATGGCGGCCATCCACGCGCCCGGCAGCCCCTGGCTGCGCGAGGCCCGGCTGTTCGACGTCTACCGCCCCAAGGCCGGTGGCGCGGGCGGCGGCCTGGCGGCGGACGAACGCAGCCTTGCCGTTCGTCTGATTCTGAGCCGGGACGACGCTACACTGACCGAAGAAGACATAGAGGCCACGGTGAAGGCCTCGCTCGAATCGTTGCAGCAGCGGGTGGGTGCCCGTCTGCGCGCCTGAACACGCAAGGGAACACCGCATGGAACTCGCAGTGGAAAGCCTGGAAACCCCGGCATTGACCAAGGCGCAACTGGCCGAACTGCTGTTCGACCAGATCGGTCTGAACAAGCGTGAGTCGAAGGACATGATCGATGCCTTCTTCGATCTGGTCACCGACAGTCTGGTCGAAGGCACCGACGTCAAGATCTCGGGCTTCGGCAACTTCCAGATCCGCACCAAGGCGCCGCGACCAGGGCGCAACCCGCGCACCGGCGAACCGGTGGCCATCGAGGCCCGCCGGGTGGTGACCTTCCACGCCAGCCCCAAGCTCAAGGAGCAGGTGCAGGCGGCTGCCGTCGGCACCTGATCGGCGACCGTCTGGCCGCCTGCGCTGCCGCAGCGCGGGCGGTTTCGTCACGTTTCCCCCACAACTTCGCGCGCCGGTAGGCACTGCCAGCGTGTTAGAGTAAATTTCAAGGTTCGGTTCGTACCGCCTTGATTTTCAATGGAAAAAACGCTCCCCCCCATCCCGGCCAAGCGCTACTTCACCATCGGTGAGGTCGGGGAGCTGTGCGGCGTCAAGCCTCATGTGCTTCGGTACTGGGAGCAGGAGTTCACCCAGCTTCGGCCCATGAAGCGGCGCGGCAACCGGCGTTACTACCAGCACCACGAGGTGCTCATGATTCGCCGCATCCGCGAGCTGCTGTACGACCAGGGCTTCACCATCAGCGGTGCGCGCAACAAGCTGCAGGAAATCGCCCAGGCTGAACGCGAGCAGCGCCGGCATGGCGATGAAGAAGCGATCGACGTGGTCGAACTCGACAGCGTCATCCACGACGACGAGCTCGATGACGAGGTGACCACCGCCCCCGTGATCAGCGCCCCGGCAGGTGTCTGGACCGACGTGCGTCGCGAGCTGCTGGAAATCCGCGAACTTCTTCGCATCACGCCCTGAGAGGGCCAGTTTCGCCAGCTATAATGCGAGGCTTGTCGGCGTGTAGCGCAGCCTGGTAGCGCACTTGCATGGGGTGCAAGGGGTCGCGAGTTCGAATCCCGCCACGCCGACCATTTGTTCAGAAAGCCCGCAATCGAAAGGTTGCGGGCTTTTTCGCTTCTGGACTGCCAAAATCAGTGAAAAATCCAACAAAATCAACGAACTTTTTGGTTCTCAATGCTACGGCGGCTGTTCGTTGGTTGAACCGTAAAAATGCTCCGAGTGGTCCTGAGTGGTCTCCGTTGTGCGACAAGTCTGCGACAAATCTGGTGTCGCAGCCGTCGTTGTAATGAAGATGCGAGGAGGCTTTTGCACTCGTCGAACTACCCGTAAAGATGGCACACCACGACGACTTCACCAACAAGTTTCACCAGCTGCTCGGGCGTCTCGCCGTTGCCCATGCGCGCTTAGATTTCAATGTTGGCCTTCAGCTCAACTGGCTCGGCCCTCACCTCGATGTAGAGGTGGCGCACCTGCTCGATGCAAAGAAGGTGGTTTTCTCCAAGCGACTGAAAAAACTGCGGGTCTTGGTGATGGAGCTGTTCGAAGAAGCCGGTTCTGACGCGCTTGATGAATTTCGAAGATGGTTCGCGCGTGCGGAAAGACTGAAGGCGGTGAGAAATGACTACGTGCACGGGCGTTGGGGCTCGTCCAGAAGTGAGGGGCCCGACGGGGACACGCGTGTGCTCATGTTCGTGGCACTGCATTGGGACATCGATGGACCTGACAAGTCGGTACGAATAACCCTTTCAGACCTAGAAAAGCAGGTCAAGCAGATGGAATCGCTCACCCTGCAGTACTTCCATCTTGAGGAAAAGTACCTCACATACGCCAAGCCGCAGAAGATTTCAGTTGCTGCAGTCCGTTGAAGTGAGCCCGTTGAGTAAATGCGTACGGGGTGTAGCGGGGGCGGTGAAATTGATGCGTCAGCGAACGGGCCTTCATCAAACCTGGCAGCAGCTTGGCTTGCTCGCCCGGTCACGTCACCCTTCGCTTGACGTACTGTCTTCGGCTGCTAGGAGCAGAGTGTTCAGCAGATTCAGTTCGTTCGACGCCATGAAGTACCGGTCGTCAAACACAGTGTTCAACTTCAAAGGGTTAGCGTTGCCCACAGAGGCCGCCCATGGATACTCCGCGTAACGCGGTATGGGCGGCATGACTGCACTCGTCGCCGACAGGCTCTGAGCCAGGGCATCGCGCCAGGAGCCCGGGTCCTCGACCTCGAACTGTTCACCATCCAGCCGGCGGTCGCGCGCCATGAATTGGATGTACCCGGTAGGCACTGCAATCCAAGTGTTCGGTGACTTCAGGCTTTTGAGCGTATTGAACTCGTTGGCCGAATCCTTCTTCTCCCGTTGCAGGATACGCAGTAGGTTGGCAGCCGGCTGCCGCAGCGCCTGAGGCAAGCTGCGGTCCTCGTCTATGTTCAGCAGCTGCGCGACCACCCGCCTGGCGGTCTGGGTGACTTCTGTCGTGTGCCCCTCGAAGCTGAAGACTTCTATCTTGTCGAAGTCGCCCCAGTTCTCCAGGAAGGCTGGCCCCGAAACATAGACGTGGTCCGGGATGGACGTGCCCTGCTGCGCATAGACCAGCAGCGGCCGAAGTGGCGCCGCCGCTAGGTCACATAGGTTCTTGGCGTCAGAGTAGCGCACCATCGTGCGCCGGTCCCCCGCCTTCGCCATGACCGCCTGTAGCTTGGTGTGTGAGAACAGTTCGATGATGTTCGCTTGGGCATTCTTGATGAGGCCGACTTTCTCCTGGTCCTTGATGCGGCGCCAGGCGACATCCGCCTCTTTCACGAATTGGGTTACGTTCTGAGACATAAGGCTGACCAGTTCCTCAAGCCCGACGCCGCCCACTGGCACCAAGGCCAGTGACTGCTGTAGTCCGGCGTCACCTGTGATACGGGTGCGGATGGTCGAACGCAGCATTACCAGAAGCGTGAGCAGGTCTACGGACTGACGAAGCCATTGGCGCGGGTCGGCCGCCTCGCCATCTTCCGACTCCAGCATGTAGTCGTCGACCAGCATCACCAGCCGGCGGGGCACCGTGTCACCGGAGACAGAATTACCGTCCTCGTCCAGGTAGGTACCGCGGCCTCGGTAAATCAGCTGCGCTATTTCCATGAGCGCGGCTTCGATGGCAAAGCGGGGAACGGCGGCGATGATGCAGTCAGTCCTTGGGAAGGAAACCCCCCGTGCCCCCGAAGATGTCATCAAGAACACCTTTATGGTGTCCCGGGTGCTCGGCTCGACCAGCTTCTTCCGGCGGTGTCCAGGAACGGAAGAATCGAGGATGGCAACGCCGTCGTATCCCACTTCCTCGTCCTGTTTCAGCTCGTTGGCCAAGTCGCTCAGGAAGTTCTTATCCTGGGCGAAGTAGATGACCTGTGCCGAACCGGTCCGCAAAGCGCGAAGAACCTCTTCTTTGGCTCCGGCCAGCACCGCCTCGCCGACGACCCGGCGTACGGCCTGCCGCGGGGTCTCCATCTCTCCTGTGCTGCGGAGCTCCGTGCCGACCGACGTCAACCGGACCTTGTATTCCACGGTGAGCTTGCTCGCCGGAAAGCTGTTGGTCATCACGTGGAGCGTCGTCTTCGGGCCGCCGCTCCCGAGTGGCAACTGAGAGACGGCGAGGTCAAACGCGCGTTGACCGTGCGATTTGGACACCAGCACCTTGTCCGGAGTGCGCTGACCTGCTGCCAAGTAGCGAGAGAGGACCACCTCGTTGGCAAGGGAAGCGTCCGAGATGACTAGCGTGACGGTAAACGGGCTCGGCTCACCTTCGAAGCAGCCGATGAACTCGTTGTGGAGCCAGGTGGCGACCGCGTGGACAAACGGAGAGCCTGCGCCATCGCCAGCGAGCTCGTCGACCATAACCACTATGTTGGGAATACGCTCAGCGAACTTGCGGCGCTCCCGAACGCCGGCAGGGTCGCCTGCTTTGCTCTTGAACAGGCTCGACAGCGCGTCCATTGTTGTCTTGCCTCCCGCCTTTTCGCGGAAGCCCTGCAGTGCGGCCGTCATGACCACCCGGTTGACGTCAGGGTTCAGGGCCAGGAGGTCCCGGGTCGTAGTGGACATGCTGGAGAGCACGCCGGCCATCGAGCGCTCGTCGACGATGTCCTCGTTCTCCGAGATGGTCGTCTTGCCTATTCGAGAGCCAGCATGCGCCGCCTCGATTTCTTGCTCTTCTTCCGGGCTGATGACGAGGATGGCTCCATTTGGCTTCACCAGTTCGGGGACGCCGTCGACCACGACAGCCCCGTCCACCATCTTGCGGGTGGCCAGGCCTGCCTCTACCTGCTTCATGTGCCAGCGCGGCGCAGAAGAGATAAGCGCGGCGTTGGTGGTTACGGTCAGGATGCCCGAAGGCTCGCCACATTTCCGCGCAAGGCTTTGAGTCACATCGCGGTTGATGACGACGCGGGGACTTACGTACAGGAAAAGGTAACCCTCCGGCTTTTTCTCCAGGTGTTCCCGCACTGCGGTGGTCTTACCGATGCCAGGATTGCCCTCTAGCGCGATGACGTTCACCTTGCCAGCTGTGGCCCGCCCCATGGCGGCGACGACGGCTGCAGCATGGACGTCCCGCAGTGACACCTTGCCATCTTTCGCTCGCGCCCTGAGGAGGGGTTCGAGAGCGCTGGCGGCGGGCTGTCCGAAGAAGGAGTCCAAGCCAGGGGTCGCTGGCACCAGTGCGAGAGCATTCGACACTTCATGCAGGTCGGCCGGGTTCGCGAACTCGCCCACGTCTTCCGTGAACTCAAAAACGTAATCCTTTCCGGGTTCTGGAGGCGCTGTGAGCTCTCTCAGCCCGGCTTTCAGGTTCTTGGGCAGGCGTCTGAGCATGTTCTGGAACACGCTCTTGACCTGCAGCAGCAGACCTTCTTCGTCACCGTCATCGAGCTTGCGCGCTTGGCGATAAGCCCTACCCATCTGCTCCATGAGTTGTCGACGGGGGTCAGACGCGTTGTCCAATAGGAACCGGGCGGCGATGCTCTCCAGGCCGTTGGGGGTGATGGCCAGTGCTCGAACGTTACATGACTTCATCAAAACGCCATCCCGACGCAGCCAGTTCGCCGTGTTCGAAGCGTACGAGCACGCTTGGCACAGCTTGTAGAAGGGCTTGTTCCCACTGGTCAGGGCGTTCAGGTGGTGTTTGATGTCCTCGGACAGCTCGAACGACTCGCCGTGTACTTCCGCCGTCACGCGAGCGAAAACGCTCCGGCTCTCAATGAGGCGCCGGTGCCGGGTCAGCTCCTGCAGATGTGCCTCTTGGTCACCGAAGTCCGCGACGGCGCGAGGCATGTCGAACGAGTACTCCTGCACAAGCAGGTAGTCTTCCCTGGATTCTCCAGAGAGCCATAGGACGAAGTCAGCGTTGGCCGGCTGACCCTTGCCAGAGAGCGCCGGGTCGAGAACTCCTTGCAGTGCGAACTCTCGGTGGAAAGCCTCGCGGTCCCTTCGCATCCGGTCCTCGGGGTCCCCCTTGTCGCCGGGAAGCAGCAGAGGGCACCACAGCGCACGCAGCTTCACCGTCATCCGCGCGGCTTTGGGCAGATTCTTCAGGTACTCGCGCATTGCGGTGTAACCGACGCCATACGCCGTCAGCGCCATGTGCTCCACGGCAGCCTTGACGCGGTCTCGGAGGGTCTCGTCAATGATGGCCAGGCTACGATTTAGCGCCTTCGAGACGTCGAGCAGCTGACTTTGCTTCCAGACCTCCAGCTGCGGGTGGTCAGGCGCCAGCAGCTTGGATTCGACCAGGTGCGCGAGCACGCCTCGCTTGACGAGGACCTCGTAAGCCTGGCCCCAGAACTCTGCCTGCTTCTGAAAGGGCAGCTCACTCATCGCCGACCCTCTCCTTGTGAAGGACGCGGGTCACATGCGCCAATATGGCCGGCAACGACAGCAGGATGGTGCGGCCGCCTCGGCGCGACACGACCTCGAGTTCACCCGCAGCGGCAGTGGTCGTCGGCGTAGCCCAGTCGAACGGGTCCAAGACCGGCAGGAGCCTGGCTTTGTCCGAGGGCTTCTCGCTCTCCATGAAGTGGATGGCGCGCAGGACGCTTATCAAGGAGCGGCGCCTCTCCTTGGCCTCGCCTGTGCCCAGGATGTTGGCACGGGTGGTCTCGCGGAGGTTGAAATCCATCAGTCGGTGCTCGGCGTCGAAAAAGTACGTACAAAAGCCGGACTGCGGCCGGCCATCGTCGCCGACAACGTGCAACGTCGCGAACGTGTAAATCGGCAGCAGGCTGCGCAGCACGTCTGCAGCACCTTCCTGGTACATCTTCTGGTGGGCGTCGTAGCGGACAACCTCGAAGGCGCTCTCGAGGTTGTCTCGCTTGCGCAGGCGCGTAGCTGGAAAGACGTCGCGGCGCAGCGGGTAGAGGAACACGTCGGGGAAGCGGCTGGCGGCCTCGTCCAAGAACTGGAGGGTCGCGTGCGGCGAGTGCCGCTCCGCAGCCCGGCCGATGTGACGGTTACCGAAGTGATGCGAGAGCATCAGGATGTGCTGGTAGCCAGCCTTTCTCAGTCTAGCAATCTCTTCCAGGATAAGGTGCGGTATGCCGAAATCCTTGCGGCTCTCGACGAGCCGGGACAGCATCTGGTCGAGCTTCACAATGGTCTGGCCGCCGGCGCTGTCGGCAACATAGGTGCGACTGATGAACAAGAAGCCGTCAGCCTCGGGGTATGCCGGGTGGGTGTCGCACGGGCGGGTTACGTAGCTGACTACCGCCACCTTGTCCAGCGCGCCTTCCTGCAGGAACTTCACGGGCTGGCCGCCCAGGAGCGCGGCAAGCGCACCGCGGTTCTTCCAGCGTAGGGTGTCCCGCGCGTCGTTCTCCGTGGTCAGGCCCTGCAGCTTTACCGGCAACTCGCGGCAGAGCGCCTTCTCAAGTGCCTGGCTGATAGCGTAGATGGCGGTGTTCCCGTCCTGAGCGTCAGCCTCCCTGTCCTTCAGCTTGCCGGTCTGCTGAAGGCGCACGAGCGTCATCGTGAGCCCCTGGCGTACCGTCTTGGCCCGCAGCACCAGCTCGAACAGAACTACATAGATGAGTATGCCCATCGCTGCGATGGTCGCCGACCGCAGCTGCTCGGCGCGTGCTTTCTCGTCGTCCTTCTTCTTGGTCAACGTAAGCGGACGCAAGTCGTACTCGATGTCGATTCCGCGGTCTGTGCCGAGCACCTTCGGATTCGCCACGTTCGGCACCCACGCTTGCTCCTTCCATGCGAAAGGAACCAAGCGCACCGGCAAGACGGGGCTATCCACGCTCTTGGTCATTACCACTTCTTGACCGTCGCCGGCGACCGTGAGCGAGCGCTCCTGCAAGTGCGTCTCGACCCAAACGGACGCGACGCTGGAAGGCCAAGGGTCTTCACTGACCCGAATGCGACTTAACCAGGCGATGGTGTCTGGGCCGTGCTCGGACTTGACCAGGACGTCCTCTTTATCTGAAGTCAGCCCGCGTACAACTTCCCACTCAAAGATGTCTTTTTGAACCGAGATGAGTAGCTTGTCTGCAGTGCGATTCGCATTAGTCACAAACGACGTGGATTTCGTCTTCAGGAGACGAACCATCTCGTCCGCGATGTCTTCCATGACACCGGCGCGGGACGTGAGGCTGCGGTATATGCGCGTCAGCTCGCGCACGGGGTCATCTTTCAATGCGACTGCGATGTCGGCCGCACGAGAACTTACATTGCCACTCGATGCCTCATTGATGGACGGAGGCAACACTAGGTAGAGGAAGACCAGTTCCGAAAGCTGGCGCCGCAGGTTGTTACCCGGTCCGGGCTCAGAGAGCAGCCTATCTCCAAGGCGGCTCAGCCTGGATTCGAACGCGCTGCGCCCCGTCTCAGGCTTCAACCCGTTAACTCTGAAACGATACGACACCTCGCGCACCGTGGGCTGGTTCTGTTCCGGGTCAATGCGCCGCTCGAAGAGCTGGACGGACCCTTCGCACCACACCGGGAGGCAGTAATAGAACATTGCCTTGCGCAGCTGCTCGGCGAGGTCTGTGTTGTTGGCCACTCCGTAGACCGAGCTCACGTCGAGCAGAAGCGGCTCCCCCTCGCGGCCCGCGAACGCGTCAAAGGCTTCTCGAACACGGTGCACGTAGCTCTTGAAACCCTCTTTTGGGCTATGGGCAGCCACTGCTTCCATGATGCGCATACATACCTGCAGTCGCACGCGGGCCATCGCCTCGTCTTCGAGGAAGTCGAGAAACTGTCGAATTTGGGAGCCAGGACGCTCGCTTTGCTTGCGAATTGCATCCGTGATGGCTTCGACGTCGTCTGGGTCTTCGTGGTCGCTCTGGAGCTGACGCGCAACTCCCGATAGCGTCAGCTGAAGCCAATCGCGACCATCGACGGTTTCGATGCCGGAGAGCACGCGACCGATGTCCTTTTCCCGCTGTGCAACGGGCCGGCCCGCTTCCGCGAATTCCACCGGAACCATGACTGCGGTTTCCGGCAACTGCGGTGCCGGCGCATTGACAGTCTCGGCCATCGCCTTGAGCGTCTGGCCGAGGTCCTTCTCGCTGAGTTCGGCGAAATCGACGTCCGCCAGGTCCGCCTCAAGCTGTTCCGATACCGCGTCGCGTAATGCATTCATTGCTTTGGCGTTCGCAGCTTGGGTGCCGTGCAGGAGCCTTCCCCCCATCTTGGCGGTCGTACCGTAAGGCGGAGGGTCCGCGTCGCGCAGGAAGCCAGTTTCTTCGCCCGGTGCGCACTCCGTCAGAAAGCCCGATTGGGAGACGAGTCGAGAAACAACACCGCGCGTGTTCACGCGTACACGGTGGTTCTCATGCGAGAACAGCTTCAGGCTGTCTGGGCCCGCGCCACTGGAGGGCGCAATAGATTTGGCGAGTAGCTCCGCCAGCTTTGAAAGGTTGACGGAAGGGGCGCGGTCGCGCGCGGAAATGCGCGAACCTCCCCGGATTCGGGACGTCGTCATGGTCGGCTCCTTTCATGGCAGAGGGGCCACTTCACCAAGCAGACAGACCAAGTCCGCGAGGCGGATTCACGTTTACCTACTGAAATGTAGCCATATCGCAGGCGTGAGACGAGACCAGTTCAACGAATTTGGCGGTTATCCACAGGATAAGCCCAGATTTAGTGCCAAAAATGGCCTATTCTGTTGACCTATGGACATCAATCGGGAACGTGAGTACCTGCAGACCTGCTCAAACGTCGAGACTTGCCACTACCTGGCCACAAAGGTCCGTCAGTGGCGCCGTACTGAGGGGCTGACGCAGGTGCAGCTGGCCGCAAAGGCAGAGGTCCCCATCCGCACGTACAAACGATTCGAGACATACGGCAAGGCAAACCTGGAGACATTTGTGCAAGTCCTGCGCGCTCTAGGTCGGACGCAGTACCTATTCATGCTGTTTCCTGCTCCCACACCCAAGATGCTTAGCCTTGATGAACGACTGAGGCAGCTCACGCCGACAAAATTCAAACTCTAGGGACAACCTGTGAGCCCCCGAATACCAATCGAATCGTCCGGCCTGCACAGGGGAGCGCAGGCCATAGCCGGTACCCCTGCGACTACGTCATCACCGTCGCAGGCGGGTGCGCTGTATGGAGCACGCCGCCGATATCGATGAAAAGAAGCCGTATCTCAGTGCATTCGCTCAAGCGCCTCGGTGATGCGCTGCGCCATGCCGGGTGTCGTAATCCCCAAGCTTGAATCTGTGAGGAGCACGTGGTGGCGCACCTGCGCGGGCCACCCTTCGTCCGTATCGTCCAGTGCAAGCCAAGACATGGGGCGGCGGCGGCACACGTCTTGCCAGACCTGCCAGCCCCTCGAAGTCTGGGCGAACAGGTGCTTGTCCATTTCGCTGTGAAATGTGGCTCCGATGACCCGCTGTTGAAGGCCGACGGGTAGTCGCTCGACGCTGCGGCTGTACCCGAGCACTCGAATCCACGATGTACTCAATACGATTCGAACCAGTGGAAAGGGTGCCAGCAACTGCTCAAGAAGCGCTGCGTGCTCGAAAAGTTGGAAACCAGGGGGCCCCGCATAGACACCGCGCCCAGAGCGCCAGAGCACGTTTTCATGATGAAGAACGCCATCAAAGTCCAGGTATAAGACCCGCTCGCCTTGACCCCTCTTCGAATCCACCTGGCTTCTTCCTTGCTTCGACATGTTTTGGCGCCCTGTTGTTGCGTTGGCGAGCGTTTGCGTGCAGCACGTTGACTGCAGGCAATCTCGGTCAACACGACAAAGTAGCGCTTTGCAGGCGTCTCCGTCGAGGAGTCACTTTAGAGAGCCTCCGTACTAACGGTTTGGGGGTGGTTTGCCTGAACCACAACCTCCCCAATATCCAAAACCAAGAATGACTGTTCTGTACAGAAGGAAGAGGAAGGGGAGACCCGACAGCGTTACGATTTTTGGGCTAGGGAGTCGCGACTTCCTATTGCCAATCTCGATTGGCGCTGCATCGCGTTACATTCCGGGATAAACAGTGCTTAAGGAGGCTGCTGGTGGAAGTCGCTCGCGTTAATCAAAAAGGTGCAGGAGTTCCCTCGAGTCTTGGTAGCGGCCGCTAGAAGCGGCAAAAGCCCAGACTTTGCAAAGGGGAACCATGGACGTCTTTCGCTTCCGAGAACAGCTTGTTCAAGAGTACGCTGGCTTCAGTCGCAGCTTCACCCGCCTCCGGTCAGACGATATTCGCGAGTTCGTCGACCGGGAGTACGCCAGCCAGCGCTACTGGCCCGAACCGCTCATCCAAATCAACCCAACCTACCGTTCAGGGGGCACGGTCGATGAGCTGGTGGCCAGCGGACAGCTCAGCCCCGAGTGCTCGACCATCTTCCGGCTGGGCAAGTCGGCTAGCTCCGCCGGGGTCACCCTTCCGCTGCACCAGCACCAGGCAGAAGCCATCAGCTTGGCGCTCGCCGGGGAAAGCTACGTTCTGACCACAGGCACGGGCTCGGGCAAGTCGCTGAGCTACTTCATCCCTGTCGTCGACGCCTGTCTGAAGGCCAAAAAGGCCGACCCCACGCCGCGCACACGGGCCATCGTCATTTATCCGATGAACGCGCTGGCCAACTCCCAGCTCGAGGAGCTGAAGAAGTTTCTGGGGTCTGACCCAGCCACGCGAGGGGTGAGCTTTGGGCGCTACACCGGCCAGGAAAGCGACGAGGAGCGGCAGGCCATGGCCGCTACGCCGCCGGACATTTTGCTGACCAACTTCATGATGCTCGAGCTGCTTATGACCCGGCAGAACGACATTGACAAGGCGGTCATGCGCAACGCCAAGGGGCTGCGCTTCCTGGTGTTGGACGAGCTCCACACCTACCGGGGTAGGCAGGGCGCCGACGTCGCGCTTCTGGTGCGGCGTGTTCGCGAGGCGCTGTCGGATAATCTCATTTGCATCGGTACCTCGGCCACCATGGCCTCAGAGGGCACGCAGATGGAGCGTAACGCCGTGGTGGCCAACGTCGCCCGGCGCCTGTTCGGGACGGCCATCCCCGACCGAAACATCATCACCGAGACCCTACGGCGCACGACTCCCGAGCACGAGACGCTCGACAGCGTTCGCCCGCGCCTGGGTGACGCCATTCGTGCCGGCGTGCCGACAGGGCTGAACTACGACGCGATGGCTGCCCACCCCATGTCGGTGTGGGTAGAACTCACTCTAGGCCTGACCTACGAGGACGACAAGCCGCGCCGGGCTAAGCCTCGCACGCTGGCGGATGCAGCCAAAGCGCTCGGTGCCGACTCCGGCGAGCCTTTCGAAACATGCCTGGCCTACCTGCAGCAGTTCATGCTGCGCGCCTACGCGGTGACCGACGGTGCCGGTAAGAGCCTCTTTGCCTTCAAGCTGCACCAGTTCATCGCAGGCGGCGGCAAGGTCTACACCACGCTCGAAGCGCCTGCCCAGCGCTCCATCACGCTCGATGGGCAGCAGTTCGTCTCCGGCGATGACCAGCGTCAGCGCCGCTACTACCACGCACACTTCTGCCGTGACTGCGGGCAGGAGTACATCCCCGTCTGGGACACCGACGGTCCCGAGGGCCGCGTTTTCGATGTGCGCAACATCGAAGAGCGTCAACATGACGACGAACAGGTCAAGTTCGGCTTCCTGATGCCCGATGGCCGGGGCATTTGGGAGCCCGACAACCTGGAGCGCTACCCTGAGTCCTGGCTCGAAGAGCGCGCCGATGGCGAGTGGCGCATCAAGTCGGGCCAGCGCAAGTTCGTGCCACAGCCTGTCAAGGTGCGCCCGGACGGCGTGGTCGCGACCGACCAGGGGCTGCAGGCGTGGTTCATCCTCGGCTCCTTCCGCTTCTGCCTGGCCTGCGGGGTCGCCCACAGCTCCGCGGGTAAAGACTCTCTGCGCTTGACCTCCTTGTCGGCCGAAGGTCGCAGCTCTGCCACGACGATGCTGACCCTGTCAGCGCTGCGCTACTTGTACGAGCAGGACCAGCAGCTGTCGGCCGAAGCCAAGAAGGTGCTCGGCTTCTCCGACAACCGGCAAGACGCCGCACTGCAAGCCGGGCACTTCAACGACTTTTTGCAGGTGTTGCTCACCCGCGCTGCGCTGCTCTCAGCCGCCCAGAAAGCGGGCGGCAGCCCACTGACCGAGCGGGAGGTCGCCAACGCGGTGTTCGAAGCCCTTGGCTTCCACCGCGACGACCCCGCCGTGCGTGCGGAGTACATGCAGCAGCCCGAGCTAAAGGGCAACACGCGCCGCCAGGTTCAGGAGGCGATGCGCTGCATCCTGGGCTACCGCACCTACTTCGACCTGCGCCGCGGCTGGCGTTTCAACAACCCCAACCTTGAGCAGTTGGGGCTGGTGCGCATCAACTACCAAGACCTGGAGGACTTGGCCGCCGACACCTCCGAGTGGGCCGAGGCGCCGCAGGTTCTGCAGGTGGCCAAGCCTGAAGAGCGCGCCAAGGTACTACGCGAACTGTTCGACTTCATGCGTCAAGGTCTCTGCATCGCCACGCGCTACCTCGACCGCACCGAGCTGGACCAGCTCCGCACTCAGAGCTACGCCAACCTCCGTGAGCCGTGGGGATTCACTGAAGACGAGCGGCCGGTCCCAGCTCGCTGGTTCGTTACCACTCGCCCCAAGGAAGAAGCTGACCGCCGCGGTCGGCGAGTCAATTTGGACGACTTCCTCGTCATTGGCTCGAGCCGTTCCCGCCTGGGTCGCGAGCTGCGAAAGGGCAGCACCTGGGGCGGTGGCAACCCGTACTACAAAGCCATCAATGACCAAACTTGGTCGGACGTGGTGGGCGCGCTCCTGAAGGCGGCTGAGTCCTACGGTCTCGTCCGCAAGGAAGAGACCGACGTCGGCATGACAGGGTGGCAACTCAACGGCACGGCGCTCCAATGGGAGCTTGGCGACGGCCAGAGCCAGCGGCAAGCTGAGGACAATGCCTTCTTCCGCGCCCTGTACCGCAACATCGCCGGACTGCTGGACAGTCCGGTGCACCAGCTATTCGACTTCGAGGCGCGGGAGCACACCGCCCAGGTCGAACAAGGCGACCGCTTGGAGCGTGAGGCCCGCTTCCGCTTCACGGAGAAAGACCGCGACGATTGGCGCAAGAAGAACGGAACGGAACTCGAGTGGCTGCCGGTGCTGTTCTGCTCACCGACGATGGAGCTCGGCGTCGATATCTCGTCGCTGAATACGGTTTACATGCGCAACGTGCCGCCCACCCCGGCGAACTACGCGCAGCGCAGTGGCCGGGCCGGCCGCGCGGGCCAGCCGGCGCTCGTCATCACGTACTGCGCCAGCCAGTCTCCGCACGACCAATACTACTTCCGCGACCCGGTGCGCATGGTGCACGGGCAGGTAAACGCACCGACGCTGGACCTGGCCAACCTGGAGCTGGTCAAGAGCCATATGCACGCCATCTGGCTGGCCGAGACGGGCAAGCGGCTGGGCAACAGCGTTCGCGACCTGCTGGACATGAACCAGCCGGAGGACTTGCCCATCACCGAGGACATGGCCAGCGACCTCGACAAGGCCGAAGCCAAGCGCCGCGCTCATCAACGCGGCCTGCGCGTCCTGTCGATGCTGGCAAACGAACTGACGGCGCGCAACGCCCCTTGGTACACCGACCACTGGGCCGAGTCGGTGTTCCAGCGCGCCTATCTGGAATTCGATGGCGCCTTACAGAGATGGCGGGACCTCTACCGCGCCACAGCCCAGGCCATTGAGCTCAACTTCAAGATTGAGAACAATCCGGCGGCCAGCGAGCGCGAGCGGCGTGAGGCCCAACAGCGCCACAACGAGGCGCGCAAGCAGCGCGACCTTCTGCTGGCTGGCGACAGCGCCTTCAACTCCGATTTTTACACCTACCGCTACCTCGCCTCTCAGGGCTTCCTGCCGGGCTACAACTTCCCACGACTGCCGCTGCTGGCCTACCTGCCTGCCCGTCGGGGCTCCATCGGTCGTGAGAGCTTCTTGTCTAGGCCCCGCTTCCTAGCCCTGGGCGAGTTCGGCCCCTACAGCCTCATCTACCACGAGGGCAGCCAGTACCGGGTGACCAAAGCGCTGCTCACCATCACCGGGCAAGACCAGGTGACCGAAGGCGCCCGGCTGCCCACCGAGGTGGCCCGGCTCTGTCCGTCGTGCGGTTACGGCCACTTCCGGTCGCAGCGCGACGCCGACCGATGTGTCTCTTGTGGTGCCTCGTTGGCCGAGGCCCAGGAAGTCAAGAACCTTTATCGCATCGAGAACGTCTCGACCAAGCGTGCTGAGCGCATCACGGCCAACGAAGAAGAGCGGGTCCGGCAGGGCTACGAAATGCAGACAACCCTGCAGTTCGCCGAAGCCGAGGGCAAGCTGCAGATGGTCACCACCGTCGTGGAAGACGGGGAGGGTCCTCTGCTGGAGATGCAGTACGGCCCAGCGGCCACCGTCTGGAGGATGAACTTCGGTTGGCGGCGCCGCAAAGAAAAGGCCATCCAGGGCTTCATGATGAACCCGGTCACCGGCCATTGGGTTGGCGGCGTGGACGACGGTAATGGTGAATCTGAAAGCGAAGGCGATGCCCCCCCGGACAAGACACCGCCGCAGCGTATCGTTCCTTACGTAGAGGACCGCCGCAACATCCTCATCGTCCGGCCACACCACCGGCTCGGCGTGCTGGAAGCCGAGACTCTGACGACCCTGCAGTACGCGCTGAAGCGCGGCATCGAAGCGGTCTACCAGCTTGAAGAAAGCGAGCTCATGGCCGAGCCGCTGCCCACGCGCGACAACCGCCAGTCCATCCTGCTGTTCGAGGCGGCAGAGGGCGGCGCCGGCGTGCTCACGCGCTTGGCCACCGAGCCCGACGCGCTGGCAGCTGTGGCTGCCAAGGCGCTGGAGGTGATGCACTTCAAGGCGCCGCCGGCAGGCCAGGCCTGGACGCGAAATAACCTCGTCGAAGAGCTGGACCACAACGGCGAGCCGTATTGCGAGGCCGGCTGCTACCGCTGCCTGCTGTCGTACTACAACCAGCCCGACCACTCGCTCATCGACCGTAAGGACAAGGCTGCAGGCGGGCTGCTGCTGGACATGCTCTGCCGGCTAACCCAGGCCCAGACCAACCAGGGGACTCAGGGACGTGCGCCGCAGGAGCACGACGCCCAGCTGGCTCGCACCGCGGGCAGCACGCTCGAGCAAGCCTGGCTCGACCATGTCGCCGAGCACGGCTATCGCAAACCTGACCGCGGCCAGCACACCATCGCTGGGGCGAGTGCCTGCGCCGACTTCTTCTACGACGACCTGAACCTGGCCGTCTTCATCGATGGTCCACACCACGAGACCGATTCCCAGCGGGCGCAAGACGTGGTCATTGACCGCAAGCTCGATGAGCTGGGCTACCTCGTGGTCCGCTTCCCGAAAGACACCGGGAGCTGGAACGCCATCTTCAAGAACAACGCCGACCTTTTTGGTCCGGGCAAGCCGTAAACGCTATGAATGCACCTCTGCCGGAGTTCCTTCCGGGAAGCCTTGTTTCGGCCCGCGGCCGCGAGTGGATAGTCCTGCCGGAGTCTGACCAGCAGACGCTTCGCCTTCGCCCCCTGGGTGGCGGTGAGCGCGACGAGACGCTCGTCTATCTTCCCCTCGAGCGTCAGCCAGTCCAGCCCGCCACCTTCCCCTGGCCGACCGTCGACCAGGCCCGCAACCATTCGGCGAGCCAGATGCTGCTGGATGCGCTGCAGCTCAAGCTGCGCAGCGGCGCCGGCCCCTTCCGCAGCTTCGGCAACATCGCTGTCGAGCCCCGCGCCTACCAGCTGGTGCCGCTACTCATGGCACTGAAGCTGCCGACCATCCGGCTGCTAATTGCCGACGACGTTGGTATCGGCAAGACCATCGAAGGCGCACTGATTGCGCGCGAGATGCTCGACCGCGGTGAGATTCATCGCCTCGCCGTGCTGTGTCCGCCGCACCTTTGCGAGCAATGGCAGCGCGAGCTGGCCAGCCGCTTTCACATCCCCGCGGTCGTGGTTCGGTCAAACTCCGCGGACCGCTTGGAGCGCGACCTCCCGCCTGGTACGTCGCTCTTCGATGCCCACCCCTTCACCGTCGTCAGCCTGGACTACATCAAGTCCGAACGCCGAAGGGAGGCCTTCCAGCGCTTCTGTCCTGAGTTCGTCATCGTCGACGAGGCGCACACCTGCACCCAAGCGGCCCAGGGGCGGCAGCAGCGCTATCAGCTGCTCAAAGGCCTGGCCACACAGTCTGACCGCCACCTGGTGCTGCTGACCGCCACCCCGCACAGCGGTGACGAAGAGGCCTTCTTCAACCTGTTGGGCCTCTTGCGCTCGGATTTCACCCAACTGAAGGACCTGCCTCCGGGCCAGCGCAGCGACTTGCGCGAGGCCTTGTCGCGGCACTTCGTGCAGCGTCGCCGCCCGGACATTGCGGAGTGGCAGGACTCCTCGATGTTCCCGGAGCGCAAGTCGGCCGAGGTGACCTACCGCCTCACCGGTGCGTGGGGCCAGTTGTTCAACGACGTGCTGGCTTACGCCCGTGAGCTGGTCGAGCGCTCTGAAGGACAGGGACTGCGCGAGCAGCGCATGAACTGGTGGGCGGCTTTGGCACTGCTGCGTTGCATCTCCTCGTCGCCCGCCGCGGCTGTGAACGCCCTTCGCACACGCCTCCAAGGCGCTCAAGGCGAAGCGGGCGCAGCCGAGGTCACCTCCCTGGAGGAGTTCGAGGCCCAAGCCAGCGACCGGGTGCTGGACGGTACCGAAGACGCCCTGTCGACCGACGATATCGAGCCCGGCGCTCAGACCGAGAACAGCCTGCGACTGCAAGAACTGATGGCCAGCGCGAATGCTCTGGCCGGCCAGCAGAACGACCCCAAGCTCGCCAAGCTGCAGGAGCACCTGGCCATCCTGCTCAGGGACGGCTTCCAGCCGGTGGTCTTCTGTCGTTACATCGCCACCGCGCACTACCTGGCGGCAGCCCTGCATGAGAAGTTCAAATCGGCCACAGTCAAGGCGGTTACCGGCGAACTCACGCCGGACGAACGCGAAGCGGCTGTTGAGCAGCTGGGCGACAGCGACGTGCGCATCCTGGTGGCCACCGACTGCCTCTCTGAAGGTATCAACCTGCAGGGGCTGTTCACCGCAATCGTGCACTACGACCTCAGCTGGAACCCGACCCGTCACGAACAACGGGAAGGTCGAGTGGACCGCTTCGGCCAGAAGGCCCGGGAAGTCCGCAGCACCATGCTGTACGGGGAAGACAACCCGGTGGACGGTGCCGTCCTGCAGGTCATCCTGCGCAAGGCTGAGAGCATCCGCAAAGAGCTGGGTGTGCTCGTCCCCATGCCCGACGACGAGGGAAAGCTCACCCAAGCCCTGATGAACGCGGTGCTGCTGCGCAAGGGCACGCCGTTGAACGCGCAATCGCAGCTCGACCTCTTCGGCGAGCCGGCCAAGGAGATTGACCTGGCTTGGCAAAGCGCCAAGGAGAAGGCCAAGCAGAACCGCAGCATCTTCGCGCAGCGTCGCCTGAAGCCCGAAGACGTGCTCCCCGAGTGGCGCAAGTCTGCTGCCGTGTTGGGCGGTGAAGCCGACGTGGAGCGATTCGTCAATCGGGCGGCCAGTCAGCTCGGCGCGCCGCTGCAACCAGTCAAACAGCATTTCAAGCTGCTGACCGAACATCTGCCAGGCACGGTCCAGGAACGCCTGGCCGCCGAGGGCCTGTTCGGCACGCTGCGCATCGACTTCCACCAGCCCGCTGCGCAGGGCGCCACCTTCGTCCACCGCACGCACCCGCTGGTGGCTGTGCTGGCAGACACGCTGCTGGAGCAGGCGCTGGACGCCACACCGTCGGGTGACGACGCGGCCGCCGTGGCCCGAGCCGGCGCTGCCTTCGTGAGCGCCGTCAGCCTGAAGACCACCGTACTGCTGTTGCGCGTTCGCCACCAGCTCACGGTCACCCACGGCACGTCCACCCGCCTCCTGATGTGCGAGGAAGCCGTCGCGGTGGCCGCAACCGGCTCTGACCCGTTCGCCGAACTCTCCCCCGAGCAAACCCGCCAGTTGCTCGGTGCCGAAGCCACCCGCAACATGCCCGCCCCGCTGCGAGACCGCCAACTCCAATCTGCGCTGGATGCCTTGCCCGGCTGGCAACCTCAGTTCGAAGCCATCGCCAAGGCGCGCGCCCAAACGCTGCTGCAAGACCACCGCCGCGTGCGTGAAGCGGCTGAGGGCCGCGGCAGCTACCAGGTCACTGCTAGCCTGCCGGTGGATGTGATGGGCCTCTACGTGCTGCTGCCCGACACGGGCGCTACAGCCACCAACGCCGTGGGAGCCTGACACCATGGCCAAGCGACTCACCCACCAGCTGGCCTACCGCGCCATCCGTATCGAAGGCGGCCTCATCCCGGCCGAAGAACTGACACGCCTGACCCTGCTGGCCGACCCCAAAACCACAGAGCAGACCGAAAGCCACTACCGCATCGCCAAGGGCCTGAAGCTGCGCGACGAGATTGCGCGCGACTTCAAGATTGCCCTCAACCTCTGGCAAGACTTCAAAGCCCTGCGCCAGCGGCAAGACGTACGCGCCCATGAGGTCACCGTGCGCGAGTGGCTGCTGCCGCTACTGCGCGACGTGTTGCACTTTCAGGACGCTGCCCGCTGCGCGGCCATCGACAAGGCTGGCCACCAGTACGCCGTGGGCCATGCCGGCAACGGCGGCCGCGTGCCGCTGGTGTTCGCCGGCTTCGACGAACCGCTGGACGCCGCCGCCGAGCGCTTCGGCGAAACCAACCCCGACACGGGCAAGACCCGCCGCCGCAGTCCCTTCATGCTGGCGCAAGAGGCGCTGAACGCCAGCGACGCCTCGCTTTGGGCCATCGTCAGCAACGGGCTGACCCTGCGCATCCTGCGCGACAACGCCAGCCTCACCCGCCCGGCCTACATCGAGGTGGACCTCGAGGCGCTCTTCAACGAGGAACTGCTGGCCGACTTCAGCGCGTTCTGGCTGCTGGCTCACGCCAGCCGCTTTGGGACCGCCGAGACGCAGCCCAGCGACTGCCCGTGGGAGCGCTGGCGTGCGGCTGGCCAGCAGGCTGGCGTCACGGTGCGCGGCAAGCTGCGCTACCAGGTGGCCGACGCACTCCGCGCGCTGGGCACTGGCCTTCTCTCCCATCCAGCCAACGGTGCGCTGCGCGCAGCGCTGCAGAACGCTGAGGGCGGCTACGACCGGCAGGCATTCTTCGAAGAGCTGCTGAGGCTGGTGTACCGGCTCATCTTCCTGGCCACCGTGGAAGACCGGCGTGACCGTGGCACCGGCGAGCGCTTAGTTTTCACACCGGAAGCTACCGACGACGTCAAGGCACGTTACCTCGCCGGCTACTCGATGACCTGGCTGCGGGAGCGGGCGGTGCGGCGCAGCCAGCACGACCGTCACGCCGACCTCTGGCAGGCGCTGACCATCACGTTTGGCGCGCTGGCACGCGGTGAGCCCGCATTGGGCCTGCCCGCGCTGGGCGGCCTGTTCGACACCGACCAGTGTCCGAAGCTGGACGCTGCTCAGTTGGACAACCGCCACCTCCTGGCCGCCGTATTCCAGCTCGGCTGGTTCCGCGCCGATGGTGGGCTATCACGCGTCAACTACCGCGACATGGGCCCCGAGGAGCTGGGCAGCGTCTACGAAAGCCTGCTGGAGCTGGTGCCTGACCTGCAAGGTCTGGCTTCGCCCGTCACAGCACGCTTGGCGTTTGTCGGCGACGACGAGACCGACGCCAGCACCAAGGGCAACACGCGCAAGCTCACAGGCAGCTACTACACGCCTGACAGCCTGGTTCAGGAACTCATCAAGAGCGCGCTGGAGCCCGTCATCGCACAGACGGTGAAGGAGAACCCGGAGCGCCCCGTCGAGGCGCTGCTGTCGCTCACCATCTGCGACCCCGCCTGCGGCAGCGGGCACTTCCTGCTGTCGGCCGCGCGCCGCCTAGCCGACGAGGTGGCGCTGCACCGTGCCGCAGCAGACCGCGAGGGAGGTGCCCCCACGCCCGCTGACTACCGTCACGCGCTGCGCGACGTGGTCAGCCGATGCATCTATGGGGTGGACAAGAACCCCATGGCCATCCAGCTGGCCAAGACGGCCCTGTGGCTAGAGGCTTACTCGCCCGACCGGCCGCTGAGCTTCGTGGACCACCACCTGCGCGTGGGCGATGCGCTTCTGGGTGTGCTGGACCCCAAGGTGCTGGAAGACGGCATCCCCGACGAAGCCTACACAGCGCTCACTGGCGACGACAAGGCCGTGGCAAGCGCCCTGAAGAAGCAGAACAAGGCAGACCTGAAGAGCTGGAGGCAGATTGCTGGTGGCGACCTGCTTACCCAGGCAGGCCTAGCTGCGCAGGCGGTCAGCGTTGAGACGCTGGACGACGACACCCCAGAGCACTTGGCCGCCAAACGCCGGGCATGGTCGCAAGCCGAGGCCGACGCACAGCGCAGCACTTTTGCCCGCCTCGCCGACACATACGTGGCTGCCTTCCTGACACCCAAGCTGGCTGATGCGGTCGACACGGTGCCGATGTCTGGCTACCTTTGGGGCGTGCTCAGCGGCCAGGCGCCAAAGGCTGCCGTGGAAGACGCTGCCCAAGCGCTGTGCCGCCAGCACGGCGTCTTTCACTGGTGGTTGGCGTTCCCACAGGTGGCGTCCAAGGGTGGCTTCAGCGTGATGCTGGGCAACCCGCCTTGGGAGCAATTGCAGCTCAATGAGGAGGAGTTTTTCGCCAACCGTGCGCCATCGATTGCCGCGCTTGCTGGGGACAAGCGCAAGAAAGCTATCGCCGACCTCGAGCACTCGGCACCGTGGCTATGGGAGCAGTTCCACTCTGCAAGGCGCCAGAACGACGCCGCCAATCTCTATTTTCGAGCTGGTCTTCGATTTCCGCTCGCCGCCTTCGGGAAGCTGAACACCTACGCCTTGTTTTCAGAGGCGTTCCTTCAAGCCATCTCTCCGAATGGACGAGCGGGCTTTATCGTGCCAACCGGGATAGCAACGGACGACTCGACCAAGGCGTACTTTGAGCGAATTGCCGTTGGCGGTTACCTGCGGAGCCTGTTGTGCTTGGAGAACGAGGAGTTTGTGTTTCCCTCGGTACATCACTCATTCCGGTTCGCCCTACTCACCTTGGGTGGGCATCCGTCCTCTGCTCCTGCGTCGCTTGTGTTCTTCGCCCGCAACGCTGAACAACTTCACGACACGCGTCGGCGCTTTGCGCTCAGGCCTGACGAATTTGCACTCATTAACCCAAACACTCGCACATGCCCGGTTTTCCGCAGCGAGCGTGACGCTGAGCTCACCAAGAAGCTGTATCGCACTACGCCTGTGCTCATTCTCGAGGCCGTCACTAACGAAGAGGGCGTCGTCCTAAAGCCAGAGGTCAACCCGTGGTGTATCTCGTTCTCGCAAGGTCTGTTCAATATGACCAGCGACAGCGAACTATTCGCTGACACGCCATCCGTTGTAGGCCTCGCCAAGCGTCTGCCTCTTTATGAGGCCAAGATGATTCACCAGTTCGACCACCGATGGGCTACTTACGTGGATGTTGCAGGCGGCACAGCGGGGGAGGTGGAGACGGTGGACGTGAGCGACGCTCAGAAGTCTGACCCCGCCTACGCCGTTCGTCCACGCTACTGGGTGGACGAACGCGAGGTCCTGGCGCGTACAGCTCGAGTGCCCTCGCGAGTGGCGCGCACCTGGCTAGCCTCGCATGTTGCATTCGAGCAAAAAGGCAGCGCCGCCAGTAAGCCGCTGGCCGTAGACGCAGCGTTGGCTGACCTGCAACTGGCACTCGCGCAATGGGTAACGGGCGACCTATTCCACACCGCAGCAGGGCAGGTCTCAAGTGTGGAGGGCTGGACAGCCCATCAGGCGCAGCGCTTCATTGCCCAGGTGGAGCAGCAGCTGCGAGCCCGATTCCCCGCGCTCGACGCCTCGCTGCGCGGCGAGGGTTTGACGACCAAAAAGGCTCTGGCTGAGTTCCCAAAGTGGGCGCAACAGAACCGCGACGCGCGGCTATCGGAGGACGAGCTTGCAGCCTTGGAGCAGGCAGTAAAAACCACAACGACCGCCGATGCGCTTCTTTCTCTGTTGGACGAGTGGATAGACCGACGCAGTCCAAGCTGGTTGATGGGGTGGCGGGATATTACGAGCGCACACGTCCTTCGGACCGTGATTGCTTCAGTTGTACCGCGTGTGGGGGTAGGCAACAGCATGCCTTTGATGCTCTTCGGTTCCGGAACTGGCAGCGGGGCGCTGGCAGCACTTCTGGGCAACCTTGGCACACTGACCTTCGACTTCGTGGCAAGGCACAAGGTCGGCGGAACGCACCTGAACTACTTCATATACAAGCAGCTTCCGGTACTGCCCCCCGACCGCTACACCGACGCCGACCTCGCCTTCATCGTCCCCCGCGTCCTCGAGCTGACCTACACCGCGCACGACCTGCAGGCCTGGGGTCAGGACCTTACTGCTTATGACCCGCGCCCCGCGGCCGAGCAAGGCCGCCCCTTTGGCTGGAACCCTGAGCGCCGCGCCCACCTGCGTGCCGAACTCGACGCCTACTACGCCCGCCTTTACGGCCTCACCCGCGACGAGCTACGCTACATCCTCGACCCCAAGGACGTGATGGGCGAGGACTACCCCAGCGAGACCTTCCGTGTGCTGAAGGAAGGCGAGATTCGGGCCTACGGTGAGTACCGGACGCGTAGGCTGGTGCTGGAGGCATGGGACCAGCAGGCCAGCATGTCGTCCGCGGCGCAGCCCGGGTCCGTGTCGTATTCCGAGCTTGGGATGATTCGCAACGCCGAGGAGGGCCGTATGGCCGGCTTGGTGACCGCATTGGCTGCTGAACGACCTCAAGGCAGTTCTTTGGCGGATATCCAGTCAGCTGTTGCTGCGTTGGCAACCGCAACGCGCTACCTTGCCCCTGGCGATTTCGCGCGCTTCGTCACCCTGCAAGGCTCGCTCGGAATTGCGGACGTGGCGCCGCTCCTAAGCCGCGTATTGCCCATCGTGCAGCGATTGGTTGGTGTGGATGTGCTCGTACGTTTAACCCGGGGTGGTCAGCCCTTCTACGCGCTTGGCGCCGGCTCGCTACCCGGCGATGTTATCCAGCTGCCTGAACATGCCGAAGTTGCTCGGTTGCTTTGGCTAGCCGAGAGTCAGCGCATAGCTGCTGAGGTCGAGATAGGCGGGGCGGTGTCCGCAAATCCCAAGGCCACTGGAACGCAGTAAGAGGACGGCATGTCAACCTGGCTCAAGGCAAGTAAATCGGTCCGCGCGCTGCCTAGACTCTGGGTTGAAACGATGTGGCTGGTCGCGTCCCGAGAGCCATTGGTGATTACGCGCACTATCGACCTGCACGCTGGGTTGAACATAGTCTGGGCCAAAGAGCCCGTGTCGAACGATGCCTCGGGCTTGGCCAGCGCAGGCCACGGTGTTGGAAAGACTTCGCTGTGCCTGTTGCTGAGATATGTGCTGGGTGACGATGCGCCAGCTATCGCCGCCCTGCGGAGCAAGGCAGCTGGCAGTTTTCCCAAAGGCGGAGTTGCTGCGAGGGTCCACGTGGATGGCGCCGTCTGGCTGCTGTTCCGGCCGTACGGCTCATACAGCCACTCCCTGGCCGCTCAATGCGATGCGTTGGACCAGCTGCTCGACGGCATTTCGCCGAACGACTTCGATGGCTACAGCCGAGCGCTGGAGCAGTTCTCGATAGGCCGGCTTGCTGCGCGCTCCTTGCCAGGGACAAATCAGCCGCTCGAGTGGCGCCACTTACTGGCTTGGTGCATTCGGGAGCAGCGAACGCGATTCGACGGCTTCTACCACTGGCGCGAGGGCGAGGGCCTGGGCTTCAAGCGCTCACGACGCGACCCGCCGCTGCTTGTGGGCTCGGTGCTGGGTCTGGTGGACCAGGAGTTGGACCAGTTACTGCGGGACATCGAGGCCAAGCAGAAGCAGGTCGACCAGTGCAAAGAGCGCATCCCTGAACTTGAGAGGGCGCCGGCCTTCGCGCTTGCCCATGCCGACCGCCAACTGCGCCTGCAGGTCCGGGCGGAAGAAGGCGAGCCCGTATTCGCGACCACGGTCGGTGAGTCGGTCGAGTCGCGAGTTCAAGCCGTTTTGCAGGCTGCCGAGCGAGACGAGAGCAGATGGGAGCGCGAGGTGGCGCAGGCGGAGGAGGTCTTGGCAACGGAACAGTTGCGCCTGCTTGAGATGTCCAAAGCTCGCGACCTGGCAAAGCTTGACACCGACATCGCCAAATCTCTGGTCGAAGCGAAGCAGGAAGACTTTGAACGGCTGACCAAGGTTCGAGAGCGGTTGGCTGGCCTGGAGGGGCGATGCGACCCAGGGAACATCGAGTTCAGCGCGTGTGAGCACGTTCAGAAGAACATGAACGCCGTCAAACTGAGTTGGTTCCAAGACGGCAAGCAGGCCCAGGCAGACGCCTCCTTTTTTGCTGCACGCCATCAGGCCTGCATGAATGTGTTCGACAAGACCGAAAAGGCGGTCGCGGGCCAACAGCAGCTCATTGCCAATAAGAAGGCCGAACTTCGCAGGCTGCGGGTACGCATCGCCACCAGCGAGAGCATGCGAGCTTTCTTGAAGCAGTCCTGGGACGACCTTCAGTTGCAGCACACTCAACGGAACCAGGGCGGTGACACGGCCGAACTAGCCGAGGCACGAAAGCAACTTGAGGAGTACGAGTCAGCGCTCGGCTCTCTTCGGGCGGCCGAGGTCAGCCAACGGTCTCGGCAGTCGTCAAGGGTCGACACCATCAAGGCACTAACGTCTACCGTTTCGACCAGGCTACTCGGTGCCGAAAGACAGGCGCGATTCGTTCCAGGGCATGAGCTTCGGCCCTTTGAGGTGGCGCGTGGCGGCGAGGCCTACCAAGTGCTGGAAGTGCTGCTCGGCGACATCGTCTGCCTACTCGACTCCGCCTTGTCCGAGGATAGCAACCACCCGGGCTTTCTGGTTCATGACTGCCCGAGAGAGGCTGACATGAGCGGGCTCCTGTATCGGGAGTTCTTCCTCGCGGCAGCCGAGGCTGCTGACCAGCTAGGCGAAGGTGGCGCCGCGCCGTTCCAGTTCATCGTAACGACGACCTCTCCGCCGCCAGAAGAGCTTTGTATGCCGCCGTACGTCGTCCTTGAATTGGCGCCGGGCGCAGATGAGGCGCTGTTGTTCAAGCAGCAGTTGACGCCTGAACTGTCGGGGTTTGATTCGGGTTGATGTCCCATGCCGTCGCAAGCTCGGGACTCCGAGCGCAACAACAACGAAGGGAGGCCGAGTGTCTGTCGTCAAAGAGGAATATCAAGACCTACCGCCGAGGGGGGAGAAGGTCTGCGATGTAGTGGTGCTTGCCCAGGCATGGAAGAAGTCGCATACCTACATTCGCCGGCACAACTGGTATGCCGATGTCCTTGAGCTGGACGCATCCACCATCGACCTGGAGAATCATCTGGTTCGCTGGGCAGACGAGGTCTGCCAAGCCGAGTTTCGGCCGAAAGATTTGCTGCTGGTTCCCGCGCCCAAGAACGCGCGTTGGTGGTTTCGCCCGACCCCAACAATTACATCCCTCGACCAGTTGCTGGAGCTTGACCTCAACGACCTCGGCCCCGACCCGACATTCGAGGACTGGATGCCGAGCGAACCGGCTCAGGCAGAAGCACTAGGTGGACAACCAGCAGACGAGCCCGCCCGACTAAAGCTCCGGCCACTGGCTCATCTGTCCATTCGTGACCAGACCTTGGCGACGGCAGTGATGATGTGCTTGGCGGAGGCTGTGGAATCCGCACAAGGCGATACCACCAGCGCTGACATGGCGGCGATGCGCGTGCGTGGAGTGGTGAGCTACGGAAACCGCCTGCACTGCACATGGCTCGCTAATGCCGGGGTTAGGCCACGGGCCCAGTTCTCCTGGGGCAACAGCCGCACGTATCGCCAGTATTTCCAGGACTATCGGACCTTCCTTGCGCGACCGCGCCGCGTGTGCGCTGAACTGACGGAGCAGTTGCCGCCCCGGCGGGAGCTGTTTGTGGTGTCGCTGGACATCAAATCGTTCTTCGACCATGTCGACCGCAACGCATTGCTCACTGAGTTGAAGTTCTTGGAGCTTGAGCACCGGACGGCGCATGGGCTAGCTGACTCGGCCGGTGCGGATGAGGCGTTCTGGGAGCGAGCCGCGAGAATCTTCTCCTGGAATTGGCGCGACGAAGACCAGCGGGAGGCTGAGCTGATTCGCGGTGGAGAGCATCGAGCACTTGAACTTGGGTTGCCCCAGGGACTCGTCGCCTCGGGATTCCTCGCGAACGCCTATCTGGTTCGATTCGACCGGGACATGCACACGTCTGCCGCCAGCGGTGCCGTGATTGGCGACAACGTCAGGCTGTTGGACTACTGCCGCTATGTCGACGACATGCGGCTCGTAGTCGAGGCCAAGAGTGGGCCTGGCGGGCTTGGCCAAGCCGCGGTGCTGGAGCATGTCAAACGCCATGTCACCGCAGCCCTGAAAGCGCATTGCGAACGCATCGGCGCCAGTAGCGCGCTCGAGCTGTCGCAGGATAAGTGCGTTGCCACCTCGTACCGCGCGATTTCTGCGCAGAGCCACGTGTCGGCCTTGATGGAGATGCTCAACGCCGAGTTGAGCGGGACTTTCGACATGGAGTCCCTGGCGCAGGCCGCGGGTGGCCTTGACGGGCTTCTTTGGGTGTCCGAGCAGATAGAAACCGCCGGCGACCCTAAGCCATCTCGCTTAGCGCTGGCCACGGTCGCGGTGCCCAACACGGACGTGCGCGACGACACCGTGAAACGGTTCGTTGCGACGCGCATTGCCCAACTGATGCGGCATCGGCTGGCAATGACGGACCTCGAAGGCCCTGCGGGCTCGACCGAATCCATCGGCGACCAGGTGACCCAGGGTGTGGTGTTGTCGCACGAGTTCGAGTCCACGGCCCGCAAGCTCATCAAGTGCTGGGCCGAGAATCCAGCACTGGTCTTGCTGCTGCGCTGTGGATTGGACCTGTTTCCGCATCCTCGCCTGCTGAGTCCGGTGACCGAGGCGCTCAACATTAAGTTGTTCGACCTGGCGGCAGACCTGGACGTCGACAAGCGCAGGCAGGTACGTGTGGCGGAGTATGTCCTGGCCGACCTGTTGCGGGCCGGTGCGGTGGAGACCGGCTACCGCGACCCGGAGGAGTATCCGGAAGGGGTGGACATCCAAGGCTACCGCGAGGACCTCGGGGTGGTGGCGCGCCGCGTTCTAACTGAACGCACAACTTCGCCTTGGTACCTTCGCCAACAGGCCCGTCTCTATCTGGCGTCCATCGGTGACGCGTCGCTTGCTGCGACACTCGAGGCTTCCCCCGAGGTGCAGACGTACGCTGCATTGCAGCGTACGGCCCTTTTCCAGCCAGCACGGGGTACCGAGTTGAAGGATGCCATACCGCTGGCTATCGTAGCGCAGCAATTTCATCCGAACGCCCGGCGATTTGGTGTTTGGTTGTCGGAAGGGCTCCGACGCACGGAAGACGACTGGGTCCGAGAGGCCGTTGTGCGCACGGTGGCGCTGAGTCGCCCCGACCTGCTCATGGCCGCGTTGAACGGACGACGAGCATCAAATTGGCGCCAGTTTGTTCCGGTCGCGCTGGTTCAGGCCAACAAGCGTTCGAGCAGTTCCCGCAGGCACTCGGCTAAGTCGAAGAGCAATCAAACCCTCCTGCAAGTCATCAGCGAGCCAGGCAACGTCTTCGACCAGGAGAACGCGCTCCTCATGCTCGCGGACGCATTGCTACGCCACCCTGGCGCAGAAGAGCAGTTGTCAGCAGGGCGGAGCGCGGCAGACATCGTGCTTCGATGCGAGGACTGGTCGAGGCTGGCGGAGTTGCCCGAGCAGGCAGGCTTCCTGCGTGTGGAGGCAATTGAGGGAGGCGGCGAGACACACCCGCTGTATGCAAACCCACCATGGGTGGTGCCTGACAAAGCCTGGCTGTACGGACTCGGTCGCATTTTGCGCTCGGCTCTCACCGGCGAGTTTGATTTCACGAGCCGTCGATACCTTGTCACTGAGGAGGTAGGCCGTTATAGCGGACTGCGCAGCACCTGGTTCAAGCGTCGCTTCGGACTCCTGAACTCAGGGCGCGGTCTGCTGGACGAGCCAGGGCCGGTATCGCCATGGCTCTCCGGCCTGCTTTCGACGCTTCTGCAATGGCCAGGCGTTGAGTTCCGAACGAGCGCGGCATCGGCAGCAGGCAATGTCCGGACCGCTGCCGAGCTGCTCGCGCTTGTTCAAGAGCGCATCGCAGTGCAACGCGGACTCTTCGGCCCCCGCAGCAAAACGCCGATGTACGTGGTGCCCGTCGATGACCATCAAGCGTTACAGGACCGGCCACTGCGCGTGGCCATCGTTCAGCCGATGCGCCCCCGGCGAAACGAGTTCGACGACAAGGACCCGTCGCACTGGACTCCGGGAACGTTGGCGGAGCATCGCCGCCACCTGGCTGAGGTCTGCCGGTTGACCCATCAGAAGCTCAAGACCTGGACATCGGCCAGCCCTGCGACGGCATCTGACGAGGCTGATGACCCGATGGTCGACGTCATCTTGTTTCCGGAGTTGGCCGTGCATCCGGAGCATGTGTTTCTGCTTAGGCGTCTTTCAGACAAGGTACGAGCCAACATCTTCACCGGCTTGACGTTCCTCCATTCGCACAAGGCAGGCGGCGTCGTCAATCAGGGCCTATGGCTGATTCGAACCGAGTCGCCGGGTCACGGGCGGGCTTTCCAGTACGCGTGGCAAGGCAAGCTCCATCCGATGAAAGACGAGCTGAGGATGGGGGTCAAGGGTCACCGTCCGCATGTGACTTTGGTCGAGCTGCCGATTGGCGCAAAGTCTCGCACCCGCATCGCCGCAGCAATCTGTTATGACGCCACGGACTTGGACCTCGTGGCTGACCTTCGCGACCGGTCGGACATGTTTTTGGTCGCGGCTCTGAACCAAGACGTGCAGACGTTTGACAACATGGTGGCGGCATTGCACTTCCACATGTACCAGCCGGTAGTCCTTGCCAACTCCGGAGAGTTCGGCGGGTCGACGGCGCAGGTGCCACTACCCAAGCACGAGCGACTCATCGCACATGTGCATGGGAATCAGCAAGTGGCTGTCAGTGTGTTTGAGGTCGACCCATCTCTCTTTAAGTCCACATCAGCAGTCAAGGCACCCAAAGCACTGAAGGCACCGCCCGCTGGCTATAAGGGTCGCCCCAAGTGACTCGCGCAACGGAATCAAAAGAAGGAAGAGCACCGTGACTGACACGCTATTCAAAGAAGTTCACTACTCGTTGGGAGGCCTCATCGGCGACATTGGTCTCGGCCGCATCGGGCTGCCTGACATCCAGCGCCCCTTCGTCTGGACCAATGCCAAGGTCCGCGACCTGTTCGATTCGATGTACCGCGGCTACCCTGTGGGCTACTTCCTGTTCTGGCAGACCGGCGCCGAGGGTGTGGAGACCAAGGTCATCGGCGACGTGAACAAGCAAAAGGTGCCGTCGCTGCTCATCGTGGACGGACAGCAGCGGCTGACCTCGCTGTATGCCGTTATTCGGCGCGAAGCCGTGCTGCGAGAGAACTTCGAGCGCGAGCACATCCGCATCGCCTTCCGACCTCAAAGTGGCACGTTCGCAGTTCCGGACGCCACGACCGAGCGGGACCCTGAGTTCATCCTCGACATTTCCGAGGTGTTCAACCGGCCAACGCACAAGACCATCGCCGAGTACCTGACTCGCCTGACGGCTTCGCGCGAAGTTTCCGATGCTGAGGAGGAGAGGGTGGCCGACGCCATTGGCCGGCTGGCCGGGCTGACGAACTTCCCGTTCATCGCGTTGGAGCTGTCCCAGCAGTGTACCGAGGAGCAGGTGGCCGACGTCTTCGTGCGCATCAACAGCGAAGGCAAGAAGCTCAACCAGTCGGACTTCATCCTGACCCTAATGTCCGTGTTCTGGGACGAGGGCCGCACCGAGCTGGAGACCTTCTGCCGTGCCGCGCGGCAGCCGGGACCCACCGGCCAGTCGAGCCCGTTCAACGCCATCTTCCAGCCCGACCCGGACCATCTGCTGCGGGTGGACGTCGGCGTCGCCTTCCGGCGCGCACGGCTGGAGCACGTGTACTCGCTGCTGCGAGGCAAGGACCTCTCCACCGGTGAATCCAGCCCCGAGAAGAGGGCCAACCAGTTCGGCAAGCTGCGTGATGCCCAGTCACGCGTGCTCAATCTGACGTACTGGGCTGACTTCCTGAACGTGGTGCGTGCTGCGGGCTACCGCAGCGCCAAGCACATCAGCTCGGTGAACGCGCTGGTGTTCGCCTACCAGCTCTATCTGCTCGGACGCACTGAGTACGGCGTGGAGGGCTTCAAGCTCAAGAACGCCATCGCGCGCTGGCTGTTCATGTCGTTGCTGACGGGGCGGTTCACGTCGTCGCCCGAATCGCGCATGGAGCAGGACTTGGCCGAACTGCGGGAGATGACCTCAGCCGACCAGTTCCTGGCACGGTTGGCCACGGTTGAGTCCGCCACGTTGACGGACGACTACTGGACCAAGACCCTCCCGCTGGACCTGGCCACCTCCGCCGGGCGAAGCCCCGCGCTGTTCGGCTTCTATGCGGCGCAGACGCTGTTGGATGCCCGGGCGCTGTTCTCGTCCATGAAGGTCGTCGACCTGCTGGACCCACCAGCGCAGGGACAGAAGAAGCCGCTAGAGCGGCACCACCTGTTCCCTCGCCAGTACCTCAAGGGCAAGGGTGTGGAGAGCGTGCGGGATATCAACCAAATTGCGAACTACACGCTGGTCGAGTGGGACGACAACATCGCCATCTCGGACGCGCCGCCCACCGAGTACTGGCCCAAGTACGCCGAGCGGTTTGACGCCGACACCCTGGCCACGATGATGCGCTGGCACGCCTTGCCGCAGGACTGGTGGATGCTGAGCTACGACGACTTCCTGGTGGCGCGGCGCCCGCTGATTTCCGACGTCATCCGGCAGGGCTATGTGAAGCTGACCGGAGGTGTGTGATGACCCCGCTTGACCGCCTGCGACTGGAGAAGGCCGCCGCTGACTGCGGCTTCGAGATGACGGCGGTCCTGCACCAGGACAGGCTGGAGCTGCGCTCTGCCCGATTCCCAGAGACGGTGCTCGTGCGCGTAGCTGGGGAGAAGAACTTTGAAGTCACGGCATCGGACCCGGCCATCCTGGACCATACGGCTGGCAGCGCTCCCCTGAAGGTTGAGGGCTACGGTGAGCTCTACGCTTTGCTGCGCACGACCGCCGCCCATGCCCGAACCAAGCCCAACCGGGTGGCCGACGAGTTCAAGAAGAAGACGGCAGCCATGCCTAAGACTACGGAGGCCGAGCGGCTGGTTGTCCAGCGCGTGGGGCAGGGCCTGTTCCGGGGCGCGCTGCTGGATTACTGGCAGGGGAAGTGCTGTGTGACGGGTCTCGATGTCCCAGAGCTATTACGAGCCTCGCACATCCGCCCCTGGGCCCAGTGCGAGACCGACGAGCAGCGCTTAGACGTGTTCAACGGGCTGCTCCTAGCACCCCATCTGGACACACTATTCGATGGAGGTTGGATTTCTTTCAACGAAGATGGCACCGTACTGATGTCGCCAACCCTTTCCGTGTCGGCGCGTAAGGTGCTCGGCGTTTCATTTGAATGGCAAGTCGCAGGGCTCCTGCCTTCGCACGGGTCCTATTTGGCGTACCACCGACAGCATGTGTGGCGAGCGGGGGGGTGATTGGGTCACGGCATACCCGCCTGCCCGGTCCCGCTCAGGGTTCATCTGATTCTTGGCTTCACCATCAGCGATGAAAGCTGTTTGAAGGGCTCAATGGACAGCCATGTTTGAGCCAGCCCAGAGTGGCAATGCCTTGAGTCCTTTCACCGTCATCAGCAACTCATCTTGATTCGTGCACAGCAGCTGGTGCACGAGACGGCAGGTGTGTGTCAGTTCAACGATACGCGTGAGAGCGTGATTGTCTTCTTGGCTCAAATTGTCTAGCTTTTCCAGAAGTGCCTCGATGAACGAATTCATCGCAGGTGTGTGACAGATGACCTCGAGACCGTCAGCAAGGCCGACGATGTGCCCGACGAACAGCTGGACGCGGACGTGGATGGGGCCGACAACGGCGAGGTTGGAGGGGGCGAATACGGAGATGAGGGCGAGTTTTGAGCCCTCGGCTCTCACCCCATTCCCGCTGAAATCCCGCGGATTCGGTATGCGACAAGCATGCGACAAATCGGTACAACCGGGCTGCAGCCCGCATGAAACCTAGGGCGGGCTGCGAGTTCGAATCCCGCCACGCCGACCATTTATTCAAAAGCCCGTTGCTCGAAAGAGCAGCGGGCTTTTTCGTTTTTGTCCCCAGCCGTCACGCCGATGTCACGCTCATCGACAATAATTCAGCATTCATTGAAGTATTGGAGCATTCATGACACGCATCGGCATCAACGGCATGGGGCGGATCGGGCGGCTGGCGCTGCGGGCGGCGATGGGAGCGGCGGAGCGGCCGCTGGACGATCCGAGGGCCGGCAATCGGCTGGAGGTGGTGGCGGTCAACGAGATCAAGGGTGGCGCGGCCGCCACGGCGCACCTGCTGGCGTTCGATTCGGTGCAGGGCAAGTGGCGTGCCGACATCGCTGCCGAGGGTACGGATGCGATCCGCATCGATGACCGCCGCATCGCCTTCAGCGAGCATGCCCGTCCGGCCGACATTCCCTGGGGCGATCTGGGGGTGGATGTGGTGCTGGAGTGCACCGGCAAGTTCCTCACGCCCGAGACGATCCAGGGCCATCTGGACCGCGGTGCGAAGCGGGTGATCGTGGCGGCCCCGGTGAAGGTGGGCGGGGTGCTGAACATCGTGGTGGGCATCAACCACACGCTGTACGACCCGGCGCAGCACCGCATCGTCACGGCGGCGAGCTGCACCACCAACTGCCTGGCCCCGGTGGTGAAGGTGGTGCACGAGCAGATCGGCATCCGCCACGGCCAGATCACCACCATCCACGACCCGACCAACACCAACCTGGTGGTCGACGCTCCGCACAAAGACCTGCGCCGCGCCCGCAGCGCCATGATGAGCCTGGCCCCCACGACCACTGGCAGCGCCACCGCCATTGCGCTGATCTACCCCGAGCTCAAGGGCAAGCTCAACGGCCATGCGGTGCGGGCGCCGGTGCTCAATGCCTCGCTGACCGACTGCGTGTTCGAACTGCAGCGCGAGACCACGGCCGAGGAGGTGAATGCGCTGTTCAAGGCCGCCTCAGAGACCTACCTCGCCGGCATCCTGGGCTACGAGGAGCGCCCGCTGGTGAGCGCCGATTACGCCCGCGACACGCGCAGCTCCATCGTCGATGCGCTCTCGACCCTGGTCACCGACGGCACGCTGCTGAAGGTCTATGCCTGGTACGACAACGAGATGGGTTACGCCTGCCGCATGGTCGACCTGGCCTGCCATATCTGCCATATGGAAGCCCTGAAAGCCACCGGCCTGTGACCATGCAGAACGCCGCCCGCAATTACGCCATCGTCACCGCCGCGTACTGGGGCTTCACCCTCACCGACGGTGCGCTGCGCATGCTGGTGCTGCTGCACTTCTACCAGCTCGGTTATTCGCCGTTCACGCTGGCCTTCCTGTTCCTGCTGTACGAGGCGGCCGGCGTGCTGGCCAACCTGATCGGGGGCTGGCTGGCCACGCGTTACGGCATCACCCGCATGCTGACCGTGGGGTTGAGCACGCAGATCGTGGGCTTCGGGTTGTTGTCGATGCTGGACCCGGGCTGGACCGCCACGCTGTCGGTGGCCTGGGTGGTGTTGTCGCAGGGCGTGTGCGGCGTGGCCAAGGACCTGACCAAGACCGCCAGCAAGTCGGCCATCAAGGTGACGCAGGCGGCCGCGAAAGAGCAGGACAACGGCCAGCTCTTCAAATGGGTGGCCTGGTTCACCGGCAGCAAGAACGCCATGAAGGGCGTGGGCTTCTTCCTGGGCGGGCTGCTGCTGCAGACGTTGGGTTTTCAGGGGTCGTTGTGGCTGATGGCCGGCCTGCTGGCGCTGGTGCTGCTGGGTGTGGTCACCTCGCTGCCCACGCTGATGGGCAAGAGCAAGGCCTCGAAGTCCGCCAAGGAACTGTTCGCCAAGAACGCGGGCATCAACGGCCTGGCCGCAGCACGCGTGGTGCTGTTCGGTGCGCGCGATGTGTGGTTCGTGGTGGGCGTGCCGGTGTTCCTGTATTCGCAGGGCTGGACCTTCACCATGGTGGGCGGCTTTCTGGCGGCCTGGACCATCGGCTACGGACTGGTGCAGGCGCTGGCGCCGCAGATCGTGCGGCGCAGCGCCGACGGCCTGAGCACCGAGGTGCCGGCGGCCCGCCTGTGGTCGGCGCTGCTGGCGGTGGTGCCGGTGGCGCTGGCCGTGGCCGTGGTGCTGGAGGTTCCCCATCTGGAGTGGGTGGTGGTGGTCGGGCTGAGCCTGTTCGGCGTGGCCTTTGCCGTGAACTCCTCGGTGCATTCCTACCTGGTGCTGGCCTATGCCGGCAGCGAGAAGGCGGCCGAGGACGTGGGCTTCTACTACGCCGCCAACGCGCTGGGCCGCTTCTTCGGCACGCTGATGTCCGGCCTGCTGTACCAGTGGGGCGGCCTGCTGTATGCCCTGCTGGGCTCGGCCGCCATGCTGCTGGTGTGCTGGGTGGTCACGCTGTACCTGCCCGAGGAGGCCGCATGAACGAACCCGATGTGGTGCGGGCCCTGGGCGCGCTGGCGCAGGAAACGCGTCTGAAGCTGTTCCGGCTGCTGGTGGTGGCCGGGCAGGGCGGGCTGACCCCGGGGCACATGGCCGAGCGGCTGGCGGTTTCGCCCACCGCCCTGTCGTTCCACCTCAAGGAACTGAGCCACGCCGGCCTGGTGAGCACCGAGCGTGATGGCCGCCACATCATTTACCGGGCCGAGTTCGCCGCCATGGACGGCCTGTTGACCTTCCTCAGTGCCGAGTGCTGTCAGGGCCAGTCCTGCCTGCCCTCGTTTCAAGCTTCCAGCCACCCTTGCAACCCAGGAGTCGACATGAGCTCACGCGTCTACAACGTACTTTTCCTGTGCACCGGCAATTCGGCCCGCAGCATCATGGCCGAGGCCATCCTCAACCAGATCGGCGCCGGCCGTTTCCGCGGCTACAGCGCCGGCAGCCACCCGGCCGGTGCCGTCCACCCGCGCACCCTGGAACTGCTGGAACGCAACCGCTTCCGGGTCGAGGGCCTGCGCAGCAAGAACTGGGATGAGTTTGCAGCGCCGGACGCACCCGTCATGGACTTCGTGCTCACCGTCTGCGACAAGGCCGCCGGCGAGGTGTGCCCGGTCTGGCCGGGGCAGCCGATGTCGGCGCACTGGGGTGTGGCCGATCCAGCGCAGGCGCAAGGTTCCGAAGACCTGCAGCAGAAGGCCTTCACCGATGCCTTCATGACCCTGCGCACCCGTGTCGGCCTGCTGGTGAACCTGCCCATCGACAAGCTCGACCGGCTCTCGCTGCAGTCCGAGCTGAACAGCATCGCCCGGCAGCCGGCCTGACCCGATGGGCCTGTTCGAACGCTTTCTGACCCTCTGGGTGGCGCTGGGCATCGGCGCCGGTGTGGTGCTCGGCCTGTGGCTGCCGGCGGGCTTTCAGGCCATTGCGGCCATGGAGTTCGCGCAGGTCAACCTGGTGGTCGCGGTGTTCATCTGGGTGATGATCTACCCGATGATGATCCAGGTCGACTGGAGCGCCATCCGGCACGTCGGCCGTCGGCCCCAGGGCCTGTTCCTGACGCTGGTGGTCAACTGGCTCATCAAGCCCTTCACCATGGCCGGTCTGGGTGTGCTGTTCTTCCAGTACCTGTTTGCGCCCTGGGTCGATCCACAGTCGGCCAGCGAATACATCGCCGGCATGATCCTGCTCGGTGTGGCCCCTTGCACCGCCATGGTGTTCGTGTGGTCCCAGCTGGTCAAAGGCGATGCGAACTACACGCTGGTCCAGGTCTCGGTGAACGACCTGATCATGGTGGTGGCGTTTGCGCCCATCGCCGCCTTCCTGCTGGGCGTGACTGACGTCACCGTGCCCTGGGAAACCTTGCTGCTGGCCACGGTGCTCTATGTGGTGCTGCCCTTGCTGGCCGGTCTGGTCACGCGGCATCTGCTGCTCAAGCGCTCGGCTGCCGCACTGGCCGCCTATGTGGCCGCGCTCAAGCCGTGGTCGGTCGTCGGGCTGATCGCCACGGTGGTGCTGCTGTTCGGCTTTCAGGCGCGGACCATCGTGGAGCAGCCGGGCGTGATCGCGCTGATTGCGGTGCCGCTGGTGCTGCAGTCCTACGGCATCTTCTTCATCGGCTGGTGGGGTGCCCGCTGGCTGAAGCTGCCGCACGAGGTGGCCGGACCGGCCTGCCTGATCGGCACCTCCAACTTCTTCGAACTCGCGGTGGCGGTGGCCATTTCGCTGTTCGGGCTGAACTCCGGCGCGGCGCTGGCCACGGTGGTCGGCGTGCTGGTCGAGGTGCCGGTGATGCTGTCGCTGGTGGCCCTGGTCAATGCCTGGCGGCCTGCACCTTCCGCGGCTGACCCATCACCATGAATACTCTCGACCATCTTCCCGCCGTCGCACCCGAGCACTTTCAGGTGCCGGACCCCGCCCGGCTGCCGAGCGCCGCGCGCTCGACCCATCCGCCCCGCATCCTGCTGCTTTACGGGTCGCTGCGGGAGCGTTCGTTCAGCCGCCTGCTGGCCGAAGAGGCGGCGCGTCTGCTGCAGGCCATGGGCGCCGAGACCCGCTTCTTCGACCCCGCCGGCCTGCCGTTGCCCGACGGCGCGCCGGACACCCACCCCAAGGTGCAGGAGTTGCGCAGCCTGGCGCAATGGTGCGAAGGCATGGTCTGGAGCTCGCCCGAGCGCCATGGCGCCATGACCGGTGTCATGAAGGCCCAGATCGACTGGATACCCCTGTCGACCGGCGCGGTCCGCCCGACGCAGGGCAAGACCCTGGCCGTCATGCAGGTGTGCGGCGGCAGCCAGTCGTTCAATGCCGTCAACCAGATGCGGGTGCTCGGGCGCTGGATGCGCATGATCACCATCCCCAACCAGTCCTCGGTGGCCAAAGCCTTTCAGGAGTTCGGCCCGGACGACCGCATGAAGCCGTCGAGCTACCACGACCGCCTGGTCGACGTCATGGAAGAGCTGGTCAAGTTCACCTGGCTTACCCGCGATGTGTCGCCCTACCTGGTCGACCGCTACAGCGAGCGCAAGGAGTCGGCCGCGGAACTGGCCAGCCGGGTGAACCTGAACCGGGCGGTCTGAGCGTCAGGGCGTCAGCCACACCCAGCCCGCCGGCGCCTGCCGGTCGGTGCTGCTGCCATCCCAGCGCCCCCGACGGTGGCCGTCGCGGTGCAGTTCCAGCCAGTCGATCCCGCTCACCTGCAGCCGCACGATGGCCAGGTGGTGCGGGTCGCTGGCGGTTGCCGAAGCGGCCCCGTCCAGCGGCGCACCCGGTGCCCGGGGCATGAGGTAGTCGCTGGCCGCGGCCGACTGCCGCACCCGTTCCCAGGCCGCCTGCACCGCCGGGCCGTCGGTGTCGACCTCGGCCCGCGCCGTGATGCGCAGCTGCCAGCCCAGCCGCTGGCTCCAGAACACCAGGGCGGCCTGCGGGCGGGTCTGCAGCTCGGCGCATTTGGGGCTGCGCGCATCGGTGAAGCAGGTGAGGGTGCGGGTGTCGGCCTCGGCCCGGCGCAGCACCACGCTGCGGGCCTGGGGCAGGCCGTCGGCATCCACGCTGGCCAGCACCGGGGTGCGCCATTCGTGGTGGCGGTCCACCGTGGCGCGCTGGAGTTCCTGCCAGATGCGGGCCGGCAGTTCGGCGGGGGTGATGCGGTCGGTGGGCTGGGGACGGGTCATGCCCGATGGTAGAGCGGGGGGTATGGCGGGGTTTCTGGACAGGGAAATCACACTCGTGTACTGTATATATAAACAGTATTTGGTGATGGTTTGATCATGAATTCCTTCGTTTTGGAGGGCGGTGCCACGGTCTGGCGGGCCGACCGCCTGGAGCGCCCGGCCACCCCCGTCTGGCCCACCGGCTGGTCGGCGCTGGACGCCGAGCTGCCCGGTGGCGGCTGGCCGGCCGAGGGCCTGACCGAGCTGCTGTGCGAATGCCCCGGCGCGCTGGAGGCGCGGCTGCTGATGCCCGGTCTGGCCGGCTGCGGTACGCCGGTGGCGCTGGTCGGCCCACCCCAGCCACCGCACCCGCCCGGCTGGTGGTCGGGCGGGCTGGCACCGGCGCGGCTGGTCTGGGTGCAGGCCGATGCGGTGCGCGAACGGCTGTGGGCCGCCGAACAGCTGGTGCGCGGCCGTGCCGCCGCCGTGCTGCTGTGGCTGGACGCCGCGCCCCCGGGCGCCCTGCGCCGGCTGCAGGTGCTGGCGGCCGGTGCCGGGCGGCCGGTGTTCCTGTGCCGGCCGTGGTCGGCCGCCGGGGCGTCGTCGCCGGCACCGCTGCGCCTGCGGCTGGCGTCGGGCAGCGGCTGGAGCCTGCAGGTGGACGTGCTCAAGCGGCGCGGGCCACCGCTGCTGCGGTCGCTGACCCTGCCGTCGGTGCCGGGTGGCCTGGCGGCCGTGCTCTCGCCGCGCCAGCAGCGGCTGGGCCAGGCCCTGCCGGACGGGCTGCTGCAGCCTGTGGAGGCCATGCCATTGCCGATGGCGCTGCCGGAGCAGCCGGCCGCCAACGAGGTGCACCATGCTCTGGGCCGCCTGGCTCCCGCCGCCTGATGCGCGGCCCCAGCCCTGGCCGCAGGCCCTCACCCACTGGGCACTGAGCTTCACGCCCCGGGTGACCTGCCAGGGCGATGCGGTGCTGATGGAGGTGCAGGCCAGCCTGCGCCTGTTTGGTGGCTGGCCGGCGCTGCGCGCCCGGGTCGAGGTGCAGGGCCGCGAGCTGGGCCTGGCCCCGCCGGCCTGGGCGCCCCAGGCGCTGGCGGCCCTGGCGCTGGCCCGGGCCGGCTTGCCCGGCACGCCCGATGCGGGGCCGGCCGACATCGACCCGCTGCCGCTGACCGTGCTGGACGCTGCCGTGCCCCATGCCGCGCTGCTGGCCCAGACCGGCTGCCACACGCTGGGTGATCTGCGCCGCCGCCCGCGCGGTGCCCTGGCCCGCCGCTTCGGGGCGGCGCTGCTGGAGGCGCTGGATCAGGCCCATGGCCTGCGCCCCTCGGTGCACGCCTGGGTGACCGTGCCCGACCGCTTCGAGGCCCGGCTGGAACTGCCCTGGCGCGTGGAGCAGGCCGAAGCGCTGGTGGACGGTGCCCGGCGCCTGCTGCTGCCGCTGCAGGGCTGGCTGACCGCACGCCAGGCCGGGGTTCGGGCCTGCCGGCTGCGCTGGCTGCACGACGGCCTGCGCCCGCGCGATGCCGGGCCGGGCGGCGAGCTGCTGTGGCGCACCGCCACGCCCACGCGCGACATCGACCACCTGCAGCGCCTGCTGGCCGAGCACCTGGCCCAGGTCACCCTGCAGGCCCCGGTGGGCGAGCTGGTGCTCGAAGCGGTGGAGGTGCAGCCGCTGCAACCCCAGGCCGCCGACTGGTGGGCCGACCCTGCCCGCGCCGAGGCCGAAGCCCTGCAGCCGGTGCTCGAACGCCTGGCGGCCCGGCTGGGGCCGCAGCGGGTGCTGCGCCCGGTGCTGTGCCAGGACCACCGGCCCGAGGCCATGGTGCGCTGGTGTCCGACCACCGAGGTCACCGAAGTCCCCGAAGCCGTCGAGCTTGCCCAGGCCACCGCGCCTGCAGCGCAGCGCAGCCGCCCGCGCCGGTCGGCACCGGCCGTGGGATTGCAGCCTGCCGTGGGGCCGCAGCCCGGCTTTCTGCGCCCGCAGCCGCTGCGCCTGGCGGTGCGCGGCCACCGGCCGCACTACCAGGGCGAGCTGCAGCTGCTGGTGGGGCCGCAGCGGGTCGAGGGCGGCTGGTGGGATGGCGAAGCCCGCGCTGCCGCCGCCGATCCGCCCCCCCTGTCCCGCGACTACTGGGTGGCCCACTCGCCGCGCGCCGGCCTGCTGTGGGTGTTCTGCACCCGGCCGGTGGCGCAGCAGCAGGAACCGGCCTGGTACCTGCACGGCCATTTCGCGTGAGGGCCGGGCATGAACGCTCCCTTGCCGGCGTATGCCGAGCTCCTGTGCCTGAGTGCCTTCAGCTTCCTGCGCGGCGCCAGCCCGCCGGACGAGCTGGTGCGCCGCGCCCATGCCCTGGGCTACAGCGCCCTGGCCCTGACCGACGAATGTTCACTGGCCGGCATCGTGCGGGCCCATGTGGCGGCGCGCGAATGCGGCCTGAAGCTGCTGGTGGGCAGCCAGTTCCGGGTCGATGACGGCGCAGCCGGCTTCACCCTGGTGGTGCTGGCCTGCCATGCGGCCGGCTACAGCCTGCTGTGCCGCCTCATCACCGGCCTGCGGCGCAGCGCCCCCAAGGGCAGCTACCGGCTCGATGCCGCGCAGCTCGACGCCGCCGCGCGCCAGGGCGCGCTCGACGGCTGCGTGGTGGTGGCGGTGCCGGCGCGCGAGAGCACCCAGCCGCAGCTCGATGCGCTGGCCGGCTGGCTGCTGCAGCGCTTTGTGGGCCGCTGCTGGCTCGGTGTGGAGCAGCGCCGCGCGCTGGACGACGAGCTCTGGCTGCACCGCCTGCGCCAGAGCAGCGCGCTGACCGCGGTGCCGCTGGTGGCGGTGGGCGATGTGCAGATGCATGTGCGTTCGCGCAAGCCGCTGCACGACGTCATGACCGCCACCCGCCTGGGCCGGCCGCTGCGCGATTGCGGGCTGGCGCTGCAGCCGAATGCCGAGCGGCACCTGCGCTCGCGCCTGGTGCTGGGCCGCTGCTTCCCGCCCGACCTGCTGGCCGCCACGCTGGATGTGGCCGCGCGCTGCAGCTTCTCGCTCGACGAGCTGCGCTACCAGTACCCCGACGAGGTGGTGCCCGCCGGCCACACCCCGGCCAGCTGGCTGCAGCAGCTGGTGGCGCAGGGCGCGCGCTGGCGCTGGCCGCAGGGCACGCCGCCGGCGGTGCAGCGGCAGATCGACCACGAGCTGGGCCTGATCGGCGAGCTGCGCTACGAGCACTACTTCCTGACCGTGCACGACATCGTGGCCTTCGCGCGCGGCCAGGGCATCCTGTGCCAGGGGCGCGGGTCGGCGGCCAACAGCGTGGTCTGCTTCTGCCTGGGCATCACCGAGGTCGACCCGGCGCGCCTGTCGGTGCTGTTCGAACGCTTCATCTCGAAAGAACGCAACGAGCCGCCCGACATCGATGTGGACTTTGAACACGAGCGGCGCGAAGAGGTCATCCAGTACCTCTACCGGCGCTACGGGCGCGAGCGGGCCGCGCTCACGGCGGCCGTCATCTGCTACCGGCCGCGCAGCGCCCTGCGCGATGTCGGGCAGGCCCTGGGCATCGAGGCCGAGGCGCTGGCCCGGCTGACCCGCAGCCTGGGCTGGTGGGACGGCGCCCGGGTGCCGCCCGAGCGGCTGCAGGAAGCCGGGCTCGACCCGAACGACCGCCAGGTCACCCTGCTGCTGGAGCTGGCCGGCCAGCTGGTGGGCCTGCCGCGCCACCTGTCGCAGCACACCGGCGGTTTCGTGCTCACCCGCGGGCCGCTGACCGATCTGGTGCCGGTGCAGAACGCCCGCATGGCCGGGCGCACCGTCATCGAATGGGACAAGGACGATCTGGACGCCATGGGCCTGCTCAAGGTCGACGTGCTGGCGCTGGGCATGCTGACCGCGCTGCGCAAGTCGCTCGATCTCATCGGCCAGCGGCGCGGCCGGCCGCTGGCCCTGCACGACATACCGGCCGAAGATGCCGCCACCTACGACATGGTCTGTGCCGCCGACACCGTGGGCGTGTTCCAGATCGAGAGCCGCGCCCAGATGGCCATGCTGCCGCGCCTGCGGCCGCGCTGCTTCTACGACCTGGTGATCGAGATCGCCCTCGTGCGCCCCGGCCCGATCCAGGGCGGGGCGGTGCACCCCTACCTCGACCGGCGCCAGGGCAAGGCCCCGGTGAGCTACCCCAGCCCGGCGCTCGAACAGGCCCTGGGCCGCACCCTGGGCGTGCCGGTGTTCCAGGAGCAGTGCATGCAGATCGCCATACTGGCCGCCGGCTTCACCCCCGGCGAGGCCGACGGCCTGCGCCGCGCCATGGGCGCCTGGAAGCGGCGCGGCGGCCTGGGCCATTACGGCCAGCGGCTGGTCGATGGCCTGCTGGCCAACGGCTACACACCCGCCTTTGCCGACGCCGTGGTCGAGCAGGTCAAGGGCTTCTCCAGCTACGGCTTCCCGGAAAGCCATGCCGCCAGCTTTGCCCTGCTGGTGTACGCCAGCTGCTGGATCAAGTGCCACCACCCGGCCGAGTTCCTGGCCGCCATGATCAACAGCCAGCCGCTGGGCTTCTACACCCCGCGCCAGCTGGTGGCCGACGCGCAGCGCCACGGCGTGACGGTGCTGCCGGTGGACGTGAGCCACAGCGACTGGGACTGCACCCTGCACGACCTGCACGGTGCCACGCCGGCCGTGCGCCTGGGCCTGCGGCTGGTCAACGGTCTGGGGCCGGTCGCGGCCCGGCGGCTGGTGCAGGCCCGCGCCCGGGGCCCCTGGCGCGACGTGGCCGACCTCGGGCACCGCGCCGGTCTGGGTTCGCACGAGCTCAGCCTGCTGGCCGCTGCCGACGCCCTGAGCAGCCTGAGCGGCCACCGTCGCCAGCAGATGTGGGACGCGGTGGCCCGCCACACCCCGCCGGCCCTGCTGCAGGAAGCACCGATTGCCGAGCCGGCGGTGGAACTGCCCCCGGCCCCCGAGGGCGAAGCCATCGTCTGGGACCACCGCTCCACCGGCCTGAGCCTGCGCCGCCACCCGCTGGCCCTGCTGCGTCCGCAGCTGCAGGCCCGGCGCCTGTCCACCGCCGCCGAGCTGGCCCATGCGCCGGACCGGCGCCTGGTGCGCCACGCCGGCCTGGTCACGCTGCGCCAGCAGCCCGAGACCGCTGGCGGCGTGATGTTCGTGACCCTGGAGGACGAGACCGGCGTGGTGCAGGCCATCGTCTGGCGCAGCCTGCGCGAGCGTTACCGGCGCGCCTTGATGCAGTCGCGCCTGCTGGCGGTGCATGGGGTGTGGCAGCGCGAGGGCGAGGTCTGCAGCCTGATCGCCGGCCACCTGGAAGACCTCACACCGCTGCTCGGGTCGCTGGCGGTGAGCAGCCGCGACTTCCGCTGATGCGCTGGATTCAGGCCGGCGGTATCGGGGGCGCGTCGTTCGGTGCCGTTTCGGCCTTGTCGCGCAACGCGGCCAGCCGGGCCTCGGCCTCGCGCCGGCTTTGCGTCGCCTGGCGGGCCTTCTTCACATCGTGGATCTGCCACAGGCCGAAGGCCAGCACCACCAGAAAAATGCCCAGCTCGAACCAGATCGCCATGTGCACCGCTCCTCAAGGAATGGCCCATGCTGCCGCAGCCGGCATGGGCCTGCAATACAGTCGGACGATGTCCGACGAATCCCAGATCGAGATCCCCCCGTCCTTTGTGGCCCTGTATGTGCCGCCGGGGCGCATCAAGCCCACCCTGGCGCGCGCCGAACTCAGCGCCCGCTACGAGTTGTGCGAAGACATGGCCCAGATGCTGGTCGACACCGCCCGCACCCTGGAATTCAGCCTGGGCATCACCCAGGACGACGTGCTGGTTCGTGTGGGGCAGGGCCTGCGGCTGGAGCCCGCCGTGGTGAACGAGAGCGAGGCCGGCTGGGTCATCACCCGCCTGGCCGAACTGCTGGGGCCGGCCGGGCCGGGCTGACCCGGCTCAGGTGATGTCCAGCGTGTGGATGCCGAAGCGCCCGGCACGGCGGTCGGCAAAGTAGTGCTCCAGCGTTTCCTTGACGGTGCGGAAGGCGATCTCGTCCCACGGAATCTCGGCCTCGGTGAACAGCCGGGCCTCCTGCGTCTCGTGGCCGGGGTTGAACCGGTCGCTCAGCAGGCGGGCGTGGTAGTACAGGTGAACCTGGCCCACGCGCGGCACGTTCATGAGGGTGAACAGGTTGCCCATCTCGATCTGGGCGCCGGCTTCCTCGTCGGTCTCGCGGGCCGCGCCCTCGGCCGTGGTCTCGCCCAGCTCCATGAAGCCGGCCGGCAGGGTCCATTTGCCGCGCCGGGGTTCGATGTTGCGCTTGCACAGCAGCACGTATTGCCCGCTGTCGCCCCACACCGGCACCGTGCCCACCACATTGAGCGGGTTGTCGTAGTGCACCAGGCCGCAGGCCGGGCACACCGCGCGCTGGCGGGTGTCGCCGTCGTCGGGCAGTCGCAGCTGGACGGGGGTGCCGCAGTCGCGGCAGAAGCGGGCAGGGGAGCGCAGCATGGCGGCGGGGGTCCTCAGGCCTTGCGGCCGTGCTTGGCGATCAGGGCGCGGGCGGTGTCCAGCAGCTGGCGGCCGTTGTAGCCGCGCTTGTCCATGTCCTGCACCCACTCCACCTCGACCAGCCGGGCCTTGCGCTTGAACTCCTGCGCCTCGGCCGCCGGAATGGTGTGGATGCTGTTGCCCTGGCGCACGGCGGCCTCGCGGCCGGGCCCGTCGCCGGCCTGCTGCACCTTGCCCAGCCAGGCCGAGGTTTCCATGCCGGTGTTGCGGTCGATCACCGCCTTCAGGTCGGGCGGCAGGCTGGCGTACTTCGCCTTGTTCATGGCCATCACGAAGGTGGTGGTGTAGAGCGCGCCGCCGGCCGGCTCGAACTCGCTGTGGAACTTGGTCAGCTCATGCACCTTGACGGCCGGCACCACTTCCCAGGGAATGGCGCAGCCGTCGATCACGCCCTTGGACAGCGCGTCCGGAATCTGCGGCAGCGGCATGCCCACCGGGGTGGCGCCCAGGTAGCCCAGCATCTTGGTGATCTGGCGGGTCGGGCCGCGCACCTTGGAGCCGCGCAGGTCGTCGGCCCGGAAGATCTGCTTGTTGCGCATGTGGAACATGCCCGGCCCGTGCACCTGCAGGGCCAGCGGGTGCACGTCCTTGTATTCGTCGGGCGCCAGGGTGGTGATGTATTCCCAGAACGCCTTCGAGGTGGCTTCGGCGTTGTTCATCATGAACGGCAGCTCGAACACTTCGGTGCGCGGGAAGCGGCCCGGCGTGTTGCCCGGCAGCGTCCAGACGATGTCCACCACGCCGTCGCGCGCCTGGTCGAACAGCTGGGCCGGCGAGCCACCCAGCTGCATGGCCGGGTAGCCCTCGAAGCGGATGCGCCCGCCCGACTCCTTCTCCACCTTGTCCATCCAGGCCTTGTGCATGTTGAGCCACACATTCGACTGCGGCGCCATGAAGGTGTGGAACTTCAGCGTCACGCTGGACTGGGCCAGGGCACCCAAGGCGGGTGCGCCCAGGGCCGCTGCGGCGGTCGACTTCAACAGGGTTCGGCGCTGGATCATGGTGGGGTCTCCGTTGGGTTTGTGAAGGGCTGGCAAGGGTCGGCGGGGCAGGGGGCTCAGGCCACCTGGAAGCGGATGTCTGTCAGGCCGTCCACATGGCCATGCAGCACATCGCCGCGCACCACCGCGTTCACGCCTTCGGGGGTGCCGGTGTAGATCAGGTCGCCGGGCTGCAATGCCCAGCCCTTGCTGAGTTGCTCGATGGTCTCGGCAATGTTCCAGATCAGCTTGGCCACGTTGCTGCGCTGGCGGTCGGCACCATTGACCTGCAGCCAGATGGCGGCCTGGGTGATGTCGCCGGCCTGCGCCGCCGGGGTGATGGGGCCGATGGGCGAGGCATGGTCGAAGGCCTTGCCGATGCACCAGGGCTTGCCGGTCTTCTTCATGTCGGACTGCAGGTCGCGCCGGGTCATGTCCAGGCCGGTGGCGTAACCGAAGATGTGCTTGTGCGCGTCGGCCGCTGCAATGTTGCGGCCCCCGGTGCCGATGGCCACCACCAGCTCGATCTCGTGGTGGAAGTTGCTGGTCAGGTCGGGGTAGGGGATGGTGGCGGTCTGGCCGGCTTCGGCCACCACCACCGTGTCGGCCGGTTTCAGGAAGAAGAACGGCGGCTCGCGGCCGCTGTGGCCCATTTCCTTGGCATGGTCTTCGTAGTTGCGGCCCACGCAATAGACGCGGTGGACCGGGAAGCGGGCGGCGCTGCCCACGACGGGCACGCTGACCACGGCGGGCGGTTGGAAGGTGAAGGCGGGGGAGGTGCTTGTCTCGCTCATGTCGGGCGTCGGTTGTGGTTGAAGGCCGGGTCAGTTTGCCATGGCGGGTGGTCAGTACTGGCTACGTGGAAGCCGCAGCGAGAGGCCGTCGAGCGCCATCGACAGTCGCAGCTGGCAGGCCAGCCGGCTGCCCGGGCCGGCCGGGCTGGCTGCGAAATCGAGCATGTCGGTCTCGTCGGGCACCGGGGGCGGCAGGCGGTCGCGCCACTCGGGGTCGACGATCACATGGCAGGTGGCGCAGGTGAGCTGGCCACCGCAGTCGCCGTCGATGCCGGCCACGCCGGCCTGCACCGCCAGGTCCAGCACGCTCTGGCCTTCCATCCCCTGCAGCGGGTGGGGCGTGCCGTCGAAGCTGTGCAGCAGGAGTCGGATCATGGGCGGCCGGTGTCGATGTCGGTGGGGCAGGGTGGGAAGCCTCGGCATTGTGGCGTCAACCGCCGCAGTTTTCGTCCTTGGGGGACACAGGGCTTTCACCCAGGCGGCAGCACCGGCGCGGGGCGCTGCCCACAATGCACCTCGCTGGCGACCCGTGGGTCGCCTTTGCTTTTGAACCGAAGGAATACCGCATGACCACCCTGTTCGACCCGATCACCCTCGGCGACATCGCCCTGTCCAACCGTATCGCCATGGCGCCGCTGACCCGCAACCGCGCCCCGAACGCCGTGCCCACGCCGCTCATGGCCACCTACTACACCCAGCGTGCCACCGCCGGCCTGCTGATCACCGAGGCCACCGCCATCAGCCACCAGGGCCAGGGTTATGCCGACGTGCCCGGCCTGTACGCGCCCGAGCAGATCGCCGGCTGGAAGGGCGTCACCGCCTCGGTGCACCAGGCCGGTGGCCGCATCGTCACCCAGCTGTGGCATGTGGGCCGCATCTCGCACACCGAACTGCAGCCGGGCCACGGTGCCCCGGTGGCGCCCTCGGCCATCCGCGCCAACACCAAGACCGTGCTGCTCAAGGACGGCGCTCCGGTGTTCGTCGACACCTCCGAGCCGCGTGCGCTCGACCTGGCCGAACTGCCCGGCATCGTGGCCGACTACCGCCGCGCTGCGCTGGCCGCCATCGAGGCCGGCTTTGACGGCGTGGAGATCCACGCCGCCAATGGCTACCTGCTCGACCAGTTCCTCAAGACCGGCAGCAACCAGCGCACCGACGCCTACGGCGGCAGCATCGAGAACCGGGCCCGCCTGCTCATGGAAGTGGTGAAGACCGTGGTCGACGCCATCGGCGGCGGCCGCACCGGCATCCGCCTCTCGCCGGTGACCCCGGCCAACGACATCGTCGATGCCGACCCGCAGCCGCTGTTCACCCATGTGGTGCAGCAGCTGGCCCCGCACGGCCTGGCCTATGTGCACGTCATCGAAGGCGCCACCGGCGGCCCGCGCGAACTGGCCGACCGCCCGTTCGACTACGCCGCCCTCAAGGCCGCCTACCGCGCAGCCGGCGGCCAGGCCGCCTGGATGGTGAACAACGGCTACGACCTCGCCCTGGCGAACCAGGCCGTGGCCGATGGCGCCGATGTGGTGGCCTTCGGTCGCCCCTTCATCAGCAACCCCGACCTGGTGCAGCGCCTGCGCGTCGGCGGTCCGTTCAACGAACCGGACCGCAACACCTTCTACGGCGGCGGCGCCCAGGGCTACACCGACTACCCCACGCTGGGCTGAAGGCATACTCCAGGGCGTTTTTCACCGAACTTCACCGAACACGCCCTGACGCATGAAGCTCTACAACTACTTCCGCTCCTCCGCCTCGTTCCGGGTCCGCATCGCGCTGGCGCTCAAGGGCCTGCCCTACGACTACCTGCCGGTGCACCTGGCCCGTGGCGACCACAAGCTGCCGGCCTTTGCCGACATGGCCGCCGAGGGCCTGGTGCCGGTGCTGGAGCTGGACGACGGCACCCGCCTGACCCAGTCGATGGCCATCATCGAATACCTCGACGAGACCCATCCCGAGCCGCCGCTGCTCCCGGCCGATGCGCTGGGCCGGGCGCGGGTGCGGGCCCTGTCGCAGATCGTGGCCTGCGAGATCCACCCCATCAACAACCTGCGGGTGCTCAAGTACCTGGTGCGCGAACTGAAGGTGGAGGAAGAGCCCAAGAACACCTGGTACCGCCACTGGGTGCGCACCGGGCTGGAGGCCTTCGAGAAGCAGCTGGCCGCCGGCGGCACCGGCCGTTTCTGTCATGGCGATGCGCCCACCCTGGCCGACTGCCTGCTGGTGCCGCAGATCTTCAACGGCCAGCGTTTCAATGTCAGCTTCGACGGGCTGACCCACACCATGCGCGTGTTCGACGCCTGCATGGCCCACCCGGCCTTCCAGGCCGCCGAGCCCAAGGCCTGCCCCGACTTCGAGGCCTGATGGCCGGGCTGCCGATGCCGGGTCTGCTGACACCCGACTGGCCTTTGCCTGCGGGCGTCCGCGCCCTGTGCACCACCCGGGCGGGCGGTGTCTCGGCGCCACCCTTCGACAGCTTCAACCTCGGCGACCATGTGCGCGACGACCCGGCGCAGGTGGCCGCCAACCGGCGCCGCCTGGCCGGCCTCACTGCGCCGGCCCAGCCGGTGTTCCTGCAGCAGGTGCACGGCACCCGGGTGCTGCAACTGCACGCCGATGCCGCGCACATCGCGGCCAGCCAGGGTGCCGAGGCCGACGCCTGCCTGACCACCGAACCCGGCGTGGCCTGCACCATCATGGTGGCCGACTGCCTGCCGGTGCTGTTCGCCCATGCTTCGGGCCGTGCGGTGGCCGCCGCCCATGCGGGCTGGCGCGGTCTGGCGGGCGGGGTGCTGGAGGCCACGGTGCAGGCGCTGCAGCAGGCCGCCGGGCCGGGCGCCATCAGCGCCTGGCTGGGGCCCTGCATCGGCCCTGCGGCGTTCGAGGTGGGCGACGAGGTGCGCGAGGCCTTCGGACCTGACGAGGCCGTGCGCGCGTGCTTCCAGCCGCACGGCCCCGGCAAGTGGCTGGCCGATCTGCCGGCGCTCGCCCGCATCCGCCTGCAGCGGGCCGGCGTGGCCGACCTGCATGGCAACGACGGCACACCCGGTTGGTGCACCGTCACCCAGGCATCAGTCTTTTTCTCGCACCGGCGCGACGCTGCCCGCCTCGGCAGCACCGGCCGCATGGCCGCCTGCATCTGGTTCGGCTGAAGCCTGCGCCGCTGCCAGTTCGGCGGCTTCCCGGGCCTGGCGCTCCTTGCGACGCGAGGGCGTGCGCATCACATAGACCACGATGGTCATGGGCAGCACGCCGTACAGGAAGAAGGTGATGATGGCCCCGAGCACCGATCCGGTGGTGTTGGTGGCCTCGGCCACCGCCATCATCAGCACCACATACATCCACGCAATGACGACCAGGTACACAGCTGCTTCCAGGGGCCGGCATCGGGGGCGGAATGGCGTCAGCCGCGCGGAAGGCACGCGGCCGATACTGGTGCAGGGCCGGGTATAACTGCCCCAGAGCCTCCCATAATAGGCGGAGGCCAATTCCAGAGGAGACACACATGGCATCGGGCAAATCGGCGGCCGGCAGCGGGCCGAACGACCCGTGGCAGCAGGCCACGCAGTACATGCAGACGTTCCAGCAGAACCTCATGGGCGCCTCTCCCTTCGGCATGCCGGGCATCGAACAGCTGTTCAGCCAGGCCAGCGGCCCGGCCGTGCGGCTGGACCCGGCCAGGCTGATCGAGATCCAGAAAACCTACCTGCAGGACGCCATGGCCCTGTGGAACCAGGGCGCCACCGCCCGCCCGCAGGGTGACCGCCGCTTTGCCGGCGAAGCCTGGGCCAGCAACCCGGTGGCCGGCTTCACGGCCGCCGTGTACCTGCTCAATGCCCGCACCCTCATGGCCATGGCCGACGCGGTCGACGGCGATGACAAGACCCGCACCCGGGTCCGCTTCGCGGTGCAGCAGTGGATCGACGCCAGCGCGCCCAGCAACTTCCTGGCCTTCAACGCCGAAGCCCAGAAGAAGGCCATCGAGACCCAGGGCGAGAGCATCGCCAAGGGCGTGGCCAACCTGCTGCACGACATGAAGCAGGGTCACGTGTCCATGACCGACGAGAGCGTGTTCGAGGTCGGCAAGAACGTGGCCACCACCGAAGGCGCGGTGGTGTTCGAGAACGAGCTGTTCCAGCTCATCGAATACAAGCCGCTGACGGCCAAGGTGTTCGAGCGCCCGTTCCTGCTGGTGCCGCCGTGCATCAACAAGTTCTACATCCTGGACCTGCAGCCGGAGAACTCCTTCATCCGCTACTGCGTGGAGCAGGGCCACCGCACCTTCGTGGTGAGCTGGCGCAACCCGGACGAGTCGCTGGCCAAGAAGACCTGGGACAACTACATCGAGGACGCGGTCATCCGCGCCATCAACGTCACGCAGGACATCACCGGCGCCGAGCAGATCAACGCCCTGGGCTTCTGCGTCGGCGGCACCATGCTCGGCACCGCGCTGGCGGTGCTGGCCGGCCGCGGTGAAGAGCCGGTGCACAGCGCCACCTTCCTGACCACGCTGCTGGACTTCCGCGACACCGGCATCCTCGACCTCTTCATCGACGAGCCCTTCGTCCAGTTCCGCGAGATGCAGTTCGCCGACGGCGGCCTGATGCCCGGGCGCGACCTGGCCACCACCTTCAGCTTCCTGCGCCCCAACGACCTGGTCTGGAACTACGTGGTGGGCAACTACCTCAAGGGCGAAACCCCGCCGCCGTTCGATCTGCTGTACTGGAACTCCGACAGCACCAACCTGCCCGGCCCGTACTACGCCTGGTACCTGCGCCACCTGTACCTGGAGAACCGCTACACCCGCCCCGGTGCCACCACCGTCTGCGGCCAGCCGATAGACTTCCGCAAGGTCAAGCTGCCGGTCTACATCTACGGCTCGCGCGAGGACCACATCGTGCCCATCGGCGGGGCCTATGCCAGCACCCAGCTGCTGCCGGGCAAGAAGCGTTTCGTCATGGGGGCTTCCGGCCACATTGCCGGCGTGATCAACCCGGCCAGCAAGGGCAAGCGCAGCCACTGGATCGGCCCGGCCAACCGCTTCCCCGAGAAGGCCGAAGACTGGATCGCCGGCGCCACCGAACACCCCGGCAGCTGGTGGACCGACTGGGCCGCCTGGCTCAAGCCGCTGGCCGGCAAGCAGATCGCCGCGCCCAAGGCCTATGGCCGGGGCAAGACCTACGCCGCCATCGAGCCCGCACCGGGCCGCTACGTCAAGGCGAAGGCGTAAAGCCGGGCATCCGATTTCCTCCCTTTTCATCTGGAGTCACCCATGGACGACATCGTCATCGTTTCCGCCGCACGCACCGCCGTCGGCAAGTTTGGCGGCACCCTCGCCAGGACCCCGGCCACCGAGCTGGGCAGCATCGTCATCAAGGCCCTGCTGGAGCGCACCGGCCTGCCCGCTGACGCGGTGGGCGAGGTGATCATGGGCCAGGTGCTGGCCGCCGGCGCAGGCCAGAACCCGGCCCGCCAGGCCATGATGAAAGCCGGCGTGGCCAAGGAAACCCCGGCGCTCACCATCAACGCGGTGTGCGGCTCCGGCCTCAAGGCCGTCATGCTGGCTGCGCAGGCCGTGGCCTGGGGCGACAGCGAGATCGTCATCGCCGGTGGCCAGGAGAACATGAGCGCCAGCCCGCATGTGCTCAACGGCAGCCGCGACGGCCAGCGCATGGGCGACTGGAAGATGGTCGACACCATGATCGTCGACGGCCTGTGGGATGTGTACAACCAGTACCACATGGGCATCACTGCCGAGAACGTGGCCAAGGCCCACGGCATCACCCGCGACATGCAGGACGCCCTCGCCCTGGCCAGCCAGCAGAAGGCCGCTGCCGCGCAGGACGCCGGCCGCTTCAAGGACGAGATCGTCGGCGTGCACATCCCGCAGAAGAAGGGCGATCCGCTGGTGTTCGACACCGACGAATTCATCAACAAGAAGACGAATGCCGAAGCCCTGGCGGGCCTGCGTCCGGCGTTCGACAAGGCCGGCTCGGTCACCGCCGGCAACGCCTCGGGCATCAACGACGGCGCGGCTGCCGTCATGGTCATGACCGCGAAGAAGGCCGCTGCCCTGGGCCTCACGCCGCTGGCCCGCATCGCCTCCTTCGGCACCAGCGGCCTGGACCCGGCCACCATGGGCATGGGCCCGGTGCCGGCCTCGCAGAAGGCCCTGGCCCGCGCCGGCTGGAAGGCGTCCGACGTCGACCTGTTCGAGCTGAACGAAGCCTTTGCGGCCCAGGCCTGCGCGGTCAACAAGGCGCTCGACATCGACCCGGCCCGTGTCAACGTGAACGGCGGCGCCATCGCCATCGGCCACCCCATCGGTGCCTCGGGCTGCCGCGTGCTGGTGACCCTGCTGCACGAGATGCAGAAGCGCGGCGCCAAGAAGGGTCTGGCGGCGTTGTGCATCGGTGGCGGCATGGGGGTTTCCCTCGCTGTCGAACGCTGAGCCGGTCGATACGATCGATCGTCACAACCGAGATACAACGAAAGGTACACATGAGTCAGAAAGTTGCGTACGTCACCGGCGGCATGGGTGGCATCGGCACGGCCATCTGCCAGCGCCTGCACAAGGAAGGCTTCAAGGTCATCGCCGGCTGCGGCCCCACCCGCGACTACCAGAAATGGCTGGACGAACAGAAGGCCCTGGGCTACACGTTCCACGCCTCGGTGGGCAACGTGGGCGACTGGGATTCCACGGTCGAGGCCTTCAGCAAGACCAAGGCCGAACACGGCTCCATCGACGTGCTGGTGAACAACGCCGGCATCACCCGCGACCGCATGTTCCTCAAGATGAGCCGCGAGGACTGGCAGGCCGTGATGAACACCAACCTGGACTCCATGTTCAACGTCACCAAGCAGGTGGTGGGCGACATGGTCGAGAAGGGCTGGGGCCGCATCATCAACATCAGCTCGGTCAACGGTGAGAAGGGCCAGGCCGGGCAGACCAACTACTCGGCCGCCAAGGCCGGCATGCACGGTTTCTCGATGGCGCTGGCGCAGGAACTGGCCACCAAGGGCGTCACCGTCAACACGGTGAGCCCGGGCTACATCGGCACCGACATGGTCAAGGCGATCCGCCCCGACGTGCTGGAGAAGATCGTGGCCACCGTGCCTGTGAAGCGCCTGGGTGAGCCGAGCGAAATTGCTTCCATCATTGCCTGGCTGGCCAGCGATGAAGGCGGCTATGCCACCGGGGCCGACTTCTCGGTCAACGGCGGCCTGCACATGGGCTGACGCCCCGGGGGCCTTGCCCCGCTCAGCGCGTCAAAAAGTCCCGCACCGGCCCCAGGGCTGCTGCGGGACTTTCTTCTTGGGGAATGTGGCCCACGCCGGGCAGCGTCACCAGCCGGCTGCCGCCGATGGCCTGCAGGTAGTCGGCCGCGTTGGCCACCGGGATCATGGCGTCCTGCTCGCCCCACAGCAGCAAGGTGGGCGCCGCGATGCGGCGCAGGCGCGGCACCGGGTCGGTCAGCACCGCCTGGGCCATGCGGTCCAGCATCGCTTGCCGCGCACCGGGCGCCCGCAGCAGGTCGTGATAACGATCGAGCAGGGGGCCGGTCATGACCGAGGCGTCGGCATAGGCCGGCTCCAGACCCATCTTCAACACCCAGCGCGGCAGCGCGAAGCGCATCAGCTGCAACGAGGCCGGCACATCGGGTGCGCGGTCGTACTCAAAGCCCGGGCTGGCAAAGCCGTCGGGTGCCAGCAGCACCAGCCGTTTCACCCGCGCGGGCCGCGCTGCCGCCAGCTGCCAGGCCAGCCGCCCGCCCATGGAGTGGCCCACCACGTGGGTACTGGCAATGCCCAGCCGGTCCAGCAGCGCTTCGATCAGGGCCTGGCTGCGCGCGTCGGTGTAGTCGCGCGCCGGGTCGGGCGGGCTCAGGCCGGAGCCGGGCAGATCCAGCCGCACCACCCGGAAGTCGGCCGACAGCGCCTGCGCCCACGGCTCCCAGGTGTGCAGGCTGGCCCCGAAGCCATGCAGGAACAGCACCGCCGGCGCATCCGCCGGGCCGTCCACCCGCACATGCAGCCGCACGCCGTCCACCTCGACCCGATCGGCAGGCGACCCCAGGTAGCGCTCGGCCAGCCAGGCCGGATCGCGGTCGGGCGTCCAGAGGAGGGCCAGCGCCAGCGCGGTGGAGAGCAGCAGCCCGGCGCCGATGGGCCAGCGTGGTTTCATGAAGGGGAGGGGGGTGGTGCGGTGCGCCGATTATGGGGAGCGTTGTCCGAATTCCCTGGCCATTCCCCGGGCAGGCGTCATGAACCTGGGAAGGCTTGAAGATGGCCGTGAAAGTAGTATTCCGCTTGAAGTTCGGTACAAAAATCAATCAACTCTGCGTTTCTTGATTGAAGAATGTGCTATTTTTAAACTGTGAGTACAAATTCAAGACCCCATCTGATCAAGCGGGTCCAGACCGAGCTCCCCCGGGGAGCACCGTTCGATCTGGCCGCGCTGGCCGCGCTGGGCGTGTCGCCCCAGCTGGCAGCCCATTACGTCGAGGCCGGCTGGCTGCTGCGGCTGGCCCAGGGCGTCTATGCCTTTCCCAACGAAGACCACGGACTGCATGGGTCCCTGAAGTTCCTGCAGCAGCGTGTGCCCGGTCTGCATCTGGGCGGGAAGAGCGCACTGGCCATCCAGGGCGTGCGGCACAACTTGCGCAGCCGCGAGACCGCGGTGCTTTGGGGCGACTCCCGTTACAGCTTGCCCGCGTGGCTCACCTCGCGCTTCCCGGCGCGCTATGTCCACGCCCGCCTGTTCGAATGGCCGGACGCATCGCTGGACAGCAGGACGCTGGGCACGCCTCCTGGCCTGCCCGATGGCTTGCGGGTCTCGTCTCCCGAGCGGGCCGTGCTGGAGCTGCTGTACGAAGCGGGCAACCGGGAGAGTCTGGAAGAGTCACGCAACGTGTTCGACGGCCTGCGCTCGCCGCGCAAGGAACTGCTGGGCCAACTGCTGTCCTGCTGCACCAGTGTCAAGGCCGTGCGGCTGTTTCTCACCTGGGCGCGTGAAACCGGGGTGGTGGATGTGGACGATCTGCTCGCGCGGCATCCGTTGCGCACCGGCAGCGACAAGCGCTGGATGAGCCGGCTCGCCGATGGCACCCTCTTGAGCCTGAAACCCCATGGATGAACGCTACGCGGACACCGTCCGCCTGCTGCTGGCCGTCACCCCCGAGGTGTTTGCGAACGACATCTTTGCAATGAAGGGCGGCACGGCCATCAACCTGTTCTTGCAGGACATGCCGCGCCTGTCGGTCGACGTCGATGTGGTGTTTCGCCCCTGGGAGCTGCCACGCGAAGCAGCGCTGGCCGCCATCCATGACGAGTTGGCCGCCATCGCGCACCGGGTCGGCCCCCTGGGGGTTCAGACCCGCCTGATCCGCAGCAAGGATCTGGCCGACACCAAGCTGATCGTGGAGAACGACACCAGCCAGGTCAAGATCGAAGTGAACGTCGTTTTCCGTGGCACGTTGCTGCCGGTGGAGCGCCGGCAGCTGAGCCGCAGGACCAGCGATCGCTTCAGCGTCGAATTCGATGCACCCATCCTGGCGCGTGACGAGCTGTATGCCGGCAAGCTGGTGGCCGCCCTTGATCGTCAACACCCGCGCGACCTGTTCGACGTCTGGCAGCTTTTTGAATCGGGTGGCATCACCGAAGGGATGGTGGAGTGTTTTGTCCTCTACCTCGGCGGGCACAACCGGCCGCCGCACGAGGTGCTGTTTGGCAACGACAAGAACATCGCAGCCGAGTTTGATCGGGCCTTCGCCGGCATGACCGAGGTGCCATGCCCCCTGGAAACGCTGCTGGAGGTCCGGACCCGGTTGCGTCAGACGCTGCCCGGCCGGCTGACCCAGGCGCACCGGCAGTTTCTGGGCGGTCTGGCGCGCGCAGCGCCGGACTGGTCACTGGTGCGCTGTCCACATGCCGCCCAGTTGCCGGCCCTGCGGTGGAAGCTGTCCAACCTGGAAGCCTTCCGCCAGCAGCGCCCCGCCGACTTTGCGGCACAGGCCGACGCGCTCGATGCCGGACTCGCTCGGAGCTCGCCACCGCCGCTGTTCGGTTGACGGGGCGGGGCGTTCCGAGGCGCGGCCTGACGCCCGCATAATCGCGCCAAGCCGCAAGGCCCGGTGCGTGAAAACACCCGAGATCAGAGGTTGCAGCCCCCACCTTCAAGCGGGGTTTCGTCATGTCCCCATTCGTGCGGCGAGGTTCAGCCTTGTCGCGATCGGTTGCGGGCAAGATGGGCCAAACCGTGAGGCTGGCCGCACGGCTGATCCCGTGTTTTCAACATCTTGCCCACCCCATGCGCTTGAAAACGTTTCGGGTGGTTTCCAGTCTCGATCAGGAGCCTCCCCATGAGCCAGACCGCTCTTCCCGTTCACCCCGTCACCTTCTCCACCCACCCCGACACGGTGGGCCTGCACCGCCACGAATCCGGCGCCGTCAGCCTCAGCCCAGCCCGGCACCGCGCCTGTCTGGAAGCCGCCTGGGAAATCGAAGCCCTGGCCCGCCTGCTGCCCGACCTGGCCCTGCGCGACGACGACGCCCTGCCGTTGCAGGTACGAGGGGTGGCGCGCCGGTTGGGTGACCTGGCGGGGGCGGTGATGTCGGGGCTGGATGACGGGGTGGTGATGGACAAAGACGTTCCCCACCGCTCGGGTGGTGGGGCGGCTCGCTGCTCTGTCTGACGGCGTGCGGCAGATGACTGGCCCGACTCAGGCGACGAGCTGCAGCCGATCGGCTGCTTTCGGGCCGCAGGCCCGGAATAGAATGGCGGCTTAGTCGAGAGCGCTGCCTCCAGCAGGGCGTCGAAGCACTAGCTTCACTCGGCTTCCATACATACATACAGACTGGCACAGCCAGCCGTTCACGAAAACCGCTCAGATCTCTGAGCGGTTTTTTTTTGCCCATCGCAGGAGAATCCATTCATGTATCTGCTGTACGCAGACGAGTCCGGTGCGGTCGCCGATCCCAGCCAACCGTATTTCGTCTTGGCCGGAGTGGCTGTTTTCGAGAGGGCCACGCACTGGATTCAGCGTGACCTCGATCAGATAGCCGCCCGGTTCAACCCGGACGTGCCTCAGTCTGTCGAGCTGCATGGCTCGCCCATGCGCGGGGGTCGGGACATGTGGCGGTCTTACCCGTTCGCCCATCGCCTGGAGGCGATCAAGGATGCCCTGCGCCTGGGAGTTGACGGAGCAGGTCGACCGGCCTGCACCCTGTTCGCGGTGGTCATCAGGAAGAGCGCCCTGAGCGGGGTGGACCCGGTGGAGTTCGCGTTTGAAAAGCTGTCGTCCCAGTTCGATCTGTTCCTGCGCCGTCGGTACCTGAAAAACAAGGACAAGCAGCGGGGTCTCATCATCTTCGACAAGGCTTCCACCGAGCCCCGCATACAAAGCCTGGCGCGGGAGTTCAAGGGCGGCCCCCTGGGCACGAAGAACTACGCAGACGTGCCGATGTTTCTGGACTCGCGCGCGAGTCGAATGATCCAGTTGGCCGATCTGGTGTCGTTCGCCACCTACCGCAAGTTCTCGGCAGGGGACAACGAGCTGTTTGACCTGGTTCAGCCCTACTTCGATGCTGAGGGCGGTGTGGCGCACGGTCTGTTTGTGATGGATGGGCCGCCACACGCAACTGTGGCCGCAACTGGCTCCATCGCCCAAGCCGGTGGCCCCGTCATGTTCCCGGGTTGATCAACGACTTCAGCGGCAGAGGGGACAATACCGCCTTACCCAAGCTCCCCTGCCATGACCACCCCCACTGCCCCCCATCCGTTCAGCCCGTGGCGCCTGTCCGTCGCCCCGATGATGGACTGGACCGACCGCCACTGCCGCTACCTGCACCGCCTGCTGAGCCGGCACACGCTGCTCTACACCGAGATGGTGACCACCGGGGCGCTGATGCATGGCAGCGTGCAGCGGCACCTGCGCTTCAATGCCGAGGAGCATCCGGTGGCGCTGCAGCTCGGCGGCAGCGAGCCGGACGAGCTGGCGCGCGCGGCGCGCATGGGGCAGGAGTGGGGCTATGACGAGATCAACCTGAACTGCGGCTGCCCCAGCGAGCGGGTGCAGCGCGGTGCCTTCGGCGCGTGCCTGATGGCCGAGCCGCAGACGGTGGCCGACGGGGTGAAGGCCATGCGGGATGCGGTGCACATCCCGGTGACGGTGAAGCACCGCATCGGCATCGACCGCACCGAGAGCTACGACTTCGTGCGCGATTTCGTGGGCACGGTGGCCGAGGCGGGCTGCGGGGTGTTCATCGTCCATGCCCGCAACGCGTGGCTGCAGGGCCTGAGCCCGAAGGAAAACCGCGAGATCCCGCCGCTGCGCTACGAGCTGGCGCACCGCCTCAAACACGACTTCCCGCAGCTGACCATTGCGGTCAATGGCGGCATCACCACCAACGCCCAGATTGCCGAGCACCTGCAGCAGGTGGATGGCGTGATGGTGGGGCGCGAGGCCTACCACCACCCCTGGTTGCTCACCAGCTGGGACAACACCTTTTTCGGCCAGGCCACGCCGGTGCCGGACCGCAACGAAGTGGAAGAGCAGATGGTGCGTTACATGGAGCGCGCCCATGCCGAGGACGGCTGCCCCTGGTACGCCATTGCCCGCCACATGCTGGGCCTGCGCCATGGCCTGCGGGGTGCGCGCAAGTGGCGCCAGGTGTGGAGCGATCACCGCCTCAAACCCCTGCCGCCGCGCGAGGTGTGGGCGCTGGCGCAGGAACATGTGAGCGATGAGGTGGATGCCGGCTTTGTGGCGGCGGACAACCTGGTGCAGGGAGCCACCGCATGACCGGCTTGCCGTCCCCCCTGTCGGTGGCGCCGCAGGTGATTGACACGCCGGCCGGGCCGGTGGCGGTCTACATCGCGCACCCGGCCCAGCCCTCCGGCCTGCCGCCGCTGCTGCTGGTGCACAGCGTGAACGCCGCCGCTTCCGCCGCCGAGGTGGCGCCGCTGTTCGAGCAGGCCCGCAGCCACCGCACGGTGGTGGCGCTGGACCTGCCCGGCTACGGGCACAGCGACCGCAGCGACCGGCCCTACACCCCCCGCCTCATGACCGATGCGGTGCACGCCGCCATCGCATGGGCTTTGCAGCAGACCGGCGCCGCGTCGGTGGATGCCCTGGGCGTGTCGCTGGGCTGCGAGTTCGTGGTGCGGGCGCAGCAGGAGCAGCCCGCCACCCTCCGCCGCATGGCGCTGGTCAGCCCCACCGGCTTCTCGCGCACCAAGCGCCGCCATGGCCCGCCGGGCTCCACCTTGATGCTGCCCTGGCTCTACCGCCTGCTCACCCGGCCGGGCTGGGGCGAGCGCATCTTTGGCTGGCTCACGAAGCCGGGCGTCATCCGCTACTTCCTCAAGCGCACCTTCGGCCGACCGCAGATCGACGAGGCGCTGTGGGCCTTCGCGGTCAGCACCACGCGTCAGCCGGGTGCACGGCATGCGCCGCTGTGCTTTGTGTCGGCGGGGCTGTTCAGTGCCGACATCAACACGCTGTACGAAGCGGTGCAGTGCCCGGTGTGGGTCAGCATGGCCACGCGCGGCGACTTCACCGATTACCAGGGCCGCAGCACGGTGGAAGACCGGCCTAACTGGCGCTTCGAGGCGGTGCCGGGTGGTGCGCTGCCGTACTTCGAAGACCTGCCCGGGTTCGCGCAGCGGCTGGACGCCTTCTGGCGCGGCTGACCGCCCCTGCTCAGACGGCCGCTTCCAGGCCGCTGCGGAAGTGTTCCCGCATGCGCTGGGCGGCCAGCGGGGCATCGCGCTGCGCCAGCGCCTGCACGATGGCGCGATGCTCCGCCAATGATTCGTTGATGCGGCCGGTCTTGAACAGCGAGTGGTGGCGGTTCAGCTTCATGACCTTGCGCAGGTCGGCCACCATCTGGTCGCGCCAGCGGTTGTCGGCGATCTCCAGTAGCCGCATGTGGAACTGCTCGTTGATGGCGAAGAAGCGGTCCCGGTCGGTGGTGGCGGCTTCCAGCTCGGCGTGCAGGCTCTGCAGTCCTTGCAGCTCGGCGTCGGTGGCGCGCTGGGCCACCACGCCGGCGGCGTCCGATTCAAGCAGCGCCAGCAGGTGGTAGACATCGGCCAGGTCTTTTTCGGAGACCTCGGTCACGTACGCGCCGCGCCGCACCTTCATGGTCACCAGGCCTTCGGCGGCCAGCACCTTGAGCGCCTCGCGCAGGGGCGTGCGGCTGATGCCCAGCTCTTCGGCGATCTTGAGTTCGTCGATCCAGCTGCCGGGTTCGAGCTCGCGCTGGAAAATGCGCTGCCGAAGCCGTTCGGCGACTTCTTCGTACAGGGCGCGGGGGGCGAGGGCGGTGTCGGACATGAATCGGGATGTCAGGAAGGAGTCGGTATTCTGCATCAATAATTATGAATGATGTAAACTCCCGCGCTTCGGATCACCCCGTTCCACGCCCCGCACCATGAGCTCTTCGCACCCCGAATTCGCCCCCCCGTCGTATGAAGCCTGGCTCAAGGCCGCCCAGAAGTCGGCCCCCGGCGGCCAGCTGGAAGCGCTCAACTGGACCACGCCGGACGGCATTGTGGTCAAGCCGCTGTACACCGCGGCCGACGTCGCCCACCTGCCTTACACCCAGACGCTGCCGGGCTTGGAGCCGTTCATTCGCGGACCGCAGGCCACCATGTACGCGGTGCGGCCCTGGACCATCCGGCAGTACGCCGGCTTCTCCACCGCCGAGGAGTCCAACGCCTTCTACCGCCGTGCACTGGCGGCGGGCGGGCAGGGCGTGTCGGTGGCGTTCGACCTCGCCACCCACCGGGGCTACGACAGCGACCACCCGCGTGTCACCGGCGACGTGGGCAAGGCCGGCGTGGCCATCGACAGCGTGGAGGACATGAAGATCCTGTTCGACGGCATCCCGCTTGACAAGGTCAGCGTCTCCATGACCATGAACGGCGCGGTGCTGCCGGTGCTGGCCGGCTATGTGGTGGCCGCCGAGGAGCAGGGCGTGGCGCAGGAGCTGCTGGCCGGGACCATCCAGAACGACATCCTCAAGGAGTTCATGGTCCGCAACACCTACATCTACCCGCCGGAGCCGTCGATGAAGATCATCGGCGACATCATCGAGTACACGGCGAAGCACATGCCGAAGTTCAACTCGATCAGCATCTCCGGCTACCACATGCAGGAAGCCGGGGCCAACCAGGCGCTGGAGCTGGCCTTCACCCTGGCCGACGGCAAGGAGTATGTGAAGACCGCCATGGCCAAGGGCATGGATGTGGACGACTTTGCCGGGCGCCTGAGCTTCTTCTGGGCCATCGGCATGAACTTCTACCTGGAGATCGCCAAGATGCGCGCAGCCCGCCTGCTGTGGACGCGCATCATGAAAGGCTTCGGCGCGAAGAACCCCAAGAGCCTGATGCTGCGCACCCACTGCCAGACCTCGGGCTGGAGCCTGACCGAGCAGGATCCGTACAACAACATCGTGCGCACCACCATCGAGGCCATGGCGGCGGTGTTCGGCGGCACCCAGAGCCTGCACACCAACAGCTTCGACGAAGCCATTGCGCTCCCCACCGAATTCAGCGCCCGCATCGCGCGCAACACCCAGCTCATCATTCAGGAAGAGACGCACATCACCAACGTCATCGACCCCTGGGCCGGCAGCTACATGATGGAGAAGCTCACCCAGGACATGGCCGATGCCGCCTGGGCCATCATTGAAGAGGTCGATGCCATGGGCGGCATGACCCGCGCTGTGGACAGCGGCTGGGCCAAGCTCAAGATCGAGGCCGCCGCCGCCGAGAAGCAGGCCCGCATCGACTCGGGCAAGGACGTCATCGTCGGCGTCAACAAGTACCGCCTGAAGGACGAGCCGCCGGTGGAGGCCCGCGACATCGACAACATGGCCGTGCGCGACGGCCAGATCGCCCGCCTGCAGCAGATCCGCGCCACCCGCGACGCCGCTGCGGTGCAGGCCGCGCTCGACGCACTCACCGCCGCGGCCGAGAGCGGCCAGGGCAACCTGCTGGACCTGTCCATCAAGGCCATCCGGCTGCGCGCCACCGTGGGCGAGGTGAGCGACGCGCTGGAGAAGGTGTTCGGCCGCCACCGCGCCGACACCCAGAAAGTGACCGGCGTGTACGCCGCCGCCTACGACAGCGCCGAGGGCTGGGCCCAGCTGCAGCAGGAGATTGCCGCCTTCGGCGACGAACACGGCCGCCGCCCGCGCGTGATGATCAGCAAGCTCGGCCAGGACGGCCACGACCGGGGCGCCAAGGTGGTGGCCACCGCCTTCGCCGACCTGGGCTTCGACGTCGACATGGGCCCGCTGTTCCAGACCCCGGAAGAGTGCGCCCGCCAGGCGATCGAGAACGATGTGCACGCGGTCGGCGTCAGCACGCTGGCCGCCGGCCACAAGACGCTGGTGCCGGCCATCATTGCCGAGCTGAAGAAGCAGGGCGCCGACGACATCATCGTGTTCGTGGGTGGCGTCATTCCGCGCCAGGACTACGAGTTCCTGTACGAGGCCGGTGTGAAGGGCATCTACGGCCCCGGCACCCCCATTCCCGCCAGCGCCAAGGACGTGCTGGAACAGATCCGCAAAGCCGTGGCCTGAAGGCGCGACGTGACGCCCCAAGCGTTCTTCGACGGCATCGTGGGCGGCCAGGGCATGGCCCAGCGCCGCGCCATGGCCAAGGCCATCACGTTGCTGGAGTCCACCCGGGCCGACCACCGCACCCAGGCCGACGCGCTGCTGACCGAGCTGCTGCCGCACACCGGCCGGGCTTTCCGGCTGGGCATCAGCGGTGTGCCGGGTGTGGGCAAGAGCACCTTCATCGAGGCCCTGGGCCTGTTCCTGATCGACCACGGCCACCGGGTGGCGGTGCTGACCATCGACCCGTCCAGCACCGTGTCGGGCGGCTCCATCCTGGGCGACAAGACGCGCATGGAGCGGCTGTCGGTGCACGACCGGGCCTACATCCGCCCCAGCCCGAGCAGCGGCACGCTGGGTGGCGTGGCCGAGAAGACCCGCGAGGCCATGCTGGTGTGCGAGGCCGCCGGGTTCGATGTGGTCATCGTGGAAACCGTGGGTGTAGGCCAGAGCGAGACCGCCGTGGCCGGCATGACCGACCTGTTCTGCCTGCTGCAGCTGCCGAATGCCGGTGACGACCTGCAGGCCATCAAGAAGGGCGTGATGGAGCTGGCCGACCTGGTGGTCATCAACAAGGCCGACATCGACCCCGACGCCGCCACCCGCGCGCGGGCGCAGATCACCTCGTCGCTGCGGCTGCTGGGCCAGCAAGGGCGGCCCGAGCATGCGCACCACGATGAATCGATCTGGCACCCGCAGGCCATCCAGTTGAGTGCGCTGCTGGGCCAGGGCGTGGACGCGTTCTGGGAAGCCGTGAGCCGCTTCCGCACCCTGCAGACCGCCAACGGCCAGCTGGCGCAGCGCCGCCAGCAGCAGGCCCGGGCCTGGATGTGGGAGCGCATCGAGGCTGGCCTGAAGCAGCGTTTCCGCACCCATCCCGCCGTGCAGGCGGCGCTGGACGACACCACCCGCCGCGTGCTGGACGGCACGCTGCCCGCCAGCACGGCCGCGCGCCAGCTGCTGGCCCTGTTCGACTGATTTTTCTGGAGAAGACACATGCAGGACATCCTTCGACAACTCGAAGAAAAACGCGCGGCGGCCCGTCTGGGCGGCGGCGAGAAGCGCATTGCCGCCCAGCACGCCAAGGGCAAGCTGACCGCGCGCGAGCGGCTGGAGGTGCTGCTGGACGAGGGCACCTTTGAAGAATGGGACATGTTCGTCGAGCACCGCTGCACCGACTTCGGCATGCAGGACAACAAGGTGCCGGGCGACGGTGTGGTCACCGGCTACGGCATGATCAATGGCCGCCTGGTGTTCGTCTTCAGCCAGGACTTCACCGTGTTCGGCGGCGCGCTGTCCGAGGCGCACGCCGAGAAGATCTGCAAGGTGATGGACCAGGCCATGAAGGTCGGCGCCCCGGTGATCGGCCTGAACGATTCGGGCGGCGCCCGCATCCAGGAAGGCGTGGCCTCGCTGGGCGGTTATGCCGACGTGTTCCAGCGCAACGTGCTGGCCAGCGGCGTGGTGCCGCAGATCAGCATGATCATGGGCCCCTCGGCCGGCGGCGCGGTGTATTCGCCGGCCATGACCGACTTCATCTTCATGGTCAAGGACAGCTCCTACATGTTCGTGACCGGCCCCGAGGTGGTGAAGACGGTGACGCACGAGGAAGTGACCGCCGAGGAGCTGGGCGGCGCCATCACCCACACCACCCGCAGCGGCGTGGCCGACCTGGCCTTCGAGAACGATGTGGAGGCGCTGCTCATGCTGCGCCGGCTCTACAACTACCTGCCGCTGAACAACCGCGAGAAGGCCCCGGTGCGCCCCAGCGGCGACCCGATCGACCGCATGGAGCTGAGCCTGGACACGCTGGTGCCGGAGAACCCGAACAAGCCCTACGACATGAAGGAGCTGATCCTCAAGATCGTGGACGACGGCGACTTCTTCGAGCTGCAGCCCGAGTACGCCAAGAACATCCTGATCGGCTTTGCCCGCATGGATGGTCAGACGGTGGGCATCGTGGCCAACCAGCCGCTGGTGCTGGCGGGCTGTCTGGACATCAAGAGCAGCATCAAGGCGGCGCGCTTCGTGCGTTTCTGCGACTGCTTCAACATCCCGGTGGTGACCTTTGTGGACGTGCCCGGCTTCATGCCCGGCACCAGCCAGGAGTACGGCGGCATCATCAAGCACGGCGCCAAGCTGCTGTATGCGTACGCCGAGTGCACGGTGCCGAAGATCACGGTGATCACCCGCAAGGCCTATGGCGGTGCCTACGACGTGATGGCGTCGAAGCACCTGCGCGGCGATGTGAACTTTGCCTGGCCCAATGCCGAGATTGCGGTGATGGGCGCGAAGGGCGCGGTGGAGATCATCTTCCGCGAGGAGAAGAAGGACCCGGCCAAGCTGGCCGAGCGCGAGGCGGAGTACAAGGCCCGCTTCGCGAATCCGTTCGTGGCGGGGGCGCGCGGGTTCATCGACGATGTGATCCTGCCGCACGAGACACGCAAGCGCATCTGCCGTTCGCTGGTGATGCTCAAGGACAAGAAGCTGGAGAACCCGTGGCGCAAGCACGGGAACATTCCGCTGTGATGTGTTTCATGCGTGCCTGGTCTTTCTCTGGCGCTGAATCGGGTGGCGCGGGCGTTTTGCTCCGTGTCCCCCGGCCTTCGGCCTCCTCCCTTACCTGCGCAAAACGCCCACGCCACCCGATTCCGGGTGTCCTGACGGCGCAATGTCCATCGCGCGTCACCCCCTTCGCAGCAAGGAGCTGGGCGGGTGTGCCGCAGCGAAGTAAAGGAGGAGCCGGCCCCAGGCCGGCGGGGGACATGAGCGGAGGCACACCCGCCCAGCTCCTTGCGAGCACAGCCAACACCAAGCGCCCACAGACCCCATTCACTCCCCACTGAGGAGACCGTGATGTTCAACAAGATCCTGATTGCCAACCGTGGCGAGATCGCCTGCCGCGTGATCGCCACCGCCAAGAAGATGGGCATTGCCACCGTGGCGGTGTATTCCGACGCCGACAAGGAAGCCCGCCATGTGCAGCTGGCCGACGAAGCCGTGCGCCTCGGTCCGCCGCCCTCGCGTGAGAGTTACCTGCTGGGCGACGCCATCATTGCCGCTGCCCAGGCCACCGGCGCCCAGGCCATCCACCCTGGCTACGGCTTCCTGTCCGAGAACGAGGACTTTGCCCGCAAGGTCGAGGAAGCCGGGCTGGTGTTCATCGGCCCCAAGCACTACAGCATCGCGGCCATGGGCGACAAGATCGCCTCCAAGAAGCTGGCCAACGAGGCCAAGGTCAGCACCATCCCGGGCTACAACGAACCGATCCAGTCGCCCGACGAGGCGGTGGGCATCGCGCAGAAGATTGGTTACCCGGTGATGATCAAGGCCAGTGCCGGCGGTGGTGGCAAGGGCCTGCGCGTGGCCTTCAACGACAAGGAATGTTTCGAGGGCTTCACCAGCTGCCGCAACGAGGCGCGCAACAGCTTCGGCGACGACCGCGTGTTCATGGAGAAGTTCGTCCAGGAGCCGCGCCATATCGAGATCCAGGTGCTGGGCGATTCGCACGGCAATGTGATCTACCTGAACGAGCGCGAATGCTCGATCCAGCGCCGCCACCAGAAGGTGATCGAGGAGGCGCCGTCGCCCTTCATTTCCGAGGCCACCCGCAAGGCCATGGGCGAGCAGGCGGTGGCGCTGGCCAAGGCGGTCAAGTACCAGAGCGCGGGCACGGTGGAGTTCGTGGTCGGCAAGGACCAGGACTTCTACTTCCTGGAAATGAACACCCGCCTGCAGGTGGAGCACCCGGTGACCGAGTGCATCACCGGGCTGGACCTGGTCGAACTCATGATCCGCGTGGCCGCCGGGGAGCCGCTGCCGCTGACGCAGGCCGACGTGAAGCGCGAGGGTTGGGCGATTGAATGCCGCATCAACGCCGAAGACCCGTTCCGCAACTTCCTCCCCAGCACCGGGCGGCTGGTGCGGTTTGCGCCGCCGGCCCAGAGCATGTGGCAGGCCGACACCGGCAACCGCTTCGGCGTGCGGGTGGACACCGGCGTGCTGGATGGCGGCGAGATCCCGATGTTCTACGACTCGATGATCGCCAAGCTGATCGTGCACGGCAAAGACCGGAACGATGCCATTGCCAAGATGCGCGAGGCCCTCAACGGCTTCGTCATCCGGGGCGTGCAGAGCAACATCCCGTTCCAGGCGGCGCTGCTGGCGCACCCGAAGTTCGTCACCGGCGAGTTCAACACCGGCTTCATCGCCGAGCACTACGGCCACGGCTTCCGGGCCGAAGACGTGCCGCACGACGACCCCGATTTTCTGGTGGCACTCGCCGCCTTCGTGCGCCGCAAGAGCCGCGAGCGAGCCGCCGGCATCAGCGGCCAGCTGCCCGGTTACGGCGTGAAGGTGGGGCACGACTACCGCGTCATCACCCTGGATGGTCAGGGCGGCGAGCACCGCTATTCGCCGGTGCATGTGGACGAGGTGGTGGGCCAGATCGGTGCGGCGGTGGTGACGGTGGGCGAGAAGCGCTACGCCATCCAGAGCCCGTCCCGCCTGAACGACATCTGCATCAGCGGCAGCTGCAACGACCGGCCCTTCACCGCGCAGATCGAGCGCGGCACGGCCCGCAACCCGCTGGCCCTGGTGGTGCAGCACAACGGCACCCGCATCGAGGCCATGGTGGTGTCGCCGCGCATGGCCGAGCTGCACGCGCTGATGCCGTTCAAGGCGCCGGCCGACATGAGCCGCTTCGTGCTGTCGCCCATGCCCGGCCTGCTGGTGCAGGTGGCGGTGCAGCCGGGCCAGAAGGTGCAGGCCGGCGAACGGGTGGCCGTCATCGAGGCCATGAAGATGGAGAACGTGCTGTTCGCGGCCGCCGACGGCGTGGTGGCCAAGGTGCTGGCCAGCCAGGGCGAATCGCTGGTCGTCGACCAGCCCATCGTGGAGTTCGAGCAATGACCGGCCGACCCTTCAAGGTGCTGGGCATCCAGCAGATCGCCATCGGCGGCCCCGACAAGCAGCGCCTGCAGAAGCTCTGGGTCGAGATGCTCGGTCTGGAGGTCACCGGCACCTTCCGCAGCGAGCGCGAGAACGTCGACGAGGACATCTGCGCCATCGGCAGCGGCCCGTTCAAGGTCGAGGTCGACCTGATGCAGCCGCTGGACCCGGACAAGAAGCCGGCGGTGCACACCACGCCGCTCAACCACATCGGCCTGTGGATCGACGACCTGCCGCGTGCGGTGGAGTGGCTGACCGCACAGGGTGTGCGGTTTGCACCCGGCGGCATCCGCAAGGGGGCGGCGGGTTACGACATCACCTTCCTGCACCCGAAGTCCAGCGACGAGTTCCCGATCGCCGGCGAGGGCGTGCTGGTGGAGCTGGTGCAGGCGCCGCCGGAGGTGGTGGCGGCCTACTCGGCGATCATGTAAGTCTTGGTGAGGTGCTCCAGCACCTCGAACTCGCCGGCGAACCCGGGTGGCAGGTACAGCGCCTCCCCCGGCCCGGCTTCCTGGTAGCCGCCCCGGGCATCGTGCACCCGGCAGCGGCCGCTCAGCACGGTGAACAGTTCGCGCTCGGTCGCGCCCAGCGCAATGCGCCAGCGCCCCGGTTCGCAGCGCCAGACACCGCAGTACACCCGCCCGGCCGCCAGGGCTTCATCGACCCGGTTCCAGGTTTCGCGCAGCGGGTTGCCCTGCACCCGGCGCTCGGGTTTCGGGTGGTCGATCTCCGGGGTGTCGACCGGGTGGGCGGTCAGCTTGATCAGGGTGGCGGGGGTGTTCATGGCGCCCGATTCTCGCAAACACCGCTTCAGAAATCTCCCGCATGTGCCGATCTGAACCTGAAACCTGCCTTTCTTCCCGCCATCGGGTGCAAGGCGGCCGATCTACAGTTTTCAGGCCCCTTGAGGGGCGTTGACGCCAGGAGGATCTTCCATGACACCGGTTCCCGACTCGGGGTTCAGCTTCCCTCCCCATGAGCCGCAGGAGCCCGCCACGGCGCTCCTGGGCGGGGCGACCGACCTCATCGAGGCGTTCAGCCTGCGGATGGCCCGCCACGGCATGTCGGTGAGCCGCCGCATGATGCTGGCCGACCCCACCTATGCGCGGCAGCAGGCCGCCCATGCGCACGCCATCGACGACCCGCTGCTGGTGCTGATGGCCCTGGAGCTGGTGCGCCAGTTCGAGGCCGATCCTTCGGTGTTCGGCCGCCTTCATTGAGTCCGGAGGGGTCGCGAGATGCAACACAATTTTCTGGTGCGTCCGGTGGCGGCGCTCATGCGCCGGCTGAGGCTGCGCTCCAAGCTGGCCCTGGTGGCGACCGCCGCGCTGTGGCCCCTGCCGCTGCTGTGGCTGATGCCGGAGCTGTCGCTGATGGTGGCGCCAGTGGCGGCCGTGCTCATGGTCTGGCTGCTGTGGGGGCTGGACGCCAGCCTGCGGACCGACCTGCGCCAGATCATCGACGTCATGGAGCAGACCACCTCCGGCAACCTGCGCGCCAGCTTGCGCGTGCACGGGCGCGATGAACTGGCCGACCTCACCCGCCTGCTCGACCGCATGACCGGCAGCCTCTCGGCCATGGTGGCCGAGGTGCGCAGCAACTCGGCGCTGGTGGCGCATGCCGGCCAGAGCCTGGCTTCGGGCAACCGCGACCTGGCCGACCGCACCGAGCAGCAGGCCGCCAACCTGGAGCAGACCGCCGCCAGCGTGCAGGAACTCACCAGCACGGTGGCACAGAACGCCAGCACCGCAGGCCAGTCCGACGCCCAGGCCGCCCGCGTGCGCGACATGGCCGAGGCCGGGTCGCAGTCCATGGTGCGGGCGGTGGAGTCGGTCGAGGGCATCCAGAAGAGCGCGCAGCAGATGAACGAGATCATCGGCGTGATCGACAGCCTGGCCTTCCAGACCAACATCCTGGCGCTCAATGCCGCGGTGGAAGCCGCGCGTGCCGGCGAGCAGGGCCGGGGCTTTGCGGTGGTGGCCAGCGAGGTGCGTTCGCTGGCCCAGCGCTCGGCCGCCTCGGCCCGCGAGATCCGCGAGCTGATCCAGTCTTCCCGCAACCAGGTGGAATCCAGCGTCGGCCTGATCCGCAGCGCCGGCACCAACATGGCCGAGATCGTGGCCGGGGTGCGCGGGGTGGCGGCGAACATGTCGCTCATCTCCGCTTCCAGCGCCGAGCAGAGCGGGGCGCTGAGCGAGATCGCCTCGGCCGTGGGTCAGCTCGACCAGATCACCCAGAGCAATGCCCAGATGGTCGATCTGGCGGTGGAACAGGCCAACCGGCTCGAACAGCGTGCGGCCCATCTGGCCCGTGCGGTGGCCACCTTCATGCTGCAGCAGGGCACGGCCGAGGAGGCACTTCACCTGGTGGAGCGCGCGGTCGGTTTCCGTCAGCAGGTCGGGCGCGAGGCCTTCGTGCGCGAACTCACCGAGCCCTCGCGCGGTTTCCACGACCGCGACATGTACATCTTTGCGCTCGATGCATCGGGCGTGTACCGGGCGTTCGGCGGCAAGCCCGAAAAAGTGGGCAGCCGGGTGCAGGACATCGCCGGCATCGACGGCAACGCGCTGCTGGCCTCGATCATCGAGCAGGCCGAACACGGGCCGGGCTGGGTGGAATACGACATCGTCAACCCGGTCACCGGCGCGGTGCAGGCCAAGATGTCTTATGTCGTGAAGGTCGACGACCTGTACCTGGGCTGCGGCGTCTACAAGACCGTGGCGGCCCGGGCCGCGGCCTGACCGGCGTCAGCCACCCTGGCGGCGTGCCCGGGCACGGGCCAGCGCGGCTTCCACCACGGCGCGCTTGCGCTCCAGTTCGGTCGGGTCGGTGATGGCCGAGTGGGTGGCCAGGTCGGCCAGCTTGGCCTCGGCCCTGGCGGCCTGGCGGGCGTCGTGGGCCTGCTTCTCGCGGGCCAGTCGGGACTTGCGGGCCTCGTAACGATCTTTGGCGGCCTGCGCCTGTTCCGGCGTCCAGGCCTGCCAGCCGGTGCGCTGGCCGCTGACCGGCTCCAGCGAGATGCAGTCCACCGGACACACCGGAATGCACAGCTCGCAGCCGGTGCAATGCGGCTCCACCACGGTGTGCATGCGTTTGTGGATGCCGACGATGGCGTCGGTGGGGCAGGCCTTGATGCACAGCGTGCAGCCGATGCACCAGTCCTCATCGATGATGGCCACCGTCACCGGGCCTTCGATGCCGTAGTCGGTGTCCAGCGGTCCGGCCGGCAGCCCGGTGATGGCGGCCAGGCGCTCGATGCCCTCGGTTCCCCCGGGCGGGCACTGGCGAATGCCGGCCTCACCCGAGGCAATGGCCTGTGCGTAGGCCGCGCAGTCGGCATAGCTGCAGCGCTGGCACTGCGTCTGGGGCAGGGCGGCATCGATGCGCCGCGCCAGTTCGTTCATGCCTCAGGCGGTGGTCTTGCGGGTGCGGGCTGCCGGCTTGCGGGCGGCCGTCTTGGCGGCTGGCTTCACCGCCAGCTGGGCGGGCGCTGCGGCCCGGGCGCTGGAGATGCCTTCCTGGTGCGACAGGATGAACTGCTTGACCACCGGGTACACCATCTCGCGCCAGCGGCGGCCGCTGAAGATGCCGTAGTGCCCGGCACCTTTGGCTTCAAAGTGCCGCCGGTGGTTCTGGTCGATGCCGCTGCACAGGTCGTGTGCGGCCGCGGTCTGGCCGGAGCCGGAGATGTCGTCCAGCTCGCCTTCGACCGTGAGCAGCCCGGTGCTCTGGATGTCGGCCGGGCGCACGCGCTCGGCTTTGCCGGCGGGGTTCTTCACGTCCCAGGTGCCGTTGACCAGCTTGAACTCCTGGAAAACGGTCTCGATGGTTTCGAGGTAGTAGTCGGCGTCCATGTCGAGCACGGCGTTGTACTCGTCGTAGAACTGGCGGTGGGCCTCGGCGCTTTCGTTGTCGCCCTTCACCAGGTTCTGGAAGTAGTCGTAGTGGCTGCTGGCATGGCGGTCCGGGTTCATGGCCACGAAGCCGGAGTGCTGCAGGAAGCCGGGGTAGACGCGGCGGCCGGCACCGGGGAATTTGTCCGGCACGCGGTAGATGACGTTGTTCTCGAACCAGGCGTGGCTGCGCTGGGTGGCCAGGTTGTTCACGGCGGTGGGCGAGCGGCGGGCGTCGATCGGGCCACCCATCATGGTCATGGACAGCGGCGTGGCCTCGCCCCGGCTGGCCATGAGCGACACGGCGGCCAGCACCGGCACGGTGGGCTGGCAGACGCTCATCACATGGCAGTTGCCGTACTGGCCCTGCAGGTAGCGGATGAACTCCTGCACATAGTTCACATAGTCGTCGAGGTGGAACGCGCCCTCGCTCATCGGCACCAGGCGGGCGTTTTTCCAGTCGGTGATGTAGACCTTGTGGTCCTTCAGCAGGGTGCGCACCGTGTCGCGCAGCAGCGTGGCGTAGTGGCCGGAAAGGGGTGCGACCACCAGCACCACCGGCTGGCCCTTGAGGGTGGCCAGCGTGGCGGTGTCGTCCGAGAAGCGCTTGAAGCGGCGCAGCTCGCAGAACGGCTTGTCGACCTCCACCCGTTCGTGGATGGCCACTTCTACACCGTCGACGTCGACCGTGCGGATGCCGAAGGTCGGCTTTTCGTAGTCCTTGCCCAGGCGGTGCAGCAGGTCGTATCCGGCCGAAATGCGCTGGGCGCCCGGCAGCTGCGCCAGGGGCAGGGCCGGGTTGGTGAACATGCGCGATGCGACGTCGGCCAGGTCGGCAAACGGCTCCATCATGGAGCGCTGGGTTTCGTAGAACTGGTACAGCATGGGCCAAGACTCCGCGTTATGTTGCAGTGCAATATAACAGTATGTACCGTTGGCAGTGCGAGGAAAAACCAGCAGAAACACGGCCAGACTGTCGCTCAGGCGCCAGTCTGGCCGCGTTCGGGCACGGGCAGGCCGGCTTCAGACCACGGCAGCGATGGCGCGGCAGACGTAGTCGATGTTCTTGCTGTTGAGCGCAGCCACGCACATGCGGCCGGTGTCGGTGCCGTACACGCCGAACTCGCTGCGCAGGCGGACCATCTGGTCCTTGCTCAGGCCGGAATAGCTGAACATGCCGATCTGGGTGGTGATGAACGACATGTCCTGCTGCACGCCGGCGGCCTTCAGGCCGTCGACCAGCTTCTGGCGCATGGCCTTGATGCGCACGCGCATTTCGCCCAGCTCCTGCTCCCACTGGGCCCGCAGTTCGGGGTTGTTCAGCACGGCGGCCACCACCGCGCCGCCGTGGGTGGGCGGGTTGGAGTAGTTGGTGCGGATGACGATCTTGAGCTGGCTCAGCACCCGGTCGGCCTCTTCCTTGCTGGCGCACAGCACCGACAGGGCACCCACGCGCTCGCCGTACAGGCTGAAGCTCTTGGAGAACGAGGTGGAGACGAAGAAGTCGAGGCCAGCGGCCACGAACTTGGCGATGACCGCGCCGTCTTCAGCGATGCCGTGGCCGAAGCCCTGGTAGGCCATGTCCAGGAACGGGGTCAGCTGGCGGGCCTTGACCGCCGCAATGACCTGGTCCCACTGCGCCGGGGTGATGTCGTAGCCGGTGGGGTTGTGGCAGCAGGCGTGCAGCACGACGATGGTGCCGGGCGCCGCCGCGTTCAGGCTGGCCAGCATGCCGTCGAAATGAACGCCGCGCTTCTCTGCGTCGTAGTAGGCGTAGGTGCCGACCTGGAAGCCGGCGTTGGTGAACAGGGCGCGGTGGTTTTCCCAGCTCGGATCGCTGATCAGCACGGTGGCGTTCGGGCTCAGGCGCTTGAGGAAGTCGGCGCCGATCTTCAGGCCGCCGGTGCCGCCGATGGCCTGCACCGTGGCCACGCGGCCGCTCTTGACCGGCTCGCTGTCGGCACCGAACACCAGGCCCTTGACCGCTGCGTCGTAGGCAGCAATGCCGTCGATGGGCAGGTAGCCGCGCGCGGTGGGCTTGTCCATCAGCGCCTTCTCGGCGGCCTGCACGCACTGCAGCAGGGGCAGCTTGCCGTTGTCGTCGAAATACACGCCCACACCCAGGTTGACCTTGGCGGGGTTGGTGTCGGCGGCAAACTGCTCGTTCAGACCCAGTATCGGGTCGCGCGGGGCCATTTCAACGGCGGTGAAGAGAGACATGAAGCGTCCTTGGGATGGAATGTGATGGGCCTGCGGCCGCCACGGCCGGGCAACCTAGAATTTTAGCCTTCCGACCCATTCCGCCGCTGACGCCATGAACACCGCCCACCTGCCGCCGCCCGACCGTTGTGATGCCCTGGTGGTCGGTGCCGGCGTGGTGGGGCTGGCCGTGGCCCGCGCGCTCGCGCTGCAGGGCCGCGAGGTGATGGTGCTGGAGCGCGAGGCCGGCATCGGCACCGGCACCAGCTCGCGCAACAGCGAGGTGATCCATGCCGGCATCTACTACCCGGCCGGCTCGCTCAAGGCCCGGCTCTGCGTGCAGGGCAAGGCCCTGCTGTACGCGTACTGCGCCGAACGCGGCGTGGCGTTCCGGCGCTGCGGCAAGCTGATCGTGGCCAGCACGCCCAGCCAGCTGGCGGCCTTGCCGGCCATCATCGAACGCGCCCGCGCCAACGGGGTGGACGATCTGGTGCTGCTCGACCGCGATCAGGCCCGCGCGCTGGAGCCGGCACTGGAGTGCCTGGGCGCGGTGCATTCACCGTCCACCGGCATCGTCGACAGCCACGGCCTGATGCTGGCCCTGCAGGGCGATCTGGAGCACGCCGGTGGTCTGGTGGCCTGCCACAGCGGGGTGGACCGGGTGGAGGTTCAGGCCGACGGCTTGCTGGTCACCACCCTGGACGGCACCCGGCTGCTGGCCCGAACGCTGGTGAATGCCGCCGGCCTGCACGCCTGCGATCTGGCCCGTTGCATCGACGGCCTGGACCCGCGCCATGTGCCCACGCCCCACTACGCCAAGGGCAACTACTTCACCCTGGCCGGCCGGGCGCCGTTCCAGCACCTGATCTACCCGGCGCCGGAACCGGACAAGCACCTGGCCGGGCTGGGCGTGCACCTCACGCTCGATCTGGGCGGTCAGGCCAAGTTCGGGCCCGATGTGCAATGGGTGGAGCGGGCCGACGACCTGCAGGTCGACCCCGCCCGGGGCGATGCCTTCTATGCCGAGGTGCGCCGCTACTGGCCGGGCCTGGCCGACGGCAGCCTGCAGCCCGGTTACGCCGGCATGCGGCCCAAGATCAGCGGCCCCGGCGAGCCGGCAGCCGACTTTCTGCTGCAGGGCCCGGCCGTGCACGGCGTGCCCGGGCTGGTGAACCTGTTCGGCATCGAGTCGCCGGGGCTCACCAGCAGCCTGGCCATCGGGCAGGCCGTGGCCGACCTGCTGGCCTGAGGGTCGGGCTCAGCGCCGCAGGGCCGCCAGTGCTTCGGCGGCCTGCCGCACCAGCGCCGGGCCCTTGTAGATCAGGCCGGTGTAGATCTGCACCACATCGGCACCGGCCTGCACCTTGCTCACCGCGTCGGCCCCGCTCATGACGCCGCCCACCCCGATCAGGGGGAAGCCGGCACCCAGGGCATCCCGCAGCTGCCGGATGACCCGGTTGCTGGCCTGCAGCACCGGCGCGCCCGAGAGGCCGCCGGCCTCTTCGGCATGGGGCAGCCCGGCCACCGCGTCGCGGGCCAGTGTGGTGTTGGTGGCGATCACGCCCAGCGCCTGGGTGGGCACGCCGTCGCTGTCGCAGCCGTGGCGACGCAGGGTGGCGGCAATCACGCCGATCTGGGTGTCGTCCAGATCGGGCGCGATCTTGATGAACACCGGAATGCGCCGGCCGTGCCGCGCGGCCAGCTGCTCGCGGCGTTCCATCACCGCATCGATCAGCGCGTCCAGCGCCTCGTCGGACTGCAGGCTGCGCAGGTTCCGGGTGTTGGGGCTGGAGATGTTCACCGTCACATAGTCGGCGTGCGGATAGACGCCATCGAGGCAGGTGAGGTAGTCGTCGGTGGCGCGCTCGATGGGCGTGGCCGCGTTCTTGCCGATGTTCAGACCCAGCAGCATGGGCGCGCCCGCGTGGTCGCCCTGCCGGCGGAAACGGGCCTGCTGCACGTTGCGCAGGAAAGCCTCCAGCCCCTCGTTGTTGAACCCCAGCCGGTTGATCAGCGCCTGCCTGGCCGGCAGGCGGAACATGCGCGGCTTGGGGTTGCCGCTCTGGCCCAGCGGCGTGACCGTGCCCACCTCCACGAAGCCGAAGCCCATGGCGGCCAGACCGTCGATGCAGCGCGCGTTCTTGTCCAGACCTGCGGCCAGACCGACCCGGTTCGGGAAGTTCAGGCCAGCCACGGTGATCGCATCGTCCACCCGGCGCTCGCTGTACAGGCAGGTCAGCGGCGAGTGCTGCAGCCGGGCGATGGCGCCCAGCGTCAGGTCGTGGGCCTGCTCCGGGTCCATGCCGAACAGGAAGGGGCGCGCAGCGCCGTAGGGGAGAAGTGACATCGGATAATCCGCCGGTTCAGACAAACCCCGAATTCTCTCAAATGACCCAAGACGAACTCAAAGCCCTGGTGGGCCAGGCGGCGCTGCAGTATGTGGAACCCGGCCAGATCGTGGGCGTGGGCACCGGCTCCACCGTCAACAAGTTCATCGAGGCGCTGGCCACCATCAAGGACCGCGTGCCCGGAGCCGTGTCCAGCTCGGAAGCCTCCACCGCCCGCCTGCAGGCCCTGGGCATCCCCGTGATCGCGGCGCAGGACGCGGGCGAGCTGTCGGTCTACATCGACGGCGCCGACGAGATCGACGGCCAGGGCCACATGGTCAAGGGCGGCGGCGCAGCGCTGACGCGCGAGAAGATCGTGGCGGCCCAGTCGCGCCGCTTCGTGTGCATTGCCGACGAATCCAAGCTGGTGAAGACGCTGGGCGCCTTCCCGCTGCCGGTGGAGGTGATTCCCATGGCGGCCGCCCACATCGGCCGTCGCTTCGCGGCCCTGGGCGGCACCGCGCGGCTGCGCCTGAAGGACGGCATGCCGTTGATCACCGACAACGGCCAGCACATCCTGGATGTGACCGGCCTGCAGATTGCCGATCCGCTCGGCTTCGAGACCCAGGTGAACCAATGGCCCGGCGTGGTGACGGTGGGGGTGTTTGCCCACCAGAAGGCTGCGGTCTGCCTGCTGGGCACGGCGCAGGGCGTGCGCACCCTGAATTTCTGAGATGCCGGTCGGAGGTGCCGGCCGCCCGGGCCGGCGGCCTCAGAAGCGGATGCCCGACGGCGGCTGGACCGGGATCTCGGCAGGGCGGTTGGCAGTTGCCGGTTGCGCGTCGGCGCGCGTTGCCTGACCGGCGGGTGCGGCTGCCGCAGCCGGCGCAGCGGGCTGGGCGGCCACCAGCGGCTCGGGCTGCGGCCGACGGTAGTTCGACGGCAGCTGCGACTGTTTGGGGTACCCGGCCGCATCCAGGTACTGGGCCCACTGCACATCCGAATAGCCCTTGATCTGCTGGCTGCCGATGGTCAGCACCGGCACCGTGGGTTCACCGGCCAGGCGGGTGAGCGCCGCGGCATCGTCCGGGGTGGTCACGGTACGTTCCACATACGGAATGCCGCGCGAGTTCAGCAGGTTGCGACCGCTGTTGCAGGGCGAGCAGTCCTTGCCGGTGTACAGCGTGACCGGAAACTGGCTGGCGACCCGGCGCAGCTCGAAGGGCAGGGCCGCGTTGCCGGCAGCAGCCGGGGCCGGGCTGCCGGCTGTGCCGGTCACCGGCCGTGCCTGGGCCGCCGGCGGGGGTTGGTCCGAGAAGCTGACGCGACCGTCCGGTCCGACGATCCGGTAGACGCCCTGGGCCAGGGCCACCGATCCCAGCAGGCTGCCCAGGGTCAGGACAGCCAGCGCAGCGCCGGTGCGAAGGTGGGTTGAGTGGGTCATGCTGATCTCCCTGATGTCTCTTCGGTCGTGCGTCGGCTGGCTCAGGCGGTCATGCCCTGGTGCTTGAGCAGCGCGTCGATCTGCGGCTCGCGGCCCCGGAAGGCCTTGAACGATTCGATGGCGGGCCGGCTGCCACCCGCTTCCAGCACCGCTTCGCGGTAGCGGCGGCCTGTTTCGGTGTTGACCGTGCTGGTGCCGTTGCGCGCAGCGGCCTCCTCGAACGCGGCGTAGGCGTCGGCGGACAGCACCTCGGCCCACTTGTAGCTGTAGTAGCCGGCCGAATAGCCGCCGGCAAAGATGTGGCTGAAGGTGTGCGGCGTGCGGCTGTAGGCCGGTGCCTGCATCACCGCCACCTCGGCGCGCACCTCGTGCAGCAGCGCCATGACCGCATCGCCGCTGGCCGGCGGGGTGCTCTGGCTGTGCAGCAGCATGTCGAACAGCGCGAATTCGACCTGGCGCAGGGTCTGCAGGCCGCTCTGGTAGTTCTTGGCTGCAAGCATCTTGTCGAACAGGTCTCGGGGCAGTGTTGCCCCGGTATCGACATGCGCGGTCATGTGCTTGAGCACATCCCATTCCCAGCAGAAGTTCTCCATGAACTGGCTGGGCAGCTCCACCGCGTCCCACTCGACGCCGCTGATGCCCGAGACATCGCGTTCGTTCACCTGGGTGAGCATGTGGTGCAGGCCGTGGCCGAACTCGTGGAACAGCGTGATGACGTCGTCGTGCGTCAGCAGGGCCGGCTTGCCGCCGACGCCTTCGGCGAAGTTGCAGACCAGGTGGGCCACCGGGGTTTGCAGAGCGCCGGTGTCGGGTCGCAGCCAGCGGGCACGCACGTCGTCCATCCAGGCGCCGCCGCGCTTGCCGGTGCGGGCGCCGGGATCCAGGTAGAACTGGCCGACCAGCTGGCCCTGGCGTTCGATGCGGTAGAAGTTCACGCCCGGGTGCCAGACCGGCGCAGTGTCCGGGCGGATGGCCACCTCGAACAGCGTCTCGACGATCTGGAACAGGCCGGCCAGCACCTTGGGTGCGGTGAAGTAGGTCTTGACCTCCTGCTCGCTGAAGGCGTAGCGGGCTTCCTTCAGCCGCTCGCCGATGTAGGGCCAGTCCCAGGGCTGCGGGTCGGCGATGCCGAGCTGTTCGCGGGCGAAGGCGCGCAGGTCGGCCAGGTCCTGCTCGGCGTGCGGGCGGGCGCGCCGGGCCAGGTCGCGCAGGAAATCGATCACCTGCTCCGGCGACCGGGCCATCTTGGGCACCAGCGACACATCGGCAAAGTGGCGGTGACCCAGCAGGCGGGCTTCTTCCTGGCGCAGGGCCAGCAGTTCGGTCATGACGGCGCTGTTGTCGAAGCGGGCAGCATCGCCCTGGGCCTGGTCGCTGGCGCGGGTGACGTAGGCGCGGTAGAGCTGTTCGCGCACCTCGCTGCGGCGGGCGAACTGCATCACCGGCAGGTAGACCGGCATCTTGAGGGTGAGCTTGTGACCCGCCTGGCCGTCGGCCTGGGCAGCGGCGGCCGTGGCCTGCAGCACGTCGTCCGGCAGGCCGTCGAGGTCGCCGGTGGGCAGGTAGAGGGCAAAGGCGTCGGTGGCGTCCAGGGCGTTCTCGCTGAACTTCTGTGCCAGCTCGGCCTGACGTTCCTGGATGGCGGCGAAGCGGGCCTTGGCCTCGCCCTGCAGCTCGGCACCGCCCAGCACGAAGCCCTGCAGGGCGTTGTGGCGGGCGCGGGCCTGTTCCGGCGTGAGCCGGGCCGGGTCCATGGCCTTGTATTTGGCGTAGAGGCGTTCGTCCGAACCCAGGCGGGTGCCGAATTCGGTGACCCTGGGCAGGCTCTCGTTGTAGGCGGCGCGCAGGGCCGGGGTGTCGGCCACGCTGTTGAGGTGGCTCACCGCGCCCCAGGCCCGGTAGAGGCGCTCGGTCGCCACATCAAGCGTGGCGGAAATGGCCTTCCAGTCGGCCGGGAAGTCGGGCGCGGTGGCCTGCTCCAGTGCGGCGTCGGCCTGGGCGAGCAGGGCGTCCATGGCGGGGGCCACATGCTCGGGGCGGATGGCGTCGAACAGGGGCAGGTCGGTGCCGTCGAGCAGCGGGTTGCCGGTGGCGGCGCTGCGGGTGGTGTGTGCGGTGCGATCGTTCATGGACTCTCAGATGGGCTGGGGGGCGTCAAGTTCAAGCGACCTCACCGGGTCGTCACCCCTGGGTCTTCTTGACGCTTTTCTTGCGGACCTTGGCCCGCTTGATCTGGCCGCCGGGGGTCAGGCGCTGGTTGCCCAGCACCCGCACCACCTTGACCTCGGGCCGCTGGCCGCCGCGTTTGCTGAATTTCAGCACTTTCACGTCTTTCGGGCCGGGCATGCGGTCTTCATCGGCCACCGCCTTGACCTTCTCGGCCACCGGCCGCCAGAGCACCAGCAGCTTGCCGATGTGCTGGATGGGGGCTGCGTCGAGCTCGTCGGCCAGCGTGGCCAGCATGGCCTCGCGGGCGACGCGGTCGTCGTTGAGCACCCGGATCTTGATGAGGCCGTGGGCCTTGAGGGCGGCATCGGTTTCCTTGCGGACGGCGGCGGTGAGGCCGTCGTTGCCGATGTGGACCACGGGGTCGAGGTGATGGGCGTCGGACCGGTGGGCCTTGCGCTGCGCGGGGGTGAGCTGGATCTGGGGCATGGGACAATTATCGTTTACCACGCCGCTGCGCGATCCCCATGGGCATCAAAGTCAAAACCCAGAGCAAGAAGGTCAACAAGGCCTGGCTGAACCAGCACGTCAACGACCCGTACGTGAAGCTGGCCCACAAGGACGGCTACCGGGCCCGTGCGGCCTACAAGCTCAAGGAGATCGACGAGCTGCTGGGTCTGGTGCGGCCCGGTCAGGTGGTGGTGGACCTGGGCAGCGCCCCCGGCGCCTGGAGCCAGTACCTTCGACGCCGCCTCAGCCCGCAAGGGGCGGCGGTGGGGGAGCTGCAGGGCACCATCCTGGCGCTCGACCTGCTGCCCATGGAAGCGATCGAGGGTGTGCACTTCATCCAGGGCGACTTCCGGGAGGCCGAGGTGCTGCAGGCGCTGGAGGGCGAACTGGGCCGGCGCGGCGTGCAGAAGGTCGATCTGGTGGTGTCCGACATGGCGCCCAACCTGTCGGGCATCGGCGATACCGACGCGGCGCGTATCGCCGACCTCATCGATCTGGCGGTCGACTTTTCGCGCCAGTGGCTGCGCCCGGACGGGGCCCTGGTGGTCAAGCTGTTCCATGGCGGGGCCTACGAGCCCACGGTGGCCCTGTTCCGGAAGACCTTCCGGGTGGTCAAGCCGGTCAAGCCCAAGGCCAGCCGCGACAAATCGTCGGAAACCTTTCTGGTGGGGCTCGGTCTGAAGCCCCTGTGAGGCAGCGCCTTCAAAAAAGGCTAACCCCATGATTGACAAAGGCTCAGGGCTGGTGGCAGGCACGTGGCCTTGAAAGACCTAGAATGAGCCACAAATGTGATACCCGGACCGTGAGGTCCAACAGGAGCTGCCTTTGAACAACCAGTGGTTTTCGAAAATCGCCGTGTGGATGGTCATCGCCATGGTGCTTTTCACCGTCTTCAAGCAGTTCGACAGCCGAAGCACCGCAGGCGCGGGCTACATGGGCTATTCCGAATTTCTGGATGAGGTGAAGGCCCAGCGCATCAAGAGCGCGACCATCCAGGAAGGTGCCGGCGGCACCGAAATCGTCGCCATCACCCAGGACGACCGTCGCGTCCGCACCACAGCCACCTACCTGGACCGCGGTCTGGTGGGCGACCTGATCAACAACAACGTCAAGTTCGATGTGCGCCCCCGCGAAGAGGGTTCGCTGCTCATGACGCTGCTGGTCAGCTGGGGTCCGATGCTGCTGCTGATCGGTGTGTGGATCTACTTCATGCGCCAGATGCAGGGCGGCGGCAAGGGCGGGGCCTTCAGCTTCGGCAAGAGCAAGGCCCGCATGCTCGACGAGAACAACAACACCGTCACCTTTGCCGACGTCGCGGGTTGCGACGAGGCCAAGGAAGAGGTGAAGGAGGTCGTCGACTTCCTGAAAGACCCGCAGAAGTTCCAGAAGCTGGGCGGTCGCATTCCGCGCGGTCTGCTGCTGGTCGGCCCTCCGGGCACCGGCAAGACGCTGCTGGCCAAGGGCATTGCGGGTGAAGCCAAGGTGCCGTTTTTCAGCATCTCGGGCTCCGACTTCGTGGAGATGTTTGTCGGCGTGGGCGCTGCCCGCGTGCGGGACATGTTCGAGAACGCCAAGAAGAACGCCCCCTGCATCATCTTCATCGACGAGATCGACGCGGTCGGCCGCCAGCGCGGCGCCGGACTGGGCGGCGGCAACGACGAACGCGAGCAGACCCTCAACCAGATGCTGGTCGAGATGGACGGCTTCGAGACCAATCTGGGCGTGATCGTGGTGGCCGCCACCAACCGCCCGGACATTCTGGACGCCGCCCTGCTGCGCCCGGGCCGTTTCGACCGCCAGGTCTATGTGACCCTGCCCGACATCCGGGGCCGCGAGCAGATCCTCAACGTGCACATGCGCAAGGTTCCGCTGGGCACCGACGTCAACGCCTCCATCATTGCCCGGGGCACGCCCGGCATGAGCGGTGCCGACCTGGCCAACCTGTGCAACGAAGCCGCGCTGATGGCCGCCCGCCGCAACGCCCGCGTCGTGGAGATGCAGGACTTCGAGAAGGCCAAGGACAAGATCTTCATGGGCCCCGAGCGCAAGAGCATGGTCATGCCCGAGGAAGAGCGTCGCAACACGGCCTACCACGAGTCCGGCCACGCGCTGATCGGCAAGCTGCTGCCCAAGTGCGACCCGGTGCACAAGGTCACCATCATCCCGCGCGGCCGCGCGCTGGGCGTGACCATGAGCCTGCCTTCTCAAGACCGTTACAGCTACGACAAGGAATACATGCTGAACCAGATCAGCATGCTGTTCGGTGGCCGGATCGCGGAAGAGGTGTTCATGAACCAGATGACCACCGGCGCCAGCAACGACTTCGAGCGTGCCACCACCATCGCCCGCGACATGGTGATGCGTTACGGCATGACCGATGCCCTGGGCCCGATGGTGTATGCCGAGAACGAGGGCGAGGTTTTCCTGGGCCGCTCGGTCACCAAGACCACCAACATGAGCGAACAGACCATGCAGAAGGTCGACGCCGAGGTGCGCCGCATCATCGACACCCAGTACAAGCTGGCGCGCGACCTGATCGAGGAGCATGCCGACAAGATGCATGCCATGGCCAAGGCCCTGCTGGAATGGGAAACCATCGACGCCGATCAGATCGACGACATCATGGCCGGCAAGCCGCCCCGTCCGCCCAAGGACTGGACGCCGCGCAACCCCTCGGTGGGTGGTGGCGACGGCGGCACCCCGGCGGTGTCCACCGATCCCTCGCCCACCGCTGCCTGAGCGGATTGACGATCACACCATGACGGGGCTTCGGCCCCGTTTTCTTTTGGCATACAAGAACATGAACCGCTGGACGACCGCCCGTTTCGACATCGACCTCAGCCGCCCGCGCGTGATGGGCATCGTCAATGTGACGCCCGACTCGTTTTCCGACGGCGGCCGGCATGCCGGCACCGCAGCGGCGCTGGCCCACTGCGAGCAGTTGCTGGCCGAGGGGGCCGACCTGCTGGACATCGGCGGTGAATCCACCCGCCCGGGCAGCCCGGCGGTGGCGCTGGAGGAAGAGCTCGCCCGGGTGTTGCCGGTGGTGCAGGGCGCGGTGACGCTGGGTGTGCCGGTGTCGGTGGACACCTACAAGCCCGAGGTGATGCGCGCGGTGCTGGATGCCGGCGCCGACATCGTCAACGACATCTGGGCGCTGCGCCAGGGCGACGCCCTGCAGGTGCTGGCAGCCCATCCGCGTGCGGGGGTCTGCCTGATGCACATGCACCGCGATCCGCAGACCATGCAGGTGGCGCCCATGGCGGGCGATGTGGTGGGAGCGGTGGCCGACTTCCTGGCGCAGCGGGCCGCTGCCTTGATGGCGGCCGGCGTGCAACGCGACCGCATCGTGCTGGACCCGGGTGTGGGCTTCGGCAAGACGGTGGAACAGAACTTCAGCCTGATCGAGGGCCAGCGTCCGCTGCTCGATGCCGGTTTTGCGGTGCTGGCCGGCTGGTCCCGCAAATCGTCGCTGGGTGCGGTCACCGGGCAGGAGGTGCCGGCCGACCGGCTCGCCGCCAGCGTGGCGGCGGCGGTGCTCGCGGTGGACCGCGGCGCGCGCGTGGTGCGGGTGCACGATGTGCGCGCCACGGTGGACGCCTTGCGGGTCTGGCAGGCCGCGATAATGCGCGGTTGACCCGACAACAAGGAGGAGACTGCACATGGCCCGCACCTATTTCGGCACCGACGGCATCCGGGGCACCGTGGGGCAAGCCCCGATCACGCCCGACTTCGTCCTGCGCCTGGCCCATGCGGTGGGTCGGGTGCTGCGGCGCACCGAAAAACACCCCACGGTGCTGATCGGCAAGGACACCCGCATTTCCGGCTACATGCTGGAGGCCGCGCTGGAATCCGGCTTCAACTCGGCGGGGGTGGATGTGGTGCTGCTCGGCCCGGTGCCGACCCCGGCGGTGGCCTACCTCACCCGCGCCCAGCGCGCGAGCCTGGGGGTGGTGATTTCCGCCAGCCACAACCCGTTTGCCGACAACGGCATCAAGTTCTTCAGCGCCCAGGGCACCAAGCTGCCCGATGCCTGGGAGCTGGCGGTGGAGGCCGCCCTGGAAGAACCGCCGGTGTGGGTGGCCGCCGCCGAGCTGGGCAAGTCGCGCCGGCTGGACGATGCCGCCGGGCGCTACATCGAGTTCTGCAAGAGCACCGTGCCCAACAGCCTGAGCCTCAAGGGCCTGAAGATCGTGGTCGACGGCGCCCACGGCGCGGCGTACCACATTGCCCCGGCGGTGTTCCACGAGCTGGGCGCCGAGGTGGTGAAGATCGGCTGCCACCCGGACGGGCTCAACATCAACGCCGGTGTGGGCGCCACCCATCCCGAGGCCATGGTGGAGGCGGTGCGCCAGCACCAGGCCGACTACGGCGTGGCGCTTGATGGCGACGCCGACCGGCTGCAGATGGTCGACCGCCATGGCCGCCTGTTCAACGGCGACGAGCTGCTCTACCTGATGACGGCCGACCGCATTGCCCGCGATGAAGACGTGCCCGGCGTGGTCGGCACGCTGATGACCAACATGGCGGTCGAGGTGGCCCTGAAGGCGCGTGGCGTGAAGTTCGTGCGGGCCAGGGTGGGCGACCGGTACGTGCTCGAAGAGCTGGAGCGGCAGGGCTGGATTCTGGGCGGCGAAGGTTCGGGCCACCTGCTGGTGCTCGACCGCCACACCACCGGCGACGGTCTGGTCTCGGCCCTGCAGGTGCTGCACGCCTGTGTCGACAGCGGCCGCACCATGGCAGAGTTGCTGAGCGACGTGACCCTGTTCCCCCAGACCCTGCTCAACGTGCGGCTGCAGCCCGGGCAGGACTGGAAGACCAACCAGCGGCTGCAGGACGAAACCCGCGCGGTGGAAGCCGAGCTCGGCGACGCCGGGCGGGTGCTGATCCGCGCCAGCGGCACCGAGCCGTTGCTGCGGGTGATGGTGGAAGCCCGGGACGCACACCAGGCGCGCGCCTGCGCGGAGCGTCTGGTGGCGGCGGTGCAGGCGGGCTGAGCATGGCCGAGTGGACCGTGCGGCTGGCCGACTACGCCAGCCCCGCCGATGCCCGCGCCGTGGTCGATCTGCTCGACGCCTATGCCCGCGACCCGGCGGGCGGCGGCGAGGCGCTCGGCGAATACGCCCGCACCCATCTGGTGGCCGAGCTGGCGGCCCGTCCGCAGGCCTACAGCATCCTGGCGTTCGATGGCGATCAGCCGGTCGGGCTGGTGAACTGCATCGAGGGTTTCTCGACCTTCAAGTGCCGGCCGCTGGTGAACGTGCACGACGTGGCCGTGCTGGCCAGCCACCGTGGTCGCGGTGTGGCCCGGCTGATGCTGCTCGAGGCCGAAGCCGTCGCGCTGCAGCGCGGTGCGGTGAAGATGACGCTGGAGGTGCTGTCCGGCAACACGTCCGCGCTGGCGCTGTACCGGCGTCTGGGCTACGCGGGTTACCAGCTGGACCCGGCCATGGGCACGGCCGAGTTCATGCAGAAATGGATCGGCCCCGCTCAATAGAGCAGGAAGCGCTGGCGGCTGGCCACCCAGGCCGCCTCGTCGCGCGCGGCGGCAGCTTCCAGCGCGTCGGCTGAGGCCGCCAGGTCGTCCACCCACTCCCGCAGCACCGGGCCACCGTTGATGAGGTCGATGGCCAGCCGGTCGTGTTCGTATTCGTAGGGGAAGTCGCGCCACAGCGGGTAGTCCGGCCGCTGCAGCCGGATGGCGCGAAACGCCAGCGCCTGCAGCCGCCAGGGCCGGAAGGCGGCGTGGTCGTAGTGGGTCGGGTCTTCGACATGGATCTGCACGCCGGCGCACAGACGACCCGCGTGTTTGTGGAAGGTGGGCTCGAACCAGCAGGTGCGCAGCACGCAGCCCTGCAGCCACTGCGGAGCGATGCGGTGCATGTCGGCCAGCAGCCGGGAGGTGTCGATGTCGGGGGCGCCGAACAGTTCCAGCGGGCGGGTGGTGCCGCGCCCCTCGCTGAGCGTGGTGCCTTCGAGCATGACGGTGCCGGCGTAGGCCCGCGCCATGGACAGGTTGGGCGCATTCGGGCTCGGATTGACCCAGCTGCGTTCGCCCTGCGGCCAGCCGAAACCGGGGCCGGCTTCGGGCTGCCAGCCGGTCATGGCAATGACCTGGTACTCGACGTCCAGCCCCAGCTCCGCGATGAACCAGTGGCCCAGCTCGCCCATGGTCATGCCGTGCCGCATGGGCATGGGGCCGGCACCCACGAAGCTCTCCCAGCCCGGCTGCAGCAGCGTGCCCTCGACCGGGCGGCCGGCGGGGTTGGGCCGGTCCAGCACCCAGACCGCCTTGCCATGGCGGGCAGCCGCCTCCAGCACATACCGCAGCGTGGTGATGAAGGTGTAGATGCGGCAGCCGAGGTCCTGCAGGTCGACCAGCAGCACGTCGAAGCTGTCCATCATGGCGTCGGTGGGGCGGCGCACCTCGCCATACAGGCTGAACACCGGTATGCCCAGGCGCGGATCGGTGAAGTCGGGCGACTCGACCATGTTGTCCTGCTTGTCGCCGCGCAGCCCGTGCTGCGGTCCGAAAGCGGCGCTCAGGCGGATGTCGGGCAGGGCGGCCAGCGCATCCAGGCTGTGGGTGAGGTCGCGGGTGACCGAGGCCGGGTGCGCCAGCAGGGCGACCCGCCGGCCTTGCAGCGGACGGCGCAGTTCGGGTTCGTCGATCAGCCGTTCGATGCCGAAGCGCAGGGGAGCAGTGGACATGGGAGAGGAGGGCAGAGGGATCAAAAGGATCAGATTGGGCGGTCGGCCGGCAGGCGCAACACATGACCGCCCGGGTGGTGGAAGTCCGGTCGGGGTGCCGGGTGGTGCAGGGCCCACCAGCACAGCGGGCCGCCGGCGGTCTCGACCACGGCGGTGAGGCCGATGCGCCAGCCGGGGTGGTCGTCGTCGGGCGGGTCGGGCAGGGTCAGCTGGGCCACCAGCTGGGCGCCGTCGATCAGGGGCTGGAACCGCAGCACCGGCGCATCGGGCCGGGCGGCGGCCGGAGCACTTTCGCGTTCACGCTCGGCCGCGAACCGGTAGCAGGCCCACTGGCCCGACGGCGAAAAGTTGAACTCGGTGTAGCCTGGCGAGCCGTCGTCGCGGCGGATGAAGGCCTCGAAACAGGTGTGCTGCCACAGGCCGTCGGCCGGGCCGGCGGGTTGCAGCGCCGGCCAGACGATGCTCGCCGGATCGGCCTGGACACGCCACAGCAAGGTCAGCAGCGATCCGCTGCGCTCCAGCCCGACCCCCACGCCCAGCGGCACCGGGGCAGGGCTGGCGGGGTGGCAGGTGAGGTCGAGCGGCGTCATGGCCGCCATTCTGGCAGCAGCGCCGACGCCACCCTGGCGGGCGTCACATGAAAGTCATGTGACTGCCATGAGATGGTCACGACTGGCGGACAAACTGCCCGGCATGCCTGAGAAAACGACCCACGCCCAGGAGCCTGCCATGAAGGAACTGCCCACCCCCACGCTCGACCTGTCGCCAGCTGCCTGGCCTCGGGGGTCACTTCATCCCCGCCCGCTGGCAACGCCTGCGGGCCCGGTGGCCGGCATCGAGGTGGCCTGGGCGCGGCATCTGGACGAAGTTCGTGAAGCGCAGCGCCTGAGGCACCAGGTGTTCGCCCAGGAGATGGGCGCGCGCCTGCCGGTCACGGTGCCGGGCCACGACATCGACCTGTTCGACGATTACTGCGAACACCTGCTGGTGCGCGACACCGCCACCCGGGCGGTGGTCGGCACCTACCGGGTGCTCACCCCGGCCCAGGCCCGCCGCGTGGGCAGCACCTACAGCGACACCGAGTTCGACCTCACCCGCCTGCGCGGCGTGCGCGAGCGCATGGTGGAGCTCGGCCGCAGCTGCGTGCATGCCGACCACCGCCACGGCGGCGTCATCATGGCCCTGTGGGGTGCGCTGGCCGGTTTCATGGTGAACAACCGGCTGGACATGATGATCGGCTGCGCCAGCATCCCCATGCACCACGAAGGCCCGCACGGCCGCGTGGGCGGCGGGCATGCAGCGGCCAGCATCTGGCGGCAGGTGAGCCGCACCCATCTGGCGCCGATCGATTTCCATGTGCGGCCGCGCCTGCCGCTGCCGGTGGAGCAGCTCGACGACAGCCTCGATGTGGAGCCGCCGGCCCTGATCAAGGGTTACCTGCGGCTGGGCGCCAAGGTGCTGGGCCCGCCGGCCTGGGACCCGGACTTCAACGCCGCCGACCTGCCCATGTTCATGCGCATCGCCGATCTGCCGTCGCGCTACCGGCGGCACTTCCTGGGAACCTGACCCGGTGCGCATCCTCATCGTCACCGACATCTGGCAGACCCACGACCACGGCGTGGGTCACCTGCTGGTGGAGCTCACCCGCGAGCTGCAGCAGATCGGCCATTCGGTGACGGTGGTGCAGCCCGGCTCGTTTGCCTGCCTGCCCCTGGGGGCCGGTGCGCCGCGCTGGGTGGCCTGGCCGGGCGAGCGCCTGCGCCGCCTGATGGACGAAGCCCGGCCGGACGCGGTGCACATTGCCACGCAGGGGCCGCTGGGCTGGGCGGCCCGGCGCCATTGCCTGCGCCGCCGCTGGCCGTTTTCGAGTGCCTGCCACAGCGATGTGGCGGGCTGGCTGCACGATCGCGCCCGCTGGCCGCTGGGCTGGGCCGATGCACTCATGCGCAAATTTCACCGCCCCAGCAGCGCGGTGCTGGTGAGCAGCCCGGCACTGCTGCGCCGCCTGCAGGACCTGGGCTGGACCGGCCTGCACGACTGGTCCACCGGCGTCGACACGCGCCTGTTCAAGCTGGCCGATCCGCCGCTGACCGACCGCGGACTGGGGCCGCTGGCCCGGCCGGTGAGCCTGTATGTCGGCCCTGTCACCCACGAGCGTGAGGTCGAGGCGTTTCTGGAGCTGGATGTCCCCGGCAGCAAACTGGTCTGCGGCGATGGCCCGCAGGCGCGCGCCCTGCGGCAGCGCCACCCCAACGTCCACTGGCTCGGCGTGCTGCCGCGCCACGAGCTGGTCCGCATCTACCAGGCGGCCGATGTGCTGGTTTATCCCGGCCGGCAGGACGGCGCCGGCCGCGTGGTGCTGGAGGCCATGGCCTGCGGCACGCCGGTGGCCGCGCGCCCGGTGGATGGCCCGCTGCAGCGGGTGGCCGGGGAGGGCGGTGCGCTGGACGACGACCTGCTGGCGGCCTGGCACGCTGCCCTGCGGCAGCCGCGCCGGCAGGTGCATGCCCATGCGCTGGCGTTTGCCTGGCCACGTGCTGCCGCCGAGTTCGTCCAGCGCCTGCCCAGCATTCCGGTGAACCGTCGCAGCCGGCCCATGCCGACCCCGCTGCACAGCATGCTTCCGCGGTGAAATAATGAACGAGAAATCTCCGGCGCAGCCCACCGGGCCGGCGCCGTCACCCCTACGGTCCATGAGCACCCCTCCCCACAGCAACCGGCATTCCCTTCTCGACCGCGATCACAGCATCCTCGCCTTCAACGAGCGGGTGATGGACTGGGCCCGCCGCCCTGACGTTCCGTTGCTGGAGCGCCTGCGTTACCTGAGCATCGTGTCCAGCAACCTCGACGAGTTCTTCGAGGTACGGGTCGCGCCCCACATCACAGCCGCCAAGGCGAACGAGCAACGCGGCCTCTACACCGCACAGACCTACGACCAGCTCTCGGCCAAGGTGCACGAACTGGTGGCCCAGCAGTACGCCATCTACAACGACGAGCTGCTGCCGCTGCTCGAGAAGAAGGGCATCAAGCTGGTGTCGCACGGCGAGCGCACCACCTCGCAGCGCCGCTGGGTGAAGGACTTTTTCGTCAGCGAAGTGCAGCCGCTGCTGATGCCGGTCGGGCTCGACCCGGCGCACCCGTTTCCGCAGGTGGCCAACAAGTCGCTCAACTTCATCGTGCGGCTCACCGGCAAGGATGCCTTCGGCCGCGAGAACGAGATCGCGATCGTCAAGGTGCCGCGCATCCTGCCGCGCTTCGTGCGCATGCCGCAGGCCAAGGGTTCGCGGCAGGCCCTGTTCGTGTCGATCTCCAGCCTGATCCGGTCCCACCTGGGCGATCTGTTCCCCGGCCGCCAGGTCACCGAGTTCTCGCAGTTCCGCGTGACCCGCCATTCGGATCTGGCGGTGGACGAGGAAGAGGTCAAGAACCTGCGCACCGCGTTGCGCAAAGGGCTGCAGCAGCGGCACTACGGCCAGGCCCTGCGCCTGGAGGTGTCGGCCGGCTGCTCGGAATTCCTCTCCAGCTTCCTGCTGGAACAGTTCGGCCTGCCGGCAGGGGCGCTCTACCGCGTGCCCGGCCCGGTCAACCTGGTGCGGCTGAACCAGCTGATCGACAAGGTCGATGCGCCCGCGCTGCGCTTCGAGACCTACAACGCCGGCTGGCCGGTGCAGCTCACCCCGGGCCAGTCGTACTTCGAGCGGCTGCAGCAGGGCGACGTGCTGATCCACCAGCCCTACGAGAGCTTCGACGCGGTGCTGGCTTTCCTGCGCGAGGCGGTGCAGGACCCGGATGTGCTGGCCATCAAGCAGACCATCTACCGCACCGGCGCCAAGTCCGAACTGATGGAGCTGCTGCGCGAGGCGGTGCGCCGGGGCAAGGAAGTCACGGCGGTGGTGGAACTCAAGGCCCGCTTCGATGAGGAGGCCAACATCAACTACGCCGAGCGGCTGGAGTCGGTCGGGGCGCAGGTGGTGTACGGCGTGGTGGGCCTCAAGACGCACGCCAAGATGCTGCTGGTCACCCGGCGCGAAGAAACCGGTCTGCGCCGCTATGCCCACATGGCCACCGGCAACTACAACCCGGGCACCGCGCGGCTCTACACCGACCTGAGCTACCTCACCGCCGACCCGCTGCTCACCGCCGACCTGGACCAGATATTCCTGCACCTGGCCAGCCAGAACCGGCTGCCGAAGATGAACAAGGCGCTGATGGCGCCGTTCCACCTGCACAAGGCCATGCTGGAGAAGGTCGAGGCCGCCGGGGCGGCAGCGGCGGCCGGCAAGCCGGCCAGCATCGTGCTGAAGATGAATGCGCTCACCGACGAGCCGATGGCCCGTGCACTGGCGCACGCCTCGCAGCAGGGCGTCAAGATCGACCTGATCGTGCGTGGCGCCTGCGTGCTCCCGGCCCAGGTGCCGGGTTTCACCGACAACGTCCGGGTGCGCTCGGTGATCGGGCGGCTGCTGGAGCACTCGCGGGTGTTCCAGTTCCGGATCGACGGGGTGGAGGAGCTGTGGCTGTCCAGCGCCGACTGGATGAACCGCAACATGCTGCGGCGCATCGAGCTGGCCTGGCCAGTGACCGATCCGGTGCTGCGCAACCGCATCGTCGACGAATGCCTGCTGGCCTACCTGCACGACACGCGCGACGCCTGGCTGCTGCAGCCCGACGGCACCTACATGCCGGCGGCCAAGTCCGGCGGCACCCGCCGCAGCCGCGCCGTGCAGCATTCGGCCCAGTCGAGCCTGATGGCGCTCTACGGCACCAAGGGCTGAGGCGGGAGCGGGCGATGGATCTGATCCTGTGGCGGCACGCCGAAGCGCACGAGCATCCGGACCTGCTGGAAGGGCAGCCGGGCGACGAAGCCGATCTGGCCCGCCGCCTCACGCCGCGCGGCGAGAAGCAGGCCGCGCGCATGGCGGCCTGGCTGGACCGGCAGCTGCCCGAGGGCACGCGGATCTGGTGCAGTCCGGCGACCCGCTGCGAACAGACCGTGATGGCGCTGGGCCGCAAGTACCGCACCAGCCCGACCATCCTGCCGGAAGCCTCGTCCGGCGCTCTGCTCGATCTGGTGAACTGGCCCGAGGGCCGTTCTCCGGTGCTGGTGGTCGGCCATCAGCCCACGCTGGGCTGGGTCATCAGCCAGACCGTGGGCATGCAACGCGATGAGTGCGCCGTCAAGAAGGGCGCTGTGTGGTGGCTGCGGCACCGCGAGCGCGCCGGGGTGCAGCAGACGGTGATCCTGGCTGTGCAGACACCGGAGCTGCTTTGACGGCTGCCTTGGCCGGTGCCTTGCGAGCGACCGGCTTTTTGGCGGCCACCGGCTTCTTGACCGCGACCGGCTTGGCCACCGCTTTTTTGGCGGCTGCCTTCGGCGCCACCTGAGGCGTGGGCTCAGCCTGCGGACGGCCGGGTTTCAGCGTGGGCACTGCTGCGGTGGCGGCCTTGAAGGCGGCATCGTTCATGGCGACCAGGGCCATCAGGCCGGCGCGCAGCAGTTCGCTCTTCTTCACCGAGGTGCCGAGCGCGATGGCGCGGGTCTTGAGCGCCTCGATGGCGGCGTATTCGCTCTTGGGGATGGTGAAACTGTCGCGCACCAGCTTGGGTTTGCGGGTGGCGTTCTTGCTGTCGGACATGGGGCCTCCGGAGATGTTGTCGCAAGCGACGGAAGCCAACAGTGTAAATCGTATAAACGGTTTCAGCGGATGTCGGCGCTGAATTTCCAGTCGGTCTTCTGCCAGGCCAGCACCTCTTCGCTCAGCAGCCAGGCCGACTGCGGGTAGCGCCGTGCCCAGCCGGGCTGGGTGGTCAGGCGAAAGGCGCCCGCCTTGTAGCTCAGGCGCACCGCCGAGTGTTCGGGCATCTGGCGGGCGTGGCACATCAGCACCGCCAGCCGCAGGCAGAGCAGCTGCTTGGCGAACAGCTCGTCCTGAAGCGCCTCGCCGAGCTTGCGGAGCTTGCCGCGCTGGCCCAACACCAGCAGGCTCATGCGGTGCAGTTCGGGAATCGAGAAGCCGGGTGCGTCCACATGGTCGAGCACATAGGCGCCGTGGTGGTGGGCCCGGTCGTGGGAGATGTGGGTGCCGATCTCGTGCAGCCGGGCCGCCCAGGCCAGCTTCTGGGAATAGCGCTGGTTCTGGTCGTCCTGGGCCGCCACCTGGGCGAACAGCGCCATGGCCACCTCGCCGACCCGGCTGGCCTGGGCGGTGTCGATGGAGAAGCGCTGGGTCAGCCAGTTGACGGTGCGCTCGCGCACGTCGCCGCCGTCGGTCTCGCGGTCGATCAGGTCGTACAGGGCGCCCTGGCGCAGGGCACCCTGGGCCGGCAGCATCTGCTGGATGTCGAACAGGTCGAAGATGGCGCGCAGCACCGCCACGCCGCCGGCAATGACCGGGCGGCGATCGTCCTTCAGGCCGTCGAGCTTCAGGGCATCCACGTTGCCGGCGCGGATCAGCCGGTCGGTCAGCCAGTCCAGGCCGCTGCGGGTGACCAGACCGGTGGCCCAGCCGTTGGCACCCAGCATTTCGGCCACGGCGCCGACCGTGCCCGACGAGCCGTAGGCCACGTTCCATTCGGTGGGCGGGAAGGTGTCCAGGGCTTCGTCCAGCACCGCCTTGGCCGCGACCTCGGCGGTCTTGAAGGCGGCCGCGCTGACGGCGCCGCGGGCGAAGTAGCGGCCCGACCAGGCCACGCTGCCCAGCCGGTAGGACTCCATGGCCTGCGCGGTGTAGCCCTGGCCCAGGATCATTTCGGTGGAGCGTCCGCCGATGTCGACCACCAGCCGTTTTTCATCCGAATGGGGCAGCAGCCGGGACACGCCCTGGTAGATCAGGCGCGCTTCTTCGTGGCCCGAGACCACCTCGATGGCAAAACCCAGGATGGCCTGGGCATGGCGCAGGAACTCCTCGCGGTTGCGGGCTTCCCGCAGGGTCTGGGTCGCCACCGCCCGCACCTGCTGCTTCTTGAACCCGTGCAGCCGTTCTGCGAAGCGGGCCAGGCATTCCCAGCCGCGCTGCATGGCGGCCTGGCTGAGCACCTTGTCGTCGTCGAGGCCACTGCCCTGGCGGACGGTTTCCTTCAGGTATTCGATGCGCTCGATGTGGCCGGAGTGGTAACGGCCGATCTCCAGGCGAAAGCTGTTGGAGCCAAGGTCGATGGCAGCGAGGAGGGTTCCGTTTTGCATTGCGGGATGAGGGGCCGGGTCGGGTCGGGTCTGCAAGGAAGGGCAGCGGACGCAACGGGCGAGCCTGAATTGCGAGCCCGGATTGTGACGCATGCCGACCGCCGCGCCGGGCTCTGTGACAGTGGGTCGTTTGTCACGTCAATGTCACAAAGCGTCCATAAAGTTCCGCCTGTCCCCCAACACCTACCGCAAGGACCGACATGACCTCCAAACGCACCCTCCTGAAGTCCGTGGCTGCTGCCGCACTGGCCACCCTGGCACTCGGCTCCGCACACGCCGCCGACATCACCGGCGCTGGCGCCACGTTCCCGTTCCCGATCTATGCGAAGTGGGCCGAAATGTACAAGGCCCAGACCGGTGTCGGTCTGAACTACCAGTCGATCGGTTCTTCCGGCGGCATCCGCCAGATCCGCGCCAAGACCGTGGCCTTCGGCGCCACCGACGCTCCGGTGTCGGGTGCCGATCTGGACAAGGACGGCATGGTCCAGTTCCCCGCCATCATCGGCGGCACCGTGCCGGTGTTCAACCTGGACGGTTTCAAGCAGGGTGAAGTCCGCATCACCGGCCCGGTGCTGGCCGAGATGTTCATGGGCAAGATCACCAACTGGAACGACCCCAAGATCGCTGCCCTGAACCCGGGCAAGACCCTCCCCAGCCAGGCCATCACCGTGGTGCACCGCGCCGACGGCTCCGGCACCACCTTCAACTGGACCGACTACCTGAGCGTGGTGAGCAAGGAGTGGGCCGACACCGTGGGCAAGGGTGCCGCCGTCAAGTGGCCCGCCCCGACCTCGGTGGGTGGCCGTGGCAACGAAGGCGTGGCCGCCAACGTGTCGCGCACCCGCGGCTCGATCGGCTACGTGGAATACGCCTACGCCAAGAAGAACAACATCCCCTACATGCAGCTGCAGAACGCCGACGGCAACTTCGTGTCGCCGGACGACAAGACCTTCGCTGCCGCTGCCGCCGGCGTGGACTGGTTCAGCGTGCCCGGCATGGGCGTGTCCATGGTCAACGCCAAGGGCAAGGATGCATGGCCGGTGAGCACCGCCTCCTTCATCCTGATGTACAAGGAGCCGGCCGACAAAGCCCAGTCCGCCGAAGTGCTGAAGTTCTTCGAGTGGTCGTTCAAGAACGGCAAGCAGGCCGCCCTGGACCTGGACTACGTGCCGATGCCCGACGCCGTGACCACCCAGATCCGCCAGCGCGTCTGGTCGCAGATCGCCAAGTAAACACCGGCGTTTCCGCCCTGTGCTGACCCGCTGGCCGACCCCGATCGGTCAGCGGGTTTGCGGTTTAAAGTCTGTGATACCGACCCGGAGGGGGTCATGAACACCAACACCACCACAGCAGACAGCCCCATGGCCAGTTCCATCGAATCCACGTTCAGCCGCCAGGAAGAGCGGGACGCCGAGCAGATGCAGGCAATTGCCCGCCGGCAGCGCCTGCAGGACGTCATCTTCCACCGACTCACCCAGGGGTTCTCGCTCCTGGTGCTGGTGGCCCTGGTCGGCATCATTGCCTCCCTGTTCTACAACGCCTGGCCCACTTTCCAGAAGTTCGGCGTGGCGTTCCTGTGGACGGTGGAGTGGGACATCGTCAACGAGGAATACGGTGCGGCCATTGCCATCGTGGGCACGCTGCTCAGCGCCGGCATCGCCATGCTGATCGCGGTTCCGCTGGCCTTCGGCATTGCGCTGTTCCTGACCGAAACCTGCCCGGTCTGGCTGCGTCGGCCGCTGGGCACGGCCATCGAGCTGCTGGCGGCGGTGCCGTCCATCATCTACGGCATGTTCGGCCTGTTCGTGTTCGCACCGATCTTTGCCGACTACATGCAGATGCCGTTGCAGACCCTGCTGGGCGGCATGCCGCTGGTGGGCTGGCTGTTCGGTGGAGCCACCAACGGCCTGGGCATCATGGCGGCCGGTGTCATCCTGGCCTTCATGATCCTGCCGTTCATTGCTGCGGTCATGCGCGACGTGTTCGAGATCACGCCGCCCATCCTGCGCGAGTCGGCCTACGGCCTGGGCTGCACCACTTGGGAGGTGGTCCGCAAGGTGGTTCTGCCGTACACCCAGAAGGGCGTCATCGGCGGCATCATGCTCGGCCTGGGGCGGGCCCTCGGCGAGACCATGGCGGTGACCTTCGTCATCGGCAACGCCAACCGCATGCCGGGCACGCTGTTCTCGCCCGGCACCTCGATCGCTTCGGTGCTGGCCAACGAATTCGGCGAAGCCGCCGACCTGCACTTCAACACGCTGTTCGCACTCGGCTTCCTGCTGTTCTGCATCACCTTCGTGGTGCTGGCGGTGGCCAAGTGGATGATCATCCGGGCCGAAAAGGCCAAGGGCTTCTGAGCCGGAAACAGGATTCCCCATGGAAATCAACGCTTCTCTCTACGCCCGCCGCCGCCGCGCCAACTGGATCGGCCTGACGCTGTCCATGTCGGCCATGGCCCTGGGCCTGTTCGTGCTGCTCTGGATCCTGTGGGTGCTGTTCTCCAACGGCATCGCCGGCCTGGACGCCAACATCTTCACCGCCGACACCCCCGCTCCCGGCTCCGAGGGCGGTGGTCTGCGCAACGCCCTGCTGGGCAGCCTGATGATCGTCGGCCTGTCGGTGCTGGTGTCGACCCCGGTGGGCATCCTGGCCGGCGTCTACCTGGCCGAGTACGGCGACACCAGCAAGACCGCCGAGGTGACCCGCTTCGTGACCGACATCATGTTGTCGGCCCCGTCGATCGTGCTGGGTCTGTTCGTGTACGCCATTGCGGTGGCCACGGTGGGCAACTTCTCGGGTTACGCCGGCAGCCTGGCACTTTCGCTGATTGCCATTCCGGTGGTCGTGCGCACCACCGAGAACATGCTGCGGCTGGTGCCCGGCAGCCTGCGTGAAGCCGCCTTTGCCCTGGGTGCGCCGCGCTGGAAGGTCGCCACCATGGTCACGCTGCGCGCCGCCAAGAGCGGTGTGATCACCGGCCTGCTGCTGGCGGTGGCCCGCATCAGCGGCGAGACCGCTCCGCTGCTGTTCACCGCGCTCAACAACCAGTTCTTCAGCACCGACATGGGCGGCCCGATGGCCAACCTGCCGGTGGTGATCTTCCAGTTCGCGCTCAGCCCGTACGACAACTGGATCCGGCTGGCCTGGAGCGGCGCACTGATCATCACCCTGACCGTGCTGGTGCTCAACATCCTCGCCCGCGTGGTGTTCCGCGACAAGGTCAAGGGCTGAAGCCCGCGCCTGCCACCACCCGCTGCAACGAACCCATTCAAGGAATACCGTCATGTCCGACACCGCCATGGTCATCAACCGCGACAACCTGGCCCGACCCGTTGCCGCCACCGGCGAGCCGGTGCGCAACGCCATCGAGGTCCGCAACCTGAACTTCTTCTACGGCAAGTTCCAGGGCCTGAAAGACATCAACCTGGACATCCAGGAAAAGCGGGTCACCGCCTTCATCGGCCCCTCGGGCTGCGGCAAGTCCACCCTGCTGCGCACCCTCAACCGCATGTACAGCCTGTACCCGGGCCAGCGGGCTGAGGGCACCATCAGCTTCTACGGCGACAACATCCTCGATCCCAAGCAGGACATCAACCTGCTGCGCGCCCGGATCGGCATGGTGTTCCAGAAGCCGACGCCGTTCCCGATGTCCATCTACGACAACATCGCCTTCGGCGTGAAGCTCTACGAGAACCTCTCCCGCAGCGACATGGACGAGCGCGTGGAATGGGCCCTGACCAAGGCCGCGCTGTGGAAGGAGGTCAAGGACAAGCTGGGCCAGAGCGGCCTGTCGCTGTCCGGTGGTCAGCAGCAGCGTCTGTGCATCGCCCGCAGCGTGGCGGTCAAGCCGTCGGTGCTGCTGCTGGACGAGCCCACCTCCGCGCTCGACCCGATCTCCACCGGCAAGGTCGAGGAGCTGGTGCACGAGCTCAAGCAGGACTACACGATTGCCATCGTGACCCACAACATGCAGCAGGCCGCCCGCTGCAGCGACTTCACCGCCTACATGTACCTGGGCGAGCTGGTCGAGTTCGGCTCCACCGAGCAGATCTTCTTCAAGCCGGCCAAGACGGCCACCGAGGACTACATCACCGGCCGCTTCGGCTGATCCGGCGCCCACCACAGGAGACCCCATGAGCGACAAACACCTCTCCAGCCAGTTCGACGCCGAACTCAACTCCATTTCCACCCACGTGCTGGAAATGGGCGGCATGGTCGAAGCCCAGCTCCACCAGGCGGTCTATGCCCTGGTCAACATGAGCCTGGAGACCGCCCACCAGGTGATCGAGAACGAGGCCCGCATCAACCAGATGGAGCTGCAGATCGATCACGAGATCATCTCCACCATCGGCCGGCGCCAGCCCACCGCCCGCGACCTGCGGTTCCTGATGGCCATCTCGCGCACCACGCAGAACCTGGAGCGCGCCGGTGACGAAGTGGCGCGCATCGCCCGCATGGTCAAGTCGATCATCGAGAACGGCACGCCGCGCAACCTGCCCACCTCCGAGCTGCGGCTGGCCTCCGACCTGGCGGCTTCCATGCTGCGCAAGACGCTCGACTCGTTTGCCCGCCTCGACACCACCATGGCGCTGGCGATCATCAAGGGCGACGACGACATCGACCGCGAATACAACGGCTTCCTGCGCAAGCTCATCACCTACATGATGGAAGACCCGCGCACCATCTCGCCCAGCCTGGACCTGCTGTTCCTGGCCAAGTCCATCGAGCGGGTGGGCGACCACGCCAAGAACATCGCCGAACAGATCATCTTCATCGTCAAGGGCGAAGACATCCGCCATGTCCCGGTGGACAAGGTGGCTTCGGTGGTCGGATGAGAAAGCTGCCCCGCGTGCTGGTGGTCGAGGACGAACCCTCGATCGCCGAACTCATTGCCGTCAACCTGCGCCACAACGGGTTTGCGCCGACCGTCGTCTTCGACGGCGCGGCCGCCCAGCGTGAGGTCGATGCGGTGCTGCCCGACGTCATCCTGCTGGACTGGATGCTGCCCGGCGAAAGCGGCGCCTCGCTGGCCCGCCAGTGGCGCAAGCAGGAGCGGACCAAGACGGTTCCCATCCTGATGCTGACCGCCCGCAGCGACGAGTCCGACAAGGTGCAGGGGCTGGACGCCGGCGCCGACGACTACATCACCAAGCCGTTTTCCACCCAGGAGCTGATGGCCCGCATCCGCGCGGTGTTGCGCCGCCGGGCCCCCGAGGTGGTGAACGACTCGGTCCAGGTCGGTGACCTGACGCTGGACGCCGCCACCTACCGGGTGAGTTTCCGGGGCACTGAACTGAAGGTCGGCCCGACCGAGTTCAAGCTGCTGCACTACCTCATGAAGCACGCCGAGCGCGTGCACACGCGTGGTACCCTGCTCGACAAGGTCTGGGGAGACCACGTGTTCATCGAGGAGCGCACCGTGGACGTGCACGTCAAACGTTTGAGGGAGTCGCTCGGTCAGGCGGCCAGCATGATCGAGACCGTGCGGGGAGCCGGCTACCGGCTCACCGCCCAGGGCAGCGGCCTGCGCCCTGCACAGGGAACCTCCGCCTCCACCGCATGACCCGGCGGGTGATCGAGCTGCTGCTGCTGGTCGCACTGGCAGCGGTGTGGGGTTGGTCGCGCGATTCGGCGCCGATGGCGGTCGGCGGTGCGCTGGTCGGTGCGCTGGTCTGGGCCATCATCGACAGCCTGCGTGCCAACCGGGTGCTGAAGTGGCTGAACAAGGCCGATCTTTCCCGGGCGCCCGACATGAGCGGCACCTGGGGCGAGGTGCTGGAGCGCTGCCGGCGCCTGGTCAAGAAGCTGGAGAAAAAGGCCCAGAACAGCGATGCCCGGCTGGAGGACTTCCTCTCCGCCATCCAGGCGTCGCCCAACGGGGTGGTGCTGCTGGATTCCAGCGGCCGCATCGAATGGGCCAACCTGACGGCCGCCAGCCACCTGGGTTTCGACCCGCAACGCGATCTGGGCCAGTACGTGCGCAACATGGTGCGCAACCCGGCGTTCTCCAGCTACCTGACCGAGGGCGATTTCAGCCACGAGATCCAGGTCGATGGCGTCGGGCCGCGCCCGTCCCAGCCCAGCCGCATCTCGCTGCAGATCCACCCCTACGGCAAGAAACGCAAGCTGATGCTCACCCGCGACATCACGGCGGTGCAGCTGGCCGAGACCATGAGGCGCGACTTTGTGGCCAATGTGTCGCACGAGATCCGCACGCCGCTCACGGTGCTGAGCGGCTTCGTGGAAACCATGCAGAGCCTGCCGCTGGAAGAGGCCGATCGGACCCGCTACCTGGAGCTCATGAGCCAGCAGGCCCAGCGCATGCAGACGCTGGTGAGCGACCTGCTGACCCTCTCCCGCCTGGAGGGCAGTCCTGCGCCGGGTCTGAGCGAATGGTCGGACGCCGAGGAGCTGCTGGGGCACGTGGTGCAGGAGGCCCGTGGCCTGACCATGGCGATTGCGCCGACGCCCCACCGGATCGAGCCGGTGGGCGCCGACCGCTTCTGGGTGGCCGGCAGCAAGAGCGAGCTGCTGAGCGCGATGTCGAACCTGCTGAGCAATGCGGTGCGCTACACCCCCGGGGGCGGTCTGATCGAGCCGGGGTGGCGCCTGCGGGACGATGGTTCGGCCGAGTTCTTCGTCAAGGACAACGGGCCCGGCATCGCGGCTGAGCACCTGCCCAGGCTGACCGAACGCTTTTATCGGGTGGACCGCAGCCGCTCCCGCGAGACCGGCGGCACCGGGCTGGGGCTGGCCATCGTCAAGCATGTGGCCCAGCGGCACGGCGGCCAGCTCGATGTGCAGAGCACCCTCGGGGAGGGTTCCTGTTTCGTGATCGGACTGCCGTCCAACCGCATCCGGCGCTACGCGCCTTCCTGAGCGCGCGAGCTTCGCTCAGCGGCCGATGCGGCGGTAGACCAGCAGCGTTTCCTTGCTGTCGGTGAGCCGGCTGACCGAGGCCTGGTAGGCCCATTCGGTCAGCGCCACCCGCTGGTCCAGCGTGGGCTGCGATGCGGGCGACACCACCATCACACGGCAGCGGGCATCGCCCGGTGCTTCCGAGCGGACCATTTCCAGGCCGCCGTGGTAGCGCAGTGCGGTGAGCTGCCCCGCATTCAGGCCATCGGCCATGACGCAGCTGCCGGCCGGGACCAGGGTCGCAATCCGGCGCGACAGCGGCCCGTAGCTGCGCCCGAAGTCCAGCAGCGGCAGCCACAAGGTCATCAGGAGCAACCAGCACAAGGTGGCGCCTGCCGAGGGCAGTACAAGGCTCTTCCAGAGCGCCTGCCGGTGCCGTCCGACCCGCCAGCTCACCAGCCAGACCCAGGCCAGGGTGGCCAGTGCGCCCAGCAGGAAGGGCAGCAGCCCGAAGTCGGGTACGAACCCCGGCGCCAGCTTCGCGACGTTGGCGGCGGGCTTGGCGGGCACGCCGGTCATCATCGCCAGCCAGATCACCCAGATGATCAGCACACAGCCGGAAAAGAACAGCAGGGTGAACCAGTCGATCAGCGCAGACACGCTGCGCCGCAGCGTCGGCAGCGCGAAGGCCGCCAGGGCGGCCAGGCCGGGCAGGGCGGTGAGCAGTGCGCGGTCGCGCTCGTCCGCCAGGGCGCTGGTCAGCACGCCCACCACCACCAGCCAGAACGGCAGTGCGACATGGGGGGCCAGCCACTGGCGCCGCCAGCGCCACAGCGTCCACAAGGCCAGCGGCCAGGCCGGCCAGGTGAACCAGAGCAGCAGCCGGGCGAAACTGTCGGCATCGTCGGTGCGGGGCGTCCAGCTGGAAGGGGCCAGGCCGCCGCTCAGCCATTCGCCCAGCGCCAGCGCCAGCAGCCAGACCAGTCCGGCGGCCCATGCTGCGCGGGAGCGGCGCGTGATCATGACCAGCACCCACACCAGTCCGAGGGCGGCCAGCGGCAGCACCGCATCGCTGAGTGCCAGCACCACGGCACCGGCGGCCCAGATCAGCAGGCTGCGCCACGGCCACTGGGCGTCGGGCGAGAGCAGTCGGGCGGCACCCAGCAACAGCAGCGCCACACCGGCGAGGCGGGCCAGATCGGGCGTTGTTTCGTGGGAGAGCTGGGCCAGACCCAGGCAGGCCACGATGGCCAGCAGGCCGGCATCGGCCAGGGCCCGTGCGTAGTCGGTCGGGTGGGCTTCACCGCCGAAGGCGAACGCCACCGGCTGTGCGGCCGGTTGCCGTGCCAGGTGGTAGACCGTGTACCAGACGGCCGCCAGCGTGAGGGCCAGCAAGGCCATGAACGGCACCCGGACCGCAAACGCCGGCTCCAGGAAGGGAAGGGCCCGCAAGGCGGCGGCGCCCAGCCAGTAGGGCAGCAGCGCGGCGTCTGCCACGGGCTGGCCCAGCACCGCCGGTTGCAGCCACAGGCCGGTGCCGGTGGCCATCTCGAGCATGGCGCCGAACGCGGCCACGTCGGCCAGCTTCCAGGGCTCCCGACCGATGAAGCCGGGCAGCACGTAGGCCACGCAGAACAGCAGCAGGGCCCAGCGGGGCAGGCGTCGGACGGCGGCCTGGGTGACGATGGCGGGCGTTGGCTGGTTCACGGCGATGGACTATACCGGCGAAAAAAAAGCAGCTGACCAGCAGCTGCCTTTCGGGCGAGAAGCGCGAACGGGCCGATTACGCGGCGTTGCGCTTGAACTTGTTGCGGAATTTCTCGACGCGACCACCCATGTTGTCCACGGTCTTCTGGGTGCCCGTGTAGAAGGGGTGCGATTCGCTGGTGGTTTCCAGCTTGACCAGCGGCAGCTCGCGGCCGTCGTCCAGCTTGATCTTTTCCTTGGTGCTGACGCACGAGCGGGTCACGAACTGGAAGCTGTTCGACATGTCGACGAACACGACTTCGCGGTACTCGGGGTGGATGCCCTCTTTCATGGTGATTCCTTGGGGTTCAGTGGCGGCAGCCGCAGCGAAACCCTTTTCCGCTGTACTTGCCGCTCAAGCAAAGCCTGCGAGTATACCAGTGTGGCGGGCGTCAACCGCCCCGCCGCATCATGTCGAAGAACTCGGAGTTGTTCTTGGTGGCCTTCATGCTCTTGAGCACCATCTCCATGGCCTCGATCTCGTCCATGTTGTACATGAACTGCCGCAGGATCCGCGTCTTCTGCAGGATCTCGGGCTGCAGCAGCAGCTCTTCGCGGCGGGTACCGCTGCGGTTGAGCTGGATCGAGGGGAACACGCGCTTCTCGTACAGGCGGCGGTCCAGGTGGATCTCGCAGTTGCCGGTGCCCTTGAACTCTTCAAAGATCACTTCGTCCATGCGCGAACCGGTGTCGACCAGGGCGGTGGCGATGATGGTCAGCGAACCGCCTTCCTCGACCTTGCGGGCCGCGCCGAAGAAGCGCTTGGGCCGCTGCAGGGCGTTGGCGTCGACACCGCCGGTGAGCACCTTGCCGGAGGACGGCAGGACGTTGTTGTAGGCGCGGGCCAGGCGGGTGATCGAGTCGAGCATGATCACCACGTCCTTCTTGAGCTCGACCAGGCGCTTGGCGCGCTCGATCACCATCTCGGCCACATGGACGTGGCGTGCGGCAGGCTCGTCGAAGGTGGAGGCAATGACCTCGCCGCGCACCGTGCGCTGCATTTCGGTCACTTCCTCGGGGCGCTCGTCGACCAGCAGCACCATCAGTTCCACGTCGGGGTGGTTGGTGGTGATGGCATGGCAGATGTGCTGCATCATGACCGTCTTGCCGCTCTTGGGCGGCGCCACGATCAGGGCCCGCTGGCCGCGGCCGATCGGGGCAATGATGTCGATGATGCGACCGGTGATGTTCTCGTCGCTCTTGATGTCGCGTTCCAGACGCATCTGTTCCTTGGGGAACAGCGGCGTGAGGTTCTCGAACATGATCTTGTGCTTGTTGTCCTCCGGCGGCAGGCCGTTGATCTTGTCCAGCTTGTTGAGCGCGAAGTAGCGTTCGCCATCCTTGGGGATGCGGACCTCGCCCTCGATCATGTCGCCGGTGTGCAGGTTGAAGCGGCGGATCTGGCTCGGCGAGATGTAGATGTCGTCGGTGCTGGCCGTGTAGCTGGTGTCCGGTGCCCGCAGGAAGCCGAAGCCGTCCGGCAGGACCTCCAGCACGCCGTCGGCATACACCAGCTCGCCGCCCTTGGCCCGCTTCTTGATGATGGCGAACATGAGCTCTTGCTTGCGCATGCGGCCGGTGTTCTCGATCTCAAGGGCGTCAGCCTGCTTGAGGACTTCAGACACGTGCAGTGCCTTGAGTTCGTTGAGGTGCATGGAATTCACTCCGTGAGGGAGTTGCTTCGGGGAACCGGGGGAGGGGGCGCGGGGGTCCGGAGGTGGACGCTGCGCGGGAGGGGCAGGTGCCTGGGTCGGACCTGCTGACGGAAATTATGACAGGAAACGGCGACGGTCAACCGGCTGGTGTCGCTGACCCGGGCGACACCGCCCGGGCGAGGGGGTCAGACCAGCTGCTGGTCGATGAACTGGGTGAGCTGGGCCTTGCTGAGTGCGCCCACCTTGGTGGCGGCCAGCTGGCCGTCCTTGAACAGCATCAGGGTGGGGATGCCGCGGATGCCGAACTTGGCCGGCACGTCACGGTTCTCGTCGACGTTGAGCTTGGCCACCTGCAGCTTGCCGTTGTAGGCGCCGGCGACTTCGTCCAGGATGGGGGCGATCATCTTGCAGGGGCCGCACCACTCGGCCCAGAAGTCCACCAGCACCGGGGCCTTGGATTCCAGCACGTCGGTCTGGAAACTGGCATCGGAAACGTGTTTGATCAGGTCGCTGGCCATGCTGGGGTCCTCTGGAGAAATCGGTGAGCGGGAGGTTACAGTCTGCGCGCCGGGCGGGCGGTGGAACACCGGCCATTCAAGCCCCGGCAAGACGGCCGCATTGTGACAGAAAGCTCCATCCCATGACGTCAGCCAGCCCGAGCCCCGCTGCAGCGGCCGATGGCGCGCGGCCGTCCGCCTGGCCCCTGTGGCAGCCGACGCTCTTGGCCCTGGCCGACCTCATCCGGCGCGAGGGCTTGTCGCCTTCCCGGGTGGTGGTGCTGGTGCCCTACGCCCAGCTGATGGACATCGCCCGCCGCGCCTGGGCGACCGGCATGGGCGACGGCTTCCCGCCGCGCTTCGAGTCCAGCCGGAACTGGGCCGCAGCGCTCGAACCCTTCCTGCCCGGCCCGACCGACCTGGGCATCGACATGGCGCGCGACTCCCTGATCGCCGGCATGCTGCTCGATCGGGTGTCGCCGGTCCGGGCCGGATCACCGCTGCGGGCCGAGCTGGTGACCCGGCTGGTGGAGGCGGCCCGGCAGCTGGCGCCCGTGGCCGCCGCCCTGCCGCCCGCCGAACGCACGGCCTGGTCGCAGGAGCGGGGCGAGGGCCTGGTCCCGCCGCTGGGGGCCCTGCGCTGGGAGGGGCTGGTTGCCCGGCTGGCGCTTGCGTGGGCCGGCACCTCGGCCTACGCCACCGATGTGCTCTGGGCTGCCCGTGCGGCCCCCGGCGCCGACGCCGATGCCCTGATCGTTCTGGATGGCCTGCAGCGCGACCCGCTGGCCGATGCCCTGGCCCTGCGCTGGGGCGACCGCTGCTGGCGCCTGCCGCTGGACGCGTCTGCCGAGCCGATGGCGCCTGGCGATGTGCGTGTGCATGCCTGCGACGACGCGGAAGACGAAGCCCAGCGCGCCGCCGCCTGCGTGCTGCAGCACCTCGCTGAAGGCCGTGAGCCGGTGGCCCTGGTGGCCAACGACCGGTTGCTGACCCGCCGGGTCAGTGCCTTGCTGCTGCAGCAGGGCGTGCCGGTGCGTGACGAGACCGGCTGGAAACTCTCCACCACCCGCAGTGCGGCCGCGCTGATGGCGCTGCTGCGCGCGGCCCGGCCTGGCGCCTCGATGGACGAGGCGCTCGATGCCCTGCGGCAGGCCCCGCTGTTCTGCACCGGTGCCGCCGAACCCATGCTGCGCGCCCTCGAACAACGGGCCCGTGATCGGGGCGTGGCCCGCTGGAGCGCTGCGGTGGCCAGCCCCGCTCTGGCCGATACCCTGCCGCCCGGCGCTGCCGAGTGGCTGGCCGTCCTGACCGCGCCACGTCCGCTGGGACGCTGGCTGACCGGACTGCGCGCCGCCCTGGACCTGGCCGGCATGAGCGGGCCGATGCTGGCCGATGTGGCCGGTCAGCAGGTGCTGGCGGTGCTGCGGCTGTCGGAGGCCGGCGCCGCCGAGCTGGCTGGGCTGGGGGCCGACCCCGCCAGCGAGGAGGGCGCCCCCGCCGCAGCGGGCGCTGGCAGCCGCATCGGCCTGGCGGCCTTCACCGCCTGGGTGCGCGATGTGCTGGAGTCGGCCGTGTTTCATCCGCACACCGGTGTGGTGGCGGCCGTGGTGGTGCTGCCCTTGCCCCAGTTGCTGGGCCGGCCCTTCGCGGCCGTGGTGGCGCCGGGCTGCGACGAACTGCACCTGCCTGCCAGCCCCGAACTGCCAGGCCAGTGGACCGTGGCCCAGCGCGAGCATCTGGGCCTGCCCTCGCGCGAGGCCCTGGCCGAGGCCGCCCGTGGCGCCTGGGCGCTGCTCGGTCGCCAGCCCAGTGCCGATGTCCTGTGGCGTTGCAACGACCGCGGCGAGCCCCGTCTGCCGTCACCCTGGCTGCTCCAGCAGCCCCTGCCTGCCGCCGCCGATCCGCGCCCGTTGCGCACGCTGGCGGTGCAGCCGGTCATGCCGCCCCGGCCGGTCGCGCCCGACCTGGTGCCGCAGCGCATTTCGGCCAGCGCCTACACCCAGCTGCGCCAGTGCCCTTACCGGTTCTTTGCCCTGCGCCAGCTGCGCCTGTCCGATGCCGCCGAGCTGGACGACGAACCCGATGCCCGCGACCTCGGCAACTGGCTGCACCGCGTGCTGCGTCGCTTCCACGAGGACCGGCGCGACCAGCGGCCGGGCCGCGAAGAAGACCGCCACCAGCTCGACGCGCTGGCGCGCCAGGAGGCCGACGCCATGGGCCTGAACGCCGGCGAGGGCGGGGCCGGGTTCCTGCCCTTCGAGGCCCAGTGGCCGCAGCTGCGCGAGGGCTACCTCGACTGGCTGTCCGCACACGAGGCGGCCGACGGCGCCGACGGACCGCGCTTCGAGGCCGCCGAGGTCGACCTGCGGCGCGAGCTGGGCCGCTGGACCCTGATCGGCCAGCTCGACCGCATCGACCGGCTGCCCGCCGCTCAAGGTGGCACCGCGTATGTGATCGATTACAAGACCGAAGGCCGCAGCAAGACCACCCAGCGCCGCAAGCAGTTCGCCGAAGACGTGCAGCTGGCGTTCTACGCCGCCCTGCTGCCCGACCAGCCGGTGCGTGCGGCCTACCTCAGCATCACCGATCAGCGCGGCACCGGCGACAAGGCGCCCACCCTGGTGGTGGAGCACCCCGACGTCGCCCTGGCCGCCGAGCGCCTGGTGCAGGGCATCGCCGGCGACCTCGACCGCATCGCCGACGGTGCCGCCCTGCCGGCGCTGGGCGAAGGCCCGGTGTGCGAACACTGCGAGGCACGCGGCCTGTGCCGCAAGGACTTCTGGTCATGACGCCCGCCTTCCGCATCGATGGCCGTGACGCCACCCCCGAGGCCTTCTACACCGTGGCCTGCGACCCGGCGCGCAGCGTGGCGGTGGAGGCCTGTGCCGGCGCCGGCAAGACCTGGATGCTGGTCTCGCGCATGCTGCGCGCCCTGCTGGACGGCTGCCCGCCGCAGGACATCCTGGCCATCACCTTCACCAAGAAGGCAGCCGGCGAAATGCGCGAACGGCTGGACCGCCTGCTGCGCGAGTGCGCCGCCATGAGCCCGCAGCAGCGGGTCGAGGCCTTGTGCCAGCGCGGCCTGCCGCCGGCCGATGCGCAGCGCCTGGAGCCCGGGCTGGCCGGCCTGCACCAGCGCCTGCTGGCCGGCGGCCGCAGCGTGCAGGTGCGCACCTTTCACAGCTGGTTCGCCGCCCTGCTGCGCGGGGCGCCGCTGTCGGTGCTGCAGGACCTGGATCTGCCACCGCGCTACGAGCTGCTCGAAGACGATCAGCCCGCCATCGAGAAGGTGTGGCCGCGCTGGCACGCCGCACTGGCGGCCAGCCCGCCCGACCGGCAGGACTTCTTCGATCTGGTGGCCCGCCATGGCCGCAGCCAGACGCGCAAGGCCCTGCTGCAGGCGTTGGCCCGCCGGGTCGAGTTCTCGCTGGCCGATGCGGCCGGGGTGCTGGACCGTTCGGTGCAGACCTTCGGCCAGGCCTTCCCGCCGCTGCAGGGACTGGAGCGGCCCGAGCACGCGCTGCTGGCGCCCGCCGCGCGCCAGCGCTGGCAAGGCTGGGCGTCCACCCTGGGGCAGCACAAGAACAAGACGCCGGTGAAGGCGGCCCAGGCCATCATCGACGCCTTCCTGCTGCCCGACGGGCCGGAGCACATGGCCAGGCGGTTGCGCCTGCTGCGCGACGCCTTCTTAGTGAAGGACGAAGACCGCCTCACCAAAAACCTGAAAGATGTCCCTGAGGCCCAGCAGGCCGAGCCCGAGCTGCAGATGCTGTGTGCCGCCGTACGCCAGCACGAGGCCTGGGCCCACCACCAGCGCATGACCCGCCAGGTGCGGCTGCTGCTCTCCTGCTTTGCCGATCTCAAGCGCGAGCAGGGCTGGGTCGACATGAACGATGTCGAGGGCGCGGCCCGCCGGCTGCTGGGCGACGCCGAGCTGTCGGGCTGGCTGCAGCAGCGGCTCGATGCGCGCCTGCGCCATGTGCTGATCGACGAGTTCCAGGACACCAACCCGCTGCAGTGGCAGGCCCTTTACGGCTGGCTGTCCGGCTATGCCGGGGCCGGCCCCGGCGAGGCGCCCAGCGTGTTCCTGGTCGGCGACCCCAAGCAGTCCATCTACCGTTTCCGCCGCGCCGAGCCGCAGGTGTTCCGCGCGGCCCAGGCCTTCGTGGTGCAGGGGCTGGACGGTGCCCTGCTGAGCTGCGACCACACCCGCCGCTGTGCCCCGGCGGTGGTGCAGACCCTGAACGCGGTCATGCAGCAGGCGCAGGCCGACGGCGAATACGGCGAGGCGGTGGGCGCCGCCTTCCGGCCCCACACCACCGGCAGCGAGGCCGCCGGGGCGGTGCTGCTGCTGCCGTCGGTGGTTGCGGGTGAAGGCGGAGCAGAAGGGGCAGACGCCACAGACGCCACAGACCTTGCCGATGGTGAAGGGCAGGGCGATGGCACCGAACCTGCCACCGACGACTGGCGCGACAGCCTCACCCAGCCGCTGCACCAGCCCGAGGAAACCCGTTCGGCGCTGGAAGCGCGGCAGGCCGCCGACTGGATCGCCGACCAGATCGCCCGAGGCGACCTCAAACCCGGCGACATCATGGTGCTGGCCCGCAAGCGCGAGCGCCTGGGCTGGTTGTTCGAGGCCCTTCGCGAGCGCGGCATCGCGGCCGACCAGCCCGAGAAGCTGGACCTGGCCGACGCACCCGCCGTGCAGGACGTGGTGGCCCTGCTCGATGCCCTGGTCTCGCCCGACCACGGCCTCTCGCTGGCCCGTGCGCTGCGCTCGCCGGTGCTGGGCTGGTCGGACGCCGACCTCACCCAGCTGGCCCGGGTCTGCCGCCGCCGCCGTGCCGCTGCCCGCGGAGACGCTCCCCATCCCGCGTCCGTCCCGTGGTGGGACGTGCTGCAGTCCGACCCGCCGGCCGATGCCGATGCCGATGCCGATGCCGCCGGTGACGGCCGCGTGTTCTCCGAGCGCTGGCGCCAGACCGCCGCCTTGCTGCGCCGCTGGCAGGGCCTGGTGGCGCAGCTGCCGCCGCACGATGCGCTGTCGGCCATCTACGCCGAAGCCGATCTGCCGGCCCGTTATGCCGCCAGCGTCGCCGAGGCCCGGCGCAGCAGCGTGCTGGCCCAGCTTCGCGAGCTGCTGCTGCTGTCGCTGGACATCGAGGGCGGCCGTTTCCTGACCCCCTACCGGTGGGTGCGTGCGCTCAAGGCCGGCCAGCTGCCGGCCCCGGCGGCCCAGCCGGCGGACGCGGTGCGCCTGCTCACCATCCATGGCGCCAAGGGCCTGGAGGCCCCGGTGGTCATGCTGATCGACACCCGATCCGGCGGTGCCCGGACCGAAAGCATGGGCGTGCTGGTGGACTGGCCCGGCGAAGCCGCGGTGCCGCAACGCTTTGTCTTCCTCATCAGCGAGAAGCAGCCGCCGGTGTGCGCCGCCGCTGCGCTGGAGATCGAGCGCCGGGCCCGTTCGCTCGAAGAGCTGAACGCGTTGTATGTGGCCATGACCCGCGCCGAGCACCGGCTGGTGGTCTCCAGCTTCGTGCCGGGCAAGTCGTCGGACACGGCGAGCTGGTTCGACCGGCTCGCACCCCACGCGCAGGCGGTGGAAGCGCCGCCCCCGGTGGCGCTGGCCCCGGCCGGCGCCGCCGGCACCTGCAGCCTGCCGGACCTGCCGGCCTGGTCCGGGGCGCGGCGTTCCGCCCCGCCACCGGCCAGAGCCGATGCTGCTGCCGCCGGCGATGACACCGACGACACCTCGGCCCGCCTCGGCCTGGCCCTGCACCGCCTGCTGCAGTGGTGCCCCACGCCGCTGGCCGGTTTCGACTGGCACGACGGCCACCGCGCCGCCGTGGCCCGCGAGTTCGAGCTGACCGCCGCCCAGGCCGGCGAAGCGGTGGAGGCCGCCCGCCGCATGGTGCGCGGCGAAGCCGCCTGGGCCTGGGACGCCACCCGCGTGGACTCGGCCCGCAACGAGGTGGACCTGTTCCACCGCGGCGAGCTGCTGCGCCTGGACCGCCTGGTGCGGGAAACCGCCACCGGCACCTGGTGGGTGCTGGACCACAAGAGCGCGCTGCGCCCCGAACTCGACCCCGGGCTGCGCGCCCAGCTCGGCCGCTATGGTCAGGCGGTGCGCGCCGCGCAGCCGGGCGAGCCGGTGCGCACCGCCTTCATCAACACAGCCGGCCGCCTCATCGAGCTGACCGGCGACGACACCGCTTCATGACCGCATTTCCCCCAGACGCCTCCCCGATCGATGTGGCCGTGATCGGTGGCGGGCCCGCCGGCCTCATGGCCGCCGAACGCCTGCAGGCGCACGGCCTGCAGGTGCACCTGTTCGATGCCATGCCCTCGGTGGGCCGCAAGTTCCTGCTGGCCGGCAAGGGCGGCCTCAATCTGACCCATGCCGAAGACTTTGATGCCTTCGTCGGCCGTTATGCCGAGCGTGCGCCCGCGCTGCGCCCGCTGCTGGAGACCTTCGGTCCGGCGGCTCTGCGGGACTGGGCTGCCGGCCTGGGCATTGCCACCTTCGTGGGTACCTCGCAGCGCGTTTTCCCCACCGACATGAAGGCCGCGCCGCTGCTGCGCGCCTGGCTGCAGCGGCTGCGCCACCCGGCGGCACCGGGCGTGCCGGTGCAGTTCCACATGCGGCACCGCTGGCTCGGCTGGCAGGATGCCGCCGACCCCTCCAGCCCGCTGGTGTTCAGCACCCCGCAAGGCGACCGGGCGGTGCGTGCGCGGGCCACCGTGCTGGCACTGGGCGGCGCCAGCTGGGCCCGCCTGGGGTCCGACGGCGCCTGGCAGCCCTGGCTGCGCGAGGGTGGCATCGATGTACGGCCCCTGGTACCGGCCAACTGCGGCTTCGACGTCGCCGGCTCTGCGGCCCATGGCCAGGAAGAGGGCTGGACACCGCTGCTGGCCAAGCGCTGGGCCGGACAGCCCTTCAAGTCGGTGCGGCTGCGCTGCACCGGTGTCGACGGCGAGGTGTTCGACCGCCAGGGCGAATTCGTGCTCACCGCCACCGGCATCGAAGGCAGCCTGGTCTATGCCGCCTCGCGCCTGCTGCGCCACCGCATCGGGGCAGAAGGCCGGGCCGTCATCGAGGTCGACCTGCTGCCCCACCGCAGCGCCGACTGGGTGCTGGAGCAGGTGCAGCACCCGCGCGGCTCACGCAGCCTGTCCAGCCACCTCAAGAGCCGGCTGGGCATCGACGGCCTGAAACTGGCCGTGCTGAACGAACAGCTCGACAAGGCCGCCATGCACGACCCGCAGCAGCTGGCCCGCGCCATCAAGGCGTTGCCCATCACGCTGCTGCGCCCCCGCCCCATCGACGAGGCCATCAGCAGTGCCGGCGGCGTGGCCTTCGAGGCGCTGGACCGGCACCTGATGGTGCGCGGGCACCCCGGCCTGTTCGTGGCCGGCGAGATGCTGGACTGGGAAGCCCCCACCGGCGGCTACCTGCTGACCGCCGCGATGGCGAGCGGGGTCCGGGCCGGGGAGGGCGCTGCCGCCTGGCTGGCTTAGCCCGGTGCCGGGAAGGTGAGGGTGAAGCGGGCCCCCTGGCCCTCGCTGCCGTCGCCCCTGACGCAGCCGCCGTGCCGCTCCATGATGCGGCGCACATTGGCCAGGCCCATGCCTTCCCCGCTGAACTGCTGGGCCGAGTGCAGGCGGCGGAACGGCTTGAACAGGTCGCCGGCCTTGTCGGGGGAAAAGCCCACGCCGTTGTCCTCCACCACCACCTCCACGCTGCCGTCCGCCAGCGACGCGCCGCGGACCGCAATCTGTGCCGGCTGGCGGCCCGAGGTGTATTTCAAGGCGTTGCCCACCAGATTGACGAACACCTGGCGGATCAACCCGGGGTGCCCCAGCACCATCGGCAGCGATTCGATGTCCCAGCGGATCTCGCGCCCGGCCGCTTCGGGGTACAGGGTTTCCAGTGCGCCCCGCAGGGCGGTGTCCAGCGAGGTCGCCTCCAGGCACAGTTCCTCGTTGCCCAGGCGTGCAAAGCTGAGCATGTCCTTGACCATGCGCAGCGACAGGTCGGACGACTTCACGCCCATCTCCAGCAGCTCGGTGCTCGGGGTGCTGCCCTCGCGGACATCGACCAGCACTGCGTCCAGCACGCCCCGAATGCTCATGATCGGACCGCGCAGGTCGTGGGCCACGCGGGCCGCAAAGGCGTCGAGCTCCGCATTCACCGTCTCCAGCTGCTGCAGCTGCTGGTGCACCTCGGCTTCCAGCCGGCGGTTGTGGCGCCGCAGCCGCTGCACCGCCAGCGCCCGCTCGATCACCGCCAGCAGGGCCCGGTAGGCAAAGGGCTTCTGCACCAGATCGACCGCGCCCTGCCGCATGGCTTCCACCACCGACGGCACGCTGGCGTGACCGGTCATGAGCACCACCACCATGTCCGGCGACTGCAGCTGTGCGCGGCGGGTGAGCTCGATGCCGTCCATGCCCGGCATCTGCAGGTCGGTGAGCAGCAGATCGAAATGGCCGCCGGCCAGCCGCTCCAGCGCCGCCTCGGGTGTGCCGCAGCACGCCACCTCAAATCCGTGTTCCTGCAGCACCAGCTGCAGCGATTCGCTCTGGAGCGGGTCGTCGTCGACGACCAGCAGACGGCCGCTGCGGTCGGCCGCGTGTCCTGTTGTTGTTGGCATGTGCATCCTGACGACGTCGATCGTGGGTTCGATCGATCGGTCTCTCCCGGGGGGCAGGATACCGAGGGTGTTGCGTCGACCGGTGCATCAACCCCATGGGTCGTGACGGTTTCCTGATCTGCATCAACATTCGGCATGACGCCCCTGCGCCCCGAGGGCGCTGGCGTGTTGAACTGAGGCACCTTGTTGTTTTGCCGCGCCTGAAACTTTTTCAACATGAACGTGATTCCCCTCGCTGCCCCGGTTTTACCCTCCATGCAGGACATCCTCGACACCCTGCCGGCCCATGTGGCGGTGGTCGATGAAGCCGGGGTGATCGTCTGCGTCAACCGGGCCTGGGTCGCATTCGGTACCGCCGGCGGCCTCACCGATGCCGCCTTCTGCGTCGGCACCAACTACCTCGATCTGTGCGACCAGGTCACCGGCGACTGCGCCGCCGATGCGCGCAAGCTGGCCCGGGCGCTGCGCTCGGTGCTGTCCGGCCAGACCCTGGCCGAGTCGATGGAGTACCCCTGCCACTCGCCCACCGAACAGAACTGGTTCCGCGCCGACATCACGCCCATCCGGACCGGCCAGGGCCTGTTCGCCATGCTGGCGCACACCCGCATCACCGCCGACCGCCGCACCCACGAGGAACTGGTGCGGTACCAGAACCTGTTCGACGCCATTCCTTACCCGGTGTGGGTCTATGACCCGGCCACGCTGCGCTTCCTGGCGGTCAACGACATGGCGGTGCGCCGCTACGGCCATCCGCGTGACCGGCTGCTGCAGATGAAGGTGACCGAGATCCGGCCGCCGGAAGCGGTGCCCGCCTTTCTGGCCCAGATCGGCCGGACGCTGGAGCAGCACACCTCGGCCGGCATCTGGGAGCACATGGACGCCCTGGGGCGGCGCTTCAAGGTGAACATCACCTCCCACCGCATCCACTGGGGCGGCTTGCAGGCGCGGCTGGTGCTGGCCGAAGATGTCACCGAGAAGCTGGCGGCCGAGTCGGCGCTGATCGAGAGCGAGGCCCGCTTCCAGCAGCTGGCCCGAACGCTGGAGGAGGTGTTCTGGCTCTATGACGTGGAGCGGGCCGAGTTCCTGTATGTATCGCCGGGTTACGAGCGGGTGTGGGGCCGCAGCGTGGCGAGGCTGCAGCAGAGGCCGCAGGAATGGCTGGACGCGGTGCACCCGGATGACCGGGGCGCGATGGCGGCGGCCTTTGCCGGCCAGTCCCGAGGCCTGTTCGACCTGGAGTTCCGCATCGTCCGCGCCGATGGCGCCATCCGCCATATCAAGGCCAAGGCCGAGCCGGTGCACAGCGCCGACGGCCAGGTGCGGCGGATGGCGGGTGCCGCCCGCGACATCACCGCCCAGCACGCCAAGGACGCGCGCCTGAGGCTGCTGGAGACGGCGGTGAACCGGCTCAACGACATCGTGCTGATCACAGAGGCAGAGCCGTTCGACGAGCCGGGTCCGAAGATCGTGTTCGTCAACGACGCCTTCCAGCGGCGCACCGGGTTCACCCGCGAAGAAACCATCGGCCGCTCGCCCCGCATGCTGCAGGGGCCGGCCACCCAGCGCGATGCGCTGGACCGCATCCGGGTGGCCCTGGAGGCCTGGCAGCCGGTTCGGGAGGAGCTCATCAACTACACCAAGGACGGTCGCCCGTTCTGGCTGGAACTCGACATCGTGCCGCTGGCCGACGAGAAAGGCTGGTTCACCCACTGGGTGGCGGTGGAGCGCGACATCAGCGAGCGCAAGGAAATGGAGGCGCACCTGCAGCAGTCGCGCAAGCTGGAGAGCCTGGGCCAGCTCACCGGCGGGGTGGCGCACGACTTCAACAACCTGCTCACCGTGATGATGGGCAACACCGAGATCCTGCTCGACCGCATTCCCCCCGGCGGGCTGGAGCACCGGTTGCTGCGGATGATCGGCCAGGCCACCGAGCGCGGCGCCGAACTCACCCGCCGGCTGCTGGCCTTTGCCCGGCGCCAGCCGCTGCAGCCGCGCACAGTGGACGTTCAGGAGCTGGTGCATGGCATGCGCGACCTGCTGGTCCGGACCCTCGGGGCCACCATCGATGTGCGCCTGCTGTGCGAGCCGGCCACCGGGCAGGCCCAGGTCGACCCCGGGCAGCTGGAAAACGCGGTGCTGAACCTGGCCATCAACGCCCGCGACGCCATGCCCGAGGGCGGTGCCCTGATCATCGAGACCCGCAACGTCGAGCTGGATGCGGCCTATGTGGCGCGTTATGTCGATCTGCAGCCGGGCCGCTATGTGTGCCTGGCCGTGTCCGACACCGGTGTGGGCATCGACCCCCAGGTGCTGGAGCGGGTGTTCGAGCCGTTTTTCACCACCAAGGACAAGAGCAAGGGCACCGGCCTCGGGCTGGCCATGGTCTACGGCTTCGTCAAGCAGTCGCACGGGCATGCCGAGATCTACTCGGAGGTCGGCCTGGGCACCACGGTCAAGCTGTACCTGCCGCGCCGCAGCGGCGCGCAGGAGGTCGAGGAGGTCGAGCCCGCCGCATCGGCGGTCCGCCGGGGCACCGGCCAGACCGTGCTGGTGGTGGAAGACAACGAACTGGTGCTCGAATTCGCCGTGGCCCAGCTGGAGAGCCTGGGCTACCGCGTGGTGCAGGCCCGCGACGGCCTGGCAGCGCTGGAAGTGCTGGCCAGTGACGTGCCGCTGGACCTGTTGTTCACCGATGTGGTCATGCCCGGCGGGCTGTCCGGCTTCGAGCTGGGCCAGCGTGCTGCCGCGCTGCGCCCGGGCCTGCCGGTGCTCTACACCTCCGGCTACCCCGAAGGCGCCATCAGCGCCCACAGCACCGTGCCCCCGGACGTCCGCCTGCTGACCAAGCCGTACCGGCTGGAGCAGCTGTCCGAGCAGGTCACGGCGGCGCTGTCAGGGGCAGGGGCTTGACAGGGGTACGAAGGAAGAGGGGGGGTGACGAGCCTTGACCCCGGCACTGGATTCACAGTTAGGGCTGCTTGGTTCCCCACCTGACCCGGTTGGCCGCTTCACCATGCGGGAAGGCCCGTCAGGCGCGATTGTAGGCGATGGCGGCGGGGCGGCCGGGGCATCACCCCACCTTTAGAATCCGGCGGATGTCCTATGTTGTCCTGGCCCGCAAGTACCGCCCGCGCTCCTTCGCCGAGATGGTCGGGCAGGGCCATGTGGTGCAGGCGCTGACCAACGCCCTGACCACCGGGCGCCTCCACCACGCGTACCTTTTCACCGGCACCCGTGGCGTGGGCAAGACCACGGTCTCGCGCATCCTGGCCAAGTCGCTCAACTGCCTGGGGGCCGACGGGCAGGGCGGCATCACCGCCGAGCCTTGCGGCGTGTGCCAGGCCTGTACCGACATCGACGCCGGCCGCTTCGTCGACTACACCGAGCTCGACGCCGCCTCCAACCGGGGCGTGGACGAGGTCCAGGGCCTGCTGGAGCAGGCGGTGTACAAGCCGGTGCAGGGCCGCTTCAAGGTCTTCATGATCGACGAGGTCCACATGCTGACCAACACGGCGTTCAACGCCATGTTGAAGACGCTGGAGGAGCCGCCCGAATACCTCAAGTTCGTGCTCGCCACGACCGATCCGCAGAAGGTGCCGGTCACGGTGCTGTCGCGCTGCCTGCAGTTCAACCTGCGGCCCATGGCCCCCGAGACGGTGGCCTCGCACCTGCAGCAGGTGCTGCAGGCCGAGTCGGTGCCGGCCGACCTGGCCTCGCTGCGCCTGCTGGCCCGCGCCGCGCGCGGGTCCATGCGCGATGCGCTCTCGCTCACCGACCAGGCCATTGCCTTCGGTGGCGGCCATCTGCAGGAAGGCGGCGTACGCCAGATGCTGGGTGCGGTCGACAGCGCGCCGGTGCTGGGCCTCATCGGTGCGTTGGCCGAGGCCGATGGCGCGGCCGTGGTGGCCACCATCGACGCCCTTCGCACCCAGGGCCTGAGCGCGGCCGGCACGCTGGAAGACATGACCTCGGTGCTGCAGCGCATGGCGGTGCTGCAGGCGGTGCCCGATGCCACGCCATCGGACGATCCGGACGCGCCCGAAGTGGCCCGGCTGGCCCAGGCCCTGCCGCCGGACGAAACGCACCTGCTCTACAGCCTGTGCCTGCACGGCCGCACCGAACTCGGGCTGGCGCCCGACGAGTACGCGGCCCTGACCATGATCCTGCTGCGCCTGCTGGCCTTCAAGCCATCGGGCACAGCGGAAAAAAAAAGCCTGAAAACGCCTGAGGCGGTCTCGCCCCAGGCCCGCCCGGCCCCGCTGCCGGCCGCAGCGGTCACGCCACTGTCGCCGCCGCCTCCGCCGCCGGTAACGCCACCTCCGCCTGCGCCGGCACCCGCACCCGCGCCTGCGCCTGCGCCTGCCGCAGCCGTTCAGGACGACGGCCCCCCGCCCGACGACGCACCCTGGCCGGAACCCGATGACGAGGGGCCGCCCTGGGAGCCCGACCTGCCCGCCAGTACTGCCCGGCCACCAGCTCCATCAGCGCCACCAGCGCCGCTGGGCGCAGCCCCGGCCCGCTCGCCGTTGATGCGCATTCCGGTCCGAGATCCGGGTGAGCCCGGCCGGCTGGACCAGCCCCGCGCGGCGGCGCCCGAGGCACCTTTGCAGATCACCCCCGAGGGCGATGTGTGGTTCGATCTGGTGATGCAGCTGGTGCGCTCGGAAGCCGTCACGGCGCTGGTGCGCGAGCTGGCGCTGCAGTCGCAGCTGGTGGCCCGGGACGAGGGCCAGTGGGTGCTCCGCGTGGAGCGCGAATCGCTCAACCAGGGCAACACCCGCGAGCGGCTGGCGGCTGCCCTGCAGACCACCGGCCACGAGGTGCTGCTGCTGGTCGAGGTCGGCCCGGTGGTCGATGCCCCGGCGCGCCGGCTGGCCGCGAAAGCGCGCGAGCGCCAGGCCGAGGCCGAGGCACAGATCATGGCCGACCCGTTCGTGCAGACGATGATGCGCGACTTTGGCGGCAGAATCGTCCCCGGCACCCTGAAGGCGGTCTCCTGACACCGTCCGACCCGATTTTTCTCACCCTGTTCATCCAAGGATTTCCATGTTCAACAAAGGACAACTCGCCGGCCTCATGAAGCAGGCCCAGGCCATGCAGGACAACCTCAAGAAGGCCCAGGACGAGCTGGCTTTCATCGAGGTCACCGGCGAATCCGGCGCCGGCATGGTGAAGGTGGTCATGACCTGCAAGCACGACGTCAAGCGCGTCACCATCGACCCCAGCCTGCTGGCCGACGACAAGGACATGCTCGAGGACCTGGTGGCCGCCGCCTTCAACGATGCGGTGCGCAAGGCCGAAGCCACCTCCAGCGAGAAGATGGGCAAGCTCACCGCCGGCATGCCGGGCCTGCCCGGCGGCATGAAGTTCCCGTTCTGATCCGGCGCACCGCGTGGCCGACAACCTTTCGCTGGAGCGCCTGGTGCAGGCGCTGCGCCGCCTGCCCGGCGTGGGCGTGAAGTCGGCCCAACGCATGGCGTTCCATCTGCTCCAGCACGACCGCGAGGGCGCGCGGGTGCTGGCCGGCGCGCTCCAGGATGCCGCCGGCTCGGTGCACCACTGCGCCCTGTGCCACACCTTCACCGAAGCCGAGATCTGCTCCACCTGCGCCGACCCGGCCCGGGACCGCAGCCAGCTCTGCGTGGTGGAAACCCCGGCCGACCAGGCCGCCATGGAGCGCACCGGTGCCTACAAGGGCCTGTACTTCGTGCTCATGGGCAAACTGAGCCCGCTGGACGGGGTCGGTCCGCGTGACATCGGTCTGGACAAGCTGCTGGACCGCATCATGGACACCGATGCGCCGGTGCTGCGCGAGGTGATCCTGGCCACCAATTTCACCGCCGAGGGCGAGACCACCGCCCATGTCATCACCCAGGCGCTGCGCGACCGCGAGGTCAAGGTCACGCGCCTGGCCCGGGGTGTGCCGGTGGGCAGCGAACTGGAATACGTCGATCTGGGCACCATCGCCCACGCGCTGGTGGACCGGCGCTGAACCCCTCTCTGACAACTGGAGCCCCCGCTCATGAAATCCGGACTCACCGTGGCCTACTGGGCCGTGCTGCTCTCGGCCCTGCTGCCCATCTTCTGCGCCGGTCTGGCCAAGTGGGGCATGTTCAGCAAGTCGCGCAAGGACGGCGGCTACGACAACCACAACCCGCGTGCCTGGCTGGCCCGCCAGACCGACTGGCGTGCCCGCGCCAACGCCGCCCAGGCCAACACCTTCGAGGCGCTGCCGTTCTTTTTTGCCGCCGTCATCATTGCCCACCAGATGGGCGCCTACCAGATGCGGCTGGACGTGATGGCCTTCCTGTGGGTGTTCCTGCGGGTGCTGTATGTGCTGCTGTATGTGGCCGATCAGGCCAGCGCACGGTCGCTGGTCTGGCTGCTGGCGCTGGCGCTGAACATTGGCATCCTGTTCGCCTGACCCTGCCCGGTCGGGCGTTCCCGGCTCGGTAGTTTCCCGCTCGGGATTGGTCCCGATGCGGTGGTCCGCTGCGGGAGATACGGTGTCGATCACAAGGTCGGTCTCTTGCCCGGCCGGGAGCAGGCAGTGCACAACTGCGATCGTCGCCAGTGGTTGGGACTCAGTGCCGGGTTGTTGCTGGGCTCCGGGACGACGCGCGCGCAGACGGCACCGCCACTGCCGCTGCAGACGCCCATTGCAACGCCGGTCAGGCTTTCCTCCACCCGCCTGGTGATCACGGTGGAGCAGCGGCCAGCCCTGGCCTACCTGCCGCTCACCGTGGCTCAGCGCCTGGGCTACTTCGAGGCTGAGGGCCTGAATGTGGAAGTGCGCGACGTGACCGAGGTCGGCGGTGCGCTGCGGGCGGTGCAGGCCCAGGCGGCTCATCTGGTGTGCGCCCCTTTCAGCCAGTTGCTGACCACATCCCGGTTCCGAGCCTTTGTGCTGCACTCGCGAACCCCCCAGATCGTGGTGGGCGTCTCGCGCAAGACGCTGCCGCAGTACCGCGAGGTGAGCGATCTGGCGGGCCGGCGCATCGGCGTGCAGGCCGGCCACAGCACCGGCCGGGCGGTGGTGCGGCGCGTGCTGGAGCAGGGCGGTCTGGACCTGGCCCGGGTGGAGCTGGTGCCGCAGGCGAACCCGTTTGCAGCGGTTCAGGCGTTCCGCAACGGCGCCATCGACGCCATCAGCTTTGCCGACCCGGTGATCACCCAGCTGGAGCTGCTGGGCGAGCTGCGCGTGGTGGCCGACACGCGCACCCTGCGCGGCTCCACCGAGGTGTTCGGCGGGCCCATGCCCTCGGTCTGCCTGGGGGCGCCGATCGATTTCATTGCCCAGTTCCCGCGGCTGTGCCAGGCCGTGTCCGATGCCATGGTCCATGCCCTCAAGTGGCTGCAGACCGCGGGTGTGAGCGACATCATCCGGGCGGTGCCCGAGTCGCACTTTCAGGGCGACCGGGCGCTGTACCTGGCGGCATTTGAGCGCATGCGCGAGAGCTGGACGCCCGACGGCCTGATGCCTTCGGAGGGGCCGCTGATTGCCCTGCGGGCCATGGCCATGGGCGACGATGCGGCGTTGCCCGAACCCCAGGAGCTGCAGCGCAGCTACACCAACGATTTCGCGCGCAGATCCAAGGCCCGGTTCAGGGCCTGAGCGGGTTCGTGTTCAGGGCTTGCCGGCGGCCACCCGGGTGCGCGCCGGTGCCGCCTTGCGGCTGGACGCGGCGGCGGTCTTGCCCTTGGCCTGGGTGCGGGCGGTCCGGGTGGCGGCCTTCTTGCGCGTGCCGCCGGCCTTGGCCACCGCTGCGCGCTGGGGCAGCATCAGGGTGATGCTCTGGCCGGCCTTGAGGGACGCGCTGGCCGACAGCTTGTTCCACTCCGCCACGCTCGACACCGGCACCTTGTAGCGCCGGGCCAGGCTGGCCAGGGTTTCGCCCTTGCGCGCCTTCACCGTGGTGCGGCGCAGGACCACATCGGGCTGCAGCGACAGCATGGCGTTGTCGGCCACGTGCTCGGGAACATCCCGGTCGCGGGCGCCGGTCCGGTGCACCAGCAGGCTGGAGCCGGCCCGCACCTGCATGCGCGGCGGTATGTTGTTGACCGAGCGCAGTTCGCTTTCGCTCATGCCCAGCTTGCCGGCCGCCTGGGCCACCGACATGGTGCTGGGCACCACCCAGGCGGTCCAGGTGGCCAGCGGGCCGTCGTGCCGAGCCAGGTTCTGCTGGAAGACAACCGCGTTGTCCCAGGGCAGCAGCACGGTGGGCGTGCCGGCGGCCATCACCACGGGCTGTTTCAGCGAGGGGTTGAGGGCCCGGAAATCGGATTCGCTGATGCCGGCCAGCCGGGCGATCACGGCGACATCCATGTCGCGCTCGATGGTCACGGTGTCGAAGAACGGGTGGTTGCCGATGGCGGGCAGCGTGGCGCCGAAGGCCTGTGGCCGCGCCACGATGTTCTTCACCGCCTGCAGCTTGGGCACGTAGTGGCGGGTTTCGGCCGGCATGGTGATGTCGGCATAACCGGTCGGCAGACCCGCCCGCTGGTTGCGGGTGATGGCCCGGTTCACATTGCCCTGGCCCCAGTTGTAGGCCGCCAGCGCCAGGTGCCAGTCGCCGAAGCGGGCATGGAGCTGCTGCAGGTAGTCCAGGGCGGCGCGGGTCGAGGCCAGCACGTCGCGGCGGTCGTCGCGGAACACGTTCTGCTTGAGGTCGAACGAGGCGCCGGTGGCGGGCATGAACTGCCACATGCCGGCGGCGCGCGCCGACGACACCGCCTGCGGATTGAAGGCGCTCTCGATGAAGGGCAGCAGGGCCAGCTCCATGGGCAGGTTGCGGCGCTCGATCTCTTCGACGATGTGGAACAGGTAGCGGCTGGAGCGCTCGGTCATGCGCTGGATGTAGTCCGGCCGGTTCAGGTACCAGCGCTCGTGGTCGCGCACCAGCTCGTTGTCCAGGTCGGGCATGGAGAGGCCGCGGCGGATGCGTTCCCACAGGTCGGCTGGCGCGGCCAGGCTGGCCACCGGCCCGCCCGGCATGCTGGCGGTGCCGATCTGGCTCAGCGGGCCGGAAGGCACCACCGGGGCCTGGGCCGGGCCGGAGCGGCCCAGGCCGGGCTCGGACGTTGCCGGGTGGCCGGCAACGGTGTCGCCGGGGACCGACGCGCAGCCGGACACGAACAGGGCCAGCGCGGCCAGGGCTGCAACCAGGCAGCGGCGTTGACGGTCAGGCCAGCGCATCAGAAAACGTTCTTCCATTCGCGCAGGGTGGCCAGCACCGAGACGGCATCGGTGCCGGTCGCGGGCGCGTGGCGCCGGGCAGCGGCGGCCACGGCCGGCTCGGCGGTGCGCAGGAACGGATTGATGCGGCGCTCCAGTTCGATGGAACTCGGCAGGGTGGGCTGCTGCTGGGCACGCAGCGCCTCGCAGCGGGCCTGGTAGCCGAGCAGGTCGGCGTTGTCGGGCTCGACCGCCACCGCAAAGCGCAGGTTGGAGAGCGTGTACTCGTGGGTGCAGCAGACCCGGGTGTGGCCGGGCAGGGCGGCCAGGGCCGACAGCGATTCGTGCATCTGGCCCGGCGTGCCCTCGAACAGCCGGCCGCAACCGCCGGAGAACAGCGTGTCGCCGCAGAACACCAGCGGGCCGCCGGGCGCGTCGGGGGCAAAGAAGGCGATGTGGCCGGCGGTGTGGCCGGGCACGTCGATCACCTCGAAGCGGATGCCCAGCACCTCCACCGATTCGCCGCCCGACACGCGTTTCAGCGGCTCGGGCATGGTCTCGAAGGCCGGGCCGATGACGCGGGCGCCGGTGGCTTCGCGCAACTCGGCCACGCCGCCGGTGTGGTCGGCATGGTGGTGCGTGATCAGGATGGTGTCGAGCTGCACGCCGGTGCTGGCCAGCCATTGCTGCACACCGGCGGATTCGCCGGGGTCCACGACCAGCGCGCGCTGGCCGTCGTGCAGGATCCAGATGTAGTTGTCGGAGAAAGCGGGTAGGGGGATGAGCTGCATGCCGTGCTGGGCCTCGGGGCCGTGTAGAGTGCGGGGCTGTCCGGATGGGGCCCCTCGCAGTGTCGCAGAGGGCAACCGCCCCGGTTCCATCCCACTGCGCCATGACCGAAAAAATTATAGGGTTGACCGAATGGTTCGCCACGCCCCCGGGCCAGTACCTGCTGGCCTGGGAGCAGGCGCAGTTCGATCTGGCCGTGGCGGATCTGTTCGGCTACAACGCGCTGCAGCTGGGTCTGCCCGAGCTGGATGCGCTGCGCAGCAACCGCATGCCGCACCGCTGGCTGGCCCTGCCCGAGCCGTTCGAGCCAGGCACCCCGCCGGTGGCCGGCCAGGCAGCCGTGGCGCTGGTGACCGACGCTGCGGCCTTGCCGTTCCCGGCGGCCAGCCTGGACCTGCTGGTGCTGCCGCACACCCTGGAACTCAGCGCCGATCCGCACCATGTGCTGCGCGAGGTCGAGCGGGTGCTGGTGCCGGAAGGGCGGGTGGTCATCAGCGGCTTCAACCCGGCGAGCTGGTGGGGTTTCCGCCAGGGCCGCGCCCGGCTCTGGGAGCGCACCGGCATGGACGACGGCAGCGGCCTCTACCTGCCCGATGCGGGCGAATTCATCGGCCCCTGGCGCCTGCGCGACTGGCTGCGCCTGCTGAGCTTCGAGATCGAGTCCGACCGCTACGGCTGTTACCGCCCTGCGGTGCGGACCGAAAAATGGCTGCAGCGCATGGCCTGGATGGACCGGGCCGGTGCACGCTGGTGGCCGGTGTTCGGCGCCGTCTACTTTGTGGTGGCGGTCAAGCGGGTGCGTGGCATGCGGGTGCTGGGGCCGGCCTGGAAACCACGTCGTGCCAAGGCCGCCGCCCCGGTGCCGGTGGCCAACCGCCACTGACCGACCGCGACTGACAAGACCGCGCGGGCCGGTCGGCCTCTGGCCGTTCTTTATCTTTCCTACACATTCCTGGAGCAATCTGTCTTGAACCATGTCGTGATCTATACCGACGGCGCCTGCAAGGGCAACCCCGGCCCCGGTGGCTGGGGCGTTTTCCTGCAGTCCGACGGGCACGAAAAAGAGCTGTGGGGCGGTGAACGCAACACCACCAACAACCGCATGGAACTCACCGCGGTCATCGAAGGGTTGGCGGCACTCAACCGCCCCTGCCGCGTCTCGCTTTACCTGGACAGCGAATACGTTCGCAAAGGCATCACCGAGTGGATTCACGGCTGGAAAAAGAAGGGCTGGGTCACGGCGGCCAAGCAGCCGGTGAAGAACGCCGAGCTGTGGCAACGGCTGGACCAGCTGGTGCACGGCGGCCCGCACCAGATCGAATGGCACTGGGTCAAGGGCCACGCCGGCAACCCCGGCAACGAGCGCGCCGATGCGCTGGCCAACCGGGGTGTGCCGGGCTGATTCCGGCGGGCCGCGACCCGTCGCACCAACCCCGACCAGGCCTCGGGGTCGCGGGAACTTCGTGCCCGGCCATCCGCTCTGGACTGATACATTGCCCGACGGTCCTGCCGCCCACGCCGGCCGCAGCGACCTCCCTATCCCCCAATGACGGGACACCATGGCCAAAAAACTGATTCATGTGCTGGTGGCTGCCACCGGCATCGCTGTGGCGTCCGGCGCCGCCTGGTGGTGGCAGAACCGGACCGCCGCGGCTCCTGCCGCTGCGTCGGGCGGCTCCGCTGCCCCCGGACAAGCCCCGGCCGGCGGCCCGCGCGCGGCCGCGGGCGGCCGGCCCAGCGTGGAGGTCACCAGCGTTCGCCGCATGCGGCTGCAGGACGACGCCCAGGCGGTGGGCACGCTGCGTTCGCGCCAGAGCGTGACCCTCAAGCCCGAGGTGGCTGGGCGGGTGCAGCGCATCGCCTTTGCCGATGGCGCCCAGGTGCGGCGCGGTCAGGTGCTGGTGCAGCTGGACGACACGCTGCAGGCCGCCGAGCTGCTGCAGGCCCAGGCGCAGCTCTCGATTGCCCAGGCCAACTTCAACCGCAACCAGGAACTGGTGGCCCAGAACTTCGTCGCCCAGCGCGTGCTGGACGAAAGCCGCGCCGCCCTGCAGGTGGCCCAGGCCCAGGTCACGCTGGCCCAGGCGCGGCAGCAGCGCATGCGCATCGCGGCGCCCTTTGACGGCACGGTGGGTCTGCGCAGCATCAACCTGGGGCAGTACGTGCAGGAGGGCCAGGACCTGGTGAACCTGGAAGACACCTCGGTGCTCACCGTCGACTTCCGCCTGCCCGAGCGTTACCAGACCCGCATTGCCCCGGGCCTGCCGGTGCAGGTGCAGCTTGACGCCTTGCCCGGCCGCAGCTGGGAAGCCAAGGTGCTGGCGGTCGATCCGCTGCTCGACGCCAACGGCCGCTCGATTGCGGTGCGCGCCACCATGCCGTCCGACCCGCGCAAGGAATTGCGACCCGGCATGTTCGCGCGGGTGCTGACCGTGTTTTCGGTCGACGACACCGCGCTGGTGGTGCCCGAAGAGGCGCTGGTGCCGCAGGCCGGCAAGCAGTATGTGTTCGTGCTGGACGAGCAGGGCGAGGGCGATGCGCGCAAGCGCGTGTCGCGCCGGGTCGAGGTGCAGACCGGTGCCCGCCGTGGCGCCGAGGTGCAGATCGTCCAGGGCCTTCAGGGCAACGAGACGGTGGTGGTGGCCGGCCAGCAGCGCCTGCAGCGCGACGGCACGGCGGTGAAGGTGGTCGACATGACCAAGGCCGTGGCCAAGGCTCCGGCGCCGGCCCGCTGACCCCGACCCGCGGAGCAACCCATGCAGCTGCCTGAAATATCCGTCCGCCGCCCGGTGTTCGCCACCGTGCTGTCCCTGCTGGTGCTGCTGGTGGGGGCGGTGGCCTTCAACGGCCTGACCGTGCGCGAGTACCCGAACATCGACGAGCCCACCGTCACGGTCACCACCACCTTCGGCGGTGCGTCCAGCGAGGTCATCGAGACCCAGGTCACCAAGGTGCTGGAAGACTCGCTGGCCGGCATCGAGGGGGTGGACATCATCACCTCGATCAGCCGCCAGGAGCAGAGCCAGATCACGGTGCGCTTCAAGCTGGACCGCGACCCCGATTCCGCCGCCGCCGATGTGCGCGACAAGGTCAGCCGGGTGCGCCAGCGCCTGCCGGTGGATGTAGACGAGCCGGTGATCGCGAAGGTCGAGGCCGATGCCACGCCAGTGGTCTGGCTGGCCCTCACTTCGGAGTCCATGCCGGCGCTCGAACTGAGCGACCTGGCCAACCGCATTGCCAAGCCGCGCCTGCAGACCGCGCCCGGCGCGGCCGACGTGCGCATCTTCGGCGAGCGCCGGTATTCCATGCGCATCTGGCTCGACCCGGACCGGCTGGCCGCCTACAACCTGACGGTGCAGGACGCCGAAGACGCCCTGCGCCGCTCCAACCTGGAGGTGCCGGCCGGGCGCATCGAGAGCCAGCAGCGCGAATTCAACGTCACCGCCGCCACCGACCTCCAGACCCCCGAGCAGTTTGCGGGCATCCCGATCCGCACCGTCAACGGCCAGACCATCCGCATCGGCGACGTGGCCCGGGTCGAGCAGGCCCCGCAGGACGAACGCACCACGGTGCGCTACAACGGCCGCGAGGGCATCTCGCTGGGCGTCATCCGCCAGGCCACCGCCAACCCGCTCGATCTCTCCGCTGCGGTGCAGGCCATGCTGCCGCAGATCCGCGAGGACCTGCCCGACACGGTGCGGGTCGAGATCGCCAACGACAACTCCATCTTCATCGACCGCTCCATCAAGGCGGTCTACACCACCATCGCCGAAGCGGTGGTGCTGGTGGCCCTGGTGATCTTCGTGTTCCTGCGCACCCTGCGGGCATCGATCATTCCGCTGGTGACCATCCCGGTGAGCCTGATCGGCACCTTCGCGCTCATGGCGCTGTTCGGCTTTTCCATCAACACCCTCACGCTGCTGGCGCTGGTGCTGGCCATCGGCCTGGTGGTGGACGACGCCATCGTGGTGCTGGAGAACATCTACCGCCACATCGAGGACGGCATGAAGCCGTTCGAGGCCGCCATCAAGGGCTCCAAGGAGATCGGTTTTGCGGTGGTGGCCATGACGCTCACGCTGGCCGCCGTGTATGCCCCGCTGATGTTCACCCCGGGCCGCACCGGCCGGTTGTTTGCGGAGTTCGCGCTGGCCCTGGCCGGCGCCGTGATCGTCTCGGGCTTCGTGGCGCTCACGCTGTCGCCCATGCTGTGCTCCAAGCTGCTCAAGCACAACCCGAAGCCCGGCCGTTTCGATGCCTTCATGGAACGCCAGCTCAACCGCATGAGCGACGGCTACGAACGCCTGCTGGGCGCCACCCTGAAGGTGCGCTGGCTCATGGTGGCCGTCATGCTGGTGAGTGCCGCCGGCAGCTGGCTGCTGCTGCAGTCGACCCGGCAGGAGCTCTCGCCCATGGAAGACCGGGGCGTGGTGCTGGCCTCCATCAACGGGCCCGACGGCGCCACCCTGGCCTACACCCAGAAGTACGCGCAGGCCATCGAGGGCATGGCGCAGACCTACCCGGAGTTCGACCGCATCTTCACCATCGTGGGCAACCCGTCGGTGGCGCAGGGCAGCGTGATCATGCGCGGTGCCGCCTGGGAAGACCGCGACCGCACCACCATGGAGATCGCCCGCGACCTGGCGCCCAAGGTGGCGGCCCTGCCGGGCATCAGCGCGTTCCCGATCACGCCGCCGTCGCTCGGCCAGGGCTTCCGCGAGCGCCCGGTCAACTTCGTGATCGTCACCAACGACTCCTACCAGAACCTCTCGGGCGTGGTGCGGCAGTTCCAGGACCGGCTGGCGCAGAACCCCGGTTTCGTGCAGGTCGACACCGACCTGCGCCTGAACAAGCCCGAGATCCGGCTGGATGTGGACCGTGAACGCGCCGCCGACATGGGCGTGAGCGTGGACGCCATCGCCCGCACGGTGGAGACCATGCTGGGCGGCCGCACGGTGACCCGTTACAAGCGCGACGGCGAACAGTACGACGTGGTGGTGCAGACCGTCTCGGCCAGCCGCACCACGCCGGAAGACATCGACCGCCTGTTCGTGCGCGGTCGGGGCGACGCCATGATCCCGCTGGCCTCGCTGGTCAAGACCTCCGAGGTGGTGGTGCCGCGCGAGCTCAACCACTTCGCGCAGCGGCGCAGCGCCACCATCACCTCCAACCTGTCGCCCGACTATTCGCTGGGCGAAGCCCTTGCCTACCTCGACCAGATTTCGGCCGAGGTGCTGCCGCCCGGCTACACCACCGACCTCAACGGCCAGAGCCGCGAATTCCGCAGCGCCTCCGGCTCGCTGGCCATCGTGTTCGTGCTGTCGCTGGTGTTCATCTACCTGGTGCTGGCGGCCCAGTTCGAGAGCTTCGTCGACCCCTTCATCATCATGCTCAGCGTGCCGCTGTCGATGCTGGGGGCGCTGCTGGCGCTCAAGCTGGCGGGGGGCACGCTCAACGTATTCAGCCAGATCGGGCTCATCACGCTGGTGGGCCTGATCACCAAGCACGGCATCCTGATCGTGGAGTTTGCCAACCAGCTGCGCGAGGAGGGTGTGGAACGCATCGAAGCGGTGCGCCGCGCGGCCGCCATGCGCCTGCGTCCCATCCTCATGACCACCGGCGCCATGGTGCTGGGCGCCATCCCGCTGGCCCTGGCCACCGGTGCCGGCGCCGAGAGCCGCCAGCAGATCGGCTGGGTGATCGTGGGCGGCATGTCGCTGGGCACACTGCTCACCATCTTCGTGGTGCCCACCATGTACTCGCTGCTGTCGCGCGACAAGGCGCACCGGCCGCAGCCCGCCACGGCGGACGAGGCCGGGTTCATTCCGCCCATCCGCCTCAGCGAACCGCCCAAGGCCCCATGAAAATCATCGACGAGATGTTCCACCTGGCGCTGCTCACCGCCGAACAGCACCGGCAGGCCAGCGACTGGATCGCGCAGGCCGCCACGCCCGACGACATCCTGCGCATGCCCGCTCCCCTGTGGCAGGCGGTCGAGCGGGCCAGCGCCGCCATGGGCATCGACGATGACCTGATGCGACCACCCTCGCTCGATGCCGGCGACCGGACCGACGCCTGAGGTGCCGGCCCCTCAGAGGGCGCCGTCGAACACCATCACGTCCACCGTGTCGCCCACCGCGACATTCCCCTGCTGGTGGTGCAGCACGATGAGGCCGTTGGCCTCCACCATGGAGCGCAGCACGCCGGAGCCCTGATTGCCGGTGGTGCGGGCCACCAGAGAGCCGTCGGCTTCGCGGGTGACGGTGCCGCGCTGGTATTCGGTGCGGCCCGGCTTCTTGCGCATGGCTTCGCCGCTGCGGGCCTGCAGGAGTACCGGCGGGGTGACCTCGGCGCCCATGAGCTGCTGCAGGGCAGGGCGCACGAAGGCCAGGAACGTGACCATCACCGCCACCGGATTGCCCGGCAAGCCGAACAGCACCGGCGAGCGGCCGCTGTTCAGTCGCCCGACCGCCATGGGCCGGCCTGGTCGCATCGCGATGCGCCAGAAGGCCACGTCGCCCAGCTGCCTCATCAGCGCCTTGGTGTGATCGGCCTCGCCCATGCTGACACCACCGCTGGTGATGATGGCGTCGGCCACGTCGGCGGCCTGGCGGAAGGCGGCTTCCAGGCTGGCCGGGTCGTCGCCCACCACGCCCATGTCGACCACCTCGATGCCCATGCGGCGCAGCAGGCCGTAGACGGTGTAGCGGTTGCTGTCGTACACCGCGCCTTCGCGCGGTGCTTCGCCCAGACTCAGGATCTCGTCGCCGGTGGAGAAATAGGCCACCTTCAGGCGCCGCATCACCCGCACCTGGGGCAGACCCAGGCTGGCGATCAGGCCGAGGGCAGCGGGGCCCAGGGTCTGGCCCCGGTGCAGCGCAGCGCGGCCTTCCATCAGGTCTTCGCCCTTGAAGCGGCGGTTGTCACCCGGCTTCAGGATGCCCGCCGGCAAGGTGATGCGGTCGCCCTCGACCTGCACGAATTCCAGCGGCACCACCGTGTCCAGACCGGCCGGCATGATGGCGCCGGTCATGATCTTCACGCACTCGCCGGACCCGCAGGTGCCGGCCCAGGCCTTGCCGGCGAAGGCGGTGCCCACCACCTTCAGGCTCAACGGCGCGTTGCCCAGCTGGCCGCCGTCAAAGGCAAAGCCGTCCATGGCGGAGTTGTCGTGCGGCGGCACGCTGATGGGTGAGATGACGTCTTCGGCCAGCACCCGGCCCAGGGCGTCGAACACGCCGACCACTTCGGTGTCGCTCACCGGCGTGACCAGCCGGCTCAGGAATTCATGGACCTGGGCCGCGCTCAGCGCCTGTGGGTCGTAGCCCTGCAGTTCGGCCGCGATCTGTTCGATGGTCTTCATGGCTCAGGACTTTTCCAGGGCGTGCAGCTCGGCCAGCGTGTTGGCGTTGCGGAAGGCATGCGGGTCGTCGCCGGGCAGGTTGAAGGGCACTTCCACCGTGCGGTGCTGTGCGGTCCAGGCGTCGATCTTGCGGCCGCCGGCCTGGGTGAACAGCGTGAGGCTCTCCAGCAGTTCGATGCGCATCAGGCAGAACACCGGCTGGGTGCGCAGCGCGCCGTCTTCGGGGGCCACCGCCATGGCAATCTCGGTGGCCGGGTCGTCGAACGCGGCGGCCAGGCGGCGGGCCAGGTCGAGCGGGAAGCGCGGCACGTCGCAGGGCACGGTCAGCAGGTAGGGCGTCTCGCAGCGCTCCAGGCCGGTCAGGAAGCCGCCCAGGGGGCCGGGGAAGTCGGTGATGCCGTCGGGCCAGACTGGCACGCCGAAGGCCTCGTAGGCGGCGAGGTTTCGGTTGGCATTGATCATCTGGTCGCCCACCAGGCCGCCGTCCTGCATCTGCAGGCGCAGCAGCGCATGCAGCGCCAGCGGGGTGCCATTGAAGTTCTGCAGGCCCTTGTCGGTACCGCCCATGCGGGAGCCCCGGCCGCCAGCCAGGACGATGCCGGTGATCTGGTTCTGTTCAATCATGGAAGTGGGTGTCAGCCGCCGATGTAGGACATCTCCACCCGCCGCTGGCCCTGGGTGGCGTCGGGCGGCAGGGTGGCGCGGAGTTGGGAATAACGGTCGTCGCGGCGCTGCCAGATGGCGGCGATGGCGCTGGCCAGTTCGTCGTCGCTGGCGCCGCCCCGGATCAGGGGGCGCAGGTCGTGCCCCTGGCTGGCGAACAGGCACAGGTAGAGCTGGCCTTCGGTGGACAGGCGGGCGCGGTTGCAGTCGCCGCAGAAGGCCTGGGTCACGCTGCTGATCACGCCGATTTCCCCGGAGCCGTCGGCATAGCCCCAGCGTTCGGCGGTCTCGCCGGGCGCAGACGGGTCCAGCTGCACCAGCGGCAGCTTGGCATGGATGCGCTGGACCACCTCGGCGCTGGGCAGCACCTCGTCCATGCGCCAGCCGTTGGTGGCGCCCACATCCATGTATTCGATGAAGCGCAGCACGATGCCGCTGCCCTTGAAGTGCCGGGCCATGGGCAGGATCTGGTCGTCGTTGGTGCCGCGCTTGACCACCATGTTGACCTTGATCGGCCCCAGGCCGGCTGCCCGCGCGGCCTCGATGCCTTCCAGCACGTCGGCCACCGGAAAGTCGACATCGTTCATGGCGCGGAACACCGCATCGTCCAGACCGTCCAGGCTGACGGTGACGCGCTGCAGGCCGGCGGCCTTCAGGGCTGCGGCCTTGCGGGCCAGCAGCGAGCCGTTGGTGGTGAGCGTGATGTCCAGCGGCTGGCCTTCCGGTGTGCGCAGGGCGGCGAGCTGTTCGATGAGCACTTCCAGGTTCTTGCGCAGCAGGGGCTCGCCCCCGGTCAGGCGCAGTTTCTGCACGCCGTGGGCCACGAACTGGCGCGCCACCCGGGTGATTTCCTCGAAGGTCAGCAGGCTGCTGTGCGGCAGGTAGGCGTAGTCCTTGTCGAAGATTTCCTTGGGCATGCAGTAGCTGCAGCGGAAATTGCAGCGGTCGGTGACGCTGATGCGCAGGTCGCGCAGCGGCCGGCCCAGGGTGTCACCGAGCAGGCCGGTGGCGGCGATCGGCCGCTCGGGAATGCGCACCGCGGTGTTGCGCAGGCGCTGGTCGATCAGGGGGATGACGCGTTCGGACATGGGCGCTGATTATCCGGCATGCCCCATGGGGCATGCAGACGCGTCGGCGCAGGCAGCCCCGCCGGCAGCGGGGTCTCAGGTCGCCCCGGCGACGCTGGAGGCGCCCACCGGCGCCAGCAGCTCGGCATGGGCCTGCAGCCAGCGTTCGGACAGGTCGCTGTGCTGCTGCGCCGGGTGGAAGTCGGGCCGGAAGTAGGCCCGCCAGGGTGCGAAGCTCACCCGCAGCAGACCGTCGCGGCCCAGCAGGTGGCGGCCCGCGCTGCGCCAGGTGCTCCAGCGCCACAGGGTGCCGTCGCGCCGCAGGTTGGCAGCGGTCTGGCGCAGGGTGTCTGTCAGGAAGATGAGCGTGACACGGCGCATCCAGGTCACTCGCCAGGAGTGGCTGCCGCCCAGGGCCTGATAGAGGTCGAAGGCGGTGCACTTGTGTTCCGACTCTTCGGCGCTGTGCCACAGCCACAGGGTCTGCAGCCGGGGTTCGGCGCCAGCGAGCACTTCGGGCCGCGCCAGCAGCCAGTCGGCGAACAGGGCGGTGAAGTGCTCGTTGGCGGCGGTGATGGCCAGCGCATGGCGCGGGTCGGCCTGTTCCAGCGGCGCCAGCCGGGCCAGCGCGCGCGGTTCCCAGTCGTTCACCAGCCCGTGCCGTTCCAGGTGGGCATTGAACAGGCTGTGGATGCGCCGGTGGGTGGCCTCCTGGCCCACGAAACCCTTCACCTCGGCCTCCCGCTGCGCTTGCTGATCGGCCGGCAGCGCCTTCCAGCCGCGCCGCACGCTGTCCAGGAAGAACTGTTCCCCCACCGGGAAGCTCATTGACAGGGCGTTGAACCAGGCGGTGAGGAAGGCGTCGCCACCGCACCAGTGGCGGGCCACGGGCGGTTCCAGGTCGATCAGCAGGCGGCGGACGGTGAGGTGGGTCATGGTCAGGTCAGGGGCAGGAGCGGCACGATCAGCAGGGCCACGATGTTGATGATCTTGATCAGCGGGTTCACGGCCGGTCCGGCGGTGTCCTTGTAGGGGTCGCCCACGGTGTCGCCGGTGACGGCGGCCTTGTGCGCCTCCGAGCCCTTGCCGCCGTGGTGGCCGTCCTCGATGTATTTTTTGGCATTGTCCCAGGCACCGCCGCCGGTGCACATGGAAATGGCCACGAACAGGCCGGTCACGATGGTGCCCATGAGCAGGCCGCCCAGCGCCTTCGGGCCCAGCAGCACGCCCACCAGGATCGGCACCACCACCGGCAGCAGCGAGGGGATCACCATCTCCTTGATGGCGGCGGTGGTGAGCATGTCGACCGCGCGGCCGTACTCGGGCTTGGCGGTGCCTTCCATGATGCCGGGGATTTCCTTGAACTGGCGCCGCACCTCCACCACCACCGCACCGGCCGCGCGGCCCACCGCTTCCATGGCCATGGCGCCGAACAGGTACGGGATCATGCCGCCGATGAACAGACCGATGATCACCATCGGGTCGGACAGGTCGAAGCTCACCTTGGCGCCGTAGGTCTCCAGCTTGTGGGTGTAGTCGGCAAACAGCACCAGCGAGGCCAGGCCGGCCGACCCGATGGCATAGCCCTTGGTGACGGCCTTGGTGGTGTTGCCCACCGCGTCCAGCGGGTCGGTGATGTCCCGCACGCTGCTGGGCAGCTCGGCCATTTCGGCAATGCCGCCGGCGTTGTCGGTGATGGGGCCGTAGGCGTCCAGCGCCACCACGATGCCGGCCATGCTCAGCATGGCGGTGGCGGCCACGGCGATGCCGTAGAGGCCGGCCAGCCCGTAAGAGGCCATGATCGCCGCGCACACGAACAGCACCGGCCAGGCGGTGGAGCGCATGGACACGCCCAGGCCGGCAATGATGTTGGTGCCGTGGCCGGTGGTGGAGGCCTGGGCAATGTGCTTGACCGGGCTGTACTGGGTGCCGGTGTAGAACTCGGTGATCCAGACCAGCGCAGCCGTCAGCACCAGGCCCACGGCGCAGGCGCCGAACAGCTTGAGCTGGCTGCCGGCGGCACCCAGCGCGTTGTCCGGAATGATCCAGGCGGTGACGAACCAGAACGCGATCAGCGACAGCACGCCGGCAATCGCCAGGCCCTTGTAGAGCGCCGGCATCACGTTCTTCATGCCCGGGCTGGCCTTGACGAAGAAGCAGCCGATGATGGAGGCGATGATCGACACCCCGCCCAGCACCAGCGGGTACAGCACCGCCTGCATGGGTGCGGCGGCCACCATCAGGGCGCCCAGCACCATGGTGGCGATCAGCGTTACGGCGTAGGTCTCGAACAGGTCGGCGGCCATGCCGGCGCAGTCACCCACGTTGTCACCGACGTTGTCGGCGATCACCGCCGGGTTGCGCGGGTCGTCTTCCGGAATGCCGGCCTCCACCTTGCCCACCAGGTCGGCGCCGACGTCGGCACCCTTGGTGAAGATGCCGCCGCCCAGGCGCGCAAAGATGGAGATCAGCGAAGAGCCGAAGGCGAAGCCGATCAGGGGGTTGAGCATCTTCGCCAGGTTGGAGGTGGCGTTCAGATTGCCATTGCCCACCAGGAACCAGAAGAAGCCCGCCACCCCCAGCAGGCCCAGCCCGACCACCAGCATGCCGGTGATGGCGCCGCCGCGGAAGGCCACGTCCAGCGCCGGGCCGATGCCCCGGGTGGCGGCCTGCGCCGTGCGCACGTTGGCGCGCACCGAGATGTTCATGCCGATGAAGCCGCAGGCGCCCGACAGCACCGCGCCCAGCACGAAGCCCACGGCGGTGGGGCCGTCCAGAAAAACGCCGATCAGGATGGCCAGCACCACACCGACCACGCCGATGGTCTTGTATTGCCGGGCGAGGTAGGCGGCCGCTCCGGTCTGGATGGCCCCCGCGATTTCCTGCATGCGGGCATTGCCCGCGTCCTGCGACAGGATCCAGCTGCGCGACCAGAAGCCGTAGGCCACGGCGATCAGGCCACACACCAGCGCAAACACCAGCGCACTTTGTCCAACCATGAAGATTCTCCTGCTCTGTTTTGTACGACTTGGAGGGGGCAACGCCTCCGGGGCTGCCCCCGCTGCGTTGCTTCCTCGCTCGGTACCTTCGCTGCGGTGCAGCACGGGCAGGGCGATTGGCCAACGCCTGCAATTTAGCGGTATCGGGGCCGGTTGCGGTCCGGGACGTCAGGTCCGGATCAGTAAAATCAGGGTAAATCCCGACCGTTTTTCACAACCATCACAGACCCATCATGTCTCTCGACAACGTGACCCCCGGCAGCAAAGTCCCTGAAGCGTTCAACGTGATCATCGAAATCCCGATGAACGCCGACCCGATCAAGTACGAGGTGGACAAGGAGACCGGCGCGATCTTCGTGGACCGCTTCATGAGCACCGCGATGCACTACCCCACCAACTACGGCTACGTCCCCCGGACCATCTCCGGCGACGGCGACCCGGTGGACGTGCTGGTCATCACCCCGGTGCCGCTGATCCCCGGCGTGGTGGTGCCGTGCCGCGCCATCGGCATCCTGAAGATGCAGGACGAGGCCGGCGAAGACGGCAAGGTGCTGGCGGTGCCGGTCGACAAGATCCTGTCGATCTACACCCAGTGGCAGAAGCCCGAAGACCTGAACCCGATGCGCCTGAAGACCATCCAGCACTTCTTCGAGCACTACAAGGACCTGGAGCCGGGCAAGTGGGTCAAGGTGCTGGGCTGGGAGGGCAAGGACGCCGCCCACCAGGAAATCCTGGACGGCATCGCCAACTACGAGAAGGCCAACAAGGCCTGATCGGCATCCCCGACCGCTGACGGTCAATGGACGGTCAGCGTTCGGGGTCGATGGCGTCGCGCAGCACCGGCAGCTGGTCGCCCGCCACCAGGGTGCGGAACGGGCCCTTCATCTGGGCACCTTCGTACACCTGAAGGCGCCGCGCCATCAGGGTGCCGGTCGACACGCCGCTGCGGCTGACGCAGGCCATGCCCTGGCATTCCAGCTGGGAGTCGGCCGGGCCGCCGCCGTCGCTGCCCAGATGGCCGAACAGGTAGGTGTCGCCCATCACCTTGATGCGGCCGGTGACCCGGCCCCCGGTCCACACGATCAGCCGGCCATTGACCCGGATCTGGCCGTGCAGCTCGCCTTCCACCAGCAGGCCACCTTCAAACACCAGATCGCCCTGCAGCCGGCAGCCGGCCGACACCCGGCTGGTGATGTTCATGGCCACCGGGTCGATGGTCAGTGCGTCCTGCAGCAGCTTGCCGGCCATGGGTTCTTCCGTGGTCAGATGGCACCAATCGCACCGACCGCACTGAGCCAGACCGGCAGCAGGCCGGCCAGGCTGGCATAGGCCAGCGCCAGCCCGAGGGCCAGCGTGAGCAACCCGATTGCAGCCAGCGCGCCCGCATGGCGCAGCACGAAGAGCCGCCACCGACCGGGCCGGGCAAACGCCTGACCGGGCAGGGCAACGACCCGGGTCGCGGCCCAGGCCTGCCACTCGGGGCTCAGTTGCAGGTGTTCACGGCGCATGTCGACCTCCAGCCCCCGGTCCAGCCCGGTGCCGCGCTGGCGGCGACCCAGCAGCACCGACACCGGGGCGCCGACGATGGTCTGGGTGAAGAACGCTTCCTGTTCGGTCATGGCGAAGCAGTTTAGCGGCCGCCTCAGCCGCCGGGCTGGCGCAGCGGGCTCCGTGCCGCGAGGTGATCCAGGTACTGGTCGATGCCTTGTCCCTCGCGGTCCAGGAAGCGGTCGACCGCATCGGCAAAGGCCGGATGGGCCAGCCAGTGGGCGCTGGTGGTGCGCACCGGCAGCAGGGCGCGGGCCATCTTGTGTTCGCCTTGCGCGCCGCCCTCGAAGCGGCGAAACCCCTGCGCAATGCACCACTCCAGCGGCTGGTAGTAGCAGGCCTCGAAGTGCAGGCAGTCGACCCGCTCCAAGGCACCCCAGTAACGGCCGTAGGCCACACCTTGCCGGCGATCGATGCCGATCAGGCTGGAGGCGATCGGCCGGCCCTCTCGCTCCGCGATGAACAGCAGCCAGTGGTCCGACAGCTCGCGCTGCATGCGTTCGAAGAAGCCGGGCTGCAGGTAGGGCGCGTTGCCGTGCTCGAAGTAGGTCTGCTGGTAGCAGCGGTGGAAAAAGTCCCAGTCGGCGGCGCTGATGTCGGCGCCTTCGGCATGCCGGAATGTCACGCCGGCCTCGACCACCTTGCGCCGCTCCTGCCGGATCTTCTTGCGTTTTTCCTGCTGGAGCGAGGCCAGGAACCGGTCGAAGTCGGCATGGGGCAGCCCGCCTGCGTCCTGGTTCTGCCAATGGAACTGCACAGTGTGCCGCAGCATCAGGCCGGCCTGTTCGCAGGCCTGCACGTCCTGCGGCGCCAGGAACAGCAGGTGCAGCGACGACAGCCCCCAGTCGCGGACCTGGGCCACCAGCGCTTGCACCAGCGCGGCGCGGGCGGCGTCGTCCCGGGCCAGCAGGCGAGGGCCCGGCACCGGGGTGAAGGGCACCGCCACCAGCCCCTTGGGGTAGTAACGCACGCCGTGCTGCTCATGGGCCTGGGCCCATGACCAGTCGAACACGTACTCGCCGTAGGAGTGCTGCTTGAGGTAGAGCGGGCACGCCGCCACCAGCGCGTCGCCTTGCCACAGGCTGAGGTACTGCGGCTGCCAGCCGGTGTCGGCCACCGCGCTGCCGCTGCTGTGCAGCGCATCGAGATAGGCTGCCTTCAGAAAGGGGGATGGCTCGGGCTGCGCGTCCAGCAGGGCGTCCCAGCGGGACATGCCGATCTCTGCCAGGCTGTCCGATACCCGGGTGACATAATCTTTTTCAGCCACGCGCAAGCTCCCACCGACCACCCGTTTTCACCCTCTGCTCCATGACGTTTTCCGTTTCCGTGGCCCAGCTCAACTTCGTGGTGGGCGACATGGCCGGCAATGCCCGGCGGATCATCGATGCGGCGGTGCAGGCCCACGCCCGTGGCGTGCAGCTGCTGCTGACGCCGGAGCTCGCGCTGTGCGGCTATGCGGCCGAAGACCTGTTCCTGCGGCCCGCCTTCATCGACGCCTGTGATCATGCCCTGAACGACATCCTGCAAGGGACCGCCCACCTCAAAGGCCTGCACCTGGTGGTGGGACATCCGGCGCGCCAGAGCAACATCGCCCTGCGCGGGCGCAGCGTGGCGGTGGCCGGTCTGTACAACGCGGCCTCGGTGCTGACCGAAGGCCGGGTGGTGGCCCGCCATGCCAAGCGCGAACTGCCCAACTACCAGGTGTTCGACGAGCGCCGGTACTTCGTGCCCGGCCATGAGGCCTGCGTGGTCCCGGTGCCGGACGCGCAGGGCCGGCCGGTGAAGGTCGGCCTGCTGATCTGCGAGGACGCCTGGTTCGACGCCCCGGCCGCCGACTGCAAGGCCGCCGGCGCCGAGCTGCTGGCGGTCATCAACGCGTCGCCCTTCCATGCCGGCAAGGGCGGCGAGCGTGAAGACACCATGCGCCAGCGGGCCCTTTCCACCGGCCTGCCGCTGATCTATGCCCACCTGGTCGGCGGGCAGGACGAGATCGTCTTCGAGGGCCGCAGCTTCGTGCTGGACGCCGGCGGCGTGCTGGCCGGCCGGGCGGTGAGCTTCGAGGAAGCCGCCTTCGACATGCGCTTCGAGCGCGCGGAAGCGGGCTGGCGCATCCAGGCCGAAACCGACCGCGCCCACAGCGCCGAGGCCGACCTCTGGCACGCCCTGGTGCTGGGCGTGCGCGACTACATCGGCAAGAACGGATTCCCGGGCGCGCTGCTGGGCCTCTCAGGTGGCATCGACTCCGCGCTGGTGCTGGCCATTGCGGTGGACGCGCTGGGCGCCGACCGGGTGCGCGCGGTCATGATGCCCTCGCCCTACACCGCCGACATTTCCTGGATCGATGCGCGCGACATGGCCGCCCGGCTGGGCGTGCGCTACGACGAGATCGGCATTGCCCCCGAGTTCGAGGCGTTCAAGGCCTCGCTGGGGCCGCTGTTCGAGGGCCGGCCCGAGGACACCACCGAAGAGAACCTGCAGGCCCGGATCCGGGGCACGCTGCTGATGGCGTTGTCCAACAAGTTCGGCAGCATCGTGCTGACCACCGGCAACAAGAGCGAGATGGCCACCGGTTACTGCACCCTCTACGGCGACATGGCGGGTGGCTTTGCGGTCATCAAGGATGTGGCCAAGACGGCCGTTTTCCGCCTGGCCCGCTGGCGCAACCAGCACGACCCGTACGGCACCGGAGCCGACCCCATTCCGGAACGCATCATCACCCGCCCGCCGAGTGCCGAGCTGCGACCGGACCAGGTCGATCAGGACAGCCTGCCGCCCTACGAGGTGCTGGACGCCATCATCGAGCGCTACATGGAGAACGACCGCAGCCCCGACAGCATCGTGGCCGAAGGTTTTGCCCAGGCCGATGTGGACAAGGTGGTGCGGCTGATCCGCATCAACGAGTACAAGCGCCGCCAGGCCCCGGTCGGCATCCGCGTGACGCACCGCAGCTTCGGCAAGGACTGGCGCTACCCCATCACCAGCCGCTGGCGCGCCTGAGGCCGGTTGGCCCTGCCTGAGCCGTCCGCTGCGGTGATGGGTGCGTGATACATTTTTGACACTTTCCCGAGACCACCACGGAGCCCCCGCATGAAGCAGATCACCGCCGTCATCAAACCCTTCAAGCTCGAGGAGGTGCGCGAGGCACTGGCCGAACAGGGTGTGACCGGCCTGACGGTGACCGAGGTGAAGGGTTTCGGTCGCCAGAAGGGCCACACCGAGCTCTACCGCGGCGCCGAGTACGTGGTCGACTTCCTGCCCAAGGTGAAGGTGGAGGTGGTCGTCAACAACGACGATGTGGACCGCTGTGTCGACGCCATCATCCGCGCCGCCCGCACCGGCAAGATCGGCGACGGCAAGATCTTCGTGACCTCGGTCGAACGCGTGGTGCGCATCCGCACCGGCGAGCAGGACGAGTCGGCCGTCTGAGCCGGCTCAGAGCAGTTCGGTGCGGAAGCGGGTGGTCAGCCCGCTGTCCTGCACCAGCGCGGGCAGCAGCTGCTGCACATCGGCTTCGATCCGCACCAGCGCCATCTGGGCGTCGCTCATGAATCCGGTGGTGACGGTGTGGTTCAGGAAACCGAGCAGCCCGTCGTAGTGGCCTTCGGTGTTGAGCAGGCCGACCGGCTTCTGGTGGTAACCCAGCTGCCGCCAGGCCCACACCTCGAAGAGTTCCTCGAAGGTGCCGATGCCGCCCGGCAGGGCCACAAAGGCGTCGGCGTTGTCGGCCATGAGCCGCTTGCGCTCGTGCATGGTGTCGACCACCACCAGTTCGGTGCACGCGGTGTGGGCCCATTCGCGCTCCACCAGCGCGTGCGGAATGATGCCCAGCACCTGTCCGCCAGCGGCCAGGGTGGCATCGGCGACGATGCCCATCAGGCCGTTCCGGCCGCCGCCGTAGACCAGCCGCCCGCCATGTCGCCCGATCCAGCTGCCCACCTCGGCCGCCGCCCTGACATAGGCCGGGTGCGTGCCGGGACGGGAGCCGCAATACACGCAGACCGAAAACGCGGGCGCTGTCATGTTGCAAGCCACCGCGACACAATGGCCGCCACCCAGGTGCCGATGGCCAGCAGCAGGCTCAGCAGCACGGCGGCGCTGCCCATGTCCTTGGCGCGCTTGGACAGGTGGTGCCACTCGGGCCCGACCCGGTCCACCACCGTCTCGATGCCGGTGTTGAGCAGTTCCACCACCATGACGGCCAGCCACACCGCGCACAGCAGGCTGACCTCGACCCAGTTGCGCCCGATCCAGAACGCCGCCGGTATCAGGACCACCGCCGCGACGGCTTCCTGCCGGAAAGCGGTCTCGCCCCAGCCCGAGCGCAGCCCGGCGCAGGAATAACCGAAGGCGTGCCACATGCGCGAGGCGCCTGTGCGCAGCTTCTGCGCATTGACCGGTTCTCGATCGGGTTGGTGGCTCATGGTTTCAGCTCCACCAGCGCCGGGGCTTGCTGGTGTCTTCTGCCGGTTTGTAGTGGACCAGACGCGTGCCTGCCAGCGCGTCGTGCAGGAACTGGCGCTGGGCATGGAAGCGGGAGAGCAAGGCCCACACCAGCACCCAGCCGAGGACCAGCACCGTTGTGGCGCCGCCCGATGCACCGGTGGCGCCGGCGATGGCCAGTGGCGGCAGCAGCCACACCCACGACAGCACATAGCGCCACAGCGCGCGACCCTGCGTCAAGCCGTTGCCGTGTCGATCGACCACACGGATGTGCCAGGTCTTCATGGCCAGCGTCTGGCCCTTGGCCCAGAACCAGCCGAAGTAGATGCCGAACGCCACGAACACCAGCGCCTGCTGGACGTAACGGTTCTCCAGCGCATTGCCCGACTGGGTGAACGATGACAGCACGAAGCTGGTGGTGAACAGGACCCCGACCAGGAACACGACGCCGAACAGCAAGGTGCCCTCGTACAGCCAGCAGGCCATGCGCCGCCGCAACGAAGGTGCCTGCAGTTCGCTGCCGGGCGGCAAGGGTGTGGTCAGGTTGGGGGTGGGGGTCTGGGGGAGGGCCGACATGGGAGATCCGGGTGCGCCAGGGCTAAGTGCAGGGGCGTTGTGCAGGGGCGTGGTGCAGGGCAGCAAATGACCGCAGAATTGTCGCATCCGGCATGAATCCGGCGGTTTGCTGTGGTTCCCGCCGGCACCGGGGTGCCGGAAACCCGGTGTTGCAGTGCGATAATGCGCGTTGCAATTCAAAACAAGGCAAACGGATCCGGGTCCGGCGGGGTATGTGTCCGCCCATGGCCAAGGGTCTCAAGTCCCGATGCCGCCCCACAAGGGTGGGTGGAGGGGCACCCAAGGTTTTTCGTCAGAGAAATTCTCGAAAGGTTGATCATGGAAATCTCCAAGGCCGAACTCGCTTCGGCGGCTGCCGCATACGGCGCAGCCACCCCCGAACTCCGTGGCGCAGAAATCCTCGTCAAGGCCCTCCAGGCCGAGAACGTGAAGTACGTCTGGGGCTATCCCGGCGGCGCGGTGCTGCACATCTACGACGCGTTCTACAAGCAGGACACCATCCAGCACGTGCTGGTGCGCCACGAACAGGCCGCCGTGCACGCCGCTGACGGCTACGCCCGTGCCACCGGCGACGTGGGCGTGGCCCTCGTCACCTCCGGCCCCGGCGTCACCAATGCCATCACCGGCATTGCCACGGCCTACATGGACAGCATCCCCATGGTGATCATCACCGGGCAGGTGCCCACGGCCGCCATCGGCCTGGACGCCTTCCAGGAATGCGACACCGTCGGCATCACCCGGCCCATCGTCAAGCACAACTTCCTGGTGAAGGATGTGCGGCAGATGGCCGACATCATGAAGAAGGCCTTCCACATCGCCCGCAGCGGCCGCCCCGGCCCGGTGGTGGTGGACATCCCCAAGGATGTGTCCTTCAACAAGACCCCCTACACCGGCTACCCCGAGACGGTGGAAATGCGCTCCTACAACCCGGTGCGCAAGGGCCATGGCGGCCAGATCCGCAAGGCCCTGCAGCTGCTGCTGAATGCCAAGCGCCCTTACATCTACACCGGCGGCGGCGTGCTGCTGGGTGATGCGACCGCCGAGCTGCGCACCCTGGTCGACCTGCTGAACTACCCGGTCACCAACACCCTGATGGGCCTGGGCGCCTTCCCGGCCACCGACCGCCGTTTCCTGGGCATGCTGGGCATGCACGGCACGATCGAGGCCAACAACGCCATGCAGAACTGCGACGTGCTGCTGGCCGTGGGCGCCCGTTTCGACGACCGCGTGATCGGCAACCCCAAGCACTTCGCGCAGAACGAACGCAAGATCATCCACATCGACATCGATCCCTCCAGCATCTCCAAGCGGGTGAAGGTGGACGTGCCGATCGTGGGCGACGTGAAGGACGTGCTGGGCGAGCTGATCCACATGATCCGCGAGACCACCACCCGGGCCGACGAGAAGGCCATGGCCGACTGGTGGAAGACCATCGAGGCCTGGCGCTCGCGCGACTGCCTGAAGTACGACCGCGGCAACAAGGACGTCATCAAGCCGCAGTACGTGGTCGAGACCCTGTGGAACCTGACCAAGGACGTCGACACCTACGTCACCTCCGACGTCGGCCAGCACCAGATGTGGGCCGCCCAGTTCTACAAGTTCAATGAGCCGCGCCGCTGGATCAACTCCGGCGGTCTGGGCACCATGGGCGTGGGCATTCCGTATGCCATGGGCATCAAGCTGGCCAAGCCGGACAGCGAGGTGTACTGCATCACCGGTGAAGGTTCGGTGCAGATGTGCATCCAGGAACTCTCCACCTGCCTGCAGTACAACACCCCGATCAAGGTCATCTCGCTGAACAACCGTTACCTGGGCATGGTGCGCCAGTGGCAGGAGATCGAATACTCCGGCCGCTACAGCCACAGCTACATGGATGCGTTGCCGAACTTCGTGAAGCTGGCCGAAGCCTACGGGCACGTCGGCATGCTGATCGAGCGTCCCCAGGATGTGGAGCCCGCCCTGCGCGAGGCCCGCAAGCTCAAGGACCGCACCGTGTTCATGGACTTCCGCACCGACCCCTCGGAGAACGTGTTCCCGATGGTGCAGGCCGGCAAGGGCATCACCGAGATGCTGCTGGGTTCGGAAGACCTGTAACCACCCCTCGCGGGCCGGCTTTCTGCCGGCCCATTCCCTCAAGTCGAATCTATTGCCCGCCGAGCCCGCGCATTACCGTGCGCGGGGGAGGGCGGCGAAAAGAGGAAGCTGCACATGAAGCACATCATTGCCGTCCTGCTCGAGAACGAGCCCGGCGCACTGTCCCGCGTGGTCGGCCTGTTTTCGGCCCGTGGCTACAACATCGAGTCGTTGACGGTGGCCCCCACCGAAGACCCCAGCCTTTCGCGCATGACCATCCAGACCACCGGGTCGGACGACGTCATCGAGCAGATCACCAAGCACCTCAACCGCCTCATCGAGGTGGTCAAGGTGGTCGACCTCACCGAAGGTGCCTACACCGAGCGCGAGCTCATGATGGTGAAGGTGCGTGCGGTGGGCAAGGAACGCGAGGAGATGAAGCGCATGGCCGACATCTTCCGCGGCCGCATCATCGACGTGACCGAGAAGAGCTACACCATCGAACTCACCGGCGACCAGAGCAAGAACGACGCCTTCCTGGAAGCCATCGACCGAACCGCCATCCTCGAGACGGTCCGCACCGGTGCCAGCGGCATCGGCCGCGGTGAGAGAATCCTGCGCGTTTAATTTCATTCCAACGGAGCAACCATGAAAGTTTTCTACGACAAGGACTGTGACCTGAGCCTGATCAAGGGCAAGACGGTGGCCATCATCGGCTACGGCAGCCAGGGCCATGCACACGCGCAGAACCTCAACGACAGCGGCGTGAAGGTGGTGGTGGGCCTGCGCAAGGGCGGCGCCTCCTGGGACAAGGTCGGCAAGGCCGGCCTGAACGTCATGGAAGTCAACGACGCGGTCAAGGCCGCCGACGTGGTCATGATCCTGCTGCCCGACGAGCAGATCGCCGAGGTCTACAAGAACAACGTCGAGCCCAACATCAAGCAGGGCGCTTCGCTGGCCTTCGCCCACGGCTTCAACGTGCACTACAACCAGGTTGTGCCGCGCGCCGATCTGGACGTGTGGATGGTGGCGCCCAAGGCACCGGGCCACACCGTGCGCAACACCTACACCCAGGGCGGCGGCGTGCCCCACCTGGTGGCCGTGCACCAGGACAAGTCCGGCAAGGCCCGTGACCTGGCCCTGAGCTATGCCATGGCCAACGGCGGCGGCAAGGCCGGCATCATCGAGACCAACTTCAAGGAAGAGACCGAGACCGACCTGTTCGGCGAGCAGGCCGTGCTGTGCGGCGGCGCGGTCGAGCTGATCAAGATGGGCTACGAGACCCTGGTGGAAGCCGGCTACGCGCCCGAGATGGCCTACTTCGAGTGCCTGCACGAGCTCAAGCTGATCGTCGACCTGATCTACGAAGGCGGCATCGCCAACATGAACTACTCGATCTCCAACAACGCGGAGTTCGGCGAGTACGTGACCGGCCCCGAGGTGATCAACGAAGAGTCGCGCAAGGCCATGCGCAACGCCCTCAAGCGCATCCAGAACGGTGACTACGCCAAGATGTTCATCCTGGAAGGCCGCACCGGCTACCCCAGCATGACGGCCCGCCGCCGCAACACCGCCGATCACCAGATCGAGGTGGTGGGTGCCCAGCTGCGCGCCATGATGCCCTGGATCGCCAAGAACAAGCTGGTCGACCAGACCCGCAACTGATCGGGCCTGCGCCCATCTCCAAAGGGCCACTTCGGTGGCCCTTTGTCGTTTCTGCTGCCATCACTGGCTTACACTGCGCCTTCCGCGGCGTCCATGCCGCGCCACAGCCTTGCCATGCACGACGGAACCGACACCCAGATCCCGACCCCGGTCGACGCGCCCAAGCGGGCCAAGGGCATCTACATGCTGCCCAACATGATCACCCTGGCAGCGCTGTTCGGTGGCTTCTACGCCATCGTCATGGCCATGAACGACCGCTTCGATCTGGCCACGGTGGGCATCTTCGTGGCCATGGTCCTCGACAGTCTGGACGGCCGCGTGGCCCGGCTGACCAATACCCAGAGTGCCTTCGGCGAGCAGATGGACTCGCTCTCGGACATGGTGTCGTTCGGCGCTGCGCCCGCCCTGATCGCCTACGAATGGGTGCTGCGGGACATCGGCCGCTGGGGCTGGATCGCCGCCTTCGTCTACTGCGCCTGCGCGGCGCTGCGGCTGGCGCGCTTCAACGTGAACACCGGCGTGGTCGACAAGCGCTACTTCCAGGGCCTGCCTTCCCCGGCGGCGGCGGCTCTGGTGGCGGGCTTCATCTGGCTCATGACCGAAACCGAGGTGCCTGCGCAGGACGTGACCTGGTTCATGTTCGCCATCACGCTCTACACCGGCCTGACCATGGTGACCAACGTCCCGTTCTACAGCTTCAAGGACCTGAGCCTCAAGCGCAGCGTGCCGTTTGCCGCCATCGTGCTGGTGGCCCTGGGCATTGCGGTGATCAACATCCATCCGCCCACCGTGCTGTTCGGACTGTTCGTGCTCTACGGCCTCTCGGGTTATGTGATTTACGTCTGGCGCAAGTCCAAGGGGCGCCCCACCAGCGTCATCAGCACCTCGACCGACGAGCCGGACGAGCGCGGGTTGCACGACTGATGCCCGATGGATCCGATTGCCAACCCCTATCGGTTCATCAAATCCTTTGTGATACATTGACCGTCATGTTCCAAGTCGCCCTGCTGCTACCCCTGTCTGTCCACCACGGGCACGTCCGGTAGCGCGCGAGCGAACAATCCCAACGGCCCGTATGCACCCGCAGCGGGCCGTTTGTTTTGGAACTGCGGGTTTTCGAGATCCTGGCCTCTGTGCCACACCGGAGCATTGCGATGACTGACAAGCTGATCATTTTCGACACCACCTTGCGCGACGGCGAACAGTCGCCCGGCGCCTCCATGACCCGCGACGAGAAGCTGCGCATCGCCCGCCAGCTGGAGCGACTGAAGGTCGATGTGATCGAAGCCGGTTTTGCGGCCAGCTCCAACGGCGATTTCGAATCGGTCAAGGCGATTGCCGACGTCATCAAGGACTCGACCGTCTGCTCGCTGGCCCGCGCCAACGACCGCGACATCTCCCGTGCCGCCGATGCGCTCAAAGGCGCCAACCGCGCGCGCATCCACACCTTCATCGCCACCAGTGCGCTGCACATGGAGAAAAAGCTGCGGATGACGCCCGAGCAGGTGCTGGAGCAGGCCCGGCAGTCGGTGCGGTTTGCCCGCAACCTCTGCGACGACATCGAGTTCAGTGCGGAGGACGGCTACCGTTCCGAGATGGACTTTCTGGCCCGCGTCGTCGAGACGGTGATCGCCGAAGGTGCCACCACCATCAACATCCCCGACACCGTGGGCTATGCCATTCCCGAGCTGTATGGCAACTTCATCCGGACCCTGCGCGAGAAGGTGCCCAATGCCGACAAGGCCATCTGGTCGGTCCATTGCCACAACGACCTCGGCATGGCCGTGGCCAATTCGCTGGCCGGCGTGAAGATCGGTGGCGCCCGTCAGGTGGAATGCACCATCAACGGCCTCGGCGAGCGCGCCGGCAATTGTTCGCTGGAAGAAGTGGTGATGGCGGTCCGGACCCGCCGCGATCACTTCGGCCTGGATGTGGGCATCGACACCAGCCAGATCGTGCCGGCCAGCCGCATGGTGAGCCAGACGACCGGCTTTGTGGTCCAGCCGAACAAGGCGGTGGTCGGCGCCAACGCGTTCGCCCATGCCAGCGGCATCCACCAGGACGGCGTTCTGAAGGCCCGCGACACCTACGAGATCATGCGCGCCGAGGATGTGGGCTGGAGCGCCAACAAGATCGTGCTGGGCAAGCTCAGCGGCCGCAATGCCTTCAAGCAGCGCCTGCAGGAACTCGGCATCGCGCTCGACTCCGAGACCGAAATCAACGCTGCCTTCGCCAAGTTCAAGGAACTGGCCGATCGGAAGGCCGAGATCTTCGACGAGGACATCCTGGCCCTGGTGAGCGACGACAGCGTCACCACCGAGAAGGAGCAGTACAGCCTGGTGTCGCTGGCCCAGCGCAGCGAGACCGGCGAGCGCCCGCATGCGAATGTGGTGTTCACCGTGGATGGCCGCGAGGTGCAGGCCGATTCCGATGGCAACGGCCCGGTGGATGCGTCGCTCAAGGCGATCGAGAAAAACGTGAAGAGCGGCGCCGAGATGGTGCTGTACTCCGTCAATGCCATCACCAGCGGTTCCACCGAGAGCCAGGGCGAGGTCACGGTCCGGCTGCAGCATGGCGGACGGGTGGTCAATGGTGTGGGATCGGACCCCGACATCGTGGTGGCATCGGCCAAGGCTTACCTGAGCGCGCTGAACAAGCTGCACAGCAAAGCCGACCGGGTGGCTGCGCAGGGCTGAAAACCCAAGTAAATCAAGGACTTGGACAGCACATCAAGTTGATCGATGGAAAAGACACCAAAAGTAGCATCTGTTCCATCGATCGGTGAAGATTGCCGTTCAAGTTTTTGATATTGCTAGATTTTTTTCATCTCCCTACAATCGCCTCTGGTCACAGCACTGAGGCAGGAGTCCGGACATGAAAAGATTGGTCAGCAGGTGGCTTCGTGCCATCCCCGTCATGGGTACCGTGTTGGCCATGTGTGTCGGCTTGACGGGCATCGGGTTGCCCGCGGCACAGGCGGCCGAATCCCGGTCGGCCACGACCAAAAAGGCGCAGGCCCAGAAAAAGAAGTCTGTGGTCAAGGCGGCCGCCCGAAAGCAGGCTGCCAAACAGGCCCCGCGGAAGACCACGCTCGCGCAGAAAAGCGGTGGCAAGCGCAAGGCTTCCGTGGTCGCGACCGCCAGGAAGCCGGGCGTCAAGGCGCAGGCCAGGCGCGTGAATGTCAAGGTGGGTGCCTCCAACGTCACCCGCAGCATGTCGCCCGTTCGCCTGTCTGAACCGGCGCGGTTGTCTGTTGGCGAGCAGCTCGGACTGCGGGCCAAGGACGACCCCCTGGACCTGAACTCCAGTGTCGCTCTGGTGGTGGACCAGGACACCAACGAGGTCCTGTTCAGCAAGAACGACCACGCGGTGCTGCCGATTGCCTCGCTGACCAAGCTCATGACCGGCCTGATCGTGGCGGACGCGCATCTCGACATGAACGAGATGATCACCATCACCCAGGACGATGTGGACACCTACAAGGGCAGCCGCTCTCGGCTGGCGGTCGGCACGCGGCTCACCCGCGGCGAACTGATGCATCTCTCGCTCATGTCGAGCGAAAACCGGGCCGCCCATGCCTTGGGTCGCACCTACCCGGGCGGCATGACCGAGTTCGTCCGGCTCATGAACCTGAAGGCCCTCGAGCTGGGCATGAGCGACACGCGGTATGTGGAACCCACCGGCCTGTCCAGCGACAACCGCTCCAGTGCGCGCGATCTGGCCACGTTGGTGTCGGTGGCCTACGAGCGGCCGATCCTGCGGGATCTGTCGACCTCGCCCGGCTACGAGGTGGATGTGGGTCGCAGGACGCTCCAGTTCAACAACTCGAACAGGCTGGTGAAAAACCCCCAGTGGGACATTGGTCTGCAGAAGACCGGCTACATCTCGGAAGCCGGCCGTTGCCTTGTGATGCAGGCCCAGGTGGCCGGTCGCAAGCTGATCATGGTGTTTCTGGACGCCACCGGCAAGCTCAGCCGGCTCCAGGACGCCGAGCGTGTCCGCAAATGGCTGGAGCATCAGGCCATTCCGCCGGTGCCGGTGCGGCCGCAAGGCTGAGGCCGTTTCCCCGGCGAGGACCGCTAACCTCGAACCGCCTCAACGCGGCTTGAGTTGCCCGGGGTCGGGGCACCCCAGTGAGGCCGAAATCTCGTGCGCGGTGGCGCGCAGCTTGGGCAGCCAGCTTTCGTCGATCCGGTCGGCGGGGGCCGAGATCGACAGCCCGGCCACCAGCCGGTGCTGATCGTCGTAGATGCCTGCGGCCATGCAGCGCACCCCCAGCTCCAGTTCTTCGTTGTCCCGTGCCACGCCCAGCTGGCGGCACTGGTTCAGTTCGCGCTCGAGTGCAGGCAGCTGGGTGAGGCTGTTGCGCGTGTTGCCGGCCAGCCCGGTGCGGGCGGCATAGGAGCGCAGCCGCTGGGGCTCTTCGTCGGCCAGGAACAGTTTCCCGACCGAAGTGAGGTGCAGCGGTGCCCTGCCGCCGATGGCCCTGACCACCTGCATGCCCGAGCGCTCGCTGTAGGCGCGTTCCACATAGACGATCTCGTCGCCCTGGCGGACGCTCAGGTTGACCGGCTGCTGTATCTGTTTGTGCAGTTCCCGCATGGGCGCCAAGGCAGCGTCGCGCACGCTGAGTCGGGCTTTGACCAGGTTGCCCAGTTCCAGCAGGCGCATGCCCAGCCGGTAGCTGCCGGCCTCGGGGCGATCGACAAAGCGGCCGATGGTGAGATCGTTCAGGATCCTGTGGGCGGTCGAGGGGTGAAGGCCGGTCTTTTCGCTGATTTCCTTCAGCGAAACCGGCTCCTCGCGGGAGGCCAGCACCTCGAGCAGGTTGAACATGCGTTCGATCACCTGCACAGTGGGCACGGCCGGTGCGGATTCAGTTCGTTTGTTCATGGCTTGATGACCTGATCTTACGAGATGAAACGCACTCCCGTCAGCCGGCGCGCTCCCGGGGGCGGAGGACTCTTCAGGGCTGTTCCGTCCAGCGGCCTTCCAGCAGCAGCTCGTGGGGGCGGAAGGCGGCCTTGTAGTTCATCTTGGGGCTTTGCCGGATCCAGTAGCCGAGGTAGACATGGGGCAGGTCCAGGGCGCGGGCCTGGCGGATCTGCCACAGGATGCTGTAGGTGCCGTAGCTGGCGCGGTCGTCCGGTTCGTAGAAGGTGTAGACCGCCGACAGGCCGTCGTTCAGCACATCGACGATGGACACCATCTTGAGGCGGCCGGGGGAGCCATCGGCACCGGGTTCGTGGAATTCGATCAGCCGGGAGTTGACCCTGCTCTGGAGCAGGAACTGGGCGTACTGGTCCACGCTGTCCTGGTCCATGCCGCCACCGGCATGGCGGCTGTTCTGGTAGCGCAGGTACAGGTCGTAGTGCTCCGGCACGAAGCCCAGCTTGAGCACGCGGGTGACCAGGCCGGCATGCTCCTTTTCGGCGCGCCGCTGGCTGCGGCTGGCCTGGAATCGGGCCACCGGGATGCGCAGGGGCACGCAGGCATGGCAGCCGTCGCAGTAGGGCCGGTAGGTGAACATGCCGCTGCGCCGGAAGCCGTGGGTGACCAGGTCCGAGTAGGCGTCGTTGTGGATGAGGTGGCTTGGCGTGGCCACCTGGGAGCGTGCCATCTGTCCGTCCAGGTAACTGCACGGGTAGGGCGCCGTCGCGTAAAACTGCAGCGCCTGTAGCGGGAGTTCTTTGGGGTGGGTCACGCGGGCCGGCTGGCGTCGTTGAACAGTGCGTTCCAGTATACGGGGCTGAATTCCCAGGTGGGTGCCGCCAGCGGCAATGCCATGTTCAGGTGCTGGAGGAAGTCGGTGCGGGGCATCACACGCCCGCCCAGCGACGCCAGGTGGGCGGTGTTCTGCTGGCAATCGATCAGCGGAATCCGTTTGACCCGGCAGAAAGCCACCAGGGCGGCGAGCGCCATCTTGGAAGCGTCGGGCAGCCGGCTGAACATGGATTCGCCGTAGATCATGGCCCCGATGTTGACGCAGTACAGGCCGCCGACCAGCTCGCCATCGATCCAGGTCTCGACGCTGTGAGCCAGGCCGGCCCGGTGCAGCCGGAGGTAGGCCTGCGCCATGGCTGGGAGTATCCAGGTGCCGTCCTGGCCGGTGCGGGGGGTATGGGCGCAGGCCCGGATCACCCGCTCGAAATCGTGGTCGACCCGGATGTCCAGTCGGCTATCGGCCAGCAGCTTCTGCAGCGTTTTCCGGAGCGACCGGTGAAAACGGAACTCTGCCGCCTGCAGGACCATGCGGGGGTCGGTGCTCCACCACAGGATCGGCTGGCCCGCGCTGTACCAGGGGAAGATGCCCCTAGTGTAGGCAGCGACCAGGGTGGGCACGTCCAGGGCGCCGCCGGCGGCCAGCAGCCCGGGTGCGGGGTCGGCGGGGCCCCAGGCATCTTCCACCGGCGGAAACGCTTGCCCCGGCTCCAGCCAGGGCAGGGGGCGGGTCGGCGGCACGCGGGTCATGGGACGGGGCAGGGCTTCAGGAGCGTGGCTGCGATACCGCCGGCCGCACGCTGCGCCAGATCAGCAGCACGACCGCGATGCCCAGCAGGTCGGCCGCCAGATCGCCCAGATCGCCATGCCGCCAGCCGCTCCAGGCCTGCAGCAGCTCGATCACGGCACCCCACGCCCCCAGGGCCACCGCCAGCCGCCACCCGCCATCGCGCCAGCCATGGGACATCAGCCCGCAGAACATGAGCCACCCGAAGCCGGCGGCGTGTTGGGCCTTGTCCCAGATGTCAAAGGCCAGATCGGGCAGCTGTTGGGTCGGCAGCAGGGAGCCGACGGTGACCAGGAGCAGGCTGATGGCGAAGGTCAGCCGCCAGGCCAGATGGAGGGTGGCAAAACGCATGGGTCCTTGACCTCGACACGCGGTCAAAACGATAGGTTGTACGGTTGAATGTACCGTACCCCCCACCGGTACCATCCTGTCATAGTTTTTTACACATCGGGGTATCTGTACAGGTGCCCGTCCACCCGCCGCATGAACCACCTTTGCCGCTCAGATCGTTTCGTTGGAGGCCGCTTCCAGGCGGGTCTGACCCTGATCGAAGTGCTGGCAGCCGTGCTGGTGCTGGGCGTGATCGTCGCACTCGGCGGCCCGTCGTTTGCGGTGTTCGTCCAGAACACCCGGGTCGAATCCCGCACCAGCGCGGTGCTCCAGGTGGTCAATCAGGCCCGGGCCGAAGCCACGGCCCAGCGCCGGCCGGTGTCGGTCTGCGGCAGTCTGAACGGGCTGGCCTGCAGCAACGATGCGGCGGCCTGGTCCACCCGGGTGATCAGCTTTGTGGACTGCAATGGCAACGGCACGCTGGATGCGCCGGTGGCGGCGCCGGCCTGCTCCGACCGGCTGCTGTTCGACATCGAGAACGGCAGCCCGGGCGTGACCACCGCCGTCAACGGCTTCAACAACAACCGTTTCGGCTTCAACACCCAGGGCTTCCTCCTGAACCCCACCACCGGGACGATCCGCTTCTGCGACGGGCGTGGTGCCACCGCCGCCCGGGCCTGGGTGATGTCAGCCACCGGCCGCCTGACCGCGGCCACCGACACCAACAATCCTGCAGATGGAGTGGTGAATGACCACGCAACCAACAACATCGCCTGTCCCTGAGGGGCCCCGCGTCTCCCCGCGGCAGCCACCCCGGATGCCGGGGCGCGGTCGTGCGCAGGGTTTCGCCCTGATCGAGGTCATGGTGACCGTGCTGGTGATCACCTTCGGGCTGATCAGCCTGGCGGGCTTGCAGCTGGCCACCAAGAGCGGCGGCAACACCTCTTACCAGCGCACCCTGGCCCTGACCGTGGCCAACGAGATGCTGGAGCGCATCAATCTGAATGCGGCGCAGGCATCGGCCTACCACACCGGCCTGAACACCGGCCTGGGCCGCGCCAGCCTGGGCGCCATCGGCAAGAACTGCGCCTCCAACGCCAACTCCTGCACGCCCGCCGAACTGGCCGCCTGGGACCTGTGGAACTGGGAGCGCCGCCTCGACGGTGCCGGCATCCTGGATGTGGGCAACAACGATGCCTCGGGCCTGCTCGAGGCGCTGGGCTGCGTGGTGTTCACCCCGGACGGAGCGGGTTCGCCCAATTCGGGACAGGTGCGGGTGATCGTGAGCTGGCGCAGCCTGACCGACACCACCGACGCGGCCACCACGGCCGACGTGACTTGCGGTGCAGTGGCCACCGGCAGCGATGCCGGGCGTCAGCAGGTGGTGCTCAACGGGTATGTGGTCAACGCCGGAGACTTCGCACCATGAGGCAACCGCTGCATTCTTCACTGCGCCGCGCCAGGGGCCTTTCGCTGCTGGAGCTGCTGGTGGCGCTGTCCATCGGCATCTTTCTGGTCGGCGGCGTCGTGTCGCTGTTTCTGGCGTCCAAGCGGTCATACACCGAGACCGACCGGTTTGCGCGGGTGGCGGAATCGGGGCGTTTTGCGCTGGTGACCCTGGGTCGCGATCTTCGCCAGGCCGGGTTCTTCGGCGCGGCCGGGCTGGCCAACCTGACCACCGACCCCGACACCGGTGTCGTGGCCGGCGATTGCACGGCGCCTGCCGATGCCTACGGTTTCGGCACCTACTTCCAGGTGGTGCGCGCCGATGGTGCCGGACAGGCCGTGGGCTGCGTCACCGACGCCGTTCCCAACTCCGATGTGATCGTGATCAAGTCGGTGCGGGCCGTGCCGCTGACCGATGGGGCTCGGGACAACCGCACCGACGACACCGGCGTCATCAACACGCCTGAAGCCATCAACAACCAGCGGGTCTACATCCTGGCCAATACCGACCGCGGCGTGCTGTTCCGTGGTGCCGATGCCACCCCGCCGACGCTGCTGGCCGGCGGCGATGTGCCGCAGGGTGAAGCCTGGCAGTACCAGGCGGCGGTGTATTACGTGCGCGCCGGCAACGCGGGCAACGGCAACGTGCCCCGGCTCAGCCGCAAGGTGCTGGGCTGGGATGCGGTCAACAACCGGCTCGCCATCCTGACCGAGGACCTGGCCGAAGGCGTGGAACAGATGCGCGTGTTGCTGGGTGAGGACCGTACGCTCGACGGGAACGTCGACGTGCTGGTGGACTCCACGCAGGTGGTGGACTGGGGCCGCGTGTTGTCGGCCCAGCCCAACCTGCTGGTTCGCAGCATCGAGACCGAGCCCGGTTATGTGGACGACCGCACCTACGTGCTGGCCGGCACCAACTTCACCCCTGGCGGGTCCTTCCGCCGCCTGGTGGTGTCCGAGACGGTCTCCATGCGCAACTCCGTCTTCCTGGTCCGCTCCGGATTCTGAACATGAACAAGTCTGTCCTTCACAACCGGGTGTCCGCGCCGCAGCGGCAGCGCGGTGCGGTTCTGGCGATCACCATGGTGCTGCTGGTGGTGGTGGCGCTGCTGGCGGCCTATGCCGCCGCCAACGTCAACTCCGACCTGCGCATGGTGCGCAACCTGCAGGAGTCGGTGCGATCGCTGAATTCGGCCGAAGCCGGCACCTCGGCCCTGATCAAGGCGATCTTCGACACGCCGGCCCTGCTCAACGGCACCAGCAATGCCGATCCGCTGGCGGGGGTCAATCCGAATCCGCTGGTCAATGTCACCAACCGGGGTGATGACGCCATCGACCTGAATGTGGTGAACACGGTGCGCGAGGGCAGCTGCCCGCGCAACGAGTCCGGCACCAGCGCACGCATCATCGTCTGCGACCACTACCGCATCGAGTCGGAGCACACCTCCGATTTCGCCCGCACCAAGGTCGATGAAGGTGTCTTTGCAGAGGTCATCGGGCGCACCGCGCCCTGATCCAGGAGAAAAACCATGTCCCAGAAAACCATTCCCGGCTGGCGCATGCTGCCGCGCGTCCTGACTGCCCTGTGTGCAGGTCTCATGCTGTTGCCGCTGGCGCAGGCCGACGAGACCGAGGTGTTCCGTGCCGACAACGAGAACAGCAACACCCGGCCCAAGGTGCTGATCATCTTTGACAACTCCGGCTCCATGAACACGGTGGCGCAGCGCAAGCCGGCCTACGACCGTAACCAGACCTACCCGACGGTGCCGGGCATCGAGGCGGGGCGCCTGTACTGGGCGACCGGGAACAGTGGTGGTCCGCCGGCCGCCAACACCAACAACTGGTTCCCCGAGTCGATCAACCGCTGCTTCAGCTCCTACAGCTCGCTGACCGCCAACGGGCTCTACAGCAGCACCCGGTTCGGCATGTACACCACCAACAACACGGACTGGAGCGCACTGGGCAACACCAACCGCACCTTGATCCATGTGGATTGCCAAGCCGACATCAGTGCGTCCGACAACCGCAACGGGAGCGGGCAGGCCAACGGCTATCCCCGCAACGGTGCCACCAATGGCTACGGCAACCGGACGACCAGCATCGACGACAACTGGACCATTGCCCGCCTGTACACCGCCAACTACATGAACTGGTGGTACAGCACCACCCTGGTCGACCGCACCCGAATGGAGGTGGCCCAGGGCGTCATCACCGAGATCGTCAACAGCAACCCGGACATCGACTTCGGTCTGGCCACCTACAACTACAACACCAGCACCAGCACCGACGGTGGCCGGATCATCCGGCGCATCATCGAGAACTCTTCGGCCCTGCAGCGGCAAAACGTGGTCGACCTGGTCAACCAGCTGACCCCGGGCGGCAACACGCCGCTGTGCGAGAGCATGTACGAGGCCTACCGGTACCTGTCGGGTGACCGGGTGTTTTTCGGCACCGAGAAGGACACCTTCAACCGCGACGGTCCGGCGCGCGACCTGCTGGCCGAACGGGCCACCGGCACCTACATCTCGCCGGTGGGTGACTGCCAGTACGTCTACGTCATCCTGATGACCGACGGCGCGCCCACCCAGGACGCCGCGGCCGACACCCTGATCGAGACCCTGACCGGCAAGACCTGCGGCACCTACGGCTCGGTGAAGAACTGCATGCCTACGCTCGCCGAGCACATGTACAACGCCGACCTGGACGGCGTGGCCACCAACGGCATCCAGCGCGCGGTCACCTACACCATCGGTTTTGCCACCAACCAGACGCTGCTCAGCGACACCGCCACCCGTGGCGGCGGCCAGTACTACACCGCCGACAACACCGAGGAGCTGACCACCGCCTTCCAGGGCGCGATCACCTCGATCCTGTCGACCAACGCGGCCTTCACCTCGCCGGCCGTGGCCGTGGATTCGTTCACCCGCACCGAAAGCCGGGACGATGTCTTCTACGCCATGTTCCGCCCCACCACCGGCGTGAACTGGCCAGGCAACATCAAGAAGCTCAAGGTGCGTGTGGCGGCCAACGGGTCTGCCGCACTGGTGGACAGCACCAACGCTGAAGCCATCGATTCGCAGACCGGGTTCATCAAGGATTCGGCCGTCACCTTCTGGGGCAGTTCGGCCGACGGCCCCTCGGTGCAGCAGGGCGGCGTCGGTGCCCGGCTGGCGGCGCGCGACCCCGACACCCGCGTCATCAAGACCAACACCGGCACCAACGGCGCGTTGCAGGACTTCAACACCACCAACCTGAACCGCACCACCTACAGCGTGGCCACCGACAGCGCGCTGCACACCCTGTTCGACGTGGGCAGTGCCACCGAGTTTTCCGACCTGATCGCCTGGGCGCGAGGCTGGACCGATGCCAGCAAGACGGCCCGCCGCGACTGGGTGATGGGCGACATCGTCCACAGCCGCCCGCTGGTGCTGAACTACGGTGCCCGCACCAGCGCCTATTCGGCCGCCAACCCCGACCTGCGTGTGGTGGTGGGCACGAACGCCGGCTTCCTGCACATGTTCGACACCGCCAACGGCGACGAGAACTGGGCCTTCTTCCCGAAGGAACTCACCAAGGTGTTCAAGGCCCGCAAGGACGACCTGCTGGGCGGCAACAAGGTCTGGGGGGTGGATGCACCGGTGGTGTCCTACCGGTTCGACGCCAACCAGGACGGCTCCATCAAGGCCACCGACGGCGACAAGATGTACATCTTCTTCGGCCTGCGCCGGGGTGGCCGCGCCATGTACGCCATGGATGTGACCGATCCGGCCAACCCGACCTTCCTGTGGCGCATCAGCAATGCCACAGCCGGCTTCGCCGAGCTGGGCCAGACCTGGTCGGTGCCGGTGGTGACCACGGTGCCCGGTTATGTGAACGCCAGCGGGGTGCGCCTGCCGGTGCTGATCTTCGGCGGCGGTTACGACAGCGTCTACGACAAGGCGCCCCTGGCCACGGTTTCCGAAGACCTGACGGCTGCCCAGCTGGCCGCCGGTTCTCCCGCGCCGGTGGGCCGTGGCGTCTACATCGTCGATGCGGCCACCGGTGCCCTGGTCTGGAGCGCCACGCCCGCTGCCAACAGCGCCACCAACAAGCAGTTCGCCTTTGCGCATTCGATGGTGGCGCCGCCGGCGGTGATCGACAGCAACGGCGACAGCATCGCCGACCGCATCTACATGCCCGATGTGGGCGGCAACGTGTGGCGCCTGGATCTGCCGGGCAACACCCGACCGACCCAGGCCACCGAGCAGAACCGCTGGCGCGTGACTCAGCTGGCCAGCCTGGCGTCGGTGGCCACCACCGACCCCGCCCGCCACGCCGGCGACCGCCGCTTCCTCAGCGAGGTCGATGTGGTGCGAACCACCTTCAAGGGTCGTGCCTTCGACGCCGTGCTGCTGGGCAGCGGCGACCGCACCAACCCCAAGGCGGTGGACAACACCGACCGGTTCTACATGCTGCGCGATTACCAGGTCGCCCCGTACACCACCGACGCGCCCACCACCGCCCAGTGCACCGACACGGTCAACCCGAGCCGGGACAACCGCTGCAAGCTGCCGATCACCGATGCGCCGAACACCGCCAAGTCGTTGTTCGACGCCACGGCCAACCTGATCCAGGTGGGTACGCCCGAGCAGCGCGAGCTGGCCCGCAACGGCCTGACCAATTCGATGGGCTGGTTCGTGACCCTGAATGCCAGCGTGGGCGAGAAGTCGCTCTCGGCGGCCACCACGCTGCGCGGCATCACCTTCTTCACCACCTTCTCGCCGAACTCGCAGACCACCAACGCCAACATCTGCGAACCTTCCGCCGGCACGGCACGTCTGTACGCGCTGAACCTGCAGGACGGCTCGGCCACGATCGACTTCAACGGCAACGGAACGCTGGCAACGGCCGACCGCTCGGTGCTGCTGGGCTCGACGGTGCCGGATTCGCCCTCGCTGTACTTCGCCCGCGACCAGCAGATCCGCCTGCTGTTCCCGGCCGGTGGTGGCCCTGCCGCAGGCACGCAGGGTGCGGGGGGCAACCAGTGCGGCGCCGGCATGTTGTGCGGTCCGCGCGGCCTGAGGCCGGTGGTGCCCACCTTCCGGTATGAACAGGAGTATTGATCCCATGCACAGGTCCCGACACGCCGAACGCCGGTCACGCGGCTTCACGCTGGTGGAGGTCATGATCGTGGTGGCCCTCATCGGCATCCTGACCGCGGTGGCGCTGCCCAGCTACAACAGCTATGTCCAGAAGAGCCGGCGCAGCGACGCGCGCGCAGCGCTGCTGGACGCCGCCAACCGGCAGCAGCAGTTCATCCTGAACCGCTCCACCTTCACCACCAACATGCAGGACCTGGGCTATGCGGCCGACCCGGCGCGCTCGCCCGACGGCTTCTACACCATCGACGCGGCGCAATGCGCCGGCGGCGTGGCCCTGACCCGCTGCTACGTGCTGACGGCCACGCCGGTGGGCGGGCAGCTGGCCGATACCGCCTGCACCAGCTTCTCGCTCAGCTCTGCCGGAACCAAAACCGCCACCGGCCCCGGCGCCGCCAGCTGCTGGTGAACCCCCAAGGGAGAACACGATGAACCGGACCTTCCACACCGTCTGTGCGCTCATGGCTGGCCTGGGCTTGTCCCTGCCCCTGGCGGCCCAATCCCAACCGGTGCGCGACCTCAAGGAGTTCGTGTGTGCCACCACCTTGCCTTCGGGCAAGCCACGGCTGCTGTTCGTGGATGCGCTCGACAAGCAGGCCGCCCGCCGCCTGGCCGACCGGGTGCCGATGGCCGATGGCCCCGGCAAGAAGGTGGCCGCCCGCAGCGTGCAGGAATGCATCGAACCCGGCCGCGAGAAGTTCATCGATCCGAAGGCCGCCGAGATGCTGGCCAGCACCCCGCGCTGAGCTGGCCCGCCGGCGCTTGACCCCGCGTCTTCAGGCGGGCGTCAGACCCAGCCGGTCACGCCCAGCAGCGCCCCGGCCCCGATCATCCAGAGCAGGTGCAGCCGCGTGCGCCAGACCAGCAGCGCGCACACCGCCGTCATCAGCCACAAGGGCCAGTCGCGGGTCGGCTGGTCGTGCGTGGCCACCAGCAGCCAGCCGGTGGCCACCAGCAAGGCGATCACCACCGGTGCCATGCCGGCCCGGAAGGCCCGGGCGGCCCGCTTTTCGCGGTGGCGGTGGACCCAGCGCGCCGCGTTGTAGCTAAGCAGGGAAGAGGGCAGCAGGATCGCCACCATGCTGACCGCCACCCCCACCAGCCCGAGCCCCCAGGCCGTCCAGCCGCCACCCGGCCCGCCACCCGACTGCAGGCCCACCTGCCAGCCCAGCAGCGCCACGAACAGCACGTTCGGCCCCGGCGCGGCCTGGGACAGCGCGATGGCGGTGGTGAAGTCGGCGTCGCTCAGCCAGCCCTGCTGCAGCACCAGATAACGGTGCATGTCCGGCGCCACCGTGATGGCACCGCCGATGGCCAGCAGCGACAGCCCCATGAGCTGCACGAACAGGCCCAGCCAGTTCAGCCAGGTGGGTTCCATGGCCGTCATGCCGCAGGGCCTTCCGGCGTGCGGCCCAGCCGCCACCAGGCCCAGCTGCAGGCCGCCAGGCCCAGCACCGGCAGCACCACCATCAGCGGCCAGCGCAGCCAGGCCACCATGACGAAGCTGGTCAGGGCCAGCAGGCCACAGGCGGCCGGGCCCATGGGGTTGGTCTTGAGGGCGCCCATCAGGCGCAGGCCGGCGCCCATCACCAGCCCGGCCGACACCGCCCCCATGCCCCGCAGCGCGCCCTGTGCCAGCGGATGGGCCGCCACCTGCGACCACAGGATGGCCACCAGCAGCACGACCAGCAGCGGTGCGGCCAGCATGCCGGCCAGGGCCGCCAGCGCGCCGCGCGGACCGAAGTGGCGGTCGCCGATCGTCATCGACAGGTTGACCACATTCGGCCCCGGCATGAGCTGGGCCATGGCCCAGTCGTCGACGAACTGCTCCCGGGTCAGCCAGCGGCGCCGGTCGACCAGCTCCCGCTGGACCACCGCCAGCACGCCGCCGAAGCCCTGCAGCGCCAGCCAGGTGAAGGCCAGGAACAGCTCGCGGCAGGAGCCGGGGCCTTGTGCAGACGGCTCGGCGCTCACGCCGACAGCATGTCCCGCACCACGGCAGCGGCCAGCGGCTTGGTCACATAGCCGCTGATCACCGGTATCTGTGCGGCCCGGTCACGGTCCTGCGGCGAGCCGGAGGAGGTCAGCATGACCAGCACCGTGGTCTCGCGCCCTTCCAGCAACGGCGCCGCCTGCACCGCCACCTCGAAACCGTCGAGCATGGGCATGTTGATGTCCAGGAAGATGCAGGTCGGCACCCGCAGTTCGTCGTGGCGCATGAACTCCAGCGCATCGACGCCGTTGTCGAAGATCAGCACGTCGCCGGTGAAGCCGGCGCGGCGGATCATGATCTCGTGGAACACGTTGTCGGCTTCGTTATCGTCGATCAGGATGAAGCGTTCGGGGCGGGGCATTCGGTTCATGGCTGGGCAGTGTCGGGTTGGCGCTGCAGCTGCAGGGTGAAGCGGCAGCCGTGGTCGGGCTCGGATTCGAGCAGCAGGCGGCCGCCGTGCATGTCGGCGATGCGTCGGCAGATCGACAGGCCCAGGCCGGAGCCGGCGTACACCTTGCGGTTGTGCAGCCGTTTGAACATGTCGAACACGGCGGAGTGGTGTTCCGGGGGTATGCCGATGCCGTCGTCCTCGACCCGGATGAGCCAGTGGTCGGGGTGGGCTTCGTGGCTCAGCCGCACATGCGGCTTCTGGCCCGGGCGGGTGAACTTCAGGCCGTTCTCGACCAGGTTCTGCAGCAGCAGGCGCAGCAGGCTCGCGTCACCCCGCACCACCGGCATCGGGCCGATGTCGATCTGCCCACCGGTGCGCTGCAGGGCGGCGGTCAGGTCGTCGCGCACCTGCTGCGCCAGCAGGCCGGTGTCGACATCGCCGAACTCCACCCGGTGCTTGTCCATCCGCACATAGCGCAGCAGGTCGTCGAGCAGCTGGCTGATGCGCGCTCCGCCCTGGTTGACGAACTGCAGGTAGCGCTGCGCTTCGGCGGGCCAGCCGGGGGCGTGGTCGGTGGTCAGCAGCGAGCTGAAGTTGTTGATGGAATTGATCGGTTCGCGCAGGTCGTGCGAGATCACCTGGATGAAGCGTTGCTGCTCCAGGGTCTTGCGTTCGAGCAGGCTGATGGTGTCGCGCAGCTGGGCTTCATTGCGCTTGAGGTTCTCGATGTCGTGCACCCGCTTGACCACGCCGGTGACGGTGCCGGTGTCGTCGAACACCGGCAGCATGGCCACCTCCACATGGCGGTCACCGCTGCCCTTGTAGTGGCCCAGGCGCTGGTAGTGCACCGGCTTGCCCAGCAGCGCCTGGCGCAGGTTGTCCACCACCAGGCCGACCCCCGGGTCGTGTTCCAGCAGCTGCAGGACGCTGCAGCCGATCACCTGTTCAGTGCTGGCCCCGTGGTACTCCAGGTACCGCTGGTTGGCGTGGCGGTAGATCAGGTCGCGGTCGATGTAGGCCTGCGCGTCCAGCCCGGCGGTGATCATGGCCACCAGCTGTTCGTTGCGCTGGTGGGCCGAGACCGCTTCCGCATGGGCTTCGGCCTGGCGGCTGCGTTCGTGTTCCAGCAGGGTGCTGACCAGGCCGGAGAGCTTGCGCAGTGCGTCGACCTGCACCGGATCGAGCTGGCGGCGGGTGTGGTCGATCACGCAGACGGTGCCCACCGCCATGCCGTCGGAGGTGACGATCGGGGCACCGGCATAAAACCGCAGGCCCATGTCGCCGGTGACCAGCGGGTTGTCGGAAAACCGGGGGTCCTGCAACGTGTCCTCGACCACCATGACCCGGTCGGGCTCCAGGATGGCGTGGGCGCACAGCGTGATGTCGCGCGGCGCTTCCACCACGTCCAGCCCGTTGCGGGCCTTCAGCCATTCGCGGTCGGCGTCGATGAAGCCGATGTAGGCCATGGGCGTCTTGCAGATGGCCATGGCCAGGGCGGAGATGTCGTCGTAGGCCTGCTGCGGCAGGGTGTCGAGGATGCCCAGGCTCCGCAGGCGGGCCAGCCGGGCGGTTTCGTTGGGGGGCAGGGGGGCAATTTGCATGATGACCGGACGTATTTGTAACACGTAACCCAGATTCTGTTACATGCAGCGCCGCCGAGTCCGGCCGCTGGCGTCTCTCGTCAGACGCCGGTCGATGATATGTGAAGGCCTTCACGGGCCTGTGGCGGTGTTCCGACCGCCGCAGCCTCACACCGACATGCCGCCCGACACCTCGATCACTGCCCCGTTGATGTAGCTGGCGTCGTCGCTGGCCAGGAAGGCGTAGACGCTGGCAATTTCCTCGGGCTGGCCGAGCCGGCGCAGCGGCACGCGTTGCTCCATCTCGCCGATGACCTTCTCCGGGATGGTGTTCAGGATGGGCGTGGCAATGAAGCCCGGGGCCACCGCGTTCACCCGGATGCCCTTGGGCCCGAGTTCGCGGCTCCAGGTCTTGGTGAAGCCGATCACGCCGAACTTGCTGGCGGCGTAGTTGGTCTGGCCGTAGTTGCCGTAGATGCCGACCACCGAGGAGGCGTTCAGGATCACGCCCGAGCCTTGCCGCACCATGGCGTCGGCCACCACCTGGGCGCAATGGAACACGCCGCGCAGGTTGACGTCGATCACGCGGTCGAACTGCTCCAGCGTCATCTTCTGCAGCCGCGCGTCCTGGGTGATGCCGGCGTTGTTCACCAGCACGTCGATGCGGCCGTGGCGGGCCAGCACATCGGCCACCACCGCGTCGACCCGGGCGCGGTCGGTCACGTCCAGCACATGGCCTTCGGCACGGGCGCCCAGCGCCTGGCACTGGCGCACCGCTTCGTCGACCGCCGTGGCCTTGACGTCGCAGACGATGACGGTGGCGCCCTCACAGGCAAAACGCAGGGCGGTGGCCAAGCCGATGCCCTGTGCGGCACCGGTGATGAGGCTGACTTTGTCGAGCAGTCGGGTCATGAAAGCAATCGGAGGGAGGAGGGAGGAGGGGAGATTCACCACACCGGCTGGTGCCGGCGCAGCGCGTCGAGGGTGGTGGCGTCCAGCGCGAAGCCGGCGCCGTGGCGGGCGGCCAGTTCGGCGCAGCGCGCCTGGAACCGGTCCACGCCCATGCCGTGGATGAACTGCAGGGCGCCGCCGGTCCAGGCCGGGAAGCCGATGCCGAAGATGGAGCCGATGTTGCCGTCGTGCACCGTGGTCAGCACGCCTTCGGCCAGGCAGCGGGCGGTCTCCACCGCCTGCCGGTAGAGCAGGCGGTCTTTCACCGTCTGCAGGTCCCAGGCGACGTCGGCGCGCTCGAACAGCGGCTTGAGCTGGGGCCAGAGGTGCTTGCGGCCGCCCTGGGGGTAGTCGTAGAAGCCGCCGCCGCCGGCGCGGCCGGGGCGATTCAGCTCCTTCACCATGCGCTCGACCAGCAGCTCGCCCGGGCTGGCCAGGTAGGTGCGGCCCTCCGTGGCGAAGTCGGCCCGGGTCTGGTCCAGCACATGCACCGAGAGCGACAGCGCGGTCTCGTCCAGCACCGCCAGCGGGCCCACCGGCATGCCGGCCTGCACCGCAGCGTTCTCGATGACCGGCGCCGGAATGCCTTCGCCCAGCATGGCCGCGCCTTCCATCACATAGGTGCCGAAGGTGCGGCTGGTGTAGAAGCCGCGCGCGTCGTTCACCACGATGGGCAGCTTGCCCAGCGCCTGCACATAGTCGTAGGCGCGGGCCACGGTCTCGTCGCTGGTCTGCCGGCCGCGGATGATCTCGACCAGCTTCATCTTGTCCACCGGGCTGAAGAAGTGGATGCCGATGAAGCGCGAGGGGTCGCGACTGGCCTGGGCCAGACCGCCGATGGGCAGGGTGGAGGTGTTGCTGGCGAAAAAGCCGCCGGGTGCGAGCTGCGCTTCGGCCTCCTGCGTGACCCGGGCCTTGAGTTCGCGGTTTTCGTAGACCGCCTCGATGATCAGATCGCAGCCGGCCAGGTCGGCCGCGCTGTCGGTGGCGGTGATGCGGTCCAGCAAGGCCTGCTGGTCGTGCGGGTTCATGCGGCCCTTGTCGACCCGGGGCTGGGTGATCTTTGCGCTGTACGCCTTGCCCTTCTCGGCCTGTTCGCGGCTCACGTCCTTCAGCACCGTGGCGATGCCCTTGCTGGCCTGGGCGTAGGCGATGCCGGCGCCCATCATGCCGGCGCCCAGAATGCCCACCCTGGCCGGCTTGAAGCGCGGCACGTCCTTCGGCCTCGAATGCCCGCCCTTGATGGCATTCATGTGGAAGAAGAAGGTGTTGATCATGGCCTTGGCCACCGGGCTGACGATCAGCCCGGCCAGGTACCGGCTCTCGATGCGGGTGGCGGTATCAAAGTCGACCAGCGCGCCTTCCACCATGGCGGCCAGCGCGGCTTCCGGGGCCGGGTACAGGCCACGGGTCTTCTGCTTCAGCACGGCCGGGGCCACGCTCAGCAGGCCGGCCAGCTTGGGGCTGGCGGGCGAGCCGCCGGGCATCCGGTAGTCCTTCTCGTCCCACGGGTGGCGGGCGCTCGGGTGGTCTGCGATCCAGGCGAGTGCGGCGGGGCGCAGGTCGGCATCGGTGGCCACCAGCTGGTGCACCAGGCCCAGGTCGAGCGCCTGGCGCGGGTTGAACAGCTGGCTCTCCAGGATGTAGGGCTGGGCGCCCATCAGGCCCAGCAGCCGGACCATCTTGGTGATGCCGGTGGCGCCAGGAATCAGGCCCAGCGTGATCTCCGGCAGGCCGAGCTGGATCTTGGGGTTGTCCACCGCGATGCGGTGGTGGCCCACCAGCGCCACCTCCCAGCCACCGCCCAGGGCCGCGCCGTTGATGCAGCTCACCACCGGCACGCCCAGGGTTTCCAGCGTGCGGAAATTCTTCTTGGTCTGTTCGATCTCGGCAAATACGGCGGCTGCGTCCGAAGGTTGCAGGCGCATCGTGCCCTTGAGGTCGGCGCCGGCAAAGAAGGTGCTCTTGGCCGATGCCAGCACGATGCCTTTGATGGCTTCCTGGTCGCGCAGCACCTGCGCGGTGGCCTCGGTGAGGTCGCGCTGCCAGTCGGCGCACATGGTGTTGACCGGCGAGCCGGGCTCGTCGAAGGTCAGGGTGGCGATGCCGTCGGCCAGTTCGTAGCGGATGGTCTTCATGGTGTCTCCTCAGATCCGCTCGACGATGGTGGCGATGCCCATGCCGCCGCCCACACACAGGGTGGCCAGGCCGTGGCGCAGGCCCCGGCGGTGCAGTTCGTCGATCAGGGTGCCCAGGATCATGGCGCCGGTGGCCCCCAGCGGATGGCCCATGGCAATGGCGCCGCCGTTCACGTTCACCTTCTCGTGCGGCACGCCCAGCTCCTTCATGAACTTCATGGGCACGGCGGCAAAGGCCTCGTTCACCTCGAACAGGTCGATCTGGTCGATGGTCATGCCGGCCTTGGCCAGCGCCTTGCGGGCCGCCGGCATCGGGCCGGTGAGCATGATGGTCGGGTCGGCCCCGGAAAGCGCCACCGACACCACCCGCGCCCGTGGCGTCAGGCCGTGGGCACGGCCGGCGGCCTCGTTGCCCACCAGCACGGCGGTGGCGCCGTCGACGATGCCCGACGAGTTGCCGGCATGGTGCACATGGTGGATGCGCTCGACCTGCGGGTAACGCTGCAGCGCCACCGCATCGAAGCCCATGGCGCCGAGCTGCTCGAAGGCCGGCTTGAGGCTGGCCAGCCCTTCCAGCGTGGTGTGGGGCTTGATGAATTCGTCCTCAGTCAGCAGGGTCTGGCCCAGGAAGTCGGTCACCGGCACCACCGAGCCCTGGAAACGGCCCTCGGCCCGGGCGGCGGCGGCGCGGCGCTGCGATTCCAGCGCATAGGCGTCCACATCGGCGCGGCTGAAGCCTTCCAGCGTGGCGATCAGGTCGGCCCCGATGCCCTGCGGCACGAACAGCGTGGCCGAATTCGTGGCCGGGTCCTGGGCCCAGGCGCCGCCGTCGGAGCCGATGGGCACCCGGCTCATGCTCTCCACACCGCCGGCCACCACCAGGTCTTCCCAGCCGCTGGCCACCTTCATGGCCGCCAGGTTCACCGCCTCCAGGCCCGAGGCGCAGAAGCGGTTGATCTGCACGCCCGAGCAGCGCCAGTCCCAGCCGGCCTTGAGTGCGGCCACCTTGGCGATCACCGAGCCCTGCTCGCCGATGGGCGAGACCACGCCCATCACCACATCGTCCACCGCCGCGGTGTCGAAGCCCTGCCGCTGCTGCAGGGCGGTCAGCACCCCGGCCAGCAGGTCGACCGGCTTCACCTCGTGCAGGCTGCCGTCCTTTTTGCCCTTGCCGCGCGGGGTGCGCACGGCGTCGTAAATGAAGGCGTGGGTCATGGTGTCTCCTCGTGGAAGCCCCGGGTTGGGGACCGGACTGCGAGGCAGTATAGTGATTTCAGCAAGCAATCGCTTTGTGAAAATCGCCGACCACCGTCCCTCAGGAGACCCGCCCATGATCGAACGCACCTTGTTCAACGCCGACCACGAAGCCTTCCGCGACAGCTTCCGCCGTTTCATGGAGAAGGAGATCGCGCCGTTCCACGCCGCCTGGGAAGAGCAGGGCTACGTGGACCGGGAGGTCTGGCGCAAGGCGGGCGAGAACGGCTTTCTGTGCATGACGCTGCCCGAGGCCTTCGGCGGCGCCGGGGCCGACCGGCTGTATTCGGTGGTGCAGATGGAGGAGCTGGCCCGGGGCGGGTTCTCGGGCATCGGTTACGGGTTGCACAGCGAGATCGTGGCGCCCTACATCGCCCACTACGGCACCGACGACCAGAAGGCCCGTTACCTGCCGGCCCTGGCCAGCGGGGAGATGGTGGGTGCCATCGCCATGAGCGAGCCGGCTGCCGGCAGCGATCTGCAGGGCGTGCGCACCACCGCGCTCAAGCAGGCCGACGGCAGTTACCTCATCAACGGCAGCAAGACCTTCATCACCAACGGCTGGCATGCCGACCTGGTGATCGTGGTGGCCAAGACCGACCCCGCCGCCGGCGCCAAGGGCACCAGCCTGTTCCTGGTGGAACGCGGCATGCCCGGCTTCGAGAAGGGCCAGCGGCTGAAGAAGCTGGGCCTGAAGGCGCAGGACACCTCCGAACTGTTCTTCAACAACGTGCGGGTCGGCCCCGAGCAGCTGCTGGGCGGCGCGGCCATGGAGGGGCGGGGCTTCATCTGCCTGATGGAGCAGCTGCCCTGGGAGCGGCTGCAGATCGCCATTGGGGCGGTGGGCGCGGCGCAGGCGGCCATCGACTGGACGGTGGACTACGTAAAGAACCGCCAGGTGTTCGGGCAGGCGGTGGCCGCTTACCAGAACACCCGCTACACGCTGGCCGAGCTGCAGACCGAGGTGCAGGTGGCCCGGGTGTTCGTCGACAAGTGCTGCGAGCTGGTGCTGCAGGACCGGCTGGACACCGCCACCGCCAGCATGGCCAAGTACTGGTGCAGCGACCTGCAGTGCAAGGTGATGGACGAATGCGTGCAGCTGTTCGGCGGCTACGGCTACATGTGGGAATACCCGATCACCCGGGCCTATGCCGATGCCCGGGTGCAGCGCATCTATGGCGGCACCAACGAGATCATGAAAGAAGTGATCTCGCGCGGCATGGGCCTGGGCGGGCGCTGATCGCCCCCCAGGCCCGGGCCTGCATCACTTGCGGGCGGCTTCGCCCAGGCGGCGGCCCAGCGACAGCGCGTAGGGCGCGGCGCGGGCATTGAGCACCGGGTCGGCCGACGGCTTGATGCCGGCCGGCAGCGCCACCGGGTTGAAGGTCATGCCGTCGCAGGCGCCGCCCATGCCGGCTTCCACTTTGTCGATGACCAGCTGCCCCACCGGCACCAGCTGACGGCCTTCGGGCCAGGCCACGGTCGGGTCGGTCAGGTTGTCACCGGCTTCGGCCAGCTGCAGCTTCATGTCGAACACCACCGGCTTGGCACCCACGCGCTGGCGCAGTTCTCCGGCCAGGAAATCGTCCGGCATGGCCTTGAGCTGGTCTTCGGTCAGGCCCAGGGTGCCGGCCTCGGGCACGAACTGCCAGCGGGCAAAGCGGCTCTCGCCCTTGGCGTTGACGAACTCGAACGCGTTCACGCCCCAGTAGTTGACCGCGCCGTAGCTGGCCGGCACCGGCGCCTGGGCCAGGTAGGCCGCCTGGCGCAGGGTCTCGGGGTTGGCGGCGTTGAAGGCCTTGAGCTTTTCCGGATCGGGCTTGCCGGTGGCCGGGTCGGCGGTGCGGGCCTGCACGAAGGGGGCGAACTGCTCCGGGCGGGCCACGAAGAACACCGGCGCCGAGATGTTGGCCATCTGCCAGGTCTCGTTGCCGGGCAGCTGGAAGGTCAGGGCCAGCCCGCGCACCGACTTGGACTTGTCGCTGGCCTTGGGGCTGCCGCCGCCGACCGAGAAACGGGCCACCACCGGCACCTTGGCACCACTGAAGGCCGAGGCGGTGGTCAGCGCGCGGCCGGCCGTGTTGCCCACGAAGTGGCCGCTGGCGCAGATGCCTTTGGCGCCGGAGCGGCGGAAGCCCGGTTGCGGACCGGCCAGACCTTCGAGCGCATTGACCTGGGCTTCGGCCAGATTGGGCTGGGCCTGGGCGGAGGCGATGGGGAACAGGGCCGGGGCGAGCAGGGCGGCCAGGCTGGTGGCCAACAGGGAGCGTTTCATGGGGACCTTTCTGTGGAATGACTGGGGCTGGCAGGTCACGGTCCACATCGGTCCGTCCCGCCTGATCGGTGGTCGGCCCTGCGTCCGGCTTCTTACAGCCGGGCGTGAAAAATCATCAGCGCGGTGGCAGCACCACCGTGTGGTCCGGCGTCAGCCCCGGAGGCGATTCGTGGTCGGCCACCACCACCGCGCGCCCGGGCAGGTGGCCGATGCGCTGCAGGTGCGCCACCAGGCAACGCACCGACGGCGGATCGAGCGCGGCCACCGGCTGGTCGATCAGCAGCACCGGGGCGGTGCTGGCCAGGGTCTGGCACAGGCCCACCTTGCGGCGGCTGCCGGTGGACAGCATGTACAGCGGTTTGCCGAGGTGTTCGGCCAGGCCGAAGTCGTCGATCAGACCCCGCGGCACGGCGGCCAGCAGAGCGGCCACCGGCTCGTTGTCGAGCGCCGGATGCTGGATGTCGGCCAGAAAGGTGAGGCCGGGTTCCCGGCTGGCGAGCAGGCGCAGCAGGGTCGATTTGCCGCAGCCTTCCTCGCCGGTGAGCAGGGTGATGCCGGGGTGGATGTCGACATCGAGCCGGTCGAACAGGGTCAGCCCGGGCCAGCCGTGGCTGAGCTGCCGTGCCTGCAGCAGGGGGGTCGTGTTCATGCGGTGCGGTTCAGTGGCCGATGCGGTAGCGCTGGCCCCGGTAACGCAGCACCGAGCCATCGCGGTCGATCCGCTCCAGCACATGGTCCGGCCCGATCGACTGGCCCTCCTGCAGCACCCGGCCGTTGACGATGAGGTGGCGCAGCGCGGCGTTCTCGGACCAGGTCACGCCCTGCACGCTGATGGCCGGCAGGCCGGACCGCACCGCTTCGGGCAGCTCGGCATACCGGGGCACGGCGTTGGCCACCGGTGGTGACGTTTGGGGTGGTGGCGGTGCTGGTTGCCGGGGCTGTGCTGGAGCGAGCAGGGGCGCGGGTGGTGACGCCGGGATTGGTGCAAGAACCGGCGCTGGCGCCTGCGCGGGGGCCTTCGATGCGACCGGTTCGGTTGCCGGTGTCGGTGGGCGGTCGCGGGTGGCGAGCAGCCACAGCGCCCCGATGCCGGCCAACAGCAGGGTTGCGAGTGCGAGCTGGCGTGCCGTTGTGCTGGCGACCACCGGGCCGGCGGGCGCGGCAGCTGTGCCCTGGGCCGGGTGGCCAGCAGGGGCCGGCGGCGTTGCAGCAGGCGCTGCGGCGGGCGGGATCGGTGTCGGGATCGGAGCGCTGCCCAGCCCGGGCGGTGGCGGGTTCTGTTGCTGGCGCTGGGCTTCGGCGCGGCGCAGGGCGTCGAGGATGTAGGACATGGCCGGTCAGGAGGATGGGGGCGTCTGGCCCAGCCGGGGCTCGTCGACCCTGCTGGCCCGGTTGAGCTGCATGAAGGTGAGCGGGCCGGCCGCGCCCACCGGGTCGATGCCCTGGCTGCGCTGGAAGGCCTTGACCTGTTCGGTCAGGCTGGCGCCGCGCTCGACCTGCAGGCCCCGCGTCTGCAGATCGGCCAGCCGCTCGGCCAGCCAGGGCGCGGCCGGCCCGAACCGGCCATCTTCCAGCCGGGTGCGCTGGCCGGGGGGCAGCCGCCACAGGGTGCCGAAGTCGCCGCGCCACATGCTGTCCAGCTGTTCCAGGGGCAGACGCCATACCCGGTCGCCGGCGGCCACCGTGGCTTCAGCGTCGTTCAGGCCGATCACCAGCACGGTGGTGGACCCGCCGGGGTGGCTGAGCGTGATCAGACCGGGCCGGTCGAGCTGTTTCAGGCCGGCCAGCGTGAGCCGTTCGGTGCGGTAGCACTGCAGCCCTTCCAGCCGTGCGCTGCCGCAGGGGTTGCGGGGCGCCAGCCGTGCGCCCCAGAGCTGCCCGAGTTGCTGCCAGCCCGGGTCGGCCTCCAGCCTGGGCCAGGGGGGCGTGCCTGGCCAGGCTTCTGCTGCAGCCTGCGGGCCTGCAGCGGGGGCTGCGCCGGCAGGGGTGGAGGTCGGTGCGGCAGGGGCGGGGGCGGGCGTGGCCGGAACGGAGGGAATCGACGACGCGGAGGGCGCGGCGGTACCGTTCCGGTGGGTCCAGGCCTGCAGCACCGTGACCAGCACGGCGGCAGCGGCCAGTGCGCTCAGGGCCAGCACCGGGCGGGACCACGGCACGCGGGGCGCGGTGGAGGCTGCCGCTGCGGTGGGCGGGCTGGCCGGCGGCGGGGCAGGGGTGTCGAACACTTCGCTGGCGGCGCGCTCCAGGGTGGTCCGGTCCACCTGCGCGCGGGCACCGCCGTAGGCGCCCAGCAAGGCCCGGTCGCAAAGCAGGTTGATGCGGCGGGGCACACCGCCGGTGAGCGCGTGGATGCGGTCGATGGCTTCGTCGGTGAAGGGCAGCGGGCCGGTCAGGCCGGCCACCTGCAGGCGGTGCGCCACGTAGGGCCGGACCTCTTCCGGCCCCAGGGTGTCCAGGTGGCAGCGGGCCACCACCCGCTGGGCCAGCTGCTCCAGGCCCGGCTCGGCCAGACGCTGGCGGAGTTCGGGCTGGCCGATCAGGACGATCTGCAACAGCTTGGCCTCGCTGGTCTCCAGGTTGGTCAGCAGGCGCAGCTGCTCCAGCACCGGGGCCGGCAGGGCCTGGGCCTCGTCGATGATCAGCAAGTTGCGTTCACCGGCTGCGTGGCTGCGCAGCAGGTGGGCGTTCAGGGCGTCGATGCAGGGCTGCAGGGAGCCGGGGTTGCCCGGCTGGGCGGTCCAGCCCACGCCGAACTCCTTGCAGATGGACTGCAGCAGATCGAGCGCCGTGGCCGGCGGGTGAAAGATGTAGGCCACCCGACAGTCCGGCGGCACCTGCTGCAGGAAACAGCGGCAGATGGTGGTCTTGCCGGCGCCGATGTCGCCGCTGAGCACCACAAACCCGCCGCCGCCCCGCACGCCATAGAGCAGGTGGGCCAGCGCCTCGCGGTGGCGCTCGCTCATGTAGAGGAAGCGCGGGTCCGGCGAGAGCGTGAAGGGGTCTAGCTGGAGTCCGAAATACCCGGCGTACATCGGTCCGAGCATAGCCGCCGCAGATGACCCGGACCATCAGGGTCATCCGCGGGCCGGCCTGCCGGTGCGGGTGCCTCAGGCCGCCAGGGCCATCGGCTGCTTGGCCACCGTGGTGGCAGAGGTGGTGGCAGAGGTGGTGGCGGTACGGGCCGGGGCCTGGCCACCGCACTCGATGTCACCGGAGAGCTGGCCGCCGTCTTCGATCACGACCCGGCCGTACCTGATGCGCCCGGTCACCTTGCCGGTGGCATGGATCACCAGCTTCTGCCGCACGGTCAGGTTGCCGTCGAACACACCGCGGATTTCCGCAATGTCGATCTCGGCCGAGCCCTTGAAGGCGCCTTGTTCGGCAATCTGGATCACGCGGGAATCCATGGTGGCCTCGACCAGCCCTTCGACCACCAGGGTGTCGCAGTCGGTGATCTCGACACCCTTGAGCTTGATGTTCGGGCCCACGGTGAGCTTGCTGCCGCCTTCGGGGACCGAGCCGGCCTCGGTGGCCACCGACAGGCTCTGGGCGGCGGGCTCGGGGGTGGTAGGGGCGGCAGACGTGGCGGACGTGGCAGAGGGGCTGCCACCGGCGGCTGCTGCACCGGCCTGGGCGCCCTGACCGTAGCGCGGCGTGGCCATCTGGCCGCCCAGGGGTTTGTTGAGGTCGGATTCGCGTTTGCCGAAGTGCAGTGCCATGGGTGTGCTCCTTGATCGAAGAATGAAAACAGGAGCGCTCATGCTAGGCGCCACGCGGCTTACATTCAGGCCGGTCCCGTAAGAGGTGTGACGAGTTGAAGCCTTGCTGCAAGCACCTGCGGGGCATGGGTGCATCCGGCGCGCGAAAGACCACCGGCCCGTAAAATCGCGGGTTGTCCACCGCCCGCGCCACGGGTGCCCCGCCCATGAACGCCCCCCTCGACGTCTCCTTCTTCGCGCGCGCCGCCAAGCCCATCACCAGCTACCGGCCTTACTGGGCCAAGCGGTTCGGCACGGCGCCGTTCCTGCCCATGAGCCGGGCCGAGATGGACCAGCTCGGCTGGGACAGCTGCGACATCATCCTGGTGACCGGCGATGCGTACGTGGACCACCCCAGCTTCGGCATGGCCGTGGTGGGCCGGGTGCTGGAAGCACAAGGCTTCCGCGTGGGCATCATTGCCCAGCCCGACTGGCAGAGCGCCGACCCGTTCAAGGTGCTGGGCAAGCCCAACCTGTTCTGGGGCGTGACCGCCGGCAACATGGACTCCATGATCAACCGGTACACCGCCGACCGGAAGATCCGCAGCGACGACGCCTACACCCCCGGCGACGTCGGCGGCAAGCGCCCCGACCGCGCCGCCATCGTCTACAGCCAGCGCTGCCGCGAAGCCTTCAAGGACGTGCCCATCGTGCTCGGCGGCATCGAGGGCAGCCTGCGCCGCATCGCGCATTACGACTACTGGAGCGACAAGGTCCGCCGCAGCATCGTGGTGGACAGCAAGTGCGACATCCTGCTGTACGGCAACGCCGAGCGCGCGCTGGTCGAGGTGGCCCACCGGCTCGCCGCCCGCGAACCGGTGGAGACCATCACCGATGTGCGGGGCACCGCCTTCATCCGCCGCCCGGGCGACCCGTCCACCGAAGGCTGGTTCGAGATCGATTCCACCGAGGTCGACACGCCCGGTCCGGTCGAGTCGCACATCAACCCCTACCTGACCACCAGCGAACAGGCGCAGGCGCAGGGCGAGACCTGCTCCAAGGACGACGGCGCTGCCCAGACCCCGGCCTCGGCCCAGCCTTCAGCGCCGGCCAGCCAGGGGCAGGCGGTGCAGACCATCCAGTTCGTGCCCAACCCATCGCTCAAGGGCAAGGGCGGCCGGCCGCCGCGCGACCGCACCGTCATCCGCCTGCCGAGCTACGAGCAGGTGCGCTCCGATGCCGTGCTGTATGCCCATGCCAACCGGGTGCTGCATGTGGAGGCCAACCCGGGCAACGCCCGTGCCCTGGTGCAGGCCCACGGCGAAGGCGTGCTGGCGCGCGATGTGTGGATCAACCCGCCGCCGATCCCGCTGACCACGGCCGAGATGGACCATGTGTTCGACCTGCCGTACGCCCGGAGCCCGCACCCGACCTATGCCGACGAGAACGGCCGCCACGACGGCCCGACCAAGATCCCGGCCTGGGAAATGATCCGCTTCAGCGTGAACATCATGCGGGGCTGCTTCGGCGGCTGCACCTTCTGCTCCATCACCGAGCACGAGGGCCGCATCATCCAGAGCCGCTCGGAAGAATCGATCATCCGCGAGGTGGAGGACATCCGCGACAAGGTGGAGGGCTTCACCGGCGTCATCTCCGACCTGGGCGGGCCCACCGCCAACATGTACCGCCTGGGCTGCCGCACGCCCGAGATCGAGGCCGCCTGCCGCAAGCCGAGCTGTGTCTACCCGGGCATCTGCCAGAACCTGACCACCGACCACGGCCCGCTGATCAAGATCTACCGCCGCGCCCGCGAACTGCGCGGCATCAAGAAGGTGCTGATCGGCTCCGGCCTGCGCTACGACCTGGCCATCAAGTCGCCCGAATACGTCAAGGAGCTGGTGCAGCACCACGTGGGCGGCTACCTGAAGATCGCCCCCGAGCACACCGAGGGCGGGCCGCTGTCCAAGATGATGAAGCCCGGCATCGGCAGCTACGACCGCTTCAAGCAGATGTTCGAGAAGTACAGCGAAGAGGCCGGCAAGAAGCAGTACCTCATCCCGTACTTCATCGCGGCCCACCCGGGCACCAGCGACGAGGACATGATGAACCTGGCCCTCTGGCTCAAGCGCAACGGCTTCCGCGCCGACCAGGTCCAGACCTTCTACCCCAGCCCCATGGCCACCGCCACGGCCATGTACCACACCAGCCTGAACACGCTCAAGGGCATCCACCGTGATGACCGCAGCGAGAAGGTCGACATCGTGCGGGGCGAGCGCCGCCGCCGGCTGCACAAGGCCTTCCTGCGTTACCACGACCCGAACAACTGGCCGCTGCTGCGCGAGGCGCTGAAGGCCATGGGCCGGGCCGACCTGATCGGCAACGGCAAACACCACCTGATCCCGACTTTCCAGCCGCTCACCGACGGTGGTTACCAGAGCGCGCGGCGCAAGAACAGCACGCCGCCCGGCAAGCCGGCCCAGCCCCGGCCGGGCACGTTGCTGACCCAGCACACCGGTCTGCCGCCGCGGGTGCAGGGCGCCGGTCCCGGCAAGGGGCCGGCAGCGCGCCGCAAGCCACGCTGAATCCGCTCAGGGGGCGTGCACGAAGGGCGGCCAGATCAGCCAGGCCAGCAGCACCAGGCAGTGCAGGGCGATGGTGGCCTTGAACGCCAGCTGAAACGAGGGTTTGCGGGTCTTGTGGCGCAGCACCGACTGCGCGAACCAGGCACCCGGCCAGCCGCCCAGCACGGCAAACCCGTGCAGCACGCTTTCCTGGACCCGCCATTCGCCGTGCGTGGCGGCGTGCTTGTCGCGCCAGTAGGCGAACAGGGCGGTCACGTTCAGCAGGGCGAGGCCGACCAGCACCACCCACGGGAAGCGGCCCAGGGCAATGCCCAGCAGCCACATCAGCAGCCACGCCGCCACCAGCCCGAGTGCCGGCCAGGGGTGCCACCGCTCCAGCAGGGTCGGTGGGCGGGTGCGGCGTGACGACGGGTTCCGCCCGGACGGCAGCAGTTCGTCCATGGTGGTGGCGACCTTCACGTCGGACTTGAAATAGATGTCGGCCGGCGGTTCCTTGACCTTCAGCGCCTGCGGGCCGCGGCCGCCCACCACGATTTCGTCGAACTCCACCGGCTGGCCGACCTGGATTGGCAACGGGCCCTTGTAGTCGCGCAGATGGAAGCGGATGAAGGCGGCGGTCTGGGGGCTGCGGATCAGGCCGAGGCCTTCTTCGGCATTCCACTGCACCACGGCACCCTGTTTTCGCATGCTGCTGCTCCGCTCGCTCAGGCCAGGGTGTGCAGCGGGATGTCGTGCTCGGCGGCCAGACGGTCGAGCTCGGCCCGGCTGCGCTGCGCGAACCAGGCGGCCAGCGCCTCGCGAGTGGCCGGCAGGAAGAGCGACTGCGGGTCTTGCGCAGGCACGCCCGCCACACGGCACAGCGCGGCGGCAAAGTGGGGTTCCAGCGCTGCCACCGCCACCCGGCCGTCACGGCAGGCGTACACCCGGTAGCCGGCATGGGCGCCGCCCACGGCGCCGTCCGGACGGGTCAGGCCCCACTGGCGCGGCAAGGCGAGCCACGCTGCAGCGTCCGCCAGCGCCACCGACTGGAACTGGCCGCGCCCGGTGTGACCGGCCACGCTCACGGCCGAGAGCACCGCCTCGCTGGCCATCAGGGAGCCGCCCATGTCGGCGAACAGGGTGGCCGGCAGGTCCAGCCCCGGCACCAGCCCGGCGTCGGCCAGGTAGGTGAGGTCGTGGCCCGGTTCTTCGGCCCGTGCGCCGGGGGCACCGACGATGGTCACCATGGAGAGTTGGGGATGCGCCTTGTGCAGGGTCTTCCAGTCCAGGCCGAGCTTGCGCAGGGCCGAGGGCCGGAACGAGGTCAGCAGCACATCGGTGCCGGCCAGCATGCGCTGCAGCCGGTTGCGGCCGGCGTCGCTCTTGAGGTCCAGCGTGCTGACCTTGATGCCGGCATGCAGCGTGGCATAGGCCTGTGGGTTGTACTGGCCCATGGGGTCCCCGCTGCGTCCGGCCGGGCCGGGCGGTTCGACCTTGGTGCACCGCGCGCCCATCTGCTGCAGCCGCATCAGGGCGGCGGGGCCGGGCAGGTTGAGCGCCAGGCTCAGGATGCGAACGCCGCGCAGCGGCTTCAAGGCAGTGGACGACATGGCAGGACGGTTCGGAAGCTGAGTCCCGAATGTACCTGCGCCGGCGGGCGCCCGATCAGCGCCTTTGAGCGAAATCCAGGGGCAATCCGACGTAGTTCTCAGCCAACGAACGGGACGCGGCTTCGGAGTTGACCAGGTACTCCAGTTCGGCCTCCTGCACCTTCTGGCCAAAGCCCTGGGTGTCGGGGAAGCGGTGCATCAGCGAGGTCAGCCACCAGCTGAAGCGCTCGGCCCGCCAGACCCGGGCCAGCGCCTTGCGGGAATAGTCGTCGATGCCGGCGCTGGTGCGCTCGTGGTAGTACTCGACCAGCGCATTGGAGAGGTACTTCACGTCGCTGGCGGCCAGGTTCAGGCCCTTGGCGCCGGTGGGCGGCACGATGTGGGCCGCATCCCCCGCCAGGAACAGCCGGCCGAAGCGCATCGGCTCGGCCACGAAGCTGCGCAGCGGCGCAATGCTCTTCTCGATGCTGGGGCCGGTGACCATGCGCTCGGCCATCTCGGGGTCTAGGCGGCGGCGCAGCTCGTCCCAGAAGCGGTCGTCGCTCCATTGTTCAACCTTGTCTTCGATCGGGCACTGCACGTAGTAGCGGCTGCGGGTGAGGCTGCGCATGGAGCACAGGCCGAAGCCGCGTTCGCTGTTGGCGTACACGATGGCGTGGGTGGACACCGGCGGCACATCGGCCAGCACGCCGAGCCAGCCGAACGGGTAGACCTTCTCGTATTCGGTGATGGCGCCTTCGGGCACGCTGGCACGGCACACGCCATGGAAGCCGTCGCAGCCGGCAATGAAGTCGCAGGCCAGCTCCTTCAGCTCGCCGTCCTGGCGGAAGCGCACCACCGGGGCGCTGCCGTCGAAGTCGTGGATGCTGACATCGGCCGCGCTGTAGACGGTGGTCAGGCCGGCGGCGGCACGCGCATCCATCAGGTCCCGGGTGACCTCGGTCTGGCCGTAGGCGGTGACCACCTTGCCCTGGGTGAGACCGGTCACGTCGATCGGGTGGCGGGTGTTGCGGTAGACCAGCTCGATGCTGTGGTGCACCGTGCCCTCGGCCGCCACCCGGGCGCCCACGCCGGCTTCGTTCAGCAGGTCGACCGTGATCTGCTCCAGGATGCCGGCGCGGATGCGGCCCAGCACATAGTCGGCGCTCTGCCGCTCGATGATGACGTTGTCGATGCCGGCCTTGTGCAGCAACTGGCCGAGCAGCAGGCCCGAAGGGCCGGCGCCGATGATGGCAACCTGGGTACGCATGGGGGTGTCTCCTGTGGTGGGCGGATTGTGGGCAGCGCACCCGGCGATCACAACGCCTGCCGGTGACTCTTGCGCGGTGATCGGATCGGCTGTGCGATCATCGCGCAGAACACCGCCTTGAAGGAACCCGCCCCATGCCCAGAACCCCCGCCACGGCTGCGCCGACCCTGGCCCGCGCCGACTTCATCGAAGGCATGGCCAAGGGCATGGCGGTGCTGGAGAGTTTCGACACCACCCGCCAGCGTCTCAATGCCACCCAGGCCGCCGAGCGCGCCGGCATCACCCGCGCGGCGGCCCGGCGCCACCTGCTCACGCTGGCCCACCTCGGCTACCTGGAAAGCGATGGCAGCCATTACTGGCTCTCGCCCAAGGTGCTGCGGTTCTCAGGCAGTTATCTGGCCTCGGCCCGGCTGCCCCGGGTGCTGCAGCCCACCTTGAACCGGCTCGCGGCGCTGACCCGCGAGTCGTTCTCGGCGGTGGTGCTGGACGGCGACGAGGTGGTCATCGTGGCGCGCAGTGTCTCGGCCCATGTGCAGCGGCTCATGGCCTACGGTCTGCATCTGGGGGCCCGGCTGCCCGCCCACGCCACCTCCACCGGGCGGGTGCTGCTGGCGGCCTTGCCGCGCGCCGAGCTGAACCAGTGGTTGCGCGGCCGTGAACTGCCGCGCCTGACCCCGCACACCACGGTGGATGCCAAGGCCTTGCGGGCGCTGCTGGCCCAGGTGCGGACCGACGACCATGCGGTGGCGCGCGAGGAGCACGAACTCGGTGTGTTCGCCGCTGCCGTGCCGCTGCGCGACATGCAGGGCCGGGTGGTGGCGGCGCTCAATGTGGTGGCTTCGCCGGAGCGGCTGGAAGAGTCGGTGCTGCGGCAGGACCTGCTGCCGCAGTTGCAGGCCGCCGCGCTGGAGCTGCGGCCGCTGCTCTGAGCCGGCCCGGGGTCAGACCCCCAGGTGCTGCTCCAGCAGGCCGGGCTGGGCCAGCAGGTCGGCCGAGCTGCCCTCGAACACCACCTCGCCCTTGACCAGGATCACGTTGCGGTCGGTGATGCGGGTCACATGCTTCCAGTTCTTGTCAACGATGACGCTGCTGATGCCGCTCTCGCGGATCAGGCCGCAGATGCGCCAGATCTCGCGTGCGATCAGCGGGGCCAGGCCCTCGGTGGCTTCGTCGAGGATCAGCAGGTCCGGGTTGGTCATGAGCGCGCGGCCGATGGTCAGCATCTGCTGCTCGCCACCGCTGAGCTGCTGGCCGCCGTGGTTCAGGCGTTCGGCCAGGCGCGGGAAGGTGTCCAGCACCCGCTCATAGGTCCAGTCGCGCTGGCCGCGTGTGCCGGCGCGGGCCGCCATCACCAGGTTCTCGCGCACGCTCAGGTTGCCGAAGATGCCCCGGCCTTCGGGCACATAGGCGATGCCCAGGCGCGCCACCTCGTAGGGCGAAGCGCCGGTCATGGTGCGACCCTTGATCTCCACCGCGCCGCCGCTGGGCTTGACGATGCCCATGACCGACTTCAGCAGCGTGCTCTTGCCCATGCCGTTGCGGCCCATCAGGCCGATGGTCTGGCCCTGGCCGACGGTGAAGTCGATGCCGCGCAGGATGTGGCTCTGGCCGTAATGGGTGTGCAGGCCTCGGGCCTGGAGCAGGACGGTCATGCGTGTTCCTCGCCGAGGTAGGCGGCCTGCACGCCGGCGTCGGCCCGGATTTCCGCCGGGGTGCCGCTGGCGATCACCTGGCCGTTGACCATCACGGTCAGCACGTCGGCCAGGCTGAAGACGGCATCCATGTCGTGTTCGACCAGCATCATGGCGTGGTCCTTCTTGATGCGTTGCAGCAGCTCGACCATGCGCTCGGCCTCGGCCGTGCCCATACCGGCCAGCGGCTCGTCGAGCAGCAGCACGGTGGGTTCGGTGGCCAGGGTCATGGCGACTTCGAGCTGGCGCTGCTCGCCGTGGCTGGTGGTGCCGGCCACGGCCTTGGCCCGGGCGGTCAGCCCGGCCAGTTCCAGGGCGCGTTCGCAGCGGCGGTTCACGTCGGCCATGCGGGCGGCCGACGACACCCAGTGCAGCGGGTTGAAGGCCGCATGGCGCTGCCGCGACTGGGCCGCCAGCCGCACGTTGTCCCACACGGTGAAGGGCAGGAAGATGTTGGTCTTCTGGTAGCTGCGGCCCAGGCCCAGGCGCGAGATCGCTTCGGGCTTGTGGCCGGCAATCGCGTGGCCACCCAGGGTGATGGTGCCGGAGGTGGGCGGCAGGTCGCCGGAGAGCAGGTTGGTCAGGGTGGACTTGCCGGCGCCGTTGGGACCGATGACCGCATGGATGCGGTCGCGGTGCAGGTCGACCGACACCTCGTTCACGGCGGCCAGGCCGCCGAAGCGTTTGGTCAGCGCCCGGGCGCTGAGCACCGGCAGGCTGACGGGGGCATTGACCGCGGTCATGGTGCCTCCTTGCGGGTGAAGCGCTCCACCAGGCCCAGCAGGCCGCGCGGCGCCACGATCACCACCAGCACGATGAAACTGCCCATGAGCAGCTGCCAGTGCTTGGTGAGGTCCTTGAAGAAGTGCATGACGTACTCGAAGGCAAAGGCCCCGACGATGGCACCCGCAAAGTTGCCCATGCCGCCCAGGATGACCATCATGATCGCGTGCGCGCTGAGGTGGAAACCCATCAGCTCCGGGTTGACGAAGCCGGTCTGGGCCGCCCACAGGTAGCCCGCCACACCGGCCAGCATGCCGGCCAGGGTGAAGGCGGTCAGCTTGTAGCCGAAGGTGCCGTAGCCCACCGCGCGCATGCGGTGTTCATTCACGCGGATGCCGGCCAGCACCCGGCCGAAGGGCGAGAACAGCAGCCGGCGCAGGAAGGCATACACCAGCACCAGCACCGCCAGGGTGAAGTAATAGAAGGTGGTCTTGTTGTCCAGGTCCAGGCCGAGCGCAGTGGCGTCGGGCCGGAAGGTGACATAGATGCCGTCCGATCCGCCCAGGGCCTTGTTGTCGAAGAACAGGAAGAACACCATCTGCGCGAACGCCATGGTGGCCATGATGAAGTAGATGCCGTGCGTGCGGACCACGAAGAAGCCGATGACGAGTGCGGCCAGACCCGCCCCGGCAGCCGCCAGCGGCAGCGACCACCACAGCGCGATCGGCACGTCCTGCGGGGTCAGGAAGGCCAGCGCATAGCCGGCCAGCCCGAAGTAGGCGGCATGGCCGAGCGAGACCAGGCCGGTCACGCCCTGCAGCAGGTCCAGGCTCATGGCAAAGATGGCCAGGATCATCATCTGCGACAGCATGCCGAGGTAGAAGTCGGCGCCGGTGAGCGGCATCAGCGGGAAGGCGGCGAGGGCGATGAACCCCAGTCCGAGGATGAACTGGACGCTGCGCGGCAGGCGCTCGAGTTGGGCTTTGGGGGAACTCATTGTTTGAACAGCCCTTCGGGCTTGTAGAGCAGCACCAGGGCCATCAGCATGTAGACCGCCATGCCGGCGATCTGCGGCACCAGCACCTTGCCGAAGGTGTCGACCAGGCCGACCAGCAGGGCGGCCACCAGGGCACCGCGCACCGAGCCGATGCCACCGATCACCACCACCACGAAGCACATGATCAGCACCGAGCTGCCCATGCCGGGGTACACGCTGGCAATGGGCGAGGCGATCATGCCGGCAATGGCCGCCAGCGCCACGCCCAGCGCGAACACCACGCCATGGATCAGGCGGATGTTGACGCCCAGCGACTCGGTCATTTCGCGGTTGAAGGCGCCGGCCCGGATCTTCATGCCCAGGCGGGTCTTGCTGATCAGCAGGTACAGGCCCAGCGCCAGCGCGATGCAGATGCCCGACATCACCAGCCGGTACACCGGGTACGACAGGTTCTCGGTCAGTGGAATGGACCAGTTCAGCAGCTCGGGCACCTGCACCGCGTGCACGTCGTCGCCCCAGAGGATGGAGCGCACTTCCTCGAAGATGTAGATCAGGCCGAAGGTCAGCAGCACTTGGTCCAGGTGATCGCGGCGGTAGAAGTGGCGGAACAGCAGCCACTCCAGCGCCCAGCCGAAGGCCACGGCCAGCGCCGCGCCGAGCACGATGGCCAGCGCCAGGCTGCCGGTCTGGCTGGAGATGAACCAGGCCAGGTAAGCGCCCAGCATGTAGAAGCTGCCATGCGCCAGGTTGACCACGCCCATGATCCCGAAGATCAGCGTCAGGCCGGCGGCCAGCATGAACAGCAGCAGCCCGTACTGCAGGCTGTTGAGCAGCTGGATGAGGAAGTTGGCGAAATCCATGGGTGCTTGTGGGCGAGGCCGACAGCAAACCGGCGCCCCGCGGGCGCCGGCTGCAGGTGAATGAAACGCGGAGGGTCAGCCCATCCGGCAGCCGGTGGCCGGGTCGGCCACGGCCTTCTGCGCGATGCCGATCACCTTGTTTTCCTTGTTCTCGACCTTGCGCAGGTACATGTCCTGGATCGGGTTGTGGGCCTTGCTCATGGTCCACTGGCCGCGCGGGCTGTCGATGGTGGCGCCTTCCATGGCGGCATACAGCGCCTTCTTGTTGTTCAGGTCGCCCTTGACCGCATTGGCGCCCTTGATCAGCAGCAGGCCGGTGTCGTAACCCTGCACCGCGTATACGTCGGGCTGCAGCTTGAAGCTCTTGGCGTAGTTCAGGCGGAAGGTCTTGTTGCGCGGGGTGTCCAGCGAGTCGCTGTAGTGCATGGTGGTCAGCACGCCGTCGGCGGCCGGGCCGGCGGCTTCCAGCACACCCTCGGTCAGGAAGCCCGAGCCATAGAGCTGGATGTTCTTGTTCAGGCCGGCCGCGGCGTAGTCGCGCAGGAACTTGGCGGCGCCGCCACCGGCAAAGAAGCAGGCCACGGCGTCGGGCTTGAGGGCCGCGATCTCGGTCAGCAGGGCCTGGAACTCCACGTTCGGGAACGGCAGGCCGAGCTTCTTCACGATGGTGCCGCCGGCTGCGGTGTAGCTCTGCTCGAAGCCCTCGTAGGCTTCCTCGCCGGCCGCGTAGTTCCAGGTGATCCAGACCGCCTTCTTGTGACCCCGGTCCACCATGGCCTTGCCCAGGGCCAGCGTGGGCTGGCTGTTGGTGAAGGAGGTGCGGAACACGTTGGGGGCGCATTGGGCGCGGGTGGCCACATGCACGCCGGCGTTGGGGATCAGGCTCAGCACGCCGCTGTCGCGGGCCACCTTGTGGATGCCCATCTGCACGCCGGAGTGCACCGTGCCCACCAGCACGTCCACCCGGTCACGCTGCACCAGGCGGGTGGCGTTCTCGATGCCCTTGGCCGGGTTCGACTCGTCATCCACTTTGAAGAATTCGACCTCGCGGCCACCCAGCTTGCCGCCTTGCTCGTCCAGGGCCATGCGGAAACCGTTCTCGATGGCCACACCGAGCTGCGCGAAGGTGCCGGTGTAGGGGAGCATGAAGCCCACCCGGACCTTGTCGGACTGGGCGCGCACGATCTGCGGCAGCAGCAGGCCGGTGGATGCAGCGCCGATCACGGCAGCACTGCGGGTCAGGACGAGTCGGCGGGTGGTCATGGGGGTCTCCTGTAGTCGGGTTGGAACGCGAGTCACTGTAGGGGTCGGGTCTGGCGGTGGCGATCCTGAATAACCCTACTTCATGTCTAAACTATTCAGCCTTGAACTCAAGCGGTCGCGGCCAGTGCCTGCGGCAGCCATTCCCGGCACCACGCCATGCCGGCGGCCTCGGGGTCGTCGACGGTGAAGGCATCGAGCACCAGCGGCTCACCGAGCCGGACCGCACCGAGATCGGCCAGCCGCGCGTCGAACAGCCGTCCGCCGTTGGCAAAGGTGTTGGGGTACTGGGCACTGTCGCCCAGGGCAATCAGGCCGTACCGCACATGGCCCAGGAACCGGGGCTGCGCGTCCAGCGAGGCGTACAGCGCCTGCGCGTTGTCCGGCACATCGCCCGAACCGTAGGTGGATGTGCATATGACGTAAAGTGCATCTTCGTCAAACACGCTGATGTCCAGGCCGTCCATCTTCCGCACCTCGATCGACCCGATCAGGTCGGCGCAGTCGAGCTCGATGGCCTGAGCCACATAGTCGGCGGTGCCGGTCATGGTGCCGACCAGGATCAGCAGTTTGGAAGGAGTGGGCATGAGCTGCACTTTAGTTCATGTTGTTGAGTCGGACCCCGGGGGTTTTCCCTGTGACTCAACGCGTTCAGCGATCACGGTGCCGCCAGTCGGGTGCGAAGAACGGCATGGGCTGTGGCGGGATCGCTGTCCGGTGATGGGCAACCAACGTTCGCAATTCACTTCAGCGAGCCCATCCCATGAATCCACGATCCCTCCTGACCTCCTTTGTTCGAGCGGTTGCCTGCTGTGCCCCTGCGCAGTGGGCCCATCACGCAGAAGGCGTCCTGCCGGCCTTCGGCGATGCGCCGACCGGTATCACCACCACCGCCCTGATGAAGCGGGGCACATTCGACACCGAGACCCTCGAGGGTTTGCTGGATGTGATGACCCGGGGTGCCGTACAGCCCGGACTGGTGCATGGCTACGACCTGCGGCTGTTGTCCGTTGACGAGCTGGAGAAATTGGTGGTGGTGGCCGCCGAAAGGCAGGTGTCGCTCAACGGGTGCGGCATTGACGCTTCGCTCTGGCCCGATCTTGTGCGGCGCGTGGAAATCCGCATGGCTGAGGAGCAGCGCCCGCAGGCGCATGAACTGTTCCAGAGGCTGTCCGACCTGCGCGCAGTGGTGCCTTGTCGCGCAGAAATGCTGGTCGAATTCAGCCACGAAGCCCTGGTCGCAGCCGAGATCAAGGACGTTGATTTCAAGTCCATCAACACGGTCTCATCCGCTGACACGGAACAGGATCAGGTCATTTGCACGCACGACCTCCAGTCGTGCACGGCCGTTGCCGTGATCACCCGACAACACGATGGCAGCCGCCTGGTCACGCTCATGCACACACCCGACGGGATCATGGCGCCGAACATGGCGTGCGCGGTCAACGAGCGTCATCAGCCTGAGGACAACGATCTGGATCATCAGGTGATCGTGGTCACGCAAGGCCTGGATCTGGGGGATGGGCGCTGGGGAATTGCCAAAGGCAGTGTCCGGGATGCATTCGAACTCGCGCACAGCACCACCGCCGACCTGGCAACACCCTGCAGCGCTCCCGGCGTGGGGCCGCGCTGGTTCGCCCACTCGACCACCACGCTGCTGGTGTATCCGCCAACGTGCCGATCCGTGGAGACGGCCGCGTCCTTCTTCATCAAGGTGCCTGCCGACCCCTCGATCCCGGTCAGCTGCGCTCTGTCATGGAAGGACTGAGCGTTTCGCGTCCACAGGAAACCGTCAGACCCTCGGCGTTGGCCCGGGCGATGGCCCTGAAGCCGGCGCTGATGCGGTCGTCGTCGGCGCAGGTCCGCCAGAAGCGGATGGCCAGGTCCCGCGCCGTCGGCCAGACCGCCAGGGTCTGCACCGTGGGGCGGGGCAGCCTGTCGGAAAACTCCCGTGGCACCACCTCGCCGCCCACCGGCGCGTACAGCATGGGCAGCATGTCGTAGGCCGGTGCCAGCCGCCAGCGGTGATCGCGGAGCAGCAGCGACAGGTTGCCGTGGTGGCGGTCGGTGTTGGCAATGAGCGAGCCAAAGGCATCGAGCAGGGCGATGGTCTGCACATCCCCCGGGCTGAGCCGTTCCGGCCCGGCCCGGTCGGAGCGCTGGGCGGTGTCGACCCAGCTGGTGCCGGCGCCGATGTACTGGCGGTCGTACACCTCCAGCGACACCATGCCCAGGCGGCCGCCATGGGCGTTGCGGTCGAAGCGCCGGCTCTCCAGGAACACCCGCCCGGCGGCCAGTTCCAGCGTGGTGTGTGCCGCACTCAGGCCGGCTTCGCTGAGCGTCTGCAGCGCCAGACCCTCGCACACCAGCAGGTCGCGCCAGCGCTGGCTGGCGGCGCTGTCGTCGGCGGGGGAGAACTTGACCAGCACCGCATGACCCTCGCGCACCGCGCTGAACTTGGGCTGTTCGCCACCCGCGCTCGACCCCACCGAGCCCTGGGCCAATGCCTGTTCGGCCAGCACGGGGTAGTCGGTGGCAGGGTCGGAGATCCGGGGTGCCCCGGTGCGCAGCGGGGCCGGCAGCGAGTGGAAACGGTCGAAAGCCGGGGTGCCCACCAGCAGGTTGCCCGGCATGTCCTCGCCCGCGTGCACCAGCGCCTTCAGGATGTGGTCGTCGCTCCAGTGGGTCAGGTTGGAAGGGAGCTGCAGGGCCGGATGGTTCTGCAGGAAGCCCCGTCCCAGGAAACCCTGGGGCCGCATGTCGTACAGGAACCAGGGCAGGCTGTCGTGCCGTGCGCTCTGGCCGTGCTCGCGGTCGGCCTCCTCCATCCAGAAGCCTTCGCCGGCCAGCGGGTACAGCGTGCCGAAGAACTGCACGCTGCCGTCGGGCTGCACCGAATGGATCGGGACCTGCCGGCCCACGCCGGGCACATCGCGCGGCATCAGGTAGCGCCTGGCCCGCGCCGAACCCACCGCCACCAGGCTGCCGTCGGCCAGCAGCGGCGCCAGCAACCGCGAGGCCGTGGGCTGGCTGATGCCCAGCCGGGCCTGCAGTTCAGGGCTGGTCGCGGTGCCGCCGAGCTGGCGCATGGCCAGTGGCAGATCGCGGGGGGGCAGGGCGGTCATGAATGGATATATGAATGAATAGTTTCATTCTATCCCGTTGTCGCACAACGAAAATCCAGAAAACCCGAATGGATGAGTCCTGGCCTGCCCGGAGGGACTCGAACCCCCGACCTGCTGCTTAGAAGGCAGCTGCTCTATCCGGTTGAGCTACGGGCAGCGGGAACCACCTGGGGCCCGATGGAGGCCAGATGGAGAAAAGGCCCACGCTGTGGGCCTTTTCGTTTTTCGTGGTCGGAGCGGCGGGATTCGAACTCGCGACCCTCTGCTCCCAAAGCAGATGCGCTACCAGGCTGCGCTACGCTCCGACTGAAGCGGCGGATTGTACCCGTGCCGGCACGCGGTTTCGGGCGGATCAGCGCTTCTGGTACTGAGCGGCGCCAAAAAGGTTCTGGCGGGCCTTGTCGTCGGTCAGCGGCTTGCGGGCATCGGCCAGCACGGCCACCCCGCGCTGCACCGCAGGGCGGGCCGCGATACGGTCGAACCAGTCTTTCAGGCGCGGGTAGTCCGCCCAGTCGATGCCCTGGTTCTGCCAGCTGCGCAGCCACGGGAAGATGGCGATGTCGGCCACGGTGTACTGACGACCGGCGATGTACGGGTGGTGCTCAAGCTGCCGGTCCATCACGCCGTACAGGCGCTTCGCCTCGTTGGTGTAGCGGTTGACGGCGTAGTCGATCTTCTCGGGCGCATAGATCCGGAAGTGGTGGGCCTGCCCCAGCATCGGGCCCACGCCCCCCATCTGGAACATCAGCCACTCCAGCATCTTGAAGCGGTCGCGGTCGGAGCGCGGCAGGAACCTGCCCGTCTTGCCGGCCAGGTACAGCAGGATGGCACCCGACTCGAACAGGCTGATCGGCTTGCCGTCCGGGCCTTGCGGGTCGACCATGGCCGGGATCTTGTTGTTCGGGCTGATCTTCAGGAAGCCCGGCTCGAACTGGTCACCCTTGGCAATGTCGATCGGGTGCACGCGCCAGTCGCGGCCCAGCTTGAGCCCGCATTCCTCCAGCATGATGTGGACCTTGTGTCCGTTGGGGGTCGGCCAGGAATAGACGTCGATCATGAAGTTTCTCCGGTGGGCGCTCCGGAACGGGCGCCGGCGCGGGCACTTTACGGGAAAATGCCCCGCATGTTCCAACGTGCCCGCCATGTCCTGCAGCGCCTCGTGGCTGCCACGCCCGCCGCTGCCGATGAACCCCTGACGCACTGGTGCCGCCACCACGGACTGAACTTCAGCCACCGCGGGTCGATGGCCTTCGCCATCGAAGGTGCCGAGGGCGCGCGCATCTGGCGTGCCGCCTGCGGGCCATCGAGCCGCGGCTACATCGCCGGTCACGAACTGTTGACCCGGGTGCACCTGGGCCGCGACGACGGCAACCTGATCGTGGTCATGCATCGCTCCCTGCGGCGCGACATCGAAGCGGTGTCGCAGGCGCTGTTTTCTCAGGTCACCGGCGATCTGCAGACGCTGGCCCAGGAGGTTCCGGAAGAAGTGCGCTGGGTGTCGACCCTGCGCGACACCGGCTGGCAGGGGCCACCGGCCGCGTTCTGGGAGCGTTATGCGGTGCTGGCCAACGATCCGTCGGCGGCGCGGCGCTGGATCGATGAAGAAGCGGTCGAACGTCTGCTGGGCTGGCCTACGGGCGGCGTGACCGCGCAGACCCCGCTGCTGATCAGCCGCCAGCGCGGGCGGCTGCAGCTGCGTCTGCAGATGGACCCGCCGGCCGACCCCGACACAGCCGTCCATGCGCTGGACCTGCTGCGCCTGCTGGCCGGCCAGGCGACCTGATTCAGCTGCCCCGGGTGACCGGCATCTCGATGTCGGACTTGACCGCCATGTGACGGGCCAGCTCCAGCTTGGCAATGGACTGGCGGTGCACCTCGTCCGGGCCGTCGGCCAGGCGCAGCGTGCGCTGGTTGGCATAGCTGTAGGCGAGCGGGAAATCGTCGCTCACACCGCCGCCGCCGTGGGCCTGGATGGCCATGTCGATGATGTCGCAGGCCATGTTGGGCGCCACCACCTTGATCATCGCGATCTCGGCCTTGGCCACCTTGTTGCCCACGGTGTCCATCATGTAGGCGGCCTTCAGGGTCAGCAGGCGGGCCATCTCGATGCGGCAGCGCGCATCGGCAATGCGCTCGTGCCAGACCGACTGGGCCGACACCGGCTTGCCGAAAGCCACGCGGCTGTTGAGGCGCTGGCACATCAGTTCCAGCGCGCGCTCGGCGGCGCCGATGGAGCGCATGCAGTGGTGGATGCGGCCGGGGCCGAGGCGGCCCTGGGCGATCTCGAAGCCACGGCCCTCGCCCAGCAGCAGGTTGCCTGCCGGCACCCGCACGTTCTCCAGCACCACCTCCATGTGGCCGTGCGGCGCATCGTCGTAACCGAACACGCTGAGCGGCCGCACCACCTTGATGCCCTTGCTGTCGGCCGGCACGATGATCATCGACTGCTGCGAATGGCGCGGCGCATCCGGGTTGGACTTGCCCATGACGATGTAGACCGCGCAGCGCGGATCGCCGGCGCCGGACGACCACCACTTGCGGCCGTTGATGACGTATTCGTCACCCACCCGCTCGATGCGGCACTGGATATTGGTGGCGTCGCTGGACGCCACTTCCGGCTCGGTCATCAGGAAGGCCGAGCGGATCTCGCCGCGCAGCAGCGGCTCCAGCCAGCGGTCCTTGAGTTCTTCGCTGGCGTAGCGCTCGAAGGTCTCCATGTTGCCGGTGTCGGGCGCGGAGCAGTTGAACACCTCGGCCGCGAACGGCACTCGGCCCATGATCTCGCACATGGGCGCGTATTCCAGGTTGGATAGGCCTTCCGGTGCGCGCGGGCTGCGCGGCAGGAACAGGTTCCACAGGCCGGCGGCGCGCGCCTTGGGCTTGAGCTCCTCGATGATCTTCGTGGGAATCCAGGCGTTGCCGGCGGCGCGGTTGGCCGCGATCTGGGCAAAGAAACGGGCCTCGTTGGGGTAGATGTGTTCGTCCATGAAGGCGAGCAGACGCTCGCGCATGGCCTTGACCTTGTCGGTGTAATCGAAGTTCATGGTGGCTCCTTGGGGATCGTGGTGTGTTCGGTGGGGCGGTGACGGATTGGCGGCTCAGCCGCCCTGGGCGAAGCGCCAGGCCATCTCGGCCATGGGGCGTGCGCCGGCTGCGGATCGGACGGCCTGTTCGCTGGACGCCGTGCCGGCCTCCACCCGTTTGCCGATCCCCTGCAGGATGGCGGCGAGGCGGAACATGTTGTAGGCCAGGTAGAAGTTCCAGTCGGCCTGCAGCTGCTGCGGCGTGGCAAAGCCGGTGCGTTCGCAGTAGCGGGCGATGTAATCGGCCTCGGACGGGATGCCGAGCTCGGCCAGGTCCAGCCCGCCGATACCCCGGAACAGCCCGGGCGGGATGTGCCAAGACATGCAGTGGTAGCTGAAGTCGGCCAGCGGATGACCCAGTGTCGAGAGCTCCCAGTCCAGCACCGCCAGCACGCGCGGCTCGGCGGGGTGGAACATGAGGTTGTCCAGGCGGTAGTCGCCGTGCACCACCGAGACCATCGATTCGTCGCGGGCCATGGCCGGAATGGCCTGCGGCAGCCACTCCATCAGCCGGTCCATCTCGGGGATGGGCTGGGTGATGGAGGCCACGTACTGCTTGCTCCAGCGGCCGATCTGGCGCTCGAAATAGTTGCCCGGCTTGCCGTAGCCGTCCAGCCCCACCTCGTCCGGGCGGACGGTGTGCAGCGCGGCCAGCACCCGGTTCATCTCGTCGTAGATGGCGGCCCGGTCGGCCCGGTCCAGGCCCGGCAGCGACTGGTCCCACATCACGCGGCCGTCGACGCACTCCATCACATAGAAGGCACGGCCGATGACCGATTCGTCCTCGCACAGCACATGCATCTGCGCCACCGGCACGCCGGTGCCGCGCAGGGCGCTCATCACCCGGTACTCGCGCTCGATGGCGTGGGCCGACGGCAGCAGCTTGGCCACCGGCCCGGGCTTGGCCCGCATCACATAGGCGCGGCCCGGGGTGATCAGTTTGTAGGTCGGGTTGGACTGCCCGCCCTTGAACATCTTGACCGACAGCGGCCCCTCGAAGCCGGGCAGGTTCAGCCGCAGCCAGGCGCTCAGGGTGGCCTGGTCGAAGGCGTGCTGGTCGGAAACCGGTCGGGTGCCGGTGAAACTCTGGTTGTCGCTCATGCCGTCAGCTCGGTGTGGGTGGACCGGCTGCACGGCAGCCGGGTCAGGTCTCGGATTCGGCGATGCGCATGAGCATGGCCCGGTTGCGCACCACCAGCCCGCCTTGTTCGATGCGGATCGCGTCCTCGCGCTCCATCGACTTGAGCTCCTGGTTCACCCGCTGGCGCGACGCGCCCAGCAGCTGGGCCAGTTCTTCCTGCGCCAGCTGCAGGCCGATGCGCATCTCGTTGCCGTCGCTCAGGCAGGGCACGCCATAGCTGCGCACCAGGTGCAGCAGCTGCTTGGCCAGCCGCGCCCGCAGCGGCAGGGTGTTGAGGTCTTCCACCAGCCCGAACAGGGTGCGGATGCGCCGGGCCTGCAGGCGCATGAGCGCCTCGTACAGCTCGACATGGGTGGCCAGGATCTTCTGGAAATCGTTGCGGGCGACGCAGAGCAGGGTGGTCGGTCCGTGGGCATAGGCATCGTGGGTGCGCTGGTCGCCGTCGAACATGGCCACATCCCCGAACCAGACGCCCGGCTCCACATAGGTCAGGGTGATCTGCTTGCCCGAGAGCGAGGTCGAGCTCACCCGCACCGCTCCCTTGGCCACGGCGGTCCACTCCGAAGGTGGATCGCCACGGGCCACGATCAGGTCGCCGTCCTTGAACCGTTTGACGTAGGCGCATCGAAGAATGTCGTGCCGCAGGGAGGGGGAGAGGTTGGAGAACCAGCGACCGTTGTTGATCGCCTCGCGTTCTTCCATTGTCAGAATCGGTTCGTCCATGGGATGTCTTTTGAGTGACTGGTGGGGGCAGGGGCTGTCGCCCCTGGGACCGGCCGGGTTCAGCGGTAGCTGGCCGGGCGTTTGTCCATGAAGGCAGCGATGCCTTCACCCGCGTTGGGATGGTGCAGGTTGCGCACGAAGTGGTCGCGCTCGGCCGCCAGCTGGGCGTGCAGGCTGGCGCCGGCAGCGTCGTTCACCAGGTCCTTGATGCTGGCCAGCGCATTCGGCGCCCGGGCATTGAGCCGCTCAGCCAGCGCCAGCGCCTGGTCGAGCGCCTCGCCGTTGCCGCACACCGCATTGATCACGCCGAGCTGCTGCAGCCGGTCGGGCCCGATGCGTTCGCCGCCCATGAGCAGCTGCAGCGCGGTGGCGCGGGGCAGGGCGCGCACCAGGCTCCAGGTGGCGCCGCCGTCGGGCGACAGGCCGACATTGCTGTAGGCCATCACGAACACGGCGTTGGCGGCGGCCACCACGAAGTCGCAGGCCAGGGCCAGCGAGAAGCCGGCGCCGGCGCAGGAGCCTTCCACCGCCGCGATCACCGGCTTGGGGCAGGTCCGGATGGTCTCGATCCAGTTGTGCAGACCCTCGATGCTCTCGGCCTGCACCTGCGGCGGCTTCTGCCGGTTGGCCTGCAGGCGCTGCAGGTTGCCGCCGGCACAGAAGTGGCTGCCCTCGCCGGTGATGACGATGCTGCGCACATCGGGGTTGCCCTCGGCCACCGACAGGGCCTCCACGCCGGCGGCATACAGCTCCGGCCCGAGGGCGTTGCGGTGGTCGGGGTTGCTGATGGTCAGCACCAGGGTGCTGCCCACCGAATGGCTCTTGAGGCTGGCGGTCATGGCGGGCCTTCAGGCTTCTTCGTGCTTCAGGCTCAGACCCAGGGCGCCCCGGCGGCGCAGCCAGGGCGAGGGGCGGTAGCGCGGGTCGCCGTAGACCGTCTGCAGGTTGAACAGGATCTCCAGCACATTGGTCGGGCCGATGCGGTCGCCCAGGGCCAGCGGCCCCATGGGGTAACCCAGCCCCAGCGTGACCGCCAGCTCCAGGTCGGCCGGGGTGCAGATGCCCTGCTGGCAGATGTCGGCCGCGATGTTGACGATGGTGGCCGCCACCCGCTGCGAGACGAAGCCACCGCTGTCGCGGATGACGCTGACCGCCTTGCCGTCGCGGGCGAACAGGGCGTGCGCCGCGTCGCGCATGTCGGGCCGGGTGGCCGGGTTGGTGGCGAGCACGCGGCGCTTGACGGCAGCGTCCTCCAGCATCATGTCGATGCCCACGGTGCGGGTGGCGTCCAGCCGCTCCACGGCGGCCAGGGTGGTCACGTCCAGGCCCAGGGGCGCCACCAGGATCAGCGCCTCCGCCGACGGTGCGGCCGCGGTCTCGATGACCGCGCCGAGGTCCTTGAGCAGCTGGTACAGCTCGGCTCGGCGGGCTGCCTTGGGCGACACCCACACCGGCGGGCCCGCCGCACCGGCCGGCACCGGCGGCTCGGCCGGCAGTTCGGGCTTGCCGTCGGCATAACGGTAGAAGCCTTCCCCCACCTTCCTGCCCACCACACCGCCGGCCAGGCGCTGCGCAGTGATCACGCTGGGGCGGTAACGGGGCTCCTCGAAATACTGGTGGTAGATCGACTCCATGACCGGGTGCGACACGTCGAGTGCGGTCAGGTCCATCAGCTCGAACGGGCCGAGTCGGAAGCCCAGCTGGTCCTTCAGGATGCGGTCGATGGTGGCGAAATCCGAGACACTCTCGCCGACGATGCGCAGGGCTTCGGTGCCGTAGCCGCGCCCGGCGTGGTTGACGATGAAGCCGGGCGTGTCCTGGGCCATGACCGGGGTGTGGCCGAAGGCCCGGGCGAAGGCGTCGAGTCGCTGGCAGACGGCGGCATCGGTCTTCAGACCGGCGATCACCTCCACCACCTTCATCAGCGGCACCGGGTTGAAGAAGTGCCAGCCGGCGAAGCGCTGCGGGCGCTTCAGGGCCGCGCCGATGGCGGTGACCGACAACGACGAGGTGTTGGTGGCCAGCACCGCTTCCGGCCCGACGATGCCTTCGAGCTCGGCAAACACCTTCTGCTTGATCTCCAGCCGCTCGACGATGGCCTCCACCACCAGGTCGCAAGCCGCCAGATCGGTCATGCCGGTGGCGATCCGCAGCCGCGAAAGGCAGTCGGCGGCGGCTTCGGTGGCCATGCGCTGCTTGGCCACCAGCGAGTTCCAGGTGCCCTCCAGGGCGGCACGCGCCGCGTCGGCTGCACCCGGCTGGGCGTCGAACAGCCAGACCGTGGCGCCCGCCTGGGCGGCCATCTGGGCGATGCCCCGGCCCATGGCGCCAGTGCCGACGACCGCCACATTTCGGAAAATAGGTTGCATAAAGTGTGTTTTATTTGGGGTGGGCACCCTACTGGGTATGCCAGAATGTTTCAACGTGTGAACCCAAGGACAAGAACGTGCGCCAGTTCTGGACAGGTTGTATTTTGCTATCAACGGCTTTGAGCAGCTCCGCTGTGACTCTCGGCCGTCACAACGGCCAAGCCATCGTGGGGCGTCCGTTGGACATCCGGCTGCAGCTGATCGCCGCGCCGGACGAAGACCCGGCCAGCCAATGCCTCGGTGCCGATGTCTTCTATGGCGACACCCAGGTGGCGCCCGGACTGGTCACGGTCACCCTGCAGCGCGGCGCCAGTGGCGCAGAAACCACGGTTCGCGTGCAGGCGGCCCCGGCCGTCAATGAACCCTTCGTCAGCCTGTACATGCGTGCGGGTTGCGACGGTGCCTTCACCCGGCGCTACACCCTGCTGGCCGACCCGCTGTCCGAGCCCGCCGTGGCGGCGGTGCCGGTGGCGCCTTCGCCGGTCGCGGCCGCAGCCGCTGCGGCGACCGGTGCCTCAGCGCCCGCCCAGCCTGCCGCGCCTGCTGCTGCAGCAGCGCCAGCGGCCCCCCGCGCAGCGGCCACGCCGGCGCCGCGTCCGGTCAGCCGTCCGCCGACCAAGCCCCGTGACGCCGGCACCCAGCCCGCCCGGCCCAAGGCCGCAGCACCGGCCGCGCCCGCCAAACCCAGGCTCCAGCTCGACCCGGTCGATCCGGTCACGCTGGCGGCGGCCGAGCCCGATCTCAAACTGTCTTCGGCACTGGGCGCAGGTCCCTCGGGCAATGAAACCGAGCGGGCCGAAGCCGCGCGCCGCTGGGATGAACTGAATGGTGGCGCGCAGGACGCCGCCCGTGGCAACGAGGCACTGGCCCAGGTGCAGGCCGACCTGGCCCGTGTGCTGGCCGCCCAGAAGGAGCAACAGGAAAGGCTGGCGTTGCTCACTCAGCAGCTCGAACAGGCCCGCAGCGAACGCTTCAACAACCCGGTGGTCTGGGCGTTGGGCGGTCTGTTGCTGCTGTGCCTGGCCGCGCTGGCCCGCTTGAGCCGCCTGAACCGGCGCGACCCCAAGTCGGCCGACGCCCAGGCCTGGTGGGCCGGTGAAGGGCAGGGGCCCACCGAAGCCGCCCCGTTGCCGGCCGCGCCGCGCCGCGTGCCCACCGGCAGCAGCGACATGATGCCGCTGACCGACCATGGCGACATCGACGTCCCCATCGACACCGACACCCCGTCCCCCCCGGTGCGTTCTCGCGTGATGCCCACGCCCCGCGAACCGATCCGCCCGTTCACAGCCGCGCCCATCGCCGCGCTGGACCAGCGCGACTTCGCTCCCAGTGCCATGGGCACCAACCGAGCTGTGGCCACCGAAGAACTGTTCGATGTGCAGCAGCAGGCCGACTTCTTCGTGTCGCTCGGCGAAGACGAGCAGGCCATCCAGGTGCTGCGCAACCACCTCGCCGAGAGCCACGAGCCCAGCCCGCTGGCCTACCTCGACCTGTTCCGCATCTACCACCGGCTCAACCGCCAGCAGGACTACGAGCTGCTGCGCGACGAGTTCAACCACCTGTTCAATGCCGACGCACCGGCCTTCGACCGCTACACCGCCCAAGGCAAGGGCCTGGAGGCCTACGACACCGCATTCGCCCGCATCCAGGCGCTGTGGCCGCAACCGCGGGTGCTCGACCTGATCGAGCGCTCCATCTTCCGCGACCTGCAGGACGAAGAGACCGAGGTGTTCGATCTGGAGGCCTACCGCGAACTGCTGCTGCTGCACGCCATGGCCAAGGACATGATCGAGAAGCAGTCCCCGGGCGATGCCGGCAAATCGAGTTTCCAGCACACCTCCATGGAGCCGCTGAAGGCGGCGAGCCGCAACGCCGAGCTGCGCGAAGGCCGCATCACCATGCCCATGGTCGACCAGACTCCGCCGGCGTCTCCGCGGCTGGGGCTGGACGTCAATCTGGACGAGCTGGCGGTTCAGGCCTTCGAGGCCTCTTTGCCGGACGTGCCGCTGGCTGACAACCCGGCTGCTCAGCCCGCCAGTGATGGCAACTATGGACTGATCGACTTCGAGGTGTTCGACTTCGACAAAGCCGGTTCCACCCACGCCCCGGTGAGTGCCTCGCGTGCCGTGCCTTCGCGCAACCTCGACCTGGACGGCGACGACAAGGAAGGCCGGCCCACCCAGCCGCCGGCGCGTCCCTGAACCGCGTCAGCGCCGGACCTGCAGGGCTCCGGGGTTGACGATGTTCGTCGGCGTGCCCTTGATGAAGTTCACGACGTTGTCGAACGCCGAGCTGAAGTACATCTCGTAGCTGTCCTGCTCTACATAGCCGATGTGGGGCGTGCAGATGCAGTTCTCCAGCCGCAGCAGGGCATGGCCCTGCAGGATGGGCTCGGACTCGAACACATCGACCGCGGCCAGCCCGGGTCGCCCCCGGTTGAGCGCGGTGAGCAGGGCCTCCGGCTCGATCAGCTCGGCCCGTGATGTGTTGACCAGCAGCGACGTGGGCTTCATGCGGCTGAGGTCGTCCAGGGTGACGCAGCCCTGACTGGCGGGGCCCAGACGCAGGTGCAATGACAGCACGTCGGACTCGGCAAACAGGGCATTGCGGCTCTCTGCAATTTCGTAACCCTCGGCGGCGGCGCGTGCGCGGGCGTCTTCGCTGCCCCAGACCACCACGCGCATGCCGAAGGCGCGGCCATAGCCGGCCACGATCTGCCCGATCCGGCCGAAGCTCCAGATGCCCAGCGTCTTGCCGCGCAACACCATGCCGATGCCGAAGTTCGAGGGCATGGCCGAGGACTTCAGCCCGGACTGCTGCCACGCGCCGTGCTTGAGGTTGGAGACGTACTGCGGAATGCGCCGCATGGACGCCATGATGAGCGCCCAGGTCAGTTCGGCGGTGGACACCGGCGAACCCACTCCTTCGGCCACCGCAATGCCGCGCTCGGTGCAGGCCGCCACATCCACATGTGCACCGACCTTGCCGGTCTGGGCGATCAGCTTGAGGCGGGGCAGCTTCTCGATCAGCTGCCGCGTGACCTGGGTGCGCTCCCGGATCAGGACCAGGATGTCGGCGTCTCGCAGGCGGATGGAGAGCTGGCCGACACCCTTGACCGTGTTGGTGAAGACCTTGGCGGGGTAGGGCTCCAGTTTGTCGGCGCACGCCAGCTTGCGCACGGCGTCCTGGTAGTCGTCGAGGATCACGATGTTCATGTCCTCTATTGTGCCCGCCGGCCCATGCCGGCCCGGGATCAGGCAGCCCGCTGCAACGCCTCTTCCTGGGCGGCCAGGCGTTCGAGTTCGGCGCACACCTGGTCCATGCGGCCCGACAGCACCACCCGTGCGCCGGAGCGCCGCGAACCAGCCGTGCCGCTGCGGCCCGCACGCCGCTCCGGGCCGGCGGCACCGCAGGCTGCGCCGGCCGGGTCGGTGGGGTCGTCCAGCCGAGGGGCATTGGCAGCGGGACGGCCGAGCCAGCCGGCGCGCGCGAAGCGCTGCACCGCCAGCGAGGCCGGTCGGGTCGGTGGTGCCGGCACGGCGTCCAGCGCGCGGGGGCTGTGCCCGGCACGGTCGTGCCCCGACGAGGTCGGCTCCGGCAGCCAGCAATCGATGAGTTGCAGCGGTGCGCGCCAGCTGCGTGCAGAGAAGAAAAGTCCCATGTGAATCTCCGATGGAGGTTGAACACAGGCAGGATTGATCGAAGTGCCGCGCCTTGCAGGGCCGGTGACCGCAGCCACCAGCGCCCGCCACCTGCAGGGGCGACAGGACGCTTGCGGCGTCAGATCTGGAAACTGTTGCGGATCAGGCCGACCGCCAGGCCTTCGATCTCGAAGGGTTCGCCGGGCTCGACCACGATGGTCGGGTAGTCCGGGTTTTCAGCCCGCAGCTCGATGTGCCCGGCCTGCTTCATGAAGCGCTTGACCGTGACGTCCTCGCCGAGCCGGGCGACCACGATCTGGCCGTTCTTGGCTTCGCGGGTGGACTGCACCGCCAGCAGGTCGCCGTCCATGATGCCGACGTCGCGCATGGACATGCCACGCACCCGCAGCAGGTAGTCGGGCGTGCGCTGGAACAGGCTGCTTTCGACCTGGTAGGTCTGGTCCACATGCTCCTGCGCCAGGATGGGCGAGCCCGCCGCAACCCGACCGATGAGGGGGAGCGACAGCTGCGACAGGCCGGGCAGGGGCAGGTTGAGCTGTCGGCTGCGGCTCTGGTTGATACTCTGCAGGTCGACGCTGCGCAGCCGGATGCCGCGCGAGGTGCCGCTGACCAGCTCGATGACGCCCTTGCGTGCCAGCGCCTGCAGGTGTTCCTCGGCGGCATTGGCCGACTTGAAGCCCAGTTCGCTGGCGATTTCAGCCCGGGTCGGCGGTGCGCCGGTGCGTGCGATGGCGGACTGGATGAGCTCCAGGATCTGTTGCTGTCGGGCGGTGAGCTTGGGCGCGCTGTCGAACATGGCGTTGTCCTGTTTGTTTGTACAGTGCCTGTATTTTTAACCAGTTCGAAAGGCTTTGACAAGTGTCGGATTCAGCACAGCCGCGCCGGATCGTCATTCTGGGCACCGGGGGCACCATCGCCGGGCGTGCCACCCGGGCCGGCGACAACGTGGGTTACACCGCCGGCCAGGTGCCGGTATCCGACCTCGTGGCCGGGCTGCCGGCCTGGGAAGGTCAGGCGGTGGATGTGGAGCAGGTCGCCCAGATCAACAGCAAGGACATGACGCTGCCGGTCTGGCAGGCGCTGGTGGCCCGGCTGGTGGCGCACCTGCAGCGGCCCGAGGTGGCCGGCATCGTCGTGACCCACGGTACCGACACCCTTGAGGAAACCGCGTGGCTGCTGCAGTCGGTGCTGAAGCCGGGCAAGCCGGTGGTGCTGACCTGTGCCATGCGGCCGGCCACGGCGGTGGCGCCCGACGGGCCGCAGAACCTGTCGGACGCACTGGCGGTGGTGCAGGCCCCCGGTGCGCGCGGCGTGAGCGTGGTGTGTGGCGGGCAGGTGCATCTGGCCCGGGACGTGGCCAAGGTGCACCCGTACCGCCTTCAGCCGTTTTCGTCCGGCGAGGCGGGGCCCCTGGGCGTGGTCGAGGAAGGGTTGCTCAGGCGCTTTCGCGACTGGCCGCCGGCTGTGCCGGCGCCGGTCGACGCGGTGGCAGCGGCCCGCTTTGTGGCCCTGGGTTCGCTGGCCCGCGTGGTCTGGGTGACCAGCCACGCCGACGCCGACGGCGCTTTGATCGACGCCTTGCGGCTGCAGGCGCAGCACGCACCGGAGCTGGCCTGCCGCGGCATCGTGGTGTCGGGCACCGGCAACGGCTCGCTCCACCAGCGCCTGCAGGCGGCCCTGCAGCGCGCACGCGACGAGGGCATGGCGGTGGTGCTGGCCACCCGCTGCCCGGAAGGTCCGGTGGTGCCCTGGTCCGGACAGCCGTTTGCCGACCTGGACGGGCTCTCGCCGGCCAAGGCCCGGCTGGAACTGGCCTGGCGGCTGGCGGAGGCCTGAGTGGGGGCCGCGCTGGGCGCCCACCCCTGGGCCTACCCGATGCTCGAGGTGGTGCACATCGTCGGCATCGCGCTGCTGCTGGGCAATCTGGTGCTGCTGGAGGCGCGGGTCTGGGGCCTGGCGCCCGATGTGCCGGTGGCGCCGCTGGCGCGGCTGTCGCTGGGCCTGGCGGTGACCGGTTTCGGCCTGTGCGCCGTCACCGGCCTGCTGATGTTTTCCACCCAGCCCACGGAACTGCTGGCCAACCGCATGTTCACAATCAAGGTGGCGCTGATGATGCTGGCGGCCTGCAATGCGGGCTGGTTCCATGCCCGGCGCTCGCTGGAACGGCAGGACTTCGGCGCCCGCGCTTCCCTTCTGCTGTCGACCGTGCTCTGGCTGCTCGTCATCACCTGCGGCCGCTGGATCGGCTACTGGTGACCCACCCCAAGGACTTCCCCATGCAACTGCAACGACGCGACATTCTTCTCTCTGCCCTGGCCACCGGCGCTGCCGGCGCCACGCTGCCGGCCTGGGCCCACCATGGCTGGAGCAGCTTTGACCAGAACCGCCCCATCTATCTGGAGGGCCGTGTGGCCGAGGTGCGCTGGCGCAACCCGCACGCCGAACTGGTGCTGGAACTGCCTGAAAAACTGGCCTTGCCGGCCGATCTGACCCGGCGCCCGCTGCCCGCCCAGCAGGCCGGGGTGGACGGGCCGGCCCTGCTGTCCCGCACCACGCTGCCGCGCCGGACGGATCGGCGCTGGGAGGTGGAGCTGGCACCCCTGTTCCGGCTGCAGCAATGGCAGATGACCGAAGTGCCGGTGGGGGCACAGGTGGCGGTGGTCGGCTTCACCTTCACCGACGAAAAAGGCGCCGCATTGTTGCGCGCCGAATATGTGTTCCACGACGGCCGAGTCGTGGGATTGCGGTCCAGCCCGGCCTGAGCGCAGGCCGAACCGCAGCAGGCGATCAGGCCGCGAGGGCCTGCATCGCGCGCGACGTGATCTCGTCGACCGAGCCGATGCCGCTGATGGCGCGGTACTTCGGGGCAGCGGCCGGGTCGGCCTTGGCCCAGCTGCTGTAGTAGTCGACCAGGGGGCGGGTCTGGGCGCTGTAGACGTCCAGCCGCTTCTTGACGGTCTCTTCCTTGTCGTCCTCGCGCTGGATCAGCGCCTCACCGGTGACGTCGTCCACACCGGCCACCTTGGGCGGATTGAACTTGACGTGGTAGGTGCGGCCCGAGGCGGGGTGCGAACGGCGGCCGCTCATGCGCTCGATGATGGCGTCGAAGGGCACATCGATCTCCAGCACGTAGTCCAGCTTGACGCCGGCGGCCTTCATGGCGTCGGCCTGGGGGATGGTGCGGGGGAAACCGTCGAACAGGAAACCGTTGGCGCAGTCGGGCTGGGCGATGCGTTCCTTGACCAGGTTGATGATGAGGTCGTCGCTGACCAGACCGCCCGACTCCATCACCGCCTTGGCCTGCAGGCCCAGCGGGGTGCCGGCCTTGACGGCGGCACGCAGCATGTCACCGGTCGAGATCTGGGGGATGCCGTACTTCTGGCAGATGAAGGTGGCTTGCGTTCCTTTGCCGGCACCCGGTGCGCCCAACAGGATGAGTCTCATCGTTTTCCTTTTGCAGTGTGTTCAGTGGTGTGGCCGCGTCTGGCGCGCGACTGCACCCCGGGCGTGGGCACCGGGACAGCGCGGCGAGGATAGCATGCCCCGCCGTGGTGCCAGCTTACGCAAGGGGGGGTATTGCGCCCGGGGTTTTCAGCAGTTGCCGCACCCGCTCCAGGTCTTGCGGCGTGTCCACACCGGGGCCGGGGGCCTGCTCGCTGACATGCACCGAAATGCGGCCGCCGTGCCACAGCACCCGCAGCTGCTCCAGCGATTCCAGCTGTTCCTGAGGTGAGGGCGCCAGGCCCGGAAAGCGGCGCAGGAATCCGGCGCGGTAGCCATAGATGCCCACATGACGCAGCGGGGCCGGTGAGGGCAGGGTCGGGGTGGGCGGTGCATCGCGCCACCAGGGCAGGGGCGCGCGGCTGAAGTAGAGCGCGGTGCCGTCGCGGTCGGTCACCACCTTGACCACGTTGGGGTTGATCCAGTCCTCGTGGCGGTCGATGGCGTGGGCGGCGGTGCTCATCACGCAGTCGGGCCGGCGCTGGAGTTCGGCGGCCACCGCGTCGATCAGGGTCGGGTCGATCAGGGGTTCGTCGCCCTGCACATTGACCACCACGTCATCGTCGGGCAGGTTCAGCAGGGTGCAGGCCTCGGCCAGCCGGTCGCTGCCGCTGGGGTGGTCGTCGCGGGTGAGCAGGGCGTGCACACCGTGCTGGCGGCAGGCCTCCACGATGCGGGCGTCGTCGGCAGCGACCACGCAACGCCCGGCTCGGCTGAGGGCGGCACGTTGCGCCACCCGCACCACCATCGGCAGGCCCGCCAGATCGGCCAGCGGTTTGTCGGGCAGCCGGCTGGAGCGCATCCGTGCCGGGATCAGCACGGTGAAGGGCGCGACGGCCATGTCAGCCCAGCGGGGCGGGGGCGCTGGGCCGGGCCAGCTCTTCGTCCGACAGGGGCCGCGCCTCGTGCTCCAGCAGCACCGGAATGCCGTCGCGCACCGGGTAGGCCAGGCGGGCGGGGCGGGAGATCAGTTCCTGGCGCTCGCGGTCGAAGCTCAGCGGCCCCTTGGTGACCGGGCAGACCAGCAGTTCAAGCAGTTTGGTGTCCATGGGCGGGATGATAGGGCGACAGCGCGTCATCGAGTGCGGCCAGGGCTTGCGGCGGCACGTCCAGTTCCAGTGGAACGGCCCAGACCGGGCAGGGCAGTGCCAGGCCGGCCAGCTTGACCATGTCTTTCTCGGTGCAGACCACCGGCAGCAGCGGGTCGTCGGCCAGCGCAGCACGCATCGCGGGCGCGTCGGCATGGTCCGGCAGGGCGATGCAGCGCTGCGGCTGCAGACCGGCGCGCCGCAGCATGTCGAAGAAGGCATCGGGGCGGGCGATGCCGGCCAGGGCCCGAAAAGGCGCATCCGCCAGCCGCTCCAGCGGCAGCCGTTGGCCATCGGCCGCGATCGCCTCGCTGGCCAGACGCCGGGTGACGGTCCAGACCGGTCGGCCGGCTGACGGGATGCTGCAGGCGGCCGCCCCCGAGGTCTGTTGCCAGACCAGATCGGGCCAGGGCTGCGCGCCCCGGGGTGGCCACGGCTCCCGCAGCAGTCCGGCCGGCAGCAGCCAGCCGTTGCCGGTGCCGCGGTCGTCGAACACCGCCAGCCGCACGGTGGCGTGCAGGGCGCGGTGCTGCAGGCCGTCGTCACAGACCAGCAGGTTGACCGACGGGTGCGCGTGCAGCAGGGCCCGGCCCGCATCGCTGCGCCGGCGGGCCACGAACACCGGTACGCCGGTGCGCCGGGCGATCAGCAGCGGCTCGTCACCGACCTCCTGCGCCGCTGCATCGGGCATGACCTGGAGCACGGCATCAGAAGATCGCCCATGCCCGCGCGAGATGACGCCAGGTGTCCAGCCCTGGCGCTGCAGGTGCTGCACGACGGCGATGGTGGCCGGCGTCTTGCCCGCGCCACCCGCCACCAGATTGCCCACCACCAGCACCGGCACCGGCAGGCGATCGCTGCTCAGCCATGCCCGCTGGTACAGCCGGTGGCGCAGCGACACCAGCCCGCCGTACAGCCAGGCGAGCGGGAGGAAGAGGGGAGCCGGCCACGCGCGGCTGACGGCCATCTGGCGCCAGCGGGCCTCGCGCCGGGCCCGCCCGCTGGCCGGCCCGCTGCCGTCAGGGCCGTGCACGGGCCTGGCCGGCCCCACCCTGCTGGGTGGCGAAGGTGATGCGCGAAAGCCCGGCGCGGCGGGCGGCGTCCATCACGTGGATGACCGACTGGTGGCTGGCTGCGGCGTCGGCGCTGATGATCACCATGGCCTCGCGGTCGTCGCGGGCGGCTTCGCCGATGGCGGCCACCAGCGAATCGACCGAGCCGGCATCGAGCACCAGCCGGTTGACGGCAAAGCGGCCGTCGGCACCGACCGACACCACCACCTCGCGCGGGTTGGACTGCGGCTTCTCGGCATCGGCCGTGGGCAGGTTCACCTGCAGCTCGGTGTACTTGCTGTAGGTGGTGGTCAGCACCAGGAAGATCAGGACGACCAGCAGGATGTCGATGAACGGGATCAGGTTGATCTCGGGCTCGTCGCGGGTGCCGGGGCGGAAGTTCATGTCAGGCCTTGCGCAGGGTCAGCAGGTGCCGGGCAAAGCGGTCGGCCGCCACTTCCATGGACAGCAGGTAGTCGTCGACCCGCGAGCGGAAATAGCGCCAGAAGATCAGTGCCGGAATGGCCACGATCAGGCCGAAGGCGGTGTTGTAGAGCGCAATCGAGATGCCGTGCGCCAGCTGCCCCGGGTTGCCGCCGCCGGGCACCACGCCCAGACCGTCGCCGGCCTGGGAACCGAAGATCTCGATCATGCCGATGACCGTGCCCAGCAGGCCCAGCAGCGGCGCCGCCGACGCGATGGTGGCCAGCGCGCCGAGGTACTTCTGCAGCCGGGCGGCCACCAGCCGGCCGGTGCCCTCCAGGTTCGCGCGCAGGTCGTCCTCGCTCAGCCGGGGGTTGGCATGGACGGCGCGGAATCCGCTGGCCAGCACCGCGCCCAGCGCCGAGTTCTGTTCCAGCTGGGCCACCACGTCGGAGGCGGGCACGCCATTGCGCGAGACCATGATGGCTTCGTCGAGCAGTTTGGGCGGGATCACCTTGGCGGTCTTGAGGCTGAGGAAGCGCTCGACGATGAGCGCCAGACCGATGACGGAACACGCGATCAGGGGCCAGATCGGCCAGCCGGCGGCTTGGATGATGGACAGCAAAACGGGGCTCCAGGCAGGTGCCGCGAACGCGGCGAACGGGCGACCGGCGGATTATGGCGTACCGTTTGCGCAGCGCGACCGGTGCCCGTCCTGCCCACCGTTTCTGTGGATAACTTTGTGGAAAAGCTGCCGGGGCACCCGGCCGGCATCCCGCCATTCCTCACGATGGCATGATCTGCCCATCAAATGAGCAGTCCGAAGTGCTCACAAATCAACGATCTGGCGGCTGGTTGGCCATCTTTGGTGGTGTTGGCCCAAAACCCCAGGCAGAAAGCGGCTTGTGGACAGATTTCCCTCCAGAACCCCGGTGAATGCCGGAATTGAAGACCCGTCGGCCGAATCCGGCGGGCGTGTGTGGGCGGTTGGACCGCTGATGCGAGCCATTGCGGACACCTTGAGCGCCCGCTTCAACCCGGTTGCGGTGCAGGGCGAGATTTCCGGCTTCTCGCGTGCGGCGAGCGGTCATTGTTACTTTTCCCTCAAGGACGACACCGGCCAGGTGCGCTGCGCCCTGTTCCGGCGCGCCGCCGACCAGCTGAGCTTCGCCCCGCGCGACGGCCAGCGGGTGGTGGCCCGGGGAAAGCTCGACGTGTACGGCCCGCGGGGCGACCTGCAGCTCATCGTCGACAGCCTCCAGCCTGCAGGTCAGGGCGCGCTGTTCGAGCAGTTCCTGCTTCTGAAGGCGCAGCTGGAGGCCGAGGGCCTCTTCGACGCTGCCCGCAAGCGGCCGCTGCCGACTCAGCCGCGCCGCATCGGCGTGGTGACCTCGCTGGGGGCCGCCGCCCTGCGTGATGTGGCCACCGCCCTGCGACGGCGGGTGCCGCACATTCCGGTGCTGCTGTTCCCGGCGTCGGTGCAGGGGGCGCAGGCGCCGGCCGAGCTGGTGGCGGCACTGGAGCGGGCCTATGCGCTGCACGGCAGCGGCCTGGCCTGCGACGTGCTGCTGGTGGTGCGCGGTGGCGGTTCGCTGGAAGACCTGTGGTCGTTCAACGACCCCGCCGTGGTGCGCACCATGGCCCGCGCGCCGGTGCCGGTGGTCTGCGGCGTCGGGCACGAGACCGACTTCACCCTGGCCGACTTCGTGGCCGATCTTCGGGCGCCCACGCCCACCGCCGCCGCCGAGCTGTGCGCGCCCTCGCTGGAGCAGCGGCTGGGCGAGCTGGCCTATGCGGAAGAACGCCTGCGCGATGCGGTTCACCAGGCGGTCGATCAGCACGGTCAGCGGCTGGACTGGCTGACCCAGCGTCTGGGGCGGCCGTCGACCCGGCTGCACCAGGCCGCGCTTCAGCTCGACCGGCTGCAGGCCCGCCTGAAGCAGGGGGTGGTGCGCAGCACGACGCTGTCCGGCCAGCGGCTGGAATGGCTGGCGCAGCGGCTGCCGGTGGCCCTGCAGCGCGATGTGCAGGCGCGCCAGCAGCGGCTGCAACGCAGCCAGATCGCGCTGTCGCTGCTGGACCCGAAGCTGGTGCTGGAGCGCGGCTATGCCTGGCTGACCGACGACCAGGGGCAGGCCATCACCCGCGCGGCCGAGATCGGGCCGGGCCAGCCGGTGCGGGCCACGCTGGCCGACGGCTCTGCCGATCTGGTGGCGCGCTGAAGGTCCTCGCGCCGGACCGGACCACAACAACCCTGCTGCCGGCACCGTCACGGACGCTGCCTACAATGCGCGCTTCCCCCGCCAACCCCATTCAAGAGGAAACCCCCATGGAACACACCCTGCCCGCACTGCCCTACGGTCTGGACGATCTGGCCCCGCATTACAGCCGCGAGACCCTGGAGTTCCACCACGGCAAGCACCACAACGCCTACGTGGTCAACCTCAACAACCTGCAGAAGGGCACCGAGTTCGAAAGCATGGACCTGGAGTCCATCATCCAGAAGTCCAGCGGCGGCATCTACAACAACGCAGCCCAGATCTGGAACCACACCTTCTTCTGGAACTGCATGAAGCCCAACGGCGGCGGTGAACCCACCGGCGCCCTGGCCGCGGCCATCAACGCCAAGTGGGGCAGCTACGCCGCCTTCAAGGAAGCCTTCGTCAAGAGCGCCGTGGGCAACTTCGGCTCCGGCTGGACCTGGCTGGTGAAGAAGGCCGACGGTTCGGTCGACATCGTCAACACCGGTGCTGCCGGCACCCCGCTGACCACCGCCGACAAGGCCCTGCTGACCGTGGACGTGTGGGAACACGCCTACTACATCGACTACCGCAACATGCGTCCGAAGTTCGTCGAGACCTTCCTGGACAAGCTGGTGAACTGGTCGTTCGCCGAGAAGAACTTCGCCTGATCGGCGTCGCCGGTTCCGGCATCAAAAAGCGGCCCTCGGGCCGCTTTTTTCATGCGCTGGCCGGAGCGCTTGTCAGCGCGGACCGAAGGGCGCACCCCCGAGGCGGAAGCCGGCCGCGATCCGCCGTTTGGCGAACCAGCCCTGGTTCATCTCCAGCACGAAGCGCACCGGCTCGTTGGAGCAGTGGCTGGCTTCCGACAGCGGCTGCATGTCGACCAGGTTGACGATGCGGCCGTCGTCGGCCACGAAGGCGGCCGTCAGCGGGATCAGGGTGTTGCGCATCCAGAAGCACTGGGTGGCGGGCTGCTCGAACACGAACAGCATGCCTTCGTGCACCGGCATCTCGCGGCGGTGCATCAGGCCGATCTGGCGCTGCTCCGGCGTGGCCGCCACCTGGGCGTCGATGCGGTGCATGCCGGCCGACAGCGCCACGCGCGGCAGGCCGAGTTGCGGTTTTCCGTCGTTCTGGGCATGGGCCAGCGGCAGCAGGAAGGGCAGCCAGGCGGCCAGAAGCAGGGCGCGCAGCAGGCGCAGGAAAGTGGTGGTCAGCATGGCGCCGATCGTAGCGTCGGTGGCTGCGCGGGTGACACCCGCTGTCAGGGCCGCTACAGTCTGTGGGGCTAAAATCTTCCGTTGCGCATCATGTGAAATGATGTTTCAGCGGACGTGGCGCAAACCCCGCGCAGCGAGCCGACCTCACACCGCACCACCCGGAGACCCGATTCCATGTACCAGCACATCAAAGTGCCCGCCCAAGGCCAGAAGATCACTGTCAATGCCGACATGTCGCTCAACGTGCCTGACCAGCCCATCGTGCCCTACATCGAGGGCGACGGTACCGGCTTCGACATCACTCCGGTGATGCTCAAGGTGGTGGACGCTGCGGTGGCCAAGGCCTACGGCGGCCAGCGCAAGATCCACTGGATGGAGGTGTACGCCGGCGAGAAGTCGACCCGCGTCTATGGCCCCGATGTCTGGCTGCCGGAAGAGACCCTGCACGCCCTGCGCGACTATGTGGTGTCCATCAAGGGCCCGCTGACCACCCCGGTGGGTGGCGGCATCCGCTCGCTGAACGTGGCCCTGCGCCAAGAACTCGACCTGTATGTCTGCCTGCGCCCGGTGCAGTACTTCAAGGGCGTGCCCAGCCCGCTGAAAGAGCCCGAGAAGACCAACATGGTCATCTTCCGCGAGAACTCGGAAGACATCTACGCCGGCATCGAATACGAAGCCAAAACCCCCAAGGCGCAGAAGCTGATCAAGTTCCTGCAGGAAGAGATGGGCGTGACCAAGATCCGCTTCCCCGAGACCTCGGGCATCGGCATCAAGCCGGTCTCGATCGAGGGCACCGAGCGCCTGGTGCGCAAGGCCATCCAGTACGCCATCGACAACGACAAGCCCAGCGTGACCATCGTGCACAAGGGCAACATCATGAAGTACACCGAAGGTGGCTTCCGTGACTGGGCCTATGCCCTGGCCCAGCGCGAGTTCGGTGCCGAGCTGATCGACGGCGGCCCGTGGTGCAAGTTCAAGAACCCGAAGACCGGCAAGGAAATCATCGTCAAGGATTCGATTGCCGACGCCTTCCTGCAGCAGATCCTGCTGCGCCCCGCCGAGTACTCGGTGGTCGCCACCCTCAACCTGAACGGCGACTACATCTCCGACGCACTGGCCGCACAGGTCGGCGGCATCGGCATTGCCCCGGGCGCCAACCTGTCCGACTCGGTGGCCTGCTTTGAAGCCACCCACGGCACCGCCCCGAAGTACGCCGGCAAGGACTATGTGAACCCGGGTTCCGAGATCCTGTCGGCCGAAATGATGCTGCGCCACATGGGCTGGAAGGAAGCCGCCGATCTGGTGATCAGCTCGCTCGAGAAGTCCATCCTGTCGAAGAAGGTCACCTACGACTTCGCCCGCCTCATGGACGGCGCGACCCAGGTCAGCTGCTCCGGCTTCGGCCAGGTCATGATCGACCACATGTGATCGACCAAATGTGATCGACCAGATTTGATCGATCGGCGGGCCGGGTTCGCCCGGCCGCCGCAGCAACAAGGCCCTGGCCGCGCGAGCAGCCAGGGCCTTTTTCATGGTCACGCTGGAGCGGAGGCTCAGCGCGCAGCGTATTCCAGCGAGGAGTGGTGCGCCACGATGCGCAGGGCGCCGGCGTCGTCCTTCACGAACTTCCAGGTCTTGTCCACCGTGGTGGTCTGGCCGTCGCGGTTGGTCAGGTGCACCTTGCCCATGGTGGTGGCGCTGTCGCCGGCCAGGAACACCCCGGCGTTGTCCACCTTGCAGCCGGTCCAGCCCTTGAGGGCAAAGCCGCTGTCCTGCGGGAAGGCCGCGTCGCCGCCGACGAAGTAGGCCAGCGCACCGGCGCGCGTGGTGCGGAAGGTCTGGGGGTTGGTGGTCAGCGTCGGCTTGAACAACACGGCGCCCATCTGGTAGCCGTAGGCGCTGTCGATCACCTGCTCGGCCAGGGCCTTGGCGGCCGGCTGGCCGTTGCGGGCGCCCGTGGTGCTGATGTCCACCAGCGCCTTGCACCAGCCCTGCTGGGCCGCCAGCACTTCTTTCTCGGTCAGTGCCTGGTTCACCACCACGCTGCGGGCGTGGGCGGGCAGGGCGGCAGCGCACAGGGCGGCCAGGGCCAGAACGATCGGGGTCTTCATGAATGCTCCTTGTGGTTGGCGGGTCGTGGCGGGCCGACCGTGCGGTGCGGCCCTGAAAGCGATTGGGCTACCCCTGGGTGTCGCCACCCTGAACCGATCATGAGCAGGCGCTGAATGCCGCATGAACGTCAGATGAATCGGCCTGCGCGCGGGTGCCAGCGGCCACAATGCCGCCATGTTCCGACGCCGACTGACCCTTTCCCTGTGCTTTCTGGCCGGCGTGGCGGTGCTGGAGGGCATCGGCGCTGCGCTGGCCATCGGCGTGGCGCGGGATCAGGTGGAGCGCGGCCGTGTGGCCAGCGACATCCGGACCGGCTTTGTGGAGCTGTCGGCCACCAAGCAGCGCCTGCGCACCTGGGTCGCCCAGCGCCAGCAGGGCGCCGGCGCCGATGTGCAGGTGCGCGAGGCCCTGCAGTCCGACATGCGCGGCATCCTGCTGCGGCTGGAGTCGCTGGCCGCCGCTGCCGAGCAGCATGGCGGCCCGCAGGCCCAGGAGGAAAACCTGCGCCGGCGCGATGCGGTGGCGGTCCTGATGCAGAGCGTGGCAGAACTCGAACAGGCGGTGGATGCGGCCATGCCGCTGGCCCAGGGTGCCGACGCCCAGCAAGCCTGGCAGGCGCTGTCGGCGGTGTTCGACCGCTCCCAGGGCCGAGACCTGCGCCAGCTGATCGACGACAGCCTGGCGCGCGAAGCCGCTGCCGTGGAGCGCGAGCGCCGGGCCGCCGACCAGACGCTGGCCTGGATGCGCCATCTCTGGCTGGCCATGGCGCTCACCCTGGCCTTGCTGGCCGTGGCGGCGGCGGTGCACTTCGCCCGCGCGCTGCGCCGTCCGCTGGACCACCTCAGCGAAGGCGCCCAGGCCCTGCAGCGCGGCGATCTGGCCCACCGCATACCGGTGGCGGGGGTGGACGAGTTCTCTGCCGTGGCCACCAGCATGAACACGCTGGCGGCCGAACTGGCCAGCCACCGTTCCCGCGAGACCCTGGCCCGTCAGCAGCTGGAAGATCAGGTGGCCGGACGGACCGCCGAACTGCGCGAGGCGCTGGATGCACTGCGCGCGGCCGATGCGCGGCGCCGGCAGCTGTTCGCCGACATCAGCCATGAACTGCGGACCCCCACCACCGCCATCCGGGGCGAGGCCGAGATCACCCTGCGCGGACCGGACCGCACCGCGCCGGACTACAAGGCGGCGCTGCGGCGCATCGTCGAAACCTCGGCCCAGCTGGGGCATGTGATCAACGACCTGCTGGCCATGGCCCGCAGCGACATCGACGCGCTCTCGCTGGTGCGCCAGCCGGTCGATCTGGGGGCACTGGTGCAGGAGGCTGTGGCGCAGAGCGCCGCATTGGCCGAAGGGCGCGGCGTGGCGGTGCGCTGCGACGGCCCGGCCAGCGTTGCCGATGCCCGGCTGGAGGTGCCGGGCGATGCGCAGCGGCTGCGCCAGGTGCTGCTGATCCTGCTGGACAACGCCACCCGCTACTCGCACCCGGGCGGGGTGGTGCAGGTCGGCTGGGCGACCGCCGCGCAGGACGGGTTGCCGGTCTGCACCGTCGACGTGACCGATCAGGGCATCGGCATCGGGGCCGACGAGCTGCCCCAGGTGTTCGAGCGGCATTTCCGGGGGCGGCAGGCGCGTGAGGCAAGGCCCGAGGGCAGCGGCCTGGGGCTTCCGATCGCGCAGGCCCTGGCGCGGGCCCATGGCGGCCATGTCGATCTGCAGAGCCGGGTCGGGCAGGGCACGCGGGCGCGTCTGGTGCTGCCGCTGGCGGCGGAGGCCCGTGCATGAACATCCTGATCGTCGAGGACGACGACCGCATTGCCGACTTCCTGTGCCGAGGCCTGCGCGCCGAAGGGCATCGGGTGCAGCGGGCCGCCGACGGCCCCACCGGCCTGGCGCTGGCCCGCGACGCTGCCCGCGAGCAACACCCGCAGGAGGGCGCAACGGTGCTGGTGCTCGACCTGATGCTCCCCGGGTTGAGCGGACTGGAGATCTGCCAGGCCCTGCGCTCGGCCCAGGTCGGACTCCCCATCCTGATGCTCACCGCCCAGGGTTCGCTGGAAGACCGGGTCAACGGCTTGCGGCTGGGGGCCGACGACTACCTCTGCAAGCCCTTCGATTTCGACGAGCTGCTGGCGCGTCTGGAAGCGCTGGCGCGGCGCGGGCGCGAGTGGCGGCCGGCGGCGCCCGCCCGCCTGTGCGTGGGTGATCTGGAGCTGGACCGGGACCGCATGCAGGCCAGCCGGGGCGGACAGGTGCTGCCCCTGACCGCGCGCGAACTGGCCCTGCTGGAACTGCTCATGAGTGCCCCGGGGCGGCTGTTCAGCCGCGAGCGCATTCTGGCCAATGTCTGGGGCACCAGCGAGGACCCCCTCACCAATGTGGTGGATGTCTATATCCGGCGCCTGCGTGCCCGGATCGACCGCGAGGGCGCGCCCGCCCTGATCCACACGGTTCGCGGGCTGGGCTATCGGCTGGAGGTGCCGCCTGCGTCACAGGGCTGAGCGGCGGGCCCGGTGGTCGGCTGCCCCGAAGTGCGCCGGCTTTCACCCCCAATCGGCGCGATCGGCCGCCGGCGGGCTGTCCCAGAATGGGGGCATGACCGGTTATGCCCTCCCTGGCTGGATGTTCCGGCTCCCGGCGCCCTCAGGCGCAGTGGGGCCAATTTCCTGCTGCCCGGACAGGGCCGACCGCTCGCTAGAATCTTCCCATGGCCTCCGAGACCCCCAAGAAACCAGAAACCCCCGCGGCGCCCCCTTCGGTGGGCAACGACGACGCGGTGGTGCTGGAGCGACGCACCCAGCGCGTCCAGCCGCCCCAGATGTACCAGGTGGTGTTGCTCAACGACGACTTCACCCCCATGGAGTTCGTGGTGCATGTCATCCAGGAGTTCTTCAGCAAGGACCGGGAAACCGCCACCCAGATCATGTTGAAGATCCATCTCGAAGGCAAAGGCATCTGCGGGGTCTACACCCGCGATGTGGCCGGCACCAAGGTCGACCAGGTGCTGCAGGCGGCCCGCGCCGCCGGGCATCCGTTGCAATGCCTGAGTGAACCGGTTGAATAAACCACCAGGCACCCCATCTGGAACCCAAACTGTCTTCCGAGCATCCGATACCCGACCCCCAGACCAAAGGACGTGCCCATGATTGCCCAAGAACTTGAAGTCAGCCTGCATATGGCCTTTGTCGAGGCCCGGCAGCAGCGGCACGAATTCATCACGGTCGAGCACCTGCTGCTCGCCCTGCTCGACAACCCGAGCGCGGCCGAAGTGCTGCGCGCCTGCTCGGCCAACATCGAAGACCTGCGCAAGTCCCTGACCAATTTCATCAAGGACAACACCCCGCAGGTGGCCGGCACCGACGAGGTGGACACCCAGCCCACCCTCGGTTTCCAGCGCGTCATCCAGCGCGCCATCATGCATGTGCAGAGCACTGGCAACGGCAAGAAGGAAGTCACCGGCGCCAACGTGCTGGTGGCCATCTTCGGCGAGAAGGACTCGCACGCCGTCTACTACCTCCACCAGCAGGGCGTGACCCGGCTGGACGTGGTGAACTTCATCGCCCACGGCATCCGCAAGAGCGATCCGCCCGAGCCGACCAAGTCCGGCGAAAGCGCTGCCGAGAACGAGGAAGCCACCGAAGCCAAGGGCAACGAGAAGCAGTCGCCGCTGGAACAGTTCACCCAGAACCTCAACCAGATGGCCAAGGACGGCAAGATCGACCCGCTGATCGGCCGCGAGTACGAGGTCGAGCGCGTCATCCAGATCCTGTGCCGCCGCCGCAAGAACAACCCGCTGCTGGTGGGCGAGGCCGGTGTGGGCAAGACCGCCATCGCCGAAGGCCTGGCCTGGCGCATCACCCAGGGCGACGTGCCGGAGATCCTGGCCGAGAGCGCGGTGTATTCGCTCGACATGGGCGCGCTGCTGGCCGGCACCAAGTACCGCGGTGACTTCGAACAACGCCTGAAGGGCGTGCTCAAGTCGCTCAAGGACAAGCCCAACGCCATCCTGTTCATCGACGAGATCCACACCCTCATCGGTGCCGGTGCGGCCTCCGGCGGCACGCTGGATGCGTCCAACCTGCTCAAGCCGGCGCTCTCCAGCGGTCAGCTCAAGTGCATCGGCGCCACCACCTTCACCGAGTACCGCGGCATCTTCGAGAAGGACGCCGCCCTGTCCCGCCGCTTCCAGAAGGTGGACGTGGTGGAGCCCACGGTGGAGCAGACGGTCGACATCCTCAAGGGTCTGAAGAGCCGGTTCGAGGAGCACCACAACGTCAAGTACGCCGTGGCCGCCCTGCAGGCTGCCGCCGAACTGTCGGCCAAGTACATCAACGACCGCCACCTGCCGGACAAGGCCATCGACGTGATCGACGAGGCCGGTGCCGCGCAGCGCATCCTGGCACCGAGCAAGCGCAAGAAGACCATCGGCAAGAGCGAGGTGGAAGAGATCGTGGCCAAGATCGCCCGCATCCCGCCGGCCAATGTGTCCAACGACGACCGCAGCAAGCTGCAGACGCTGGAGCGCGACCTCAAGAGCGTGGTGTTCGGTCAGGACAAGGCCCTCGAGGTGCTGGCGTCCAGCGTCAAGATGGCCCGCTCCGGCCTGGGCAAGGCGGACAAGCCGATCGGCGCCTTCCTGTTCAGCGGCCCCACCGGCGTCGGCAAGACCGAAGCCGCCAAGCAGCTGGCCTACATCATGGGCATCGACCTGATCCGCTTCGACATGTCGGAGTACATGGAGCGGCACGCGGTGTCGCGCCTGATCGGTGCGCCCCCCGGTTATGTGGGCTTCGACCAGGGCGGCCTGCTGACCGAGGCCATCACCAAGAAGCCCCACGCGGTGCTGCTGCTCGACGAGATCGAGAAGGCGCACCCGGACATCTTCAACGTGCTGCTGCAGGTCATGGACCACGGAACGCTGACCGAC